>VOFG01000129.1_pt1 | contig 1038001 bp, 861 predicted proteins | sample 5384171 | NCBI WGS metagenome assembly VOFG01 (sample SAMN12384726, study PRJNA508395) | human gut metagenome | isolation source: healthy gut F | host: Homo sapiens | reverse complement strand
GATGGTGAGCATTCCCAAAAGAATTTGCTGACAATAGATGGTAGCCCACCAACCGATTCTGAATACTACAAGGGCTATCAGCATGATGATTTTGTCAATCCCCACGATTACCCCCGAAGTCAGCGAGGTGAACCACAGCTTCGCCGCATCCTTCTCCATGTTCGTTACCTCGTCCACACCTGTCTGTTCCATCGTTGCCTCGATAAGGTTTGGGTCCGACGTACCCGTATGGGCGACATCGGCCTGTGCCTGCAGGGCAGTGTACATCGTGTCGCGCACGTAAATCAACTCCTGCACTTCCTCGAACTTGTCCGAGATTTGCGAGGCTTCGGCCTCGTACAGGTCATGTGTGTACGAACCGACGCAGTTCGGGATATAGGAGAGGAAATCTAAAAAGCACCAGTTGCTCCCGCTGTTTGCCATGCCCGTGTCTGCCGGAGGATACCACCAGCAGAGGATAAGCGACACGGCCAGCGGTCTGAAGAGCTTCATCACGTCCAAAGGCTCGTGCTTGACCATCATTTTGTACGCCATGCCTGCCGCCATGATGATGGCGAATAGGGCGGCCAGTGCCATGCACATTTCAAGGACAGTATCTCCTTCCTTTGTGTATGTTTTTATCAGATACTCCAATAATGCAATCGGCTTTTGGTTGACATGAATCGTTTTGCCTTCCGATTCCGCTGTTTTGAAGTATATCACACTTCGTGGATATCTTGTCCCTTTGTTTTCATGCCTGAATGTAGGATTGGGTACATTGTTTATCCCTGTCCAATTGCTTCCTCTCTTCGTGCGGTTCCCGTAAGGCTCGCCTTCCTCCATGATTGGATAATAAGGGGTTCTGCCTTTGCCAAAGACACTTATTAGCTCATGTGCTTTTAGAGGTTGTTTTTTAGCGAGAAGAAAATTGCTTGCTTTTGACTTTTCCCAAACCCAGTCATATTTAAATTCATCTAAATTGCCGCAGCGTAGAAAGCTGCTGAACGGTTCGCTGCCAAATAAGACCGTAGGTGCATTTTCTTTCCTGACTCTCCTGATCTCTTTCCACATTTCCGGGAATGGTATTATTTTATCCCACTGTGAAGCTGTAATTCCAAAAGGGGGATCGCATAAAACCAAATCAATGCTTGATTCCGGAAGAAAAGGCATCACTTCAAGACAATCGGCCTTATATAACGTAATGTCTTTTGCAAAAACAATCTTTTCCATTGCATCAATCTGAATGTCTTTTTATCCCTTGGTATAATCCCAATAGGCTTGTTTGTACTAAAAATTCTTTCTCTGTTTTTATTTCCCGATGTCGATGGCATGGAAGTCAAACTCTAACCTGTAGATAGTTTGCCTTCTTTCCCTTTTATCGTTCGTTAATAATCCAGCCGTCCCGCTTTGCGCCATCGTCCGAAAGCCCCGTCGATAATCTCCTTGACCTTGGGACGGTAAATCTTCGCTTTCCAGTAACCGATGCGCACCTGTATGTACCGCCACGTCTCGATATACGCCCGGTTCAGGTGCCGCTCGATGTCGTCCAGCGACGTGTTCACCGCTTCCAGCACCATCAGCAGGTCGGAGGTCGAACATTCTGCCGCCCCTGTGGCATACAGCACGAGGTCACTGACCGATTTGTAAAGCTGTTTCCCGTCATCGGCGATGTCCCGTATTGCCTTTTCGTTGATGGCCAGTATCACGGCATCGCCGGGGTCGATGCGCCCCCGTTTCACGATTCTATCGTTGAAGTCCTCCAGCAGTCTCTTGTAATCGCCGATACGGTCGCTGACCGCCGTATAGGTGCTTTTCACGTTCAGCACCGTCCGCAAGGACTGGTACATCACGTCGATGACGTCGAAGGCACGGGTGTAGCGGTCCAAGTCCACATTCAGTTCCTTGTACTCGCCGACCTCTTTGCGGCTGTACTCGTGCAGCAGCTTGTTGCTGTATTCCAGCGTACTGCGGGCCAGCAGCAGGCTGCGTTGCTTCTTGTGGTCGTTGATGTAGGCTTCTACCGACACGATGTCGAACGTCCATTGCGCCTTGGCAATGCCGGGCAGGAGAGCCAGCAGCACGACTGCCATCAGCAGGGCACGTTTCATGGCCGCACCTCCTTTCCGCTGCCTTTGCCGTTCCTGCCGTTTCCGCTCCGCAGGTTCCGCGCATTCTCCACCCAGCGTTCGTGGCATTCCTCCACGAGCGTCAGCCTGCGTCCCTCGTCCATATCCAATTCGGGCAGCACGTCCTTCAGCACGTCGATGATGCTCCGTTTGTAGTGCATCATCTTCTCCAGTGACACGAGGTCGGCATATATCATCGTAATCCGGGAATCCACTTCCCGTGCGATTTCGAGCCGGTCGCTTGACCACAGCAGATGGTACACCTCCCCGGTCGGAGTCTCTTCCAATGGTGGGGTACGGGCATATTCCGTCGTGATCTTGCACGAAGGATGCTCTCGTGCAATCTCCGCAATACGGTCGTTCACCAGTTTCGTTTTCTCCGCGTCCGACAGGTTAGGGTCGAGCGTCAGCACGTCGGCCACATACGTGTCGGTGTATTCCGTGGTCAGTTCCCAACTGATCTGCACGATGGCACGGTGTATCTTGATACCGAGGAAATATTTCGGTTTGCGGGCTATCGAGACCGTCGCCTTGAACGTGATGACCCCGTTGATGTTCGGCATGGTCGCCTTACGGACATAGGTGTAGCCGTTCCACGCCCCGCCGTCCTGCCACGACAGGCTGTAAGCCGTCTTGCAGTCCTGCATGATGGCCGGTATGCGGTAATAGTCGTCTGTTGCCACATCGTTATCGCCCGCCGCCTCGGTTTTCGCGTCGGTGTATTCCCGTTGTTTCTTCTGCCATTCGGACAGCTCGCTTTTCAGGCGGTCTATCTGTGTCTTGTTCGCGTTGTACTGCTGCCGGTACACCGCCGCATCTTCCACGCTTGCCTCGGCGATTTTTTTCAGCAGGTCGGCATTCTCGCTCTCCAACGCGTTGATTTGCGACTGGATGGCGGCTACCTGATTCTCTGCCTCCTGCAGCATGGCGTCCAGCTCGGACAAGTCCAGTTCGTTCTCCGTAACCGTGGTCTGCATGGCACACTCCTTTGAATGGGCGTTCAGGGATTTGCCGCACGTTCGGCACTTGTACTGCGTCGTGCCCTGACCGAGCGTAGCCCCGTCCGAACAGGTTACACTGATGGTCACGCTCTCGCAGCCTTGCAATTTCGCGGCGTCCGTCGCCTGATAATAGTTCCGCGCGTCAGAAGCTATATAATAGGTATAACCTTCCTCGTTGTCGTTGAACTCCGAGAGTCGGGCGTTAAGCCCGGCTTTGAACGTGTTCAGGTCCATCGAGTAGGAATCGAACACCTCTTCATAGACGACCTCTTCCCGGTTCCAGCTTTTCTTCACATGGATTTCGTAGGCGTATGCCTTCTTCGTCTGTTTGCCGCCCCGGCTGATGATATAGCCGTTCTGCCAGTAGTTGATACTATAGGTATAGCCGTCATTCTGGTTGTTGAGCTGCTGTACCCGGCTTCTCGACCAACCGGCGTACCGTTCCGAATTGGCGAGCGCCTGCTCCCGTTGCGAGGCATTGGGATAAAAGTCGGGATCGGTTGTCTCGAAACGCGTCCATTCGCCGCCGTTCAGTATGCTGTTATCGTCCGTCGGCGGGTAGTAGTCGCACAAGGCGATACTCCCTTGCTCACGCCGGGCGATATACCACCGTTGCGTGTAGTAGTTTCCCGCCGTCTCGTCCAGATAGTCCGTCATCCAGGAGGTAAGGTCGTAGTTGCTGAAATCGAACAGTCCCGCCACGTTGTCCTCACCGCCCACCATGTCAATCAGCAGGCCGCCGAGGTCATGCTCCGCCTGCTCGAAGAGCGCACCGTAATGGTCATACAGGTCGATGACCTTGCTGACCCTGCCGCCCATCAGCTCATGGAACGAACTGGTTTGCAACAGGGCGTCACCAATGTTCCCGATACCTGCCGAGGCGAGACCGACACCCATGTTGTAGAGGTTGTCGATGTCGTGTTGCAGGTTCTCCTTGGTGAAATTGCCCGGCACGCTGGCGATGTCGTCCAGCATGTGCTGCCAGTCGATGTCGCCTATCTCCGAGAGTTTCAACAGAGGGGCGATGTTCCGGTTGATTTCCAGAAACACGATGTCCGAAAAGCCCAACGTGCTGTTCGTCACTACACTCTCGAACTGCATACACAGGCTTTTCGTTTCGTCGCAGATTTTCATCAGGTAGCTGCCCCAGTAGATAGCCGTTTGCGGTGAGCGGAGCATCAGTTTCGCCACCACCCATATCTTGGGTATGATCTTCTCGAGACCATGCGGTAAATGCGGCGGTAGTAGTAGTTCTCCGTACTGCTGTTCCAGATACCGAGGTCGGAAAAGGCTTTATGCTCCAAGAACTTGGAGGCAAAAATCCCCGCCGTGGCCACTTCCGCCGCATTGTAGTGCTTGAGTATGTCATCGACCTGCTCCCGGTAATAGCTTTCCGCCACGGCTTCCGTACCGAAAGCGGTAGCCATTGCCGCCACGGTACGCGCATCGTAGTTCACGCTGTAATACTGCGCGTGGATGTGCTGTACGACAACGAGCGACAGGAGCATAAGGATAAGTGACAGCCGTTTCATCATGGATTCCTCCCCGGTTAAAAACAGCCCCCAGTCAACGGCGCGTCATGCCTCTTAGTGCACGTATCAGTTCGTCGGCCTCATATACGGCGGAATTTGCCACCAGACGGTGGTGTATGAATACCTCCTTGGCTATCTCGTACCTGCGTTGTTCCCACTTCGCCTCTTCTTCCTCGTCCTGCACGGAATTTCCGATACCGGCGTATTCGTCCAGTTCCTTACCGGGCATTCCCAACCGGAGATTGTACCTTTCCAGAACATCCTCTATTTCCTCGATGCTTTTTCTTCCCATGTCGCGTACCCTTACCAAGTCCTTTCCGGGCCATTGGCACAAATCCCGGATGGTTTTGATGTCGAACTCACGGAATATCCGTTGGATACGGGCTTCATATTTGCTCCCGAACTCAAGTGTCTTCACACTTTGGCTGATGTCTATCTTTTCCATTTTCTGTAATTGATGATTTGATTGTTATTGTTTTACATGAAGGTTCAATATCCGCCCGGCCTCGTTGACCTTTTGGGCGAACGGCAGGGATTTTCCGATACCGCTGGCGTTCCAATCCCGACAGTACGCCTCGATAGCTTCCTGATGGCTGCACCGCAATTCCCGCTTGTAGAGTTTCAGGGCTTCTTTCTCCGCCCGCTCGGTGGTGTAGGTCATGTAACACTCTCTTGGTTCTTCCACGCCGTACACGCCGCTGGTCGTCCCCCGGCGGATGAACACCTCTCGGAAGAAGCTGCGCCCTTCCTTGTTTTCCAGCCGGTTGATGGTGAATATCTTTTGCAGTCCACGTCGGTAAGTCCGAGAATAGCCTTGATTTCATCGAACCGCTCGCGGAACTTGCTCTGGTCAAGCAGCATCACCACGTCGCTGTTGTTGATGATGGCCTCTTTCACGATTTCACTGCCGATGATGTCCTGTATCTCCTGTGTCACAACGCCCACGCTGGCCCAGAACTTACGGGCCGTCTTGTACATAAACTTGATGTATTCGGCCATGAGCGGGCTGGCAATGGCCTTCCAGGCTTCCTCGATGACAAGCACCTTGCGGTTCTTCTTGATTCGCATCTTCTGCAGGAACACGTCCATGATTATCAGCGTGACAAGCGGGAACAGCAGCGGATCATCCTTTATACTGTCAATTTCGAAGACGATGAACGTCTCATCGAACAATGAACTGTCCATGTTCTCGTTCAGCGTCTTTTCATGATTGCCGCCCCGATAGAAGTCCTTCATCTTCCACTTTCAACTCCTTACGGCGGCGTTCCATCTCGTCGATCATGCGCTCGATACGCCCGGTCCGCTCTCCTTCGTCCTCGTCCTGCTTCTCGGCATGGTTACGGTCGTCGATGAGCAGCCCCTTACGCAAATCCTCCCGTTGCAGGGGTGTGAAGCCGTCGAACCCATTGAAATAAGTGTCGTAATACTCCGTGATGACCTGTTCTATCAGGCGGTCCTCTGTCTTTGTGACCGTACCCTGCGAGCCTTTCCAGATGAGCAGCACGAGGTTTTTCAGGAAGCCCGTCTTCTCCACATTCATTTCCGCCCGATTGATGCGGAATGGGTTCATCGTAATCGGTCTTTCCTCGGTATAGGAAATGTACTTGCCGCCGAGGTATTCGCAAAGTCCCTCGTAGCTGTTACCCGTATCGACCATCACCACGTCCGTTCCTTGCTCGTACAACTGGCGCACGACAGAGTTCATGTGGAAGCTCTTGCCGCTGCCCGAAGGACCGAGACAGAAAAAGTTCGAGTTGTCCGTCAGCTTGTTTTTCCCCTCCTTTCCCGTGATGTCGATAGCCACCGGCACGCCTTGGCGGTCTGTGTAGTAGATTTTCAGCGGTGTCTCCTCGCTGTGCTGTATGTGCTCCTTATACATCAGACACATCGCCGCGTCACCCAGCGTCAGGAAGCGGTCATAGTCCTCGTTCATGCCGTAACAGTTACCCGGAAACGAGTTCACGAACAGTTCCAGTTGGTTGTACGCCCTTTTGGAAATATGGATACCCATACGTCCGAAAGCATTCTCCAAGTGGTTCGTGCATTTTTGCAGGTCCGTATCGGCCGGTACGGCGACGATCAGGTTGAAATGGGTGTACACGAGCTGCTTGCTTTCCCGCGCGATGACCTCCTGCACCCGCTTGATGTCCTCCACGGCCATCTGGTTGCTCGGATTGGGAATACTGGCGTGCCGGTTCTTCTTTTTGTCCAGCAGGGCCAGTTCCCTTTTCTGGTTGGGCAGGAAGACAATCTGGTTATAGACGACCGTCTCCGCATTCGGAATGTTGTCGATGGCAGCCAGCAGGTCCACGGGCATATCCGTGTTATTGACCTCTATATTGGTGTAAGGCCGTATCAGTGAGGGCAGTGCGGCACAGTCCACATCGACAAGGCTATATACCTTGCAGCGTTTGTCGCCCATCGAGACCGTTTCGTCGTCCGCCTTGAAGTTGGTCATCGACACGATCCGCTCCTTGAAGTTCATGGCGAAATAGCGGTCCACGTATTCGCTCGCTTCGGCTTTGTTCAGGAACCTGGCCTGTACCCCGGCATCGTGCAGCTGGTCATGCACTTTGCGTATCTTGACCAGAAAGTCGCGCCACTTCTTGTTGTCGAACGAGAACAGGCGGCTCTTCTTCGCCTCCTGCGTGATGGTCAGGTAACACACGCTGTCCGTATAGTTACGCCCCTTGAAGTAACGGAAGTAGGCCGATGAGAGGAACTCGTGTTTGTCCCCCGTCTCGTTCTCGAACTGTTTCCGGATGAAGATGTCCTGTTTGTGCAGGGCATATCCTTCGCCGAGCGTCTGCGCGAGGGCGGTGAAAAGGTGCGTGAACTCGTAGTAGCTGTCGATGTTCGCACAGTATTTCTGCACGGGATTCTCTATTTTCAGGATGGCTGAATATTCGCCCGTCTTGGTGTACAGCACGCCCACGCCGTTCGTATCTTCCACAGAAAAATAGATGTCCTGAAAGATACGCTTACGCTTGCCTCCGGTACCGAACGCATAGACCGACAGGGCCATGCCGGCACACAAGGCGATAAAAAGTAGAATGATGTACAAGGTCATTTCAAAATACAATAAAAAAGGCCGGTCCACCCGGATTTCAGGCGGCCGGCCCGCGTTCAACATTCAACAAGACCACACGTTGCCCGTGATGGTTTTTCTTTTCTTCTCACAGTTTCTTCGAGTGGGCGTAGATATACACTCCGCGACCGTCTTGCTTTGTATGCAGCCCTTCCGCTGTTTGAGCATGATAAGCGCAATACCCGTCGAGACGACCGCAACCAGCACGACCAGTCCGGCCACGAAACCCACGAGGCAGTAGGCGATGATAAATCCGACGATGGCTCCGCCGGCAACGCCCGCCGCCCAGTAGATGTAGCGTCCCTGAATACCCATGAACTCCAAAGGCCGTTGCAGGCCCTTGAACAGCGGGTAGTCGGGATAGCGTTCGTCCTTGCCTTTCATCGTGCGGGAGGGTTATGCGCCGATACCGAAGAACATCGGAAGTGCTTGTGCGGCAGCGATTAAGAAAATACATGCGCCAACGATCATCATAATCTTTTTCTTCACGTCCTGTTCCTCGTTGTTCATGGCGATGTACACCGAGATAGCGCCTACGATAGCCACTACACCGGCAATGGCGTAACACAGTTTGACCATGACGGGGACGTACTTGGCGATTTCCTCCGTCACGGTCGCCAGTGCGGTCGTACCGGCGGAGTAATCGCCTGCGGAGTTTTGGGCCATGACGGCCGTCGTGCCACACAGCAACATCAGTGTGAGCATCTGTACCTTTTTAGCAGAAAACATTCTTTTCATTTGTCTTTTTGTTTTTTGAAACATGATTATTTATTTTAGGGTAAGTATTGCAGTTCTTTCGAATCGTTATGGCGGCACCTCATTCCTGCATCCCGTTTCTATATGCGATAGCCGAAAAAGGCAGGAAAGACAAGGAAGGCACCGATCAGGAACAGGCACGCGCCCACAAGCGTTACGACGGACTTGGTAATACCGTCCTCGCCCGTGTTCATCTTTACGTAAATCTGGAATCCGGACACAATCACACAAATCCCGGCGATGGCACAACAGAGAGCTTGGACGTAGAACATCATCGTTACCACGTAGTCGTGCATCGTCGCCAGCGCATCCGCCCCCCAACTGTAATTCACGCTGCCACTTTTCGCCAGAGCCGAACAGGGGATGATGGAACAAAGCGCACATAGTATCTTCTTCGTTTTCGACATCTTACAGCTTATCTTTGACCGGTCTCCATTTCAGGCTGGGACGGTTGTCCAAGCGTCCTTTGGAAATCATTGCCTTATACATCTCTTCGTCGGTAAAGCCGTCGGACAGGTAGGGTGCGACCTTTTCCATCTGTGCCTCTGCCTTGGCTTTCAGCCGTTCGAGCCGATCCTTGGCTGTTCCATCTTTTTTCCCGGTGTCGCCGTTTTGGGCGGCAGGCGAAGCGGCAGGTACAGTCTCCGTGCCGTATGTTTCATTTCCGATTTTGAACCCGGTCTCGTTCTCCGAAACCTCGACACTCTCTTCCGTGGAATCCATCGGACCGAGGTCGAAAACTTCCTCGTCAGTCTTCTCCGTTCCCTTCTTTCCATACAGGTCACGGATGATATTGACCGCGAAATAGACGATGTACAGCACCGTCAGTACAAGGGCGAATATAAAGTATGAACCCATCTGTTTTTAAGTATGAAATTAAACTTTAATTGAACTTTGAAAGTACGGTTGCAAAGAAAAATATTATATTTGATGTAACAAAAACTCTTTATATCAAACAGTATTTTATTACATAGAAATAAGTTTGAAACACTAAAATTGAACTTTAATTTCATACTTTGAGGTATCGAAGCAGAAAAATCGGGCATAAAAAAAGCCCTCCGGGAGGAGAGCTTTCAAGGGAAAGGGTAACGATGATGCCTTACCGTTTCTTTCCGCGTAGGTAATCGTTCAGGTCCTTGTATTCGCGATAACGGGGTGCTTCGTTGCGTACACGCCCGCCATACATGCCGGCGATGGTCTCTTCCGTTTTCTGCCCTGCGAGATCATTGTCGAGATAACAGTGGATTTCCTCGTACACCTGCAAGTGTTCCAATGCTTTTTCAGGTTGTTCACCGAGTTCATCACGCGGTAATCACAAGGTGCGTCGATGCAGACCGTATCATCACCCGCCTGTTTCAGCGTCAGGTAAGAGAGAAAATCCATGAAGCCCTCGAACACGCAAACACGGTTCTGTGTTTCACCATGAGATTGCCTGATGACAGAGATGTCCTTACACCGGATACAGCCCTTATAATAAGGATTGCGCACCTCGTACCCGCCCGCCGCGTTGCCGAAGGCAAGAGCGAAGTAGCGCCGTTTACGTAATTCATAATGGACCTCCCGGCAGAACATGCGGCCGATGTCCCCGTCGATTCCACGGGAATGAAGGTACGAGAGTAGCGCATGGTGCTGCAACGGCACGACGAGCACGTCCTTCATGTCAGCTTCGACGGGACGGGGTGTTGTCCCCGGAATCCGCACTCTTTGTATCGGGGCAGCATTTTCATGTCTCCCGATACAGGCAAGCACTTCGCTCACGCTGTTCGTCCGGTACAGGTATTTGCCCAGTTCCACAAGGTCGCCGCCCGTCGCTGCGCCAAAGTCATACCATTCGTTGAGCCGGTCGTTGACCTTGAACGACGGAGTGCGTTCATCGCGCAGCGGTGACAGATACCAGTATTGTTTTGATATCACACTCTGGGGATGGTAGCCGAGACTGGCGAGATAGTCCACGATACGCAGTTGTTTTGCTTCCGCTATGGTCATGTCATTTTCTTTTCACTTGTTTTCAAAAAACAGTTTACTTTGGTTTTTCTCCTATATATACCCGGACCAAAGTAAACTAAATTATTTTTCACCTTCCGCTTCCTCGCATTCTTCGTCGAAAAGCAGGGCTTCGGTCGGGGTCACATCGTAATAAAAGAGCTTGTCCCGTTTGACGATCAGCTTCAGGTTTTCCGTCAGGTATTGCAGCAGTTTTATCATGACGCTGCGTCCCCGTTTGAACCCGATAGCCTCATAGGAAGCCATGAGGGCCTGCAGCACGTTCTCGAAACCTTTGATGGGCCTGTCCCCGAAAGCGGCGGAAAGTGCCTCCCGGTGCTGTTCGATGGACAAATCCATGAAGCTGCTCCGGGCTTTCGGTCTTACACTGCCGTCAAACGAATAGTTATCCACCATGACCGGCAACCCCTTCGTCATCAACGGAAAAGGCGAACGGTTTGAACTCCTTCTCGCGGATATGCAGCGCATGAACTTCACTGATAACGGGATTCTCCGCACTTTTGGTGATGACCAGCACCGTTTCCGCCTTATTGCTCATTTCCGTACCGATATGCCCGCGCACATTGTTGTCGCCCTTGTTCAGGTGTAGCACACAATGGATGTGCAGGTCGTATTTCGACGACCACTCCATCATCTTGTTGATGACCTCCACCGATTCGCTGGTGCTGTTGATGTCGAGCATCAGGTCGCGGATGCCGTCTATGATGACCAGCCCATACCCCTTGTTCTGACGCAGGGCATAGTCGATAACCCCGATACGGACGGCAGGAGTGTATTCCCGCAGGCAAATGAAATCGAGATTCTCGTTGTCCGTCGTGGTGGGCAGCCCCGCCAGGCGGAGAATGCGTTCCAACACGTTGTGGCAATGGAAACGGCTCTGTTCAGTGTCCACGTACAGAATCCTGCGTTTGCCTTCGGGCAGGTGCGCCCGATAGTTCAAGACCTGCCGGCCCGCCAGCGACGCGGCGACGATGGCCGAGACGTTGAACGTCTTTTTCGCCTTCGCCTTACCCGTCGAAGCGCTGAAATTACCGAGCGTCGCTATGGTGGAGTTGTCAATCCATATAATCTGGGGCGGAGTCTCGTAGGTGTCCGTGGCCTTTATTTGCGATGCCGTGAGGATATCCGACAGGCGGTTCTCGTCCAGCTCCGCCCACGAGTTACGGTCAGTTCTTTTTTTCGTTTTTTCCATAGCGCTTCTGGTTAAAGAACGGTTGGGTTGCGGACACTTCCGTCGCCATACGCATGGCATCGTCCACCGTAGGTTCGTAGTTTTGCAAGAGCCACGCGTCCAGCTCTTCCTTCGCAAAGTAGAGCATCTTGCCGCGAGGCTTGTAGTGCGGGATTTCCTTGTTCGATGTGAGTTTGTACAACATACTTTCGGACACGCCGATATACATGCACGCCTCTTGAAAAGTGAAGACCTTCTTGGTCGTGTAAATGGTATTTTCCAGCAAAGCCACACGCTCCAACAGACCTTCCACCGGTTCCAACTTCTTGAGAACCGCTTCTATGGCGGTCAGCCGTTCGCTCAACCGCTCCATGAATGTTGTTCTGTTTTGCATAAAATACATGTTAAAATTAGACAATGGAGAGTTACCTCCGTTATGCAGCGCGCTAACGGAGGTCAAAGTTATGTGATGTGAACCGGACAGCCGGAAATACCGGCGTGATACTATGCACGTATCACGGCAATTGTCACTGTTTTATCTTTCACATACTTGGCTTTTTGGCACTTCGTGTTATATTTTCAGTCGGCTGACGGCTTTTCGTATGCCGAGGTTTGCCGATGTAATGTTGTTCCTCGCCGCAGACAGGGCGGACGAGAGGCTTGAAGCGGTAACGTATCTTGTGCCGTCTTTGGACAACAGGAACCGCCCCTTGTCGAGAACCGACTGCCAGTGAGGCAGGATGAAGGTGTTTTCGAGCAACGCGTCGAACAGGACCGCCACATGGCGGATATTGTTCACACGTATGCAGAAGCCCTTCTTGCAGGCAAAAAGCGCTTCCATGTCCTCGATGCGGAGTGTGGAAACGCAAAACAGATGATAAGCGTTGGCGCAAGCCACAATACCTGTCATCTGTTCACGGGAAAAATTACAACCGAAGGAGAGAGGTGGATCGTTTCTGGAATCTTCTATACGTGAAGAGCCGAACCATACTCCGGCAATGTCGTACTTTCGTTTCAAGGCCATGCACTCCTCGAAAGAAAATGTTTCTGCGGTAAAGAGGCTTTTGACGAGACTTGTGCAATCGATCAACAGCCCTCTGATGATATGGATGTTCATTTCATGGCAATTCCTGCAAACCGCACTGTTGCAGTCGATGTACCGGTGACTGTTTATAAAGTCATCCACATAGCGGCCATACCGTTTGCCGCCTGCCATGACGTCTTGAAGATAAAGCTCCCTCGCTTCGGAGAGCAATTCGTAAAATTCTTCCGCTACATCCTGTTCCGTAGCGAAGTGGTGCAGATGTGGTCTCCCTTCAAAAAAAGAGAGGACCTGTTGTTTTGTCCTTTCATGTCGAATTGTTTTTATGGGTTTATACTTATTATAATAGTGGCATTACTTCGACTATTTGAAAAGTCGGAGAAAAGCCGGAAATATTTACCTGTAAATTGAATTTGACATGTATAACTACATCAGTCGAATAGCCCGTTGACCAAATTGACTGCTTCGTCTTTTTTCTGGTTGATGATTTTGGCGTACACCTGTGTCATTCTCACGGAGGTATGACCAAGCAGCTTCGATACGGTATAGAGATCCGCACCGAGCGTCAGCATCATGGTCGCGAATGTGTGCCGGGCCGTGTGAAAAGTAAAACGCTTGGTGATTCCGGCCGCTTCGGCCCACGGCTTGAGATACTGGTTGATGTTTGAAGGCAAGCTGAACACATGGTCATCCGCCGCCTTGTCCTCACGCTCCGGCATCCACTTCAACGCCTCGTTGGAGAGTGGCAGGTAAATCGGTTCTTTGGTCTTCTGCATAGCCACCGCCAGACGGTATTGGCCGTTATCGACAAAGACATTCTTCCATTTCAGGCCGACAATATCGCTGATACGCAGTCCGCAGAAGCAGGAAAACAGATAGGCGTTTTTAACCCTCCCATCCTGTACCGGAGTGGCAATCAACGCCCGTACCTCTTCGATGGTCATATAGGACCGCACGCTCTCCGGCATTTTGGGCTTCTCCGATTTTTCCATTTCATTAAACGGATTTCTCAACAACCGTTTAGCCCGGACGGCAGCGTTCAGGGCACCGTTGAATATCTGATAATAGGTATTGCGTGTAGATGCTGCTATCGGCTTTCCTTTAGGGCGGAAGGTCGTCAGCATGTAGTCGATATAGCCTTGGCAAAAAGCGAGGTCAACCCGATCCAACAAAAACCTTTCCCCTGCATATTCTTTCAGGATATGGGTAACGGCCTTGATTTGACCGATGCCTTTCTTGTCGCGTTTCTCTTGGTACTCCAAATAGGTTTGCATCCAGTCCAGCAGATAAACCTTATCTGTATGGTTCACGATACCGGCTTCGCCGCTGGTCAGTTCGATAATGCGTTTCGACTTGATGGCATTCGCAGCGGCCATTGTTATTTCATTCTGCCGACGGGTATTGTTGTCCGTTCCCGGGATAAGATACAGCTTCAGGTACTCATATGTCCGCTTGCCATTGCGGTATATATCCAGATACAGACTTTTGCTGCCATCGGACAAATCCTTCATCCGAAGACGGATGGGCTCTTTTACTTTTTTAGGCTTCTTTATTCGTGGCATAATCGTATTCTTTCATTCGTTCTTTTTCGTATGCAAATGTACGAATTAAAACCGAAATCAAGAAACAAACAAGGAACAAAAATGTACCCAAAAAGAACTAATTAACAGAAAATAGCGAAAACAACTGAAAGAAACGATTTCTTTATAAATGTCTGAAATCCCAGCCTGCCCCCCGGCCCCATCCGCATCCCCTCGCCTGTCGGTTTGGATGCTGTGTTGAACCATGCCAAACATAATTACATCTATATGTGCGCCAAAGAAGACTTCTCCGGCACGCATAACTTCGCATCCAACTATGCCGACCACATGAAAAATGCAAGAAAATATTGGAAAGCCTTAAACGAAAGAAAGATTTTCAATTAATATTATAATAAAATAAAAGCAAAAAACTATATTTGCGATTATTATTAAAATCATGACTAACACTTAAACAATCAACAATGAGCAAGCAACTCTTACTTGGCGATGAAGCCATTGCACAAGCTGCATTAGATGCCGGACTTTCCGGTGTATATGCCTATCCGGGCACTCCCTCTACGGAGATTACCGAATACATCCAAATGTCCCCGGTCACCGCAGAAAAAGGAATCCACAGCCGTTGGTGCTCCAACGAAAAAACCGCTATGGAAGCTGCCTTAGGAATGTCTTTTGCAGGAAAGCGTTCACTGGTCTGCATGAAACATGTGGGCATGAATGTGGCTGCCGACTGCTTTATCAACTCTGCCATTACCGGCGTCAAAGGCGGTACAATCGTCATTGCAGCCGACGACCCCAGCATGCATTCATCACAGAACGAACAGGACAGCCGCTTCTACGGTGATTTCGCATTGATCCCAATGTTCGAACCCAGCAACCAGCAGGAAGCCTACGACATGGTTTACAACGGCTTCGCTTTCTCCGAACAAACCGGAGAACCCTTGCTGATGCGCATGGTCACCCGTCTGGCACATTCCCGTTCCGGCGTAGAATGTAAAGCGAAACAACCCCAAAACGAACTTTCTTTCAGCGACGACCCGCGCCAGTTCATCCTGCTTCCGGGCAATGCACGCAAACGCTACAAACTCTTGCTTCAACGCCAGGATGAATTTATCAAAGCATCGGAAAATTCTCCATACAACAAATACGTTGACGGCCCCAACAAAAAACTCGGTATCATAGCTTGCGGTATCGGGTACAACTACCTCATGGAGAATTATCCCGAAGGATGCGAATATCCGGTATTAAAAATCGGACAATACCCGCTTCCCAAAAAAACAACTGATGCAACTCGTGGAAGCCTGCGACGAAATACTTGTACTGGAAGACGGTCAGCCCTTTGTAGAAAAACAACTGAAAGGCTACCTCGGCATCGGCATAAAAGTGAAAGGACGCCTGGACGGCACATTGTCACAAGACGGAGAATTGAACCCGGACAGCGTGGCACGCGCCATCGGAAAAGAGAACAAAGCGGAATTTGCAGTCCCCTCACTCGTGGAGATGCGTCCGCCGGCATTGTGCGAAGGCTGCGGACACCGCGATATGTACACTGTGCTGACCGAAGTGCTACGGGAGGAATATCCCAGCCACAAAGTGTTCAGCGACATCGGCTGTTATACCTTAGGAGCCAACGCCCCCTTCAACGCCATCAATTCCTGCGTTGACATGGGAGCTTCCATCACAATGGCAAAAGGCGCTTCGGACGCAGGGGTGCATCCCGCAGTGGCTGTCATCGGCGACTCCACCTTCACCCACTCCGGCATGACAGGATTGCTGGACTGCGTAAACGAGAATTCCAACGTCACCATCGTCATCTCCGACAACGAAACTACCGCCATGACAGGCGGACAGGACTCCGCCGGAACAGGCCGTCTTGAAGCCATTTGCGCCGGCATCGGCGTAGCGGCGGAACACATCCGCGTGGTTGTCCCGTTGAAGAAAAACTATGAGGAAATGAAGCAAGTGATTCGTGAAGAAATCGAATATAACGGCGTGTCCGTCATCATCCCTCGCAGAGAATGTATTCAAACCTTAGCACGTAAGAAACGAAACAAGTAAAACCATGAAAAAAGACATTATACTTTCCGGCGTAGGTGGACAAGGCATCCTCTCTATCGCCACCGTCATCGGTCAGGCAGCCTTGAAAGACGGATTATACATGAAACAAGCCGAAGTACATGGAATGAGCCAACGAGGCGGCGACGTACAGTCCAACCTCCGCATCAGCGACCAACCCATATCTTCCGACCTCATCCCTACGGGAAAATGCGATCTCATCATATCGCTGGAACCCATGGAAGCCTTGCGCTATCTCCCCTACCTTAGCCCCGAAGGCTGGCTGGTGACCAATGAAGCCCCCTTTATCAATATTCCCCACTATCCCACCGAGGAAGCCCTCAAAGCCGAACTCGACAAGCTTCCGCACAAGATTGTGCTGAACGTGAACGAAATAGCCAAAGAAGTAGGCTCTCCCCGCGTTGCCAACATCGTATTGCTGGGAGCCACCATTCCATTCCTTGGCATAGACTACCAGAAAGTCAGGGATAGTATTCGTGACATCTTCCAGCGCAAAGGAGAAGCTATCGTCGAACTAAACCTCAAGGCTCTGGCAGCGGGTAAAGAAATCGCAGAAAACCTGATGTAAATCAAAATTCCAATAACCATGAATGACAAATACTGGGAAGAAGAGATAGAAACCATGCCGCGTGAGAAGTTGCGCGAATTGCAACTTCAGCGGCTTAAAAAGACAATCAATATTGCTGCAAATTCTCCCTATTATAAGCAGGTGTTTCAAAAATACGGCATTACGGCAGACAGTATCCGGTCAGTAGATGACATACGGAAAATTCCGTTCACCACAAAGGCAGACATGCGCGCCAACTATCCATTCGGACTTGTGGCGGGCAACATGCAGGAAGACGGCGTACGCATCCACTCTTCCAGTGGAACTACGGGAACGCCTACCGTCATTGTACATTCACAGCACGATCTGGACTCGTGGGCCAACCTTGTGGCACGCTGCCTGTACACAGTAGGCATACGCAAAACCGATGTTTTTCAGAACAGTTCCGGATACGGTATGTTCACCGGCGGATTGGGTTTCCAATACGGAGCCGAACGCTTGGGAGCACTGACCGTACCGGCAGCAGCAGGCAACAGCAAACGGCAAATCAAGTTCATCACAGACTTCAAGACCACTGCCCTGCATGCCATTCCCAGCTACGCCATACGCTTAGCGGAAGTGTTTCAGGAAGAAGGCATCGATCCTGCCTCAACTACCCTGAGAACTCTTGTCATCGGAGCAGAACCTCATACAGACGAACAACGCAAAAAGATTGAACGGATGCTGGGCGTCAAAGCATACAACAGCTTTGGAATGACCGAGATGAACGGTCCCGGCGTGGCCTTTGAATGTACCGAACAAAACGGCATGCACTTTTGGGAAGACTGCTATCTGGTTGAAATCATCAACCCGGAGACCGGAGAACCTGTCCCCGATGGCGAGATTGGAGAATTAGTATTGACCACCCTCGACCGCGAAATGATGCCGCTAATACGCTACCGTACACGCGACCTCACCCGCATACTTCCCGGTGAATGTCCCTGTGGCCGCACTCACCTGCGCATTGACCGTATCAAAGGACGCAGCGACGATATGTTCATCATCAAAGGTGTCAACATCTTCCCCATGCAGGTAGAGAAGGTCTTGGTACAGTTCCCCGAATTGGGCAGCAACTACCTCATAACTCTGGAGACCAACAATAACCAAGACGAGATGATTGTAGAGGTAGAACTCAGTGACCTATCCACAGACAACTACATCGAATTGGAAAAAATACGTAAAGCAATCTCCCGCCAATTAAAAGATGAGATCCTTGTCACCCCAAAAGTAAAGCTCGTGAAAAAGGGTTCTTTGCCCCAAAGCGAAGGAAAAGCCGTCAGAGTGAAAGACTTAAGGGATAACAAATAAAAGGAAAAGGAAAACAAAGAAAAAGGAACGGTAGTCAACCAAGATTACCGTTCCTTTTTTATAGAAAGCCGCACCGATGATGTGATGAAACTCCGTATGACATGATTTGAGTGCTCGTCCTCTTTGTAATCCACCGACTCAAGAGTTACCCCGAAGGGCGTGGCCCGCCATTAAGAACTGAAGCTTGTCTCGGTATTTCATAAAAATTGATGAGTTTCCCGATCCAATCAATGCGGCTATTTTTTCTACTTCAAAGGTAATGAGTTTCTAGGAAAGAAACAAGAAAAACAGGAAATTTGTTTGCCTGTACCTTACGTTTTCACACTTTACCGCTATTGCCCAAAACAAAAGGCGCTGATTACCTGTTTGTAACCAGCGCCCTAGGATTTATCTTTTATCCCAGCTTATGCAGCCTTTGCTTTAGCAACAATAGCTTTGAAAGCTTCCGGATGATTCATCGCTAAATCAGCCAAAACTTTACGGTTGATTTCAATACCAGCTTTGTGCAAAGCGCCCATCAGTTTGGAATAAGACATACCTTCCAAACGTGCAGCAGCGTTGATACGTTGAATCCACAAAGCGCGGAAGTTTCTTTTCTTGTTCTTACGGTCGCGGAACGCATAGGTCAAACCTTTTTCCCAAGTATTCTTGGCAACGGTCCAAACGTTCTTTCTTGCACCAAAGTAACCTCTGGTCAATTTCAAAATTTTCTTTCTTCTTGCTTTAGAAGCAACATGATTTACTGATCTTGGCATAGTTTTACTTGTTTTTGAATGTTAGCGCCAGTGCTTCACGCAGCGGACTTAAAGCTAATGCATTCGGTTAATAACTTTAATAATACTTCTTACGCTTTTGATTACTTCATAGCTAAGAGTTCCTTAACCTGGCTCACATTCGTTATATCAACGGTTGTAGAGTAACACAGATTTCTCTTTTGCTTCTTAGTTTTCTTAGTCAGAATGTGACTGTGAAAAGCGTGCTTTCTTTTGATTTTACCTGTTCCGGTAAGAGTAAATCTCTTTTTAGAACCGGAGTTAGTCTTCATCTTTGGCATCTTACTTATTTTTTAATTATTTAATTATATGGCAACGCACTATACCTGTGGCGTTACTCATTTCTTTAGTCTTCGCTTTGTTCTTCAGCCGGAGCAGCCTTTGAAGCCTCTGCCGGTTTCGGTGCAGCAGGTTTCTTGGGAGCAGCGCTCTTTTTCGGAGAAAGCTGAATAGTCATTCTCTTTCCTTCCAGAATCGGCATCTGATCTACTTTTGCATAGTCTTCCAAATCATTGGCAAAGCGCAACAGCAAAACCTCTCCCTGCTCCTTGAATAAGATAGAACGACCTTTAAAGAACACGTATGCCTTTACTTTGTCTCCATCTTCCAAAAAGCCTTTGGCATGCTTCAACTTGAAGTTATAGTCATGGTCGTCCGTTTGGGGACCGAAACGAATTTCCTTCACGTTTACTTTCACCTGCTTCGCCTTTTGTTCCTTCTGACGCTTCTTTAACTGATAAAGAAATTTAGAGTAATCAATAATACGACAAACAGGGGGTTGTGCATTTGGAGAAATCTCTACGAGATCCGCTTCCATCTCCTCGGCCATCTTTAAGGCCTGAGCTATCGGATATACTTTAGGTTCCACTTCATCGCCCACAATGCGGACTTCTTTGGCACGGATTTGCTCATTAATCCGATGTTGCCCTTTTAAGCTGTCATTTTTCATTAAATAACGTTTACTTCCAGTTTGTTTCTTGTTTATTACTCCCAAATTATTTTTTTTGTTAAGTAAAAGCTGTCTTTAGAACATCGTATGTATGCTATGCTTTTACAATTGGGCGCAAAGTTACCATTTATTTATCATATTTTGAACTTCTTCGTTCACTTTTTTAGCAAATTCTTCAAATTTCATGGTTCCCTGGTCGCCTTCGCCTTGTTTGCGGACGGAAACTTCTCTGTTTTCAGCCTCTTTCTCACCTACAATCAGCATATAGGGAATACGTTTCATTTCGTTATCACGAATCTTACGTCCGATCTTTTCGTTACGTTCATCCACAATGGCGCGAACATCGTATCTCTTCAGATAGTCTTTCACTTCCTGGGCATAGTCATTGAATTTCTCACTGATAGGCAGGATAGCTACTTGATCAGGAGTCAGCCACAACGGGAATTTACCGGCTGTATGCTCGATAAGTACGGCAACGAAACGTTCCATAGAACCGAACGGCGCACGATGAATCATTACCGGACGGTGCTTCTGGTTGTCAGCTCCCGTATATTCCAGCTGGAAGCGTTCGGGCAAGTTATAGTCTACCTGGATGGTTCCCAACTGCCAACGGCGACCGATAGCGTCTTTCACCATAAAGTCCAGCTTAGGACCATAGAAAGCTGCTTCACCATACTCAACTTTAGCTTTCAGCCCCTTTTCTTCACAAGCCTCGATAATGGCCTGTTCCGCCTTTTCCCAGTTTTCATCGCTACCGATATACTTTTCGCGGTTCACTTTATCGCGCAAAGAAATCTGTGCTTCGAAATTCTCAAAATGCATGGACTGGAACACAATCGAGATTATGTCCATCACACGCAGGAATTCATCCTTCACCTGATCGGGACGGCAGAAGATATGCGCATCATCTTGCGTGAAACTACGGACACGAGTCAGCCCATGAAGCTCGCCACTCTGTTCGTAACGGCAAACCGTACCGAACTCAGCCAAGCGCAAAGGCAGATCTTTATAAGAACGGGGAGAGTTCTTGTAAATCATACAGTGATGAGGGCAGTTCATCGGCTTCAGGAAGTACTCCTCACCTTCTTCCGGCGTATGGATGGGCTGGAACGAATCTTTACCATATTTGGCATAGTGTCCGGAAGTGATATATAACAACTTATTTCCAATAGGCGGACACATCACTTCCTGATAATCGTAACGTGCCTGAATACGACGCAAGAACTCTTGCAGACGGATACGCAATGCGGCACCCTTCGGCAACCACATCGGAAGTCCCTTGCCTACCGTATCGGAGAACATGAACAAATCCATCTCCTTGCCAATTTTACGATGGTCGCGTTTCTTGGCTTCTTCCAGCAGCACAAGATATTCATCCAACATCTTCTTCTTCGGGAAAGTGATACCATAGATACGGGTCATCATCTTGCGGTCTTCCTGTCCACGCCAATAAGCGCCGGCAACAGAAGTCAGCTTAATAGCCTTGATAGGTGCGGTAGTCATCAAGTGAGGACCACGACACAAGTCCGTAAATGCACCTTGCGTATAAGTGGTGATATGGCCATCCTCCAATTCCGAAATCAACTCACATTTATAAGTTTCACCGCGATCGCCGAACATTTTCAGAGCATCTGTCTTTGATATACTTTCTCTGACAACAGCTTCTTTCTTAGCAACCAACTCTGCCATTTTCTTTTCGATAGCAGGCAGATCGGCTTCCTTGATAGTGGCCTCTCCCGGATCTACATCATAATAAAAACCGTTCTCAATAGCCGGACCGATACCAAACTGAATACCCGGATACAACTCTTGCAAAGCTTCCGCCAGCAAGTGGGCACTGGTATGCCAAAAGGCATGCTTGCCTTGTTCGTCTTCCCATTTATAGAGAACCACTTCGGCGTCTTCACTGATAGGACGCCCCAAATCATAAGTTTCTCCGTTCACTCCACAAGCCAGCACGTCTTGTGCCAAGCGTGAACTAATGCTTTCTGCTATTTGCAGTCCCGTTACTCCTTCGTTGTATTCACGAACAGAGCCGTCTGGAAAAGTTATCTTTATCATAATGTTATGTATAGTTCATTTTTTAGAACGCAAAAATAGCTAATTCTTTATTGATATTCTATTTTTTAGCAAAAAAATGTTATTGCTGCGTATTGGTAAATCGCTTGATAATGTTGTAGGCGGAAACAATACCCAATTCACCCGCCTTGCTCAAATCCGAAATACCCTGCCTGTTATTACCCAGGAAGATATGTGTCAATCCACGATTGAAATATGCCTCGGCAAAGTCGGGGTTCAGTTCAATTGCTTTATCGTAATCCACCAGTGCCGCACGATAGTCTTTCAGCATGGACAATATATTTCCGCGATTATAATAGCCGTAAACAAAATCGGGCGCTAACCGGATGACATGGTCCAAATCATTTTTCACAATGTCGTAGTCCATAGCCGTCACTTCCGCTTTTTTCACTTCCGATGCGCCGGAAACAGCACCTTCACTCATTCCGGCCTCCGCTTTTTTGTATTCCAATTGCTTATAACGCACCAAAGCACGCATAAAATATGCCGGGAAGAAGGTATCATCCAATAAGATACTCTGTGTAAAGTCGTCTATGGAACTTGCGAAATCTTGTACCAAATAGAAATCCAGCCCCCGCATGAACCGTTTTTTGGCATTCTTCTCATCCGCTACAATCTCTGATGTATGAGCGTCGATCAAAGCAAAATGGAAACGCACCTGCTCTTCTGTCAACGGAGACTCCATATTGGTGATTCGCAGCGGCTTGGGAAGCAATTTCGAATGATTCAATTCATCGATGTACTTATGATAGTGCACTATCCGCTTCACATCGCTCAGCTTCTCATAGTAGGTCAGCGCATACATCGGTTCGAGCTTGATAGTTACATTCCGATCTTGCACACGCCCACGATAGTCGCTCTTGTAACGCTGATCGGCTTCCGAATCATCCGCTATCACAATCTTGCGATAGTTCTCCATATTCTTATCAGACTTCTTACGGGTCTTACTGCTGTCCTGCCCGGAATCTCCGTTATTATTATCCGCCACATCCTTACCGTTACCACCGGAAGTTACACCGTTACGCTTGTCGAGCTGCATCTTCATAACCTTAAACTCATCCTGCTCCGCCCCCTTACGATCACCAATCTTCTTTCTGGCTTCAGCGCGATGATAGTAACCGGCCATGAAATTGGGATATTCATCTATCACTCTGGAATAATCGCTGATAGCACCGCGATAATCTCCTGTCTGTGCACGCAACAAACCACGATTGAACGTTGCCATCATATTATCCGGCTCTATCTTCAGCACAAAGTCAAAATCTTCTATCGCCCGGTTGTCGTCACCAACTTGCGCACGCAATAAACCGCGATTATAGTGTCCGAGGAAATTATTAGGATCAATATCCAGCGCCAAATCGTAGTCACTCATGGCACCTCTCAAATTATTCTGATGAAAACGCGCCAAAGCACGATTAATGTAGTTGCCTGAGTTACGCACACTCAGATGTATCGCCTGGTCCAAATCACTTTCAGCCTCTTTGTAATCGGCTTGCTGGAGACGCACAATAGCTCGTGCGGCCCAACTGTCCGGATCATAACGGTCCATATCGATAGCTGTATCAAAGTCCTTCAAAGCCTGTATCGTATCGTTCTGCTTCAGGTTGACTTCACCTCGCATCAGATACGCCCGCGTATATCTCGGAGCTATGGCAAGCAGCTTACCTAAGTCTTCCTTGGCAGAGCTGAAGTCCTCTTTCTGCATATGGCACAAAGAGAGATTATGCCAGAGCACCACATTTTCCGGATCATATTTCAAGGCAGTTTTATAGTCTTCTATCGCACCATCAAACTTATCCTGGCGAATACGCGCCAATCCTCTTATCTGATAAGCGCCCACAACAAAAGGATTGCGCTGAATAGCCAAATCACAATCCATTTCAGCACCCTGAAAATCATCCAAATTAATTTTGGCCAGTGCACGAAAGAAATAAGGCTCATATAAATAAGGCTTCGCGTTGATTACCTGATTGAAGTATTGGATAGAAAGCACGTAGTCTTCAAAATACAATGCGTTCCGGGCAATAGTCATCACCCTTTCCGTATTGATTTGCGCATATAACAACGTGGGCAATAACAAAATTGCCAGCAATATCTTTTTGATCATATTGTCTTATAAATGCTTGTAAACAAAACAAAAGTAGCGTTTATTCATTTATATATCAGGATATACGGAAGACTTTTTATTTTTTTTGAGCCTTTTATACCTTATTATATGGTTTTCTTACTTAACAGTTTTCACTTTGTAAGTGCAATGTGCCTTACCTTTCAACATGGCATTCAATTTTCCTTTTATCATCTGCTTGCGCAAAGGCGACAAATGGTCGATGAACATCTTACCGTCCAAATGGTCAAACTCATGCTGCATTACACGAGCAAGATAACCTTCCACGATCTCATCATGCTCCACCAAGTCCTCATCCAGATATTTCACACGTATTTTATTGCCTCTTTTTACAGATTCATGAATACCGGGCAAGCTCAGGCAGCCTTCTTCCATAGATACTTCCTCGCCCGATACTTCCAGAATGTGTGCATTGATATATGCTTTACGGAAACCTTTATATTCAGGATAGTCTTCCGACAGCACATCCAAATCTACAACAACCACACGAATCGGCAAACCGATCTGCGGTGCTGCAAGTCCCACACCGTCAGCGTGGTCCATTGTTTCAAACATATTCTGAATCAATTCTTTCAGGTTCGGATAGTCAGGAGTGATGTCCTCTGCCACTTTTCTCAATACGGGTTGTCCGTATACATAAACGGGTAAAATCATTTCTTTAATTATGAATTATCAATTATGAATTATTTCTTATACACTTATAAAGAAGCGAAACGCTTGTTCTCCAAATAAGTTTGCAAGATAATAGTCGCACTGATTTCGTCGACTAACGCCTTGTTCTGCCTGTCTTTCTTCTTCAATCCGGCTTCCAGCATCGTACGGTGCGCCAATACCGAAGTAAAGCGTTCATCCACGTACTCCACCGGCATATCCGGTAACTTCTTTTTCAGAGAGCGCACAAAGGGTTCGATACGCTTCATGTTCTCAGAAGCCTCGTTATTCATCTGTTTCGGTAAGCCGACAAGAATCCGTTCTACCGGTTCTTTTGCCACATAGTCAAGAATAAAGGCGAGCAACTCATGCGTAGGTACAGTAGTAAGTCCGTTAGCAATCATCTGTAACGTATCGCTAACGGCTATACCCGTACGCTTCTTACCGTAATCAATAGCTATTATTCTACTCATAATGGGCTACAAAATTACGATTAATATTTTAAATCAGCTTAAAAGAGATAAGTTTTATCTCTACGACAGTTTTTTACTACTCAATAAGGTATCTTGTCGCTCTTCTCCTGCCATTTACGGAATGCTTTCTGAGCCTCATCACGCAGGAAATGTTCACAACGAATGGAACGTTGGTCGTACCCCAAGTCCAGCTGGTCATAAATGAAAGAGTCGTCGAAGTCAATGGCCTTGGCATCAGCTTTCGTATTGCCGTAACAAATGCGTTTCACTCCCGCCCAGTAGAGAGCACTCAGGCACATCGGACAAGGCTCGCACGAACTGTAAACAGTACATCCTTCCAATTGAAAAGTATCCAACTTCTGGCAGGCATTGCGAATGGCATTCACTTCGGCATGGGCAGTAGGATCATTATTGGGAACCACCCGGTTCACTCCCGTAGCAATGACCTCTCCGTCACGAACAATAACGGCGCCAAAAGGACCGCCTCCATTATCAATGTTCTCAACAGACAAGTCAATAGCCATCCTCATGTAACGGGCATCTTCGTCGGAAAAATCCGTCTTTTCAGGAAGTCCATTCCGATTATTCCGCCCGGAACCGGAAAACAAAGAAGCTATTGCAGCTCTGATATTAAAATGTTTCATACCACAACCATTTATTTTTTTATATTCTTCATTAAAGTTGCAACCACCCTGTCCGGCCAATCGGAAAAAAGAATCAATATACCAACTTCACATTATCCACATAGAACGAGTTGCCCGGAGAACCGATGTACGCTCCACCATGACTGGATGTAAATTGCAGCTGAATATGGGTAGGGACATCATCTTCCGTTCCCCACGCCACTTCTTTAATAGGCACACTTTCGCCCTTGCTGTTCACCGCATAGCGTTCCTGTACTTGCAGACGCATCATATGCGCTTTATATTCAGGATTACCCGTAATATCACCGTACATAATGGAATAAGTAGCGTTATTGCGCCAGTCGTCCGTAGTGTTGTAATAGCGTACCACTACCGTACCCACACGTTTGGCGTAGATATTTCCATCTTTATCCTCCCAGCGTTTCTGCAAAAAGAGGTTCATTTCCGGAAAATCCTTACCTTCTACATCGGTTATCTTGCTGAAACCCGTTGCACGAATACGCTTTTCCCGGTCGGACATTTTCACCTTGTAGTCAAACTGGATTGCAATGGGCTTTTTCGTAAACGGAATACCGGAGTTCAGCATTTTCTGCGGATTTTTCGTTCCCTTGATAGGCTCGTGCACATTACCAAGGAATATGGAACCGGCAGCCAGCACCGTAATATCCACAATGCCAAATACCTTTACACTTTCCATACGGGTGTCCATACGGGCGCAAAAGCCATCACCCCGTTTTTCTGGAAATACCGAAGTATTGGTTTTGGTAATACCCGCCACGCGTGCCATTACATTGGAAGTAGCCCAGGGAGAGCCCCCATATTCGTATATGCCTTATTCTCTGTGATAGTAGCAGTAGGCCCGATAGCAAATACATTCTTGGTGGCGCCACCGATAATCCCCGACTCTTTAATCTGACGATCAATCCATTGATCCATATTTCCAAAAGGAATCATTTCGACTTTATGCTGTGCCGATGCTGCTACGCTACAAAGCATTACGGACAGCAAACTCAACATACGAAGTTTTTACGAATCATTTCTTTAGCCTCCTACAATCAATTAAAGTTCATAGTTCCATTGTTTCAGTGCAAAATCCCAGTTTTCCTGAACCAGCCGCACCGTACGGTCATCATATTTATATTTATTCTTCTTATAACCTTTCTTACCGCCTACATACTGTTCAATAGCGCCGCGGGCATCTGCAAAACCGGGTATGGACAGCGCATCGTAGATGTGTTCTGTCATTCCCATCGCATCAGCTTCAAAATCCTCAAATTTCACTTCAATCAAGTTACCAGCCGGAATACTTGCCTTGTCTGCCTCATACTTATGGTAGAGCTTGGCATAAACAGACAATATGTTCTGCTCCAACTCCGCAGGAGTGATATCCTGAAGTTTCAACGGCTGGATAGTATTCGTAAAGAAACTACGCGTACTTTCAAACACCGTATAAGGATTGCGCATCAAGTAGATGAACTTGGCATTAGGGAACATCTTCACCAGTTCCTTCACACGTCCCGTATGAGGCGGGTTCTTACTGAGGAACTGAGTTCCATGCGTATTCCACAAGGAAATCTTGATAAGCTTGGTGAATGTTTCTTCAAATACCCTCAACTCTGCTTCGCTTATATCATCAAACAACAGATACTTATCTGCATATTCTTGTTGGTGCTTAGGCAGAAACCAGAAATTGTAGTAGGTATAAGGCATCATATTCGCCAATGCAAACTCTTCTTCCTGCGGCAAGTCCACAGCCAGCTCCATATTATCCGTAGGACGCTTGTCGGGCATCAGCCAGCTCATATTCTTCTTGAAGAAAGGCTGTCCCCACATCATCAGATGCGGAAATACGGTCTGATAAGTTGTGTTATAGCCAAAGTGCTTATCACAAGAGAACACATTATGCACGAAAGTTGTTCCGCTGCGCCAGTGCCCGAGGATAAAAACCGGATCATGTTCCAGCGGCTTGGCAGCCAATAACTTCTCATAACGCTTGTCCTGCAAAGGAGCCAGTGTAGCAAGCAGACGGCATACGGCTTTCGTCAATCGATATTTCCCTTTGTATGCAGCATCTATTTCACGCCCCTTTGTAATGGCATTAAACGTTTTCCAGTCTGCACCGACAAGCGTATTAATCGGCAATTTATTGAATTCTAATAGACCCATTTTGTTTAATTCTTAACTTTTCACTTCTTGATTATCACTGCTATTCCCTGGCGTTCCAGTTCTTTCACAGCCTTTTCCACAGCCTCATACTGTCCGGGGAGAATTCCCAATTTCGGCAAATCCAATACGGGAAGTTCCTCGGAAAGGTGCATGTCCTTATCTTCCACCCGGTCGATAATCATACCTACGGCGCTGGTATTATTGGTTATCGGGTCTATCAAGATAAACGAACCGGTGGCTTTGTTAGCCCTGTACGGGTCAAAGAACAACTCTTTAGCAGTAGTCAACACCATGCGGGCAATCTGGTTCAGCTGCAGTGGCATAGTTTCTTTCGTCAACCGGCCATTATCAATGGAAAGCTCCTCCATTGTGTTGACATCTACCTTATACTTGATACTATCAATGCGCGTACGGCTCAAATTAGTAGTCTGCTTGATGAAGAAAGATTTATTTACGTCCATCGGTTCTTCATCCATCCACACCACCATAGCTTCAAAATTACGCTCCATCATCGGAAGATTACCAGGATGCACCAGCATTTCCCCACGCGAAACGTCGATCTCGTCTTCCAGTGTCAGCGTAACGGACTGTGGCGGGAAAGCATAATCCAGTTCACCTTCGTAAGTCACGATACTCTTGATACGGGACTTCTTTCCCGACGGCAACGCCATAACTTCATCGCCCTTACGGATAATGCCCGAAGCCACTTTACCGCAGAAACCGCGGAAGTCAAGATTAGGGCGCAGCACATATTGCACCGGGAAACGGAAATCTTTCAGGTTGTGGTCATTGTCAATAGGCACAGTTTCAAGGAAGTCAAGCAGAGAAACGCCCTTGTACCAAGGAGTACGGTCCGACTTCTCCACTACATTATCACCATCCAGTGCAGAAAGTGGGATGCAAGTCACATCGGGAATACCCAGCGGAGCTATAAATTTCTTATACTCCCCTACTATTTCATTAAAGCGCTCTTCGGAAAATCCCACCAAATCCATCTTATTGACAGCAAGCACTACATGCTTGATACCCAACAAAGAGACAAGGAAAGTATGGCGGCGTGTCTGTGTAATGACTCCCATTCGGGCGTCTACCAGAATGATTGCCAAGTTAGCGGTGGAGCCGCCGGTAATCATATTACGCGTATACTGTTCGTGTCCCGGAGTATCGGCAATAATGAATTTACGATTATTTGTAGAGAAATAACGGTAGGCTACGTCAATCGTAATGCCTTGTTCACGTTCCGCTTTCAAGCCATCCAGTAGCAATGCATAATCAATGTGGTCGCCGGCATTGCCCATACGCTTGCTGTCGCGTTCCAACGCATCCAACTGATCTTCGTACAACTTCTTACTATCAAACAACAGGCGTCCGATAAGTGTGGACTTTCCGTCGTCTACCGAACCTGCAGTAAGGAAACGAAGCAAATCTTTCTGTTCATCTTTATCAAGGAAAGCCTTTATATCAAGTCTTGAATCATTCATTTCTTAATTCTCAATTTTAATTCTTAATTCCTTAGAAATATCCTTCACGTTTTTTCTGCGCCATACTTGCTTCCTGATCGAAGTCGATGACGCGGGTAGTACGTTCACTCTTGGTGGTAGTCATCATTTCCTCTACAATCTTCTCTATTGTATCGGCATTACTTTCCACAGCTCCGGTCAACGGCCAGCAGCCCAACGTACGGAAACGCACCATACGCATCTCTATCTTTTCACGATATTGTTCCGGCAGGCGGTCGTCATCAGCCATAATCAGATTACCGTCAATTTCCACACAAGGACGTTCTTTGGCAAAGTACAGAGGTACGATAGGAATATTCTCCAGCCGAATGTATTGCCAGATATCCAATTCTGTCCAATTACTCAGCGGGAACACGCGGATGCTCTCCCCTTTATGGACACGTGCATTATATATATCCCACAATTCAGGGCGCTGGTTCTTAGGATCCCATTGGTGGAATTTATCGCGGAAAGAGAAAATACGTTCCTTCGCACGCGATTTTTCCTCGTCGCGACGGGCGCCGCCAAAAGCGGCATCAAACTTATACTTGTCCAATGCGTGCAGCAGAGCCTGAGTCTTCATCAAATCGGTGTGTACCTTACTGCCATGCGTAAAAGGTCCAACACCGGCTTGGAATGCTTCCATATTACTTTCCACAATCAGATTCCAACCATACTTTTTGGCATACTCATCACGAAATTGGATCATTTCCTTAAACTTCCACTTTGAGTCAATATGCATCAGCGGGAAAGGCACTTTACCCGGTGCAAAAGCCTTTTCAGCCAGACGTACCATAACCGATGAATCCTTACCGATACTATAAAGCATCACCGGATTCTCAAATTCCGCAGCCACCTCGCGGATAATATGAATAGACTCTGCTTCGAGTTCTTTCAAATGGCTCAGTTTATATTCTTCTTTCATTATATATTATTTCTTCTGAATTCTCGGTAAAATTAATTCCAATAGCTTATTGACAGACTCTTCCAGACTCAATGCAGACGTATCCAACACCAACGCAGGCTGAGCAGGTGCCTCGAAAGGAGCGGAAATACCGGTGAAGTTCTTAATCTCCCCCCGACGCGCCTTTGCATACAGACCTTTTACATCCCGGCGTTCACATTCCTCGATGGGCGTACTGACGTACACTTCCAGAAAATCATCTTTTCCGATAATATTGGCCGCCATTTCGCGAATATCATTACTGGGGCTGATGAAGGCGGCAATCGTTATGATACCCGTATCTACAAAAAGTTTGGAAACCTCAGCTATGCGACGAATATTTTCTATACGGTCGGCTTCCGTAAAACCCAGATTATTATTAATACCGCTACGGATATTGTCTCCATCCAGAATACGGCAAAGCAGTCCCCGCTTATGCAACTCACGCTCTAAGGCGATAGCTATCGTACTCTTACCCGAACCGCTTAGTCCGGTAAACCAAATCATCACGCTATGTTGTTTCAAAAGCTCTTCTTTGTCTTGCCTCGACAACATTCTGTCAAAAATAGGATATATATTATTCTCTGTCATAATTCAATCAAAATGGCCAAATTAGGGGAATAAGGAATATGGATATAAGAAAAGTGATAATATTCAACGGCAGTCCGATACGAACAAAATCAGTAAACTTATAATTACCGATACCCTGTACTATCAGATTGGTCTGATAACCGATGGGTGTTGAAAAACTTGCCGATGCAGCCATGCAAATCACCACAAAAAAAGGTGTCGGGCTCACTCCCAACTGTGATGAAATGGAAAGCGCCAATGGGAAAGCGAGTGCAGCGGCGGCGTTATTCGTTATCAGTTCGGTAAACAGGTTTGTAATGATAAACATGACAGCCAGTAATACCGTAGGTCCATAATGCTCCGTAAGACCGATAATATATTTAGCCACAGCATCCGCCACCCCGGAATTCACCATTGCCTTACTGATGGCGAAAGCACAAGCAATCGTTATCAGGATATCCCATGATATATATTTTGTATATTTACGTGCAGGAAAGATTTTTGTCCACGCCATTATAATGGTCGTCACCGAAACGAAGAAGAACATATCCAGCTTTATATTCGGAAAAGCTTCTTTCACAGCAGGAAGTTCACCGACTGTTGCTCCGGTAATCATCAATAACAACAGAATAAGTGCAAACCAGCGTTTGCCTCTGCTTGCAACAGGTTCCGTATCCTTACCGTTAGCCAACATTACAAACACAGAAGATTCTCCCCAAGTCTGCACAAAGGAGTCGTCAGCCATTACAACCAATGTATCACCTTCCCGAAAATATTCATTCTCCAAATCCTGCGTATAACTCTGGCCATTACGTTTTATTTCTTTTACTTCAGCTCCGTAATGACGTTTAAAGTTGAAATCTTTCAACTTCTTGTTAATACCGGGGAAACGAGCGCCCAAAACAGCCTCTACACGATGCAAATCACTATGCTCTTCCGGTTCGTCATCCAATTTCACAGCATCTTTGCGTACATCCGGCAGCAGTTTGGATGAAAACAGAAACAGATAGAGGATACCAACTACCGCCACAAAAATCCCCACCTTTCCAAGTTCAAACATGGTAAAGCCTTCATACCCGGCTTCCAATATCATGCCATGCACCACCAGGTTTGTAGAAGTACCGATCAATGTACATATACCTCCCAGAATCGTGACATATGAAAGAGGTATCAGGAATTTCGTTGCCGGAAGTTTTACCGACTCTGCCCAGCGCTTTATTATCGGGGCAAAAATTACAACAACAGGAGTATTGTTCAAGAAAGCGGAAATAAAGGAAATTATCGGCAACATTCGAAGTTGAGCCTTGAAAACCGTAGTTTTACCCTGCGGAAGCAGTTTCTTTATAAGCTGTCCCAATGCACCTGACTGGCGTATACCTTCACTGACTAAAAACAGCATGGCTACGGTAATCATCCCCTTATTACTGAATCCTTCCAACATTTCTTTAGGTGTCAGGATTCCCGCACAAAGGAACAACACCACAACCGAGAAAAGCACCATTCCCGGACGCATCTTGTCCAGAATCAGGGCTATCACCATACCCACCAGTGCCAAAAGCACAAATATGATTTCAAAGGTCATATATACGAGTCATTATTTAGTTACGCCTGGGCTCTACTATAAACCAAGGATTCAGCAAATCTTCTTTATTATATTGCAAAGGCTCTTCCTTTTCAGCCTGATATACCTCCATACCGGCTGCGCGTGCAATGGCGTGTCCAGCCGCAGTATCCCACTCCATTGTCGGAGCAAAACGGGGATATACATCCGCTTTTCCCTCCGCAACCAAGCATATCTTGATAGAACTGCCACTTGAAACCAATTCCACATCCGAATGACAACACTTCATCTTTTCAATATAGCTTTCGGTTTCCGGAGACAAATGGGAACGGGATGCCACAATCACAAACCCGGAATGTTTGTCCTTCACAGGCAAACGAACGGCTTCTGCCATCAATTCTTCCAACGACGCCTCGCCACGAGTGGTGAAACCGGAAAGCTTGTAAGCCCCCAAAGTCTCTTCGGCAAAATAAAGTTCTTTTTTCACCGGAAGATAGATAACTCCCATTACAGGAACAGAGTTATGCACCAAAGCGATGTTAACAGTAAATTCTCCATTCCGTTTTATGAACTCCTTCGTTCCGTCCAAAGGATCCACAATCCATAGAGTGTTCCACGTACTTCTCTCGGCATAAGATAAATGCTTTCCTTCTTCGCTCAATAATGGGTAAGGGGTATTCTTTAGATATCCTGCAATGGTTTCATGCGCTTTTCTGTCAGCAATCGTCAAAGGGGAATTATCCGCTTTCTTTTCTATTTGAAAGTCTGATGCCGGATCATTATAAATAGAGAGAATGTCTGCACCGGCACACAGTGCTGCATCAATCGCATCAAGTATATATTGTCGTCCCATATGTATTCTAAAAATATATAAGGTGCAAAATTAAAAACTTTTCTACCGCAAAAAGTTTTTAATTTTGTTTTATAACTTCTTTTAAACGAAAAAGAGAAATTTATAAGCACTTTTCACAATCTCAAAAAACAGAGTTTTCATTATCATTTCCAACACATTATGAAAAAGGCAGTAACTTCCCAGTTACTGCCCTATCTTGAAAGGAGGAAGATACCCCTTTCCTATGAATTACCAAAAAGAATTCAAATTAATTAATGCGATACAGCAGCCAAGCACCCTGAAAATCCTGACGATTAGGATATTTGGCCTTGAAAGCATCACGAGCATTAGCAGCAGAATTTCTATCGGCGTATGTGCTCACAATCACGCGGTACATAGCAGCATCTGCATTAAATGCAATCACAGCATTGTAACCCTCCTTGTCCAAGAAGTTTTTCAGGTTCTCTGCATTAGCCTTCACACCGAAACTACCGCATACAACACTATAATCTTTCAGTCCGTCAACACCGGACACAACCGTTACTTTTTCTTCACGAATCGTACCTACCGGTGCACTTTCCACAACTTTTGCTTCTACAGGAGCGCTAACCACAGGGGCCACTTCCTCTACCGGTGTGGTAGTTTGTGGTTCAGCCAATTCCTGCTGTTTAGCCTTTTCATATGCCTTCTTGTAAGCACTTTCACTTGATTTACAAGAAGAGAATGCCAGTACAATACATACTCCCATTCCTAATACTGCCAGTTTTTTCATCTTTTTCTTTTATTTTTTGTTAGTAACTATGTCTATTCCAAAACTACACTCAATACTTACGGAAAACATATTTCGTTCCCTCATAGTTCAATCGCATCTTCTTGTCGGTCAGTTCTTCAACCTTAAATGTCCTTTCACCGGTATCTCCCCAGCCAAAGAAATTCTTATAACTTGCAGAATTCACCAGTTCCTCGTGCGCTGCCTCATTTCCGGAACTATTATCCGGCCACAAAGTTATAGAAATTTCATCATCTTTCAACTTATAATAGCCATAAAAACCTTCATAGCTTCCACTTTTATTCATACAATATGCCAAAAAGCTACCTTTTTGAAAGCCATAAAAGATGCTGTCCACTTTCTGCACTTTACCGTCGGGATACTGATATTCACGCAACTGCCATTTTCCAACCCAATCGGAACCTCCGTCATTCATACAAGACGTCAATCCCGATACTGCACACATCAAAAGTAATAGAATTGTCCCATTCAACAATTTTTTCATATACCTCTTTTTAATTTATGGAGCAAAAGTACGCCGAACCGCTTATCTTATGCCCTCCGATGCAGTTAAATATAATTAAAATGTACATTTTGTTGGTTTTCATGGTATATATTTCTAAAAAACAAGAACTGTTGAACAATCATTCAAAAAAAATTGTTAGCTTTGTTACATTAGACCTAATAAAAAGAAAGGAGTATTATTATGAAAGGATTAAATGTTTTAGCAGCATTTTTAGGTGGTGCAGCAGTAGGTGCCGCCATCGGTATTTTGTTTGCCCCGGAAAAAGGAGAAGACACGCGTCAAAAGATTGCAGAGATTCTTCGTAAGAAAGGTATCCGGTTGAACCGTAATGAAATGGAGAACCTCGTTGACGAGATTGCCGCAGAAATCAAAGGCGAAGCAAACGAATAAATCAAACCACATTTCAAAACAAAGCCACTATGTTTGCAGACGACAACAGTATTGAGAATATTCAGCAATTATTTTTAGAATTCAAGAAGTATCTGGAATTACAAAAGAAATATACCCAGCTGGAAGTAGCGGAGAAGCTAACCATATTGCTTTCCACACTTATACTTGTATTGTTGGTCGTCATTCTTGGCATGGTGGCTTTGTTCTATCTTTCTTTTACGCTGGCCTATATATTAGACCCGATAGTGGGCGGACTCATGGTAAGTTTCGCCATGATAAGTTGTTTCCACATCTTATTGATTGCACTGATTGTCATATTCCGCAAAAAAATCATTATTAATCCAATGACCAGATTTATTGCAGGATTATTCATAGATAACAACAAGAACTAAAATATCATGAATATGAATGATATTTCCAATACAGAGATCCTTACATTAGAAGACCTCCAACAGCGAAGAGCAGAAGCATTAGAAGAATTGCGTACTCAGAAACAGGTCATGTCCGACACAGCCCGAAACTTATTTGCTCCGATTGCCCCAGCAGCAGATAAAGGAACCGCTATCATGCGGGCATTTAACACCGGAATGGCAGTCTTCGACGGAGCAATGCTTGGAATAAAGCTAATGAGAAAAATCAGAAAAATATTCAGACATTAACAAATCACCCCATAACAACGAACACTCCCGGCATGCGTGCTCCACACAGCTTGCCGGGAGTGTTTCCATATTCGGACCGGAAATTCCTAAATACCTATTGCTTGTCCGCCAATTACACCTGCAATAGCGCTTGCCACTGCAATAATCACTTTCAGAATCTTATCCCAAACTGATACTTTTATACTCATTGTCCCTAAATTTTAAATTATTACTCGATAAATCATAACTCTTCTCATCCCAACGGATCTTCTTCCTCTCCGCCATCCGATTCGCCACCGCCGGAAGTTCCACCATCAACGGCTGCTTCCAGCCATTTTTCAAACTCCACGCCCTGCAACAAAGCGCGAGTAGTACCAATAGCCGCCGGACGCGTATATTCCGGGGTAAACTGGCAACGCAACGCCGTAACTTGATTCGGGTTTACATCTTCTGCTTTTTCCGTCCCCTTACCACGCGTACGGGCCTTCATGGTGAATGTACCCAGACCATTCAGACGTACTGTACGACTATTCAACAGATGCATCCGCATCGTCGACATCAAGTTACGAATTACGTTCTGCACATCACCCGGCGTCAATGACGATTTTTCGGCAATACTCTCCGCCAGCAACTGCGTATCCACAACTTTTCCTACTTTCTTCAAACTCAGGTGCCATGTCTTTACACCCTCTTTCGTTGCAATCTGCGACTGTCTCGCATAATAAAATAGAGGCATATTATCTCTCCTTTACATTTTAAATTAGACTTTCTTTAAATTTTCATTTCGTTGATCAACGATGCAAAGGTGAGAATATACACAGGCATAAACAAAGAAAACAGCCCCACCAGAGCTGTTTCCTAGAAATACTTTATAAAACTTTCATTTCATGACAGTTACGTTTGCACTGATTCAGCCTATAACATAACAGTCTATATTACGCTTCTCCTTACTAAAGTTCACCCCTACTTTCACCAACTTTCTCCCATCTAAAGTATAAGGTATCAAATACCCTTTTTCATCTATCTGCTTCAGCGCTTCTTCGGCAGTTCCATTCAGTTTGAATTCAAAAACAAAAATAAAGTCTTTTGTTTTCACAACTGCATCGGCACGACCACGAGCACTACGAACCTCCGTTTCTACAAATTGTCCCATCAGGGTGAAGACAACATAGAAAATCGCCTGATAATGACGCTCAGTATTCTCACTCAATTCATAAGGCATACCTGCAAAAAACACCTTCAGGCGCTCCATAAAGGCTTCAATATCTCCCGAACGAAGCTCCCGGATAAACTTGGCGATATGAAAACCCGTTTCATCATCAGAAACATTGGTATAATAAGGTACCAAAAAATTCAAAAAGCCGTAACAGACCTCATCATTAGGAAATTTCAAAGTATAAAGGTCTACTTCTTTATCATAATGCTTTATAGTCAGATACCCGCTCTGATAAATCATAGGAAGAGGATTATTCGCTTCCGCCCGGTACTCGCTGAAAGCGGAATTAGTTGTTTCGATGCCGTTTATTAAAAGACGGAGATCGTAATCACTTTGCTTCAACAAATCAACCAGGTAAGTGGGTGTACCTGTCTGAAACCAGTAGTTACCAAGCTTCAACTTCTGCAAAGCATTCAACACACTGAACGGATTAAAAAGCCCGACAGTAGTATCCTCACAGAAATGATAACCGTCATACTGCTTCTCAAGACGATCAACAATTTCCTCAAACGTCAGGCCCAGAAACTCACCCAGATTCTTTATCTCAGGCACAAAGTTACTTGACAGTTCCTCTTTCGTGATGCCACACAATGAATTATAGGCATAATCCATACTGATATCATTCAACTGATTCAAGTCACTGAACACACTGACCTGTGCAAACTTGGTTACCCCTGTCAGGAATACAAAACGAAGATAACGGTCCGCACTTTTCAACACGCCGTAAAAAGCTTTCAGCGTACGGCGGTATTCTTCCAACAACGGCTCATCAAGGATAGCCTGAAGCAATGGCTTGTCATACTCATCAATCAGTACTACAACCTGCTTACCGGTCTGGATATATGCCTGCTCTATTATATAAGCAAAACGTTCTTCAGAACTACGATTACGCTTCTCATTTCCATATTTTTGCTCCCATTTTTCTAAATACTGATTAAGCATTGCAGCCAAGTCATCGGATGTCTCATACTTCTTGGCGTTCAAGTCCAAATGTAGCACCGGATACCTCTCCCATTCAGTCTCCAGATTCGTAATAGCAAGTCCTTCGAACAGATCTTTCCGACCCTGAAAATAGGCTTCAAAAGTAGAAATAAGCAAACTCTTGCCGAAACGACGCGGACGACTCAAGAAATAAGGTTTACCGACATTTGCGAGCTGATACACCATAGCAGTTTTATCCACATAAAGATAATTCTCCTTACGTATTTCCTCAAAAGTTTGTATGCCTATCGGCAATTTGCGCATTTGTTCCATTCTATTCTTTTTTAGAAGCCATATGCAAATATACAGCTTTTCATCTGTCTCTGATAAAATTAGTAAAACACAGGCATAAATAAAGAAATCAGCCTATAACATAACAGTCTATATTACGCTTCTCCTTACTAAAGTTCACCCCTACTTTCACCAACTTTCTCCCATCTAAAGTATAAGGTATCAGATACCCTTTTTCATCTATCTGCTTCAGCGCTTCTTCGGCAGTTCCATTCAGTTTGAATTCAAAAACAAAAATAAAGTCTTTTGTTTTCACAACTGCATCGGCACGACCACGAGCACTACGAACCTCCGTTTCTACAAATTGTCCCATCAGGGTGAAGACAACATAGAAAATCGCCTGATAATGACGCTCAGTATTCTCACTCAGTTCATAAGGCATACCTGCAAAAAACACCTTCAGGCGCTCCATGAAAGCATCTACATTACCGCTCCTCAACTCACGCATGAATTTTACAATATAAAAACCGGTCTCTGCATCAGACACTTCTGTATAATAGGGTATCAGGAAATTCAAAAAGCCATAACGAACCTCGTCATTAGGAAATCCCAAAGTATAAAGACTGACCTCTTTATCATATCCCTTGATTGTGAGATAACCACTCTGATAAATCATAGGAAGCGGGTTTCTTATCTCCGCACGATATTCCGAAAAAGCAGATGCCTGTACTTCTATCCCATCAATCAACAGGCGCAAATCATAATCACTCTGTTTCAGCAAGTCAACGAGATAGGTAGGTGTACCCGTCTGAAGCCAATAATTATCAAACTTATAACTATCAAAAACATTTAACAGGCTAAAGGGATTAAAAACACCTTCTGCCGATTCTTCAAAATGATAGCCATCATATAAGGCCGTCAAACGACATACGGTTTCGTCAAAAGTAAGTCCGTTCTTCTCTCCCAAATTATCAATTTCGGGAGTAAACGTTTCCACCAATTCATCCTTCGTAATACCACAAACAGTGGCATAAGCTGGTTTCATACTGATATCGTTCAACTGGTTCAAGTCACTGAACACACTGACCTGTGCAAACTTGGTGACTCCTGTCAAGAATACAAAACGAAGATAACGGTCCGCACTTTTCAACACGCCGTAAAAAGCTTTCAGCGTACGGCGGTATTCTTCCAACAACGGCTCATCAAGAATAGCCTGAAGCAATGGCTTGTCATACTCATCAATCAGTACTACTGCTTGTTTGCCGGTTTGTTCGTAAGTACGCCTAAGTACTCCCGCAAAACGGGAAGCAATTGTATCTTCTGCCGCATCCTTTCCCCATCGATCTTCCCACAGACTTAGATTACGAGAAAGCACCTGTTCCAGTGCTTCCTTACTATCATATTTTTCGGCGTTCAAATCCAAATGAAATACCGGATATTCTTTCCATTCGGTTTCCAATTTTTCTATAGCAAGTCCTTCAAACAGATCTTTCCGACCCTGAAAATAGGCTTCAAAAGTAGAAATAAGCAAACTCTTGCCGAAACGGCGCGGACGACTTAAGAAATAAGGTTTACCGACATTTGCGAGCTGATACACCATAGCAGTTTTATCCACATAAAGATAATTCTCCTTACGTATTTCCTCAAAAGTTTGTATGCCTATCGGCAATTTGCGCATTTGTTCCATTCTATTCTTTTTTAGAAGCTATATGCAAATATACGTTTTTTGTTCGAAAGTGGGAATATTTGTTCTAGCATATTCTCAAAGAGCTATAAATTAATCAGATTCTTCGCCATGTGCTTTAAAAGGACGGGATTTAAGAACGTAAAAAAAAAGAACGAACCTAAAGAACCGCCTTATGAATGTACAGTTTTTCATAAACGAAATCGGATGTAATTTCAACTTTAGAAAACCCAAGTCCAAGAAACCGACGAATACCTATTTTGTGGTACGTGTCAGGAACAAGCAGATTAAAAAAACGGTACGATATCCATCATTCAAAAAAGACTGGAGCCAAGACAATCATCCCTTTGATTCCGATGGCAGAAGAAATCATAAACAAATATGTCGGAAAGGAAATCAAATATTATAAGGGAAGTAGATCTGCATTAAACAAGGAATTAAAAACTATAGTCCAAGAGGCCGGTCTTGATGAATCTGTAACCTATGAAGAGAATGGTACCCAATATACCAAACCTCTCTACGAACTACTTCATACCAATACAGCCAGACATACATTTTCTACCATCACGTGTCACAAGGGCATTCCAAGAGAAGATATAATCATTGCAACCGGACATGAAAACGCCTAGATGCTGAATAAGATCTATGCCCACCTGACCGCCAAAGACAGATCCCTAAAGGTGATGAGTGCATTCAAAGAGAAACTCGGTGACGGCATTTTCGATATGGGCGGTCAAACAGAAATGGAAAATAATGAACAGGTACCGATCCCAACCGTTCCAGTCAGACCGAAACAGAAGACAGACGCATTCAATTATGTCTTTGCTGGTGAACTGCTGTTAAAACTCTCAACACTGCGGAATAAAGGTATAGACATTACCAAAACTGCCTGATACAGAAGAAGCAGTCAGAATACTCAAGGAAATCAGTAGGATAGACGGGATAGACTAGGATAAGTGTAGGAACAATACACAATTACGGGATAAGATTGCCGGAATAGCCGCTGTCGTGTGGTTCATTGCACTTAAACGGGATGATATGGTACTGATACAGATGTTCCAGAACAATATCGCGGAGCTAAGCTTGAAGAGTATCTTTTTCAATGAGGATGTCATGAAGGAACCAGAACTTATGTCTTTGCTGAAATCCAGTGAAAAGGCGCTTAGATTCGTAGAGATACTAAACCTCAGGGATGCGGAGGAGCTTGAGGAATATAGGAAGTGGCATAAGGAGTGGCTTGTTTATTCCTCTCAATTGATGGTTCCAATTAGAGAATACTGATTTGCTGTCCCAGCAGTATTTTTTGTTCCTCCGGATATATATATACTTATACTGAAATTCTATTTGGGAAAATATAAGGATGGAATCATAATTAATAATAAATTGAATACAAAATTCATGTTAAATTATAGAATTCAACATCTTATTATCACCAACTACATTTTTTCGTTTACATAACCACCTATAAAATACAGAAAATGCAAAAAGCAGAAATTTTGTGGGATAACATTTGGTCGACGAATATTAGAATATACCTCATTGGCATTTCGGACAAATTAAATCGTGATCTGATCAATCTCTTCCGATGTCAATCCTGTAGCCTGGGAAATGATATTGACAGCAACACCAAGTTTCTTCAAGTTACGAGCATTATTCAGATTAGCTTTTTTCGCTCCTTCCTCTAATCCTTCGGCTTTACCTTCTTCCCTCCCTTTTCTTTCAGCCGTTGATATTACACTGTACCAATCCCTGAAAATCTTGAGGCTGTCCCAATATTCGCTTAATTCAGTTTTGGAGAACTTCGCTATCTCGGCTGCTTCAAAGAGGCGGTCGAATACCCTGTTCTGTAAGGCCCGGGGACGTTCAAGAAGCGAGGAGAGATTACGGAGAACAAACAACCATTTATCAAACATGGTTTCCAACTCATCCTCGGTCTTGTTGAATTTGGGCATCTCCAGATAAACGAAGGTAAGCTTATCATAAAAGACTTTCTTTGTGTAAAGATCGACAAGTTTAACCTCATGATGGAAATACTCAGTATCAGAGGAATCAAAGGAGAAATTCAGGATACCGACCACATAGACAGCCTTCAGTTCATAATCCCACTCACCACGCCTTGCCTGCTCCCGGATAGGGAAGGTGGAATAGAATACACTGCGGTCCTTGAAGAACTGCTGCTCGCCACGCTGCATCTCTACCAGGAATTTCTCACCTTTCTCATTCTCACAGTACACGTCAAATACAGCCCGACGGTCATACTCCTGAGATCCAAGATGCTCGGCGTTAAGATAGGTCACATCCTTAATCACCTCTTCCTTGAACAATAGAGCATTCAAAAAACTGATTAACAGTTCTTTATTCATAGTCGTGCCAAATAGGAGTTTAAATCCAAAGTCTGTATATGGATTTACATATCTGTCCTGTATGCCTTCTGTTCCCATTGATTCCTGTTTTTACCGTTTAAGACCTAACCCTGCATAAAACCAAACCTCACAGCCGGGTACAACAATTACAAAGGTAACAATTATAATGGAATATTCAAGAGCGACATGATAAATTTCTTCTTACCTTGAAGACTTCGTCCCATTATGCCCCCTTCTTCTCCGATATAGAATTCATCAACATGTACCAGTCCATTAAATGGATGGTTTTCGCTGTTTTGCATGGTCAATTATATCTTACGCTTGAATTCCCATACGGTTTTCTGGAATAACAATTTCTTATTTTTAATAAGTATAAAAAGGACATCTAAACGATTCAGATGCCCTTTTTTGTATCATTAAAGTCCTATAGTCAGAGAGGTCTTAAGACATATGTATAGTGGTATACTTTATTTTTCAACCAGAACTCTTTATGGACTCTGGGCGACCAACTGTCGTCTCCTCCAAGCCCCATTTGTTTATAATCAATATGCAACCAGTTCTTTTCACCACGAATTAATGTATGTTCTTTCTTACTACGGTTCAAATCTTTATCGGAGTAATTCTGAATATTAAAATTAAAGAGTGGCTTTCCGGTTATGCGTATTCCGTTTCCGGAATCATCGTATATTTCCAGCCAGCGGTTATCCGTTTTGTTTCCGTTTTCTTGGGGCATGATATGTGAAAAGAACTGTTTACTGACTGTCCCCTTATAGATACCGACGTAAGCAGATTCTTTTCTGTCATCATAGCTTTCATGAGGTCCTCTTCCAAACCAGGTCAGATTTTGCCACTCAATGGGTAAAGCACACTCCATCCCGACTCTTGCCAATGACAAGACATCTACATTTACATGAAAGACCACATCAATGATAACTTCACCTTCGGGAGAAACTGTATAATTCGCCTTTTGCAGGATATTGCCTTCTTTGCATTCCAATAGATTATTGGCATAGACTTGTACATATCCGGTAGGTAGGACTACGAAATCCAGTTGCTTCGGTTTTATCTTATAATCGTCCAGTCCTGCTTTGCGCCACGAACTTGCGTAAGAATTGTCGCGTCCTTCGTCGTTGTCGGTTGGAACCCGCCAGAAGCATGGCAGCAGGGGAGATTTAAGCAAATCACTTCTTCTGTATACGAACTGTGACATTGCCCCTGTGAGTTTATCAAACTGTATACGAAAATCTTTTCCCGTAACTGTAAGTCCGCTTTTCCTTTCCACCCGAAGAGGGGAAGCGGTGCTGGCTTCTCTTTCTATGGACGGCTGGGGAAGCAAATCTAAAGCTAATTGTTCAGAAGCTATCTCGACATTGCCATCAGAGTGGTTCTGTTTCTTCGTATCATAAAAACTAAAGTTTACATGATACTCATTTCCTACTTTCAGATTTTGTCTGGGGAAATTCAACTCTATCAATTGTCTGCTTTGGGGAGCTATATTCAAAGTAGTAACGGTATCACGCTTTATAGGAATTCCATTTTCTAATAATGTCCAACACAAAATAATTCCCTTTGTATCTACAAAGTAGTTTGTGTTTGATATTGAAACAAGACCTTCGTTTATATCTATATTCTCTACGTTGAAATTTTGATAGACTTTCTTCAGCTCATATATCTCCGGTTGAACTTCCCGGTCTGGATTCACCAAACCGTCATTTGAATTAGCCCCGTCGCTATAATTCATGACTTCCCAATATTCTTTCCCATCTTTGTCTTTCAGACGTAATCCCTGGTCTACCCAATCCCAGGTAAACCCTCCGTGCATACGTGGATATTTATAAAATAGACTCCAAAACTTTCTGAAATTACCTAAACCGTTTCCCATAGAGTGAGCATATTCACATATCAACATAGGGCGTGACCGATCTTCATTATACTGCCTGATAATCTCATTAAGCGGATTGTACATATTGGAAATGAAGTCATACCTTGAAAGTACTTTAGCATAAGCAGGGTTCTTTGCCTCATAATGAACCGGACGTTTCTCAGGATCACACCTTTTTATCTCTTCATAGGCCTTGTCAAAGTTCTTCCCCCAACCGGATTCATTTCCCATAGACCAAAAGATGACAGAAGGGTGATTCTTATCTCTTTCCACCATGTTCACATTTCTTTCGACAATGGCGTTTTTCCACTCACCCCTTTCTCCGACATGGAATCCTTTTGCCCACAGGCCATGACTCTCTACATTAGCTTCATCCATTACATACAGCCCATATTCGTCACACAAGTCATACCAATCCGGGTGATTGGGATAATGGGACGTTCTCACAGCATTTATATTAAATGATTTCATCAGTTTTATATCACGCTCCATCATCTCGCGTGTAATGTATCGTCCGGTGTAAGGATCGAACTCATGCCTATTGACTCCCTTTATTTTTATAGGTTGTCCGTTTAACAGCAACAGTCCATTTTTAATTTCTACTTTTCTGAATCCTATCTTTTGGCTAATAACCTGTTGAACGGTTCCATGCTTTCTTGATAGTTCTATGTCCAAGCGATATAAATCAGGTGTTTCTGCCGTCCACTTCAAAGGAGAAGATACTTTCTCTGAGAATGAGATTTCTTGCTCTTCACCCGAGGCTACACTGAACGGAAGCTGTTTTGTCCATATCAATTTGCCGGTTGTTTCTTTTAAAGAAACACGCAAACAACCATCGCTGACGAGTTCTTTTGTCTCATTCTTTACAGAAATGAGTGCACTCAGTTCCGCGTCCTTATACTTCCTATCCAGGTTGGGGGAAATAGAAAAATCCCTGATGTGGACTTTAGGAAGCGCAAACAAGAAAACGTCACGATAGATACCGCTTAATCTCCAATAATCCAAGTCTTCTAAGTAACTGCCGTCAGACCAATTCAGAACCTGGACAGTCAATTGATTTTCACCCTTCTGCAAATATTTGCTGATGTTAAACTCTGCCGGCAACATTCCGTCTTCGTGATATCCCACCTTTTCCCCGTTTAACCAGACATACATGGCAGATTGCACTCCGGCAAAGTGCAGAAAGATTTCCTCATCTTTCCAATCAGCCGGAACAACAAAGTTCCGACGGTACAGGCCTATCGGATTGGATTCTCGGGGAATATAAGGCGGATTAGGCTCAAAAGGGTATTTCACATTCGTAAAAACAGGTGGGTCATATTCTCCTTGCAGCTGCCAGTTACCGGGGACTTGAATATAATCCCATGAACTATCATTATAGTTCGTACTATAAAAAGCGGCAGGTAAGGCATATATTCCGGAGATATATTTAAATTTCCACTCTCCGTTCAGTGAGTGTATCATAGAAGACTCTCCTTGTTCTGCTTCTGCTACAGATCGATAAGGTATATAAGAGGCATGAGCCGGTTCTGTATTTACACTGTTTACTTCAGGATTTTCCCATTCGGACAATACTTCCTGAGAATGGACAAGTGTTACAGTCCAACATATAATAACCAGGATCAATATTCTTTTCAGCATATCTATTTTGTGACATTAAATGTTTTGTACATAAAAAACTGTTCTCTTTTGTCATTGGGGGTAGGTTGTACATCTACTTCCTCTAAAATGACTCCTTGTACATCCGACGTTACAATAGCAGGCCTGTAATCAAGAGAGTGGACTTTCAATTTCACATTATCCAGCCGGATATCATCTGCATGACGTATGAAGATTCCCCAAGCAGGAAGTTCCTTGAATTGTGAGAACTCCGGATAGGCAGTTCTCATCTCAGGTATTCCTTCCAGTTCTTTCGCAGTCAATCCACATTTGGCATAGAAGGGATTGCCTCCTCCCGGAGATTCTATATCTATATTCTTGAGAGTAATCCCTTGAATTCGATCTTCAGGTAAACCGATAATGCTTGCAGGAGAAATGTTGCGGGGCAGATGCTCTACCGGACCTTCATATGGATAGCCCGCATCAGGCTTAGAGTTTGCCAACTTTACATTGAAGTTTGAAAGAGTGACATTCTTCATAAGCGGCCTCCTCCCGGAATTCCAACGGTCTCCTATTCGCAGGTAGAATGCATTCCCCACATTCACAGCATGTACGCTATCGACAAATATGTTCTCAATGATGCCTCCGTCCACAGTGGCGAATGTTACGGCGGAACGGTAGGTGTTATAAACTGTAAGATTCTTGATGATAAAGTCACGAAAACCTCCTTTTGATGCTGTTCCGAATTTTAAGCCACTGGCACTTGAACGTATGATGCAATTATCAACTACCACATTCTGGCAGATTTGCGATGGTTCATGTGATTTGAAACAGATGCCATCATCAGCGGCATCGAAAAAGGAATTGCTGATTCTGACGCTATCGCAATCTACGATATCTATCCCGTCATTATTCCAGTAAGATTTACAATCAACATTTATATGGTCTATAATGACTTGCCGGCATTGGTCGTATGCTTGATTCCAACTTGCCGGATCGTGCATCCGTATTCCTGCAATACGTACATTCCGGCATTCTCTGAAATAAATATTATGAGGGCGGTTTGTTTCATCGGGCCTATCCAGGTGCAACGGATCATCTATCAGTCCTCTCTGGATGTATGAAATCAGATTGTTCGCAACTATAAATCCCCTGCCATCAATTGTTCCTTCGCCTGTCACTCCGATATTATCTTGCTGTACGGCAAAAAGCAAGGCTGTCCGTTGTATATATTCATCCTTTTCATAATCTAAGGCATTACATGAACCTAATAAAACAGCTCCTTTCGCTAAGTGCAAAGTAACATTGGACTTTAGATATATAGTGCCGGTCAAATAGTTTCCGGTATCAAAAATGAGTTTTCCTCCTCCTGCTGTGTGGACATAATCAATCGCATATTGGATGGTGCGCGTGTTCAAAGTCACTCCGTCAGGTTTTACCCCAAAATCCATTATAGAGTAATCATGTCCCCGGACACCGGTCCAACAGAGGAATAGAGCCGACAACGCATATAGTAATTTTCTTTTTAGCATAGTATCAAATCATTATTTTTTCATCTTTACATATAACTCATTCAAAACTTCTCTTCGGGTAGAGACTCCCAACTGGACTTTTATATTCAATTTAGACAAGCGCTTCCAGCAACTTAAAGTCTGTTCCTCTATCACTTCGTCTAATCTTGCTTCCCATTCGGGTAAAAAGCCTCGAAGTCCCATGTATTGCACCATTGGGAAATCTTTGTCATCCAATGAGACATCTTTATAGTAAATCAGAGTAGTACCTTGCTCAAGCAAGACATCTTGCATCATAGATATATTGATGTTCCTGACTTTTACCTTTTCATCTATTGCAACCGAAGACGCTACACCGGCAGCTTGTCCCATAGCCATCCAGCATGGCTCCATCCTGAGTGTAGAGAAACCGATATGTGAACCGGAGATAGGGACCGGAAACAATAAATTATCTATATCTTTGGGAACAATCACTCCATAAGGAACAGTGTAAGGTGATGTCGGATAGCCCAGAAAACCATTCAGGTGTACCATACCGGGTTCCCGCTTATGGGTGGCATGTGAATCAAATCCATAATGACTGGCTGTGATACTTGATAAATACACAGGAGGTCTTCCACCACCTTTTACAGGCATCGCATCACTTGCTATGAAAAAATGAAGTCCTTCGAACCGCCGTCCTTCGCGTACATATACTTGTCTGGGAAAATACCCGTTATCTGTGTATTCATCTTTTGCATACCCCCATTCGCGAGCCGCTTTCCGGAAATGATCGGGTAATTCTTTATCGTTTTGGGCAAACCAGAGCAATCCCTCTGTATATTCCCTTAGTCTTGTTGCAAATTTGTCACGCCATGCCCAACCAGCTGTAGGCCATGCCCAGTTCTCTTCGGGCAGATCTGACGAGACAAAGGCAGCATGCTGGTTATTGGCATCTGTTTTTTCATTTGGAATCTCAACCAAGTTTACTACTTTTCCAAGTCCCCATTTGTCACCGGGAATCATAGTAGGATTGCCTTTAGCTATATGCTTTCTATTAGCTTCTAACATTTCCGGAGTAACATTCACCATCTCAGCTTGGGTGTGACGCCCCGTCCAGACATCATCGATAATAGATGCATATTCATTGCGGTCATAATTTTGAGGCTTTGTTATGGGGACTTTATTATTCGGATTCCTGGTCAGGCACAACCGGTAGTTGTAGGCTTGGACAGCATTATCTCCAATAAATGTGGAAGCATCCATTTCCGGACCATGCCAGTATTTGTAAACACTGCCTGCTCCGGGTTCTCCAAACTCATTTTTACCTTCGCGCCCTACTCTAAAGGGTACTCCAGCTGCTGCTGCCAGATCTCCCTCATAGGTTGCATCAATGAAGATCTTACCTCGATACTCTTCTTGAGTATTTTTATCACGATTCAGTATATTGATTTGCACAATTTTGTCATCCACTTTTTTTAGATTGCGGGGACTTGAATCAAATTGTCGCATTGTTAAAACAGTGATTAGGCCTTTATATTCTCCCAGCCAGTCAGTAAATACTTGTTCTGCTACTGAAGGTTCGAAACGGAAACCATCATCACATCTCTGATATTGTGTGGAAGTCACACCATATTTCTTTTTATAATAGTCTTTGATGCGGCAAGTGAACTCTCTGAACAATCCTGTAGTAGCTGCCCGGGTTACAATATCCGTTGCTCCCAGTCCATTGGAAGGCAAGCCTCCGATATGCTGTGTACGTTCCAGGATAACAGACGTTTTCCCAAGCTTGGCAGCTGCAAGTGCTGTGGTCAATCCGCCGGGTGTTCCTCCCACTATAACAATATCATATGTTTGCTGTGCAAAAACATTGATACTCCAAAATAATAGTAAAGTTATTAGTGATTGTTTCATTGTAGTTTCTATTTAGTGATATTAGTAGATTGATATACATGTATCTGTTGCTTCTTTTTTCCGGGTTCTTGGATTGTCATTTTACTCATGTTGACATGGTGTGCGTCATCCAGTACTATAGCCGGTCTATAATCTCTTTTTCGGGCAATAAATGTAACGTTCTCTAAAGCAATCCCCTCAACATGTCGGAGATAGAGCCCCCACGCCGGGAGTTCTTTGAAACATGAAAATTCAGGATATGAATCTGCCAACTCAGGAACTTTATCTAATTCTTCCGGAGTAATGCCAACCTTTGCTATTTCCGGTTTTCCTGCTCCCGGGTGATTGATTACCACATTTTTCAGAGTCACGTGTGTTATGGGATGCCCTTTCAGTCCAATGATACTTGCCGGAGATATATTTCTGGGCATATGTTCTATTGGTCCTTCATACTCATATCCTGCATCCGGTTTCCCCTCGGGAATTTCCACATACAAATTAGAAATAAGAACGGAGTCCATAGAACCGACTTTATCCGAATGTGTACGGTTGCCTATCCGAAGGAATATAGCATTTCCTGTATTATAAGCTTGCAAACTATCCACTACAATGTTTCGGACATATCCTCCGTCAGGAGTGGCTATCGTTAATGCTGAACGATAAGTATCATAAACCTTATTGTTTATAATCCGGATATTTTCATATCCTCCAACTGTCATAGTACCTAATTTTATTCCGTTAGCACTCGAACGCATGGTACAGTTACGAATCACTACGTTCCGACATGCAGCCTCGGCTTTATGGGATTTCAGGCAGACTGCATCGTCCGAAGCGTCGAAGAAGGAATTTTCTATCACTACGTTCCGGCAATCGACGATATCAATGCCATCGTTATTCCAATATGCTTTATTGTCGACTGTAATTCCCCTCACCCATAGCGAGTCGCACTCTTCATATTCCTGTGTCCAGTCACAGGTGTTTTTTATAGTGATTCCTTCTATAGTTATACCCTGGCATTGCTTGAAATGGATTCCTCGTGGTCTACGCGGTCTGTCGTTCTCCAGAGGATCTTTGATAAAACCTTTATGCACCTGGTCGATTATATTATATGATACTTGGCGTCCTTGTGCATCAATGACTCCTTTCCCATAAATAGCTATATTCTTTTGACTTATAGCTCGAATCATACTGTAGCAAGGTCCCTCCATATTATAGTCGTACGGGTTTAGAGAGCCTACCAGTACTGCCCCTTCCTTTAATTGTATCGCTACATTCGATTTGAGTTCAATGCTACCTGTTAAATACCGGCCGACATTAAAAACTAAAACACCTCCTCCTTCTTTGTGAATATAATCAATGCCGGTCTGGATAGAATTAGTATTCAACGTTACTCCATCAGACTTTATGCCAAAGAAAGATGCATTATATTCTTTGCTCCATACTGAAGAGCAAGAAAAGAAAAAAAGGATTGATAATATATATATTCTCATAATCAACTATTTAAATGTTTCTGACGGATTGTCCGTCATGATAAATTCTAAAAGACCTCCGTCTGTGATTTCATGATGAAAGATTCTGAAGCGTTTCAATTCTTTTCCATTCAAGAAGACCGTCTTTACATATTTATTCTCTTTCGATAAGTTCTCAGCACGAATGGTGAAATTCTTTTCACCTTCCAGACGTAACACCATTTCTTTCAATTGAGGAGCACCAATAATATATTCTCCACTGATAGGGTCTACGGGGTAAAATCCCATAGCAGAGAACAAATACCATGCGGACATCTGTCCACAATCATCATTCCCGCATAATCCGTTGGGAACGGGCAAATAAAAACGATCAAAGATTTCGCGGATAAGTTCTTGTGTTCTCCAGGGTTCTCCTGCATAGTTGTATAGGTAAGCCACATGATGGCTGGGCTCATTACCATGAGCGTATTGTCCTATAAGCCCGGTCACATCCGATACAAAACCTGTATTTACAGTCTTGTTCTCAAGTCGGAAAAGTGAATCGAGTTTTACTGTAAATGCTTTATTTCCTCCCATCATCTCAATCAAAGAATCTACATCGTGTTGCACATGCCATACATACTGCCATGCATTGCCTTCGGTATAATCCCCTCCGGAAGTTCCGGCATGTGATAATCTGAAAGGATCAAAAGGTTCTCTCCATTTGCCTTGTGAATCTTTTCCTCGCATGAGTTTGGTTGCCGGATCAAATAGGGATATATATGCGCGGGCTCTTCGGGAAAAGAAATCATAATCTTCCTTTTTTCCTAATGCTTTTGCCATCTGCGCCACGCAATAGTCATCATAGCAGCTTTCTAAAGTTCTGGAAACCGATTCTTCAGGAACAAGATCGAAAGGATAATATCCATACTGATTGTATGTTTCCCAATCAGACTTCGGATGGGACTCTAATGATGATTTTCTGATTGCTTCGTAAGCTCTTTCCGGGTCAAAACCTTTATACCCTTTCAGATATGCCTCTACAATAACGGGTATAGCATGGTTGCCAATCATACAATGATTTTCTTTGCCCCATAAAGCCCATATAGGCAAATAACCTTGTATATCACAATGAGATAACATTGAATTGACAAATCCATTGACTTTCTCTGGCACTAAAAGGGTATATAGAGGATGAGCGGCACGATAAGTATCCCACAAGGATAAGGTAGAATAGTATTCTCCTATGGGAGAATGGAGGATGCTGTCATTAGGCCCCCTGTATCTTCCATCCACATCAGTTATATTATTGGGTTGGATACACAAGTGGTAAATGGAGGTGTAGAAATTTACTTTTTGCTCTTCTGTGCCCGATACGTCTATACGTGATAATAAGTTGTTCCAGGCTTCGGTAGCTTGAGTCTTCACCTTCTCAAAGTTCCAGTCCGGATTTTCTTTTTCCAATGCTTCCTGTGCGCCTTCTATACTGACAGTAGACAGGCCGACTTTTACTTGAACGCTTTCCCCTTGTTTTAAATCAAATGAAAGAAGAAGGCGTTTGGCTTTTTCCCCTTCCTGGGGTTGAAGTTCCTCAACTGCCATATAGGGTTTGTCGAATTTGATGACATAGAAGAACTCTCTTTCTACCCACATCTTTACCCTATTCTTTCCGGCAATGCTATGTTGATCTAAAAGTTGCATTTCTGCATCTATCACATGAGTCCGTAGTTGCTCGTCCTTACTTACAATTCCACTTTGAAGGTCTACCAGAATGTGTGCCAGTCCTTCTTTTCTGAAAGTATAGCGATGCATGGCCGTACGCTGTGTCGCAGTCAATTCTACATCCACCTCAAAATCAGATAAAACTACCGAATAATATCCTGGATAAGCTTTTTGATGCTCTTTATCATATCGACTTTTATATTTGCCATTTTGTATATCACCACAAAATGGCAGGATTAATATATCTCCTAAGTCGGGACATCCCGTACCATTCAGATGGTTTTGGGAAAATCCCATGATAGAGTCATCCTCGATATTAAAGCCGGAGCAATATCTCCACGAGCCATTTCCACTTTCCGGGCTTACTTGTATCATTCCGAATGGTATACAAGCTCCCGGAAATGTATGGCCATTATCTGCATTACCAATAAAAGGATTCACATAACAGCAATAATCCTGTTCAACATTACTACATCTTATGCTCAGAAAGCATACTCCAACTATAGCAAATACCCACCAAAAACATTCCTTTATTCTCATTTAATTTATTTTTTAAATAGTGACTTTACAAAATCAGTATTATTTCCCCAACGTTTATTGGGAGACTTTCCTAACTCTAGAGTCAAATCTCCGCCTTGCATGATTTCTTCATAACTTAACCAGCTTCTATTTAGAGTTTTGCCGTTTAAAACTACTTTTTGAATATAGATGCACTCTGCATCAGGGCGATTTACATGGATTTTAAATTCCTGTTGAGAGGTTGGGTGTAATGTGACCGTATCAAAGACCGGAGCACTTATCCAATAATAGGGTACACCCGGGCAGACTGGAAATAGTCCTATGGAGGACAGTACAAACCAGGAAGACATGGTTCCTGCATCGTCATCCATTTCTTTCAAATATCCCCGTGGAGTGGTAGTGAAGATTTTACCAATATAAGGTTTTTCCCACTTTTCATGTGTCCCGTAATAATTGGTGGTAGGTTCAAGTAATATCTGACGGACTAACTTTTGCGTTTTCCATGGTTCCCCAAGATAATAATATAGAAATGGAACATGTATATCAGGTTGATTCCCCATGTTGAATAAATTATTCTCAAAGAAATAATCTAATTCACTCAAAACCTTTTTCTTGCTGCCCAAAGTAGAAATCACCCAATCGAAATCATGAGGTACGAACCAACGGTATTGCCATATAGTACCTTCATACAAACCGTCACCGTGCATTATATCTGAAGTAGGGCCAATGTTCTTAAATTTCTGTAACCATATCGGTCTGTAGTCTTTTGAACGTAAAGAGAACTCTTTCTTTAACTCTTTATTACCCATTTTCCCTGCGAGTTCGGAAACTCCCCAAAAGTCATATCCTCGTTCCAATGCTTTATCCGGTGAATCATTGGAGATATCTTCTGCTTCTTTTAGCATCAATGGAAGTAGTTCATCGAGAGAACCTTCAAACATTCCTTTTTGCAATGCATCTAAAATCGTGATAATAGAGTGCTCTGTACGTGTTGTCAAAAACGGTTCCGTTTTCGTTGCGGAGCGGGGCTTACCTTGTTTGTATAACTCTGCAAGTGAGGAAATCATCTGTTTGTACTCCGTGGGACAAACAATAGACAGCAGAGGGTATTTTGTTCGGTAGGTGTCCCAAATAGACCAACCATGATAATAGGGTAACTGCTGGCTTTCATATACTTTTCCATCACTTCCCCTGTAACTGCCGGAATAATCATTGATTGTGAAAGGAGTTTGGCAAGCATGGTAGAGTCGTGTATAAAATGATGTCTTTAAGTCTTCATCAGAAGTCTCTACTTGTATGTGCCCCAATAAATTTTCCCAGTTGGCACGTGCATTGGCACGTACTTGCTCGAAAGACAGGTCCGAGCACTCTTGTTTGAGATTCGCTTCGGCTTCTTCTGCACTGACGGAGGATAATCCTATTTTTAGTATAATTTGTTCGTTAGACTCTGTCTGGAACTTCCATAGCAATTCTGAATCGTTGTTTTCCGGTTTACAGATAGATTTATCTTTCTCAATATAATAATAAAATTTGTAACTACCTAAATCACAAGTGCAGGCGGAACGCACGAATCCCCTTACTGCATTGTTTCCTACAATATTATGCTCTTCGGCGATATGTTTACCGTAAGAATGTTTAAAATCTATTTTTATGCCTGCTGCTTCTGTAGACGGATAAGTAAAGCGATAGATAGCGGCAGTTCTGCCTGTAGTAATTTCAACTTTAAGCTGATTATCTAAAGTTATGCTATAATATCCGGGAACTGCTACTTCCGAAGCTTTATCCATCTTTAGGGGCTTGCATGATGTTCCGACAAAAGGTGTTATCAACAGATTCCCTCCAACACCTATGCAGCCTACTCCAGGCATTCTGGTCTGCGAGAATCCCTTTAACTGCTGTGCTTGATAATCATAACCTCCGTTTCCACGGGGCATCGTTTCCAGTCCCGGTTTAATCATTCCAAACGGAATGGTCGCGGATGGATCGGTTTGTCCATGATCATCGGAAGTGCCAATGAAAGGATTTACAAAAGAGGTTTGTTGAGCTTGAACCATAAAAAGGGGCAAGCATAATACTAATATTACACTGAAGTATCTCATATTAAATATTTTATAAATAAAAGAGGGTTTCAAAAGAAACGCAAACTCTTAAAACCCTCATTTTAGAAAAATAGAATCAATCTTTTAGTCCAGGAACTATCAGGAGTTCATTGTCTGGTATCGGAAAATAATAGAATTCTTCGCTTAATGTTAAATTGGGATTTAAAGAAAGCTCAGCTGCATCTCTATAATTCTTTTGCAAATGAAGAATCTCATGTCTTTGCATGGTGAAGAAACGCCCCATACAGCTATGTTCCATACCTGCGGTTTCCCACCGTCTTTCATCCAGAACAGCTTTTTGGAAGTATTCCTTAGTCACATCCTTTGAGATGAGTGGTACTCCTGCTCTTTTTTGTACTCTCCACATGCAGTCAAATGCTAAATCATCAATATTCTTGCTTCCATAAGCAACCGCTTCAGCATACAATAGTAAAATATCAGCATATCTAAATATCATTCTGGTTTTCCCGCTTGCACTTGAAATCCCTTTAGTTTCGTAATATCTGTCATCATAATTAAATACCCAGTCCGAGCTTTCTATATTCTTCTTCCAATAAGGATGTTTCTGATTGGTTGCGGGGTCATCCCAATCCAGTAAAGGATAACGTCCTGTTTCCGGATTACGTTCCTGTCCGGTCATCGTCACTTTAGTCAAGAACCAGGCATCTTTACGTATTCCTTCCGGCATATTTCTGAAAAATTCCAATTCAACCATATAGTCACACCATCCACCGGACTCCTCGGGTAATTCACTTTTAGGACCAGAGAAATAGTTTTTTGTTTTGTTATGGAACTCTCCAAATACTATTTCTTTGGAGTAATTAGCCTCCGGTTCTTTAGTCAATGTGCGTATATCCGGCTCTAATATATAACCATAAGTAGCTTCATTCTCAATAATTTCTTTATATTTTGCAGCTGCCTTATCATAATATTCTGCTCCCTTTTTCAGAGGCCAGCCTGCTTCTGTCATATATACAGAGGCTAACAAAGCTTTTGCAGCGCCTTTGTTAGGAGCTACATTGATTCCATTCTGAAAATAGGGTGCTATCTTATGATTATCCGGCAACATTCTTTCTGCCGTTAATGCATCCGATTCTATTAATTCATATATTTTCTGCACATCTGCTTTGGGGGTATTGTAATCTATCTCATTCTCTGTAACCAGAGGTATACGTCCCCAAATACGTACAAGCATAAAATAGTTTAATGCTCTCAGGAAATAGGCTTTGTCCCAGTCTCGGCTCCAGAAAAGATTTCTCAACCGGTGTTCTTTCTGCATTATTAATCACATAATTACAAGCTTTGATTGTCTGATAATAGAGTTGATACATTTCAAGAATATCAGTGTTTCCTGAATTGAAATTAAATCGGTCATATTCCGAGAAACGCGACTTATTACCACCACTATGCGCTGTCACATCATCTGCACACCATACATAAATAGCTCTGAAGACGCGGGCGTTAGTCTGGTAATATTTGTTATATATTCCAGTTATAGCCATATCCAGATCTTCCGGACTTGAGAAGAAAGAAGAAGGAGTAAGCTTGCCACGCGGGTCTTCTTCTAGGAAATTGTCACAAGAACATAAAGCAAACAATAATATGCTATAAATCAATATATTTTTCATTTTACATCTATTTTATTGGTTAAACTAAAATGAGAATCCAAGCCCCAAAGTAAATGTTCTTGGTAATGGGTATGAACCGCCATCAACGCCTGCATTAATATCGCTATTACCTCCATTACTTGTGATATCCATAGTTCCTTCCGGATCATATCCTGTGTAAGAAGTGATCGTAAACAAATTTTGAGCACTCAGAGAGATTCTGACATCTGCAAATTTTGTTTTTGCTCTGGGAATTGTATATGCAATGCTTACATTCTTTAATCTTAGATAATCAGCCTTTTCGAGATATTGGGCAGTTTCAAATCTAGAATTGATTGTTGAACTAAACGGATTCGGTATCTTTGTATTTTGGTTTTCGGGGGTCCATCTGTCATAATAACCTTCTTTAGAGGTGATGAAACGTGAATCACTGATACCTTCACTAGTAAGATAGCGTGATAAATTCAAACGGTCAGCTCCTAGTGAACCCTGGAAGAATAAGTTGAAATCTAAATTCTTCCATTTAATAGTATTGCTCCATCCTAATATTACATCAGGAAATGCCTGCCCGATAATATCTGCATCATCAGATTCCAATTTGTAATTCACGTTCTTCTCTTTAAATTTATTATCTCCTGGTTTTTGTCCCCATTTAGCTGCTTCGTCTGCTTCGTCAGTACGCCATAAGCCTTCCCAAATGTAACCGTAGATGCTACCTAGCGGTTTTCCTACTTGCAGTACGGCCGTATTGAGAGAAGCTTGGTCTAATTTTTTTCCCGGATGCAACTTCGTTTCATCTCCTAAGCTGACGACTTCATTCTTTGAGTAGGATACATTGAATGTACTTTCCCATACTAAATTCTTGCTTTGAATGGGGATTCCGGTTAAGGAGAACTCAAGACCTCTGTTTTTCACTTCACCAAGATTTACCCAAGTGGTTCCTCCGCCATCATAGTAAGGTATAGGTTTCTTCAGCAATAAGCCCGTCGTATTCTTTTGATATACGTCTATATTTGCCAGAATTCTGTTATTTGCAAATGCCATATCTAAACCTAAATCATATTGAGTGGTTTTTTCCCATGTCAGATTGGGAGTGGCAGGTCCGGAAATTCCGTATCCGGGATAATCACTTGTCCCCCCCCAACCATACTTTGCTTCAGCTAAAAGTCCTAAAGTAGAATAAGCACCAATGGCTTGGTTACCGGTATTGCCCCAGCTCATTCTCAGTTTCAGGACATCGAAGATATTGAGATTCTTTATAAAAGATTCTTCTGACATTCTCCAGGCAACTGCAACTGACGGAAAATTCCCCCATTTATTCTTACCTTGGAATTTGGAAGAGCCGTCTCGTCTGATAGTCGCGGTCAACAGATACCTATCCTTGAACTGATACATAGCACGTCCCATAAATGAAACCAATGAAGAGCGTGAGAATGAATTGCTGAACAAGTTCATATTTCCTAAACTCAAATTCCAGAATTCAACGGATTCTGTTCTTAGATTGGTGACTTCATTAGACAACCCTGTAGTTGTTGATTGTGATAACTCCATTGCTCCCATGAGGTTCAACTTATGGTCTTTCCATTCTCTCACATAGTTTATTTGATTTACATTATACCAGTCAAAACTGTCGTTCTGATGATTGTTTGCAGAATTGTTCTGAGCACGTAAATCGTTTGCATTGGATTTCATCCAACGATTTTTGTAGTCTTTGTAATGAGCGGCACCCTGGAAATTCATACTCAAGCCTTTAACAGGTAGTTGCACCATAAACTGTAGATTTGCAGTTAGGTAGTTGGTGTAGCTTTCATCCAAGTCCTGAGTCAATCGACCATAAGGATTGTCCTTGGTTGAGTTGATATTATCTCTCAGCCAGTTTCCTTCTTCATCTTTCAATTTTAAAGTAGGGCTATAGGTAATTGCATCTGTTATAATGGTTCCAACTCCACCACGCGGACCGTTTTTATTTGTTTTCCGTCTTACAGCATTCATATCTAAGTTCATCTTCAACCAATTAGTGACGTCGGCAGTTATGTTAGACCTTAAACTGAATTTCTGGCTTTTCGATTCCTTCAAAATACCTTCTATGTCCATCATATTCATAGATACTAAATATTGAAGTTTCGGAATACCTCCTGAAATGGATAGCTTATAGTTCTGGGTATGAGCTGTCCTAAACATTAAATCCTGCCAATCCGTACCACCATTCTTTTTCCACTGATTGATTTCATCTCGAGAAAAGAAGTCTTGAGTTGCTCCTTTTTCCCGACGATATTCATTGTAAAATTCGGCATACTCGCTTGCACTTAATAAATCCAGTTTTTTAGCAATAGTAGATATTGATTGTTCTGTCTCCAGATGGATATTTGTCTTACCTTCAGCTCCTCTTTTGGTAGTAACTAATATTACTCCGTTTGCACCGCGAGAACCATAAATGGCAGTTGCCGAAGCATCTTTCAAGACTTCTATTGATTGTATGTCATTGGGAGCCAAATTGTTGAATAAGTCTGTATTAGGTACTCCATCCACAATATAAAGTGGAGAATTTCCACCATAAATGGAGTTTGCACCGCGTATACGGATTTGGGTACTCTGCTCCGGTGCACCGGAATTTGTTATGACAACAACACCGGGGATTCTTCCGCTTAAAGCTTGATCCAGTCGCGTCATCGGTTGATCCTTTATATTCTTTTGTGAGATGGAGGATACCGAACCTGTCAGATCTGATTTCTTCACGGTTCCATAGCCGATTACAACCACTTCGTCAAGCATTTCCATGTCTTCTTGTAGAACAATGGCAATATGCTTACCGGTGACTTTTGTGGTTTGAGTTTTATAACCGATAAATGAAATTTGAAGAGTGTTTCCTTGTGAAGCCTGAATGGCAAATTTGCCATCTATATCTGTAATCGTACCTATTGATTTACCTACTACACTGACATTTGCGCCTATAACCGGTTCTCCTTTTACATCAGTCACTATTCCTGTTACTTTTTCCTGTTGTTGCATCCGGTCCAACAGGCTATTATTTTTCGATAAAATGATATAATCGTTTTCGAATTTATAGTCAACTCCCACTTCTGCCAACGTTTCTTTCAAATACGAAGATACCTTAGCAGATTTGTTTTGTATAGTAACCTGACGATTGGTATCTATTTCGCGATTGCTATATACAACTAAATAATCTGTTTGCTTTTCTATTTCTTCTATTAACTGACCTACAGATATAGAATTAGAAGGGAAAGAAATAATTGAATTTTGTGCTTCCGTATTTACTGCCAGTAATTGGAATGCACAAGCGAATAGCAAGAATAAAGAGATTCTCATAATTCTAAAATAATCTTTAAAGCTTTGATTTTGGACAATAAAGAGTGATAACAAAGGATTTATTTTCATATCTTTGTATTTAGAGTGAATACTAAAAAAATGTTTTCTGGTGTTTACTTTCTTCGGGCGACAGGTGGTGGTGCACTTGTCGCCTTATTTAATATGATTCTATGTCTTCATATGGATAATATATTAAAGGTTAAACAATCGTATTATTTCAAGGTGATCACATTCTTCTCTTTATTTATTTCAATCTTAAAATGATGTATTTTCTGAATGGTATATAAGATCTTTTCTATTCCATCCCTTTGACGAAACTTACACGTATAGCAAATATCTTGTAATTTGGGATTTGCAATATTGATTGTGACATCATAATATAATTCCAATTTGCGAACAATCTCGACCAAGCGTTCATTGTTAAAACTGTAAATGCCGTTTCGCCACAACAACATATCAGGATTTTTTATATTACCGACTGTCAACTTTCCATCTTGTGCGATGCTTTCTTCATTAGGTCTTAATATCACTTGTTTACTCTTGTAGAATACTTGAACAGCACCTTCAATTAGGCTTGTCTTTATTTGTTTTGTATCCGGATAGCTGTACACGTTGAACTTTGTTCCTAATACTCGTATTTTCGCATCTTGAGCAGTCACAATGAAAGGTTTTTCTTTGTCTTTGGATACTTCAAAGAAAGCTTCACCCGTAATGGAAACAATTCTCTCTTTTCCATAAAAATGTGAGGGATAAATCAGGGTAGACTGGGCATTTAGCCAGACAATAGTACCATCTTGTAGAGTTATGCAAGCACGTTGCCCCGCCGGTACATATAAAGTATTGGTTTGCGCTTGGAGGTCATCTTGCAGCTGATGTGACATGTGCCAAACGGATAACTGATATGTACTTATAATTAGGATGAGTATTGCAGCTGCATATTTCATTGTTTTCACCAGCCAAATACGCATTTTTTTGCTTCTTATCCGTTTCAGAAAATGTTGATAGCCTGTTTTTCCTTCTTCCTTATCTTCTGTGTGAGAAGATAAATTCAGTAACGCCTGCATATTCTGATACTCGGCAAACTGCTTTTTCAATTCCTCGTTTTTTTCTATCTCACGAAGAAGTAGCAATCTCTCATTGGCTTCCAGACCATTTTGGAAATATTTTAGTATACGTTCATCCATCTTTTTATGACTTAATTCACAATATAGACGGATGTAGAAAAAAGAATCCGCTAAGAGAAAATCATTTTTTATTCTGCTTACAAATAATACAGGAAGATAAAGAGTGGAAAGTAGTCTTTTAATTCATTTCGTAGTTTCTTATAGGCAATCCCCATCTGAGTTTCAACTGTATTAATTGAAATATTCATCTCTTCTGCTATTTCTTTTTGTTTTTTGCCTTCCAGCTTACTTTTCAGGAATATCTCCCTACATCTTTCAGGGAGTGAATTCATTGCTTTAGAAAGCAATTGTTCTACATCGTCTTTTTCAAAAATCCCCTCATCTAATTCTCCTAAAGAATAATATTTTATTTGTAGGGTCAATCTATACTCTTCTTGCATCTTATCTTCGATTTCTTTCTGCACTATTTTATGTCGGAGAAAGTCGATGCAACGGTTTTTTATAGAAGTAAATAAATAAGCCAGGATATTGATAGGTAATGGCAATAGTTCTTTTTTCTCCCAGAAATCGAGGAAAACATCTTGCACTATATTCTCCGCATCTTCATCCGACAAGACATATTCCCGGGCAAAACGCTTCATCTTTGAAAAATAAGAAAGATAAATCTGTTCAAAATCAATATGCTGCTTTTCTAGTATCACTTATTGTTTTTTGGATTATGGAGCAAATATAATTAAGTTTAGAATGATAAGCAAGTCATAAAATAGGATTTTCCTATCATTACATTTTTTCATTAGGGGACACTTAAAATTACTCCATTTGATGATGTTCCTAAAGTCTTATCATAATCCATTCACAGACGTTCTACCAGTTTTCAGTCGCAGCATCAACGGCCTTGACTGTACCCGTGGCAGATTTATTCTTCTTACCACAATACTTGCCGACAAACTCTGCTACGACAGAACTTGCCACGACAATCTCGGCCACATAAGCTGCGACCTTCAATCCTTTCATTAAATTTCCCATGTCTCTTAGTTTTAAATTGTTAGTTATTATGTTTCTATCTCTATTTCTCTTATATACATTTTTCTCATATATAAGGCTTTGAAGGGATTGCAAGAAATGGAGAAGAAAAAAAATAGACTAATCTTTCGATTGGTTGTGATAATTGAACCGTTGTAGAATCTCCAACTTATCCATCTTCTAGAAATAAGTGCGGCCCGGTAATTGTTTTTATCATTTAATACTTGAAATCGATGCACCTTATTTTAATGGTGCTGAATAATACTTCAAGCTATTTTCTCATAATAAAAGTTTGGGAGGTTTTAGGGAGGAGAAAAAATAATACCCTGCCAATTTAATGATAGGGTAAAATGCCTTTGGATAAAAAAGAATTACTACCTTTGGTACGTTCTACTTAAAGCATTTAAGTACAGATTGAAAGGCCTTCCTTTTATAAGCACCTGATTATCAGCGTATGAATTAAATATACTTTTTTTCGTTTATAAGTTTTGAAATAATTAGCAAAAACACCGGTATAAACAAAGAAAACAGCCCCATTGGAGCTGTTTTCTGAAAATAGATTATGATATCGTTGATTAGTTGTCTATTATAGACAGATGCAAATTAATCTTCATTGATTGTACAGATGCTGACGCGGTTCCAATCAGGTTCTTCAAACATATTACCTACACCCTGACCTTCGGCAGTGATACGATTTGCAGCAATCTTGTATCTGTTGATAAGCATATTCTTCACAGATTCTGCACGTTGTTTAGCGATACGAGCATTTACATCAGCATTTCCTTCCGGAGAAGCATATCCCCTTGATAGATACGGTTGCATTTTTATGATTCTTCAAATAAGTAGCGATACGCTCTACATTAGGTGTTTGTGAAGACTCTACAGAAGTACCGCCTTGACGGAATGTAACAACAGATTCCAAAGTCTTCTTATTGTTGGTAACAGTCTCTGTAATTACTTTCGGAGCCTGATTTTTACAATCATTCAGTGCTTTTTCCAAATCAGCAGCTTTCTGGTTGGCATTCTTCAACGCAGCAGCATTATCATCAGCTTCCCGGCGCATATTGTTGATTTGATCGTTCAAAGCATCTATTTCCGATTGATTATACGGTTTCACAATGGTGAAGTAATGTTTACCGTTACTGCAACTGAAGTGATACTTCAATCCGGCTGTAAACTCCCATGCGGCACGATTGGCATTGAAACATACATTGTCAGTTCCGTCTGCACTCATGTCATATACCAAAGCCGGTTTGAAAGCCAAAGTCCATGCTTTCTCTTCTCCCAGATTGAAGTTGAAGTTAAGTCCCAATTTGCTTGACATACTGTTAAGGTCACTTTCACCATTTACAGCATAATGCAGCCAACAAATACCGGCAACAGTCTCTACCTCAAAAAGTCTCGGTGCACCGGCATAACCGCCAAACAGATTGCTTAAGTTCAATGTACCCAGCACACTCAGGTTCGTATTATCAAATGCTGTCCGACTTGGCGTAGTATTGATGCTTGTCATTGCTTCAAATCCCAAACCTAATACCGGAGTTACCTGCTTGTCCAGTCCTACTCCCAATACAGCCCGCATATTCTTGAAAAAAGCGCTATGAGTAAGCGGAGTAGTTCCACCAGCATTAAAGCCTACCGACCAATTATCTGTAAACTTGTTTCCTTCTACTGCTTTCTGCGCATTAGCTGCAATAACAGCCATGCACAATACCAAACTTGCAACAATTTTTTTCATGTCTGTTTATAATTTAAAAATTCGGGGTGCAAAGATAGAAATAATACAACATAACAAGCAATATTTTCAATTCCCAATTAACAAAAAGGCCAAAAAATCCTACAATTTGAACAAAAACGTTTTTATTCATATTGAATAAAGCAACTATATCCCAAATATCACTTTATTATATTTTGTTGTTTCAAGTAAGTCTCGTGCAAAGGATAATATCTGTACATACAAATAATGTAAATTACGGCTAAACCACCAATAACCGTAAAAAAATACACCCAATGATCTACCGGTAACCACAATAATCCTGCCACTATCAAAAATTGCAATACCATATAGATAACAGACACCGCCACATGAGGTATCCTTAGTTCATTAGCCATTAACTGATATAAATGCTTACGATGCGGTAAGCCTATGTTCTCATGCAACATCAACCTGTGAAAAATTGTCAATACGCTATCCACTCCATATACTGACAGCAATATAATCCAACTAAAATCCCCTGTTTGGATAATCAGCTTTCCTAGCAAGAATAATAAAATAAAAGCAATACTTACCGACCCCACATCACCTGCAAAACATCGTGCTTTCTTTCTGAAGTTGAAGAAACAAAAAACCAGTACTGACATTATTACTGTATAAATCAGGTCTTGTTCCACAAACGGAGTAACTTCCTCATTGATATAAGCCAAAGACAGCAAAACTACCAATGAATAACCTCCAGTTATCCCGTTAATACCATCCATAAAGTTATAAGCATTAATAATACCTATACATATTATCAAAGCTATAATTATCCACCACCAAGATAAAGAGAATAATCCCCATTGGTAGAACATCAAAGCCATAGCCGAAAAATGGAACACCAATCTTAATTTCTGAGATGTGGAACGAATATCATCTATGAAACTAATAATAGCCACAAAAGTCAATGCTAGCATAAACCATGGATACTCAAATCCACTCGTCAGAAAATATACCAATGCTCCGAAATAAAAGATAACTCCCCCACCACGCAGGGTTATTCGTGTATGACTGCTACGTTCATTAGGTTTATCAATGATATTATACTTATCCGCGACTTTAAAATAAAAAAGTTCTGCTAAAAATAGCAGAACTAAAATAATTAAATAATACATCATTTTATTATCTCTTTGTTAGAAAAACATCAAAGGTTTATTCGATTCTAAAGTTTTCCAATACATTTGTCGGCTTCCAGCCTAATTCTCGTATTGCCTTTTCATTACTAAAAGTTAAGGACTCTGTTATTTTTTTCAATTTAGAAGTATTGATTGGAGCCTTTTCCCCAAGAACATTACCTAACAATGCCATACACTTAGCTATCCAATACGGAACAGATTTCGGCAAAGACTTTCTCAACTGCTTACAAATAACTATTTCCAGTTCTCTAAATGTAGGTTGGTAACTGTCACAAACATTATAAATGCCTCCTTTTTCAGTTAGCAAAGGGACTAATGTAGCAATATCCTGTACCAGAAACACGCTTTTACGGGCTTTTCCTCCAGCAATGCTCAAATATTTCCCACTACGAATTCCATTTATCATTGCTCCCAAATTACCCGGTGGATTAGGACCTGCAATTAAAGAAGGACGAATAATGCCTAGCACCACCTCATTTTTACTACACCACTCTTGCAGAAACTCTTCTGCAAGACGCTTACTCATAGCATAAGGAGTTTTTCCATTTAAAGGATGTTCTTCTGTTATATTCTCACCAAAATCACACCCATAGACAGCAACTGTAGAAACAAAGATAAATGCTTTGGGTATTCCTGTTCTTTCCAATGCTGTACAAAGATTTTTAGTTCCTTGTAGATTCACATCGAAAAACAGTTGTTTCTCCTTTTCCGTTTTGGGTATCGAATGAGCTTTTCCGGCAGCATGTAGTACGATATCATATACTTCATTGAAGCTTGGAACCTCCTTTGCTATATTGATCATATAATCATCACTAGGTATTAATCCTACTGTCGTAACATCATACTTTTTCTTTAAAAGAGAGTATATATTATTTCCCAAGAAACCAGAAGAACCCGTAAATAATAGCTTCATGATATAATAATCATTTTTTACAAACAAATTATAGTAACACTCCAATACACTTGTTTTAGCAAATTTACTTTCAGCTAAAATCCTTGCATTAGCTTGCATCTTAAATAGCTCTCCTCTATTATCATAAATTTTATTCACTATATCTTTTAATGCTAATGGATCATTTGAAGGAACAACCCAACCTATATTAAACTCCATAATACATAAAGCAATCTCAGATTTTGCATCACCTACATACAATATAGGTTTTCCAGAGGCCATTATATTATATGATTTAGAAGGTACCCCCAAACCATACATCCCATCACTCAACGTCACAATTCCAACATCACATGAATTTAAAAAATCATTTTGTAGAGAACGGTCTTGAAATCCAACTAATGAAATATTCGACATTTTATTTTTACTGATAAAAGAGGCTACTTCATTATATTTAGCCCCTCCTCCAATAAAAAGAAAATGGATATTTTCGTTACTAATCAAGCCTATTGCATTTAATAGATTATCAATACCTTGAGCATGCCCCAAATTACCAGCAAACTGAAAAACAAACTTATTTCCCAATGCTAATTTATTACACAAAAATGTTTCTCCTTTATCTTGCGGATAAACTTTTTCATTCTCAGCCCATATCGGAATCAATCTAATTTTAGAATAGGTATGAATTTTAGAGGCAAGTATCTCACTCATATCACGTCCCAATGAAATACATAAATGAGCTTTAGCATATGTTTTATCAAATATGATTTTCAAAAACTTATAAATAAAAGAAGATGATGATATCTTATGTATCGCAGCCAGATTCTCCGGAAAAATATCATGAACTAAAATTGTATAATCCACTTTCTTTCTCCATGCTATATATGGCATCATCAAAAGTAGAAAAGCCGGATTAGTTGCAACTAATAGTTCATCTCCTTTTTTAACTAAGGATATTACTTTAAAGAATAAGCTGACACTGGAAACAAGAAGACGTATACCTCTTTTTATAAAGTTATTCTTATCTATATCAAAAACTGATACTCTATGAATATTAACCTTATTGTAGTATTCTTCTTTTAATAGAGTCCCAAGCTCTCCTTTATTGTAGGTAGAAGTCGTACATATTACATGTACTTCTATGCCTTTAGCAGCTAAATATTCAGCTATTTCTGTTACATAGTATCCTGTTGACGTTTTAACAGGATAGTATATTTCAGAAATAATCCATAACCTTTTAGGAGGCATTATCATAAATCAGAATTTTCTCCAAACCATTTTATTCACCACCCCTGTATAGCTCTGTATCAGCTTCACAACTTTAGTCGATACATTCTCATCACAGTAAGTCGGAACTGGAATACCATAATCACCGTTAGCATTCATTGCTACGGCAGTATCCACCGCCTGCAACAGTGAGCTCTCATCAATACCCGCCAAAACAAAGACGCCCTTGTCCAAAGCCTCGGGACGTTCTGTACTCGTACGGATACATATCGCCGGGAAAGGATGTCCCACAGAAGTAAAGAAAGAACTTTCCTCAGGCAGCGTACCACTATCACTCACCACAGCATACGCATTCATCTGCAAGCAGTTGTAATCATGGAAACCGAGAGGTTCATGCTGCACCACGCGGCTGTCAAGTTCAAAGCCACTTGCCTCCAGACGCTTCCTGCTGCGAGGATGACAACTGTAGAGAACTGGCATGTCATATTTCTTTGCCATAGCATTGACTGCCTTAAACAACGAAAGAAAATTCTTTTCCGTATCAATATTCTCCTCCCTATGGGCAGACAAAAGAATATACCTGCCTTTTTGAAGGCCCAGTCTATGATGAATATCCGAGGATTCGATTGCAGACAAATTCTCATGCAACACCTCAGCCATCGGAGAGCCTGTAACATAAGTCCGTTCCTTTGCAACCCCCGAAGCGTTCAGGTATCTCCTTGCATGTTCTGAATAACAAAGATTCACATCGGAAATTATATCCACAATACGGCGGTTCGTCTCTTCCGGCAGACATTCATCAAAGCATCGGTTGCCTGCTTCCATATGAAAAATCGGAATATGAAGCCGTTTAGCACCTATTACGCTAAGGCAGGAATTGGTATCACCCAACACCAACACAGCATCCGGCCGCGTCTGTACCATCAGCTTATAGCCCGCATTGATGATGTTGCCCATTGTAGCCCCCAAGTCATCGCCCACAGCATCCATATAAACATCAGGATCTTTCAGTTTAAGGTCACGAAAGAAGATGCCATTCAGGTTATAATCATAGTTCTGACCTGTATGGGCCAAAAGGCAATCAAAATACTCCCGGCATTTGTTGATAACTGCCGCCAGACGAATAATTTCCGGGCGGGTACCTACTATAATCAAGAGTTTCAAGCGTCCGTTCTCCTGAAACTTGATATCTGAATAATTCAATCTAATCTCCATTTTTTATGTTGTCCCTTTGTTCTTATTCTTCTCAAACTTTCTCAAAATAAGTATCCGGACGTTCCGGATTGAAGCACTCGTTGCACCACATCACAGTCACCAAATCCTCCGTTTCGCTCAGGTTGATAATATTATGCGTATAACCCGGAATCATTTCCACTGCTTCAATCCTGTCACCGCTGACCTCAAACTCTATGATTTCTTCACAGCCTATCTTACGAAGCTGAATCAAACCATGCCCGCTTACCACCACAAATTTCTCATTTTTGGTATGGTGCCAATGCTGACCTTTGGTGATACCCGGTTTGGAGATATTCACAGAAAATTGCCCGCGGTCTGCCGTACGAATAATCTCAGTAAAGCTGCCGCGTTCATCTACGTTCATCTTCAGAGGATAACGAAACTTTTCAACCGGTAAATATGAGAGATAAGTGGAATAGAGTTTCTTGGTAAAAGCGTCACTTAAATCAGGAACATCCAAGTTCTCAGACATCCGCCTGAAAGACTTTATCAACACTGCAATGCTACCGAGGGTTATAGTATGCACCACAGGCACTTCACAATAATCCCCTTTACGATGTTCCCTGCCGTTCAACGCTGCAATCAATTCATCCACAACATCATCCACATATACCAAGTTCATCACTACATCAGGATCGTTCACCTGAATGGGCAAATCATGGGCTATATTATGGCAGAATGTAGCCACCGCACTGTTATAGTTGGGGCGACACCACTTACCAAATACATTCGGAAAACGATAGACCAGCACTTTTGCGCCAGTTTCTTTACTATAATCAAACATCAGTTGTTCTCCTGCCCGCTTCGACTCACCGTAAGGATTATCCAGCGCAGCCTGCGTGGAAGAAGAGAGCATCACAGGGCACGTATTGCCGTATTTTTTCAATGTATCAAGCAATGTGGAGGCAAAGCCAAAATTCCCCTTCATGAATTCCGACGATTCTTTCGGACGGTTCACGCCTGCAAGGTTGAACACAAAATCCGCCTGACGACAATAAACGTCCAACTCCGAGGCGTCACTGTTCACGTCATACTCAAATACAGTCAACTCCTTCCCTTCCATTCCATAATTGCGGGCTTTCCCCGATTGAATGTTATGCAGTTGGGATACGAGATTTCGACCGACAAACCCTTTGGCGCCGGTTACTAAGATTTTCATAAATGGTATAATTCTGTTTATCGCAGAAAAAAGGAAAGATTACAATAGTTTGTAGAAATCATCCAGCCCGATAAAATCCACTTTAGGGAAACTATATTGCTTAAGGATATGAAAATGATGATCCTCCGTCACAATAAATTTGGCATTGGCCACAATTGCACAATCCACAAACTTATTATCATCCGGATCGGATTTTATCAGATTGAAATTATAATATGGAGTAAAAAATAACGTATAAGAAGAGTTTAGAATAAGTTCTATAAATATTTTGGCTGTTTCCTTGCCAGCCAATCGTTCTAAGATTTCTTCATACTCATTGAGTATCTCATTAGATACACACAAAAGGTTTGTTCCATCCAGAAAGCAGTCCCAAATTTTACGATATTTGCTTTTAGGAGAGATGCATTGCACCAAGCTGTTTGTATCCAAGACTATTCTACTCATCTTTCTTTAAAAGAGTACGGACATCAATCTTTCTTAATTCATCAAGTTTCTCTTGATTTAATATTCCAGAATCCCATAATTCATTCAAACGGTCATCTAACTTCTGAGAAAAATACTTTGTCAGCACCTCTTTCACTTCCATCAATCTTTCTTCCGAACCATCAAAAGCGAACATCTTCAATAGATGTTGTTGAACCGGATTTAATACTGTCGCTGCCATATCTCGTTTACCTTAGTTTTAAAACAAAGATAAAACTTTTTTCTGAAAAAATGGCGCTATTCACTTTATTTCCTGCTATATTAACTTATATAATGCTTATTCACTCTTTATCTCCGTTGTTTTAGCTTTCTCCTCCAGTCCAAGGTCTTCACGTATAAAACGAAGTTTCAGTAACAATGTTTTCATGCCTTCCACATCCAGACGGATCGTATTATGAGAATGGTAGTCTTCTATCTGGGCTATGTTTTCATTACCTTCCGTAAAGAATTTATCATAATTCAAATCTCGGGTATCGCAAGGGATACGATAATAGCCACCCATATCAATCGCCTTTGCCATTTCTTCACGTGTCACTAAAGTCTCATACAGCTTTTCACCATGACGGGTACCTATGGTTTTCACTTCTGTGGTTCCATAAACGGGATTTATCTGTGCATATGTTTCCTTTAGGGCCCGGGCAAGAACATCCAAGGTAGCGGCCGGAGCTTTCTGCACAAAAAGATCTCCGTTATGCCCATGTTCAAACGCATAAATTACTAAATCCACGGCATCATCCAGAGTCATCATGAAGCGGGTCATATTAGGATCCGTTATCGTAATGGGTTTGCCGTTTTTTATCTGCTCCACCCACAGGGGGATAACAGAACCGCGACTTGCCATCACATTGCCGTAACGGGTACAACAAATGGTAGTCTGCGCATCCTCACCCAAAGCACGACCTTTGGCTATTGCCACCTTTTCCATCATGGCTTTGCTGATCCCCATCGCATTGATGGGATAAGCTGCCTTATCAGTAGAAAGCACCACCACATTCTTGACCCCGTGGGCAATGGCAGATTCCAATACATTATCCGTACCGACAACATTGGTCTGTACAGCCTGCAATGGAAAAAATTCACAACTCGGTACTTGCTTCAATGCGGCTGCACTGAACACATAGTCCACTCCCATCATTGCACCGTCCACACTTTGGCGGTCACGCACATTACCGATATAGAACTTCACTTTCGGATTCTGCAAGTGATGACGCATGTCATCCTGTTTTTTCTCATCACGACTAAAAATGCGAACTTCCTTTATATCGGAATTGAGAAAACGGCGTAGGACCGCATTACCGAAGGAACCTGTACCACCAGTAATTAATAACACTTTATCTTTAAACATCACAAATATTTTTTATATATCCTATATGATTTCCTGGTTATATAATAAGTACTTCGAGGAGGCATTTTCTTAAATGTAGAATGATCCTGATGGTAGACACAAACACGTGGAGTATATAATATTTTTCCATTATGCGAATATACCTGATTTCCCAATAAGGCCTCCTCCCCCATTAAAAAAACACTCTCATCAAGTAATCCTACTTTTTGTATAAATTGCGGTAATATTATGTAACATGCGCCAAATCCCATTCTTATAATCTGCTCTTTTTCATATCCTTTTCTAGACACTTCTCTTCGGTTTAAATTTAATTTTCCGCCCAAGAATGTTAACATATATGCTATAGGATAAGAACAAAAATAAAACTTATACAATAATCTACGAAAAAAGGAAATTCTATGTATCACATGAGGATTCTGATGAATACCTTGAGGAGTTAATATATCAGGAGAAATAACAAAAATATTCTCATCAACAACAATAGCACTTAATTTCTTAATAAAATTATTAGGAAAAAACAAATCATTATTTCCTATGACAAGAAAGAAGTCTCTTTTTCCAAACAGTCCTAAAGCTAAAATACCTTGATTTATTGCAGGAAAATAACCTATATTGGAGTCTAATTTAAGTAATTCGATATTCACACATGATTCTTTCTTAATAAAGCAACAAAGCCTATTTCTATCCAAATCATTTGAATTATTATCTACAACCATTATCTTAGAGAACTTCTTTCCCAATATTTTTTTTGTGGATTGTATACAGTTAATTGTTACATCAGAATTATTATAATTTACTATTACTAAATAATATTCCATGCTTATTACTAATTATATAAGAGTTAATTTTAGCAAAACAAAGATATAAAGGCCACATTAAATCAAATGAACATAATACAGGATTAGTAGCATCAGCAATTAACATAAACAAAAGCCCCATAGCAAATGCTATAAATAGAACATCTCTCGTTTTCCTCGCTAAAAAGAAGCAATAATAAAGAGTAGACAAAAAGACATACATTATCATTATAAATCCTACAAATCCAGTAGTAGCTAACTTTTGATGATAAGATAACTCAAAATAGGAAGAATTTATAATGCGACCAGGAGCAGGCTCAAAGAATAATGCACCAAAACCATGTCCAAATAGAGGTTTTTCTGTTATTGCTTCAGAAAACATTTTAGCTTGAGCAAACTTTACAGGTTCTTGCTCTGAATCAAAGGCTTTCAAAAAGACTTGATAATAACCATCAATTATCCCTGGATACATACTTTCAATATAATATGATCCTACAAATACAATAATAAGAGAACTAAATATAACTTTAATCAATTTCTTTCGTACTTCATTCGTAAAGTATCTTGAAAACAATAAAGGAACAAAAAACATTAATATACACATCAACATTACACTTCTACGGCCAGAGATTATAAGTAAAATAACCGAGAGAATTATATTCAACCATTGGAAAGTATTTTTAATTCCAAAATCATATTTTGAAGAAAAAAGAATAAAAAGAATGGGTGTAGAAAAGGTCAATGTATTTAAATTAATAAATGTCATTCTACTAGAGTTTTCGTAAACACTAAAACCTTCTTCTGTCCCATAAAAAGGATTTGGTATATCAAATCCATTAAAAATAGCTAAAGCATAGAACAAATCAAATAAAACTATTATAATATGAGAAATAAAAAGAACCTTTAAATATCGCTTAAATAAAATTGGTGAGGTTGAAAAATATGATATAAAAAAAAGCCAAAAAAGGGGCCAAAAGAAGAAAACTCCTAAATATTCAAAAGGATCTGGATTTTGATATACTATTCCCATTCCAGTTCCCCAACTTCCGTATACTATTAAAATAGCAATATTGACTAATACAAACTTCGAAACCCTTATTCTTAGAAGCAAAGATTATAATAATCAACATACATAGAATCTTTACTAAATATAACTGAGCTATAAAAATCATCATTAATGATAATAATAATAACGCAGCTGTTGATAAAAGAGCATTCTTTTGTATTCTAGTAAACATCAAGCAACTATTTATTTAAGATAAGAGCATCTCGAATTCCACGTATGGTACTAATAAACTTCTCTTTTGCATTTTCCTCCACAATCAACATCTTCAATATTGCAATAAGAAAAAAAACATTCTTTTTAAATATCCAAGTTGGAAATATTTTCCAATACCTTTTACATATAATTATATGGTTACGTGCCATATAATAGCGCCTAACAATATTATGATTTGATGATTCAATACCAAATCGACTAAAGGGAGTACCTAATTCATGACAAATTAGAGGCTCATTTATACGTAATACACGAAACTTTTTTTTAACCCGCAATACAAAATCGAAATCAACTGAATCGATAAACAGCCCTTCGTCATATAATCCTATGTCATCAAATATAGAAATAGGATGAAGAGTTCCAGAAGTTATCAAGGTAGCATTCTCTGAAAAAGAAATTGAAGGCGGTGAACTAATTTTATGATCAGAAAAAGTAGTACCTATCAAACCTATGTTATGAACTTTAGAAAATAGCCCTGAATAAAGTTGCAAAATTTCATTAACAGGTAAACTGTCTTGATCAAATGTTAACACGTATAAATAATCGTGAGTTTGCGCATATAGTATTCCCTGATTTAACCCCCAAGCTACCCCTCTATTAGTTGAAGATTTTATTATGACAAAATGAGAAACAAATTCTTTGGGAATATACTTAGATATATCATTATTAGAAGCATTATCAACAATAACTATTTTATCAACAATCCTAATATACCTGAGTATTTTCCCTCCAAAATCATCTTTAGGATTATACGTTACTATCGTAATTAATGTATTAAAATAATTAGGAAAATCCATCAATAATTCCATTTATTAGTTTATCAAAATCTTGAACTTGTTTCAAGGCTATTTTTTGATATTGTTCTCTACTTTTCATTTTATAATAGTGATAATTTTCACTTAGGCATTCTACTTTACAAAACAAATCATTCTCATATAAAGGAGAAAAATACAAGGCGGCATCACCTAAAATTTCAGGCATAGAACACACATTAGAGGAAATAACAGGAGTGGAATATTTCATTGCTTCTATTGGTGGATAGCCAAATCCCTCTGTATATGAAGAATATATTAATGCCCACGCATTCATATAAAGATATTCAACATCTGAGTTTGACACGTAATCAAAACTAATGATATCTTTATCTGATAATTCTCCTTTAGATCCTGTTACTATTAATAACATATCTGGAAATCTTTTTTTTATCACATTCCAGCTTCTTAATAAAATATTAAAATTTTTATTTTCTCTATTAGCATTAAGAAAAAGTAGATATTTCTTTTTTTGGGAAAATATATTAGTCAAATTTTCTTTACTCACATTTTTGTCCAAGATATATTTCTTCCCTGGAGGATATAATACGTTTATCTGCTTCTTTTCTAATTTTGTAAAAAAATACAAAAGAGAATTTCGTGTATATTTTGAAACAGTAATTAACGTAACATTATCTTGTAACAGCAAAGGTTCTATTTTCTGATATTGCGCCTTAACACGATTTGGAGTAGAATATTTAGTATTACGTAACCAATAATCAATGCTCATACGCATATAATTCTTTAAACTATATGGATATAAATAATGAATATTATTATTTACGATTTCCAAGTCCCCAACATCATGAATAACACAAATAATCTTACATTCTATATTTTGAAGATTATATCTAATATAACGTTGAACTATTCCAATAAAGAATGTATCAATTTCATAAGTTCTAATATATTCATAAATATCTTTATTTTGAACATCTAATAACTGTACTCTTGTGCTAATATCGTCTAAATCTCTACCCAAAAAGGGGAGATGAGAATCATATAATCCGAAAATACTATTGCTTTCATTCGAAAGAAGCTTCTGAAAAACAATTTTCACATATTCCCCCCCACCACTATGATATCCTTGTATAGATATGAGATCAAATAATATTTTCATCTTGTACTGCTTTTTTAGTCATTTCTAAATAAGCCCTTCCCCATTTTTGATCGGGTTCCAAATGATCTCCTTCTGCCCATTCATTCCATGCATTGATAAATATTAAATTCTCTTCTTTGCTAAACGGTATAAAATTATCAACCACATGTTTCAACCATTTATAATAAAGAAATGGAGTACTTTTCTTAAAAGCCAAAAAATTTCCTTTTTTGCGTGAAGAATTATCCCATGAAGGCATAACACAAGGATATCGTTTATATACTGGCTGAGACTGTTTACACATATACTCAACATAAGAACGATAAGACAAAATTATCGGTAAAACATCTTTCTTTAAATATCTTCTCGTTAGTTTATTAATTAAACGAGGAAAGATATTTCGATTTTTCATATACGTGTTAGTTTTTGTAGCATGTGGTTGAAACTCTATAGCCGCATCGAATCCATCATGTAAATATTCAGGTCCACAAACTCCATATGACTCAAATCTACAAATATACAACTCAAGCCCTTCCCTCTTTGCTTCATTCCTCCACAACTCTAAAGTTGCTGAAACATCAGGAATTAAAGTTGAACGATAAATTGCTATAACCGGTTTATTGTTTATCCTTAGATATCTTGGATCTTTAAAAACACTTAATAAATAAGTTATATGTTTTTTATCATCTTCTAAAGAATAATCTTGTTTTAACAGAATATCATTCGGTCTATTGCTCCAACCTCTTGTCCAGTTTTCATTAGCCCAACAAAGCATAAACGGAAAATCAGGCTTTCCAGCTTCTAAAATTTCTTCTACAGGTCTTTCTAAAATGCGTTTCCCATTAAACCAATAATGATAGTAACAAAAGGCAGAAATTCCATATTCCTGAGCCATTTTAGCCTGCAAATCTCTAGTTTCTGCTACTCTTAAATCATAAAAACCCAAATCAGCAGGAAGATGTGGTTGATAATGCCCAACAAATCGTGGTCTAGCTTTTGCAACATTTGTCCATTCGGTAAACCCCATTCCCCACCACTCATCATTTTCTGGAGTTGGATAAAATTGAGGAAGATAAATAGCAACAGGGCGTAGTTTCTTTTTCATTATGAAATAATTAAATTAATAATTTTATCTAAATCGCAATCCATTTTAGATTTCAAAAAAACATACCTTGATCTTGATTTTTCCGAATGAAACTCATAATTATCCATGAGAGTCAAGACTTTAAAAAATAAATCTTCTTCATAAAAAGGGGAAAAATAAAGAGGAGCATCCCCTAATACTTCAGGCATCGAACAAACATTCGAAGATAAAACTGGAGTAGAATATTTCATCGCTTCGACAGGTGGATAACCAAAACCCTCCAATAAAGAAGGATATATAAATGCCCAAGCATGTTCATAAGCGTAGTCTAAATCGGATTGAGATAAATACGGTATTTTCCCTCCTACATCCAAAAGATGATATTCAGGAAATTGTTTCTTAAACTTATCAAAAAAACGATATACGATTTTTGCATTTTTAGAAGGTCTATTACCTCCCAACATCAAAAAAAACTTCTCATGATTCTCTATTAAAGATTTCAGTTTGGAATTCTCTACTTTTTCACTTCTGCATGCAATCTTTTCAGAATGTAAAGGTGGGTAAAATATTTTTATTTCATTTGCGTTTATATAAGGCAAAAAATAAATTATACTTTTTTGTGAATATTCGGAAACTGTTATTATGGAGCAATTATAAGAAGACAATAAAGCTTTAAAATGTTCATAGCATTTCATACCAGAAGGTTCAATTCTATTGTGAATACATTGAAATAGATGCAACTTTATTCTTCTAAAAGACAAGCCCTCTTTTTTTATACAAACTATTCGTCTCATTCGACAAATCACAAACATCATGTAATGTTACAATAGTTCTACAAGAAGAAAGATTACCTAAATTATATATGGAAAAACGTTGAAGTATCCCTATAAAGAAAGTATCAATCCTGTATTTATTAATTATAAAAGCAATAGAATCATACTCATTTATGTCCACCATTCTTTCACATTTCTGTTTATAATATTCACGTTCTTCACCTATAAACTTATTAATAGAATCATATAAACCTACAAGATTCACATTCGTATGGTTTGACAATTCTCTAAAGATTCTCTTGGTATACTCACCTCCACCGTTTACACAACCCTGCACAGAAATCAAATCAAAAAGTATATACATCACACATTCTTTATTTATAAAAAATCAAAAACTCTTATTTGCACATTCTATAATATTAGTATCGTTTTTTTCGCCTGTTACGTATATTGTACCTTTTTTTCGAGAACATCTGATATGTTTACTTGATATTCCAACTTTTATTACTCTATTTTTTATTGAATATAATCCAAATTCGGATATATATTCTTAATTGCTTTTACATTATATAATTAGTAACCACGAAACTTGCTCTTTATCTAACACATCTAAACCAATCTTTCTCTTATTAAACGCATAGCATAAGTGCTTTCTTCTCCAATATAAATAAAGTCCACTAAAATTCTCATCAACTATCATTTTTATACATAAGACTTAATATTCTACGCATACTTTGCCGCATTGAACAATTGACACTACATAAAATAATCAAAAACATCACCCCGAAAAAGGCAATGATTAAAACAGCATACAATATCGACATCCGGAAATCTTGCCTGGAAGTTATTGGTAACGCCGATAGCAAAAACGTACAAATCCACACAGATAGTACTCCAGAAATAAAACACTTGAAATAGAGTTTCCAGTAGTGAAGCACGGAAATTCTGAATCCCCAACCAAACAAGAAGTAAGGTTTCCATAGGAAAATAATCAATAACAAACTCAATAGAACACCTGCCAAAATACCGGGTAATCCCCACAGATAACCAAACCAAATGGAGCAACCGATATTGATGCACGCTTCTACCACTGTTGCCCATACATCCTGAAAAAGTCCGTAAGCACTATTAAAAGAATCGATAATATTACGCACCAAATCTACAAAAAGAATGGCGGTAATCAATAACAATGATATATGATCCAATATATATTCCTCACCAATCCACAGAGAAATAAAAGGACCAACCAGCATATAGTAACCATAGCACACCACCGCTACAATATAAAAGCGGAGAGAGAACAATTCATTAAAAACAGAAATAGTACGTTCCTTATTATTCTCCGCCACCAAATTGCCTATACCCGCATTAATACTGTTGAAAATGGCGTTTACCAGCATTTGTAATCCGGTGGCAACCAACATATAATTACCGTAAACGGCAACCAGCGAAAGGGAAGCGTATGCATAAATAATAATGGAACTGGATTGGGTAAAAGCAAATCCGCCTACTCTATGAAAAAAAATTTGCTTGGTTTTTTTAATGATCTCCTCATGTTTTTTGCGGAGCAGTCCGCCCAATTGAGGTTGCGGATGTAACCAAGGATATTCGCGACGCAACACATATTCTATGGCAATCGTAGTTATTATGCCCATTAAAAATTCAAGTATCAACCAATAAATATAACCGTTTGCCAAATAAGTAATAGCCAATATTTGGGCCACGACTTTCACGACTTTAACACCTTGTATATTCAGAGTAATTTTATATTCCTTTTGATCGGCTGTCAGAACAATTTGCCTATAATTAAAAATATATCCTAACAAAGCACTAAATAGAAGAACGGAAAAGGATGCATAAGTGTACCATAAAGGAACTTTCGCTTTTTCAAAGATTAGCGGAAAAAAGCACATCAGTACACAAGCTGCAACAACTACCACTACTGCAACTTTTCGATAGAGCCAGCCTTGTACGGAAACGATTTCATTGATAGCTTGAGAATCTTTATTAAAAAGAGGCCTATAAAGTGCATAAGAAATAGCACCTCCAATTCCCAATTCTGCCAAATTCAAGAAGCCCAATAGGTTTTGCGCCGTAGTATTCAGTCCCAGTACTTCCGCTCCCAAATACTCAAGAAAGACTTTGCGGGAGAAGAATTGAAGAACTAAATTAATAAAATAAAAGATAAGGGCTACCTTCACATTTTTGATGCTCTTGGCAGTCCGGGAAGATTCAGACACGTGTTTTTTGTTATTCAAAGATACACTGAAATATTGAAACTTTCTAACAGGGGATTCTGCTTATCTCGGAAAATAGTTTAAAACTTTTCCCGAACACTATATTCATAAACATCATAAAAAGTATCTTGATGTCAAAGCCCCAAGAACGGTGTTCCAGATAGAACAAATCGTAGCGTAGGCGGTGGAGCATTTTCTCCAAAGTATCGGTATAACCGTTGTAAAGAGTGGCATACGATTTGACGCCCAGACGGATCTGGAACAAATAACGATAGCGAGGATCCTCCTTCATTATTTGGCCGATAAAGAACTGACGTTCGGGACGGGGACCGATAAAGGCCATATCACCACAGAACACGTTCCAAAGCTGGGGAAGCTCATCCAAGTGGTGGTCGCGAAGAAAACGGCCTACTTTAGTCATACGGGAGTCTCCCTCACCGGCATACAGGGCCGGGCCATGCTTCTCAGCATCCAGCTTCATACTGCGAAACTTATAGATGTTGAAAGGACGACCGAAGCGGCCGATACGCTCCTGCTTGAAGATAGCGGGACCACCGTCTTCACGTTTCACCGCTATATAACAGAGTAAAAATAAAGGAGAAAAAACAATGAGCGCGCCAAGGGCCAGAATACAGTCGCCGATACGCTTTACGTTACGCTCAAAGGCATTCATTCCGTCGGGAATGAAATGATCATCCTTCTCAATTGGTTCCATAAAATTATAATAGTCTTAGTTTAGTTATTCGAATAAATTAAATCAACAAGTATAATTATTCTACCACTTCCCAAGGATATTGATTTTCTTCAAAATTCTTCAGATCCTCAATAATCTCCACCTGCTCCAACGTCAACTGTGACTGATCCCACGTATTGATAATAGCATATGCTTCTTGAGCTAATTCCTTATCATAAACTTCGCTATAACAATAAGTCAAAAGTCGAACTTTGAGCAATGATGCCGGTAGTTTAGGAAGAACTTCCCAACTACGGTCCAATACATTCTGAATGTATTCTTGCTTATGACCGTTATCGTAAATTGTAGCGGCAAAAGCCACTAAAAGACCAAGACAGAGTTCGGCTTCCGCTTCTACAGTCTTGCCTCGAGTACCGTAAAGATCAAGAGCCTGCTCGTAAACATCACGATTCAAACGTGTGAACTGGTCAACGTAGATGGGACTTCCGTCCAACCCATAAACAAGAAGATTATGGGCTAAGGAAAATAATGAATCCATTGACTAAGTATGGTTTATGATTGATAAATTATGAATTACAAATAGAAAATTATTCAACAGGTTCAACGAGTGATGGCGAAATAAAAGTAGTAGCAACAGCCATGACACCTTCAATATTGACCACTACACGACGATCGTGGCGAATACGGACAAATTCACCTATTACCCCCTCGAATACACCACCCGTAATACGTACTTTTTGCCCTTTTGCCAAATGTAATTCGGCAGGCTCCACATAAAGAATAGCTTCCTCGTGGCTACCTGCCACAAGAATAAAACTACGCATCTGCGCATCGGGGATGACTACAGGTCGGCAAAACTCACGATTCATGATAAAACGTATAGGCATAGAAGATTCCAATTCATCTTTCAAAGCATCTATACGTTTACGAGTAGAGTGAACAAAAACAAGGTTATGAATAGCCGGAAGTAATCTACGAACACGCTTACCAGACTTTATGACATATTCATAACGCATCGGAATGAAATTCTCAATTTTCTCAGCATCCAAAATCGCTTTCAAAGCCAACTCACGACTGTAAGAAACCCGAATTGCAAACCAATTCATATCCGATTGAGGATTAACAGTCGACGGTTGACTACCAGAATTGCACTGTACAGCAGAAGATGTCTTTACTGAGGAACGAGACATTATAATAATAATTGTAGAGTATAAAATGATTAAATCCTAATGAAAAGGGCGTTCTTTAGGGACACCGGAGTACTGAAGCACTTCCGATCAATTTATGTAATGCAGTTATTTTCAACAGTTTAGTTAGCATCCATCTTGTTTTAGAACTTCCTACCATCGCGGAAAAAAGAAGTAGAAAAACAGTTATGTTAGTTATTCGCTCATAAAAAGCTGAAAACGAAGACATTAAAAACAAAGAATGTTTTTTAGACGTTCGTTTAATGGACACAAAGATAACCTGTATTTTTGAAACGAACAAAATGTACACTCAATAAAAATATTTTCATAAATTATTGAGTATAGGCATAAAGTATTGTCTATTAGCTTATTGAGCCAAACTTTATTCATCTTTATTTTTTGCAAATTTCTGTTTTTTCAACCTTTTACTTTTCTAAAATATTGACGTCCATTAAACGAACGTTTAAAAAACACTTTTTTACATCCACATATTTTTCTGATAAACAAATAATTGCCAACAATTACATATATTTTCCACTATTTAATTCCATTTAGGACTTGCCCACTTCCCCATGAAAAGCTAACTTCGCCATTCATGACATTTTTCCGTCGTTAATTATTTGCATTAAAACAAGAATTATTATGTACGATAAAAGAATAAAAGCGCAGAATAAAAAAAACTGCAAAAGGGAATAACAACAACAGCAAAGTTGCTTTAACACAAATCGTTAAGAAAAAGAGAGGAGTAAAGAAAGGAGAAGATATTCAAGGAGTTTACCTGAAAAGGGATGTATTGGAAATGCTCCTTTTGGAGATGTTCATGGAAGGAGACATGGGGGTCGACCCAAAGGCAGGATTAGCCACATTGGAGCGTTTCATAGCCGAACGGAAGATATTTGTCACAAAGAGCGGTAAACCTCTATCATTCAATACCATAAAGGATGATTTCACTGAGATTCTCAAAGAATTTCTAAGAAAAATAACCAATAACAAAAAGAAAAAATAATAACAAAAAACAGTAAATAATTAACGACATACAACTTGTGCATGAAGCTTATATCTTTGCCGGCACTTTAGCAAAGATCAAGCCATATATCAAAAAAAAAGATGCCGCTTCTTCAAAAAGAACGGCATCTTTCTTTTTATTATGACTCCAACACCTGCTAAACAAGAAACAATATTAATTTAAAAGACAAACAATGAAAAAGTCGGCAAAGAACGCTTCACTTCACGAAGCACTGAGAAAACTATGGAAAATACGTATCATGCTTGAAAAAGGTTATACCCAAACATGTGCAGAATGGATGGCAGAAAGAATTGAGAGCCTAATTGACCACATGCAATATGGGCACGCTCTCATCGCATTCTACAAACAAGACGGAACATTCAAACTGGTGAAAGCAACACTGATACATTACGAAAACGAATTCCACAGAAACTACGAAATCACCCGAGTGACAGGCACCATCATCTTTTGGGACGTGGAACAACAGGCATGGAGAAATTTCCAACTGGAGAATTTTCTGGAGTGGAGACCGATATGCTGAAAAAATTAATTATTAAAGAAAAGATTATGGCTATGACGTATGGGGGAATCATGTATTTCCCATTGAATGTGAATTTCTTTGAAGACGCACCGATAGAATTGATAGAAGCCAAATTCGGATTGGTGGAAGAAGCGGCAGTGATGAAACTACTATGCAAGATGTACAAGGAAAAGGGATATTACCTGTTGTGGGGAGAAGAGCAATGCACGCTCTTCTCACACAAAACGGGAATTGAGAAAAGTTGTATGGAAGGCATCATCAACATTCTGGTGGAGAAAGATTTCTTCGACAAAAGATGCTACGAGGAGCGACATGTACTGACTTCTGCAGAAATTCAGAAAATTTGGCTGGACGCCACCAAGCGGAGAAAAAGAGAATTGACGCCACTACCCTATCTGCTGATAGAGAAAGGGAATGACACCAAAGCAGAGGCTGATCATAAACCGGAAAAAGAAGACGGTTGCATACAAAATCAAAAGAATTACATGCAGTCTGCAAACATTTCACCCGAAAATGCAGACAATTCAAAACAAAGTAAAGTAGAGCAGAGTATAGCAGTTAAGGAGGAAGAAAGTCCTGTCGGGAGCTTATTTCTGACACCGCCGGGATATGCACACAACAGGCAGACACACAACTACGACGGATTGATGTTCACCTTGCAACAGATGAAAATTGTCAATCCCGAAGAAGTCAATGCAATTCTGCGGCTGTCTGATTACGGAAAGCTGAGAGGATACGTATGGCAGGTGATACACAGCACACGCTGGGGCGAGATTGTCGCCAAAGGGAAATACCTGATTGCGGCACTGGTGAAAGAGAAGAAAAAATCAGGCTGTTGACACCAAAGTAAAAGAAGTAGCAAAGACAAAAAATGAAGTTAACATCATTGATTACACGATGTTAACTTCATCAATATAAAGATGTTAACTAATTACATCCAGTTTAGTTAACTTAATTACAGCGATGGTATTAACTTATCATACATAAGTCTCAAGCAGCTTCACCCTTTCTCCTTCCGGCACAATCGTTACCTCCTGAGTAGAGGCGGGCAACAGCACTGTTTCACCGGCACACATCGTTATTTCGTTCCGGTTATCATCCGTCAGACGACAAGCGCCTTCCACACAAATAAAGATTACGAAAGAATCCAGTTCCGAATAGTCACAGGTGATTTCCTCCGTCATGTCATATACGGATGTAGTGAAATAAGGACTCGCCACCATTTCGACCGGTTCATTTTGTATACGGTCATATTCCGTACGGAAATCATCCTGCACATCGGTAAAGTTAATGGCATCCATAGCCTGACTTGTGTGCAATTCGCGGGATTTGCCGTCTTTATCCTTGCGATTATAGTCGAAAATACGATATGTTATATCGGATGTCTGTTGAATTTCGGCAACGAATGCTCCGGCGCCGATACCATGCACACGACCGGCAGGCACATAAAACACATCTCCCGGCTCTATGGCACAGGTCTGGAGCACTTCGGCAAATGTTCCGTTATGCACTCTGTCTTTATATTCTTTCGGAGTTATCTGCTCGGAAAAGCCGGAGATTAATTTCGCACCTTTATCCGCAGCAATAACATACCACATTTCGTTTTTACCGAAGCTGTTATGACGTTTTTTGGCAAGTTCATCATCCGGATGCACCTGAATGGATAAATCCAACTTGGCATCGATAAACTTTATCAGCAATGGAAATTTGCTTCCAAACCGAGCGTAATTTGCTTCACCGACCAGCTCATCCTTGTATTTACGAACCATTTCGGGCAAAGTATACCCTTTGTCCGCACCATTGGCTACTACAGACTCGCTGCCTTCTACTGCTGAAACCTCCCAGCTCTCGCCTACGTTCGGCAGGGTTTCATTCAAATGTTTGAATGGGATAATCTTGTCGCCCCCCCAAAGTGTTTGTTTTAGGATGGGCTCAAATTTTAAAGGATACATTCGTTGTTTTTAAGTTAGTACAATTCAATACTGTTATAATACTTTTCAGATTAACGCGACAAACATACAAAAAATATCAATTTGTATTCCAATTGTTAAACGCTAAACTTTCATAAAATGTTCTCCACATTTCTTCCCTTTTGCTTGGGAGAACAAAAGAATTTCTTTTTATTTGCAAGAAAATTAAATAATACCATTGAAATATGATAGACACTACTCCAACAGAAAGCAATTTGTCCGGTCTGGACAAAAAAGCTTTTCAGAAGAATATTAACAATCAACAGACAGATTTATACATCCTCAAAAATGCTCAGGGCATGGAAGTGGCAGTCACCAATTACGGGTGTGCACTCCTTTCAATTATGGTTCCCGATAAAAACGGGAAATATGCCAACGTTGTTTTAGGACACGACAGCATAGAGCATGTGATTAACAGCCCGGAACCATTTCTAAGCACAACAATAGGCCGTTACGGAAACCGGATTGCCAATGGAAAATTTACTTTATACGGCGAAGAACATCAACTGGCCATCAACAACGGTCCCAATTCACTGCATGGCGGGCCGACCGGCTTTCACACCCGTATATGGAATGCGGTTCAGCCCAATGAGTCGACCGTCATTTTCAACTACACATCTGCCGACGGCGAAGAGGGCTTCCCCGGCAATCTGGAAGTAGAGATGACCTACCGTCTGGAGGACGAAACAAATGCCTTAGTGATAGAGTACAGAGCCACCACCGATAAAGCGACAGTGGTCAACCTAACCAATCATGGTTTCTTCAACCTGGCAGGTATTTCCAATCCCACCCCCAGCGTTTTGAACAATATCATTACCATTAATGCCGATTTCTATACTCCTATTGATGAGGTGTCCATTCCCACCGGAGAGATCCTAAAAGTAGAAGGAACCCCGATGGACTTCCGTACTCCCCACACGATCGGTGAACGCATCAATGACAAATTCCAACAATTAATAAACGGATCCGGATACGACCATTGCTATGTACTGAATAAAACGGAAAGTGGCGAGTTAAGCCTCGCGGCTACCTGTACCGACCCTGTCAGCGGACGTACCATGGAAGTATATACTACTGAAAATGGCGTACAGCTTTATACAGGAAACTGGTTGAATGGATTCACCGGTGCTCATGGGGCTACTTTCCCGGCAAGAAGTGCCGTATGCTTTGAAGCGCAATGTTTCCCTGATACCCCCAACAAAGCTCATTTCCCGTCAGCAGTATTGCTTCCCGGAGATGAATACCAACAAATCACCATCTATAAGTTTGGTGTAGAAAAATAGTCAAAATCGAGAAACTAACTAACCTAATTATAAATTTATAAATTTTTATTAACCATGACACAACAAAAACAGAATGGTAAACTCATCGCAATCATAACGATGATTTTCCTTTTTGGTATGATCTCATTTGTTACCAACCTGGCTGCTCCTATGGGAATTGTACTCAAAAATCAATTTTCCGTATCCAATGCCTTAGGGATGTTGGGCAATTTCGGTAATTTCATTGCTTACGCAGTAATGGGAATACCAAGTGGTATTCTATTGCAGAAAGTAGGATATAAAAAAACAGCGCTTATCGCGGTAGCTATCGGTTTTATAGGCGTGGGCGTTCAATTCTTGTCCGGACATTCCAGCCCTGAAATGGCATTTGCCGTATATCTGATCGGTGCATTCATCGCAGGTTTCTCTATGTGCTTGCTGAATACGGTTGTAAACCCGATGCTGAACAAGCTGGGCGGTGAAGGAAACAAAGGTAACCAGTTAATCCAGATCGGCGGTTCTTTCAACTCCGTAATGGCAACTATCACTCCGATGTTCGTAGGTATCCTCATTGCCGGTTCTATTGAAAAGGCTACCATCTCTCAGATATTCCCTGTGATGTACACAGCGATGGCAGTATTCGCACTTGCATTCCTCGTACTGTTGTTCGTTCCTATACCGGAACCCAATGCCGCTACAACAACGGAACCGATCGGCAAGCTGATGTCCGGCGCTTTAAAATTCCGTCATTTCATCCTGGGAGCTATTGCAATCTTTGTATACGTAGGTATTGAGGTTGGCGTACCGGGTACACTAAACCTGTTCCTGACCGACCCGGTGGAAAAAGGCGGTGCCGGTATTGCATCCACCATCTCCGGATTTGTAGTAGGTACTTATTGGTTCCTCATGTTGATAGGCCGTCTGGCAGGTGCTTCATTAGGTGCTAAAGTATCCAGTAAGGCAATGCTTACATTCACTTCTGCTTTGGGCCTGTTGCTGGTGTTCCTCGCCATTTTCTCACCTACTGATTCTTTCGTAAACCTGCCTGTGCTTCAGCAGAGTGCCACCGGCGGCTTATCCTTCGGACTTGCAGAGGTACCCATCAATGCCATGTATCTGGTATTAGTCGGTCTGTGTACTTCTATCATGTGGGGTGGCATCTTCAACCTGGCAGTGGAAGGTTTGGGTAAATATCTGGCAGCCGCTTCCGGACTGTTCATGGTCTTGGTATGTGGCGGTGGTATTCTTCCCGTTATTCAGGGAGTCGTTGCAGACATGGCAGGTTTCATGGCAAGCTACTGGGTGATCATTGCAGCTCTTGCATATCTGTTGTTCTATGGACTGATTGGTTGCAAAAACGTAAACAAAGACATTAAAGTCGATTGACAGACAGAACTAACAATATAGGTAATAGATTTATTCACCTTAAAAAATAATATCATGGATATAGAATACGTAAGAAGCCGTTTCATCAAGCATTTTGACGGAACAACAGGAGCTGTTTATGCTTCTCCGGGACGAATCAACCTAATCGGCGAACATACTGACTACAACGGTGGTTTTGTATTCCCCGGAGCAATCGACAAAGGCATGATTGCAGAAGTAAAGCCGAATGGAACAAACACTGTCAAAGCTTATTCCATTGATTTGAAAGATTATGTAGAATTCGGTCTGAATGAAGAAGACGCTCCCCGCGCCAGTTGGGCAAGATACATATTCGGTGTATGCCGCGAAATGATTAAACGTGGTGTAGAAGTGAAAGGATTCAATACGGCTTTTGCTGGCGATGTGCCTCTGGGTGCAGGTATGTCCTCTTCTGCTGCATTGGAAAGCACTTACGCTTACGCATTGAACGACCTGTTCGGTGACAATAAAATCGACAAGTTTGAATTGGCCAAAGTGGGTCAGGCTACAGAACACAACTATTGCGGTGTGAACTGTGGCATTATGGATCAGTTTGCTTCCGTATTCGGTAAAAAAGGCAGTCTCATCCGTTTGGATTGCCGTTCATTGGAATACCAGTATTTCCCGTTCGAACCGAAAGGTTACCGTCTGGTATTGGTGGATTCCGTAGTAAAACACGAACTTGCTTCTTCTGCATACAACAAACGCCGCCAAAGCTGCGAAGCTGCTGTTGCCGCCATCCAGAAGAAACACCCACATGTAGAATTCCTGCGCGACTGTAATATGGAAATGCTTGAAGAAGCTAAAGCCGATATCAGTGCGGAAGACTTTATGCGTGCAGAATACGTGATTGAGGAGATTCAGCGTGTACTCGATGTTTGCGATGCTCTGGAAAAAGGCGATTACGAAACAGTTGGCCAGAAAATGTACGAAACACATCATGGCATGAGCAAGTTATATGAAGTGAGCTGCGAAGAGCTCGACTTCCTGAACGACCTTGCCTTTGACTGCGGTGTAACCGGCTCCCGCGTAATGGGCGGCGGATTCGGCGGTTGTACAATCAACCTCGTAAAAGAGGAATTATACAGCACATTCATTGAAAAAGCCAAAGAGGAATTCAAGAAGAAATTCAACAGAAGTCCGAAAATTTACGATGTCGTAATCAGCGACGGTGCACGAAGACTGGAATAAATAAAAACGTGATAAAAGCAATAGGGTGATAAAGTGGTTCTCCACAATATCACCCTATTTTTTATTACCTTTAATTGACCTAGCACTCTTTTCTAATAAAGACCTTCTGTCGTCATTTGTATACGCTTCATCGTTCCGTCTTCATTGTAATACAAATGCTCCATGCAGACCGAACGGCGAAAACTTCCTCCTGTGGGATTAATGCCGCCGTTATGATAGATAAAATACCAATTATCCTTAAACTCTATAATAGCTTGATGATTCGTATTGCTATTTCCAGCCAATTCATTTAAAATCCCTTTGTATTCCCAAGGGCCCGTTATACTACGGCTCATGGCATAGCATATCTTCTCCGGGAATTCGGAAGCATAGGAAAGGTAATACCAATCGCCTCTTTTATGAATCCAGGGAGCTTCTGTGAAACGGGGTAAGTCAACCGGAATAATCGGCCCGTCCAATTCCACCATATTCTTTTTCAGTTTGGCGAAATAGCACTGACTGTTGCCCCAGTAGAGATATGCCTGCCCGTCATCGTCAATAAAAACGGTGGGATCTATATCATCCCAGTAACTTTTGCTACGGTCGGTTGTCATATCGTTGGTGATGAGGGCAGAACCGCGGGCATCGACAAACGGTCCTGTCGGTGAATCGGATACGGCTACACCGATGGACTTACCGGGAATCGTCTTATGCTCCACCGTTACGTACCAATAGAATTTGCCATCACGTTCTATTACCTGACTTGCCCAAGCCTCGCCTTTTGCCCAAGAAAAGTCCTTAGCCTTTAGAGGGACGGCATGTTCGGTCCACGTTTTCAAGTCGGAAGAGGAAAAGACACACCATTCTTTCAGGTCATAATGCTCTTCCGGTGGAGGACACTCATCATGGCCGCCATAAATATACATCTTTCCATCATGCACCATCGCTGCCGGATCTGCAATAAACTTATGCTTTACTATCGGATTTCCCGCAGCAACAAAAGTAGTGTCACTTTGTGCCGACAGCCCTTGCGGAACTGCCAGCATCAAAGAACTAACCCAAAAAATAAATATATTTTTCATCATGATATTCCTTTAAAGCTCAAGACATCAATACTTCAAAATATATACCGCAAAGGTGGCAGGCTCCAGATCTACGTTCAAAGTATGCCCATCCACATCCAAAGATGTTTCTTGCGGAATGATTGCCAATGGGTTCTCAATAGTATTGTCCTTATCCATGTCAGCGGAAGAGAGTTTGATGCAACGTGCTCCCGACAAAACCTCTTTCTTCTTCAATCCATTAAAAATCAAAGACAAAGGCTGTTTCTTGTCTGAGGTATTGGCCACTTTCACTATGATCTCATTCTTATTTTTGTCACATACGGCACTCGCAAATAGTCCGTTCTGTTCCTCGGCACCCGTTACAGGCTTTTTATTCATAGTCAGAGAAAGGACGTTCGTTCCCTTATGCGTTGCAAAAAGCTGCTGTACATAATAGCTCACTGTACGCACTGAATTCAAGTTATCAAACCATATCATGTCCGGACGCCACTGCCAACCTTCCACATGGGCAAATAACGGTGCATAGGTAGCCATATGCACAACATCCGCATTCCGTTCCAGTCCGGTCATAAAGGCCGCCTCAAGCAATGAAGCATGGAAATGGTTCCACTTCTTTCCTTTGCCATGACAGGCATATTCTCCGGCAAAGACTTTCGGGCCTTTACGGTCGTAATTGTCATAACGCGCTCCCTGGCTTAGGAACCATGCTTCGGGACGATAGAAATGTTCGTCCACCAAATCGGCTTTCAGTCTTTTCATTTCCGGCCAAAGATAGTCGAACTGCTCACCTTCCGAATTAGGGCCGGAACTACCCACAATCTTTATGTCGGGGTATTTCTTGCGAATGGCTTTGACAAAGGGTTCCAGATGTTCGGGATATTCCTTTCCCCACTGCTCGTTACCTATACCTATAAATTTCAGATTGAACGGTGCGGGATGTCCCATATCGGCACGTACCTTTCCCCAGGGAGTATCAACTGCACCATTTGCAAATTCTATCAGATCGAGCGCATCCTGAATATAACTATCCAGGTCGCAAAGAGGCACATGCGCATCCATATTCGGGTTTTGGAACTGACAAGCCAAACCGCAACTCAATACCGGCAACGGCTCCGCACCGATTTCTTCGGAAAGCTGGAAGAACTCATAAAATCCCAAACCATAACTTTGGTAATAATCGGGAAAGAACCGATGCGGGAAAGTATATTGCCAACGATTCTCATTCAGCGGACGGTTCTCCACCATACCTACCGACTTTTTCCAGTCGTAGCGTGATGCAATATCAGTACCTTCTACAATACATCCGCCGGGAAAACGGAATACCCCCGGCTTTATATCTGCCAATGCCTGCGCCAAATCTTTACGAAGCCCGTTTTCATGTCCTTGCCAGGTATCTACCGGGAAAAGGGAAATATGTTCCAAATCCACCGTTTGCCGGGAAGCAAGGAAAATACGAAGAATAGCTTTCGGATTGGTCACTTCCGGCTTTAGTATCACCTGATATTTTTTCCATTCCCTTGAATCGACCGTTACATCGGCAGTTGCAAAAGCCTGCTGTTCGCCCATAGATTTCGTATCGGCCAGCTCCACGCGGATTTTAGCGGGTGTTTCCCCTTCTGCCACACGTGCCCATACAGAGAAACGATACTCCGCGCCTTTTTTTATTCCGATACCGAAAAATCCTTCATTGTCCAGTCCGGTCTGTTTATGCGGATGTCCGGCATACGCCAAACGCACATAATGCGGGTTTCTTTCAAAAGGGCCGTCATCTTTCAGGGACACCTTACCGAATGTCTTCCACCCCATAAAATGTTGCGGAAACTCAAATGAACGGTTCTTCACAAGTTCGGCATACAGACCGCCGTCGGCAGCATAGTTGATATCCTCGAAAAACAAACCGTACATAGTAGGCTGAATTTCCGCTCCCGGTTTCCCGGCTTGTATCACCAATTCATTTGTTTGTGCTTGTAGTGCCAAACCTGCCGCAAGAGCCAGCACCGCCAATAAACCTTTGTATTTTTTCATGGTATAAAATGTATAATGATTACTTAATTCGCTTTCCCCATATAGACCTGCCACGACTGTCCAGTCCTGTGAAAAGAACAGTTTCCTTTTCGTTTTCCCAATCGTGTCCGGCAAATATAATCAGATTATTTATAATTTCACCTTCCAGAGTCAGGGACAATAATTGCTTTGCTTCCAAAAATTCCCAGTTACCCTTATTCTCACCTAAATGTCCGTTCTTCTCCAAGGACAGCAAATGAGACACGTTCCACTCCTCTTCTTTGAGCTGTCCCTCCCCCCATAGGATCTGGCCTGCCTGCAAACGGCGTTCATACGCAGGTTCCTGTATGCGTATAACTTCCCACTCTCCTGCCATATCTTCTGCCGAGAATTTACGGGAAACACTGCCTGTATAACGTTCGGGCGACACCACCGGCCATCCGTCGGGCGTAAAAAAGACCTGCCTCAGATGAAGATCCATCATTTGGTTATGGGGTGACAGGCGTCCCTGATGTGCCATAAAGTATTGCCCTTCATCCGAGGTGAATACACTGCAATGTGCAGTCCCTGCCCAACCCGGATGATTATGAAAGCGGTATGGAGCTGTCAGAATAGGAAAATTATTAGTAGTGTCTTTCAGTTCCACGCCGGAGAAATCAACAAACGGGCCTTCCGCTTTGTCCGAACGCCCTACCCGCACGTTATAGGTGGTCATCAGCGGATCGTATGAAACAAACAAATAATACTGTTTCAGATCAGGATTGTAAATAATCTCAGGAGCTTCCAGATTATCTTTCTGATAATTGGCGCGGCGTGCGGTGAGATGCCCCTGATCTCCCTCCTCGGCGGGAAGTCCGGTTTCCGGATCCAACTCTACGCAGTACAACCCTCCAAAGAATGATCCATAATGCATCCACCACTTTCCGGTGACAGGATCGGCCATGACGCTCGGATCAATTGCATTCATTACCGAAGCCTCATTGGTCTTGACAACACAACCTCGTTGTGTCCAAGGGCCTTCGGGCGATGCAGCCTCTGCCATACCTATATACGATGTCTTGCGGCCAAAAGCCGATACACAATAGTAGAGTCTGTATTTATCACCGAAAGGAATTATATAAGGAGCCCAGATGTTCGTTGCTCCCTCACCTCCGGCATGTGAACGTACCCACTCCACAGCTTCCTGCGGTATTTCCGGAAAAGCCCAGCCGACAAACTCCCATTTGACAAGGTCCTTGGAACGGCGTACTTGTATGTATCCCAACGGAACATTTTTTTCTTCGGCTTCTTGACGGTTCTCACCCAAAATGGCATCGGTGGAATACATATAATAATAGTCGCCCAATTTACGGCAAGACGGATCATGTACATTGTAAGTTCCCCACGAGCGATAGTTGTCCATAGAGGACAAAAAAGAGTAGTCATCCTGCCAGGGATTAGGCGAAGCTATGGGAGTAAAAACCGGAGAATTGCAACCGGCAAACAGAATTCCCATGGACGTGACAACCACACATAACATTTTTCTCATAATATCAGCATATTTAAAAATACAATGCAAATGTACGCCACGTCCAAACCTGGAGAGGTGGATATATGGCCTTTTAAGGTGGACAATCTGGTAACTTCACAAAAAAGACCTCAAACTTTTTATTGTCATCACAAGTAATCCATTAACTTTGCTTGTGCTAATACCAAATGATAAAACAATGCATAAGTTTTTCCACATTATTATATTATATATTGCTTTGGCAAGTCCCGCTTCTTTGTGGGCTCAGGAGTCTTTTACCAACCGGTATAACACAATCTACATAACCATGAATGAAGGGCTTCCCAATAATTTTGTCGATGATATCTACAAAGACCGGCAAGGCTTCCTTTGGATTTCCATGTCGGGAGGCGGACTGTCCCGATACGACGGTTATGAATTCGTCAACTTCACTCCGGCTACCCCACATTGCCGACTCAAGAGCAACTTCATACGCAAAGTCCACGAAGACAACTTTCAGCGGCTTTGGGTTGTATCGGAAGGGGGAACGGATATTATCGACCTGACAACCATGCAGTCCGTACTGCCTCATGATCCCCGAAAGAAGCTGGAGACACTCATTAAGCAACCGGCATTCATGGTTACACAAGATGCCAACGGATGTATTTGGCTGTATTGCGGCAATAGCCTACACCGTATTGCTTTCCACGCCAATGGAGATATAGAAAGTATTCATTCACTGGAGGTTCCCAATCCCTACCGGTACGATATCATCTTCAAGGATGTGGAAAATGAGGGAAAAGTATGGATAGGCATCAATGGCGCACTATACAAAGTGGGTATCACTGCACAAGGCAAACTGAAGGAAACCCTAATCGACGACTGCCTGAGTTTTGCGCCGGATCTATATTTTACAGACTTCATAGCCAAAGAGAATGAAGTATGGATCACTACCGACAAAGGCCTGTACCGATATAATAAAAACGAAGGTATAGTGAAGCAATATGTGCATGCCTCCGACAATCCGCATTCCCTCTCACAAAATTTCCTGACCTGTCTCGCCATAACCAACGACAAACAATTACTGGTTGCCAGTCTGAAAGGCATCAACATATACAATCCCATAAAGGACAACTTTGAACGCATAAGCGACCAGGCATCCAACACCGGCAGTAAGCTGCTGAACAGCAATTTCATCAACTGCATCATCGTAGAAGGGCAACATATCTGGGTGGGGACCGAAAGTGGCGGCATCAATAAAATGACCGCCAAGCGTCTATCCATACAGAACTATCAGCATGATAACAAGAATCTCCAAACGATCTCCCACAATCCGGTAAACGCCATTTACGAAGATCATAGCGGAAACCTATGGGTAGGTACCGTAGAAGGGGGACTGAATAAAAAGGCGGCAGGAAGCGACAGGTTCATCCATTATACATACGAAAGCGGCACACTTACCCACAACTCTGTCAGCGCCATCACCGCCGACGGGCAAGGAAGATTATGGATTGGTACATGGGGCGGCGGCATCAATCTTATCAATCCGGAAAATCCACAGCACAGAATAGAAGCAATCACAGCCCGGAATAAAGATAACTATCCCATAGACTTCATCGGAGCACTGGCCTACGACTCCATAAACAACGGTATGTGGGTCGGAGCAAATCAGGGATTATTCTTCTATGACCTGACGCATAAACAGCTTTGTTCACCATTTGCCAAGCGTGCAGCCGAGGACATACGAGGTTGCATCGGCTCTATCATAGACAAAGACGGACAATTATGGATAGGCTGTCTGGACGGTGTTTATATCATCGACCTGCACTCCCGCTCCGTCTCATCGCCTGAGGGAACATTCCGTTACCGCCATCTGAAGTACAAACTGGATGATCCGTCTTCCGGACTGATAGAAAAGATATGTTGCTTTTACGAAACTCAGGACGGCACACTGTGGTTGGGCAGCAACGGTTATGGCATTTATAAACGTATGCAGAACGAAGATGGAGAAGAACAGTTCGTCTGTTACAACTCCCTTCATGGTCTGCCAGACAACAGTATCCGCAGTATTCTGGAAGATGATAAAGGATGTATCTGGATAGCAACCAACAATGGGCTGTCGCGCTTCCAACCCACAGAAAACCACTTTATCAACTACAACCGGCAAGACGGTCTTGCCGATACCCAGTTTTACTGGAATGCTGCTCACCGTTCACAATACAGCAAGCTCTATCTCGGCACCGTATCCGGACTGGTTGCCATAGATTGCAACCTGCCTGCCCTTACAACCCAGTCTTCCAAAGTACGGTTCACCCGTTTGAAAGTAGGAAACGAGGAAATATTCCCCGGCAACGAATACTTGCCGCTGGATATTGCCGTCAGTAAGGCTATCCGCATCCACGAACGTGAAAAATCTTTTTCACTGGAATTTTCCGCACTCAACTACGAGTCCGACAATACTGCCACTTACAGTTACCGCCTACTGGGTTTTGACAACCGTTGGATACACGTGCCTGCCAGCCGGCGTTTTGCTACTTACACCAATCTGTCTCCGGGAAACTATACGCTGCAAGTGAAGTACACGCCCTACACCCCAACCGGAGAAGATAATATAACGGAACTGCAAATAACAATCCAGCCCTATTTTTACAAGACAACCTGGTTTATGCTGCTTGTAATAATCCTTGCCACATTCGCTACATGGCAATTCTACCAATGGCGCATACGGAACCTGAAAGAGCAAAAAGAAAGATTACACCAGAAGGTGGAACAACGCACCCATGAACTGAAAAAGCAGAAACAACTGCTGGAAGAACAGACCGAAGAGTTGTCCCGTCAGAACCAAATGTTGAAGCAACAAAACGAGAAAATTACCCGGCAGAAAGCGCAGCTTACCAAAATGACACGTAAGATACAAGAGCTGACCTTGGATAAGATAGCATTCTTCACCAATATCACACACGAATTCCGCACCCCAATCACACTGATCATAGGGCCGATAGAGCGTGCATTAAAGTTAAGCTACAACCCTCAAGTCATCGAGCAGCTACATTTCGTGGAACGCAATTCCAAATACCTGTTATCGCTTGTCAACCAACTTATGGACTTCCGTAAAGTGGAGTCGGGCAAACTGGAAATCGTAAAATCCCGGAATAATTTTCTGAAATTTGCCAATGAACTGATCATACCTTTTGAAGTCTTTGCCAAAGAAAGAGACATCACAGTGAAACGTTATTTCCGGATGCCTTCACCGGAAATCTCCTACGACGAAGAAGCGATGCACAAAGTGCTGACGAACCTGCTGAGCAATGCCATTAAATTTACACCCAACGGCGGAAGTGTATCTCTGTTCATAGCCCTGCTGCCTCCTGCCGATAACCGCAAATCCATGCTTTACATCTGTGTCAGCGACACAGGCAGCGGTATTCCCGATGATGATACAAAGAAAATATTCAACCGCTTCTACCAGTCGCAAGGACAAACCAAATATCCGATGTACGGACAGGCCGGAAGCGGCATCGGACTTTACTTGTGTAAACGCATCGTACAGATGCATGGGGGCGAAATCCATGCGCAAAACAACCATACGACAGGCTGCTCGCTACGCATCCTCCTGCCAGTAACACCGGAAAGTAATACAGCGGAAACACTGACCGAAAGTGCCCCGCAACTTATGACCGCCGATACACTACCCCCATCCGGTACTTTCGGAAAAGGTCTATCAATCTTGGTGGTAGAGGACAACGCGGATATGCGTGGATATATCCGTTCCATCCTACGGGATAAATATAATGTGCTCGAAGCAGCCCATGGAGCGGAGGCTTTGAATATATTAAACTCACATTCGGTAGACTTTATCATCAGCGACCTGATGATGCCCGTAATGGACGGCATTGAACTGTCCCGCCGGGTAAAAGAGAATTTTGCTATCTCCCATATCCCTTTCCTTATGTTGACAGCCAAGACATCGCAGGAATCACGCTTGGAAAGCTACCGCATAGGAGTCGACGAATATTTACTGAAACCTTTTGACGAGACATTACTGCTTACCCGCATCGAAAATATCCTTGAAAACCGTAAACGTTATCAAAAGAAGTTTGCCGTAGCCATGGATGTGGACGCCTTGAATATGGAAGAAGAATCGGGCGACAAGAAGTTCCTCAACCGTATCATGGAGGTCATTAAGGAGAACTACAAAAATTCCTATTTCGAGGTGAGCGATTTCTGCGAAGCGGCAGGTGTGAGCAAAAGCCTGCTGAACAAAAAGCTCCAAAGTCTCGTCGGGCAGTCTGCCGGACAATTCATACGCAACTACCGACTGAACATCGCCCGCGAACTGTTGCTGAAAAACCGGGAGAATAAAAGTATGAATGTTGCGGAAATTGCTTATGAAGTAGGATTTAACGACCCTAAATACTTCACGAGATGTTTCACCAAATACTTCAATACGACACCGAGTTCACTGCTTAATGAGGAAGAATAACCCTGACTACGGTAAGAAACAGTAAATCCATATAATATACTGTATTCTCTACACTCAAAATTCGTTTATCCACCTCTAAAGACCATTTGTCCACCTTCATTTACGACATAAGGCCTACTTTTGCCATACAATCATTGCCCACTCCTTTGGAAAGTCCTCAAGGAAGGGCAATGATCGAAAATCTAATTTTAATATTAATAATATGAAGAACGACAAGAGAACGGCTGCCCATCGTATATGGCATCGGCTAAATTCAACCTCCCCCAATTTTATGAAGTCTGTTACCTGACTCTCGGCGGTCAACATCGGATCGTATATTGGCTAATTTAATATTATAATATAGTTAACGGTGATCTAATCTATTAATTTAATAATCTTAATTCTTTTAAAAATGAGGAAACATTTATTTCTTTCCGTAATGCTTGGTCTATGTGCCTTTGGCGGCATGACGGTGTATCCTACACCTGCCATGGCTACTGTGACACAATCTCCGACTATCAAGGTTCGTGGCCAGATTGTCGACGAACAAGGTGAACCTATGCCAGGAGCTACCGTCAGAGTTAAAGGCGGACAAGGCGGAACCATTACCGACCTCGATGGAAACTTCCAGCTGGAGGTTCCCGGAAACGCTATCCTTTTGATAAGCTATGTGGGTTTCAAGGAACGCGAAGTAGCAGTTCGCAACCGCGCCATTATTGATACCATACAATTACAGGCTGATGACCAGATGCTGGAACAAGTGGTTGTTGTAGGTTATGGTACACAAAAGAAATCCGACTTAACCGGTTCTGTTGCCGTAGTAGATGCGGAAGCTTTGAAACAGACATCAAACTCCAACATCTCCACCATGCTTGAAGGCAAGGTTTCCGGCGTACAAGTCACCTCCGACGGACAGCCGGGTGCCGATCCTACCGTACGTATTCGTGGTGTAGGATCTTTCGGCAGTACTTCTCCCCTCTATGTCATCGACGGCGTTCCCATGGGAACTTCCATCCGCGATTTCTCTTCCAACGATATTGAAACCATCCAGGTATTGAAGGATGCTTCGGCTGCCGCCATCTACGGTTCACGTGCTGCCAACGGTGTGATTATCATCACCACCAAACGCGGACAAAAAGACCAACCGCTGAAAGTGGACTACAATGGATATTTCGGTATGGATTATATTCCTAAGGGAGTCTATGATGTAATGGATGCCGACCAATACAGTCAGTACATCGGTCAGGCTTGTGCAAACTCCAACACTCCGCTGCCATCGGGATACAAGCTCAACAGCGAAACCGGAAAATACCATTTCCAAGATGACACCAATACCAACTGGTTCGACGAAGTATTCAAAACGGGTATCCGTCAAAACCATAATGTAAACCTTTCCGGAGGTGGTGCTCACAACACCTATAATATAGCATTAGACTATTTCAACCAAAAAGGAACACTCGAAGGTGCCGGTCCTAACTACGAACGTTACACCGCACGTGTCAACAACAGTATGGACACCAAGTTCATAAAGTTCCAGACCAGCCTTGTTTACTCCCACTCCGACCAAGATAACATGGGCTTGTCCAATGCTTCCGAATACGTTCAAGGTCTGTATGGCGACGTAACCAATATTCTACGCGGAACCTTACTGATGCAGCCCACCATCAAAGCATACGATTCTTCAACATGGGTGCTCGACAATTTGGTGGGAATTGCCAACAACTTCAATTACGACGCTTACGGCTATGGCGTATACTACGATACCATACATGGTGATATCTCCGCTTCCAATCCATTACTGGTAAACAACCTGCTGCAACGCAACACACGTGTGGACCGTTTCGTGGGAACAGGCTCGGCAGACATAGACATCTTCAATATGTTCGGCTTCAACAGCAAAAACCACAAACTCAACTATAAAATAAACCTCTCTTACAGCAAAACCTTCTGCAAGGACTTCACTTGGATTCCGGCATGGGTGCAGAGTAACCGCGTCTATCTGTCCAAGAGTAATGAACGGTTGACCAAGGGTTCCCGTATTTATTCGGACGCCTTGATAGAGAATGTGCTTACTTACGATGGTACGATAGGCAAACACCACATCAACGTAGTGGCAGGCCAGTCTTACGAAGAAGAAAACACTGACCTGCTGACCGGATGGGGAATCAACTTCACCGAACCTTATTTCCTACAACTTCAGAATGCCGCCAACACGTATTCCGAAAGTTACGAATACAAGCATGCTATCTTGTCCTACATCGGTCGTATCAATTACAACTACGATGACAGATATTTATTATCGGCAACAGTACGCCGGGATGGCAGCTCACGCCTGACTAGAAGTATCCGTTGGGGAACTTTCCCTTCCGTCTCTGTGGGCTGGCGCTTCGACAAAGAAAGCTTCTTCCCTTTCAATCCGGATGTCGTGAACATGTTCAAAGTTCGTGCAAGCTATGGCGAGCTTGGTAATGAGAACATCGGTGAATACATGTATCAGGCCGTCATGTCACGCAATAATATGACTTACAATTTCAACGGTAACGTAGTGACCGGTTCTGCCGTTTCCACTTTCGTGGACAATAACCTTGCATGGGAGAAAAAGAAGACTTACAATGTGGGTATTGATCTTGCTTTGTTCCGCAATCGCTTGGAGTTTACAGCTGAGTGGTACAAGAATACCAGTGAAGACCTGTTGTATGCTGTTCCTGTTCCGGAACAAGCCGGAGTGTCCAACACCACCGTAACGATGAATGCCGCTTCGATGAACAACTCCGGTTTTGAGTTCTCCGCTACCTACCGCAACCGCGACCATGACTTCAAATATGAAGTATCGGCCAACCTTAGCACATTACGCAACCGCGTAACCTCATTAGGTTTCGGCACCGATTCTTATATCTCAGGTTCTTACATCACTAAAGTAGGCCAAGAAATCGGTCAGTTCTACGGTTGGGTTTATGAAGGTATCGCCCGCACGCAAGAAGATCTTGACAACCACGCCACACAAGAAGGCGCCCAAATTGGTGACTGCCTCTATAAAGATGTAAACAATGACGGTAAAGTAGACTCCGAAGATCAAGTGGTATTGGGCAGCGGCATGCCAAAAATCAATTTCGGCCTTAATGCCCGTTTTGAATACAAACGCTTTGACCTGAGCATCGCAACGTTCGGCGCACTGAACTATCACGTTAGCGACGACATCTACAACTCACTCAACTCTTGCTATGGCTGGGGAAACAAAGAAGTGGGTATGCTCGAAGCCAACCGCTTTAGCGAAGACGGCAGCACTTACCTTTCCAACGTGCCACGCACCTATGTCACCAACAGTGCCAGCTTGGGTTGGAACGATCTCTTCAGTTCACGCAAGATTCAGAATGCAGCCTACTGGAAAATAGCCAATGTAGAATTGGGCTACAACTTCCCGGATAAGTGGTTCGGTAAATATGTATCCGATGTACGTTTCTACGTATCGGCACAGAATCTCCACACATTCACCGGCTATCATGGTTACAATGTGGATTACGCAGGAGGAACTTTCACTCCGGGATACAATTTCTGTTCTTATCCTACTGCACGTACTTTCATGTGTGGCGTTCATTTTACATTCTAATCGTTACTTTCTAGTACCTAAATTAAAAACATATCTTATGAAACTAAATAAATATTCACTTGCTCTCATTTTGGGATTTGGCGTGCTGACTTCCTGCAACGACAGATTGGAACTGTTGAATCCCAACCAGCAAACCTCAAGTACATTCGGCTTTAATGCTGACGACTTGGAGGAATGTGTGATTGCCGCCTACAACCACATCCGCATGGAAGGTTCTTATGCTCGTGTAGGCTACACCATCGATGTGTGTCGTGGCGATGAAGCCTGGAACTCTTCACAAGTGTGGTATCTGCCTTTTGATGATCTTAATGCTGAAGTCACTTCGGACATCACATGGTGGCCCTGGCGTGAGTGGTACTATACCATCAATGTGTGCAACTTCACCATTTCACGTTGCGGTGAAGATAACAGCCAGCTTACCGAAAAAATGAAACGCATCAAAGGACAGGCGCTTTTCCTTCGCGCTCTATCCTACTACAACTTAGTGGGCTATTATCAGAATCCGCCTCTCATTACGGATTATGCCACCTACTCTTCGTTGAACGGACTTTATGGCGCCAACAGCACCTACGATGCAGTGCTCGACCAAGTGGAGAAAGACTTTCAGGAAGCAATGGGGTTGCTTCCCTCCCGCGATGAAGGCAGTGAATGGAGCGGCGGACGTGCCACCTGCGGTGCTGCGGCCGGCTATTATGCCCGCGCCCTCATGATGCGTCAAAAATACAGCGAAGCACTTCCGGTATTGAAAGACATCATCGGCAAAAAGTATGGCACTTATAAACTGATGGATAACTACGGAGATAACTTCCGCGAAGGTTCGGCATACGAGAACAATGCAGAGAGCCTCTTCGAAGTACAGTTCCTCGACTATGGAGCACAAGGCACCGACGACGAATGGACACCGGTAAACACAAGCCCCAATGCCACACAAGGCTCGGCCGTCGAGAGCAACTTCGCTCCGGGTATCTACGGCGGATGGGCCGACATCTCGGCTTCGCCTTGGCTCTACCAGCTTTTTAAAGAAGAGCGCACCACCGGTGGAAAACTCGACCCCAGACTCTATTGGACCATTGGTACCTATGAAACCGATTGGGAGAACTTCGAGTATGGCAATGTGGCTTATACAAATACACTTAAATCCACTGATAATATCGTAACCAACAATACTTTCGGAGGTCTGCCGATTGCCAAATTCACGAATCTTCGTACCGGATTGTATAGCACTGTGGTTACGGGCTTGCACGATGGCATCAACCTACGGCTGATGCGCTATTCCGATGTACTGCTACGCGCTGCCGAGTGCGAGAACGAAGTCAACGGTCCCACACAGCAGGCTATCGACTGGATCAATGAAGTGCGTAACCGCGCTAATCTGGCAGACCTGGAACTTGAAGACTTCAATTCTGCCGACAAACTCTTTGAACAGATAGCCAATGTGGAACGTCCTAAGGAATTCGGATGCGAATTCGGACGAGGCTTCGACCTCATCCGCTGGGGATTCTTCTATGACAGCGGACGCCTGCAACAACTAAAAGAACATGGCACAGTGCGCCGCTCCATAAATGGAGTAAAGGATCCTGTGAAGTACAGCGATATAGCAAGCGACTCCGAACTGAAGAGTACTTTCGATACTTACAGACCGGGACATGAGTTCCTGCCTATCGTACAACAGTTGATGAACAACAACCCGAACCTGACAGGAAACTCTGCCAATCACAGTACAGATAATTCCACTTACTTCCGGGAAAACGGATGGAAAGTACGTCCGGTCGTAGAGTTAAGCAAGTAAATAAACTTAGAAACACACTCCCCTCAGCCCTACGGCCTCAATCGGAGCAGGGCGGGGAACGTTTCAAACCATTACCTATTAAAAAATAAAGAAAATGAAACATTTCTATAAAATAACATTCTTCTGCTGTGCAGCAGCCTTGTGGATGCTGGCCCTGGCAAGCTGCGAAGGAGGCGAACTCTATGACGTAAATGCTCCCGAATGGATTTCCGATAAAATACAGGAAATAGAAGACTCCAAGAAAGAACCGGAAGATGAAGTACTCGAAGGTATGCAGGAAGATGTGTACACCATCGGGAATACGGATTTCACCTCCGGTTTCTGGGCTGCCTTTTCCAAGTATTATGTGATACCTGACGGCGAGAAATGGAACGCGGTGTTCAATCTTAACATCAACCCTGCCGATAACACATATTATAAGAACTTTGCCCTTATCATCACCAATGATGTGGAACGTGGCGGTGAGGGATATACCGAATATGGAGCTATCCGCTTTGATGTTACAGGTAACCCTGAAACTTATAACTCTCAGTGGGGCGATCATATTGACTTCCAGTACATATCGGGCACCTTGCTTCTTGATCCCGTTGATAACAAAGACGAGAACGTACAAAAGTTGGGTGGCAAAGTGACGCTCACCGTAGACCGCACCAGCGAAAATGCTTTCACCGTCAAGATGACCAACGGTGTGGCTACTAAGACCTATGCACAACCGAATAAAGAACCCAACCTGAATGTAGATGCAAGCAACACCAACATTCGCTGCTTCTTAGTCCCCGAAGGCTCTTACATCGACTTCCTGCAAACCAACATCGTTCCTGTCGGTGGGCTTACATCTGCCGCAGACAAAAATCCGGTATCAATGGTATTGCAGGATGTACCCGCACAGGTATCTTTGGGTACTTCGCTTGAAGAGGCCATGACTAACATCTCTGCCATTGTAACCTTTGAAGAGGGAGTGACTAAAACCGTAACGGCTTCCGAACTCTCATTCTCAGCCATCCCAGATATAAATCAAACAGGAGATAAGACTCTTGTAGCTGTCTACAACAAAACCTTCAAGGGCGAAAACTGCGACAAACCGATTGTGGCTAACGCGTCTTTTAAGGTTGTGGGAGTACTTCAATCTATTTCAATAACCACTGCACCCTCGCGCACAAAGCCCTATTACTATACCTCGGAAGATGCCAAGAGTTGCACGATGCCTTTCGATCCAACAGGTATGGTAGTTACGGGAACCTACTCCGACGGAAGTTCGGTAGTCATTGACAATGCGAAACTCAGCTTCTCTGCCATTCCGGCAAAGGCCGGTTCGCAACCGGTTACCATTACCGCCGGAGAAAACATCACCGCAACGGTAAATGTCACCGTCTCCGAAGCGACTGTCGTGAAGAACACAAGCGGACAGTTAGGAAATACAGACAACTCAACTCTGTGGTTTAATCCGGAGACCTACTCAGATAATTTCAATGTACCTTCAGGTCAGACAAAGTGTATTTCGTTTACTAATTACAGTAACCTGGCAGGGAACTGGAACAATTTCCTTGTAGTTCTCCGTAAGAGTACCGGTGAACACTACGCAGTGGTCCGAGCCGATAACTTTGGCTGGGGCGATGGATATGCCGCCTGCGTTCACAACGGAACACAAGGCGACTGGGCTACTTGGCTTGCCGGAATGAACGGAGCCAAAGTTACGGTCTACGTGACTAATTGCGGTGATGGTACCGCCGATGTTCAAGCAGTGATGCAAGGAACCGATGATGCAATCTCCACCCAATACTATTGGGGCATCAACACCATAGATGCAAACGACTTGAACTTCGCACTGTCTGTTGACGGTTGCCATCTCGTCTTCAATAATTAAGAATAACTATTAAATTCTTTATCATCCATATCGTTCCTTTTTATCAACGGAACGATATGGAGCTTAAAAACTTACCCAAATGAAAAAAACAACATTTTTCTTACTATCCCTACTGACAGTATTCGTTTTCACAGCTTGTTCCGATGGGCTTGACAACATCGAATACAACAGAAACAGCGATGTAGTTTTAGCCACTCCCGAAGCAACTGCAACGGGCACCTCCCTGAGCGTTAAATCATCAATCACCGGCAATCTGAGCAGCGTAGTCAAGAAGGGATTTTGCTATAGTGTAAATGTTTCAAATCCTACTATCAAAGACATGGTGGTGGAAGCGGATGAGAATTTCAGTGCTACCCTCTCCGGATTGAAAATCAATACCCCTTACTACATACGCGCATACGTGTATGGCAACAGCCGCTACACTTACTCGGAAACATTCACGTCGACCATAGAAATCACAGACATTAATGAACAATTAAAGAACTATGTGGCTCCGGAATACGAAGATAATTATGCGAGCATTGCAAGCTGGTCCAACCGTACTCAATGGAACTTGGCAAACGTGCACGATCCCAGCGTAGTGCTTGCCGAAGACGGATACTACTATATGTATCAGACAGATGCCTCCTACGGCAATGCACATACAGGACATGGGCACTTTCACGCCAGACGCTCCAAAGACCTCGTGAATTGGGAATACCTGGGCGGAACCATGCCGAAGCTTCCCGACTGGGTGATGCCGAAGTTAAATGAGATACGCAAAGCAATGGGATTGGAAGCAAGCGCTGCCGCAGAAAGCGACTTCGGATACTGGGCGCCAAATGTACAGAAAGTTAAAAACGGACTGTATCGCATGTACTACTCCATCGTAGTACCCGGCTATCTGGACGGCGGAACCGGAGCAACTGCCTGGAGTGAACGTGCCTTTATCGGCATGATGGAGAACAGCAACCCTGCCAACAACAGCGATTGGGTGGACAAAGGATATGTAGTGACCAACGCATCGGACAAGGGATTGAACTTCAACATCCCCAGCACCCAATACGCCAACTGTTATTACAAATGGAATGCCATCGACCCCTCTTACATCATTACTCCTGAAAATACCCACTGGCTGATATACGGTTCATGGCATAGCGGCATCGTTGCTATGGAGTTGAATGTCGAAACAGGAATGCCTAAACAAGACTTAGGTGTACCCTGGGCAGAAGGAAGTGCTCCGGCGGAATACGGACAGCTGATAGCCACCCGCGACATCAACAACCGTTGGCAAGCCAGCGAAGGCCCTGAAATCATCTACAATGCCGAGACAGGCTACTACTATCTGTTCGTAGCATACGATGCACTGGACATACCTTACAATACACGCGTATGCCGTTCCAAGAGCATCACCGGCCCTTATATCGGCATCGACGGCGCCAATGTCACCGAAGGAGCGGAAATGCTGCCGGTGGTAACACACCCGTACAAGTTCGGCAAGAGCAACGGCTGGGTAGGCTTCTCACATTGCACCATCTTCAACGACGGCAAAGGTAATTGGTATTACGCTTCACAAGCACGTCTTCCCAAAAGCGTGGACAACGCTATTATGCTAGGACATGTACGCAGCATCCGTTGGACCAAAGACGGTTGGCCTTTGGTTATGCCCGAACGCTACGGAGCCGTACCCCAAGTAGCCATTACCGAAGAAGAGCTCATAGGAAACTGGGAACACATAGACTTGTCCTACTCTTACGGAGTTCAAAAAGAATCTGCAACCATGACGCTGGCCGCCGACCACACCATTACCGAAGGAACATGGAAAGGCGGCACATGGAGCTATGATGCAGAACAGCAAATTTTGACAGCAAATGGAATAGACCTTTACTTGCAACGGGAAGTTGACTGGGAAGCCAGTCCCAGAACACCTACCATTGTCTATGCCGCTTACGGAAGTAACCATAAGACATATTGGGGTAAAAAAGTAAAATAAGTGTTCTTCCACACATTGAAACAGCTTTGAGATACACCAATTTCAAAGCTGTTTTTTTCTTTTATGTTACATAACATACAAAAGTGTATATATTACACCAAATAAAAGTGTTACTTTTACACCCGAAATAAGATAAGAATCTAATTTTCAAATTAAATAACACCATGAAGAATCACATTCTTATTGCCGGAATAGCTACATTAATGTTAGCTTCCTGCGCTCAGAAAAGTCAAACGGAACTTACTCTTTCCGGTCTTAACCCGACAAAATTTCAAACTGTAGTGAACGATGCCCAGACAGGTCTTTACACATTAAAGAATAAAGCGGGCATGGAAGTATGCATCACCAACTTCGGTGGACGTATCGTATCTATTATGGTACCTGACAAAAACGGAGAAATGAAAGATGTTGTCCTTGGCTTCGACAGTATAGCCGACTACATAAACGTTCCAAGCGATTTCGGTGCATCTATCGGACGTTACGCCAACAGAATCAACCAGGGCAAAATGGTATTGGACGGCGATACGATCCAATTGCCGAAGAATAATTTCGGGCATTGCCTGCATGGCGGTCCTAAAGGATGGCAATATCAGGTGTATGAAGCCAACCCCATTGATGAAACCACTTTGGAGCTGACTCGCTTCTCTCCGGACGGAGACGCAAACTTTCCGGGCAACTTAACTGCCAAAGTTCTTTTCAAGCTGACGGACGACAACGCCATAGATATCAAATATAGCGCAACTACCGATAAGAAAACGGTTATCAACATGACCAATCATTCCTACTTCAACCTATCCGGCAATCCGTCTAAAGCAGCCACAGACCACATATTATATGTCAATGCCGATAATTACACTCCCGTAGACCGGACTTATATGACTACTGGAGAAATTGTACCGGTAAAAGATACTCCCATGGATTTTACTACCCCCAAAGCCGTAGGCCGGGACATTACCAACTTTGATTTCATACAATTGAAATATGGTAACGGGTACGACCATAACTGGGTATTGAACACCAATGGCGATGTCAAACAACTTGCCGCCAAACTCACCTCTCCCGAAAGCGGTATCAGCTTAGAAGTATACACTGACGAACCGGGTATCCAAGTATATACAGGTAATTTCCTGGACGGAACTGTAAAAGGAAAGAAAGGGATCGTCTACAACCAACGCGCTTCCGTATGTCTGGAAACTCAACATTATCCAGACAGCCCCAATAAGCCGCAATGGCCTTCTGTTATTCTGGAACCGGGACAGACTTACAACAGCGAATGTATTTTCAAATTCTCAGTAGAAAAATAAATAATAACTTTTAAATCATTATTATCGTGGGAACATTAGATTGGGTAGTCATTGGAATCTTCTTCCTGGCTTTGATTGGTATTATTGTCTGGGTTGTCAAACAGAAACAGAATGACTCAGCAGACTATTTTTTAGGTGGTCGTGATGCCACATGGCTCGCTATCGGTGCATCTATCTTTGCATCCAACATCGGTTCGGAACACTTAATCGGATTAGCCGGTGCCGGTGCTTCCAGCGGTATGGCGATGGCACATTGGGAAATACAAGGCTGGATGATCCTTATCTTAGGTTGGGTATTCGTACCGTTCTATTCGCGAAGCATGGTATACACAATGCCCGAATTTCTGGAACGCCGTTACAATCCGCAGTCGCGTACTATTCTCTCTGTCATTTCATTAATCAGCTACGTGCTGACCAAAGTAGCTGTAACCGTATATGCCGGTGGACTTGTATTCCAGCAGGTGTTCGGTATCAAAGAACTGTGGGGAATAGACTTCTTTTGGATTGCAGCAATCGGTTTAGTTGTATTGACAGCACTTTACACAATATTCGGCGGAATGAAATCCGTACTTTATACCTCGGTACTGCAAACCCCTATCCTTCTTTTGGGTTCGCTTATCATCCTCGTCCTCGGTTTTAAAGAATTGGGCGGTTGGGATGAAATGATGAGCATATGCGGTGCAGTTACAGTCAATGAGTATGGAGACACCATGACCCAACTTATCCGCAATAACAATGATCCCAATTTCCCATGGCTGGGTGCACTGGTTGGTTCGGCCATTATCGGTTTCTGGTACTGGTGTACCGACCAATTCATTGTGCAACGCGTACTTTCCGGTAAAAACGAAAAAGAAGCCCGTCGCGGTACTATTTTCGGTGCATACCTGAAACTGTTGCCTGTATTCCTGTTCTTGATTCCGGGCATGATTGCTTTCGCCCTGCATCAGAAATATATCGGAGCCGGTGGCGAAGGTTTCCTTCCCCTGCTTGCCAACGGTACTGCCAACGCAGATGCCGCCTTCCCTACACTGGTAGCCAAACTTCTTCCTGCCGGAGTAAAAGGCCTTGTTGTTTGCGGTATTCTTGCTGCATTGATGAGTTCACTGGCTTCTCTGTTCAACTCTTCAGCCATGCTCTTCACAATCGACTTCTACAAACGTTTCAAACCGGAAACTCCGGAAAAGAAACTGGTAGGTATCGGACAGATTGCAACAGTGGTTATTGTAATTCTGGGTATCCTGTGGATTCCTATCATGCGTAGTGTGGGTGATGTTCTTTATACTTACCTGCAAGATGTCCAATCTGTATTGGCTCCCGGTATCGCAGCTGCATTCCTATTGGGAATCTGTTGGAAACGCACTTCCGCCAAAGGTGGTATGTGGGGATTGATTGCCGGTATGATCATCGGTCTCACCCGTCTGGGCGCAAAAGTATATTATAGCAATGCAGCGGTTACAGACAGCTCAATGTTTAAATATCTGTTCTATGATCTGAACTGGTTATTCTTCTGCGGCTGGATGTTCCTATTCTGTATTGTAGTAGTAATAGTAGTCAGCCTGATGACCGAAGCTCCAAGTGCCGAAAAGATACAAGGTTTGGTATTCGGCACATCTACGCCTGAGCAAAAAGCTGCCACACGTGCCAGCTGGAACCACTGGGATATTATCCATACGGTAATTATCCTGGCTATTACCGCAGCTTTCTACTGGTATTTCTGGTAAGAATCCGGGCATAGTGAAAAACTTTTTTGATGTACATGAAATTTTTTTTTTTGATACGTATGAAAAACTTTTTTCATGTACATCAAACTAAAATCCTCCAATTATAAAAACAAAAGACATGAGTAGTTACTACAGTTCCAATCCCAAATTCTATGTAGGTATCGACTGCATCATTTTCGGCTTTAATGAAGGTGAATTAAATCTGTTGTTGCTGAAAAGAAACTTCGAGCCTGCAATGGGCAACTGGTCGCTAATGGGCGGATTTGTTCAAGAAAGCGAAAGCGTAGACGATGCAGCCAAAAGAGTTTTGGCGGAACTGACCGGACTGGACAACGTGTATATGGAACAGGTCGGCTCTTTCGGAGCTATCGACCGCGATCCGGGCGAACGGGTTATCTCCATTGCCTACTATGCGTTGGTCAACATCAATGAATACGACAGGGATCTGGTACAGCAGCACAATGCTTTTTGGGTAAATATCAATGAGTTGCCCCCACTAGTCTTCGACCATTCTGCAATGGTGGAGAAAGCGCGTGCATTGATGCAGCAAAAAACGACTACTGAGCCTATCGGTTTTAACCTGTTACCCCAGCTGTTTACGCTCTCACAACTGCAGAGCCTATACGAGGCCATTTACGGTGAAAACATCGACAAGCGGAACTTCCGCAAAAGGATAGCCGAAATGGATTACATAGAAAAAACGGATAAAATCGATAAAACAAGTTCCAAACGCGGTGCCGCCCTCTACAAATTCAATGAAAAGGCGTATCGCAAAGCACCTAAATTTAAAATTTAATAACATGCTGATGTGCCCATATTAGCACATTAATCCATTAAACATTATGTTAGAAGAACTGAAAGAAAAGGTATTTCGTGCCAACCTTGATTTGGTGAAGCATGGACTCGTCATCTTCACATGGGGAAATGTATCGGCCATTGACCGGGCAACGGGATTGGTTGTTATCAAGCCCAGTGGAGTTAGCTATGATGATATGAAAGCAGAAGACATGGTTGTGGTCGACCTTGACGGCAATGTTGTAGAAGGCAGTTTGAAGCCCTCTTCCGACACTCCTACCCACTTAGTGCTTTACAAAGCGTTTCCGGAAATCGGCGGTGTGGTTCATACACATTCCACGTATGCCACTGCATGGGCGCAAGCCGGTTGTGACATCCCCAATATAGGAACTACCCATGCCGACTATTTCCATGATGCCATTCCCTGCACTACCGATATGACAGAAGAAGAGGTAAAAGGAGCTTATGAGCTGGAGACAGGCAATGTCATCGTGAAGCGTTTTGAAGGATTGAACCCGGTTCATACGCCCGGAGTATTGGTTAAGAATCATGGTCCTTTCTCTTGGGGAAAAGATGCACACGATGCAGTGCACAATGCCGTAGTAATGGAGCAGGTAGCCAAAATGGCTTCAATAGCCTATGCGGTTAATCCGCAACTGACGATGAACCCGCTGCTTATAGAAAAGCATTTCAGCCGTAAACATGGTCCGAATGCTTATTATGGGCAGAAGTAAAATCAAGCATAAAGTATAAGATTATAAAATATAAACAATTAAAACGAAGAACAGTATGAACGCATTTGATCAATATGAAGTATGGTTCGTAACAGGAGCACAGCTTCTGTACGGAGGTGACGCAGTTGTCGCAGTAGACGCACACAGCAACGAAATGGTAAAGGGTCTGAATGACTCCGGCCGTCTGCCTGTAAAAATTGTATATAAAGGCACTGTCAACTCTTCCAAAGAAGTAACCGCCGCTTTCAAAGCTGCCAACAACGATGAAAAATGTATCGGTGTCATCACTTGGATGCACACTTTCTCTCCTGCCAAAATGTGGATTCATGGCCTGCAAGAACTGAAAAAGCCGTTGCTGCATTTCCACACACAATTCAACAAAGAGATTCCCTGGGACACAATGGACATGGACTTCATGAACCTGAACCAGTCCGCTCATGGCGATCGCGAGTTCGGACACATCGTTACCCGCATGCGCAAGAACCGCAAAGTAGTTGTAGGACACTGGCAAGATGAAAAAGCACAAAAGCAGATTGCTTCATGGATGCGTGTAGCTGCCGCATGGGCCGACGCACAAGATATGCTCATCATCCGTTTCGGCGACCAGATGAACAACGTAGCCGTAACAGACGGTGACAAGGTCAGCGCCGAACAAGTATTGGGCTACCATGTGGACTACTACCCCATCAACGACGTCATGACTTACTATAACGCAGTTGACGATGCTGATGTGAAAGCTCTCGTAGCCGAATACTTCAAACTCTACGACCATGATGCCGCACTCGAAAAAGAGGGAACAGAGGCCTATACCAAAGTATGGAACTCTGCAAAAGCAGAAATTGCTATCCGTCGCGTGCTGAAAGACACTGGCGCTAAAGGCTTCACCACCAACTTCAACGACTTGGGCGACTTTGACCAAATCCCCGGTCTGGCATCTCAGCGACTGATGGCAGAAGGCTATGGCTTCGGAGCAGAAGGCGACTGGAAAACTGCCGCACTCTACCGCACTACTTGGTTCATGAGCCAGGGCATGCCCAACGGATGTTCTTTCCTTGAAGATTACACGCTGAACTTCGACGGTGAAAAGAGCGCCATTCTGCAAGCTCACATGCTGGAAGTCTGTCCGTTGATAGCTGAACAGAAGCCCAAACTGGAAGTACACCGTTTGAGCATTGGTATCGACAGCGAAACAGCACGCCTCGTATTCACCAGCAAACAAGGCAAAGGCGTAGCCGCAACTATCGTAGACTTGGGCAACCGCTTCCGCCTCATCGTAAACAAAGTGGAATGCATCAAGAGCAACCCCCTTCCGAAACTTCCTGTTGCAAGTGCATTATGGATTCCGATGCCTAACCTCGAAGTAGGTGCAGCCGCATGGATTTTGGCAGGTGGTACACACCACACCAGCTTCTCCTACGACCTTACAGTAGAAGACTGGGGAGACTTTGCGGAAATGGCCGGCATCGAAATGATTGTTATCGATGAAAATACCACCATCAGCGAGTTCAAAAAGGAACTGCGCATGAATGAGGTATATTATATGCTGAACAAAGCGCTTTGCTAAGAATAACTGCGAATTACTAATTACGGATTACTTTTACGGTATGCGTAATTAGTAATTCGTGATTTATAATTAACCTCTCCTTTACCTTTATAATTACTTAAATCACATGAAATCAGATCCAAAATCAACAATTGAAGCCGGAAAAGCCATTCTTGGTATAGAATTCGGTTCGACACGAATAAAAGCTGTTTTGATTGACCCAGAAAATAAACCCATTGCTCAGGGAAGCCACACTTGGGAAAACCAATTGGTCGACGGGCTTTGGACATATAGCGTCGAAGCTGTCTGGTACGGGCTGCAGGATTGCTATGCAGACCTTCGTGCAAACGTAAAAAACTTATACGATACAGAAATAGAGTCTCTGGCTGCAATAGGTGTCAGTGCCATGATGCATGGCTATATGGCATTCAACAAAAAAGAAGAAATCCTCGTTCCGTTCCGTACTTGGAGAAACACCAATACCGCCCAGGCAGCAGCGGCTTTATCCGAACTGTTTGTCTACAACATTCCGTTGAGATGGAGTATTTCCCACTTATACCAAGCTATTCTGGACAATGAGGAACATGTTAAAGACATTGACTACCTGACAACCCTTGCCGGATTTGTACATTGGCAAATAACAGGTCAAAAGGTGTTGGGTATAGGTGATGCATCAGGTATGCTTCCCATAGATCCTGCCACCAAGAACTATTCGGCTGAAATGGTAGCCAAGTTCGATGATCTGGTTGCCCCGAAAGGCTATGACTGGAAACTTCTGGATATTCTTCCCAAAGTATTGCCGGCAGGTAAGAATGCAGGATTCCTCACGCCGGAAGGAGCCAAAAGACTTGACGTATCAGGCCACCTGAAAGCAGGAATACCGGTATGCCCGCCCGAAGGCGACGCAGGCACAGGCATGGTTGCAACCAATGCCGTAAAGCAACGTACAGGAAACGTATCGGCAGGCACATCCTCCTTCTCCATGATTGTTTTGGAGAAAGACCTGTCAAAACCATACGAAATGATCGATATGGTGACTACTCCTGACGGAAGCCTCGTAGCTATGGTACATTGCAACAACTGCACTTCCGACCTCAATGCATGGGTCAACCTATTCAAAGAGTATCAGGAATTGCTGGGTATTCCCGTAGATATGGATGAGATATACGGCAAGCTCTATAACCATGCACTCACCGGCAATACAGATTGCGGCGGCCTTATTTCATACAACTATATTTCCGGCGAACCCGTAACAGGGCTGGCAAAAGGGCGCCCACTGTTTATACGTTCGGCAAATGACAAGTTCAACCTTGCCAACTTTATGAGGGCTCATCTTCACGCTTCGGTCGGAGTTCTCAAAATCGGTAATGACATTCTGTTCAAGGAAGAAAAAATCAAAGTTGACAGAATCACGGGACATGGAGGATTATTCAAGACTAAAGGTGTGGGCCAGAGAATTCTCGCTGCGGCCATAAACTCGCCTATTTCCGTTATGGAAACAGCCGGTGAAGGCGGCGCATGGGGTATTGCCCTACTCGGCTCTTATCTTGTGAACAACGACAAGCAACAAACCCTTGCCGATTTTCTGGATGAAAAAGTGTTTGCAGGATATGCCGGCATTGAGGTGTCACCGACAGCTGAAGATGTAGAAGGCTTCAACGCATACATCGAAAATTACAAGGCGAATCTGCCTGTTGAAGAAGCAGCTGTTAAATCCAAAAAATAATTCCTATAAAATTAAGCCGGTTGCCTTAAGGAAGTTCATTCTGAATAAAAGGTGAAGGCTTAGAAACAATAATGCATGTAATCGTAGCGGGGCATCTCTTCTCCTAATCACACAGAGAGTAGATTCTTCGCTTCGCTCTAAATGACAGAGTAAAATGATAGTTAATGTTAGTTTTGACACACTGGCATCGAAATTACTCCCGCTACGTTTACATACATAAAGTTATTCATCATACTATAAACACCTGACACAAATGAAATCACCACTCACCTGCCTACTGCTTTTCTGCTTTCTCTTAGCCGGAAAAGCCCAAACAAGACAAGCAGTGTCCTATTTCCCCCTTCAAGATATCAAGCTGCTGGAAAGTCCTTTTTTACAGGCACAGCAGACCGACTTGCACTATATCATGGCTATGAATCCTGACCGGTTGCTCGCCCCTTTCCTACGCGAAGCCGGACTTGCTCCCAAAGCCCCAAGCTATACCAACTGGGAAAACACCGGATTGGACGGACACATCGGCGGACATTACATTTCCGCACTTTCCATGATGTATGCCGCTACCGGCGACACGACCGTATACAACCGGCTGAATTATATGCTGAACGAATTGCACCGGGCACAACAAGCCGTAGGTAACGGATTCATCGGAGGAACACCCGGAAGCCTGCAACTTTGGAAAGAAATAAAAGAAGGGAGTATCCGTCCCGAAAGTTTCAGCCTTAACGGCAAATGGGTTCCCCTATACAACATACACAAGACTTATGCCGGACTTCGCGATGCTTACCTCTATGCAGGAAGTGACCTTGCACGTCAAATGCTGATTGCCCTCACCGATTGGATGGCAGGTATCACGTCGGGACTCACCGAACAACAGATGCAGGATATGCTGCGCAGCGAACATGGAGGACTGAACGAAATATTTGCCGACGTAGCCGACATCACAGGCGACAAAAAATATCTGGAACTGGCACGCAGATTCTCCCATAAGACACTTCTTGAGCCCCTTATCGGAGGCGAGGACCATCTGACAGGTATGCACGCCAATACACAAATACCGAAAGTCATCGGCTACAAGCGCATCGCCGATCTCACTCAAAACGATGCTTGGGATCAGGCCGCACGTTTCTTCTGGAATACGGTTGTCAATCACCGTTCCGTCTGTATCGGCGGCAACAGTGTACGTGAGCATTTTCATCCTGCGGACAATTTCACATCCATGCTCAATGATGTACAAGGTCCGGAAACCTGTAACACCTACAATATGCTCCGCCTGACGAAGATGCTTTTCCAGACTTCTCCCGACATCCGCTTTGCCGATTATTACGAACGCGCCCTATACAACCATATCCTTGCCTCACAACAACCGGCAAAAGGCGGTTTTGTCTACTTCACCCCTATGCGTTCGGGACACTATCGTGTTTATTCGCAACCGGAAACATCCATGTGGTGCTGCGTAGGTTCAGGGTTGGAGAACCACACCAAATACGGAGAATTCATTTATGCCCATGCAAAGGACACTTTGTATGTAAACTTATTCATCCCCTCCCGCCTGACCTGGAAAGAACAGAAATTGACACTGGTACAAGAAAGCCGTTTCCCCGATGAAGCGCAAATCAGATTCCGGATAGAAAAGAGCAATAAGAAAACATTCAGCCTCAAGTTCCGTTACCCCTCATGGGCAAAAGGAGCAAGTGTTTCCGTCAATGGCAAAGTGCAGGATATAAACGCCCAACCGGGCGAGTACCTGACGGTTCGCCGCAAATGGAAAGCCGGAGACGAAATCACGCTGAACCTGCCGATGCAGGTCACTTTGGAGCAAATACCCGACCAAGAACATTTCTATGCCTTCATGTACGGTCCCATCGTACTTGCCAGCCCCACCGGTACGGAAAACATGGACGGGCTCTATGCCGATGACAGTCGTGGCGGGCACATCGCTCATGGCAAGCTGGTCTCTCTGGAAAAGATGCCGATGTTGATAGGCTCTTCCACATCATTGCCTCAAGCACTTCGGAAAACGGATGACGAACAGTTATCATTCAGCTATACCGGAAGCGTCTACCCTACGCAGAAAGAAGCGTTGCGGCTGATACCTTTCTTCCGCCTGCACGATTCCCGTTATGCCATTTACTTTCATCAGGTGAGCGAAGCCGAGGTGGAAAGCATCCGTCAAGAAATGGAGCGGAAAGAGCGCAAAGCCATGGAACTTGCCAACCAGACAGCAGACATTATTTTCCCCGGAGAGCAACAACCGGAATCCGATCATGGCATCCGGTACGAACAGGCGAAAACCGGAACCGACAGAGACCGTCATTTCCGACGCGCCAAAGGCTGGTTCGGCTACACTCTGAAAACAAGCAAGGAAGCAAGCCGGCTTATGATCACTACACGAAAGAACGATCCGATGAAGGTTGCAATCCTTCTCAACAACGAGAGACTGACTGCCAGCCCCACAATCAGCGAAGCGGATCAAGAGGGCTTCGTAACACTCTGTTATCCTTTGCCCCAGAAGTTAGGCGCCGGTAATTATCCGATACGGTTCAGCCCGGACGGCACAGAATGGACCCCGGCTATCTATGAAATCCGTCTACTTGAATAGCCGTATGCCCGGTAAAGCGCCAACAGAATTGAGATTACATCATATTACAAACATCTATTACCAATAAACATTATGAGAAACAAGTTATTATTCAGCAGTGTCCTATTAGCTGCATCTGTATCCTTGTCTGCACAACAAAGTGCAACAATCACGCTTCACGCCGACCAAGGCAAGCAAATTATTCCCAAAGAAATTTACGGCCAGTTTGCCGAACATCTGGGTACTTGTATCTACGGAGGCCTTTGGGTGGGCGAGAACTCCGATATACCCAATGTCAAAGGTTACCGTACCGACGTATTCAATGCCCTGAAAGACCTCCAGGTTCCCGTTCTTCGCTGGCCGGGCGGCTGCTTTGCCGACGAATATCACTGGATGGACGGTATCGGTCCCAAAGAGAATCGTCCTAAAATGGTGAATAACAACTGGGGCGGCACTATCGAAGACAACAGTTTCGGCACACACGAGTTCCTCAACCTTTGCGAAATGCTGGGTTGCGAACCTTACATCAGCGGCAACGTGGGAAGCGGAACCGTTGAGGAACTTGCCAAATGGGTGGAATACATGACCTCTGACGGTGACTCCCCAATGGCGAATCTGCGCCGGAAAAACGGTCGTGACAAGGCATGGAAAGTCAAATACCTCGGTGTAGGTAACGAAAGCTGGGGTTGCGGCGGCAGCATGCGTCCCGAATACTATGCCGACCTTTACCGCCGTTACTCAACCTATTGCCGCAATTATGACAACAACCGCCTGTTCAAGATAGCCAGCGGCGCCAGTGATTACGACTACGAGTGGACAAAAGTTCTCATGGAGCGCGTGGGCAGCCGCATGAACGGACTCTCACTCCACTACTACACCGTTAGCGGATGGACCGGCAGCAAAGGCTCTGCAACCCGGTTCGACAAGGATGACTATTACTGGACCATGGGTAAATGTCGTGAAATAGAAGATGTGATCCGCAGACACTGCGCCATTATGGACGAATATGACAAAGACAAGAACGTAGCGCTCATGCTCGATGAATGGGGAACATGGTGGGACGAAGAGCCCGGTACGGTCAGAGGCCACCTCTACCAGCAGAACACCATGCGTGACGCCTTTGTGGCTTCCCTGTCGCTCGACATCTTCCACAAATACACCGACCGCTTGAAAATGGCGAACATAGCCCAGGTTGTCAACGTACTGCAATCTATGATCCTGACCAAAGGGAAAGAGATGGTGCTGACTCCCACTTATTACGTTTTCAAGATGTACAAGGTGCATCAGGACGCTACCTACCTTCCCATTGAAATAAGCTGCCAGCAAATGAACGTGCGCGACAAACGTACATTGCCCCTCATCAGCGCTACGGCATCCAAAAACAAAGATGGGAAAATTCATATTTCCTTGTCCAATGTTGATGTAGATAACGAGCAGGAAGTTATTGTAAATCTTCCGGGAATACAGGCTACAAAAGCGGCAGGAGAAATGCTCACTTCCGCACAAGTAACGGATTATAATTCCTTTGAAAATCCCGACAAAGTAAAATTAGTGCCTTTCAAAGAGGTAAAAATCAATAAAGGAGTCCTGAAAATAAAACTCCCCGCCAAATCAATTGTTACTGTTGAGTTACAGTAAACCATCAATAAAGACTTATTGTAATCAAAACAAGAAGCGGGTGACAGGGGCAAGAAAAAAGAGATAGGTTCTATGTTGCGGATTTACACATAAAAAGCTATCTTTGTCCCTGTCAAAATCAACAGGCAAGAAAATCAACTCACTAATAAAGTATTCAAATCATAACTATATTTTAATAATATGAACGACAAGAAACTTATGAACCTCGCAGCGGACAACATCCGTATCCTTGCTGCTTCTATGGTTGAAAAAGCCAACTCCGGACACCCGGGCGGTGCTATGGGTGGCGCCGACTTTGTGAATGTACTCTTTTCCGAGTTCTTAGTATACGACCCTGAGAATCCCGCTTGGGAAGGCCGCGACCGCTTCTTCCTCGATCCGGGACATATGTCACCGATGCTTTACTCCACATTGGCGCTGACAGGCAAATTCACATTGGATGAGTTGAAAGAGTTCCGCCAATGGGGCAGCCCCACTCCGGGACATCCCGAACGCGATCTGATGCGCGGCATCGAAAACACTTCCGGCCCGTTGGGACAAGGACATACTTTCGCCGTTGGAGCAGCTATTGCAGCCAAGTTCATGAAGGCCCGTTTTGAGGAAGTAATGAACCAGACAATCTATGCATATATTTCCGACGGTGGCGTTCAGGAGGAGATTTCACAAGGTGCAGGCCGTATTGCCGGCGCTCTGGGCTTGGACAACCTCATCATGTTCTATGATGCAAACGACATCCAGCTCTCAACCGAAACGAAAGATGTAACAATCGAAGATACCGCTAAAAAATACGAAGCATGGGGCTGGAAAGTTATCAAAATCGACGGTAACGATGCCGACGCTATTCGTGGCGCGCTCAATGAAGCTAAAGCAGAAGCGGAACGTCCCACACTGATCATCGGTCACACCGTTATGGGTAAAGGCGCACGCAAGGCAGACGGCAGCAGCTACGAAGCCAACTGTGCTACTCATGGCGCTCCTTTGGGCGGCGATGCTTATGTAAATACAATCAAGAACCTGGGCGGTAATCCTGAAAATCCGTTCACTATCTTCCCCGAAGTAGCCGAACTTTATGCCAAACGCGCTGCCGAACTGAAAGGAATCATGGCAGAGAAATATGCGGCAAAAGCTGCATGGGCAAAAGCCAATCCGGAAAAGGCCGCTAAACTGGAATTCTTCTTCTCAGGCAAAGCACCCGAAGTGAACTGGGCAGCTATCGAGCAGAAAGCCAACTCGGCTACACGTGCCGCATCGGCCACTGTGCTCGGCGCTCTTGCCACTCAGGTGGAAAACATGGTTGTTGCTTCTGCCGACTTGTCCAACTCTGACAAGACCGACGGCTTCCTGAAAAAGACACACGCTTTCAAGAAAGGCGATTTCAGCGGCGCATTCTTCCAAGCAGGCGTATCGGAACTGACAATGGCATGCTGCTGTATCGGTATGGCACTGCATGGCGGCGTTATTCCTGCTTGCGGAACTTTCTTTGTATTCTCCGACTACATGAAACCTGCCGTACGCATGGCCGCTCTTATGGAAGTTCCTGTGAAGTTCATCTGGACACACGACGCATTCCGCGTGGGTGAAGATGGTCCTACTCACGAACCGGTGGAACAGGAAGCACAAATCCGCTTAATGGAAAAGCTGAAAAACCACAAGGGACACAACTCTATGCTGGTACTCCGTCCTGCCGATGCAGAAGAGACAACCGTAGCATGGAAACTTGCAATGGAGAACATTTCTACTCCGACAGCTTTGATCTTCTCCCGTCAGAACATCACGAACCTGCCTGCCGGAAACGATTACAGTCAGGCAGCCAAAGGCGCTTACATCGTAGCCGGTTCGGACGAAAATCCCGACGTTATCCTTGTGGCTTCCGGTTCGGAAGTGTCTACACTGGTGGCCGGTGCAGAACTGCTGCGCAAAGACGGCATCAAACTGCGCATCGTGTCCGCCCCGTCTGAAGGCTTATTCCGCAACCAAGCTCCGGGCTATCAGGAAAGCATTATTCCGGCAAACGCAAAAGTATTCGGTTTGACAGCCGGATTGCCCGTAACGCTGGAAGGACTTGTCGGTGCTCATGGCAAGGTTTGGGGACTGGAATCATTCGGTTTCTCCGCTCCCTACAAGGTGCTGGACGAAAAGCTGGGCTTTACGGCAGAAAACGTATACAAGCAAGTAAAAGCAATGATGTAATATAGCAATGCGCCGATAGGCCTTCAGCCTATCGGCGCATACAAAAAATAATTATTATGAAAACAATAGGAATCTGCTCCGACCATGCCGGATACGCATTGAAACAATACGTAAAGCAATGGCTTGAAACCAAAGGCTGGGAATACAAGGACTTCGGCACTTACTCGCCCGAAAGCGTGGATTATCCTGATTTTGCACACCCGCTGGCACTGGCGGTGGAAGCAGGGGAATGTTATCCGGGCATCGCTATCTGCGGTAGCGGAAACGGCATAAATATGACGCTGAACAAACACCAGGGTATCCGCGCGGCATTGTGCTGGACAGCCGAAATAGCAGGACTTGCCCGCCAGCACAACGATGCCAATGTGCTCGTGATGCCGGGACGCTTCGTTACCAACCAAGAGGCGGACGAAATCATGACCAAGTTCTTCTCCACCCCGTTCGAAGGCGGACGTCACCAACGGAGAGTGGAAAAGATACCGGTAACAGAATAATCATCCGGTAAGACAAATAAATCCATCCTATGAGACGGATTTATTCATCCCGTAAGGCAAATTATTTCATCCCATGAGACGATTTATTTCATCTCATGGGATGATTTTTTATGTAGAGTTATCCATTGTCTTTAAATAAAAACTATCTTTGTACATCAATAATCCGGAACTCAGAATGATATGGAGCAATTAAACACCATAAAAGAGCTTATCAATCAGGGAAATGTGGAGCAAGCTATCCTTCAGCTTGACGAGATACTTCAAACCGATTTTCCCGGAAAAGACGAAGCCTATTATCTCCGGGGGAACGCTTACCGCAAGCAGAGCAACTGGCAGCAGGCTTTGAACAACTACCGCTATGCCATTGACCTCAATCCGGACAGTCCCGCCCGGCAAGCCTACAACATGGTAATGGATATTCTGAACTTCTTTCATAAAGATATGTACAATCAATAATAAGAACGTAATTATGGCAAAAATCAAAGGAGCAATCGTAGTGGACACCGAACGTTGCAAAGGCTGCAACCTGTGTGTCGTGGCTTGTCCGCTCAATGTAATAGCCCTCACCAAAGAGGTGAATGTAAAAGGGTATAACTATGCCCACCAGATATTGGAAGATACCTGTAACGGATGTAGCTCGTGTGCAACGGTATGTCCGGACGGATGTATTTCGGTTTATAAAGTAAAAGTAGAATAAATAAGAAGAATATGGCAGAAGAAGTTGTATTAATGAAAGGAAACGAAGCCATCGCCCATGCAGCCATCCGCTGCGGTGCCGACGGATACTTCGGTTATCCTATTACTCCCCAATCAGAAGTATTGGAAACACTTGCCGAACTGAAACCCTGGGAAACGACCGGCATGGTGGTGCTTCAGGCAGAAAGTGAAGTAGCGGCTATCAATATGGTATACGGTGGTGCCGGAAGCGGAAAAATGGTAATGACCTCCTCCTCCAGCCCCGGTGTCAGCCTCAAGCAGGAAGGAATTTCATACATTGCGGGAGCCGAATTACCATGCCTCATTGTAAACGTAATGCGTGGCGGTCCCGGACTCGGAACCATTCAGCCAAGTCAGGCCGACTATTTCCAGACAGTAAAAGGCGGCGGTCATGGCGACTATCGCCTCATAGCCCTTGCCCCTGCCTCCGTACAGGAAATGGCAGACTTCGTGAGCCTGGGTTTCGAACTCGCTTTCAAATACCGCAACCCGGCTATCATCCTTGCCGACGGTGTCATCGGACAGATGATGGAAAAGGTGGTTCTGCCTGCCCAAAAGCCGCGCCGTACGGATGCCGAAGTCATTGAGCAATGCCCTTGGGCCACCACCGGCAGAACCAATGGCCGCAAGCCCAATATCATCACCTCACTGGAGCTGAAACCGGAAGAAATGGAGAAGAACAACATCCGTTTCCAAGCCAAATATAAAGAAATCGAAGAGAACGAGGTGCGTTTTGAGGAAATTCACTGCGAAGACGCCGAATACCTGATTGTAGCTTTCGGCTCCATGGCGCGTATCGGTCAGAAGGCCATGGAAATGGCCCGCGAAGAAGGCATCAAGGTCGGGATGCTCCGTCCTATCACCCTGTGGCCGTTCCCAACCAAAGCCATTGCCGCCTATGCCGACAAGGTAAAAGGCATGCTGGTAACCGAATTGAATGCCGGGCAGATGATTGAAGATGTCCGTCTGGCTGTGAACGGCAAAGTGAATGTAGAACATTTCGGACGCCTCGGCGGCATCGTCCCCGACCCGGATGAAATCGTAATTGCACTGAAAGAAAAACTGATTAAGAAATGAATCCTGATAAAATAAGAAACGTACTGAATATTCTCTTCATGATACTTGCTCTGGCAGCTATCATCGTGTACTTCGCGGCAAGGGACGACTTCAAACTGTTTATATATGTTTGCGGAGCGGCTATATTCGTAAAGCTCATGGAGTTTTTCATACGGTTCACCAACAGATAAGGAGAAGTAATTATGACAAAAGAAGATATTATCAAACCTGAGAACCTGGTTGCCAAGAAACCGACTCTGATGAACGACAATCCCATGCATTATTGCCCGGGATGCAGTCATGGCGTGGTTCACAAACTGATTGCTGAGGTAATCGAAGAAATGGGAATGGAAGATAAAGCTATTGGCATCTCTCCTGTGGGATGTGCCGTATTTATCTACAACTATATAGACATTGATTGGCAGGAAGCCGCCCATGGACGCGCTCCCGCCCTTGCCACCGCCATCAAGCGCCTTTGGCCGGACCGTCTGGTGTTCAGCTATCAGGGAGACGGTGACTTGGCATGTATCGGTACCGCCGAAACCATCCACGCACTGAACCGCGGCGAAAATATAACCATTATTTTCATCAACAACGCCATCTACGGTATGACAGGCGGACAAATGGCTCCCACCACCCTCGTAGGCATGAAAACCTCCACCAGTCCTTACGGACGTGACGTGCACTTGCATGGCTATCCCCTGAAGATTGCCGACATTGCCGCCCAACTGGAAGGTACGGCATACGTCACCCGCCAGAGCGTGGAGACCGTTCCCGCTATCCGCAAAGCAAAGAAAGCTATCCGCAAGGCGTTTGAGAATTCCATGGCAGGCAAAGGCTCCAACCTCGTAGAAATCGTCTCCACCTGTAACTCCGGTTGGAAGATGTCTCCGGAGAAATCAAACAAATGGATGCAGGAGAACATGTTCCCCTTCTATCCGCTGGGTGACTTGAAAGATAAACAATGATGCTAAAAACAGAAGAACAATGAAAGAAGAAATCATTATAGCAGGCTTCGGCGGACAAGGCGTATTGTCCATGGGAAAGATTTTGGCATACTCCGGATTGATGGAAGGCAAAGAGGTGACCTGGATGCCCGCCTACGGACCGGAACAACGCGGCGGTACGGCAAACGTTACCGTAATTGTGAGTGACGAGAAAATCTCCTCGCCAATTTTGAGCAAATATGATGCGGCTATCATCCTGAACCAACCCTCACTGGAGAAGTTCGAGAACAAGGTAAAGCCCGGCGGCGTACTTATCTACGACGGCTACGGCATCATCAACCCGCCGACACGTAAAGACATCCACGTTTACCGCATCGATGCTATGGATGCCGCCAACGAAATGAAAAATGCCAAAGCATTCAACATGATTGTGCTGGGCGGCCTGTTGAAAATTGCTCCGATCGTAACATTGGACAACGTTATCAAGGGATTGAAAAAAACACTTCCCGAACGCCACCACCACCTGATACCGATGAACGAAGAGGCCATCAAGCGGGGTATGGAGCTGATTAAGGAGGTATAAAAAAACACATCATCCGTTTGGGCGAAACAGATGATGTGTTTGCCCTCAACGGATGATGCGTTTACTATAAACGGATGATGTGTTTCCAAGTGTGAACACATCATCCGTTTTTTTAGCGCTGTATATATAGAAAGTCTAATATTCTATTGTCCAAGTAAACACATCCGCATCATCTTTTTCCTTCTCGGTCTTTTTATTTTCTATGGTGTATTTATAACCTCTTTCAGGAATATTCGGATCAACAAGCTCATTACCCACTACTACGGTATAAGTTGTTTTCATGACAGTGAAGCCTCTTTGAGTCTGAATACCGGTCAGGTAGTTGTCTTTGTCGAAGGTATAGTTCATCACTAACTCGTCATCAGACCATACAATCGTATGGTAATATTCTTCAACTGTTGTGTTCGGAGTCTGATAACTTTCCATTATTCTATCCCATTCATCACGCGCAGTAAAGTCCGGGAATACTTCCGGCAGATAATCACTCGTCTTACCCGTTCTTCCGATATAGAACAGGAAATCAAAATCATCGTCATTACATAAAAGGAGTCCCACCATATCAACAGGAAGATTATTGGGATAACGGTGCGTATAGGCTTTATTCACATCCACACTGATTGTCCTGCTATCTTCCAATGATTTACCCTCAACGTATTCATACTTTGACAACATTCCATTATCATAAGAGAAAGTACCCGAACTGGTTTCACTGCCTGCATCGGCATCTTTCCACTGCGCAAGGCGGTTGTCATCGGTATAGCTGAAATGTATGTAGTCGCTGAACGTTCCGGTATTCTTGTCATCGTCCTGTATGGATGCTACATTTCCTTGTTCATTGAGTTTGATAATGTAGGTATCTTCGTAGATATTGCTGCTACTATCATAAACCTCTTTCTCGTTCATGGTTATCTCTCCGGCAACCGTGTAATCGAAAGTCGTTGTAGTTTTACCTTTAGATTGTACGTGGTCACGTACAATACGCGCCACACGTCCCTGCTCATCGTAACTAAAGGTCCTGATCCATTCGCTGGTGTAATCAGAGCTATTATAAACCTTATCAGAGTTGAACACTTCTTTACAAGCTATCTTCTTGATAGTTTTCAGTACTCCGGTACCACTTTCCGTTTCCGCTTTTTGTTCCACCGCAATGGTCAGTACGGTTTTACCTGCCGTAATGCGTATTTCCGCTTTCCGGCTTTTTCCACTGGTGTTCGGTGTAAGTGTAAGGTTCAAGGTGAACTCACCTGCGCCCCCACTATACGCGCTCAGTTTCAACCAGTCCACATTGCTTCCATCGGCTCTTGTCTTTGTTTCGGTTACGGTTGCCGTCCAAGGCTCTGTGGCGGTGAATTTAATACCTTCCGACTTTTGCGTTTCGTCCGCATATATCGTTTGTGAAGTCTGAGTACCGCCAGTTAAAACAATAGCTCCTTCCGGTTCATTTTCTTCACTGCTACATGCCCCCAGCGCTATCGCCACCAGAAAGCCTAAAAAAAGTTTCTTCATCATATATTATATTTCATTTCAGTAATCATTCAATTATTTACCATAATTATCCACTAAGTTTTTGAACTCCGCACAACGTTCGTCCTCAAACAAATCTTCGAACTTATAACGGGCTTCCGCATCACCACAGAGATAGTAATACTTACCGGCAACTTTCTCCGTAGCCACATAAGCGGAGTTCTCGCAATCGGGAGTAGGTATAAAAGTAAAGGAAGGAGTATTCTTCATGGAACTCTTCTTTATGGTGATTTCCAGTTTATCACCGCCTCTCGGAACTATCATCACAAAATGTCCCGGTGTACATTGTATGTTGTCACCGTCCATCACATAAGTATAAATATTAATACCGTAAGCGCCCCTAATGTCATGCATCTTAAGGAACAAGCCCTTTTCGGGCATCAGGTAACCGTAATCGGGAGTCATGGTAGTAAAATCACCACAAAAATTGTTTGCTGAGATAGCAGGCATCAAGTAACCGCCCGGAGCATTCCCCCCGGCCTCCGCCTGACCTTCGGCATCTTGAACATTCTTCTTTGCGCCGCCACATGCTGACAATACGACCAGTCCGCAAAGCATTGCGGAGATAATTGTAATAGTAAACCTTTTCATAACAATGATATGTTTTAAATGAGTAATGTCATCAACATTTACGGATAGGTATAATACCTCTGGAGATCGCTGTCATTATCAAGTCCGCCACATTCTTTGCATCAAGTTTGTCCAACAGATGACGCCGGTGTGTATCTACCGTATTGGTAGATACACACAAATCCTGAGCTATTTCCTGTGTGTTTTTGCCTTCAGAGATACACTTCAACACATCAAGCTCACGCTGTGTGAGTTCTTCACGCCGCCCTTCGTCCGAACGCCTCATCTGGTTGCGTACTTGTTCGGCATAAGTACAGTAGTAAGTCCCGCCATCGAGTACACAACGAATAGCCTCGACTATCTTGTTCGAGTCAACGGATTTAAACAAAATACTATCTACATCACACTGTATCAGATTCCTTATAAACCAAATTTCCTCGTGCATTGTATTCACGATAATACGCGCCTGAGGGTCTTTTTCCCGAATACGTGAGATTATTTCCAAACCGGACAAATCGGGCAATTCCATATCCAACAAGAAAAGATTAAAGCATTGGGAAGCTATTAAAAGCAATGCCTCCCGTCCCGATGAAGCTGTACATACGGTCTTGATTTCGGGTAACGAACATTCCACTATCCTCTTCAATCCTTGAAGCACCAAATCATGGTCATCTACCAACAAAATGCGTATATCTTTTTCTTTCATCAATCTATGCTTTGTGTTCTGAATTATGCTGCAAAGAAAAAGTATTTATTAATATCCGACATCATCAAAAATAGTGATTTTAGTATCCGGCATCATGGTTTTCTACTAAAGGGACAAAGGGATTTCAAGCTGAAACTGTTGGATACTCCCCTTGCAGTTTACAGAAAGAGACCCGCCTATGGCTTTGGCGCGTTCTTGGGTAGTATTAAGGCCGATACCGCCCATTGCAGCACCTGAATCGGAAAACGGCTTGCCATTGTCTGTGATGAGTAAAACCAACAGTTCCTTACTTAAGGAGAGATTTATATTCATTTCCGTCGCTTCGGAATGTTTCAGTATATTAGAAAGTAGCTCCTGCAAAATACGATAGACCTCATAAGCCGTCTGCTCCGGTACTTGCCCCCATTCTGCATGGTCATTTTCTTTACTGAAAGCCAGTTGCATGGATGCCGGAATGACCAAACGTTCTATATATGCCTCTATCGTTTCAGCCAATGTAACATACTGGAACTTTGGCGGCATCAGTTCATGGGAAATACAGCGCACCTCACCACGAACCTGTTCCAACAAATCCAGCAACTCATGTTTTGACTCAGCCGAAGGTGGCATACATTGCACCTGCATGCCAATCCCCAACAAGTCATTGCAGACACCGTCATGCAACTCTTTCGCCAAGCGGGTGCGTTCACGTTCCAACCCGTCAATATAGCTTTTGGCAAGTTTCAACTCTTCCTCTTTTTTGACACGGTTCTGGCGGAACATATAATAAAATACCAAAAGTAAAAAAGCTGAGACAGCCACAGCAGCCACTATACCCCACTGCATCGTCTTAGCCTTTTGCTCCAGTTGCTCTTGAGTCAGCCTCGCTATTTCAAGTTCCTTTACCTGATTTTCATACTTCATGGACAGTTCGGAAAGTTCCGCATCCACCTCCGTCTGATGCAGGCTATCAGACGTCCAGTATGCTTTTTCATAGTAATCGGCGGCATGCGGATAATCTTTCAGCCCATGATAATTGCGTGCCATTTCCAAATAGAGCTTATCAATCGGAGTCTGGGCATTGACATCCATAGCTCTCAACATCTGTTGCTGAATGGAAAGACTCTCCCGATAACGCCCCATCTTGTTGAGAATCTTGAAAAGGGTTTCCTTATATCCCAGTACCTCCCCTGAAGACTCAGGCAATTCAGCCATCATTTTTTCCGCCTCACGTATATAATGATTGATAGAATCGTTATTGTTCATTCTGAAATAGGCATTCAACAGATATGTTATACTTTTCAACACAAATTTCGGTTTCTTCTGTTCGCGTGCCATAGCAAGTGCGGGATAGAGCATCTGAGCGGCTTCGTCGTATTTCTTCTGTAATGTCATGATACCTCCCGCCGTAGATGCTGCATACAAGACCATGTCCATATCATCGCACTTCTTTGACTCTTCCACCGCCGCCCGAACATAGTTTTCAGCCTCTTTCAAACGCGAGGTATTTGCATAAAGCACAGCCATATTTGTCAATAAGTGCACCCGTTCATCGTAGGATTTACGCCCCTCAAGTTTTTCCAACGCCCTGTTATAATATATCAGTGCCGAATCAGGCATGTCTTTTCTGCGATAATTCACACCAAGAGAAGTGAGCGTTGTAATCACTTGGTCCTCAACTCCGGTAAAACGTTCGGCTTCATCAAGTACCTTAAGGTAGCCGTCAATTGCACTCTCCATATCCCCCAAAGCACTATAAGTTTCCACCCGGTTTATCAATAAGGTGAGATAAGGTTCAGGTACATCCTTTCGGGCATATTCCAGACCTTTATCACAATAATACCGGGTACTGTCCGACTGGCGATAGGCATAATATTCCCCTAAATGACAATAAGCAGCTGCAATACTATCCCGATTCTTCAGTCTCAAGGCACGAGCCAACTCATCCTGATACATTTTTAATTCGGCATCCTGAGCATGCAGCAGAGGAAAAAGCAAGAATAAGCATAGCCAAAAAGATAGTGTTCTCATACAAACAGATATTATAATATTAGAAACGAAAAGTTGCTTCCTACCCGAAAGAGTCGGTAGCAAAGATAGCAAAGCTGCTGAATATACAGGCACATAAGCGGTAATAATTGCATCATTGCAACTGCCCGAATACTGTTTTTCCATAAAGAGCCGAGAGTTTTAAAAGAAGCAAAAAAGGTGGAATTCCGTAAGTGAATAATTTTTTATTGTATCTTTGCGCCTAATTATGAGACGAATCGTACTGACATATCTATTTCTGTCTATTATAGGTATCTTGGGTGCTGTGGCACAGACACCTTTCAACCGTATGGATCCTACAACCGGCCGCGACCAGTTCGGCAATCAGGTAGATCCCAACACCTTGCCGGATAATCTGGAAGACAGTACCAATACGGAAATTCAGAGTCTTCCCCCCAAACTTTATATGTGGCGCCTGAGTGAGACACTGGGCGAACGTACCATTATTCCCGCCGACACAGCTAATCTTAACTTCCAGAATACCAACTTGGTAGAAGGCATGTACGGGCACTATAATTATCTGGGTAACTTGGGTTCGCCGCGCATGTCACGCATCTTCTTTGAACGCAAGGATGCCGAACCGACTATCTTCATGCAACCTTTTTCCAGCTTCTTTGTCCGCCCGGACGAAGTGAAATTCACAAATAGCAACATCCCTTTTACCAACCTGACATACTACAAAGCCGGAAATAAAGTCAATGGCGAAGAACGCTTCAAGTCCTACTTTTCAGTCAATGCAAACAAGCGGCTGGCTTTTGGTTTCAACATAGATTACCTGTATGGACGGGGATACTATCAGAACCAGTCCACCTCCCACTTCAATGCCGGAGTGTTTGCCAGCTACATCGGCGATAAATACCAAATGCAGGCAGTGTACAACAACTTCACCATGAAGATGAACGAAAACGGAGGTATTCAAGACGACCGTTACATTACGCGCCCGGAAGATATGTCGGAAGGGAAAAAGGAATATGAATCCACCACTATCCCCGTAAAATTGGAACAGACGGCAAACCGTAACAAAGATTTCTACGTATATGCCACACAGCGCTACCGGCTCGGCTTTACACGAGAAACTACTACCATAGAGGATGCCCGTTCTTCCGGAATAACTGCCGCCAATGACAGTGTGCCCCTGCCCAAAGATACCATTATAACGGAAGAGTTCGTTCCCGTCACCAGCTTCATCCACACCATAAAAGTGGAACGTGCCCGCCATCAGTTCACTTCTGCCCAAGAGAAGGAGGGACAATATCCCAATGCGTATTTCAATGAAGTCGCCAGCCGGGATTCGACCACTGCCTTCAGCATAAAGAACGTGTTTGGAATTGCTTTGCTCGAAGGCTTCAACAAGTATGCCAAAGCCGGACTGACAGCCTATATATCGCACAAGTTCAACCGTTACGAATTAATGGATACTTTGTCGCGTACCCGTTTCGACGAACAGGAACTATTCGTGGGCGGCGAACTTGCCAAACGCCAAGGCAAAACGCTGCATTATAACGTAAATGGTGAAATAGGCATCATGGACAAGGCGCTCGGACAATTTCGCGTCAATGCCGACCTCGACCTGAACTTCCGCCTTTGGAAAGACACCGTAAACTTCTATGCAAGAGGCTATGTAAGCAACACTCTCCCCTCTTTCTACATGCGTCATTATCACTCCAACCATTATTATTGGGACAATGACAATATGAATAAGGAATTTCGCACACGTGTGGAGGGCGAGCTGAACATCCAACGCTGGAAAACAAACCTGCGTGCCGGCGTGGAAAACATAAAGAACTACACCTATTTTAATCAAAGCGCAATGCCTGTGCAGGAAAGCGGTAATATACAAGTATTGTCCGCAACTCTGAAGCAGGATTTCCGCTTGGGCATACTGCATTTGGACAACGAAGTGACTTGGCAGAAATCGAGCAATGAAACTGTATTGCCTTTGCCACAGCTCTCACTATACCATAACCTGTACCTGCTTGCCAAAATAGCCAAGAAGGTGCTGACTGTACAGATTGGAGCCGACGTCAGATATTTCACCAAATACAACGCACCCGCCTACACTCCCGCCATCCAGCAATTCCATCTTCAGGCAGCGGACGACCAGGTAGAAATCGGCGGTTATCCGATTGTAAACGTATACGCCAATCTGCACTTGAAGCGGACCCGTATCTTTGCCATGATGTATCATGTAAACGCAGGAATGGGACAAAGCAATTATTTCCTCGTGCCCCACTATCCCATCAACCCGCGCTTGTTCAAGATAGGTATTTCATGGAACTTCTACGACTAACATTGTCCTCCATTCATCATGAAAAAGACCAAACTGTTGAAGTATATCATCCTGGGAGCAGTGGCTGCACTTGTCGCCACATTCATGCTGCCTAAAAGAGAGAGCCGCAAAGGGCATCCCCGCGATTACGCCGAAATAGCGGCAAATGGAACACTTCGTGCAGCTACGGAGTACAATTCCATCAGCTTTTATGTGGATGGAGACACTTTATCAGGCTTTCATTACGAACTGATAGAGGCTTTTGCCCGCGATCATAGTCTGCAAGTAGCCATAACCCCCGAAATGAGTTTTAATGAGCGGCTCGAAGGTTTGGCAGAAGGCCGATACGACGTCATCGCCTACGGTCTCTTGGCAACCAGCGAATTAAAAGATTCCCTGCTCCTCACCGCTCCTATCGTTCTGAACAGGCAAGTATTGGTTCAGCGCAAAATGGATTCCCCCGATGACTCCCTATTCGTCAGGAGCCAGCTCGATTTAGCGGGAAAAACCCTGAATGTGGTTAAAGGCTCTCCTTCCATTCTGCGCATCCGCAACTTAGGAAATGAAATAGGCGACACCATATATATTAACGAAATAGAGAAATATGGCTCCGAACAGCTCATCGCGCTCGTGGCACATGGCGATATCGACTATGCAGTATGTGACGAAGCCATCGCCCGTTCCGCTGCCGACAGCCTTCCGCAAATAGATATAAATACCGCAATCAGCTTCACTCAATTCTACTCATGGGGAGTGAGCAAGCAGTCTCCGGTACTTCTGGACAGCCTGAACAGCTGGCTGGAACGGTTTAAGACAAAGAAAGAATATAAGAAGATTTATAGAAAGTACTATAAATGATATAATCTTCACCACAAACCTCTACAACGTCTCCACTTCCCTCAGCCACATCTCCGCAGATGCATCACTCGGCATGCGCCAATCTCCGCGCGGACTTATGGAAATGCTTCCCACCTTCGGGCCGTCCGGCAGGCAAGAACGCTTGAACTGCTGGTTGAAGAAGCGGCGACAGAAGGTCTGCAACCATTTCCGTATCGTTTCTTCATCATAGACATCCTTAAACGTACGCGCTGCAAGGAAGAATATTTTGGAAGGACGGAAGCCGCAACGCAGAAAATAATAAAGGAAGAAATCGTGCAGTTCATACGGGCCTACGAGATCCTCGGTAATCTGCTTGATATTTCCATTCTCATCTGCCGGTATAAGTTCCGGACTGATAGGAGTATCCACAATATCCAGCAATGTGGCTCGTGAAGCCTCGTCCATATCATTTTCCGCAACCCACTTCACCAGATGCTTCACCAACGTTTTGGGAATACTGCTGTTGACACCGTACATAGACATGTGATCGCCGTTATACGTGGCCCAGCCCAAAGCAAGTTCCGAGAGATCGCCCGTACCAACCACCATTCCCCATGTCTGGTTGGCAATATCCATTAATATCTGCGTACGTTCACGCGCCTGCGAATTCTCATATACCACATCATGCACGTTTATGTCATGGTCTATATCCTTAAAGTGTTGTATGCAGGCATCCTTTATGCAGACTTCACGCATTGTCACACCCAATGAAGTCATCAGGTCGACAGCATTGGTATGCGTACGGTCGGTAGTGCCGAATCCCGGCATAGTCACACCGATAATGCCTTTACGGTCCCAACCCAGCTTATCAAAGGTTTTCACACAAACCAATAATGCCAATGTAGAGTCCAAGCCACCGGATATGCCTACCACTGCGCTCTTGGCATTGGTATGTACCAAGCGCTGTGCCAATCCTGATACCTGTATCGAAAATACTTCCTCGCAACGCTCGTCCAAAACCGGCCCTTGAGGAACAAACGGATGAGGTTCGAAAGTACGGGTCAGGTTCAAATCACCGGAATTGACATACTCTGTGGATATGCGCACCGGAACCTCAGGCGCACAATTGGCGTGGCAGGCCGCAAATGTCGTATTAACCCGACGTTCCGTACGTATATGCTCCACATCAATTTCGCTAACCACCAACTGCCCCTCAAAGGAGAAGCGTTCACTGCCGGCCAACAGCGTACCATTCTCATAAATCAATCCATTGCCGGCAAAAACCACATCCGTAGTAGATTCGCCAAAACCGCATGAACTGAATACATACCCTGCAATACAACGAGCAGACTGCTGACTGATGAGCGAACGAAGGTAAGCATGTTTACCTATTCCTTCGTTATCAGCCGACAGATTGAAAAGGATTTCCGCCCCCTGCAACGCCAATGAAGAACTCGGCGGAATAGGAGCCCACAGATCCTCGCAAATCTCAATTCCGAAAGTCGTATCCGCAGTCTCAAAAAGCAGGTTCCGCCCCATAGGCACTACCTGTCCGCATAAGCGGGCAGTAGTCTCCGATACCTCACAGGCAGAAGCGAACCAGCGTTTCTCATAAAATTCTTTGTAGTTGGGAAGATATGTCTTAGGAACAACGCCCAGGATTTTGCCTTTCTGTATAACCACTGCGGTATTCAGCAACATACCGTTCAGGGGTACAGGCATGCCAAGAATGGATATAATGTCCATCTGACGCGTATTATTCAAAATCTGTATCAGCCCCATTTCGGCCTCTTCAAGCAAAAGTTGCTGGGCAAAAAGATCTCCACATGTATATCCGGTGATGCATAACTCCGGAAAGACAATGATTTGTACACCTTTCCCGTCAGCAATGATTATCTCTTTTTCAATTTGTCCGGCATTGAACTTACAGTCCGCTACCTTAATACGAGGTACAGCCGCCGCTACTTTGACATATCCGTAATTCATAAGAATCTGATTAAATTAGGGTACAAAAATACGGCAATTTATCAAATAAACACAAAATAATCAGTCTTTTCACTCTCCGTTTCAAGATACTTGCAATCCCACCTAAGAATACAGCAGGTCATTTTAATTAACAATATAAAAAAACTCAGATTTTTTTTTGGATAAATCAAAGAAGTATCTATCTTTGCAAGAGAATTAAAAATGTAATTATTACAAGTTTGAATTATAGATGATATGGATGTAATAAAGCGATTGCAAAATCACAACATAAAACCGTCAGTGCAGCGCATAGCCATTATGAGCTATCTGATGGAGCATCGTACACATCCCAGTGTAGACGAAATCTATACGGCACTTGCTCCTTCCATTCCCACATTGTCCAAGACCACTGTCTACAACACTTTGAAACTTTTGAGCGAGCAAGGTGCTGCACAGACACTGACAATTGACGAACGGAATACCTGCTACGATGCAGAGACCAGCCCTCATGCCCATTTCTTGTGTAAACAATGCGGCAAAATATACGATTTGGAATATAATGCCAATATCAAGCAAGTGGAAGATATGGACATGGACGGCCATGATGTACAAGAGATCCATTATTATTATAAAGGTATCTGCAAGAATTGTTTGGAAAGTGAACAGTTAACTAAAATAACGAATAACTAATTCAACTAATTAAAATCTGAAGTAAAATGAAAAAATTTAGATGTACTGTCTGCGGTTACGTATATGAAGGAGACGCAGCTCCTGAGAAATGTCCTCTGTGTAAAGCTCCTGCAAGCAAATTCGTTGAAGTAGAAGAAGCACAGGCAGGTGGTCCGTTGGTTTTTGCCGACGAACATGTTATCGGTGTAGCTAAAGGCTGCGACGACGAAATGATTAAGGATTTGAACAACCACTTCATGGGCGAATGTACAGAAGTTGGTATGTACCTTGCAATGAGCCGTCAGGCAGACCGCGAAGGTTATCCTGAAGTAGCTGAAGCATTCAAGCGTTATGCATGGGAAGAAGCAGAACACGCTTCCAAATTTGCTGAATTGCTGGGCGACTGTGTATGGGACACTAAGACCAACCTTGAAAAGAGAATGAACGCTGAATCAGGCGCTTGCGAAGACAAAAAGCGTATCGCTACCCGCGCTAAAGCATTGAACCTGGATGCTATCCATGACACAGTTCATGAAATGGCTAAGGATGAAGCTCGTCATGGTAAAGGCTTCGAAGGTCTGTACAATCGTTATTTCAAGAAATAATCTGAAAGAACAGATACCGTCTAAAAGGGCTTGCAGATTGCAAGCCCTTTTTTATTAGCAAAGGTAACTATATATTGCTTACAGTGTGAATCCTTGTTAGCAGTAGAGAGCAGTAAAGCATATTAAAATTATAAGCCCCCCATAAACATTATAATTGTTAATAGAGGGCTTTGCTGTAAGGCAGTATATAGTTATTTTAGCAAAAATCCCCGGTACAATGAACTGCACCGGGGATTTTTTCAAACACAATGAAAGATTATTTGCAATGGAAATACAATCTTTTTTAGAAACGCAGACCTAAAGTCAACAGTACCTGACTACGGGTATTCTTTACTTTCGTCGCTTCAGGAGAACCTATCACCAATTGTTCTCCATCCATATAGGCATTGATGAACGGGTGGAAATCCTCTTTATAAGAAGAATACTTATAGGCCAAATCAGCATAGAACATAGAGCCTCGATAGCCGATACCTAATGTATAGTTGCTCAGCGCTTTTGTATTTGCAAAATCCGTATCGGTCTGAATAGAGTTATAAGGCAGATCTTTATATGCATCACTATTGAAGATAGCGGACGTATAATTATAGCCTGCACGCAAAGCAAACTGAGGAATAACCTTATATTCAGCACCCAGACGAATGGTACTCACCCCTTTCAGCATGGAAGTGGTGCTGTTTTCGTATCCAAAAGTATCGGAGTAGCCCTCCTGATCTTTAAACTTCATAGAGGAATAGTCCTGATATTCATACTCAGCGCCTAATGCCAGATCCTTACCGATGGTATATCCCAAGCTTACATTATAAGTCCATGGCGTCTGAAGCTGGAACTGGCGCACCATATCTCCTTTCAATATATCGTAAGTGTCTACATTATACTGACCTATCACACCACTACCCACCTCCGACTCATTGGCTATATCCAAATCATTCAGCACGTCCGACTCCAGACGGGCATTCGTCTTATAGTCCAGATTATAATAAGTGGGCGTATGGATGGCTAATCCGATTTTTAATGGAGAATATTCAAAAGGACGTACAATGGCTCCGAATTTCACATCAAAACCGGAACCATGTATTTTGTTCCAGCTCTGCAAATTATAGCCTTGCCCGGTAGCATTTCCTGCCTTATCCAGATAGTTCTCATCATAAAAAGTATATTTGCTATAATCTATGGCATAGGCTCCCACAGTCACACCTAAATATACCCGGTCGTTGATATTGAATGAAATGTTGAAATCATACTGGTCAATACCGCCACGCTCTTCCGAACGGAAACTTCCATTTCCTCCCCAAAACATCCCTCCATATTCACCCGGAGTAATATATACTAAATCACCATTCAGGTTTTTCACCTGCTTACCCCCTACCATATAGGGGACATAGCCGGAAGGAACATCGCCCTGTCCGTTATGAGCAATAAGATCGGTGATAAGATAACCATCGTATCCCAATGCAGACAGCCACCCCACCTCCGGATCAGTATAAATGTCACCGGACCAATCCTTGATACCTCCGGCTTGTGCAGCCATGTAGTCGGTCTGCGTATAATCTCCCAGATTACCACCCATAGACATATTCTTATAGAAAGATTTTGCCTTATGGTAATTAAAGCCGAAATTCACATAACGCAAAGCCGTAGCATTACCTATCTTTGAAGAAAGCACAAAACCGGCATTATCAAATGAAGCCCTCATTTTATCGGAATTCATCTTGTTTCCCACATAGTTACTTTCCGTACCGTAGGAAGAAAATCCGAATGACACCATTGCATCATTACTGCGGTAAACACCTATACCGGCAGGGTTTGTGCCGATAGTGGAGATGTCACCTCCCAGTGCTCCCATGGCACCACCCATACCAACAAAGCGTGCCGTACCGTTTAAATCCTTATTAGTTATCTTAGCAGCATCGTACACAGTCTGTGCACTCATTGGAGCTGCAATCAGCAACCCCAAAGCAGCCAAAGTTATTATTTTTTTCATATCCTACTAATCTTTTTCTATTAATACTAATACCTATCTTCTTCTTGAAGAACCACCGCCACCACCGGATGAACGGGTAGAACCGCCACCGCTGGAATAGCTACGTGAGCTGCTGCCACCGCCCGAAGAATAACTGCGGGTAGGGGTGTTTTGCACAGGTGTATAGGAACGGCGGTTGCTGTTTCCGGTAGAATAAGTGCGCGTTGGCGATGTGGAGCTGCCACGATTATAGGTAGAGGAGCTTCCTGTTGCTGAGCGTCTTGTTCCTGTGGCATTTACACCACTTCCGCTTCTGCGTGATTCCCCTACGGATGAAGTCCCTACCCTTGTACTACTTGGACGGGTATATACACTGCGTCGTGTGGAAGAGGCATCCGTACGAGTGGTTACCCCGCTGCGTGTGCCCGATGAGCGCGTGCCCACCACGCGTCTGGTTGTCGTACCGCTTTGTCCGCTTCTTCTATAAGAGGAGGTTCCTGAAGAACGGACAGCAGAACCTGCATCCCTGCGAGTTACACTTGAACCTGACCTGCGGACTGTTGAAGAAGAATTGCGGTAACTGCTTGCTCCCGAAGAACGACGGTACGTATACGTATTACGTGGCCAATATCCCCCACCCCAGTGTCCTCCACCGGGATAATATCCGGGATGATAGTGATGGTGATGTCCCCACCAGCCACCATACCAGCCGCCCCAACCTACGCTCCAGCCAAAACCCCAGCCCGGACCGTACCAGCTGTTCCAGCCCCAGCCATAATAGGGATAGCCACCCCAGCCATAGGAGTTATACCGCCAATCCCACCATAAGCGGTTGGTAAATGTCGGAAATGCGTAGGCATATAATCCGTCCGTATATACGTTCCAGTCCCATGAGTTCAATCCGTAAACAACATCCCAGTACAACGGGCTGCTGATACTGATTGCATAGCGGGGGTTGCGGAAACGGATAATTCGTGTGGCATATTCATAATCATCTTCCGAGCCGTCAAAGCCGTTTACCCATTCCCCATCCAGACCGTCATACTCTTTCTCATCTATGTAAAGCGTATCATTCTCCTGCGAGAATTCATAGTTCTTGGAGTCATACCGACGGTTGTACTCGTCCACATCACGAATATTCCCTTTACGATCCTTAACCACAATCGTTGTATTGCCCGGCGACGCATAAACCGTAGTCGGCGCATTTGTCTTCACTACAACTGCATCGGCAGCCGGAGTCTTCTTTTTCTCCACCTTCTCTTCTTTTTTCTTGGAAGGCACGTAGTAAAGGTCGTCATCTATACTTTGAGCGGAAAGCACCCCTGGAAGGCACAATACCAAAAGCGATAAAAAAACAATCTTTTTCATATTCATTTGGTTTATGGTTTACAATTCTATACTTTATCCATGTCACAAAGATAACGCCGTAATTTGTCCCATGCAGAAGATTTTCCCCAAAGATTTATAGGGATTTCCCTAAATGCACCTTATCTTTGTATCCAAAACAAATATACGCAGAAATAGGTTTCGCTCCTACGCCTGCCTTTTGCATTTAACAAACAATTATATTCCGATGAAATATTTAGAATTTATCTTCCATACCACCCCATGTACAGAAACTGTCAACGATGTTTTGTCCGCCGTATTGGGCGAGGTGGGCTTTGAGAGCTTTGTAGAGCAACCTGACGGCATCGCCGCCTACATCCAAAAAGATCTATACAATGAATCTTCCCTCAAGGAAGCTATTGCTGATTTCCCTCTTTCCGACACACAAGTGGAATATACCTACCGGGAAGCAGAAGATAAAGACTGGAATGAAGAATGGGAAAAGAATTTCTTCCAACCCATTATCATTGGCGATCGCTGCGTCATTCATAGCACATTCCACCATGACATCCCGCAAGCTGACTACGACATCGTCATCAATCCTCAAATGGCATTCGGTACAGGCCACCACGAAACCACCAGCCTCATCATCGGTGAACTGCTGGACAACAACCTTCAAGGCAAGTCCTTGCTCGATATGGGCTGCGGCACATCTATCCTCGCCATATTGGCACGCATGCGTGGTGCTGCTCCCTGCACAGCTATCGACATAGACGAATGGTGCGTACGCAATTCACTTGAAAACATCGAGCTAAATGGCGTAGACCGTATTTCCGTATTCCAGGGAGATGCTTCCGCACTGGAAGGAAAAGGGCCTTTTGATGTGGTCATCGCCAATATCAACCGTAATATCCTGCTGAACGACATGAAGCAATATGTACGTTGCATGCGGTCTGGATCAGAGTTATACATGAGTGGCTTCTACGTAGACGACATACCTGTGATACAAGCAGAAGCCGAACGTAACGGGCTGCGTTTTGTACATCACCGGGAAAAGAACCGTTGGGCGGCAGTTAAGTTTGCATTATAAGCACCCGAAGTATAATACTGCAAATACTCCTAATAAGCCATCTGAAACAGGCTTATTAGGAGTATTTGGTTTCCACTCATAACACCCGCCTCCCCGGAAAACAAGGGGAATGCATACGAAAAAGTGAGAGGTGAGAGTAAGAAAAACAAAAGCCGGATGTCGGAATCCGAAACAAATTATTCGGCAGCAGCCTCTTTTTCCGCAGCTTCTTCGGCAACTTCTTCAAAATCCGTCATGCCGCTTGCTACCAGCAGATTATACCAAGTAATCAGTTTTTTAATATCCGATACATATACGCGGTCGCGATCAAAGTTAGGCAACACTTCTGCCAAATAGGCCTGAAGTTCTTTTACAGAAGCCTTTTTCACATCCAATGCCACAGCAGCGCCGTTTTCTTTCTTCTTCATTGAAAGAAGCACATCTTTCAAAGGCACTTCATCTGCATCTGTATACATGGCGATATCGCCCAAAGAAATAATCTTCTCATTACCATAGGCAGGGAAACGCTTCTTGTCTGCAAGCGACTCTACAATCAACATATTTTTTCCCTGGGAAACAAGCTTATATAATCCCGGTTTACCGGAAATGGACAAAATAGTCTTCAACATAGTATATTCTGTTTTTGTAATTAGTAGTTTATTTTTTCGGTGGGCAAAGATAGGTATTATTTTGAGACAGGAAAGTGATTAAAGCTAAAACCTGCGGAATTAACGGTGTTTCACCATCATTCACTATCACAAAATCTGCCTGTCCGCGCTTTTCTTCATCACTCATTTGGCTGCGGATACGCTTTTCTATCAGTTCACGCGAGGAAGCATCCCGTTTCATGGCGCGTTGCACCCGTATTTCTTCGGGAGCATAGACCATAACAACCACATCCACTTCACCGGCAAATCCCGCCTCTATCAGAATAGCAGACTCAATACCTGCCATAGAACAGGTTGCACGCCGCCGAAGCCATTGCCTGAAATCTTCTTTCACACGCGGATGAATAATTCCGTTAATTTCCCGGGCATGCCCGGGACTGCCGAAAAGATAGGAAGCGAGCAAGGGTTTATTCAATGCTCCGCCGGCATATGCCTCTTTGCCCAACAAGGAAGTCAACTCACTGCGGATGCAAGTGTCAGTCATCATAAGTTGCTTGGTCTCCACATCGGAAATATAGACAGGTATTCCCATCACTTCCAGCAGTCGGGATACAACGCTTTTGCCGCTGCCAATGCCGCCGGTTATACCTATCCTAATGGTCATAATGAGAAGTAATCTGTTCTATGAGAAAATCGACTTGCTCCGGATTAAAGCGCACCTGACTCACTCCGTCAGGGACATTCTTCAGCTTTACTGTGTACTTGTCCGAACCCAACCGCAACAACTCCTCGTAGGAAACATTCATATGGAAATCATCCGCCGTTATCTGACGGAAGCGGCTAAGCCCCACCTGAAAAGTGACCTGAACCTTGGACGGGAAAGCACGCAACACTTTATCGGCCGGGAAGTTTATGCCATGCAACGGCACCTCCACCGTCTTCTCAGTATAAATATCTACCGGAAGCATCATCTCAATAGAAGCCGGCACAAATTTCACTCCCCTCCGGGTAAGTAAAGAGACCTGCTGCTTTAATGTGTCCGAAATATTCTCCAGTTCAACATGCTGTGTATAGGCAGCAGTTATCGTATCTAATACGCCCTCCGGCGCATATGCCAGAACCGAATCCGGACTGAAAACCGTATCCGACAAATAATACTGGCGACCGGCACTGACCGTTCCCGCCAATTTTACGGGGACCAGCTTGGACACTCCGGTTGCATAAATGTACTCCAGCGTATCCGGCTTCATGGAAAGCAAGCGCGTTGAAACACTCAACTGGCTCAACACTTTCTTCTCAAATTGAGAAGCGTACACCCGCACATGATTGCCGGCATCTTTATAATCAGAGAAGTCGAGGGAAATCGGATAGAAACTTTTTCCCAACATATAATTAAGGAGAACCGTTCCTTTATCCTTCACCTTAATCCGGAGTTCGGAAGCCGGTTCTGAAGTTATCATCGTATTGTTAGGCACTCCACGCAGACGTACCGGGATGGAGAACTCGGCTTCATAATCGTTATTCAATGTCTGTAACAGCCAAAAGCCTCCGGCTACAAAGAAGAAAAATAAAAAAACAAAGAACTCCCTGCTCTTATCACTGAGCAGAAAGTCCTTTGTTTTCTCTGTTATATTCAAATAAATACGTCTTATGTTCCTACGATCAAACATAGGCTCACATCTACTTATTTAGAAACCTGGCTACTGTTTGCGTCAGCAGCTGCGGCAAAAATAGAATTCTTGTCAATATGGATTTTAACGTTAGAAGCGATTTCCAATACTACATCATTATCGTTAATTTCCTTGATGATACCATGAATACCACCGGCAGTAATCACCTTCTGGTTCACCTGAAGAGACTTACGAAAGTTTGCAATTTCTTTTTGCTTCTTATTTTGCGGACGAATCATAAAGAAATACATGATAGCGAACATGGCTATCAGCATAATCCACATCATACTTCCGTCCGGGCCTGCAGCAGGAGCTTGCAGAAAGAATACAGTCATTAAATTCATAAATATTCCGTTTTAGTTTTTATTATTCAACAAAGGTATCAGTTTTTCGACAACTTCCCCTCTTTTTTTAATTCCTTAACTATTCCGTCCAATGTACCATTGACAAAGCTCCCGCTTTTAGTGGTGCTGTACACTTTGGCAATATCCACATACTCATTCAACGAAACGCTGACCGGAATGTTTGGGAAACTCAATATTTCGGCTAATGCACATTGCATAATGACTACGTCCATAAAAGCCACACGATCCAAATCCCAGTTGCGTGTATTCTCACTGATGAGATGACGATAATAATCGCAATTCAGGATGGAACGACGGAACAGGCGACGGGCAAAATCCCGATCTTCCTCATCCTTAAATTCGGGCAACAAGGGTTGATTAGCGCCATTCTTCTCATCAAAGCGTTTGATGGTCTTCAAAACGAACGTATCAACAATCTCTTTATCATCGTTCCAATAAAGGCTTTGGTCTTCGAGCAGCACATCGAGTTCCTCGTTATTGAAAATGAATGTCTTATAAATCTTCCTCCATAATTCACGATCTTCTTCATACGTATCTTCGGAAGAAGCCATATATTCCTTATATATATCGGAGGCTATAATCTTTTCATACAGTCCCTTGACAAAATCCTCATCATTCGCCCAAGTACGTTTCTGATTGGAGATAAACTCCGTCAGTTGCTTGTTTACTTCTAATTGGGAAATAAATTTGTTTTCAACGAATTTCATATTCGGATACAACTCCTCGGCTGTAGGAGCCAACTTGGCTTTTGCCGTATCAAGGCGCTTTTGTGCGTAGTTCGTCAATGCTATCATCAGCATAAGCAGATAATTGTAAAGATCGTATGCTTTGGAAAGGCTGAAGAATAATTCTTTCTCCGCAGCATCTAAATTTTTACTGCCATTTTGATAATAAGCGTATACAATTTGTATAATTTTAAGACGAATAAGAACTCTGTTTATCATAACTAAAGTAAATACTGATGTTTTAACGAGGGGCAAAAGTAGATATTTTTAATGAGTTTACATAAATAAATCACATTTTTTAATGCAGATAATCATTATCCGGGCTTTTTCTTTTGACAGTTTAAAAAAAATCGTCAATTTTGACCCCGATTACAACAAGATAGCTAAAATATGGAAGACTTAAAAAAGAAAAGTGGGCTGGATGTGAACGACAAAGAGATTGTATTTTCCCAATCCATCAAAGCAGGTAAGCGCATCTATTATTTGGATGTTAAGAAAAACAGAAAGGATGAAATGTTTCTTGCCATTACCGAAAGCAAGAAAGTAGTAATGGGTGAAGGAGATGACTCGCAAGTAAGTTTCGAAAAACACAAAATCTTTTTGTACAAAGAAGATTTTGAGAAATTCATGAACGGTCTGCAGCAAGCCATTGGCTTCATTCAAGAGCAGCAAGGAAGTTATGCACGTCATAATGACAATGAAAACTTACCCGACAGCGAACAACCAACGACAGAGCAGGAGGAAAAAGGCTCTCCACTTGACGGGGAAATTAAAATAGATATTGATTTTTAAAGGGCAACCTTTTGATAATTCAAAAAGAAGCTGTACTTTTGCACCGCTTTTTGCAACATCGTGTGGTGAACCACATCGTGTGATGGTGAATTAAGCAATAATCTACTTAATTTAGAGTAACACAAAATTTTAAGAAATGAAATCAATTGAAGTAAAAGGAACTGCAAGAACTATTGCAGAACGTTCTTCGGAACAAGCAAGAGCTTTGAAAGCTATTCGTAAAGACAACGGTGTACCTTGCGTACTCTACGGAGCAGGTGAAAATGTTCATTTCACTGTACCGGCAGAAGGTCTGCGCAACTTGGTCTACACTCCGCACATCTACGTGGTTGACTTGGTTATCGATGGCAAAAAAGTAAACGCTATCTTGAAAGATATCCAATTCCACCCAGTAAAAGATACTATCCTGCACGTTGACTTCTATCAGATTGACGAAGCTAAGCCTATCGTTATGGAAGTTCCCGTACAAATGGAAGGTCTGGCTGAAGGTGTGAAAGCCGGTGGTAAACTGACTCTGCAAATGCGTAAGCTGAAAGTTAGAGCTTTGTACAACGCTATTCCGGAAAGACTGGTTGTCAATGTATCTCACCTGGGATTGGGTAAAACAGTAAAAGTTGGCGAATTGAGCTATGAAGGATTGGAACTGTTGAACGCTAAAGAAGCCGTTGTATGCGCTGTTAAGCTGACTCGTGCAGCAAGAGGTGCTGCGGCAGCTGCTGCAAACAACTAATCAGTGCTTTCTTAGCAAGAAAGAACGATATTCCGGAACGCGGATTAACGCAGACGACGCAGATTTCATTAATCCGCGAACGCTGCGATAATCCGCGTTCCTCATTTATCTTAATTTATCATTAAAGTAATAATCTGAAACAATGAAATATCTAATCGTAGGGTTAGGCAATATCGGTCCCGAATATCATGAAACCCGTCACAACATAGGTTTCATGGTAGCAGACGCTTTAGCCAAAGAAGCCGGAACAGCTTTTAAGGACGGACGTTACGGGTTCACCACAACATTGTCAATCAAAGGCAGGCAACTGATATTACTGAAGCCCTCCACTTTCATGAACCTGAGCGGAAATGCGGTGCGCTACTGGATGCAAAAGGAAAACATTCCACTGGAGAACGTGTTGATAGTGGTGGACGACCTGGCATTACCTTTCGGCACTCTACGCCTGAAAGGTAAAGGAAGCGATGCCGGTCATAACGGTCTGAAGCACATCGCAGCCACATTGGGCACTCAGAACTACGCCCGCCTGCGTTTTGGCATCGGCAACGACTTTCCCCGCGGCGGACAGGTGGATTTTGTCTTGGGACATTTCACAGATGAGGACTGGAAAACAATGGATGAACGTCTGAAAATGGCCGGCGAAATCATTAAAAGCTTCTGCCTTGCCGGTATCGATATTACAATGAATCAGTTTAATAAAAAATGAGCGAAGCAAGAATAGACAAATGGATGTGGGCTGTACGCATATTCAAGACACGTACAATTGCTGCCGAAGCCTGCAAGAAAGGACGTATCAGCATCAACGGTGCATTGGCAAAGGCAGCCCGGACAATAAAACCGGGAGACGTAATACAAGTACGAAAACCTCCGGTGACCTATTCGTTTAAAGTATTGCAGACCATCGAAAAGCGCGTAGGAGCCAAACTCGTTCCCGAAATGATGGAAAACATAACGACTCCGGATCAATACGAATTATTGGAGATGAGTAAGGTCAGCGGTTTTATCAACCGCGCTAAAGGGACAGGCCGTCCCACCAAAAAAGATCGTCGTGAACTGGAAGATTTCACCGCACCGGAATTCATGGACGACTTTGACTTTGATTTCGACTTTGAAGAATAGAATACAAGTATGAATGAGAAAATAATAAAATGGGGATTTATCGGTTGTGGAGAGGTAACCAAATACAAAAGCGGACCTGCCTTTCAGAAGATTGAACACTCCGAAGTAGTGGCTGTAATGAGCCGGGACATTTCCAAAGCCAAGGCATATGCCAAGGAAAGAGGCATTGCCAAATGGTACAATGATGCACAAGAGCTGATTAATGACGAAGAGGTGAATGCTGTATATATCGCTACCCCACCCTCTTCCCATGCCACATACGCCATAATGTCCATGAAAGCCGGCAAACCCGTATACATAGAAAAGCCAATGGCAGTGACCTATGAGGAGTGCTGCCGTATCAACCGCGTTTCTCAAGAGACCGGCGTCCCCTGCTTTGTGGCCTATTATCGCCGCTACCTTCCTTATTTCCTGAAAGTAAAGTCACTGGTAGAAGAAGGAGCCATCGGAAACATCATTAATATACAAATCCGATTTGCCCAACCTCCCCGCGATTTGGATTACAACAAGGAGAACCTGCCTTGGCGTGTACAACCCGATATCGCCGGTGGCGGCTATTTCTACGACTTAGCTCCGCACCAGATAGACATACTGCAAGATATGTTCGGCTATATTCTTGAAGCTAACGGATATAAGAGCAACCGCGGCGGGCTCTATCCTGCAGAAGACACCCTCAGTGCCTGTTTTCAATTTGACAGCGGGTTGGTAGGCAGTGGCTCATGGTGTTTCGTCGCCCATGAATCTGCACGAGAAGATCGCATCGAAATTATCGGAGACAAAGGTATGATATGCTTCTCTGTGTTTACTTATGACCCCATAGCACTACACACAGAAAAAGGAAGAGAAGAAATACCCGTTGAAAACCCCGTTTATGTTCAGCAGCCACTTATCCAAGCCGTCGTAGACCACCTGCTTGGCAAATCGACTTGTAGTTGCGACGGCGAAAGCGCAACACTGACAAACTGGGTAATGGATAAGATTCTGAATAAGATTTGAATAATGAGAAAGTTGTCCCAATGAAATTCAGCTATCATTGGGACACATCCCGATCACACATCAAAGATTTCTCTTCACCGCTTCAATCAGTTCTTGGTATTCAGGGTCTGTAAGATACACTTTTCCCGGATTCATTTGGAAAGTACCGCCATAATCAGGACCATCGACATACTTCGGCGCTAAATGGAAATGGAGATGAGACAACTTATCCGAGTACGCGCCATAGTTAATTTTCTCAGGATTAAACGCTTTCTGCATAGCGCGAGTCACGCGGGCCACATCTGACATAAAGGCATTACGCTCTTCATCACTCAACTCATTCAAGTCATTTACATGGTCCTTATAAGCCACAAGGCAACGCCCGCGATAAGTTTGTTCCTTAAAAAGGAAAACACGTGACACACTGAGTTGCGCAATCTCAATCATCAGATTATGCAACGTTTCATTATTCTGGCAATACAGACATTCTTTCGGATCGCTTTTCATGATATTCTTTTTTAGTTTATATTTACAGAACAAAGATAATTGTTCTTTTAACATTATAGGTCGACATTTTCATCATTTTCACCAACCAATTTGTACACATCAACACTTTCGCCAACAATCCATACCACATCCCCCTCCACAAAAGGCTCATGCACATCAGGAGCGTGTAACGTTTCTTCTCCCCGTTCCACACCGGCAATCAGACAATGGTATTTTTCCCGGATACCTGCTTCTTTCAAGGTTTTTCCCAAGAAAGGAGAATTTGCGTCTATGCGTAACTGGCGCAAGATCGTCTCACTTTTTTCTATCGCATCGGCATCGACCGTTGAAATCTTATTCATTTCTTCTCCAAACACGGTCAATTCTTCATCGGTAGCAATAACCTGTATCTTGTCCTGAGGGAAAAGACGCACCGAAGCTCCGGGAATATTTATCCGCTTGCGTCCACGAAGAATAGAAACGACATGCACTCCATAACGTTTACCAAAATTCAGCTCCGCCAGTGTCTTACCTGCCCATGCCGATTCACCCGGTATCTCATAATCCGTCAAATGCAAATCGCGGGAAAGTAAACGGCCGGCATACTCCGGCTTCTTCTCACCCAGATATTCAGCCCGCAGTTCTCTCGAACGCAGATTCTGAAAGAAAGTACGCTCAATCATTATAGACTGGCGTTTCAACTGACGGGAAAGTATCATCACCACAACCAATAATACCGCAACGCCAAAGACTAAACCGACCGACAGCTTAAACAGCCCGGCTATGACAAACATTACGAAAGACACCGCCAACAGAATTCGAAGTACGATAGTGGCCACCAACGGAGCGCGATTTCCCCGACTATCACGCCACAACGTAACAAACTCCACCGAATGATTCTTCTTAATCATAATGGCCCGGAGAAAAGGAGAAATAAACAGAATAATGACCAAAGCTGCCAACAAAGGCCCCCAAATGCCCGGTAGATTTTCTCTAAAAAACGGCACAAGAAAACGGAAAGCAACTGCTATCACCGCTATACTCACAATGGAATAAACCACAGTAATACGCAACAGAGCAAGTATCAATTTTTTCCATAAACTTTCGTGATTCACAGTTTGCGAACCGGAAGCATAATGCAACAAAAACGTCTGCCATCTCTCCGGCAAATGCGTATCAACAAAATTAGAGGCAGGCTCGGCAAAGCGAATCATATAAGGAGTAAGGAAAGTAGTAATCACAGACACAGCCACTACAATAGGATAAAGGAAATGACTTGTCACATGCAGAGAAACTCCCAAAGAAGCGATAATAAAGGCAAATTCACCAATCTGTGTCAAACTGAAACCACACTGCATGGCGGTCTTTAACGGCTGCCCGGCAAGCAACACTCCTAACGTACCGAACAAAGACTGTCCGATGATAACCGCTAAAGTGATTACAATGATAGGACCGCCATATTCCACTATCATCAAGGGATCTACCATCATACCGACAGAAACGAAGAAGATTGCACCAAACAAGTCCTTGACCGGCTTCACCAGGCGCTCTATGCTCTCCGCCTCTACCGTCTCGGCAAGAATGGAGCCCATAATAAAAGCACCGAATGCCGCAGAGAATCCCGTATGAGCGGCAAGAACCACCATGCCGAAACAGAGTCCCAGCGAAACAATCAGCAAGGTTTCCTCACTCATTAGCTTACGGCATTTTTTCAGCAGGACAGGAATTATATAGATACCGACCACAAACCATAATATCAGAAAAAACAGCAACTTCGCTATGCTGCCCAACATTTCCGTTCCTTCAAAATTATGGCTGACTGCCATCGTGGAGAGCATCACCATCAATACGATGGCAAGAATATCCTCCAAGATCAGCACGCTAAGCACTAAACCGGTAAACTGCTTTTTGCGTATGCCTAAATCATCAAAAGCTTTATATATAATAGTGGTGGAGGACATGGCTATCATACCACCCAAAAAAATGCAGTCCATGCGTTTCCACCCGAAAGCCGTACCGACTGCAACACCCAACAATATCATACAGAATATAATAGTACAAGCGGCAATAATAGCAGCGCCACCTACCTTCACTATCTTCTTAAAACTGAACTCCAGCCCTAAGGCAAACAGTAAGAAAATAACACCAATATCCGCCCAAGTCTGTATATTAGCCGTGTCCATTACCGAAGGAGTATAAGCCATGTGCGGGCTTGCCAAAAACCTGCAACAACATAACCTAAAACCAATGGCTGTTTCAGTTTTTTAAATAAAAGCGTCATTATTCCGGCGCAAATCAGTATCAATGCCAAATCGGCAATCAGGGGAGCTAAATGTGACATAATATTTGTCTGATTGTATTTCGACTGACAAAGATATAACAAAAAATGCTTTTGAATCTCTTTTTTACAAAAAACCAACTCCTACAAACTCAGAATATAACAGAAGATTGTACTAATCATAAAATCATTTTTAAGAAAAAACCTCTTATAATTAATTGGCGAAAAATTTCTTTATTCAAGCAGAAATCCCTTTCTTTGTGCTGTTTTATATCCTAATTTAAGAATAGAATACCAACATTAATAAAAAGAGTTATGAAGATTTCACACATTGAACACTTGGGCATCGCTGTAAAAAGCATAGAAGAAGCCCTTCCGTACTACGAAAATGTATTAGGTTTGAAATGCTACAACATTGAAACCGTAGAGGATCAAAAAGTAAGAACTGCTTTCCTTAAAGTAGGCGACGTGAAAATTGAATTGTTGGAACCCACTTCGCCCGAAAGTACTATTGCAAAGTTCATTGAGAAGAACAATGGAAATGGCGGTATGCATCACTTAGCATTTGCCGTAGAGGACGGAGTAGCTAACGGACTTGCCGAAATCGAAGAAAAAGGTATTCGCCTTATCGACAAAGCACCCCGTAAAGGTGCTGAAGGATTGAACATCGCATTCTTACACCCGAAATCCACACTCGGTGTATTGACAGAGCTTTGTGAAAAAGGAGAGTAAGATTTATACTGCATAAATCAGAAACCCGTGAAATAATAATTCCGAAATCATAAATCATAAATAAAGAACATGAGTAATCAACTTGAGAAAATTAAAGAGCTTATCGACCGCCGTACAGCTGCGCGCCTTGGTGGTGGTGAAAAAGCGATTGCAAAGCAACATGAGAAAGGCAAATATACAGCTCGCGAGCGTATAGCTATGTTACTCGATGAAGGAAGTTTCGAAGAAATGGATATGTTCGTTGAACACAGATGCACAAACTTCGGTATGGAAAAGAAGCACTATCCCGGTGACGGTGTAGTAACGGGCTGCGGTACTATCGAAGGGCGTTTGGTTTATATCTTTGCACAAGATTTCACAGTTTCTGCCGGTTCTTTGTCAGAAACCATGTCTCTGAAGATTTGCAAGATCATGGATCAGGCAATGAAAATGGGAGCTCCCTGTATCGGTATCAATGACTCAGGTGGTGCACGTATTCAAGAAGGTATCAACGCTTTGGCAGGTTATGCGGAAATTTTCCAACGTAATATTCTCGCTTCCGGCGTTATCCCTCAGATTTCCGGAATCTTTGGTCCTTGTGCCGGTGGCGCCGTATATTCTCCTGCCCTGACTGACTTTACGCTGATGATGGAAGGAACTTCTTATATGTTCCTTACCGGACCTAAAGTTGTGAAGACAGTGACTGGTGAAGATGTTAGTCAGGAAAATCTGGGCGGCGCAAGTGTGCACTCCACCAAATCCGGTGTAACTCATTTCACAGCCCAAACAGAAGAAGAAGGGTTAGCTTTAATCCGCAAGCTCTTGAGTTATATTCCTCAGAACAATTTGGAAGAAGCTCCTTACACAGATTGCACAGATCCTATTGACCGTTTGGAGGACTCCTTGAACGAGATAATTCCTGACAATCCGAATAAACCGTACGATATGTATGAAGTTATCGGTGCTATCGTTGATAACGGCGAATTCCTTGAAATCCAGAAAGATTATTCCAAAAATATCATCATCGGTTTTGCCCGTTTCAACGGACAATCAGTGGGTATCGTAGCCAACCAGCCTAAATATCTGGCAGGCGTACTCGACAGCAACGCTTCCCGCAAGGGTGCACGTTTTGTTCGCTTCTGCGATGCTTTCAATATTCCTATCGTATCTTTGGTAGACGTACCGGGCTTCCTTCCCGGAACAGGTCAGGAATACAACGGCGTTATCCTGCATGGCGCTAAATTGCTGTATGCTTACGGTGAAGCTACTGTGCCCAAAGTTACCATCACTCTGCGTAAGTCTTACGGAGGTTCACACATCGTAATGAGTTGTAAGCAACTTCGCGGCGACATGAACTATGCATGGCCTACTGCCGAAATCGCCGTAATGGGTGGCGCAGGAGCTGTCGAAGTTCTGTATGCTCGTGAAGCCAAAGAGCAAGAGAATCCCGCTCAATTCTTGGCTGAAAAAGAAGCTGAATATACCAAATTATTTGCTAATCCTTACAATGCAGCCAAGTATGGCTATATTGATGATGTTATCGAACCGCGTAATACACGCTTCCGCATTATCCGCGCCCTGCAACAACTGCAAACCAAGAAATTGTCCAATCCGGCGAAAAAGCATGGTAATATTCCTCTTTAAAAATTGAGAATTGAAAGTTGAGAATTAAAAAACTAAAACTCAAATTTATGAATAAAACAAAAATCGGAATATTCCTTTCATTGATGCTGGTGCTGGGGTTCTGTTCTTCCTGCGGAGAAAGGGAGACAAACTCTAAACTGTTGCTGAATGAAGTGCTTATCAACAACGAAAGCAACTTTCAAGATGACTACGGTGTACATAGCGCATGGATTGAAATATTCAATAAGTCATATGGCAGCGCCGACCTTGCAGGTTGCTATCTGAAATTCAGCAGCCAGCCGGGAGATACCGCTACCTATTTCATCCCCAAAGGCGATGTGCTGACTTTAGTAAAACCCCGTCAGCATGCACTGTTTTGGGCGGATGGCGAGCCTAATCGCGGTACTTTCCATACCAACTTCAAGTTAGACAATCTAAATGCCAATTGGATCGGTTTATACGACTCCGGTAAAAAACTGCTTGACCAGATTGTCGTGCCTGCCGGCATATTAAAGGCAAACCAATCTTATGCACGCATCAGTGATGCCGGCCAGGAATGGGAAGTAAAAGGCGGAAGTGAAGATCAATACGTTACTCCGAGCACCAACAACAAGACCATTAACAGCAATGCCAAAATGGAAAAGTTTGAAGAACATGACAGCGCAGGTATCGGTATGGCAATTTCTGCCATGAGCGTAGTGTTCAGCGGATTGATTCTTCTTTATATTTCTTTCAAAATTGTAGGTAAGATATCTGTCAACCTCAGCAAGCGCAATGCTATGCGGGTCAAAGGCATCACCGACAAAAAAGAAGCAAAAGAAAAGCAACTGGGGCAGGCTCCGGGAGAAGTGTTCGCCGCCATTTCCATGGCTATGCACGAATTCCAAAGTGATGTACACGATGTGGAAGACACCGTACTTACCATTACACGTGTGAAACGCAGTTATTCGCCATGGAGTTCAAAGATTTACACGCTGCGTGAAACTCCTCAGAGAAAGTAAAGTCACCTTTAATAAAAATAAAACGATGAAAGAATATAAATATAAGATCAACGGTAACGTATACAAAGTTACCATTGGAGATATTGAAGATAATATCGCCCACGTAGAAGTGAACGGTACTCCTTATAATGTTGAAATGGAGAAAGCCCCGAAAGTTGTTGTCAAGCCAGTGGCGCGTCCTGTTACCACAGCTCCGGCAGCCCCGACCGCTCCGGTTGTAAAACCTGCCGCCGCTTCAAGCGGTAAATCTGGAGTGAAATCTCCGCTCCCCGGTGTTATTCTTGACATCAAAGTCAATGTTGGCGATACAGTGAAGAAAGGACAGGTTGTCATTATCTTGGAAGCCATGAAAATGGAAAACAACATCAATGCCGACAAAGACGGTAAGATTACCGCTATTAATGTTAGTAAAGGAGAATCCGTACTCGAAGGTACTGACCTTGTAATTATTGAATAATATGGGAGAATTTATCACATTTTTAGGAAATAACCTTGCCGACTTCTGGACTTATACAGGTTTTGCCAATGCAACGGTAGGACATGTGGTAATGATTTTGGTAGGTTTATTCTTCATATACTTGGCTGTAGCCAAGGAATTTGAGCCGATGTTACTGATTCCTATCGGTTTCGGTATGCTGATCGGTAATATTCCTTTCAACATGGAGGCCGGATTGAAAGTCGGTATCTATGAAGAGGGTTCTGTACTTAACATCCTATATCAGGGAGTGACCTCCGGATGGTACCCACCGCTCATTTTTTTGGGCATCGGTGCCATGACAGACTTCTCCGCCTTGATTTCCAACCCCAAACTGATGTTGGTCGGTGCAGCTGCACAGTTCGGTATCTTTGGTGCCTATATGCTCGCACTTGCCATCGGCTTTGATCCTATGCAAGCAGGTGCCATCGGTATTATCGGTGGTGCTGACGGTCCGACGGCTATCTTCTTGTCATCTAAACTGGCTCCGAACTTAATGGGTGCTATTGCTGTATCAGCATATTCTTATATGGCATTAGTACCGGTGATCCAACCGCCCATTATGCGTCTGCTGACAACCAAACACGAACGTCTTATCCGTATGAAACCTCCACGTGTTGTTTCTCATACGGAAAAAGTAATGTTCCCGATAGTAGGTCTGCTACTTACTTGTTTCCTCGTTCCGTCCGGTTTGCCTCTGCTGGGCATGCTGTTCTTTGGTAACCTATTGAAAGAAAGTGGTGTAACACGTCGTTTGGCCAATACAGCCAGTGGGCCGCTAATCGATACCATTACAATCCTGCTCGGTTTGACAGTGGGTGCTTCTACTCAAGCCTCCGAGTTCCTGACACTCGATTCAATTCTAATCTTTGGTCTTGGAGCATTGTCATTTATTATTGCCACTGCATCTGGCGTAATCTTTGTGAAGATATTCAATATTTTCCTGAAGAAAGGCAACAAGATCAATCCACTGATTGGTAATGCAGGCGTATCTGCAGTGCCCGACTCCGCACGTATTTCTCAGGTAATAGGTCTGGAATACGATCCGACCAACTATCTGCTGATGCATGCTATGGGTCCGAACGTAGCAGGTGTTATCGGTTCTGCAGTAGCAGCCGGTATTCTGTTGGGATTCTTGATGTAGCCTGAAAACGTTTGCATAACATACATACTGAATAATAGCGGAGGAGCATAAGCTTTCTCCGCTATTTGTTTTAAATTAGCGCTGAAAACAATGAAAAGCTAATATCATGAAAAAAGTATTCTCCATTTTGGGGGCGCTCCTACTATCCCTCAGTATGTATGCAGCTATGAATGTAAACAAAATCGAACCACCGTTTTGGTATACCGGAATGCAAAATCCGGAGCTTCAGCTGATGGTGTATGGTGAAGACATTGGCAATGCAGCGGTATCCGTCGACTATCCCGGTGTGTCACTAAACAGTACTGTCAAGTTGGAAAGTAACAATTATCTGCTGGTCTATCTAAAACTGGATAAAGAAGTGAAGCCGGGCAAGATGACACTTACCTTTACACAAGGCAAGAAAAAGCTCGTTAAATCGTATGAGTTAAAAGCACGTACCAAGAAAGGATGCGAACATAAAGGCTTCGACGCGTCTGATGCCCTTTACCTGTTAATGCCCGACCGTTTTGCCAATGGCAATCCTGATAATGACCAGATAGCGGGTATGGCGGAATATAAAGTAGATCGCAACGATCCGAATGCCCGCCATGGCGGTGATCTCGCCGGTATTGAACAACACTTGGACTATTTCTCGGATTTGGGTGTGACAGCCTTATGGTTTACTCCGGTATTGGAAAACAACATGACGGGAGGTTCTTATCATGGCTATGCCACTACCGATTATTATAAAGTAGACCCCCGTTTCGGAACCAATGAAGAATATAAGCAACTCATAGAAAAGTCTCATGCGCGCGGCATCAAAATCGTAATGGATATGATTTTCAACCACTGTGGCGTAGAACATGTGTGGATAAAGGATATGCCTTGCAAAGACTGGTTCAACAACCCCGACCATGAGAAGAACTTCGTACAGACTTCCTTCAAGCTGACTCCTCATGTAGATCCGTACGCATCGAAGTATGATTTTAGCCAGATGAACGATGGCTGGTTCGTAACTGCCATGCCAGATCTCAATCAAAAAAATCCGCATGTTTACCGCTACCTCGTCCAGAACAGTTTCTGGTGGATCGAATATGCCAATATAGACGGGATCCGTATGGATACTTATCCGTACGCCGACTATGATGCCATGAGCAATTGGATGAAAGAACTGAATGAAGAATATCCCAACTACAACACCGTAGGTGAAACATGGGTTACCGAACCGGCATACACTGCCTGGTGGCAAAAAGACTCCAAATTGTCCGCTCCTAAAAACAGTAATCTGAAAACAGTAATGGATTTTAGTTTCTTCGACAAAATAAATATTGCTAAAACAGAAGAAACGGAAACTTGGTTTAAAGGGCTTGACCGAGTATATAATAGCTTCGTATATGATTTTCTATATCCGAATCCGGAATCAGTGCTTGCTTTTATTGAGAACCATGATACTGACCGCTTCTTAGGTGAAGGCGATAATCTCCCAATGTTGAAGCAGGCCTCTACTCTATTGCTCACAACCCGACGTATTCCACAATTATATTACGGAACGGAAATTATGATGAACGGGGTAAAGAATAAAAGCGACGGTTACGTCCGTAAGGATTTCCCCGGTGGCTGGGCCGATGACCAAGAGACAGCACTTACAGCCAAAGGCCGCAGTGCAATTCAAAACGACTGTTACAACTTTTATAAAACCATACTGAACTGGCGTAAAGGCAACGATGTGATTGCTAAAGGCAGCATGACCCAATTTATGGTACAGAATGGCGTATATGCCTACGCCCGCCAGCACGAAGGTAAAACCGTATTTGTGATGCTGAATGGCACGAATGCAGAGACCGTTGTTCCTTTAAAGTTCTATAAAGAAATACTGAAAGAAAAACAGCAGGGTAAAGATATCCTGACTGGAAAAGCCATCATCTTCGGTAAAGAATTGAAAATGCAGCCGCGTGAATCATTGGTTATTGAGCTGTAAGATGGAGATTACACTCCTTCCCCCTAAAAAAAGTAGCCCTTGCAATATTTTCCATTGCAAGGGCTATTTTTATAATCAGATAACGCTATTAGTCCAATTGAGCCAATTTGTTTTCCGAGCCAAGCACGTTGATGATTTTGTGCTTGTAAAGTTTTTCCATATTGTCGCGAGCCGGGCCCAAGTATTTACGCGGGTCGAATTCAGCCGGTTTTTCAGCAAATACCTTACGAACAGCAGCAGTCATAGCCAAACGAGAGTCTGAGTCGATATTGATTTTACAAACAGCAGACTTAGCAGCTTTACGCAACTGATCTTCCGGAATACCGATAGCAGCTTCCAGCTTACCACCGAATTGGTTGATTGTGTCAACTTCTTCCTGAGGTACTGAAGAAGAACCATGAAGTACGATAGGGAATCCCGGGAGTTTCTCCATCACAGCATCCAATACAGCAAATTCCAAAGGAGGAGGAACCAGACGGCCTGTCGCAGGATCTATGTGGCATTGTTCAGGTTTAAATTTGTATGCACCATGAGAAGTACCGATAGAAATAGCCAAAGAATCGCAACCTGTACGGGTAGCAAAGTCAATAACTTCTTCGGGGTTAGTATATGTGTGGTGCTCTGCAGATACTTCATCCTCTACACCAGCCAATACGCCAAGTTCGCCTTCTACTGTAACATCGAATTGGTGAGCATACTCAACAACCTTCTTTGTCAAAGCAACATTTTCTTCATATGGAAGATGTGAACCGTCAATCATTACTGAGGAGAAACCTGAGTCAATACAGCTTTTGCAAGTTTCGAAAGTATCTCCATGGTCAAGGTGAAGAACAATTTCAGGATGTTTGCAGCCCAGTTCCTTAGCATATTCCACAGCACCCTGAGCCATATAACGCAACAAAGTAGCGTTAGCATACTGACGAGCGCCCTTAGAAACCTGAAGGATAACCGGAGACTTAGTCTCAACTGCAGCCTTGATGATAGCCTGCATCTGTTCCATGTTATTGAAGTTGAATGCAGGGATCGCATATCCACCCTTGATAGCGCGAGCAAACATTTCTCTTGTGTTTACAAGGCCTAAATCTTTGTAATTAACCATTTTGTTTAAAGTTTATTGTTAGTGAATTAAAATTCTACGCAAAAGTAAGCATTATCCTTTAAAAAGAAGAACGAGAGAAGAATAAAATATCTCTATTTATCTATCAAATCTATTCTATTTTAAAGCAATTGGCTTGAATTAACAGAATATTGTAATCTCCATATTACAATGCTTTTGCATCTGTCTGCCCGTTACTGCCTTTTGCATTCTCAACCTCATAAACAAAAAAGCCGGAAAGCAAGTTTGCTTTCCGGCCCCCTATTTACACATTATTATATATTATTTTTTCAAATAGATAATCGTAGGCAAGTGATCGCTATAACCGTTCAGCCACACACGTCCGCCATGAGTACGTAAAGGTGAGCCTTTGTATTTACCATCCTGCTGTATCAGATAATCGCGGATAAAGACTTCATTATGGTCATAACGCAATCCTTTTTTTGTTTTTACCAGTGGTCTTGACAGCACAATCTGATCGAACAAATTCCATTTACCCCGATAAAGCAAGGTTCCCACTCCCTTATCCTCCAGGGTTTTCCACCAAGGATTATAGAACTGTTTTGCTTTCATTCCCGAGATGTACTTGCGTGCTCCCAAAGTCTGCATGCTTTCATCCATAGGGTCATCGTTCATATCCCCCATTACAAAAAGTTTCAACTTCTTATCTTCACGCAGCAAAGAGTCTGTAAGTGCTTTCACCTGCTTGGCAGCATGCACGCGCACCGGTGATTTTGCACCACGAGAAGGCCAATGATTTACGATGACACACACACGCTCATCAGCCAACCGACCGTCTACAATCAGAAATCCACGCGTCAGGTGCACCGTATCCCCCTCAAACGGGGTGGAGAGTATCAACTTGGAATTTGTAACGGTGAACTGCTGCGGGTCATACAGCAACGCACAGTCGATGCCTCGTTTGTCAGGTCCTTCATAATGAATAAACTTATAATTGGAAATGGCCGGCTGACTGACGAGATCCGTCAGCACCCTGTGGTTCTCCACTTCTGCCACACCAATAACAGCCGGACCTTCGGGAACCAGATTTCGCGACAACGAACCCAGCACCATCGACAAATTATGCAGTTTAGATTCGTATTTCTTCGTTGTCCACTGATAACTGCCATCAGGCAAAAAATCATGATCGTTTTTACCTGCATCATGAATGGTATCAAACAAATTCTCAAGATTATAAAAAGCTATACTGTACAGCTTACGTTCTGTATTCTGGGCTGCCGCCACTATAACGCAGAAACAAAAAGAAAATAAAAAAGTAACTTTCCTCATATTAGTTTATACAATTATTCCGCAAAGATATCCATCTATCAACACATTCGATAAAAAAAACGGCTTTTTACTTGTACCTAATGCAAAAATATATTAAATTTGTAAAATACCATAAAAAAGATGCTCCCTAATTTATAAACTTACAAACAAAATCTACATTATGAAAAACAAAGTTTTCTACATGAGCATGCTATTAATGTGTATCATGACCTCCTGCGGCGATGACAACGCCCCTCCCGCCCCGGATCCCACTCTCTCGATTGATCCTGCTACTGCGCTGCACTTCACAGCCGCAGCTACTGAATCGCATGAAATTAATGTTATGACCAACCAAGACAGCTGGACTGCAATTTCCAATCAAAACTGGTGTAAAGTAACACAGGACAAAAACAAATTAATCGTAAAAGCAGATCCTAATACGACTGAAACATCCCCCGCACCGGCTACCATTACTATTTCTGCAGGAAGTGCAAAAAGCATAATGCTGGCAGTAACACAAGATGCAGCTACAAACGAGCCTGACGTCACCTATCCGGCAACCGAAGCCGATTTGATAAAGGCCGTAGCCAAAACATGGACATTTCCTGAAACCTCCGCCTACATTTCTTTGGAACTCAACGAAGAAAAACACTATTCCCTACTTACAAAAACAAAAATCGCAACACGTTCCGAAGAAGCGAACGGCATTTATATAATAGAAGGAACCTATACGGTATCCGATGATTTGCGTATTCTGTCTTTAACCGATTTCGGAAAAATCGAAATCAAGGACATTAAGCAAACGGAAAGTGAGATTACCATTACTCCTACCGGCAAAGATCCGTTTACCGTAACTACCACCGAGCAAAAGATCGAAACTCCGCCGACCCGGACAGGGAAACGTCTTAAAACATATATCCCCGACTTTGGAGATGAAGGGGTTATGAACTACACCTTTACCTATGATGACAAGAACAGGTTGGTCAAGTTATCTGTGGATATTGACGGCAAGACACAAGAACTGTCCATTAAATACGAAAACCAGAAAATCAGTTTTGATCTCCCCGGAGAAGAGTTGGAAGCAACAGGCAATATTGCATGTACCTATACTCTCAATACGGCCGGACTTGCAACCGATCTTCAAGTCAAGATAGGCAAAGCCATCATTACGCAACGTTACACTTACAACAATGCCCGCCAGCTCATTTCCGTACGCCGATATGAAGGAGGAGAAATGACCGCTTATTGCAATGCAGTATGGGAGAACGGCAATGTCACATCTACCATTAGTGGTTCCAAGCATATCTGTACCGATGAGTCTTATCAAGACAACGAAGGCAATACTGTATATGTGCACGACCATAATCAGGACAACAAATTTGATGACAACGACAAGGCTTTGGCTCCGGGCGCCTATGACACTCATTCATCCGCTTATACTTATACCGCCGAAAAAAACAAAGGCGGATTTTTAATCCCCACCTATTCACCCGAAATTTTTGATATGTTCGATTTCGGAGACTGGCTTGCCGCAATGACAGGCATCTTAGGTAAACTGCCGGAAAACCTGAACAAGGACAATAGCAATGGTTTCTTTACTTTTGCTTATACATTCGAAGGTGATTATCCGAAAACCCTGCAAGTTAATGCAAAAGAGCATGGGGAAGAGTTCAAAGCGACTATAACCTTTGAATAAAAAGACTCTCTCTTTTTAAATCAGGAAGTTCCGGGTAACTTCCTGATTTTTTTTTCAAAAACCTTTTTCATTTCATAGAAAAGCATTATCTTTGCGCTCTGAAAAAGACCATTACACTATTTATTACCAAAATAGTAACAGAATATAAATTAAAAAACAAATATCGAAATGAAAAAAGGTATTCATCCTGAAAATTACCGCCCGGTAGTATTTAAAGATATGTCAAACGGTGACGTGTTCTTGTCTCGTTCTACAGTAAATACCAAAGAAACTATCGAGTTCGAAGGCGAAACTTATCCGTTGGTAAAACTGGAAATCTCCAGCACTTCTCACCCGTTCTATACAGGTAAGTCTAAGTTGGTTGACACAGCCGGTCGTGTTGATAAGTTCATGAGCCGTTACGGTAACCGCAAGAAATAATCTGTTTTTTTAAAGCAGAAAAAAGGGAATCTGATATAGATTCCCTTTTTTGTTACTTCTTTATCAGCCTTTACGGAACGGCGGCTTAACCACCACTGCCTTCAGCTTGCGTCCGCGCATGTCAATACAAATTTCCGTACCTATCTTACTATATTCAGGCTTTACATACCCCATTCCTATACCAACCTTACGCGTGGGTGACATCGTGCCCGAAGTAACCACGCCAATGGGAGCGCCCTTCACGCTCTGCAATTCGTAACCATGACGGGGGATACCGCGGTCTATCATCTCAAAGCCTACCAGCTTACGTACCGTACCTTCCGTTTTCTGCTTCTCCAGCATCGGACGATTGATAAAGTTCTTACCCTCTACAAATTTGGTAATCCACCCCAACCCGGCTTCGATAGGCGAGGTCGTATCATCCAGATCATTTCCATACAGGCAGAACCCCATTTCAAGACGAAGCGTGTCACGAGCTCCCAAGCCGATAGGCTTGATACCAAACTCAGCACCTGCCTCAAATACAGCATTCCATATCTTCATGGCTGCTTCCGGATAAAAATAAAGTTCAAAGCCACCCGCACCGGTATAGCCGGTATTGGAAATAATGACATCCAGTTCTCCTGCAAACTCACCATGCGTAAAAGTATAGTACGGAAGCTCGGAAAGATTGATAGGCGTCAACTTCTGCAACGCCTCAACAGCTTTCGGCCCTTGCACTGCGAGCTGCGCCATGCGGTCGGATGCATTTTCGAGTTCAGCTCCCTCCGTATTATGGGCCACACACCAGTTCCAGTCCTTCTCTATGTTGGAAGCATTGACAACCAACAAGTATTTCTCGGGTTCATACTGATAAACAAGCAGGTCGTCCACAATGCCTCCATTCTCGTTTGGGAAACAGGTGTATTGCACCTTACCGGGAGTAAGCGCCGCCACATTATTAGAAGTCACTTTCTGCAAAAAGTCCGATGCATGCGGACCTTTCACCCAAAACTCTCCCATATGGGAGACATCGAACACACCGACACCTTGACAAACAGTGAGATGTTCATCGATGATGCCGGAATATTCAATAGGCATATTGTATCCCGCAAATTCGTGCATCTTAGCCCCCAGCGAGATATGTGTTTCTGTAAACGGAGTGGTTTTCATGGTAGAAGTCAGTGATTTATGAGTTAAAAAATAAGATTTATTTATCGGCAGCAACAAGTTCAGCTATTTTGACAATAACCTTCATAGCCTTCTCCATGCTCTGAACAGGAACGAATTCGTAACGTCCATGGAAATTCAGGCCACCGGCAAAGATATTGGGACAAGGCAGCCCCTTGAATGACAGCTGCGCACCGTCCGTACCGCCACGAATGGCTTTTACACGCGGTTTCACGCCGGCTGCTTCCATTGCTTTGAAGGCGGTGTCGATGATATGCATTACCGGTTCAATCTTCTCGCACATATTATAATACTGGTCGTGCAGTTCGAGTACGGCTGTACCTTCGCCATATTCCGCATTAATCTTACGGACAAGATGTTCAAATTCCTTTTTGCGGCTTTCAAAACGACTCCGGTCGTGGTCGCGAATGATGTAAGCAACAGTGGTTTTCTCCACTTCCCCCGTAATGCCGATGAGATGATAGAATCCCTCATATCCCTCGGTATGCTCCGGTGTTTCGTGACTGGGGAGCATAGACATAAACCGGTTGGCCACGCGGATAGAGTTTATCATCTTATGTTTGGCATATCCGGGATGCACATTGCGCCCTTTGAAAATAATCTTGGCAGAAGCAGCATTGAAGTTCTCAAACTCCAACTCACCCACTTCACCGCCATCCATAGTATAGGCCCATTCACAACCGAATTGCTCAACATTGAACTTATGCGCTCCCAAACCGATTTCCTCATCGGGATTAAAACCGATACGGATTTTGCCATGCTTGATTTCGGGATGCTCTTTCAGATATACCATCGCCGAAACAATCTCGGCAATGCCGGCTTTATCGTCAGCACCCAGCAAGGTCTTTCCGTTGGTAACAATCAGGTCTTCCCCTTTGTGGTCGAGCAGTTCGGGAAATTGGGCAGGCGAAAGCACCACTCTCCCTTCCTCGCAAAGAACGATATCCTTGCCATCGTAATTCTCCACAATACGCGGGGAAACATCCTTACCACTCATATCGGGGCTTGTATCCATGTGGGCAATGAACCCCACGACAGGTACAGACTTATCTATATTGGCAGGAAGGGTGGCGAACAGATAACCGTTCTCATCCAGTGTGATCTCTTCCAAGCCCAAAGCCTCCAATTCTTCCTTCAGATATTTAGCAAACACCTTTTGCCCTGAAGTACTCGGTGTTACCCCACTCTCCTCATTCGATTGCGTATCGAAACTTACATACTTTAAAAAACGTTCTACTAAAGTCATGATGTTAGTGATTAGCTGTTAGTGATTAATGATTAGGGGTTAGCGATCAGTGATGAACGATTAACGGTCCGTAGACAACAACCGCGCCCTCCTTCTTTATCCGAAGAGCATTAATCACTTATCACTAAACCCTAATCACTATTTTATTGCCGTAAAGTTAAAAAAAGGGGCGTGAACTGCCAAGCAATTCACGCCCCTTTTTTTATTCTTCAGCAGCAACTTGTCAATCAGAAATGACTGCTACCGTCAAAACAATGGGTGCACAGTTTACACTTAGGAAGTCCGATGGCTTCCACCAATGTTTCCAAAGTATTGAATTTTAGGGAAGAAAGCCCGAAACGTTCGCGAATAACCTCTACCATTCTCTCATACTCCGGTGAACCGGTAGTGGCATACTTCTCAAGATTCTTATTTTCATCCCCTTCCAGTTCCTTGATGACACGACGGGTTATTAACTCCAGATCGCTTTTGGATGCAGTGAAACCAACAAACGGACAACTGTATATCAACGGTGGACAAGCGATGCGTATGTGGACTTCTTTGGCTCCATACTCGTAAAGCACCTTTACATTATCGCGCAACTGGGTTCCACGCACAATGGAATCGTCACAGAACAGCAAGCGCTTACCTTCCAGCATAGCCCTATTAGGGATGAGCTTCATCTTCGCCACCAGTGAGCGCAACTCCTGCCTGCTGGGAGTAAAGCTACGAGGCCATGTAGGCGTGTATTTCGAAATGGCCCGATGATAGGGAACGCCTTTTCCTTCGGCATATCCCAGCGCCATGCCCACACCGGAGTCAGGAATTCCACAAGTACAATCCACCTCCGAGGTATCGGTCTGTCCCATTTTCAGACCGGAGGAAAAGCGCACTTCCTCCACATTCTTGCCCTCATAGCACGAAGTAGGAAAACCGTAATAAACCCACAGGAAAGAACATATCTGCATTCCTTCATTGGGCTTGCGCATTTGCTCCACCCTATCTGCATGCAGACGGACAATCTCTCCCGGTCCCAAATAGCGGTCTATCTCGTAACCCAAGTTCGGAAAACTGCTCGACTCGCTTGTTGCGGCATAAGCTCCGTCTTTCTTACCAATAACGACCGGAGTACGCCCCCAATGGTCGCGGGCGGCAATAATGCCGTCTTCCGTAAGCAGCAGCATGGAGCACGAACCCTTGATATGCTTATATACATTTTCGATGCCCTCCACAAAGTTTCTGCCTTGTATCAGGAGCAGGGCTATAAGTTCTGTCTGATTGGTTTTGCCGGAGCTCAATTCGGCGAAGTGCATATTTTGTTCCAGAAGTTGGGCTTCCAGTTCTTGCAGATTCACAATCTTGGCAACCGTTACAATGGCAAAACGACCGAGGTGGGAATTTAAAATGAGAGGTTGAGGATCTGTGTCGCTGATGATTCCAATGCCGGAATTTCCTTTGAATTTATCCAATTCATCTTCAAACTTCGTTCGGAAATAGGTACTTTCCAGATTGTGAATAGAGCGCTTAAACACCGCTTCTTCCTGATCGTAAGTAGCCAAGCCACCACGTTTTGTCCCTAAATGCGAATTATAATCCGTACCGTAAAACAGATCTGCCACGCAACTTGCTTTGGCGACTGTTCCGAAAAAACCTCCCATAAGTTCCTTGTGTTATTAGTTATTTTATTAACGTGTGCAAAGGTACAAAGAAGTTTCTTTGTTAGCGCCATATTCTGCCAATACAATTTCTAAAAAAACTTATTTTCGCAGGCAAGCCCGATGCAGGAAGAGCAAACAGCCCGATGCAGGAAGAACAAACAAAAAGAATAACTCAGTTTGCAATCAAAGGTATAAGCACTTCGGACGGATAAGTGAAGTTTATAAAAAAGCTCCCTGCCGGACTTCAAATCCGGCAGGGAGCCAACTAATGCCTAATCGGAAACTCTTTTTACCTTAATCATTTCCATTTCTTCACAGTTTTCTTATCGGCAGGAGCAGCCTCAATCAAGCTCAAAGCAAAACCACCGCTACGTGCCTCCTTGACAGACATCTTTGTCTTATTGGTCACAATGCCTTTCTTTATTTGATAGGAAGTGGGATTTTCTTTGTAGTCGGCATCTTTGCCATCGGCGTACAAAGTAGCCACATATTGCTTGCCCGGCGTCAGGAAGTCGAGAGTAAAGTTGGCAGTACGGGCATTTTCATCCGTAATGCCGCCAACAAACCAGTTATCGGTACCTTTCGCCTTGCGCGCTACGGTGATATAGTCACCCGGTTCCGCTTCGATATACCTGCTGTCGTCCCAATCTACGGCAACATCTTTGATGAACTGGAAAGCATCCATATGCTTCTCGTAGTTCTCAACCAAATCGGCAGCCATCTGCAAAGGGCTGTAAAGGGTGACATAAAGAGCCAGCTGCTTGGCAAGCGTAGTCTGCACCTGCCCATGAGGCAAATCGCCCATAAAATCCAGTTTGGTATCGAAAATGCCCGGAGTGTAGTCCATCGGGCCACCGATAAGACGGTTAAAGGGAAGCAATGTGGTGTGGAACGGCTTGCTACCGCCAAAGGCTTCATATTCGGTTCCGCGGGCCGATTCGTTGCCAATCAGGTTAGGATAGGTGCGGCACAGCCCTGTGGGGCGTACGGCTTCGTGGCCGTTGACACAAATCTTATAATCGGCGGCTTTCTTTACGGCATAGAGATAGTGGTTGTTCATCCACTGTCCGTAGTGGTGTTCTCCGCGCGGAATGATATTGCCTACATAGCCGCTTTTCACTGCATTATAGCCATTATCCACCATGAACTGATAGGCTTTGTCCATGTGGCGTTCGTAATTGCGGACGGAAGAAGATGTTTCATGGTGCATCATCAGCTTCACACCTTTGCTCTTGGCGTAAGCGTTCAGCATCTTTACATCGAAATCGGGGTATGGGGTTACAAAGTCGAAAACATAATCTTTGGAATGTCCGAACCAGTCTTCCCAGCCTTCGTTCCAACCTTCCACCAGCACTTGGTCGAAACCGTTGGCAGCCGCAAAGTCGATATATCTCTTCACGTTTTCATTGTTGGCGCCATGGCGTCCGTTGGGCTTTGTCTTGGAATAGTCCGTTTCGCCCAGCTTGACGGAGGGCAGTTCGTCCGTATATGCCCAAGTGCTTTTGCCGGCAATCATTTCCCACCATACGCCTACATATTTCACCGGTTTAATCCAAGAAACATCTTCATAGGCACAAGGCTCGTTCAGGTTCAGAGTCAGCTTGGAAGCAAGGATGTCGCGTGCGTCATCGCTGACAATAACCGTACGCCATGGCGACTTGCAGGGAGCCTGCATATAACCTTTGTCACCCACTGCATCGGGGGTCAGCCAGGACTCAAAAACCAGGTTCTTGTCGTCCAGGTTCAGGTGCATACAAGAATAGTCCACCAAAGCTGCTTCATGCAGGTTGATGTACAATCCGTCTGCCGTCTTCATCTGAAGGGAGGTCTGCACACCTGTCGGAGAGAATTGTGTCTGCGAGGCGTTGCCTGTGACAGCTTCCTCCATCAATCCGCGTATTTCGGAAAGTTTGGACTCCATGTAGTCATATTCCTGCGTATCGTAGTCGCCCGGTATCCAAAACGCCTTATGGTCGCCCGCCATAGCAAATTGGGTACGTTCTTCCTTGATAACAAAGTAGTTCAAGTTCTTCTGCAAAGGGAACTCGTAACGGAAGCCGAGACCGTCGTCAAAGAGGCGGAAACGAATGATGATATTGCGGTCCTGCGCCTTCTGATTCAGCGTTACGGCCATTTCATTATAGTGGTTACGGATTTGTTTTACTTCACCCCACACTGGTTCCCAGGTTTCATCAAACGTAGAGGTTTCGGTACCGGCCAAAGTAAATCCGTTCATCAGTCCCGGATCATTTTTCAGTTCCAGACCGAGTTTCGAGGGCTTAATAACCGCTTTTCCTTTGTAGGAAAGTTCGTAAACAGGTTCACCCTGGGGATTTACCGAAAAGTTCAATCGGAGTTGGCCGTCAGGCGAAGTAATGCTCTCGGCCATTGCTGCGCCGCTCATGAAAAGGGCGAGCAGGAAGCAGGCCAGTTTAGTGAAAATAGTCTTCATGTTTCTCATGCTATGGTATTTTAATTAGTTATCGTGCCACAAATATAAGCAGGATAAGGAATTATATAGGAAGCAATCGCATAAAATCCGGATAATTTGTCAGAAAACGTTTGCATAAGAATGAAGGACACCACTGCCCTTCATTCTCATCTTCATCTTCTTACCGGTTCGGAGGATTCGGCTTTATCCCAAAGGATCCTCTTCTTCACCTCCATCGGATATATCCGGATTTTCAGGCTTGCCTTCATTGCCCTGGCTGCCGTCGGTATAATCCGTATCGGGCATTGCCATCCGGGTGACGCTCATCTTGTCCAGCATCGCGTTGAAGGCCTTTCCCGGAAAGAAGAGAATACGCTTACGCACAATATTGCTTGCCGTCACCCCCTCTTGCGTATCGGCGCATTTTCCCACAAAAGAAGGGCGGAAAAGCCCGAAATCTCCTAAACGGACAGTCTTTCCGTCCTCTATTTCTTCCGACATGATGTCTACAAGGCCGGCAGCCACCAAATCCACCGTTTTCCTGTGGATACCGAGGATACGGCTCACTTTGGCACACAATTTATCAGTGCCTAACTCGCCTGACCCTACGGATTTGGCTACATACTTCACATTTTTATCCTTGTCGAAACCGAATACACGTTTAGCTACTACATACTGAAGTCCCATAATTTTTAATGTTTTAAAAGGTTATTATATAATAATGTAACAGGCCGGAGCCCTTTATCTTTTTCAAGAAGCGAAAGTTCACTGCGAGGCCTCAACAGTTCTGCATTTGTTTCTCAAATCCGATGTTGCAAAGTTAGGGGGAGAATGACGGAAACGCAAGGAAAGGGCATCTACAACCATTTTGCGTAAACACCTAAACAGCAAACAGTTAAAAAAAAGCATCTCTACAACAGTAAAAATCAGGCGGGAAAGGAATTTGAAAGAAACAGGGGCAATCTCTACAATCCGGACTGATAAATCACAGATTATCAATGCCTGACTCTGATATACTCTCTACAATTAAGTGCTTAAACCCTCAGGTTCGGTTTACAGTCGGAGCCGGCTGTATTCACCCAACGAATACACCGCCTGCCCGGCCCTCTCTTTATCTGCTTACTCAAACCCCTCCGACGATTTACTAAATCTCCGGCAATGATTTACTAAATCTCCCCCAACGTTTTAGTAAATCTCCATCCATCCCATAAAACCCACCCGAAGATTGGTTGAAATTCCCCTGCCTTCATTACCTTTGCAACCTGAAACATACTCAAAAAAAAAACAAGCATCATGACTAAAATACTGATAGCCGTATTCCTGGGCGGCGGCACCGGCAGCCTATTACGCTATTGCGTACAAATGGCCCTTCACGAACGGATAGTGCCCTACTCCTTTCCCTGGGCCACGTTTGCCGTCAACATAACCGGAAGTTTTCTGATAGGGCTGTTCTATGCCTTGTCCGCACGTTTCAACCTATCTACGGAAGTACGCATGTTGCTGACCACCGGATTGTGCGGCGGCTTCACCACCTTTTCCACATTCTCCAATGACGGATTGATCCTGATGAAACAAGGATTCTACGGACTGTTCGCCACATATACTCTATTAAGTATCCTGCTGGGCATATTCGCTGCATTGGGCGGAAGCATCGTAGGGCGAACTTTTTAAAATCACAGTCATAAGGGAAAGTCCGAACCATTTTCCACTTTCGTTTGTTATTGTTCATAGAATTTACACTTAAAACAGAAGAAGATGAAAATAGAAAAGATTATCGGACGTGAAATCCTCGATTCAAGAGGAAACCCCACTGTGGAAGTTGATGTGATTTTGGAGTCGGGCTTCACCGGCCGGGCTTCCGTACCCTCCGGCGCATCCACTGGCGAACATGAGGCTTTGGAACTGCGCGACGGCGACAAAAAACGCTACGGCGGCAAAGGTGTGCTGAAAGCCGTCAACAACATCAACAACATCATCGCTCCCAAACTGGTCGGTATGTCGGCCCTTGAACAAATGAGCATCGACCATGCCATGCTGGCACTGGACGGTACAAAAACCAAGTCCAATCTGGGCGCCAATGCCATTCTGGGCGTTTCACTTGCCGTAGCCAAAGCAGCCGCAGCCTATCTTGACGTCCCCCTCTATCGCTATATAGGCGGAACAAACACCTACGTGATGCCTGTTCCGATGATGAACATCATCAACGGCGGTTCGCACAGTGACGCCCCTATTGCTTTTCAGGAATTTATGATACGCCCGGTAGGGGCAACTTCTTTTCGTGAAGGCCTGCGCATGGGTGCAGAAGTGTTCCACGCCTTGAAGAAGGTGCTGCACGACCGCGGCCTCAGCACCGCCGTCGGCGATGAAGGCGGCTTTGCTCCCGCCCTGGCAGGAACAGAAGATGCTTTGGACTCAATCATTGCCGCCATTAAAGCTGCCGGCTACGAACCGGGCAAAGACGTGATGATTGCCATGGACTGCGCTTCTTCCGAATTCTATCACGACGGAATTTACGACTATGGCAAATTTGAAGGTGAGAAAGGCAAAAAACGTACAGCCAGCGAACAGGTGGACTATCTGGAAGAACTGATCAACAAATATCCGATAGACTCTATCGAGGACGGAATGAGCGAAAACGACAGGGAAGGCTGGAAGAAACTGACCGACCGCATCGGAAACCGCTGCCAGTTGGTGGGTGACGACCTGTTTGTCACCAATGTGGATTTTCTTGCCATGGGCATCGAAAAAGGATGCGCAAACTCCATACTCATCAAGGTAAACCAAATCGGCTCCCTGACAGAGACTCTGAATGCCATCGAAATGGCACACCGCCATGGATACACCACTGTTACCTCACACCGTTCGGGCGAAACGGAAGACTCCACCATTGCCGACATTGCCGTAGCCACCAACAGCGGACAAATCAAGACCGGTTCCTTGAGCCGTTCGGACCGCATGGCCAAATATAACCAACTGCTACGCATCGAGGAGGAACTGGGGAATAACGCCATATATGGATACAGAAGAATCAAAAAAGGATAGTGAGCAATGAGATATAAAAAAGAAAAGAGATGTATCGGCTGATACATCTCTTTTCTTTTTGAGCCTCTTGTCGGATTCGAACCAACGACCCCGAGATTACAAATCACGTGCTCTGGCCAACTGAGCTAAAGAGGCGGGTGGGTAAGCTATCTACATCGCGCCGCTACAACCAACTACCTTTGCTGCGATCAAGCCCTGGAGGATTCGAAGGGAGCTGGCCGTATAGGACTTACCCGTTTTGCGAGTGCAAAGGTAGATAAAATTTTTAAATCCGCAATACCTTGCCCTAACTTTTTTCAACTTTAACAAGAATACAGGGTCTACAACCAATATTATTTATAACTTTGCGCCATATTTCTAAGAAAAATGGCAGAAAATAAAGGTTACATGCAATATGCAATGTTGTTCGGCACCTATCTGGGCGGATATTGGATTTTAAAATTCATCCTTTTCCCTTTGGGCCTGACAACTCCGTTTTTATCTTTCCTCTTTATGGGACTTACGATATGCGTTCCCTTTATGGGGTATTACTACGTACGAATGTACCGTAATACAGCATGCGGCGGCAGCATCAGTTTCCTGCACGCATGGATATTCACAGTGTTCATGTACATGTTCGCCGCATTATTGACGGCAATGGCACATTACATTTATTTCCGTTTCATAGACCACGGATTTGTCATCAATGCCTACGAATCACAAATTGATATTTTGAAACAAAGCGGCGTACCCGGCATAGAAGCCTATGCCGATGTATTTCAAGAGACACTGGACAATGTAAAATCGCTCACCCCCATAGACATTACCATGCAATTGGTGTCATGGAACGTGTTTTGCGGTTCGCTGCTGGCCCTTCCCACCGCCTTATTCGTAATGAAACGCAAGAAAGAATGACAAGCGACGGCAGATTTCAGATAAACCAGGCATAGTGTAACATAGTTAAAATCATAAATAAGCAAATGGATATTTCAGTAGTCATTCCTTTATATAATGAAGAAGAGTCTCTTCCGGAATTGTTTGCATGGATTGAGAGGGTAATGAAAGCTCATAACTTTTCTTATGAAATTATTTTCGTTAACGACGGAAGTACCGACCACTCCTGGCAGATAATAGAGCAGCTGCAAGCCGGCTCGGACAAAGTACGGGGAATAAAATTCCGCCGTAATTATGGCAAGTCGCCGGCACTCTATTGCGGTTTTGACCAAGCGCAAGGAAATGTCGTGATTACAATGGACGCAGACTTACAGGACAGTCCCGACGAAATTCCGGAACTATACCGCATGATTACGGAAGAAGGCTACGACCTGGTATCCGGCTGGAAGCAGAAAAGATATGACCCCTTGTCAAAAACCATACCGACCAAGCTGTTCAACGCTACCGCACGTAAGGTTTCCGGCATAAAAAACCTGCATGATTTTAATTGCGGCCTGAAAGCCTACCGCAAAGAGGTGATAAAAAACATAGAAGTGTACGGTGAAATGCACCGTTACATACCCTACCTCGCCAAAAATGCCGGTTTCAAGAAGATCGGCGAGAAAGTGGTGCATCATCAGGCACGAAAATTCGGCAAAACCAAATTCGGCGGCTGGAACCGTTTCTTTAACGGTTATCTGGATTTAATTTCCCTTTGGTTCCTTTCCACCTTCGGCATCAAGCCTATGCACTTCTTCGGCATATTGGGATCGCTGATGTTTTTCATCGGATTCATTGCCGTAATTATTGTCGGCGCCAGCAAACTGTATTACATGAATCAAGGCATGCCATACCGACTTGTGACAGACTCCCCTTATTTCTATCTGTCATTAACATCCATGATTATCGGAACCCAACTGTTTGTGGCAGGTTTCCTCGGAGAACTGATATCCCGCAATGCGCCGGAACGTAACAAGTATCAAATCGAGAAAATGATTTAACCATGAAAGCATTAGTCAAATTCATCATAACCGGAACCATTCTCTTCCCTATCCTTAGCGTAGTAATATCTTGTTCGGAAGAAGCGGACTGCTCAATGGCCACACGAGCCATGATGCAGTGTTACTTCTACACATTAGACCCCGAAACAGAAGTTGTTTCCAATGATACGTTGGACTCGCTGACTGTCACCGCTTTCGGTACGGATTCCATTATCATCAACAACCAGAAGAAAGTGCATGACCTCTCACTTCCGTTAAGATATACCGCCGACTCCACCGTACTTGTATTCCGTTACAGCAAAACATTGACAGATACACTCGTTGTTTATCAAACCAATACACCTTACTTCCTGTCAATGGACTGCGGTTATCAAATGAAACAGAGCATTAAAGATGTCAATTACAGCCGTCACAGTCTTGATTCTATTCGCATTGTAAATAAAGAAGCCGGAATTTATGGTACAGAAAATCTTAAACTATTCTATTAGTCTGGCACTCTGTTTACTGCTGTCTCTCCCATTGCAGGCACAAAACAGTAATATCTCCGCCCCACCGGCAACCACTCCGCCCAAAACGGAAAAAAAGGATGCCAAGGAGGAGGTGCACTACCCTCTCTACAACGGCATCTCCATCAGCGCAGATTTATGGGGTCCCGGAGGCAAACTGCTTGGAAGTGACTTTTTCAGTAGCGAGGTAGCGGTTGACGTAAGCCTCAAAAACCGTTTTTTCCCAACGGTAGAATTCGGCTATGGCAACACAGATACCTGGAGCGACAAAGGAATACATTATAAAACCGGCGCTCCCTATTTTCGCATCGGCATGGATTATAACGCACTCTATAACAAGAAACATGGCCACATGATACTTGTGGGTCTGCGCTATGCAGCAACCAGCTTCAAATACGATGTGGAATCATTGACTGTCAGCGACCCTGAATACGGTGGTAGCTTAGGCAATCCGAACCTGATAGACGGTATCTGGGGAGGCAGTCTGCCTTTTGACCATAAAGGGATGAAAGGTTCAATGCAATGGGCGGAATTTTGTGTCGGCATACGGGCACATGTGTGGAAAAGCCTGTATATGGGCTGGGCATTACGCTTCAAATTCCGTCTGAGTTCTTCCGTTGCCGAATATGGAGACCCATGGTACGTACCGGGTTATGGCAAATACAACGGAAACACCACAGGGGTCACTTATACAATAATCTATAAATTACCATTCTAAAACAATGACAGGATTAGAAATCTGGTTGCTTGCCATAGGACTTGCAATGGATTGTTTCGCAGTATCTATTGCCAGCGGTATTATATTGAAACGTGTTCGGATGCGTCCGATGCTGATAATGGCACTGGCTTTCGGTTTTTTTCAGGCACTCATGCCGCTACTTGGCTGGATAGGAGCCAGCTTTTTCAGCCATCTCATTGAAAACATAGACCATTGGATAGCTTTTGCTATTCTGGCTTTTCTTGGAGGGCGTATGGTCTTGGAATCTTTCAAAGATGAAGATTGCAGACATGAATTTGACCCTACCAGCCTAAAAGTGGTTTCGGCATTAGCGGTAGCCACCAGTATCGACGCCCTGGCAGTCGGTGTTTCATTTGCATTTCTGGGTGTCCGCAGTTTTTCATCCATACTGCCTTCTATCGGCATCATAGGATTTGTATCATTTGCCTTATCATTTGTCGGACTGATGTTCGGTATCCGTTTCGGATGCGGCATTGCCCGCAAATTACGCGCGGAACTCTGGGGTGGCGTCATCCTTATTATCATAGGCACAAAGATATTGATAGAGCACCTGTTTTGCAGTTGATATCAAGAATAGAAAGCCCCAAATCCCAATAGATAACAGAGAAAAGCCGGAGGAGGATTATCCTTTTGAGGGTTATTAACTTAGCATTAAATATTATGGACAAGAAAGTACAACGGAATTTTTTGTGGGTTGCCTTGCTTGTATTAGGCACTATCGGAATACTCGCACGACACAATCGTGCCATCCCTTATCGAACCGCCAGCGGGCTGATTTTTGGAACAGTATATAACATAACTTACCAGTATGACAGCGATCTGAAGTCCGAAATTGAAGCAGAGCTCAAACGTTTTGACGGTTCGTTATCCCCTTTCAACGATACGGCCACTATTACGCGTATCAACCGAAACGAAGACATCATCCCCGACACTTTCTTTATTAATGTATTCCGCCGCAGCATGGAAATATCCCAAGAGACCGGAGGGGCCTTTGACATTACAGTAGCTCCGTTGGCCAATGCTTGGGGGTTCGGATTCAAGAAAGGTGCATTCCCTGATTCAGCTATGATAGACAGCCTATTAGATATTACAGGTTATTCAAAAGTTTCATTATCTGCCGAAGGGAAGGTTATCAAACAAGACCCTCGCATCATGCTTTCATGTAGCGCCGTAGCCAAAGGTTACGCAGTGGATGTCATTGCACAATTATTAGAAAAAAAAGGCATCGGTAACTTCATGGTGGATATAGGCGGTGAAGTAGTGGTTCGCGGAGAAAACCCGAAGAAAAGTTTATGGCGCATCGGCATCAACAAGCCGGTAGATGACTCACTTGCCGTAAATCAAGAGTTACAAACCATATTGCAAGTGACCGACATGGGCATCGCCACTTCAGGCAATTACCGGAACTATTACTACAAAGACGGAAAGAAATATGCTCACACCATAGATCCACGCACAGGATACCCTGTACAACATAACATCTTGTCGGCAACAGTCATTGCCCGGGATTGCATGAGCGCCGACGCCTACGCTACCGCTTTCATGGTCATGGGACTGGAAGAGGCCGAACGTTTTGCCAATGCTCACCCCGATCTCGACGCATGTTTCATATATACGGATGACAAGGGGGAATTCCAAATGTTCTACACGAAAGGTATGAACAAATATATCACAGGAAAATAATAATATAGAGGATTGGATTAGCGGAAAGAGATCCGCTAATCCAATCCTCTATTTATAAAAGACAAAATATACCGCCAATACCAAGCAGACAAATGCCGCAAAATGATTCCAATGCAAAGACTCTCCTTTAAAGAGAACAGTGGTAAATATCGTAAAAATAATAAGTGTCACCACTTCCTGAATAACTTTTAACTGCATTAACGAAAAAGGACCGCCATTACCGATAAAACCAATACGATTTGCCGGAATCTGAAATGCATACTCTGCCAAAGCTATCATCCACGAAAACAAAATTACAGCATAAAGTGGCCAATTGGAAATTACTTTCATTTCCTGCAATTTCAAATGCCCGTACCAAGCAAATGTCATAAAGACATTGGATACAATCAATAGTAGAATAGTATAAAAAGCTTTCATATAATGATTACTTAAATGAGGTTACTTACTAACTTCTTTAATCTTATTTTAATTTCCTCGGCAACAACTCTTCCTGCACATTACTCATACTCCCCCATAAGCTATATCGGGCTTCCGGATTCATTTCTTCCAGTTGGTGCAAGATTCTTTTCATCGCACTCCGGCTTGACTGCGATTCATAAGGGCAGTTCTTCACTTGTTTCCGATATGCCCTTATCTCTGCCAGTTCCATTAAATCCGCCTCATGCACAAGACACATGGGCCGGATGATTGTCATATCAAACTTCTTCATTACCAATCGCGGCGGCATTGAACTGAATGTACCCTGATAAGTAATATTCATCAGCAAGGTCTCCAGAATATCATCCATATGATGTCCCAAGGCTATCTTGTTGCACTGTTGCTCCTTTGCCACAGTAAACAAAGCTTTCCGCCGATTCCAAGAACATAAAAAACAAGGTGACTTACGAGTGTCCGTACTTGCATCAAACTCCGTTTCATACAGAACAAAAGGTATCCCACATGACTCCGTATAATTTCTGAGATAATCCACATCACTTTGATAAGGAATGTTCTTCATTACCACATGAACAGCAATAACAGAAAATCTCGGCTTCAAAATCCGGGAACGACGCGCCAACAATTCAACCAGCGCCAGAGAATCTTTTCCTCCGGAAAGTCCGATAAGAATCCGATCGCCCTCTTCTATAAGCCCATATTCCACCACTCCTTTACCGAACCGCTTTTCAATACGCCGCAAAGTCTTTTCTTCCTCTGTAAATTGTGCCATAAAAATCATTTAAAAATCGGCTGCAAAAGTAGTTGAAAAGAATCATTTAAAGAAGAATTAACATAATAGAATCACAGAAAACCGCTTTATTCCCGATAAATTTGTATTTTTGAACTCATTAAAAAGATTTTCATATATGAAGAAAAAATATATACTGCTTTTGTTATTAGGTTTCTTTGGAATGAATATTTCAGCGCAAACCCTTACACAAGCTAAAGCGCTCTATGAGAAAGGCCAATATGACCAAGCCAAACCAGCTTTTAAAAAATTCGTCAAATCACAGCCTAACAACGGAAGTTATAATCTGTGGTATGGCGTGTGCTGTTTAAACACAGGGGAAGCGGAGGAAGCTATCAAGTATTTAGAAACAGCCGTAAAACGTCGGGCTGCCGGTGGGCAGCTTTATTTGGCACAGGCCTATAATGCCACCTACCGATTTGAAGATGCAGTCAACACTTTCGAAGAATATATTGCCGAACTGACCAAAAGAAGACGCCCTACAGCCGAAGCGGAAAAACTGTTGGAAAAAAGCAAAGCAAACCTCCGTATGCTAAAAGGCGTAGAGGAAGTCTGCTTCATTGACAGTTTTGTGGTAGACAAAAAAGATTTTCTCAAAGCATACAAAATCAGCCCCGAATCCGGCAAACTTTTTATGTATGACACCTACTTTAAAAACTCCAATGGCAAGGGTGGCACTGTGTACGAAACAGAATTGGGAAATAAAATCTATTATAGCGAATTGCAGAAAGACAGCACACTCAACATCCTATCACGCAACAAGATGATGGATGAATGGGGCAAAGGCAACATGCTTCCCGGCAGTATCAATGAATCAATGAATGCCAACTATCCTTATGTGTTGGCAGACGGCATCACTATTTATTATGCCGCAGACGGTCCTGCATCTATGGGAAACTATGATATTTTTGTAACGCGCTATAACATGAATACAGACACCTATCTGGCTCCGGAGAATGTAGGCATGCCTTTCAACTCCCCCTACAACGATTATATGTATGTTATAGACGAATTCAATAACTTAGGCTGGTTTGCATCAGACCGTTATCAGCCGGAGGATAAAGTCTGCATATATGTATTCATTCCGGCATCATCCAAACAGGTATACAACTATGAAAACATGGATAAAGGCAAATTGATAAAACTTGCCCAACTTCATTCCATTAAGGATACATGGACAGATGAAAACTTAGTGGCTGATGCCCAAAGCCGGTTACAAAAAGTGATGCAGGAAAAGCCGGAAATAAAGAAACATCATGAATTCGAATTTGTGATTGATGACCAGCATATCTATCACTATGCGACCGATTTCCGTTCTCCACAGGCAAAAGCACAATTCAAAAAATATCTTCAATTGAAAGAAAGCTATCATCAGCAACAGAGTAAACTGGAAAATATACGTACCCAATATTCTCGTGCCAATCAAAACGAAAAAGCCCAAATGGCTCCAGCTATACTTGACTTGGAAAAACGTGTACAACAATTGGCCACGGAAATAGATCAATCTGTTATCCAAGTGCGTAAATTAGAAAAACAAACCATTAAATAGAAAAACTATGGACATCTTCATTATCATAGTATTAGTCGTAGCAGCAGTTATACTGTTCTTAGTGGAATTATTCATAGTACCGGGTATCAGCATCGCCGGTTTTCTGGCAGGCGGTTGCATCATTTATGCCAATTATTATGCATTTACCAATATAGGAACAACAGCAGGCTTCATCACACTTGCCGTATCTGCCATAGCCTGTGTTGGCTCGCTGATATGGTTTATGCGTTCCAAAACTTTAGACAAGATAGCCTTGAAAAAGAATATTACTTCAAAGATAGACCGAAGCGCCGAAGAAAAAGTGAAAATAGGCGACACAGGTGTTACAACGACCCGCCTTGCCCTTATCGGATATGCTGAAATAAACGGCGATATCGTAGAAGTCAAATCCACAGATGGTTTTCTGAATGAGAAAACTCCTATTATAGTAAACCGCATTACAGACGGAGTAATACTTGTGGAGAAGAAAAAAGTAAATCATAAATCACCAATAATCAATTAAGTAATAAGTAATCACTAATAACTAAAATCATGGATCCAAGCACAATGTATCTCACTGCCTTCATTATTGTAGGTGGTATTATTTTCCTGGTACTGTTTTTCCATTACGTACCGTTTTTCCTATGGTTATCCGCTAAAGTTTCGGGGGTAAACATATCACTGGTCCAACTATTTCTGATGCGTATCCGTAATGTACCGCCTTACATCATTGTGCCGGGTTTGATTGAAGCACATAAAGCCGGTCTAAGCAACATCACACGTGACGAATTAGAAGCACACTACCTTGCAGGAGGTCACGTTGAGAAAGTGGTGCATGCTTTGGTATCTGCTTCCAAAGCCAACATTGAATTGCCTTTCCAAATGGCTACTGCCATTGACCTTGCCGGACGTGATGTGTTCGAAGCTGTTCAAATGTCTGTAAACCCTAAAGTTATTGACACCCCACCTGTTACGGCTGTGGCAAAAGATGGAATTCAGCTGATTGCCAAAGCTCGTGTAACTGTACGTGCCAATATCCGGCAATTGGTGGGTGGTGCCGGAGAAGATACTATTTTAGCTCGTGTTGGCGAAGGTATCGTATCATCTATCGGTTCTTCCGAAAATCATAAATCTGTTCTGGAAAATCCGGATTCTATTTCCAAATTGGTACTTCGCAAAGGATTGGATGCCGGTACCGCTTTTGAAATTCTATCTATCGATATTGCCGACATTGACATAGGCAAAAACATTGGTGCCGCTTTGCAAATAGACCAAGCAAATGCAGACAAGAACATTGCTCAAGCCAAAGCTGAGGAACGTCGCGCCATGGCAGTTGCCAGTGAGCAGGAAATGAAAGCCAAAGCACAGGAAGCACGCGCCAAAGTTATTGAAGCAGAAGCAGAAGTTCCTAAGGCTATGGCAGAAGCATTCCGTAATGGTAATTTAGGTATAATGGATTATTATCGCATGAAAAACATCGAAGCCGATACTTCGATGCGCGAAAACATTGCCAAACCGACAACAGGCATATCCAACCAACCATTAAGCAAATAACCGGTAAAGCGATTGATATAAACGTCGGAACTGGTGAACAGAAACCGGTTACCGACGTTTTCTATTTATAAACAATCATAATATCCTGTAACATGAAAAAGTATTTTGCATCTTCCGAACTAATTATCAATGAAGACGGTTCCGTTTTCCATTTGCATGTAAAGCCCGAATGGCTGGCAGATAAAATAATCCTCGTAGGTGATCCCGGCCGGGTAGCGCTGGTTGCTTCCCACTTCGAAAATAAAGAATGTGAAGTAGAGAGTCGCGAATTCAAAACAATTACAGGTACTTATAAAGGCAAACGTATCACCGTTGTCTCCACCGGTATTGGTTGCGACAATATTGATATTGTCATGAATGAATTGGATGCGCTAGCCAATATTGATTTCCAAACGCGGGAAGAAAAAAACAACTGCGCCAATTAGAACTGGTACGCATCGGCACTTGTGGTGGCCTACAGCCTTATACCCCCGTAGGGACCTTCGTTTGTTCTGCCAAATCGATAGGTTTCGACGGCTTACTGAACTTCTATGCCGGACGTAACTCTGTTTGCGACCTTCCTTTTGAACGTGCTTTCCTCAATCATATGGGCTGGTCGGGCAATATGTGTGCTCCCGCTCCCTATGTTATTGATGCAAGTGCAGAGCTGATAGATCGCATAGCCGGAGATGACATGGTGCGTGGTGTTACCATTGCAGCCGGTGGTTTCTTTGGTCCACAAGGACGTGAGCTACGTGTGCCATTAGCAGACCCATATCAAAATGAGAAAATCGAAAAATTCGAATACAATGGCTACAAAATCACTAATTTTGAAATGGAGAGTTCCGCATTGGCAGGCCTCAGCCGCCTAATGGGACATAAAGCCATGACGGTCTGCATGGTAATTGCCAACCGATTAATAAAAGAAGCCAATACAGGATATAAAAACACTATTGATCACCTGATTCTTAAGGTACTCGAACGAATTTAAAAGATTATACGCAAAGCCTTGAACGTTTCTTTCAGACCGCGATCTAAAGCTTTCCAATAATCTTATAACATCCAGCTTGCTATGCCCTATTGTTGTTCCGTATAATATAAATGTTCCATTACGGCAACAACAGGCATAGGCTGTGATGCCTAATCACACTTTTCTATTACTATGCACCATCCTGCTCAGGAAATTTAAATTTCTTAAACAGACCATCTATCTACAAAAAATTAAAATCATCTTATTTTGCATCCCTATCATTACTTTTCTAATAGAAGTTATAGCCAGCCTATATAGATGCTTCATCTAAAGTTATTGATTTATATAAAGTTACAATAAAAGCCAAGAAGTTACATCATTTTTTTATGATAAACCGTTATCTTTGTCGAATAAAAACAAACTGAAAATCATGAACCAAGATACGATCTGTGCCATAGCCACTGCCCAGGGAGGGGCTATTGGATGTATTCGAGTTTCCGGACCGGAAGCTATCGAAATCACATCCCGTATTTTTACCCCTGCCATTAGCAATAAAAGGTTGGAGGAGAGCAAACCTTATACGCTTACTTTTGGACGGATTCATGAAGGTTCTGAAATTATAGATGAAGTGCTTATCAGCTTGTTTCGTGCTCCTCACTCCTATACAGGTGAAAACAGTACAGAAATCACATGTCATGGTTCAGCCTACATTTTACAAAAAGTGCTACAGCTATTGATTAAGAATGGTTGCCGCATGGCCCAACCGGGCGAATACACTCAACGTGCATTTCTTAATGGAAAAATGGATTTAAGTCAAGCGGAAGCCGTTGCCGACCTTATCGCTTCATCTTCCGCAGCGACTCATCGTCTTGCCATGAGCCAAATGCGCGGTGGTTTCAGCAAAGAACTTACCACTCTACGCAACCAGTTACTACATTTCACCTCACTCATTGAGCTTGAACTGGATTTTAGTGATCACGAGGAATTGGAATTTGCCGATCGCTCCGAACTTTGTCTGTTAGCGGATAACATTGAAAAAGTCATTGTTCGCTTAGTGAACTCTTTTAGTGTAGGCAACGCAATTAAGAATGGCATTCCGGTAGCTATCATTGGCGAAACAAATGCAGGAAAATCCACCCTACTTAATGTCTTGTTAAATGAAGAAAAAGCCATAGTCAGCGATATTCATGGTACAACACGCGATGTGATAGAGGATACGGTTAATATAGGTGGAATTACTTTCCGCTTCATTGATACGGCAGGTATTCGTGAAACCAACGACACAATTGAAAGTCTTGGTATTGAACGTACTTTCCAAAAGTTGGACCAGGCAGAAATCGTTCTTTGGATGATTGATGCTACAAATGCCCAAACTCAAATCACACAACTATCCAGCCAACTTCTTCCCCGCTGTAGAGCCAAACAACTCATCCTTGTTTATAATAAAGTCGATCTGGTGGCTAATATACAGAATGATATCCCTACCAATTTCCCTGACGACGTAAAATCAATCGTCATATCTGCTAAAAAACGAGAACATATCGAAGAACTGCAACAAATGCTAATAACATCTGCACATCTTCCTACCATTACTCAAAATGACGTTATTGTTACCAATGTCCGCCACTATGAAGCATTAAACAATGCATTAGAAGCTATCCACCGAGTACAAGAAGGCTTGGTAAATAATCTTTCCGGAGATTTCGTGTCACAAGATATTCGGGAATGTATTTTCCATTTGAGTGATATTGCAGGAGAGGTGACAAATGATATGGTATTACATAATATATTCCAACATTTTTGCATCGGCAAGTAAGTGGTGATTACCAACGATTAGTATATATCATCAATGATTATTAAGGCGTTCATTTTGAACGCCTTTCTTTTTAGCCTTATAAGCGATGATTATCGTTTATAGGGCTTTTTCAGCTCATTTTTGTACCGTATTTGTTGCTCGCTTGTTACTCTCCGATTTTAGGTCGGAAAGGTCGTGGACACACTGGTACGTCATGGTACGTGGTGGTACGCGATGAAACAGATTTGGCGAAATAAACGGATAAATAATGAGTAGTAAAATCGACATTCAGAAAAGATGTAAGTGGTGCAATGCTGTTTTCACAGCCCATAAGAGCACCACGGAGTATTGTTCTCACCGATGTGTCAACCTTGCCTATAAAGACAGGGTTAGGAAACAGCGTATTGAAAGTTTGCAACACGAATTAGGGAAAATCATAAAGACACCTCCTAATTTGAACAAGGAGTATCTTACTCCGTCAGAAGTAGCCGTGTTATTAAACATTGGGCGTACTTCTATATATCGCTATATCCGCAATGGAGTAATCAAGGTAATCCGATTTGAAAGAAAAACCCTTGTTCGTAGAGCTGACATAGAAGATATGACAGACTTTATTGTTCCAGAAACAGAGAACAAACAGTTAAAAGAAAAAGCCCCTATCACCGACTTCTACACCACAGCAGAAGTGAAAGAGAAATACCATGTAAACGAGTCATGGATATTTGTGGTAGCCAAGAAGAACAATATCCCTCGAACTTTCAATCGTGGCAAGACCTACTGGAGCAAGAAGCACATGGACGCTTACTTTGCCAAGAAAGCCCCAAATCCTGACATTACCGAATGGTATAGCACACAGGAAATGCAGGAAAAATTCAGTATGACCTTATCCGCCATCTACTGTTTCGCTTCTAAGAATGCCATTCCGAAGAAGAAAGAGGGAATCATAGTGTACTATTCCAAGAAGCATGTAGATATAGCTAAGGGCATTGCAGCACCCGAAGAACCACAATATTATACGGTGGCCGAAGCAATGGAAAAGTTCAATCTTACTCGTGACCAGCTCTATCATTATGCGAAGTACCATAATATCCACAAGGTCAAGAAAGGCAAATACACGCTTATCTCCAAACTTGAATTGGATAAACTACTTGCCGCCCCAAAGATTGAATAAGTTATTTATCGGTGAATGTACCCACCATTGAATCACTCTATTCCTTTGCACCAAACAAATGTAAAACTCTAAATATTAAACAGTATGTCACACACGTGTACAAAAGTAACAGTTCGACAAAGAGCGATTAGGAATAATCGTATTTCCTTGTATCTGGATTATTATCCGGCAGTCCGTAACCCCGAAACGATGCAGATGAGCCGCAGGGAATACCTCGGTATCTACATCTATGCCCACCCCAAAAACGAAATGGAACGGGAGTTCAACAACGATATGTTGAACAAGGCAGAGGCTATCCGTTGCATCCGGGTACAATCACTCATCAATGAAGAATTTGGTTTCTTGGATAAGACCAAGCAAAAAGCCGATTTCCTCGCCTATTTCAAGAAGATGTGTCGGAACAAAGACCAGAAATGGCAATTCGTCTATCAGCATTTCTACAACTTCGTCAAGGGACAATGTACCTTTGGCGATGTAAATGTAGACTTATGCAAAAAATTCCGTGAATACTTGCTGAATGCCAAGCAACTCAAACATAGCAACCGACCCATGTCCCTCAATTCGGCATCCGGCTACTACTCTACTTTCAGAGGATTATTGAAGATTGCCTATCGGGACAAATGGTTTCGTGAGAACATCAATGACTATCTTGATAAGATTGAGCCACAAGATGTGAAGAAAGAGTATCTGACTCTGAACGAAGTGAAGCAACTCGCAGCCACTCCTTGCGACATCCCCGTATTGAAAGCAGCCTCTTTGTTTGCTTGTCTGACAGGTTTACGCATCAGTGATATTCTAAACCTGCAATGGGAAGACTTCACTATCGCCCCCGACCAAGGCTATTGTTTACGTATCAGAACACAGAAAACCCAGACGGAAGCGACACTCCCCATCAGTTACGAAGCCTACGAACTATGCGGCACACCCGGAACAGGCAAGGTTTTCAAGGATTTGAAGCGAAGTATGATTAATTACCCACTGAAAAGCTGGCTCAAAAAGGCAGGAATAACGAAACCGATAACCTTCCACGGATTTCGTCACTCGTATGCCGTCATACAAATATCCTTAGGTACAGATATTTACACAGTATCAAAGATGCTAACGCATAAGAACGTGTCCACAACTCAAATATATGCCGATTTGGTCAATTCCAAGAAGCGAGAAACAGCCAATAAAATATCACTCAAGTAAATTGTAACTATGAAACGAGGAATCATAACCAACAAAGGGCTAGGCATCCATATTTCTGATGGCGAAGTATGGATGACCACTTGGGAACTTGCAGACTTGTTTTATACAACGGCTGGAGCTATCCATGCAGCAATCAAGAGAATCTTGAAAACCAATATTTTGAAGAGCCACGAAGTTTGTAAGTACATCAAATTGGAGAATGGGAACAATGCCGATGTGTATAATCTCGATATGGTTGTAGCCTTATCTTATCAAATAGACACCGGACATTCCATAGTATTCAGAGAATGGCTAATAAACAAAGTCGCTCATAATCAAGATTACAACATCCTTTTATATCTCAACAAGGGTACAAACCATACATTGTATTGCTAATAAGCTATATCTCTATACCCTATTGATTATCTGCATTGTTTCACCCCAAATGATGCAGATAATTTCTGTTTTTAAGATACACAAGTCTATTTACCCAACTATTTTCATTCAAAAACAAGAAATTTGCAATACGCTTATTATTAGGAGTGTAACGTGGTGAAAAGTGATGAAATATATCGTCAAAAGCCCATTAACAAGCAAAACTATGGATTTTCTCAAAAATTAATCCTATATATTTGCACACAAACGATTAATACATCTCACTATGGAACAGAGAAAGATAGAACATATAACATTGCATCTGATTGTTTTTGGTACAATCGCAATCATTGGTGTTTTAGCCCGTCAGACCGTACTTCACTATGGTTGGGACGAGTTCAGCAGCTACCTTATTCTTGTAGTATGCTCTATTGTCATTGGAGCAATCTATCTCAATCTGCAAATAGCATTCAGACAACTCCTTTCCCCAACAATAGAAAGATGCTTTATGAGATTTGAGAGCTATCGCAACAAAACGGTGGTAGCTGAAATTCCAATAGAACATCATGAAGTTATTGAAAGTGCAGCAGATATAGAATCTATCGTTTCAGAATCTGAAATCGAAAATGAAACTCCATCTGACACCACAGAAGAAGTTTCTACTCTCTCGCTTTCAGAATCCAATGAAGACAGTACAGAGCTTCCAAAGAATGAAGCCACATCTTCTATTATCAATAATACTCCCATAGAAGAATCCAGCCAGCCAACAGAATATGAGATATACCACGCTACCGCTATGGCTGAAAAAGAACGAGCATCGCAAAAAAAATTAGATAAAGTTCTCACATATATAAAACAAACTTTGGTTCTCTATCTTAACGAAACTGACCTTAATCGCTTATGTGGATATGTTACAGAATACTACTTATCAGATTCTTTGCCTAAAGTCGAACCTATAAAGGTAGATTCTCAATTAAAGACCATCGACATTATGCACTTTGGATGGAATATCGGTAAGGCATTCGGCAAACCACGTTTACAGACTGCCACATTTATAAAGAGGGTATTTGCCCATACCCTCAGTGATTCGGAAATATCTACCATTGAACGTAAAATGTCGCACACGGAATCCGTATGCAAGATTAAATTGGATAGGAGAATAGCATAAAATCACCACATATAATGACAACATAAATAGTCAAAGCGAACTTGATTTTTCAATTATTGACAAATACGCTTTTATTCCTTGTAGCTTATTCTTTATAGATTCGTGCGTTGAGAGTTGCTTGGATAGTATTGCTATCTTTTTTTTATAACCCAAAGGAGCAAGAAGTCGGTTGTTTTGGCATATTACACCTGTTATAATAGGATTTTTAGTTTGATAATGTGTCTTTTTGTGACTGATTCTGAATCCAGACTTTTTAATGATTGCAAGGAACTGAGGTACTAGATTTTTAAAATCAACTTTAGATGATAAAGTTATATCGTCAACAAACATTGAAAATTTAATATGATGCTCCTTTGCTAACTGGTCAATTTCCATGCCTATGGGTTTAAATACCAAATTAGCAATTAAAGTTGAGGTTGGAATACCTTGCGGAACTTGATATTTATGAGTAGTTAGTTTAGTTAATATTCTTGCTATAGCAGGCGTACAGCCCTCTCGAAGAAACATTTGAAAAACTTGCTTATGAGAAATTGATGGAAAAAATGACTTCAAGTCTGTCGTAAATATATATTTATTTCCTTGATGAAGACGAGCATTACGCACATTATTTTTCCTCAGAACACCACCATAAACATATTGAGGAATTTCAACTTGCTTTGACATAAAATCATAAAGACGCGTTTGAACCTCTTTTAGTTTTCCTTTAGACGAGTTTATTTGTCTAGTGGCAATTTCTCCACTACTATTCTTCTTTGGTTTGTCAGTAAACTTATTAAATTTTACTCTTTCAAAAGAATAATAATAATCTTCTATATGTGTCAACAAGTAATCCAACTGTTCCTTATTAACACCCAGTATATATAGTAAATATTTTTCGCTTGTTATCATCAAAAAAAAGAAATTAGAGAGTTGATTATAACAATTCAAAAAAAGATTTGCACCATTCTATCAAAGGCTTCATTGCATTTGATAATTGAATCAATGCCTTTATAAATTCAGCAATGGCTTTAATCCATTTTGCCAAATTTTTTATCTTCTTCTCCTGTGTTACAATCATTGGAGAACAATGGAGGGAATTTTTGTTAGCCTTCTTCCCTCTCTTTGAAGGCTTCTTCTTTTTTTTAGTCATAAGCATTTAATTTTAGTTCGGGCAATATTGCCACGTGCCTAAAATCAATATGACCTAACTAAAATATGCTTAGACATTGTCTTCCATTGTACTCTCTATTTTCACGTGCCTAAAAAATGGACACAAAATAATGAAGTAGATACGAATCTTACATATATCGACAATCGGAAATAATGAACGAACTATATGAGATGTTCTTATCTCCATTCTGCCATACTTCAAAACTATATCCGCCCCATTTTACCAATGACTTGGTGCGATTGCTCGCTTTAGGTTTTAGCATAATTTAGTCTCCAAAGCCTTCTCAGTCTATCAAAGAACTAATACGCCGCAAAGATATACAAATCTTCGCAATTGTTCTACCAACTACATCAAAAAGTTATTCATCAGTTATATTTTGGTGAATGATTCCACCATTGAAACACCTGTTTCCTTTGCCGTCGAACAATTAAAAACGAGCGACGTATGCAAAAAGAAACAGTAACATTTGATAAACTGCCCGAAGCGGTGGGTTATCTGACCGAACAGATCATTGAGTTGAAAAGAATGGTGTCGGAACTTCAACCACCTGCATCAGACAAACACGTGTTGGTTGAAATTGAGGATGCTTGCCGTATCATCAGAAAAGCCAAGCCTACCATTTATACTTTGGTACGCAAGGGGCTGCTTCCTGCCTATAAGAAAGGTAAGAAGCTCTATTTCTACGAGGACGAACTTCTGGCATGGATTGAGAATGGTCGAAGAAAAACTTCCGAGCAAACATACGAAGAAATGCTTGCCAATATGCAAGGCGGTGTCCGTCATAAGCCCAAATCGTCAGTGAAACTTTAATGGATATAGCTATGGATACATCTTCTATTAATCCGGCGTCCATCATTGACGAAACGGTTGATTTAAGTATGCGATTGGCTGGTACTGATTTTCCGGTCAGCATATTCCCGACAAAAATCCAACGCATCATCAGTGAAGTTCACAAATGCCATAACTACCCTACTGACTACATTGCCGCTGCTATCCTTACGGCAATAGCGGTGGGCATCGGCAACACGCACCTTGCCCAAATCAAGCAAGGCTGGATAGAAAGCCCTATCCTGTATATGGCATTGATAGGAAGACCGGGAGCGAACAAAAGCCATCCGCTTAGCTTTGCGATGAAACCGTTTCTTGATTATGACTATCAGCAGAATCAAGTCTTTGAAAAGGCTCTTACCAAGTATGATGAACTGATGAGTATGAGCCGCAAAGAACGAACAGAAAGCGGTGAAGAGCAATTTCCACAGGAACCAGTCCGTAAACGCTTCTTGATTTCGGATGTAACACCTGAAGGATTGAGCCTCATTCATGCGCAGAACAAACGTGGTTTATGCTTGTGGGCTGATGAATTATCCGCTTGGTTCAAGAACTTCAACCGTTACAACAACGGTTCGGAAGAACAGTTTTGGTTGTCAGTGTTCAGTGCCAAGACCACTATATCCGACCGCAAGAACGCCAAGAGTTCCATCTTCATCAAGCGACCGTATATTTCGGTTATTGGCACTATCCAAAAGAAGATTCTTAGTGAATTGGCAAAGGGGGAACGTTCCAGTAACGGATTCATCGACCGCATTCTGTTCGTGATGCCAAACCTGCAACAGAAGGCACGTTGGAATGACAAGGAGCTGCCGGAGAACATTGAACAAGAATGGAATGCCATTATTGACAAACTGATACAACAAGAGTATGCCCTCAATGAGTTTGGAGAGATAGAACCGCAGATTCTTCTTTTCACGGAGGATGCCAAGAGACGGCTTTACGAATGGCAGCACCACTTCTCAGAATTGTGCGACCAAGAGACAAATGACACCATTGTGAGTATCTATTGCAAGCTGGAGATATACATCATCCGTTTCTGCCTGATTATCCAATTAGCACGATGGACTTGCGGAGAGTGTGGTAAAACATATATCGACCTGTTGACGGTAGAACGAGCCATTAAACTGACGGAGTATTTCAAGGAATCCGCATTGAGCGTTCAAAATATACTCAATGAGAACATGCTCAACAGCCAACAACAGGCGATAGTCAATCTACTTCCTCCATCCTTTACAACTGCCCAAGCTATACAGATAGCCGAGCAAAATGGAATGAAGGAACGCACATTTCAACGCTTTCTCAATGATAACATCGGAACATTGTTCCGCAAAGAGAAGCATGGAGAATATTCAAAGATTAACCCGTGACATTTTTGTCAGTTTTGACACTTTCCAAACGAAAACGACAATAACGACAAAAGTGACACACCAAAAAGAAACATACAATGAGTACACATAGATTCATATTAGAACCCTACAAAGGTGTCAGCACTCGGCATACTTGTCCGAACTGCCACCGTCAAAGATGCTTTTCAAAGTACATCGATACGGAGAAGCAAATCAAGTTCCCAGAATACGTGGGGCGTTGTGACCATGAGCAGAAATGTGGTTATCACTTCACGCCTCGTGATTACTTTGAGCAGAACCCGTCTGAGAAAGAAAAGTTCGCAGAGAATAGTTTCAGGAGCTATGCCCCTATTAAGGAAGCAAAACCCATAGCCACTTCCTACATTGATTTGGATATAGTCAATCAATCATTGCGTGGCTATCCTGCAAACAAGTTGTTTCAATTTCTATCGGCTCAGTTCGGAGAAACAGAAACATTAAAGCTCATGAAGAGATACAAGGTTGGTACATCCAAGTATTGGGACGGTGCAACTGTATTCTGGCAGACGGATAACCAAAATAAAGTCCGCACGGGTAAGATAATGCTTTACAATTCCGAAACTGGCAAGCGGATAAAAGAGCCATACAATCATGTCACATGGGTACACTCCGTACTGCACAAGGGCGATTATAATCTGAAGCAATGCTTCTTCGGTGAGCATTTGCTTCCTGAAGACAAAAGCCGTCCTGTTGCACTGGTCGAAAGTGAGAAAACGACACTCATTGCTTCCTACTATCTACCGCAATTCCTATGGATAGCATCCGGTGGAAAGAACGGTTGCTTCAATGCCAACAGCCTATCCGTTCTGGCTGGAAGAAGCGTTGTATTATTTCCCGATTTAGGAGCGACAGACTATTGGCAGAGCAAAATCGGTCTGATGAGAAGCTACGGAATTGAGGTACAGATGTTCGATTCCCTGGAAGCCAACGCCACTGAAAACGAGCGAAAAGAGGGGTACGACATAGCCGATTATCTGCTCAAAGTGAAGCCTGATGAAGCTATCCTCCAACAGATGATAATGATGAATCCTGCCTTGAAAATACTGATAAAAACATTCGATTTGAAACTCATTAGCATACAACAAGGCACTCCACAACCGAAGGTTTCACCACCTAAGAAACGAGGATTCAGACTTTGAACTCAGAGAGAGAAATTGAGACTTTTTTACTGTAGCAAGTTAATGTCGGTGTATTACATTTCCCGACCACTTGCTCCTCAAAAAGTCTGAGGAGGCAGCTCCCGATGGTCACAAATTATTCACTAAAACAAATTCAAATGGAAAAGAAATATACAATAACAATCCGTCTGTCATATCAGCAACACGCATGGCTTGGTGCGCTTTGCAGACGGAGCAAGCAGACTCAAAGTGAAGTCATCCGTTCGCTCATCGAGAACGGTTCGGTACGTGAAAGAATCACGCAAGAGCATATTCACATCATCCGGCAACTGATTGGTGAAAGTACCAATCTTAACCAGTTGGCAAGACAAGCGAACACCTACGGTTTCTTTGCCGTTGCGGATAGATGCGAGGAAATGGCTCAGCATATTAATCAACTTATAAAACAACTGAAAAATGATAGGTAAACAGACTAAAGGAACATCGTTCGGTGGTTGTGTCCGCTATGTCCTCAAAGAGGAAAAATCCAAGCTATTAGAAGCGGCCGGAGTAGAAGGTACACCCGAACAAATAGCAGAGCAATTTGAATTACAGGCATTACTCAATGACAAGGTAAAGAATATTGTCGGACACACTTCGCTCAACTTTTCACCAGAAGACAGTGCAAGGCTAAAGTCTGATGATGTTCTGATGCTAAACATAGCGCACGACTATATGAAGCTGATGGGTATTGAAAATACGCAATACATCATTGCCCGACATATCGACCGTGATCATCCGCATTGCCATATCGTATTCAACCGGGTGGACAATGACGGTAAAACAATTAGCGACAAGAATGACTTCCGTAAGAATGAGAAAGTCTGCAAAATGCTGACCGCCAAATATCGCTTGCACTTTGCCAATGGTAAAGACCATATCAAAGAGGAACGCTTGCGCCCATACGATAAGGCAAAGTACGAGATATACAAGGCATTGAAAAAAGAACTGCCCACAGCTCATAGTTGGGATGATTTGAAAGATGCGCTTGCCGACCGGGAGATTGATATGAAATTCAAAGTCAGCCGGACTACACGGGAAATACAAGGTGTCAAGTTTGAACATAACGGCTTTTCTTTCTCCGGCTCAAAAGTAGGTCGAGAGTTCAGCTACTTGAATATCGACAACCGACTGGAAGAGAATGCTTGTGCATCTTTGTTGGAGTCTGCCAAACAGGAATCCAAACAACAAAAAAGAAGAGGTACAGCAAAGCGTTTCCCATTCCGATGATAGCTTTGGCATCAGTCTCGGTTTGCTAAACGGTAGCTCATCCTACGATGCCACTGCCGCAGAAGAAGCAGAGTTCAATCGCCTAATGAAAAAGAAAAAGGCTAAGCGTAAGCGAGGCTTTCATTTATAATTCTCTATTTATTAATTTTTAAAACCCAATTATTTATGGTACAAAAAGATTTAATTCTTGATTTCAATCTCTACTTGTGTGAGAAATTTGGCTACAGAGAAAGCTGTAGCGTGATGTCCCATGCCAATGGCTTTTGTGTGAACATCAATGAACGTGATCTGGACTGCTACATCCGCTTCTGGGAGTACAGTTGTGGAAGAGGCAATTTCCCTGACTGGTCTATCATCATTGTGCGCAGTAATTTCAAAAAGAACCAAGAAGAAAGCCTGAAAGACTTGGCTCGGTTCTTCAAGGAGTACATGCCACGCTACGGTTACAAATACCTCTGCACCGAAGATGATGACTACAAGTATTATCAGACACTTGGTTTAAAGTGTATAATGGACGGTTTTTATCCCAATTATGCACTTGCACTGAAGGATTTGAATGTCTGAGACATGGTTTAGAGTTAAGGAGGGGATTTTTCCTCTCCTTTTCTTATATACCGATAAATCAGAATTTACCGACACTTGACCATTCATCAGAAGTGGGAGAAGTTCGTCTCGCTGCTTAGTCAAGGAATCTATTTGTTGGTAGTTATTTACAATCGTTTGGTAAATGCTTCCAATCTTTTCATCAAATAGTTTCAGAATATTTCTTGTTGGTATGGGCAATAAGATATTCTTGATTGTATCTTGAGAAATATTATCCCTTGCAGAACCCGTACTGAGTGTAATGAAATGGCTATACAATGATGATATATGGAAGTACACATAGTATAACATATTTTCTATTGTAGGGATAACGCCACAAACGGCTTGATTAGAACAAGCCTCGAATGTAAGCAAGCTAACTTTACCTGCTGTTGCGCCATACATTGCGACCAATATACTGTTGCTTGGATATAACTTTGCACTTGAGTCTTCTAATCCACATTTTGTAATATAATTGGTAGTCTTAGTGATTATAGGACTATTCAGTTCCCCACTGTTTATCCAAGCTATTTCTCCATTATCGTAGTATTCTATATTTGTTGATTTGGGTGTACCTCCTGAATATGTGGTAGCAATATCTTTTATTAAAGATATATCCCATCCTTCGGGAATTTCTCGCTTCAACTTCTCATTCCAAACCATCTTACCTCCACTAGATTTATACGGTTTCCCCTCCTCATTCGGGAAATCAAACTGTACAAACCAATAATCATAAAGCTGCTTTGCCATCGCCTCTAAATTCTGATTTAGCAGTCTCTTATATTATATATAAAGACATAAATATCAGAATTATGAAAGAGAACATTATTCAGGCGATAGTTGCGGAAATGCAGCGTGACTTAGATTGCCGACAAATGGCACGGCTTAAAGCTGTGCTTACATCAGAACTGCATAATGTAGAAATCATTGAAAAGAGCGATTGTGCCACACTGCAAACGCAGGAGAATGAACATCTTCTGAACTCTTTTATATCAGCCAAAAAGATAGAGGGATGTTCAGAAAAGACATTAACTTACTACCGTAATACCATTGAACGGTTGTTAGTCTCGCTTTCATTGGCAATTTGTCACATCACGACAACAGATATTCGTACTTATCTATCCAATTATCAAGAAGAACACCAATCGAGCAAAGTGACCATTGACAATATGCGACGCATCTTTTCCAGCTTCTTTGCATGGTTGGAAGATGAAGATTATATCGCTAAAAGCCCGGTAAGACGCATTCACAAAGTTAAGACAGATTCACTTGTAAAAGAGGTGCTTTCTGACGAACAGTTGGAGCAACTTCGAGATAGTTGCACGACCAAACGAGACCTTGCTATTATAGACTTTCTTTCATCCACGGGCATCCGTGTGGGTGAGTTGGTTAAACTGAACCGTGAGGATATAGATTTCCATGAGCGTCAATGCGTGGTATTCGGAAAAGGTAACAAAGAGCGTGTAGTTTACTTCAACGCCCGTACAAAACTACATTTGCAACAATACCTCAATGGGCGTACTGACGACAATCCTGCTTTATTCGTCTCACTCCATTCTCCTCACACACGCCTTACAATCAGTGGTGTAGAAGTGAGAATCCGAAAATTAGGACACACACTTTCTATGCCCAAAGTCCATCCTCACAAGTTCCGTCGTACCCTTGCAACAATGGCTATCGACAAAGGTATGCCCATCGAACAGGTGCAGCGACTACTTGGTCATGTACGCATTGACACAACACTGCACTATGCCATTGTGAACCAAAATAATGTAAAGTTGGCGCATAAGAAATATTTGGGATAATAACCGTGCTGATTTCTGCTTTAAAATTTGTACTTTTGCAATCTAATATGGAACGCTAATAAAAGCACTATGGACTTGCAGAGAATCAATAAACATAAGCAATCGTTTGATGACATTTGCCATTATATCGAAGACGATAATGGAGCGGATAAAGTAGAAGTATGGTTTGCGAGAGAGTTGCAGATTATATTGGGATATGCAAGATGGGAGAATTTTCAAGTAGCATTGACTCGCGCTGTTGAATCATGTAAAACACAGAATATCAACATCGACGACCATTTTCGTGAGGTCACGAAAATGGTTACTTTGGGTAGCGGAGCTAAGCGTGAAATACAAGATTTCATGCTGACTCGTTATGCGTGCTATCTTGTCGCACAGAATGGCGACCCCAAGAAAGAAGAAATAGCTTTTGCACAAGGTTATTTTGCCGTACAAACTCGACGCGCAGAACTTATTGCGGAGCATATAGAACAATTGTCGCGACTTGAAACGAGAGATCGTTTGCGTTCTTCCGAAAAACAATTATCACGTAATATTTATGAGCGCGGAGTGGATGATAAAGGTTTTGGACGCATTCGTTCTAAAGGTGATGGTGTGTTATTCGGTGGGCATACAACAGAAGATATGAAGAACCGGCTTGGCATTAAATCGACACGCCCATTAGCAGATTTTCTTCCAACTCTTACAATTGCAGCAAAAAACCTTGCCACAGAAATGACAAATTACAATGTCGAACAAAAAGACCTTTATGGTGAGCATAGTATAACTACCGAACATATGGACAACAACCGCAGCATCCGACAAATGCTCGGTCAGCGAGGCATACGCCCGGAAGAACTGCCAGCAGCTGAGGACATCAAGAAGGTAGAACGACGCGTTGCTTCCAATGAAAAGAAAATTGAGAAGTCTTCTTCAAAACTCCCTAAACTTAAACCTGAAGACAACAAATGAAATTAATTGACATTATAGAAGTATTCATTGCTGGAGATTGGGGCGAGGAAACTTACTCTAAAGAAACACCTTGTGCGGTAACTTGTGTACGTGGGGCTGATATTATTCCAATATCAGAATATGATTTCTCGGCAATTCCAGTCCGCTATATTAACCAACAAGCATATGCAAGAAAATGTCTTCAAGTAGGAGACATTATCATTGAAAAGTCAGGTGGTAGCCCAACTCAATCCACAGGGCGTGTATCTTTGGTATCACAAGAGCTACTTGACCATGCCGGGGCTGTTATATGCTCCAATTTTTGTACTGCCTTTCGAGTAAAGAAAGGTTGGATTCCCCTCTATGTCTACTATTATCTTCAGTTTATCTATAATCTTGGGGCGTTTTTTAATTTCGAAGGCAAAACATCCGGTATAAAAAATCTCCAATTGGATGCAGCCTTTGCTGCTATACCAATTGAAGATATTAGTGAAAGCATCCAAAACAATATTGTAGCTATTCTCCAAGGTTTAGAGAGGAAAATCGCTATCAATCGTCAGATAAATCAGAATTTAGAGGCAATGGCGAAACAACTCTACGATTACTGGTTTGTGCAGTTTGATTTTCCGAATGAGGAGGGTAAGCCTTATAAATCAAGTGGAGGGAATATGGTTTGGAATGAAAAACTGAAACGAAATATACCAATAGGATGGAATAATGGCACACTTATAGACATCGCCAATATAACAATGGGGCAATCACCAGACGGTACCAGTTACAATGAAATAGGGGAAGGGGTGCTCTTTTATCAAGGAAGTACAGATTTTGGGATGAGATTCCCATCAGTCAGACAATATACAACGGCACCATCTCGATTTGCAAAGAAAGGTGACATACTAATGAGTGTGCGAGCACCTGTTGGCGCCGTTAATATAGCAAACAATGACTGCTGTATTGGACGAGGTTTATCAGCACTTAATTCAAAAATAGGTTCTACAACGCACTTGTATTATATACTCAATGATTTGAGAATTGCATTTGATCAAAGGAATGCTGCTGGTACAACATTTGGCTCTATTACTAAAGAAGATCTATACAACCTACCAATTGTTATTCCCGCAAAAGAGGTTATAAGTGCTTTTGACAAGATTTGCTCACCTATGTTTGATAGACAAATGCTTTTAGGTGAAGAGATTGATACTTTGATTAAGCAGCGAGACGAACTTCTCCCACTTCTGCTGAATGGTCAAGTGTTGGTAAATTCTGATTTATCGCACAATTAAGTTCTATTTTGCGGTCTATTTTTGATAATATTGCAGCAATACGTTTTTGACAATCTATGTCTTTATGACATGGAACATTCAAAGAATGAACAACTTTCCTATCAAGTGAAGGGACAACACTACTTCCTTTATCAAACATCTTATCTAAATGTAAATTCTTAAGGAAGTAATATAAATACTTAGGGTCATTTCCTTTGAAATCTTTCACAAACAAAGCAGTATTATGCGCCCATGTTGCCTGTTCATAATAATGAACTTTTCCCACACTGCCACTTCGCCCTACTGTAATACAAGGATGATTACTACGAGCTTCGTTATGATAACCAATAACACCATTAGAACCAGCAACAAGGATATCTCCTTTTTTTCATTTGAGAAGAGGGCAAATCATATCCTCTCTGCAACTCAAGAATTTCTCCCAATTTATATCTCGTAAGTTTCATAATAATCTATTTTGGCTTTTAAGATACACATTGATTTGTTCTTCAATGGATTTCAGAATAAGCTCTCGAATATTCTTTTCCACTTCTTTTTGTTCAGTGGTAGCATAACGGTTCTCTTCTATTTCCTTTTTATGACGAGCAATTATATACTCAAAGCCATCATGCAAATCCTTTTCCGATATAACCAGATTTCCTGCTCCAAATAAATCATTGAAAGCCACACCTGTTAACTGCGCACATCCACCTGACTTTGAAATCATAGTGGCTATATATTCATTTATTTTATCGTAATCAATCATTCAAATCCATATTACTTTACACCACAATAATTACTTATCCAATATACCCCTAACCTGTTTGTCAAAGTCAGAATCTATCCGCTGTGTCTTATTAAAAATATCATATTCGCTTTCTGCCTTTGCTTTGGCTTGCGAGGCAGAAATACGCCCTTTGTCCGGTAAAATCTGATAACGGCGGAATGTGAGGAATTCATTGACACTTTCAGAAAATTGGGACATATTGAATGTATTCTCACGCTCGATAAGGTCTTCTATATAATCAAAGAAACCTGTTACAGCACGTTCCAACTGGCGGATTTCCTTTTCCTGCAAATAGTTCTTGGCTATTGATACATCAGACTTCAATATACGTCCATCGGGAGCATTCTTCCATGTGGTCAAACCCATGTGTTCTTTGCGATGGTCTGCCTTTGTGTAGATAATTTCGGCAGCTGTCTGTCCTGTAATGGCATAATGAAAACGGTTCTGTATCATAGCATAGAAATCACGTGTTGTGGGCGAGTTCTTGTCATAGTCAACACTACATTCTGCATATATATCAGTAATTTGCTGCCAAATACGGCGTTCACTGGCACGGATAGAGCGTACTCTTTCCAGTAATTCACGGAAATAGTCTTTCCCGAATACAGCCGTGCCTTGCTTCAAACGCTCATCGTCAAGTACAAATCCTTTCTTGATGTACTCATTGAGAATCTTGGTTGCCCATTGGCGAAACTTGGTTGCTTTGGGAGAAGAAACACGGTAGCCTACTGCAATAATCATATCAAAATTATAAAAGTCAACCAGTTCTTCAACCTCACCTCTTATACCTCGATTTACGACAGTTGCAATTTTTGCAACTGTCGTGTCTTGCTGTAGTTCTTCATCCTTGAAGATATTGGCTATGTGACGACTGATACCCGATTTGTCTATGCCGAAAAGCTCTGCCATAGCCTTTTGCGTACACCAAATGGTTTCGTCTTTGATAACGACTTGCACCTTCCCTTGTTCATCTGGCAGGCTGTATAATAAAAACTGTATCTCGTTACTCATTGTTGCCTACATTTGCGTTGAACTGCAAAGCATCCAACTGTTTCATTATTTCCTCTTCCAAACGATGGCTCTCTGCAAATTGCTCGGAAAGGATTTGCTTGTAGTCCGCCATTCGGAAATTAAACTCTTCTTCCGTTATATCTACATAATCAATCTTGATGTCGAAATATTGCCCAGCAGAAAGAGAATATCCCTTTTCCTTTATCTCATCGTAGGTAACAGCCACAGAAAAATCTTCCACTGCCTCCTTGCGCTGGAATGTGCCGACAATCTTTTCTATCTCGTCATCGTTCAGACGCACCTTCTTCAATCCGTTAGCATCTTTATATTCCTCGCCCAATTTGCTGGCATCAATCAAAATTACTTTGTCGGCAGTTGCAGACCTGTCAAAGAACAGCACACTGACATTTGTACCTGTATTGGCAAACACGTTGCTTGGCATAGAAACACAGCCAAATACCACTTTGTCATCTACAATTTTATGAAGAATTTTGTTCTCAATGCCACTTTTGGCCGTGATAAAACCTGTCGGAATGACAATTGCACCCTTGCCTGTCTTTTTCAGTGAATTGATAACGTGCTGAATGAAACAGGTATATATAGCCATTGACTCTTTCTTTTTGGCGGGTACATTTGGAACTCCTGCCCAAAAACGGGCTGGCATGGCGGCAATCTTCTCTCTGGTATCAGAGAAATCCATCTTGAAAGGAGGATTGCTCACCACAAAATCAAACTGGCGTAACTGTTGTCCGTCATCGCTCTTATGGTAAGGGCTTACAAGTGTATCGCCTTGAATGGCATTATCAAGCGAAGACACAAGTCCGTTAAGTAGCAGATTAAGTTTCAACATTTTGTTGCTTCGCTGGGAAATATCTTGCGAAAATATGGTACAGCGTTCTTCTCCTATTTGATGACTAAGTGCCATCAGAAGCGTACCTGTTCCTGCCGAGGGGTCATAACATTCCATGCTATGCAAATCAACATTATCCCCCACTAACAGACGAGCCATAATCGTTGCTATGGCATGAGGCGTATAATACTCCGCATATTTTCCACCTCCAGCGGTATTATAATCCTTAATCAAATACTCAAAGATGCTGGAGAAGAAATCGTAATTCTGTGCAAACGCTTCTTCAAAGGAGAAATTCACGAGTTTATCCACCAGAGCACGGGCGAATGGCGCACGTTGTGCCGAATCGGTCACAAACGGTGTCAATGCCTCGAACAATGGAATCTTCGTGTTGGCTGTGGTCTGCGTGGAAAATATATCTGCATTTTGTTCCGCTATATCTGTCATAGTGGAATCGAAGATAGTATCAAAATCCCCTTTTCCCTGTTGATTCCAAAGATTGGCTATCAGATGATAAGGTTCAAGCATCGGAACATCTGGAGAGATGGCACTCTGAATAAGCATACGTTCATCATCAGAAAGATTCTCGTATGCTGTTTCCCATTTTACATCCCCGGTCAGTTTCTTGGCAATCTCACTTTTCGCATTTTTTAATTCATAACCGAATTTGTCATTCAGGAACTTATAGAGAAATACCTGAGTGATAATCTTATATTCGTTACCATCGTTTCCCATACCGTATGATTGGCAGGTGGCTTTAAGTCCGTCGATGAGCCTTAATGTTTTTTCTTTAATATCTGACATAATCTTTATGCAATGCCGTAAGTGGCGTTATATTGGTTGATATACTGTTGTGAAATGCGTGTCTGAATAAATTTGTAATCCTCCATTTCGGGCTTTATTTGTGGGAAATGGAACAGACATCCATTGATAAGAGCCATCACCGTGCGTCCGAAATAAGCATCCTTTTTCAGAATGTCGTTACGATCATACACTTTGGCATCCACATCCTCTTTTATAATATTGAGAATGGCAGCAATCTCTTCGTCAAGGAAAGAGAACATAGGCTTCTGTCCCTTATCTTCCCTCTGCTTATTCACTTCACGAATACGCTTGTGTACACGAGCAAATTTTTCATCGCCCTTGTACTTTTTCAACAAGACATTATTGCGCTTTTGTAAGTCTTGCAGACGACCGATGATTTCATCCAAAGCCTGTGTTTCTTCGTTGAACTTGGCTATCGTGTCAATCACAAAACCGTGTTCCTTGAAGCGTTCCATAAAGGCTTCACGCAACGAGATAAACTCCGGATCGTCTTGGTCGAAGTTTTGGGTAAATGAAGAAATGGTACGTTGCCATTTCTCTTTCAATTCCACACCACCGGATATAAGGCGCATTTCCTCTTGTCCTATTTTGGAGAAAGTGAACTCTATATCCATCATTGCCTCATTGATTAGAGTTTTCGTTTCCTCATTTGTATTGAAAGCCTCTTTCTGATTGATGATACTTATCCGTCTTTGCACCTCAGAGAGTAGTTGCGGCAACTTGGTGATTTCGAGTTTGGCAAATTGCTCTTTCATTTCATCATCACCAAATGTACGCACGATGTTCGCCATGTTCTTGGCTGATTCCAATGCCTGTTTGAGGTCGAGCAATACAGCTTTATCCTCTTCGGTGGAGATTTCAGAAGAAAATTCTTCCGCATTATCGTATGTGTAATTGAAAAGCGTTTGCCGAACTTTCTTCATCTGATTCAATATCTCTTCCTTGTCCTCAATGACTTGGGTAAAGGTATCGGCGGCAGCGGATTCGCCAGTCTCATCCACGTCATTAAAGCGGTTTAATTCTTGTAAATATGCTTCGTTGGTTTCCTTGAAGTTGCGCTTGATGTCGGCAAAGTCAATAACAAAACCGTAACGCATACCGGGATAAGGACGGTTTACACGTGTTATGGCTTGAAGCAGATTGTGGTCTTTCAGTTTGCGCCCGAAATACAGGCGTTTCAAGCGTGGCGCATCAAAACCAGTCAAAAGCATATTAAAGACAATGAGAATATCCACTGTCATATTTTTCTTGAAGTCTTTGACTATCTGCTTGCGAGTTTCCTTGTCATCCGTATCGTGAAGAATGATTCCGGCTTTCAGCGGTCTGTATTTTGATTTGTAATCCACTTCCGGTTCACCCACTACATACGAACCATCGGAAAGTTTTATCTTGATGGGCTTCGGCTGATACTTCTGCCATTCTTCTTGAAATACATCATAAAGCCGCCTTGCCTGTTCGCTGGTTTCACAAATGACCATACCGCCTAAAGTATCATCTCCTTGTATCTTGCGAAACTCTTTTAAGTCCGTCATAATGTAACGGGCTAACTCGCTTACATAACTTGGATGCTCTATGATTTCCGACTTACGAATGTCTTTCTTTTGCACAAGGGTTTCCAGTTTGTCGTACACATCAGACAAACGCTCTTTGTAGGAAGTTTCAATATCTTCACGAATAATTTTCAGCGTATAACCATCTGCAATGGATTTATCGTAATAATAAGTATGCAAATAGTTTCCGAACACTTTACAACTAGCACGTTCTTCCTTCAATAGCGGAGTACCAGTAAGAGCAATTTTTATTGCATCAGTGTCCGCATCAAACAGATTAGCAAGGAAACAGCCACCGGGTTTATACCCACGATGTGCCTCGTCAAGAATAAAGATACGCTGAAAGTTGGTTGCATAGTCGTTAATACGTACTTTTTCTTTATCCTCCGCAAAGCGTTGTATATTTACTACCGTTATTTCAGCCTGACCACTTACCCCCTGCTGTGCTTGATTACTACGGAATTGCGCCATCAATTCAGCTCTTGAATTGGCTGTTGATACCACCAAACCACGAGCTTCAAACTCTTGTGTAGCTTGTTCCAACAAATCAAGACGGTCAACTATGAAATAGAATTTGGCGACCTTATTCTGTTTGGAGTAGAAATCGTTGAGAATATAGGTCAGATAGTATGACAAGGCGGTTTTACCACTTCCTTGTGTATGCCAGACTACGCCAGATTTCACCCCCTCGGCCAGTTTCTTGCGAATAGCCAATGATGCAAACAATTGTTGGTAACGCATGATATGTTTTTGGTCGGTAGATTCAATCTTTCCATCTACCTCTCGTTCCATTCTAACGTATGCTATACCGTATTTAATAATATACAGCAAACGTTCCGGTGAACACATGGAAGTCAGTATCCTATTAGTAGGCGTATTGAAATCGAGATTGGTTTGATATTCTGGGCTTGTATGAATGACTTGGCAATTATAATCTGATAATATTTGCTTTTCCGCTGTCTTGTCAATGTCCTTATATGGATAATCACAATGGAAAGGTGCAATCTTTTGCGCAGACAGATTTTCTTCACGGAAACAGTTAAAGGGAGAATATGAGCGTGCTCCAGTACAATAGAAAGCCCCTTGTATGGGTACAATGCCACCAAGTGCATCATATTCCATATTGTTACTGAATATCATTAACTGTGTGATATTAATGAAACGACGGAACTTCTTATTTGGGAAACGTTCTTTGTTCATTCGTGCGCTCTCCGCCAACATTCCACCCTGATTGTTGGGCTTCTTCACTTCTACAAAGCAAAGTGGCAATCCGTTTACGAACAAAGTAATGTCAGGACGAAATTCGTCCTGTCCGTTCTTACAGGTAAATTCGGCTGTGAAATGGAACGTATTATTCCCAATGTTATCAAAGTCTATCAGCTTTACAGGCGAAACAGCTTTGAGACGGTTGTAAAAAGCCTCGACCGAGGTCATCATCGTTCAGTTCCTTACGAATATCTTTCAAAATTTGAAGAAACTCTCCCTCATGTCCGGGATTCAGATTCTTAAACTGCTGTTCAAATACCTGCAAAAGAATATTCGTGTCACTGTCATAGACCGTGCCATTCTTATCTTCACTCAACTTGCCGAAGTAAGTATATCCTATTCGGGTGAGGTGAACCATTGCAGGCATCTGCACCCGTGTAGCTTCCGAAAACTGTTTCATATCACCTATCCTTTTTGTCGGTTATCAAATCCTTCAAATCGACCTGCAATATCTCTGCTATCTGTTGCAAGGTCTCTAAATTTGGTTGAATCCTATTACAAGCATAAGCATTTACCATACTGAAACTTTTATCAAGCTTCTTCGCCAACCATGTTTGAGAAATGCCTTTTTCCAAAAGGACAGCCTTTATTCTATTCAATTTCATTCTTTGATGTGATTTTGTAGTGCAAATATAGTGAATTATATTCAATAATCAGGATTATTTCGTATTTTTGCAAGCATAATTTTAAATAAACGATTTTATGGAAATTAGAGAAGCAATTATTCATGCATTAGATGGTGATGCCATATTATTTATTGGTTCTGGTTTTTCACTTGGAGCAATTAATGAGGGGAATAAAAAATCGAGACAGCAACTCCACTTGCACATAAATTATTAGCGGAATGCGATTTTGAAGAAAAAGATTTCACAAATGATTTAGGAATAGCTTCACGAATTTATCAAAGCGCTAAAAGCGAAATCGATTTAATCGAGTTTTTGCGTAAAGAATATACAGCAATAGATGTTACTCCTGAACAGGAAATTATAGCACAAATTAATTGGCAACGCATCTATACAACTAATTATGATAATGTTTTTGAATTAGCCTGTGAGAAGAACAAAAAAAGAAAATACAATCTGTCACATTATCTGATAGACCAAATGATTTTAAAAACAAGTCAAATCTCTGTATACACATAAATGGAGACATTAAAAGACTTACCCAAGAAAAGCTTAATAGCGAATTCAAATTAACAAATGTCAGTTATTTAACTGAAGACTTTAATAAAAGCGAATGGTTAACCCTTTTTAGAAGCGATTTACAAACTGCAAAATCAATAATTTTCATTGGATATTCTATGCAGTATGATTTGGATTTACAACGTATAGTATATTTAACCCCGAAGTTAATAGATAAAACTTTTTTTATAATAAGCGAGCAAGCATCAAAAACTGAGCAAGCGCTTATCAAAACATTTGGGATGCCGTTTCCTATTGGCATTAAAAAACTCACAGAACATATAAATGAAATCAAGAAAAATCATGTACATATAACAAAATTGCCAGATAGCTATCTATGCTTTAGTAAACCTAAAATAAAAGATTTTCCTTCTTCAATATTGGACATAGATGAGTTTAACTTATTAGTTCGTGGGGAATACAACATTGATAATCTGTATTATTCAACTATCAATCCAACTGATTTTGTATATTCCATACATAGAAGCAAACATGAAGAAGTTATTAATTTAATCAAAACAGGAGAGCATAATATTCTTATACATTCGGACCTAGGTAATGGGAAAAGTATTTTCATGACAACATTAACCGCTTTCTTATCTAAAGAAGGATACAATGTATTGAGATTCAATAAATATTATACCACATACAATCGTGAAATAGAACAAATTTGCCAAAAGGAAGGCCAACATATACTTGTTTTTGATGACTATATGTCATACATAGACTGTTTGAAAGAATTAAAAATACATAGAACAAATCAAATTTTGATTCTTTCAGAACGCAGCGCAATGAATGATATTTATTACAACAGTCTGTGTGATTTATTTGGAGACTTTCACAATATAGACCTTAATAGACTTGACTCTAATGAAATTAAGCAATTTGTAAACATATTAGACCATTATGGATTTTGGAATAAATTCTCCGCTGAACGAATTGATAGAAAAGAGGATTATATTAAAACAGTATGTAAAGGGCAAATTAAAAATATCATTCTTAAATTACTCAATTCAAAAACTATCTTAGAGAGTTTTCAGAAATTAATCACGTCAATAAGAAAACGAAATGGCTATTATGAAGCCATACTTTTTATACTAATTGCTAGGGTATCAAAATTAGATCTTGATTTAGAGGATTTAGCATACAGTCTAAATATGTCTCAATTAAATAGTCCAAGTTTTCAAAAAGATCCTCATGTCAGAGAATTTGTTGATTTTAACACCTATTCAATAAAATCAAAATCTTCAATAATATCCCAAGTCTTATTACAACAAATATTTGATTCAACAATCGTTGTGGATGTTATGCTATCTATCTTCCGTAATCTTAATGCACATCGTCATGACGAAAAAATAAAAAGAATTTTAAAAAATATGATGATGTTTACCAACATACAACAAACCATAAACAAAGATGATGCAAACTATAAACATAATATATTGAGGTATTATGAAAACATCAAGCCACTTTCTTCGTGCAATAAGAATCCACATTTTTGGCTTCAATATGCCATTGTAAAATTATCTGAATATGATTATGAACAAGCACAAATATATTTTGATACAGCATATTCTTTTGCTAAAAAAATAGAGAATTTTGATACCTATCAAATAGATAATCACTATGCTCGTTTTATTATAGAAAATGAAATAAAGTTTGGAACAAAAGCAACATGCATGCAAGCATTTAGTTATGCACATTCTATACTAATGGATCCTAAACATAAAACAGAAGTTAGATACTACCCCTATCGTGTAGCACAAAATTATTATCCATTCTATGAGCGCTTTTATAAAGAATTAAGTCATAAAGAACAAGAAATATTTATACAGTCATGCTTTGAGATATTAAAACGATTAAAGTCATATTTAGAAACTACGACAACAGCTTCTGATCGTACAGACGTAAAGAAATCCGAGAAAAATTTACTGCGAATATTCAAAGAATTAAATATTACTTATGAAACCAAATGAATAAGATTATAAGATATTTTCTATTAGTAGATTTAAAACTTGTCATAATGTCCTGATAATAAGATTTACCCCTGTACAGATAACTGTGACAGGGGTATTTTTTCAAAAAGGGATTTTGCCACCCCTCGTAAGACATGATATTATATTAGAAAAGGTATAATTTATCTGTACCTTAAGAGATACTACCACATATATAATTCAACACTTTTTCATGTGAACAAATCAGATCTGTTACACTTTTTCCAACGAATTCACCTATTTCCCCACATTTTTTCAAGCGAATCATAAATATTCCACAAAAGATAGCCGGTCTTATGACCAATTTTCCACCATCCAACACCCTTCAAAGAATAAAAATCAACCGTAAACCACAGAAATCCCAAGAAAACCACTACCTTTGCATTTAACAAGCGTTCTGGAACATACCTGCGGAAATGCCCTATCATCCAATACATTGAATCTGATAGCGGACATTCCACAAAAGAGCTGAGAAGAGGCGGTACAACACGTATATGCAAAACCATGAAATACAATGGTTTGCATTTGTCCACACATTCTTTGTATTTGTCAAAACAGAGGTTGTACCGATTAAAATGAATAGTCGCTGATAATCAGTGATGTAAATATGCTGCATCGGGAAGTGATTCTTAAGAATTAATCAATTGATTATTAACAGCATACATTATCACCAGAATGATTCAAGCGAAAGAAACATACAAGGAAGAATTGAGTAAACACGTTGAAGGTATCTTCAAAAAGTATGTAAAGCCAGGACTCCACATCTGCGACATAGCAACAGGTGGAGGCAAGTCTTATACGATTGGAAAACTGACATGTGAATACTATCCTAAGCATTTTGACCGTATTGTTATTCTTTGCGTTCAAAACAAGTTGGTAGAAGGCATGAACCGAGAGATTGACAGGTTCATTGATTTGCAAGATAGTTTGATTAAAGAAGACCAAAAATTGGTTATTGAAAATAATACAGAGGTAATAAAAAAGGCTATTGATACTGATTCTTTCCGCAGATTCATCGAACAGATAGAACACAGAATCGGTGAGATGAAAACAGAAGGAAGCAATAATGAATTGAGATATGCCTGCAGTAAAATCAAAAAGACCTACGAAGGTGTTAAAAATTTGATTCTTACTCAGGGCAACAACAATAACGATTTTGTTCAAGCCCAGATAACCGAAGGAGAAACGAAACTCAGAAGAGACGTTAGAAATTTCTTTGAGTTATATAAAAAGGTATATAACCGACAGAAAAAAGGTCGTCGTTTAGACATTGGGAAAGTCCTGCGTGATTTTCCCTCTTTGGCAAAAGTTTACCCTCAGGTTGATTATAAAAAGAAAAAAGTTCTCCTAATGACCGTACATAAAGCAATGTACGGCATAGACCCTATTCTTGGTGAAAAAATCAGCCTTCATGACATTACAGAAAAAGAAAAGAAAACCCTGATTCTACTAGATGAATCAGACCAAGCCGCAATTGCAATGCGCAATGCTATCATTGATCAAGCTATAGAAAGTTCTAGAGGAAAAAATAGATTTTCAAAGGGCTACAATGGTTATCTTCAGTATAAGCAACTGATAGATATGGCAGAACATGTGTCAGACGAATATTATGGCAGCTTACTCGATGATTCTCTGAATAAAGCTAATAACATCATCTCAACAAATTGGGAGAAGACTCTAGGAAAGACAGAGCCATACAAGAACATTTTCTTGGGTGACATAGAAGAACTTGAGGACTATCGTCGAGGTGTATTTTTCTCTGGACCTGCTCTAAAACTCAATGTCTCTAAATCCAACGACAAATCACATTCCTTCATATGCTACAACAAAGGCGAGAAGCAGTTTAAGTTGCATCACGCAGAGGATAATATTGAATTAAAACAAAGATTTGACTACGTCGTGCCAATGAACAAATTCCTTTCGTTGATTGTAGGCAATACCACAGCCATTAAAGCTCAATTAAGCAAGGTAGTCAATGAGGCATTTCAAAAGAGTGTGGAAAAGTTCGAAAAAACAGAAGATGAACTTTCTGCGAACAAATTACCAAAGAACCACTATTTAGGTTATCCAACCCGAGAAAGAGAAATCCATACACTCTTCTCTCGTTTTGAGACAAACTCGGAATACCAATTTGAGCAACAGCTCTTTGAATTTATGACAAACAGAAAGAATCTGATTATCAATAAAAGAGAAGAGAAGTTAAAGCTGCCCGATTACTCCGTTTATTCACAAGGAGTTCAATTGTATCAGGAAGAAGTTGACGAACGAGACAACCAGCATCGAGTTCGTCTTTCCTGTAGAGAAATTTCCACTACACCTGAGAAGATCATTTTCGATCTATTGAGGACTGAGGGAACTTCCGTCGTGCTGTGCTCTGCAACAGCATCAAGCTCGTCCGTGATTAGTAACTGCGACATAGAATATCTTAAAGAGAGTATTGGAAATAATGTTCATGTCTTGTCTGAACATGATAAAGAGACATTTGATAATCTCGTTTCTCACACTTATCCAATTGGTCATCAAATAGAAATAAAACCACTGGAGCACTATACTTTCGAAGATAACAGGGATGAGAAAACATTCCTGCCAGAAAAGTATAAAATGATGTTTTCTAAAGAGGCTCGCGAGGAAGGTCTTGACGAGCTCTGGTTCAAATGTACTCGGAGAGAACTCATGAAATCCAAAAAGGAAGGAGAAAGTATTTCCTTCCCTCTTTATCGCCTGTTCCAGTTTATTGAAGCCTATCATTGGTTTATTAACCATGAAGACATAAGAAGCATGATATTCTTTCAAAATCGAAATGGTGACCCTATCCAAACAAATGTATTAAGCTGTCTGATAGATGGGACATATAAGTACCAAAATACTCCATTTGAAGATGAACTCCCGAGCGACTGGTCTAATGACCATATTAGAATTTCAAAAGATTGGGAAGAGGTTGAAGGGTCAATTCTCAAAGAACTCAGCGAAAGCAAGGATTCTAAAATCATGTTGGTATCTGCATATGCAAGTTTCAAAGCTGGCGCCAACATGCAGTATGAAATTCCCGATAGTCTTGATTTTGTCAAAGGTGACAATTGGGAAACAAACGGTGTAAGACTAAAGAAAGACTGGGATGCCGTTTATGTTCAATGTCCAAGTGCATATCTGATGATGAGTGAGGACGGCAATGAGTTTACTTTTGAGAAAAGCCTTTATAATGCCATGCTCTCCCTGATGATGCTGTACGAGCGAGGTTGTCTCTCAAAGAACGAGGTAGCTTCATGGCTATGCAGAGCTCTTTCTAACAATTTCTGGTTTGGCGACAAGAACAATCCTGGCATAGGTAAAGACAAGGCTGCATGGGCCCAGACTGTTGTTGAACAAGCTGTTGGTCGTTTGTGTCGTACAAGAAACAAACCACATACGACATACATTCTGTTTGATATGGATATGGCTAAGTATTTTGACAAAGACAACCTTGAAAAGTCTCTTACCAAGGAGTTCCGTACACTTGCAGAGTACATCCTTACAATGCCGAAAGAACCTTCAACCGCAGCAAATCCTGAAGAAATTGTTAGATGCAACAATGCCAACTACGTTAAAAGGCAACTCGACAGAATGCGCAGTATTGCCCTTAGGTATACTCCACATCCAGTTCGAGAGGATGATTTTGAAGACGATGTTGAAGAAGGCACATCTGTACCTCATAATGTGCAGATAAACCAGTTAATGAATCAGAGTTATAAGCAAACAATCATCAAGAAACCTGTCATTGATGATTATAACGAATTAGTTGAAGAAGATAAACAATTGACCTTCATCTGCAAATGCTATGGTGACTGGCAAAGGAATGAGAACAACGAATACTTCTTCTCCTTTGATCCTAATCGCAGGAACGACATTTGTCCACAAGGAAAAGGAAAGTTATATCCTCAACCAATCTCCCCTTCCACAGTAAGGTTGGATGTATTGATAAAGAATGATGTTATTCGTAAACACTTTATAACAAATGGTTATGCTACTGATTGGAAGTCAGGTAACTTAATTCTTCATCCAGAGATATTAAAGACAGATTATGCAGGTGAAATAGGTGAAGAAGCTTTCAAGGCAATAGTCTTAGAGTACACTAATTGTAAAGAGGAAGACTTCAAGCACCTTGAAGGTCGCGACTATGAGTTGGCAGACTTTGTCATCTGTAATCCAGACGGAACATATAAGATTGCATTTGATGTTAAGAACATGAATCCTCTCGTGGAGCATAATGATAAACAGGGTGAACTGGCGACTAAAGACAAACGCAAGATTAAGCGCGAAAGATTAGGATGTCAACTTATTACTGTTAGTATGTTGCAACTTACTGGAGAGTCCATGGATGCTGTAACAGAGATTCATGGAATCATTGACAATGATGGCAATATCATCCCAAGTGCAATCGACAGACTCAAAAGAATCATTGGATAATGGGAAAGATAATATTAGATGACAATTATATAAAGAGCCTTCCTATCACGACAAATAGAATAGAAGTCTCTTGGGATAAAGACAAGTTCTTTGCAAAATACTCGATAGTATCTTATTATAGTACGGATCCAGAACGGAAGAATTTGGCTTATGAACAACTCGGAAATGTTCCTTTCATATCTGTTACTGGAATAAAAAACAGATGGGGTGCTCAGCATTTCCCTTCTGTTCAATTCTTCATATTAACCACCAAAGGGAAAGAGCAAGAAGTTCTTAATAGTCTTAGAGCATACAACGATGTTAAAGCTTGGAATAATACTCTCGAAAAGTATAAAGATAAATTACAGCAAAGAATCATTGCATCATTAGCTATAAATTCTCTTGGAAAGAAAAAGAATAGCAACATGATGTATAACGATGGCTCGTTACTTGTTTGTGACGACAAGAATTTTGGGGCTCGCAAGAGTCGCAAAGAACTTGTATGTCTTAAAATAGAGGTTAATGAATACATGAATCTTACAGCTCGAACAACATCGTTTTCTAATCCTTTTAATGAAAAAGATCTATTAAGGCACAGAACATGCGTATTCCAGATTTCCAAAGATTTAGATGGAGAGTTTTGGTCTGGGCAATCTGTAAAACCAATAATCATTAAAAGCGTGAAAAGTGGTGAGTACGACTTGAAAAAACTTTTCATTCAGAAGAAGAACTTCAAAGATAATAAAAACCTTGTCCCTTATTGGCCATATAATGTCGAAGATTATGCTCACGGAAAATTGTATGTTATCTGGCAGGTCGTAGAATCTGTTAATGATGCGTTTAAAGGAATATTAGATATAAAATTCACAGATTCCCAGATTATACATTACGATGAATGCAAAACCAAAGATGGAATCTTGGCACTTGCACAAGAGTATCTTGCAGGAAGAAGCATTTCATTTGAAGACCCGTTTCAAACAAATGGATCCAAGTCGGTTATTTCGAATTTCAAGAATGAAGCCCAAGAAATTATGAGTGGGTTTCTTGTTTTTCCCAAAAAACCAACGCCGGACGATATTATAATCAAACTATGCGAGCCTAAAGAAGAAGGATGTGAGGTAACTCAGTATTCACAATCCATGGTAAGATTGTCAAACAACGGAAATGCCCTCCAGCATATCACTTATTATGGCGACGAGAAACTTGACTTGCTTGACACCCCAAGTGTGAGAAGAATACTCATTGAACTAATTGTAAAGGATAGTTTAGCTAAAAGAATAATGCCAAAGCCTTTGGCAAATATGCTTGAGGGGTGGAATGCTATCAGATACAAAATCAATCAAGGTAATGTTCATGGAGCGTCTTTGAAAATTGACAATCAAGGAAGTATAGATGTTGAACAATATGGACTATCACAAGATAATCAAGGTGAAGATTTCGAGGATTTTATATCTCAAAAACTAAAATATTTTGACTACGACAAAATTCGAGGAGCAAGAGATTATATGGCATTAGTTAAAGACGGCAATGTCTATTTTATCGTCGATACAGATGAAATACCAATTTTAGATGTGAATCTGATTGATGAAGCTTATAGTAAGGTTGCTAATAATGGTGAAACTGTAGCTATGTTCAAACGAAAAAAAAGTTGCTCATAAATATCTTCGTGGTTATATAGGTTTCCATCTATGGAAAACAGATGGTATTGACGGAAATCCAGAAGGTTCGTATTCTTATATATCAGGAACTAATAGCGAATCTATGAAGATTACTCCGAAAACCAAGATGGACAAAATGCCTCGTGCTCGACGTATATTTATACTTCATAAAGAAAATCCAGAACTCATTGACCAGCAAATTTTGGAAATATGCAAGATGTTAAAGTTTGGCTTTGGACGTTGGAATGAGCTTATGACATATCCTTTCCCATTCAAGTTTTTGCAAGAATATCTTGACGATGCAGCAGAAACAGCGTACTCATTACACTGGAAGGATATTACTCTTAGAAAAGACTTGTAGTATCGTTTATATAATCAAATATTTAGTATATGACAAAAAATATAATTAATTAGGGATATTCAGTAAATGCCCCTAAAAACTAAGATAGCATATGAAGATGATGGACCATAATCACTTCATATGGGAGACGTAAAATAAACTGTGTCATGCGGCGTTTTCTTCCAAGCTCATCGGTCGGGGATCGGCCAGCGCCAAGGGGGTGCACCAGCACTCCCGACGAGCGTAAAGTTACAACAATTTAAATCTGTCTCCAAACTTTATCGCTAATTGTTGTGCGATGGCCGCCCAGTTGGCTATGGGCATGGTCCATTTCTTGCGTATGTTGCGGTAAGCGAGATAAACCAACTTTTCAAGGGCGGTGTCGTTAGGGAACACGCCCTTGTTTTTTGTCACTTTCCGCACTTGGCGGTGATAGCCCTCGACTGTATTCGTGGTATAAATCATACGTCGTATATCCGACGTAAACTGGAAGTATTCAGTAAGCCTTTCCCAGTTATCCTGCCAAGACTTGATAACGATAGGGTATTTCTCACCCCATTTTTCTTCCAGATTAAAAAGTCCTGTCTCAGCGGATTCCTTATTTACCGCACCATAGACATGTTTCAGATCTCTCATGAACTCTTTTTGGTGCTTGCTGCCGACATACTTGATGGAGTTACGTATCTGATGGACAATACAGAGCTGGACAATAGTATCAGGAAACACACTTTGGATAGCGTCTGGGAAGCCTTTCAATCCGTCAACACAAGCTATGAGTATGTCACAGACACCACGGGTCTGCAAGTCTGTCAATACATTCAGCCAGAAGTTCGCACCCTCATTTTTAGAGATATACATCCCTAACAGATCCTTATGTCCCTCGCTGTCCAGAGCCAGTACATTGTAAATCGCACGGGTTACGGCACAGCCTCTGTCGTCCATTACCTTATAATGGATGGCATCCATCCAGACTATCAGATAAACGCTGTCCAGGCTACGGGAACGCCATGCCTTTATTTCCGGAAGTACACGATCGGTGATGGCGCTAATTGTCTCAGCAGACACACGATTACCCAAGTTCTCCTCCATCCAGTCACTTATCTCACGTGTGCTGTTTCCCAAAGCATAAAGTCCGATGATGCGGTCTGCAACACCTTCCGCAAGAATGGTTTCACGCTTTTTTATGAACTGGGGATCAAAGGTGGAGTTACGGTCACGAGGGGTAGATACGGTGACTTCTCCCATCGAAGTCTGTACTTGTTTTTGCATCTTGCCATTACGACGGTTGCCACTCATGCGTTCATCCTCAGAAAGATGAGCGTCCATCTCACCTTCAAGGGCAGCATTTAATATACTCTCCAACAACGGAGCAAAAGCACCGTCCTTACCTAACAAGGGTTTACCAGACTTCAACTGTTCAAGAGCCTTGTTCTTGATACTTTCAAAATCAAATTCTTCACTCATAAAATAAACTGTGTTAGCAAAGTTAATATTTTATTCTTTTCCTTAGCTGACACAGTTCAAATTACGGACTCCTTCATATGCTCTTTTTATTGTATTTTTTCTATGTTTTCTCGCCTGAACTTATCCGGCAAGACATGATGTTGCGGAAGAAGTCTGATGACCTCTTCTGATTCAGTCTGTAAAACCATGTCATGCAACTTTATCCAGTCTGTTTTTGATCTTGTCTATCATCTGTACGGCATTTGCCGTATGTATTCCGAAGAAGATCCACAGGATTTCCGTCTTCCTGTTCCGCGCCTTTATTCTTGAGAGTGAGTAATGTTGTTTCTGAGTGCCGAAGCTACCTTCAAGCCGGGTGGCTCTCTCATTTGAGAGTTCACTTCTGAGAACCTTTCTCAACTGCTCGTCCTTTGCCGCCCTTCCCTTGCGCACGAAGGAAATGGATATCCCATATTTCGTGCAGAACTTTCTGTTGGCATTATTAGCATATATGGAGTCGGCAGCCACGCATCTTACCCTAACGCTCATAAGCTTCTGCTGCACACGGATACAGTCCTTAAGGCGTATACCCTCATTGAACGCCTTGAACGAGATGTGCTCGATGAAAGATATTCAGTCTATCTGTATGTTGTTGACTTTTGCACCGAACTCAACGGTCTTTGTTTCCTTACCTCTTACGATGGGACGTATATAATGACGGTCAATGCTCACAATACGGTCATTGACCTTCCTGCCTTCAAACATTTCCTTTTCCTGTACAAGACCTTTCCAACTATGGAAAGCCGTTTCTGATAATCCTGTGTATATCGGAGTGAAGCACCGTACTCCCTATGAATCGCATCTTTCTGCATGATAAGCTTTTCAAGGAGCCTTATCATACGGCGCTTGAGCATCCTTGTCCTTGAAGCTTTCCTTTTTCTTTTCTTACAGTAAGACAGATAGGATTTTGCAACATCCGTATATTTGTTGCGCGGACGTCTTATGCCAAGATCCCTACAATGCTGGCAGGTATGCCTGTAAAACCATCCGATACTTTCCCAAAGGAGTTTCATGTCTGTAGGAAAACGCATGTGGCTTTCATAACATGTAGCATCAGTCATACACACGTGAAGGTTTTCAAGGTAAGGCTTCCAATGTAAGGCAAGGACCTTCTGAAGAGCGTCAATGTCAAAACGGGAGGCTATCTCGTTACGGATATCGCTGACTATCTTTTAGTTGGTTATAGGGTTGGATGGATCTATCATAACTCCACAGAACATCTGATAGTGTATGTTACCGTTAAGATGTTCTACCAGCTGTCTGTCGGAAAAGCCAGTGTAGGCCTTCAGTACCATAAGACTGATCTTTGCACAAGGACTGAAAATGTTCTTGCGTCCTAGACGCTGTTCCGACAGACCTGCTTCTTTTGCCATACGCTCAAACGGAAAAACGGAATGAAGCCTGCCAAGCTCACTCTCATTAAAACTCTTGCGATATTTTTCCTGAATATCAAATTCTGTAAAGCCCTAAGTAGGGTGAATCTCTGAAATATTTTGTATCTTAGCCATATCTTAGTCCGGGGATTTCCCCCGTTTTGGCTGCCAAACCTTATTTTCGGGGGAATACCTAAAGATACAAAAAAGCCAACTAATTTGCAATACTTTAAGTATGAATTAGTTGGCTAATCTTATGCTATTTACTGAATGTCCCTAAATATAAGGAGGTATGTCGTAATGCACGATGGACCTCCATTTTTCCATTTACACAAAATATTTTATAGTGCGGCCCAATCCAAGCCCGGAAGGCAGAACATAGATTATCTCTATACCTTTCCACAGAAAACCTTTCGAACGGCGGAAAGGTATAGCCACTGTAAAGCGAAGGCGTTTTTAAGATAATCTATAAGCTATACCTAAATTTCAATCTATTTACCTACTATTTTGCTTCAGGATTTACAAATGACGCTTTCAATGAAGGAAGGAATTCATTTCTGTTATCACACCTAAAACTACCACTGAATTCATTCTTATCATTTTCTCCGATTGCAATACTTATTTTATTCCAACCCTGCAATAGAGGTAGCTCCTTATAAGTAACTTCATATCTATTTTTCTCGGCAGCTGCATATACTTCATCATTAATAGAAAGCTGGCATTTTTTAGTTTTCACAACTAATGTCAGTTTAGGCATATTGGGCTCTATCAGCAAATCATTCAGAGGACGAGGACTAAACACATAAATGTCCAAAGTCCGCCCCATAGTTGTTTTTATCAGTTTATCTCTCACAGCAGCAGGAAAAACCAGTTGATTATCACGTAAGAAAAAAAGCTCGTTCGATTTTACTTCAATCTCTTGGCAGTCAATGCCTGCATTTTTCAAGATTGCCCTTAATGTATTGTACCCCTTTTCTGAGTTCGTAAATTCTTTCAGTGTACTGATGTAAAAACAGGAAGCCCCATTTTGATATCTCACGAATACAGGAGTGGCAGCTGTACATTCATATTCGCTTCGTATGGTACCAGCTGTCTTTATCTCTTCCGAACGTTTGTTCCAGGCTCTCCAATCCGTTTTACAAGCATTCAACAAGACCTCTCCTTCCTCTACCAAGGCCCCTTTCAAAGAATATTCCGAAGCATCCGCCCGCTGAAGTTCACAGAAATAGAAATCTGAATTATTCAACCCACGTATCCATGATTTCTGAACCGGCAGGAAAGATGAACGCTTCAAATTATCCAACGTTACAGAAAGGGGCAGTATCTCATTATACACATCTACCGTTTCAGGGGTCAGTCCCCATATCCAAACATCGGCTCCTTTAGCAAGATTGACCAACATGCTCTTCTTTTCTGCGGCAGGCAGATCATAAGTACCATCTACAATATAAATCATTTGTGCAGGAGCAGTTATTTTAGTAGAAAACTTCACCCCTTGTGCATCCATTATACCTTTCAATTTACTATCCTTTCTTCCTATAAAAATAATTTCCTTATACTTCTCAGAAGGAAACGCTTCCGGAGCCTCATACTGCTTTTTATCAATCTCAGCATATGACGACCAAGCAGGATGCTTTGGTGCATTGGCAGCACGCATAGCATCATACATAGGCCATGGGTCATACAAGGGCAGATTAGGATCATATCCCGGATTGAATGTAGTACAATAAGGTCCTACACGTTCCGGTTGTACGCCTGGTACTCCCTCCTTATATTCTGTAAAGAAAACACCATCCCGGCTGATATCCGGTTTTGAAGTCAAATCTTTTTTACCCAGCGGCAAAGGTTTCAAAGAATACCATGCCATGTTGAACACTGTACTGTAAGAAGCATCCATAGAACGTTGATTGGCCAACAAATGATAACACTCATTTGCCAATCCCTCCATACGTCCAAGCTGAGATTCATAAGCTCTTTCACCGTTATATTTTGCGACCTGCTCCGGTGTACCATAGTAAGCCATACTATGTTCACCAATTCCCCAAGGCTTACCTATTTCAATCCAACGTTTCATTGAGTTCATATCACCATAATGCCCTACAGTGACAGGCAATATACCATCGCCATCATCCTCTCCATCCGACGAAACCCATGGGCGGGTAGGATCATTCAACCGCACAATATTTCTCCACTCCTCCCAAGCTTTTTTCTGAGGAGTCATCAGCTCCGGTCTGTTGAATACATGCAAAATTACCGGTTTATTTTCATTACTGATACTCCATCCAAAAACAGAAGCATGATTACGATCTCTAAGAACAAAACGCGTCAAATGTTCTTTCGAAGCTTTCCAGAAAAGTTCAGAATCCAACTTCGGACCGCCATCACTAGCCCAGTTAGCAGTTTCATTCAACACACAAATACCCATTTCATCCGCAACGTCCAAGTAAAAACGGGGATAAACTTGTGCATGAGGACGAACCGCATTTCCATTCATACCTTTAATAGCTGTAAACCAAGCCCAAGCATATCTACGAGTCATCTGCGGAATCCCCATAAAATGCCAAGAGTCACCTCTCAGTTGATACGGTTTACCATTCAAACATTGAACAGTACCATTCAATGTCCACTCACGCCAACCAAAACGCTCATATTTTACATCTAAATTTTGTTTTTTCACTTTTAGAGACAGCAACAGTGCATAAAGATTAGGACATTCTGGAGTCCAAAATCTCAATTCATCTGAAACAGGCACTTGTAGTACTACTTTTGTAGAAGCATTAGCCGGAACAGACACTTTCACAGCTTTCACTTCCAATACTTTTTTCCCTAACTTCCAAACCGGAAGCGGAGCAGAGTTAACATCTGTTCCAGCTAAATTAACCCATTCGTTAATATCACCCTGAACCTGCAAATCAGCCTTTTTTGCCATATTATTTTGCACAGTCACTTCCAATTCCAGTATTCCTTTAGATACTAGAGGTTTCACAAATATGTCTTCCACATGCACCTTAGGTAAGGCCAGTAGATACACATCCTGCCAAATACCGGCAATGTGATATCCCCACATAGAGCCAGCCGGTACAATACGGCGTCCAATTGTAGAATTATCCTCAAATAGGGACTGGCTACGCACTCCTACCAATACTTCAACTGTTTCACCTGCATTTACTTTATCTGTAATATCGATACTAAAAGGCAGAAAGAGGTCAAAGTTCTCACCAACTTTCTCCTTATTAATATAAACTTCCGTTGCGCCGGCCACTGCTTCAAAATAAAGTTTTATCTGTTGTCCAGTCCATTCGGTAGGTATAGTAACTTTTTTCCTCATCCAAGCCATCTTCACTTGTTCCCATTCCTTTGGATAAGACGGGTAGTTACGATGGTCTGGCCCTTCAAGATTTCTATTCGCAAAAGCGTTTATGTTCCAAGGTGAAGGTATTTTTATCCTAATATCACTCCATTGTTTTTCTTCCGGTAAAGATAATTCAGGAGCCACTCCTTTTCCTTGCACATAGGTTGACGGCAATGAAACCGGTTGAAAGTCCCAGAAACCATTCAAGCACACTTCCGACCTATATTCCTTTTCCATTCGGTTCACAATACCCTCACTTGGTGCAAATGGATAATTATACACCAACTTGCCATTACTCAATGTGCTTTGTCCAAAAACATTTCCGGACAACGCACACACAACCAACAGCAAACTTTTTAAAGTCATATTCCTTTTCATTCTATCAATATTGGTTTGAATTAAATACTTTGATTTTTGAACACAAAGGAAACGGAAAACCCTTAAAAAAGCAGTCCAAATAAAATTAATCTCAGATTAATATTAAATTAATATAGCTCAAAAGATATAATTTACGAGTAACAACAAATGAGAAACTGAAAAATAGAAGTGATTTACTTCTATTGAAAACTAAGTAACTGAAGCTATATGAAACTTTCTAAATACAATAAAAGTAAACAAATAAAATTATATAGAACTATTTGCCATATAACAAAATAACATCGGGGGAGCATATAAAAAGAGACGACTCATTCAAACACTAACATCATTAAAAGAAACCCGGCCTTACATTCATGATGTAAAGCCGGGTAAACTCCTCTTAAAACACTGATTATCAATGTCAACCGCGGAGAGACAGGGATTCGAACCCCGGGTGCCTCGCAGCACAACGGTTTTCAAGACCGCCGCAATCGACCACTCTGCCACCTCTCCAAAACTTCCTTTTCAAGAAGTACTTCTCTTTTAAGCGGTGCAAAGGTACAAATCATTTTTAATTCTGCAAACATACTTCCTGTTTTTTCACGAATTAATTGTATTTTTGCATCCATGATATACCCACAGAACTTTGAACAGAAGATAGGTTTCGACCAAATACGTCAACTGCTGAAAGAAAAATGTCTCAGCACGCTTGGCGAAGAACGAGTGACAGACATGGCGTTCTCCGACCGCTTTAGTGAAGTGGAAGAGCATCTGGACCAGGTTTTTGAATTTGTACGCATACTCCGGGAGGAAGATAATTTTCCGGCACAATATTTTTTTGATGTACGCCCGTCCCTGAAGCGGATACGCGTGGAGGGAATGTACTTGGATGAACAGGAACTTTTCGACCTTCGCCGGTCATTGGAGACAATACGCGATATTGTACGTTTTCTGCAGAAGAGCGAAGGGGAGGAAGAAGAAACAGCATCCCACTACCCTTGTCTGAAACGGCTGGCAGGAGACATAACAGTGTTTCCACAACTCATCGGAAAAATAAACGGCATTCTCTCTCCGTATGGAAAAATAAAAGACAACGCATCCGCAGAGCTGGCGCGTATCCGCCGCGAATTGGCAAGCACAATGGGGAGCATCTCTCGCTCACTGAACAACATTTTGCGCAACGCACAATCGGAAGGAATTGTAGACAAGGATGTTGCGCCCACAATGCGCGACGGACGACTGGTTATTCCGGTAGTGCCTGCCCTGAAACGGAAAATAAAAGGAATTGTACATGATGAATCCGCCAGCGGTAAAACCGTATTTATCGAACCCGCGGAAGTGGTGGAAGCCAATAATCGCATCCGGGAACTGGAAGGAGACGAACGACGGGAAATTATCCGCATCTTAGTGGAGTTCTCCAACCTGCTGCGCCCCTCTATCCCCGACATCCTACTGTCATACGAATTTCTTGCCGAGATAGACTTCATACGTGCCAAAGCATTATTTTCCGAACAAATCACCGGATTGAAACCTGCTTTCGAAAACAAACAGGTTTTAGACTGGACAATGGCGGTTCATCCGTTGCTGCAACTCTCTCTTGCCAAACATGGAAAGAAAGTAGTGCCGCTGGATATAGAGTTGAGCGAAAAGCAACGTATCCTCATCATCTCCGGACCGAATGCCGGTGGCAAATCCGTCTGTCTGAAAACCGTCGGACTGCTGCAATACATGTTACAATGCGGCTTGCTAATCCCGATGCACGAACGCAGCCATGCCGGTATATTCAGCAATATATTCATTGACATCGGTGACGAACAATCCATTGAAGACGACCTGAGCACCTACTCCTCGCACCTGACCAATATGAAGATAATGATGAAGAACTGCAATGAACGCAGCCTTATCCTCATTGACGAGTTCGGCGGTGGTACCGAACCTCAAATTGGCGGGGCAATAGCCGAAGCGGTATTGAAACGTTTCAACCAAAAGCAGACGTTCGGCGTTATTACTACACACTATCAGAATCTGAAACATTTTGCCGAAGACCACGAAGGGGTAGTGAATGGCGCCATGCTATACGACCGCCACCTGATGCAGGCTTTGTTCCAACTTCAGATAGGTAATCCGGGCAGCTCATTTGCCGTAGAGATTGCCCGCAAAATCGGGTTACCTGAAGATGTAATCGCCGACGCTTCGGAGATTGTCGGCAGCGAATACATCAATGCCGACAAATATCTGCAAGACATTGTGCGCGACAAGCGATATTGGGAAGGCAAACGCCAGACCATCCGCCAACGCGAAAAGCATATGGAAGAAACCATTACCCGCTACCAGACGGAGATAGAAGATCTGCAGAAATCCCGCAAAGAAATTTTGCGGAAAGCCAAAGAAGAAGCAGAGCAACTGATGCAGGAAGCCAATGCCCGTATCGAAAATACCATTCGCACCATTAAAGAGGCGCAAGCCGAAAAGGAAAAGACCCGACAGGCACGTCAGGAACTGGCCGATTTCCGCCAATCAATGGAGGCTCTTGCCGCAAAAGAGCAGGAAGAGAAGATTGCCCGCAAAATAGAAAAGCTGAAAGAAAAGCAAAACCGGAAAAAGGAAAAGAAAGCCAACAAAGGTCAGGAAAACATGCTCTCTGCCCAAGCATCGGCAGAACAGCAGGCACGAAAAGAGGCCGAACGATTGGCTGCAATCGTACCCGGCAGCAATGTCAGGATAAAAGGACAGACCTCGGTGGGTGAAGTAATGGAGGTAAACGGCAAGAATGCCACTGTCGCTTTCGGCAGTATCAAGACCACCGTCAAGCTGGACAGGCTGGAGCGTACAAACGCACAGCCCAAGCAAGCGGATGTTTCTGCCAAAAGCACTTACATCAGTTCGCAAACCCAAGACAGTATGTACGAAAAGAAGCTGAACTTCAAGCAAGACATAGACGTACGCGGCATGCGTGGTGATGAAGCCTTACAGGCGGTCACCTATTTCATAGATGATGCCATTTTGGTGGGAATGTCCCGCGTTCGCATCCTTCATGGGACAGGTACGGGTATCTTGCGTACACTTATCCGCCAATATCTGCAGACAGTACCGGGCATAAGCCATTTCGCCGATGAACATATACAGTTCGGCGGAGCAGGAATTACGGTTGTAGACCTAAGTTGAACGAGAACCAAGAACGAAAAATAAAAATCTAAAAATAAAGATACTAATAATCCAATAACCCAATAATCATTCACCAAAATGAAGTCAATCAAAGAACTCTATCGCATTGGTACAGGTCCTTCAAGCAGCCATACAATGGGACCTCGCAAAGCTGCCGAAATATTTTTGGAAAGGCATCCGGAAGCTGCGACATTCAAAGTGACATTATACGGAAGTCTGGCTGCAACCGGCAAAGGGCACATGACCAACATTGCCATCACCGAAGTGCTGCAGCCTGTAGCCCCGGTAGAGATTATTTGGGAACCTAAGATTTTCCTCCCTTTCCACCCCAACGGAATGAAATTCATCGCAGTGGATAAAGAAGGGAAGGAAACAGATCAATGGACTGTATTCAGCATCGGCGGAGGAGCTTTGGCAGAGGAAAACGACGGAGCATCCTCGGTCAACACTCCCGATGTGTACTCCATGAGCAGCATGACAGAGATTCTGCAATGGTGCGAGCGTACAGGAAAGAGTTATTGGGAATACGTTAAGGAATGTGAGGACAGCGATATATGGGATTACCTGCAAGAAGTGTGGAAAACCATGCAGGACGCCGTAAAACGGGGATTGGAACAGGAGGGCGTATTGCCCGGCCCGCTGAACCTGCGCCGCAAAGCCTCAACCTATTATATACGTGCCAGCGGCTACAAACAGTCCCTGCAATCCCGCGGACTGGTATTTGCCTATGCTTTGGCAGTGAGTGAAGAAAATGCTTCGGGTGGTGTCATTGTTACCGCTCCCACTTGTGGTTCATGCGGTGTGATGCCCGCAGTACTTTATCATCTGGCAAAAAGTCGTGAATTCAGCGATACGCGTATTCTGCGTGCTCTCGCCACAGCCGGATTGGTAGGAAACATAGTAAAGACCAACGCTTCCATTTCGGGCGCGGAAGTAGGATGTCAGGGAGAGGTGGGCGTAGCTTGCGCTATGGCCTCAGCAGCAGCCAACCAGTTATTCGGCGGCAGTCCTGCACAAATAGAATATGCAGCGGAAATGGGTTTGGAGCATCATCTGGGAATGACCTGCGACCCTGTATGCGGACTGGTACAGATTCCATGCATCGAACGAAACGCCTATGCCGCCGCGCGTGCCCTTGATGCCAATCTCTACTCCTCTTTCACCGACGGCATGCACCGCGTGTCCTTCGACAAAGTGGTGGAGGTCATGAAAGAAACGGGGAATGATCTGCCGTCACTCTACAAGGAGACAAGCGAAGGAGGACTGGCAAAGGATTATAAGCCTATGTGATTATTGAATTAACCAATCCTAAATAACCGCACAGTTATCAGACAAAAAGGAACTGTCCCCGCAAATGAACTGCACCCCGAAAGTTAGACACAAAACTTTTGGGGTGCAGTTCACTTTTTTTTAACTTACAGTCTGTAAGTATTCAATGAAATATCATTCAATAAACTTGAGATTATTACTTTTCAAAGCTTACTTACCGGCCAGTGTGTGTCATCCTTATCGCCACTGACATCTCGTTTATCCAATACATTACCGTCCTGATCGTAGAACAGCTGATATTCCTGATTTCCATTCTCCACTTCTATAACATACTGTATAGGTTGCTCCGGATACTCAAGCATATCAATATCCTCCAGTTTCCATGCAGCATATTCCCCGCCCTTGAAAGCGGTTTGCACCGCAGCAGGTAATCCCTCCCAGGAAGTATCCACTTCAGTTAGTTTCCATGTGGCCTGAGTGTCGTACCACACATCCATTTCGCTACCATTCATCCAACAGTCGGCTACAAAATAACTGCCTTTCCGTTCCCACTCAATGCCCGTAGCAGCAGGATATTTATCCTTGAGAGCCTTCGACACTGCATCAGGAACGGTTATATTGTCATTTTTATCATCATCATCACACGCGCTGAAAGCCATTGCAGCAATGAACATCATCGCCAACATTTGAAATTTTATCTTCATACTATATCATTAATTTTAAGTTATACATCCGATATTGCAATCAATCGTCCATACTGACAAACTGTCCTTTTTTGTTGAACTTCAAAGAGTAGTCATTGGCCAGCTCCACTTCCACTCCGCTACGTCCGCGTTCAATCTTCGTAATAATCTCCTGTGGGAAATTCATTTTCACATATTCTTTTACAGATGCCGGAATCAGCGCCGCAGGTACGGCTGCTTTCTTGCAGTCTACGTCAGTCCAGTTGCCGTTGCTGTCAAAGTCAATCTCCGTACGGTCGGTCAACAGCACCTCATAGCTTTTTGATCCCAATATTCCGGTCTCGATCTTGATATGCGATATTTGCGGTTTGGTGAAATACTGGTTGATGAAATTACGGGCAGTCAAAGGCAGCTGCTTGGCATCGCGTGTAATCACATCACCGGCAAATGCCATTTGAACGGTTGCAAGAACCAACACAAGAATAGACAATACTTTCTTCATAATCGTTATTTTTTAATGTTACTAAGTTTGTTTGTATCATTCACACTACAAATAACGACAGGGAAACTGGAAAGATTTGGGAATAATCAGCGTTAACGGTTATTTTTATTTTCTTTAACAAGCAAGAAGCAATGCATACCTTCCTGCCACTCGTAAGTAAGCCTCAATGAAGAAATCCGGGCAATGGAACGGACTATGGCAAGCCCCAGTCCAGTGGAATCCTTCTTTCCGTCAATGCTATGATAAAAACGGCGGAACAGTTTTTCACCGTCCAACGGTGCACCGCCCGTATTCTTGATCATTAACGACACCGGAGTGGTGAGTATCCGCAGCTCTCCCCCATCCTCGTTGTGAAGCAAGGCATTCTTCACCAGATTGGAGACAAGAATCTGTGCCAGCGAATGGTTGCAACGAATCACCAAGGGCTGCTCTCCTTTCTCGCGCACCAAGCGCACTTGCTTATGCTCGTATATATCCATTAAATCAGGCAGAAGATTGTCCAGGATTTCATCCACCGACACATCTTCCAGTTCCGTATATTGCCCATTCTCTATACGGGAAAGCAGCAACAAGGACTTGTTCAGCTTCACAGCGCGTCCCAGCGTGGAATAAATCTCGTCCAGTTCCTTCATCTGCTGTTCGGACAGGTTATCGCTTTCTGCCAACAGTTCCACTTTGCCACGTACAATGGCCAGCGGTGTCTGCAACTCATGCGAAGCATTTTCAATGAATTCTTTCTGCTCCTCATAAGCCTTGTAGCTACGGTTACCCATATCCACCGCCGCTTCACTCAACTGGCGGAACTCGCGTATCTTCGTAGGGTTCTCCAATGCCGGAACCTCCTTGCCGGGCTGGATACAATGCAGCCAGTCCAGCAGTTTATGCAATGGGCGGAACACTCCTTTCAGTATTAACTGAATACCGACGGATGTACATACCAGAAGAAGCAGGAACAAAGCCCCCAAGTACCAAAGCATCGCCTCTACCATATCGTCCCGTTCCAAGATAGAAATCATCAGCGTGAGTTCGTAGAACTGTCCGTCGGGCATGCGGAAAGCCGTACGCATCACACGTACCGGTTCGTCCTCATCCTCCAGTTCGATATAGACGGTGGAATCATAGAAAACCTCCTGATAATGCCGCCCTTCCTTCTCGGAGATAGGAAGAAATTTATAAAAAGACATCAACGAACCTTCCGTTTCAAGAATAGAAGGATCATGGAGCGCATGTTCTATCAGTATTCCGGCATAATTCTCCAGCGTGTCGTCCGTCTCGTCCACCACCTCATCGATGATGGCATAATAAAACAGTACGCCCCACACTGCCATCAAGACGAACAGCAATAAAGAGATTTTGCGATATGTATAATATACCAGTTTCATAATTCGGACAGTTTATATCCAAAGCCATAGACAGCTTTCAGTTCAACGGAAGCATCCGCCTGCTTCAACTTCTTACGCAGGTTCTTCACTTGCGAGTAAATAAAATCCAGCGAATCGGCCTGATCGATATTATCTCCCCACACCGACTCTGCAAGACTCATTTTATTGATAACCCGGTTCACATTCACCACAAAATAATACAGTAAGTCGAACTCCTTGCGGTTGAGTTGCAGAGGAACACCGCCTACTTCCGCCTGCCGTTTGTCAGGATAGAGCAGCAGATTACCTACGGTGACCGTCACATCGCCTTGCGCCTGACGGCGGCGGATCAAAGACTTTATACGGGCATTCAGTTCTGCCAAATGGAAAGGTTTCGTCAGGTAGTCGTCGGCGCCGAGCTCCAGACCGTCCACCTTATCATCCAGCGAATCTTTGGCAGAAATAATGAGCACGCTGTCCGTACGGTGCAGGCGCTTCAACTCGCGCAACAAATCCAGTCCACTTCCACCGGGCAGCATAATGTCCAGCAGAACACAGTCGTAGTCGTAATCGTTTATCTTATCCAATGCCGAAAAATAATCGGCGGCCGTTTCTACGACAAACTTCTCTTTCAGGAGCGAAGTGCGGATCGTTTCCCGCAATTCCTGCTCATCTTCTACAATCAGGATTTTCATGTCCGCAAATAAAGTTCACAATTCTGGAATCATTCTGGAATCGGTCGGACCGTCAATTGGAGCCGTTCTCTTCTTCGTACACATCTTCCAGCAACTCCTCCTTCGCCATGGAGATTTTGCCATCGGCGGAAACGGTCAGTCTGAGAGGCACGTAGAGGTCGGTCTGCGGATAGCAGATACTGGCAGCGTAGATGATGCCCTGCGGAGTAGTCTTGTCATAAACCAACCCTTCCAGAATGGCATATTTCATAAATTTAGCATCAACCAGCGAAGCAAAACTTTCTTTCGTAAACACCTTGTCCACAACCTGCCTGCCACCACAAGTGATACGCAGGGTAATGCTGTTGTCAACAAACCTCTCTCCTTGTTCGTTTTTCACAACAGGCAGGCTTTCGTCCGGACGGCGGACAACTGAAGAACGGTATTCCTTGCCTCTATATGTAATAGTCGTTTTTGTATCGGAAACCTGCATGCGCTGGGGCGCTGTTACCACCGTACTGTCACGCATCAAGATCTGCACATCTTCTCCGTTTCTATTCCGGGACGTACAGGAGATGACCGACAACACCACTACGCAAGCCACTATATAAACCACTGTTCTCATTGCTTCTTTTTTCTTTAATTGACAAGGGCAAAGGAACAAAAAGAGCGGGAGAAATACAAATGAAAGTCGTTAAAAACAACAAGACCTTGCTCATACATGCAGATGAGCAAGGTCTTTCTCAGAGACTAATGCCAATACATATGTACACCAAGAAACATTATAAAAAAAATAAGAAGAATTTTCTCATGACTATAAGCTTGATGTAATTAAGGCATTTTAAACATTTCAGAAGCTGCAAGCAAAAATGCTCCCACCCCATATACATCTGTAGAATCAAAACCGGCCCGAGTAGGTGCATTACCAACAGGCTGAATATAGCCAACCTTACCGTCCTTATGTACGTAAGAACAGAGAGCCTTCCATGCCCGTATTATCGGTTCCTTATAAGTTTCGGCATCTAAAATACCATTACGCACTCCCCAAGCCAAGCCATAACAAACAAAAGCAGAGGCACTATTTTCCGGTTGAGGATAAGTGCCAGCATCAAGCAAACTGGCATGCCAAGATCCCTGCGCATCTTGCGTTTGTAGTATGCGGGCAGCCATTTCCTTGTATAAACGAATATAATAGTCACGCTTTAAATATTCTTCAGGAAGATTCTCCAATATTAAAGGGAAAGCGGCTAGCACCCATCCATTACCACGTGCCCAAAATTGTTTAGCACCATTAGGCTCACGCAAGACCCTCTTTGAACAGTCACGATAATATAAATGTTCGTTTCTATCATACAGAGAATCTGTACACTCCTCAAACTCTTTTTGCATAAATGTAACATATTTAGGATCCTTCGTCATTTTAGAAAGCGCTGCATATACAGGAGGAGCCATAAAAAGTGCATCAGCCCATGACCAACGCTCTAACTTACCACGCTCATCAGTTTTCATTAATGGAGCTTGTGACGGATATTTTATAACAGAATCTGCCCGAGCAATGGTTGGTTTTAATATTTCATTATTTCCATATCTACGTGCCAATTCTATATAGGTCTGTGATACACATATATCGTCAGGATGATGCAGTCTGTAATATGGCTGCCAGTCATGCTTTTCACCCTGCTGTTTCAGAAAGTCAAAATAAGTCTCATTATCAGTAACAGAGGCCCACGCCGCTAATCCTCTATACCAAGCAGCATTTGTCCAATCTAAATCAGGATGAACAACCTCCGGCTGATGTACAATCTGCCAGTTGGCAACCTTATCGGCAATAGTTTTTATAAATGATTTATCAGTGACTTGTTCCGGTTTAAGCCTAACCACCAATGACTGATTCACATTAGGCATCAGATTTACCTTATAACCAATAATGGTAATATTAGGATTAGGTTCATCATAATCAGTATCCGGAGTTGCAGGAACAGCAAAAGGTAAAACATCCTTTGGCAATTCAACAAATAAAGTTTTATCTTCCTTACGGAGTATAAATCCACCTGCAACTTGTTCTACATTAGCAGGAGTTAGCATTCGCCATGTTAATTGAGATGATTGAGAACCGTTTTTAATTCTGTCCTCAATCACAACTTCCAATTCTCCATTCAACACAACATGCCTTTCCGCCTTATCAATCTTATTATACAAAGCTGTCAAATCAAATATTGCTTCCTTACGTTCCGGAGTATCGCTACAACTAATCAACTCTCCCCGACCTTCAGTATTAAACATTTCATCATTAATACTAAAAACATTATGGGCAAAATTATTGTATCGAAACACTTTCCAGCGCTGTCCATTGGCTCTGTTATCCCAAAGAGCAATGCCTTTTGACTCCAACGAATTATACTCTTGCGGCCCTAAATCAACAGCCCATCTCACCCCTTGAGCATCCATCACAAATGAACCTGCATCCAAATGCGTATGAGTGTTAGCAGAAGCTTTACCGCCTTTAATACCGACATAAATAGCATCTTCTTTCCATGAGCTTCTCATCAGGCAAACAGGAGCTTCATTTTTAGCTGCGAACATGTCCACTTTTGGTTTAGGCAAATTAGCCAAGTTTATGTCTTTTCCCAACACAAAAATAGAAGGTAGCATCCTACGATATTGCTCATAATCATAATTAGGGATCTCCAGCAACAATTTGCACTCATTCCTTAACAATGCAGGATTCTTGGTTTTCCGCGCAAACCAAAATAAAGAAGTATTCAACCGCATCCTACTACCAGAATCACCAAAATTAAACGGTAAGCAAGAAGGACCTACCATATGTAATATATACTCTCCTCCTTTGATAAATCCAGGAATAGCAGAAAGTCCAAAGTCATTACCATATAAAGTTTCCAATGCAGCAAGCAACATTACATTATAAGTTGTCCCGTAATGCCAATAACCATATCCTTCAGGATAAGCCCCATCAGGTCCATAACTGCTCATAGGTTTACGTATCTCTTCTATGGAACGTTCCATTATTTTCCGACACAATTTTTCATCTGTCTCCATTAATGCTATTGCACCATAGGCCATTGCCGTATTACATACTTGACTCCAATTATTTGTCTTATCCAAAAAGCCATTGTAACGTTTATCCATGGAAGGTTTCAAACCCTTATCTAAAATTGCTTTTCGTATCTTTGCCCTGTTCTTGGGGCTCAGAACTTCATATAGCCAGTCATAACCAATAGACAAAGCCATAGTCATTTCCGCTACATCCAAAAAATGTTCAGGGTTCCAATTATCATATCCGGCCATGTACAACATTTCTTTTTCAGCTCGTTCCGCAAACTTCAATTCACCGGTAGTACGATAGGCATAAGACAACATAAATATCCGGTAAAGAGCTTCACGCGAAGTATTTAACATTCTACGTCCTATTTTTATTTTCTCTAAAGGAGCAATAGGAAGCAGTCGTTCACAAGCCTGTAAAGTACGCTCTTGAAACAAACTCCATATGGAATCGCTTTGAATAAATTGCACTAATGACCTTTCATCCTCCTGCAATAACAAAAGCCGGGGATGCTGTGGCATTTTTTTATCCGGTAACACAAAGTTATCAGCGAACAATGTACCAGCACATACGGCAAATAACACATATATTATTATTCTTTTCATATATAGCATTAAAAAAATAAAGTCATGGACTATACATATAAAGCATAATCCATGACTGATTTATTAATTAGAATTTATAGGTAAAGCCACAACGTCCGTTAGCACCGCTATACTGCAGATTATAAACTCTACTCTTGTTTCCAAAATAAGAGAATTGTTCACTATTAAGAACATTTACTGCTTCCACCCAGAAAGTCAGCCCTTTTACAATATTTACAGAGCCGTTCACATCCATCTGCCAACGTCCATCTCGCCATATATCACGCTCTGCATCCGAACCGAGAGCTTGAATATAAGAACCACAATAATTCATAGCAGCCTGGACAGTAAAACGCTTTGTAGAATAAGCTAACGCAAAGTTTGCTGTATGCTTAGCCTGTCCCGGTAAACGTAAAGAACCACGTTCCTGATCTGTTACCGCTTTAGAATGAATAAAGGTATAGTTACTTGTAAACATCAGGTTTTTCAGAAATCCCGGCAGGAATGTCAAACTGGTGTTCAATGTTATTTCAGCACCATAGACCTTGGCTGCATCACCATTCTTACTTTGGATAACTTTCCATCCATTATACTGGCTATTGGCATCATGTAATGTTCCCTCACTCAAATATTGGAATTTGTCAATATGCTTGTAAAACACACCACCGGAAATAATACCTACATTAGACAAATATTGCTCAAATAGCAAATCCAGATTATGTGCATACGCAGGTTTCAAATCAGGATTACCAATAGTGACACGTTCAAGATCCTGTGATACGTCTTGTTTCGGAACCAATTCAGAGATATTAGGCCGAGAATATCCGGTAGTCCATGCCAATCGAAAAATTGTTTTATCCGTCAGATCATATTTAAACTGCACATTTGGAAGGAACTTTGTGTAATCCAAAGAAGAAGCTATCGGAGTTTTTGTATATGTATTAAATCCTTCATCTGCCGGATCAGCTCCCCCATAAATCGGAGAATTCGGGTCAAAGCTACGTTCTATCTTATTAGCCTTATATTTTACATGAGTTTGCTCTACACGTACACCTGCCAAAATCATCAAATTTTGCAATTGGATTTTATTCATCGCATATCCGGCCAATACTCGTTCATTGGCATCATAGAAGAAAGCATCTGCAGCAGAATTTGATGTATAGGGATTATACTCAATATCATTGCTATTTGCGCTATTACTCATATACGCACGAATTTTGTTTATATCAGCAGCTGGACCAAAAGCAAGATTTCCATTTAGGAACTTATTGGACAGTTGTTCTTTGTATAAGAAATTAGACAAACAGTTAGCCTCACTGGCTGTAATAGAATAATTCTTCGTATCTTCCGGCATCCATCCTTTATTTTTCATAAACTTACCTTTCACACCAAATGAAAAGGTAGATGCATTATCTTTAATAAAGTAGTTTTTTGCACTATTCATACGGAAAGTAAAGTTTTCTCCCCGTGTTTCATTATTAAAGTTTTCAACAACATATAAATTATACCTGGAAATATCATCCGGACTTGCCGTGCCTAACTTTTCACCAGAAGGTTCAAATATATAATTATAACTTAAATACTTACTATTCATATCAGTTAGTGTCCCCATTACTTCATCAGGTAATTTCTGACCGTTGACTTTTTTGGTAGCCCTCCATTCCGGAGTCTGAAAACCATCCATCTCACTTATATAACTACGTGAAGATTTTGAATAAAACAATCCACCGTCAATTTTCCAAGTTCCTATTGTTGATTCACCGTCCAAATTGATATTAAGATTCTTTATTTTTTCATCAGAGGCTGTAACCTGAGTAATATTACGCATGCGTTTTGAACCAATACTACCATCTTCCATCAAATAATACTTTCCTCCATTATCTCTGAAACGGAAACGATTGCGATAACGTTCTCCTTCATTATCACGTTGATTATACATAGTACTCAGTACGAATTTCGTATATTGTGTTGGAGCCCAATCAATGGCTAAAGATGCCCCATGACGTGTAGATGTTCCTTTTTGGTATCTATAACGAAAATCCGTAGGTACATAAACATCTTCCTTCACTGACTCTCCTGTCTTATTATCAACCAATTCATAAGGCTCCCAACCTTCAGCCTCTAAACGGTCATATCCATTATGATTTACTAAATAGCTATAATTAGCACGAATTCCTAATACACCATTATCATTTTTTTGTGTTTTAAAGAAACGTTGTGCATAAGATGCTTTTACATTATAATCTGCTTTTTCACGTAAAAAAGTATATCCTGTTCCTAAATCAATGGAAAATTTAGGGGTGAGGGAACGAGCCGTACCAGTACGCATATTAATAACTCCAGCAATTGCATCTCCATCATTAGAGGGAAGTAATGTTTTCTGTACTTCCATAGAAGAAAGAATATCGGCAGGAATAACATCCATCGACTCATTGCGTTTTCCACCTTCTTGGCTACTCATTATTTGTTCACCATTAATATTGATATTAGTGAAATTAGCAGGAGTACCGCGTAATTGTACCTCTTTGCCATCAGAAGTGACCCCACTAAGTCTACGCAAAGCATCAGATACATCCAAATCAGGGAAACGTCCCATCTGATCCGCTGACAACACTTGCATCATGTTATCAGCCACTTTCTGCTGATTCAAAGCACGTTGTTGCCCATCAACAGCTGCTGAAATAACCACATCTCCTAACGCAATGGCAGACTGCTTCAATACAAAATTAGCAGTAGCAGTACCATTAGCCGTAATATTAATCATCTTAGTAACAGGTTCATACCCTAAATAGTTACATTCAATTTCACAAGTACCGACCGGAATACCCGACAATGTATAAGCTCCATTCAAATCTGTGGCAGTTCCTTGAGTGGTTCCCTTGACAATAATGGCAGCTCCCGGAAGAGTTTCGCCCATATCATCTTTCACTACACCACTAAGATTTCCTTTACCCTGTGCATAACCAGATATAACCGGTATGGTTACAACAGTAACCCACAACAAAAGTCTAAAAATGTTCTTCATAATCGTATAAAATTAAATGGTTAATATTAATTCTGCAGCTTCTTTATCTAAAAACAAGGTTGCATCAGAATGGGTACGTAACACAGAAGCCGGACAAGCAACTGAAACCGGACCACAAAGTGTCTGACGAACAGCCTGTGCTTTCCGCCCCGTAGGTACAATACAGATCACCTTTTTGCATGACATCAACGCAGGAATTGTAAGAGTCAGTGCCGTTTCTGGTACATCACTTAATGTCCCGAATTCACCATCGTTAACCTGTTGCTGACGACATATATTATCCAAAGAGGTTTGTCGTATCCATGCTTCTTCATCAAAACGAGCTTCATGCGGATCATTAAAGGCAATATGTCCATTTTCTCCTATTCCCATACTGACAATATCCAGCGGCGCCTGTCTCAATAAGCCTTCATACCGTTTACATTCGGCACTAATATCAATTGCATCGGACTGTATATAATTAACTTCATGGAAAGGTTTTCTGGAAAAGATTGCCTTTCTCAAAAAATTACCAAAATTTTGAGAAGCATCTTTTCCCAGCCCCATGTACTCATCCATGTGGAATCCGGTAATACGAGTAAAATCGATTTCTGTATCCTCTGCCAATGCTTTCAAAAAATCATCCTGTGAATGAGCGGCAGCAAAAATAGCCCTTACTATTTTTTGTCTGGCCATAAGTTCCCGGACATGTTTTTTGTAAAGTTCATAGGCAGCTATCCCCATGTCTTGCCGCGAATTATACACATGTATAGTCAGTGTATCTACTTTCAGTGTTTTAATTGGAACTATCATTTATATTTGCATTATTTATTAAACTTCAAATTATAATAAGCTGCCAAAAAGCGCAATCCAAAAGAAGTTCCGACATCCCTTTGAGTAAGCCATATCTGTCCTTTCTTCATACGCATACGAGTATTAATTACTCCACCCCGCAAATTAGGATCAGGATGATTGGCTGCATAACGGTTCTTAATAATCCAACGAAGGCTACGTTCGTAATTAGGAACAAATTCATCATAACCGTAACCTGCCAATCTAATCCAAAGAATACCGGCAAAAGCGACTGCTGAGCCGCAAACAGACCCCTTATCCGATGGCTTTCCATCCGTATAATTGTCATAGAATATAGTTCCGTCTACTTTTTGTGCTTTGGCATATGTCCGGGCTGTTTTGGCAGCGGCTTCCAAATATTTTCTATCTTTTGTCATTTCATAAGCCTCAAGAAGCGACTCGGCATACCAAAGATTAAATCGGGGGTGAAAAGAAGAAACCTCACGATGATTAGGGATATAACGCATCCAAATGCCGTTTTCATCCTGCTTATCAATCAAAGAGTTACAAAGCAACAAATGAGCATCCTTAAAGCGTTTATCTTTCGTAAATTCATAAGCATCTTTGAAAGGCGAACCTTCTGTATTCGGGCGGGAAACATCATCCAACACTTGTTGTTTCTTATCTTTATAAAAAGGGCTCACTTTCTGAATCTCGCCGGTTTTCAAGTCTGCTAAATCATAACAAACCCCTTCTTCAGGATAATACATATGTTCCAGCATCCAACCAAGTGCATTGCTGGCCACTTGTGCATATTTCTTATCACCGGTAATCCGCGACAATTCAAAAATCCCATGCGTACCGTCAGTAACGGTTGCAAAAACTATTTTGTCATTGCCTATATCGTCACCATGTGTAGCACCTACCATTCCTTTCAATGCCGGATTATCCTTGATTTCCAATCCAATCCACCAATCACCGGCTTTACGTGCCGCTGCAAGTGCTTGAGGTGATTTGGTAATTTCATAAGCATCCAGCAAACCCAAAATAATTTGTCCCGTATGCCATGGCTCTTCATAAGGATACCATTTTCCCTGAACCATGTTATAGTCACAGCGTGATTTTCCACTTTCATCCAACAATATATTTGTTGCATAAGTGGTACATCCCTCAATCGCTTCCAAAATCTCCGTCTTCCCCGGAAGAGGAGATTGGGCCTTCACCGTACCGGTTAGCAATAAAGCCGATAATAAAATAATGTGTTTTTTCATACTGTTTGTTTTTTTTATTATTCTTATTTAGAGATAATATTTTTGTTTATGAGACTTTACTATTCTGCCATCAACGCGAAATGAAAATTTCCAGTCGTTAACCAATTGGCGTGATTTTATTAAAATTCTGTTACTCCCGGCTTTCAGATGAAGAGATAATTTGTATTTATCTGCCACAAACTCATTCTCTTTCGCCGTATGTCCAACTATTTGCCCGTTACAATAAATAAGGTTTTCACCACTACCTCCATACAATACTTGCACAATCTGCTCCTTATCCGAATAGAGCATAGCTGTGGCGTATGCCACTCCATTATTTACAGAATGGAACATTTCATTAAAATCCATGATAAAACCATTATCCGACACGCAACGGGTCCACTTATATTCGTCTCCACCCACATCAAAACGTTCACCCGGTAATGGAGTCACATTTATTTCACCTCCAATTGTTGCCAAATAGTCGGTATTCATATCACCGTTCAGAAAAGCGCCACAAAATAGCCAACAAGAGAAATAGTTACTACCTCAAATCCGCAACTAAGCTCTTCAGCGTCCTTCTTGCGTCTAAACGTCCTCTCATCACTGAATTAGCAGATAAATTGAGGCTGAAATACCCACTTCTGCCCACAATATCCCCTTGCCCCACTATGCGACTTGAGGCAATACGCAGTATCATACCCATAAGTTGTAGGCGTTATCCAAAATCAGTCTGAAAAATATCTGCGTAAGCATTATTACAGGTATAGATATTCAGCACATACCGCCTTGATGTTCTGATCCACTTGGCTGGTACAGAGACAAACCTGAAGACAAACGCTTTTATGCGACTTGTTGCATTGAGTCCGAACCTCTTTACGTCAAGTCTGTGGATAATGGCCTTGTAGAAATTACGGATAAGTGCCGTAAGAAGAAGGAACACAGTGTTCTCTGCCATGAAGGATTTGGGCAATCTGTCCCACCCGAAACCATTGTTCATATCATCGAAGATACGTTCCTTTCCTCCACGAAGGTTATAGAACTCGACAATTTCTCTTGTGGAAGATTCATAGTCGTTAGTCAGGATACAACGGTATGTGTATTCTCCTTCCCAAAGATCCAGCACACCGTCCATCCGTTTCTGTCTTTGAATCACAAGTCGGTATGCTTTACCCTTCCACTTCTCAACAAGAATAGAGTTCAATTCGAACTCAATGCCATTGATTTCCTCAGTCTTCCAGCCTCTAAGAGCAAAGATGTCATTGTAGAGCGAACTGCAGCGGTTTGCGCGGATATAGAAGGATTTGCTGTGTTTCTCTATTTCCTCCACGATTTCCTCGGAACATGATCCACAATCAGCTCTGAAACGATTGATTGTAAGTCCGTTCTGCTCAAATCTCTCAAAGAATCTCTTCAGCGTGTCCTTCTGATGAAAACGAACGTTGGTGTTACCATCGCTATTCTCAATGCCAACAATCAAGTCGTCAATAACCGCCACGCCAGGGCGATAACCAAGGAACTTCTTGTATGTAGGCTTTGCATCATACTTCTCAGTCTCTATGAACTGATGGTCGAAATCAACATCATACATCTCGCCCTCTTTCAGTTGGCCGGATGCAAACATACAATTGAGCAGTAAGGTATTGAGTGTGTCAGCCGTGTTGAAATCGTAGTTCTTACCCGTATCTGATGTGTATGAGATGTTTCCTTGCGTCAGTTCCTTTATCGCTCTGAGGATAGTATCAGAACTACAAGTACGAAGTGTCGGATGGAGCGAGAGATGGTTCATCAAATGAGTAGTGACATCCTCAATGCATGAGCCACCACAGAAGTAGATACTCATGAGGGAACGGACGATTTCACTGTACTGATAACCGAACGAGCTACACCTTAGACCGAGTGTCGAGTCGATTACAGATGACAATGTGGAGTCAAATTGCTCCATGATTGAAAATATTCCTCCAAAAGGAGTGAGCTTCTCGGATTTTATTTGTATTTTTGCCATGCCTGATGAGGTTTTGTTTGATTATTTTTTTTTGCAACACTAAGTTAAGTGAATCCTCTGACATGGCAAAATCCTGAGCAACTTTTTGTTGCTCAGGTACTTAAAAAAATATTTTATAATAGTGTTGCGGAATTAAGGTTACTATTGATATTGCGTACGTCCAATCCCGCTGCCGTTATATCATCCGGCTTCCTTCCACGATCAATAAAGTCTATGGCCCGAAGCAAAACCGATTGCACACGATGTATCTGATCTAATTTCTCTTTATATAATTCCAAGCCTTTATCAAGAAAATACGACTGGTTTTCGCAAATCCAAAGCTCCGTATATTGTTGTTTAAGTGTCAGGATCTGGGTCTCCAAAGGATTGACATCTTTCAATGCCATTATCAAAGACTTCCGGGCTTGTTCGGGAGATTCGGCATACTCCTGCAAACTCTTCCGATACCAATCCGCCATTTTAAACATCCTTTCCCTTGCATCGACAATAAACTCATATTGCGCTACTGTATATCCCAAAGCCTTCTCATCAATATGCTCTTTCTGCAAATGAACGGCACTAACCGTTCGCTTGACAGAGGCAAGAATATTCCTTGCAATACCTAATTCTTCTTTATTGATATTCAGTGGATTGTTTATATCCGGAGTGAATCGTTCATAAAAAATACGGTCGTTCATTTCATAAGTCATGCCCAATTTAGCAAACTTCATCAGCTCATTTAAAGCTTGAACAAACATCGTATCTTCAGTACCAAAACGCACCATACAGTATCTTCCCTCAAAGTCATCTGCATCAACATTTCGTGAGGCATTCCAACTATATTCAGAAGCTAATGCCACGCCATACATTATAGAAGCAAAACTGTGAAATGCCGAATCGTCCCACGATGTATATAACACACCTTGTGCCCCAGCTCTGTAACCGTCTGTAATAAATTGCATATTCTCCCTTGTCATATTCAGATCAGGAAATAGCCTGTTCGAATTCAAAATACCAGGACAGACCAGATAACAGCTCCGGTTTTCCTTGAAAGGATTTATCCATGCATCATAATTTGTACCGCTATAATTCCAACTCAAATAAGTGATATCCTTTGGCAATTCGGATAACAGATGCGGATATTTCATAATGATATCTCCCCACATCATCACTTTCTTATTCTTTGCTTTCAGGACATCATATAAAAAACGAATATGATCTGCATAAAACTTATCCGCCCCTACCCTACGCACATATTCTTTAGACTTACCATTCTCCAAATCCCATGTTTCGTCACAGTTAATATTAAAATAATCCGAAGAAAAAGCATCTGCCAGTTCTTCAATAACTGATTTCAAGAATGCTTGCGCTTGTGGTTTCAGCGGGGCAATCATAGAGGGAGTATCACCTAACGGTGCATATTTTTCCAGAGAAAGTATCTTCTCAAAATGTCCGAAGCACTGAAAACTCCCGATAATTTCCATTTGATATTCCCGAGCATAGCTACAAATCTCCTTTACGTCATCCATCGTTAACTTACCATTTTCCGGTGCAAAATCGGGATAGGAAAGCGGTTGTATGACATGCTCTATATAGAATGTGAATGCGTTGTATTTTAACTCCGACAAGTCTCTTATTTGTTTCTTTATATAAGTAACATTAGAAATCGGGCCTCTGCTTATATCATCAAAAAATATTCTTTGGGGATAGTCCGGCCAATCGGCCAAAGCAACCGACGGCGCATAACCGCCACGTACCAATTGCTTTGCTGATTGAATACCGTACAATAATCCTTTGGTTGTCTTCGAGATAACATGAATACATGAGTCCGATTTAGAAAGCAGATAGCCTTCCGGACCAATACTGTCAACGTAATGTTCATCCAAAGAATGTTCTCTGCAAAAAGCCCTCAAGACCTTCTTTGAAGAACTTTGTTCCCCTATTATTTTCAATCTATCGGGGCAACTATCCCGAAAAAATTCTTTAAATTCCTCCTGCACACAATTGTAAAGCTCCGGATTTGTATTTCGCCATATGAAATCAATATCACCATATACCTTTTCTCCCTTATTTGCTCCATCAACAGTAGAGATTACTTTAGGTAACGGTAATACAGGCAAACCGGCTGCATGTCCCATACAAGTCAGGCTTACTATCTCAATCAGGCATAAGAAGAATTTCTTTTTCATATATATATTTTTTAATACCTATTATTTTATTACGATTTTTTTCCCGCCTTTTTCTCCGTAAGTCATAATCTGCTGTATATCCGCATTATCCACATCATCACAAATGATAGCCGGCCTGCCATCCTCTTTCAACAGTTCGAAAGAAAGACCATATAACTGTATATTCCTGGCATGCCGCACATACATTCCATACGCAGGCAGTGTGCCAAACATAGTAGACTCCGGGTAAAGGGTCTCAAGCTCCTCAACTTTTTTATCTGCCAGTTCTTCCGATTCACCACCTGTACAGACAAAACGGCTATTACAGATGGTAAGCCCTTCAATCTTCCCTTCCGGTATTCCCATAACCGAGCATCCTATCGGAGCAGTTGCTACGGCAGTTATATTGGAAATCAAAATATTCTTCATCGCACCAACAGAGGGGGTAGGCGCCTCCGCATAATGCTTACGTGCACGATTGCCCAAACGAAGAAATAAAGGAACCCGCTGGCCATCTATGGCAACATTCTGGATAGTTATATTTTCCATAGTTCCACCGTCAACAATTTCAAGCGATATACCCGAAATTCCTTCTGCAGCCCCAGAATTCACCGTAGAAGCCGACGATCTACGAATTACGCAGTTGCTAATAGCCACATTTTTGAATCCGGCGGTCGTCTCTGTCCCAAATTTCAGGGCATTACAATGGCTGCTTAATAGACAATCCGAAACGATTATATTTTCGCTCATCCTGTCACAAGTACTTTTAAAAGTTATTCCATCATCATCCGAATCTCCTGTCACACGTGTTATAATTACATCCCTACAACCATCAATATCCATCATATCATTATTCAGGTTGGAGTGATTGAAGATTCTCACACCATCAATCTTCAACTGGTCACAACGAATATAAGACTGCATCCACATGGCGGAATTCCGGAGTTCTATTCCAGTTATATTGATATTCCTACTATTGGCAAACCACAAAAGATAAGGACGGTCTCTATACTTATCCGGTTTCTTTTTGGACTGCACCGGAAATGAACCGCCACGTCCATCAATTGTACCATCCCCTTCTATCGTAACATTCTCTATGTCATGGGCAATTATTAAAGACTGATACGTCCATGTATCTCCCCAAAAACGGAAACCAACAGTTTTTTTCGGATAATCCGCCAAATTTGTAGAGCCCAATAAATGTGCCCCTCTTTCTAAACGAAGAGTTACATTACTCTTCAAGAAAAGAGTGCCTGTTACAAACTCACCTTGCGGAATAATCACCTTTCCACCTTTTTCCGCACATAAATCTATAACACGCTGGATTGCTCTCGTATTAACAGTTTTTCCATCTCCCCTCGCTCCGAAGTCAGACACCGAATAATCCATTGCAGAAACATTTACTGCAAACAGTCCCAAAACCAACAAACATTTAATAAATTTCATAAGCAGCTATTTTTTCTTCTAAAAAGCGAGCGGTTTGTAAATAAGCCCCATCAATATCGGCAACATGGCTTTCATCACCACCCACATCAATTGAAAGTTCTCCGGAAAAACCTATTTGTTTCAAAGTCCCGAAAAACAAATCCCAATCTATCGTTCCATTGCCTGCGGCCTGATGCTCTATGCGTTGTCCATAACTATCAGAGATATGTATATAGTCCAAATCCTTTCCCAGTTTAAGCAAACCTAAAGACAGATTTTCATGCATATAATACAGATTCGATGTATCAAAATTGAACTTTAGATTTTCCCATCCCAATTCTTCTTTCAGCAACAGATAACCATTCGTTGTATCCGTCAAAGAGCCCACACAGGGATGCATATAATAGTTCAACCCATAATCTGCCGCAAATTTGCAAGCTGTATCCATCCGAGACAGCAAATTGTCCCAATATACTTTCCACGACAGTCTTTGCGGCAAACGCACATTACGAAGTACGTCCGGTGAATAATGCCGGTGAATAGGCATATCTGCCGGAAATTCATAAGGAACAAGAGGGCCGTTATCCAATACCCCTCTGGCTCCGAAATAAGCTCCGAGTTCACAGCCTGTTTTAAATAAATCCAAACTCTTTTGTGCAATTTCTCCTTGTGGGGAAGCTATCCCCGGAAGTACGGTACAAAACACAGGTAACGCCACCCCCCGGTCTTCCAATGCCTGTTTTATCTCTTTCCGATGTTTGTAAACTGTCTTCAGATGTGCTTCCCCTATCCCTTCCAGTTCGATAGATTGAAAACCAAGATCGGCCATTTCATGTACATATGTAACCATATGTTCTGCATCAGGCGGATAGCCATATCTTGTAATACTATAAAGAAATGCACAAGTTATGTGTCTGTCAAAAACGTTTCTCATGTTTATGCTATATTTTAATAATTAATAATTCCCAGAATAGCTACAATGGCAACAATGAGTGCAAACAACAAAGTTATGCCATACAGAACATTGTCTTTTATTGTAGCCCTATGTTTTCCCATTAAAAGTTTCTTATTCAACAAAATAATCATCAATGCAATGACAAGGGGAGTAGATATAATCGCCAAAGATTGAGAGAAGATCATCACAAAAACCGGACTACCGCCAAAAACCGGCACCACAAGCCCACATAAAGTAGTTGCTAATGCCATAACCCTGGCCCAACGCTTAGTCAAATCTCTATCTATACCTAAGAAATCGCTGATGAGCCATGGCCCTAATACTATAATAGGAAATAAAGAGGAAACACCTGCGCACACAATTCCTGCCACAAACATAGACACAGCCAGTTGTCCGGCCAATGGTTCCATCAGTTTCACCATATCTATTGCATTATCCACAGTAAGCCCCTTCGTGAACATTGTTCCGGCAGCACACGCCATTACAGCAAAGCTCAACAGAAACATTATACTCACTGACACAGCAGCATCACGTTTCTGTAACTTCATATCTTCTATATGCCAGCCTTTCTCACTAATCAAGATGGAACGAACCACATAAAGGACGCCCCCCATAGTAGTACCTACCATTCCTGCCACAATTAAAAAAGCATTCGGATGATTGGGAAGAGTAGGAACAAGTCCTTTCAATATACTGGCAGGTTCCGGCATTACAATAAACATGGTAGCAAGAAAACAAACTCCCATAACAAAAACAAACAGGCTAAGTATCTTCTCAAAAAGAGCTTGCTTTCCCTGCCAAAATATATAATATAATAGTACGCAGATAACACCTGCCACTACTATCATATTGACCCCTTCGCCATCATGAGTGATAGGACGAGACCACTCTTGGATTACTTGCGCCACTACCCCCATAACTCCCATACAGGATACAATTTCGCTTATTAATAAAGAAAATAAAATAAAGATGGTAACTCCTCTACCAAAGTTATTCTTAAAACTAAATAATGCAGTTTTTCCTGTAATTATAGTATAACGCGAAAAAGCAATTATTAAGACATACGTAAACAAGCAAGAAAGAGCCAATGCCCATGTCAGCGTCATTCCATAACTTGCCCCGGCAGAAGCCATCGTTGTAATACTACCTGTCCCGATATTATATCCTACGAGAAAGATACCCGGTGCAATAGTCGCCCAAAACAATGCTATCTTTTTAATTATATTTTTCATATTTACACAGCTCATTTTCTAATTCGTGTTATTGTGTATTTTAAAATTTCTCTTTCTTATCAGTACTGATTATTTCCACAAAAAGAAACATATCTCCGCTTTTGCAATACAAATATCCTGCTTCTTTTGATATTAATAACACTCTACGCACTGTTATAAAACACATTTTCAGCGTTACAAGAAAAAATATAGTGTTTTTATTCGTGTAATCGTGTAAAATGCCATTTTTCCATTTCATGTTTATTATTTATTCGTGCATTTATCAGTTCTATTATATCTTTTAGTATATTTGCAACTAAAATCAATAAAACAGAACGGAACTACGATGGGAGAAAAAGTAAAATATAGAATCAGCGACATCGCAGCAATTGCAGGCGTGTCATCAGGAACAGTAGATCGTATACTTCACAATAGAGGTGGCGTATCACCGGAAAGCCGCAAAAAAGTGGAAGACGTTTTACAACAAATTAATTATGTGTGTAAAATCCATTCAATAACTCCTAAAAACGAACGTCAAATACGTCTATTAGTTATATTCCCCCAACATGCCCCCCGGAGAATATTGGGAACAAATAGAGACCGGCATCGAAAAAGCGTTAAGCCATTTTGCCAATACCAAACTGAAGATCCGTTACTTATACTACGATCAGTTTGATGTTTTCTCATGTCAAAAGGTGTTCAAAGAAGCACTTGCCCTAAGAAAAGACGCAGTAATCATAGGTCCGGCATTCTATGACGAGACTGTATTATTTGCCAACCAGCTTTATATGAAAGATATTCCATACGTGTTTGTAGACACTCCGGTAAACAATACAGAGCCATTGGCAACCTTCGCCCTCCATGCCTTTCAAGCAGGCAGGACACAGGCTAAGCTACTGACATCTATCATGGAGCCCAATAAGGAAATCGCTTTATTTCAGGCCAAACGAATAGGCGATGAAACATCTATCCAATCTGTTGTGTGCCAACATGGTTTTTTCTCTTATTTAAAAGAAAATTCGCTGAATATAAATATTGTATATGCACAATACAACCGTACCGATGCAAAACAAAATGAAGAAATGCTAACCGATTTTTTCCGTACCCACCCTAATATCGGCGGAGCTGTAGTATTCAATACTTGTGCATATATCATATCCGATTTCATGAAACGCAATAACATCAAAAACGTCAAACTGATAGGGTTTGATATAAATACCCGGAATGTTAATGCCCTGAAAGAAGGATATATCTCCCACCTGATAGCCGAGCGTCCGGAATATCAAGGATATATGGCCATCAAAGCCATCTTGGAATATTTAATCTACAATAAGAAACCCGAAGTCTACAATTATACACCCATAGATATTATAATAAACGAAACAGTAGATTTTTATACTACTACAAATTTTGCATTCGCATTATAAGAAAGATGTCATAAGGAGCGGATCCGCATACAGTTTCCGGTTGCATTTAATCCAGCATACCAGTGTGCGAAAAGTGTTTGGAGGAAAGATATGAACCTTTCCTGAGAAAAGTTCATATCCCACTCATTTGCTGAGATTTACCTTAGGAAATTCGAAAACATATTATCCCAGCGGATTTTCTTCCTCTTCCCCATTTCCACCAGTACCGGGATTGGAACCTCCTCCTGAAGCAACCTCCGAGTTATCCCACCCGGCTCTCGTCACGCTGGCACGTGTCAGCATCTCCTTGAATTGCTGGCCCGGAGTGAAAATTATCTTCCGGCGGTAAACCGTATCCGACTTCACATCTTCCTCCTTATCCTGACTTTTTGCATTAAGTCCCGGACGGAAACAGCCGAAATCTCCCAATTGCACCGAGAAGCCTTTATTGATATTCATATTCAGCGTATCTATCAGGCCGTCCAGCACCATTTTCACCACACCGCGCGGCGCCATACCTACCTTGGTGACCTCGTCGCATAAGTCTTCAAATTCCACCATGCCCAGTGTTTTCAATTGAGCCACATACTTTTCCGTTTTTGTCTTATCAAAACCGAACACTCTTTTTTTCACTTCATAATTTAAAGCCATAATCTTTGAATTTTTAATCGTTAATAATAATATGTATATCAAGAAGCTCTTATCTCATCCAAGAAATCAGGAAAATTTCACTGTGAGGCCTCAAGCAGTTATACTTTCTGTTTCTCTAAATCGATGTTGCAAAGTTAGGGTGAGAAGAAGGCGAAAGCAAGAAAATGGCATCTACAGCCAAAACGCATAAATCACTCAAAAACAACAGATTAAAAAAAACTTATCTCTACAAGTGCAGCTAAGCTCCAAAAGAAGAAAAAGTAAAGAAAGAGCATCACACCCTCGTAATCTCTACAAGTGATGCAGCTAAACAACTGATAATGAAAGGTGGCTTTGCAGAATGTCTCTACAAGCGATACCTCACAGGCATAAATTCCTAAAGTCAGAACAGCCTCCCTATTTACAACACGAAATATTTTTCTATTTCACCGAATTTACTTATATTCGCATTCTTAGCCCAATATCTCATTAATTACAAAAGTTATTTGTGCAGGGAGTAAATATAATATGAGAGCAAACAAAACTCGTGCAGGCTTATTAGTCTGTTTATGCTTCCTGCTTATTTTGGGAAGTTGTAAGGAAGAAGAAGATGCAGTTCTAAACCTTTCGATGTCGGAAATAACCTTCGGTTCAAAGAGCGAGGTTAAATCTGTCGAAGTCTATGCCAATACATCTTGGAGTGCCGAAATAGCCCCCTCAGCTTCCTCATCCTGGATCAGTCTGAATGTTGTCTCCGGAAAATCAGGAACATCTGCGATACAGATTACTTTGACGGAAAACGATACGCCCGACGAACGTACCGCCGAGATCATTTTCCGCGGGAGTTCGACGTCACAGACTTTGAAAGTCACCCAAGAGAAAAACGAAATTTTAGAGCTTCCTTATGAAGAAATTGGTTTCTGGCAGATAGGAGGAATATTCCCGTTAGAAATTAAACGGAATATCGAATACTCAGTCGAAATAGAACCGGAGGCCAGGGAATGGATGAAACTGGTCGAACCGAAAGAATTGTCGTCAGATTTGATTTATATAAACATAGAAGAAAACTTCAGTGGGCTTCCCCGAATCGGCAGTGTTTATGTAAAAGGAAAAGATTCTTCTTTAGCCGATACGCTAAAGATCTACCAATATCCGTTAGAACTTAGCCTGTCGCGTAAGACCCTTGATTTTGGAATGTCTGCCGAGAGCAGGACGGTAATCGTGACGACGTCTCATCAGGATTACGACGACATCCCTTTACTGGAACTCAAGCTTCCCGAAGACGCAAAAGACTGGTGTACGGTCGAAGTCGACAACCAAGGCATACTTTCCGTATCAGTATCAGAGAACCAAACCGGTATTGACCGCGAGACAGAACTAACCGTTACCGCCTCGATTCTGGAAAGGACATTACACATCGCACAAAAAGCAGAAACAAAGGAATATTATCAGGACGGCGAATATATGCAGCTACGGGCAGCCACCAAAGGCAAAGGGATTAATATCGTTATTATGGGAGACGGATTCCTGCAAACCGACTTGGACAAGGGCGGGTATTATGAAACCCTGTCCCGTCAGGCCGAACATTATTTTTTCAATATTGAACCATACAAATCTTTCCGGGAATATTTTAACGTCTACATGATAGCTGCCGTTTCCGAAGAGGAAGGTGTAAGCGAAGAGATTCCCGGACGAAAAGTGAACAACAGATTTGGTTCGACTTTCGGTGAAGGGACGGATATCCAGTGGGATGAAAAGATATGTAGGAATTATATAGACCTGATCCCAGGTTTAGATAAGGTGGTGGAGGTAACCGGCATCCTTATTCTGAATAGTCGCAAATATGCCGGAACTGCCATAATGTATTCCAATGGATTCTCTGTTGCAGCTTGTCCTATCAGCGGGAACATACCGACCTATGACTTTGAAGCACTTATCCATCACGAAGTCGGCGGACACGCTTTTGGCAGATTGGGTGACGAATACAGGTATTATGGTGTAATTCCGTCGAAAGATAAGGAAAGACTGAAATATTGGCAGTCGTACGGTTTCTACCCTAATCTGGATTTAACAAATGACCTGACCCAAATTCTATGGGCCGATTTTACTAAGATACCGAAATATGCCTATGTCGGTGCTTTTGAAGGAGGTTTTCTCTATAATTATGGTGTATGGCGACCCGAATACTTGAGTTGCATGGAAAATAATATCCCGTATTTTAATGCTCCGAGCCGTTGGCGAATCGTGGAAAGGATTGCAAAACTGGCTGACGTACCGATAACGTTTGACGATTTCGTGCGTCAGGATCATGTTTCGCCTCCTACCGATGCGATGACGAGAGCTGCCCGGAGTAGGAAACACATTCCGCTGGGAGAACCTATTTTAATAATACAGGATTAGGGTTTGGAAAGCACCTTTGCATACACCACATTCCTTCCCGCTCCATAGCGCATCAGCACCCCCTCGGCAACAAAAGTATTCAAGTCGACAACAGCCTGTTTGTAACTACGGCCTGCCATGCGGGAGTATTGCGCCCGGCTGATGCAAGGAGCTGTCAGGAAATGCGCTTTAAGCAGTTCAAGACAATGTTCGCGCGAAACGGATTGCGGTGTAGATACAGACGACTTCGGATGACGCTCGAAACCGGCTTTCTCATTCAGTGTCCGATAAAACTCCCTGCTGACACGAAAATTCAGTCCACGCAATGAAACCGAAGCGGCCCTCACCTCTTTCTTTTCCATGACAGGACGGCAGTTCAGCGAAGGAGAAAAATAACCGAGCTCACCCAATTCAACCGTCCAGCCTCCTACCAGACAGTCGCGCAACTCGTCCATGAAAGCCGTCATGCTACCTTCGAGCACACTGCGGCTGATACCCGTAAAACGATGTACACGATCTATAAACTCCTTTTTGTCAATGGTTCCCTTAGGGACTGCACGAGCATAGAGCGATTGCGGTTCACCCGTCTGCCGGACATCCGGCTTCTTTATCAAATCATAATAGATACTCATTCAAGCTGTCTTTTTAATTGTTATTTCTTTCCCTATGCTTACGTTTTCCCTTGGAAAGAATCAAGAAGCAAACGTGTAGATATTAAATCATTCCATTATGGGGTAGTTTTCGTTCCACCATGATGGAACGAAAACTACCCCATAATGGAACAAAACGTTCTCTATGGTGGAACGATTTAATATAAGTGATCAAAGATACTGATTCCTGCAACAAAAGTCAAGCCTTCCCGCCATTCTTTTGCTTATAGTTTAAACTTCCTCGTGGAGAGACTGACTCACAGCGCTTTCCAAAACTTCCGGAAGTCCCGATACTGCCCGTAACACACCAACCTGTCTCCCGCCTGTATCAGGTCATTATCCGGCAGTCCGTTTACAGAAACCGACAGGAAGCAAATAGGACAATCCAAGCGGTTCCACGCGGATAAAAAGAAAAAGCAATGCAAAAAAGGCAAAATAACAGCATATAAGCGGATAAAATGGCAAGGATAAAATTTCTTTTGGTATCTTTGTATTGATAAAATCAAGTATTGAATGGCATGAAGAAGTATTTCATTGGATTGCTGGCATCAGCTTTAGCGTGCAGCAGTTGCGGTACAAGCCAAATGGCATCAGGCGATCCCGGTGCCATATTTGCCGGAGCAGCCATCGGCGGAAATGTGGGCGGCGCCATCGGCGGCCTGATAGGTGACAGCAACGGTGGCTGGAGAGGCGGCTACCGCGGATCTGCCATCGGCACAATTATCGGAACCATTGCGGGAGCCGCCATTGGAAATGCCGTTTCCGCACCGAAGCAAGAGGAGTACGGTTACCGGATAGAAAGGACGGAACCCTATGAGCCGCAGCCCGAAACCTATCCCGCTCCTTCGGTCTTCGACAACCTGAAGATACGCAACATACGCTTCATCGACGATAACCGCGACCACGTCATCACCTCCGGCGAAAGCAGTAAAGTGATTTTTGAAATCATGAATGAAGGCGACCGGACAGTCTATAATGTGGTCCCCATAGTGACCGAAACTACGGGAATGAAGCGCATCTACATCTCCCCGTCCGTAATGGTGGAGCAGATTGCTCCCCACAACGGCGTGAAATATACTGCCAACATCAGTGCAGGCGAGCGGATAAAGACGGGAAACATCACCATACGCGTGGCCGTAGCCAACGGCAACGGACAACAATATGACCGGCAGGAGTTCTCACTGCCCACCGAACGATAAACAAATTTTCGTGGTTTATACAGACTGAGCACAGAAACGCAGACAATTTAACAGCATGAAGGAATTTAGACAGAGCCTACCCTGCCTCTGTGTGTGTTTGGAAAGCAAGAATTGAATACTTTATAAACGACTTATTATGGCCGACAACTATTTGGAAAATCAATACGAACAATACCAGGCGCGAAAAGCAGCTTGGGAAAGAGAGCGCAAGTACGGAAAGAAAAAGAAGTCTGTGCACCCCCGTCCTCTTCCGCAGCACAACGAAGAGGAAGTTGTGTCCGATCCGGAAGACGACAACAGCTCCCCCTACATCAATACAGACAACGACAATCTAATCGACGACTAACATCAACATGCTGCACCATTTCCACACCTCCGTCGCAGGCATACCCTTACCGGAGAAGTTCACTTTTCCTTTTTGCTATACACCTCATCCACTCTGCGTGGCTGCCGCGAAAGAGGTGCAGGACTATCTTGCCTTGCAGGACGCATGGAAAGAAGAGCTGGCGCAAGGCAAAATGTTCGGCGTATTGGTCGTAAAGACCCAAGAAGGCAAAGTGGGATACCTGGCAGCCTTTTCCGGCATTTTGGCGGGCAAGAACATGCATCCGTTCTTCGTGCCGCCGGTTTACGACTTATTGCAACCACAAGGATTCTTCAAAAAAGAGGAAGAGCAAATATCGCAGATCAATGCCCGCATCAGGCAGTTGGAAGAGGATGAAACATACCAGCGGCAACTCGAACAACTATCTGCCCTGCAACAAACCGCCCGGAATGCTTTGGAAGATGCCAAAGCACAGATGAAAGCCGCCAAAAAGAAAAGGGAAGAACGGAGGCGGAAAGCAGCTTCACATCCCGGCTTTCCACTCAGCCCCGAAGAAGAAAAGGACCTGATACGCGAAAGCCAATTTCAGAAGGCGGAGTACAAGCGCATGGAACGCGCGTGGAAAGAACAGATTATTCCTTTGCAACAATCAGTCTCCGGCCACGAAGCCGGCATACAGGCCTTGAAAGCCGAACGGAAGGCACGTTCCGCCGCATTGCAGCAAAAACTGTTCGAACAGTTTAAGATGCTGAACTACCGGGGAGAAGTCAGGACACTTTGCGACATCTTCGAACAGACCGCCCACAAAACCCCTCCCGCAGGAGCCGGTGAGTGCGCCGCACCCAAACTATTGCAGCATGCCTATCTGCATGGGTGGAAGCCCGTCGCAATGGCAGAGTTCTGGTGGGGAGAGTCGCCCAAAACAGAAATACGGCATCATGGGCATTACTATCCCGCCTGCAAAGGCAAATGCGAACCTATATTGAAGCACATGCTGAAAGGTCTTGAAGTGGATGAAAACCCGATGCAGAAAGCGTTGTTGCAGTCCGCCGCACAAGAATTGGAAACCGTTTATGAGGACGAATGGCTGTTGGTGGTCAACAAGCCGGCGGGCATGCTGTCCGTACCCGGCAAGGAAGAGGCGGTATCTGTTTACAGTGTGATGCGCGGGCGGTATCCCGAAGCGGACGGTCCGCTGATTGTGCACCGCTTGGATATGGCTACATCAGGGTTGCTGGTGATTGCAAAGACCAAGCAGGTTCACCAAAACCTGCAAGCGCAATTCAGAGACCGCAGCGTAAGTAAGCGCTATATCGCGTTGCTTCAAGGCATAGTCTCTCCAGATACAGGAACGGTTGAGCTGCCGCTATGCCTGAACCCGCTCGACCGCCCGCGGCAAATGGTACATACCGAGCATGGCAAGCCCGCCGTAACCGACTTTGAAGTGCTGGAACGCAAGGACAATCATACCCGCATCGCCTTTTATCCCCGCACCGGACGCACCCATCAGCTCCGGGTGCATGCCGCCCATCCTCTCGGACTGCACTGCCCCATTATCGGCGATGAGCTCTACGGAAAGAAAGCCGAACGGCTGTATCTGCATGCCGAGGCTCTGGAATTCACGCATCCCATAACCGGTAAGCGAGTGAGAATCAACCAAAAAGCAGACTTTTAACCCATTCATTTGCCACAACAACTTCACTCAAAGCTACGCAACAGCCTGATTTCTTCCGCCCAAAGTGATTCATCGGGAGTTTCGAGTACAATCGGCATGCCATTGAACCGCTCATCTTTCATAAAGCGTTTAAAGAAATCCATACCGATAAGCCCCTTTCCGATACTATCATGGCGGTCCACACGAGTGCCCAACGCCTTTTTGGAATCATTCAAATGAATCGCGCGAAGAAAGCCGAAGCCCACCGTCTTATCAAAATCCTCGAATACCTTGTCGTACTCGTTTACAATATCATATCCTGCCGTATACGTGTGGCAAGTGTCAAGGCAAACACCTACGCGGGACTTATCTTCCACCCGATCAATGATATACTTTAAATGCCAGAACTCATTGCCGACATTGCTGCCTTGCCCGGCTGTATTCTCAATGACCGCCGTAACGCCCTGCGTCTTACCCAACGCAATGTTAATGGATTCGGCAATCCTATCCAAGCAAGCCTCAACGGAAATCTTGTTCAGATGACTGCCCGGATGAAAATTCAGCAACTTCAAATCCAACTCTTCGCAACGCTGCATTTCATCCAAAAAGGCTGTACGGCTTTTCTCCAGCCCTTCTTCTTCCGGATGCCCCAAGTTTATCAGATAACTGTCATGGGGAAGAATGTAACGTGCATCCAAAGCATATTTCCCGCAATTCTCCTTAAATAAAGAGATGCTTTCCTGCGTCAGAGGCTTCGCCACCCACTGGCGTTGGTTCTTGGTAAACAGGGCAAAAGCGTTCGCCCCTATTTCATGGGCATTGACGGGAGCGAACTCCACACCGCCGCCGGCAGATACATGCGCGCCTATAAATTTCATATTTCGATTGTTGTTCATTTGTTTATTGTTCTTTCATAAATTCCCATTGAGACTTTTTCATATCTACAAAACCGTTTGCCTTGAACCGGACACCTTCATTTTCCAGCAACGCTCTTTGCTCCGTCCAGCCCGGTACCAGTCTGCCCTGACTGTTCACCACCCTATGGCAAGGCAGGTGCAAATCTTCCGGCACGTTGTGCATCGCCTGCCCCACCATACGCGAGCACTGAGGCCTGCCTACCAGATAGGCAATCTGTCCGTAAGTCACCACGCACCCCGTAGGAATAGCGGCAACAACGCTGTAAACATCTTGCAGAAAAACAGAGTGATTCATAAGATACAGTCATTCTTTCCGGCAAAGATAAGGCAAACGGAGAGTATAAAAAACAAGTCCGCTTATTTTTCACACCGAATGGCAGCATGGAATGCTTGCTTGTCAGAACAAGGACACACCTTTCTATTTATAGGAAAGTGCTTGCTCCAAGCGTGTTATAGGCGTTAGTGATATTCTGTTGGCGAAGTATTTCGCCTTTCGGAGTAAACAATATCTGATATTTCATCTGCATGTTCGGCTTGCCCACCTGTATGGCTACGATAGGCTGCCATTCGGGAAACTGCACCCATGTAACGTTCTGTACCACCCCGTCCGAAAACTCACTGGCGGCAAAAGCATTGAACACTGCGGCAGGCACTTCATCCAGCGTTTCCCAGTCCGTCTGTTTCATCACCCATTCGGCATCCGGAGTGAACCAGACCCTGGTGTCGAACCCGTTCATCACAAAATCTGCCACATAATATGCCTTGTCCTGCGACCAAGCTATGCCGGCGGCTGTGGGATACATCTTTTTAAGAGCTATTTGCACGCTGTCGGGAGCATAACCGGCAGAGGCGGATATAGATGCCAAAAGCATCAGAATCAATAAAGAAGTTTTCAATTTATTCATAACCGTTCAGGCATTAATGGTTCACCGCAAATGATACAACAAGCATGGATTACACCTATTATACTTATTACACGAATTATCACTGACTAATCAACAGTATCACTTCGTTTTTTGTTTGGTATTATACCTGTAAAGATTAATTTTGCAACATAAATCCATGAAAGCTATATGATAAATATATGCCCTGTTCTCCATAACAAGAAACAATACCTCGACCTCCTACTCCTGGCCGACGAGCAGGAATCCATGATAGACCGTTATCTGGAACGTGGCGAAATGTTCGTCCTGACAGATGCAGGCGACACAAAAGCCGCCTGTGTCGTTACTCGTGAAGCGGAAGATGTTTTCGAAATAAAGAACATTGCCACCCACCCGCAATGCCAACGGCAGGGATATGGCAGGATGCTGATGGAGTATCTTTTCAAGCGGTATGCAGGCAGATGCCGAACCATGCTCGTGGGTACGGGCGACAGTCCTCTGACCGTTCCTTTTTATGAAAGCTGCGGATTCACATATTCGCACCGCATCCCCGACTTCTTTACGGACAACTATGACCATCCCATATACGAAGCCGGCAAGCAACTGAAAGATATGATTTACCTAAAACGCAGCATGAATGAATAAAAATAATCCCCACCCATCACGCATTGCCCAAGAGCAACGCACCGTAGCGCAGATGATCCGCCTCTACTGCCGCAAGAAAGAGGGCAACAGGGAGCTATGCCCGCAATGCCGCGAGCTGCTGGAATATGCACACATGCGCCTGTCCCGCTGTCCGTTCGGCGAAAAGAAGAACACTTGCAGACTCTGCACCATTCATTGCTACAAGCCCGAAATGAAAGAACGGATGCGTGAAGTGATGCGATATGCCGGTCCAAGGATGCTACTCTATCATCCTGCCGCGGCACTCCGTCATCTATGGAAAGAGTACCTGCATCAATATTTCAGCAAACGCTTCGGGCTGCCATGCCAGGAACAGCACAAGCAATAGACTTCCGTCAAATCATACCCTTCCAAAGATGCTGCGGGGTCTTTGGGCACAATCTCCCCCTCGCGGGAAACGTATACGGGCAGTCGCTCTCCGCTGCTGTTCAGAATAAAAAAAGCCCCCACTTTACATTGGGGGCATATCATTTTACGCATCATCAGTTGAAGTAATATAAGAAGATGGCGATACCTTCGAGCGCTTTCTTCTTTTCGCCCTCTATCTCAATGGCAAATTTGATTTCAGCCTTCGCCACACCGCGCAGGTTTGCCAGCGAATGCAGAGATGCCACCAAACGGATACGCTGCCCGGACAGCACAGCCTGACCGAACTTCATCTTGTCCATACCATAGTTAATCATCATTTTCAGATTGTTCACCTCAATAATCTGGTTCCACAGATGAGGCAGCATGGAAAGGGTGAGGTAACCATGCGCAATGGTACTCTTAAAAGGACTTTCGGTTTTGGCACGTTCTGTGTCAACGTGAATCCACTGATGATCCAACGTGGAATCCGCAAAGAGATTGATACGTTCCTGACTTAGTTCCACATACTCCGAAACTCCGATTTGCTGACCTACCAACTTTTCAAAGTCCTCATACGAATTGATAATAACTTTTTCCATATATTTTTAATTTTATTGAGTAAATAGCATTGTTAACGGTAACAAAGATACCGTTTATCTCCGAATAAATTACAAACAGAGAGAAATAAGTCTGCTTCTTTTCATTTCTCCGCGTTTTTCTTTTCTCTAATCGAAGATTATCTGTATTTTTGTAAGCAAATGCATAAGTCTGATTAAAATATAAATTACCACAAATATTCCTGTATGGACGATAAACCGGATTACAATCTACTATCAGAAATAATGCGTAATGCCAATATGGGTTGGTGGGAAGCCGACCTGCAAAGCGAAAGTTACGTTTGTTCTGAGTATATCTCCAAACTGTTGGGGCTAAAGGAAGACGGTTTTATCAGTTTTGAAAATTTCAACAAACGCATCCTGAAAGAAGAACAGCCGCACACAACCATTCATTCCTTCGACAACATACAGCAGACAAACGAGGCTGTCTATCTGCTCAACACCACCAAGGGACCCGTATGGATGCGCAGCAAAATTTGCATGCAAAAAAACGAGGGGAAGGGAAACAGCAAGGTTTACGGCATAGCCGAAGTGCAAGATGGCCCATACATGTCGTCCGCCTCACAACTGTTGCAACAACGGGAACTGCTTTTGCACAACATCTACAAAAACTTGCCGGTGGGCATCGAGCTCTACAACATGCAAGGGGTGCTGACAGATCTGAATGACAAAGAACTGGAAATGTTTCATCTGCAACAAAAAGAAGACCTGCTGGGCATCAATATCTTTGATAACCCCATTTTCCCGGATGAGATGAAAGAGAAACTAAGGAAGTGCGAAGACGCAGACTTCACTTTCCGCTATGATTTTTCCCAAATAGGCAACTATTACAACTCGCAAAAGAAGACAGGAACCATGGAGCTGGTAACCAAAGTAACCACGCTCTATGACGAACATCACACGCCTATCAACTATCTGCTGATTAACGCGGACAAGACCGAAGCCACCATAGCTTACAACAAGATACAGGAATTCGAAAGTTTTTTTAAACTGATAGGCAACTACGCCAAAGTAGGATATGCCCACTATAATCTCCTCACCCAAAAAGGAGACGCCCAACACAGTTGGTATATCAACATCGGTGAGAAAGAAGAGACACCTCTGTCTGACATCATCGGAGTGTACAATCACATCCATCCCGATGACCGTCACTATATGTTAGATTTTCTTGATAACGCCCGAAAAGGAACAGAAAACAAATTCAACAAGGAGATACGTGTACTCAGAGAAAACGGCAGCTGCTCGTGGACACACGTCAACTTATTAGTGAAAGTATATGCCCCCGAGCAAAACAGTATCGAACTGATTTGTATCAACTACGACATCACCCGGCTGAAAGAAACGGAAGCCATGCTGATACAGGCTAAAGAAAAAGCCGAAGAATCGGACCGACTGAAATCGGCTTTCATTGCCAATATGAGCCACGAAATACGTACACCGCTGAATGCCATTATCGGTTTCTCCGGCCTGTTGCCCTATATGGAAGACGCCAAAGAGCGCGAATACTATATCTCTCTGATAAATCACAACAACAAATTGTTGCTGAATATCATCAACGAGGTACTGGACTTGTCCAAGATAGAAGCCGGACACATGGAGCTGACTCCCGTCTGGTTCAGCCTCTCGGAACTGATTGACGAGAGCTGTACCGAATATCGAAGCAATGTTCCGGAAGGCGTAACACTCAAAAAACGTTACCCGGCATCTCCCTTCCTGATAGAACAGGACTCAATGCGCATCAAGCAGATACTGAGTAACCTCCTCTCAAACGCATTGAAGAATACGACACAAGGATACGTTGAAGTTTCCTACGAGACAGAGCAATCCGGAGTAAAGATAAGCGTTACGGACACCGGACGCGGAATACCTCAAGAAAAACTTGGCGTGATATTTGAACGGTTCGAAAAAGCAGACTCCTATATACAAGGCGCCGGATTGGGTTTGTCAATCTGTAAATCCATTATAGAACAGATGAACGGAACAATCGAAGTGGCATCCGTCTTGGGCGAAGGCAGCACGTTCACCGTAACGTTTCCCTGCCGGATACAGTTGGTGGAATCAAAACATACAGAATAAGAAATAGATATGATAGACCAGAAAGAGTTTACCCTCACCCCGCATCGACGCGGCTTTCACTTGATTACCGAAGAAATTACACGCAACCTGCCGCCACTACCGCAAACCGGCATATTGCACCTGTTCATCAAACATACAAGCGCAGCCCTCACCATAAATGAGAACGCCGACCCGGATGTACAAACTGACATGGAAGCCATTTTCAACCGTCTTGTCAGAGAACGTGAGCCCTATTACCAACATACCTGCGAAGGTGACGATGATATGCCGGCACACGCCAAGTCCACCATTGCCGGAACCGGTCTCACCATTCCCATCACCAACGGACGGATGAATATGGGTATATGGCAGGGAATCTATCTGTGCGAATTCCGTAATCGCGGCGGTGGAAGAAGAATTGTAGCAACTGTCATCGGATAACTCCTGCCCATGAAGAAAGCCATTATCATAGGAGCCACCTCAGGCATCGGACAGGAAGTGGCCCGCATACTTGTACAGCAGGGCTGGCGCATAGGCATTGCAGGCAGACGTGAAGACGTTTTGCTGCATATGCAGCAGGCCGTTCCCGGTCAAATTGAGATACAATGTCTTGACGTGACAAAGAATGATGCCGCCTTACGCCTCAACGAATTGATAGACCGCTTGGGCGGTATGGACTTGTTTTTACTCAGCTCCGGCGTGGGCTTCCAGAACAGGAGTTTAGAACCGGAAATCGAACTCAGCACCGCACGTACCAACGTTGAAGGGTTTATACGAATGGTTACAACCGCTTTCCACCATTTCAAGAAAACAGGTGGCGGACATATTGCCGTCATCAGTTCCATAGCAGGTACTAAGGGATTGGGAGTAGCTCCTGCCTATTCTGCCACCAAGCGGTTTCAGAACACCTACATCGACGCATTGGCGCAACTGTCCCGGATGCAAAGACTCAATATCCGTTTCACCGACATCCGCCCGGGATTTGTGGCAACAGATCTGCTGCGAAACGGCAAGTACCCAATGCTGATGCGTGCCGACAAAGTGGCGCTATGCATCGTCCGGTCATTGGAACGGAAAAAAAGAACAGTCATAATCGACAGGCGCTATCGTCTGTTGGTATTCTTTTGGCGGATGATTCCGCGTTGGTTGTGGGAACGGTTGCCTATAAAGAATTGATTTCGTATCTTCACGCCAAGAAACCTAAAACACCCGAATTATGAGAAGAAATACCAGGTATATAATACTCACAACCACCGTCGCCTTGTGTACAGGCGTTTCACTACCTTTCCTCCTCGGAAGCAGCGTGCTGAATACGGAGCAGCAATCAGTAAAATCAGAAGTGCCCTATTGCGTCACCTCTCCCACTGTACCCTCCCAAATCTCTTTTGCCGGACAAAATGTAGACCTTCTGCGTTACGACCACCGCGAGCGCATGGACCGCGAGCTGATGTCGTTCACCTATATGCACTCCACCACAATGCTCACCATAAAACGGGCAAACCGCTACTTTCCCGTCATAGAGCCTATATTGAAAGCAAACGGCATACCGGATGATTTCAAATATCTTGCCGTAATAGAAAGCGCCCTTAATCCTCTTGCCAAGTCGCCCGCCGGCGCAGCCGGACTGTGGCAGTTTATGTCCGGTACGGGACGCGAATTCGGTCTGGAGGTGAACAGCAATATTGACGAACGCTACCACGTGGAGAAAGAAACAAGAGCTGCCTGCAAATATCTGAAAGAAGCATATGCCAAATACGGCAACTGGCTCTGCGTGGCAGCTGCCTACAATGCCGGACAAGGACGCATCTCCACACAATTGCAAAAGCAAATGGTCAGTCAGGCTGCCGACTTGTGGCTGGTAGAAGAAACCTCCCGCTACATGTTCCGTCTGCTGGCAGCCAAGGCCGTCATCAGCAATCCCCAACGATACGGCTTCCTGCTGAAACGGGAACACCTCTACCCGGCCATCCCCTATACGGAAGTAACAGTTACCACAGGCATCGACAATCTGGCACAATTCGCCAAGAACAAGGGCATCACTTATGCCCAACTGAAAGATGCCAACCCCTGGCTGCGCGACACTTCATTGATGAATAAGAGCGGACGCACCTACATACTGAAGATACCAACCCAAGCCGGAATGCACTACGATCCCCGAAAAACGATTCCTTATAACAAGAATTGGGTGATAAACTAAGAACCTGTCCAGACTCTGTCCATAAAAGTTTTCACCCGGCTTCTTATGAGTAATGCCCTAAGGACGGAAAAATATAAAAGGAAGTGTAATTGTCGGAGAGAGCCGAAAAAGGCTACTGTTGCTTCTCCGTCAGATATTTCCAATAGCGTACGGGCATATCCTGCCTGTGCTTGCGAGGATTCAGCCTTTCTTTGATGCAGATTGCCTTAAAGTAGGTTTTCCAAAGCTGCTGAAAAAGTTTTTCATCTTTGTCCATAAGGCTCTCGTCCAGCATCCCCGTCACGAGATGCCCTTCACGACTATCCTCTCCAAAGGTGACTTCGTGAACTTCTTTTAAGTTATAATAATAACCGTAAGCGCGTTTTATGTCGTATATCAGCCAGCACTGATCGGCAAAGCGGTCCTTAAAATGTCCGGTTATCAGGGGAAGCACGTTCTTTTCCGGTTCCACTGCCGCAAAATAAGTGCCGTCCGCCGCTTTCTGAAAACGGATGAATTGTAACATCCGTATGCGCTCCCAGTCTACCCGCTTCCACATTCGAGAAAATTCCAGTACGTCAGGATCGGCAAAATTAGTCTCAATGGAACGAGGAGCGTCTATTGCCTTATGGATATAGCGAAACAAAAGCGATGCCGTTTCCGGTTCCTCCGCCAACCAACATTGTGCAAGACAGGACAATGCGGATGAAGACAGCTTCTTCTCCAAGCCACGCCAAACCCTGCCCGATTTTTCTTCATCGGAAATCACTGTAAAGCTCTCGTCATAAAACAAAGGAAGCGGCTCTCCCTCCGCCAACAGAGCATCCGGAAAAATCCGACGGGAATAGGCGTCGAAAACGGAAGTCAACAGTCCCTCAAAGGTATTATCAAACAGATATATTATCATAACATGACGGCACTTTTCTTATTCTCCAAAATCAAGCGTCAACTGCCTCTCATCGCATTTCTGTTTCGGTTTCCGCACCAACAGGTTGCGCACCCCTTGCGGAGTCATTTCATTAACGGTACACATAGGCAACTCACTGCACGTAACAAAGTACTGCGCCTTTTTCATAACCACGCCAATCTTCTTTAATTGATAAAAGCCCAATTTGGAAAAACGCCGGGAAGCAATTATCAGACGTGCAGATTTTACACCGATGCCCGGCACGCGGAGGATCATCTCATAATCCGCCTTGTTGATGTCAACAGGAAACTGCTCGGGATGACGCAGCGCCCACGACAGCTTCGGGTCTATCTCCAAGTCCAAATCCGGATAGGCATCATCGACAATCTCATCCACTTTGAACTGGTAGAAACGCAACAGCCAGTCCGCCTGATAGAGGCGGTTCTCACGCACCAAAGGCGGTTGCTTAAGAGACGGCAGACGCTTGTCGTACGTATTCACCGAAACATAACCGGAATAATAAACGCGCCGCATCGTAGGACGTTGGTAGAGTGCCGATGAAAGAAAAAGGATGTCCTTATCCGTTTCTGCAGTAGCCCCCACAATCATCTGCGTGCTCTGCCCGGCCGGAGCAAAGCGGGGAGCATAACGGTATTTCTTACGTTCTTCCGCACTCTCCAAAACACCTTGCTGAATGTAACGCATCGGAGCAAATACACTTTCGTGGTCTTTCTCCGGAGCAAGCTGTTTGAGGTTTTCTTCTTTGGGTATTTCTACATTGACACTAAGGCGGTCGGCATATAGCCCGGCTTCATTCACCAGCTCACGACTGGCTCCGGGAATACTTTTTAAATGAATATAACCGTTGAAGCGATGAACAGTACGAAGGTCTTTGGCAACACGCACCAGCCGTTCCATTGTATAATCGGGATTACGCACCACGCCGCTACTTAAGAATAGCCCTTCGATATAATTGCGGCGATAGAACTCCATTGTCAAGTCAACAAGCTCACTAACGGAGAAAGTGGCACGAGGCAAATCATTACTGCGACGGTTGATACAATAGGCACAATCGTATATACAATAGTTCGTCAGCATCACCTTCAGCAATGAAATACAACGCCCGTCCTCCGCAAAGCTATGGCAGATGCCCCACCCGCCTACGGTGTTCCCCACCATGCCTTCCTTATTGGAACGCACTGTGCCACTTGATGAGCAAGATACATCGTACTTTGCCGACTCTGCCAGTATCTTCAACTTATTTAATACATTCCCGTCCATAATATCCGCACCAAAAATAGCAATAAAACTTCAATTATTCATACAACGAAGCCATATATAGAAAACAAAAAAGACCGCCGATGGGCAGTCTTTCACAGCATTAAATCTGCGTTTTCCTTACTTCTTAGAAGCTTCCAAAGATGCTTTGCGGAATTCTTTCATTGCTTTTTCGATTTCCAAAGAAGCCTTACGTGCACGAGTTCCGGCTGCTTTATTACCGTTTTCCAACTGAGCTTTTGCATCTTTCTCGAATGCAGCATACAATTCTGCAACTTTTTCAACTAATTCTTTCATAATCCTTTTTTAATTACTTCGTTAATAATGTCCGACAAAAATACATTCTTTCTTGAAATAAATGCAGAAAAACAATATTTTTTTTGAAATAATCTGCAAAATCGACATAAAAAAAGGCTTATACGTGTTTTTTATCTAATTTTGCAGGTATGAAAACGCTTACTGATGCCCAATATATACATGCTCTCATAGCCGAAGGAGAGCATCAGCAGCAGGATTTCAAGTTCGAAATATCCGATGCTCGAAAAATAGCCAAGACACTTTCGGCATTTTCAAATACGGACGGCGGACGTCTTCTTATCGGCGTAAAAGACAATGGGAAAATTGCCGGAGTGCGTTCCGATGAAGAACAATATATGATAGAGGCAGCAGCCCGGCTATACTGTCGCCCCGAAGTAAGTTACAGCATGCAGACCTACCAAGTGGAAGGCCGCAGCGTGTTACTTGTGCAGATTGATGAAAGTGACCGGAAACCGGTGTATGCCAAAGACGAAGTAGGCAAATACCTTGCCTACCTGCGCATCAAGGATGAAAATATACTTGCCACCCCGGTACACCTGCGCATCTGGCAGCAAAGTGAAAGTCCCAAAGGAGAATTAATGGAATATACCGAACGGGAACAGTTATTGCTTGATTTATTGGAGCAAAACGACCGGCTTTCACTGAACCGCTATTGCCGCTTGGCGCATCTGTCACGTCGTGCCGCAGAACATCTGCTGGCAAAATTCATCCGTTACGACATTGTGGAACCCGTCTTCGAAGGACATAAATTTCACTTCAAACTGAAATGAAGTAGAAAAAGAGTTGGAGCGCTGGTAAAAAGCAAGTTATTTGCTACCTTTGCACCCGTAAATTAGAAAAATTATCATCATGGGTATATTTGCCAAACTATTCAACAAGAATTCAGAAGAAGTCTCTTCTAAAAATGTGGAAGACTTCGTTTCATTGACACGCGTCTATTTCCAATCTGTGATAGCTGCAAATTTGGGTATTACCAACATCCGCTTTGTTCCGGATGTGGCCAACTTCAAGCGTCTGTTCAAGATCCCCACACAAGGCGGTCGTCTGGGGCAGGCAGAAAAAACAGCTTCCCGCAAGATGTTGATGCAGGACTACGGAATCAGTGAAAACTTCTTTAAGGAAATCGATGCTTCCGTAAAAAAGCATTGCCGCACACAGAATGATGTACAAGGTTACCTTTTCATGTATCAGGGATTTTCCAATGACCTGATGATGCTGATGGGCAATCTGATGCAATGGAAATTCCGCATGCCGTCCATCTTTAAAGGTGCATTACGCAGTATGACTGAAAAAACAGTGCATGAGGTCTGCACCAAAGCCGTTTGGAAAAAAGACGATGTACACAAAACAGCCATGACAGTCCGCCAGTACAAAGAACGTCTGGGATACTCAGAGCAATGGATGACCGAATATGTGTACAACATCGTTCTGCTGGCAAAGAAAGAACCGAAAAATAAAACAGCGGAAGACAAATAAAACAAATAAGGACGCAATGGAGTTACTGCTGCTATATGCAAGTATCCCATTGCGTCCTTGTTTTAGAATATAGTGAACCAATGCATTGCTTTGCATACCAGTAGTACTGAAACCACCACCCAACTGATTAGCCCTACAACTGAAGTAAAATATAGCAAACGGCAGGTTATCGATTTCCGGGCTATGAACTCGTCTCTATTGAATATCTTCTTCAACTTAGGATAGTGGAAAGAAACCAATAAATCAAAATCCTGTATCTTTCCTTTATAAGTATTCATATACCTGATGCCACTCCGTATCTTCAGGATAAAAAGAATATTTATTATGGCGCCCCATATTCCCACTGTAACCAGTACAGGAAAAGTATCCGACAATATTTCTTTTTCATAGAAATAGGCAAAAGTGGCGAACAAGGCAAACAGAATGGTAGTCTGCAAACTAAACTTAGTCCAATTCAAATTGTCCTCATGGATGTAAAGCTGCACAAGGTTCTCCATACGCGACACCATAACATCTCCCAGATCATCCGTCCCGTCTATCGTGTTGTTCAAACGCAGATCGAACATGATATTCCCCTTCGCTTCGGCAGAAGGTTTTATCCAAGCCGCCCTTTTACGCACAACACCGTCGGGATCGGCATCCGGAACGAAATTCAGGAATTCATGAAATCCCTTCTCCTGATGAAAATAAGAACTTCCGGAATTGAACGGATCAAGCACGACAACAGCCACTAAAGGCTTTTTTCCGCCAATAACATCCTGCAAATAATCATAAAGGAATGAAGCGATTCCTTTTCTTTGAAAATCCGGACTCACGAATACCTGCTTTATCAATACGAACTCCTTATTCAAAGCATATTTCAACAACATATTAGATTTTTCATCCATTTCAATATGCTTGCTTTCATAAGCCAATAACACTCCTGCCAGTTCTCCATGCACCACTATCTTATAGAAGTATTCATATCGCACAGCAAAATCACGATACTGCTCCTCTCTAAAGCCGGATACCAGAAATCCGTCCTTGTAGTCTCGTCTGTCATTCAGCAACAACTCATTTTGTAACTCCACGATTTGGGAAGCATCTGCCACACTAACCTTTGAAATCTCAATCGCTTTTCGGTCTATCATACTATTAGATTTTCTATAAACAACTCAAAGTGTCTCTACAAATATATCGATTATTCTTTTAATAATTTATACAGAATAACGATATTTGCAAAAGAAGAAGAAAACTGGATATGGCAAAACCGGAAATAGAACAGCATCCTTTGGAACCTTTTCTCCCCGCCAATGCACAATTGCTGATGCTGGGGAGCTTCCCGCCGCAGAAAAAACGGTGGTCAATGGACTTTTACTATCCCAATTGGAACAATGACATGTGGCGCATTACAGGTCTCTTGTTTTTCAATGACAAAGACCATTTTGTAGATAAATCCCTAAAAGCCTTTTGCAAAGAGCATATCATCAGTTTTCTGAACGAAAAAGGTATAGCCTTGTTCGATACTGCCACGTCCATACGGCGGTTGCAGGACAATGCCTCTGACAAGTTTCTCGAAGTGGTCCAGCCTACCGACATCGCGGCACTGCTACGGCAATTACCGCTATGTAAGGCAATTGTCACTACCGGACAGAAGGCCACAGATACACTCTGTGCGCTATTTTCATTAAAAGAGCCCAAAGTGGGAGACTTTACAGAATTCATTTTTGAAGGTCGCCTCATGCGTCTCTATCGCATGCCTTCTTCATCAAGAGCCTATCCGCTTGCTTTAGAAAAAAAAACGGCAGCGTATCGCATTATGTATCAGGACTTACAAATGCTATAAGCAACTTTCCCTTTAAAATAAAGCGACAAAGGGCTTGCGGATTTGAAAGATTCTATTACCTTTGCAGCCGCAAATACGGGAGTAGCTCAGTTGGTAGAGCACCGGTCTCCAAAACCGGGTGTCGGGAGTTCGAGCCTCTCCTCCCGTGCAATGATAGAAAGCTGTAAGTTTACCACTTATAGCTTTTTTCTGTTTATGGGCCGGATGAAAGTCGGACAAATTGAATACCCAGTAGTTTGACATCTCATATTTTCATATTCCGAAATATGCAGGAAAGGCAGTATATCCACATAAGCTGAAACAGCTTAAACAGGTGGTTCCTTATCTCATAACGGATAATGTTTTTCCCACTTTACTTCTTGTATTTTACGAAAAATATTTTCGTTACTTTAACAAAAAAGTTTACAGAAAGAATTGGGGATAATCTTTTTGTTGCTTAACTTGCAAGCTATAATTGTTTCATATCATTTTATTTGAGTAAATAATAATTCCAATCTAACATTATGAAGTATTTATTTTCTTGTCTATTGTTAAGTATGCTGTGCACCATTAGCGTTGCCCAGCCGGTGAAAGAAGCACCGATTAAAAATCCGATGTTGTGGGCCGATGTGCCCGATCCCGATGTCATTCGTGTGGGGGATACGTTTTATCTGGTCAGCACCACCATGCACCTGATGCCCGGCGCACCGGTAATGGCATCGAAAGATCTGAAAAACTGGAAAACAGTGAGTTATATTTTCGATAAGCTGACAGACTCCCCCAAGTATGACCTTTCGTTCTCATTGCCACTCGACCAGCAGAAGGGCGAAGGTGTAGGTACCGTCTATGGACGCGGACAGTGGGCCACATCACTGAAATTTCACAACGGTAAGTTCTGGGCACTGTTGGCCCCTAATGAACAGGGCGCTATGGGCGACACCTATATATTTACCGCACCGAAAGCCGAGGGACCATGGACCATCCATGCACGTATGCGCCATTTTCACGATGCCACCTTGTTCTTCGATGACGACGGCACGCCTTACGTTTTCTTTGGAACGGGCGAGATGTGCCAGCTGACACCCGATTTGAAAGGAGTTGTCGAGGGTAGCTTGCGCCACTATTTCCAGCGTGAAAAAGAAGAGACCGGATTGTTGGAAGGCACCCGCGTCATCAAGCATCGCGGCACCTATTATGCTATGCTCATCAGTCAAGCCTATAGCAGTGGGCTGAACCGGCGTGAGGTGTGCTACCGCACCAAAGACTTGAACGGCAAGTGGGAGAAGCACGTTATTCTGGAGAGTGATTTCGGTGGTTTCCGCCATCTGGCACAAGGCACTATTGTGGATACCGAGGAAGGCGACTGGTACGGCATTATGTTCCAGGATCGTGGCGGTGTGGGTCGTGTGCTGACATTGTCTCCTGTCCGCTGGATTGACGGCTGGCCGATGTTGGGCGATGAAAACTATAAAGTGCCCGAAATCATGCGTCCATACAAAAGCGGGCAACCGGCTACAAGCATTGTTCTGCCCGATGATTTCGACGACACCCGATTAGGCTTACATTGGCAATGGAACCACAATCCCGTAGACCAGGCGTGGAGCCTGACTGAGCGTCCGGGATTCCTGCGACTGAAGACCAGCCGCGTGGTACCTAACCTCTATTTAGCCCCCAACACGCTGACACAGCGTATGGAAGGACCGGCTTGCAGCGGCTACATCTGTATGGACTTGTCGAAAATGAAAGATGGCGACTGTGCCGGACTGGCTGCATTCAACGGCGACAGCGGTGTACTGACCGTAAAGAAGAATGGCAAAAAACTGACGCTTGAGATGAGTGAACAGAAAGTCACCTTGACCGAACGTGAGAAAGCCGTAACGAATGTTGATGAGAAGATAATCGAGACCGTCGATATAACCAAACTTGTCAATACCAAACAGCCAAAGATCTGGTTACGTCTGGACGGCGAATTCCGTCCCGGTCAGCGTGGCGGACGCGATGCAGCCAACTTCTTTTACAGCTTCGACGGCGGGCAGTGGATGCAGATTGGTACAAAGGACTACCGCATGGTGTTCGACTATCGTCGTTTCTTTATGGGTACGAAGTTCGGCATCTTCAACTATGCAACCAAAAAGACCGGTGGATACGTTGACGTAGATTTCTTCAAGTACCAATGTGAAGAGAAATAAATAAGGAAACGTGCCCGGACATATTTTGAACCTTTCACAAGTTTTACTCTGATTGTCAGTGTGCGGTATGTTCAAGTATGTCCGGGCATATTGAATATGCCACACACTGCTCCACTTTTCTTTTCGCTACAACACTATCATGCCATAACACACTTCCAGACACAAGGCAGCATATAACTACCGGATATCAATCAGCTTATGTGTCTGCAAACTCAATCTCCATTTCGGATGCTGCATTACGCAAGCCACAGTTTCCGCAACATTGCTGCATGAACAAGGCTGCAGAAAAAAGTGCCCGGCAGGAAGCAACTCATATACGGTTATATCCTGCCCTTCGTACACCACTTTCACTTCATCCATACGCGAAATGACCGGCTTTGCACCTTGTTTGGGCGAGCAAGTCACCCAGTCTATATTATCCGGCAGCGAGCGCGTTCCATTAGTCTCGATGCAGACATACTTTCCTATCCGGTGCAGACGGTCCACAAACTCCCGGTCGATCCAAAGTGAAGGTTCTCCGCCCGTCAGTATCACCGTTGTAGCAGGATACTCCCCTACCGCGTCCAGAATTTCCTCATCGGACATCAGAACTCCCTCCTCATGCTGCGTATCGCAGAAAGAACACTTCAGGTTACAACCGGAGAAGCGTATAAAGACCGCCGGAGTGCCCGTATGAAAGCCCTCTCCCTGCAAGCTATAAAATATCTCGTTGATCTTTCTCATAAACAACCTCGTCAATCCTCCTCATAGACAGCTATATTCGATTCGGACTCCTGCACTTCTACCTTGAAGCAAGTCGGTATCTGGTCGCATATCCAGCGCGCGATATTCTCGGCAGTAGGATTAAAAGGAAGGACTTCATTGATATTCCGGTGGTCCAGCTTTTCTTTCACCGCTTGTTTGATATGGCTGAAATCAACCACCATTCCATCGGAATTCAACTCTTTGGAACGGCAGAAAACTGTGATTATCCAATTGTGACCATGCAGATTCTCACATTTACTTTGATAGGAAAGTTTCAGGCTATGGGCAGCCGAAACTTCCATTCGTTTAATGACTGTATACATACTGTTAATACGCTAATTAAAATATCATTTTTATAGAACTACGCATCTAATGTCACCTCGATGCAGCAGCAAAAGTACAAAAAACACTGGAATTGACAGTTATTTATTCTATTTTTGCAACATGAAAGCCCTTTATATTCTATTCGGTACACTTTCTTTAATACTTGGCATCATCGGAATTTTCCTTCCGTTGCTGCCAACAACCCCATTTCTGCTACTCACAGCCGCCCTTTACGTACGCAGCTCTCCCCGTCTTTACAACTGGTTGTTGCACCAGAAATATCTGGGAAACTATATCCGTAACTTCCGCGAGAACAAAGCTATTCCGTTAAGAGCGAAAATCGTTTCCGTATCACTGATATGGATAACAATCCTCAACTGCGTCTTTTTTATTGTTCCCTATTGGTGGCTGAAAATACTGTTGCTACTGATTGCAGCGGGAACAAGTTATCACATCCTCTCTTTCAAAACGCTGAAATGAGGCGGAGCCTTGCTATTACGAAGTATACACTAAACCACTCCTCCCAATGCTTCAAGGAATTCTCCCAATCCCTTGCGGGCATCTGCAAGTTTATCTTCCCAATGCTTCACAGAGTTCTGCCCGATAATATCCGTCACGTACTTCACTGCAATGAACGGCGTATTCTTGGCGCGGCACACCAATGCCTGGGCATAAGCCTCCATGTCCACCACATCCCCTTTTACATCCGACAATTCCGTCAGAAAAGTGTCACCGGTATTGCACACTCCCTCTCCCTGCCAATGTAGACAGTAGCCTTTTTGCTCCAACAGTTCCGAAGAATCTATCTCACACTCCATGTCAAAGCCAGACAGTCTCTGCATATCGCGGTCTATGAAATGACGGCATACCAAAACATCCCCCACCTGATGACGGACAGTACCTGCCGTACCCACATTAACAACCAAATCCGGCTGTGCACTACTAATCGCTTCCGCCAGATAAAAAGCCGATTTCACTTTCCCTATTCCAGTGCGAAGATAACCCACCTGCACTTCCTCTTCTCCTATCAAACCGGGAAACTTCAATTCCGTAAACTCACCCTGAACGGCATAAGTAACTAAAATTCTCATACTATTTTATTTTTCTATTTTATGATATATGTTTTCAGTGCCTCTACATACTCCTCAAAAGCATCTACACCTTGCGAGGTAATCTTGCAAAGCGTGCAAGGCATCTTCCCCTTAAAAGTCTTCGTCACCTCTACATACCTCGCCTTTGCAAGTTTATCCAACTGCACACTGAGATTACCTGCCGTTGCACCGGTCTGTTGGCGGATATATACGAAATCCGCCTCTTCAACGCTAATGAGCAACGACATTATGGCAAGCCGCAGTTCAGAATGAAGTAAAGGATTTAGTTCCTTAAACATAAGCAATTCCTTTCTTGTTTCGAGAGGCCATCCGGTTCATCATATGCCCCGGTATCACCATCATAAAAACAAAGGCCAACGCAAAAAACAGCATTTGACTGATACCGGGTATAAAGAAACAGCCCAACGACAACAATGCTCCCAATACACCTCCCACTGTAACCACCTTCATGCCTACAATCAGTCCGGTCAACGCCGTACCCATACCCATAAGCAACAGAATTGTGAAGAGAATGGGAATATCCCACCAAAAGACAGCCACACAGGAGAGCAGAAAAGCACTTAGTCCGAATACAGTCCACACATATCCTATGATACGGTCGACATAAGTCCTCACCATTTTCTTCCGCTTCCGCCCACTCCACAATGTACCAGGAAAAGCAACCAAAGGAAGTAGAAACCATAGATAATTCCAGTCGGCATTTCCCGTCTGTTTCAACATGAACCAAACCAATAACGAAACAGCCACCGTCATATACCCCCACAGCAAGAAAGGCATCCCGGCATTTTCTGCCATCCTGCACTTCGTGTTCTGTATCATCCGAGTGATAAGCTCCAGACTTTCTCTCTCGTTCAAATCTTCTTTTTCCACTGTTACATCTCTATAATCCATCATAACTATACACTTTTAAATTACACCTTAAAGCCACATTACGGGTTCGAACTCCGATACAAAGATATAAAGTTTATATTATAAACCAAATTATACTATAAATTATTTTATATACACATCAATAAACATATAGATAAATATTTAAAGGTATAAAAAAACAATTGTCCAACAGCTACAAACTAATATTAACTGTACGAAAACATAGATCGGACAATAAAATTCCAGCATAAAATAAATTAGTGCATACTAACTAAAAATTAAGATTTGAGAAACTAAGTATTTAATCATACTGAAATTCTTCATTTTTGCACCATAACAACCTTATTTCCCCCCTTATTTCAACATATACGAAACATTTTTCCTCGAAAAGCTTTTGTAATCTCCAAGTTAATTGTATTTTTGTGTACAATTTTGGTGTAGTAATGACAGACGAAGAAAAGAAGCTATTAAGTACTTTTGAAGCCAGACTGCGGCATTTAATCTATCTGCATGATGAATTAAAACGCGAAAATGCTGAACTTAAGCAACTTCTCGAGGCAAAAAAAGAAGAATACGAGAAAGTGCAAGCTGATTATAAAGAGCTGGAGATTAACTATACAAACCTAAAAACAGCAACGACAATCAGCCTTAACGGCAGTGACGTAAAAGAGACGAAGCTGCGATTGTCCAAATTAGTGCGTGAAGTCGATAAATGCATCGCTTTGTTGAATGAATAAAAGAAAGAGGATGTATGAACGATAAGATAAAGATAAACCTGCAAATGGCAGGAGCGACCTATCCCCTCACAATCAATCGTGAGGACGAGGAAATAGTAAGGGAAGCTGCCAAGCAGGTAAATATCCGGATCAATGCGTATCGGGAACATTATCAGAACATCTCTTCAGAGAGAATTATAGCTATGGTAGCTTATCAATTTGCTTTGGAGACTCTTCAATTGAAAGACCGTAATGATACTGCCCCCTATACAGCCAAGATAAAGGAACTGACAGAAGTATTGGAAACCTATTTCAAGGAAAAATAAGGAAACGATTTTCTGTTCTGTTTTTACGAGAGAATAACATTACGCACTGTACAAAAGCCTTGTCTTGTAACAGACAGGTTTTTATGCAGTGTTTTTTATTTATATACTTAAAACAAATTAATAAAATGTCAGAAACAGTAGTTACAATAGTAGTATCCATTGCCTGTTTCATTGTCGGCGGATTTGCTTCGTACATGTTCTTCAAGCATGGGTTGAAGTCAAAATACGACAAAATCCTCAAAGAAGCCGAAACAGAAGCGGAAGTGATTAAAAAGAATAAGTTACTGGAAGTAAAGGAAAAGTTCCTGAACAAGAAAGCGGATTTAGAGAAAGAGGTATCACTGCGTAATCAAAAGATACAGCAGGCAGAAAACAAGTTGAAACAACGCGAACTGGTGCTGAACCAGCGTCAGGAAGAAATTCAACGCAAGAAAGTGGAAGCCGAAGCGGTGAAAGAGAATCTGGAAGCCCAATTGGTTATCGTCGACAAGAAGAAAGAGGAACTGGAACACATGCAGCGCCAGGAAATCGAGAAACTGGAAGCTATTTCCGGCCTTTCCGCCGAAGAAGCCAAAGAACGTATGGTAGAGTCCTTGAAGGAAGAAGCCAAGACACAGGCGCAATCCTACATCAACGACATCATGGACGATGCCAAGCTGACAGCAAGCAAAGAAGCCAAACGCATCGTTATACAATCCATTCAGCGCGTAGCAACAGAAACGGCTATCGAAAATTCCGTTACTGTATTCCATATCGAATCGGATGAAATCAAAGGACGCATCATCGGTCGTGAAGGGCGTAACATACGTGCACTGGAAGCAGCCACCGGCGTGGAAATCGTTGTGGATGATACTCCGGAAGCTATCGTATTGTCGGCATTCGACCCGGTTCGTCGTGAAATTGCCCGTTTGGCATTGCACCAGCTGGTAACGGACGGACGCATCCACCCGGCACGCATCGAGGAAGTAGTGGCCAAAGTGCGCAAGCAGGTGGAAGAGGAAATAATCGAAACCGGTAAGCGTACTACCATAGACTTAGGTATTCATGGCCTGCATCCTGAGCTTATCCGTATCATCGGTAAGATGAAATACCGTTCTTCTTACGGTCAGAACCTGTTACAGCACGCCCGCGAAACAGCCAACTTATGTGCTGTAATGGCATCCGAATTAGGATTGAATCCCAAGAAGGCAAAACGTGCCGGATTGCTGCATGACATTGGTAAGGTGCCTGATGAGGAACCGGAATTGCCACATGCGCTCTACGGTATGAAACTGGCAGAGAAATTCAAAGAAAAGCCGGATATCTGCAATGCTATCGGCGCTCACCACGACGAAGTGGAAATGACCAGCCTGCTGGCTCCTATCGTACAGGTCTGCGATGCTATCTCCGGTGCACGTCCGGGAGCACGCCGCGAAATAGTAGAGGCTTACATCAAACGTTTGAACGACCTTGAACAATTGGCAATGTCCTATCCGGGCGTAACAAAGACCTATGCCATCCAGGCAGGACGCGAATTGCGCGTAATCGTCGGTGCAGACAAGATTGACGATAAGGCAACAGAAAACCTTTCCGGCGAAATTGCCAAGAAGATACAGGATGAAATGACTTATCCGGGACAGGTAAAGATTACCGTTATTCGTGAAACACGTGCAGTGAGCTATGCCAAGTAAATAAGAGAAAACAAATATTGAAACGATAAAAGGAGCGCCGGTATCAAATCCGACGCTCCTTCTTTTTTAAATTCATCTGCTTCCGGAGTTCGCAGAGTTTTCTTATTTTTGCGGATACAAAACAAAGATAAAAGCTATGAGGGAATATTTATTTGAAGTCTGTGCAAACTCCGTAGAGAGCTGTATGGCCGCCCAGGCGGGTGGTGCCGACCGGGTAGAATTGTGTGCCGGGATACCCGAAGGGGGAACCACTCCTTCTTATGGCGACATTGTCATAGCAAGAGAAGTTTTGCAAAACGCCAGGCTGCACGTCATTATCCGCCCTCGCGGCGGTGATTTCCTGTACTCTCCTATCGAGCAACGCATCATGCTAAAGGATATTGACAATGCCCGCCGCTTAGAGGCAGACGGTATTGTGCTGGGATGCCTTACTCCGGACGGAGAAGTTGACATTCCTCTGATGAAACAACTTATGGAAGCAGCTCAGGGCATGTCGGTAACTTTCCACCGGGCTTTCGATGTCTGCTGCAATCCCCAAAAAGCACTGGAAGAAATCATCAGTCTCGGATGCGACCGTATCCTGACCTCCGGACAGCAACCTACTGCCGAGCTGGGCATTCCTTTACTGAAAGAGCTCCAACAGCAAGCCGCAGGGCGCATCACTCTACTTGCAGGCTGCGGGGTGAATGAAACCAACATTGCACACATCGCCAATGAGACAGGCATCCACGAATTCCACTTTTCGGCAAGAGAAACCATAGCAAGCCGTATGCAATACCGCAAAGAGCAGGTTCCCATGGGCTCAACCGTACAAATCAATGAATTTGAACGGAACGTGACAACCAAAGAAAGAGTGAAAGCCACAATCGCCGCCATACTTTCGTAATCAGCATTGCGACCTGATACCGCATTTCACCAATCACAGCCCTTTCACCGTCTTCATCAGTTGCTCTCCCAGACCGATTGTATAGCCTTGCGACACAAAGACTACCCGGTTGAATGTATCTGCAATGATAAAAACCGGCAGTGTTTCCTTATGCCTGAACTTCATATCCTCTGCTATCCGGGCAGAAATGCCATCTGTGTCCACACCATAAATAACGGTAGACGGCAACCCCGGAAACTCTTCCGGACGGAATTTCTTGCACCGGGCCTCATCCGGGAAAAGCAAAACCAACTTACGTCCCCACCTTTCCAAATCATCCTTCAAGGCAGCAATATCCCTCAATGCATGGTTCGTCGGTTCTTGATTGACACCCAATATCCCGACTACAAAATAGCCACGTCCGCATACCTGCAATAAACTTTGCTTGGACAAAGTGTCAACCTTGAATCCTGCATCACATGGAGCAAAGAGAGACTCGGAATTAAAACTGCCAATCACTTCCACTTGTCCTTTTGCTTCACGCTGATAATAAGGAACTTTACAGATTTGAGAGAATGGATTTTCTCCTTTTCTCAACTCGTAAGGTTCCACCTGAAAAGAAGATATCCGCGCCAACACGCCACCACTTGCCAAACGAGTACCGGTAACCAATAAATAATTCCCCGGTTCAACAAAACCGGCACATCCGGCATCAGGCTGCACATCAGTATCATATTCCAATAAATTCAATCGTCCATCCTTTATCCGGGAAACAGTAAAAGTACTATAATACTTGGCTTCCAATGCAACCGATTTAATAGTTTCCCCACCCTCACCCGGTTTACATAACCAGTAATGCCCCTCAGTAACAAGCAATTCTTTTTCCGAATCAAAATCCACTGCAATCTCCTTGCCCCAGTAAGGAAATTCCCCACTGGGAGTGATATATTTGACACGTCCATCCACCTTATCTATGTATGCAGGAATACCCAAACTACGCGCCAAAGCAACAAAGAAAATATCACGCGAATGAGTATCCGCCACCCGCGAACGCCAAACACCCTCCGGAGAGATAGGAATACGCTGTGAATTTTGTTCATTATTGATCGTTACAAACTGACGCACCCACTCAATCAAGCCATGAGGATTAATGCGGAAAGAATCAGTTTCCGCATCTGTAAATTTGGAGCAGAAGAAACTACGGTAAGGAGTTAGTTCTTCCGTAGAAATACGAGGAGAAAGCACACATGTTATCTTATTTAACGGAGCATCCATGCATACTACCGACGGCAGATAACACTCATATAGGCTGTCTGAAACATCCGGAGTATTCAGAAGAAAGTCCATGAGCACTTCCGTGCGCACATCACGCCTGTCCTTATGACTGAGCGTCTGCAACAAGGCAGCACTTTTAAGCAGTTTATCACACCTATCAGCCTCGGCTATGAAGCGACATAAAGTGGCACAATTGCCACAGGCATCTGCCAAGAGAGAAGAAAGCGCCTTTCTCACAGCAGAACTCGGCTTACTTTTCAGAGTGTTGATGAAGTCATTTATCTGTACGTCCGTCATGAACGTTGCCGTATAAGCATTGCGTATAGAATCCTCCTGCGCCAGCCTGCGGTCGTTCTCCGCACGCTGTTCCGGCGTAACTTCGGGCAGGTTGGCAGTTTCCGGTGGCGGTACAATATCTATATCTACGGCGAATGTGTCCCCCTCTTTTTTGTCAAGGCACACCGTCAGTTCCTGCTGCTTGCCGAAGGAAAGTTTGGCAAACCCGAAACGTCCGTCCTTGGAAGCCCACACCAGCATATCTCCTTTCCCGGCTGTCAGTCCGCAAGTGCCCTTGGCGTCGGTGTGCTTGACAGCAACCGTATAAAATTCCGCGTAGTTGTAAAGTTTGAACTCCACGCAGGCATTATCTACGGGCTTTCCATCCGCATCCACAACGGTTACAGAGGCTTTTGCTGTGGGTGCATAATTATCAATCACATTGATTTCGGTGTAGTTGGGAGTAACAGACATCACCTCTTCCGTTCCCTCATAGCGCCCGAACACTTTTGTATGCATCAACATGCCCCGGCTGGCGGGCGCATTGAACCAACCGAGATTAAGCACCGGTTCGGGTTCGCAAGCACCCAGAAAATACCACTTCCCATCTGCCCACGCTTCTACCCAGGCATGGTTGTCATCGGTATGCGCCCAACGGGGCGTATAGACCTGCCGCGCCGGAATACCTACCGAACGGAGTGCCGCCACCAGCAATGTGGACTCCTCGCCACAACGGCCGTAGGCGGTACGTACCGTTGCCAAAGGAGAGCTTGTACGGGCATCGGAAGGTTTATAGACAGCCTTCTCATGGCACCAGTGATTCACTTCCAAAATGGCATCCTGCAAAGAAAGAGATTTCACCCGGTCTTTCAATTCCTCGTAGAAGACGACACGCGCGCTGTCCAGATGCTCGTTGTTCACACGCACCGGCAGAACAAAATGCCGGAATACATCTTCGGGAATATCCCTCCCCCAAGGCATTTCACCGGCAGCCCGCCGGGAAGCACGCACATTCATCAAATGAAACTCTCCGGGATAATCCGTTATATCGGCCAGAGGCATATAGGCATAAAGAAACTCCAGCGCCTCACGTTCGTAAACCGGCAGATCCGAGTTGAATATCGAGAAAAAGCCGCCTTGCGTCATCAAAGCCTGCTTTTGCAGAAAATCCTGCTCCACCCGACGGCGATAGGAAGTATCCGTCATAAAATGCGGCTCACTGCAAGCTGCCAAGAGAAGTACCAGCCCCAAAACGCCGAAAAGTTGTGTAGTCCGTCTCATAAAATGTATTATTAAGGTTGGACTACAAAAATAGGGATTATATTCAGAGTCCGCCTCATTTCCCTCATAAAAGTTTCACCTCCCTTCCTTTTTTGATGAGAAAGCCGGCAGGCTCCTGCATGCCTACTTCACGTGCACCACCAAAGTCGTATCTTGGGTAAAATAGAAAACACATTTATCGTAGCTTGGAGGCCCCATCACCCCTCTGGCATCATTGCTGAAACCATATTTCTCCGTAGGAGCGCCAAAGGCGGTGGTGTCCAGCTTATCGTTCCCGTTCTCATCCTGAAAAAGGGCGACGGCATAGGCACCGGCCGGAAGCCCTTTGCAAGGAATGGAGAGAGTCGGCGCCACCACATCTACTCTGAAAGTGGCCAGCGGTTCTTTCATAAACGTTTCCTGCGAATGATAAAAGGCAACATTAAGCCGTCCTTTTATCGCTTCGAAACCACGTACTTCGAGGGTCAGTTTCTGAGCAAACAGCAGTCCGGCTGCTCCTTGCCACGCCAGTACAAAAAGAATAATCATTGTTTTCATTATCACTGCATTTTAAAGAGTTATAAGTCAAATTGTTTTAGAATCATCAATTAGAAGTTAGATACATCGTAGGCCACTTTCTTTCCCAAAGTGATGTAGACGCCCACATAGAAAAAATGATCGGAGGATGCCAGAACCGCTTTATTGTCAATCTTTCCAAACTCGTTTTTCCGCGCCAGAATATTGGTTGCGGAGGCATGGACAATCACTTTTTTGCTTGCCAGATAAGTGATTCCCACATCAAGGCTGTTATAGGGTTTCACCTCGTCATTCATCAGGCCCGGCAGTGCAGGGTTGTGGTAGGGGCGTCCGCTGCTGAATCGGTTCGTCAGACTGACAATGGAGTGCAGACCCGGCAGGGCGTACTTCAACACAGCTGCCGCATTATGGCGCGTGGCATACTGGGGAGTGGTCAGTTCCGGGTATTTCTGATATTTACGTTTGGATATATTATAGGTATAAGACAACTGATATTCCAGATTCCTGAACAAGGAACGGTCACGAAAAAACAAGTCAATGCCTTTGCTATGGCCGTATCCATTGGAAGTCAGAACTGCCGTCCCCGTATCGGCAGCGGTTTCCTCCAACGCCAGCCGGGCATAATCCTTATAATAGAGTTCGGCTTTGTAGAGACGTCCTTCATTGCTATATTGGGCGCCTAAGTTATACTGCACACATACCTCGGAGAGCAATTCATGCCGGCGTGCCAGCCAGTTGTTCTCCGGCAACTGCGTATAACGTCCTGCAGTGGCAGACAGCACTACATCTCCCCAGTAATAGTTCAATGCCAAACGAGGAGAGAAATTCACTTTCCGGTTCAAGGAGGTATATTCCGTACGGAAAGAAAGCTCCGCCTTCAACTGCTCCACCGGATAATAAGTTGCCGAGAAAAATCCGGCGCTGATTGTAGGCGACATGCGGTTATAGTCCTTGATTCCGGGCAGCAGATAGTGGTTTGCATAATGGCGGATATAGCTTTCAAGTCCCATGTCAAAACGCAGTAGGGATGAAAAGCGTTTAAAGGTCTTCAGTTTGAGATGCAGTTCCTGCTGGCGTTCCAGCCAATCATCCCCCGCCAGGGCCGCACCGTTTATTTTCTCCTCATAATAGGAAAAAGCAGCTCCCGCAAACCAGTCCCATTCGGCAGTTGTACGATGGCACAAGGTAGCATTGACATAAACATTGTCCTCGCCCAGCCCGAACAGGCGGCGCTCGCCTCCTTCGTAAGTAGAGAAATCCGTCCGGTCGTATTGCGCATAGACCTTCAAAAGCGTTGCGCTGCCGGGAGCATAGCGAAACTGGGCAGCTCCGGCAAACAGGCGATAAGGCTTCTCGAAATCAAGCCTTCCGGAATAAACCTTATCGTAATACCTCAGGTTCTGATAATTCAAATCGACAGACAAAGATCCTTTGTCGAAAGTCCCCGTACCTCCTCCGCCCAAACCGACAGAGGAGAAGTTCATTCCCAGCTTATTGATGTCGCTGTGATCTTTCGTCTCCAAAGGCAGCACCGCCGAAAGCGCCTCCCCATACTCCAGCGGGGCGCCTCCGGAAGCCAGATTGACACCGCTGAACATAAACGTGGAGTAACGGCTGCGCGCCGGAGTGTTTATCCCGTTCGAGGTATAGGGATTCAGCACATGCATACCGTCTATGTAGGTCTGGGTTTCGTAGCTGCTACCTCCCCTCACCAGCAGTTCCCCGGTTTCGCCCTGCACCTGCGTGCCCGGCAATATCTGCAACGCTTTGTACAGGTCACCGTTGGCGCCTCCCACCGTAACCAGATCCACCGGAGTCATATCGCTCCAGCGGCTGTTGGCTACCGGTGTCCTGCGGCCTTTCACCACCACCTCGTCCAGACCTACACTGTCGAGATTCAATTGGAGATATACGGTATCAAGTACCGCTTTCTGCGCTGCGGCAGACTGTAAGATCAACAAGGCTCCCAATACTGAAAAAAATGTTTTCCGCTTCATTCCGTTTTTCTATTTCTGATTCTACTTTTTTGTTTTCGGCAACAAACATAAATGAAGAATCAGAAGCAAAAAAATATCCGGGACAAACCGCCCGGATATGTGACAAAACGCTTGTGCCCTGTGACAAACAGCGTATTTCTGTGACGAATAACAAAGCCTACACCCTATCTTCTATCAGGGCTTTCACCTGCTTCACACAGGCTCTGGATACGGGTACTTCCTCCCGGCAGCCTCCCAGCCTCAGGCGGCATCCCTGCGAGTTTCCATACACTTCCACCACCTTCTGCACATTGACCAGAAAAGCGCGATGGCAACGGATGATGAGGGGACAACGTGCAACGGTCTCCTCCGCCTGCTTCATCGTTATACGCAGCAACTTCCGCACCGGTTTCCCATCTCCGGCAGCAGCAAAAACCACCCTCACATAATTTCCCTCGGCCTCCGCATAAAGGAAATCACAATCGCTCACCTCCAGCACATCCTTTGTCCCGCCGGAAAAGACCAGCCTGCCTGTGTCTCCTTCTTTCTTTTCGGGAGAGTTTCCGCCACCCTCCGCAGACATCTTCCTCGACAGGAAAGAGTTTATTTCGGCCGCTTCCTTCAGATTGCGCGCCAACACCATATTCCGGTTCCATATCAGGCAAAAGACAAGCGGGAAAGGAGCCAGAATCATCACCCACGTGCATACCAAGAGGAACAATGAGCCATTCATCCCTATGCCGCTCAGCCACGATATATAAAGCCATAACCCCACCGCTATCAGAAAGAAGAGCAGAAGCAGGTCCAAGACATATTTGCCCAGCGTCCAATGCTGCTCTTTATAGTAAGAAGGAAACAGTGCCGGCAGCAAATAATGGCAGATGACAGACGCTCCCGCCGTAATGCCCCCCGACCCTATGGCTATCCCCAACTTGCTTCCTTCTTTCAAGGAGATGCCAAACGGCTGGAACGCATAGAGTATAAAGGCCACAATGGCCGAAGGTATAACTACCGATTTCCACCGCTGAAACAGCACCGGATAAGGGCTTCGCAAAAGTGAGACCAATTTATTCATCATATTCCTCCCGAATGTAACCGTTTTGTAATACCGGAGGCAAAACTACGTATTTTTACCCTATAATTGACCTATTATGAATATTTTTATGTTGTACAACATGTATTTTCATAAATAATTCGTATCTTTGCAGTGTTGATAATAGAGAAAACAATAAAAGATGTTTAACAGCTTTCCGAAACGCGGAAGGCAAAAAAAGAAGAAGATTATGAAAAAGAGTTCTAATGAGATTTTTATGTTACAGTACCGTATCAAACGCTATCAGGCAATGGGCAACGGAGCTATGTGCCAAACACTGAACGGCAGACTGCAAAAACTGCTTGCAAAGCAAGCCTCCATAACCATGTAAATTACACCTTTAAATAAAATGAACGAGGGCAGGAAATTTTTCAGTTTCCTGCCCTCTCTTCTTTTACAGTTCTCCCGCCTGTGCGGGGCCGGCATACCTACACCGTCACGATGTCCTTTCCGAAAGGAGCCAGTGCCAGGGCTGCAAGCTTAAAATGCTGCATGCCGAAAGGAATACCGATTATAGTGATGCACAGCAATATTCCGAATCCTAAATGCGAAAGGCAAATCCATATTCCTCCCAGAAAAATCCACAATACATTCATCAGAATGTAAAGGCATCCGCTTGAACGGTCGCCACTGCGCACATCCTTGCCGAAAGGCCACAAAGCAAGCCCCGCCATTTTCATGGTCTGCATGCCGAAAGGAATTCCCACGATTGTAATCATCATCAACAAACTGGCTATCATGTACTCTACGGCAGTAAAGATGCCGCCAAACACCAGCCACAAGACATTCATTAGACAACCCATTGCATCATTTTTTTTATGTTCGGTACAAATATAACATTCTTTTCCGCTTATTTATCAAATTCCCAGTCCCTAAATTCAAAACTCAGTTGTTCCCAAACGCCTTTTTCATCGTTTTCTTCACGAGGATTGGAGACCGAAAGGCCTATCAGCCGGATGGGATGATGCTCGTAGTCCACTTCCTTCAACAGTTGCTTTGCCAATGGAAGAATGGCATCGAGCGTGGTCAGCTCCCCGGATTGCGTAATGCTGCGGGTGATCTGACTGAAATCATGGAACTTGATTTTCAGCGTCAGCGTATTTCCCCGGAAATTCTTATGCTCCAAACGTCCCACCAATTCCACCGCCGCATGATACAGTTCGATAATGACCGATGCCCGGCGGTTGATGTCCTTTTCCAGGGTATGCTCACACCCGACAGACTTGCGGACACGCACTGCCTCTACCGGACGAAGATCAATCCCCCTGGCAAAATCATAATAAACACCTCCCACTTTCCCAAACTCACGCATCAGCATTGCCTGCGAACAGGCACGAAGCTGTTCGCCATTGTGTATTCCCAAGACATGCATCTTCTTTGCCGTCACCGGGCCCACTCCCCAAAAACTCTCTATCGGCAAACGAGCTATAAACTCCAAAGCCTGATCGGGATGAATAGTGCATAAGCCGTCCGGTTTACGATAATCGGACGCTATTTTGGCAAGAAACTTGTTATAGGAAACCCCGGCAGAAGCCACCATACTCAGCCGCTCGCGCACTTTCCGCTTGATTTCTTTGGCTATGTCCACAGCCAAAGGAATGCCGGGCTTGTTTTCCGTCACATCCAAGAAAGCCTCATCCAAAGAGATCGGTTCTATGACATCCGTATATTCATGGAAAATCTCATGTATCTGACGGGATACCGACTTATACACATCCATGCGCCCCGGAATGAAGACCAGCTGCGGACACAACCGCTTCGCCTTCTGCGACGACATCGCCGAACGCACCCCGAACCGGCGGGCTTCATAGCTGGCAGCAGCTACCACGCCCCGCTCTTCCGCATGGCCCACCGCCACCGGCTTACCACGCAGCTCGGGATTGTCGCGCTGCTCTACGGATGCGTAGAAGGCGTCCATATCAATATGTATAATCTTCCGTCCGGTCATCTCCAGCTAACTACCGACGCAAAGATACACTAATTTTTATTTATCCGCAGCAAAACTGCAGCCGACACCGACACCGGCTAATGAATATCTATTGGGAACACAATTCAGCCCTATTGGGAATATAGTTCAGTCGTATTGGGAACATGGTTCAATCGTATTGGGAACATGGTTCCCACACTATAAAAAATAGTGGGACTATGACCCTATTGTCACTCAGCACTTTACAAAAGCAGTTTTATGCCCGATATCCGGAAAGTACGGAACTGTGCGCCAGATAGTCGGGAGTTTCGGCATAGATATACATCACGCTTCCTCCCTTGATGGCGTCGATGATGGGGCGGGTGAGTTTCTGCGGAACAGCCGGACAGCCGAAGCTGCGTCCCAGACGTCCGCCTTTGCCCACAACCGAAGGGTCGGCATAGGCAGCTCCATGCATCACAATGGCACGTTCGCGGGCGCGGTCGTTGATGCCCCTCTCCAGCCCGTTGAGGATGAGGGAGTAACCGTTTTTTCCCTGATAGGTGGTCTCCGTCAGGTAGAAACCTAAGGAACTTTTATAAGAGCCGTATTCGTTGGAGAAAGAAGTGGCATACACCCCGCCGCTGTTCTTCCCATGCGACACAACGGAGGAGAACAATAGCCTGTGCTGTTTCATGTCGAACACAAAAAGGCGCTTCTCGGTGGACGGGCGGGAGAAATCGATCAGTGTCAGTACATCCCGTTTGCGGCCTGCTATTTTATGATAACCCGTTACTGCCTGACGGAAAGCATCCCACCCCACTATGCCTTCCAGCTGCATGGTGCGGTACAGCTGGGCACATGCGGCGGCCTCCACCGCCAACGCAACATCCTTCCGGTCCGGCACATCGGCAGAATACCTGTTTCCAAAAAACAGGAAACAGGGAAAAAACAAGAGTAAAAAGGACAAGCAAAATCGCAACATAAGTATCCGACCTGAAAAATACCGGCGACAAAGTTAGCAGTTTTCATCCACATCACTATCACACAGATAGTTAAAAAGGAAGGTACTATTCGATAACAACTACTAAAGAACGCTCCTCCGGCGCCCAGTCGAAGATAAATTTAGCGTGTGAGGTGGCATTGCGCACACACATGTGCGAGCGCGGCGTGGTGCCCAGCGACCAGCTATATTCAATCATCTCCGTACGCGGAACGTTCACCGGCACTCCATGAATGTAGGCCCCATTGGTGAAACGGCTGGCATAAGGCGCATATCCTCCCGTCGCCGCAGAACCGTCTTTCAGAAAGACCATGCGCGACTTCTTTTGTTGGAGCAGATACATGCCCAGCGGGGTTTCCTGCGCATATGGCGGTGCATGCCTCCCCGTAGTGGCGGGATTCATGCTACGGATTTTCCAGTGTCCCTTGTCCACACGTTCCAGCGTAGTGATGTTCTGGTCCAGACGGTCTACGAACACCACGTGATTAAAGGCAGTACTATCGTCCAACCGCTTCAGATAGCGGCGGGGAACCAGCCATTCATCTTCCAAAGTAATGGGGAAGATACGGTCGAAGCTGCCCTCCATTCCCCGCAGACAGGCCAATGTCCCGTCCCTGCCATAACGTTCGGGAACCAGTGTATCGCCCGGCAGGTACAGAGGAACGGATTGGTAACGCTCCACTCCGAGCGTATCCGCCACACGATGGTAAGTGTTACGCACGAAATTACGCACCAAAGGAGCCTCCCGGTTCATATTCTTATAATTCTGCAACACCACCCACTGCACAGAGTCCCGTTGCATGTTCTCAATATAAGCCAGACAGTTGCGAATCACATCCCACTTGAAGGAACGCACCGTATCCTTATACGGATAGGTGTCTTCCAGCGTATAAGTGTCATAAAGCAAATCTTTGGTAAGCGTCACATCGTCTGCCGTCAGCAGCTTCTCTTTTCGGGGGACTTCCACTACGGGCACAACGGTGTCGGCAGATACAGGCATCTGTGCAACAGAAGATAAGGAATGTTCCTGACGTTCATTACATCCTGCCAACGCCAAGCATACAGCCAAAGCGGAAAAAAGGAAGAATCGTTTCATAAAGATAAATTTAAGTTCGTAATCGGGTTCAAAATCTTCATGAATACCTAATTCTACGAACAAAGATATAATTTTTTTCTTAACTCAACAACGATTGATATCCTATAATTGTTGCCCGGCAGGAGCATATAAACCCACACTTGGGCGGCATCAATCTAACTTTGCAACTTGGTTGCATCTCCTATCCCCTATCTTTGCATTAAAAATAAAAAAAAGCAGTATGGCACATCATAGTTGTACATGTTGCTGTGCGCATGACAATGCACAGACCAAGAACATGCCGGAAAAAGCCGGCTTCTTTAAGGAATACTGGAGAATATTGCTCTCATCCGTCATTCTTTTCAGCGGAATAGCCCTGAGCATGGCAAATACGGAATTCTTCAAGAACGGAACCGTTACCTTTGTCTGGTACTCACTGGCATACCTGCCCGTAGGCTTGCCCGTCCTGAAAGAGGCTTGGGAAAGTATCCTGCAAAAGGACATTTTCAGTGAGTTCACACTGATGTCCGTCGCCACTTTAGGGGCTTTCTACATTAGGGAATATCCGGAAGGAGTAGCCGTAATGCTGTTCTACTCACTGGGAGAGCTATTCCAAAACAAGGCTGTCAGCAGGGCAAAGCGGAACATCGGCGCACTGCTGGATGTCCGTCCGGAGACAGCGACAGTCATCAGAGACAACGCAGCCGTTACCGAATCGCCCCGCAACGTACAGGTAGGCGAGATTATCGAAGTGAAAACCGGAGAACGTATTCCGCTGGACGGGAAAATGCTGGGTGAGGCCGCCTCATTCAATACCTCCGCCCTCACAGGCGAAAGCGTGCCGCGCACCATCCGGAAAGGTGAAGAAGTGCTTGCCGGGATGATTGCCACCGACAAGGTGGTCAGGGTGGAAGTCACGAAACCCTTCGAGAAAAGCGCCCTCTCCCGCATACTGGAGCTGGTGCAGAACGCATCCGAGCGCAAAGCGCCTGCCGAATTGTTCATCCGCAAGTTCGCACGTATCTATACACCGATTGTAACAGGGCTCGCCCTATTGATAGTGCTGTTGCCCTTCCTCTATTCATTGATGAATGCACAGTTCATATTCGTTTTCAACGACTGGCTGTACCGGGCGCTTGTGTTCCTGGTTATCTCATGTCCTTGCGCTCTGGTGGTAAGTATTCCTTTGGGATACTTCGGAGGCATCGGCGCTGCATCCCGCTTGGGCATACTGTTCAAAGGAGGGAACTACCTGGATGCCATAACCGGAATCAATACGGTGGTATTCGACAAGACAGGTACGCTGACCCAAGGCACATTCGAGGTGCAGTCCTGCCATACGCGCCCCGGCATATCCGAAGAAAAACTGGTACAAACCATCGCTTCCACCGAACGCAACAGTACGCATCCCATAGCAAAAGCCATTACAAGCTATGCCGGACAAAGGCAGATACCGCTTGTTTCAGCAACGGACATTACGGAAATCGCAGGTCATGGCCTTGAAGCAATGATAGACGGGCAGCACGTCCTCGTTGGCAACACCCGCTTATTGTCCAAATATAAAGTGGAATATCCCCAAGAGCTATCCGAAATAGCCGATACAATAGCAGTCTGTGCCATCAACTCAACTTATGCGGGCTATCTGCTGCTGTCCGACACGCTGAAAGCAGACGCACACAAAGCCATAAAAGACCTGAAAGCCTTAAATATCAATAATATTCAGATATTATCGGGCGACAAACAGGCTATTGTCACTAACTTTGCACAGAAATTGGGAGTGGCACAAGCCTATGGCGACCTTCTGCCTGACGGGAAAGTAGAACACATAGAGGAGTTGCGGCAAGATGCGGATAACCGGATAGCCTTTGTTGGCGACGGCATCAACGACGCTCCTGTCCTTGCCCTCAGCCACGTGGGAATTGCAATGGGAGGATTAGGCAGCGACGCCGCCATCGAAACCGCCGACGTGGTAATCCAAACCGACCAGCCCTCCAAAGTGGCTACCGCCATTCGTGTGGGCAAGCAGACGCACCGGGTGGTCTGGCAGAACATTCTGCTGACGTTCGGGGTTAAGTTATCGGTGCTGATCTTAGGCGCCGGCGGATTGGCAACCCTATGGGAAGCTGTCTTTGCAGATGTCGGCGTAGCCCTCATTGCCATAGTAAATGCTATCCGAATACAGAAACTGGTAAAATAAGAAAAGCCGGACCACATTATGGAAGAAAAAGATTATTTAGACCTATTGGCCAAAAGAGAGATACAACCAACCGCCATACGTATCTTGGTGTTGCAAGCCATGCTGAAAGCAGGACGTTCCGTCTCTCTGCTCGATTTGGAAAAGATACTGGATACGGTGGATAAATCTTCCATTTTCCGCACCATCACCCTTTTCCTGTCCCACCATCTTGTGCACAGCATTGACGACGGGACAGGCTCTTTCAAATATGCAGTCTGCAGCGCCGGTTGCTCCTGCGAGGTCAACGACCTGCATACCCATTTTCATTGTGAGGGATGCAACAAAACGTTCTGTTTCAACAACATCCCCACCCCGGTAGTACAAGTGCCGGAGGGATTTACCCTCAGCAGCATCAATTATGTGCTGAAAGGGCTATGCCCCGAATGTGCCGCAAAATCTCACAAGAAAGGCTGATCATATTATTTTTTCACACTGCTTTCCCTGATTTGCAAATGAGTGGGAATAACCACCTGCTTGATCGTTTTGTCTCCCCTTATCTGTTCGATGAGTAAACGGCAGGCCGTTTCACCCATCAGATAGGTTTGGTGGGATATGGCCGAAAGCTTAGGCTCTACATAATTAGCATGCTGCTCATCTGTGTATCCTATAAGAGCTACGTCTTGCGGAATACGAAGCCCATGCCTCTTTATAACTTCCATTGCCGCGAATGCCAACGTATCATTCATGGCAAGAATAGCATCAGGCGGCTCAGGAAGGGACAATAATGTTTCTGTCGCAATCTTGCCTTCCTCATAATCAATCTTACGGCACACCACCAGTTCCCTTTCAATAGGTATCTTATTCTCACGCAACGCCTCCAAATAGCCATGCTTTCTCCGTTTCACTATGTCCAGATGATTGGCCCCGCCAATGAATGCAATGCGCCTGCTTCCATTATCCAATAAATGCTGCGTAGCTTTTTGAGCCGACTGAACCCCGTCTGCCACCACAGTGGAAAAGAGTTCCGGCAAACAGACGCGATCAAACAGAACAACCGGCATGTTGATATCGGACAGAGTTGTGAAATGACGATAATCGGTAGTCTCCTGCGACAGGCACGCTATAATGCCCTCTACACGCATATTCACCAGATTCTCTATATTTCTTTTCTCGTGTTCGTACAACTCATGCGAAGTAGCGATAATCACAAAATACCCATTAGCTATCGCCATATCCTCTATACCACTCAATATGGAAGTGGAGGGAATCGAACCCTCGTCCAAACGAGGAAATCATAAGCTTTCTACATGCTTATCTTTGCCTAAATTTTCGAGCAGTGGCAGAACCAAAGCCATCAACCATTGCCTTATCCTCTAAATTTTCATTCGCACTCCGAGGCAAGTACGAACTATCCCCGATTTGACTGCACCACTGGATCGGAATGCTTCGGAGCAACAGCTTCCGAGTGATGTCTCGTCCCAGCACCTGGTGCCGGGATTAAGCTAATCTACTATGATTCGATTAAGCAGCAAGAGCGTGTATTGTCTTTCGCCAGATAAAATTTTGAGGACTGAGATTAAAGTGCAAATCAACGACGCACTGCATGCTTACTTACTATTTCTGCCCGCTGTCAAATCCAGTCAACCCCTGCCATTAGTTAATCTTTCGTAAATGAGTTTCCGGGAACAAAGAACTTCGCTAACTTTGTTCTTCAAACTCATTGTTATAAACTGACGGAGAAGTATGAAGAAAAAAATGATATGTCTTGCCGGACTTTTAATAGCTGCAAGCACCTATGCCCAAACAGATGTCACCACCGGTATAATGCGCGGCAAGGACTATGGAGTGACTTACCTCCTACCCCAAACCGAAATCGAAATTGTGGTGGAAGCCACCAAACATACGTATATGCCCGGAGAATTCTGCAAATATGCCGACCGCTACCTGCGCATGAACGATGTTTCGGCCGATCCGAATATCTACTGGACCATCGACAAGCTGCAAACACGCGTAATCGGCTTGCCCGACAAAGATAATGTATACTTTGTCAAACTGAAAGACAAGACCGTAGCTCCGCTAATAGAACTGACCGAAGACGGCATTGTACGTTCCATCAACATGCCGCTTAGCAGCCGTTCGATACCGGCAACCAAAATCACCGCCGCTGCGCAAGAAGCCATAGACCCGCGCAAATTTCTGACTGAAGAAATACTCATGGCAAGCTCCAGAGCAAAAATGGCGGAACTGGTAGCCAAAGAAATCTACAACATCCGCGAAAGCAAAAACGCATTGCTTCGTGGCGAAGCAGATAATATGCCGCAGGACGGAGCGCAACTCAAAATCATGCTCGACAATCTGAATATGCAGGAACGTGCCATGACAGAGATGTTCTCCGGTACTCTGAAAGAAGAACCCAAAACCTTTACAATCCGCCTGACGCCCAAAGAGATGAACAACGAAATAGCGTTCCGCTTCTCCAAGCGGCTGGGGGTAGTGGCCAATGATGACTTGGCAGGCGAACCGTACTATATCACCATAACCGATATGAAAACTCCTGCCATCCCGGAAGACGACGGAAAGAAGAAGGTGGACGGAATTGCCTACAACGTTCCGGGACGTGCCCATATCACGCTGACCGGCAACAACAAGAAAGTATTCGACGGTGAGCTGCCTATCACGCAATTCGGCACGATAGAATACCTTGCCCCCGTATTATTCAATAAAAATTCTACGATAAAAGTATTGTTCGATACAGCCACCGGCGGGCTGATAAAAGTAGACAGGGAAAACAATTAAAAAGAAAGCTGGATAAATCCGTCCTTTTGTAACTGCATAATATATTTCGTGACGCGGAAAGGATAGTTGTCATCATCCCGGAAGTGTCCGGCAAGCAAAGAGATTATTTCCTGCACAGTCCGCTGTCCGTCTATCAAACGCCACACAGCAGTACCATGCTCCTCCAGCTTCACATGTATATCGGCCGACATGCCTTTCGGCAACAGGAAACGACGCATCCACTCATATTTAAACCGGGGGAAGGAAAGCACTGCGCACTCTCCCTCCCACTCGGTTGTAATGTGCCCGCATTGAACGGGAACGACATCCAGCAGATTTACTTTTTCTTTCGTATCTGACATATTGCCGTTATCAAGCCTTAATATTGGGCTCTTCCAAACCAAGCCCTTTCTTCTTGTCAACAATCTTAAGGATAAATCCCAGCACCAAAGCGGCAATGCCAAGGCAAGCCAGCATCACAAGCGGTGCGGTGTAATCGTACGAAACGGCAGCCTCTTCCGGAGTGATCACTCCGTTTTTCAAATCAGCCACAAGCTGCGTATTAGTCTTGTCGAGCACCTTTCCGATGAGAAGCGGAAAGAGCCAAAGACCTATATTCTGAACCCAGAAGATGAGCGCATAGGCACTACCTATGATTTTGGCGTCGACCAGCTTCGGAACACTGGGCCACAAAGAAGCAGGAACCAATGAGAAACTTGCCCCAAGCACCAATATGGTAAGATAGGCCACGATGATACCTCCGATCGCATTATCCCTGAACTCCGGAAGTACAAAGGCGAAAGTGAGGTGACACAGTACAAGCAGCATGGAACCGACCATCAGCATCGAAGCCGCCTTGCCTTTATGGTCGACATAGTTGCCAAGTATCGGAGTGATGCCCACAGCAAGCAAAGGGAATACGGCAAATACAGTTTCCGCACTTTGGCGCATATAACCCATATAGCAGAAAACAGCCAGCAGGACACCGGCAACAGTGAGCAAACCATATTTCATGCCCGCTTTCTTCATAAAGTTACTTGCAAAAGAAGCACCTGCCACAACAAGCATAATGCAATACTGGAGAACCGTCACCGTATTGGTAGCCCAAAAAGAATCGGAAGGTACTTCATTGAACACCAGATTGCATTGCAGCATGTTCACAGCATACTTTTGAAACGGGAATATGGCGGAGTAATAGAGTACGCAAAGGAGCGCCACCAGCCAGAAACCACTGCTCGAAAGGATGGTACCGAGGTCGCTGATCTTGAACGGATCGTCCTTCTCCTCAGCCTCACCGGTCTGCGCATCGAGCTTTCTATCCATGAAGAAGTAAACAATAAACATGATAAGTGCGATAAGCAGCAGAACTACGCCGAACGCCACCGAACGGGAAACGTCGATAACGCCCCCTAATTTAGCAAATACCGGAGAGAAAATCATGCAAGTAGCAACTCCCAGACGGGCAAGAGCCATTTCCGATCCCATGGCAAGAGCCATTTCACGACCTTTGAACCACTTGACAATACCGCGAGACACCGTAATACCTGCCATTTCTACTCCACAACCAAAAATCATGAAACCTATTGCCGCAAACTTAGCCGATGCCGGCATGCCTCTATAAAACGGAGAGATACCCAATTCGTCGAAACCGGGAATATAGTTCAGGTTGTTAGTGAACCAGGTTTGAAGCCCGCTTCCCTGAAAAGCATCCGTCACCGCATACCAGTTAATGGTGGCGCCGACAAGCATCACAGCTCCGGAAAGGATTGCAGTGAAGCGCACTCCCATTTTGTCGAGGATAATACCCGCGAAAATGAGGAAGAACACAAATACATTCAGAAACGTCTCCGAACCCTGCATTGTACCGAATGCAGTTGAGTCCCAGCCACGTGTAGACTGCATCAGGTCTTTAATAGGTGAAAGAATGTCCATAAAGATATATGAACAGAACATGGCGAATGCTAAAAGCAGTAGCACCAACCAGCGCATACCTGCCGAGTCGCGTAGCGTCTGGTGAATTTTGTCAGTAGTTGTCATTACAATATATTATAATATGGTTTATAGTTTCAAACGGATAATACCCGGTTACAAAAGTAACCAAATATCAGGGGGTGCTTAAACTTTCTCCTTAAAATTTAAAACAGGCACCAAAATAAAAACAGGCAGAATTGCACAATATTTATTGTACAATTCCGCCTGTCAAGAAATTACAGTATTTCTCGAATATCAGTTTGCTGCAGAATCGCCAACTGCCGGAGCAGGAGTTTCAGCTTGCGGAGCAGCCGTACCTACGGGCATATTGTACGGATTTGTTTTTTCTTCCTGTTGTGCCTGTTCCAGAATTACATCACCGCCCTTATGAGAAGCAGAAGGAATGACGTAAGCAGAAGCAACACTCATCACCACCAAAAACACAGCGAGGCCCCATGTTGCCTTTTCCAGAAAGTCAGTAGTTTTGCGTACACCCATGATTTGATTGGATGATGAGAAACCCGAAGCCAGACCACCGCCTTTGGAATTCTGAATCAACACAATGAAGCACATCAGTAAGGATGCAATCACCATTAAGATAACTAATAATAAGTACATTTTGTTATTTTGATTTAGCGTTAATAATCAATTTCTCTAAAAATCTTATTTGGTCTGCAAAGTAAGCATTTTTTTTTGGATAATTCAAACTTAATTTTTTAATAATTTCAAGTGCTTTATCATATCTGCGTTGTTTTACGTAGATTTTAGCCAAAGTTTCTGTGAAACAGCTATCGTCCATACCGTCTTGCACAGCCTGTTCCTCATAGACACCGTCTCCATCGGGAAGAGGCGTTTCATGCTTCGGCAGAGACATTGAAGCCTCCTCTTCTTCCTCGAAAGATGTTTCCTCCTCTTCAAAAGAGCTGTCTTCTTCTTCCGGAGCTCCGGAGTCTTCCGCAAGATACACCGGTCTCTCAAACACAGACAACTCTGTCGATTCGCTCTTACGGATGAACCCGTCTATCAGCTCATGCCCGCGCAGTTTAGGCGCTTCCTGCCCGTCGTCCGGTGCGGAATCCGACTGCCCGTCATCTTGCAACAAGTAAGTGGTGTAGTCCATTGTATAGTCCAACTCCGTAACCTGAGAATGTTCTTCAGGAATGGTTGCCAAGAAAGCATCTATTAAAGAAAGCGTACGGTCCACACTAGGCTCTTCTTCCAGCACTTTGGAAGAAAGCAAAGACGGTTTTCGGGATTTCAGCGTGTAGCGGTCGCCTTCTATCAGGTAGAACAAAACACGCCTGTCCGCCACATACAGCACAGCCTTACGCAATTCCGCACCAAACGTGATGTCATGCAGCAGGTAGAGGTTCTTCAGATATAACAACCGGAGTGACTGGAAATAAGGATACCGGGCCACTAACGTACGAAGCTCGTACAGAGTGTCCTTATTCAACATTTCAGGATGTTGTATCCATTGTTGCAAATAGGCAGAAGTCATTCCTCGGTTACCAGTTAGCTACGGTTGAGTTAAATATTTGTTCTGTGATATCTTTTATCATCTTGCTTATCAAGTCATCCTGCACATCTGTCAGCAACAAGGACGAGTCGTAAGTCTGGAAAGCGGAGAACTGTTGTTCAAAGTCTTCCTCATGGTTGGTGTTGTTCACATAGCGCACATTAACGGTCATGGTCAGCTTCACTTTAGAAGAAAAGCCGTCGGCGGCAACAGCTTCGTTATACTGGTTATAGCCTGTTATCTCACCGTCTATTTCCAAATCGCCGTTGGCGTTCACCAGTTGCAGACGGGTCTGCTGGATAAACATATCCTTGAGTTTCTGGTTGAACTCCGTAGTCATGGGAGCATACACATATTCCGCACGATTAGGAAATTCGGCAATCGTGATAGTCTTTACTTTGCTATAATCAATAGAGCTGATCGGGGCAAGTCCCATGGAGATGCGGCAGGAATACACTACGCACACCAAGCCCGCTAACGCTGCCGCCAGTGTTATTTTCTTAATCCAATCCATATTCTTTTATCTTTCTGTATAGCGTGCGTTCTGATATGTTCAGATCCTTAGCCGCACTTTTGCGTTTTCCATGATGCCTTTCAAGCGCCTTGCGTATCATCTCCTTCTCCACTTCGTCCAGCGAGAGGGATTCCTCCACGTACTCCTCCGTATCTTGAATATCATCATCCATTTCAGGAGCAGACTTTACGGAAGGATGTATTATGGTGGGCACTCCGGCGGCAGGCACAGAGGTCACTACGGCAGGTGCAGGCGTATAATAGGCGGCAGGCGTTACAGCCTGGTTCCCCACCGATGCGCGTTCAGTCATGATCTCGTGTACCAGTTTCTTCAACTCGGTAACGTCCTGACGCATGTCAAAAAGCACCTGATACAGTATTTCGCGTTCACTCTCAAAACTCTTCCCCTCGTTCTTTGCGCCTAACAGGGCGGGCAGACGCTGCGAATTGCTCTGTTCGGGCAAATAATTCTTCAAAATAGAAGCATTGATCTCTCGATTCGTTTCAATGATAGAAATCTGCTCCGTTATATTCTTCAGTTGGCGTACGTTACCGGGCCATGCATATGCCAGTAATACCTGTTTGGCATCCTCGGTCAACTGAATGGCAGGCATACGGTATTTCTCGGCAAAGTCCGATGCGAACTTGCGGAACAGCAACACCACATCCTCTCCACGTTCACGCAGGGCCGGAACCTGAATAGGCACAGTATTAAGACGGTAATACAAGTCTTCGCGGAAACGTCCGTCGGCAATCGCCTGTGTAAAATTCACATTAGTGGCAGCCACAATACGCACGTTCGTCTTCTCCACCTTAGAGGAACCCACTTTGATGAACTCGCCCGTTTCGAGCACACGAAGCAGACGCGCCTGTGTAGACATAGGGAGCTCCCCTACCTCATCAAGGAAAATAGTTCCGCCGTCCGCTTCTCCAAAGTACCCTTTCCGTTCACCGATAGCACCGGTAAAAGCGCCTTTCTCATGACCGAACAGTTCCGAATCAATCGTTCCTTCAGGAATAGCGCCACAGTTTACGGCGATGTATTGCCCATGCTTCCTCCGGCTGTACTGGTGTATAATCTGCGGGAAGCTCTCCTTACCCACACCACTCTCTCCGGTAATCAGCACCGACAGATCGGTAGGAGCTACTTGAATGGCAATATCAATGGCACGCATCAGTGCCTCGTTATTACCAATGATGCCAAAACGTAATTTTACTTGTTGTATTTCCGCTTTCGTCATACTACAAATCTTCTTCTACACTATCGAGTTTCAGTTTATCACTGTCGTCACGTCTCTCGTAATACTGTTTCCGCAGAGGATTGGCATGTGCCTCCTTTTCACGCAGGCGGTTACGGAACACGTCGATTGCCACGTAGACAGCCTGGCGGAACGAGTCTTCAGAGGCAAGTCCTTTTCCGGCAATATCGTAGGCCGTACCATGCGCAGGAGAAGTACGTACTACGGGAAGTCCTGCAGTATAGTTCACACCTTCGTCCATAGCCAATGCCTTAAATGGAGCGAGTCCCTGATCGTGATACATTGCCAATATACCGTCAAAATGAGTAAAGTTACCGGAACCCATAAAGCCGTCGGCAGGATAAGGACCGTAACACAACATACCTTTTTCAGCCAGTTCTTTAATGGCGGGAATAATTATCTCCTGTTCCTCCGTCCCCAACAGACCGTCGTCACCGGCATGCGGATTCAGAGAAAGTACGGCAATGCGCGGCGCTCCTATGCCAAAGTCCTGCTTCAACGAACGGTTGAAGATCGCCAGCTTCTCCTGTATCAGTTCCTTGGTAAGCGTCGATGCAATCTCCCTTACAGGAATATGCCCGGTCACCAATGCCACCCGGAAATCGTCTTTCATCAGAATCATCAAAGCCTTCCCGCCATTGCCCAGCTTCTCTTCGATATACTCCGTATGTCCGGGGAAAGAAAACTCTTCCGACTGTATGGTATGTTTGTTGATAGGAGCAGTGACAATAACGTCAATCAGTCCTGCCTTGTATTCCTCAATCGCTTTCTCCAAAGCGCCAAGTGCGGCCTTGCCCGCCTCAGGGTCAGGTTTGGAAAACTCAACTTTCACTTCATCATCCGTACAGTTCACAACACTCAAACGATTCGGCGCAGCCTCGGACGCAGAATTTACAATACTGAAATTCGTCGGCAAGTCCAGTGATTTGCGATGATAGGCAGCCACCTTCGGCGAACCGTAAATAATCGGAGTGCATAACTCCAGCATAGTAGGATCCGAGAATGTCTTTAAAATCACTTCATAACCTACCCCGTTTATATCTCCTTGAGTTATGCCGATTCTTATTTTGTTATCTTCCATTCTTATTTTTCTGTTTTAATAGAATCTTTTTTTGTTATAGCCAAAGGCATTTCGTTTCCTTCCTGTTTGCTTCCCGGCAATTTGAGCGTGTACAATGACGCTTCCATCTGGCGCACCAGGTTACGTTTCATCTTATCGGGCGAGTATACAAATATTTCAGATACGATAATGCGCTGATTAGCCTTATCCAAACGGACATGAGACACATACGGACCACCCATATAGTCACCCTTCACACGCCACAGGCCGCGGGCTTCCAAAGCATATTCACCCTGCACACTGATAGGGCGCACATCCGTCATCAGCGAGTCCGTTTCCATGTACATGCCCTCGCTCGCACCGGGAATGTTGATTTTCATCACAGAGTCCCGCTTATGCACGAAGTACTCCTTCGTAAATGTATCCTTGTCTGTATAAGGATAAGAATAGATGACAAAGTTCTGATCACCGGTAGCCGCATTCGTTCCTGCCCAAAAGAAGTTTTCCCCCTGCTTGCTTGCGGTCAGTTCACCGGGTATCCACACGTCACAGTCGAACATGCTCTTCACTTTTGTAGAAGCATAGTCACTGTGTTTATTCTCCAGCACTGAAATTTGGCGGTTCATCTCGGCACGAGTAAAGAAATCTATAATCACCTGTTTGTTTTCTTCCACAAACTTTTCAAAAGACTCCTCGTCCGGCGCCTGAATAGTCAGAATAGACTGCGGAGCAGCATATACATTCTTTGCATATTTGAATTTGGGCTGCGTGTACAGATCCTTGTTCACCTCGACGATGATAATATTACGGATCAGCTTCAAGGTGGCATCATAGTTGGAGGGAGAAGTGTACATAATGCGGAATGAACGTTCCGACTGCGGCAATCCCGGTACATCGGAATCAAGCACATCATAAAGTGCGCGACCGGCAGGACGTTCCCACAGTCCCTGATCAACCACTACCAGAATTTCATACGCCCGGCCACTTGATGTCGGAGTAAACACACCCTTCTTGCCATTACCGCACGCTGAGAACAGCGCGAGTACCAGGGCCATACTTAAATAAAACAGGTGTCTCTTCATATATCCATGTATTTTAGTTTTTACAAAGCTACGAAAAAGCCATATAAGCTTGACGTCAAAGTTAATAATTTATATTAATTCTTCTTTATTCCCCTCTTGTTTGGCCGTTGAAAGCATACCGCATGCAGCAAATATATCTTCACCGCGAGAAGCACGAATGGTAGTAAATAATCCATGTGATGTCAGATAATCGCGAAGCGCTGTCATGGTCTCCATATCGGCTCCTTCCAGATCCACTCCCGGAATAGCATGGAAACGGATCAGATTAATGCGGCAATCCAAGCCGCGCAACAACTTCAACAATTCTTTGGCATACAGCAATGAATCGTTCACTCCTTTAAAAACAATATACTCGAAAGATAGTCTGCGTTGTTTGCTAAAATCATAGTTTCTTAACAGTTCTACAATCTCGGTAATGGAAAAAGCCTTTTCCGCAGGCATCAGTTCACGCCGTTGCTGGGGAACCGGGGAGTGCAGGCTGATTGCCAAATGGCAGTCCGACTCTTCAACGAAGCGTTGCAAGCCTTTACGAAGCCCTACGGAAGAAAGTGTGACCCGTTTCGGACTCCAACCGTAACCGTAGGATGCGGTCATCACCTCCAATGCTTTCAGCACCTCATCGAGGTTGTCCAAAGGCTCTCCCATGCCCATCATAACCACATTGGTCAGCTTGTCGCGTTCGGGCAGAGAGTTTATCTGATTGATAATCTGACCGGCAGTCAAGTTGCCGGTAAATCCTTGCTTACCTGTCATGCAAAACTTGCAATTCATCTTGCAGCCAACTTGAGAAGATACACACAGCGTAGCCCTGTCCTCTTCCGGAATGTAGACAGCTTCCACATAATGCCCTTCTCCTACGCGATAGAGGTACTTCACCGTACCGTCCACCGACCGCATGGCATCCACCGGCGCTTCACCTCCCACTTCATATATATCTTTCAGCAGTTCCCGGTGTTTCAACGACAGATTCGTCATTTCATCTATGGAAGCTACTTTCTTGCCGTATAGCCACGAAGCAATCTGTTTAGCAGCAAATCTGGGCATCCCCAGATTCTTCACTACTGCCTGAAGTTCGGTTAATGTAAGACCTAAAAGAGGTTGTTTCATTCTAAATTATATATTTACGATAAAAGCGATAATCCATCCGCCGGATAAATTACCATTTGCAAAGGTATGAATAAAGTTGCACAAATGAAAAAAAGCCGTTCGACATTTATCGAACGGCTTTCCAAGTATTGCAAGTTTATACTGTTTTCTTAGAAATACAGATAACGGTTGTCTTTTACCTCTGCTTTCAGATACAGGTCATTGATGAACTGCCCTGCCATGCGTGCGTGCATATTCTCCAGGGTGGTCTCCTCTGTTTTCTGATCGTAAGTCTCGCTCAACTTTTCCTTGGCATAGGGCTGGAGAACAAATACACCGCCGTTACCCTTAATAGGTGCGCTCAATTTGTTCAACTCGGCAGTTGAAGCATAAGCGCCTACCAACGGCTCACTGCTGCGCAATACCGGAACATAAGCCGGAGCTGCAAAAGTGACGTGTTTTACAGAGTCGCTGACAGCATTTGCCATATTCTTATACTGATCGAAAGAAGTTGCACCGGCAGCCTTCATATCCGCCATGATCTTCTCGGCTTTCTTGTCGCGGAGGATTTCGCTTCTCAGCTGTTCTTTAACCATAGACAACGGGCGATAGCCTTCCGGAGCAATGCCTGTAACAGCCACTACCATCATGTGGTCGCTTTCGCCACATTCATACAATCCGGACACTTCACCGGCTTTTGCCGTAAACGCCCATCTCAAGGCTTCTTTTGTACCTTTTACACCACCGATAGCATGTTCCGAGCTATACAAGTCTGTTCTATCCAACAATCTGTAACCGGCATCTTCCGCATTGGCAGCCAGTTTCTCTAATGTATTATTAGCAGCAATGAATTGGCTGAAATCATTGTATGCCTTGCTATAAGTTTCCTTGCTGAATTCTACCGGACGCTTGATAACAGCCACTTTGTATTTATCCTTTACAGCCTTCTTGCTCATTACCTGCAGAATAACGTTTGCCTGTCCCAAAGCGAGGTTAGCCAGTTCGTTCTGTCCTAAAGAAGTAACGGCTGCAATATACTTCAAGTTATCACCGTCAATCTGGGCTCCTTCGTAATTAGCGGAAGAAATCCAGGTAGGCTCACCTGTCTGGCCATACTTCTTAGCTATTTCTGCAAAGTCAGCACCACCCTTGATAGCGTTATAAACGCTGTCAGCCAAAGTCTTGGTCTTGGCATCATCTCCAGCTGTAATCTGAATCTGACGGAACTGGATGGAGTCTGCCATAGCGGCAGTAGCCAGTTTCTTGAAAGAGTTGATCGTATTGTCCGACGCATTGTAGTAAGGGCCATAAACCTCGCCGACTTTCACTGAATCCAGACGGGCAACAACATCAGCCGGCAATGCTTTGTCGGTATAATACAGATCGGTATACTGCTGGGTAGAACCGGTTGAACGGATGAAGTTTGCATAATCGGAAGAAGTCTCTCCTAACTGTGCCGTATATTCTTCCACTTCTTTCTGGATATCGGCTTTATCTTCCGGACTTGCGGTAACCTGTACGTCGATATACTTAATGTTACGGGTTTCCACATACTGTCTGAACTGTTCTTTCTTCTTGTCGTATGCTTCTTTCAAATCGGATTCCTTGATGACGATTGTAGAGTCCACGATAGAAGAGTAAGGAACAGCGGCCAACAACAAGTCGGACTGATCTACACGTGCATTGAAAGCATCTTCAGCCTCAACAGGGTTGGAGAACAATGACTTCGTGATCAAAGCCTGGTATTTTTCTTGCAGACGTGCCTGGATAAGCGACTTTTCAACGAAAGCCCAGAAGTTATACATAGACTCGTAGTATTCTGCATATTGAGCCGGCATCTGAGCCTTATTCATCTTAGAATAGTCCACCAGGAACTTCTTCAACATATCTTTATCAAAAGCACCGGTTTGCGGGTTACGGAACGGAGTTTGTTGCAGCATCGGATGTGCACCGGCATCGATAATAGCCTGAAGTTCAGCCTTAGAGACAGTCAAGCCCAACTTTTCAGCTTCGTTCTCAATCAATTTATTGTTTACGTATGCTCTCCATACTTCGTCTTTGATCTGGTTTGTTTGCTCATCACTCAGAGCGTTCATGCCGCTGGAGAATTTCACTACTTCCGTATATTCCTCTACCAATGCCTGAAAATCCTGAGCGGAAATTGTTTCCCCGTTCACTTCACCTACATCTTGTGACTGGTGCGGCTGAAGTACTTTCCACGCGTCTCCCGCGATGAAGGCAAACAGCGCCAAACCAATAACAATCACCAATAAGGGCCCTTTAGACCGAATGTTTTGTAATGTTGCCATTTTTGTTAATATGAATTATTTGTTTATTATTATTTTCTTTCCAAAGTTCATTTTAGCGCACGAAGATACAAAAAATGCTAATACGCATCTATTTATTCTTTAAAAATTTACGCTGAAACGAAATTATTCCGCGACTTTCAACCGTACCAGCTCTATTTTAGTGGCTGTCACCTTTATTATCTTAAATTGATATTCGTCAATAGTGACCACTTCATGCAGTTTCGGAAAACTCTGGTAACGATTCAGAATCAATCCGCCTATCGTAAGATATTCGTCCGATTCCGGAAGTTCAAGGTTGAAAGTTTCGTTCACTTTTTCTATTTCAAGACGCGCGGACAAGACATATTCATTCTCACCGATCTGTTTACAGATATAAGAGGTGTTATCGTGCTCGTCCTCGATATCTCCGAATATCTCTTCCACCAGATCCTCCAAAGAAACGATGCCGGATGTACCGCCGAATTCGTCCACAACAACGGCAATCGTCTTTTTCTGCTGCATAAACAGCTTCATCAACTTATGTGCTGCCATTGTTTCGGGCACAATGGGCACCTCCTTTACATTATTTCTCCAGTCCGCCGGATTTCTGAACATCTCGGACGAATGGATATAGCCGATCACATTATCTATGTTTCCGTCATACACGATTATCTTTGAAATGCCCGATTCCACAAACAGGCTTTTCAGCTCCTCAAGCGAGGCGGTCACATCCACCGCCACTATCTCCGTACGGGGAACGATGCAATCGCGTATCTTTATGTTGGAAAAATCGAGTGCATTCTGAAAGATCTTCACTTCCGCGTCCAACTCCTCTTCATTCGCAGCATTCTCTATGCCCGACTGTACAAAATAATCCAAATCCACCTTGCCGAAAGCCTTCTCGGACGCTTCCTTATTTATCTTCATGCCAAACAGCCGCAGAAAAACATAAGACAGTCCGGAAGAGAGCTTGGAAATGGGAAACAAGACGACGTAACAAACAAACAGGGGAACTGAAAATACTCGCAGCGCCAAATTCGGATTGATTTTGAACAGGGTCTTGGGAAGAAACTCACCCGTCACAAGGATAACGAGCGTGGACAGGATGGTCTGCACCAGAACCATGATGAAATGATTGTCAATGACACCTGCCAGCAAGTTCACCTCGATAATCTGCGCCATAAGGATACCGTAGATAACCAGCGCGATATTATTCCCCACCAACATGGTGGAAATAAAGTTATTAGGATTACGGAAGAAGCAGGAAAGGATGCTCGACGTAACGCCCGGCTTACGCTCCATTTCAAAGCGCAACTTATCTACGGAAACAAAAGCAATCTCCATACCCGAAAAGAAGGCCGAGAAAGCCATGGTTATCAACAAATAAATAATAGTATCCATTATATCATCTGATGCTGTCCGTTCTCAACGTATCAGAAGGTGCGGCGCTATCCTCGTCCACATAAAAGATTCCCTCTGTCTTGAAAAAACGATATTTTGTTAATTGTTCATTCGATTCGAAACCAATGGCGTAGATTACCTGGTCGGGCTGTTCTATGCGCACCCTCCTGTCGGAATACACACGCTTTTTATTCTGGTCCCAGTACAGCAACTCCGTATCAAACTTCTCACCTTTCAGATTTTGCACATGTACGTTTCCCATGAGCTTCCACAGTTCTTTCTTATTATAGTAATAAGCCGTATCCGCCTTGATGCTGGCCTCCGTATGAAACACAGAGTCGAACTTTTCCAGATAGATACCCTTCTCGAACGCCCAGTAAGGCGGGTTCTTACGGTCATAGATCAACCACTCCGCCGTATTGACGCGATAGCGGGTAATACCCGAATCGGAAATCAGCGTCGTCACTCCTTTGGTGTCCATAACCGGTAACGAATCACGCTCGGTAATGGCAGCTCCCATATCTTTTTTCCGTCCGGAACAGGAAGAAAATAAAAGAAGCATAACCATTACCCCAAGGGCAATGGTTATGCTCATATTCTTATGTCCGACAACGTTGGGTTGTAGCGACATATTCTTATCTGATGGTTGTAGACTCACCGATCCAACCGCCAATCGTGATGCGGTCACCTGCCTTGTAACCCAGCATGAAGAGATCCTTAGCCTGCGGAGTATGGGCGGCGTATGTTCTGATCAGTTCATTCACTTTATCCGTAACGCTTGGGTCTACGGCTTTGGCACGCTGCAATTTGTCGATGACTACAAAGTAAGTACATCTGTTCAAAGCAGGCTCATCGCTCCAGTTGGGGCTTGAACCGTACATTTGCGCCAACAGGATATAGGGCTCGCCATAGTTTTCGTTAAAGCTGATAGCCTTTTGGGCATAAGTTCTTGCCTGAGACAGTTTCTTGGCCTGCCACAAAGCAGCAGCGGTAGCATAAGCCATTTCAGCTTTCTTCGCATTGTCTGTTTCCATGCCCAATGCTTCATCGAAATACTTCACAGCAGTATCATAATCGCCTTTCTTGTAGTACATATATGCCACACCTACCGCAGCATCGGCACTCGGATTGACGCGATACAGATAATCGGAAGCCTTGAAGTATGCTTCGCTTTCATTACACTTCATCATCTTCAGGATGGTGATAGTCTTCTTCAAGAAAGCAGAGTCGGATTTGTTTTCTTCAACTTTCGGGCCATAAATATTCTGCAAAGATTCGCAATCGGCCACGCCACTATTCACGAACATAGCTACCAGATTATCCTTTATGGTTTGCAGGACAGCCTTTTTCTTAGGATTGTTTTCAGCGGCAATTGCATCGTCGGCATATTGTGAAGCGTTGATATAATCTTGGAAGAACTGGTCCGTATGGTTAGTGTTGGCTTTCACCTTCTGCATGGACACATCAATGAAATAGTGCAGCACAGCACCGTCCGATTCACCTTTCGCTGTTTCCGCAGACTCTTTCAGCCATGCATAAGCCTGGTTCACATCCGGAGCCGGGGCATATTGCAGATAATCCACCGCTTTCGTACCTAAAGCAGAAGCCACGCTCGGCACGCCTTTCATTTTTGTTGCGAACTCAGGAATATACTTCATTTTCTGATCATGCACAGTCATCAACTCATCGAAAAGTTTCTTATACTCTGCAGAGTTACGATCCTTAATCTGGCTCATCAAGCCTACAAGGATTTTTTGCGCATCGGTATAAGTGTAATATCTCAGCGTCGGACAATCTTTCAGGACAGCCATACAAGGAGCATAAGCGTCTTTATAGTTCTTTGCTCTTACCGCTTCATGCGAAATACTACTATTGGCATTACAATCACTTTGTGCGAAAGTACTGGTCACTCCACCCGAAAGGAGCAAAACAGCGACAAGCGTTTTAATTTTCATTGTATTTAATTTTTAGTTGTTATATTGTCTATTCTCATCATCCGGACATTAATCGACTTTCCGTTTGAAGAACCAGCGCTCGTTAAAGGTCACCCCTACACATACACGCAATGTATTTTCATTCAGGAATGCGGCGGTTTTACCTTTGGTTCTTACATATTGCGCAGAAAGGCTCAATACAGAACGGGTTCTCGGTATGGGTAATCCCGAACCGGCAGTCACTCCATATTCGTCGGCGGCACGCACACCGTCTATTTTGTAATAGGGTTGGGAATAATAGGCTCCCAAACGATATTTCACATGCGCCAGATAGCTTCTTCCCATAGGATTCGGCAGATACTCTGCACCAACGGATATTCTTCCACGGTCGCAAAACGCCTCGTCATTGTTCATATAGCTCACTTTGCTCCAATTCTGGAACATCACATCCGCCCCTATCGTCAGACGATTGTCGTACACGTACGTCACACCTGCGCCAAATGTTGTCGGAATGCCGCAAGTAACAATAGTATCCCTCGTTGCCGAAGTAGCTCCCGTATTGCTATCACCAGTCTGCGTAACTTCGTACGCATCGTTACTCAAATCATGCCCCGGAGAAAAGACGACTCCCAACGTTGCAACATGCTTTTTCCCAAACTGATGGGTGTACTGCGCTCCAAAATCCAACTTATAACTCTTTACAGCCACATTAGACTGTATTGTAATAGGAAATACACTTGAACTGGACGGAAAGGTTTCCGCAGCGCTCCTTGTTATATCTCCCCAAAGATACGAAAAATTCGCACCGACAGAAAGATTTTTAATTATTTTAAAGCCCGCACCTAAATAAAGCTGATGCAGACCTCCTTCTCCCGAATAGCTTACCGTCGTAGATTTGTCTGGGAATTCCGTATCTTCCCGGTACTCTCCCATGCTGTATCCCACATTTGAATAAGGCAACAATCCCAAGCTCATAGCCGCCCATTTACTTGCACGAAACTGCATCGTGATGTAATCAAAACTGGAATTCTTGGCATTTCGTTTCAGAGTACCGTTACTGAGGTTTGTATTCTGTAAAGAGACTGCTCCATCAAAGATAAAAGTCAGCGAATCTACCGCCGTATAGGATGCTGGATTAGCGAAGTTTGTCTGATACTTGTCTCGTAAACCATAGGCAATACCACCCATCGCCCTGCTGTTACTTGAGCCTTGTTCAGATAACTGTCCATATCCGTATCGTGTATAGGGAGAATTTGTATTATTTTGAGCGACTGCCGCTCCTGATAATATCGTGAGCAAGAGCACTAACAGTGTTTGTCTATAGCCTGTCATTATTATAGTTTAAAATTCTATTTAATCCTTTCAACACTAAAAATCTGTCTGCAAAGATGATACTTTTTAAGTTTGTATCAAAAGAAAAATCATCACCGCCCGTTAAAAAAACCAAAAGTTCAGGATATTTATGTTTCATAGTCGTTATGTAACCTGAAATTTCATATTCAATACCCTTCAGTACTCCGGCACGGATAGCTGTATCGGTATCCTTCCCCATGGGCACCATCCGCCCCTCAAGAGCCACCATTGGAAGCCGTCCGGTAAACTGATGAAGCGCCTTGAAACGCATCTGCAGGCCGGGAGAGATATTCCCGCCATGATAGCGGGCAGCAGCATCAACAAACTCATAAGTGATACAGGTACCGGCATCAATCACCAGTATATCCCTGCCAGGAAATTGCTCATTGGCTCCTACCACCGCCGCCATACGATCATACCCCAGCGTCCGGGGAGTTTCATAGAGGTTTTCTACCGGAAGAGAAGTCTTTTCATTGAGCCACAGAATGGGGACAGCCATATCTTCCAGTTGCGACAACACCTCTCTACTCAAATCAATGACAGTAGCCACTATCGCTTTTTCAATCGTATATGTACGGCATACTTCAGGCAACCGTTCCAACGTCAGATTGGAGTCATACACCACCTCCACGATACGTTCACCATCAAACACCGCCATCTTGGCGATTGTATTTCCTATATCAATAATGAGATTCACCGTATTGCATAAATTTAGCGGCGCAAAGATATAACATTAATATTGAAATTCAGCAGAAACCATCTCTTTATTAGAAGAACAACTGCACAAGAATTCTTATTCACATCCACACCAAACAACCACAATGCCACTTTTACATTCTGTTGAGATTTATTAAAGCCGCAACATCATACCACAACCACCTGATTATCAATACAACTAAATGCGCTACATTCAGTATACGACTGAGCCCTATTCAGTATACGATTGAATGGCATTCAGTATACGACTGAATCAGGTTCAATATACCACTATTTCTTGCACCCGTATCGTTTGTAAATAGAAAATATCTACCACTCGTACTCGACAGTTGATTCAAAACAACCAATAATGCGAATTAAGAATTGTATCAAGTTCATAATTAAAAAAGATTCTTCGGACACAGATGACCGGAATAACGCGAATAACCGCTTTAGTTCCTAATCACAAATTGGGATAATATTAGTTTTTTCCGTAAGTTTGCAGCATGAAACGAAGCCTACTTATACATATATATATAGTAATCTTTTTCTTCTGTTTGCCTTCAGCAAATGCCCAGGTGACACAACAGCAAAAGACTGCTGCAACAGACTCCGTACGCGTCAGCCTACTGACTTGCGCTGCAGGAGGAGAGATTTATTCCCTATTCGGACACACTGCCATACGGTACGAGAACTATACACGTGGCATTGACGCCGTCTTCAATTACGGCATGTTCAACTTCAACGCCCCTAACTTCATCTTCCGTTTTGCCTTGGGAGAAACGGATTATCAACTTGGAGTAACCGATTATGAGCATTTCGCCGCCGAATACAACTATCTGGGACGCGATGTCTGGCAACAAACGTTAAATCTAACAGAAGAGGAAAAAGAACGCCTGATAGCACTATTGACAGAGAACTACCGCCCTGAAAACCGAGTATACCGCTACAATTTTTTCTACGACAATTGTGCCACCCGCCCGCGGGACCAGATAGAGCGTGCCATCAACGGCACTCTGCAATACGCTGACAATATGACTGCTAACAGTACGGGAATCTCTTTCAGGGATTTGCTGCATAAATACAGTGAAGGCCATTTGTGGTCACGTTTCGGCATGGACCTATGCATGGGCAGCAAAGCAGACGAACCCATCAACCGGCGGCTGGCAATGTTCGTCCCCTTCTACATGCAGGAGTATTTCAATAAAGCGCAGATTGTGGACAAAGAAGGACAAGCACGGCCACTGGTTGCCAAAGAAGAAAAAATCGTAGTAACGGGTAAAACACCAGCCGACTTCGTCAGCAGAGGCATCACACCGATGCAGTCGGCTTCGCTATTACTGATACTTGTAGCAGGCATCAGCATTTACGGCATACGAAGAGGGAAAACTCTTTGGGGCATAGACCTCATACTCTTCTTGGTTGCCGGAATGGCTGGATGTATACTGGCATTTTTAGCACTATTCTCACAGCATCCGGCAGTAAGTCCCAATTATATATTATTTGTATTCCATCCATTTCACCTTTTCTGCCTTCCATTCATGCTATCCAGGGTACGAAAAAGGGAAATAAGCCGCTATATGCTGGTTGATTTTGTAGTTTTAACACTTTTTATAGGGCTTTGGACAATAATTCCGCAGAGAATTCCGCCAGCAGTATTACCTTTGGCACTGTGTTTGCTGATACGTTCTGCAAGCAACCTCATTCTAACATACAAACGAAAGTAATGAAAAAAGGACTGATAACTTCCATACTCGCACTTACATTCAGTGGTCTGCAAGCCCAACCGCTGCCTGCCTCCCCAAAGCTGGTGGTAACATTGACCATTGACCAGTTGCGTACAGACTATATGGAAGCATTTTCGTCCTTATACGGAGAAAAGGGGTTTAAGCGCTTACTGCGTGAAGGTAAAGTATTCCGTCAAGCAGAATTTCCTTTTTGCGGAACGGACCGAGCCTCGGCCATTGCCGCCATCTATACCGGGACAACACCGTCCATGAACGGCATCATTGCAGAGCAGTGGCTGGATGCAGGTACACTACGCCCCATAAACTGTGTAGAAGACCCCAACTTCATGGGCAACTATACCGACGAAAGCACTTCCCCCTCCCTATTACTGACCTCTACTATTGCCGACGAGCTGAAAATAGCTACCCGCAACAAAGGTCTGGTCTATGCCATCGCGCCTTTCCGCGATGCCGCCATATTGGGTGCCGGGCACGCGGGGAACGGTGCTTTCTGGCTTAATAACAATACCGGAAAATGGTGCAGTACGACTTATTATAATGAATTTCCGTGGTGGCTGAGCCAATACAACGACTGGAAATCTCCTGACTACCGTATCAAGGATATGGTATGGACACCTGCACTTCCTTTTACCAACTATACATTTCTGCCCGAATGGCGCAACGAGCCATTCAAATACAAGCTGGATGGTGAACGGACAAACAAGTTCCGCCGCTTGATAACCAGCCCTTTCATCAATGAGGAAGTCAACCTGCTGACCGAAGAGCTGCTGAATAAGAGCACTATCGGACAAGATGACGTGCCCGACCTATTATCGCTGACTTACTACGCAGGAAATTATAACCACCGAAGTACGCAGGAATGTGCCATGGAAATGCAAGACACCTACGTGCGACTGGACCGTAGTATAGCTTCCTTATTAGAGCTCATAGAACGTAAAGTTGGGCTCCACAACGTACTTTTCTGCATCACCTCCACCGGCTATGCCGACCCGGAAGCAGCCGACCCGGGCGTATACCGGATACCGGGTGGTGAATTCTACCTGAACCGCTGTGCCGCCCTGCTAAACATGTACCTCATGGCATCCTATGGCGAGGGACAATATGTGGAAGCTTATTATGACCAACAAATCTATCTCAACCATAAACTTATTGAGAACAAGCAGTTGAGCCTGACTGAAATTCAAGAAAAATCTGCCGAATTTCTGGTTCAGTTTAGTGGCGTGAGCGAAGTATATTCAGCTCATCGCCTGCTTTTGGGCCCCTGGTCACCGCAAATAGAACGTATACGCAATAGTTTTCATCGCAAGCGCTCTGGCGATTTGCTCATTGAAATACTCCCGGGCTGGACTATCATGCAGGAAAATAGTACTGATAACCGTGTAGTACGTACGGCCGATATTCCTGCTCCCCTCATTTTATTGGGAGGAGGAATGAAGGCTGAAACCATCCGTACCCCCATCAGTATTGACCGCATTGCCCCTACCTTGGCAAGTGTAATGCGCATCCGCGCCCCTAATGCAAGTACAGCATCTCCCCTTGACTTTTGATTCTAAAATAATCTGTGCAAATCTGGATAATCTGTATAGAAATCAGTAACTTTGCACGCTCAACTAACTCAGCAATAATAATAAAAACAAATATATAATGGGATTTAATGAATTTTTAAGCTCGATTTTCGGCAACAAATCCACACGCGACATGAAAGAAATACAACCGTGGGTGGAGAAAATCAAAGCCGCTTACCCGGAAGTAGCCAAACTCGACAACGACGCCCTACGCGCCAAGACAGAAGAACTGAAAGCCTACATCCACGATTCGGCAGCCGAACAACGCGCCAAAGTGGAAGAACTGAAAGCCAGCGTTGAAGATACCGAACTGGAAAAACGCGAAGACCTCTTCAACCAAATCGACAAAATCGAGAAAGAGATATTGGAGATTTATGAAAAAGCGCTGGACGAAGTATTACCCACCGCTTTCTCTATTGTAAAGGAAACAGCCAAACGATTCTCTGAAAATGAAGAAATAGTGGTTACAGCTACCGATTTTGACCGCCAACTGGCTGCCACTAAAGACTTTGTACGCATCGAAGGCGATAAAGCCATCTACCAGAACCATTGGATAGCAGGTGGTAACGATACTGTATGGAACATGGTACATTATGATGTACAGCTATTCGGTGGTGTGGTTCTACATAAAGGTAAGATTGCCGAAATGGCAACCGGTGAAGGTAAGACATTGGTAGCTACCCTACCGGTATTCCTCAATGCCCTGACTGGTAACGGCGTGCACGTGGTAACAGTGAACGACTATCTGGCAAAACGTGACTCCGAATGGATGGGTCCTCTTTACATGTTCCACGGTTTGAGTGTAGATTGCATCGACAAGCACCAGCCCAACTCTGATGCCCGTCGCAAAGCTTATCTGGCAGATATCACGTTCGGTACAAACAATGAATTCGGTTTCGACTACCTGCGTGACAACATGGCTATCAGCCCCAAAGACCTGGTACAACGCCAACATAATTATGCCATTGTCGATGAGGTGGACTCAGTATTGATTGATGATGCCCGTACTCCGCTGATTATCTCCGGACCGGTTCCCAAAGGCGATGACCAGCTCTTCGAGCAGCTCCGCCCGCAAGTGGAACGTCTGGTGGAAGCGCAGAAGAAACTGGCCACGCAATACCTTGCCGACGCCAAGCGCCTGATAGCATCGAACGACAAGAAAGACCAGGAAGAAGGCTTCCTCGCTTTGTACCGCAGTCACAAGTGCCTGCCCAAGAACAAGGCACTCATCAAGTTCCTCAGCGAACAAGGCATCAAGGCCGGTATGCTGAAGACCGAAGAAATCTACATGGAGCAGAACAACAAGCGCATGCACGAGGTGACTGACCCGCTGTACTTCGTTATCGAAGAGAAAATGAACAGCGTGGATTTGACGGACAAGGGCGTAGACTTGATTAGTAGCAATGTAGAGGACCCCACTTTCTTCGTACTCCCCGATATCACAGCGCAACTCTCTGCCTTGGAAAACGAAACAGAGCTGACAGACGAACAGCGCCTTGAAAAGAAGGATGCCCTGATGACCAACTATGCCATCAAAAGCGAACGTGTGCATACCATCAACCAACTGTTGAAGGCATACACCATGTTCGAGAAAGATGACGAATATGTGGTAATTGACGGCCAAGTGAAGATTGTGGATGAGCAGACGGGACGTATCATGGAAGGACGTCGTTATTCTGACGGTTTGCACCAAGCCATCGAAGCCAAAGAAGGCGTGAAAGTAGAAGCTGCCACCCAGACTTTTGCCACCATTACATTACAGAACTATTTCCGTATGTACCACAAACTATCCGGTATGACCGGTACGGCAGAAACAGAAGCCGGCGAGTTGTGGGACATCTACAAACTGGATGTAGTGGTTATTCCGACTAACCGCCCCATTGCCCGTAATGACATGAATGACCGCGTTTACAAGACAAAACGTGAAAAATATAAAGCAGTCATCGAAGAGATAGAAAAAATGGTGGCAGCAGGACGCCCCGTACTGGTGGGTACCACTTCTGTTGAAATCTCTGAAATGTTGAGCAAAATGCTTACCATGCGTAAGATTGAACATAGTGTATTGAATGCCAAACTGCATCAGAAGGAAGCGGATATTGTGGCTACTGCCGGTTTGAAATGTGCTGTAACCATCGCTACCAATATGGCCGGCCGTGGTACCGACATCAAGCTGAGTCCGGAAGTGAAAGCTGCAGGCGGTCTTGCCATCATCGGTACAGAACGCCACGAATCACGCCGTGTGGACCGTCAGTTACGTGGTCGTGCAGGACGTCAAGGCGACCCGGGTTCTTCTGTATTCTTCGTATCTTTGGAAGATGACCTGATGCGTTTGTTCTCCAGTGACCGCATTGCCAGTGTAATGGACAAACTGGGTTTCAAAGAAGGTGAAATGATTGAGCACAGCATGATCTCCAAGTCCATCGAACGCGCACAGAAGAAAGTGGAAGAAAACAACTTCGGTATCCGTAAGCGTTTGTTGGAATATGACGACGTGATGAACAAGCAGCGTACCGTAGTCTACACCAAACGCCGCCACGCTTTAATGGGCGAACGTATCGGCATGGATATTGTGAACATGATTTGGGACCGTTGCGCCAATGCCATCGAGGCTCCTACTTATGAAGACTGCAAAATGGACCTGCTCCAGACCCTTGCCATGGAAACTCCGTTCACTGAAGAGGAATTCCGCAACGAGAAAAAAGAGAAACTTGCCGACAAGGCCTTCGACGCCGCTATGGAGCTCTTCAAGCGCAAGACCGAACGTATGGCGCAAATCGCTTATCCGGTCATCAAGCAGGTCTACGAAAATCAGGGACATATGTACGAAAACATTCTGATACCTATCACCGACGGCAAGCGCATGTATAACATCTCCTGCAACCTGAAAGCGGCCTATGAAAGCGAATGTAAGGAAGTGGTGAAATCATTTGAGAAGTCGATCCTGCTGCACGTCATCGACGAGGCATGGAAAGAAAACCTGCGCGAGCTGGACGATCTGAAACATTCCGTACAGAATGCCAGCTACGAACAGAAAGACCCGCTGCTGATTTACAAGCTGGAGTCTGTGAACCTGTTCGACACGATGGTAGACAAGATAAACAACCAGACAGTCTCCATCCTGATGCGCGGACAAATCCCGGTACAGGAACCGCAGGAGGTTCGTCAGGCCGCCCCCGAACAACGTCAGGACCTCAGCAAGTATCGCGAACAAAAGCAAGACCTGAGCGATCCCAACCAACAGGCTGCCGCCCAGCATGACACACGCGAACAGCAGAAACGTGAACCTATCCGCGCAGAAAAGACAGTGGGACGCAACGATCCCTGTCCTTGCGGAAGCGGCAAGAAGTATAAGAATTGCCATGGGAAAAATGCGTAAATAGCGGAATAGTGATTAGCGGTTCACTAATCACTTCACTAATCACTAACAAAAGCCTCGAACGGTTAAAAACTGTTCGGGGCTTTTATTTATTCAAGTAAAAGATTACTTTTGTTTTCAGAACAAAGAATAAAGGCTATGGCTAAATACTATCATTATCTGTTATTGTCTTGTTTGCTACTTTTGGCAGGCTGCCAAAGCGTTGAATATCTCGCTATCGACTATATGCTACCGGCGGATGTCAGTTTCCCGCCAAGCCTGAAGCGGGTGGGCGTCGTCAACAACATGCCCGAAGTTCCGGAAAACAAACCTATCCTCGCCAAAGAGAAGAAGAAAGACGACTTTGAAATAGCCCGGAAGGTGGACTATTACAACGGCAATGCCACCATTGCCACCGAAACACTTGCCGAAGCGCTTGCTGATGAGAACTACTTCAACGAAGTGATAATCTGCGACTCTGCCCTGCGCACCGGCGACATCACTCCGCGAGAGGCAATGCTATCACAGGAAGAAGTGAACCGGCTGGTGGATAATCTGGACGTAGATTTCCTCATCGCACTGGAAAACGTGCAGATACACACCACCCGCAAAATAAAGTATATGCGCGACTGGGGTGTCTACTACGGAACGGTGGACGCCAAAGTCTATCCCACCGTCAGTGTCTATCTGCCCAATCGCGGCACACCTATGGTGACCGTCAACAGTAAAGACAGCATCTTCTGGGAGGAAGCCGGAAACGGGCCTTTCGTACAGTCCCACCTCATCAGCGAAGAAGACGTGATAAAACAAGCCTCTGAATTTGCCGGAACCATCCCCGTAAAAAAGCTGTTGCCCTATTGGAAAACAGCAAGCCGATACCTCTTCTGCGGCGGTTCGGTGAATATGCGCGATGCCGCCGTATATGTCAGGGAGAAGCAATGGGAAACCGCCATCGACTTGTGGAAGCAGACCTACGCCACCAAAAAAGGGAAGAAAAAGATGCAGGCTGCCTATAATCTGGCTGTCGGCTACGAGATGCTGGACAGCATCACCACTGCTGTCGGCTGGGCTTTGAAAGCACAAGCCGAAGCACGCATTGTGGACGGCGTAGACAAAAAAGATTTGACTCACCTGACCCAGGCAGACCTCCCCAACTACGTCCTCACAACCCTTTACGTCACCGAATTAAAAGAACGTGAAGAAGGCTTGGCACGCCTAAACATGCAAATGCAACGATTTAATAATGATTTTTAGTCAAATACAGTAAATGTAACTGTTTTTTTTATACCTTTGAACATCCATTTAGTAAAGAAAAGCAATTATGAAACTCAGTCAACCGGCATTATCTCTCCTCGAAGAAACCATTAAACAGGCAATCGGCAAGTACACTTGCGGTTGCGAACAAACAATCGTTACGGATATTCATCTGCAAGCAAACCAAAGTTCGGGCGAATTCTGCATTTTCGATGATGACGACAGGGAACTTTCCAGCACCGTTATCGAAGAATGGATGACTTATGAAGGCGATGACTTCTATGAGAACATAGAACGCATCCTGAGCAACCTGCTCTGCAATATGAAGAGCAAGGATACCTTTGACAAGCTGACTATCATGAAGCCTTTCTCCTTCGTGCTGGTGGATGATGACAAAGAGACCATAGCCGAACTCCTGCTGTTGGACGACGACACCCTGCTGGTAAACGAAGAATTGCTGAAAGGACTGGATGAAGAGTTGGACGCTTTTCTGAAAGACTTATTGGAGAAATAGGCAGTCGGAGTTGCCAAAGACCATAATCGGAAGGTAACTATACATTGCCTTACAATGTGAATCCTTGTTAAACAATAGAGTATATCAAACTATAATCCCCCTATAAACAATTAAAGATTTATAGGGGGATTTGCTGTAAGATAATATAGTCACCTATCGGAAATACCGCTTACGCCTTTTTCAAAGCAGCAATGCTTTCTTTCAATGAGTTGATGATGCTCTCCGCATCCGCCTGTTTCTTGCGTTCCATTTCAATAACGGCATGTTCTTCTGCAAACGGATGGAACGGATATTACTGATAACCTCTTTCACCGTTTCAAAGCGGACAAGCAACTCCTTGTCTGCCACAGTGTCTATCGTTATCCTATCCACCATCAAGCTGGCTTGTCTTTCTTCAATCTCCTCTTCTGTACGGTAGAGGTGTTGCCAGATTTCCTCAGTGATGAACGGCATAAAGGGATGCAACAAGTGCAGCAGGTTATCAAAGAAACGCAGGGTACAGTCATGGATACTACTCGGAATGCCTTCACCGTAAGCAGGCTTGATGATTTCCAGATACCAGGAAGAGAACTCATCCCAGAACAGTTTGTAGACAGCCATCAAAGCTTCACTCAAACGATATTTGCTGAAAAGGTCAGCCACCTCGGCAGCCACTTCATTCTGCTTGGATTCAAACCAGTCAGCAGCCAGGCGCGATGCCTCGGGAACCGGTTTTGGTCGTCCACTCTCCAACCTTTTACCAAGCGGAAAGCATTCCATATCTTATTACAGAAGTTACGTCCTTGCTCACACAGCGCATCATCAAAGAGTATGTCGTTTCCGGCAGGAGCTGCAAGCATCATGCCCATACGCACACCGTCGGCACCGTACTTCTCTATCAAGTCCAATGGATCGGGAGAGTTACCCAACGACTTGGACATCTTACGTCCCAGCTTGTCACGGACAATACCCGTAAAGTAAACGTTCTTGAACGGCATCTTTCCTTCATATTCATAGCCTGCCATAATCATGCGCGCCACCCAGAAGAAGATAATGTCCGGCCCGGTCACCAGGTCGCTGGTAGGATAATAGTAGCTGATTTCCTCATTGCCCGGATTGTTGATACCGTCAAACAAAGAAATAGGCCACAGCCAGGAAGAGAACCAAGTATCCAGACAGTCTTCGTCCTGACGAAGGTCTTCCTGTTTAAGACCGGCATTACCTGTTTTCTCTTTTGCCAACGCCAAGGCTTCTTCGGGAGTGGCAGCCACTACATAACCACCTTCCGGCAAGAAATAAGCAGGAATGCGATGCCCCCACCACAACTGGCGGCTGATACACCAGTCCTTGATATTTTCCAACCAGTTCTTGTACGTATTCTTATATTTGGCAGGATAGAACTTCAACTCATCATTCATCACCGGTGGCAAAGCCATGTCGGCAAAGTGCTGCATCTTCAGGAACCACTGCATGGAAAGTTTCGGTTCGATGGGCACGTTGGTACGTTCGGAGAAACCTACCTTGTTGGTATAGGCTTCCACTTTCTCCAACAGACCGGCAGCAGCCAGGTCCTTCTCAATCTGCTCGCGCACATCGAAACGGTCCATACCGATATACAAGCCGGCAGCTTCACTAAGCGTTCCGTTATCATTGAAGATGTCGATGCTCGGCAGGTTGTACTTCTCACCCAGCATGTAGTCGTTCACATCGTGGGCAGGGGTTACCTTCAGGCAACCTGTACCGAATTCGATGTCTACGTAATCGTCCTCGATGACCGGGATAACGCGTCCTACCAACGGCACAATCACCTTCTTGCCCTTCAACCAAGTGTTCTTGGGGTCATTCGGATTGATGCACATGGCGGTATCTCCCATGATGGTTTCGGGACGGGTGGTAGCAACCACTGCATAACGTCCTTCGGGGTCACCTTCTACCATATACTTCAGATAGTACAGCTTGCTGTGCTCTTCTTTGTAGATTACTTCCTCGTCACTAAGTGCGGTCAGTGCCTTAGGGTCCCAGTTCACCATGCGGACACCACGATAAATCAGACCTTTGTTATACAAGTCAACAAAAACCTTGAGCACGCTTTCACTGCGTTTCTCATCCATAGTAAAAGCTGTACGATCCCAATCGCAAGAAGCACCCAGCTTGCGGAGCTGCTTCAAGATGATGCCGCCATGTTCGTCAGTCCATTCCCAGGCATGCTTCAAGAACTCGTCGCGGGTAAGGTCTGTCTTCTTGATGCCTTGTGCGGCAAGCTTGTTCACCACCTTGGCCTCGGTAGCAATGGATGCATGGTCGGTTCCCGGCACCCAGCAGGCATTCTTGCCTTCCATGCGGGCACGGCGTACCAGAATATCTTGTATGGTATTATTAAGCATGTGTCCCATGTGCAACACACCGGTGACGTTGGGGGGCGGGATGACGACGGTGTAAGGCTCACGACCATCGGGTTTCGAACTGAATAATTTGTGGTCCAACCAATACTGGTACCACTTTCCCTCCACGTCAGCGGGATTGTACTTACTTGCTAATTCCATGTTTTTAAATCTCTATAATTAATTTATTGCGAATAACGGGCGCAAAATTAATGAATTAAAATTTAAATATATATTTTTGTCCCTACAAAACAGTATATAAAATGAGGGGGAAGCTAAAAATCCGGTATGTCATATTAATCGTGTTACTGTCTGTCACATGGGCAACACAGCTCATTCCAATATTGGGAGAAGTATATGCACAGTCTGTATATCCGGTGATTTCTCATTTCTTGTCCTCCTTTTCAAAACTCATGCCTTTTGCCATAGGCGACTTGTTTATTTTCCTCAGTGTACTCGGACTTCTTTTCAATCCAATCAGGGCACGCTATATCCAAAAGAAAAAGTGGAAACAGATTCTGCTGAACGAAATGGAATACTTGCTGTGGATATATGCATGGTTCTATCTGGCATGGGGACTGAACTACTCACAGAAAGATTTCTATGGCAGGACAAACATTCCTTATACTGCCTATACTCCCGAAATCTTTCAGTCATTTGTAGACAACTATATAGACAAGCTAAACGCTTCTTATACGGACATCACCTCCATTGACGAGCCACTTGTCTGTCGGGAAAGCGTATACGGATACAACCAAATCAGCGATACGCTGGGGATACATCGCCCTCCCCACTCCTCTCCGCGTGTGAAGACCATGCTTTTCACTCCGTTCATTTCCATGGTAGGTGTCACGGGAAGCATGGGACCTTTCTTCTGCGAATTCACGCTGAACGGCGATTTGCTCCCACCACAATATCCTGCTACTTATGCCCACGAGCTGGCACACCTTCTGGGCATCACCAGCGAGGCAGAAGCCAACTTCTACGCTTACCAGGTCTGCACCCGTTCGCAAGTGAAAGAGATTCGTTTCAGTGGGTATTTCTCCGTACTCTCCACATGTGCTGGGTAATGCTCGCCGACTGATGAGCGAAGAAGAATACGCAGAGCTTTTCAACCGGATACGTCCTGAAATCATAGAACTGGCCCAAAAGAATCAGGAATACTGGATGGAGAAATACAGTCCGCTCATCGGAGACATCCAGAACTTTATCTACGACTTGTACCTTAAAGGAAACAAGATTCAAAGCGGACGCAAGAACTATTCGGAAGTAATAGGCTTACTCATCTCATACGAAGAATGGAAAAACTAAATTTCAAAATCATGCATACAAGAAAAGAACAAATGGAGGCTTCGGCCGCTTCCTCGATATACTCGACGAACTGCGGGTGAAATGTCCCTGGGACAAGAAGCAGACCAATGAAAGCCTGCGTCCCAACACCATTGAAGAGACTTATGAACTTTGTGACGCCCTGATGCGCGACGACAAGCAGGAAATCTGCAAAGAACTGGGAGACGTATTGCTTCATGTGGCTTTCTACGCCAAAATAGGTTCGGAAACCGGAGATTTTGACATAAAGATGTATGCGATCACCTTTGCGAGAAGTTGATCTTCCGCCATCCCCACGTGTTCGGTGACGTAAAAGCAGATACTGCCGGACAAGTATCCGAGAACTGGGAACAGCTGAAACTCAAGGAAAAAGGTGGCAACAAAACGGTACTAAGCGGTGTGCCTGCCGCCCTGCCCTCGCTCATCAAGGCATACCGCATTCAGGACAAAGCCCGCAACGTCGGTTTCGACTGGGAAGAACGGGAACAAGTATGGGATAAGGTGAAAGAAGAAATCCAGGAATTTCAGGACGAGGTGGCCCACATGGACAAGCAGAAAGCGGAAGAGGAATTCGGAGATGTGATGTTCAGCCTCATCAATGCCGCACGCCTGTACAAAATAAATCCGGATAATGCATTGGAACACACTAACCAGAAGTTTATCCGCCGCTTCAACTATGTAGAGGCACACAGCATCAAGGAAGGCAAAAACTTGCATGATATGACTCTGGAAGAGATGGACAAACTGTGGGAAGAGGCCAAAGCATTGGAGAATAAAAAATAGATCATCCGTTTGGGTCAAACAGATGATCTATCAGCCTTCAACACATCATCCGTTTCGTACAAACGGATGATGTGTTTTTATCTCTTGTCCGGTTGGCGTTTCGGAACCTTACCTTTGTTGTCATTATGCCGCATCCCTTTCAGCAGCTCCCGGTGAAAACGCATCTCGGCTTTCTGCACCAGATATAGTTTCTTGGCAGACAATATCTTCTTGAACCTAACGAAATAAGTCTTATCCAAACGGTCGGAAGCGATACGTGCATCATACACGCCTTCCATAATCGCATCATATTGGGCTTCAGTGGTCTTTTCGTCTTTTCCCTGACGGATCAAGTTCCACGCCTTATCGTTCTGCTCTTTCTTCTTGTCCTGCAATTCAAAGTAAAGGGGGAAAAACTTAGCCGCCTCTTCCTTGGTCAATCCGGCTTTCTCTGTAATATATGCTTGCTGTTTGGCACGAAACTCTGTGGGAGACAAATGCTGCTGGCATCCGTCCGCAGCCCAAAGCACCGGTGCGAAACCGCACATCATAATTAGTAAAACAATCAGCTTTTTCATTTCTTCTTCAATCGGTTAAAGTTATTGCAGCCTCATTCTGCATCAGAATCGGCCAAATAGACGTATAATGAGTAGTCGTCAAGCATAGTGTTGTCCACTGCCATGTCGATGTATTCCATTTCTACCTCGGTTTCATCGGCAGCCATACAGTCTGATGCAGCCGGAGCATGGTTGGAGGAAGCTACGCGGATAATCAATGCCGCACCTACAAACATGGCCGCCATATATACCCAAGGCTTTGCTCTTTCCCACATTGTAACCTCTTTCTTCTCGGAAGCAGGTTTCTCTTTTTCGGGAAGCCGGTTCATAATCTCCGAAGTGAGATTCTCAAAGTATCCTTCGGGAACATGAAAAGCATTTTCCGTCCCAATCTTTTTGAGCATGTAATCTTCTTCTTTCATAAGCTCTTCTCCTCTCTGTTTGGTTAGACTTTTTTTCACGTTAAAGGTTTAATCATCTTCTCCTAATATCTTCTCTATTTTTTTCACCGCATGATGATAGGATGCTTTCAAAGCGCCTACGGAAGTACCGAAGATCTCGGACATCTGCTCGTATTTCATCTCCTGGTAGTACTTCAGGTTGAACACCATACGTTGCTTTTCGGGCAAGGTGAGCAACGCTTTCTGTAAAGCCATCTGAGCCTTGTCGCCCGAAAAGTAAGGATCGCTCTCCAGCCTCTGAAGGGAATCGGCTTCGGGATCGTCCAATGAAACGGTGTTGACCGCCCGCTGTTTATTCAGAAAAGTGAGGCACTCGTTCAGCGCAATACGATAGAGCCACGTGGAGAGCCTCGCCTCCGCCCGGAAATAATCGATATTGATCCATGCCTTGATAAAGGTGTTCTGAAGCAAGTCGTTAGCATCTTCATGCGAAAGCACCATACGCCGGATTTGCCAGTATAACTGCTCGCTGTATTGCGCCACAATCATCTCAAACCCCTGCTTCTGCGTACTTTCCTCCTGAAGAAGTGCCAGCACTTCACGTTCATTATAAGAAGGATTCATATATTCTATTCACATTTATAGCTTTACACCGACAAAGATAGTAAAAGTTTAATTCACACCGATATGCAAAGCGTTTCTTTGGCAAGCTGTGTATTCGGAAAAACCGGACGCGCCTCTTCCAGCAGCACCTGCTCGTCATCGTAACGGGCTGAAAAATGACCTATCAGCAGTTTCTTCACCTCCGCATCGCGGGCTATTTGTGCGGCTTGCGAAGCGGTGGTATGGAACGTCTCTTTAGCACGCGGAGCGGCATCCTCGGCGAAAGTGGCCTCATGGAAAAGCAGATCGACTCCTTTTATCTGTTCCGTTATGGAGGGAAGATAAATCGTATCCGAACAATAGGCATAACGGCGTGGAGCAGCCGAGGGACGGGTGAGACGGGCATTGGGTATCACCTCTCCTTCCGGCGTAACGTAATCCGCACCGTTCTTGATGCGGTTCAGTTCGTACACCGGCACTTGATAAAAGTCTATCATGTCGCGCAGGATATGATTGGGGCGCGGCTTCTCGGCAAACAGAAAACCGCAGCAAGGCATGCGATGCCGCAAAGGAATGGTTGTCACCGTAAGCGAACGGTCTTCATAAATCAAGGCGGCTTCTTTCGTCTCGAACGCGTGGAAGAAGATTTTATAGGTCATCTGATGATTGAAGAATGCAAGCATCGGCGTAAGAAGTTCTTCCAAACCTTTGGGAGAGTGGATATGCAGGTCGGCTGTACGCCCCAAGAGATTAAGTGTGGATATCAGTCCCGGCAGCCCGAAGCAGTGGTCGCCATGCAAGTGGGAGATAAAGATACGGTTCAGACGCGAGAACTTGAGACGTGACTTGCGGAATTGCAACTGTGCGCCTTCTCCACAGTCTATCATAAAAAGTTTGTCACGTAAGTTCACTACCTGCGAAGTAGGAAAATGGCGGGTGGTAGGCAATGCCGAACCGGAGCCGAGAATATGTAGTTCGAATTTCTCCATGATGATGCAAAGATAAGGGTATTCATCACAGAATATATAGATTTTACGGTTTTTTGTTGAGATATGGAGTTAATCCCTCCCCTGTACTCCTCCCCCAAAAAAGAAAGGGTACTTGTGTTTGCCACAAGCACCCTTACCTTATTTATATAGAGAAGCGATTACTTCTTTCCGGCTTCCATCTGCTCTTTCAAAGCAGCCAAAGCGTCGATGTCGCCCAAAGTAGTAGAAGCAGCCTGGTTTTGGATTGAAGCAGAAGCTTCTTCTCTCTTACCGGTAGACTTCTTGGCAGCTTTCTTTTCTGCTCTTTCTTCAGCCTTAGCTACATCTTCGAAGATACGGCTGTGAGACAGGATGATTCTCTTAGCGTCTTTGTTGAACTCGATCACTTTGAATTCAAGTTTCTCATCCAACTGAGCTTGTGAGCCGTCTTCTTTTACAAGGTGTTTCGGAGTAGCGAAACCTTCTACACCATAAGGCAGAGCAACTACTGCACCCTTATCCAGCATTTCGATGATAGTACCTTCGTGTACTGAACCTACTGTGAATACAGTTTCGAATACATCCCAGGGGTTTTCTTCGAGTTGCTTGTGACCGAGGCTCAAGCGACGGTTTTCTTTGTCGATCTCCAACACCTGTACATCGATATCCGCACCGATCTGAGTAAATTCGGAAGGATGTTTAACCTTCTTAGTCCAAGACAGGTCAGAGATGTGGATCAAACCGTCAACACCTTCTTCAATTTCTACGAATACACCGAAGTTAGTGAAGTTGCGAACCTTAGCTGTGTGCTTAGAACCGATAGGATATTTCTCTTCGATAGTTTCCCAAGGATCAGCTTTCAGTTGCTTGATACCGAGAGACATCTTACGTTCTTCGCGGTCCAAAGTCAGAACTACTGCTTCAACTTCGTCACCTACCTTCATGAAGTCTTGTGCAGAACGCAAGTGCTGTGACCAAGACATTTCAGATACGTGGATCAAACCTTCAACACCCGGAGCAATTTCGATGAATGCACCGTAGTCAGCCATAACGACAACTTTACCCTTCACGTGGTCGCCTACCTTCAAGTTAGGATCGAGAGCGTCCCAAGGATGCGGAGTGAGTTGTTTCAAGCCGAGAGCGATACGCTTCTTCTCATCGTCGAAGTCAAGGATAACGACGTTGAGTTTCTGGTCGAGCTCAACCACTTCTTTCGGATCGCTGACGCGGCCCCAAGAAAGGTCTGTGATGTGAATCAAACCGTCTACGCCGCCCAGGTCGATAAATACACCATAGGAAGTGATATTCTTAACGGTACCTTCGAGGACTTGTCCTTTTTCGAGTTTACCGATGATTTCTTTCTTCTGTTGTTCCAGTTCAGCTTCGATAAGAGCCTTGTGAGATACAACGACATTCTTGAATTCCTGATTGATCTTAACAACCTTGAATTCCATAGTTTTGCCAACGAATACATCGTAGTCGCGGATAGGCTTAACGTCGATCTGAGAACCCGGCAAGAATGCTTCGATACCGAATACGTCAACGATCATACCACCCTTAGTGCGGCACTTGATGTAACCCTTGATAATTTCTTCATTTTCCAAAGCAGCGTTAACGCGATCCCAAGAACGGGTAGCACGAGCTTTGCGGTGTGACAGAACCAACTGTCCTTTTTTGTCTTCCTGATTTTCGATGTATACTTCTACAGTATCACCTACCTTCAGATCCGGATTGTAACGGAATTCATTCAAAGGAATGATACCGTCTGATTTGTAACCGATGTTCACAACTACTTCACGCTTGTTCATTGCAATTACGGTTCCGTCAACTACCTCGCGGTCGTTAACTTTGTTCAGCGTGTTGTCATACGCCTTCTCCAAGTCTTCGTGACTTGCGTTTGTTACGGTTTCACCGTTCTCGTAAGCATCCCAGTTGAAGTCTTCAATGGGAGCAACATTTTTTAAATTTTCCATTAATAAATAAATTGTTTAACTCGTTAATTAAGTGAGACTTTATGTTGACTCATATTTAAATCGGGCGCAAAGATAGAAGTATTTTCTTGAATGACAAAAAGTTCTCTCTGAAAATATCCGGTATTCAGGTCTGATTTCTAAAGTTTTCACCTTATTATATAGCAGAAATCCCCCATTACACATCATGAGTTCTCTCTGACGTATGCCAAAGCTGCCCCGATAGCCGTACGATATTCCGCATAAGGTGGAATGTGAAAGCGCACATGATAAATGCTTTCCATTTTCGGGAACACTTCCCGGCATTGCGGCAACTGAGTGAGATTGCCTATCAGCACGAAATCCCTCACCGGACTGTTCAGTGCGGAAAGCACAGCCGCTCCGCCTATGGTCTGGAGTACGGTATAAATGATGCCGCAAGCTATGTCTTCCTGAGAGGCATTGCTGTCCGCCTTTCCGAACAAGGAAGCGGTGGCAGATACCGGCAAGTCGGGTAATGCGTTGTTACAGATATCACCGATCTGCAGATTTACGCGGGTTACATCACCTTTTGCAGCCAAATCAGCCACCCGGTGGATATCGTGTGTCTTGAGCAGCAGACGTGAAAGTCCCTGCAACGTACCTCCGCCGATGCCCATACCACCGATATGCTGAATTTCATCTCCGCTGATTTTCACAAAAGATGTCCCCGTCCCCATGCTGACAACTATCAGCTGGTCGATGTCCGTAGCATGGCGGGCCCCCAGCCCGTTGGCTATGAATTCGTCGGTCTTACAGGTGGGAAGTCCGTAAAGCGGACTGTCTACAAACGCGCTGCCTACACCGGTCAGCATCACCTGTTCCACATCGGACAACTGAATTCCATTATCATAAATGTATTTGCCGAACGCTCCAAACAAAGACGTAACCGGATCGGTCGCCGTAATAAACATCGGTGACTGTATCTGCCCTTTATTGATTCCTACGATTTTAGTGGTACTTCCACCGACATCTATACCTATTACAATTCCCATAATCGAAAAATTTATTGGCAAAGATAAAGCATAAATTCCTATAATTCCCTATTCCGGCTCACCGATTGAAGAGCTCGAACGTAAACTTGACTCCCATCTCCTGATACTTCCAGTTGGCAAAGCTTGCAAAAACGCCAAAGTCGAAAACATGCGTACCAATGCCATAGCCCACTTCAAGATAAGGATTCAAGTGAGGAACAACCAACGCATTCAGATACAGACGCTCATTCAGCACGTATTGGGTATACTTTTTCAGATGACGAAGCAGCAGAAAAGGAGCTTCATACGTAAAATGTCCGCGGACATATTCGCGCGAAGAGTTGTACCAACGTCCGTCGAGCAACTGGAACACTCCTCCGATTTCATCATTCCACCCGACAGGAAGATTGGAACGCGCCAGATTGGCAAAGTCCACAAAATAGAGTTCCTTCTGGTTCGTAAAAGCTCCCCAACCTAAACGGTAATAAATATCGCGCATCAATCCCAGCGGGATATTATGCTGGAAGTCCACTTCAATGCGCTCATACTTTCCGGTGCTGTGCATAATTCCACTGAGACCGCGCTCCCAGTCCACCGATACGGTGGGATATTTGGAATAGAGATTGATTTTGCGGTCACCACTCATATAGTAATATTGTCCGGGCGTCCATGTCACACGCACACGCGGAGCAAAACTATTATAACTATGGCGAAACTTCTTCAGCACCGAAGGATCGAACCCCGGATAAAGCGGCGGCATAGCTGTCGACATGACACTTGGTCCATCCGGATATACCAGCACAAACTTGGAACGTTCCACCTCCGTACGCCTGTGCAAGGAGAGACCTACATCCAAAGTAAGCCCATTAACAACCTCCCAACTATGGCGTATATGCAAATACAAGTCCTTGAAATAATCCAAATGTATCTGGTCAAAATCAAAGATACTGTCGGGGATGGCTTTCAAATCCTCCAGCACATCACTACTGTAAATACGGTTACCATTACCCACACTGACATGCAAGGCGGCACGCTTGCGGGGCCAATAATCGAAATCGGAATTGATCGACCAATAAAACTCCTTCCGTTTGAAATTATAACCCAGCTTAGGGACGACGCGTAGCAGGCGGTCGCCCGTAAACAGACGGTTATACTTAAACTCCTGACGATAGGAGAAGCCGTTGCTTCCACTGTAACTCAGCAACAAAGGATTGATAAGAGGCGAGCAACGCACACTTCCCATTTTAGCAAAGTCCACTGTGTACCTGCTTACCAGCGCATCGCCTATCTGTCCCCAAAACTCCAGCCTTTTGTTTTTCGGCTTTTTCTTATATAGAAGCGTGTCGCGACGCAAAAAGAAATCTTCATACAAAGTCTGTTCATGCGGTGTCAGCGGGATGGGGCGCAAAGTATTGAAGTAAGCCGTATCACGCTGGTAAGCGTTGGTATCCGTCAGCAGTGTATAGGAGTCGGACAAGTCATATTTACTCTTGAGCCTGTTCCGTCCGGCTGCGGCTGCCGGATCTTTCTGATGAATATCTTTATAGTCAAGCACTGCCGTATAGCTACCGTCTATCACATTGCCAAGCAAACGGAAAGTCGCATCCACATTAAAATGTACGGGCAGAAACTCATCCTTGCTTCCCACCTGTCCCATTCTCACCTGATTATTAAAACGGAGCATCTCGGAACGCCCGGAAAAGCGTATTTCACGTACGCTCCACACATTGTCGCTCACAATCATATAACCGCCTACAAGTTGGAAACTCTTGCTCTTCGGCATAAACCGGATACGGAATTCGCGATTGTGCGCCTCGCCCATTATGGAATCTATATAATAGGTATAGTACTTTTTCGCATTGGCGGCCAGTGGGGAGAGAAGTTTGTCGTACAATAAGGTGGAGGAATAGATGTTGATGTGGAAGTATTCGAGCAAGCGGCCGTCCAACTCCCATAGTTCAGAGGTGGTACCTACGCTTGCTTTCACTTTCTGGTCGTAAATGTCGGAGGCAGTGTAGTGCAGCTCACTATATGTTTCCATCATATACTCCCGCACCCCTTTCTTGATACGGAACATGGAAGGGATAAAACGAAGCAGGTGATTCTTCTTCCGGATATTCGCCCACCCTTTTATATAGAGCTCCGCCTTATATTCATCGACAATACGCTCATAAAAAGGAGCAAAGAAGATAACCCTGTCCATAATGGAATCTGCATAAGCCCTCTGTTCCGCATACGATTGAGGAACAGCCGTAGCACCCGCCTTCTGCAAACTTGCACACAAGAGACAGACTCCTATCCATATGCATATTAGATGTTTCAACCGCGATATCTTCTTACGTGGGAGCAAATATAGAAAAAAAGTAATAACTTCCACCTAAAATCTTTTTTCATTTTCCGAAAGCGAAGGAGAGCACAAAATGCACATTTTAGCAATCAACCCCTACTTTCGAGGGGGTATATCAGCAAAAACATATAAAACTCCAAGATTACCCCCTAAAAAACAGGGGGTAATTCAGAAAAAACATATAATTTTGTGCCCAGCAACCAATAAAAGAAGAGACAAATATGTCAAAAATGAGATTTTTTGCTTTGCAAGAGCTCGCCAACCGTCGTCCTCTTGAAGTTATCACCCCTTCAAACAAGTTGTCCGATTATTACGGCAGCCATGTTTTCGACCGCAAAAAGATGCAGGAATACCTGCCGAAAGAAGCCTATAAGGCTGTAACAGACGCTATTGAAAAAGGCACTCCCATTAGCCGGGAAATGGCCGATTTAATAGCAAACGGCATGAAAAGCTGGGCAAAATCCCTGAATGTCACCCACTACACGCACTGGTTCCAACCTCTGACGGACGGCACAGCCGAAAAACACGACGGCTTCATCGAATTCGGCGAAGACGGGGATGTCATCGAACGCTTTTCCGGGAAATTGCTCATCCAACAAGAACCGGACGCATCTTCTTTCCCAAACGGCGGTATCCGCAACACATTCGAAGCACGCGGATATACAGCATGGGACGTCTCCTCACCGGCTTTCGTCGTAGAGACCACCTTGTGTATTCCGACAATCTTCATTTCTTACACAGGTGAAGCGCTGGACTACAAAACACCTTTACTCAAAGCACTTGCAGCAGTGGACAAGGCAGCAACAGATGTGTGCCAACTCTTCGACAAGAACATAACACGCGTATATACCAACTTAGGCTGGGAACAGGAATATTTCCTTGTAGACTCCGCGCTCTACAACGCACGCCCTGACTTATGCCTGACAGGACGCACGCTAATGGGACACTCCTCCGCCAAAGACCAGCAACTGGAGGACCACTATTTCGGCTCTATTCCGCCCCGCGTTACGGCTTTTATGAAAGAACTGGAAATAGAATGTCACAAGCTGGGTATTCCCGTCAAGACACGTCATAACGAAGTGGCTCCCAACCAGTTTGAGCTGGCCCCCATATTTGAAAACGCCAACCTTGCCAACGACCACAACCAATTGGTAATGGACCTGATGAAACGTATCGCCCGCAAACACAACTTTGCCGTATTGTTGCACGAGAAGCCATACAGCGGCGTGAACGGTTCGGGCAAACATAACAACTGGTCGCTCTGCACTGATACGGGGATAAATCTTTTTGCTCCGGGGAAAAATCCGAAAGGTAATATGTTATTCCTTACTTTCCTCGTAAATGTGCTGATGATGGTATATAAAAATCAGGACCTACTCCGCGCATCCATTGCAAGCGCAGGAAACAGTTACCGACTGGGAGCCAATGAAGCCCCCCCTGCCATATTGTCCATATTCCTGGGAAAGCAGCTATCCTCCATTCTCGACGAGATAGCCCGCCAGGTGAGCAACAGCAAAATGACCGCCGAAGAAAAGACGACTCTGAAACTGGGCATCGGACGTATTCCCGAAATTCTATTAGATACGACGGACCGCAACCGAACGTCCCCCTTTGCCTTTACCGGTAACCGTTTCGAATTCCGCGCCGCCGGCTCATCCGCAAACTGTGCCGCAGCCATGATTGCCATCAACGCTGCAATGGCAAGCCAACTGAACGAATTCAAAATTTCCATCGAAAAGCTCATGGAAGAAGGCGTCGGCAAGGATGAGGCAATCTTCCGCATACTGAAGGAAACAATCATCGCTTCCGAACCTATCCGTTTTGAAGGAGACGGATATTCAGAGCAATGGAAACAAGAAGCTGCCAGCCGCGGACTGACAAACATCTGTCATGTGCCGCAAGCCTTGATGCGCTACATGGACAACCAGGCCCGTTCGGTACTCATCGGAGAACGTATTTTCAATGAAACAGAATTGGCCTGCCGCCTCGAAGTAGAGTTGGAGAAATACACAATGAAGGTACAGATTGAAAGCCGCGTTTTAGGTGATCTCGCCATAAACCACATTGTCCCGACTGCCGTTATTTATCAGAACCGCTTACTGGAGAATTTGCGAGGACTACGGGAAATCTTCCCACCGGAAGAGTATGAAGTGCTCAGTGCCGACCGCAAGGAACTCATACGCGAAATATCCCACCGCGTAACGGCTATCAAAATGCAGGTACGTGAAATGACGGAAGCCCGCAAGGTTGCCAACCATATGAATAATTACAAAGACAAAGCCTTTGCGTATGAAGAAACAGTGCGCCCCTATCTGGAAAGTATTCGCGAGCATATCGATAATCTTGAGATGGAAATAGATGATGAGATATGGCCGTTGCCGAAGTATAGGGAACTGTTGTTCACCAAATAATGGGGTAGTTTTCTCCATATAATACACAGAATCTCACAGAGTTTTCTTTAGACAAAAGAGCAGAGCCTATTGCTTTTCATATATAATAGGTATTCTTACGCATAGGTAATGCACTTATGCCCGTCTGCCCCCAAATGATAAAGAAGAAAACCCTGTGAGACTTTGTATTGGCCTACGATGAAATAAACTTCCATTATCTTACCGCCCGCCACTTTCCTGCATTTTTTTGACACAAATGTATCATTTTTAATTTTTTCTTTTTACATTTGTGCTGTACAACACAGTTTTGCAGCATTTATGGTAAAAATAAACTTATCCGATATTAATGTTCCGGAGTTGATCCCTGATATATGGTCACCCCTGAATGAAGAACAGCGAGAGTTTCTCGCTAACCATTTTACGCTTCAGAATTACAAGAAGAACGAGATTATTCACTGTGAAGGCGAGACACCCACTAACCTGATGTGCCTGCTGAACGGAAAAGTCAAAATATACAAAGATGGTGTAGGCGGAAGAAGCCAAATCATCCGTATGATTAAACCGACCGAATACTTCGGATACCGTCCCTACTTCGCAAAAGCGGATTATGTAACAGCGGCTTGTGCATTCGAGCCCTCATTGGTCTGCCTGATACCGATGACCGCCGTCATGACACTGTTGTCGCAAAACAACGAACTGGCGATGTTCTTCATCAGACAGTTATCCATAGACCTCGGCATTGCCGATGAACGGACTGTAAACCTCACCCAAAAACATATCCGCGGCCGACTGGCAGAATCTCTCATTTTTCTCAAAGAAAGCTATGGCCTGGAAGAGGATGGCTCCACATTAAGTATTTATCTGTCTCGTGAGGACTTGGCGAACCTTTCCAACATGACGACATCCAATGCCATCCGCACTCTTTCGCAGTTTGCGACGGAACGCCTGATTACCATTGACGGAAGGAAGATTAAAATTATTGATGAGGAAAAGCTAAAGAAAATAAGCAAAATAGGATAAGAAGTTATTAAATTGAGAATAAAAAAGAAGGCTGCGCGGCATTCGTTATATAACACTTATGCCGCGCAGCCTTCTTTTTTATTCTCAATTCAGCAAGAATCTTTCTGCTTCAATTGCTGCCATACATCCCGTAGCCGCTGCTGTGATGGCCTGACGATAATGAGGATCGGCAACATCTCCCGCTGCAAACACCCCGGGGACTTTTGTACGGGGAGTGCCCGGTTCTGTCAGAATATAGCCTGTTTCATCCGTATCGACATAAGGCTTGAAAATATCAGAATTAGGCTTATGACCGATAGCCAGGAAGAAACCGTCGATTGCCAAATCATAACGCTGTTCATCCGATTCGCCCATACGTTTCACCAAGTGCACGCCTTCCACGCCGTTATCCCCATACAGCCCTACCGCATTATGTTCAAACAGCACTTCGATTTTCTCATCCTTCATCACCCGTTCCTGCATGATCTTGGAAGCACGCAAGAATGGTTTACGTACAATCAAATACACTTTGCTTGCCAGGCCAGCCAGATAAGAGGCTTCCTCACAAGCCGTATCACCTCCGCCAACTACCGCTACGACCTTCTTACGATAAAAGAAACCGTCGCAGGTGGCACAAGCGCTGACACCCATACCGGCATACTTCTTCTCATCTTCCAGTCCCAAGTATTTGGCAGCAGCTCCGGTTGCAATAATAATGGTTTGCGCCTCAATAACCTTTTCCTCATCAATGGTTATCTTATACGGAGAACGGCTCAAATCAGCAGCCGTAGCCACACCGTAACGCAAGTCCGTACCGAAACGCTCGGCCTGCCTGCGCAAATCGTCCATCATCTGCGTGCCGCTGATGCCTTCCGGATAACCGGGGAAATTCTCTATATCGGTGGTGGTAGTCAACTGCCCACCGGGTTGCAACCCCTCATAAAGCACCGGAGAAAGATTGGCGCGCGCTGCATAAATAGCAGCTGTATATCCGGCAGGACCGGAACCTATGATCAAACACTTTACTTTTTCTGCTTCCATATTATACTCTTTATTATTAATTACATTTATCATCTTAAATCAATTATCTCAGCCGTAGGGAAAGCCCTCTTATCAAACACAAACAGGCTGTCATCATAACTCTTTCCCGCTTGATAGGAATTTATGAACACTACCACCGCATCTTTGCTCCCTCTCTGAACCATACTAAGCCTCAACGGGCGGAAAGAGCCTTTCTCTATATACAAGATAAGACACTGAATGTCCTGACTTCGCTTGGTGGCTGTCATTACCACTTTATAGGTTGTATTGTCCGAAGCATTGCCAATTTTGGCAACCTTCAGCTTATAATCCTGATTGTAGAGAGATAACCATGAATAAGGATTAATACTTTGCAATTCCTCCGGCGTAGGTTCGGAAACATTGATCTCATCACTGGAAGCTAGATAACTCCATTGCGTACGTCCGTCAAACCACGTTTTCATGCCTTCCGTTTCCAATAGGAATTTATCGCCTTTCAAGCAAATGGTTCCGTTTGAATTGCCCTCAGGCGCGCGAACAGAGAATCCTATTTTCACTCCTCCCTCCCTACGAAAAGCATCCGCCGTACGGTCAAGTATATCTTTGGCATCCGGTTCTTGCGCTACCATCGGCAAAGCCAGACAGAGCATCCCAAGAATAAACAAAAGACTTTTGATTTTCATATAATTTAAACAGTGGTTTATTACAAATTGTTCAAACGCGCCTCCAAGTCCGTTATGTCCGTACAGAATACCTCACGCGCTTTACTGCCTTGTGCCGGGCCTACTATCCCGGCTTTCTCCAACTGATCCATTATGCGCCCCGCACGATTATACCCGATGGCAAACTTACGCTGGATGAGCGAAGTGGAACCCTGCTGCTGATAAACAATCAGCTGGGCGGCATCTTCAAACAACGGGTCAAGACGGCCCATGTCCACATCCCCCAAATCGCTGCCTGCGTTCTCGTCTACGTATTCAGGCAGATAGAAAGCCGTAGGATAGCCTTGCTGACGGGCTATGAACTTTGTAATCTCTGCAACCTCCGGCGTGTCGATAAATGCGCACTGCACACGAACAGGATCAGCTCCCTGCAAGAACAGCATATCACCGCGACCAATGAGTTGATTGGCTCCCGGCCTGTCAAGGATAGTACGGGAATCCACCATCGCCGATACGCGAAAAGCGATACGCGCCGGAAAGTTGGCTTTGATCGTACCTGTAATGATATTCGTCGTAGGACGCTGCGTAGCGATAATCATGTGTATACCTACGGCGCGTGCCAACTGGGCGATACGCGCAATAGGCAATTCCACATCTTTACCGGCGGTCATAATCAAATCACCGAACTCATCAATTACCACCACGATATACGGCATGAACTTATGTCCCTTTTCCGGATTCAGACGGCGATTGATAAACTTCTCGTTATATTCCTTTATATTACGCACGTGTGCAGCCTTCAACAAGTCGTAGCGGGTATCCATCTCAACACAGATAGAATTCAGGGTTTGGACAACCTTCGTTACGTCCGTTATAATGGCATCCTCACCGTCGGGAAGCTTGGCAAGGAAATGGTGTTCGATAACTGAATAGATACTGAATTCCACTTTCTTCGGGTCTACCAATACAAACTTCAATTCCGCCGGATGCTTCTTATACAACAAAGAGGTAATAATGGCATTCAACCCGACAGACTTACCCTGACCGGTAGCACCGGCCACAAGCACATGAGGCATCTTGCACAGATCCACCATAAAAACTTCATTGGTAATGGTCTTGCCCAATGCAATAGGCAGATCATACGTAGACTCCTGAAACTTCTTGCTGCCAATGATGCTCTGACCGGAAACAATCTTCGGATTGGAGTTAGGAACCTCAATACCGATTGTTCCCTTTCCTGGTATCGGAGCAATGATACGGATGCCCAGTGCAGACAAGCTCAATGCAATATCATCCTCCAAACCGCGTATCTTAGAAATACGGACGCCTTGTTCCGGCGTTATCTCATAGAGTGTCACCGTAGGGCCAACCGTAGCCTTGATAGTACTGATTTCAATGCCAAAGCTTCGCAGTGTATTGATAATCTTATCTTTATTGGCATTTTGCTCCGCCATATCAATCGTAGGTTCGGCATTGTCATAATGCTTCATCAGGTCAATTGTAGGATAATGGTAGTTCTCCAAGTCAAGACAAGGGTTATACGGTTCTATTTCAGGGCCATGATATTCTTCATCTTCCACCGTCTCCACTTCAAACGTAGGCTCATTCCCCTCCTGTTGTCCCGATGCGGGAGCAGCAGAAGCGACATCGGGCGACGAAGCTTCAATCGTCATGGGCACTTCACCCTCTTTGGCAGCCGCAGCTTTATTCTTTGGCGCACCTCCCAAGTCGAGCATTATTTCATGGGCATCTTCTTCGTTATCTTCTTCACCGGCTTCTTCCAAGTGCCCGGAGAACTCTTCCTGCTCTACACCAGAAAGCTCTTCGGGCTCCGCAGGCTTTTTCTTCCCTCTCACCGTCCAAGAGTCCGTAAACTCCTCCGGTGTTTCACCTGACTCTTCCTCCTTTTTCTCCTTACGTTTCAAAAAACTAAGGCTAAACAAGTTACGCAGCCAGATAACCGTACGTGCACTCAAATAAATGAGGAAGCAAATGGCAGTAACCAGCAATATCATCCACACCCCCGGCACCCCCACCTGAGACACCAGCCAATTGCTGACATTATATCCATGCATACCGCCCAAATAAAGGAAAGAGTCCTTATATTGGTCAACGAACACGAAGCCAAAGAACACCGAGAACCAAATCAACAGCAACGAACATCCGATAAACCACTTCCATAAGCGCACCACGCGGACACGCATCAGCTTCAGTCCAGCCACCGCCAGGAACACCAGAATGAAAAAGGATGATATGCCGAAACAGTCGTTTATCAGGTAGCTGGCAAGCTGCGCTCCACGCGAACCTGCATAGTTCTTCACACCGTTATGTGTGGAAATCAAGTCCTGCGCATTACCGGAGTCTATAATACTTTGGTCGGCCGCCCCTGTAAAAAAGAACGACGAAAAAGCCAGCAACAGGTAAACCGAAAAGATTACCAATATCAAACCGACCACAAAATGAACAGTCTCATTCTTTAAAACGGCTACTGCTTTTCCTAAGAAAGAAATAGAACTCTCTGTATCTTTGGTTGTATTTTTCTTGACCATAAAATGTATTCCACTAATATCCGTATAATGACGCAAAAGTAACAAAAAAAAGCTTATGCGATAATGCTTTCAAACCTTTTTCGTACCTTTGCTCTGCGAAAATAGGCAGCACCTTAGCAAAATGCAAATAAATTTGCTTCTACATTCGGTTTGCACTATCTTTGCGTTCCAAATCAAGAAGATATGAAAAAAGAAAGTCAAGTGATATTCGACCGTAATGTTGTGGAATTTGTAACCGTAGCCGCCGAGTTCTGTAAGTTCTTGGAACAGACGGAAACAATCAAACGTTCCACATTCGTCGATACATCCTTAAAAATACTTCCCCTGCTTTATCTCAAAGCGTCCATGCTGCCCAAATGCGAGACAATAGGCAACGAAGCCCTCGAAACATTTGTGACAGAAGAAACCTACGAGATACTCCGTATGAATCTGGCAGGTCTACTCGCCGAAAAGGACGACTACCTGGATGTATTCGTATCGGACATGAAATACAGCGACCAGCCCATTACAAGAAACATCTCCGAAGATTTAGCCGACATCTATCAGGACATCAGAGACTTCATCTTCGTATTCCAACTGGGGCTTAATGAAACAATGAACGACTCGCTCGCAGTCTGCCGGGAGAACTTCGCCCTGTACTGGGGACAAAAGTTAGTAAACACCCTGCGTGCCCTGCATGACGTGAAATACAACCAGCCGGAAGACGAGGAAGAAAATCAAGACGAGGAAGACGAATAAACTTTAAACTATGATCATCAGAAGAAGTATAGATAAAGAAGAAGTGAAGGATATGCCGAAAGCACTCTTCCCGGGACAAATACACGTCATACAGACCCCCCAGGAAGCGGAGCGTGCTGTGGCCTACCTGAAAAAATGTCCCATACTGGGCATTGACAGTGAAACGCGCCCGTCCTTCACCAAAGGGCAATCCCACAAGGTAGCCTTATTACAGGTTTCATCGGAAGAGCACTGTTTCCTTTTCCGTCTGAACCTCACCGGTTTGACTCTTCCGATCATCATGTTGCTTGAAAATCCCGGCATAACAAAAGTAGGGCTTTCCCTGCGCGACGACTTCATGATGCTGCACAAGCGCGCCCCGTTTGAACAGCGCGCCTGTGTCGAACTGCAAGAATATGTCCGCACATTCGGTATCCAGGACAGAAGCCTGCAAAAAATATATGCCATCCTCTTCGGCGAAAAAATATCCAAGAGCCAACGCTTATCCAACTGGGAGGCCGAAATGCTGACGCCGTCCCAGCAACAATACGCTGCCACCGATGCGTGGGCGTGTCTCAACATATACAACCGGCTGCAGGAGCTGAAGCGCACCGGTGACTTTGAAATGGCAATCGATGAAAGTTGCCGTACAACCGCATTATAACATTTCCACATCTTAATTATAATTATGTATAAAGTATATCTAAAGCCCGGCAAAGAAGAATCACTGAAACGTTTCCACCCTTGGGTGTTTTCCGGCGCCATCGCACATTTCGACGGAGAACCTGAGGAAGGAGAAGTGGTTGAAATCTATACATCCAAAAAAGAATTCATAGCAAAAGGACATTTCCAGATTGGCAGCATTGCCGTTCGTGTGCTTAGTTTCTATCAGGATGAAGCAATCGACGCCGACTTTTGGAAACGCAAACTCAGCATAGCCTATGACATGCGGCGCAGCATCGGCATCGCCGAAAATCCTGTTAACAACACCTATCGCCTGGTACATGGCGAGGGCGACAACTTACCGGGACTTGTGATTGACATCTACGCCCGTACTGCTGTCATGCAGGCACACTCTGCCGGCATGCACCTCGACCGTATGGCAATAGCCGACGCCTTGACCGAGGTTATGGGAGATAAAATTGATAACATCTACTATAAATCCGAAACGACCCTCCCTTTCAAAGCCGATCTCTATCCGGAAAACGGCTTTCTGAAAGGTGGAAGTACAGACAATGTCGCCATGGAATACGGCTTGAAATTCCATATCGACTGGCTGAAAGGCCAAAAGACCGGCTTCTTTGTGGACCAACGCGAAAACCGTTCGCTGTTGGAACGCTATGCCAATGGGCGCAATGTACTGAACATGTTCTGCTACACCGGTGGCTTTTCGGTCTACGCCATGCGTGGCAATGCCAACCTGGTGCACTCCGTAGACAGTTCTGCAAAAGCCATTGATTTGACAAACAAGAACATAGAGCTGAACTTTCCCGGTGACAGCCGTCATGCAGCCTATGCAGAGGATGCCTTCAAGTATCTCGACCGCATGGGTGACCAATACGACCTCATCATTTTGGACCCGCCGGCATTTGCCAAGCACCGCGACGCATTGCGTAACGCCCTGCAAGGCTACCGAAAACTCAATGTCAAGGCTTTCGAGAAGATTAAACCGGGCGGCATACTCTTCACTTTCTCCTGCTCGCAAGCCGTCAGCAAAGAAAACTTCCGTACAGCCGTATTCACAGCCGCCGCCATGTCCGGACGCAGTGTGCGCATCCTGCATCAGTTGACACAGCCTGCCGACCACCCCGTAAGCATCTATCACCCTGAAGGCGAATACCTGAAAGGACTTGTTTTATACGTAGAATAAACAGGGATACCTCAGTCCCATACAGAGGGTATCTCTGTATGAGACTGGGATACCCTCGGTATAGAGCCCAGCCGGCAGACATAATTATCCAACCATAAAATCGCATCATATCCAAACGCCACTTATCATTCTAAGCGGCACTAATAAGCCACACAAAGAATTAAAACATGTTAATATATAGAAGAAAGCGAGCAAAAGACTATGTTATATAACATAAAACCGCTTATCTTTGCACTGTGTTTTTCATGGTATTAGATTTAAGGTTAACAAAGATTGGCTGTCTGGGATAGATAGCCTTCTTTTTTTATATACACTTCTTGTTTTTCTGCCCGCTGCGTCGTACATTTGCACCTAATCATAAATTCACAAAATTCAAATAAGGCTAATATTATGAGCATTAAATTCCGACTCACAGCTATGCAGTTTCTTCAATTCTTTATTTGGGGAGCATGGCTCATCTCGTTAGGCGGCTATATGGGCGGCACATTACACTTTGAAGGCGGTCAAATCGGCGCAATCTTTGCAACTATGGGTATCGCTTCGCTTATCATGCCCGGACTCATGGGAATTATCGCCGACAAATGGATAAATGCCGAACGTCTGTACGGCACGCTTCATCTCATCGGTGCCGGTGCTCTGATTTATGCATCCACTGCCACCACATACAGCAATATGTATTGGGCAATGCTGCTCAACATGCTCGTGTATATGCCCACACTGTCCTTGGCCAATACGGTTTCATACAATGCACTGGAACAGTACAAGCTGGACTTAATAAAAGACTTTCCTCCCATACGGGTATGGGGAACCGTAGGTTTTATCTGCGCCATGTGGGCAGTGGACCTTACCGGATTTAAGACAGGGCCTGCACAACTCTACGTAGCAGCCATTTCGGCCATAGTCTTAGGACTTTACGCTTTCTCCCTGCCCGCCTGTCCGCCTGCCCGCAGTGAAGGAAAAACAATGCTCTCTGCTTTTGGACTCGACGCACTGGTACTTTTCAAACAGAAGAAAATGGCTATTTTCTTCTTGTTCTCCATGCTGTTGGGGGCAGCACTGCAAATTACAAATACCTATGGAGACCTATTCCTAAGCTCTTTTGCCTCAATTCCTCAATATGCAGATTCTTTCGGAGTAAAACACTCTGTCATTCTGCTATCCATTTCTCAAATGAGCGAAACATTATTCATTCTCGCCATACCTTTCTTCCTGAAACATTTCGGAATCAAGCGTGTGATGCTTATCAGTATGTTCGCCTGGGTATTCCGTTTCGGATTATTCGGTTTAGGCGATCCGGGCAGCGGTTTATGGATGCTCATCCTATCCATGATTGTATATGGCATGGCTTTTGACTTTTTCAATGTTTCGGGCTCATTGTTCACCGAAATGGAGGCTCATCCGAGTATTCGCGCCAGCGCACAGGGATTATTCTTTATGATGACAAACGGGTTGGGAGCAATCATAGGCGGATATGCCAGTGGCGCCGTAGTAGACGCATTCTCTGTATATGCACCCGGCGGCGGTCTGATAAGTCGTGAGTGGACACCTGTATGGCTTATATTCGCTGGTTATGCATTAGTTATTGGAATATTATTCGGAATCGTATTCCGTTACAAACATACAACGGAAAAGGAGACCGGTAAAGTAGTGGAATGACAGAATGAATAAAAAGAAAGTTGAACTGCAGGTATTGAACATTTCAAACAGCCAAGCGCAAGCCGGAGCCTACGCTATGGTGCTGGGCGAAATAAACGGCCCGCGGCAATTACCGGTCATCATAGGCGTAGCCGAAGCACAGTCCATGATGATTGAAATGAGAGGCATCACTCCGCCCCGTCCGTTGACGCATACCTTATTTGCATCCGTCCTCAAAGCACTGGGAGCAAACTTATTGCGCATCCTTATCTATAAGGTGGAGAATGGCATTTTCTATTCCTACCTCTACATGAAAACAGAAGAAACCATCCTGCGCATTGACGCGCGCACCAGCGATGCCATTGCGCTTGCTTTGCGTATGAATGCCCCTATCTTCATATATGACGATATCTTAGAAACCGAATGTCTGAAGACGGAACACAGCACTATCGCAAACGAAAATGAAGATACCGATAAAGAGGCCGCTTCCCCTAAAAAAACATTAGAGCAGTTGAAAGCCGCCCTCCAAAATGCCATAGACAAAGAGGACTATGAACGGGCTGCACAACTGAGAGACATTATCAATCAGCAAAAAAAACAATAAACAACCATGCACGTATTCTACACACCTGATATACAATCACATGCCGAATTACCTGAGGAAGAGGCTGCTCACGCCGTCCGCGTATTGAGACTACAAACCGGTGATGAAGTGACGCTGACCGACGGCAAGGGCAACTTCTATCGTGCGGAAATCAGTACCGCCACGAATAAGCGCTGCCTTGTCAACCTGCTCGAAACCATTCCTCAGACACCTTTATGGAGCGGGCATCTGCACATCGCAATGGCTCCCACCAAAAACATGGACCGCACCGAATGGTTTGCAGAGAAGGCTACCGAGATAGGTTTTGACGAACTGACTTTCCTCAACTGCCGCTTTTCGGAGCGCAAAGTTATAAAGACGGAACGCATCGCCAAAATACTTATTTCCGCCATTAAGCAATCTCTCAAAGCACGATTGCCCCAGCTGAATGAGATGACCGATTTTAATAAATTTATCAGCCAACCTTTCAACGGCCGCAAATTCATAGCCCATTGCTATGAAGGAGACAAGCCTTTATTGAAAGATATTGTTCGCAAAGGAGAAGATGCGCTGGTGCTTATCGGCCCCGAAGGCGACTTCAGCGAGGAAGAGGTGAAGAAAGCCATTGAAAACGGTTTTGAGCCTATCAGCCTCGGCCGTTCCCGGTTGCGTACTGAAACAGCTGCGCTCGTCGCCTGTCACATTTTGAATCTGCAAAACCAATAACACAATATGAAAAAGAGCATTTCCTTCCATTTACTGCCGGTTTTAGTGATGTTACTGTGTCTAAGTTCATGCAGCGAAACCACGAAAAAGACAGAATACACCCATTCCATTCCCTCCAATGTTACGGAAATGGCATCACTCGATGTAAAGAGCATCGTCAGTAAGGCCGGACTGAATGATGCAGCCAGCAAGGCCACTTTGCAAGAGCTGCTGGGAGCGCTTTTCGAAAACAAAAACGCCGCTCTGAAAGAAGAAGCTGAAACTCTGCTGCAAGATCCTGCCGAAAGCGGAATAGACTGGAGCGCCCCGGTCTACCTATTCAAAGCCCCTACCCTACACAGCACAGCGATAGCCCTGAAAATAGCCGATTTAAAGAAATTTGAAGCCATGCTCGAACTATTTGCCCAAGAGCAGCTATGTACCGTTCCGGTAAAAGTCCAAGGCTACCACAGCGTTGAAATTAAAGATGCTGGAGTATTGATAGCTTATAACGACGGCACTCTGCTTGGAGTTTACGGCGGAAGCTCGGAACAACTACAAAAATTGCAACCGGCTATCACTGCCCTCATGCAACAGCCCGCCGACAAAAGCATCCATGCAAACAAACATTTCACTTCAATGCTACAGCAAAAGGGAGATATCCGCCTGTTGGCAACTCCTGATGCCCTGCCCATGGATGTGCGTGGTGTACTGAACTGGCCGCATGGTACGCAACTACTGGGTTACGTCTTGTTTGAAAACGGCCGCATATACGCCACTCTGCAAAGTGCCGACTTCAAAGGAGATACCAAAGAGGACAACCAGCCCTTCCATCCCAAAAACTCACGAGAATTACAACAAGCCATGTTGAGTATGATGCATGGAAGACCTTTCAACATCTCATTGACCAGCGACGAATTGCTCACACTAAGTAACCTTCGTGTCCTCATGGAATATGCCTCGGATGAACCGGAAATCAAGAACCTCTATCAAATGATTATGAAAATAGAAGAACTGAACCTACGGGGAGACAAGAACCGGACCAATTTTACAATAGTTCTGAATGAGAAAAAAGAGAATGCATTGAAACAACTTGTCGACTTTGCCAAGCTATTTGCAGGAAGTAACCCATAACTCATAATCAATGAATCGCATCCATTTACAGCAGACTTTACCTCAGGTTTTTGCTGGTCGTGACACTGTCACTTCACAGATATGGCACCAAAACATTGTGTTCAGCAAGGGAAAGCGTTATTTAGTAGAGGCTGCTTCCGGTACCGGCAAATCGTCTTTATGCAGCTATATCTATGGATATCGTCAGGACTATCAAGGTATCATCAATTTTGATGAACAGAATATCCGTTCATTATCTGTCAATGAATGGGCAGATATAAGGAAACATTCACTCAGTATTCTTTTTCAAGAGCTTCGTATTTTCCCCGAATTGACAGCTCTTGAAAATGTATTATTAAAGAATCGCCTGAACGATTATAAAAAGAAAAAAGAGATTATCGCTCTCTTCGAAGCAATCGGTATTCCCGATAAAATCAACGAAAAGGCCGGCATGCTTTCTTTCGGGCAACAACAACGGGTCGCTTTTATCCGCAGCCTTTGCCAACCGTTCGATTTTATCTTCTTAGATGAGCCTATCAGCCATTTAGATGACGAAAACAGTGCTATAATGAGCCAACTACTCATGGAAGAAACAGAAAAGCAGGGAGCCGGAGTTATTGTTACGTCTATTGGAAAACACTTGGAACTGCCATATGACGAGACTCTCCGGCTATAATTCATAAATTACAAATCATAAATCAAAAAATGAACAGACTTGTTTGGAAGCTCCTTCGCCAGCATATCAGTGTAGGCCAGTTGACAGGTTTCTTTCTGGCCAACCTCTTCGGCATGATGATTGTACTGTTGAGCATACAATTCTATCAAGATGTGCTCCCTATTTTCACGCAGGGAGACAGCTTTATGAAAAAAGAATATATCATTGCTACCAAAAAAATCAGTACCCTCGGCAGCCTTACCGGAAAAAGCAACACTTTCTCCCCAAAAGATATTGAGGAAATGAAAGAACAGCCCTTCACCGAAAATGTAGGAGTTTTTACCCCCTCTTTATTCAAAGTATCTGCCGGATTAGGCATGCAGAAAGCCGGAATACATCTTTCCACCGAAATGTTTTTTGAGTCTGTACCCGATGAATACGTAGATGTCAACCTCGATAAATGGCTTTTTGACAAAGAGACCCGAGTTATCCCTATTATCATTCCTCGCAATTACTTGAATCTCTATAATTTCGGCTTTGCACAAAGCCGAAGTCTTCCGAAACTCTCTGAAGGGCTTATTAGCATGATACAGATGGACATCACATTGCGTGGCAACGGACGTGTGGAACAATTCAAAGGGCAGATTGCCGGTTTCTCCAACCGTTTGAATACAATTCTTGTTCCTCAAACATTTATGGACTGGGCTAATACGAGCTTTGCCCCCGGTAAAGTTGCTCACCCCTCCCGTCTCATCGTCGAAGTAAAGAACCCTACCGACACTGCCATCAGCGACTACTTCCGGCAGAAACATTATGAAACCGAGGGTGATAGCCTGGATGCCGGAAAAACGACTTATTTTCTACGTCTCATCACCGGTATTGTCATGGGAGTAGGATTATTTATCAGCATATTGTCTTTCTACATCTTGATGTTAAGTATCTTCCTACTACTGCAAAAGAATACCGTAAAACTGGAAAACCTGCTTTTGATAGGATACACCCCCAAGCAAATAGCGTTTCCCTACAATATTCTGACAGTTAGCCTGAACCTCTTGGTATTGACGCTGTCTGTCGGCGGAGTTACATGGCTGCACAGTTATTATACAGAGATCATCAGTACACTATTTCCGCAAATAGAGACAGGAACACTACTTCCATGCTGGATAGTGGGATGCACTTTATTCCTTGCTGTTTCTTTACTGAATATCATACTGATACACAGAAAAATCGCAAGCATTTGGAAAGGTAAGCAAACATACCGATATTAGAACCCACGAATTACCGGTGCTGATTCATATACTCTTTTGGTGACATTCCGTATTTCTCCCGGAACGAACTGGAGAAATGAGACAAGTTGGTATATCCTGTGGCATAGGCTATCTCCGAAATAGTAAGTTTATGGTCTTGTGCCAACAAAGCAGCAGCCTGTTGCAAACGGATATTCTTGATGAAATCGCGTGTGGAAAGATTTGTCAACTCTTTCAGCTTGCGGTGCACATGCACCCGGCTCAACCCGACTTCGGAAGCGAGCATTTCAACATTCAGCGCAGGATCATCCAAATGTTCGTTCACCACTTTCATAATCTTGTCCATCAATATCTCGTCACTGGACTTCATAGTGATTTTTTCCATTTTATCTTCCTGCTGTTGTGCCCCGCTGAATTTATTACGCAACAACCTGCGATTATTTATCAGGTTAGCAATGGTCTTTTTCAGTAATTCCGTATTGAAAGGTTTCACCATATAAGCATCCGCACCCGTCTCCATGCCTTCCAAAGTGTCCTCCGGTTTGGACTTGGCTGTCAACAAGATTACAGGGACATGGTTTACGTTGGTATTCTGCTTTATCTTCCGGCACAGAGTCAGCCCGTCCATTTCAGGCATCATAACATCGGAGATAGCTAAATCAGGAGTATCACGCAAGATCAAATCATACGCCTCCTTACCATTACTGCAGGTCTCCACTTTGTATTCATCCGATAATTCAGATTTCAGATAAGCCTTGATTTCATCCTCATCCTCCACAACCAATACCCGTAAGCGTGTCTTTGATTTCATATTGGTTTTAGATTCCTCCTCCTCTTCTTCGGCAACCAACCCTTCCAGTTTCGCCAAAACAGGCTTTTCAATAGTATGGAACATCGCTGTTTCTTCATCTACAGTTTCCAACTCATCAGTGCGCAAATGCGCCGATCCCAACGGTATACGTATAATGAAACGGCTTCCGGAAGCATCTTCCCTGTTTTCGGCAAAAATCTCACCATGATGTAACTGCACTAATAAATGAGACAAGTGCAAACCGATACCGGTACCAAAATTTGACTTTGTTACGTCATTATCTATTTGATAGAAACGTTCGAAAATACGTTCTATTTTATCCCTGTCGATACCGATACCACTATCCGTTATCACAATTTCAAAATACTCGCGCAACGCATCCCGCCGCGTAGCATTCTGACCTGTTGTCAAACTGATCTGTATCTCTCCTCCATCCGGAGTGTACTTAAATGCATTGGAAAGGATATTCATCAATACCTTATCAAAATTATTCAAGTCTATCCACACTTTTAGCTGCGGCATCTCATGTTCAAAAGTAAAATGGATATTTTCTTTATGAGCCAAATACTCAAAAGTCTGCATTACATCATTGATAAACCCTACCAAATCTGTTTCACGAAACTTTAGGAACATCTGCCCCTTATCCAGTTTACGGATATCCATCAGCTGATTAATCAACCGCAGGATACGTTGAGAATTACGATAAATCATCAGATACGTCTTATGCAGCTCACTGTCTTTCTTTTCCGCCAGCAATTTTTCCAATGGATTGATTATAAGCGTCATAGGAGTTCTTATTTCATGGGATATATTGATAAAGAACTGCAATTTCGCTTCATTGAGTTGTTCGGCATGCTCCCTCTTCATCATTTCACGACGATGCCGTATACGGGACCGGATATAGTTCACAATGCCCAATACCAGCAATCCGAGTAAAACAGCGTAAATACAATATGCCCACCAAGCCTGATACCAAGGAGGAGTAATTACAATCTTTATCGTGCACACTTCCGAGTAATTGCCATAATTAAGTGCGCGCACACGAAAAGTATACTTACCTGGCGGTAAATTATTATAAGTCACACGATTATCACCAGGTTCGGAGCTGAGCCATTGTGAACCCAACTCATCAATCTTATATTGATAGGATATCTGCTCGGGATTGTTATACTGCAATGTCGAGAAAACGATACTGAATGTATTATCCTTATAAGACAGCCGGAACTTTTTAGCATCCTGCACCGAAGTAGAGATTACCGGCTTCCCTCCTGAAAGAGTATTCTTATGTACAGGCTTATTGAATATATAAAAATCAGTAATCCATACCTTAGCTTCTTTTGAAGTATTGCCTATGTTTTCCGGAAGAAAAGACGTAATACCATTAACACCGCCGAAGTATATCTTTCCGAACTTATTCTTGTAGAAAGCACCATGAGTGAATTCATTGCCTTGTAACCCGTCTCCCGAATAGTAATTAATAAAGCGATTATTGTTTATATCATACCGACTGATCCCCATGTAGGTGCTAATCCAGATGTCATGCTGGAAATCTTCGCTAAGCCCGCAAATCACATTACTAGGCAAACCGTCTGCCATTGTAAACCTCTCCAGCCTATTCGTCTTTTTATCAAAACAATATAGTCCATCTGTTGTACCGGCCCAAATCTTACCCGAAAAATCTTCTTGGATAACATAACCCACACAACCGGGAATCAATGTGTTAACCTTTTTATAATTAATAAAACTCTCCGTCGACGGATTAAAACAGCTTACTCCTTTATAATGCCCCAACCATATCAGTCCTTCGCTATCACAATATATATAGTTCACCCAATCATTAGCAAGCTCATTCCTTTTTAAATCATTGGTTTCATCTTTAGAAGATTCATAATGCTTTAAATCTCCGGTCTTCAAGTTATATCGGTAAAAGCCAGCGCCTAATGTCCCGATATATAAGTTTTTCTGTTTGTCTTCTGTTATTGAAAATACGCTTTCATCATCAATAGGCAAAAGATATTCACAGTCCCCGGTTCTCCGATTGAACTTAGCAACCCCACGCGTATAAGAACCAAACCATAGGTTTCTGTCTGTATCTTCATAAATACACATTATCGTACTAGCCACAGAACGGGCAGCATTTCCCGGTTGATAATGCCTCAACCTTTTTCCTTTTGCATCCAGCTCGTATACCCCCTCATTGTCTGCACCAATCCATAAATGGTCATTGCTATCTTGAAAAATAGACATGATACATCCTTGTCCGATAGGATTATAATAAATGGACTTGTGCCCATAATATTCAAAAGGATTTTCTTGTTTCGGTATCAAAACGATCCCTTTCTGAAATAATCCCAACCATAAATTATCATCCTTATCTTCCAAAATTGTATGAATCTTTCCATCCGAAAAATTTATTGGAGCTGAATTAATGGTATAATCTTCCAACTCTCCCTTTGCAGGATTATACATTTTTAATCCCTGTCCATCAGTACCAACCAATAACCGGTCATTCACCAACGACATGCAACGAACAGATAAAACCTCATTCCCTATATAAGGAACAAGAGTAAAGTTATTCTCCTTTCTATTGTAACGTGATAGCCCTTGCTTTTTAGTACCTACAAAAAGATTTCCCTGCTCATCCTCTATTATGGTAGTAATATTGTTATCGGCAAGAACCGGATCTTTGAAAATACGCACTTCCTTCGTTGCAGGCATATAACAAATCAGTCCATTTCCATAAGTTCCTATCCAAATATTGTAATAAGAGTCCTCATAAAAAAAGGATTGAAAATTGTAATTAGACTGTTTCAGAAGATCATCTACAGAAACAGCCTGCGTCTGCCGCTCATCCAGACGAAACATGCCTTGACCGGTAGTTGTCATCCAAATTTCCCCATTATGTAATTCCTGCATCTGTGTTATATGCGGAAACACCCGCTTACCGGCGCGGAACATTGGAATTTCCAGAAAGGTATCTGTCTCACGATCATACTTCATCAGCCCATCAATACAACCTATCAGCAAATTACAACGACTATCCTCAAATAATGTACGCACATAATTATTTTTGATAGAAGACGAATCAGCAGAAACATGCCGGTAATTGGTAAAACGTAAACCGTCGAACTTATTTAGCCCATACTCAGTTGCAACCCAGACAAAACCTTGCTTATCCTGAAATATTTGATTTATCAAGCTACTGGACAATCCCATATCTGTGGTATAGATCTTCCCTGTCTGCGCCCCAACACCTTGAGCTATACAACACAAGCATATTACGAGTATCTTCCAAACGCATCTTTTCATAGTTTTTCTTTTTATTAGATACAAAAGTGCGACAAAGATAAACAAAAAGCAATTTATTCCGATACATATCTAGTTTTTGTGATTAAAAACTTTACTTATTTACAAAACACAAAAAAAATAATTTTAATTATTTTTATCTCCATATTCCCCTTTATCACATCTTTTTTCGTCAATGTAACATATACAAAAAAGAATGTAACGCAAATAAAAACTCATGTTACAAAAAGCAAAATACAGGTATCATTCATAGCCTATTGTCTATTAAATGATTAGTATTTTTGCTTATACCAAAAAGTTGAGGATATATTCCTCACTTCGCTGTTAACTAATGTAGAGAATCAAAACAAATGTCTAACACAAAAAAGATAGCATATGAAAACATAAAAAGAACCTTAATGAGTCTACACTTTGATTTAACATTTTTATTCAATTAAAACCTTGTTTTTTTATGAAATGCACAACTTATTATTTTAGGCCTTTGGGGCTATTATTGTTACTCTGCCTGATACCTCTGTGCAGTATTGCTCAGAATATCATGGTAAAGGGTATTGTGAAAGATAATTTCGGTGAACCGGTTATTGGCGCCAACGTAACAGAAAAAGGAACAACCAATGGTATGATAACCGATTTGGACGGAAACTTCTCGTTGACTGTACAGAAAAACGCAACTTTAGTAATTTCTTATATTGGATATGTCACACAAGAGATTGCTATCAAAGGGAACACTAATCTTAACATTACATTAAAAGAAGATTCCAAAGCATTGGAGGAAGTAGTAGTTATTGGTTACGGTACGGCAAGAAAATCAGATGTAACGGGGTCTATCGCATCAGTAGGCGGCGATAAATTGCAAGAAATGCCTTCTACAAATATTACATACGCCTTGCAAAATCGTGTAGCCGGTGTGGACATGACGCAGACGTCTTCACAGCCTGGTGCTACCATGCAAATCCGTATTCGTGGTACTCGTTCACTAACAGCTTCTAATGACCCGTTAGTAGTATTGGATGGTATTCCTTTTATGGGAAACTTGTCTGATATCAACCCCGGTGACATTAAAAGTATGGATATTCTGAAAGACGCTTCTTCCACAGCTATTTATGGTTCACGTGGTGCCAATGGTGTCATTTTAATCACAACGAACAGAGGAGCACAAGGTACACCCGCCAAATTTACATATAATGGTTATGTAGGTGCAAAATCTGTATTCTCTAAATATCCGATGATGGACGGACCAAAATATGCTGAGATGCGTAAATATGCCGGTAAATTCGAAAACTCCTTAGACGAATCAGACGATACAAATACTGACTGGCAGGATCTTCTATACCGCACAGGTATGGTAAACAGCCATGATGTCAGCGTAGCTGGTGGCACAAACAATGGAAGTTACAGTTTTGGTGCGGCCTACTATAAAGATCAGGGCGTTATTCCTACACAGAATTACACCCGTTACTCATTACGAGGCTCATTTGACCAAGGCGTAGGTAAATACTTCCGTTTCGGATTAACGACTAATAGCAATTACAATATAACCAAAGGTTCTAATGTCGGCCCGTATAGCGTACTTAACAACACTCCGCTCGCCAACCCATACAATGCAGACGGAAGCCTGAAGAGAACAGTTAAGCTCAACAGTCAGGATGAAAACTTTGTTGTAACACGTGACCTGGTAGAAGATTTAGAAGATAGTTGGTTGAATGAGAAGAAAGGTTTTGGTACCTATAACAACCTTTTTGCAGAAGTACAATGCCCATGGGTTAAAGGTTTAAAATATCGTGTCAACCTAGGTCTGAACTACCGTTCTACCAAAGGTGGTGTCTTTACTGGTGAAGGTATAAACAGTTCAACTGCTGATACTCCTTCTACTGCATCTCTGGAACACACAGAAACAACTAATTGGGCAGTAGAGAACCTAATAACTTACGACCGTACATTTGGTAAGCACCAGCTGAACATCGTAGGTATGTATTCTGCTGAGGAAACCGTTTACACCAAATCGCATATTGCTGCACGTGACATTCCTGCAGAATATTTGCAATACTATAATTTAGGTCGTGCAGAAGGCAATATTACAGTTAATCCGGACAATTGGGATTACCAGAAAAGCGGTTTGATGTCTTGGATGGGACGTGCCATGTACACCTACGATAACCGCTATATGTTGATGGCAACTGTTCGTGCCGATGCATCTTCCCGCTTGGCAAAAGGTCATCAATGGCATACATACCCGGCTGTATCTGCAGGTTGGAATATTGGTCAAGAGTCATTTATGGATGACCTTGAATGGTTAGATATCCTTAAAGTACGCGTGGGATACGGACAAACTTCCAATCAGGCCGTAAACCCATATTCCACATGGGGAAAATTATCTACACGTCCTTATAACTTCGGACCTACTGGCTATGCTACCGGCTACTATGTTTCTGCATTGCCGAATTATGATTTAGGTTGGGAATATTCTTCTACATGGAACTTCGGTTTGGATTTCACTTTGTTTGGCGGTCGCTTATCGGGAACATTTGAATATTACATTCAGAAGACATCCGATTTGTTGCAAAACGTTAATCTTCCTTCAACTTCAGGTGTAAGCAGTTATGTAGGTAACGTAGGAAAGACCGAAAATAAAGGTGTGGAATTTACTTTAAACGGGACAATTCTTGACAACCACAACGGATGGACTTGGGATGCAAGTATTAATATATCAGCAAACCGCAATAAACTGACAGAATTAGCATCCGGAGCAGATCGTGATGAAGCCAACAACTGGTTTGTCGGCCATCCTATTGATGCAATTTATGACTATGAAAAAATAGGTCTATGGCAAGAAGGTGACCCTTATCTTGATATCTTGGAACCAGGCGGAAACGTTGGTATGATTAAAGTAAAATATACCGGTGAATATAATGAAGATGGTACCCCTGTCCGTCAGATCGGACCAGACGACCGCCAAATTATCAGTATGGAACCGAAATTCACAGGTGGTTTCAGCACACGCGTTGCCTATAAGGGATTTGATCTGAATGTCATCACAGCGTTTAAATGTGGTGGAAAACTCATCAGTACATTGCATCACTCCAACGGTTATCTGAATATGCTGACCGGTCGTAGAGGTCAAGTAGATGTGGACTATTGGACAGAAGAAAACACCAATGCCAAATATCCGAAGCCGGGTGGTATCCAAAGTGGTGATAATCCCAAATATGGTAGTACATTAGGCTATTTTGACGCTTCTTATTGGAAAGTCCGCAACATTTCTTTAGGTTACAAATTCGATGAACAGAAATGGCTGAAGAATTTTGGTATCCAAAGCTTGCGTGCCTATGTATCAATACAGAACCCGTTTGTTATATGTTCTCCATTCCATAAAGAAACAGGTCTGGATCCGGAAACCAACTCTTATGGCAATGAGAATGTGGCAGTAACAAGTGGCATTCAAAGACGCTTCTTGACTGTGGGAACCAATGCTCCTTCCACACGTAATTATTTATTCGGCATTAACTTGACATTCTAATTAAGCTTTGAAACTATGAAACCAACATTTACTAATATAAGAGTTCTAGGAACTACGGCATTAGCCTTAATCTTTGCAACTTCTTGCTCAGATATTCTGGACGAACAGCCACGTAGTATTTATGAACCAACCTTCTTTCAAACTGAAAGAGGTGTAGAAGGTGGTATAACTTCCATGTATGCACACTTACGTTACATTTACGGACAAGCATACTATTACAATTCTTGTTTGACAGGAACGGATGAAGCAACTTATGCTCAATCCGCTGATGGAAACTTTAAAGACGCCGACTTATCAGGCGTAGGAAGTTTGACAGCTAGTAGCAGTCGTTCGGATGTATTGTGGGGAACAGCTTTCTCTAATATCAATACAGCTAATGGTGTTATTGAAAATGGATCTAAAGTAGGTGTTTCTGATGCACTTCTCGCTGAAGCACATTTCTTCCGCGGTATGGACTATTTTTTATTGGTACAGACTTTCGGCGGTGTGCCATTGGATTTGGGTGCCGGTGAATTAAAATTCAACATATCAACTTCACGTACTTCCGTACGTAACACCGTTCCTGAAGTGTACACTAAAGCAGTTTTTCCCGATTTAAAGACAGCTGTCACCGAATTGCCGGATAAACCTCGCGTAACAGGTGGGGTTACTAAGACTGTAGCGCGTTTATACTTGTCAAAAGCATATCTGACTTATGGTTGGTGGTTGGAAAATCCTAATAATATTCCAACATATCCGGAATGTAACCGCACAGATCCCGATGGACACGATGCAGCATGGTATTATCAGCAAGCTTATGATATTGCAACTGAAGCTATTGACAATCCTGGCCCATATGGTTTGATGGAAAGTTTCTACCAAGTTAACGCCGGCCCATACGATCGTAACAAAGAAATTCTGTTATATGCAGATCATACGCAAGAAGATGAATATTACAATGGTGGTAGCTTGACTTATGGTAGCGGTGGCGCTCCTGATAACTTTGCAGGCTGGATGATGAATTGGAACTACACAGACATCCAAGCTAAAGACAAAGATGGTAATACTATTTCACCCGTAATTCGTGTCGCAGAACAAGCCTATGGACGCCCATGGACTCGTATGGCTCCTCCTCATGGTGTATTCACAAAAACGTTTAAGGATAAAGCCAAAGATTCCCGCTACGACGGAACATTTACAACTGTTTACCGCGGTAACTGGTCTACAAATGGAAAAGATTGGACAACCGTTATAGGAGCTAATGGCATGGAAGTAACTGAAGGAGAACCGTTATTAAAGTTCCTCTCTGAAGATGATCCCAGCATTCAATATCCGGATGGTGCAGGCAATAGCAATACTGGAGCAGGAGTTATAGCAGGATACAGTTATTATGTTATGGGCCCCAGTGCAATCAGCCGCCGCGTATATCCAGGTCTTTGGAAACTTGGTCCCTATCGTACAGATAACGGTACTGGCGCAGGCCAGCCGAATGCCGGTAGCACACGTCCATACAATATTGCCAAGTTCTCCGAACTTTACCTTATTGCAGCAGAAGCTGCAGTAAAAGGTGCAACAACTAAGCCTGATAAGAGTGCGCGTGAATTAGTTAATGTTTTACGCGATCGTGCTGGAAAATGGACATTCAGTAATGCAGAAAACGAAGAAATGGACGAGGACTATGGTTCTCAATTAACAGCTGAAACTCCGGCAACAATTGACATCAATTTCATCCTAGATGAACGTTCACGTGAATTCTATGGTGAGGGTTATCGTTGGTTCGACCTTGTCCGCACACAAAAGTGGAACGAATATGCCGATAGCTACGAAATCTGCGGAGATAATAAAGGGGATCGCAACATCGTTACTTATACGCGTACTATCAAACCCGGACATTATTTACGTCCTATCCCACAAGGACAACTTGACGGTATGGAAATGAGTGCTGACGAGAAAAAGAACTACCAAAATCCTGAATACAGATAACTGTCTTTTTAGGATAAGTTCGCAATAGGTATTCATCGAAACCGCTTGTAGATGTCCCAAGGTATCTGCAAGCGGTTTTTTTATAAATATTGATATTATGAAAAAATATAACTTTTGTATTATTTTATTTTTAGCAAGTATGTGTTGGCAGTTACCGCTAAAAGCTGCCGAACGTTTTGTAACAAATGACGGTGTCGGTTTTGAATGGATACAGAAAGACAAGTCTTGTCCGATATTGGTAGATAATGAAGAGTACAAAGGAGTACTGAGAGCCATTACAAATTTACAGACAGATGCACAAGCAGTAACCAACGTAAAGCCCTTTATAACAAATACCGTTACAGAAAAGCGAGTATTGATTATCGGTTCTATTGACCGTAGCAACTGGATAAAACGACTTATATCATCGGGAAAAATTCCAGCCGACGAATTAAAAGGGAAACGTGAGAAATACATTCTATGTACTATTAAACAGCCACTGGAAGGAGTGGAAGAAGCCGTAGTGATTGCAGGTAGTGATAAAAGAGGCACCATCTATGGCATCTATGAACTGTCTTCTCAAATGGGCGTATCCCCTTGGTACTATTGGGCAGATGTTCCTGTAAAACGCCAAAATAATATTTCAATTCTCCCAGGTAGTTATACGGATGGAGAACCAGCCATAGAATACCGAGGAATCTTCTTGAACGACGAATGGCCTGCCTTGGGAAACTGGACACAAAAAGCCTTTGGCGGCTTCAACAGCCAGTTTTATGAAAAAGTTTTTGAACTCATACTTCGTTTGAAAGGTAACTTCATGTGGCCTGCCATGTGGGCCAGCGCTTTCTATGATGATGATGTGCAAAATGGAGTATTGGCAGATGAAATGGGAATTGTAATGGGAACTTCCCACCATGAGCCGATGGGATTAGCTCAACAAGACTGGAAGCGTCGCGGAACAGGCGCCTGGGATTATACCCAAAATGCCACCGTACTCCGGGATTTCTGGACAAAAGGAATGGAACGTTGTAAAGATTGGGAGTCTGTAATTACCATAGGTATGCGCGGAGATGGCGATATGCCGATGAGCAAAGATGCCAATATTGATCTATTACAGAATATTGTCAAAGACCAACGTAAAATCATAACTAAAGTTACAGGCAAGAAGATTTCCGCAACTCCTCAAGTATGGGCACTATATAAAGAAGTACAAGAGTATTACGACAAGGGGATGCGTGTCCCTGATGACATCACATTATTGCTTTGCGATGACAATTGGGGCAATGTAAGAAAACTGCCTTCATTAACAGATAAACCCCGTAAAGGTGGCTATGGTATGTATTACCACTTTGACTATGTAGGTGGCCCCAGAAACTACAAATGGCTAAACTGCAATCAGGTGGAACGCGTATGGGAACAGATGAATCTCTGTTATGAGTACGGTGTCAGGAAACTTTGGATCGTAAATGTAGGTGACTTGAAACCTATGGAGTATCCCATCCAATTTTTCCTTGATATGGCTTGGCGGCCTGAAGCTTTCAATCCTAATAATATATTCGAACATACCATAACCTTTGCTGCACAACAATTCGGCGAAGAGCATGCCAAAGAGATAGCAGACATTATTAAACTTTACAGCAAATATGCACGTAGAGTCACTCCCGAGCTACTGAATGCAAATACATATCAGTTCAGCTATGATGAATGGCCTACCGTTGTCAGAGAATGGAATAATTTGGAACTGCGAGCCTTGAGAGTCTATCAGAAACTCGATCCCCGTTGGTATGATGCATATGAAGAACTCGTCCTATTCCCAATTCAAGCTATGCAGAACATCTACGAAATGTATTACTCCGTAGCGATGAATGCTAAAGCAGAATCCCCAACAGAAATCAACTATTGGGCACAGCGCGTTGAAAAGCTATACGAAAGAGACTCCTTGCTTTGTGCTCATTATAACCATGAAATCGCAAATGGAAAATGGGATCATATGATGGATCAGGTACACATCGGATACACCTATTGGCAACAACCTGAAAAACAAGTTATGCCCAAGGTGAAAAAAATCCGATGAAGCCGCTTACTTATGCCATAAGGAAACCGATGGATACATTTCTATAGAAGCAGGTAACTTCAAAAACAACCACAAGGCTACCGTAATTCCCGACCTCGGCAAAACAGAATGTGCTGTCACTACTCTGCCTGCTTCCGTAACTCCGGATAATGCCTATGTAGAATACGAAATCGAAACTGTATCTTCAGGTAAAGCAAAACTAAGCATATTGCTTGCTCCCACCCTGAACTTCAATGCAAACAAAGGACTATGCTTTGCCATTAGCGTAGACGGTGGACAAGAACAGATTATTAATTTCAACGGTCATTATAGTGGTAAAGTCGGCCCATGGCAAGCTGCCAGCATCATCAAAACAGATATGGAAGTTGATTTTGGGCAAGCCGGCAGACATGACCTTCGTTTCAGGTTTGTAGATCCAGGCGTTGTAATGGAAAAAATGCTTATAGATTTCGGTGGTCTCAAATCATCATACCTCGGAGCTCCCTCTTCTAAATTAATTAAATAAATGCCTATATGAAGAACATTAAAACTTTTATTATTATTATTTTTTCCATACTGAATTTCTCGGCATGCACTCCCGAGCCTATAGACCAGGATGGAACCATGCTTTGGCTGGCAAACGGACGAAGCTATGAAGAAGTGTTGGGTTCGGTTGAGACCCGGATAGACAGTGCTCTTTCCAAAGAAGAGTATCACATTTACAATGCCGATGGCAAACGCTATATCGATGGCGGTTCGCAAGCGGCAATCCGCTATGGAGTGTATGCCCTGCAAAGGGCAGAGGTCCTCGGTAAAGCCAATACCGACCTGGATATTCACGAAAAACCATATTACGAATACCGTATTCTCAACCATTGGGACAATCTTGATGATACTGTGGAAAGAGGTTATGCCGGACTATCCATGTGGGAATGGACAGCAAAAGAAATTCCCGCAAAGAGAATCCACCACTATGGTGAGCTCTGTGCCTCTGTGGGGTTGAACGGTGCTGTCCTCAACAACGTCAATGCCAATCCTCTTATCTTGGACAAAGAACATATCGAAAGAGTCGCTCAAATAGCCAACATACTCAGAGAATATGGCATAACCACCTACCTCTCCATCAAATGGACAAGTCCTATCACTCTTGACGGATTAAAATCAGGAGATCCTCTTGATCCAAAGGTACGTCAGTGGTGGAAAAATAAAGCATCTGAAATCTACGCTGCCATTCCCGATTTCGGTGGTTTTCTCGTAAAGGCAAATTCCGAAGGGCAGGCCGGTCCGCAAGATTATGGTCGGACCCATGCCGACGGCGCAAATATGCTTGCTGAGGCAGTAGCTCCCTATGGCGGAATCATTATGTGGAGAGCCTTCGTATACAGCCCTAGCAGCAGCGACAGAGCCAATCAGGCTGTAGAAGAATTCAAATCACTTGACGGACAATTTGCAGACAACGTTATTATCCAAATAAAAAACGGTCCTATTGATTTTCAGCCACGTGAACCTTTCAGTCCTTTATTCGGACAGCTATACAACACTCCCATGATGATGGAATTCCAAATTACTCAAGAATATTTGGGATTCTCCAATCATCTCGTCTACCATGGCACTACTTATGAAGAATGTCTCGACAGTGATACTTATAGAGACGGAAAAGGTTCGACCGTAGCGAAAATGGTTAAAGCCATTGCAGGTGTTGCAAATACCGGTCAAGAGCCTAATTTCTGCGGTTACATATTCGCTCAATCCAATTGGTATGCTTTCGGCCGCCTTGCCTGGAATCCTACATTAAGCGCTGAACAGATTGCAGATGAATGGGCACGCCAGACTTTCATCAAACCCAAAGGAATGACATCCACAGCTTATGAACAGAAATTTCTTATCCCTGTCAAGGATATGATGATGAGCTCCCGCGAGACAGCCGTAAATTACATGATGCCACTTGGATTCCATCATATATTTGGCGGTTCGCATTATGGGCCGGGACCATGGGAAAATAGTATAAGACGTCCCGACTGGTCGCCTATATTCTATCATAAAGCAGACAAAGACGGAGTGGGATTTGACCGCACACGCAACGGTTCTGCTAATGTAGACCAATACCATGAACCGCTGGCTTCACAATTCAATTCACTGGAAACCTGTCCTGAAAATCTTCTTCTTTGGTTCCATCATCTTCCATGGAACTATAAACTTTCTTCAGGTAGAGAACTTTGGGACGAGATATGCCTGCATTATGACAAAGGTATCTCGCAAGTTGAGGGATACCAAAAGACATGGGCAAAGCTCAAGCCCTATGTCAGTGAAAGCATATTTAATGAGGTATCCGAAAAACTGGATATTCAGAAGAATGACGCCGAATGGTGGAGAGATGCTTGTGTAGGCTATTTCCAAACTTTCTCCAACAAAGAGCTTCCTGCAGGTGTAAGACCTCTGAACGCCCCCATTGATTCCCTAATGAACAGCAGAGTGAAATCCAATCGTTACGGTATGCCTTACCATGATGAAAATCACAAGCCTATCATTATCAAACGTAGTTAAAAACATCTCACCCATGTACAGAACATCCTGTGCATGGGTAGAATGTTTAAAGGATTAAGAACATTTTCATACCTTCTCTTGCAAACAGTAAGCAAAGGTAAGGGGCTATCCGTCGGACAGCCCCTTTTTATAAAATGTTTTGTGTTTGTCTATATAGGGCATTCTCAATAGCCCTAATCAATGTTTATAACTAACCTATTATCTCAAAAAGTCCTGAAAACATCCTCCAAGTTTATTCCAATATCTTTTTTATAAAGTCTTTCGGCTGATAATCACGATCGAAGAGCAAAGCATAATCCTTACGGCCTCTCACAGGGAAACCGTTCTTCCAAGAATCACCGTCACTTACCCCCCAGGCAGTTACACGACTCACAAAATCGGAATGTTTAATGAAGAGATTTAAGAAATCAGACATACGATTGTTCCATTGTTGGGAAACGCTATCGGGCAAAGATTCCGGATAGGGATTCAGCATCTTTTTATACGCAACCGTATCGGATACATTGGCAGTACGTTTCAAGGTAGGCAATGCAGACATATCCCATTCTGTTATCATTACCTTAGCTCCGGTAGAAGCATAAGCAAGCATACTCTCCTCAAAATCTGTCAAAGAAGGGTAATCCAGACCGACATGGCCCTGCATACCGATAGCATCGACACGAAGTCCTTTCGATTTCATGTCATTTACAAGCTTCACAACAGTTGCACGCTTCCCTGCTTCATGCATATTATAGTCATTATAATATAATTCGGCTTCAGGATCAGCCTCATGCGCATACTGGAAAGCGAGAGGAATAAATTCTTCTCCCAAGATTTCATAGAACTTACTCTTACGATAGGAACCGTCTTCAAGGATAGCCTCGTTCACAACATCCCACCCCTTAACACGTCCTTTATAGCGGCTGACAATAGTCGTGATATGATCTTTCAACCGTTGCTTCAGCACCTCCGGAGCAACATTATTGCCATCCTTGTCAACACAGAACCAGGGAGCAAGTTGAGAATGCCAAACCAAGCAATGACCAATTATATACATTCCATTGTCTTCACCAAATTTTACGAATTCATCCGCCTGACTGAAATCGTAACGGTCTTCCTCCGGATGAATGGTCTGGCACTTCATACAGTTCTCCGCAACAACTGAATTAAAGTGGCGTTTTACGATCTTAACTGCCGCGGTATCCACACCAGAAGATTGGCGGGTATTCAGTGCCACACCTACCAAAAATTTATCACCCAACACTCCTTTCAAAGAAGCATCATTTTCCGTCGTAACACGAGTAGTGCACGAGCTTAAAGCCAAGCCCGCCAACACTGCCAATAGCGTTTTTCGGTTTTTCATGTTAGTTCTTAATTTATAATTATTATTCAGATAGTAATTTTCAAATAGTTTATTACCAATTATCAGTTCTAAAAGGCGATGCCAGCAATCCTTCTTTATTGCACAGATTGGCATCCTCCGGATTATTACTCCAAGCATAACGTACTGCCACCGGATTCTTCACAAGCTCACTGCTCACCACTACTTTATTGCCACGTATCACAGCATCTGCCCACACAAATTTTCGGTCTTCACCTGCAATAGCAAAATGCTTAAGCTCCTTCCCCTTACAAGTCAGTCCGCGACCTGTTTCAGTAAAAGTCAGAATTATTTTATCCCCTTCCACTTTCATTTCCTTATACAAAGGGCCGGAAGCAGTAACTTTTTCTCCATACACAAGCCTACGGGCTCCCAGGAAAAGCCGCTGTGCAACCGCTTTCTTATTCAAAGGATGTATGTCATTCCATTCGCCCACATCATAAGTTACCGCCAATGCAGTATGCGGTACATTCAATGCTGTTTTAAACTGAGCCTCACGTATTCTTGCCCATCCACTATCGGAAGGTTTATCACTCTTCTCCATATAATTGGGTAATTGCACCAGTAAGAAAGGCATATCAGGCATTTTCCAAAGCTCCCGCCAGTTCTGAATCAAAGCCTCCAATAAAGAAGCATACGTCTGCGAACGACCGGAATTACTTTCGCCTTGGTACCAAATGGCACCTTTCACCTGATAATTACTAATCGGATGGATCATTCCATTATAGAGTCCGGAACCTGCCTTCTTAAGATTCTTAAGTTTCCCGGCATATTTCATCACTTCATTCTGATTAATACCTATCTTATATTTCCATGTACCGGTAAGATCTACTTCTGCATCATCCCCTACGATCTTATACTTTTTATCTTTTACAAAACCGCCATTGGAAGAATTAGCTGTAAGTCTTACGGCTATCACATTTTCACCTTGTGTCAGAACTCCTGCCGGAATATCATATTTACGAGGAGGGTAAGTGTAGGAAGTGAAACCAACGAAAGTCCCATTCACAAAGACAGAATCACTGTCAACCATCCTTCCCATATAAAGGCGCGCATGTCTTCCCACCATTGATTCGGGAACACGAAACTCTTTTCTATACCATATAGTACCTTTTATACGGATACCATTCTCCTGCCAATATCCCGGCACATCCATTGTTGCCCAATCTGTGTCATCAAACTTCTTCTGTTGCCAACTGCCTGCTCCCTTATCTTGCTGTGCCAATTTCATACTGTCCAAAGCAGCCTTATCAAAACAAAGCTCCGGGAATGTTTTCAGATGTTCCTGACTTATCCAGCTTTCTATGGCAGAACCTCCTAAACTGGAAACCAACATTCCTACAGGTACTTTATATTTATTGTATGCCTCTTGAGCAAAGAAATATGCCAATGAGGTCCAGTTCAACACATCGGAAGCTATGCCCGAATACCAGCCGGCATTACCCGCGATTTCATCTTTCAGTTCTCCTACTGAATTCTGCGTAGGTACTTTATAATGCCGTATCATGTGATTGTTAGATACATTAATTTCAGGAAACATCTCCGTCAGACGTGCAATAGGAGTTTCCTGATTGGACTGGCCGGAACAAAGCCAAACATCCCCCACCAGAACGTCACGAATAGCAAGTTCATTCACTTCCAAAAGAAAAGGGCCGCCTGCCTGCTGCGGCGGCAGAAGAACCAACCAATTTCCCTTTGCATCAGCTTCCGTATTATAATGCTTTCCCCGAAAACGTACAGTTACTTTCTCTCCGGGAGAAGCCCAGCCCCATATTTTTAATTCCGTATCACGTTGCAACACCATTCTGTCACTTACCAAACGAGGAAGTCTGACTTTAGCCGAAAGCGGCAGCGAAGCCGTACAAGCCAACAAAACAAGGCTAACAATAAAAAATATCCTTTTCATATTTGTATTAGAATTATTTACAGGTCAAAATTAGACAATCCTTCTGATACGGACCACCAAGTACGTAACACTTTCTTTAATAGGGATTACAAGTTCACCCTCAATGTTACCTTTTCTTTTTTCTATGTAACACCCCCATTAAAATTCATCATATCAGCGCCTCAAACCGCAGAATATATTGTCATATAACAACTGTAAATTTCAGCCAGATGTTTTTCCAAATTTTATAATCCATGATCCGATTTCAAAAACAGCATCCACAAATGCAGCATCCAGATGCTTCATAAAGCTTAAAAGCTACAAATAAAACATATCATAGTGAAGAATGTAACATATAAAACAAAAGATGTAACATACAACAAGTTTTGTGATACATATTCTAAAGTAAATTAAAAAGTAGTTGACTACCTTTGTAAAGTTTCATCAAACAGCCTATTTGAGAACTATATGAAGAAATTAATTCTATTTCTAATTTTAAACTGTTTAGCCATTGAATACATCATTGGTCAAAACAGTTTTTTACAAAAACAAGGAACCGCCACTCAGCTAGTAGTGCATGGAATGCCTTTCCTTATATTAGGAGGAGAATTAGGCAATTCATCTGCTGCTTGTCCGCAAGATATCGAACGTATTTTCCCGAAACTTAAAAAGATGGGCTTGAACACCGTATTGGTTCCCGTCTATTGGGATCTGACAGAACCGGTTGAAGGACAATTCGACTTCACGCTTACAGACAAAGCACTGCAACAAGCACGAGAGAATGATCTCAAAATTGTTTTTTTATGGTTCGGTGCCTGGAAAAATTCAATGAGTTGCTACGCACCTTTGTGGTTTAAAGAAAACCACAAGAAGTATCCACGTGCATATACCCAGAGCGGAAAGCCTCTTGAAATAGCCAGCGCTTTTTCCGAGGCTGTATACGAAGCCGATCATCGTGCATTTTCCCAATGGATGCAACACATAGCAACGGTCGACAAGGAGGAAGGCACAGTGATTATGATACAAATAGAAAATGAAATCGGCATGCTGGAAGATGCTCGTGACTATTCACGTGAAGCCAATAAGATATTCAACGCTCCTGTACCGGCTGAATTCATGACCTATCTACAGAAAAACAAAAAGGCGCTTCATCCGCAAATGTTGAAAAAATGGGAAAGTCAAGGATGTAAAAAGCAAGGCAATTGGCAAGAAGTATTCGGGGCAGACATCTACACCGATGAAATCTTCATGGCATGGCACTATGCCAAATATGTGGAAGGACTGGCACAAACAGCCCGTTCCATCTATAACATCCCACTATATGTCAATGCGGCAATGAACAGTAGAGGGCGCAAACCGGGTGAATATCCCTCCGCCGGTCCTTTGGCACATTTAATTGATGTATGGCATTGCGGAGCACCCAGCATCGATATTCTTGCACCCGACCTGTATGATAATGGATTCACAGACTGGGTAGCACGATATAAGTTACACAACAATCCTTTGTTCATTCCGGAGATCCGTCTGACAGATAATAACAGTGTCCGGGCATTTTATATTTTTGGCGAACACGATGCCATTGGCATCAGTCCATTTTCAATAGAAGACGGTTCCGACTCTCCTAACTCGCCATTAGTCCAAAGCTATGCCAAATTAACGGAGTTAATGCCTTTACTCACCAAATATCAGGGTAAAGGATTAATGAAAGGGTTACTTTTTGACAGTGAAAACAAAGAACGCATCATCGCAGATGATGATTTGACCATAACCGCCCGACATTTCTTCACTCTCCCTTGGGATCCACGCGCCACAAATGGCAGTATATGGCCCGAAGGCGGCGGTATTTTATTAAAGCTCTCTAAAAATGAATATATCGTAGCCGGCAGTGGCATCGTTCTGGAATTTGCCAAAACGTCAGAAAAGCAAACGATTGAAAAACAAAAGCAGTTGGGAGAAGACGGATTTGCTTTGAGAAATGACCAAATAAAAACGAAACATGACAAATTCAAAGGAATGCGTTGCGGCATCGGATATGTGGATGAAGTTAAAGTAGACAAAGACGGCAAGCTTCATTATGTCCGTCGGCTCAATGGAGACCAGGATCATCAGGGGCGCCATGTACGCATTTCTGTAGGAGACTTCAAGATATTACATGTACAACTGTACGAATATCAATAAACATGACAGATTCTTTTGAATTTGGCAATATGACAGAGAAGATATGAAAAGTTTGATTTATGATAAAATTAGGTTAGGAGTGGCAGTGCTACTTTACCTTTGCGCTACCTCATGGGCAGATGCAAAGGTAAAGTTGCCTGCTTTAATTTCAGACGGAATGGTGCTGCAGCGCGAACAGTCGGTCAAAGTATGGGGTACAGCGGATGCAGGCGAAAGTATCACCGTAAAGTTTCAGAAAAAGAGCTATCATGCTACCGCTGATGCCAACGGACGCTGGAGCATTACGCTGCCACCGTTGAAAGCAGGCGGTCCTTTCCCAATGCAAGTCAACGACATCAAACTGAATGACATTTTAGTAGGCGATGTATGGCTCTGCTCAGGACAGTCAAACATGGAACTGCCTGTGAGACGGGTAATGGATATGTTTTCTCAAGAAATACTCAGCTATAACAATGAGAAAATACGACATATCCTCATACCCCAGGAATACAATTTTCACGCACCTCAAGAAGAGCTCTCCGAAACAGGCTGGAAGACGCTGACGCAAGAAAATGTGATGGATTTCTCCGCCCTTGCCTATTTCTTTGCCAAAGAGATGTACGAAAAGACCGGCATACCAGTGGGGCTCATCAACTCCAGCTGGGGAGGTACTCCCGTAGAAGCATGGATAAGTGAAGAAGGGTTGAAGGAGTTCCCTTTATATATCAACAGTAAACGTCTGTATGAAGATGATGCCTATTGCAGCCACATCAAGAAATTAGAGGGTGAGAACTTCTACCGTTGGAACCTGTCGCTCTATCGCGGTGATGCAGGTCTGCACGAATCCATTCCCTGGTATGCAGCCAATTACGATGACAACAGTTGGCAAACAGTAAATATGTTTTCACAATCATGGGGCAATAACGGTCTGAACCCGATTGGCGGTTCCCATTGGCTACGCCAAGACATAGAGATACCGCAATCATGGAACGGTAAAGAAGCCACATTGCGTTTAGGCTGTATTGTGGATGCCGATTCCGTATATGTGAACGGAGTATTTGTCGGAACCACCGGTTACCAATATCCTCCCCGTATCTACCGGATACCTGCCGGTGTATTGAAATCCGGGAAAAACAATGTGACCGTCCGAATCGTCAGCAACGGCGGACAACCGAGTTTCGTACAGGAAAAACCATACAAAATTATCTGCGGCAACGAAGAAGTCAATCTGAAACAGGAATGGAAATACCGGTTAGGAGCTCCCATGCCACCCGCTCCGGAGATGATGTTCTTTTGGTACAAACCGGTATGCCTATACAACGCCATGATAGCTCCACTGCAAAACTATTCCATACGGGGAGTGCTATGGTATCAAGGCGAATCAAACGTATCACGCCGAAATGAATATGTGGCACTTTTATCGGCAATGATTGCCGATTGGCGTCGTACATTCAGCCAGTCCGAACTGCCTTTCCATATTGTAGAGCTGGCCGATTTTCTGTCGAAAGACGATCTTGACGGTCGGAGAGCTTGGGCGGAAATGCGTCAGGAACAAGCCAAAGCGGCCGCTGTCAATTCCAATACTTATCTCATACGTAACAGTGACCTGGGAGAGTGGAATGACATTCACCCGCTTGACAAAAAGACTTTAGGCAAGCGTGCAGCAGAAAGTGTTTTGAGTAACACAAAACAATGACACACCTTTTTTTAAATAATGATCCAACTAATAAAAATTTAATAGAATGAATACACTTAACCAAAAAGTGTCCATAGCCGAAAGATCGGTTATAGCCTCGGAGATTGTTCAGCGAACTTTGTGTTCCAGATGATGATGATTTACCAGACTAAGTTCTATACAGACGTATTTGGTCTGGAAGGAGCTGTTGCCGGTAGTGTAATGTTGTTAGCGCGTATTGTAGACGCCTTTGTAGACCCTACGGTGGGAATTCTGTCCGACCGCACAAAGTCCAAATGGGGTAAATATCGTCCATGGGTTCTTTGGACAGCTCTACCTTTCATGGTGTTTTACATTTTGGCATTTTACAATCCGGGCATTGAAGACAAAGGACTTGTGGCGCTGTACGCAACAATCTCTTACACCTTATTGATGACTCTGTATTCATTCAATAACACTCCTTATGCTTCATTGGGAGGTGTCATGACAAGTGACATTAAAGAGCGTAACAGCATAACCAGTATACGTTTTGTGGCAGCCACTATCGCACAATTCATCGTACAAGGCCTAACACTGCCGTTGGTCAGCAAGTTTGCCGGTGAATCCGGTGACAAAGGCCATGGGTGGCTTTGCACAATATCGTTGTTTGCCGTCATCGGTCTGGTATTCCTCGTCATTACTTTCTTTTCCGCACGTGAACGCATTACACCGCCGATCAGCCAAAAGACAGATACCAAACAAGATATTAAAGATGTTTTCAAGAACATACCATGGCGGGCTATGTTCATTCTGACATTATTCATATTTACGACCCTTGCCATGTGGGGAAGCGCAATGAACTATTATTTCGAGAACTATGTAGACGCCGGTGCGCTTTATGCCTTCCTTGACAAGATAGGCTTAGTGGCCACTGAAGCCGGAGACGGAGTAGGATACAGCATATTAAATGCTTTCGGATTAATAGTCAGCAGTCCGGACAAAGCATACGAGGTAGGTTTTGGCGTATTCAACATGCTGGGTGCATTGGTTCAGTTCTTTGGCGTAATCCTGCTTTCCAGTTTTCTGGCAAACCGTTACGGCAAGAAGCGCGTATTCATCATTTGCCTTGCGTTGACTGCACTGTTCACAGCCTTCTTCTATTTCCCCAACGAAACAGATGTAGAGACGATGTTCGTGCTGAACTTCCTCAAGAGCCTTGCATATGCCCCGACAGTGCCTCTGCTGTGGGCCATGATTGCCGATGTAGCCGACCATTCAGAATATGTCAACCACCGGCGTGCCACAGGCTTCGTCTTTGCCGGAGTTGTCTTTGCATTGAAAGCCGGTCTGGGCATCGGTGGCGCCATATTGGGTTTCCTTCTTTCCGGTTTCGGTTATGTGTCGGGAGCAGGAACGGAGCAGACAGACTCTGCCATCCAAGGCATCCTGCTTTCATCCAGTTTGATTCCTGCTGCGACATTCTTTGTAGGCGTTATCGCCCTCTACTTCTACCCCATTACCAAAGAGTATAACGAACGTATGCAGGCCGAACTGAAAGAACGAAGAAGCAAAGCAGACTATTAAAAGTTCAACAGCAATGCAAAAACAGGCAAGTAATAATTCAAATTCTATAAAAAATAATTCAATAACTTATAACTAAATTCTGATTCACCATGAAAAAAGAAATGAGATACTTAGTTCCGGGAGATTATATGGCAGACCCTGCCGTACATGTTTTCAACAACAGAGTTTACATCTACCCCAGCCATGACTGGGAAAGCGGTATCGAAGAAAACGACAATGGCGATCATTTCAACATGAAAGACTATCATGTTTTCTCCACCGACGACATTATGAACGGTGAAATCAAAGACCATGGAGTAGTCCTTCAGGTGGAGGACATACCTTGGGCAGGCCGCCAGTTATGGGACTGCGACGTAGCCCGGAAAGACGGAAAATATTATATGTATTTCCCCCTGAAAGACCAAAACGATATTTTCCGCATCGGTGTAGCTGTCAGTGACAATCCGGAAGGACCGTTCGTTCCTCAAGCCAATCCGATGAAAGGCAGTTACAGCATCGACCCTGCCATCCTGGATAATGGAGACGGTGATTTCTACATGTATTTCGGCGGTTTGTGGGGTGGCCAGCTGCAACGCTATCGCGACAATAAAGCTTTGGAATGTGCCGTTTTGCCCGAAGGCGACGAACAGGCTCTCCCCGCTCGTGTGGCCAAACTCAGCAAAGATATGCTGGAATTTGCAGAAGAGCCGAAAGCCGTTGTCATTCTGGATGAGAATGGCAAACCTCTGACGGGAGGCGACAATGAACGCCGTTTCTTCGAAGCCAGTTGGATGCACAAATACAACGGCAAATATTATTTCTCCTACTCCACCGGCGATACGCACCGCTTGTGTTACGCCATCGGCGACAATCCTTACGGACCTTTCACCTATCAGGGTGTCATCCTCACGCCGGTAGTGGGTTGGACCACGCACCATGCCATTGTAGAGTATAAAGGAAAATGGTATCTGTTCCACCACGACTGTGTGCCTTCCAATGGAAAGACATGGCTCCGCAGTCTGAAAGTCTGCGAACTGGAATATGACGCCAATGGCAGAATAATCACTATCGAAGGACAATAATCCGATGCACCAAGATGCCAATGTGCCGCTGACATACTTGCGGCATAAAGGCCATTCATCAACTTGTAAGTTTAATGACATGAAATACAGAATATTTTCGCTTTTCTATATTGCAATAGTATTCGTTACCCAAATGGCTGCCGAAGACGGTAGCCATTTGTGGCTTCGACTACCGGCCAATGCCCATGCCGAAATTTCCGCCCCCCGCCAATCACCTACGCTAAACATAGCTGTCGAGGAGTTGCAGCAGGCATGGAAAGGAGCCCCTGTCCGGCTCGTTATACAAAAGGACAAACAGTTGCAAGCGGAAGGTTTCCGCATCCGGCATGAAGATAATAAGATCACCCTCACATCTCCCACCGAAACAGGATTGCTCTATGCCGCCTATCACTTGCTCAGGATGCAAGAGACCGGACAGAACGTGGTTGAGGCTCAAACAACAGAGAATCCCGCCTACAACCTGCGCATCCTCAACCATTGGGACAATATGGACCGCACCGTAGAACGCGGTTACGCAGGACAATCACTTTGGAATTGGGAAGAACTGCCGAATACACTGTCCGACAGATATAAGGAATATGCCCGCGCCAATGCTTCCATCGGCATCAACGGCACTGTGCTGAACAACGTAAACGCTTCCCCAAAAATCCTTTCTGCCGAATACCTGCAGAAAGTAAAAGCATTGGCAGATATTTTCCGCCCGTACGGACTGCGTGTGTACCTCTCCGTTAATTTTGCATCCCCTATGGCTCTCGACAGTCTGAGCACTGCCGATCCTCTTGACAAAGAAGTCATCCGCTGGTGGAAAAACAAGGTTAAGGAAATCTACCGCATCATCCCCGACTTCGGCGGCTTCCTGGTGAAAGCCAATTCGGAAGGGCAGCCCGGTCCCTGCGACTTCGGACGTACCCATGCCGAAGGCGCCAACATGCTGGCAGATGCGTTGAAGCCTTACAAAGGCATCGTTATGTGGCGCGCTTTTGTATACAGTCCTTCCGATGCCGACCGCGCCAAACAAGCATATCTGGAATTTGAGCCTTTGGATGGGCAGTTCCGCAACAACGTCATCGTCCAAGTAAAGAACGGACCGATAGACTTCCAGCCCCGCGAACCGTACAGTCCATTGTTCGGTGCGATGCAGCATACACCGCTAATGGCAGAGTTCCAAGTGACACAGGAATACCTGGGACACTCCAACCATCTTGCTTATCTGGCACCGATGTGGAAAGAGTTCTTCGAATTCGTAGCGCCCGCTTCCTTAAAGGCGGTAGCCGGTGTAGCCAACATAGGTACAGATGCCAACTGGTGCGGACACACCTTTGCGCAAGCCAACTGGTATGCTTTCGGCCGCCTGGCATGGCAACCCTCTTTATCTTCCGGAAACATTGCCGATGAATGGCTGAAGCAAACGTTCGGTTCCCAGCCCTCGGACATCAATGCCCAACTAAAGAAGATGATGCTCGACAGCCATGAGGCTGTGGTGAACTACATGATGCCCCTCGGCCTGCACCACATCTTCGCATGGGGACATCATTACGGCCCCGAACCTTGGTGCAGCATCCCCGGCGCCCGTCCGGACTGGCTTCCGTCCTACTATCACAGAGCCGACAAACAAGGGATAGGCTTCGACCGCAGCAGCAAAGGAAGCAATGCCGTTGCACAATATCCGGAAACTTTGGCTAAACAATACGACAACATCGACACTTGTCCCGAAGAATATCTCCTGTGGTTCCACCACGTGCCCTGGAGCCACCGCATGAAAAGCGGGCGCAGCCTATGGGACGAGCTCTGCCACCACTACGACAATGGAGTCCGGCAAGTCAGAGACTTTCAGAAGATATGGGACGCCGCCGAAAAGTACATTGATGCGGAACGCTTCCATGAAGTACAGTCCAAGCTGAAGATACAAGCCCGCGATGCCGTTTGGTGGAAAGATGCTTGCCTGCTTTATTTTCAGGAATTCTCAGGCATGCCCATACCTTACGAAATCGAGCGCCCCATACACGAGTTGAAAGACTTGCAGAAGGTACATCTCCCCATCAGCAACTACGAATGTCCCACCAAAGAACTGCTGAATAAAAACAGATAAGGAAAGACACATGCAGGCGTGGCAGAAAGACGTGACAGATACCATTCTTCACCTCTCTCTGCCACGCTTGTTTATACCCCCTTAAAGAACACCATCAGTTTATTAGGAATAAACCGTAAGTTTAATAGGAATAAACTTGCAATTTAAAGCCAATAAACTGCCAGTTTAATTCGGTGAAACAAAAATAAACTTTTGGTGAAACAAATCCTCCCTTTTCTCTCTGTGAAATATTACGTTATTGAGTTTTTTTCCGTAATTTTGTCAACACAAACAATATACTATGATGAGACAAAAATCAGCAATCTGTTTTTTATATCTGTTCCTCTCTGTTTTATGTTACGGGCAAACAGGCAAACTCTTTACTGTGGACAACGAGTTGTCAAGCAGCATGGTCAACAGTATCTATCAGGACAAAGAAGACATTATATGGATTGCCACCGAAGACGGACTGAACCGATACGACGGCGCCAAATTCAGCGTATACAAACATGACTCCCACGATGAACATTCCCTGCAGAACAATTATGTCCGTATTCTTTTTGAAGACAAGAAAGGCACCTTCTTTGTAGGCACATTAAACGGCCTGCAGACATACGATCGTGCAACCGGCGTTTTTTCCCACATTCCCATGACCTTCAGAGAAGGAGGTAGACTGGAAGCAAATGTGTCCGCCATTATTGAGCGCGACAACGGAGAAATATTAATAGGTACATCCGGACATGGAATATTCTTGCTGAATGTCACAGAAGGACGCATGACAGCCCGGCAACTGCCCGGGTTTGTCCCAAGCTATCTCATCAACCAACTCTACGAAGACCGTAACGGAACATTGTGGGTAATCACCAATGACAAAGGAATATACAGCGTAGACGCCAACCAAAGGGTGACGCACTATCCGAATGGGAGAGAAATGGTGTGGCCGTCTTCCATCTGCGAAGACAAAACAGGAAATATCTACGTGGGATGCCTGAAAAACGGACTGTTCAAATACAATCCTCAAACAAACGGCTTCACCCGCATTCAATGTCCTTCGCATCCGGAACTGCCCGTCAAGACCCTCTATAACATGAACCAGGATGAAATCTACATCGGAACCGACGGAAACGGAATGAAAGTGTATAACGTCCAGCAGGGACAGATAATGGAAAGCCCTGTCAACATTACCAGTTTCAACTTTGACAAGTCCAAGGTACACTCCATCCTCAAAGACAAGCAAGGGAACATATGGCTGGGATTCTTCCAGAAAGGAGTTATGATAGTGCCACCCGTTATCAACAACTTCAAGTACATGGGATATAAATCGTCCACCCACAACACAATCGGTTCCTGCTGTATCATGTCCGTATGTAAAGACCATTCCGGCTCCTATTGGATAGGGACAGACAATGACGGCATCTACCGCATAGCCCCGGACGGAAAGCAACAGGCGCATTTTGAGCAACGTCCGGGCATCGGCCACTCGGTATCCTCCACCATTATGAGCATCTGCGAGGACTCGGACCGAAACCTGTGGATAGGTTCGTACCGCGACGGACTTGCCAGACTGAATCCTCAGACCGGACATTGTGAATACATCTATCTGCCGGATAAAGACCAAAAACCGGTACAAAGCATATACAGTATCATTGAAGACAAACACAGGCAGCTTTGGGTAGGCGCTATGGGAGCAGGACTTTACCGTATCAATCTGGACACCAAAGAAATATACCGCTGCCCCAGTACCGCAAACGGTTTTGAATACCGTCCTTTAAGTAATATACTACACAATTCATGGATTAACTGTCTGCTGTGTAGTACAAACGACAAACTTTACATTGGCACCTATGACGGTTTAGGCTGTCTCGACATCCCAACAATGGATTTCGTCTCCACTTACGAGATAAACAGACTGCTGCAAGGCGATGTGATTTATGCACTTTATGAGGATTTGCATCACAACATCTGGGTGGGAACCTCACAGGGACTGAAGCAATTAAATCCCCAAACACAGAAAGTCAGGGAATATACCATATCCGACGGCCTTCCCAGCAATTCCATTTCTGCCATCGAGGGAGACGCCAACGGTAACCTATGGATAAGTACGAACTTCGGCATATCCCGCTTCAATCCCGGTACACAAACATTTGTCAATTTCTATGCAAGCGACGGCCTGCAAGGAAATGAATTCAGCAAAGGGGTATCATTTGCCAGCACCCAAGGAGAAATTATCTTTGGAAGCACCAGTGGTATTACCTACTTTAACCCCGGAGAAATCACAAGCCCCAACAAAAACCCGGAAATACGCATCACAGACTTTTACGTGCACGATAAAGCGGTAAGATTGGGCATGAAATCCGGACGCTACGATATTGTCACAACCTCTGTGACGAATTCCGACAAGTTCCACCTGTCGCACAAAGACAACTCGTTCAGCATCGAACTCTCTGCCATGGAGTTTTACAGTCCTGAGCGCATCAGCTATTCCTATACATTCAACAGCAATACATGGGTGAATCTGCAGTCCGGTGTCAACCGAATATCATTCAGCGAACTGACACCGGGCACTTATCACTTCCAAGTAAAGGCAAGGGACTATAATTCCTATTCCGAAATAAAAAAACTGACTATTATCATTTCCCCGCCCTGGTATGTCTCATGGTGGGCAAAAACCATATATTGCCTGGCGGCTGCCATCATCGCCATTTTCATCATAGTGCAAATACGCCAACGGTATCGCGCACGCCAGGAAATGCTGGAACATATACATGCCGAGCAACTGAATGAGGCCAAGTTACAGTTCTTCATCAACATCTCCCACGAGATACGCACCCCGATGTCGCTCATCATAAGTCCGTTGCAAAAACTAATGGCAACGGACTCCGATACGGAACGCCAGCAAAGTTACAATATAATCTACCGCAACGCCGAACGCCTTCTGCGCCTCGTCAACCAACTTATGGACATCCGAAAAATAGACAAAGGCCAGATGCAACTCAAGTTCCAGGAAACGGATATCGTGAGCTTCATACAGGACTTGCATTATACATTTGCCTACCAAGCCAACACCAAACATATCAAACTGGCCTTTCATTCCGAAGTGAAAGAACTGAAAGCATGGATAGACCCGAAGAACTTCGATAAGGTTATCTTGAATATACTCTCCAACGCATTCAAATTCACACCGGAAAATGGTAACATACAAATCCGCTTACGCACCGGCAATGATCCGGATGCCGCTGAGAAAGCGTTGAGCCACTATTTCGAAATCAGTATAGAAGATGACGGAATCGGCATCAATGAAACCGAATTAGAACGTATCTTCGACCGCTTTTATCAGATACGCAACAGCCAAAACAACTCAAACATAGGTACGGGAATCGGGCTGCATCTCACCCGCTCACTGGTAGAGCTGCATCATGGCAGCATCACCGTTGAGAACAATCAAGGAACCTCCGGATGCCGTTTCATCGTCCGTCTGCCCTTAGGAAAGGAACATCTCAAACCGGAAGAGATAGACAATTCAGCCATTAAGCAGGATTCCGTACACATAACTACGGCGTTGCCCACACCACCGCTTATAGAAGCATCCCCGAAAACACGCTCAAAATCCAAGTATCGCGTACTAATCGTGGAAGATGATGATGAAATACGCCGCTACATCTGCCGGGAACTGGGGCGCGACTTTCACATGCAAGAGTGCTGCAATGGCAAAGAAGCATTTACACAGATTCTCAAAAAAGCTCCTGATTTAATTATCAGTGACATCATGATGCCCGAAATGGACGGTATGACTCTCTGCTCAAAAGTGAAACAGAACATTAATATCAACCACATTCCCGTTATCCTGCTCACAGCCAAAAGTCGTGAAGAAGATAATCTGGAAGGACTCAGCATAGGGGCCGATGCCTATATAACGAAACCTTTCAGCATTGAAATACTCCGGCAAAGCGCTGTCAACCTGATCAAGAGCCGGGAAAGACTGAGAAACAATTTCCAGGGCAGCCAGGCACAAAAAGAGCGAATCCAGAAATTAGAGATAGAATCACCGGATGAACGCCTATTGGACCGCATTATGAAAGTTATCAATGACAATATAGCCAACCCGGAACTGAGTGTCGAAATGGTAGCTGAAACCGTAGGCATCAGCCGCGTCCATCTGCACCGTAAACTGAAAGAGCTGACCAACCAGTCCACTCGCGACTTGATACGCAACCTCCGGCTGAAACAAGCAGCAAGCCTGCTGGCAAGCAAACGCCAAAGCATCAATGAAGTTGCAGCCCTGACAGGTTTCACCAACGTTGCCTATTTCTCAACCGCCTTCAAAGAGTTATACGGAATGACGCCTACTGCCTATATGGAACAGAATGCAGCATCGGCATCTTCCGACACAGAGTGATACAAATGAAAGGGGTTGTTTCATTCAGAAACAACCCCTTCATCTGTCTAAAAGACCTTGTGTTTAAGAGTCTCTTTATTTGTCTCTCTGACAAGGAGACTCATTCATAAATAAATAAGTTTTCCGGTAGCCGCCAAAATCCACCACGATCTTCTCAAATACAATTCCCGGATCCAAAGGTTTCAATGTAAGGGTCTGCAACCCATTCTGCGGTGCCGGTAACTCCAGTTTCACCTTACTTTCAACCACTCTTCGGGCAACTGTGGGGTATAAAGCTGTGTACACATTCTCCGGTTCTTCATTCAAATTGGCATTGAAATTAATTGTTTCTACATTGCCGCCGTTAAAGCCCACTTCATATTTATGCCCTTTTATATCGTGAAATGCCAGTGTTGATTTCACCACAATGTGGACAGTTACTTCCGTAATATCTTTGGGTATTTCCATTTTATAAGAAAGGGAAGCACCGGCAACATCTTTAGTGTAAGGCATCAACGCCATACCGCTCAATGTACGTCCCATATAAGGAATAACCGTCCATTGTGCCTCGTCAGCGTCCTTCTTCTCAAAATAGTGTTCGGCTTCCATTGCCACTACACCGTCCGAGGATTTGAAAACATATCCCCCCACAGCATTTTCCGGTTCTTCGATGCGATATACCTCCGGCTGCTTATCTGCCGGGAAATTATCATTCCACGAAGTATAACCGATGTGCTTCTGTATCATCATGTTTTTCCATTTACCTCCCGACATCACATTGTTGTAGTCATCGCACAAGTCCTTGTCACGCTTAAAAGTCTGTTCAACCTTGTCGGCCCAATAATTTGCCTGCGGATTATTCTCCTTGTAAAGCTTATGGTTCATAGCTTGCGCATAGTACATCTCATACAAATTGGCCATTGCCTGCACAGGGAAAAGAATCAGTTGCTTATAAGCATCCTTATATTCCGGTTTGAGTGCCGTATACTGGCGCAACGCTTCCGCTTCGAGCTTAATAAACTCATCAGAAACCTGCTTCCACTCTCCGGTCTCCAGATTGTAAGTCTTGCGGTCAAGCATTTCAGCAGTAACTCTACCGGCATATTTACTATATAAATTCAAAATGCGCATAGCCTCGTCCGCCTGCTCTTCACCAAACTGCTGGGCGCAGAATTGACGTGGATGATCCAACAGGTTATCAACCGTATAGCGTTTGGGATTCCAAGCCATGTCGAGGAATAAAGTGATGGGATATTCCATCGGTTTCAAGTCGCCGACGTTAAGTACCCACAGCTTGTCAACTCCATAATCGTAGGTCAACTGCAATTGTTCCCACATATTCTGAATCGGAGTCACATTGAGCCATTTTGTGTTTCGGGGTGCTCCCACATAGTCCACATGATAATAAATACCCCAACCTCCGGGACGTTTTCTTTCTTCCGGATTCGGCAAACGACGTACATTTCCCCAATTATCATCGCTCAACAGCATGATCACATCATCGGGTACTCTGAGCCCCATGTCATAAAAACGCTGCACTTCTTTATACAAAGCCCATACCTGCGGACGTTTTTCCGGAGCCTTCCCCGTCACTTCCTTAATGATGCGCCGTTGGTTCTTGAAAATCTTTTCCATTAAACGCATATTCTCTTTGTCGCGCGATACATATTTATCATCCTCTCCTTCTTTTCCACCCATAGGTGTATCGCCATCTCCCCGCATACCGATAGTTATCAAGTCCTCCGTATCAACGGCACGTTCAATGCCTTCACGAAAAAAGCGGTCAATCACTTTCTGGTTGGAAGCATAATCCCACGCACCATACTCTTTACGTTTTCTCGCCCACTCCTGATGATTGCGCGCCATAGGTTCATGGTGGGATGTACCCATAATAACTCCCATTTCATTGGCCGTCTTGCTGTTTTCCGGATCATCCGCATAGAAGCTCCAACCCCACATCGCAGGCCACATAAAGTTACCGCGCAGACGCAAAATAAGTTCAAACACACGTGCATAGAAACGATGATCGCCATAGTTCGTGCCATAAGTATGTTTCACCCAACCTGTCAAACAAGGGGCCTCATCATTCAAGAAAATGCCACGATACTTCACAGCCGGCTCGCCCGCCGTATAGCTTCCACGAACAATAGACAAATTCTGCTGAGGAACCACCGGTACATCAGCCCAGTCATACCAAGGAGAAACACCTATCTGTTCTGAAAGCTCGTATACTCCGTAAATTGTTCCGCGCTTGTCACTTCCTGCAATGACCAACGCTTCTTCCACATCCTTTAAAGGAGCAGACACTACCGTCATCAAATATTTTTCATTCTTACCGTTCAGCAATGAAGCGTCTATCTTCTTCGATTTCACCAGTTCTTTGATATAACGGCTTCTAAGAGTGCCCACTATAACCATACGCTTGGCACCCGGCTCGAACTGCAAATCAGCAGTCTTACCGGTTACCAGCTTAAAATCGTTCTGAAGATTTTTTGCCGCTATCATCACACCGGCATCTTCCTGCTCATCTATCAATATGGCATTGGGCGCTCCATTTTCCACAAGCGTAAAACGGTCGGAAGCCAATTGGCTAAAGGTTATCCCCTTATTATCTATGGCCCCTGCATTCAAACACAAAACGGAAAGTAATAACAGCCCCAAACTTTTTTTCATTTTCATAATGTGAATTCTTTATTTATCATATGTAACAGTGAGGAATTTACAGTTCCCCCTTAATTTATAAACAATTATTTATGTTTACAGCGCATTATCAATTCAACGTAGCTCTTTCAAACATATATTCCTTACCGGGTTCTGTCTCTACATCGTACTCGTAAACCTTATAAAGTACGGGCAACTGAAGCGTATTCAAGCTCTTCGATTTCAGAGGTGCCGCAACTTCAGCCGGTGCATATAGCATATTCGGACAATCGCCTACCGCCGGTTTCAAGCCATCTCCCTTTAAAGGAACATAACTGCGAATACGCAACATACCACCAATACGCGAATGTACTTTAGCCTTAAGCAGTTGCGCTCCTTCCCATTGCATGTCAACAACAAAACCGCCACGAGCTACCAAACCACTGATACTTCCTTCATTCCACTCCTCCGGCAAAGCAGGAAGCAATTGTACTGCCCCATCATGGCTTTGCAGCAACATTTCAGCCACACCTGCCGTATAGCCGAAATTACCGTCTATCTGGAAAGGAGGGTGTGCATCAAACAAATTGGGATAGGTACGGCCTTCGGGAAATTCCCGCATTTTGTCGTCGCCCGGAAGAATACGAAGCATGTTCTTTATAATTTTATAAGCATGATTACCGTCGAGCATACGTGCCCAGAAGTTTATTTTCCAACCGATACTCCAACCTGTCGCAGCGTCACCCCGTTGCAAAAGTGTGTTTTTAGCTGCTTGAAAAAGTTCGGGATGAAGCCGCGGTGATATCTGGTTACTTGGATACAAACCATAGAGATGTGAAATATGACGATGATCATCACGAGGATTATCAGCATCTATCAACCATTCCTGAAGCTGATTATGACGTCCTATCTGCATAGGCGGCAACTGCTTGAAAGCAACGGCCAAGGAATCTTGATATGCCTGGGACTCACCTAATATACGGGCTGCAAGCATTGTATTATAAAGTGCATCGAAAGCTATCTGATTGTCCATAGTACATCCTGCAGTAATGGAAGAACCGGCATACCCATGTTCAGGCGATACAGAAGGAGCTGTTACCAACCAACCGTTCTGAGGATGTTTCACCAAATGGCTCAAATAAAAATCTGCCGCGCCTTTCATTACCGGATAATAGCGGCGCAAAAACTCTTTGTCACCGGTGAAAAGATAATGCTGCCATAAGTGCTGTGTAAGCCAAGCCCCCCCATTGGGCCACATTCCGAAATAGGCAGCATCTATCGGCCCACAAGCACGCCACAAATCTGTATTGTGATGAGCCACCCAGCCACGTGCTCCGTAAACAGTTTCAGCAGTTTTCTTGCCGCTTACGCTCAAATCGCTAACCATATCAAAAAGCGGTTGGTGGTTTTCCGACAAGTTTGTCACTTCGGCAGGCCAGTAATTCATTTCCGTATTAATATTGATCGTATATTTACTGTCCCAAGGAGCATATACGCTATTGCACCACAAACCTTGCAGATTAGCAGGCTGTCCACCGGGTTGCGAAGAAGAAATAAGCAAATAACGACCATACTGAAACATCAGTGCCATAAGGTTCTGGTCCTTTCCTTCACCAAAAGCAGCAACCCGTTTATCTGTCTCCAACGTAGATGTTTCGGTAGAAGGTATGGAGAACTTCACACGATCGAACTGCTTCTTATAGGCAGCTATATGATTGGCCAGAGCTTGCTCATACGGTATTTTTACAGCACGTTTCAGGCTGGTAGAAACGAGCTTTGAAGCATTACCACTCACATCATGATAGTTCACGAAGTTCGTCGCAGCAGATATGTAAAGAGTCGCTACGGTAGCTTGGTTTACAACCACAGATTCATTCGACTTTCCGGACTTTCCATTATGTTTCACCAATACCCTGCATTCGGCATTTAATGCCGCAGGAATCCCTTCCTGCTCCGCACCTTCACATTTCACTATCAGTTCATTTCCCTTAGCCGTTACCGCATGTTTCAATGGTGAGTTATAACTCAAATCAAAGTTCAACGCTTTCGGCTTATCAGCCTCCATGCGTACAACAATTACATCATCGGCAAACGACGAAAAGACTGTGCGTGTATATGTCACCCCATCCACCATATATCGGGTAACGGCTACGGCATTTTCTATATCCAGTTCACGATAGTAGTTTTCAACATTCTTATGTTCCGGTTGGTTTATGAACAAACTGCCCATGGTGAGAAAACGCATACCATGCTGTCCGGTAAAAAAATTCTCATCTATCATTTTTTGTGCTTCCGACAGACGGTTGGCGAACACAAGCTCACGCACTTTAGCCAAAGCCCCTTTTCCTTTCGGATTGTCATTGCTATAAGGACCGCCTGCCCAAAAAGTTTCTTCATTCAGCTGAATTTCTTCCTTATCTGTACCACCGTAAACCATAGCGCCCAAACGAGAGTTACCCACCGGCAACGCTTCTACCCAGCGATGTGCCGGTGCCGAGTACCATAATTTCATCCGAGTTGCTTCCTGCTTGTTCACCAATGCCCTATATCCCAACAACTGCAACATTGTTTCAGCATAACGTGCACCCAACATGCGGTATCCACGAGCGGTAAAATGCAGATTATCCCCTGCTGCCGGACAACCGGCAGATGAAACGACATGCGCCGTTGGGATTACCTGTGGCAGTGTATCTATGATTTCATTCATACTTGCACAAATACCCTTTTGGTCGGCATGTACCACTTCTCCGGCCAAAAGAGGCACTTCCTCCGCTTTCAGATTTAAATCAGCCAATAAGTTTTCATAAACGCCTTTCAGTTTTTCCGGCCATTCCCTGTCACCTGTATTTGATTCCCCCTGATGCACCAGAATACCTTTAATCACCCCGTCTTTCTGTGCTCTCTTAGCTAAGTCTACCAACCAAGCATACGGATTATTATCATAAGACTTCACGATATTTTTCAGCCAACCCGGTTGAGTAGCAATATGTTCTGCACAATTCTCTTTATCGAACAGTTCAATACGACATCCCCCGATAGCCACATTGATAACACCCACTTTGACATTCGGTGGCAGATTATCCACCATAGTACGTCCAAAATAGTCGCAAGGGGTCAGTCCCGTATGGCAACGAGACAATGGAGGAAGAGCCTTATACCACTCTCCTTTTACTCTTCCGCGCTCAGGACAATCCACAGCAGACATCATCAAGAAACGTTCGCTTATTCCTATGCTATCCTGCGGCTCCACGCGTGCGTTGCCTTCCATATTAGATTGCCCGAAAGCCAAATAAATATGAAAGTCCCTATCTTGCGCGTACATAGCTGAGCAGCTCCCTAAAAAAAGGCATACCAGCAATAAATCAATCACTCTGTTTTTCATTTCTATTTTTCAATTTTATAATAATTAATGTCCTTGAGGAAATATAATCCGATAGTTCCCGCTCAAATGCATAAAAGCAAACAAACGAAGTAGTCCGTCATAATAAGCGTCAAAATAACCGTCATCGTAAGGCACGTGTTTGACATTCCATAAACGATCGACAAACTCCCGGCTCTTATCATGTGTACAAACCAATGAGACCGCAGCAGTAGTAGCAACCAGTCCCAAAGAATGTCTCAATTTCTTATACCCTCCGGCACCCAGCAGTTCTGTCACCGTTGTACCATCTACATTGTATTGATCTACAAAGCTATCTATACCTTGGGAATAAAAAAAGTTTTGTATCTTATTTCCATATTCTTGCTGCCATTTTCTGTCCGCACATGCCCATGAATAATCCAATGCTATATTCATAGGTACACGCCATGAATCAAAACGAAAAGCATCTCCTATAACCCGTTTACTGCCAAGCAATGTGCCATCATAGTTATTATAATCAGGATTAAGCCCTGTTACAGGGTGAATACTTTTATGCAAATATTCACGACTTTTCCGGGCACACGCCCGCCAGAATTCGCTCCTGCCGTCTTCTGCCCACCTGGCCCATACCTCATAAAATGCGGGAACATGGTAAGAAGGATCCGTAAACCTTCCTCCAAAAGGATCCGGCGTAAATGTTATCAACTGATGTTCCAAATTAATCAAAGGGGCAACACGCTCCATACCTATTTTCTGCATCGAGCAATCCAATATGTTTTGAGCCTCGGCAAGATAATTAATTCCCGTTGAATTACCCCAACGATTAGAAGCAAAAATAAGTGATGTTACATAATAAAGTTCCCCATCGGACGCCGGTCCTTGAGCATTACGCGTGCCGTCCGTCTTACAGCTCCATGCAAAATAACCTTTCAGCGGTCCCTCCTGATGCTGCATATATTTCTTGCCCCATCGCCACAAACGATCAAAAATATCTTTCCTATCAAACTGAACGGCAATCATCAATCCATAAGACATTCCCTCTGTACGTACATCATGATTTTTTATGTCGCTGATATAAGCCATTGAATCCCCCACTTCAAAATAGACCTTATCCGGTCCATAAAAAACACTTTCGAATACCGATTTCAACTTTTTATCAATGTCCTTTTGCTTATAGCCCAATTCCGCAAAGAGATTACGATAGCGTCTCGTTGCAAAAGCACCTTTGGTATAGGGCAGCCTCTCTTCGCCTAAACGTTCTATCTCATTTGCCCAAGGCATCCATTTCAAATAGTCCACATCCTCAAACATATCCGCTTTCGAAACAAAGGTATCTACGTCTGTTTTACCCAACAGAAATTTATCAATAAAAGCTTCCACTTCCGGATACTGACTCTCCGGCAACATACAATGCATATGACCTCCCTGAATAGAAAAGCCCATACGATCTTCTATGCCAAAAGCCTTCCATACCATTCGTGCAGCCTGACAAGATACGTAGTTCGACTCTTCTGCCAACCATTCATAATCTGTATTTCCAAGTACCAGCAAAGCACGAGGAGCAATCAATGCTGCCAGTTCATGATGATCAATCGGCAACCGATTTACATTCTTACCTGCAAACTGGCGCATACTCTCCAAAAACCATGCATAACTGGTACGCCCCAAAGTTTCCACATTTCCTAAGGTTTCCGAAACACGCCAAGCATCAACCCCTCCGCCTCCGGGTTCTTGGGCGATAGTCAACGCAATACGCTCATCAAAAGCACCTGCAAACAATGCCATTTTACCGGCAAATGAACAACCGGATACTGCCAAATGTGAAAGATCGATACGCGATTTTTTTCCAACCTTTTCCAACCCATCAATCAATCGGCTGATCCCCCATGGCCATGCACAGTAAGCCCCCATATCCGTTTGATCTGGATATAAACGATTTATCGGCTCATTACCACGCTTTTGTGTATGAGACATGACCTGTGTGAAATTAAATGTAATCTGTGCGATTCTCCTTTTATCAAACAACTGTACCGGAAGAGAACCTGTGGGTCTGCCAATCCCAATAATAGCAGGAAAAGGGCCATTGCCCTCAGGATACTTGATAGGAGCCGTCAATAGCAGCGTCTCACCATTCTCATGTACAACAACCCGCAGCGTATCGTTAATTAAAGTAGCCTCTATACTATCCTTTGAGACAACCGGCTTCATCCCCAATTCATAATGTTGTAATTGACGGGCTATCTCAAAACGATGACGTTCCCAATCCTTGAAGTCTGTTGAACGCCCGCTTCCATCAGCCCATGCAAAAGGATCCGGAAGAGTAGTTATCTCCGGCAATTTGTCTATTGCAGGCATCTCGGGAACACGAAAGTTGTCATTTGCACATTCTTTGTCATAGACCAAAGGTATCGCTGTTTGCCCGAAAGTCATCATCTGAGATAATAACAAAGCAACTAAAGTAATTCTCGTTTTTTTTGTGTTTGCCATAATATGTAATTTTTTAAGGTAACATGCCTCTACTTTTTAAAGAAATGATATAGCAAGGGAATATCAGCCAATTATCACCATTCCGCCATTGCAAGGAATAGTGATTTGCACTTCTTGCCTTTTGTTTAATTTTACAGTCTGCAAATCTCCCTCTAAATCTTTATTATCGCTATAAACTTTCACTTCTTTTCCTGCTTCAATCATAGGAAGTTTTACTTTTAACTTCAATGGCTCTTTTTGCGCATTTACTCCGGCAATGTACCAAGTATCCGCATGGCGACGGGCAAGCAAAATGTATTTTCCCGGATAACCGTCGATAAACTTCACCTCGTCCCAAACTGAAGGAACGGTCTTCATAAAGTCCATAGCCCAAACAGGGGCATCAGTCAAATTATTAGGAGCTAAAGCGAAATGCTGTACAGGACTTTGAAATAGGACAGCCGTAGCCAATGCAAACACATCGGAAGTAACACGACAGCTGCCACCCGGTTTATTCCCTGCATTATAATATTTATTCAAAGCGCTGCCACCAAAATCCATACTTCCCACCGTATTGCGTATAAACGGGTGTAAACAAGCATTGAATGATTCAGCATCACAACTGCCCTGAGAGAAATGCAGATTTTCACTGGCAAGTACAGCTTCACAAGCTACAAAATTAGGATACATCCGTTCCCATCCGCGAGGTAGTGTACAACCATGGAAAATAACCATCAGTCCATAATCATTGGCATCTGCAAGAATATCTTCATAAAGCTGCATGGTTACCTGCTTGTCACTGCCGATAAAATCAACTTTTATTCCTCGTATACCTATACTTTGCATCCATTTCATTTCTTTCCGGCGCATAATTGTATTATTCATAATGCCTCTCGGAGATTGAGGAGCATCATTCCAATACCCGTTGGAGTTATACCAAAGATAAAGTGCCACCCCTTTAGATGCAGCATAATCAGCCAATTCAGCTATCTTGTCCCGTCCTACCCAGCTATCCCATAGCGCATCGACCAATACGGAACTATAACCCATATCCGCACTAAAGTCAATATAGCGTTTTTGTTCATCATAGTTCATGCTATTATCACCACCAATAATCCAACTCCATGTACCGCATCCATACTGGAATTCCTGCGAAGCTTCATATAACGGTTTTACCACATCAAACATAACAGTAGTTTCCACTATTGGCGCCAATGTTCTCCCAACAGTGACAGTACGCCAAGGAGTTTCACCCGGCAAGGCCATACCCGGTGATACTGTTCCATTTCCATTATATTCACCTTCTTGTGGAAAACCGATTGTGTACAATCCATTTTCTTTTCCCAACAAGCGGCTTCCGCAATAAGCGCTACTTACTCCGGTTTCTGAAATCAATACCCAACCTTTATCTTCATTCTTGAACAGACAAGGAAAAGTATAACCATTCCCCCAACCGTTCTTCCCTATCACATCGTCCACTGTATAACTTGTTTCATAACTGGGAGATGTCCTTGCAAATCCCCCATCGGCGCTGCCTGCGGACAAAGGAAAGTCGTACTGCCCTTGGGAAGCACAAATCCTGTAGCCTCTTTCTTTACAATACAACACAATGTATTGCCTTGTGGATAAATCCGATATTTAAATGCTATGTCATGATTGCTAACTTGAAAAACGATATCATATATCTTTTTTCCTTCTTTGGAGAATGTGTAAGTCTGCACATTTGCCTGATATTGCGGATTACTATTCTTAATCGTAAGAAGCTGATATTCTTCATTGACAGATGAAAGCTGACCAACGTTAGTTAATGCCATCTGCTGAGTAAAATCCCCAAGATTTGTTTCGATTCCTAATGGAGATTTCTGAAGGAAAGTGACACCTTCATATAACACACTGTAAGAAGGCATTCCCCCTTCATCCGACACAATAACACACAATTTCCCGTCCGGACCATACAACTTACTTTCTTCGCCAAATGCAAACACACTTGCCCAAACAAACACACAAAAAAAACAAGATATGTTTTACCATTTTCTTTTAGATTAATTTTTTAGTTAACTATATATTTGCAAAGAAAAGCATCCTTTATCAAATTGCATTCTGACCATGTTTCAGAAACTTTCGCCTATGTTACAAATTGGCTTCTTTTACGCATATACTTCTTCTAAAAGCATTAAAATTCATCATAAAATCATATTTCGTCAAAAACTTTATAGAAATTATCAGGCATAACGAAAGTTTCCATAAATTTGCCCTTAATAGAAAACACGCAATACGAAACACATAATCACTATATTTTTTATATTTCTTTCATTACCTGCCATCGCAGAGAAATACTGTGTTTTTACTCCGATCAAGGGGACAGAAGGTTTGGGTGGAAACAGAGTACGCAACATTACCCAATTACCGGACGGTCGCATGATGATAATCACCGAAGGCTTATTAAACCTATACGACGGAACCGATTTCAATTATTTACACTATAATCAAAAACATTTTTGCCCATTGTCTGCATATTCAGGTTTCCATCACGAATACATAGATTCCCACGGATATATGTGGATCAAGAACCAATATCAACTTATGGTTGTAGATATAAAGCATGAATGTCTTGTGGAACAACCGGACAGCCTACTCGCCACATGGGGCATCAGTTCCCCTATAAAAGACTTCTTTATGGATAAGACTAAAAATATATGGATTATAAATGATAAAGACGAATTAATCCTTGTAGACAAAGACAATATGAAGGCAAAAACATTTTTGCCTTATGCATCTTCAACAGGCAACACTACCGACCAGCTCTATGATCTTGGTGTACTGGAAGACCAATTATACCTTTTTTACCGTTCCGGTTTATTGATTTGCTATAATCTTAAATCACATCAAGAAATATACAGACAAAAGCTACCGGATGAACTCCCTGAAGGGAAATACGAAAATACTTCCTATGTAGTACCCGGTAACAATACTTTTTATCAATTGCGTAACGGAAACAAAGGAGGAGTAATGCTGAATTACGATATAACAAGAAAAAAATGGAATATTGTATTTCAGACGGACTATCGGCTAAACAGCCTGTCTATCGATAAAGACAATAGCATATGGATCAGCTGTTATATGGGATTATGGAACATTGATGCCGGACTGACAAATAAACAATATATACCTAACCTCAAATTAGTAGACGGACGCACTATAAATACAGAGGTGAGCACACTCTATAATGACAATCAAGGAGGTATGTGGTTAGGCACTTTGGACCGGGGAATACTCTATTATCATCCTAATCGTTTCCGTTTTCAAAATATAGGTAACAGTTTGTTTCCAACCGCCAAAGACGTAAATATATCCGTAACATGTTTTACAACAGATCAAAAAACATATTAGTAGGCACGAAGAAAGGCCTGTTTTATTATACTCTTGCCGACGGCAATTTAATCTCATACTCACAGGAATTATCCACTATCCATTGCAATGTTTTACTAAAAGATAGCCAGCAACGCATCTGGCTGGGAACTACCGGACAAGGGTTAATTTGTATAATGCCAAACGGCATAATCAAACAGAATATATTACCCGAACACACCATCCGCTCCGTCATAGAACTGTCAGACGGAACGCTATATTTATGTATCGACAATCAAGGGTTCGGTAGGTTTATCCCTGCCACTGAAAAATTTGAAAAAGTTACAGAAGTGCCTGAAATAAGTACTTTTACAGTTTACCAATTGATTCCCTATAAAAAAGACTGCTTAGCAGGTATCGGACAAAAAGGCTGGTTTATCTATAATTACAAAAAGAAAGAATACCGCTTTTTCCCTACTTCCCATATATGTAATTCTATCCTAACAGATAATCAAAAACAAATATGGATTGGCCTGGAAGACGGATTATTGCTATGGAACCCGAATACCGAACAACAAAAAACGTTCTATACAACTGACGGATTAGTCAACAATTCCATACGGTCCATTATTCAGAGTGAAGATAATATAATTTGGCTATCCACTTCCAATGGGATAACACGTATTACAGCAAATAATCTTCAAGAACCATTATCTTATTCATTTGCCAATTTCAATCAATATGACGGTGTAATAACGGACGAGTTCTGCGAACGCTCCGTTTTTATAGCAACCGACGGTACAATTTATTGGGGCGGTATCAATGGCTTTAACAAATTCACAATATCTCCGACTGTAACAGACAAACCATATTCAAGTCCCCTATTTACTGGATTCAAATTATTAGGAGAACAAGTAGAGAAAGGCAAAAATTACAATGGTAATCCAATATTGTCTCAACCTATAGCTCAGACTAAGGAAATCACACTAAAACATAACCAGAATTTCTTTTCTTTAGAATTTTCCGCTTTAAATTATATTAATCCCACACAGACGTACTATCGTTACCAGCTAACAGGCATTGATCATTCTGAAAGAGAAATCCGTTCTTCTGCCGGCAAAGGACATGCCACCTATACCAACATTCCACCCGGAACCTATACTTTTCGGGTACAAGCAGCCGATAATAATGAGATATGGTCAAATAAATATGCAGAAATGAAGATTACAGTAAAAGCTCCATTCTGGAAAACGACATATGCTTACATATTTTATATTCTGCTCATCTCAGGAAGTATCTTACTCTTCATCCTTACATATATACGACGCAAGCGCCGGAAGCTGTTGCGTGACCAAAAAGAAAAATTGGATGAGATGAAAACTACTTTCTTACAGAATGTCAATGAAGAATTGAAAGAGCCTGTCAACCGAATAATATCCCCTTTAGACAGTATGCTGAAATATATGAATGAAGGGAAAGACAAACTGCAACTTGAGGAGATCCGAAACCATGCCACAGAACTGAAAAAACTAATCAACCAGCTTTCAGAAGGTATACTTTCCCCTTTATCATCGGATGAGAATGAATGGACACAAGAGGAATTACTGGTTAACATGCGCCAATTACTGGAACAGCAAGAGAAGCGGAAAGAGCAGCTCAAAACAGCTCCAAAGCCAGTCTCCGACAATTCTTTACTATCGGTTGCCGATGAAGCTTTTCTTCGTAAAGTGCTGCAATATATAGAACAAAATCTCGATAATCCCGAATATTCAGTGGAAGTCTTGAGTCGTGATATGGGAATGGACCGCACCGGACTATATCGAAGATTGATTTCAGTGGTAGGAAAAACACCTACTAATTTCATCCGATCCATCCGCCTAAGACGTGCAGCCCAACTCCTGAAAGAAGGCTACACTGTTGCCGAAGTTGCCGACCTTGTTGGATTCAACACTTCCAGTTATCTAAGTAAATGTTTTCAGGAAGAATTTGGCATGCGGCCTTCCCAGTACATAAATCAGTGGAAAAACCGATAAACCGCCCTATTTTTTCAACGAGAGTGTTGCTTTCCGCAACATTTGTAATCAACCTCCAAGTAGTTTCAGCCTACTTTTGCAGTATTATTCAAACATAACAACAAAGTATCATGAAAAATGCAAAAGTGGGAATTAACGGAATATTTTTTCTAATATCCGACCGGGTAGCCACACCCCCAAAAAGTATAATACATAATAAAAAACTACTCAAAGCCCAATCTGTGTAAGTTTAAATAATATAAACATATAACATATTATCAATATGAGAAGAAGTATTATCATTATGGCTTTATGCCTGCTCACGTCATGGACATGGGCACAAGAATTCCAGAAAACCACATCGGGTATTAAAACTACTATTTCCGGAAAACAAACCGATATAGAAATTCAATGGTTCGGTCCCAATACCCTTCGTGTTTTAAAAACGCCCCAAGGCAAAAGCGTTAAAAAAGAAAGTCTTTCTGTCATTGCCCAACCTCAAAACTCCGGTATTAAAATTACTACTCCCGGAAATGGCTGTATTGTCATGAAAAGCCAAACGCTGACAGTGATTCTTAACCCCCAAACAGGTATTATTACTTATGCAAAGCCTAATGGTGACGCATTACTTATTGAACAAGAGAATGTCAAGGCTTTTACTCCTGTTAACGATGCCGGACGCTCCACCTATAGCGTTTATCAAGGCTTCACAACAAGCAAAGAAGAAGGTCTTTACGGACTCGGACAGTTGCAAAATGGGCAAATGATGCAACGTGGCATGACTAAGCATCTGGTCCAAGGCAATGTGGAAGACGTTTCCCCATTTTTCCAATCTACCAAAGGCTACGGAGTGTTCTGGGACAACTACTCAGGTACAACCTACACCGACAACGAGCAGGAAACCTCCTTCTGTTCCGAAGTTGGCGATTGCATAGACTATTACTTTATGTATGGCGGTTCTGCCGATGGAGTTATAGCCGAAGTACGTGCATTGACCGGTGATGTACCGATGATGCCTCTATGGAGTTATGGTTTCATGCAGAGTAAAGAGCGGTATAAAAGCCAGGAAGAAACAGTAGGAGTCGTGAAAAAGTATCGCGAGTTGGGGATTCCCCTGGATTGTATCATTCAAGACTGGCAATACTGGGGGCACAATTATCTTTGGAACGCTATGGATTTTCAGAATCCTGCTTTCAGTCGTCCCAAAGATATGATTGACGAAGTACATGCCCTGAATGCCCGTATGATGATTTCCATCTGGTCCTCATTCGGCCCTGCTACCAAGCCTTACAGAGCTTTGGATAAAGAAGGATTACTCTTCGACATCGAAACCTGGCCGCAATCCGGTGTTGACGGTTGGCCGCCCAACTTGGAATATCCCTCCGGAGTACGTGTATATGATGCTTACAGTCCCAAGGCCCGCGATATTTATTGGGAACATCTCAATAAAGGAATCTTCCAACTTGGCATGGACGGTTGGTGGATGGACTCTACTGAACCGGATCACTTCAACCACAAAGAAAGCGATTTCGACCGTCAGACCGGACTAGGCTCCTACCGTAGTGTACGCAATGCCTATCCACTTGTCAGCGTAGGCGGTGTTTCCGATCATCAACGTGCCCTAACACAAGACAAACGTGTCATCATCCTGACCCGCTCCGGTTTCTTAGGGCAGCAACGTTACGGTTCCAATGTTTGGTCTGGTGATGTCCAATCCTCTTGGGATATGTTCCGCAAACAAATAACAGCAGGGCTAAATTTCTCGCTGACCGGTATGCCTCACTGGAACTCAGACCTCGGTGGCTTCTTTGCCGGTTCATACAATACAAGTTGGGGAGACAACAGTACAACCCGTAATCCGATGTATCAGGAGCTTTATGTCCGCTGGTTGCAATTTGGTGTTTTCTGTCCAATGATGCGCAGTCATGGCGCTGATGTCCCCCGCGAGTTCTATTGGTACGGCAAAAAAGGCGAACCGATTTACGATGCCTTGGTTGATGCGGTCAAACTACGATACACTCTGCTGCCTTATATCTATTCCACCTCTTGGGATGTAACACATAACCGCTCTACTTTCATGCGTGCACTCTTCATGGATTTCGTGAATGACAAGCAAACATGGAATGTCAATGACGAATACATGTTTGGAAAGGCATTTCTCGTAGCCCCGGTACTTCACGCCCAATACACCCCGGAGGTACAACAAAAGACTTTAGAGGAAAATGAAGGTTGGAACCGTGATTCCAAGAAATCAGCCAAAACACCTATACTTACTGACTTTACCCATTCCAAGAACATGGAAGTCTATCTGCCTGCCGGTACCCGGTGGTATAACTTCTGGACTAATGAAGCCATAGAAGGCGGACAGAAACTTGTCATTTCCACTACTTTAAACCGTATTCCTCTCTTTGTACGTGCCGGCAGTATCGTTCCATGCGGACCGGATGTTCAGTACACCGGCGAAAAGAAGTGGGATAACCTGACCCTATGTGTATATCCCGGCGAGAACGGCAATTTCACCCTTTATGAGGATGAGGGAGACAATTATAACTATGAAAACGGAGCTTATACCGAAATCCCAATGAATTGGGATAATGCCAGTAGAATTCTTACAATCGGTGCACGAAAAGGAGAATACAATGGTATGCTGCAAAAACGTCAATTCATAGTGAAAGCCATAGACGGCAACAGTAAAACAGTGACTTATACAGGAAAAAAAATAAGGGTTAAATTGTAATTATCCCTTGCACCTATAAATATACCGCCGCATGACAGCTAAATACCAGCTATCATGCGGCAGTCATTTAATGTCATCGCATTTTATCGGCCTTATCCGGTTTAAATCTCTCTATATTCCGGCCTCTCTTGCAAAGAAGTCTATCATTTTCTTGAGAGTATTTTCATTGAAAGTGACAGGACCATGTTGTCCGCCGGGAACAGAAATAAATTCTTCCAAACGTCCCTGTGCCCTCAGAGCCTCAGAGAAAAAGATACTTTGACAATTGGGAACCACAGTGTCCGCTTCACCATGAATAACAATAAATTTAGGATCGTTTTTATCTATATAAGTAATGGGATTTAGAAGAGCCAACATATCCAAATTATCGGCGGGTACCCCGCCGATCAAAGCTGCCTCAGGAGAATTAGCCCCTTTAGTGGTATTACAGTTCTCCATGCGTGTCATATCTATCGGTCCGAACCAATTAACTACCGCATCCACCCGGCTGCTGAAAGAAGGATACAACCCTACATTACCTTCTAAATCTACCGTCTTAGCCCCTATCGTATAAGATTTCACACCATTGGTTGTCCCCGCCAAAGAAGCTAAATGTCCACCCGATGAAAAGCCGGTAATTCCTATAAAAGAAGTATCCAACTTATACTTGGCAGCATTAGCACGAATGAAACGAATTGCAGCCTTCACATCATTAATCTGTGCCGGGAATTTGGCATCCCCGCTTGAACGGTGATTAATGGAAACCACTGCAAAACCTTTATCAAGCAACGACTTACCAAAAACCTGAAAGGCTGCTTGTTTCATATTATTAGCAAACCAGGCACTGCCATAAATAAGTACCACCACCTTATAAGAAGGCTCGTCCATATCAGGCAAGTAGATATCCAACTTATGACCTTCCAGTTTGTCATCCGCATAACAGATGTCCTCCCAACGACAATCGGAAATCTTATCTTCTATCTTAAAATAATCAAAATCAGCATATCCTCCCACTTCTTTCGTTGCGTAATTGAACAAAGCAAAGCGATAGCCCATGAAGTGCGGCATGGTATATTGCATCTTCAGGACGTTACCGATAGCTTTCCAATTACTTCCATCCAAGCTATAATAGAAATAGCCTTTATCGACTTTGTTCCTGAAGTCACACTCTGCTTTGAAATAAACAACCTGCTGGTTCAACGGTACTTTTTCCACCTCTGCGGGAGTTTCATTCTCACCATTCACCATCACAATATATTTCTTGCCATCAGTAACCTTAACACCTACCTGTCCATATTTACGCTGGAAAAGAGACAGTCCCGCAAAGTCTCCCTCTTTCATTCCTGAAACATCCATACTGACCGAACCTGTACAAACAGGACCGATAGTACGTTGCGTCAATATATTCTTAGCTTGTGTAAAAGAAGTCTCCATCCGACCAGTTGTCAACCGCAAATATCCCTTACGGGCAGAAAGAGACCACAACGCATTGTCCGGATTATGATTCCATTGCCATACTAACGGCAAGGCACGCTCTCCTTTCTTCCGGTTGAAATCATCAGAAGCAACAATACCCGGAATGAGTCCACGACTATCGGGCAATTCCAACTTAGCAGGAGCACGCCCATTCACACCCAAAACAGGCCATCCATCTTTCCACTCAACCGGAACAAGATAAGGAATACGACCTACCGCACCGCAATCCTCAAACAGATAAGCAAACCAGCGTCCATCCGGTGTATCCACCAGCCCACCTTGTGCAATTCCACGATCCTGAAAAACGACTCGTCCTTCATAAGGTCCAGTTATCTTATCAGCACGATGCACAATCACAGTACGCACTCCGCCACGTGGCCAAGTGATATTAAAAAGATAATACTTCCCGTTTACCTTGAAAAGTTGTGAACCTTCAGCACCCAGCATGATATTATCTCCGGCCGGTGCACTGGCATTCTCTATCAGCACCCTCTCCGTACCCGGCTTTACGCCTGAAAGATCCGGTTTCAGCTCTGCCAAAAAGAGTTTCCCATTACCATATATCATGTAGATATGCCCGTCCTCATCAAAGAAAAAAGAATGATCATGATAAGCGGGAGAGAATTCCGTACACTTCCAGGGACCTTTTTCAAGATTTTTAGTGGTATAAAAATATGTCTTGCCCGTAGTCTGAGCGAAAGTGGAGAGATAGTACACTCCCTCGTGATAGCGAAGACAACTCGCCCACGACCCACGCCCATAAGTATTTTTCCCGTCATCCAAGTTCATGGTAGGTATATTGGCAAGCGTATCGTAAGCATAATTCACCAATTTCCAATTCACCAAGTCATTTGATTTCATAATAGGAACTCCCGGAGACATATGCATCGTAGTGCTGCTCATGTAATAAGTATCCCCCACACGCAGCATTGACATATCTGGTGCATCAGCATAAATCACAGGATTAGTTGCAGGCTTTTGCGCCGACAGCGGTAATAGTATGCAACAAAACAAGTTACATAAAAGTAAAAGAGTTTTTTGTTTTTTCATATTTGTATTAAACTACATGTAATTATCGTCTTTATATTAATTCTTATTGAAATAGCAATTGTGCGTACTGATGCAACGCCCTGCGCCAAGTCAGCCACTCATGTGCAGTTTCAGGAGATTCATAATAGGTATATTTTATCCCCTGTTTATCCAACATTTGCCTGAAAGCTTTTACAACACCGGGAAAAGGAGCCGGCTCGGAAGTCCCCAAACCCAGAAAGAAAGACTTGAATTGCCTGTTTACCGCTTTCCCATCTTTAAATTTTCCACCTAAAAAAGTATCAGCATCCAAAGGTTCCGTACTCGGATAGTTGGATGTACCGCTAAAACCACCATAATAGGCAAAAGCCTCCGGATAATTCATGGCAATGCGCATCGTTTGATTTGCCCCCATTGATAAACCGGCAATAGCCCGGCTCTCACGATTAGGCAATGTACGGAACTTCTCATCAATCATTGGTATGACCTCTTGCATCAGCACTTCCTCAAATACCGTTGTCTGGAAAGGAGTTTGTTCGCTCGGCCTGGTTGCATAACCATTATCCATGACAATCAGCATCGGGACTGCTTTCTTCGCAGCAATCAGATTATCCAATATCAAATTCGCTTTACCCTGACTGCCCCAACCCGTTTCATCCTCAAAGCTGCCATGCTGAAGATAAAGCACCGGATAATGCCTCTTCGTATTGACTTCATATCCAGCTGGTGTATACACGAAACAACGTCTCCACGACTGTGTAATTTTAGAATAATAGTTCAACTCACTCACCAAACCATGAGGTACATCTTTCAAAGCATAAAAATCCTCATCACGTGCCGGAATTTCAATTCCACTCCCCCAACGTCCTGCACCATAAAAATATTTCGTACCCGGATCGGGAACAGATGCCCCATCCACATTCAACTGATAATAATGAAACCCCTCTTGCTGACGTTCTGATTCTCCCGTCCAAAACCCTTGCTCATTCTTTATCATGTCATATTTTACACCACCAATATCAAGCTGTACTTTTTTGGCTTCCGGTGCATAAAGTTGGGCACGTACCCTCCCTTCGGAATTAACCTGAGGGTATGCTTTCCCTAATTGGTTTACGCTTGAAGGTCTGAAATCTTCAAGAACTTGTGCATAAGAGAGCGAATTAAGATTCGTCAGTAATGCAAAAGCGCCAAATAATGTGATAATCTTTTTCATTGCCATATTGTGAAACTGGTTTAACAATATTACAAAGAAAAACATCTTTTGCTAATTTCTTTTCCAAAATCTGTTGCAGATTCTTTTGCTTATGTTACATATTTCAGAAAAGTATACAGCCCAGTGCAAATTCTATAAATATTATATTCTACTGTCTAAAAGTTTAGTTTATCTCATAATTTAATCAAAGGCCCAAAAACAAACAAAAAAAGCCGCTGAGAAGATAACTGTAGCGGCTTGCTTACTGAAAACGCTCAAATAAAACAGGATCCAATGAGTTATAAAAAAGATTTTGCCAGTACGCCAAACTCTTAGTTTTCGGTCTTTTCTCCCACTATAATCTTTTCATTATCAGCCTTTACATATACTTTATGCGAACCTTGTCCCACTGTTGTCAAGTATCCTTTTTTCACCAACAAATTAAGATCATTCAGTGCTTTATTCTTCAAAAGTCCCGTAATACCGCTATAATCTTTGCGGGTAATGAAAGGATGTGTCTCCAAAAAAGCCAATAGTCGACGGTAACGTTCCGCACCACTGATTTCGGCACTATGCCTGAAGCCATATCCCGCCTTGACACGTTCCACAAAACCTGCGCACTGCTTACGAAAGCCAGGGGATACCCGAAAATGTACTTTGCCGAAGAATATGCTCTGTGCATGAATCTCCTTCTTGTCCTCCACCGGACGGGACACCAGTCCTGCCGAGAAATATCCCATGTTGCCCAGCTGCACATGATGCCCTTCGGAAAGATAGTAGGAAATGCGGTCCTCAAATGCCGCCAATAATCCTTCGATGTCTCCGGGAGTAAAGCTGGATGCATGTGAAATATCACTCACCAGCCGTTTGGTAGTGATAGTTCCCCTGTTTACGATGCGGGGATAAAGGGGTTGTAACTCGCCGTCGCCTTTTGGATTGGGCTTTCTTTGGAAGTCATATTCTGCTGCCATGGCCCTTTTAGTTTTTATTTGATTAATAATATTGTTGCGGTTCCACCACAGAGTATCACAGTTTTTTCAGAAATAAGAACAAAAGAACAGATTCTGCTGCGGTGCATGGTTTTTAATCTTATGTCCTTCTGTCTAAAATAAAATAAGGAGAAAAAAACTCTGTGAGACCCTGTACTCTCTGTGGTGTAATCTAAATTATCATTTCCCCCGTCGTTTTTGTCTTTTTGCTTCAGCAAAAATGCCGTTATGCCTGCAGTATAACTTCGTTTTGCATCTGCGGGCTGTGCGGGGGACAATTGCGGGCCAGACAGCCCGCAGATGGAAACCGTCCGGCCCGCAATTGAAAAACGAGGTTTTACTACTTTCAAAGATACAAAATCCATGAGGTAAAGTCAAGTTTTTGCAGGTTTATTTTTCAATTTTTCTTATTGTATCATATCGGTTATATCAGGCAAAATATTTCCAAAGAAGAGGCTGTATTTACTCGCTTCGGCACGTTTTGTAATATAACTTGCAAGCTCTAAGAGACGAAGTGTATTCTTCAATAATTAAAAAAAACAAAAGTCAGCAATGAAAGTAACCTTGACGAAGGAAGATCAAGACCACGGGACAGAAACTATCTATCAGTACTTGCGAAGCGGAAACGTTTATCAGCAAAATCAAGTCGGAAACCAAAGGAAAGTATATCAACGGATTGCGTACTATACTGGAATATACAAGTGGCAACAGCGGTGGACATTACGAACACATAGACCGCCTGCCACACATCTGTCCCGCATTGGAATATGGACGTGCACACGAGGGCAAGCAGCGAGTGAAACGTTGCAACAGCATTGTACTGCTGGAAGTGCGGAACCTTTCCGGGCTGTCGGAAGTGGAGCCGGTGAAAGAGCAGGTGTCACTATTGCCGCAGACCTATGCCACATTTGTCGGAAGCAGTATTCAAGAGATGTACCGCTATGCTTCGTTCATAGGGACGAACAACTTTTCCATTAATACTAAAAAACGTGGAACAGAATCAAAGAGAACAAACAAAGGCATACAATACCACATTGTAAGGTCTTCAATTTTCTCAAAAAAACAAGTGACGGCAAATTATTGCCGTCACTTACCTACGCACTTGCCAACACAAACCAACAATCACTTATATTTAGTACATCTTTCAGGGAAATACCTTCCTTTGCAGCGTATTTTGTTTTCCATGTCAGTTTTTGTTTACTAATTATTAAAAATAGAGGTTTGCCAGTCATTGTAACCGGATATCATTCCAAGTTTACCCGATTTATAATAATCGGCTTGTTACCAGTAGACCAGAATCCGACAATGTATAAATGAGAAGGATCAATCTTTGTTCCGTTCTTGTCTTTCATATTTTGCAGGTCTACTGTAACCTTACGTGATGAACCGAAATCGTAGGTCGCGGGATCCGTCCAATAATTATTTTTGTCAAAGATGCGAAAAGAGGCACCACTCGTATTATCATTGCCCAGTTCCACAGTTATCGTGCGATAAGCAGAAAGATTCAGTCCGGAAGAGAATTGCCAACCACCAAAGCCATATTGTCCGGTTATCAACGTGCGAGTATTTTCATCAAAGCTGCCTTTTTCCCAGATAGAAGGATCAAAAGCTTCTTTCGTCAATGAAAAAGGATGAAGAACCGTAACTGCAAGTGTCAGTGTACCGGAAGCTCTCGTCACAGGATGCTGATAGTTTATTGTCACTGTTGCATTTCCCGGAGCAACTCCTACCAGTTTGCCCGCCCGCTCCACAGCCAGCACTGAAGAGTTGGAACTGCTGATATCGGCTTCTGCCGTAACCATTCGTGTAGAACCGTCGGAATAGACAGCGCGTACTTTAAGGTAATTCACTCCACCCATCGGCAAGTTCAAAGTACCCTCCTGCCCCATAAGTTCCAATCTTACAGGTGCACCGTTCACCACCACACCATCGGCATACTCCTTAAACCAATGGTACATAGCCCATGGGCAAGCCTCAGGATCATTGAGGAACGTATAATTGCCGGAAGTGCCCGGTATATCTTTAAAAGCTGCCAGTTCATGTGACCTCGTGGTAAAGAAAAGCCAGGATACATTACCCGAATTATCGGCAATATATTTGAAGTTGGCCCCAAAGCCCTTTTCTCCTGCCACTCCCGTTATACTCTTTCCCCAAGTGGCATTGTACTTCTTGGGCGCCCAGTCTATTTCAGTCACCATGATAGGAGCAAAAGCCGCCACCGGCCCTACTTGGGCATCCCAACCACGCTGGAAGCTTTCATAACCTCCACCGGTAGAAGAGCCTATACCTTCGCTACTGTCTTCCTCAGCGTCACTGCCATACCAACCGGGATAGCAATGTACGGCAAAACCGATATTCTCACCTTGGATACGGTATTTAGCATAACCGGCATAAGACGACTGATAAGACAATCCCGGTACCCAGATAATATTACGGCTGTTGGCACGAATCTTATCTACTATGGCTTGGAAATAGAGTTGAAGGTTCTGGAAATGCCCGTCACCCGTACTGCCATAAGTACCGTCCGTACCTTTTATCTTGACGGGTTCATTGGCAAGTTCGAACATTACGCCAGTGTTGTTTTTCAATTTAGGATGTTGTGAAACGATATTCCATACCTTGAGCAAGAACTGCTGATAAGAGTCTCCCAACTCAATCCCCTGATAGGGTGCTTCGTTGGGGCATACACCCGGCGGACGCATCACTACGTACATGCCCTTGGACATAAAATATTCCGCCATCGGTACAAACAATTCATCAAGATACTTCCGGAAACGGAACTCGGAGAAACGTTCATGCCCCTCATACCGTACAGACTGCATAGCAGGATCATCGCTCCAATAAGGATCGAGGTGCATTCGTACAAAGTTAAACTTCCAGCCGGCAGCTAGAATCCCGTCCACCATACTCTTATTATAATTGAGACAGCCCTGCACATCATAATTATTCCAAGCATTATTATTAAAGAAAGGGCTGTAAGTCTGTGTAAAACCATGCAGATTAATGATTTCTCCCTTTTCATTTTTCAAATAACGCCCCACCACACTCAAAGCGGGTAACACACTGTTTTGATTATTTCCACAATTTTCCGAATCATCATCGGGGTTTGGTTCTTCCACATCCGGTTGGGGTGGTTCTGGTTTCAACTTCTCCGGTATCGAATCATCGGAACAAGCTGAGAGAAACACGAACAAAAATAAAAGAATACTTACTGTATTTTTCATGTTTTTCATTTATCTTATCGAATTAACTAACCTAATTCCCTATAACGGACAAAAAAGGCTATAAAGGCGACGGGTGCGCCCTGCGAATCCCGTCGCCTTTTTCTATAAGATGCTTTTATTTACCAGCTAAGCCATCGGCAAAACCAGCATAGGTATGCTTACGATTATAATTCAAATCCCAAAGACCGATAGGTTGTCCTTTTCTCCAACCTGAATCTGCAGGACTGTCCGTAGCAGCCCACTGTGTAATTCCATACTGTTGTGCTACCGGAATGATTTCAAAATACTTCTGAATAATGAATTTGTAGAAATCAGACATCTTCTGATGCTGTTCAAAAGTAACCAATTCAGTCTTGATACCTTCACCAAATGCCTTTTCCACAATACCCATATCTAATTCTGTAATCTTAATCAACTTACCACTTGCGGCCAACAACTCAAACATATTAACAATAGATTCTTCCTGTTTCTTCTGATCAGCCTCATTCAAGATATAGCTAACATGCATCTGTGTACCGATACCGTCGATCTTTGTTTCACCATCAGATTCCCAACGTTTGATCCAATTAATCAAACTCTTTACTTTTTTATTGTCATCCCACCAAGATTCCAGATTATAGTCGTTGATGAAGAGTTTCAAATCTCCAGAATTACCACCATTTTCTGCAAAATATTTGCGGGCAAACTTGATTGGAACACGAGCATAATCATCGCCCAAGAAGTCTTGCCAGTAGAAGTTCTGTCCCCCTACTCCATTATCGTCCGGATTGGTAGCTGATTGAAGAGCATAATTACCATTACCATCATCACCACCTCCAGAAATAGGTTCATTCACAACATCCCATGCAGTTACAGAGCCTCCGCAGGCTTCCATCATGCCTTTTATCCAACGTTCAAGCTCGTTGGTGAGTACTTCTTTCTTTTCTTCAGGAGTTAAAGGAATACCACTACTTGATTTCTGCCAATAAATAGATAAATCTTCAATATAAATAGTACCGGCATACTTACCATAATTTAGAAGGAAACGAGTGGCAGCATCACCTGTACAATTTGTATTTACCGTAACCTCTTTCCAATCTGTTGTAATCGCTATAGAAGGAAAATCTCCTCTCCCTTCATATTCTTCAGGTTTCTGGAAAGCAGCTCCAATGCTACCAGCTACACTACCCTTAATTTTCATTTTCAAGAAATAGGTAGTTCCTTCGGTTAATGGAGATGAGAAATCGTAACCAGCCTGTGCCTCCCAAGGATTTACTTCAGACGGGTTCGTTAATTCCATCACTCCATTATTTACTACCCGAGTGGAATTATTACCCCAGCCAATCATATTATTACTGGAGAAATCGTCCTCTACAACATATACATCGGTTAATACACCTCCCACTGATTCTAAATGCGTCACCTTCACACTTTTTATATCAATAGTTCCTGCAAAATTACCAGATTGTAACATTACAAAACTATCACCAGTATGTTTGCCTACGAGTTCAGCAGATACCTCTTTCCATTCATTAGTAATATCTATCTTCACATCGGAAGTTTTTCCCCAATTTCCTAAAACCAAGGTAATCTGTCCTGCAGATGAAGCTTTTATATTCAGTGTAACCTTATAACTCGTCCCTTCTACAGTAGGAATTTTATCAGCTATATGGTACTGAACACTATAAAATTCTTGCCTTACCGAATTATTAGTTACAGTCAATGCTCCATCCTTTACTTCAATAGCATCAGGACCTTGAGACCAATATGAATAACTACCAAGAGTTGAGTAATCCACAGCACCATCTTCCACCTCTTTTTTCGCATCCGGATCGATTTCCACTTCCTTATCTGCAATCAAACTATTCAGCCACTTATTATTCTGCTGTGAATGCCAGCAAAGCGTATGCCCATAAACTGTCAATCCAGCAGTCTTTGCCGCCTCTACAAACTTCGTCACTGTACCGAAATCCATACTTCCATCATCTGCCACAATGGATGCATACTTCATAGCATTACCTGCTACTACCTCATCAAAATTAGTAACAGCCACGCTACGAACCATTTCTCCTTTCAGAAAATCATTAGCTGCGACCCCTGTTCCCAACTTAAAGTTAGGATGAGTACTACGGTCTATATATGTCTTCAATGCGTCATACGCATTAAGATACTCATATTGGGCTATGCTCTCTGGTTTCTCCGTCTTAAAATCGACGAATTTATCGTCGGCACAAGAGGCTGAAATAAACAACAAAGCCAAACCGAAATATTTATTTATGCTATTTTTCATAATCATATCTCCAAAATTTAATTAGCTTTATACTTGGGAGCAAATACCTCCAACTTATTAGTTCCGCGTGTTTGCAACACCAACGTATCTTTCGTAGCAATTTGTTTAAATCCGAAATCCACATCGTATTCGAGATAGATAGCATCCCGGTCCTTATTTCCCCAAGAATTTTTCTCTCCATCTTCTACAAACTTTCCAGAGCCTGTTGCCGAAACTCCTGTAGTTCCCGAAGTTATGGTACATTCGTTATCATCATTGAAAGTCAATAGCAAATCACAGTTCACTGTTGTACCATTAGTAGAAGTCGTACTAATAGGAAAAACAGCTGTGTTTAACGAACGGGTAGTAATACCACAAACTTCATCCTTTTCCACAGACTGAGCATGACGTTCAGAGGTTGTAACCGTTCCATTTTCTGTAATTTTGTCTATTCCACGACGCAAATAAGAAGCATGCCATGGGTTCATATATTTTACACAATAGAGAACATAATCCTTTGGCAACACACTCCAATAATCAGAATTAGTACGCACCGGTTTATCGCCTTCAATCAGAGGAGTGCCTGTTAAAATTCGGTCGGCACCAGTCTGTCCTTTCATCACCACAGGAATAACATAATTGCATCCTAACGCTTTTTCATCAGCAAAAAATGCATCTGTGAGTTGTACCTCTACATTTCCCCAATGTTCACCATTGTAAGAGATTTTATCTCCAGCCAGTGTGTAATAGGTGGAAGGCATAGGCAATACCGGTGTCCCATCTTCAAAAAAGAGATTGTCGCAAAGTGTATTGTCCACAGCAATATCTATAGTAATATCTCTACCTCCGTATGCACCTCCCATCGTGGCATAAATGGCACACTTATGCTGACGGTCAAGAGAATTGTCTACTATTTCATCATTACCGAGCACTATTGTACGTACCGGATACTGATAGGCAAAATACACAGAGGTCCCCCCCTCATAATCGGGAAAAGATTTATCTGCATTCTCGCATGAAGCAAAAGCAAATGCCAAGCCTCCTAAGGCCATTGTAGATAATAATTTATATAATTTCATTTCCATATTCTTTTTTGCATTTTATAATTATGAGATTACCATCCCTTATTTTGTTGCAGATTACTCCATTTCAACATCTCGCCATAAGGAATAGGGCCGTAATACATATAATCTTTATAGTTTCTGTTTTCTACCTCAATCACCTTATAATTCAGGCTCTCACCCGCTTTTTCTATCTGCATACCTTTAGCTTTCTCGTCCAAAGGCATTTTCCAGCGGCGAATGTCCCAGAAACGTTTATTTTCAAAACAAAGTTCTATACGACGTTCGTTACGAATGAGCTGGGCCATTTTGTCTTTGTCCCCTTTGACACTTTCCAAATAAGCATCTCCATTATCAGTTCCCACTCCACCGCGGGCACGAATTGCCTTTATCACATCATAGGCACTATAGGCATTACTACCCTTGCCTGTCGGTCCCCAAGCATCATTAGCAGCTTCGGCATAAGCAAGAAATATCTCCGTATAACGAATACGAACCGGAATATGATACTTAGCATTCAGCGAATTTGGGTTAGCGTTACAATCCTCACGTAACAACTTACGCATATAATAACCCGTACGTGTGGAGGTATTCAATTGGTTCAAACCATTATCTTGTTTATTATCCTCGTCAGGATAAAGACCGGTAATAATAGTCTTATCCTTAAATTCAGCACCGTTAAACAAAATATATTTCTCCAAACGAGGATCACGACCAGTGTAAGGAGCGTTTTCCGAATAACCGCTATTAGCCTTATCAGCGATAGGATAACCATTGGCCATGGGGAAAGCATCTACTAAGTTTTGGGTAGGATTGATACGCCCGCTACCATAAAATGTAGGTGGGAAATTGTCTTTTTCCTGCTTTATTCCCATATCCCAATCTTCCGTTCCAATGCTTTTATTCCCTCTCCAAAGAATTTCAGCAGGAACTTCACCCGAACCTAAATTGTCAAGTTCTTCCGTATTCATATACCAAGTATGACCTTTAGGATCAAGGCCTGTTACACCACCAATACGGTTCAACACTGCCGCTGCATAATTTGCAGCCGTTTCTGAAGTAACCTCTGAACCATCTCTGTACGCAGGACTAGCAGCAAGTAACGCTACTTGCGCCTTAATAGCTTCAACAATTCTCATTGTAAGGCGGCCACGTTGATAAGTACCAAAAACAAGATTATAGTTTCCCAACTGAGCACCTATCTCTTTGTATTTAGCAGGCACTTCAGCATCACTGTCAATATTTTCATAATCTAGCGGTAATAGTTCGGATGCCAATTTCAAATCTTCAAGAATTTGCTGTACACACTCACTAAAAGGAGCACGTGCCTGATTGAAATCAGAAGTAGTACTTTCCGGTTCAAGAAGCATTGGTACACCTAATAGCTTACCATCTTCTGTCCAGCCACCATGAGCCATTAGCAAATAGTAATAATTAAGTGCACGAAGTCCATAAGCTTCTCCACTGAGTTTATCAATAAACATTTTATTGGTCACCTCATTTTTTGCCCAACTCACCTGATCAACAATGCTCAAAAATGTATTAAGGTATTGTATGGCGGCTTTACGGGCTTGCCACTGCTCCATAGGATTGTTGTTTGATGCCCATGCCCCAAGAGCCATTTTAGAATAATTGCTTTCCTTATCATTGGTTACTGCATCATCTGTAGCGATATCACTTACACTAGTGTTTTCGTACGGTAACATAGCATAACCATATCCCAATAGACCTACTGCATAATTGGGGTCTGTAAGCATCTCTTCAACGCCACGATTGTTTTCCTTAGCAGGTTCAAAAAGATCCTCACAAGCGGAAAGAGTAGCTAGTAGAACTGTAGATAATATGATATTTCTTAGTTTCATTTGTTCTATTTTTTAATTAAAATACTGCTTTTACACCAATATTATAGAACCTGGTTTGCGGTGCACTCCCCACGTTCATCTCCATATGTTTGCGCTCTTTTGAGATTGTAAGCAGATTTGCACCACTTACATAAGCAGAAAATTCACGAAGGAAAGTATTGCGCAATACCCGTTTGGGTAAATCATAGGTAATCTGTACTTTTGCCAAATCAAAACGATTGGTTTTATACAACCAATAGTCTGAAGAACGGAAGTTATTACTTGAACTTTTAGCTGATAAGCGTGGATAAGTCGCAGTAGCTGCTGTTTCTTCAGTCCAGCGATTACGAACGATAGCAGAATATTTATCATCTCCATCTACCCAATAGTAAGAATTATTCTTCATACCATAAGCACCGAATCCTCCTGTACCCAATGCAAAAAACGTAAAGTTTTTCCACTTAGCCGTAAAGTTTATGCCGAGCGTGAAAGGCGATCCATACCATCCTCCTTTACCTAAATAAATTTCATCTTTCTCGTCAATTACATCATCTCCGTTCTGGTCTACATATTTTATATCACCAGGTCGAACTGTGCTACCCAACTTTTGTTCCGGACTGTTTTTTATCTCCTCCTCACTTTGAAACAATCCTGCACTTTGAAGTCCCCAAACGCCATCAACAGGTTTACCCTTACGATATCGATAAGCATCATCATAAATTTCATCACGTTTAGTTATTTTGGTATCATAATATGTTCCTGATACACCAAGTGACAAATCAAACTCCCCAAAACGCTTGTTAGCATTCACGCTAAAATCAAAACCCATACGGCGGTTATTATTATAATTCATAACTGCCATGAACGATGCAGCCGGATAACCTGTATTAAGATGCGACGGGAAGAAAGTGGGCTGATTAATCAAATATCCTTCAGTAGAATTAATGAAGAATGAAGCATCTGCTGTTATCAATCTATTCCACAGTGACGTCTTGAGATTTGCAGAAAACTCTTTACGTTTTATGAATGAAAGGTCTTTATTCTGTCCCCTGGTAGAAATAGTATACTTACCAGCCGGACCATCATACCATGAATAACCATCATTTTGCGTCCATACTGATTCATAAAGGTAAAATTCCTTATCTCCCATCACCAAATCAATGTCCTGATTAAGAATACTACCAGATACACTGAATAGCAAATCATCAACAACAGGAGAATCTTTCAGGAAGTTTTCGCCACTCAAACGCCAACCCAATGTCAGCGAAGGAGAAAGAGCCTGACGATGTCCTTCAGCAAGTTTGGCCGAGTGAATGAGCGCTGCACCAAAATCTGCATAATAACGCTGCTGATAATTATAACCTAACTGCAATGCCAAATTAGCATTACTGATGCGATGATATTGAGCAGAAACTGTCTGCTGATAACCATTAGCTATAAGCATAGCCGACACATTGTGATGCTTTTTGAACGTATTTTGATAATTAAATTGCCCAGAGAATGCAATCATCTGTTTATCAGAACTTCCACCAACATTTTGAGTTCCAGGTTTCTCATCATTACCTTCTTTGGTGAGTGCTACAATAACATCTTTTCCACCGTAGTTGGCCCAGGTAGGAATGAACACTGCATAGTTATTATCAAAAGAGGTTGAATAAGAAGTAGCATAATCTACTGCAAACATTGCATTAAAAGAGAGACCTTTCAACACTTTGTCCAAATTAACATTCACTCCTGTATCAAACTGAAATTGACGACTTGTCCACTTGCTGCTTCCTGCTGCATAACTATCAGCAAACGCATTAGTAGGATTTGCCTGACTACCGGATAAGAAATACTTACCATCAATAATATTGGAAGTAGTGCTTAACAGTTCCCATACAGCCGAAGCATTAGGATCAATCATGTCTAAAGGAATAAGTGGAGCTGCATTTTGCGGGAAGTTAGGACGTACTGTTGCCGCAGCATTCCAATAGTCACCTTTCGCGCTTTTCGAATTATAAAATGTAGCATTCGCATTAATATAAGCGCTGATAAAACTATTGATATCCACATCCACATTACCACGTACGTTGAAACGATCCGTCATATTATTCTTAGCTTCACCAAAATCAAGAAAATCGCCATTACGATAATAGCTCACATTACTGTAGAAACGCGCACGTTTTCCACCACCGGTAATTTCAGCTGTTACTTCCGAACGATTATACGCTTTCTTTACATAATCCGAAGAATAATAATTGATATTAGGATAACGATAAGGATTCAATCCTGAACCATGATTATAGATTTGCTCTGCTGTATAAAGAGGCTTTGCAGTAGGATCATCATTCAAAAGAGCTTCATTATAAAGGGTCATATATTCGGCAGAACCCAAATATTCAGGATATGCCTTAGCCACATGAACTCCTGTATTAGCCCTAACGCTAACATTTAATCCCTCTACATTACCACGTTTAGTAGTAATTACAACTGCACCTTTGGCTGCTTTACTACCATAAAGGACCACAGCTTGTGCACCTTTCAGGAAGGAAATCTGGGCTATTTCAGAAGGCATTACATTATTTGCGTCACGTGGCACACCATCAACTAAAACTAAGTAGCCAGCATTATCGCCATCCATTCCCCACAGCGAGTTACCATTCCAACCACCGACATAGCCTTGCATATTATCTAAGCTATAGGTGTTATAATTCTTTTTCGTAAGTTCCTCTACATTGACAACAGAGACACCACCCAAAAGGTCTTTCTGGGCTACCTTACGAAAAGCTACCTGTACCATTTGGTCTTTTTTGTTTGCCAATGAATCGGTTTCATTCCAATCTGCAGCCTGAGCACTGGCAAACACCGAAGAAGTGGCCAGCATAGTACAGAGAATGAATCTTGCTTGTATATATTTCATTGTTTATTCATTTATTGTTAAACATACTTTGTAGCTTTCCACGATTACCAACCGGGATTCTGTCCGAATTCAGGATAAAGATACACATCGTCATCGGGCAAGGGGAACCAATAATGCTTCGTACCAAACACACGCTTTACAATCAATTCATGACGATAGTTTGCAACTTCTGCATTCGCAGGATCGTTTGTCTTATAAAATTCAGGACTTTCTACGCGATCGAATTCTACAGAATATTTCTCTGTATAAGGAGCTTCTGTAAGTAACAACCAACGCTGGAGATCATTAAAACGAAAACCTTCCATAGATAGTTCCACAGCACGTTCACGACGTATTTCATCCATAAATTTCTTATTATCCGCTATATAAGAAGTATGAACGCCTTTTGCACCACAGCGAGTACGAATCTTATTAATTGCATCAAGAGCGGTTAGTGAACAGTTCTCCGATTTGAAAGATGCACCACCGACAGCAGCACAGCTTTCAGCGTACATTAAATAAATATCCGCCAAACGCATATACGGTAAATAAGTATGTAAGTTACTACCCCAATCATATTCCTTATCACCTTCATTACAAGTGTGAGGAACAAGTTTCTGGAAGAAATAACCTGTACGACTACCGAGATCTGCAGAACGCATGTCTGCACCAGTAGAAAGATCACAATATGCATAAGGTTTTTGCGCATCAGATAATTTATCCTCAGCCAAAACAAAGTGGAAGCCATCAAATACTATATCATGATAAAAACGCGGATCTCTATCCTTAAACGGATATCGCTCATCAAATTCAGAGTTCGGATCATCAACAGGAAGCCCATTTGCCATGCCATACATTTTTACAAGGTTAGCAGTCGGCAAATGTATAATCTTATCATGAGCAACAAGCCCTGCAACTTTCGGCCCCCATAATTTTGTCATATTCCAGTTACTTCCATTATAATCAGCAGAAGGTCCACGGAATATAGCTTCAACAGAACCTGGCATTAACCAACCTTGCCGGCGTGTATAAAAAATATCAGAATAGCAAGTCTTAGCATCATTCGCTTTCTCATGATTATAAATATTCTTATAATTAAATTCAGCAAGAGCATATTGCGTATCTCCATTCTCTACTAACGTCAGTAACTCACCGAATGCTTGTGCGGCTTTTTTACAATATTCTTCATCATAATTGTAAGTATTAGCACCTCCAAGTTGTGCACCATTTTTCATTAGAGGACTGCCAGCCCACAGATAATTTTTACCAAGATAACCCAATGCCATTATTTTATTAATTCGCAATTGGTTCTTGCCTTCTGTTGCTTTACCAGTAGATGTTTTATCCCAATCAACTGGAAGTAAATCTGCAGCCTTACGAAAATCTGCTGCTGCTTTGTCTGCACATTCCTGATAACTTAATCTCGGCAAAGTCAATTCTTGAGTAGCATCAAGCACTTGATCAATATAAGGCAGTCCACCCCAATAAGTCATCAATTCAAAGTGCCACCATGCACGAAAGAAATAAAGTTGACCTGCGATCAAATCTTTTTCTTCCTGAGTACCAACCAATTTATCTAAATTAGCAAGACCTACATTAGCCTTACGTATGCAATACCAAGAATGCGGCCACAAAGAATGTTGAAATTTATCAGTAGATGCCGGATTACTGGGATTTCTATATAGCCAGCACTGACCATTACTTTGCCAAGCGCGGAAATTACCTAAATCGGCCTGATGCGTCATATGTGCATCTCCCATAGAATTGAAAAGTTCATCATCACCCCAATTCCAAGATGTACAGTAATTACATTTTTCCTTATCAGGTATGCAATTGTATATTTCTTCTATGAACCCTTGAAAATTACGAAAGTTCTTGAACGCATCTTCTTCAGAGACCGTCGATTCTGGACTCTTGTCCAAATAATCTTCGCAAGATGTCATGCAGAATCCTACTGAAAAAGACAAAAGACCTGCATAAAACAGAGTTTTATATGTATTATATTTCATCTTGTACATTATTATAATGTGAATTTAATACCAAAGTTATAACGTTTCACCGTAGGATAAGCACCTAAATAACCAGCTCCTGAAAGATTTGCCTCGCGGTCATCGGGCATACGTGTCCATAACCAAAGATTATTGCCATTGACATAAATCTTTAAATTGCCTAATCCAAGTTTCCTGATCCATCCTTTATTCCAAGTATAAGCTAATTCAACATTCTTTAAACGAATATAGGAACCGTCATATAGGAATTGAGTTCCATCATTATAACTTGGTGTAGAGTTCCAACGAGGTACAACTACATCTGCATTGGGAGTAGCTTTTGACCACCATGTACCATTATCGAATACAGTGTTCAATTTACTGCCAAAACTATTAAGGGCAACGTCACGAGTGACATTAGTCACACCGTAGAATTGTGCAAATGCACTGAATCCTTTCCACTCAAATCCCACTGTCGCATTAAACGTATTCTCAGGCGAATTTGTATAGCCATAGGGTGCTTGGTCTTTGTTATCTACCACACCATCACCATTGAAATCGACAATGTAGTAATCTCCTACTAGTTTTTGAGAATCGTTGGCATCATGAGCTGGAGCACCAAACAATTGGTCATAACTCTGAATAAAACCTGCATCGATATAAGAAGTATATTGATTTACACTATGTCCAGCAGATTTTTGATATGCAGGACGCAAAGCCTGGTCATCTTTCACTAAAACCTTATTTCTAGCATGAGTCATACTGAAGTTTCCCCAAAGACGTAAATCATTAGCAAATGTCTTGTTGATACGTAGCTCCAGTTCATATCCGCTTGTACGAATCTTACCTTTATTAACAGATGGAGGTGTTCCACCAAAATAAGACGGAATAGAACGATCACCACCATAAACAAAAATATTAGAACGTACATCCCGGAAAAATTCCACACTACCGGCAAATAATCCCTCAAGAAATGAATAGTCTATACCAATATTCAGTTTTTTCACAACTTCCCATTGAATATCTTTGTTGCCAATAGCTGACTCACGATACCATGTATAAATACTTTCTGTATGATTTAGATCCATCACAGTGTGCCCACCATAAGCCCACTGGTTCATATAGAGCCAACGACGACTAGAATCAAAAGGATCGGGCCCCAATTGGTCAGAACCAATTTCACCATAAGAAGCACGTACTTTCAGCATGTCAACTATTTTCTTTTCACGGAAGAACTTCATAAAAGGCTCCTCACTAACCATCCAACCGATAGCTCCTGAATTGAAAAAAGCAAAACGATTCTCAGGACTAAACTTTTCAGAGCCATTATATGCGCCATTATACTCAATAAAATAACGGTCTGCATAATTATAAGTAGTACGGAATGCCCAGTCTTCACGATAAGTAGGCATTACACTCCCTCGTGCATTTTCCTGGCGGCTAAACAATCCCATAGCTGTTACGTTATGTTTTCCAAAACTACGTACCCAATTTAATTGTGCCTGATAATAAAGATTACGAACAGTTTGACCATTATCTACTGCACCAGGAGAAGTACTCCAATTGACACCTTGGGTCCAATCAAAACCATTATTGGTATCATAGGATTGTTCATATCGTTCCTGACCTGTATCTGGATCGATCCACTTGTGTTGTGCACTATTAAACAAATCATTGATACCACGATTGTTTTCAACAAAAACATTATCCCAAGAAACAGTAGCCCGAGCAGAAAGTCCTTTGGTTATAAACTTCAAATCTTGTTCTAATGTAAAATCTGTATTGATACGTGTTGTTGTAACCTGCATCGTACCACCTAAAGAAATATTTTCCGCCGAGTTAGTTGTATTGGATACAAGTGGATACATACCCCAACTACCATCAGAATATTGCGGTAGAAACACATCTGGAGCAATATTGTATGCACCTGACCATTGCTGACCAATCTGCCATTCAGAATGTCCTGTATTACTCCATGGAGCTTTACGAATGGCATTGGAACCTGCTAAATTTACTTTTAACACAGTAGTTTTTGTAATATTGAAATCCAAATTACTGCGCACATTAATACGGTCATATCCATAACCAGAGTTATACCCACGCCCGTTATCATAAACTCTAAAAAGGTCTCCTTCATGCACATAATCAGCAGAAGCAAAATACTTTACAAACTTCGTACCACCGCTAATATTTATATTAGCATTATAAGACATTGTATTATCTTTAAACAAAGCTTTTTGCCAATCGACGTTAGGATAACGTTCTCTCTGTTCAACAGTAGTCTGGTTGCGATAGTTTTCAATAAACGATTGAGGACGAATATATTCCCATGAATCCGGCCTCAAAGCCAACTCATGTTCAATAGCCGTATTACGGAACATCAGTGCATCATAGGAGTCATACTTATTAGGCAGTTTTGAAGGAGATTTTAAAGTAGCATTGAAACCTACATCTATTTTAGCACTACCCTCCGTACCACGTTTTGTTGTTACAAGAATTACACCATTAGCACCTTTTACACCATAGACAGCAGTTGCTGAAGCATCTTTCAATACAGAAATAGATTGTACAGAACTAATATCTACAGAACTCATAGGACGCTCGATACCATCTACTAATACCAATGGGTCTTCGTTGTTATTCCATGAGCTTGCACCACGAATAGTTATTTTCGGCTCTTCTTCGCCAGGCATACCCGTACCTTGAGTAGTAACAACCCCCGGTAAGTTACCTGTCAAAGCAGCACCTATGTCTGAAACACCAGCTGCCCGTTCCAAAACCTTACCTGTTGTTTGGGTTATGGCACCAACTACCGATGCTTTCTTTTGCTGACCATACCCAACTACCACTACCTCTTCTAACTGCTGAGAATCATCTTCCAAGGTTATTTTGATCAAACCTTTCGAAGTCGCTTTTACCTCTTTGGACTTCATTCCCACAAACGAAACAATAAGAGTAGGGTTTTCATTGGGCACAGTCAGTATGAAATTACCATCTATATCTGAAATCGTACCTATTGAATTATTACCTTTTAATACCACTGAGGCACCAATGACCGTCTCACCGTTATTGTCAAAGACAGTTCCCCTTACCGTTATCCCACTTTGTGCCGATGCCATCAGACAGCTGAACAGCATAAGTAAAAACAGGTAAGGAATCTTTTGATTTTTTTTTGTTACATTTTTCATTACCACTAGTTTAAGATGTTAATTAACTACATTGTTCTCTAATCATCAGTCATTTTTTAATAGCCTTAGCTATCGTCATACATACATTTCATTTTTATTAGTATAAGATTAATAAACGCTAACAGTTAACATGTTTTATTTTACCGCACAAATATATTTAATGTATATAAAAAATAATTGTGGAGGTGTTCCACATACCCACATAAACGTTACATAGGATTTGTTGCATGTAACAGAAGTTGTCCTTCATGTTACATGCAACAATAAAAGATCATTTACAAGTGGCGTACAGTCCTATCACGCTACCTGTAAATCCACCAGCCGTAGTTGTGGAAAGATAGCTTGCATCAACGTCTTTACAGAGCAATGTCCAATCTTTTTCTCCTTTCAAGGAATAATAAAAATCATAATGAGTACCTTGAGATATAACTTTCAAATAAATCTCTTTTGTGTTTCCAGAAATAGTATCAGAAGCCAATATCTGTTCAGACTCTCCAATTCGTTTCAGGAAAACGGACTTATTTTCTCCTTGCCTATTTACTGCAAATAAATACTGATGCTTTTCATCTTTAAACAATAACATACCAGCCTTATCCTTTTCATTGGAAGGATTAAACAACATACGGGTAGTAGATTCGAATTTATGATGCTGCATACGACGGCAAACAAAAGCAGGAGTATCTTTTTCAGCAGCACTGACATCAGCACACTTCAAGGTCAAAAAGCCCGGAGTGTCGGATAAAGAATACAATTCAGTAGCAGGAGCACGCAATGTTATCCACTGCATACCCAAAGAAGCATTATCAAAATCTTCAATCTCTTCAAAGTTACCAAAGGTAACACTGGCATCACGCTTTACGCCAGTTCGTTTTAGAATCAGAGGAACAGTTTCATTCCCTTGCGTCATATAAGGGAAGCCATCTTCGCTCCACCTTACCGGCATTAAAAATGTTTCACGCCCCAAATTTTCAAACTTATTATTTATAGGACGGCATGCCAAAAATACAGCCCACCAATCACCTTCTTTGGTTTGTATCAAGTCAGCATGACCGGCACACGTAATCGGATTAGGACGTTCGGCACTGAGATGACGTTGTGTTAATATTGGATTTTTCGTCCAAGGAGTAAAAGTTCCCATCGGAGAATCACTGCGGAAAATAACTTCAGAATGCCAGGTACTCGTGCCACCTTCTGCATCCATAAGGAAATATTTTCCATTGATCTTATACATATGAGGACCTTCTATCCAAATAGGTTTTTCCTCCGGATGCACACCTTTGTTTACCAGTATTTTGCGAGGTCCAATTGTTTTATCCGATTTTACATCAAACTCTTGTATGCGGATTGTGCGATGCCCGCTATACTCAGGTTTATAATCCGGAGCATCATCATTATTTACAATATAAGCTTTCCCATCTTCATCAAAAAAGAAAGACGGATCTATTCCGCCCACTTCAGGCAGCATAATAGGATCAGACCACTCTCCAAAAGGATCCTGAGTTTTCACAAAGAAATTACCGGCTCCAACATTGGTGGTTACCATATAATAAGTCTTATTGTGGGGATTATATGAAATTGCCGGTGCAAAAATTCCTCCACTCACATGCTGTCCTTTCATATTGACCAGTTGGGAAGGACGGCTAAGAACATGTCCCACCTGTTTCCAGTTTACTAAATCTCTACTATGAAAGATAGGTACGCCCGGAAAATAAGTAAAAGTAGAAGTCACTAAAAAATAGTCTCCTTCCCCATTCGTACATATACTCGGATCCGAATACCAACCAGGCAAAATAGGATTATAAAACGACTCATCATCGGGCAATGGATTTTCCTTATAAAAATCATCATTACCTTTATAAGTAAAATAATCAAAAAGGGCTGTAGAATCCTTAACAGCAGGCAGATTTCCATTTGCTTTAGATAAATTGCAAGACGAAAAACCTCCCAATGTACCGGCAGAAACTACTAAGGCCGATAAAATTGCAAAAAAAGATCTTTTATTCATCAATACTCGATTTTATAGTTATTAATATTTTTAAGGCAGACGAAAGATAAAGTGTTCTTCATATTTGCATGTTTCATAATATGAGTAGTTTTATATTTCTGGCTTTTCTGCGACAAATGTACAAAAGGCACACATGCGATTAAAAAAATCGTATTACATGTTTTTTTGACAACATTACATATTTCTTTCGTATGTTACATTCTTTATCGTACATGTAACACACGCTTAAGTAATCCATTATATATCAAAAGTTAAATTCGAACACCTTTTACATCGCCGCAACAGCCTTATAAAAGCAATAAAAGCATAGAATATAGCATAAAAACAGAACGAAAATATTTCATCCCTAAAGAACAAGTATAGATATAGGCTAATCACATTGTATACCTATAAGGAAAGAATATACTCAGATTTTTACATTTTTGTCCTTGATTTGCAGCAAGAAAAGAAAAGTACAGAGCAAAAAAAAGGAGTACCGCTGTACTCCAACCTTTGTTAACCTTAAATCTAATACTATGAAAAACACATTGCAAAGATACGGACTCTTGGGATATTTGCAAACTATCCAAGAAAAAAAGCATGTTTCATAACACCTTTTAAGAAGAGCCACTCTGTTTTTTACTTCCTTTTTCAGACAGTCTTCTCAAGTGTAAAGAAAAGTTGCATCTTCTCAGAACAAAATGAACCACTTCATTTTATTCTGCCCATAAATTACACTATCTTTGTATTCAAATTAATAAATACTCATTATATGCCTGACTATGATTTAATTGCCATATTAGGTCCCACAGCATCCGGCAAAACTCCATTTGCCGCTGCATTGGCAGCAGAGCTAAATACAGAAATAATCAGTGCCGACTCTCGGCAAATATACCGTAACATGGATCTTGGTACAGGTAAAGACCTTGCCGACTATACAGTGAATGGCAAACAAATACCTTATCATCTCATTGACATTGCCGATCCGGGATATAAGTACAACGTCTTTGAATATCAACGTGATTTTCTGACCGCCTATGAAAGTATTAAACAAAAGGGTTGTCTGCCCATTGTATGCGGCGGAACTGGAATGTATTTAGAATCGGTACTCAAAGGATACAAATTGCTGCCCGTACCCGAAAATCCGGAATTACGCATCCGCTTAGCAGGCAAGTCCTTGGAAGAACTCACCGAAATGTTGAAAACCTATAAAAACTTGCATAATACGACGGATGTAGATACGGTGAAACGGGCAATCCGCGCCATTGAGATTGAAGAATATTATGCCCACACACCGGTAGACAAGCGTTCTTTTCCGCTATTGAACAGCCTCATTATCGGTGTGAACATAGACCGCGAACTGCGGCGTGAGAAAATCACCCGCCGCCTGCGCCAAAGGTTGGACGAAGGAATGATAGACGAAGTGCGCCGATTGATAGAGCAAGGGATTCCACCCGAAGATCTCATCTACTACGGATTGGAGTACAAATATCTGACACTTTACGTCATTGGCAAACTGACCTACGACGAAATGTTCAACCAACTGGAGACAGCTATCCATCAGTTTGCCAAACGCCAGATGACCTGGTTTCGGGGAATGGAGAGGCGGGGATTTACCATCCACTGGATAAACGTCCAATGGCCTATGGAAGAAAAGATAGCCTTTGTAAAGTCAAAACTCAAAGAGATTTAGTATCTTTGACGGCAACGCTGGCTAAACAGCAAATATGGAAATGTTAGACTTATTAAAAGGGACGAACATATGAGTGTAGAACCCAATAAATGGGGAGTGATCTATAACCCCAAAGCCGGAACGCGTAAAGTACAGAAACGGTGGAAAGAAATTAAAGCATATATGGACAGCAAAGGTGTGTCTTATGACTACGTGCAGTCCGAAGGGTTCGGTTCGGTAGAGCGTCTGGCGGGAATTCTTGCCAACAACGGATATCGCACCATTGTCATTGTAGGTGGTGACGGCGCACTGAACGACGCAATCAACGGCATCATGCTCTCCAATGCAGAAGATAAAGAGAATATTGCTATCGGCATCATCCCCAACGGAATAGGTAACGATTTTGCCAAATACTGGGAGATGAGTTCGGAATACAAGGATGCGGTAGATTGCATCATAAACAACCGCCGTCGAAAAATAGATGTAGGCACGTGCTACTACTATGACGGCGAAAAGCATATGACCCGCTACTTTCTGAATGCCATCAATATCGGGCTTGGAGCCAGTATCGTAAAAATCACCGACCAATGCAAACGTTTTTGGGGTGTGAAGTTCCTGTCCTATTTCATGGCATTCCTTTCACTGATATTCGAACGGAAACTATACCGCATGCACCTTAAAATAAACGGCGAACACATACGCGGGCGCATTATGACAGTATGCATAGGCAGTGCATGGGGATACGGGCAAGCTCCCAGTGCAGTGCCTTACAATGGTTGGTTGGACGTATCAGTTATCTATCGCCCCGAATTATTGCAGCTTTTTTCGGGAATATGGATGTTAATGGAAGGAAGAATCCTCAACCATAAAGTGGTAAAACCCTACCGTACCCAAAAGATAAAAGTATTACGTGCCCAAAACGCTTCCGTCGACTTGGACGGGCGTATTCTCGACCGTCATTTTCCATTAGACATCGGAGTGCTGCACGAAGCAATCACACTGATTATACCAAACTGAGGAATGAACTTTTTTCACACCTCTCAATTCATAACTTGCAATTCATAATTTATAATTCATAAAAACGTATGATTAAACTGAAAAATAATCCTGCCGGAAACTTCTTTCTGCTGGCAGGCCCCTGTGTCATTGAAGGTGAAGATATGGCAATGCGCATTGCCGAACGTGTGGTGACCATCACTGACAGATTACAGATTCCTTACGCATTTAAAGGTTCTTACCGCAAGGCCAACCGTTCGCGCTTAGACTCATTTACGGGCATAGGAGATGAGAAAGCCTTGAAAATTCTAAAAAAGTGCATGATACGTTCGGAGTGCCTACCGTAACAGATATCCATGCCGCGGAAGAAGCTGCCATGGCTGCCGAATTCGTAGATATTCTGCAAATCCCCGCTTTCCTTTGCAGGCAAACCGACCTACTGGTAGCCGCCGCCCAAACCGGTAAAATCATCAATATCAAAAAGGTCAATTCCTCTCCCCGCTTGCCATGCGTTTTGCGGCAGACAAGGTGGTGGAAGCCGGCAACAAGAACGTAATGATTACAGAACGCGGAACAACTTTCGGCTATCAGGATCTTGTGGTGGATTATCGCGGAATACCGGAGATGCAGACTTTCGGTTTTCCCGTTGTACTGGACGTTACCCATTCCTTGCAGCAACCCAACCAGACCAGCGGTGTCACAGGCGGCATGCCGCAACTGATTGAAACGATAGCCAAAGCCGGTATAGCCGTAGGTGCAGACGGCCTGTTCATCGAGACACATGAGAATCCGTCCGTAGCCAAAAGCGACGGTGCCAATATGTTGAAGTTGGATTTACTGGAAGGACTCCTGACTAAATTAGTCCGCATCCGGGAAGCAATTAAATAAAAAACAGAATTGTTTTGTGATTTATCGCCTAATCGCTTCGACAGATAAGGCAAAAACATTTTTAAATCAAATGATGATGAAACATTTATTACGTAACTTATGGATTGTTGCACTAATTGTATGCTGTAACTTCCAACAGGTATTTGCACAACAATTACCACCCATTCCCATCGACAAGGATGTCCGTATCGGCAAGCTGGACAACGGATTAACTTATTACATCCGTAAAAACAGCCTTCCCGCTAACCGGGCCGACTTCTATATAGCCCAAAAAGTGGGTTCCATACAGGAAGAGGACAACCAACGCGGTCTTGCCCACTTCCTCGAGCACATGTGCTTCAATGGAACCACCCACTTTCCCGGAAACTCCCTAATACAGTATCTGGAACGTATAGGTGTAAAATTCGGCGAAAACCTGAACGCATACACATCCATAGACGAAACGGTCTATAACATCTCCAATGTGCCTGTCAACACTCCCGGAGCCATTGACTCCTGCCTGCTGATCCTGCACGACTGGAGCAACGACCTGACTTTGGACACGAAAGAAATAGATAAGGAACGCGGCGTTATCAATGAAGAATGGCGCACCCGCATGAGCGCCATGCAGCGTTTTCAGGAAAAAATGCTTCCGGCTATGTTTGCCGGAACCAAATACGCCAACTGCTTCCCTATCGGAACAATGGACGTTGTGATGAACTTTAAGCCTCAAACATTAAGAGACTATTACGAAAAATGGTACCGTCCCGACTTGCAGGGTATAGTAGTGGTAGGCGATATTGATGTCGACGCCATTGAAGCCCTTATCAAGAAAAGATTCTCGGACATCCCCGCACAGCCCAATGCCGCCAAGCGTGAATATTATCCCGTAAACGACAACCAAGAGCCTATCGTATTGGTTGCCCGCGACAAAGAGCAGCCATATGTACAGACCTTTATCTTCAACAAGCATCAAGCTACTCCCAGAGAAGAAAAGAATAATGTGGGTTACTTGATGCAAGACTATGCTGTCACTCTGATTACCAACATGCTGAATGCACGTCTGAACGAGTTGCTCCAAGTTGCCAACCCGCCCTACATCTATGCAACGACCTACGATGATGATTTCTTTGTTGCCAAGACCAAAGATGCTTTCACCGGTATCGTAGTCTGCAAAGAAGATAACATTGAGGAAGGTATCTCAACCATTCTCCGCGAAATAGAGCGTGCACGCCAATTTGGATTCACCGAAACCGAATACAGTCGTGCACGAGCAGAATACCTGCGTCATTTGGAATCTGCTTTCCAAGAACGCGACAAGCGTAAAAATGAAAGCTACGTCAAGGAATATGTCCGCCATTTCCTCGACAATGAACCCATTCCGGGAATCGCCAACGAATATACTATCATCAATCAGATAGCACCGGCCATTCCTGTGACAGCCCTAAACCAGATAATGCAACAACTGGTGACGGACAGCAACCAGGTAGTGGCACTGTTCGGACCCGAAAAAGAAGGCTTGAGCCTTCCGACAGAGGAAGCCATCAAGAACCTGTTGAAAGAAGTGAAGTCGGAGAAGCTCACTCCGTATATAGATAAGGTATCCGACGAACCTCTGATGAAAGAAGCTCCGAAAGGCGGTAAAATTGTTTCCGAAAAGAAAGATGACATCTTCGGAACCACTATGTTGACCTTATCCAACGGTGTCAAGGTTATAATCAAGAAAACAGACTTCAAAGCCGATGAGATTCGCATGAAAGGCGTAAGTATGGGTGGTAGTTCACTCTTCCCCGACTCGGAAATCATCAATATCAACGGACTGGATGCAGTGGCATTGGGTGGTTTAGGCAATTTCAGCGCCATAGAACTGGAGAAAGCCCTGGCAGGTAAAAAAGCCTCCGTAAGCTATGGCATCGGCGACAAGACAGAAGCCGTAACCGGAAATTGCTCTCCCAAGGACTTCGAGACAATGATGCAGCTCACCTATCTGACTTTCACTGCTCCGAGACGCGATGATGACGCTTTTGCATCTTACAAGAACCGCAGCAAAGCCGAATTACAGAATATGGACCTGAACCCCAGTTCTTCTTTCAGCGACTCTATCACGTCCACTCTCTACTCGAAACATCCCAGAACCCTGCGGATAAAAGCCGACATGGTGGACAAGATGAATTATGACAAGATTCTGTCCATGTATCAGGACCGCTTTAAAGATGCCAGCGACTTTACCTTCATTCTGGTAGGAAACGTTGATGTGGAAGCAGTGAAACCCCTAATCGAGTCTTATCTGGGTTCATTGCCCTCCATCAACCGCAAGGAGACATTCAAGGACAACCACATCGCAATGCGCAAGGGCATCTGCAAAAATGAGTTTATCCGCCAGCAGGAAACTCCGAAAGTGAACAACTTCATCTGTTATAGCGGTACTTGCAAATACAATCTCCGTAACGAGATTCTTATGAGCATGACCGACCAGCTTCTTAACTTCATCTATACCGAAAAGGTACGTGAAGACGAAGGCGGTACCTACGGCGTATATCCCATGGGACAGCTCATCAAGTATCCCACAGAAAAAGCCGTTCTGCAGATCTTCTTCAACACAGCTCCCGATAAACAGGAAAAACTGATAAAAATCATCTACGACGAAGCAGAAGCCTTTGCTAAGAACGGTCCCGATGAAGCCAGTTTGAACAAGGTAAAAGAGTATATGCTGAAGAAGCACAGCGAAGACCTCAAGGAAAACGGCTACTGGCTGAACAGCATAGACGAGTACCTGTACACCGGAATCGATCCGGTGAAGGACTACGAGCAAATCATTAACAGTATCACCCCCAAGGACGTTCAGCAATTTGCCAACGAACTCCTGAAGCAGAAGAACCAGATCACTGTTTCAATGATCAGTCCTGAAAAGAAATAAGGTTACCAACCTTCGAAGTGCTGAAATTACAGTTTCCAAAAAGGCTGCGTTGTTAATAAAGCAGCGCAGCCTTTTTCATATACATTAATTTCCATTCATTATGAGCCTCTTTATAGAATTACGCAAGCAAGGGAAGCTGGCCGCCAAGCGAAATCCGATGTACGAGAAGAACAAATTCGGTAAGTTCTGGATGTACTTTATGGCCGTCTTTTGGGCCGGCTATCTGATCTTCTTCGGAACCACTTTCGCTTTTGCCTTCGATGGTGGCGCAACTGAAGCATACCATGTATTGAACAGCGGACTGATATTTGTCCTGGCTCTGGATTTTCTGATGCGCTTCCCGTTTCAGAAAACGCCCAGCCAGGAAATCAAGCCTTATCTCCTGTTGCCGATAAGGCGCAACCGCCTGATCGATTTTCTGCTGATACGTTCCGGATTGAACGGTTTCAATCTGATATGGCTGTTTTTCTTTGTCCCGTTCGCTATCATCAGCATTACTAAATTCTACGGTATAACGGGCGTATTGACTTATAGCATCGGAATATGGCTGTTGATGATACTCAACAACTATTGGTTCCTGCTATGCCGCACGTTGATGAACGAACGCATCTGGTGGGTGATGCTGCCGATATTGGTATACGGAATTATTGCCGCCGGCCTATTCATTCCGGAAGACAGCCCGTTATTCGACTGGTCCATCGACCTGGGAGAAGGATTTATCCTCGGACACCTGCTTACTTTCATCGGAGTATCCGCAACGATCGTGGCACTGTGGTTCATCAACCGCGAACTGATGATCAAGCTCATTTATAACGAGATCAACAAAGTGGAAGACACCAGAGTAAAGCACGTGTCGGAATACAAATTTCTGGACCGCTACGGAGAGATTGGCGAATACATGCGGCTGGAGTTGAAGATGTTGTTGCGCAACAAAGTCTGCAAGACAGCCTTGCGTACAGTATTCATGGTGGTCATCGCCTTTACATGTATTCTGAGTTTCACCGAAGCATACGACGGGCAGGGCATGAAAAACTTTATCATGGTCTACAACTTCGTGATTTTCGGAATCTTGTTTCTATCAAGCCTGATGAGCTACGAAGGCAACTACATTGACGGATTGATGAGCCGCAAAGAGTCTATCTACACCCTGCTTCGCGCCAAATATATCCTATACAGCATCGCCATACTCATACCTCTCATCCTGATGATACCTGCCATGGCAACCGGCAAGCTGTCTGTGCTGAGTTGTATAGCCTGGGCCACATTCGTAGCCGGCGGCGTTTACTTCTGCCTGTTCCAATTGGCTGTATACAACAACAAAACAGTGGATTTAAACGCCAAGATGACCAACCGCCAGAATATGGGAACCGGATTGCAGAACTTGATTTCCGGAGCAGCATTCGGCGTGCCTCTGCTTATGAACTTTGTGCTGACAACTTTTTGGGGACCTACGGTTACGGCCTGGATACTGATTGCCGTCGGTGCCGGTTTTATACTGACTTCACGCTTCTGGCTGAAAAACGTATACCACCGTTTCATGAAGCGGCGCTACAAGAACATGGAAGGATTCAGAGACAGCAGACAATAAGATTTATGATTTTAGATTTATAGCTATGATTCAGATAAATAATTTACAAAAGAGATTCGGTGAAAAGACCGCTGTAAATATTGATAACTACCTCATCAGTCAAGGTGACATGTTGGGTTTGGTAGGAAACAACGGAGCCGGAAAGACCACCCTCTTCCGACTGATACTGGATTTATTGCAGGCAGATCGTGGGAATGTCACCATCAATGATATAGATGTATCCCAAAGTGAAGACTGGAAGAGATTTACCGGCGCTTTCATTGACGACGGTTTTCTTATAGACTACCTCACCCCGGAGGAATATTTCTATTTCATCGGCAAGATGTATGGATTGAAAAAAGAAGAAGTAGATGAACGTCTCGTTCCTTTTGAGCGCTTCATGAATGGTGAAGTCATAGGACAGAAGAAGTTCATACGCAATTTCTCCGCTGGAAACAAGCAAAAAATAGGTATTATCTCCGCCATGCTGCACCACCCCCAACTGCTGATACTGGATGAACCGTTCAACTTCCTCGATCCAAGTTCACAGTCCATCATCAAGCAACTGCTGCAGAAATACAACGAGGAACATGGAGCCACTGTCATCATCTCCAGCCATAACCTCAACCATACAGTAGATGTATGCCCGCGCATCGCCCTATTGGAACATGGAGTCATCATTCGTGACATAGAAAACGAAAACAACTCGGCAGAAAAGGAACTGGAAGCCTATTTCAATGTCAGCGTAGAAGAAAAGGTTGAAACGGAAAACGATACAGACGAAGAAACACCGGAAGAAGAACAAGCATGAAACAGCCACTTGCCCATATAATCGCCTTTGTCGGACTGGTGCTCTGCCTGAGTTCCTGCCACACCTCCGCACCCCGCCTTGACTATAAAGCATTGGCGCAAGCCTCCGTACGCTTGGGCGTGGATATAGAGCTAACAGACAACCACAGGCTGTACATCAACGCTGCCGAATGGATAGGCACCCCCTACCGGGCGGGCGGTAGCAGCAAACAAGGAACGGACTGTTCCGGCTTGGTGTCCCAGCTTTACAAGAAAACCTACCGCATACGTTTATCGCGCAGTACCGACGGACAACTGAAAGAAAGCAACCGAATAGCCCGCCGCAACCTGCGCGAAGGCGACTTGGTCTTTTTCACCAGCCGGGCATCCCGCAAGAGGGTGGCCCACGTGGGCATCTACCTGAAAGACGGCAAATTCATTCACGCCAGCACCAGCCAAGGAGTCATTGTGAGCAATCTCAAGGAAAGGTATTATACGCAATACTGGCTCTGCGGCGGAAGAGTGAAGTAATCACCGGCATCCCATGCCAAAGCCCGTTGCCGATTGAAGTTAATCAACCGGCAACGGGCTGATAATTCCAATTTATTCATAACTTTGCCGCAAAAAGGCATATGAATTATACAACCTACCTTTTCGACTTCGACTATACGCTTGCCGACTCTTCACGCGGCATCGTCACCTGTTTCCGCAACGTACTCAACCGCCATGGCTACACGCAACCTACCGATGACGATATCAAACGCACCATTGGCAAGACTCTGGAAGATTCCTTTTCCATTCTTTCCGGTGTAACAGATCCCCTGCAGCTCGCCGAATTCAAGAAAGAGTACGTAAAAGAAGCCGATACACACATGACCGTCAATACGGTGCTTTTCCTCGAAACAAAATCGGTGCTGATAGCACTGAAAGATTCCGGCGCCCGCATCGGAATCATCTCCACCAAATTCCGCTACCGCATCAAGGAATTACTGGACCAGCACTTTCCCGAAGACTTTCTGGACATCATCATCGGCGGAGAAGATGTAAAAACTCCCAAGCCCTCGCCCGAAGGGCTCTTGCTTGCCATCAAGCAGCTACACGTCACTAAAGCCGAAACGCTCTATATCGGCGACAGTACGGTGGATGCAGAAACCGCACAAAAGGCGGGAGTGGACTTTGCCGGCATCACGCATGGCATGACCACCGCCGAAGAACTGCAACGCTACCCGCATAAAAAGATTATGGACAGCCTGGAAGAACTGTTGAAACAGGAACCATTACCCGCCAAAGCCCCGAAGAATTCAAATGTACGGCAGATCATATTCCTGTTGGCGCTATCTGCCGCACTCGCAGCACTCTTTTATTTCCTCACCTGAATATAAAAGGGCTTCCCGCATAAATCAAATCGTTCCTTCATGGAGTAAGTTTCGTTCCACCATGATGGAACGAAACTTACTCCATGAGGGAACAAAACTTTCCCCACACACGAAAGCAGTAATTATACTAAAAAAGAGATAGAAAGATTTGCCCATTCCAAATAAAAGAAGTAATTTTGTGCCCGATTATTCCGCACCGGGTTTAATTAAGTGCTTTCTAAGTGATTAGAGACCACCCGACGGAGCTAACTTATACATTATATATAAGAAATGTACGCAATTGTAGAAATCAACGGTCAGCAATTCAAAGCAGAAGCTGGCAAGAAGCTGTTTGTACACCACATGCAAAATGCTGAAGCAGGTGCAACAGTAGAATTCGAGAAAGTTCTTTTGGTAGACAAAGACGGTAACATCACCGTAGGCGCTCCCACAGTAGAAGGAGCAAAAGTGGTTTGCGAAGTTGTTTCCGCTTTGGTAAAAGGCGACAAGGTTCTTGTTTTCCACAAGAAAAGAAGAAAAGGTTATCGTAAACTGAACGGTCATCGTCAGCAATTCACAGAGTTAACAATTAAGGAAGTAGTAGCTTAATCAATTAAAAAAGTAAGAAGAAATGGCACATAAAAAAGGTGTCGGTAGTTCTAAGAACGGCCGCGAATCACAGAGTAAGAGATTAGGCGTTAAGATATTTGGTGGCGAAGCTTGCAAAGCAGGTAACATCATCGTTCGTCAAAGAGGTACTGAATTCCATCCGGGTAACAACATCGGTATGGGTAAAGACCACACTCTTTTCGCCTTGGTAGACGGAACTGTACAGTTCAAAGTAGGTAAAGCAGACAGAAGATCTGTTTCTGTTATTCCTGCCGAAAACGCAGAAGCATAAGTTTCCGGATAAAAGAATAATAAAGAAAGGGATGCAATCTGGTTTGATTGCATCCCTTTCTTTATTATCGCACTATTCATTCAAAAAAGCACCTTATTTTCATATTTTCTGCTGTTTATTATACTTTTTCATACAATGAATAAGCATTTTCTCTATCTTTGCAGTAATAAAAAAACATAATAACAAGTATAAGATATGCTTACCATTAAACAAATTACAGACAACACCGACGCCGTAATCCGCGGTCTGGAAAAGAAGCACTTCAAAAATGCCAAAGAAACAATCGGGCAAGTGCTGGAAACGAACAACAAACGACGCAATACCCAAACAATCTTAGATAAGAACCTGTCGGAAGTCAATTCCCTTTCCAAGTCCATCGGACTGTTGATGAAAGAAGGCAAGAAAGATGAGGCGGAAACCGCCAAGAACCGGGTGGCCGAATTGAAAGAAGCCAACAAGGCCCTGCAAGAAGAAATGGACCAAGCTGCAACCGACTTGCAAAACCTCCTCTATACAATCCCCAACATCCCTTATGACAGCGTGCCCGAAGGCGTAGGCGCCGACGACAATGTGGTAGAGAAAATGGGCGGCATGGAGACCGAACTACCTAAAGACGCGCTCCCCCACTGGGAACTGGCAAAGAAATATGATTTGATAGATTTTGACTTAGGTGTGAAAATCACAGGTGCAGGTTTCCCTGTGTATAAGGGCAAAGGCGCACAGCTTCAGCGTGCACTTATCAATTTCTTCCTGGATGAAGCACGCAAGTCGGGCTATACGGAGATAATGCCGCCAACGGTAGTGAACGCCGCTTCCGGCTATGGCACAGGTCAGCTGCCCGACAAAGAAGGACAAATGTACCATTGCGAAGTAGATGATTTATACCTGATCCCGACAGCTGAAGTTCCCGTAACGAACATCTATCGCGACGTGATTTTGGACGAAAAGCAACTGCCTATCAAGAACTGCGCTTACACGCAATGTTTCCGTCGCGAAGCCGGCTCATACGGTAAAGACGTACGCGGACTGAACCGCCTGCACGAATTCTCCAAAGTAGAATTAGTGCGCATCGACAAGCCGGAACACTCCAAAGAATCCCATCAGGAGATGCTGAACCACGTAGAAGGATTGCTCCAGAAGCTTGAGTTGCCTTATCGCATCCTGCGTTTATGTGGCGGCGACATGAGCTTTACCGCTGCTCTCTGCTTCGACTTCGAGGTCTATTCCGAGGCACAGAAACGCTGGCTGGAAGTCAGTTCAGTATCCAACTTCGATACCTACCAGGCCAATCGCCTGAAATGCCGTTACCGCACAGCAGAAAAGAAAACAGAGCTTTGCCACACATTAAACGGCTCCGCTTTGGCCCTGCCGCGCATCGTAGCAGCTCTATTGGAAAACAACCAGACACCGGAAGGTATCCGTATCCCGAAAGCGTTGGTTCCGTATACAGGATTCGAGGTGATAGACTAAGATAAGTTTCCATCCATTATATTTCGGGCACAGATTACAAGAAACAGCATGGTTCTTCAATGGACAGAACCGGCAGGATTCTTGAAATCTGTGCCCGATTTGCAATATCATATTTCGTCCTGCATCCATTCTTTTTTCCCCTCACATTCTTTGTTATTAATAAATAAGCAGTATCTTTGCATAATCTATCAATCTGAAAGAGATTACGTAATTATACCAACAAAATTATTAGATAATGAATAAAATCATTAGCAAAGAGCATTTTTCAGAAAAAGTCTTCAAATTAGTAATTGAAGCACCGTTAATTGCTAAGTCACGTAAGGCAGGACACTTTGTAATAGTACGCGTAGGTGAAAAAGGCGAACGCATGCCACTGACCATAGCCTCTGCCGACCCCGTAAAGGGAACTATCACTTTGGTTGTGCAGGAAGTGGGTCTCTCGTCTACCCGCCTGTGCGAACTCAATGAAGGTGATTATATAACCGATGTTGTTGGTCCGCTGGGACAAGCCACCCATATTGAAAATTTCGGCACCGTAGTTTGCGCCGGCGGTGGTGTGGGAGTAGCTCCGATGCTCCCTATCGTACAGGCATTGAAAGCTGCCGGCAATCGTGTAATCACAGTATTGGCAGGCCGCACCAAAGAACTGATTATCCTTGAAAAGGAAATGCGTGAAAGCTCCGACGAAGTCATTATCATGACTGACGACGGTTCATACGGCCGTAAAGGATTGGTAACAGAAGGTGTAGAAGATGTCATCAAACGCGAGAAAGTTGACAAATGCTTCTGCATTGGCCCCGCCATAATGATGAAATTTGTTTGTTTGCTGACGAAGAAATACGAAATACCCACCGATGTCTCTCTAAACACAATCATGGTAGACGGAACAGGCATGTGCGGCGCCTGCCGTATCACCATCGGCGGCAAGACCAAATTCGTATGTGTAGACGGACCTGAATTTGACGGTCACCAGGTAGACTTCGACGAAATGCTGAAACGCATGGGAGCATTCAAAAGCATTGAGCGCGAAGAAATGCACAAACTGGAAGAGCCACAGACATGCCAGGCAACCGGAGAAAGCACAGCGGAGCCGGATGAAAAAAGCCGCAATGCCGCTTGGCGTCAGGAATTGCGCAAATCCATGAAAGCCAAAGAACGCACAGCGATCCCTCGCGTGGAGATGAACGAATTGGATGCAGACTACCGTTCCCACAGCCGCAAAGAAGAAGTAAACCAGGGATTGACCAAGGAACAGGCACTGACAGAAGCGAAACGTTGTCTGGACTGCGCCAATCCGGGCTGCACAGAAGGTTGTCCGGTAGGAATAGACATCCCACGTTTCATCAAGAATATAGAACGCGGTGAATTCCTTGAAGCCGCCAAAACACTGAAAGAGACCAGTGCGCTTCCCGCTGTTTGCGGTCGTGTCTGTCCACAAGAGAAGCAATGCGAATCCAAGTGCATCCACCTGAAGATGAATGAAAAGCCGGTAGCTATCGGCTATTTGGAACGCTTTGCCGCGGACTATGAACGCGAAAGCGGGCAAATCTCCGTACCGGAAATCAAAGAAAAGAATGGCATCAAGATTGCCGTAATCGGTTCAGGCCCCGCCGGGCTCTCTTTCGCCGGAGACATGGCAAAATACGGATACGACGTTACCGTATTCGAGGCGCTGCACGAGATTGGCGGTGTATTGAAATATGGTATCCCCGAATTCCGTTTGCCCAACAAGGTGGTGGATGTCGAAATCGAGAACCTTGCCCAAATGGGCGTGAAGTTCATCAAAGACTGCATCATCGGCAAGACATTAAGCGTAGAGCAACTGGAGGAAGAAGGATTCAAAGGCATATTCGTTGCTTCCGGCGCCGGACTGCCGAACTTCATGAACATCCCCGGAGAAAACTCCATCAACATCCTGTCATCCAATGAATATTTGACGCGTGTCAATCTTATGGATGCCGCCAGCGAGGACTCTGATACACCTGTGCCTTTTGGCAAATGCGTAGCCGTTATCGGCGGCGGCAACACAGCCATGGACTCTGTCCGTACAGCCCGCCGCCTGGGTGCAGAACGCGCCATGATTATTTACCGACGTTCAGAGGAAGAAATGCCTGCCCGCATCGAAGAAGTAAAACATGCCAAAGAAGAAGGAGTGGAATTCCTGACACTTCACAATCCGATAGAATACATTGCCGATGAGCAAGGAAAAGTTAAGCAGGTCATCCTTCAAAAGATGGAATTGGGCGAACCCGATGCCTCCGGGCGCCGTAGTCCTGTTCCCATTCCGGGAGCCACTGAAACTATTGATATAGACCTTGCCATTGTCAGTGTGGGCGTATCCCCCAACCCTATTGTTCCCAGCTCTATCAAAGGACTTGAATTAGGTCGCAAAGGAACGATTGCCGTAAATGATAGTATGCAGTCGTCCATTCCGACCATTTACGCCGGCGGCGACATTGTTCGCGGTGGCGCTACCGTAATCCTTGCTATGGGTGACGGCCGGAAAGCTGCTGCAGCCATGAATGAGCAATTGAAGAAATAAACGCTCCACCATAAAAAAAGAAAGTCCCGTTCACAATTAGTAAACGGGACTTTTTCTTTTTTCATTTTCAGCTGCTACCCTCCTGAGAACAGGTAGCGAAAGAGAAAGAGGAAAACATACTCAAAAAGGCTGAACAAAAGCTCTTATGAGTAGGATTTCAAACCTGTTCTTACTTCACCACTTTATTTGTTGCCGGATCAGGAAAGATCACTGTCGGCTTAAACGTCTTGGCTTCCTCAAAGTCCATCAATGCATACGACATGATAATTACAATATCGTCCGGCTGGACCTTACGGGCCGCCGCACCGTTCAAACATATTTTGCCCGAACCGCGCTCGCCTTTAATGATATAAGTTTCAAAACGCTCACCGTTATTATTGTCGGCAATGTAAACCTTTTCGCCGGCAATCATGTTGGCGGCATCCATCAAATCCTCGTCAATGGTGATGCTCCCCATATAGTTGAGGTTAGCCTCCGTAACGCGGGCACAATGGATTTTCGACTTCAACACTTCAATCATCATAAGATTGTTCTTTTTTTATGTTTATTACTCCTTATACTTGATATTGTCAATCAGACGGACTTCTCCACAGAACACCGTAATACATCCCACTGCATAGGAAGTATCTTCCCAATTGGCAATCTTCTGCAACGTATTGCCGTCCACCAGTTCAAAATACTCCAGGCGCAAACCGGGAGCCGCTGCAATGGCATCTTCCACAAACCTCTGTGTTTCAGCGACTGTATGCGAGGCTGCAAAGGTACGACTTTCAAATAAAGTCTGCGAGATTTTTAAAGCATTTTTGCGTTCTTCGTCAGACAAGCGGGCGTTACGGCTGCTCAAAGCCAGTCCATCCTCCTCACGCACAATAGGGCAACCCACGATCTCCAATGGATAATTCATCCGGCGCACCATTTCGCGGATAATGGCCAACTGCTGGAAATCCTTCTCGCCGAAATAAGCGCGATCCGGCTTCACCGCATCAAATAGTTTGCTCACAATCTGACACACACCATTAAAGTGCCCCGGCCGGAAAGCCCCCTCCATCACAGTATCCAAAGGAGCGTAGCTGAACCGGCGTGTATCCGGTTCCGGATACATCTCTTCCACCGTAGGGGCAAAAACAAAAGCAGCCCCACACTCTTCCAGCAAACGACAATCAGCCTCCAGCGTACGAGGATATTTGGCCAAATCATTCTGATCATTAAACTGAGTCGGATTCACAAAAACACTTACCACTGCGGCATCATTCTCTGCCACACAACGTTTTACCAATGAAGCATGACCGGCATGCAAGGCTCCCATTGTAGGCACTAAACCCACTTTTTTACTTTGGGCTCTCATAGCCGAAAGTCCGGCCTGCAAGTCCTTGATAGTATGTACTATTTCCATTTTATTGGTTATATAATAACTTAAGTTGTTTGCAAAAACGGTGCAAAATAAGCTATTATTTACCATATAAAGAAGAAATATCGTAAATTAATGCAAAAGTTGTCCCGGCTTCAGAGGTGTATCCGCGCCTATTTTTCATTGATATACAACCGGTTAACAATTCATAAGGAATTATAGGCGAGCCCTGTTTGCGTTATTGCCCGATTTTTTTTATATCTTTGCAGAATAATTGAGAACATTGTTATTATGACAAAGGCGAACAAGGTTTTATTTATAACACAAGAAATTACCCCTTACGTTTCAGAATCCGAGATGTCCCTTGTTGGCAGAAACCTGCCGCAAGCAATCCAAGAAAAAGGCAGAGAAATCAGAACGTTTATGCCCAAGTGGGGGAACATCAATGAGCGCAGAAATCAACTGCACGAAGTGATACGTCTCTCCGGTATGAACCTTATCATCGACGATACCGACCATCCGCTTATCATTAAGGTAGCATCCATACAATCCGCCCGCATGCAGGTTTATTTCATCGACAACGATGATTACTTCCAAAACCGCCTGCAAGTGATTGACGAGAACGGTGTTGAATACGAGGATAATGATGCACGTGCCATTTTCTATGCTCGTGGAGTATTGGAAACAGTAAAGAAATTGCGTTGGTGTCCGGACGTTATCCACTGTCATGGCTGGATGACAGCACTGGCTCCGCTATATATTAAAAAGGCGTATAAAGACGAACCTTCATTCAGAGACGCCAAAGTGGTCTTTTCACTGTATGACAATGACTTCAAACAGCCATTTCATTCCGACTTCACCAGCAAACTCCTGCTGAAAGGCATCAACAAGAAGGATATTGCCGACTTAAAAGAACCGATAGACTATATTGCTCTTTGCAAATTGGCAATAGACTACTCTGATGGTATTATCCAGCAAAGCGAACATGTAAATGAGGAGCTCATGGAGTATGCCCGCCAAGCCGGTAAACCTATCTTAGGCTATCAATCTCCTGAAAACTTCGCAGATGCCTGCAACGACTTCTACGATCAGGTTTGGGGAGCTGAACAAGAATAAGTTGATTTCAAGACGAAGAATTATGAAAGTAAAATATTTAGGAGTATTACTTTTAGCACTCCTGTCTTTGTACGGATGCGACGATAACACCGGGACGTTGGGTATGGATATGCTGCCCGATTCAGACGGAATTTCGGCTAAAACAGAAACATTTGACGTTAGCACAAAATCCATGCTTGCAGATAAAGTTTACTCCAAGACAAGTACAGGATATATCGGTAAGTTCACAGACCCTGATCCCAAAGGATTTGGAAACTACGAAGCCAGCTTCTTAGCCGAATTGAATTGTACGGAGAATTTCACATTCCCTGCCGTATATGAAGAAAGCGCAGACGGAAAAAGCGGCAAAGGAACAATGGTGAAAGACGAAGTGGAGAAAATCCAGTTAGTAGTCTACTATTCCAGCTGGTTCGGAGACTCCTTAAATGCATGCAGAATGAGTGCATACGAATTGAACGACGAATGGCTGAAAGTGCGTAAAGATCCTGATAAATACCGATATACCAATATCGATACAAAGCTATATCACGAATCAAAGGCTTTAGGAAAAAAAGCATATACAGCTTATGATACCTCTGTGCCCGACTCCGTAAGAAAAGCAACCGATTCAAACGGTAACTCAACTTATTACCCCAACATCACTTTCCCATTGGATAAAGAGCTGGGAAATAATATTTTGAAATTGAACCGGCAATATCAAGAAAAGAAGAATGACTTTTTTGACAACTCTGATAAGTTTATCGAAAATGTATTCAAAGGTGTTTACCTGCAAACAGACTACGGTGACGGAACCATTCTCTATGTAGACCGCGTAGACCTGCAAATGCAATTCCGATTCCACTATGTGGACAGTTTAGGAGTTAAGCTGACCAAAAAAGTCACAGACAAAAATGGTGAAGCCGGCACAGACTCCACATACCTTGCTACGGCAGTTGCTTTTGCCTCTACCAAAGAAGTGATTCAAGCCAATAAATTTGAGAACTCAGAAAAGCTGGCAGAGAAAGTAAACAATGACAATGAAAAAGGCTGGAGCTATCTCAAATCACCGGCCGGTATCTTCACAGAAGCAACTCTGCCTTATGATGAAATAGCCAAGAAGTTAGCTAATGATACGTTGAATGCGGTCAAGCTGACTTTTACGAACTACAAGCAGGACAATCAGGAATATAAATTCAGCATGAGTGCGCCACAAACAGTTCTGCTGGTACGCCAAAAAGACATGGAATCTTTCTTTGTCAACAATGAACTTGCAGACAATGTTACTTCTTTTGTGGCAACCCATAACAGCGTAGAAACCAACCAATACACCTTCAAAAACATAGCCCGCTTGGTTTCCACTTGTATCAATGAGAAAAAGGCTGCCAAACAAAAAGCGAAAGAAGCGGCAGGAGCAGCATGGGACGAAGCAGCATGGGAAGATGAATGGAACGAAGGCGAAGGAAAAAACTGGAACAAAGTAGTGCTGATCCCCGTAGTTGTGACATACGATACAAGCAGTAACAACCCTTCCATGATTGGCATCCAACACGACTTGAAACCGACATATGCCAAGCTCAAAGGCGGTGATCCGGCATTTGGCGGCAGCACTTTGAAGATAGAAGTCACCCATACTTCTTTCAATAAATAGAATCCCTATCAATCAGATACATAAAAAGAACTCCCGTTCCAAGTATTGGAACGGGAGTTCTTTTATGTATATAGCAGAAGAATGAGCCTATTCAGCCTTTTTCTTCGGTTCTGCTTTCTTGGCAACCGACTTTTTAGCAACAGTTTTCTTGACAGCAGCCTTTACGGCAGCTTTAGGAGCAGTTTTGGCAGCAGCCTTTGCTTCCTTCTTCTTCTCTGCTGTCTTCTCCTTCTCCAGCTTATGCTGTGTTTTTTCCAACTCTTTGTGTAACTCTTCTATTTCGTCGCCTTGATTTTTGATAGTAGTCAGCAAAGCATTCAGTTCCTCATTATCGATATCTATCGGATAGAGAGAGTCAACACGTTTGATGAAATCGCCCAGAATATTCATGTAATTGGTAAATGCGTCATAAGGAGATTCATAGATGCCGCGATTCAACCCCACACCGCTATTCTTGGTTGTCATAAAACGGAAGTTATTGCTTGCCTGCAAATAGTCCCAGTCTTGCTTGATACGGCGGTCATCGCAGATATGTACACGTTCGGCTACGCTATACAGCTTATTGAAAGCCTCACGTTGCATCACGTTACCCAGCCAGCAACTTGTATCTCTCTCCTCATCCACCCACGACATAGGATATGGAACATCCAACTGCGAAACAGACTTCAACTTAGTGACAATCTCCGTAGGAGTTGAGAAAGTGATACCCTTTTCCTTTGCGCATGCAGGCAACGCTTTCAGGAATTCCAGAATATTGGAAGACAAAGGCTGTGACATACCCAATGAACAAAGTTCCATAAATATGTTGATAACCTGTTCTTCTTGCGGGAATGCATCAATCCAGCTAATGTACTTATCGGCAAACAACGGATATTCACTCCATTCGGAATTAGAGAAACGCAGACTGATGTCATCCGACAACTTGAAATCACGCAACAACAGTTTCAGATTCGGGTTCATATTGCAGTGATAAACATAGTGCGGACTCTTCCAGCCAAGCACATGTTTAGCCCCCTCGGTCAGCATACCCTTGAAGCCCATACTTGCCACTACCGCACCGATCTCGTCATTATAGATCAGACTGGAATTACGGAACACCTTCGGAGCCTTACCGAACATCTGTTTCATCTTGGCACTCTGGCGCATTACCTCTTCCTTAAAGCAATCCTCATTAGCCAAAGAAGAAAGTCCATGAGAGTATGGCTCGGCCAAGAACTCGCAGCATCCCGTATCATTGAGCTGGTGCAACAGGTCGATTACGGCAGGCGCATGGATTTCCAACTGCTCCAATGCCACACCGGAAATGGACAAAGCCACCTTGAACGCACCGTCCGAGTTCTTCACCATTTCAATGAGCGTATTCAAGGCGGGAATATACGAGCGTTCAGCAACTTCATTTATACTTGTCTCATTAGCATAATCATCATAGTAATAATGATTTGTACCGATATCAAAGAAACGATAACGTTTCAGATGTATAATTTGATGTATCTCAAAATAAAGACAGATAGTTCTCATTAGTATTTATTGTTTTATTATTTACCATAGTTTCTTAACACATCCTCATAAAGAGCACGAATTCTCAAACCTACCTTTTCCCAGGTTATTCCGTCCACTTCCTTCTTACCCTCCTCCTGAAGATAGCGGAAAAGAGACGGATTAATACAGATGGAGTAGATAGCATCGGCCATAGCATGAATGTCCCAATAATCGGTTTTTATCACCTTATCGAGAATCTCACCACATCCTGACTGCTTGGAGATGATGGAAGGCGTTCCGCACTGCATGGCTTCCAACGGCGCGATACCGAAAGGCTCGGAAACGGAAGGCATAACGAATACGTCACTATTCTTATAAACCTCATACACCTGCTTGCCCTTCATGAAACCGGGGAAATGGAAACGGTCGGCAATGCCCCGTTCGGCAGCCAGGTTTATCATGGCATTCAGCATATCGCCCGAACCTGCCATTACGAAACGTATATTACGGGTACGTTGCAACACCAATGCTGCGGCTTCCACAAAGTATTCCGGGCCTTTCTGCATAGTGATACGTCCGAGGAAGGTAACCACCTTCTCTTTGGAATGATCCGGGCGCGGAATATCCTGCAACTCCTGCGAAAGCGGATACACCGCATTATGCATGGCAAACACCTTTCGCGGATCCTGATGATACTCATTTATCACTGTGCGGCGAGTAAGCTCCGATACACACATGATGCAGTCTGCATAATCCATTCCGTTCTTCTCCATAGAATAAACGGTAGGATTCACCTTGCCGCGCGAACGGTCAAAGTCCGTTGCATGCACATGGATGCAGAGCGGCTTGCCACTTACCATTTTCGCATGTACTCCGGCAGGGTATGTCAGCCAGTCGTGAGCATGAATAATGTCGAATTCCTGCTGACGTGCCACAACTCCGGCTATGATTGAAAAGTTATTGATTTCTTCGTGCAGATTTCCCGGATAACCGCCGGCAAAGTCCATACACCCCAAGTCATTGACATGCATATAAGAGAAATCCGAATAAATATGATCGCGTAACGCATAATACTGTTCCGGACTCATCGTTGACAAACGTGACTTCAAATAATCATAATTAACATCACGCCACACGATAGGCACTTGGTTCATGCCTATTATATTCAAGAAATTCTCTTCCTCACCTGTGGGCTTTGGCATACAGAAAGTCGTTTCCACATCCCCCTGCAAGCTCAGTCCTTTGGTGATTCCGTATGATGCAACTGCAAGACCGCCATATATTTTGGGAGGAAATTCCCAACCAAACATTAAAACTTTCATCTTCGTTCCTCCTCCTATAAATTATATTTAGACAACAATTTCAAGATACGCAGAATTTCCGCCACATTCATGGCAAATGACACCGCTCCCCTGCCTTTGAACGGCGGATTTCCGTCGAACAATTCGGGCAGCGATCCTATGCAATGGCTCGTCATCTCATCTTCAAAACCAATCAGATAGCGTTCCACAAACGAAATGCCGCTCATCTTATAAATGCGCAGATACGCCTCCATGTAGAATCCCATGAGCCATGGCCATGCTGTGCCCTGATGATATGCATAATCCCTTTGGACCTGAGGGCCTACATAATTAGGATTGTATCCCCCGCTCTTAGGGCTTAAAGTACGCAGGCCTTTCGGAGTCAGCAACTCTTTTGTCACAATGTCGAGTACCTGTTTTTTCTGTGCGCGATCCAGTGGAGAGTAGTCAAAAGCCACAGCAAATATCATGTTGGGGCGGACACTCCAATCCATCATATAGCCGTCCACGTAGTCAAACAGATAACCGTATTCATTGCGGAAAACCTCTACAAAGGATTTTCCCGCCATTTCGGCCAGATCATCCAATTCGTCCGCAAATATATCGTTTCCGCCCTCACGAACTAAATCTGCAACAAAGCGCAAGGCATTATACCACAAAGCGTTCACCTCTACGATATAACCGGTACGAGGAATTACAGGATGCCCGTTGGCAGTAGAGTTCATCCATGTAACGGCTTTCTCCTTACCGTTTGCATAAAGCAAACCGTTTTCGTGCAAGAACAGGTTGTCATGCTTACGGCCGCGAATATAATTCATAATGTCCTCCAACAGTTTGCCATACTTCTGCCGGCACAGCTCACGCGATGTTTCCTTAGCATACTGCTGCAAAGCCCACACCGCCCATAAGAGCACATCCGGATGCTCCATTTCATAGATTTTATAGCCCACCGGCCTATCTTCCATAAAATCGCGGACAGCCTTCTCTGCAGTTTTCATAACATCTTCAAATTCCGATTGTTCGTCCACCGCCAAAGTCAGGCCGGGCAAAGAAATAAACAAGTCGCGTGCACGACACTTGAACCAGGGGTAGCCTGCAAGTATATAATGCTCCTCTCCTTGTTTGTTATGGAATTGGTGGGCCGAATTTTTCAGACAGTGGTAGAAGCTATCCCGCGGAGTACGGTCTTCCGCTTCCGCCTCAAAGGTCTGTTTCAGTTTGCGCGGTGAAATCTCCGAGATACCTGCTGAGAACACAATGCTTTCACCTTTCTTTATGTCCACCTCAAAATAGCCGGGCACATACAGGTCTTCATTAAAATCATATCCGCGTTCCTGTTCCTTCGGATATTCAATGCCGCGATACCAGTCCGGCTGATAATGAAATTCATTCTTTTTGTTCAGTTGCATATAAAGTTCCGGGTATCCGGGATACATACAGGTCTTGATGCCGTTTTCCACCGGTTGATAGTCGCGGTTGGCCTGTGCATTTTCGTGCGTATATTCACGCACGCTGCGAAATGCCAGAAAAGGGCGGAACCGGAGTATTGTTGCCGAATGGGCATCCACCAAGGTATAACGAATTAGAATCCGGTTCTCGTGATGTACAAAAATTTTCTCTTTACGGAGGATTACCCCTCCTACGCGGTAAGTTGTTGCCGGGATATGCTCACAGTCAAATTCTCGGATATACTTATGCCCGTTCGGGCTGAAGTTGTTTCCTTGATATTTGTGCAAACCCAGATTAAACTCTGCGCCATGTTGAATTACCGTTTCATCCAAAGAAGACAGCAGCACATGGTTTTCATCATCCAGGTTGGGAACGGGAATCACCAACAACCCATGATATTTTCGTGTGTTACAATCTACAATTGTCGTACAATGATAGGCCCCCGATTTGTTAGTCCGAAGTATCTCCCTTGGCAAAGATTCTTGCAGATTAACCATCAAGGTCTTGTCAAATCGTAAATAACTCATAGTTGTGCATTATTTAAAGGTTAATTATTTCAGGTATGCGCGCTACACAACTTGTAGCGATGCTCAAAAGTACAAATTTCAGCCTATACGCAAAATAAAAAGTCAGTTTTTTTTCGTTTTTCAAGTAAATAATTCATAGCATTGTACGAAAATCATCAATTCGTGTACAATATATGAAATATGATGCCCGACAAATAGTTCTGACTGCGATTATACCGCTATTTCTAACTATTCATCCCACAATATGAAAGAAAGTCCCAAAAGAGGATAATTGAGGAAGAGGAAAAAACAGTGAAGGGAAAGATGCACACCCCTCCTCCCCGGACAGTAATAAAAAAGACCGTCTTAATTATGAAAACTCTCCAACAGCAATGATATATTTGCCATAAACAAGCGTACGGAAATCGCCAGCAGGATAATGCCGAAGAACTTGCGGATAATATAAATTCCGCCCTTACCGAGAAAACGCTCCACGCGTCCCGTCATGCTGACAACAAAATACACCCATATCATATTCAGCACCAGCGCAATGATGATGTTGACACTGGCATACTCGGCACGCAAAGAGAGCAACGTGGTGAATGCTCCGGCTCCCGCCAATAACGGAAACACCAGCGGCACCAATGTAGCCTCCTTTATAGGCCCCTGATTCTTAAATATCTCAATATCGAGAATCATCTCCAACGACATCAGGAAGATGACAAACGCACCTGCTACGGCAAACGACTCGATGTCTACGTGAAACAGTTTCAGCATCATATCACCTGCATAGAAAAAGCCTATCAACAGTGCAAACGATATCAACGTAGCTTTTAATGCATTTACGTCTTTTCCTTTCTCTTTCAGGTTGATGATAATAGGAATAGAGCCTATAATATCTATTACGGCAAACAACACAATAAAAGCGCTGGTCATTTGTTGCCAATTAAATGCTGAAAACATACGTTCCTCCTTTTTCTTTTCTGCAAAGATAATCTATTTTTATACATTCTGCAAAATTTCTTAAAGCTGAATGAATAGCACGTTTAAGAAATAATAAAAAAAACAAAAAGAGAGGGTAAGTGTTTACGGCAGAGAGCGATTATACCTACTTTTGTTCTTGAACCATAATACAGAAACTATATGGAAACAATGTTCGATACACTATTACAATTACCCCTTTTTCAAGGACTTGCCCAAGAGGACTTCACCTGTATCTTGGAAAAGGTAAAATTGCATTTCACGAAACATAAACCGGGAGAGCTTCTTTTGCAAAAAGATTCTTCCTGCCACGAACTGGTGTTCATTCTAAAAGGAGAAGTAGCATCTTCCACATTATCCGCTGATGCTTCTTACAGCTTTACGGAATATTTTCCGGCTCCCTACCTGATCGAACCTTATTCCATGTTCGGCATGAACACATCCTATGCTTCTACACACCGCGCCAATACGGAGGTACATACGGTCAGCATCAGCAAAGCGTTCGTGATGAAAGAGCTATTCAGCTATGAGATATTCCGCCTGAACTATATGAACATGGTGAGCAACCGCGCCCAAATGCTGCATAACCGCTTATGGAAGGTGGCAGGCAACGATCTTGAAGCACGTATTTCCCATTTCATCCTCAGCCACGTAGAACGCCCGTCGGGAAAGAAAGTACTGAAAATCAAGATGGAAGATTTAGCCCAAATAGTCAACGAGACTCGCGCAGGGATATCAAAGGCTCTCAACAACATGCAGGACAGAGGATTGATAGAGCTGCACCGCGGAGAAATCGTAATACCCGATGCGGAAAATCTGATACTTGCATGAGAGTGATGCACTGCCTCACGTAAGAAACTAAAAGGGGATGAATTCAAAATGAAATTCATCCCCTTTTCTGGTATTACTTATTCCCATTCAATTGTGGAAGGCGGTTTTGAGGAGATATCGTAGGTTACGCGATTCACCCCTTTCACCTTGTTGATAATATCATTGGAAACCTTGCCCAAGAACTCATAAGGCAGATGCGCCCAGTCGGCAGTCATGGCATCGGTAGAAGTAACAGCACGCAAGGCAACAGCACGTTCATACGTACGTTCATCTCCCATTACACCGACAGACTGCACCGGAAGCAGGATAACTCCCGCCTGCCAAACCTGATGATAAAGCACCGTTTCATTTCCGTCGGCATCCTTCACCTTCCAGTCGCGCAAGCCCTGAATGAAGATATCGTCCGCATCTTGCAAGATACGCACCTTTTCCGGAGTTATATCACCCAAGATACGCACAGCCAACCCCGGTCCGGGGAAAGGATGGCGGGTAATCAGATGATCCGGCATGCCCAGCTCGCGTCCTACGCGGCGAACTTCGTCCTTAAACAACAGACGCAACGGCTCGCACAGCTTCAAATGCATTTTTTCGGGCAATCCTCCCACATTGTGATGGCTCTTGATAACCGTTCCGGTGATAGAAAGCGACTCAATGCAATCCGGATAGATAGTACCCTGTGCCAGCCACTTTACATCTTTTATCTTATGGGCTTCTTCATCAAACACATCAATAAATCCCTTTCCTATAATCTTGCGTTTTCGTTCCGGCTCGGTCACTCCTGCCAGCTCCGCAAAGAATTTGGCACTTGCGTCCACGCCTACTACGTTCAGTCCCAGACACTCATAATCGTGCAACACATTCTTGAACTCATTCTTACGCAGCATGCCATGATCCACGAAGATACAAGTCAGGTTCTTACCGATAGCACGATTCAGCAGTACGGCAGCAACGGAAGAATCCACTCCGCCACTCAGGCCAAGCACCACTTTGTCATCTCCAAGCTGTTCTTTCAGTTGGGCAACGGTAGTTTCAATGAATGATGCAGCGCTCCAATCCTGTTTGCAACCGCACACTTCCACAACAAAGTTTTTCAGCATCTGCGTGCCGTCCTCGCTATGGAACACTTCCGGGTGGAACTGAACACCCCACATCTTCTCGCCTTCCACCTGATAAGCGGCAATCTTCACTTTATCTGTCGAAGCTATCGTTTTGAAGTTGTCAGGAATTGCTGTGATAGTGTCACCATGACTCATCCATACTTGTGTGTTCTCCTTCACTCCCTTGAAAAGCACATTGCCTTTATCAAAAGAATTCAGATGTGCACGTCCGTATTCACGACTACCCGCAGGCTCAACCTTTCCACCATTGGTATAAGCGATGAACTGTGCACCGTAGCAAATTCCCAATACAGGGTATTTACCGCGAATCTCGTTTAAATCTATTTTAAACGCACTCTCATCATATACGGAAAACGGGCTGCCCGAAAGAATAACTCCCTTTACACTCTCATCTCCCTGAGGAAATTTGTTGTAAGGCACAATTTCGCAATATACATTCAGCTCGCGAACACGACGACCGATAAGCTGCGTGGTCTGTGAACCGAAATCAAGAATAATAATCTTTTCTTGCATAGAAACAGAGGTGTTAATTATTTGGAGCACAAAGATACGAAGAAAAATGAGATTGAGCACAAAAATTAAACGACTTAAATATCGTATCTTTGCAGTTACTAAAAAAACAGAAATATGAATACCTACAATAAAGCACCATTAACATATACGGAACAGATTGAACTACTGAAATCAAGAGGCCTAATTTTTTCTGACGAAAGACGAGCCCAAAGGCATCTTGCTAATATCAGTTACTACCGCCTCAGCGCTTATATGCTACCATACAAACAAAGTGAAAATGGAATAATTCTTGATACGTTTCGTGATGGAATCACTTGGGAGATGATATACAACTTGTATGTATTTGACAGAAAACTGCGTATATTAGTCTTTGATGCCATTGAGCGGCTTGAAATAGCCATTCGTACACAAATAATCTATCAACTCAGCCATAAATATGGTTCACATTGGCAAGACAGACAAGATATTTTTAATCCTCCGGCACTCGTAACCCTACGTAACGGGAAGACCGTTACAATAGACGTATATAACGACATTCAAAAACACATCAAGGAACAACTACATAACAACAAGGCAGAAGTATTTATTCAACACTACAGAGACAAATATGACAAACCGGAAAATCCTCCATCTTGGATGAGTATTGAAGTGATGTACTTCAATCATCTTTCACGCATATGCACAGGGCTGAAGCAACGTGCAGATATAAATGGTATTGCCGCCTATTTCGCATTACCTCCAAAAACATTCTGTTCGTGGCTTCATACAATCAATTATGTTCGTAATATCTGTGCACATCATGCCAGACTTTGGAACAGAGACTTGAATATAGTCCCTGAAAAACTTTCTTTTTCTAAAACCCTTGATTGGATCAGCAATCCAGATACAGCCAAAAGGAGCAAGCTATATTATTTCCTGTGTATGCTGAACTATATGTTACAGACTGCCAATCCGACATCGCCATTCAAAAAAAAATTAAAAGCGTTATTAACAGAGAATGAGGACATTATTTCACTTAATGCAATGGGATTTTTCGAGAACTGGGAAAATGAAATAATATGGAATAACAAGAAATAGTGAGAAAAAGACATTGCAGTTTAGATAAAAATGCGTATCTTTGTAACAAATTAAAAGGCAGATGTTTTAATAACAAAAGATAATAAGCCTCTCAGGCGCGTCGCAAGACAGCATACTTGAGGGGCGTTCTTTATTTAAGGAAGTTTTCATCAGTTTTATTATAATATTGATCTTGTCTGTCTAATATCCTTATCTAATCAAAAATAGACTATAAAAACACCCGCACAGCTTATCCTTCAAAAAACCAAAGGAATTATTGGAATTATAAAGTAAAGAATTTATATTTGCTTTCATTACTAACCCAAACATCTAATATCATGAAAAGAAACATTCTATCAGCGGTCTTTACTCTTTGCTGCCTATTGCCGATAACAGCACAGTCCCTTTCCAAGACAGATTCGCTACAAATTGAAATCGCTCAATTAGAAAATGCACTGGCAAACATACAGACTGATTTGCAAGAAAAGACTTTGCAGTACAATTGGGAAATAACAGAAAAGTACATTGAGTATTGCAAAAAACTCTACAAAATTACAAACTTCAATCAAGAACCCCGGCTGGTACAACTTGCCACTACCATAAAGCCTGAAGAACTGGAACCTCAGAGATTGGCCTATGAAAAGACTAAAAAAGAAGTTGAAACACTACTGAAATCCTACCCGGAGTATATCACCCTCGATTCTTTATACAAAAGAGCCACCAATACGGAACAAAAAAAAGACCGCAAAGTAGCCTTAGACGGTTTCTATCAACGCATATACAATGAGGATAAAGCTTACCGCCCGCTACTCGAAAAAAGACGCAAAACCCTCAAAGAGCATTATATTGCCTGCGCTTCCTACCTACTGAACGAATGTAAAAGAAACGGAGAAATAGTACCGGAAATCTATGATTATAAAACAGCACGAATTCTCAAAGAGGCTAATCCCAAGCTCCGCCAACTATCCATAGAGATCAGCACACTTGAAAGCCTTCAACGGGAAACAATTCGCAAATATCAAAAGCTAAAATACAATTTGGAGGACTAAAAAAATAAGACAGAAAATTGACCCTTAGTCAGAAAAATTACGGAGACTATAATTTTAGTACAAGAAAAATAGAATAGTTAGCGGCGATTTTATTTGGTTTTCGTTTTATGTTTTACGCTAATGACCATGAGCCTATACACGTTCCTGTAATCAAAGGAGATATAAGTGCTAAATTACTTTATTTCCAGTTACATTAATCAAAAATAATGGCTTGAAGTCATCTGAGCTGAAACTTGTAGAATCAGTTATAGAAGAAAATCAAGAAGTAATAGCAGAGCATTGGAATAAATTTTTTAATAAATCAAAATAAGTGGCTATGGAAAATATCATAGTTGAAAAGGTATGGTTAACTGATACAGAGGTATGGATACGTACCACTGACGGGAAGGAGGCATGTGAGAAGTTTTCTGATTTCCAAAGGCTAAAATGGGCTACTCCTGCGCAGCGCGCAAATTTCACAACGAGCCATGACGGAATACATTGGAGAGAGCTTGATGAAGATTTGAGTTTTGAAGGATTCTTTCAGGAAAGGAAATCTAATCCTCTGTATGATTTATTTATAGCTCATCCTGAATTGAATGCTGCTGCCATAGCACGACGCTTAGATATTTCTCAGAGTTTGTTTGCTCAATATGTAAGCGGAACAAAAAAGCCGTCTAAGAAACGTTTTGAAGATATTATAGAAACAATACGTTCAATAGGGTGTGAATTAATGGCTGTACCGGCATAAGTTATATATCAATATAATAATCATCACCATCTACCGTTAAATGATACTGGCGACCAATAAACGCAAAAGCCCTTACCCATTTCCTAAAGAAAGTCAGTAATACGCCGAGTAAGATTCTTCTCTATATCAAGCTCACATTGTAATGCCACAGTACCCCAAAAACTAAAATTATAAGGGTCTTTAAACGCATATTGCGCCAAGTCTAAATGCTCTCTCTGCACTATTCTTTACCTTAGAGATGAGTGATATATGATATTCCCAATAAAAACAGCCGAAACCACTTCTAAAAAGCGATTTCGGCTGCGCCTAAAACAAAGTAACCGCTGTTACCCGTCATTTACCAGTATCACACTGCATCACATAATGTCATACTACACTTGTGAAGCATCTCTCCGCCTACGTACCACCAATGGTGCTCCGAGCTCTTCACGCTCCACTACTTCGATATATCCGGCCTGCTCCAGTTCAAACAAGGCGGGGTATACGCGGAACTTGTCAGCACCGGAATTTTGAATAATATCATCTACCGAAACAGCACCATAAAAAGAAGCTATATAATCGATAATTTTCTGCATATCAACTGCTTTGTAGTCCATATTTTATCGGAGTATTGTTTTATACACAAATTTCCTCAAAGAATTAGGGATAATTCGGGTCAAAAAACGAACAAAAATATTCCTTATATATTGGGGGAATGATATAAAATGTAACTGCCTTAACATTTTCTGAAAACGAAATTCATTTATAGCATATTTCCATCCACCACGTCTTTTGAACACTTTCGAAGAAAAGCGGAAATACAACAAACTTTCTTGAATATTATAAAATTTAGCACCATTCATCAGCATACGCACCCATAAATAGTAATCTTCAAATAAAGGGAAATGGCGATAACTCCCCACAGATAGTACTGCACTTTTACGAAATGCCGCTACCGGATGATTTATCGGATTTCGATATTTAGCAAACTTTTGGATAGCATTATGAAATTCTGGCAATTTTCTTACAGACTTTATATCAGAAACGTCCTTTTCAAATTCCTCAACCCAAGCACTTACAACATCCACATCCTGATACATTTTTAAAACAGCCAATTGTTTTTCAAAACGTTTTGGTTTAGCAATATCATCAGTATCCATACGAACAACGATATCAAAAGAGCAATGTTTCAGTCCCTCATTCAATGCCTTTCCTAACCCTTGATTATCTGCTAATGAAAAAACTTTTAGATAAGAATAGTACTTTGTATACAAGTCTATCACCTTGTTAAGTTCGTCAGTCAATGGTCCATCTTTTATCAAAACAACTTCCGATGGCAACAATGTTTGAGAAAATACACTTTCTAAACTCTCTTTCAAATACTCAGGATTCTCTTTGTTATAAACAGACAGAAGTACGGAAAATTTCATTATAAAATATATAAGTTCATTATTATATCAAGTTTTTGGGAATTTATCCTATTTCCTAATTTAGTGTTCAATCTTAAGATGTCGCATAGAAGAAACTGTTTTTATAAAACATGTACTAAAATAATATAATGCCCTCATCATTGAGAAACAGTCACAATTATTGATGAAAAAAGTCTCCATATTTTACTTAGTCAAGCGCCTTTGATGAATAAAATAATAAAAACATGAATTAAAGGAGTAATCTTGTTATAAATAAATAGATATTCAAATCATTGCAACAGTATCTCGTTTTTAATAACCATAGCCATTATTTCTTCCACATAGGTAATATGTTAAATCTATATGCTAATATAATGCCATCACGAATCCCTTTCCATATGTTTTTTATATAGAGAAGTCGAGGCGGCACACACAGAGGATAATAAAAAAGTTTTACCATATACTTTATTCCATTAGAGACTTTCCAATAAATCGGAACATAATTACGCCGTAATAAAATAAAATAATTACGATACTGATAATAGGTTCTGAAACAAGTAGGTATAGGAACTTTCTTCCATAAGAAATGGCGATCCCCTTCTCCTAAATGATGACTCAATTTTATAGTTTCTACTATAAAAAAACGCCCACCCATTCTCAAATTAGCACGCCAACACCATTCATGATCAACACCATCAATAAATAACGTTTCATCCATTAATCCAACCTTTTCAAAATTCGAAATAGCTATCAATGAGGCGGAGCTAATTAATTCAGAAACTTCTGTAATCTCATTGTTTATTTTCTTTCCCTTTTTAACATTCCCCCTATATTCCTTATTTTCACAACGATTAAATGCTCTTGGACCAATAGCACCAACAGTCATGAAATTTGAACACAAGTAATCATACTGCAACAATAGTTCATTGATAATATTCGCAGGAGATATACTATCTTGATCTAAAAAAAATAAATAATCAAAATTGTTCTCAATAGCATACCTTACACCATAATTCTGAGCTGCTGCAATACCAATATTACCTGGCATTTTTCGGTATATAATACAAGAAGTTTTTTCATCAATAAATGGTAGATGTAACGGTTCGATAGAATTATCCGAAATCCATAACAAATCAACCTGAGGCAATATGGCAGAGATAACTTTAGAAAGTAATTCGACATTCGAATTATAGAGAACTAAGACACAAATTACTTTTTTTTTCATACTGAATAGAATAAAAAATCATTTACACATACACCTTTTCACCCTAAGAATAGATAAAATCAAATAATAACAAAGTATTAAAAAGAACAGGACAAGCATAACAATAAATAAAGAATTGTATAAACTAATAGTATAACTTACATCTCCTTCCAAACCAAATATATATCCATAAGACAACACTATAAGAAATTTAATAAGTAGATTCAAATCACATGCCTTATAAAACAAAGCATGTATAGTTCCAATTATTGCTCCCAATAGGAACGAAAAGAGTATGCTCCCATACATACCAAAAAGTACATATCCCATGACATTATGTCTAGGGTTAGGTCCCGTCAATAAATCAGTATCTACATGCATACGGAAAATGGATATCCCCATAGGTTCTGGGAGTTCATTCCAAGGAATAATTCTATAAGATCCTAAAATATCAACAAAAATAGTTTCAAATGGTCGACTTCCATCTATTCGTTCTATATAGCCATTAGGATAAGTCTGCCAATATACATCACCAGAAAAAATAAATCGTTCACCGAATGCTATCAATGACTGAATAAAATTTATTTCATCGTTACTACTGATAAATACAACAAAACTTCCTGCCACAATACCTATTAGCAGAATTTTTTTTTCATGTTTTCTAATTTGACAAAGAATATGATCTGAACATATCACACTATATAGAAAGAAAGTAGTTACAAGTCCCCAAAAACCAGCTTTAGATCCATTCAGAATAGAAGTTATTATAGAAAATAGTATGAAACAATATGCTATATATCGCTGTTTATTTTTCTTTTCTATATTATAAAATGAAAAAAGTAAAGCCAAAGTTCCCCAAACAGTAGTAAATCGGAATAATAGCCCTGCTCCACTTCCACCAGAGGAAGCTTCCAAACGCGAATCCATAAATAGAGGAATACCAATATTTTTATATATTATAAATTGAATTATAACAACAGAGAAGATAACTATAATGTATATTATTCGTAACAGTTTATTTTCATCAAGAATATAGAATTTATTCTTCAATTTTCTAAATCCTATTCTATTAAATAGCAACATGCCACTAATAAAAGCAAATTGGGTCAATAAATAGCTTACAAAGTATTTTAATTGAATAGCATTACATAGAAAAAGGAAAATCACGACCCCAAATCCACATGCAGACAGTACCGCCGATAAGACAAAAGGATCTAAAATAGATATATACCAACTTTTAAATATTAGAATATAACAAATAAAAGAAAAAGATATGCAAAAAAGCAACGCTTCCCAATGCTCATATGCTAATTCTATAAAATCAAGATTAGACATTGCTTAAGAATATTGACTTTACTTTCAAATAAAAATGTACAACCTGATAATATACAAAACATGTAATTCCTAAATTTTGTAAAATAATCATAGAATTATTCTTTAAGAATCTCAAATCGTTCTTCCTAATAGAAGATCTTCCACAATCATTAAAATCAGCTATAACAAAAGGTAAATACACAAATTTAACACGCTTATCTCCCCACGATTGAATATTAAAAACATAATCCGCAAATAATCGATAGTCCACATCATATAATCGTTCATCATAAACACTACGATGATACAATATAGCTTGATGGCATATGTTATGAATAGCTAACTTATAACGAGAAAATGGTCCATCATAATTTATCTTCTGATTAACCATATATACATTTCCATAATAAATAGTATGCGTACGTGTTAACAATGGAGCAATATAAAAAAATACGTTCTCACATAAGAGATCATCAGCCCCTAAGAAATATATATATTCCCCCGTCGCCACCTTTATCCCCTTATTCATCGCATCATAAATCCCCTTGTCCGGTTCGCTCACCCAGTACGCAATTCTGTCAGCATATTTCCGGATAATTTCAACAGTGCCATCAGTGCTGCCGCCATCAATAATAATATACTCTATGTCATGATACGTCTGATTAAGTACGGACAGCATGGTCTTTTCAATCGTGTCCGCAGCATTGTAGCAAACAGTTACTACTGATATTTTCATTTTTATCTGATATTCAATAATTTAACACTCAAAAAAATAGTAGTTTGTGACACCCTGTCACCACCCTTGTATAACTTTCCCTCACGCGCGCAGGAGAGAGTTTTTTTTATCCAAGTCTCAAACATGTATTCTTCATGCGTGCACATAAAGAAAAGTTCTGCAAGAGCGATGCCAGGGTGTCAAGGCACTACCTGTTGCAATAATCCAGTTTGAGACGTTCGTACAGTTCTTTCAGTACAATACGCAGGGTATCAGAGTCTTTTCGGACGATAAGTTCGTCCAAGTAGAAACATATCACTGTATAGTACGGCAAGAGGTTTGAAACGGAGCCCCTTTTAAAGCAGTATAAGTTTTACTACTCATGCCGGTGCACTGGCAAATGACACGATCCGTAAGATGCTTGCCACACACCTGCACCGTTTCCTGCAACAAGGCCAGGAGTTCTCCCAATTCGGCATTGGGAGCGAAATTTTGCTTCATTGTTTATCGTTTTTAAAACGTAATTATTAAATAGTCGTGCGTAACAACTCAAGCCAGCGAAGTTAATTTCAGTTAAATATCGGTCTCATGTTTTCCACATGAGGAAAACACGCAGCCATAAAGTTCCGGTTATTATCCCCACCTTTACAGCCATTATTTAAAATTCATACAAATGACAATGGAAAATATTTTAGTCAGTCTTTTTAAAGGTTATGCGGACACCTGCCCGATAGAGGTTCCCCTGAAAACAATCATCAGCCTTCTCCGCGACAATCAGGCGGTGATCGAACACACCGAAAAGCATCGCTATTATCTGGAGCAAAAACAAGTCACCGCCGCTGCACGCGAAAAAGCATCCTGCCCCTGCTTTGCCGTCAGCGTGCGCTTCGAAGGCGGAAAACAGAAAGCAAACATCAGCGAGTGGACAGGAATCTGTCCGGTAGACATAGACCACGTGCCGCCCGAACGCATGGAACAGTGTTTGGAACTGCTCAAAGCCGACAAGCACACCTTGCTGCAATATGTCACCATCAGCGGACATGGTATCCGGTTACTCTGCCGATACACCGGACTCACCGACAACTGCGAGAAAAACCACCGACTCCACACCCGCACTTTTACCGCCATTAACGAGTACTACACCCGTCTCACCGGACTTGAATGTGACCTGAAATGCAAAAATGCCACCCGCCTAAGCGGACTTGCACACGACGAGCATCTGTTTTTCAATCCCGATGCCGTACCTTTCAGCCGGAATGCGGAAACTGCCGCGCCCAAGCATAGCCCGGCATCTGCCAAAAACCACCGCCGTCTGCAAAGAGTGATTGACGCTGCCTGCCGTCGCCTTGCGGATGAAGGTGTGGAATATGCAGAACATCACCACAACGAATATATCATGCGCATGGGCTATCTGCTCAACGCCTACGGAGTGGCACAGAACGTAGCCACCCAATGGGCAACAGAACGTTTTGCCGACTACAATGGCGACGTGACAGGCATTTTCGCCTCCTGCTACCTCAACATCGAAGAGCATGGCAGCCTCTCTCTTCCTCCACTCCGCAAGTCGCAAAACAATGATGAACGGCAGGAGTTTATGGCATCGGTGGCAGACATCGAACAGTTTCTCAACGGTCAGGCATCTTTTCGCAAGAACACCGTAACCGGCAAGTGCGAGGTGCTGACAGCCGGAAGCGGCGGGAAGTACGAAGAACTCACAGATCGCTACGTCAATACCCTGTGGTGCCGTATGTGCAAAGAAGCGAAACCGGGACAGGCCGCCCACATACGGGCAGTGCTCGATTCGGAATTTGTTGATACCTTCAACCCCTTCGAGCAATATTTTAAAAACCTGCCACCCTGGGACGGAACCACCGATTACATCGCGCAACTTGCCACCCACGTACACGTCCGGAACAACACCATTCCCTTTGCCTACTACTTCAAGAAATGGCTGGTGGGAATGGTTGCCGCCCTCTTCGACAAGGAAGTGGTGAACCATGAAATATTGGTGCTGACCGGCCGGCAAGGCATCTATAAAACCACTTGGCTCAACAATCTGCTTTCACCCGAACTGCGCCGTTACTTCTATCTGAAGTCCAACGCCCGCCGCATCACCAAAGACGACCTCCTCACCCTTGCCGAATTTGCCATTGTGTGCCTGGAGGAACTGGACGAAATGGAAACGCAAGAGGTGAACCAGATAAAGGCGCTTACCACCATGAAGGTAGTCAACGAGCGCGCCGCATACGCACATTACAAGGAACACCGCGACCACATAGCCAGCTTTTGCGGAACCAGCAACAACACTCACTTCCTCGCCGACCCCACCGGAAACCGCCGTTGGCTCCCCTTTGAAGTGGAGAATATCGACAGCCCTTATGACTTTCCGGTGGACTATGCCGGGGTTTACTCCCAAGCATACACCCTACTGCAAAACGGCTACCATTACTGGCTGGAAGACAAAGAGATTGAAGCCCTGAACCTGCACAACAGGCATTTCGAAATTCCCTGTCTGGAGCAGGAACTGATATTGACCCATTACCGCCGTCCAATGCCGGGCGAGAAATGTATGTTCATCACCAACTCCCAGATACTCTGCCGCATCAACTCCGGCATCCGCCAAAAGCTGAGTCCCGTCAAAATAGGCATGGTGCTGAAACAGGAAGGTTTCGAATCCATGCGCTCAGGCGGCAAGCGGGGCTACCGGATGGTGGAACTCACTGGCGATGAGATACAGGCTAACCTCTATGCCATGGGAAGATATACGGAAAAACCTGAAAGTTAGAAATCTTACAACTGTAAAGGTCTGCTTTAGGTTTCCAGAGTTGAACTTTACAATCGCAGAGTTAAACTTTACAATCACAGAGTTGACCTTTAGGAATCCTAAACCGGACATTACACATCCCGGCTGCTCACGCTCTGCTTTCAGTTCTCAACTAAACATCCGGCTCTCCCAGTGCCTCAACAATCAGCCGCACCTGTGCCGGTGTATATGTCCGCACCCTGTCCGAAGGAACCAATGCATGGAGTTTATGCCGCAAGGTGGGATGGAAATCTATCCACTGGTTCAGTTTACGAAAAGCGGCTTGAGGACAAAGGGCCGGACAATAAAGTTGAGCGAGTTCCGTCCGCCCATAGGTACGTATTTTAAAAATCTCTATATCTTTTGAGTTCATTAGTTCTTACAGAACAAAGATACGGAAATATCTTCACATCTAAGCAACTATTTCCACCTATAACGAACGCTAACAGACCCTAACATACAGAAAGTGACAAACCCTCCTGTGCGGTGTCATATCTTCGCATCGTGATCACAAAGAGATAGTAAACCGATTGTTAATAACTCAAAAAAACAAAACAATGATTCGTTACAAAAAGTATCAGATGACAGGTGAGAAAAGCCCTTTGAAAGGACTTTGGTACGCCCGCCCCGTAATTGAAGAAACCTTCAATATCGAAACTCTTGCCAAACACATGGCAAACCACAACACTCCCTACTCCGCCGGAGTTATCAAAGGAGTGCTTGCCGATATGATTTCATGCATCAAAGAACTCATTCTGGATGGCAAGAACGTCAAACTGGACGATCTCGCCATATTCTCCGTAGGCATCGTCAGCAAGAAAGGTGCAACCTCAGCCGCCGAATTCTCCCTCGCCGACAACGTCAAGGGGCTGAAACTCCGGGCACGCGCCACAGGAGAGTTGAGCAATGCTCAGATCAATTTGGAAGGTCAACTGAAAGAGACTTCCCAATATAACGTTGATGACAGCAGTTCGTCAGGAGGAACCCCTCCCGACAACGGTGAGGAGGAAAACCCGCTGGGCTAATGTCGACAGTGAGAAGAAATACCAAATCAAGTATTAATCATTAAACACTAAAATCACATGAGCGCAAAATCAAAATCAGTATGGGGTATCATCCTCAAATCTATTGTAGCGGTAGCCACAGCACTGGCAGGAGTATTCGGTCTCAGCTCCTGCATAGGCCGATGAGAACCGCCACGCCTATCATCATTCACTGCTCGGCCACGTCTCAGGGCGTGGCCCCGAGCTTCGAACAAAGGTGGTTTAGGCTTATATAATATATTGACCGGCAGCATGATTATTTGTGATATATTTCACAAAATACACATTCTCTTTGATAAGAGAGAGAAAAACATACCAAGTGGTACTTGCAATAATCAAATTTGTATCCCGCAACTTATTTCACAATCCCCTTTTCCAAATACTCCGCAAGATTGGTACGGATATGTCCTGCAACGCGCTCCACTGCCACCTTTTCCATATCATGTTTCATCATGATACTTACCAACTCTTCAAACGAAGTTTTCATCGGATTCCATCCCAACTCCTTACGGGCTTTAGTGGGATCTCCCCAAAGGTTCACCACATCCGTAGGGCGATAGAAATCCTCCGACACCTCTATCAGCACACGTCCCGTAGCTTTGTCTATGCCTTTTTCTTCAAGCCCTTCGCCCCGGAACTCCAGTTCGATACCTGCGTAGTGGAAAGCCAACTGACAAAACTCCCGAACCGAATGTTGCTCACCTGTGGCTATCACGAAATCTTCCGGAGTCTTGTTTTGCAGAATAAGCCACATACATTCCACATAGTCTTTAGCATAGCCCCAATCGCGCAATGAAGACAAATTACCCAAATACAGTTTGTCCTGTTTACCTTGTGCAATACGGGCAGCAGCCAAAGTTATCTTTCGTGTAACGAATGTTTCGCCCCGGCGCTCACTCTCATGGTTAAAGAGAATACCCGAACAACAAAACATATTATAAGCCTCACGATATTCCTTCACAATCCAATAGCCATAGAGCTTTGCCACCGCATACGGACTATAAGGATGAAAAGGCGTGTTCTCGTTCTGCGGAACCTCTTCCACCTTGCCATAGAGTTCCGAAGTGGAAGCCTGATACACCTTACAGGTTTCCGTCAATCCACTCTGACGAACGGCTTCCAGCACACGTAATACGCCTGTGGCATCCACGTCTGCCGTAAACTCCGGCGCATCAAAGCTGACCTGAACATGACTTTGTGCAGCCAAGTTATAAACTTCCGTAGGACGTATCTTTCCGATAATCTGCATGATACTCATGGAATCTCCCAAATCGGCATAATGCAAATGGAAGTTTGGAGTGCCTTCAAGATGGGCAATGCGTTCACGATAATCTACTGAAGAACGACGAATGGTTCCATGTACTTCGTATCCTTTTTCAAGAAGAAATTCGGCAAGGAAAGAGCCGTCCTGACCGGTGATGCCGGTGATGAGTGCGATATGTTTCATAAAAAAATCTATTTACTGTTTATAAACGAGTGGTCTCTAGTTCTTAGACGGATGAACATTTATCATTACACTGTGCAACCTCAGTTATGAGTTTATCAATATCAAAACAAGCCTGTTGGAAATTAAGCTCACACTGCTTCTCAACAATTGCGACCGGCAACGGTTTCAATGGATGATCCAAATGTCCTTTCATTTTTAAGCATAAATCCTCGGAATCTCCAACTTTAAAAAAGCTAACTCTATCGTTTTCAATTTCCTGATTTATCTCAATATCTGATATTATAGCAGAAGCCCCATATGCCACTGCATCATACGTTGCTCCTCCACCAGGTCCTCCTTCAAACAATGTTGTTTGAATCACCGAAATACTACTTCTCAAAATTGCTAATTGCTCATTTTTAGGTATATAACCCAAAAAGCGAACATGGTTTTGAATCTCTAAATCTTGTATCAATTGTTCAACCTGTCCCCAATAATCTAGATTACGATAATCATAGGTAACACCACTACATATCAATTCTACGTCCTTATACCGTTCATCTTGCAACAGCAGCCTCATAGCTCGTAAAGCTGTTGGCAAGTCTTTATGTACCCATAACTGATTGGAAAACATAAAGTATCGTTTGGGCAATTTGTATTTTTCGATATTAACATTTAATACATCATAAAGATTACTTCCAAACGGCAAGAAATCCATTGAAAAAAAATTACATTTTTTACTTTCCTCCAAATATTGTTCTTTCAAATCTTTGCAGGTATGTTGTGAATTCACAAAAATAGTTCCACATTCCCTCATCATCTTGATAAAATGTCTATTACGAGAAGCTCTCTCCTCTTCTGTAAACAAATATGGAAGATGAATATGCTGCAAATCCGGAATATAACCAATGATTTTATTGCGTTTCACATTCTTAATAGGACTCATGTTCAAAAAAACGACATCTGCCTCTTGCATACAAGTCGGTATCGAACCTCTACGATACATTTGAATTTTAATATTTTGATAATCAGACCAAAATGTGCCATAATCATAACATTTACAAGTTGAATAGCCTACAATTTTCTTGACACAATTTTTAATCAAACGAATTATCTTTTGATCATATTGATCATAAGGTATAGCTACTATCGTCCTAATATTTTCAAGTTGATTAAGAATTGAAAGATAATATTTCAGAAAGTCAATTCCTCCTCCCCATCCAAGAAGCCCCTCTGTATGGACAACAACCTTAATCATTGCAAAAATAATTATTAACCTGTTCCGCAATGAATCGCACATCCCCCTCATTCAATCCGGGATAAGACGGCAGATTTATTCCACGATGAGCAATATTTTCTGCTATGGGAAAACGTTTGTATTTTGTGCTAAACATAGGCATCGTATGAACAGGATAAAATAAAGGGCGAGTTTCAATGCCGACATCAGCCAAATGTTCTCTCAATGGATCTCTATCCTTAGAATCGGGTACTAAAATTGAACACATCCAATAAGTATTAAGTGTTCCCTGACGTTCTCCATGAAATTCAACCTTTGTAGTCAAATATTTTTTATACCATTGTGCTATTCGACGTTTTCTCACAAGAATATTGTCTATTGTTGTCATTTGGGCTACTCCTATAGCCGCACAAATATTAGTCATTCGATAATTATACCCAATTATATCATGCCAATATTGACGATATTTAGCAAGCCCTTGCCCCTTAAGATGCATACAACGTCCATAAAGTGTTTCATCATTTGTCAATACCATCCCGCCTTCGCCAGTAGTGATACTTTTATTTCCAAAAAAGCTAAAAGCTGATATATCACCAAAAGAACCGACTCTTTGCCCATTGATAGTTGTACCAATGGCTTCCGCACAATCCTCAAGAACAAATAACTTATATTTTCGAGCAATATCACAAATTGATTTCATATCACAAGCATGTCCATAGAGATGTACAGGCATGATTGCTTTGGTGCGAGGAGTTATAAGTTCTTCTAAACCCGCAGGATCCAATTGCCAATAATCCTTTTCAGAATCTGCAAAAACAGGAGTAGCACCACAATAAATAATAGTGTTAACCGAAGCAATATAAGTAAATGTTGGAACAATAACCTCATCTCCCTCTCCAATGCCAAGCGCCATAAGAGCTAAATGTAACGCCATCGTACCATTACACACTGAAGCCGCGTACTTCACGCCGATATAATCAGCATATTCTCTCTCAAAACGTTCAACGTACTTTCCTTTGGATGATATCCATGACGAATCAATACAGTCGTTAACAAACTCTTTCTCCTTGCCATTAAAGTATGGCTGGTATACAGGATATTTCATAAGCTACAAGCGTTTAAACTGTCCAGTAATCCATTTAAGAATATACAAGATGACTTAAACTTTTTATTATTAATTAAATTATAAAATTCACAACTTTTCCTTGGCAGGCACGCCAACCCATGTGGAACAATCTTCTATTGGCTTCAAAACTACACTACCAGCTCCAATAGAATTGCCATTTCCCACATGTTTCCCTTCAATTATGAATGCTTGTGCACCTATAAGGTTTCGATTTCCAACCGTCACGCATCCCGATATATTACAAGAAGGGAGTATTGAATTATAACTACCGATAACAACATCATGCCCGACATAATTGAAAACATTGAAATAATTAAAGTCTCCAATTTGTATATTATCGGTAAAGAAACAATGGTGAGCAATCAAATTTCCTCGTCCAAGGCTTACTTGCCCTACAAAATCTACACTAGGATGAATGATATTTGGAAACAGACAAAGATCTCCAAACCGTTGAGCTACACTAAATCTAGGACCTGGCTTCCCTATCGCAATAACAGCACAAACCCGCCTATCTTCCATACAACGTTTCTCAAATGCCATTTCACTTATAATAGGAAAACGAATACCATTAGCTACCACGCTAGTACGAGTGATATCGTCTTTATCTACAAAAGCCACAACATTATATTGCGGTAAATCTTGTAACAGACATACTGTCTCTTTACCAAGTCCTCCGGCTCCGAATATGTATATATCTTGTTTCATTCAATCTTATTATTTAGCCCAAACTCCTCCAGCAGTCCTATTTAGTATTTTGTTTACTTGCACCATTCCAAGTATTGCCCCAGGAAGTGATACAACGCATAAAGCATACAAAACTCCCGCTACTCCTATATAATTACCCATTAACACAGATAAAGGGATATATAATACAGCCATTAAACTACCAACAATCAACTGAATTTGAATCTTACCAATACCATTTAGCAACATTGCTGTTACATTACCCCAATTTGCTATGGTAACAAAAAGAGTACATCCAATAGACAAAGAAATTGGAATCTGACTAGCCACTTTCACACCAACCCATAATTCATATGCCCATCTAGAAAAGACTAACATTAACACTGAACAAAGTACAATACTTCCCCAAATCAACAAAGTTTTATGAAAAGCATTCCTCATCCAAATATAGTCTCCTCTAACATAGGCTTCTGTATAAGCATTCCACATGGGAGCCATCAAAACAGTAAAAGCCATCGTTGCTATTGAAAAATACTTAAATGCTATGTTATACATAGTTACTTCCGAAGGACCAAAAAGTTGAGTTATAATAAAGTTTGAAGTTGTAAAAAGAATTAAAGCTGCAGCTTGAACGATAAAAAACTTAATACCAAGGCCTACAAGATCCTTAGTATATTTAAATTTTATATACTTAACAGATGGACTTATACTTCTATATTTACCCCCAAAAACGATAATATAGGCTATCATTAAAACCACAACCGGAACAATCGAAAATGTTAAAGCAATAGCTAGTAAATTACCTTTAGGAGTTACTAACGTTAATAACCAAATCACAATCAAAGCCCCCAAAGAGCCAAGCATATTCAGAAAGTCGGCAATAGCCGCACACTGTGTTGCATAGAAAAGTGCAGTAACAACTTTTAAGGCAAATTGGATACAGAAAAAAGTAATAGTATAAAATGCAACTTTTCCTAATGTTTCTAATGAAATAGTTTTTGAATTGAAAACTGTTTGCCAATCTATAAAGCCACAACATAGTCCAAATATTACGAGCAATACAAACATCAAACTCACCAATAGGAAAAGCGTGGTACTTAGATATATTTTTGCACGTTCATTATCCTTGACAGCCAAAGCTTCTGTAAGTTTATTACGCAATCCGTTCGTTAGCCCTATATCAAAAAAACCAATCCATGCCAGCATAGATGACAAGGTCAGCCATATTCCATATTCTTCTTCCGACAAATATCCTAACGTAATAGGTACAATAAATAAAGATACAAAAACACCAACAGTCTTAATTCCTATTGACATTATAATATTACGCTTAACAGTCTGAGATAAATTAGATTGTCCGTTTCTTTTTAACCTTAAAGTCATTTGATAACAAAAAAACATCTTAAGAATAACACACAAGTATGAAAAGCAATAGTTACGCAACTATAAATAAATATATACTATACATGCAGAAAAGAATGAATACAAGCAAATATTATAAAATAGTAAACACTACCGCGTCCAAAAACTAAGTTACAAAAAAACACAAATATCGAGACTTCCTAACAGGATTCTGCTTATCCCGGAAAATAGTTTAGAATTTCTTCCCGAACACTATATTCATAAACGTCATAAAAAGTATCTTGATGTCAAAGCCCCAAGAACGGTGTTCCAGATAGAACAAATCGTAACGCAGACGGCGGAGCATTTTCTCCAAAGTATCGGTATAGCCATTGTAAAGAGTGGCATACGATGTGACGCCCGGACGGATCTGGAACAAATAACGATAGCGAGGATCCTCCTTCATTATTTGGTCGATAAAGAACTGACGTTCGGGACGGGGACCGATAAAGGCCATATCACCACAGAACACGTTCCAAAGCTGGGGAAGCTCATCCAAGTGGTGGTCGCGAAGAAAACGGACTACTTTAGTCATACGGGAGTCTCCCTCACCGGCATACAGGGCCGGGCCATGCTTCTCAGCGTCCAGCTTCATACTGCGAAACTTATAGATGTTGAAAGGACGACCGAAACGCCCGATACGCTCCTGCTTGAAGATAGCGGGACCACCGTCTTCACGCTTCACCGCTATATAACAGAGTAAAAATAAAGGAGAAAAAACAATGAGCGCGCCAAGGGCCAGAATACAGTCGCCGATGCGCTTTACGTTACGCTCAAAGGCATTCATTCCGTCGGGAATGAAATGATCATCCTTCTCAATTGGTTCCATAAAAATATAAAAGTCTTAGTTTAGTTCTATTTTCTTCCTATTCTATCACTTCGTAAGGATAAGGGTTCTCCTCAATGTTACGAAGCTCTTCAATGATCTCGGCCTGTCCGGAGGACAGTGAGGTATTGTCCCAGCTTCCTATTATCTCGTGGGCTTCACGAAGCAGGGCCTCTTCATAGACCTCACCATAGCAATAAGTGAGCAAGCGCACTTTCAGCAAGGAGGCGGGAAGCTGTTCGAGCACCTCAAAAGCACGATCAAGCACAGACTGCTTATTACGCTCCTTATTACCGTAGTCATAAATCGTGGCATTATAACCTAAAAGGAGAGCCAGACAGAGATTGGCCTCTTCATCGGAGGTGCTACCCCGGAGCAAGAAAAGAGAATCGCACTGCAGAAGGACATCCTTATTCAAACGGCAAAAGGTGTCTGAATAGATAGGCTCACCGTCTACACCAAGATAAATCAGCTCGTGAGCCAAACGCTGGAGCTCAAGAGCGCGAGAAGTCAAATTATTCATTGAGAAAGGGATTTTGATGGAATATTATTGTTTCTTGAAAACAATGTTTGAATTATTACTTGATTATCTTCAAATAAGATTTGGGAACCTTGACACTTGCGGTCAGGATGTCCTTGATACGGATAACGACATACGTCCTGTTGGCATTTGTGGCAACCTCGCCTTCAACACCGGTGAGATCGCCCTTGACAACACGCACCCTGTCGCCTACAACAAGGGAGACATTGTCGAAGCTGACACCGTCGGGATTCAGGTCCATCACGAACATGAAATCGGACATCTGTTTGTCCGGAACCACAAGCATGGAACGGGTGAAGAGGTCTTTCATATAGAAAAGACGCACGCCATAGACATTGGAAAGGTCGCAGGCCGTCTGCTTGGTGGTACGGATAAAGACCAGATTGCGGATGACAGGGACTTCACTGCGCTTGCGGCGGTACTTCAACTGGGAAACCACAATACGGGTGGGAAGGTAATAATCGACATCCAAATGCTCCTCAGACTTCAACCGGGAAAGGGATTTGCATATGGCAAACTCCTGCTTGTCACGAGTGCGGGCAGCAAACCAATATTTCTGTGTTTCAGACACTTAAAAGTAATATAATTTAAAGGAATCCTTCGGGTTAGGGTGCGCTTCGCGGTTTGAACGGGACATTTCTGACCATTCAAACCGTACGATGTTAGTTTAGCGTCTATAAAGCATTGCAAACGAATGAGTTAAAAGCAAAAAGTGTTTTTTAAACGTTCGTTTAAAAAACGTCAATATTTCAGAATAGAGAACTATTGAAATACAGAAAAACAGATAGAAACTTCAAATAATATATAAAAACGATAATTAACTAATACACAAACACTTAAACCCTACATTGTAATAACAGAGATAATATTTTTATTAAACACTTTGTTCATTTCAAAAATACCTCTTATCTTTGCGAACATTAAACGAACGTTTAAAAAACACTTTCTACGTTCTTCAGACTCTTCTAAGAACAAGCTATTGCACATTTATTTTCCAATCATACTTTAATCTAATTATACATGGAATTCCAACAATCTTTAAGTTGGAAAAATCAGAAAAAGTTTCAAAAACAGTCATTATCCTGATTGTTAATCAAATTTCCTACCATTTGCTTGCAGATGACTAAAAATTTTACGAATATTGCATACGAGTTTGGGGATATAGTATTTGTAAAAATCAAGGTTTTAGCTTTATTATTTCGCCAACATAATGTGTAACTAAAAACCGACAAAATGAAAGGACGTATTATGACTATCTGTTTCCTGCTGACAGGAGGACTGTTGGCTGGTTGTTCCTCTACCCCCAAAGTGCCCGAAGGTGAATTTCTTATGCAAGGAGAGCTGACGAATGTACCGGACAGTACGGTAATTCTACTATTGAAAGAAAACGGAAATCTACTCACAACCATCCAAAAAGATACAGTAATCAACGGAAAATTCTCTTTCCAAGATACTATCAGCGGTGTAACCCCTAAAAAATTATTCTTACTATCCAATGACAAAGGATTCCCCGGCATGTTGCTGAATGTATGGATACAATCCGGAAAATACATCCACATAACAGGAAACGACCGTCTCCTTCCTTTATGGAACGTCAGCAGTGACATACCCCAGCAAAAAGCATCCAATGATTTTATGGCTTTATGCTCCTCAGAAAGAAAACGCATTATGCAATGGACGGCTCAGGAATATGACCTGTTTCGGCTTGAAAAAGAACAAGGTCTTGACTGGAAAAAGATAGATTCCTTGCGTGCATTGCGCAATCCATTGGACAGCCTTGTCTACATGGCCGAACTGAACTACATGAAAAAAGCTCCGATTACGCCTGTATGGCTGGACAAATATCAACTCTTTTGCTCCTTTTTGCAATACAATCAGAAATTTGGCAATCAAGACTTAATCCGTTCGCTCTACACACGCATGTCCGAAGCCGACAAGCAGACCGAAACAGGACAGCTTATTACTGCTTATTTAAATCTGCCGGAAGAAGTGAACGTGGGTGATGAAATGGTAGATGGTGATTTATACGATTTGGATGGAAATGTCCGCCACTTGACCGAGTTCAAAGGCAAATATATTTTATTGGATTTCTGGAGTCAGGGATGCGGTCCATGTGTACAATCGCTTCCCGAAATGGAAGAGATCACCGAAATGTATAAAGGCAGGATGGAAGTGATAAGCATCAGTCAAGATCCCAAAGACGAATGGAAAAAGTTTATAGCCGAAAAACAATTGAAAGGTAACCAATGGAATGAACTCCGCAAAGGAAGCACCAAACTCGGAGCCAGCTATCAAGTAAAAGGCATCCCTCACTATGTAATGATTTCGCCTGAAGGAAAGGTGCAACATATATGGGCAGGCTACGGTAAAGGTTCGCTGAAAGCAAAAATGAAAGAACTGATAAAGTGAGAACGCTTCAGGCTCCACCCATAAAATTATTACAAAGTCACAAATATAAATATCCTTGGAAGAAATCTGATCATCTTCCAAGGATATTTACATTTTGCAGACAGCCCTTATACCAACGGGCAGTCGAGAATTATTTTTCTTTCAAAATGTCACGAATCTCGGTGAGCAACACTTCTTCCTTAGTGGGTGCAGGTGGTGCCGGCGGTGTGGCAGGTTCTTCTGCCTTTTTCTTCTCGGTCAGCTTGGTTATCAGCTTAATAAACATAAAAATAGAGAAAGCGATAATGAGAAAGTCGAAAGTGGCCTGCAAGAAATTACCGTAATTCAGCGTTACAGCGGCTATCTCCTTGCCGTCCACCACTTCAGCAGGCTTCATCACCCATTTTAAATCGGTGAAATTCACACCCCCTATCAGCAAACCCAAAGGAGGCATAATCACATCAGCCACAACAGAGGATACAATCTTGCCAAACGCACCTCCGATGATGACACCGACAGCCATATCGACCACATTGCCTTTCATGGCAAAAGCCTTAAATTCCTGTAAAAATGAACTTTTTCCCATCTTTTCAATTATTTAATTATGATTTTGGATACGAATATAAAAACATTTTCTTACTTTTGCACCGCAATTCGTAAAAGAAATGCAGAAAAAGTTTGAAAGTTTAATTTTAAACATTATAAAACCCTTAAAAGTTTAAACAAAATGATTAAAGTAGGTATTAATGGATTCGGACGTATCGGACGTTTCGTATTCCGCGCTGCAATGAAGAGAAACGATATTCAAATCGTAGGTATCAACGACCTTTGCCCGGTAGATTACTTGGCTTACATGCTGAAGTATGACACAATGCATGGCCAATTCGACGGTTCTATCGAAGCAGATGTTGAAAACAGCAAGCTGATTGTTAACGGTCAGGCTATCCGTATCACAGCTGAAAGAAATCCGGCTGACCTGAAATGGAACGAAGTTGGTGCTGAATACGTAGTTGAATCTACAGGTTTGTTCTTGAGCAAAGACAAAGCTCAGGCTCACATCGAAGCAGGTGCAAAATATGTTGTAATGTCTGCTCCTTCTAAGGATGACACTCCGATGTTCGTTTGCGGTGTTAACGAAAAGACTTATGTTAAGGGTACTCAATTCGTATCTAACGCTTCTTGTACTACTAACTGCTTGGCTCCTATCGCTAAAGTATTGAACGACAAATGGGGTATCACTGACGGTTTGATGACTACTGTTCACTCTACAACTGCTACTCAGAAAACAGTTGACGGTCCTTCTATGAAAGACTGGAGAGGTGGTCGTGCTGCTTCTGGCAACATCATTCCTTCTTCTACCGGCGCTGCTAAAGCAGTAGGTAAAGTTATCCCGGCTTTGAACGGCAAACTGACCGGTATGTCTATGCGTGTTCCGACTTTGGACGTTTCTGTAGTTGACTTGACTGTTAACTTGGCTAAACCGGCTACTTATGCTGAAATCTGCGCTGCCATGAAAGAAGCTTCTGAAGGCGAATTGAAGGGTGTTCTGGGTTACACTGAAGATGCAGTTGTTTCTTCTGACTTCTTGGGTGACACTCGCACTTCTATCTTCGATGCTAAAGCTGGTATCGCTTTGACTGATACTTTCGTTAAAGTTGTATCTTGGTACGACAACGAAATCGGTTATTCTAACAAGGTTCTTGACCTAATCGCTCACATGGCATCTGTTAACTGCTAATATACAGTTAGAAAATAATAAAAAATAGGCGGCTTCTTTTATGAAGTCGCCTATTTTTTTTGCACATTTGCAATTAAATTATTTTTTTCTATAAATAGGTATATGACAAGATTTAAACTTACACTAATATTACTTTGTTTTATGACCATGATACAAGCCTCAAACCCTTTCTTTGAAAAGTATTCAACTCCGTACGGAACTGTTCCTTTCAATCTGATAAAGACTGAACATTATGCACCTGCCATACACGAAGGCATCCGCCGGCAAAATGCAGAGATAGATGCTATCATCAATAATACTGCCACTCCGACTTTTGAAAACACAATAGTGCCTTACGAAAAGTCCGGAGAACTATTGCAGCGTGTAAATACCGTATTCGGCAATCTGCTCAGCGCCGAAACCAGCGATGAATTGCAGGAACTTGCCCGGGAAATCATGCCGCTGATGAGCGAACATGAGAATAACATCAGCCTCAACGAAAAGCTATTTGCCCGCATCAAAGCCGTATATGAGCTGACAGACAAAAACAAACTTACTCCGGAACAATCCAAGTTACTGGAAGACATCTACACCGGTTTTGTCCGCAACGGAGCAAACCTGCAAGGAGATGCCAAAGAAAAGTACCGCAGCTTATGCAAAGAGCTAAGCCTGCTGACGCTGCAATTCAGTGAAAATGCCCTGAAAGAGACAAACGACTACCAACTGGCACTGACCGATAAGTCACAATTGTCCGGTCTGCCCGAAAGCGCCGTTGATGCCGCCGCAGAAACAGCGCAGGAAAAAGGAGTGAAAGGTTGGGTATTCACCCTGCATGCCCCAAGTTACAGCCCTTTCATGACGTATGCCGACAACCGCGAACTGCGCCGCAAACTCTACATGGCATATAATACAAAATGCACGCACGACAATGCCTGCAACAATTTGGAAATCGTAAAGAAAATTGCCAACGTCCGCATGGAAATTGCCCAATTGCTGGGCTACGACAACTTTGCCGAATACAACCTGAAAGAACGAATGGCACAAAACAGCGACGCCGTATACAAACTGCTGAACCAACTGCTGGAAGCATATACACCCGCCGCACAAAAAGAATATGCTGAAGTGCAGGCACTGGCACGTAGCGAAGAAGGAGAAAACTTCAACCTTATGCCATGGGACTGGAGTTACTATTCTCAAAAACTGAAAGACCGGAAATTCAACATTAATGATGAAATGCTTCGCCCCTACTTTGAGCTAAGCAAAGTAAAAGAAGGGGTATTCGGACTGGCAAGCAGGTTGTACGGCATCACATTCAAGAAGAATCCTGACATCCCCGTCTATCACAAGGATGTGGAAGCCTACGAAGTGTTTGATAAAGACGGCACATATCTTGCCGTACTCTATACGGACTTTCATCCCAGAGCCGGAAAACGCTCCGGTGCATGGATGACGAGCTACAAAGGGCAGTGGATAGATGAGAAAAGCGGCGAAAACAGCCGTCCGCACGTGTCTATCGTGATGAACTTCACCAAGCCCACACAGAACAAGCCCGCCCTACTGACTTTCGACGAAGTGGAAACTTTCCTGCACGAGTTCGGACACAGCCTGCACGAGATGTTTGCCAACTCCACTTACGAAAGTTTAAGCGGTACAAATGTTTATTGGGACTTTGTAGAACTGCCTTCCCAGTTCATGGAAAACTTTGCCATTGAAAAAGAGTTCCTGCACACCTTTGCCCGCCATTACCAGACCGGCGAACTCATCCCTGACGAACTGGTGCAGCGCATTGTAGACTCATCGAACTTCAACGTAGCTTATGCCTGCCTGCGCCAAGTGAGCTTCGGATTGCTGGACATGGCATGGTACACACGCAACACCCCGTTTGAGGGGGATGCCAAAGCCTACGAAAAGAAGGCTTGGGAAAAAGCGCAAATACTCCCTGTTGTGGAAGAGACTTGTATGAGCACCCAGTTCTCGCATATCTTTGCAGGTGGATATTCTGCCGGATATTACAGCTATAAATGGGCGGAAGTACTGGATGCAGATGCTTTCTCGCTGTTCAAGCAACGCGGCATTTTCAACCCGGAAGTAGCCGATTCTTTCCGCCGGAATATCCTGTCGAAAGGAGGTACGGAACATCCCATGACGCTCTACAAACGTTTCCGCGGACAAGAACCGACCATAGATGCACTATTAATCAGAAACGGAATAAAGAAATGAAAAAGAGAATAAATATAAAATCAATAGGCTATGTCCTGATGATGCTGACCATGTTACTTGGTTTCAGTGCTTGCAACAACGAAGACGACGTAATGGAAATCTTCAACGACAAGACTTGGAAACTGAGCCGCATAACTACTGAAAAAGGAAAGGAACAGTTCTATCAAGGTTTGTGGAGTAATGAGGCTGAAGAGAAAGCCAGCAGGGAACTGCTCAAGATAACAGAAAATTTCACATTGAACTTCAACTGTGCCGATGTGAACGGCGAGGTGACCGGTACGGTCAGCGCCCATGCCGTCAAAGCAAACATCAGCGACGCCATCCTGAAAATAGACGGAAAGGAACACACCATAAGCATCAGTGGGAAAGCCTACGGCAGTGAAAGCGACAAGCTGGCAAAAGTATTCATCAGCGGCCTGTTCAATGTTTTCAAGTACGAAGGGGACGTGCACAACCTCACCCTCTACTTTAAAGACGGAAATACAACAAAAGTCATGGGATTTACAGCCCGCTAAATTCAGCTAAAGATATGGACGAAACTACGAAAAACAAACAAGAAGCGTTGGACAAACGTTATATACGCATGGCAAGTATCTGGGCGGAAAACTCTTACTGCCAACGGCGCCAGGTCGGTGCACTCATCGTAAAAGATAAAATGATTATCTCTGACGGATACAACGGCACGCCTTCCGGATTTGAAAATGTATGCGAGGACGAAAACAACATTACCAAACCGTACGTTCTCCACGCCGAAGCCAATGCCATTACCAAAATAGCACGCTCCAACAACAGCAGCAACGGCGCCACGATGTACGTTACGGCATCTCCCTGCATTGAATGTGCCAAACTCATCATCCAAGCAGGCATCAAACGTGTTGTATACTCTGAAAAATACCGCTTGGAAGACGGTATCAATCTATTGAAACGGGCAGGTATCGAAGTGGTATTCGTTTCAGTTGAGAATTGAGAGTTGGAAGTTAACTGCTTTGCACGCAGCCAACTAAATATAGTATAGTAAAATTGAAAATAGTACATATCATTATGGGCACAAAAAACTCTTCCCGCTTCACGCCGCTTATTATCGCAATCAGCGTAGTGGCGGGCATCCTTATCGGAACGTTTTATGCCAAACATTTCGCAGGAAACCGTTTGGGTATTATCAACGGCTCGTCCAACAAACTGAATGCTTTGTTACGGGTGGTGGACGATCAATATGTGGACAGCGTCAACATGACCGACCTCGTAGAAAAAGCAATGCCGCAGATACTGGCAGAACTTGACCCACACTCCACCTATATCCCTGCACAGAAGTTGGAAGAAGTGAACTCCGAACTGGAAGGCAGTTTCAGCGGCATCGGTATCCAGTTTACCATACAGGAAGATACCATACACGTAAACAGCGTGATCCAGGGAGGCCCTTCCGAGAAAGTAGGACTCATGGCGGGCGACCGCATTGTCATGGTGAACGACAGCCTGTTTGCCGGCAAAGGACTGACCAACGAAAAAGCCATGCGTAACCTGAAAGGGCCAAAAGGCACACAAGTGAAGTTAGGAGTAAAGCGGGCGACTGAAAAAGACTTGCTGGACTTCACCATTACACGTGGAGATATTCCGCAAAACACGATTGATGCCGCTTATATGCTAAATGATGATTTCGGCTACATACAAGTCAGCAAGTTCGGGCGCACCTCCCACGTGGAACTACTGAATGCCATTGCCCAGCTAAGTCACCAGAAATGCAAAGGTTTCATTATCGACCTGCGCGGCAACACCGGAGGTTATATGGAAGCGGCTACACGCATGGTCAATGAGTTCCTGCCGGAAGGAAAGCTCATTGTATACACCAAGGGACGCAAATATCCGCGTATGGAAGAATATGCCAACGGTACGGGCAGTTGCCAGAAGATGCCGCTTGTGGTACTGGTGGATGAAGGTTCTGCCTCAGCCAGCGAAATCTTTGCAGGCGCCATTCAGGACAACGACCGGGGAACTATCGTAGGACGCCGTTCATTCGGCAAAGGATTGGTACAGCAACCCATCGACTTCAGCGACGGTTCCGCCATTCGCCTGACTATCGCCCGCTACTATACCCCATCCGGACGTTGCATCCAACGCCCCTACGAAAGCGGCAAAGACTCCAAGTACGAAATGGACTGGCTGACCCGCTACGAACATGGAGAGTTTTTCTCTAAAGACAGTATCAAACTCGACGAGAGCCTGCGTTACTCCACCGGACTGGGACGCCCCGTCTATGGCGGAGGAGGCATCATGCCCGATGTATTTGTGCCGCAAGACACAACCGGAGTATCTTCCTATCTGATAGAGGTGAGCAACAAGGGACTGATCATACAGTTCAGTTTCCAGTACACCGACCGTAATCGTGCCAAACTGGCCGAATTCGGCAATGAACAGGACTTACTGAAATACTTGCGACGTCAGGGCATCGTGGAACAATTCATACGTTTTGCCGACTCCAAAGGGGTAAAAAGGCGTAACCTCCTGATACATCGCTCCTACAAGCTGCTGGAACGAAACCTCTACGGCAATATCATCTACAATACCTTAGGCAAAGAGGCCTATATCCGATATATCAACGAGAGTGACGCTACCGTAAAGAAAGCATTGGAAATCTTGGAACGTGGCGAGGCTTTCCCAAAAGCCCCGCTACAAGCCGGTCAGGAAGAGGACAATAACAACAATGGAAAAGAAAAAAGAACTGCGCAAGCGTATGGCTTTACTGAAGACCCTTCACAAATCTACCATTACGCATCAGTCACAATCTGCTGAAATACTCGCCGCCCTCGAAGCCCATCCGGCTTTCAGGGCGGCAAGCACTATATTACTGTACCATTCACTGCCTGATGAAGTAGATACACACAGCTTCATCAGGAAATGGAGTGCGAAAAAACAAATATTGCTGCCCGTTGTCACAGGTGACGATCTGGAGCTTCGCGTCTATACCGGGCCGGGCGACCTTGCCACCGGAGCCTACGGCATAGAGGAGCCCACCGGAGCTTTGTTTACCGACTATGACGCGATAGACTTTATTGTCGTTCCGGGAGTAGCGTTTGACCGTAACGGAAACCGCTTGGGAAGAGGAAAAGGATATTATGACCGTCTGCTTCCCCGCATACCTTCCGCATACAAAGCAGGCATCTGTTTCCCGTTTCAGATTGTAGAAGAAGTCCCGGCGGAGACGTTCGACATCCGTATGGATGAGGTCATAACCTGCGAGTGAAGAGAAAGCTGACCGCCGCCCGGTTGCACTATCTGAATATAATATTGGTTATCACCTGCGCTCCTACGTGCCTGTTCAGATTGCGCACCAGCAAATCCCGGCCCATCATCAGTTCCTGACGAAGGGCTGCGGAAGTAAGATGCACGTACAATACTTGGTTCTTGATATAGAGTTCGCGTGTATAAGACGCAATGGTAGGTCCCAGCACCTCCGCCCATGAACTGATGAGCCGCCGTTCATTCAATGGCGATTCCAAACTTTCCTGCCTCAGAAAATTACGTATCAGTTTACCAATCTGTTCAGCGTCATTCCGTTTCATCCCTCACTCTCCTCATCGTTCAGCGCTTGGCTCTCCGCCATTTCGGAAACGGCCCCTTGCTCTACGCAGAACATTTTATAGTCGCTACCTACCTTATGCAGAATACGATCCAGATGCTCCCGGTTGGTATCCGTTATAAAGATTTGCCCGAAATTATCACCTGCCACGAGCTTGATAATCTGCTCCACACGCGAAGCATCCAGCTTGTCAAAAATATCATCGAGCAATAGCAACGGAACCGTAGCACCCGTCCGTTTCAGGAAATCGAACTGCGCCAGCTTCAAAGCCACCAGGTAAGTTTTGTTCTGTCCCTGCGAACCCTCCCGTTTGATAGGAAAGTCACCCAACAACATATTCAATTCATCCTTATGAACCCCACGCAGGGAAAATCCCATAATCTGATCACGCGTACGGCTCTCCTTCAACACCTCCAGCAAAGAAGCGTCACGAGCATGCGAGTCGTAAATCAGCCCCACTTTCTCCTTATCCTGAGAAATAAATGAATAGAAAGACTGGAAAATCGGTATGAACTCCTTGATGAACTCTTCCCGCTTACGGAACACCACTTCACCGGCTTGTGCCATCATCTCTTCCCATACCAGAAAAAGTTCTTCTTCCACCGGCATCTCATTCTTAAGCAAGGTGTTCCGCTGCGCCAATGCTTTGTTGTAGCGGATCAGTGCATCCAAATATTCTTTATCGTACTGTGAAATCACCACATCCATAAAACGGCGACGCTCATCACTACCTCCGTTTATCAATGCCGAATCGGCAGGCGACACCATCACCAACGGCAAAAAGCCGATATGGTCGGACAAACGTGTGTACTCTTTCTTATTCCGTTTGAACTGCTTCTTCTGCCGGCGCTTCATACCACAGTAAATCTCCTCCGGCGTACCGTCGGAGGCCTCGTAAAATCCCTGAATAACAAAGAAATCCGCATCATGCCTTATATTCTGCGAGTCGATGGGATTGCCGGCACTCTTACAGAAAGAGAGGAAATAAACAGCATCCAGCAAGTTCGTCTTTCCCATTCCGTTTTGCCCGAAAAAAGTATTCAGTTTCGGAGAGAAGGCAAGTTCCACTTGTTCCAGATTCTTGTAGTTGAGTATGGATATATGTTTCAGTATCATATTGGCGGCTTATCTTTTCTTTGCTTTTCAGGGCAAAGATAATGCAAAGCAAAATAATTCTACGGTTTTGAGATGTAAAATAAAAAAAGATGCCGCTAAATTTCGTTGATAGCTATAAAAAACTTACTTTTGCGGGTCGAATCAGCTATTAATGAATAATAACAAAAAGAATATATAAAAAATGGCAGAACAAAAAAAGACGAATGAAGCCTTAAACGTGGAAGACGCACTTACACAATCAGAGGCATTTCTCATCAAAAACAAAAAGGCAATTATCGGTGCTATTTTAGCTATAATCATTATTATAGCAGGTATAGTAATGTACAAAAACCTCTATGCGGAACCTCGCGAGGAAAAAGCACAGGCAGCCCTTTTCAAAGGACAAGAATATTTTGAGGCTGATGCTTTTGCAGAAGCTTTGAACGGTGACAGCATCGGTTACGTTGGCTTCATCAAGATAGCCGATCAATATAGCGGCACAGATGCAGCCAACCTTGCAAAAGCATACGCAGGCCTTTGCTACGCACACCTCGGCAAATTTGATGAAGCCGTAAAAGCATTGGATAGCTTCGATGGAAACGACCAAATGGTAGCTCCCGCCATGAAAGGCGCCATGGGTAATTGCTACGCTCAGCTCGGTCAGCTCGACAAAGCATCTTCCATGTTGCTGAAAGCTGCTGATGAAGCAGACAACACCACACTCAGCCCTATTTATCTGAAACAGGCCGGAGAAATCTTGGTTAAGCAAGGTAAGTATGATGATGCTATCAAAGCATATACTTCCATTAAGGAGAAATACTTCCGCTCATATCAGGCTATGGATATTGATAAATACATCGAGCAGGCTAAACTGTTGAAGAAATAATTTACACCTTATTATATAATAAGACATTTCGAGCACGAATTATACGGATATATACGGAAGTCAACGCCGTAAGTGCCGTATAATTCGTGTTTTTTTCTCTCTCTATTTTCAAATCTTAAACTTTAATTTATCATGGCTACAGCTTATCACAACCTTTCGGATTATGATTTCAATTCAGTACCCAGCGCTGAGAATATGAAATTCGGCATTGTAGTATCCGAATGGAACTACAATATCACCGGTGCTCTTTTAAAAGGAGCAGTCGACACCTTAAAAAAACATGGAGCGAAAGATGAAAACATCATGATAAAAACCGTACCCGGTAGTTTTGAGTTGACTTTCGGAGCCAATCAAATCATAGAATACAGCGAAGTTGATGCAGTAATTGCAATTGGTTGCGTAATTCGTGGAGATACGCCACATTTTGATTACGTCTGCATGGGCGCAACACAAGGAATTACTCAGCTAAACGCAAGTGGCGATGTACCAGTAATTTACGGATTAATTACCACCAACACAATGGAGCAAGCAGAGGACCGCGCAGGTGGCAAGCTGGGAAATAAAGGCGATGAATGTGCAATTACTGCAATAAAAATGATCGATTTTGCTTGGAGTTTACAAAAATAGTCGTATCTTTGCACCACAATTGAGAAACAAAGCTACTTAAAAAGAGATTTAAAGTAGTTCTCGATAGCAAAAGGGCAAATACCAGAGTGGCCAAATGGGGCAGACTGTAAATCTGCTGGCTTACGCCTTCGGTGGTTCGAATCCATCTTTGCCCACAAAAAATTGCGGAAGTAGCTCAGTTGATAGAGCATTAGCCTTCCAAGCTGAGGGTCGCGGGTTTGAGCCCCGTCTTCCGCTCTTAGAGAGGATTGATAATCAAAAGGTTATCAATCCTTTTCTTTTATATGAATTCTTTGGAACCCCCTTTCATTATACTATAAATTATGTAATTGTTGGTCTATTGTTGTTCCCCCAAAAACAATAGATATGATAACAATCAAAGCCGAAGTATTAAAAGGCAAACAAAAGAGTGATGGTACGTATAATGTCAAAATCAGAATGACTTATAAGAGAGAAGTCAAAAGACTGCCTACTTCTATCTATGTAAGGAAGGAAGACCTCACCAAGGCATTCAAAATAAAGAATCCCAAGTTTATTAAGGAAGCAAATAATATTGTTAGGCAATATCAAGAATTATGTGCTTCCCTCCCATTGGAAACAGCTAATTACAGCTTAAATGATATAATAGAGTGCATCAAGGTTAAAAATGAAAGAAAGACTACCATAGATTTCATTCAGTTCTCAAAAGAGTGGTTGAAGACTACTCAATTAAAAGGAAAAGCCAACTACCAGACATCTATTAATGCTTTCATAACTTATCTTGGAAAAGAACACTTGAATACAGACCAAATAACTAAAAAGCTATTAAAAGATTTCATGAACTATCTACAATTAAAAAGAGCCCAAAGAATTGAGGAATTAAAGAAACATGGAAAACGAATACCTTCCAACAGAATGCTCTCTTTATATATTGGATGCCTCAGACATCTATACAATGAAGTCAAAAAAAGATATAATGACTATGATAGAAATATCATCTTAGTGCCCAATTCACCTTTTGATAACTTAGAAATACCTAAGCAAGAGGCTACAAGAAAGAGAGCCATACCAGCAGAAGCCATCAAAAAGATATGGGAATTACCTTATCAATACAACAACACAGGAAAAGAGAAGAAATGCCCATATAATTTAGCCAAAGATTGCTTCATTATATCTTTCTGCCTGATGGGAATGAACTCAATAGACTTATACAGTTGCTCTACACTGGAAGGAAAAGCAATCACCTACTACAGAAGTAAAACCAAAGACAGAAGGTTAGATAAAGCCAAAATGAAAGTTATAGTCTCCCCTATTCTTCAACCACTAATGGAAAAATACCAAGACCAAACAAAAAATAGAATATTTAATTTCTATCATACTTATTCAACTGCTGGCAACTTCAATAAGGCTATAAATATAGGACTCAAAGAGATTGGAAAACTTTTGAAAATAGATGATTTGGAGTACTATGCAGCAAGACACTCATGGGCTACTTTAGCAGTCAACAAGGTAGGTATTGATAAATATGCTGTTCATGCAGCACTTAATCACATTGATGAAGCCATGAAAGTCACAGATATATACATTGAAAGAGACTTCAAGATTGAGAATGAAGCAAACTTGAAGGTTCTTCAATATGTATTTGGGAGTGAAGAGTTGAAATAGGCTTAAAAGAATCTCTGTAGTTAATTGGATTATGGGGATTCTTTATCTCTGATAATTAGTCGTATAAAAATAAATATCCCAATTTATTTGTTTTTGTCGATAAAAAGACATTACTTTGCAACCCCTTTCTAACAAATAGCTTCATGCTATTCTGTTTAGTGTACTCCGAGAGGTGGCAAAAAGCAATACCTCTGAGTAAAATTCATAAAACTTTCGTGGGAAGAAAAGAAATGTATGCTTGTATGTGGCTGTACAAGTAAGTGATATCTTTTTGTCGAATTTTCTACCTTACTCCTTAAAAGGAGTAGAATAGTTTTTCGACAATATTAGTAATTTAACAACAAAAAAAATGAGAAAAAAATTAGGTCTTTCTACTCATGAGATAGGTAGAAAGACTGTGATAACTGCACCTACTGGAGCAGTATATCTCAGTGAATTTATGGAAACATTGCCAGCAGGAATTTTGAATAAAAAAGAAACTGGTTGTGGAGCAACTACTGTTGTATTGGAAAATGGAGAAAATGTTATTGTTGCTTGTCCTACGAGACAACTGATAATCAATAAAGTAAACCAATATCCCAATACAAGATGTTCCTACAAATTATTTGCTGTGCAAAAAGGTATCGGGCAAAATCATATTGAGGACTATATCAAAGAGTGTCAAGGCAAACAGCCTATCAAGATAATGGTTACTTATGATTCTTTTCCAAGAGTATATGCTGTAATGAAGCTGCAATCAATTGAATGCAAAATAGTTGTGGATGAGTACCAAGAAATTTTAGATGCTTATATTTACAGAAATGCTGCAATAAGGAGTTTATTGAATGTACTGAAAGGTGTTCCAAATGTAACCTATCTTTCTGCAACCCCAATTCCATATCAATGGAGACCATCAGAACTTGAAGGATTGCCTGAATATGAGATAGAATGGGAAAATTCAGTCAGGATAATGCCCTTTAGAATAAAATCAAATCATCCATTAGCTATAGTTGCCAACATTATCAGAAATCATAAACTGGGACATCCTTTTGAATTAAAAGGCAATAAAGTTGAAGAATATTTCTTTTTTGTAAACTCGGTATCTGCAATTAGGGGTATCATAAAATCAGCCAAATTATCTCCCAATGAAGTGAAAATTATATGTGCCAAGGATGAAATCAATGAAAAAATTAGAGGGTTTTACTATTGGGGAGGCAAGTGGTACGAATAAAACTTTTACTTTCTGCACGAAAACAGCTTTTTATGGAGCAGATTTTTATTCAAAAGCAGGATTAGTGGTTATTACAAGCGAAGGATATGCAAAAAGCTCCCTTTTAGATATATCAACAGATATAGTACAAATATAGCTGGAAGAATCAGAACTAAAGAAAATCCTTTTAGAAATGTCATCCTTCATATATATAACACAGGAATTATGTGCGAAAGCAGAAAAGAGTACGAAGAAAAAAAATTGAATGAGAGATTAGTTAGTGCTGAAAAGACAATTGAGGCATATCACAATCTTAGAGATGATTTGAAAACTGTTATAGTAGAAAAAATAAGGCTTGATGACCCAGAAGAATTTGCTTGTTATAATGCAGAAGAAAAAAAAGTTGAGATAGATAAAATGAAAATTGCCCATGCACAGTACAAATTTGAAACTATTGATAATATTTATTCAAACGGAATTTCATTAAGAGAAGCATATTTGAAAGCAGGATATGATGTTGAAGATGAAAATTCTTGGGAACAAAACATACATAATAATATTTGTTTTGGAATGGGTGAAAGTGCATTTGAGATACTTTATAAAATGTATTCCGTAGAAAGAAAAGAACATCCAGTTGCAATGTCAGATTTAGCAAAAGATATTGCAATGCAAAATGATATTATCCCTTTGGCATATAATATATTAGGTGATGAAATAGTGGCAGAGTTGAAGTATGATGAACTTGAAATCAGGAATATGATACACTTTAAATCACCTGAAACTCAGGCTGCATTACAAGAGGAGTTGAGGATTACATTTAAAGAAGGCGGTAGATACTCTCTGAAAGAAATAAAATATCAGCTTGGATTATGTTTCCAAAAATTGAGAATAGATATTACAGCAAAAGCAAGTTTCATTAAGCAGTATTTTAACGTTAGAAAAGTTAAAATATCAGATTTCGGCAAAAGGATTGATGGCTTTGAAATTCTGAACAAGATATTTTTTACCTTTGGCTGGAAAGTCAAAAATGCTAAATTCTAAATATTGTGCTATATAAAATGTGATTTGTAAGAATCGGCATCTATTCATAATCCCTTGTTTTCAATCAGAGAGCAGGGGATTAGTATATATATCGCATTGTAATAGTATAACTGTTTTTACTGACCTAAAGAATTATCCAAAATTATTTTTTTATTTTTTCTCCTTTGGATTTAAAAGCGAGATATATGCCAACCAATCACCTCCCCATCACTCAAGGTGGGGATAGTCCCCCTACAACAATAATAAATTTACAATTATGGAAAGAAATTTAAAGTTCTTAAAGACAATGAGTGTGGCTGAATTTAAAGCACAGCACAATGTGGAAAAGATTGAAGTGAAAAGAAATGAACACACTGGCAAGTGTTTCTTTGTCTATGGCTTTGAAACTGGAGCTTGTTCAAGGAAGGTGGAGACTGGAGAGCTGACAATACCAGTCATTTCAGAAGTATGCTCTGCTGAAACTGGAGATATATTCCTTCTGTTACATCAGAAAGGGGAAGGAGGAGCTACTACATTGGCAACTCTATAGGAATCAATAATAAGGGTATTTTTCTAATACCCTTATTAAAAATTTCCCCATATAGCAGGATTGGTAATAATATTAGCTATAATATTTGATGTAACATCTGAACCAAAACTTTTGATTTTATCAATCAGTTTAGTCTTGACTTGAATAGGATTAGGTTCATTAGTAATAATTTCTTTGATTTCTTTTTGCTGCTTACCTGTAAGTTCATCTTTTATAGCTTCAACAAAAATCTCAAATGCAATAGTTTGTTGTTGTGACTGATTCTGATTCACATTTACATGGATTGATTTGTCAATCATACTTGCTTCTTTTGATGCTATTGGAACTTGAGGAATAATTAAGCATGAATTTAATATACCTAACATTTTATCAAATACAATGGGAGATTTGTATGATTTTGAGAATTCTTCAGAAGTTTTCTCAAAATCATTAATGCATCTATCTCCAGGAAAATTGACAGAGAGAAATCTTATAGTCATATTTTTCCATGTTTCATATTTTTGATTATCACTTAACTGATAAGCTCTATAAGTTCTTATTACTCCAGCAGGGACATTAATATATGAAATCTGTTTTTTTATTTCGGAACCTTCTTCTATAAGTTGTTCTAAAGTTATTGTTTTCATGCATCTATGTATTTTTAACAATGCAAATTTACTAATTAATTATTAATTTATATGTTAAATTTAAGAGTATCATCAAAGAAGCAGGCTAAGATAAAGCTTGCTCTACAAGGCTGTGCAGGCTCAGGAAAGACCTATTCAGCCTTATTATTAGCCTATGGTCTGACTAAAGATTGGACTAAAATAGCCATCATAGACAGTGAGAATGGAAGTGCTGATTTGTATGCCAGTTTAGGCAACTACAATGTATTACCCCTTCAAGACAACTTCACACCTGAAACTTATATTGAAGCTGTAAAAGTGTGTGAGGATGCTAAAATGGAGGTGATAATCATTGATTCTATATCCCAATGTTGGGATAATCTTCTGGAGTATCATGCTAACTTACAAGGCAATTCATTCACTAATTGGCAGAAGATTACACCAAGAATTAATGCCTTCATGCAGAAGATTCTACAATCTCCAAGCCATGTTATTTGTACTATGAGGTGCAAGCAGGATTATGTTCTTAGTGAAAAAAATGGCAAGATGATTCCAGAGAAAGTGGGGTTAAAAGCTGTCATGAGAGATGGAATAGACTACGAATTTACCATAGTTCTTGATATTAACATGAAGCATCAAGCCATTGCTTCAAAGGATAGAACAAGTCTATTCATGGGTAAACCAGACTTTACTATTACACCCACTACTGGGCAAATAATACTGGATTGGTGCAATAATGGAGTAAACTTGGATATGATAAAACAGAAGATAAATCAGGCTAAAACCATTGAAGAACTTACCTCCATTTATCACCAATACCCTGAATGGTATCAGCAACTTACATCAGATTTCATGCAAAAGAAGATGCAGTTACAAGAAGAGAACAATAAACCTATTATCAACTATAATCCTAATTTTATACATTATGGAAGCAATGCAGTTAATGCCAGTACACAGAACTAATATGTTGATGCAAACATTCAGTCAGCCAAAGTTTGAGATTGAAACACCAGTTGAAACTATAGAGGCTGAAATTATCAGCTCCAGAAGGGAAAACAAAAGATTATCTTTTATAGAAGCCAACACCAAAGAAGTCACTATACAGCATCTAAGGAAAGAATGTGTAGTGCCAGTATTCAGCAAGGATAATGAGATAACTATCAGTCACCCTTCATTTATTGAAATGGTTTGGGAAGCTGCCAATCAGATATTCCCCAATGAGAAGATTGAAGAACCAACTATCAGAGTAAGCCATGTCATTAAAGGCAGAACACCCGAAGCTATTCATAAACCAGTAAAGGATTTACTTGAATCAGACAAGACCATTTACTATGAAAGAATGATGTTCTGCTTTGAGATTCCCACTATCCATGAAGATATAATAGGCAATAGATTGAATCTTACTATTGGTGGAGTAAGGGCATATAATCATGAAAACTTGTATAGTAAGAAAAGTGTAGAAAAATTCAAGGTATTTATAGGCTTTAAGAACTTAGTTTGCTGTAATATGTGTGTCTCAACTGATGGTTACAAGTCTGAGTTAAAGGTGATGAGTACTGCTGATTTATTTAGTTCAGTGATGAGGCTATTTCAAGAGTACAACATATCCAAACACCTATACTACATGAGTGCATATAAAGATAGTTATATGACTGAACAGCAGTTTGCACAGTTTTTGGGTAAGAGTAGATTATATCAATATCTCCCAGTTGAACAGAAGAAAAGGCTTCCTCAAATGCTGATGACTGATACACAGATAGGGCTTGTAGCCAAGGCATATTACAATGATGATAACTTTGCTCTTCCTGAGAATCAGAATGCTGTTTCCATGTGGAATGTATATAATCTGCTCACTGGAGCCAACAAAAGCAGCTATATAGATAATTTCTTGGATAGGTCACTGAATGCCACACAGCTGACAGATGGACTAAATAAGGCTCTGTATGGAGAAAATGAATATTCATGGTTTATACAATAATCTTATATTTCCTATTTCCTTCTGGAGTATTTGCTCTTATTTATCCATTATGTTAGGAAATTCTGTAATGTCGAAAAAACTTGTAATGTACCTTATAGGAATAAAAATAAAAATTCGACACTTCACACTTACTTGGTTATATTTATATAGGAAGTAAGTGAGCAAGGAGTATTTTCTATGGTGGCTGAATGGAGAACTGGAAAACAAGCTCCAGAAGGTAGTTTGGAAGAAAGATTGGATATGAAATGTCTTCCATCCTTTTCTTGTTTTTCCTTCTGGAGTAGCTGGCTGTAGTTGGGTATTAAGGTATTTGAACTGATTATAACATGGAGATAATGATAAAAGGCATTTTGAATATCACTATTGGATTGATATTCATGTGTATAATGGCTAAAGAGAGATAAAGGTGAGTAGCCTTTGTATTGTGTTTATTATTGTTGTAAGCCTCGGTTCCTGCATGGAATTGGGGCTTTTATTTTGAAAAGATATGAGAATCAGAGATATGTAATAGAATAAATGGTACATTTGCCACTGGTGGATATGAAGGTTATTATTACTTTTCCACTTCAAGAGCCTTAATGATAGATAAGAGAATAAGCTCATGCCTATGGTACTAATATGGTCTGAAAACCTATTAAAAGTAGTCTTCGGATGATTGTTTATATGTGGAAAGTCTTAACTTTGCAACAGAAACAATCAAATGATTGCTAATGAAATAGAAGTTTAACAAGACATATTAGATAAAGAAGTGTTTGCTTCTTACTTGTGAAGTCCTAAAATCACCACTTTGAAGACTAACAATCACAGCAGTAAGGGAGTGAATGCTCATACCATCAGGTGTGGGCTTTCCTTGTTTGTGATTGTAGGTGTTGTGGTGATACCTTGGACTCAGCAGGAAAGTACCACACTTTCTTTTTTGTAGTATGGCTACAAAAAGAGCAAAATGAGTGACCTTATTGTCTTTCAAAAGAACAATCTATTTGGTGCAAAATATCCATCTGGGAGAATTGCTATCACTCCTAAATATAAGGAAATGTACCCTTTTAGTTGTGGCTTGTCATTAGTCAGAAATGAGAAATATCAATATGCTTATATTAATATCACAGAAAAGCAGATAGTTTCATTTGGAACATACATTTGGTGTGACCCTCAATTTATTTGTGGCTATGCCCGAGTTAAATTGATGGATAATATTCATTGGGGGGTAATTGATACCTTGGGTAAAATAGCCATTTATCCTAATCTTGACTATATTTTGCCACTTGAATCTTTTAAGATATGGGGTAATAATAATGCTGTAAAAATTGCAGGAAGATACAAAGGAACAGAAGTAGCATATATAATTGACCCAATGAGTAGAATAAACCTACCCATTGATTTTGAGTTTATGCCTAATTTTGATTTAGAAGAGTATTCATTTCCTCAGAAAGCCACTTCCACTAAAAGAAATAACTTATTTACTAATGATAATAGCAATAAATCTTCTTCATTAAATGACAAAGAGGAGTGGGAAGACCAAACTATTGATACTTTTGAAGGAGATGAAAGTAATTATTGGAATATAGAATAAACAAAATAAAAATGGAATTTCCACTAACATTTGGTCTGCAAAAAGCAGGTTTACCACTGATACTGACATCAGGAAAAACAAATAACCTTTGTTTCTTGATTGATACTGGTGCTACTCATAACACCCTATTTGATTTTGTATATGAACATTTCAAGAGTGAGTTTAAACTGCTTGAAGGAGCATATAGAACAATGGGAATAGAGGGACACTACAAAGAAACTCCTATCATTGAAGCTACATTCAATTTTGAAGGGAGGGATTATACTTCCACTTTTTCAGTTTTGGATGCTTCTGGGGCAATAAGACAAGTGCAGGATGAAACTGGAATACAGATTCATGGAGTACTTGGTGTGCAATTCCTTATAGAGAATAAATGGATTATAGATTTTGAACAAATGAAAGTTACAGATGAAAAAGAATAGTTGGATTATTTTTTTATTGCTTCTTTGCCTAATGGGATGCACATTGCAAAGCAATAAGCAAAATGAGAATCAAGAAGATGTTGTAGAGAAAGATACTGCATATATGATAAAACCTTTTTTGAGGGATGGCATTACATATATTTGTAAAGACCCAATAATCAAATCTTACCTCATTGACTATAATTATTCTCCTCCACAGAAATATGAGTTAAACCAAATAACAGCTAAAATACAGGGAAACAGGGTTATAGTAGGTACAGACTGTTATACTACCCATATCATAAAGTCTGGAACATTTTGGAAAATTGAAAAACAGGGAAATAGCTGTTCATTTCCTCAGACAAATTTGGCAATCTTGGAAACAGACATAGGTGAAGTTAGAATAGCAGAGGTGGATGGTATCTTAGAGGATTTTTGTGTACTTGAGATTAAGTATGGTAATTATGAGGCAAGTACAGTTTATCCTTCAAATTATTGCAAGCTACCACAAGAAAGAATTTCCCAATATGCAAGATAAGAGAAGTTTGTTTATACGCATAAAAGGCATTGGCTTTACATTCCTTCTTGACAAAAGAATGAAACACAATTTGATTAGCCCTACTTTCTTGGCTTTCTTCAAAATAGGTAAGCAGAGGGATTCACTTTTGAATAATGATATAGGAGAAGTAAATATAAAACCTGAATATAATAGCTCACTTCCCTTTCTTCCTTCTTATGTAAATAGTATTTCACTGGAAGATACATTCCATTATGTTGGGAAGAAAGTTGTTTGGTGCAGTGATAATAAGTTTAGGGAGTGTAAGGCAGTCAAACTCAATTTTGAATATGAGGGACATCCTTATTCTGAACTATTCTTTGTTGATAAGAGTGTTGAAGAGAACTATGCTATTTTAGGCTCTACCTTCTGGAGCAAATGTGATATTTTAAAATAATAGAAATTGTTATGAGAAAGAAACAAGAAACTTAGCATTACTAAATGCTGCTATTGGTATTGTATAAACCTTACCAATGTTGGTCAATAGTTGTTCTATTGACTTTTATAGAAGTAATTAACAGACTAACAATCAAATAATTGAATAGTATTATCAAAGAGCCTTCCAAGCTGAGGGTCGCGGGTTTGAGCCCCGTCTTCCGCTCTTCTGAAAATCAGATAGTTATCGCAAGATTTCTATCTGATTTTTGTTTTTAGGCACTTCCGATTTGGCTATGGTTTAAAATTTTATTCATCCAGCTTCAATAATACCCGGCAGCATTATCTCTTGAAATTAAGAAAATATCTATCTTTGCCGCAAATTTAGCTGCAAACTACAATGAATGTGAACATTCCTTCCCGACAAAACATTTTCCGCGAAATGCGGGATTATCTAATGATTGCTTTAGGCATGGTTATGTACGGTATAGGGTGGACAGTTTTCCTGCTTCCCAACGACATTACCACAGGTGGAGTACCGGGTATTGCCTCACTGGTATATTTCGCAACGGGATTACCGGTACAATATGTTTATTTCGGTATTAATTTTATATTGCTACTGCTCGCTATCCGCATTTTAGGATGGAAATTCAGCATTAAGACAATCTTTGCCGTCTTTACCTTGACCTCCTTTCTGTCCATCATTCAACAACTGACAGCCAATGTCCAACTGCTGCACGACCAGCCTTTCATGGCATGTGTCATCGGCGCATCTTTTTGCGGAGGCGGTATCGGCATCGCTTTCTCTTCCAATGGAAGTACGGGCGGAACAGATATTATCGCCGCTATCATCAATAAATATAGAGACATCACATTGGGGCGGGTAATGCTGATTTGCGATCTCATCATTATCTCCTCCAGCTATTTTGTACTGAAAGACTGGGAGAAAGTAGTATACGGCTACGTCACCCTGTACATTTGCAGTTTCGTATTGGATCAGGTAGTGAACAGCGCACGCCAGTCCGTACAGTTCTTCATCATCAGCGAAAAGTATGAAGAGATAGCCAAACATATCAATGTATATCCCCACCGGGGCGCCACAGTTATCAACGCTTCCGGATTCTACACCGGCAAGGAGATCAAAATGCTGTTTGTCCTTGCCAAGAAACGCGAGTCGACCATCATCTTCCGGTTGATAAAAGACATAGACCCGAATGCTTTTGTATCACAGAGTCAAGTGATCGGAGTATATGGAGAAGGATTTGACAAGATAAAAGTGAAATAAGACACCAGTCGGCAAGCGCTTATTCAGCAAGAACGAATTTTCCTTCTTTCCAAACATAACTTACAGGGCGGCGGAGAAACGGTTTTAGTTTTTCTGCCGCTTCTTTTTCCATATAGTCAGGAGTAGTGAAAGTAAAGGTCAGTGTGGCATCCTTACTCGAAAGATCCGCTTTCATCAAAAGCATATCAGCCTGAAGGCGGGCATCTTGATACCGATATACATCTGCCGTATCAGAAGCGGGTGCAATGAAGTTGTCCATATCGGGCACTGATGGCAGATAAGATGTAGATGGCAATTCTTTCCAGTCGGTAGTATAGAAATTAATATGACTGTCACAAACAGGGGCGCACACAGTGGAGACAGTACAGATGAGCCGGGTGCTATCATTCACTGCCAGAAGTTTCATTTGCCAGGAACTCCGGGGTGTTACCTGCACACAGATATAGTCGGAAGTAAGCTCCGTCATTTCCGATTTGCCGCCAAAGCGATTCGTGACTTCCGCTTTCATCTTACTCTCCAGAAAGTCGATGAAGTCTGCACGATTCACCGCTGTAAGCAGCGGACTCAAAGAGTCGGGCATATTAGTAAAACAAGTCTTTGCCAGTTGCGCTGACAAGGAACCGACTCCCATACATACTACAAACAAAAAAACTACCAACTTCTTCACCATGTCATTTCACTATTTTGCCAATATAAATTCCTTATTTCCTGATACACGCTTTACAAACAAGAGCACAACTCACGCAAAAAATAGGCATCCACATCATCAAAACCATTCAAACTTTCGCAGTCCACATCCAGCACACCCCATACTTCCCCACCTGTCCGAAGAAGCGGAACCACAATCTCCGAACGCGACAAAGAGCTACACGCAATATGCCCCGGAAAAGCATCCACATCCGGCACAACCAATGTTTCAGCTCTTTCCCATGCTTTTCCGCATACGCCCCGTCCTTTCTTTATCCGCGTACAAGCCACCGGACCTTGAAAAGGAGCAAGTACCAACTCCTCACCTTTTACCAGATAAAATCCTACCCAGAAGAAACCGAAAGTCTCCTTCAGCGCTGCTGCAACGTTGGCAAGATTGGCAATAAGGTCATTCTCATCTGCAATCAAACACTTAATTTGCGGAAGCAACGTACGATACTTTTCTTCCTTGCTGCCATTACTGATACACAGGTCTTCTGCCATAGTTCATCTGATAAAGTCTTATTTGCTCCCCAAATATAGGAAGAACATTCCAATCAACACCAAAATAAGATCCACCGCCTTGCTTTTTAAATTCTTTTCACGAAAGAACAGAGCCCCAAACAAGAACGAGACAACCACGCTACCGCGCCGCACCATAGAGACGATAGATATCATGGAATCCTCATAACTCAAAGCGTAGAAGTACACAAAGTCTGCCGCACAAAGAAAGACTGATATACCGATGATAGTCCAGTCCCAACGGAACGGAGTGCTCTCTTTTCTCTTGGGATACCACAGCAACAGGATAATGGGGCACATAATAAATACCTGATATATATTGTACCACGACTGCACCACCATAGGCGGCAATTGCTTCATCAGATACTTATCGTACAGCCCGCTGACAGCACCTGTCACAGCCGCCAGCACAATAAAAAGGATCCATTTATTATGTTTAAAGTCGATGCCTTCTTTCTTACCGGAACGGCTCAACATAAAAAAGGACAGCACCGCCAGCATCACACCTATCCATTGGTAAAGATTCAGCCGCTCACCAAATACGAGCATGGCTCCCACAAGCACCATTACGGGACGCGTCGCATTGATCGGCCCCACAATGGTAAGCGGCAGATGCTTCATCCCGAAATATCCGAATATCCACGAGGACAGCACAATGAAAGACTTGATGATAACAAACTTATGCACATCCCACCCCACAACAGGAACATCGAACATCGTACCGCTTAATACCGCAGGAGTAAAAGCCGATATGAGAATAAACGGAAGGAATATCAAACTGGAGAACACCGTATTCAGAAACAAGACCGGAAGTACGGCATTATCTTTAAGTGCCTGTTTCTTGAAGGCATCATAAAATCCCAGCAATGCTGCCGAGAGAAAGGCTAATAATAACCACATTGATTTTAATTATGAGTTATGAATTATGAATTGGTTACACTACAAGAAGAGGAAGAGGAAAAGTAATCACTTATCACTAACCGCTAATGAAAGCTTCTTCGGGATAGGTAACATCAACCAAGAACAACGCATTACCGGGCACAGAAGTTCCAGCCCGGCACCGGTCTTTCTGCTCAATGATACGGCGGAAACCTTCGACAGTGAGTTTACCCCGGCCTACCTCAAGCAACGTACCTACCACCGCACGCACCATATTCCGCAGGAAACGGTCTGCCTGAATGGTAAACACCCAAGTCACTTCATCCACCTGTGTCCAAGCTGCATGCATTATTTTACAATTGTTAGTCTTGACATCAGTATGCAGCTTACTGAAACTGGTGAAGTCCGTATATTCAAACAAAGTCTGTGCAGCCTCATTCATCCGTTCAAAATCGGGAGTTTGAAACAGGCGGCAACGATACTGACGATCGAAAGGCATCTTAGCGGTAGTGACATAATATTTATACATGCGTGCCGTAGCATCAAAACGCGCATGAGCATCGGGACGCACAGCCCGCAGACGGTAAACGGAAATGTCCGGCGGAAGCAAGCGATTCAGCTTGTCCGCCATGAAATCCACATCCAGCGGAGCATCACTATCAAAATGAGCCACCATTAAGGAAGCATGCACTCCGGCATCGGTGCGTCCTGCACCCACAACTTCCACTTCACGCCGCAACAAGGTGGAGAGCGCCTTCATTAAACATTCCTGCACACTCGCGCCGTTAGGCTGGATTTGCCAGCCATGATAGGCTGTACCGTCGTAAGCTAAATAAATAAAATATCGTTGCACGTTTCTTTTTACTACCTGAATTTGCCTACAAAGGTACAAAAAGAGAGGAAAAAAGCAGCAAACTCTTCCGATAGTTCTGGCAGATTGCACTATCTTTGCAGAGGTTATCACCACAAATCACGCAGATACACACAGATTCAGAATTAATTATGTATAGAAAAAGCCGTTTTATCTCTCTGTTTTTAGTAGCAAGTATAGCAATAACCTGCTGTCTGGCAGGATGTAAAAAGAAAGACATGTCCCTCAAGCTGAACGAACCCCGCAACATACGGGGTGTCATCAGTTACAAACGTTCTTTCGGCGATTTGAATGAAAAGCACCTGAAAGTTGCGCAGACCATTGGCATCCGTCCGTTAGCATCACGCGAAGAGGCGGAAAAGCTGAAAGAGAAATTACAACATATCGCAACGAACGACTTATATGCGGTCGATTCATTGACGCACTCCATTCCATACCTTATTCCGGGAGCAGCTGCCTTGCTTGACACAATAGGGTACAACTTCCTTGACTCACTGACCGCCAAAGGCCTGAACCCGAACAAGATTACAGTTACCTCCGTACTTCGCACCAAAGACGACGTGAAACGCCTGCGCCGCCGCAACGTTAATGCATCCGAAAACTCCGCACACTTCTACGGCACCACATTCGATGTCAGCTGGAAACGCTTCCAAAAGGTAGAGGATGAAGACGGACGCCCGTTACAGGATGTGAGTTCGGACACTCTGAAACTGGTGTTGTCCGAAGTGTTACGCGATTTGAAGAAGGCAGACAAATGCTATATCAAGTATGAACTGAAGCAGGGCTGCTTTCACATCACTACAAGGATGTGACTTTCACCGCAGAGGAACACAGAGCCATCATTCTTCTTCCAACATACGCCATGCCAACGGCAAGCAGTCGACAATGTCCCCCGCCGTCATCCCCATTGCTCCATGTTTCTTGCGGGCAATATCTCCTGCCAAGCCATGCACATAAGCCGCCAGACGTGCGGCTGTTTCCGTAGCATACCCCTGTGCCAGCAGAGCCAGAACAACACCTGTAAGCACATCACCGCTACCACCCGTTGCCATACCCGAATTTCCGGTGGAGTTGAACCAGCACTTGCCCTCCGGCGTGATGACAGCGGAATAAGCACCTTTCAGTATAAGATGCACACCTGTACTTTGAGCCAGTTCACAAGCTTTCGTCAGACGTTCGTATGAGTTTTGGCATTTCCCTACCAACCGTTCCAATTCTTTGGGATGCGGAGTAAGAATACTCCCTTTGGGAAGCCTGCCGATGTAACTGCGATGTTCTCCCAGCAGGTTCAGCGCGTCGGCATCCACCACCATCGGCGTCTGGCAAGATTCGATTTGTTCCAATAAAGCAGCCTCGGTATCTCCCGCCTTACCCAATCCGGGACCGATGCCTACCGCCTGATAATCATCCGTATCGGTGGCGCAGGAAAAACGCACGTCGTTTATGTCAATCTCCGTCATGGCTTCCGGTACGGAAGTCTGCACTATAAAATTATTGCAGAAAGGAATATGGACAGTCAGCAACCCTATGCCGGAACGCAGACAGGCGCGTGCCGCAAGCACCGAGGCTCCCGCCATTCCTTGCGAACCGGCTATCAGCAAGGCCCGGCCGAAGTTTCCCTTGTGCGCAAATTTGCTGCGTACTTTCAGCATCGGAGGCATATCCCCATGTTCCGTCAATGCAAAATCTGTCTCTTTCTCATTGATAGCCTCCTCGCTCAAGCCGATATCCAGCAGTTGCCATTCACCCACGAACTGTTCGTTCTCGGCAAAAAGGAAAGCCAACTTAGGCAGTTGCAAGCTTAACGTCAAGTCGGCACGAATGATATTGGCTTGAATGTTATAGGTATTATCCTCTCCCATCAGTCCGGAAGGAACATCAAGGGCAACCACCGTCGCCGGAGATGAATTGATATACTTCACTACCGCAGCAAAGCCACCGCTCAAAGGCTTGTTCAATCCGCTGCCAAACAATCCGTCAAGCACGACATGCCTTGCCGTCAGCTCCGGTGGAACGAACTGTGTGGTTATCTCATGAAAGTCTATTCCGGAAAGTTCCGTCAGGCGCTTCTTATTTGTTTCGCAATCCGGAGACAAACTTCCTTTCGTATTAAAAAGATATACTTCGACACGATACCCCTGCTGCGCCAGCAGACGCGAAACGGCAAGGGCATCTCCGCCATTGTTTCCGGGTCCGGCAAATACTGTGAAAGGAGTTTCCGTATTCCAACGTTCGGATATTGTTTTCGCCAATGCCTGCGAGGCGCGTTCCATCAGGTCTATGGAAGTAACAGGCTCGTTCTCTATCGTATAGGCATCCAGTTCTTTTATTTGAATGGTAGGAAATATTTTTATCATCGCAGCTTATTCATTTAAGTTACGAGCAAAGGTACAAAAAATAATGATTAGTAAGGAAGAAATCATATCCGGCGAATAATCACTATCTGTTAAAATTAGGTTCTCATTCAAAGAATAACTACTTTTGCAGCCAAAACAGCTATAAAGACAAAGACTATAAACACATAATCAATGAGTACATCCAAACATCCCAAGGGGCTTTATCTGATCTTCGCCACCAGCACCGCCGAACGTTTCAGCTATTATGGCATGCGCGCCATTTTCATCCTATTCCTAACGCAGGCATTGCTGTTCGACAAGGAACACGCCGCCTCCATTTACGGCAGTTACACCGGCCTGGTCTACCTCACCCCGCTTATCGGCGGATACATTGCCGACAAGTACTGGGGCATCCGCCGTTCTGTGTTTTGGGGAGCCATAATGATGGCGGTGGGACAGTTTCTGATGTTCTTCAGCGCATCCATGTTGGATGCCGTCCAACTGTCGCACTGGCTGATGTATGGCGGCCTTACCTTTCTTATATTAGGGAACGGATGTTTCAAGCCGACAGTGTCCTCCCTCGTGGGGCAACTGTATGAACCGGGAGACAGACGGCTGGACTCGGCTTACACCATATTCTATATGGGCGTCAATGTAGGCTCTTTCCTCGCCCCGCTGGTTTGCGGCTACTTTGGCGAGACCGGCAACCCGAACGATTTCAAATGGGGATTCCTTATCGCCGCAATCGTCACCGTTTTTACGGTCATACTCTTTGAAACACAGAAGAACAAATACCTCATCGGCCCCGACGGCAAGCAACTCGGCATCATCCCCGACGCAAAGAAGGAACAGCCCCGGTCCGCCTCAAACACCGGACATCCGGTGGTGGACAGCAGCAAGAAAAGGCGTAATTATCTTCTATTAGGAGCGTTGACGATAGCGCTTGCCATCTTCTTCCATCAATGTTTCGGCAATGACTGGATCAGCATCGGCATCTTCACCGCTTGCATCGTCTTTCCCGTCAGCATCCTGCTCGAAGGCTCACTCACGAAGATTGAGCGCGACCGCATCTTCGTCATCTATATCATTGCCTTTTTCGTCATCTTCTTTTGGGCAGCCTACGAACAGGCAGGTGCCTCACTGACGCTTTTCGCTTCCGAACAAACCGACCGCGTCATCCTCGGTTGGGAAATGCCCGCTTCCTGGATACAATCATTCAATCCTTTCTTCGTAGTGATACTGGCAGCTATCATGCCGGGAGTATGGGGATTCCTCAACAAACGGGGTATGGAGCCTGCCTCTCCCACCAAACAGGCTGTCGGACTGTTGCTGCTGTCTTTAGGCTATCTCGTCATCTGCTTCGGAGTGAAAGATGCGCAACCCGGCGTTAAAGTAAGCCTCATCTGGCTGACAGGACTTTACTTCATCCATACAATGGGTGAGATAGCACTTTCCCCCATCGGATTGTCCATGGTGAACAAGCTCACTCCTATCCGCTTTGCCTCACTAATGATGGGTATATGGTATCTTTCCACCGCCACAGCCAATAAGTTTGCAGGCACATTGAGCGGCCTTTATCCCGAAGCCGGAAAGGTGAAAACACTGCTTGGCTACCGCATAGAAACAATGTACGACTTCTTCATGGTATTTGTCGTAATGTCTGCCACCGCATCACTTATCCTCTTCCTGCTCTCAAAGAAATTGCAGAAGATGATGCATGGAGTGGAATAAATTCACTATTTTTGCGTCAACTTTCTAAAAACTCCCATTTATGGATACCATACAAATAAAAGACAAAATGTTCACCGTTTCCATCAAGGAACAGGACATATTGAAAGAAGTGTCTCGTGTAGCGAACGAAATCAACCGCGATTTGGCCGGTAAAAATCCGCTTTTCCTTAGTGTATTGAACGGTTCGTTCATGTTTACCGCCGACCTGATGAAGCGCATCACCATTCCCTGTGAAATTTCTTTCGTAAAACTTGCTTCTTATCAGGGAGTATCTTCTACGGGAGTTATCAAAGAAGTAATCGGCATCAACGAAGATATCTCCGACCGTACAATCGTTATCGTCGAAGATATTGTAGATACCGGGCTCACCATGCAGCGTCTGCTGGAAACTCTGGGCACACGCGGACCTAAAGACATCCACATCGCCTCATTGCTGGTGAAACCCGAAAAGCTGAAGGTCGACTTAAACATCGAATACGTAGCCATGAACATTCCCAACGACTTCATCGTGGGCTACGGCCTGGACTATGACGGATTCGGACGCAACTATCCCGACATCTACACCGTAGTGGATTGAATGCAGGAAAGAGGTATTAAGAAGAAAAGGTATTAAATTGTGAATCATTAAATAATAGCTAAACAAATGTTGAACATTGTAATTTTCGGTGCTCCCGGTTCAGGAAAGGGAACACAAAGCGAGAGAATCGTAGCAAAGTATGGCATCAACCATATCTCAACCGGAGACGTGTTGCGTGCAGAAATCAAAAACGGGACAGAACTGGGTAAGACAGCCAAAGGCTACATCGACCAGGGCCAACTGCTGCCGGACGAATTGATTATCGACATCCTGGCAAGCACGCTGGACAGTTTCAAAGACAGCAAAGGCGTCATCTTCGACGGATTTCCCCGCACCATCGCACAGGCTGAGGCATTGAAGAAAATGCTTGCCGAACGCGGACAGAGCGTAAACGTAATGCTGGACCTTGACGTACCCGAAGACGAACTGATGAAACGCCTCATCAAACGCGGACAAGAGTCGGGCCGCGCCGATGACAACGAAGAGACTATCAAGAAGCGCCTCACAGTATATCATTCGCAGACAGCTCCGCTGATAGACTGGTACAAGAACGAGAAACTCTATGCACACATCAAAGGTATCGGTGAACTGGAAACCATTACGGCAGATGTTTGCAAAGCAATTGACGCAGCGAAATAAGTCGTAAAAAGACTCTTCTTACAAACAAAGGGTTTGTGCCGGAATGATAACTGAATTTCATTCCGGCACATTCCCTTTTTTATGCTTCCTACGAAAATCACCGGTTGCACAGCCCGTTACAAGAGAAAAAAGCCCGATTATTTCCGCTTATGCCGGAGAATAACTACTTTTGCACACATTATCTCAAATAATAAAAAAGAATATGGCTGAATCGAATTTCGTTGACTACGTAAAAATCTATTGCCGTTCCGGTAAGGGCGGCCGAGGCTCCACGCACATGCGGCGTGAAAAATACATACCCAATGGCGGCCCCGACGGTGGTGACGGAGGACGAGGAGGTCACGTAATCCTTCGCGGAAACCGCAACTACTGGACATTGCTGCACTTGCGCTACGACCGTCACATCATGGCAGGCCATGGAGAATCGGGTTCAAAGAACCGCAGCTTCGGCAAGGACGGAGAAGACAAAGTGATCGAAGTGCCCTGCGGTACGGTGGTGTACAATGCCGAAACCGGCGAATACATCTGCGACGTCACCGAGCATGGACAGGAAGTTGTCCTGCTGAAAGGCGGACGCGGCGGACTGGGCAACTGGCATTTCAAGACGGCAACCCGTCAGGCTCCGCGCTTTGCGCAGCCGGGCGAACCGATGCAGGAAATGACGGTTATCATGGAGCTGAAGCTGCTGGCAGACGTCGGTCTGGTAGGTTTCCCGAATGCGGGAAAATCAACGCTGCTCTCGGCGGTATCTTCAGCTAAGCCGAAAATAGCCAATTATCCCTTTACCACGCTGGAACCCAATCTCGGCATCGTGTCCTATCGCGACGGCAAATCGTTCGTCATGGCGGACATTCCCGGCATCATCGAAGGTGCAAGCGCAGGCAAAGGCCTGGGACTCCGCTTCCTGCGCCACATCGAGCGCAACTCGCTCCTGCTGTTCATGGTTCCCGCCGACAGCGACGACATCCGCAAAGAGTATGAAATCCTGCTGAACGAACTACGCACCTTCAACCCCGAAATGCTGGACAAGCAGCGCGTGCTTGCCGTCACGAAATGCGACATGCTGGACCAAGAGCTTATGGACGAAATAGAGCCTACCCTGCCCGAAAACATCCCGCACGTATTCATCTCGGCAATCTCCGGCATGGGCATCTCCGTTCTGAAAGATCTGCTGTGGGAAGAGCTGAACAAGGAGAGCAACAAGATAGAAGGCAAAGTGGAAAGCATCGCTCACCGCGCCAAAGACATGAGCCACCTGAAAGAAGAGCTGAAAGAGGAAGGCGAGGACGAAGACCTCAACTACGAATACATTGACGACGAGGACATCGAAGACCTCGAAGACTTTGAATATGAAGAAGAGGACTGGGAGGAAGACGGAAAATGATCTCCCTGACAAAAGATAAAAGAATGTTGGGATATGAGGCGCTTGCCCCCTATCCCGACATTTCTTGTTTTGTAACCACCCGTCACGGCGGATGCAGCACCGGCAACTATGCATCCTTCAACTGCACCCCCTACACCGGGGACCATCCGGATTGCGTACGCAAGAACCAAGAGTTGCTATGCGCCGCCCTGCCCTTCACACCGCGGGAACTGGTTATCCCTTTCCAAACTCATGGCATCAGCTCACTCATCATCGACGAAACCTACCTGAACGCAACGCACAGCGAACGTCAATCCATGCTGCAAGGCGTCGACGCACTTATCACACGCACACCCCGCTGTTGCATCTGCATCTCTACCGCCGACTGCATCCCCATACTGCTCTATGACAAGGAACACCATGCCATTGCCGCCGTCCACGCAGGCTGGCGGGGAACGGTTCGCCACATTCTTGCGCATACTCTCCGCCGGATGCAGGCAACCTGCGGTACGGAAGGGAAAGACATCATAGCCTGCATAGGACCGGGCATCTCCTTCGCCTCTTTTGAAGTGGGAGACGAAGTACACGAGGCATTCCGCGCCGAAGGTTTCCCGATGGAACAGATATCCGCGTGGAAACCCGAAACGCACAAATACCACATCGACCTATGGAAAGCCAACCATTTGCAGCTCTCCGATTTCGGGGTGCCTTCCCGGCAGATAGAGACCGCCGGCATCTGCACTTACCGGCAGCACGAGGACTTCTTCTCGGCGCGACGGCTGGGCATCAAGTCGGGACGCATACTGTCGGGAATAATGCTGAACGGATAGGAGAAGCGGAAGGTATCAGAGATATAGAATGATAAACGATAAACTTAAATATAACAAAAACAACATGAAACCAAGCCTGAAAACCAAGCCTCATAACTATGCCTATTGCTTTGCCACGAACGAACAATGCCCGCAACGCAGAGAGTGCCTGCACGCACTGGTGGCGGAACTCCCCATGAAAGCGTCCCGGACTCCGGAATTCGTGATATGCTCCATAGACCCGCGCTACATAGCCACACTGGAAGGCAAAGGCGGCTGCGCACTCTTCCGCAGTTCCACACCCAGCCGGTACGCCTGCGGAATGTCGCAACTGTATGACGAAGTGCCCAGCAAAGCGGTAAGCCAAGTGAGATGGAAGGTACAACGCTGCTTTACGTGCCGCAGCTTCTACTTCGCCGGCCGCAAAGGCGAAAGGCTCATTTCGCCCGACGAACAGAAAAAGATCGCCGCCGTATTCCGTCAACTGTGCCCCGGCATACAGCCCGTATACGACAGGTTTGAAGAGGCATACGAATGGTGACATGCCACATCCCCGGATAAAGAATCAGAGTTCTAACAATCAGCGGGTTACAAGTTTATTTCAGTTTACTTAAAATAAACTGTCGGTTTATTAGGAATAAACCTCCGATTTAATACCAATAAACCTGAAGTTTAATAGTAATAAACTGACAGTTTAACGGCACCGGACCGGCCGTTCCCCTAAAACAAGCCATAAACAACGAAGAACATCATGTACAACATCACCGTATCAGAAGAAATCAAAAGAGCCTGCCCCGTCTTTAAAGGAGCAGCCGTATATGCAGAGGTCACCAACACCACATTCTGCAAAGAGCTTTGGGACGAGATAAACGCCTTTACACATGAGCTGACCGCCACCACACAAGCGGATGACATCAAACTGCAACCTGCCATTGCAGCCACTCGCGAAGTCTACAAGCGTTGCGGAAAAGATCCGAGCCGTTACCGTCCCTCGGCCGAAGCATTGCGCCGCCGCCTCATGCGGGGATTGGAACTTTACCGGATTGATACGCTGGTGGACCTGATCAACCTTGTTTCACTCCGCACCGGATATTCCATAGGCGGCTTTGACGCAGACAAGATACAGGGCAACAGCCTCGAACTCGGAATAGGACGTGCGGAAGAGCCTTTCGAAGGCATCGGACGCGGAGTGCTGAATATCGAAGGGCTTCCCGTCTACCGCGACTCCGCAGGCGGCATAGGCACCCCGACCAGCGACAACGAACGCACCAAAATGGGACTCGAAACCCGGCATATCCTCGCCATCGTGAACGGTTATAGCGGGAACGACGGACTGGCGGAAGCTGCCGGAATGATACAGGAGCTCCTGCGGAAGTATGCCGCTTCCGACGGCGGAACAGTGCTCTACTTTGAATAAGCAATGATGTCACCGCAAACCATTGTGCAAAAAAATAACGGCCGGAAACGCCCAAGTATGCAAACGTTTCACTACATTTGCAAAACGTTTCACCTGAAAAAAGAATTGAACTTTAAAACATATCAATGATAGAAAAACTGATTGTTCTTGAGGATATTGACCCGGTTATTTTTTACGGCGTAAACAACGCCAATATGCAACTGATAAAAGCCTTGTACCCTAAGCTCCGCATCGTTGCCCGCGGCAATGTGATCAAAGTGCTGGGAGACGAAGAAGAAATGTGCGCATTCGAGGAAAACATCACCAAACTCGAAAAGTATTGCGCCGAATACAATTCACTGAAAGAGGAAGTTATCATTGATATAATCAAAGGCAATGCCCCGCAGGCGGAAAAGTCGGGCAACGTCATCGTGTTCAGCGTGACGGGAAAACCAATCATCCCCCGCAGCGAAAACCAGTTGAAGCTGGTGGAGGCTTTCGCCAAAAACGACATGGTATTCGCCATCGGCCCTGCCGGATCGGGTAAGACATATACAGCCATTGCCCTTGCCGTACGCGCACTGAAGAACAAGGAGATAAAGAAAATAATCCTCAGCCGTCCCGCCGTAGAAGCCGGAGAGAAGCTCGGCTTCCTGCCCGGTGACATGAAGGACAAGATAGACCCGTACCTGCAACCGCTGTACGACGCATTGCAGGACATGATACCTGCCGCCAAACTGAAAGAGTACATGGAATTGAACATCATTCAGATTGCCCCCCTCGCTTTCATGCGCGGACGCACGCTGAACGACGCCGTAGTGATTCTGGACGAAGCGCAAAACACCACCACCCAACAGATAAAGATGTTCCTCACCCGCATGGGCACGAACACCAAAATGATTGTTACCGGTGACATGACTCAGATTGACCTGCCTTCTTCCCAGACTTCCGGCTTGGTACAAGCACTCCGCATCCTGAAAGGCGTGAAAGGCATCAGCTTCATCGAACTGAACAAGAAAGACATCGTACGCCATAAGCTGGTAACCCAGATTGTGGAGGCCTACGAGAAGTTCGAGAAAGAAGCAAAAGCGGAACGAGAGAGAAAGAAACTCACCACACAGTAAATATTAACTCATAAATATCACAAAGATGAAAGCATTAACAGCAACAGATTTCAACTTTCCCGGACAAAAGAGCGTCTATCATGGAAAGGTACGCGATGTGTACAACATCAACGGTGAAAAGTTAGTTATGGTCGCTACCGACCGCATTTCGGCCTTCGACGTAGTATTGCCGAAAGGCATTCCCTTCAAAGGACAAATGCTGAACCAGATTGCAGCCAAATTCCTCGACGCCACCACCGACATCTGTCCCAACTGGAAAATGGCCACTCCCGACCCCATGGTAACAGTGGGCGTGATGTGCGAAGGTTTCCCGGTTGAAATGATTGTACGCGGTTATCTCTGCGGTAGCGCATGGCGCGCCTACAAAAGCGGCGTCCGCGAAATCTGCGGCGTGAAGCTGCCCGAAGGCATGAAAGAGAACCAAAAGTTCCCCGAACCTATCATCACCCCGACTACGAAAGCCGAAATCGGCGAACACGATGCCGATATCTCCAAAGAGGAGATTCTTGCCAAAGGCCTGGCTACTCCCGAAGAATATGCAATTCTGGAGAAATACACAATGGCCCTCTTCAAACGCGGTACGGAAATCGCAGCAGAACGCGGCTTGATCCTTGTCGATACCAAATATGAATTCGGCAAGCACAACGGCACCATCTACCTCATGGACGAAATCCACACTCCGGACTCCAGCCGTTACTTCTACTCCGAAGGTTACGAAGAGCGCTTTGCCAAAGGCGAACCGCAAAAGCAGCTTTCAAAGGAGTTCGTACGCGAATGGTTGATGGACAACGGCTTCCAGGGCAAAGAAGGACAACAGGTTCCGGAAATGACAGACGAAATCGTAACTTCCATCAGCGAACGCTACATCGAACTGTACGAACACATCACCGGTGAGAAGTTCGTGAAAGAAGATACAAGCAATATCGCCGAACGCATCGAAAAGAACGTAACGGAATACTTGAAGAAATGAACTACCCCCAAGAGTACATCAAGCCTTACGGTAACGAGGGCAAGAAGAGTGAACAGGTCGAAGAAATGTTCGACAACATCGCCCCTGCTTACGACAAGCTGAACCATACCCTGTCAATGGGCATAGACCGCAGCTGGCGCAAGAAGGCGATTAACGCGCTCCGCCCCTTCCACCCCCGACGTATCATGGATGTAGCGACCGGAACCGGCGACTTTGCCATACTTGCCTGCCGCGAACTGCAACCCGATACGCTGATAGGAACCGACATCTCCGAAGGCATGATGAATGTGGGACGTGAAAAAGTAAAACAGGCGCACCTCTCGGACAAGATTTCCTTTGCCCGGGAGGACTGCACCTCTCTCTCGTTTGCCGACGGAAGTTTTGATGCCGTAACCGTAGCGTTCGGCATCCGCAACTTCGACGGACTGGACAAAGGGCTGTCCGAAATATGCCGCGTGCTGGTGCCCGGCGGACATCTCGTCATACTGGAGCTATCCACCCCGGACCGCTTCCCTATGAAACAGCTCTTCTCCGTCTATTCCAAAGTCGTGATTCCGCTGCTCGGCAAATGTATCTCGAAAGACAACAGCGCCTACACCTACCTGCCTCAAAGCATCCGCGCCTTTCCGCAAGGCGAAATCATGCAGGGAGTAATCCGCAAGGCAGGATTCAGCGAAGTACGTTTCCGGCGGCTGACTTTCGGAATATGCACTTTATACATCGCTAAGAAATAGCCACTTATCTTCCCCTTTAACACACTTGGATATGCAGAAATATGGTCTAATCGGTTACCCGCTGAAACATTCGTTCTCCATCGGATACTTCAATGAGAAATTCAAAGCAGAGAACATCGACGCAGAATATGTGAACTTCGAAATTCCCCGCATCGAAGACTTCATGGAAGTGATTGAGGAGAATTCCAACCTCTGCGGACTCAATGTAACCATTCCTTATAAAGAACAAGTCATCCCCTACCTTGATGAACTGGACAAGGATACAGCCAAAATAGGCGCGGTCAACGTCATCAAAATCATCCGTCTCCCCAAAGGAAAGGTCAAACTGATAGGCTGCAACTCGGACATCATCGGATTTACGCAATCCATTGAACCGCTACTGCAACCCCACCACAAGAAAGCGCTGATTCTGGGTACAGGCGGTGCTTCCAAAGCCGTATACCGCGGTCTGGAGAACTTAGGAATAGAAAGCGTCTTCGTGTCACGCACCAAAAAGGACAGCAGCTTCCTCACCTACGAGGAACTGTCTCCGGAGATTATGGCCGAATATACGGTCATAGTCAACTGTACGCCTGTCGGCATGTTCCCCAAAGTGGACTTTTGCCCGAACATTCCATACGAAGAGCTTACCCCCAACCATTTGCTCTACGATTTGTTATACAATCCAAACGAAACACTCTTCATGAAGAAAGGCAAAGCACAAGGGGCTGTCACCAAGAATGGACTCGAAATGCTGCTGTTACAAGCCTTTGCTGCATGGGAAATTTGGAACAAATAACATGAAAAAAAACATCAGATACGGTCTGCTCGGACTGTTAGCGGTAGCAGTGGTCGCCCTCACAGGCGGGAGCTTCTACATGCTCGGCTACTCGCTGACACCGAAAGACAATAAAGGTAAGGATATTCCGGGATCGTACGAATATATGCACAGCAAATATCCGTTCATCACGCCCTGGCTGGACAGCCTGCAAACCACAGGCGCACTGCGTGACACTTTCATCATCAACCGGAAAGGCCGGCAACTGCATGCAATGTTTGCCTCTGCCGCCAAGCCCACCGATAAGACAGCAGTCATAGTGCATGGTTATACGGACAATGCCATCCGCATGCTGATGATAGGCTATCTTTACAACAACGATCTGAATTACAATATATTATTGCCCGACTTGCAGGACAACGGTCTGAGCGAGGGTCCTGCCATACAAATGGGATGGAAAGACCGGCTTGATGTGCTGAATTGGATGAATATCGCCAACGATATTTTCGGAAAACGCACCCAAATGGTAGTGCATGGCATCTCCATGGGAGCCGCAACCACCATGATGGTATCCGGAGAAGCGCAACAGCCTTTTGTGAAATGCTTCGTAGAAGATTGCGGTTATACGAGTGTATGGGACGAGTTTTCATTCCAACTGAAAGATATGTTCGGACTGCCTGAATTTCCGTTAATGTACACCACCAGCTGGCTATGCAATGCCAAGTATGGTTGGAATTTCCAAGAAGCTTCTTCCTTGGAACAAGTGAAGAAATGCAGCCTTCCCATGTTCTTCATCCATGGAGATGCGGATACGTACGTACCTACCCGTATGGTCTACCCTTTGTATGAAGCCAAGAGCGAACCGAAAGAATTATGGATTGTACCCGGCGCCACGCATGCCATGTCCTACAAAGATTATCCGCAGGAATATACGGAGCGCGTAAAGAAATTTGTAGGGAAATACATCCGTTGATGTGATTTTTACTACCTTCGCTCCTACAAATACAATAATATGAAACGAATTATATCCATAGCACTCTTCTTGTGCATACTTGTTTCCTTGCAGTCACAGGAAATTTACACCACTAAGAATATTCCTAAAGTACACCTTCAGGACAAGACACGCTATGTTTGCAACCCGGCCGGCATCCTCTCCGTTTCGGCATGCGGCGAAATAGACCGGATGCTTTATGCATTGGAACAGCAGACCGGCATTGAAACCGTAGTGGCCGTCGTACCGTCTATCGGCAATGAAGACTGTTTTGAGTTTTCGCATCAGCTGCTCAACGAATGGGGTGTGGGTAAGAAAGACAAGAATAACGGCCTGGTTATCCTGCTGGTAACCGACCAGCGTTGCATCCAGTTCTATACCGGATATGGATTGGAAGGAGACTTGCCCGATGCCATTTGCAAACGTATTCAGACCCGAGACATGATTCCTTATCTGAAAGACGGCAACTGGGATGCGGGTATGGTGGCCGGCGTACGTGCCGTATGTGTCCGCCTTGACGGCAGCATGACAAACGACTCTGACGAAAACAGCGGTGAATCTCCGATAGGGCTGATTCTGGCTGTCATCGGTTTCTTTGCGATCGCTATCGTGGCAGGAATACTAAAAACACGCGCTGCAAGCAAATGTCCGCAGTGCGGCCAGCATAAACTGCAACGGAGCAACAGCGTGCTTGTCTCACGTCGCAACGGAGTACGGACAGAAGATGTCACCTACACGTGCCGCAACTGCGGTCACAAAGTGGTGCGCCGACAGCAATCTTACGATGAGAACTACCGGGGAGGTGGTGGAGGAGGCCCTGTCATTTTCGGCGGAGGCGGCTTTGGCGGAAGTGGCGGAGGCTTTAGCGGAGGTAGCTTCGGAGGAGGTATGGGCGGTGGCGGAGGAGCCGGCTCGCGGTTCTGACCCCTCATTCTCCTAAGAAGGAAGAAGAATGGGTTGTCTGCATAGACAATCAATCAGTGATATATACCTAAGAATATTGTTTAATGAAACGCCTGCTTGCCTCTTCAAGGAGACAGGAAGGCTATAAAAAAAGAAGAAGTATGAAAAAATCAACCATTATCATCATTGTTGTTATAGCCCTTCTTGCCATTTGGGGTGTTACCGGCTACAACGGGCTCGTCACTATGGACGAAAATGTCAGCGGACAATGGTCTAACGTCGAAACACAATATCAACGCCGCGCCGACCTGATTCCGAACCTCGTAAATACAGTCAAAGGATATGCTTCTCACGAAAAGGAAACGTTGGAAGGTGTGGTGGAAGCCCGCAGCAAAGCCACTCAAATGACCATAGACGCCAACGACCTGACACCGGAAAAACTGGCTGAATACCAAAAAGCACAGGGCGCGGTTACTTCCGCCCTTGGCAAACTGCTTGCCATTACCGAGAACTATCCCGACTTGAAAGCCAATCAGAATTTTCTGGAATTGCAAGCCCAACTGGAAGGGACAGAGAACCGCATCAACGTAGCACGCACCAATTTCAACAATGCTGCAAAGAACTTTAATACGGCAATCCGCCGTTTCCCCAAGAACATTCTTGCCGGTATTTTCGGCTTTGAGAAACGCGCCTACTTTGAAGCCGCCGAAGGCAGCGAACAAGCACCTAAGGTGGAGTTCTAAAGAAACGGATTGAATATCAAATATCCCCTCATCCGGTGTCATGCCTGCACAGACTTGCAAGTACGACACCGGATGAGGGGATATTTTTTATGCAAAGCTAAGGCTATAAGCGAAATAATCACTACTTTTGCACACAATTGAACTAACTTATTATCTCATGAGCAACCAACGATATATGATGAGAGGCGTCAGTGCATCAAAAGAAGATGTACACAACGCCATCAAAAACATCGACAAAGGTATTTTCCCGCAGGCTTTCTGCAAAATCATTCCCGACATTCTGGGCGGCGATCCCGAGTACTGTAATATCATGCATGCCGACGGCGCAGGAACAAAATCCAGCCTGGCCTACATGTACTGGAAGGAAACAGGTGACCTCTCCGTTTGGAAAGGCATTGCACAAGATGCACTGATTATGAACATCGACGACCTGCTTTGCGTGGGTGCAGTAGACAACATCTTGGTATCAAGCACTATCGGACGCAATAAGTTGCTCATTCCGGGAGAAGTAATCTCCGCCATTATCAACGGAACGGATGAACTGCTGGCCGAACTTCGCGAAATGGGTGTAGGCGTATATGCCACCGGCGGCGAAACGGCCGATGTCGGCGACTTGGTACGCACCATTATCGTAGACTCTACGGTAACTTGCCGCATGAAGCGCTCGGATGTCATCAACAATGCCAATATCCGTCCGGGTGATGTGATTGTAGGCCTGTCCTCCTGCGGGCAAGCCACTTATGAGAAAGAATATAACGGTGGTATGGGTAGCAACGGACTTACCAGCGCCCGCCACGATGTTTTCTCCAAATACCTCGCCGAGAAATATCCTGAAAGCTATGACAAAGCCGTACCCGACGAGTTGGTATACAGCGGAAAACTGAAACTTACTGACAGCGTCGAAGGCAGTCCTTTGGATGCCGGCAAGCTGGTGCTCTCTCCTACCCGCACGTATGCGCCGGTAGTGAAAAAGCTGCTCGATGCCCTCCGTCCCGAAATTCATGGCATGGTGCACTGCTCCGGCGGCGCACAGACCAAAGTTCTGCATTTTGTAGGTGACAACTGCCGCGTCATCAAAGATAACCTTTTCCCGGTTCCTCCGTTGTTCAAGACTATCAAAGAACAAAGTGATACGGACTGGAGCGAAATGTACAAGGTATTCAATATGGGACACCGCCTTGAAGTGTACCTCTCTCCCGAACATGCGGAAGAAGTGATTGCTATCAGCAAGAGTTTCAATATTGATGCACAGATTGTAGGACGTATCGAAGAGAGTGACAAGAAGGAATTGATTATCAAGAGCGAGTTTGGAGAATTCAGATACTAATTAAGAATGAGCACAGAAAACGATAGTACTTACATCAAAGTTCCTAAAAGTGTGGTTCAGATAGGTGCAATCGCCATTTTATTCGTTATCATCGACCTTATCAGTGAACTGATAGGACTTTTTCAGGAACCTGAAACAAGGATTGACCGCATCATTATACGCTCAATAAGCATAATAGGCTGGTCGTGTATAGAATATATCACCGTTGACACGATATGGCAGAATCGTAAACATGCTCCATGGAACTAATTGCTGAAAACAATATCGTTTTAAGAGAAGAGTGTACAAATAGATTATGGCAGATAACAACACCATATTAGAAAAGCTGGAAGGACTCGTTGCCCGCTTCGAAGAAGTATCCACGCTGATAACCGACCCGGCAGTGATTGCCGACCAGAAGCGCTACGTCAAACTCACCAAAGAATACAAAGAGCTGGGTGACCTGATGAAGGCCCGCAAAGAATACATGCAGGTATTAAGCGGCATTGAGGAAGCCAAAGAAATCATCGCCAACGAAACCGACGCCGAAATGCGCGAAATGGCTCGCGAAGAACTCGACGCCTGCCAGACGCGCCAACCTGAACTGGAAGAGCAGATCAAATTGCTGCTTGTCCCTGCCGACCCGCAGGACAGCCGCAATGCTATTCTTGAAATCCGCGGTGGTGCAGGCGGTGACGAAGCAGCTATTTTTGCCGGAGACCTTTTCCGCATGTACACCAAGTACTGCGAAACAAAAGGCTGGAAACTGGATATATCCAGCGCCAATGAGGGCGCAGCCGGCGGTTTCAAAGAAATCATCTGTTCTGTGACAGGAGATAATGTATACGGTACGCTGAAATATGAGTCGGGAGTACATCGCGTGCAGCGTGTGCCTGCCACCGAAACTCAGGGACGTGTACATACATCGGCCGCATCCGTAGCCGTACTGCCCGAAGCCGAAGAATTCGATGTAGTGATCAATGAAGGAGAAATCAAATGGGACACTTTCCGAAGTGGCGGCGCCGGCGGTCAGAACGTAAATAAGGTGGAATCCGGTGTACGCCTACGCTACAACTGGAAAAACCCGAATACCGGTGTCGTAGAGGAAATTCTCATTGAATGTACCGAAACACGCGATCAACCGAAGAACAAAGAACGCGCCCTCTCCCGCCTGCGTACCTTTATATATGATAAGGAACACCAGAAATACATCGACGACATCGCTTCCAAACGAAAGACAATGGTTTCTACCGGTGACCGTTCGGCAAAAATACGTACCTACAACTATCCGCAGGGACGTATTACGGACCACCGCATCAACTATACAATTTACAATCTCTCCGCCTTTATGGACGGCGACATTCAGGACTGCATAGATCACCTGATTGTTGCGGAAAATGCAGAGAGGCTAAAAGAAAGCGAATTATAGTTATGAAAAGGCTATCAGTAGAGAAAGCGTTTCACACAGCTGCCGAGGCGTTTCAGAATTGCTTGAAGCGTTTTCCGGTTACGGTAACCTTTATCTTTGTATTCACAGCCTATCTCATCTATCTGACATCAACAGGCTGGAAGGGCGAAGACCGGTTACTGTTCATAACCGGCTACTATCTATCGGTAGGCATCCTGCTTTCACTCACACTTCATCTCTGGAGTGAAGAAGTGAAAAGCCGTTTGTGGAAGACGGGCATACAACTTGCCGCACACGCACTGCTTATAGCCGACGCTTTCCTTCTCTATTATTATCTTGCCACAGAAAGTTCGTGGATCGAGATCGGTATTGCCCACGCTGCTGCTATTCTCGCCGTAGGACTTTCTACTTTTTTCCTTTCATTCTTACGTGAAAAGAATGACGTTGCAAGCTGGAATTTTGCACTGAACGCCATTTCTTCATATATTGTCACGCAGGTTATAGGACTCATCCTATGTGCAGGCATCAGCCTGCTGATGTTTTCGCTCCACCAATTATTTGAGATACACATCAGCGGAAAATGCTATGCCTACATCTACTATCTGTGCAACGTGTTGCTCGGATTAATGCTGTTCCTCGGATTACTGCCGCAAGGAGATGACAAGCATAACCGGGAGCCACATTCTTCAGAGTTTCTGAACGGTATTCTGCACTATCTGTTCCTGCCTCTTACGGCCGGCTATCTGACAGTCCTTTATATTTATGCCACCCGCATACTTGTCAGCTGGGAATTGCCCATAGGCTGGGTATCATGGCTTATTGTAGCGCTAATGACAGTATGTATCGCCATCCAATTCGGGTTATACCCCACCCGCTTCAAAGAAGGCAAACGGTTCGACAACTGGATTGCCCGCTGGATGCCCATATTGATATTGCCATTGTTGCTATTGATGACAATAGGCATTATACGCCGCTTCAATGATTACGGCATCACCCTCAACCGGCTCTATCTAGCGACACTCAACGGTTGGTTTTATATTGTCTGCATCGGGTTGTTCATCATAAAGGCCCGACGCATCAATTGGATACCCATTTCATTTGCCATTATCTTTTTGCTGACGTCTGCATTGCCTGTCAACTATGCCAGCATCACAAAAAACACTATTCTCAACGAAATAAGGGACGAGATGCAACACAGTTGCCAAACAGAAGCTCCCTTATCATTGCAACAATACAAGGAATGGATATATTCGCTGCCGGAAAAGAAAGCCATACAGATAAACAGTAAATTCAAGTATTTGAGCAACTGGTTCGGTACGGAAAGTGTCACTCATCTGATAGACAAGAATGTAACTTACAATCTGTATTCTGTGGCAATGGATCTGGAAGCGGATACAGTGGCTGTCGAGACTGGCAATAAACGGGTTACTTACAGTGGCGAAACCGACAGTCAAACAATTGTTGATATTCCCGAAGGTTACACCCGGTTTATCGCTGTACCCGATAATGGCGCGTCATCCCACCGGCTCACCATTTCCCGGCAATACCTCAAGAACGGCATATTACCTGTCCCGCTCGATACCCGGACAGGCAAACTGAACGACAGCGTATACATCGAACTCAAGACATTGGAACAGTTGGAACAGAACAGCAAACATGGACACATACTGCCTACTCCTTTCCAGTGCAACTCCCCCAAAAACCTGTTCATACTGACCGGCTTCGACTTTTATTATGAAAAAGAAAGCAACGAGGATGCAAGAATGAGCATAAAAGGATATTTATTTAAAAAGTAGAACTATCAAACTAACAGAATTGCTATATGAATAAACAACAGCTCTTTGAAAATATCAAACGCAAGAAATCATTTCTCTGCGTTGGTTTGGATACGGACATCAAAAAGATTCCGGAGCATCTATTGAAAGAAGAAGATCCCATCTTTGCTTTTAATAAAGCAATTATCGACGCAACAGCCGACCTGTGTATCGCCTACAAACCAAACCTTGCTTTTTATGAAAGTATGGGTGTAAAAGGCTGGATCGCTTTCGAAAAGACTGTAAACTATATCAAACAAAACTACCCCGACCAGTTCATCATAGCCGATGCCAAACGTGGTGATATAGGCAATACTTCCGCCATGTATGCACGCACTTTCTTTGAAGAGTTGGATATCGACTCGGTGACCGTAGCGCCCTATATGGGTGAAGACAGCGTTACTCCGTTCCTCACTTACGAAGACAAATGGGTTATCCTGCTTGCCCTGACCAGCAACAAAGGATCGCACGACTTCCAGCTGACAGAGGACCGGAACGGCGAACGCCTCTTTGAAAAAGTATTGCGCAAGTCACAGGAATGGGCAAACGATGAACAAATGATGTACGTAGTGGGCGCCACTCAGGGACGTGCTTTCGAAGATATCCGCAAGATTGTTCCCAACCACTTCCTTTTAGTACCCGGCGTGGGTGCACAAGGCGGTTCATTGGAAGAAGTCTGCAAATATGGTATGAACAGGACCTGTGGACTGATTGTGAACTCCAGCCGCGGCATCATCTATGTAGATAAGACAGAAAACTTTGCAGCTGCTTCACGTAAAGCCGCTCAGGAAGTACAGGCACAAATGGCTGAACAACTGAAGAAAGTGATTAATGATTAGTGACCGATGATTTACCGGCAGGCTGTTCATATCTAAAAAACGCCAACAAACCACCAACCATTAATAACTAACAACGATAAAAGGTGCAAGCAAGAAAAATCATCAACGACCCGGTGTTCGGGTTCATTAACATACCGAAGGGGTTGCTGTACGACATTGTACGGCATCCCCTTTTGCAACGTCTGACCCGTATCAAGCAGCTGGGATTGTCGTCTGTCGTATACCCCGGCGCACAGCACACCCGGTTCCAACACTCCTTGGGCTCATTCTATCTCATGAGCGAAGCTATCCAGCAACTCACAGCCAAAGGCAATTTCATCTTTGACAGTGAAGCGGAAGCCGTACAAGCGGCTATTCTGATGCATGACATCGGTCATGGCCCGTTCTCTCATGTACTTGAGGACACTATCGTAAAGGGTGTTTCGCACGAAGACATCTCTTTGATGCTAATGGAGCGCATCAACAAGGAGATGAACGGACAGCTCACGCTTGCCATCCAGATATTCAAAGACGAGTACCCCAAGAAGTTTCTTCATCAATTGGTAAGCGGACAACTGGATATGGACCGGTTAGACTATCTGCGCCGCGACAGTTTTTACACCGGAGTTACCGAAGGGAATATAGGTTCAGCACGTATCATCAAAATGCTCGATGTAAAAGACGACCACCTGGTCGTCGAGTCCAAAGGAATTTATTCCATTGAGAACTTTCTCACTGCACGCCGCCTGATGTACTGGCAGGTATATCTGCACAAAACATCGGTTGCATACGAGAAGATGCTCATCAGTACATTACTACGTGCCAAGGAACTGGCCGGAAAAGGTATGGATTTGTTTGCTTCGCCTGCATTGAAATTCTTCTTGTATAATGATGTCAACCGGGAAATATTCTACAATAATCCGGATTGTCTGGAGAACTACATCCAACTGGATGATAACGACATCTGGACAGCCCTGAAAGTATGGAGCACCCACCCGGACAAAGTACTTTCCACACTAAGTATGGGCATGATTAACCGTAATATATTCAAAGTGGAAATCTCCACCGATCCTTTCAGCGAGGAACGGAAAAGAGAAATCATCCGGCAAATCAGCGGGCAACTGGACATCCTTCTTCCCGAAGCAAGTTATTTCGTTGCCACCCCGAGCATTGAGAAGAATATGTACGATCCTGCAGACGACAGCATCGACATCCTATACAACGACGGATCCACTAAAAATATAGCCGAAGCATCGGATATGCTTAATATATCCCTGCTCTCTAAAAAAGTAAAAAAATACTACTTATGCTATCAACGTTTGCATAGATAAGTATAAAATATTCATCACAGGACAAGGATATATAAAAAAAAAGTCCGTTATTTGTGTTTTGAAACCATCTAACAACAATAAGACATGGAGTTCTCTGCTAAACAAATTGCAACATTTATCCAAGGAGAAATCGTAGGAGACGAGAATGCAACCGTACATACTTTCGCCAAGATCGAAGAAGGAATACCCGGAGCAATCTCTTTCCTATCCAATCCTAAATACATACCCTATTTGTACGAAACCCAATCAAGTATCGTTTTGGTGAACAAGGACTTCGTTCCCGAACAGGAAGTTAAAGCGACTATGATTAAAGTAGACAACGCTTATGAAAGCCTTGCCAAATTGTTAAATCTTTATGAACAGAGCAAACCCAAACGTACCGGGATTGATTCTCGGGCCTATGTTGCCGAAACAGCCAAAATAGGCAAGGATGTTTACATCGCTCCCTTTGCCTGCATCGGAGAGTACGCAGAAGTGGGAGACAATACGGTAATCCATCCGCATGCCACCATTGGAAGCGGAGCCAAAGTGGGCAGCGACTGTATTATTTACGCAAATGTGACAATCTATCACGACTGCCGCATAGGCAACCGCTGCATTCTGCATGCCGGTTGCGTCATCGGTGCGGACGGATTCGGATTCGCCCCTACTCCCGAAGGTTATGAGAAAATTCCCCAAATAGGTATCGCCATATTGGAAGATGACGTGGAAATCGGAGCCAACACTTGCGTAGACCGCGCTACAATGGGAGCGACTATCGTACACAGTGGTGTGAAATTGGACAATCTGATACAGGTAGCCCACAATGATGAAATCGGTTCACATACGGTAATGGCCGCACAGGTGGGCATAGCCGGCTCCACCAAAGTAGGTGAATGGTGTATGTTTGGTGGCCAGGTGGGTATAGCCGGACATATTCATATCGGAAACAAAGTGAACCTTGGTGCTCAATCAGGTGTTCCCAGCAGTATCAAGGAGGGCAGCCAATTAATAGGTACACCGCCTATGGAAGTGAAATCATATTTCAAGTCACAGTCCGTATTCCGCAAGTTGCCGGATATGTACTTTGAGATGAACGCCCTCCGTAAAGAGCTCAATGAATTAAAAAAACAATTAAATAAGTAACCAATGTTGAAACAAAAGACACTGAAAGACAGCTTCTCACTCAGTGGGAAAGGTCTTCATACAGGACTTGACCTGACCGTTACTTTCAACCCTGCTCCGGACAACCATGGATATAAGATTCAGCGTATCGACCTGGAAGGTCAGCCTGTTATTGACGCTGTTGCCGATAATGTGACCGAGACAACACGCGGTACTGTACTCTCCAAAAACGGAGTTAAAGTAAGTACCATAGAGCATGGTATGGCTGCGCTTTATGCGTTGGGCATAGACAACTGCCTGATTCAGGTAAACGGTCCGGAGTTCCCTATTCTGGACGGAAGCGCTCAATATTACGTCAACGAAATTGAACGTGTAGGCACAGTAGAGCAGAATGCTGTAAAGGATTTCTATATTATCAAGTCTAAGATTGAGTTCCGCGACGAGGCAACCGGTTCGTCCATCATCGTATTACCCGACGAGAACTTCAGCTTAAATGTATTGGTATCTTACGACTCCACTATCATCCCCAATCAGTTTGCTACATTGGAAGATATGACGAAGTTCAAGGATGAAGTAGCCGCCAGCCGTACTTTCGTTTTTGTACGTGAAATAGAACCGCTGTTACAAGCCGGCCTCATCAAAGGCGGCGACTTGGACAACGCCATCGTTATCTACGAGCGTGAAATGCCGCAGGATGCCTACGACAAGCTTGCCGACGTAATGGGCGTTCCCCACATGGATGCCAAACAGTTGGGTTACATCAACCACAAGCCGTTGGTATGGCCCAATGAATGTGCACGTCACAAACTGCTGGACGTTATCGGCGACTTGGCGCTAATCGGCAAACCCATTAAAGGCCGTATCATAGCCACGCGTCCGGGGCATACCATCAACAATAAGTTCGCCCGCCAAATGCGTAAGGAAATCCGCCTGCACGAAATACAGGCTCCTTCATACGACTGCAACCGCGAACCTATTATGGACGTGAACCGTATTCGTGAACTGTTGCCGCACCGCTATCCGTTCCAACTGGTAGACAAGGTAATCGAGATAGGCGCCAACTATATTGTAGGTGTCAAAAACGTAACAGCCAACGAACCTTTCTTCCAGGGACACTTCCCGCAGGAACCGGTCATGCCCGGCGTATTGCAAGTAGAAGCTATGGCGCAGACAGGTGGCCTGCTTGTTCTGAACTCAGTAGACGAACCGGAGCGCTACTCCACCTACTTCATGAAAATAGACGGTGTTAAGTTCCGCCAGAAAGTAGTGCCGGGAGACACTTTGATTTTCCGCGTGGAACTAATGGCTCCTATCCGCCGGGGCATCTCTACCATGAAAGGCTATGTATTTGTAGGCGAAAAGGTAGTATGCGAGGCTGAATTTATGGCTCAAATAGTAAAAAACAAGTAAGTTAATTATGATAAGTCCCTTAGCGTATATTCATCCCGAAGCAAAAATCGGGGAAAACGTAGAGATTGCTCCTTTTGTTTTCATTGACAAGAATGTGGTAATCGGCGATAACAATAAGATTATGGCAAATGTCAACATTCTGTACGGATCACGTATCGGCAATGGAAACTCAATCTTTCCCGGAGCCGTAATCGGTGCCATTCCGCAAGACCTGAAATTTAGAGGAGAAGAGACTACTGCCGAAATAGGCGATAACAATATTATCCGCGAAAACGTAACAATCAACCGGGGTACAGCCGCCAAAGGAAAAACAATCGTAGGCAATAACAACCTGCTAATGGAAAGCGTACACGTTGCCCACGACGCCCTCATAGGAAGCGGTTGCATTATCGGTAACTCAACAAAAATGGCTGGAGAAATCGTTATAGACGACAACTCCATAATCAGTGCCAACGTCCTGATGCACCAGTTCTGCCGCGTAGGAGGTTTCGGCATGATACAAGGCGGATGTCGTTTCAGCAAAGATATACCGCCGTATATCATAGCCGGCCGGGAGCCTATTTGCTATGCAGGTCTCAACATTGTGGGACTGCGTCGCCGCGGTTTCTCCAACGAAACGATCGAGGCCATCCATGATGCCTACCGCATCATCTATCAAAGCGGAATGAACAATACGGACGCTTTGAAGAAGATTGAAAATGAAATGGAAATGACACCCGAAATCAGCTATATTGTAAACTTTATACGTGAATCAGCTCGCGGCATTATTCCTGCAAGTAAATAAAAAAGTTAACATTATGATATATAGATTTACTCTCATCTCCGACGAAGCGGACGACTTCATCAGAGAAATACAGATTGATCCGGAAGCTACATTCTATGACTTCCACGAGGCTATCCTGAAATCAGTAGGCTACGCCAACGACCAAATGACTTCTTTCTTCATCTGCGACGACGATTGGGAAAAGGAGAAAGAAATCACTCTCGAAGAAATGGATGACAATCCGGAGATAGACAGCTGGGTGATGAAAGATACTCCAATCAGCGAATTGGTAGAAGACGAAAAGCAAAAACTGCTGTATGTATTCGACTACATGACAGAACGCTGCTTCTTTATCGAGCTCTCTGAAATCATCACCGGAAAGAGTATGACCGGAGCCAAATGTACAAAGAAAGCGGGAGAAGCACCCAAACAAACCATCGACTTTGAGGAAATGGCTGCTGCCGGCGGTTCGCTTGATTTGGACGAGAACTTCTACGGCGACCAAGATTTTGACATGGAGGACTTCGACAAAGAAGGCTTTGGAGGTTTGGACGAAGGTGCCGCTGATATTCCTTACGAAGAAGACAAATTCTGATAAACCGGTTCGGGCGAATAATAATTTGCTCCAATGATAATGGAATATCCCATGAGGATATGCCCGTTTCGGAGGATGCAACTGTTCTTCGCCCGAATTATTTTATTACGGCCTCATGAAAACATTGATAGTACTTATAGGACCTACGGGAGTGGGTAAGACGGAACTCAGCCTCCGCCTGGCGGAGCATTTCAGAACATGCATAGTTTCTGCCGATTCAAGACAACTTTACGCCGATTTGAAAATCGGTACGGCTGCCCCCACTCCGGAACAACAGCAACGTGTACGGCACTACTTTGTCGGCACACTGCAACTTACCGACTATTACAGTGCCGCCCAATATGAAACCGAAGTGCTGCAGCTTCTTGAGAAACTCTATACCGAGCATGAGGTCGTACTCCTGACAGGAGGCTCCATGATGTACGTAGATGCCGTATGCAAAGGCATTGACGACATTCCCACCGTAGATGCCGATACCCGCCGGATGATGCTTCACAAATACGAGACAGAGGGGTTGGAGAACCTCTGCACCGAACTGAAGCTGCTTGATCCGGAGTATTACAAAACAGTAGACTTAAAGAACCACAAACGGGTAATACATGCCTTGGAAATCTGTTATATGACCGGAAAGACCTACACCTCTTTCCGCACGCAACAAAAAAAGGAACGCCCTTTTCGTATCATAAAAATAGGTCTCACACGTGACCGTCAAGAGTTGTACGACCGCATAAACCGACGCGTGGAACAGATGATAGCCGACGGACTTGTGGAAGAAGCACGCAGCGTCTATCCTTATCGGGCGCTCAACTCCCTGAATACAGTGGGTTATAAGGAAATATTCAATTACCTTGACGGCGAATGGACACTGCCTTTCGCCATTGAGAAGATTCAACAGAACTCCCGCATTTACTCCCGTAAACAAATGACATGGTTCAAACGGGACGAAGAAATAAGCTGGTTCAATCCCGGACAAGAGGAAGAAATACTTGCTCATATCGAGAATTGCATGGCCCAGGACAAAGATAAATAATCAATCCGGATTAAGCGTATCACATAAAAGAAATCAGTCCTTACAACACAGTAGGTTGCAAGGACTAACCGATAAGATGTATAACCGACTCAGTTATTCGGTATATCCCTTTAAGGTAATCAACAAAACACCGTTTTGCCCCTTTTCCCCATACTTCTCTTCCAGTATAGCCTTATCTTTCAGTACAGTTATACTTTTTATTCTATCGGGATTCAGGGCGCGCATCACCGCCCAATCCACTTCTTTACCATTTACAATACAAAGCGGCTGCTTACCCTCCGCGTAAGAAAAAGTTACCCCTTTATCTAGTTCTCCGGCAGTTGAACCGGAAGCCTCAACCAATTTCAAGCCGAGAGCATCCTCCGTCAACCTGAACATAACGGGTAGTGTATAACTCACTGCTACCGCTTTTCCACGTTGCATGCCCGGCATCCACCTAGGCATAGATTCTATCACGCGGATAGCCTCCGCATCCAACTCAGGATCTACGCCACGAAGAATATGCGCCTTTTTAATGTCACCATCCTTACTAACGATAAAGCCAACAACCACCCTACCTTGCACCTTGTTCTTCTGCGCCTCCACCGGATAGCGCATATTCTTTGCCAGATATTGCATCAAGGCTTCCATTCCTCCCGGAAATGAAGGCATCTGTTCTACAACATTAAATACCGGTTCTCTGTCTTTCACACTGTCTTTAGAAGCATAGCCCACTACCACCAGTTCGTCCATTTGTTGCACTGCCACCTTGCTTTTCCGGTTCACAGAGTCTTTCGGAACTGACTGCACAGGCAATAACTGTCCGGAACTTTCCGCAACTTTTGTTTCTACAATTGCCGTTAAATCATTAACTTTGACGGCAGAAATTTCTTCCACTGTTTCAGACACTTCGGGACGGGCAAAAGCTGTTACTGCAATAGCAGCTACCGGAAGTACATAGAGATACTTCAACCGTGCCCATGGATTTGATTTTTCTTTTAACATCATAGTGATACGTTTTTTAAGTTTACTGTGATTAAAGCTGTTGGCCATAGAGTAGAGCCTTGTGCCAACGGCTTTTTTTATTAATAATAATTGATATTGTCTCGCATCCACACCCTCATTGATAACAGTTTCATCAGCTTCGTATTCATGGATATTCTGCAATTCCTGTTTCAATAGCCACGCTCCCGGATTAAACCATTGAAAGAATATGCATATATCCGCCGCAAACAAATCCCATGAATGGCGGTTACGAATATGCGCCAGTTCATGAGTAAGGATCTCCCTACCGTTCTCATGCAAGTCTTTCTGTGAAATAACGATATATCTCATCCAACTAAATGGTGAAATATCCCGTTCATGCACTATCAAAACCGCCTTAACAACCGTTACAACATAATCACTAACCTTCTCTCTCCTACCCGACTTCAACAATACCCATAAGCCAAACAACGAATATATATTGCGGAGCATGAAGAAAAGAATACCGAACAGATATACCAGCAACAATCCCTGTATCCACGTAACCACATTCTCCTGCACCTGCACTGCATGAGTTTCCGTACCTGCCAAATCTGCCAACAACAGCCACTGCTCCCACGTCATCATAGTCTGATACATCTCAACCGGCCGTCTCACACTGACTTCTACAAACGGCAACAGACAAGATAACAGCAGAATCCCCAACAGAGCAATGCGATTGAAACGATGAAACGTCTCACGGCTCAACAACAAACGGTAAAACAGATAAAATACCGCCAGACAAAAGGATGATTTAAGTATATAAACAAATAGTATGCCCATAGAAGTATACGTATTGACGGTTACTATTCCGAAAGTTTGCCTTTTTCCACATCCTGTATCAGTTGCTTCAAGTCGTCCAGTGAAAATTCTTCCTCATTCACCAGTGATGACACCGCACTCAAATAGGAATTATTGAAATATTTGCTAATGACATTCTTCAATGTTCCTTTCTTAAAGTCCTCCACACTTACCATTGCATAATACTGATACGTGTTGCCAAACGTGTTGTGATTCAGAAAACCTTTTTCTTCAAGCCCTCTTACTATGGTGGAGAGTGTATTGAAATGCGGTTTGGGTTCTTCATAGAACGCCAGTATCTCTTTCACAAACAGCGGTCCTTTTCTCCAGAAAAAACCCATAATTTCTTCTTCTTTTGCAGTCAGTCCTTTCATAGCTATTCTTTCTTTTTTTCACAAAGAACTAAATTATTTAGTTACATAACTAATTTATTTAGTTAATATAAACTAAAGACTTTAGTTCAATGATAAATAATGACTGTGTGCAGACTCAAAATACCTACAAATAGCGATTGCAATTCTCGAAGAAAAACCGTTACTTTGCGCTCGGAACACATAGTGAAAAGGAATAACTTACAATGAATGAACAACATAAATATCGGGCTACGGACAAGATGAGCGATCTCATCTGCGATAACTACTCCTTATTAATGGTGATGAGCCGCTTCGGTTTGTCGCTTGGATTCGGAGACAAGAGCGTAAAGGATGTCTGTGAGAGCCAGCATGTAGACTACCGCACTTTCCTCGCCGTAGCCAATTTCATCAGCGAGGAGCAATACTCTTACAGTATTGACAACGACTCATTCTCTATTCCGGCACTCATGGATTATCTGAAGCGTGCGCACACCTACTTTCTCGACTTCAACCTGCCTGCCATGCGCCGCAAACTGATAGAAGCCATAGACTGCTCCAGAGACAACGATGTGGCCTACCTCATTCTCAAATTCTTTGATGAGTATGCCAAAGAAGTGCGCCGCCACATGGAATACGAAAATGAAGCCGTCTTTACTTACGTAGAACAGTTACTGCAAGGCAGACTGTCCGACGAATACGACATTGCCACCTTTGCCAGTAAGCACAATCAGATAGATACCAAACTGAAAGAGCTGAAAAATATCATTATCAAATACTATCCCGAAAAAGAAAACAATAATCTCCTGAACGCCGTCCTGTTCGACATCTTCAACTGCGAACAGGATCTTGCTTCACATTGTCAGGTGGAAGATTATATGTTTGTTCCTGCAGTAGCACAAATTGAAAAAAGGCTGAAAGATGAACAATAATATTTCTCTGAAAATAGTTGTTGCAGAAACTTCGGTCATTGTACGAAGTGGTCTTGCGGCAGTGCTCAAACGTATTCCCAATCTGAACGCACATCCCATTGAGGTGTCTTCACCGGAAGCGTTACAGAACTATACTTATCTCCATACTCCCGACATTGTAATCGTAAACCCTACTTTCGGCGGCTGGTTCGACCTGCCTTCCTTTAAAGCAGACCACAGTAAGAACAGCACCAAATACATTGCATTGGTATGTTCCGTCATAGACAACAATGCTTTGAAAGAGTATGATGAAAGCATTGCTATCTGTGACGATCTTGAAGCAATTACCGGTAAAATCAACCACCTTCTCCACGCTGAAGAGGAAGAAGAGAAAGACAACGAACAGGAAACGCTCAGCCAACGCGAAAAGGAAATCATTACTTGCGTTGTAAAGGGCATGACCAATAAAGCGATTGCCGACAAACTGTATCTCTCTATCCACACCGTCATTACTCACCGCCGCAACATTGCACGCAAGTTGCAAATACACTCTCCCGCCGGTCTCACCATTTATGCCATTGTGAACAAACTGGTGGAATTGCAGGACATCAAAGATTCACTATAAAAGGAGTCACACAACGAGCTCGCAATCAACAGCATACATATACCAAATCAAGACCATGCTTTGGTACGAAGAATACCTTACTGTGGTACGGCTTGTACCACAGTAAGGTATTCTTCATACCATAGTAAGGTACACGTCGTACCATCTGATGGTACAAACCCTACCAACCTTTAGCATATACCGAAACCTTTGAACTTATTTTTTGCAGAGCCTGTCGGGAAGAAATAATACAGCCTGATAATTCAGGAGTATTCGTGTGGAATCATAAATAATCCCCGTCTCACGATATCGCATCGGAAAGCGGGGATCCTTTTATCTTCATAAAAGTGGTTACGTAATTATGACTAACTAATTCATTCTTTAAATCTGATATTGCAAAGATACGCCATTGCATCCGATGCCGCAATCACTCGATATAGGTATATTAAAGAATGGCAGTCATTATAAATAGGTAACATCACCGTTCTAATCAGGCATTTGCATAGCTATGCATGCCACCCAAGACGTAATTCACCCCGAAATAGGTCATCAATACTGTAAGGAAAGCCGCAATCATATAGATGTGAAAGAACAACGGCCTGCGGAAAGCGGACAGGCTCTTCGAATGAAACGCCATTCCGTACACGAGGAACGTGATTAATGCCCAAACCTCTTTAGGATCCCACGCCCAGTACCGCCCCCACGACACGTTTGCCCAAACAGCTCCCATGAAAATGCCTGCACCCAAAAAGAAATTCGCCGGATAGAGCAAGAGACGGCTGAGAAGCATCAGCATCCTCTCATGTCTGCGAATGCACAGAGCAAGTATTCCATTCAGCATTATAAAGGCAAAAAGCGCATAGGACATCATTATCAGCGAAACGTGCATACTGAGCCATGGAGACACAAGTACAGGCATCAAAGGGGTAATCTGCGGATTCATCTGCCCCAAATGAGCAACGAGTAACGCAAATCCCGAAAGCAGAAAACCGAAAGGAACCGTAAACGGAAACCTACGGCGAAACAAGCACGCCAACACCAGTGTACACAAAGCCATAAACTGCATCGTCTCATATCCGTTGCTCAACGGAATGCGTCCGCCCACATACCAACGCAGACCATATCCAAAGAGCTGGAAAAGGAATGCCGCATAAAGAGCCACAACAAGAAAACGGTTTATCCGGCGTGACAAACCACTCCGCTCCGAAGAATGGCGCAGACCGCAATATACCAAATGGAAGAATGCCAGCAAACCAACCGTCAGATTGAACATGAACAGGCATTTACTGAAAGGAATACGGTTGTAGATAAGCTCCGCACGTATCTTTGACAATGGCAACGGCTTCACGCTGCCATCTTTAGGCAAAGGGCGAATCAAGGTTCCCTTTTGGAGCATCAGAATTAATCCCACCTTTTCGTCCGTTTCTACGATTGCCTTTTCCAAAGGGGACATTTTCCGGCCGGTTTCCTGTCTGCCCTGCCAGAAGTCTTGCAAACGATACCGCTGTCCGTCAAACAAGTCGGCCACAGAAGCATAAGGCGTTTTCAGGTTCAACAAACGGCATAGCTCCCGATTCTTAATATAAATCATCGGTTCGTACTGCCACACTTCCGGACGCAGCAACCATCCGCCGATAATCTGTTCGGGAGTTAAACCCGCATAGGACGGCCGTCCTGTCAGTTTCACCACAAAATCACGAGCAAGCGTATTGAAGGGCACTACCCTGTCATGGTAAATAACCTGTTCACAAGCCAGACTATCCGCCTGCCTGATGCTTAAAGCCGGAAGCGTCCGTCCCTGCACCTGCATACTTCCCGCCAACAGCAAAAGACAGAACACGCCCCCCTCCCTAAGCAACGGATGATTCATCAGCCTGCGGAATTCTCCCCCATGGCTGAAGAGTAGTCCAATCATAGAAATTCCCAGCAGTACATACCCTGCATAGGTAGCTCCTATTCCCCAAGGGTCATAGTTCACTGTCAGCCAACTACCTCGTTTGTCTTCATCAAAAGACGACTGATAGAAGCGGAAACCCTGTTCGGACAGGATGCGGTTCATGGAAACGGTGCGGCTGCAAGAGGCACTGTCCGTATCCTGCCCCGACCGCAAGATACGAATATGGCTGACATAATCCGCAGGAGCTTCCGTACCGGGATAGTGTTCCACCCGAAAGCTGTCCAAGAGTAATGTAAAGGGTAAATCTATCCTCCGGCCGCTCTCCTGTTCCACAAAGCTACCTACTTTATTTCCTACGGTAAGGTGCACATATCCTTTCCGGCTGCTGACAAACGTAAGCATGGCTCCCGCCAAAATCACAAGGAAGGAACCATGCAACAACAATGTGGGAAGATGCTTCCATAGCTGCCGTCTGATTAATGCCATAACAGCCAGAGCAGCCAGAATCCCCCAGAGACAACAAAACCAAAAAGTATGATATATATACTTTTCTACAAAATCTGTCCCGCATGCCTGCTCCAGGAAAGTAGCTATGGCAAGCAGACATACAAGGCAGATATATACAGCGATGAGTAATCGTTTCAAGTTATGTGACATCAGTTATTGGCCTGATTAAGTATGAATGCTGACTATTATCCGGTTCTTGTTTCAATTCAGAAAGGAGCATACTCCTTGTTTTCAAGCGCCTTTACCCCCATGCACTCCATTTCTATCAGCCAGCCCGGACGGCATACCGGCGCATGGACAAACACTTTGGGAGTAGCGGGGAAACGCTTGTCATACATCTCCTTGACGACTGCATAATCAGCAATATCACGCAAATAGACAATCATCTGCCCCAAATCATCGAACGTACAGTCCGCTTCTTTCAAGAGGGCCTCCACGTTTTCCCACATCCGTTCGGTCTGCTTGCGGATGTTGCCTGGATGCACCACTTCGCCCTTGTTGTTGATGCTTGCCGTACCGGAAATGAAGACTTGGCGACGGTCGCCGTAGTCCACATACGTGCCGCGTTCAAAACTGACGCCATACTCATAAGTGGGATTCAGATACGCGGGCGCATACAGAAAATGAACCTGTCCGGACTTTATCCCGTCGACGGCATACGTGTCCATCAGCACCGACACTTTCGGGTCGGCATGGCGTCCGCCAATACCGGTGCTCGAAATGTAGTGCGTCTTCTCCGTCAGGTTCTGTGTGATGAACACTTCATTGCGAGCTTTCACCACTCCGGCATAGTTCACGTCCACATTCTGCACGAAAAACCAAGTACGTATACAATTGTCTGCCAATTTGCATCCCTGTTCCATAAGCTGCATCACGTAATCATTCAGCAACAGGCGGGTTTGATATTCGGAGTTGGCCGCACGATTGAAGGCATTGCCACTCCAAAGATGGCGGTAAGCGCCATGCCTCACCTCAAATAATCCGTTGTGAAGCACTCTTGTCTGTACTCCGGACTGCAAATACACCCATAATGCAATCTTGGTTCCATTCAGCGGCGGCTGCTCCACAATGGAAAGTGCGCAGTCCGAACTCTCGGTGGTAAGCGCCAGCAGCATATCCGATTGGTTGGCGGCATCGCTCAGGAAATAACGCTTGAAAACAGCAACAGCACCACGTATTTCACCCTCCAGTAAAGCGAAGTAAGCATTCACTACTGCATTCAATTGTTGCTCGTATGTGTCTTCCGGGCAACGTGCATGTATCATCACATGATATTCCGAAACACCGTTGTCCGCATCATATTTAAAGATTTCGGCTGATGCATTTTCAGTTTGCCTTTGTTGTCTATTGTTCATAACAATATTGGTTTTCGTTATTGTTGATAAAGTTATTCTTCGGCTCCGGAGTCTATCCAGTCTTTAAGCATTTCCAATGCTATCGACGATTCTATCTCTTGCGAATGGTCGTGTCCCCACTCCTTGCTGATAGGGGAAGCAAGGATCTGATACAACATACTTTCATCGGAATTTCCCGGACTGACCCGCATCCATTCTGGGCTTACAACGGAAGGACGGTTGACCAAGCCATCATAGCTGACACCTTCTTTCAAGTTCAGTCCAGCAGCGGCAGTCGTACTGGTTCCATGACAACCTACACACGACCTACCAATAAAAATACCCTGCTGAACGGCATTGAACATACCGGCATCGATTGTCCCGGCATCCAATTGGGTAGTATCTGCATCTACAGTAGAAAAATCTTGCGTGTAAAATGAATACACGCGCTCGCGTATACGGTTTGTCACACAAAGTTCAATAGAGGTAACCTCTTCGCCGATTCCGGCCATCAGCAAGTCTACGTCACCATTATTCGGAATAGATTTTGCAATCAGCGAATACTCCTTCTCATTATTGAAACCTGCAAGAACCACCGTATAGCCGTCCGGCCATGTATCCACTCCGCTCATATTCACGTGCAGTTTCACTACACGCCCTTCTTCCGGAACAATGAGCCTGTCCTGATAGAGCCTGCCCTCGTCGCAGGAAGCGAAAACGAATATGAACAACGATAAGAAAAGAATATGTTTCTTCATAGATAAATCCTTTTTTCAATCTGTTAGAATGTGTATTGCAGCAAAACGGTCGCGGAATGCGTGGCCAGCCCCAAGTTATCATTATCGCGGTCGAGCTGTGTGTCATGTCCCCAACGGGCTGTATACTGATACATAGCCTGCAACTTCAAATTGCAACCTTTGAAGAAATAATTCATACCCACAGCCGGCATGTTCAGGAAACCGTCGTCACCGGTACCGTTACGGTTGAAGAAGTCGTAACGTGCGGCTACCTGAACACGAGGAGCCACAAAATAACCGCCCTGCACATAACCGCCTAAATAATGATATGTCTCATCAATCTTCTGACGTTTGGTGAAACCTACATTCATATAATACGCCTCGGCAGCCAAATAAAGTTTGTTCTTCAACATGGCAAACTCCAATCCGACACGCATGTCGTTTGTACTCTCATTTTCACTCTCTACATTAACAGAACCGGACAGGCCGAAAAGCATCTTATCTTCATGCAGGCGGTTCGGATTACCTTGCGTAGAAGGCATCACTCCTTTAGGCATATAAGTCAGACGACCTGCATAGAGCAAAGACGGAATGTGCCAGTCGTCACTGATAGTTTTTGATGCTGTATTCACAGAAATTCCCGTACCGTTGAACAAGCCGACCTCATAGCCGAACTTCTCGCCTATCAGTCCATGCAGTTCCACTCCCAGGTCAAAACCGGTAGCCATGTTCGGGGTAACAGCATTCAGCGAATAAGGCATGATGACTGGAGAAGTCAACGAAACCGGCAACTGCGGCAGTAATGTCTCACCCAACGTAGTCAGGTAGGCATGCGAGAAAGGTGTCTTGAACTTGCCTACACGCAATGCCAGCTGCTTCTTGAACTGCACGTCAAACCAGGCCTGCTGCAACAAAGCACCACCGCTGGCCGCCGCATTGATGGATAGGTTGAAAGACACTTTTCCGAAAGCCTTACCCGTAAAGCCCAACACCGCATAAGGTACCGAGAAACCGGAATTGGCGAAATTATCCTGATTATATGCCTTATCTAAGCCTTCATCATCATACCAGTTCAGATTGGCGCTTGTCTGTACCAGCAAATAGGGTTTGAAAACAAAGTCGCCTTTCTTGCTGGAAATAGTAAAACCTTCCCTCCCGTCCAACGACACCACGCCATTCTCCGTATCTTCTTCGTGCTGTGCCATTGCCATCAACGGCATAGCGGCAAACGAAGCCAATAATATTAATTTCTTCATACGATTATATCGTTTCTTATTTAAATACTGTGTAACTTGTTATTATAGTGAATTGATAAATGCAACCAACGCATCACGATCTTCCTTACTCATATTCTTAAACAGATTCTTGGAAGCCTCCGCCTCACCACCATGCCACATAATGGCCTCAACCAAATTACGGGCACGCCCGTCATGCAGAAAATAAGTATGCCCGTTTACAATCTCCTGCAAGCCGATACCCCACAACGGAGTGGTACGCCATTCATTGCCGCGTGCAAGACCACTGACATAGTTGTCATTCAATCCCACACTCATAATTTCCGAACCCATATCATGGAGCAGGAAATCCGAATACGGATGAATGGTCTGGCTGCCCAACCAAGGGAGCTGCGTTCCCATCAACAAAGAGCTGCCGCGCGGTTTGGTATGCAAGGTGGTGACATGGCAAAGGTGGCATTTGGCTTCATAGAACTTCTGCTCGCCTTTGATAACCTGTTCGTCATCCACATTGCGGCGGGCCGGTACCCCCAGGCATTGCAAGTAGAGGTCCACATCCTCCATATCCTCTGCCGATACATCCAACTGATCATAAGACAGCCCCATCATACTGCCCTGTTCCATTTGCAATTGCCCTTCACAGATTTCTTCCGGATAACGGCTGTTGGTAACTCCCAAATCGCTGGAGAAACCCAATTCTACGGTCAGGTCTGCATGCTGTGCCTTGTTACCCGACAATCCCAAACTCTTCACACCTTTCTCCGTAATGTAATTACAGCGTCCGCTAATGCCGTATTCGGGATAATTGCTTTTGGCAGCAAGCGCCTCAATCTCTTTCGGATCGAGCGCCATCATCTGTCCCATTCCCACATGCCGCAGGGGGATGCGAACCGTACAGAACAAATCCTCCGGTTTTATTTCTTCCGCATACCAGTCCGTTATCGTATAAGTAGGCTTGGCAAGCTGATAAGGAGTACCGTCGGGAAACTTAAAATCTTCATAGGTATATTCCACTTTCAGCTTTCCTTCCGCCTTTACGCCATAAATGGACTGGTCGTGAAGTACACGCCCGTAATTGGGAAAGAAAGCACCGTTCTTGCGGGTGATATATATCAGCATAGAAGAGAAACCGCTACTGCCCGATCCTCCCTCGCTCCATAACGTAGGACGCGTACGACCTGCGTTATGATGGCAACTGCCGCAAGAATATCCGGCATAGACAGGTCCTAAACCGCCGCCCGTTCCGTTAGTGCTGGTACGGACATCATCGTAAAGTCCGTCTCCGTTATTGAAACGTGAGTTATAGACTCCCGTCACCCAGTCGGCCGGGGTGTCGTATGCCTTGGAAGAACGCATAAATACAGTGGCCGTACCGGCAGACAACTCATAACCGCCCGGTACTTCTATATCCAATATATCATAAGTATCGCCCTCACAAGCACAGCAAAGCAACAAGCCAAGCAACAACGGAAACAAACGTTTTTCTAAATCTCTCATAAGCAACAGAGTTTATTTTACACAAAATATCAGAACACAACAAATAGGTAAAGGAGACGACAATACACTCCTTTACTTATTTGTCCACACGATTATATCCGAGATTTATTCCGTCGGTGCCGTACGAGGATCGCCATCCTTGAAAAGAAGGAATTCCAATGTATGAAAGCCACGAACATTCTGAGCGGATGCAATGCTCTCTACCGGATCACCGTTTTCATCGGTAATGAATTCGCCGTTCCATTGTAACTTGGTGAAGTCTCCCGAGTTCAGGATATTGACAATCGCATCCGCATCCAGCGGCCAGCTATCCATATTGGGGTCCAAACCTTTATCGGCTACAGGACCGAACAAGAACGCTTCACTTGTTTCCCATGGCCTACGGGCAACAATCCATTGGGCTGCAGCAGCCTTAAAGTTCGCATCGGTCGGATTTTTCTGTAAAGTGCTTACTTTCTCCAACAGAACAGCTACTTCATTTTTCAAATCCAAATAAGTGGGAAGTACCACATCGTTCACATAAGTACTCACAACGCCGTCCAATGCTGCATCATTATACGTATCTTTCTTCTGAGTAATCTCCGGAAGTAGTCTGTTATTCAATAAATCAGCCAAATCCGCACAAGCTTGTTGGGCAGCCAATGCTTCTGCACTACTGATATGGTTACGGAAAGGAGCAGGAATAGCCAAGATAGCGTCATGAGCTTTCTTGATGGCTTTCCGGACATCATCTGCCAACTCACTATTATTGCCTTTGACTACATTATAAATAGAGTTTGCAGCGATTACGGAATTTGTCAAATCCATTACATCATTATTCACTCTCACATCTCTCGTTCCGCAAATCGCACTGTAAATAGAAATGATATTGTTTGAATAATCCTCGCGGGAGTGCCAGCTAAACCAAGATTCCACAGCATACAAGGCATCTTGTGACTTTCCTGCTACATACAAATCGTATGGGTCGCCGATTTTTGCATCACCTACCTCATTAGCTATATCCCAGCAGCCTTCGATAATCTGCTGAACGCAGTTATTGGCAGTACCAAAGTAAGCCGAATTATTATGATTGATAAAAATCGAAGCATAGGATTCTCCATCGTTATAGCTGGTTTTCCAATCATCATAAAGCGTTGCGGCATCTTCTTTCAACAGATTAGTAACGTTAATCATGTAGCTATACCAGTTGGAAGCATTATCTTTAGTAATGTTAATTTCTTCTACAGCGCCATTACCATTTCCATTAGAAGGATCATCGCCATCACTACATGCGGACATCATTCCGCCCAAAGACAGCATGCAAGCTGCAACGTACAAAAAATACTTTTTCATTTTCATTGTTATTATTTGAGATTAATGCATTATTTCTTTATAAACCAACCGACATAGGCGATACCGATGGAAAACTCGTTTTCACTATTGTATTTGCCTTTGCCGAATACCTTGCCCGTACCGATTTGGCGGGTCATATAATCAGCCTTTACCACCAGATTGGGCAAAGCATACCAGTTCAGGCCGGCAGTCCACATACTCACCTGATTTCTCTTGTCCATAGGAAGCTGGCCTTTTTCTCCTTCTTCCTGAGGATTGTAATATTCATAACGAGCAAACGGATAGATGACAGGCACTTTCTTACTGTCGTTGCAAATAGAACGGAGATTGATGCCGACCTCACCGGCATAGCTCACAGCCCTCTTGGCAACTTGTACCACGCGTGTATAAGGAGAAGAATTGGACAAACCTTTATTCTTATTGCTGATAGCGGTAGCCCCTGTCAGATTGCCGAACACAAAGTTCGTGCGAGCCGTTACATACTTATTCTTGTACTGACCGTCGACGGTATAAATGCGTAACGGTGCTTTTACCCCGGCATAAGTAGCAACTTTATCGGAATTGGATGCTGTATTGACACAATAATAGAAAGAGCCGCCTATGCGCAAACCCGGTACACCTCTATAATCCAAACGAGCAACATAAGCGGGAGAAGTAAAATTATCCACCTCAAAGAAACCCTGTTTTCCACCTGCAACCCAATTATTTCGGTCAAAACCATTCGCATTCAGTCCCACCACAACCAATGCCTGATAATCGAATGTAGCATATCCCCTGCCGAAAGAACCGAAGAACTCGATACCCGTTTCATGCCAGGTGGAAGGAAGAATGGTTGTCTCACCTTCCGGACGATAAGTTCCGAAAAAGTTGACAGGCTCATGGTGTGTATTAGTGAGGCCTACCGGCACAATCAAGTGTCCGGCACGAACATTAAAAGCAGGATGTATCAGACGTGTTATATGGAATTGTTCCAAAGCGACCTCACCGCCTTTCTCTATCTCCGTTTCATACTCTCCATTTTCGGAATTTTCCAATTCTACAGCCGTACCGGTACCACCGGATTCAAATTCTATTTCAGCTCCCAGTATCCATTTGGAATTGAACTTATAATCGAATGCCAATACAAAACGCGGGATAGCAATCGTATTACGATGATCGTCCGAATTGCCTCTATTGCCACCAAAGAAACGGTTGATGCCGTAATCTTTAAAACTGGCTACCATTTCTCCATATCCACCGAAACGGAATTTCTTGTAGCTGTCACCATCCGGAGTACTTGTCGCTTTTTTCTTCAGTGTACTCTCGGCAGTATCACCTTTTGCGCTTGCTTCATCGGGTTCCCCTGCCCATAAAGCATTGGCCGATAACACAAGACACAATGCTAATAAACTCGTTAATTTTCCCATCTTTTATCTTAACCTTAATTCCGCAACACTATTATAAAATATTTTTTTAAGTACCTGAGCAACAAAAAGTTGCTCAGGATTTTGCCATGTCAGAGGATTCACTTAACTTAGTGTTGCAAAAAAATAATCAAACAAAACCTCATCAGGCATGGCAAAAATACAAATAAAATCCGAGAAGCTCACTCCTTTTGGAGGAATATTTTCAATCATGGAGCAATTTGACTCCACATTGTCATCTGTAATCGACTCGACACTCGGTCTAAGGTGTAGCTCGTTCGGTTATCAGTACAGTGAAATCGTCCGTTCCCTCATGAGTATCTACTTCTGTGGTGGCTCATGCATTGAGGATGTCACTACTCATTTGATGAACCATCTCTCGCTCCATCCGACACTTCGTACTTGTAGTTCTGATACTATCCTCAGAGCGATAAAGGAACTGACGCAAGGAAACATCTCATACACATCAGATACGGGTAAGAACTACGATTTCAACACGGCTGACACACTCAATACCTTACTGCTCAATTGTATGTTTGCATCCGGCCAACTGAAAGAGGGCGAGATGTATGATGTTGATTTCGACCATCAGTTCATAGAGACTGAGAAGTATGATGCAAAGCCTACATACAAGAAGTTCCTTGGTTATCGCCCTGGCGTGGCGGTTATTGACGACTTGATTGTTGGCATTGAGAATAGCGATGGTAACACCAACGTTCGTTTTCATCAGAAGGACACGCTGAAGAGATTCTTTGAGAGATTTGAGCAGAACGGACTTACAATCAATCGTTTCAGAGCTGATTGTGGATCATGTTCCGAGGAAATCGTGGAGGAAATAGAGAAACACAGCAAATCCTTCTATATCCGCGCAAACCGCTGCAGTTCGCTCTACAATGACATCTTTGCTCTTAGAGGCTGGAAGACTGAGGAAATCAATGGCATTGAGTTCGAATTGAACTCTATTCTTGTTGAGAAGTGGAAGGGTAAAGCATACCGACTTGTGATTCAAAGACAGAAACGGATGGACGGTGTGCTGGATCTTTGGGAAGGAGAATACACATACCGTTGTATCCTGACTAACGACTATGAATCTTCCACAAGAGAAATTGTCGAGTTCTATAACCTTCGTGGAGGAAAGGAACGTATCTTCGATGATATGAACAATGGTTTCGGGTGGGACAGATTGCCCAAATCCTTCATGGCAGAGAACACTGTGTTCCTTCTTCTTACGGCACTTATCCGTAATTTCTACAAGGCCATTATCCACAGACTTGACGTAAAGAGGTTCGGACTCAATGCAACAAGTCGCATAAAAGCGTTTGTCTTCAGGTTTGTCTCTGTACCAGCCAAGTGGATCAGAACATCAAGGCGGTATGTGCTGAATATCTATACCTGTAATAATGCTTACGCAGATATTTTTCAGACTGATTTTGGATAACGCCTACAACTTATGGGTATGATACTGCGTATTGCCTCAAGTCGCAGTGGGGCAAGGGGATATTGTGGGCAGAAGTGGGTATTTCAGCCTCAATTTATCTGCTAATTCAGGGATGAGAGGACGTTTAGACGCAAGAAGGACGCTGAAGAGCTTAGTTGCGGATTTGAGGCTTAATTTTTGTTGGGACAAAGGTAGGGGTAGTTAAAAACGGTAACAATACCTAAAACGGAGTATAACTTAAAGATGAGATAATTATAATTAGGTATGTCTAATTAAGACAAAAAAATCCCTACTGCGCTCTGCAATAGGGATTAACAATCTAAGAAAACGATTTAAGCCTTATATCCTTGCCTTCTCTTCTTTAACCGCTGCGGACAATTGCTGCAAGGCCGTTTGCAAAACAGAACGAGGACAACCGACATTCAGCCGCATAAAGCCTTCTCCCGGTTTACCGAACATTGCTCCGTCGTTCAGAGCCAAATGAGCCTTTTCTGTAAAAAGCCTTACCAGCTCCTCTTGTGACAAACCCAACGCCCGGCAATCCAAGAAAATCAGGTAAGATGCTTGCGGGCGTATCATACTGATGCCCGGAACATGCTCTTTCAGATAATTCTCCGTAAAATCTATATTACCCTCTACATAGCCAAGCATCTGCTCCAGCCACTCTTCACCCTGTGTATAAGCAGCCGCAGCACCGATATAGGCCAACAGATGTCCTTCGCAAAACTCACCGGCTTCCATGAACTCACGAAAACGATGACGAATATCCTCATTAACCGCTATGGCATACGAACTACCCAATCCGGGCATGTTAAAAGCTTTACTGGGAGCCATGAAAGTAAGAGAAATCCTTGCAGCATCCTCAGATACAGTAGCAAAAGGATGATGCTTATAAGGAGGTAACGTTAAGTCCGCATGTATCTCATCCGAAATGACCATAGTCCCGCTGTCTTTGCAGACAGTCGCTATCCGACGCAGTTCGTCAACCGTCCAAACACGCCCACCGGGATTATGGGGATTGCAAAGGATGAGTACCTTACATCCCTGAATATCCCTGGAAAATCGTGCAAAATCAATATGATAGTGACCTTCACACAAATCAAGCGGAGAATAGACGACTTCACGTCCTAAACGTTCGGTCACCAGGAAAAAGGGGTGATATACCGGAGTCATCACCATTACCTTATCCCCCGGTCGGGTAAAACATTGCAAAGCAAAGGCCTGCCCCGCACAATTCCGGGCACAAATGTCAGCATATCACGTGAGATGTCCCACTGGTGGCGCCGGTGCAACCAATTACAAATGGAAGTATACCATTCTTCACAAGCAAAGGTATATCCCAAAACCGCATGATCAAGGCGTTTGCGCAAAGCATCCATTACGAAAGGCGGCGTACGGAAATCCATATCGGCCACCCACATAGGAAGCAAATCATTGCGTCCCCATACCTTTTGTACACCGTCCCACTTTACGGAATCCGTACCGCGACGTTCAATTATTTCATCAAAATTATACTGCATAAGGTTCAAGTAAGTTTAATTTGGAAAAAGACAATATGCTTTCTCATTAATATGCTTTGGATTTTCTATTTTAATCGGACAAAACAAAATTACCGCAAAAGTACGAAATATCTTCGCTTTTAAGTAAATTTGCCAACCAATTTAAAAGAGACATATATGATTAAAGCTCTGTTTTTTGACATTGACGGCACACTGGTGAGCTTCAAGACTCACCTGATTCCCACTTCCACCATCGAAGCACTGGAAGCCGCTAAGGCCAAAGGCATACAGATATTCATCGCAACCGGTCGCCCGCGCGTCATCATCAATAACCTCGCCCCTCTGCAAGACCGGAAGCTGATAGACGGCTACATCACCATGAATGGCGCCTATTGTTTTGTAGACGATACCGTCATCTACAAAAGCCCCATTCCGACAACCGAAGTGGACATACTGACAAAATTCTGCCACGAACGTAATATTCCCTGCATACTCGTAGGCGAACATGATATTTGTGCAAACCAACCGGGTGAGATTGTAACGGAAATATTCAATAATCAACTCAAAACAGACCCGATTGAACCACAACCCTATACCAACAACCATTCCAACAAAGAGTTTTACCAGTTAACGCCTTTCATCAATGCCGAAGAAGAGCAAATGATAGTACCCTTTCTTCCCAACTGTGAAATGGGACGCTGGCATCCGGCTTTTGTGGATGTCACCGCCAAAGGTAATACCAAACAGCATGGCATTGATGAAATAATCCGGCATTTCGGTATCCGCCTGGAAGAGACAATGGCTTTCGGCGACGGCGGGAATGACATCAGCATGCTACGCCATGCAGGCATCGGAGTTGCTATGGGCAACGCCAAAGACGATGTGAAAGTCATAGCCGATTATGTCACAGCAAGTGTTGACGACAACGGCATAGCCGATGCACTAAAACACTTTGGGATTTTGGAATAATTACTAATATCAATTACTAAATTACCGATAACTTGTCTTTTGTACCCGACACCCAGAACAAGGAGTTTCAAGATGCTTTGAACCTCATTCAGTACACTCGCCAGTCCGTTTTCCTGACGGGAAAAGCGGGTACAGGCAAGTCCACTTTTCTCCGGTATATCTGCGAGCATACCAAGAAGAAGCATGTGGTATTGGCTCCTACGGGAATTGCCGCTATCAATGCCGGAGGAAGCACATTACACAGTTTCTTCAAACTGCCGTTTTATCCTCTCCTGCCCGACAATCCCGACTTCAGCTTACAACGAGGTCGTATCCATGAATTTTTCAAGTACACCAAACCTCATCGTAAACTGCTCGAAGAACTGGAACTGATTATCATCGACGAGATTTCCATGGTGCGGGCAGACATCATCGACGCTGTCGACCGCATCTTACGTGTCTATTCACGCAATCTCCGGGAACCTTTCGGCGGAAAACAAATCCTGCTGGTGGGTGATGTCTTTCAGTTGGAGCCTGTGGTGAAAGGAGACGAACGGGAAATACTGAATCGCTTCTATCCCACTCCCTATTTTTTCTCTGCAAGAGTTTTCAATCAGATAGATCTTGTATCGATCGAACTGCAAAAAGTCTATCGCCAAACGGATGCAACATTTGTCGGCGTATTGGACCACATACGAAACAATACAGTGGGCGCTACCGACCTTCAACTGCTCAACACCCGCTATGGCACACAAATAGAGGAGTCCGAAGCGGATATGTATATCACTCTCGCCACCCGCCGCGACAATGTGGACCATATCAATGACAAGAAACTTGCAGAACTGCCGGGAGAACCCGTTACATTCAGCGGTGAAATCACAGGCGACTTCCCCGAAAGCAGCCTTCCCACCTCACAGGAACTGGTGCTCAAACCGGGTGCTCAAATCATCTTCATAAAAAATGACTTCGACCGCCGCTGGGTAAATGGCACAATCGGCATCATCAGTGGTTTCGATCCCTTTGAAGAAACACTCTATGTCATTACGGACGACGGCAAGGAGTGTGATGTGAAGCGGGAATCATGGCGGAACATCCGTTATAAATACAACGAGGAGAAGAAACAAATCGAAGAAGAAGAGTTGGGTACGTTTACCCAATACCCCATACGGTTAGCATGGGCCATCACCATTCATAAAAGTCAGGGACTGACTTTCAGCCGGGCGGTTATCGACTTCACCGGAGGAGTATTTGCCGGCGGGCAGGCATATGTGGCACTCAGCCGATGTACCTCTTTGGAAGGAATACAACTGAAGAAGCCCGTCAGTCGTGCCGACGTATTTGTGCGTCCCGAAATCATAGGATTTGCCGAACGTTTCAATAACCGCCAGGCCATTGACCGCGCCCTGAAACAGGCACAGGCAGACGTACAATACGCAGCGGCAACCAAAGCGTTTGATAAAGGCGACTTCGATACTTTCCTCAACGAATTTTTCAAAGCGATCCATTCCCGCTATGACATAGAGAAGCCTGTTGTGCAACGCCTTATCCGTAAGAAACTAAACATCATCAATCGGCTGCGCGAAGAAAACCGCTCTTTGAAGCAAGCGGCTATTGAAAAAGAAAAGTCTTTGGTGAAATACGCCCGCGAATACATCATCATGGGCGACGAGTGTCTCAAACTGGAGATGAAAGAAGCCGCCATGAAGAACTATGAAAAAGCCGTTGCACTCTGCCCCAAATTCAAAGAGGCATGGAAGAAGATTAAAAAATTAGAGAAAGAGATGCTAAAAAGGTGATTCTCTTGCTTTTGAGAATATTTACGAGTATTTTTACGCCCAACTTATTAATCCGATAGTATCATGCTTCTGAAACTTTATGAGAAAAACAACAGTGCGGCAGATTTACAACAAGTAATCGACATCCTGAACAACGGCGGAATCATCATCTACCCTACCGATACCATGTATGCTATCGGCTGTCATGGATTAAAAGAGCGTGCGATAGAACGCATCTGCCAGCTCAAGGCTATTGACCCGAAAAAAAACAATCTTTCCATCATCTGCTATGACCTGAGCAGTATTAGCGAATATGCCAAATTCGACAACAATACGTTCAAGTTAATGAAACGCAACTTACCGGGTCCTTTTACTTTCATCTTAAATGGTACTGTCCGTCTCCCAAAGATTTTCCGCAACCGTAAGGAAGTAGGTATCCGTATGCCCGACAACCCGATTATTCAAGAACTGGCACGCTTTCTGGATGCTCCTATCATGACCACAACCCTTCCCTATGAAGAAAACGAGGATATTGAATACTGTACCGACCCCGAATTGATTGATGAAAAGTTCGGCAATATCGTAGATTTGGTAATCGATGGCGGCATAGGCGGCATCGAAAGCTCCACAATAGTAGACTGTACCAATGGCGAAGCAGAAATCGTACGTCAGGGAAAAGGCTGGCTGGATGAAGGATAATAATTAGTCTCTCCATACTTTTCAAAACCTTTTCAGTCGTTGTTATGTTTCTTTCTCAAAAGAAGCAACAAACTCTATGAGTACAAAAGAACAATACTGGAAATATTCCCTGATTATCATCATCATTGGATTAGGAATCATACTGTTCAGACAGATTACCCCTTTCTTAAGCGGTTTATTGGGAGCATTGACCATTTATATACTGGTCAGACGCCAAATGATCTATTTGTCCGAGAAGCGAAAGATGAAACGGAGCATAGCTGCCACGATCATCACAGCAGAAGCTATTTTATGTTTTCTCATTCCTTTAGCATTGGTTGTATGGCTGGCAATAATAAACCTGCAAAACATCAATCTTGATCCGCAAGCCATTATCGCACCATTTGAACAAACGGCTGCTATCATCAAGGCAAAAACCGGATACAACATACTGGGAGGAGATAGCCTTTCTTTCGTTCTCTCATCCCTGCCACGCATCGGACAAACCCTAATGGGCGGCATCAGCAGCTTTGCTGTAAATATGTTTGTGCTCGTCTTCGTTCTCTACTTCATGCTGATAGGCGGAAAAAAAATGGAACAGTACGTCAACGGAATTCTTCCTTTCAATGAAACCAACACACAGAATGTAGTGCACGAAATCAATATGATTGTCCGCTCCAATGCCATTGGCATCCCCCTGCTTGCCATAATACAAGGCGGAGTAGCAATGATAGGCTATTGGATATTCGGCGCTCCCAATATTCTGTTTTCAGGCTTCCTGACAGGATTTGCCAGCGTTGTTCCCATGGTAGGCACAGCACTGATATGGGTCCCCATAGCCATATATATGGCATTGATTGGCAATTGGCTCCAAGCCATTGGCCTGGCAGCCTTCGGTGCCCTTGTCATCTCACAGCTTGATAACCTGATACGTTTTATTATCCAAAAGAAAATGGCGGACATTCATCCGCTTATCACTATCTTCGGAGTGGTCATCGGCCTTTCTCTTTTCGGATTCATGGGTGTCATTTTCGGTCCGCTGCTACTTTCCCTTTTCTTCCTTTTTGTCGATATGTTCAAAAAGGGATACCTGGATGGAGAAAAGTAACAAAAGGATATAGCTATAAATAAAACTGCCCATTCCTCCTATAACGAAAGAACGGGCAGACATTTATATGTAATACTCCTTTACTTCAACAAAGATGCCGGCTCCAGATGCTCAGCTTCGATATCCTTGAAGTAGCGATAAGTACCTACCTTCAACTCTACCGTAGCAGCATCGTCACAAACGATAATGCCCTTTTCGTGCATTTGCAGGGCACTGATTGTCCACATCTGCATGATAGGGCCTTCTACTGCATGATACAGCGCACGAGCTTTGTTATGACCGTTTACGATAATCATCACCTCTCTTGCACTGAGCACAGTACCCACGCCTACTGTCAACGATGTCTTAGGCACTTTGTTTACGTCATTATCAAAGAAACGGGAATTAGCAATAATAGTGTCGGTAGTCAATGTCTTCTGACGAGTGCGCGAAGACAAGGAAGAACCCGGTTCGTTGAATGCAATGTGCCCATCTGGACCAATACCGCCCATAAAGAGGTCAATGCCACCATATGACTTAATTTTTTCTTCATAGCGTGCACACTCCGCATCGAGGTCGGCGGCATTGCCATTCAAGATATTGGTATTTTCCGGTTTGATGTCAATGTGGCTGAAAAAGTTGTTCCACATAAAAGAATAATAGCTTTCGGGATGTTCCTTCGGCAAGCCGACATATTCATCCATATTGAAAGTCACTACATTCTGAAAAGACACGATGCCTTTCTTATTCAGGTCGATTAAAGCCTTATACATCCCCAAAGGAGAAGAACCGGTAGGACATCCCAATACAAACGGTTTTTCGGGTGTGGGATTAGCGGCTTTGATTTTGGCAGCTACATAATGCGCCGCCCACTGTGATACGGATTGATAATCCGGTTGAATGATTAGTCTCATTACAATTACTTTATTAGGTTAATAAATTTGTTCTATCATGAATTACAAAATACGAAGTACGCCAAATGAAACGGGGGAAAGAGAGACATCCGTAATTTGTAATTACTGATTATTTCCTGTCTTTCTTCAAACGTTCTGCCATAGCACGCGCCAAGAGTTCGCATTGCTCATAGGTGATGTCCTTCATAGCCTGCTTCATTTCCACCGGGTCACCTACGATTTCAAATTTACTTTTTTCAGCAAATTCACCCATGCGCTTCACTGCAGCACCTGCCCAACAGAATGAACCGAAATAGCCCAAATAACGTCCTTTCACCTCGCGTACCAGTATTTTGGAAAGCAGCGATTCTATTTCCGGATAAATCTGATTGCTATAAGTGGGACTACCCACAATCAGTCCCCGGTATTTGAATATATCGGCTATGATATAAGAAGGATTGCTCTTGCTGACATTGTGCATCACGATGTTCTTGATGCCCTGAACGGAAAGTTCCGCAGCTATTGCCTCTGCCATTTGTTCGGTATTGCCATACATGGAACCGTAGACTATGACTACACCTTCCTCAGCTGCATAACGGCTCAGACGGTCGTAGATACCGATAACCTTGGCTATATTGTCCGTCCACACAGGTCCATGAGTGGAACAAATGGTAGAGATAGGCAATCCGCCCAACTTTGCCAAAGCCTTCTGTACAGGAGAACCGTATTTACCTACGATATTAGAATAGTAACGTACCATTTCATCCCAATACTTATCCAGATTCATACGCGTATCCAGGAAACCTCCGTCGAGCGTACCGAAGCAACCGAAGCCGTCACCGGAAAAAAGCACCCCTTCCGTTTCATCAAAGGTCATCATTGTTTCGGGCCAATGCACCATAGGTGTCATATAGAAACGGAGTTTATGGTGCCCTAAAGCCAGAAAATCCTCATCTTTCACCATATATTGCTCGCCCGTTACGCCATAAAATCCTTCTATCATACCGAAAGTCTGCTTATTGCCAACTATAATGATGTCGGGATAATGTTGTTTGATTAAGCGAATAGATCCGGAATGATCTGGCTCCATGTGGTTGATGATAAGATACTGAATAGGGCGTTCGCCAATGATACTTTTTATTTTCCGAAGATAAACCTCAAAGTAACAAATGTCTACCGTATCGATCAATGCAACTGTTTCATCGTCTATCAGGTAGGAGTTATAAGACACTCCATAAGGCAATGGCCACATACCTTCAAACAAATGCTTATTGCGATCATTCACTCCCACGTAGTGGATTTTTCCTTTTATCACTGTTTTTGGGTTCATTGTTTTTATCCTCTATTTAGATTGATTCCATATTTAGCAACGGCAAAAATAAGGCTTTTTTCTCACATTTCATACTTCTTCCCTTGATATGCATCAAGTTCTTTCATTCTTTTTTGAACCCGGTGGTTAAATTCATAATTTTTCAGTCCCCAGTCCGGTGCTATAAGTAAGTCTTTCGGAGACTGCGAAACAAAACGCTCCAAAACAATGTCCGGACGAAGATGTTCCACATAGTCTACAACAAGATCAATATACTCCTCTACATCAAAGAGGTGGAAGTCTTCGGGGTTCTGCTCATATTCCAAAGCCATACGAGTACCCCGTATCAGCTGTAACTGATGAATTTTCAGCGTAGTAAGCGGTAGTTGCGACAAATCATGCGCCTGTGCCACGATACTTTGACGGGTTTCGCCCGGCAAACCCAGAATCACATGCCCGCCTGTCAATATGCCACAAGCCGCCGTCCGGCACACTGCATCAGCGGTGGTCTGAAAAGTATGCCCGCGATTAATTCGGCGGAGTGTTTCATCACAAGTACTCTCAATGCCATATTCCACCAAAAGGAAAGTATGCTTATTGATGCTTTCCAAATACCGGAGCAGATCATCCGGCATACAATCCGGGCGAGTGCCGATGACCAGCCCTACCACTCCTTCTACTGACAGCGCCTCTTCATATTTCCGTTTCAAAGACTCCAATTCGCCGTATGTATTTGTATAAGCCTGAAAGTAGGCCAGATACTTCATTTCCGGATATTTATGGGCGAAGAAACGTTTTCCTTCCTCCAGTTGCAAACATATCGGTTTCTCTGTGCGGCAGTAGTCCGGATTAAAAGTCTGGTTATTGCAATAGGTACAACCGCCATATCCTTTATTTCCGTCACGATTGGGACAAGTGAAACCTGCATTCAACGAAATTTTCTGCACTTTATATGGGAAATAACGTTTCAGAAACGCGGGAAATTCATTATAACGAGATGTTGTACTCATAGTTCTATTATATTTAAAAGCAAAAATAGGTATTTTACATTATATATTACATTAATATAGGCAGCTTTCTCGTGTTTTTCATTTTCAGCCTGCTCAAACACAAAAAAAGAACCTACTGACGTCAGCCAGTAGGTTTCTTTATTCTATCTATTTAAACAAATAAAAGCGCCCTGTTTAGAAGGTATTAAAAACAGCAACCTCCCCATTCAGGAAAATAAGCTTACCCATCACATGTCAACCCTTTTTTTCTGCAAATATATTCCACACTCCAGCACTCAAAGCCGCACCGATGAATGGACCAATAATGAAAATCCAAAGTTGGCTTAATGCCTCTCCTCCCTGAAAAAGAGCAGGCCCTATACTACGTGCCGGATTGACCGAAGTCCCGGTATAACGAATACAAGCCAAGTGAACAAGTACCAAAGAAAGGCCAATGGCAAGTCCTGCAAAATTTCCTGCACCTTTCTGGGCATCGGTAGTACCCAGCACAACCAGAACAAACACAAATGTGAACACAACTTCAGCCAACAGACCACCCATTATGGAAACTCCTTCCTGACAGACATTGGCACCCGTTCCTACCAAACTGGCATTAGAAGTCAATCCCCAAAGAATCACAGAGCCTAAAATAGCTCCAATCACCTGAAACAGCATATACATACCTGCTTCTTTCCCACTAATGCGCCCGGACAGTAAACATCCCAAGGTTATTGCCGGATTGATATGACAACCGGAAATACCGCCAATAGTGTATGCCATAGCTACTACCGAGAGCCCAAAAGCAAGTGCGGTTCCTATCACCGTAGATGATAAATTGGGATCGGCTGATGTACATGATAAACTGATTGCTGTGCCACAACCCATGAGGACGAGAACCATAGTCCCGAACATTTCTGCAATGTACTTTTTCATAACTACAATTTATTAAATTAAACTTGTCGCGTTTCCATGTATCTCCACAAAAAAGACTGCACAGTAAACACAAAATAACTTATGCCACAAATATAATATTTAAGTTACACATAGCTTATATTTCTTTCTTTAAAGTATGCAAGATCCTTCACTAATACAGAAAAAATGTTCATAAATACCTCTAAATCTATTTTAGTAATCATCAGTTATAGCTTTATTAAATCGCAATTACTAACTTCGCAAACACTTTTGTAGAAACATAACAAAAGCATTGCAGATAACCGGTGGCCTGATAAGAACCACTGCCGAAGAGAAACGGTGAGACAATAATCTTTAAACTCAATAAGTATGATGAAACGAAGTTTTTTTACAGTTCTTTTTGCGTTAATCTGTACTTTGGGATTTTCGCAAGTATCTTTCAATGTAAAAGCAGGTCTTAACCTTAGCAGTTACATCGGTGAAAATTCAGACAACTCCAAATTCAAACCGGGAGTTCGTCTTGGCGTGGGAATGGAATACCAGTTCAATGAAATGGTGGCTCTGCAACCTTCATTATTCTTCTCTCAGAAAGGAGCCAAGTATTCAGGTGATTATAAAGGCAACATTGCAGATGCCGATGCAGACGTGAAAATAAATCAACTGTATCTTGAGCTTCCAATCAATGTACAATTCAGATTCAACATTGCAGACAATACTAATCTTGTCATTGCAACCGGTCCTTATCTGGCCTGTGGCGTAGGCGGAAAAGCAAAATTTGACGGAAATGCTTCCGTTGGCAGTGTTGAGGTAAACGGTTCCGAGAAAGTAGATACTTTCGGAGATGACGGATTGGACTATAATAGATTCGATGCCGGCTGGAACATCGGCCTCGGAGTAGAATTCGGGCAGATTCTCGTGGGATTTGATACCCAGCTCGGTTTCTGTAAGATAATGGATGGCGATGCTCCTCACAATGCAAACATTGGCATTACCGTAGGCTATAAGTTCTAAAAATCGTTTTTTTCTTTACCTAAACCGCCCTCGTTGCTGTGTGATACGACATTCCACTGTAACGAGGGTTATTTATATATGTTAAAAGTGCTTTCTGTCAAAAGGCCAACAACAAAACTGCCCCCTCTTAATAACACGCAAATATCAGACATGCAAAATCAACAAAAAGTCACCAGTAAAAGACAAGCAGGGAATTTATCATTTATTAATTAGATTAGATTTTCTCTTTATCGTATATTTGTACCCAATAACCGATTAAGAGATATGAAAAAGATAAGTTTTGCACTTCTTTTCTGCCTTTGTACACTGGCAAGTTTTGCCCAAAGCGGCAAACCACTCAATTTAAAAGAGATTGTATCCGGGGAATTTATTCCTCAAGGAATTTCAGGCGTTATTCCTATCCCGGGAGACGGGGAGCACTATTCGCAAATGAATGCGGATAAGACTCAAATTATCAAATACTCTTTCAAAACAGGTAAACCGGTGGAAGTGTTGTTCGACGCCGCTACCGCCCGCGAATGTCCGTTCAAGAAGTTCGACAGTTACAGTTTTTCTCCGGACGGTAGCAAATTGCTTATCGCAACCGAAACAACTCCAATCTACCGCCGTTCCTATACGGCAGTACACTATATATATAGTCTGAAGCGAAATTTGGACGGCAAGATAAACAATGTAGTAGAAAAGCTGTCAGACGGCGGTCCTCAACAAATTCCTGTTTTCTCGCCCGACGGATATCAGGTGGCCTTTGTTCGTGACAACAACATTTTCCTCGTGAAACTGCTCTACGGCAACAGCGAAAGCCAGGTAACCGAAGACGGCAAACGCAATGAAGTGTTGAACGGTATTCCCGACTGGGTATATGAAGAAGAGTTTGCTTTTAACCGCGCATTGGAATTCAGTCCCGACAGCAAGATGTTGGCGTTCATCCGTTTTGACGAGAAGGAAGTGCCGTCGTATACTTTCCCTGTATTTGCCGGAGAAGCGCCTCATATGACTCCTTATGAAAAATATCCGGGAGAATATATCTATAAATATCCCAAAACTGGTGAAAAGAACTCAAAAGTATCCGTACATACTTTTGACATCAAATCCAAAGTAATTCGTAAAATCAACGTTCCGCTGGAAGAAGGGGGATATATCCCACGCATCCGTTTTACGCAAGATCCGAACAAGCTGGCGGTTATGACGTTGAATCGCCACCAAAACCGGTTCGACCTATACTTTGCCGATCCGCGCAGCACCGTCTGCAAGCTTGCCGTACGCGACGAAAGCGACACTTATATTCGTGAAAATGTATTCGACAACATCATTTTCTACCCGGAAAACTTCAGTTTCGTCAGCGAAAAGAGCGGATACAACCACTTGTACTGGTATAGCATAGGCGGAAACCTTATCAAACAGGTTACTTCCGGCCCTTATGAAGTGCAGGACTTCCTGGGTTATGACCCCGAAGATGACTGTTTCTATTTCAGCAGTAACGAAGAAAGCCCGCTACGCAGCGCTATCTACAAGATAGACCGCAAAGGCAAGAAGATTAAGTTATCGTCACAAGCCGGAACAAATAGCGCACAGTTCAGTACAGATATGAAGTACTTCATGAACCGTTACTCAAATTTAGATACTCCTACTGTCATTACCCTGAATGATAATACAGGGAAGACATTGACTACGCTTGTAGACAACGCTGTTCTAAAGCAAAAGTTAAGAGGATATGATATGCCCCCAAAAGAGTTTTTCTCGTTTCAAACCTCTGACGGAATTACCCTGAACGGTTGGATGATGAAGCCGACCAACTTCTCCTCCAGCAAAAAATATCCGGCTTTGATGTATCAGTACAGCGGTCCCGGTTCGCAACAGGTTCTTGACAAGTTCGGTGTGAGTTGGGAGACATATATGGCATCTCAAGGATACGTTGTAGTATGTGTAGACGGACGTGGAACCGGCGGACGCGGTGCGGAATTTGCCAAAGTAACTTATCTGAACCTCGGTATCAAAGAAGCCAAAGACCAGGTAGAAACGGCTTTATATTTGGGACGGCAACCTTATGTGGACAAAGACCGTATCGGCATATGGGGCTGGAGTTATGGCGGATACATGACCATTATGAGCATGAGTGAAGGAACTCCGGTGTTCAAAGCAGGAGTTGCCGTTGCTCCGGTCACCGACTGGAATTATTACGATACCGTATACGGTGAGCGTTTCATGCGCACCCCGAAAGAAAACGCCGAAGGTTATAAAGCTTCATCCGCCTTTACACGTGCCAACAATTTGCATGGTAACCTGTTATTAGTACATGGCATGGCTGACGACAACGTTCATTTCCAGAATTGTGTGGAATACGCCGAGCACCTCGTACAACTTGACAAGCAATTTGATATGCAGGTTTACACCAATCGTAACCACAGTATATTTGGCGGTAACACCCGTTTACATCTGTACACCAAGTTGACGAATTTCTTTAACCGGGAGTTGAAAAAATAAATGACTGAAAGAGTACGTAAGCCGGAATGGCTCAAAATCAGTATCGGCGCTAACGAACGTTACACCGAAACAAAGCGCATTGTAGAATCCCACTGCCTGCATACAATCTGCAGCAGTGGGCGCTGTCCCAATATGGGAGAATGTTGGGGAAGAGGTACAGCCACTTTCATGATAGGCGGAGACATCTGTACCCGTTGCTGCAAATTCTGCAATACGCAAACTGGCAAACCTATGCCCTTGGATCCGAAAGAACCCGTACACGTAGCCGAATCTATCGCCTTAATGAAGCTCTCTCATGCCGTTGTCACTTCTGTGGACAGGGATGACCTGCCGGATCTTGGTGCAGCTCATTGGGCGCAAACGATTCGTGAAATCAAACGCCTCAACCCCGAAACGACTGTTGAAGTATTAATTCCCGACTTTCAGGGCAGAAAAGAGCTGATAGATAAAGTAATCGAAGCCCAACCGGAAATAATCTCCCATAATATGGAAACAGTGAAACGTATCAGTCCACTGGTACGGAGCGCAGCCCGCTATGAAACAAGCCTTGAAGTGCTGCGACAAATAGCAGAAAGCGGTACCACCACCAAATCCGGTATCATGGTCGGTCTTGGAGAAACTCCGGATGAAGTGGAAGAACTAATGGATGACTTACGCAATGCAAATTGCCAGATACTTACTATCGGACAATATTTACAGCCTACGCATAAACATTATGCGGTAGCCGAATATATTACTCCCGCCCAATTTGCCATTTACAAAGAGCTTGGATTAAAGAAAGGGTTCACACAAGTGGAAAGTGCACCATTGGTTCGTTCATCTTACCATGCAGAAAAATCGACCCTATATCTACAAAAAAGGATGAAATAAAGAACATTTCACACAAGCCGTTTGTTAAAAAGAAAACGGCAAAATAACATAAGAATGGGCAAGCAAAAAGTTCTATCATCCAAGTTTAATATGTCGCTGGGATATATTCCCGTCATTATATCCATTATATTATGCGAATTCATAATGCAAGACATAGCTATCTACATCGGTACAGGTGTAGGGTTATTGTTTAGCATCTATATGTTGCAACGCAAAGGCTCACATGTCCCCCCGATTATACTATATTGCACAACAGGAATGTTATTGCTATTGACTATAACGTCCTTTTTCTCCACCGATTACTGTTCGGAAGCAATGTTTCCATTGACATTGGAAATCAGTGCCATTATTCCGCCATTCGTTATCTTTCTGAACAGAAAACGCTTCTTAAATTACCACGCCGCCCAAACTCATAAATGCTGCAAACAATTTTTCGCACAAGGAGCCGAAGCTGCCATAGTATCTGCCCGCGTGTTACTGCTTTTTGGATTCTTACATTTCCTTATCATATTACTCACCATATTTTTCGGTCATCCGCTGAGTAACACGACACGATATGTTTTATTCCGTATCGTTCCTCCCAGTGTATTCATACTGAGTATTCTGTTCAACCAATTCGGTATATACTATTTCAATAAGGTGATGAAACATACCGTATTCATACCCATAGTAACTACAAAAGGAGATGTCATTGGCAAAGCGATAGCCTCAGAAGCTATTAACCGGAAAAATGAATATATCAATCCGGTCATTCGCATCACCGTAGCCGCACATGGCATGTTGTTCTTATTGCCACGCCCTCAGTGTTGCATGTTTGAGAAGGGCAAAACAGACCTGCTAATGGAAAGCTATTTGTTATATGGAGAGACTTTAGAACAAGGAATAAAAAGAGTATTACTGAATACCCTGCCAACAGCTTCATTGCAGGATCTCCACTTTAACTTTATGTATCATTTTGAAAATGAAGCGACCAATCGCCTGATTTATCTCTTCACTCTGGATTTGGATGATGATTCGATCTTATGCAACAAAAAGTTTAAAGGTGGAAAGCTTTGGACATTTCAGCAAATAGAACACAATCTTCATCGAAACTTCTTCAACAGTTGTTTCGAACATGAATACGAACAGATAAAGGAGATCATTTATACAAGAGAAAAATACAAGGAATCTTAGAGAGATCGGGAACTCTCCCCTGCCATTCCTTCACTGTTTTAGTTTTAATATATTCTCCCTCACATGTAATATTGGCAGCAATACAGAGCTTTGTCTGAGGACGGCAATTATGCAGGATATCCTCTATCATCTTATTATTGCGATAAGGAGTTTCTATGAAAAGCTGGGTTTGATGCTCATTGTACACACGCTGTTCCAACGCCTTCAATTTCTTGGCACGTTCACCGGGTTCAATAGGCAAATATCCATGAAAAGCAAAGCTTTGTCCGTTGAAACCGGAACCCATAACCGACAATATAATCGAAGAAGGCCCCACCAGCGGAATCACCCTCAAGTTCTTGCGTTGGGCTATCGCCACAACATCCGCCCCCGGATCGGCAACTGCCGGACAACCAGCCTCAGAAATCACTCCCATAGAGTTTCCGTCTTCAAGCGGCATCAAATATCCGGAAATATCTTCCGGTGATGTATGTTTATTAAGCGTATAGAACGTAAGCGAGTCAATATCTATTTCCCTATCTACTTTCTTCAAAAAACGACGTGCCGAACGCACATCCTCTACTATAAAATAGCGGATACCCAAAATAACTTCTTTATTATAAGAAGGCAATACTGTTTCAACAGGAGTGTCTCCTAAAGTAACAGGTAACAGATAAAGCGCAGGAAGCATGGCAATGATTGGTAGTTAGCAACTAGTGATTAATGATTAGCTATTAATGATTAGTGGCTTGCCATAAGCCGGCATAGCCAACTAATCATCAATCACTATTTATTATCCATAAATTATATTTCCGTTTTCGTCTTTGTATTCATCCAGACCTTTTTCATAAGTAGCCATGGCACGCAGACTCATACCTACACTGGAGAAACCTCCGTCGTGGAACAGATTCTGCATAGTGACCTTACGAGTCAAGTCGGAGAACATAACGATACAGTAATCAGCACATTCATCAGCCGAAGCATTACCCAAAGGAGACATACGGTTGGCGAAGTCGAACAACTTGTCCATACCTTTTACTCCGGAACCTGCAGTAGTCATTGTAGGTGACTGTGAAATCGTGTTGACACGTACATTGTGCTCACGTCCGTAGATGTAACCGAAACTACGAGCGATAGACTCCAACAGTGCTTTCGCATCCGCCATGTCGTTGTAACCATAGAACGTACGTTGTGCAGCTACATAACTCAAAGCCAGAATAGAACCATATTCAGCAATAGCGTTCATCTTCTTGGCAGCTTGTATCATCTTATGGAAAGAAACAGCCGAAATGTCCAGCGTTTTATCCAACATATCATAATCAAGATTATCGTATGTACGTTTCTTACGTACGTTAGGAGACATACCGATAGAATGGAGAACGAAATCCACCTGGCCGCCCAGCACTTCCATAGAACGTTTAAACACATTCTCCAGATCTTCCACACTGGTAGCATCTGCTGCAATGACCTCGCAATTCAGCTTCTCGGCCAATGCCGAAACTTCACCCATACGTACAGCAACAGGTGTATTAGACAAGGTGATAGTGGCACCTTCTTCTACTGCTTTTTCCGCTACTTTCCAGGCAATGGATTGCTCATTCAGAGCACCGAATATAATGCCTCTTTTTCCTTTCAACAAATTGTAACTCATACCTTATTTTACTAAAATTGAGCTGCAAAGATAGTGCAAAAACCTCGAAAGCATGCAAAGAAAAGGCTAAAACCACAAAAAATACACCAAAACCAACAATTAGTACACATCATTTCAGCCAAATCCCGATACATTTGCAATAGGTAATTAAGAGGTTTTTTCATAATATTTAAAGGTTAGAAAATTAAGCCACTATTATTTCTTTCGTAAGCAACTCGTGAGAGCCGCTTACGGAAAGATAATAAAAAAGAGGAAAAACAAGAAATTAATAGCCGGATACGATGAAAACACCAGTCTTCAATCTACCTTGTAACTGCATATAATTAGTAATTAATATAGTATCACGAATGGACACATTATTCAAAAAGCTACTTGTGCTTACCACATTTTCTCTTGCGTTACTCCCTGTACAGAACGCTGCCCATGCCCAGTGCAAAAACTCCATAGATGAAAGCATCTATAAAGAGCTTCCTTTTAATATGCCAAAAGTAGAACAGCCTTCATTTCCGGATTATACAGTCAATATTCTGCAATTCGGGGCGAAAGGCGATGGAATTACCTTAAACACAAAAGCAATTAATGATGCCATTAAAGCAGTCAATGCAAAAGGTGGCGGCAAAGTGGTTATACCGGAAGGATTGTGGTTGACAGGTCCTATCGAACTGTTAAGTAATGTCAATCTATATACGGAAAAGAATGCATTGATTGTCTTTTCGGATGACTTCAATGCCTATCCTATTCTCGAAACATCATTTGAAGGCTTAAATACCCGCCGTTGCCAATCGCCTATCTCAGCACGCAACGCAGAAAACATAGCAATTACAGGCTACGGCGTATTCGACGGTTCGGGTGACAGTTGGCGTCCTGTAAAGAAAGGCAAACTTACCGCCGGACAATGGGATGCTCTCGTGAAGTCAGGTGGTGTTGTAGACAAATCCATATGGTATCCCACAGCCGGCTCATTAAAAGGAGCATTGGCCTGTAAAGAGTTCAATAATCCCGAAGGTATTGAGACCGAGGAAGAATGGAATGAAATCCGCCCATGGTTGCGCCCGGTATTACTGAATATCGTCAAGAGCAAAAAAGTCTTATTAGAAGGGGTTACGTTTAAAAACTCACCGAGTTGGTGTCTGCATCCGCTATCTTGCGAGCACATCACCATCAACCAGGTTAAGGTATTCAACCCCTGGTATTCTCAGAACGGTGACGCCTTAGATTTGGAATCCTGCAAGAATGCTCTGATAATCAATAACATTTTTGACGCCGGTGATGACGCTATTTGCATTAAATCCGGTAAAGACAAAGACGGACGCGAACGCGGCGAACCTTGTCAAAACGTCATCGTAAAAAACAACACAGTACTACATGGCCATGGCGGCTTTGTAGTGGGCAGTGAAATGTCCGGAGGTGTGAAAAACATCTATGTGGCAGACTGTACTTTCCTCGGTACAGATGTCGGTTTACGATTCAAAAGTACCAGAGGACGTGGCGGTGTTGTAGAAGGAATCTACATTCACAACATCCACATGATTGACATACCTCACGAACCATTGCTGTTCGATTTATTCTATGGCGGTAAAGCAGCCGGCGAAGAGACGGAAGAAGACCTGAAAAGCCGCATGAAAGCATCCATACCTGAAGTGACTGTCGAAACACCTTCTTTCCGCGATATCCACATCTCCAACATTATCTGTAAAGGTTCCGGGCGTGCCATGTTCTTCAATGGATTGCCTGAAATGCCCATCAGGAATGTAACAGTAAAGAATGTGATCATCAGTGATGCCAAAGAAGGGGTTGTCATCAGCCAGGCAGAAGGTGTTGTACTGGAAAACATACACATAGAGACTAAAGGACATACACTGAATGTCAAGAATGCCAAAAACTTAAATATTGACGGAAAGACATATTCTGCCATTGGTGCAGAAGGAAAAGTTATGAATTTCAAGTAAATTCCGATAAGCAATGCAAACCGTTCAATGCGAGTTGCATAAATAACAAATCAAAGCAGACAGCTTTTTTAATCCAAAAGAGAGCTGTCTGTTCTTTTAGTTTAATTTTGTAACTGTAATTAAAATACACTCTGTTATGAGAACAGCCTTTTTAGCCGGTTTCCTGTTGTTGTGGACATCCATTCTTAGTGCGCAACCACAGACAAGTTTCAAAACGATCTCAATTGAAATAAGTAATTCATGGACAAAAGATAAAATCGATGCTCCGGTAGTTCTAAAGATTGAAGATTTACAACCCGGTTTCCATGTACGCTCAGCTGTCGTATTGAACGGTGAGGAAGAAATACCCTCACAATTGGATGACCTGAACGGAGACTTGCAAGCTGACGAGTTGGCTTTTGTCATGAATATTCCTGCCAACGAAACGAGTACGCTAACAATCACCTTGTCATCTGCCAAAACAAATAAGACCTACCCGGCACGTGTCTTTGCCGGAATGAGAATACGGGATATTCCAAAACAAAAGCGTACTCCCATACAGTCGGTTACCGTACCGGGCACCACTAATTTCTACAATATGGTACATGGCCATGGCCCAATGTTCGAATCTGAATTAGTCGCTTATCGCGTCTACTTCAACCAAAAGCAAACAATAGACCCTTACGGTAAATTCAACAAAGGACTTGAGATACAAGAAAGCAGCTTTTATCCTAATGACGAACAACTTGCACGCGGGTTTGGAGATGATGTATTAATGGTTGGGAACAGTTGCGGTGTCGGAACCTTGAAAGGCTGGGACGGAACAAAAGCCACCCATATAGAACCGGTAGCCTTCCGCACTGAAAGTATTCTTGCTTACGGTCCTATACGCACTATCGTTGACGTAGCTGTAAAAGGTTGGAACTATCAAGGAAAAGAGTTGAACATGACCAACCGTTATATACTTTATGCGGGACATCGTGATCTGCTGGTAGAGACTTTCTTTGACGAACCGCTGAAAGATGAACTCTTTTGCACCGGTGTACAAAACATCATGGGCAACGAGACACTCTCGGATTCCGACCATAAAGGTTTAATAGGCAGTTGGGGAAGACACTGGCCTGTGAACGACACTGTGAAATATGCAAAGGAAACAGTAGGCATCGCCACTTATATTCCACAGAAATACATCCGCAAGGAAGTAAAAGACAAAGACAATTTCCTTTATACAGTTTCAGCACCGGGAAGCAACCGATTCCATTACTATACAATGTTCACTTCTTGCAAGGAAACCTTCGGTTATCCCACACCCGAAGCATGGTTTGCCTACATGCACGAATGGAAAGAAGAATTGCAGCATCCGGTTCAGGTGAAAATTAAAAACTAAAAAACCAAGCCACATGAAAACAAGAAAGACACTTTTAGGCATTTGCCTGCTGCTTGCATCACCGCTGGCTGCGCAAGAGAAGAATTATGTTTCCGAAGCATGGGTAGCCGACCAAGGCAACGGTAAATATAAGAACCCGATACTCTATGCAGACTATTCCGACCCGGACGCCTGTCGTGTAGGAGATGATTTCTATATGACCTCCTCCAGTTTCAACTGCCTGCCGGGCTTACAGATTCTACATTCCAAGGACCTCGTAAACTGGAGCATTATCGGTGCTGCCATCCCTTATACCCTGACTCCTATCGAAACGCCCGAACGTCCGGAACATGGTAACCGCGTATGGGCCCCTGCTATCCGTTATCATAACGGTGAATTCTACATATTCTGGGGGGATCCCGACCAGGGCGCCTTCATGGTAAAAGCCAAAGATCCGAAAGGCCCATGGACAGAACCCGTACTCGTTAAGCCGGGTAAGGGAATTATAGACACTTGCCCTTTTTGGGATGAAGACGGAAAAGTATATATGGTACACGCCTATGCAGGAAGTCGTGCCGGATTGAAAAGCATCATTTCCATTTGCGAACTGAATACAGATGCCACCAAAGCCATCACACAGTCGCGCATCGTCTTCGACGGGCATGAAGCGCATCAGACATGCGAAGGGCCGAAACTCTACAAAAGAGGAGACTATTACTATATATTCCATCCTGCAGGCGGCGTGCCTACCGGGTGGCAGGTTGTGCTCCGTTCCCAAAACATATATGGCCCTTACGAATGGAAGAAAGTATTGGCACAAGGCAACAGCCCCGTCAACGGTCCTCACCAAGGAGCATGGGTAGACACCCCTACGGGCGAGGACTGGTTTCTTCATTTTCAGGATGTAGGCGCTTACGGGCGATTGGTACATCTGCAACCTATGAAATGGATAAATGATTGGCCTGTTATCGGCATAGACAAAGACGGTGACGGCTGTGGTGAACCGGTATCAGTTTATAAAAAGCCGGACGTAGGCAAAACATACCCTATCTGCACTCCACAGGAAAGTGACGAATTTGATGGCTACACCCTTTCCCCGCAATGGCAATGGCATGCCAATATCAATGAAAAATGGGCTTACTATGCAGGGGATCAAAGCATAATGCGGCTTTATTCTTATCCCGTTGTCAAAGAGTACAAAAATCTATGGGATGTAGCCAACTTATTATTGCAAAAGACTCCTGCGGCCAACTTCACCGCTACCATGAAGCTGACCTTCAGACCTACGGGAAAATACAAAGGGGAGCGCACCGGTCTGGTCGTCATGGGACTTGACTACGCCGGACTGATTCTGGAGAATACGGACAAAGGCCTGGTATTGTCCCAAGTGTCCTGTCGTAAAGCCGACAAAGGCACTCCCGAAACAGTGAACGGCACAACCGATTTAAAAGATAACACTATTTACCTTCGTGCCAATTTTTCCTCTGACGGAAAGCGGATTTCCCAAAGTGAAGGCGGGCACGACCTGTTAGTAATATGCAACTTCAGTTATAGCCTCGATGGAAAGAAATACCAGTCGTTAGGTAATCCGTTTCAGGTAAAAGAAGGTAAATGGATCGGTGCTAAAGTGGGGATGTTCTGTACCCGTCCGGCCATTGTAACCAACGATGGCGGTTGGACAGACGTGGACTGGTTCAGAATCACAAAATAACAGATTCATATAGAAATCCACCGTAAGTTTCTATACAACCCGGTGGATTATTATATCTTTGCACCTCAAATTAAAAAGAAGAGTAATGAAGAAACTTGTTATATTCGACTTAGATGGTACACTGTTGAACACAATCGCCGATCTGGCACAAAGCACCAATCATGCCCTGAATGTACTTGGCTACCCTACACACGAGGAATCAGCCTATAACTTCATGGTAGGTAACGGCATTAACAAGCTGTTTGAACGGGCTCTTCCCGAGACTGCAAAGAATGAAGAGAATGTACTCCGCGTCCGCAAAGAATTCATTCCTTATTACGACGCACACAATGCAGATAAAAGCCACCCCTATCCCGGTATTCCCGAACTATTGGAACAAATACAGTCACAAGGATTACAGATTGCTGTTGCATCCAACAAATATCAGGCAGCAACACAGAAACTGATAGCACACTATTTTCCAAAAATACATTTCGTTGCAGTATTCGGACAGCGGGAAGGGGTCAATGTAAAGCCCGATCCCACCATTGTGGAAGACATTCTTACCATTGCCAAAACAGATAAAAGAGATGTGCTCTACGTCGGCGACTCCGGAGTAGACATGCAGACAGCCATCAACGCCGGTGTAACTTCTTGCGGGGTGACTTGGGGATTCCGCCCACGAACCGAATTAGAGGAGTTCCATCCTGATTACGTTGTGGACAAAGCAGAAGAAATCATTGATATAATAATGGAATAACAGCATTACAAAGGGGCTGTCTCCATGCTTACTTAAAAATACACATCATCAAAAACAATTTTTCCACAAGACCTTTCCTGTTATCAGTCCACATCTCTGGCCGCAAATAATTCTCACACCTGCCTGTCCTCTTTTCCAGACTTCGTTCAAACCGGCAACTTCTTTCTGCATTTCTGCTTTACAACATACTCCTGAAGGGTTTTAACTCCCTTATGCTACACAGATAACAAAAAGTACCAACCTAAAAACAAAAATTACACATCTACTTTTTCGTATCAATTTACATTTGCAAAAAGGAGTTAACAATGTGTAGAGAAACTCATCTGAATGAGAAACACTTTTTAAATCATAAATATGCAAAGAATGTCTAAAATGAAGAACACGCGCACAATGTTACTATTCTTATTGGTAACCATGATATCGCTTGGCGTATCAGCGCAAAACGTAACCGTAAAAGGTACAGTGAAAGACAAAGCAGGAGAAACCGTTATCGGAGCCTCCGTAGTACAAAAAGGAAATACCGGCAATGGTACAATCACCGACATTGACGGTAATTACTCTCTAAACGTTCCGTCCAATTCGACTTTAATATTTTCTTACGTAGGTATGACTACACAAGAAATTGCTGTCAAAGGACAAAAAACTATCGATGTAATTTTGGCAGACGATGCACAAGCGCTGGAAGAAGTTGTGGTTATCGGATACGGTACAGCCAAAAAGAAAGATTTAACAGGTTCTGTTGCAACAGTAAATTCTGAGGCATTAACGGTTGTACCCGTAGCATCAGCCACTGAAGCATTAACCGGTAAAATGGCAGGTGTACAAATCACTACCACAGAGGGGTCTCCCGATGCCGAAATGAAAATACGCGTACGTGGCGGAGGCTCTATTACAGGCGACAATACTCCACTATTTATTGTCGACGGTTTTCCTGTCGAATCCATTTCTGATATTCCGGCATCAGACATTGAAGACATGACCGTACTGAAAGATGCATCTTCAACAGCCATTTATGGATCTCGTGGTGCAAACGGTGTAATTATTGTAACTACTAAAAGCGGTAAAGAAGGCAAAATTTCAGTAAATTACAACGCATATTATTCATGGAAGAAAATGGCAAAACAACTGAATACACTGTCTTCAGCCGACTATACAAAATGGCAATATGAATTAGCTGCATTGAACAGTGGCAATTTCGACACTATCAATCCAGAAGAATACACTAAGATTTTTGGAAACTACGAAGATATGGACTTGTATAACGATGTACCTGCCAACAATTGGCAAGATCAGATCTTTGGACGTACCGGACATACATTCAACCATAATTTAAGCATTACCGGTGGTAGCGATAAAACGAAATATGCTTTCAGCTACGCACACATGGATGATAAAGCAATTATGATAGGTTCTAACTTCAAACGCGATAACCTTAGTTTAAAATTAAACCATAAACCGAATAAACGTATCAGTTTGGATTTCTCTGTCCGTTATTCTAATACAACCATAAATGGTGGTGGGGCTAATGAATCAAAAAATGAAGTATCCAGTGCAGACTCTCGCATGAAAGACGTAATGATTTACACTCCATTCAATTTTAAAGATTTGAGTGACGGTTATGACCCCGAATTACAATTAACCAATCCACTCATTTCTGTTGCAGACAATGACCGCATACAGAAACGGCAAACATTCAATTATAACGGAAGTTTTACTTGGGAAATTATTGAAAATTTAAAAGTTAAAACTGAATTCGGTTTAGATCAATATTACAGCAAGGACAACCGTTTTTATGGTGTTACCACTTATAAATCACGTGAAAACGGTAACGAACAACCGATTGTTATCTTTACTGGCAAAGACAGAAAATCATTTCGTAATACCAACACACTGAATTATGATTTCAAGAAATTATTAAAGAACGACAAGCATCATCTCTCTGCATTAGTAGGCCAAGAATTAATCAAAGTAAAAAGTAATGTAGATACAGATGAAGTCCGCTTCTATCCGGCTTCTTTCAACTCTCATCAAGCATTCAATTTATCAAGTCAGGGCACAGCTTTTTCTACTGACAAATACACAAATGCAGATGATATATTACTTTCATACTTTGCTCGTGCCAACTATGATTATGAAGGTAAATATCTGATAAGTGCAACATTCCGAGCTGACGGTTCTTCCAAATTTGCAGACGGTAACCGTTGGGGATACTTCCCATCAGCAGCCGTTGCATGGCGCATCTCTTCTGAGAACTTCATGGAAGGCACCAAGAATTGGTTGGATGATTTAAAGCTTCGTGTCAGCTATGGTACAGCAGGAAATAACAACATTCCAAGTGACCAAACCCGTACCGTATGGGCTGCCGGTTCAAGTCCTGCAATTGGCTGGATTAATGGCATCAACAATTTCTGGACCACTGGAGCGCAAATGACCAATCCAGATCTGAAATGGGAAACCACCTATACTCGTAACTTCGGTCTAGACTTCACCATGTTCAATGGCAAATTGAACGGAACTGTGGAATATTATTGGAATACAACAGACGATTTGCTGATTAATTTCCCGGTATCCGGCGTAGGGTATAGTACCCAATACAGAAACTTGGGAAAGACTGAGAATAAAGGTTGGGAAGTAACCTTGAATTGGAATCCAATCAATAAAAAGAACTATGGTTTGAGCCTTAGCGCCAATGTAGGTTTCAACAAAAATAAAGTAAAATCTCTCGGTAGCCTCGCTCAGTACCCCGCATCATCCGGCTGGGCATCTTCTGATTTGTCTTCCGACTACATTGTCATGGTAGGTCACGCAGTAGGTGAAATATATGGATATGAAAGCGACGGTCGTTATGAAGTATCAGATTTCTCTGGTGTAGATGATAAAGGTAATTGGACGTTGGCTGAAGGTGTTGCAAACAACGCTTCAGTTATCGGAGAAAAATACCTTCGTCCGGGTGCCATGAAACTGAAAAATACAGACGGTTCTAAAGACAATAAAGTAACGACTTCTGATATTACCAAAATCGGTGATACCAACCCACTGTGCAGTGGTGGTTTCACGGTCAATGGACGTTTGTATGGTTTTGATTTGACCGCCAACTTTACTTACAGTATCGGCAACGATGTTTACAATGCCAACAAGATAGAATACACCACTGCGGGCAAATACAAATATCGTAATATGATTGACATCATGGCAGACGGAAATCGCTGGACAAATCTAAATTCCGATGGAACAATCTGTAATGATCCCGAGCAACTGGCAGCGATGAATGTCAACACTACAATGTGGTCTCCATGGATGCAAAAAATGGTACTGTCCGATTGGGCGGTTGAAGACGGTTCATTCCTACGTCTGGCTACCTTATCAATAGGTTATACATTGCCGCAGACACTAACAAAAAAAGTAGGAATTCAGAATCTGCGCTTCTATGCTACCGGCTATAACCTTTTCTGTCTGACTGGTTACAGCGGTTTTGATCCTGAAGTTTCTACACGCACTAAAACCTCTCTAACTCCAGGGGTAGACTACTCTGCATATCCCAAGAGTCGTCAATATGTAATCGGTTTGAACTTAACCTTCTAAAATTAAACGACAATGAAGAACAAATTTTATACATCACTTACAATACTGTCTATCTTTGGGTGCACAGTATTTACTTCCTGCGAAGATTTGTTAGACACAAAGTCTCCCTCATCTATTGAAGATACGGATATTTTCTCAAACAAAAGTCTGGTTGAAGGAGCTATCAACAATATCTATACTTATTACGGTGAACAGAATTATCGCGCCCGCTATTTACCCTATTATGGTCTGAATACGGACATTGAGTGGTATAACTCTTCAGACAAAGGAGATGCCAAAGCCGGAGTTGTTACTTTCAGCGCTTTACCTGGCAATACGGAAATGAATATAGCTGATAGTAAAGAACCATGGTCTAATATTTATAGCGGTATTGAAAAAGCCAATCTTGCAATCAAAGGTCTTGAAACCTCCGCAGATATGGAAGACAGTTTCATACAACAATTATACGGTGAAGCTCTTACTTTACGAGCTATGGCATATGTAGACCTGATCAATGCATGGGGCGATGTACCTGCCCGCTTCGAACCTGTATCAACAGCAACCGTATACACCCCGCGTACTGACAAATACATCATTTATAAACAACTCATCAAAGATCTACAAACTGCCGAGAAACTGGTGGCATGGCCTAATGAAACGGCTACAACTTCTACTGTAGAACGTATCAACAAAGCATTTGTAAAAGGTATGCTGGCCCGCGTCTGTCTACAAGCTGCAGGATACTCACTGACAGCCGACGGAACATGCGCCAAAAGCACAGATCCGGAATTGGATAAATCGGTCCTATACCCCATTGCATTACAAGCTTGCAAAGACGTTATGGACCAAGAAGGCAAATCCGTAGCACTAAAAGAAAACTTCCAAGACATCTTCGAAGATATCTGTCGTGACGTAGTAAAAGCAGGCAGCGAATCATTATGGGAAATACCTTATGCTAATGAACCGACTGCACGCGGACGTATGGTATACACTTTCGGTTTGAAACATAAAAATACCGATGATATGACAGGAGCTGCCCAAGGCGGACAGGCCGGCCCCACCCCATTTTTCTATTTTGACTACTCCGAGAATGACAAGCGACGCGACATCACATGCGTTCCTTATGTATGGGATAAGGAAAAGCAAGTCGCCAATTCTATAAATACCTGGTACTTCGGCAAACTCCGTTATGAATGGATGGACCGTAGAGCAAGCGGTAATGATGATGGAATCAACAAAGTATACATGCGTTATGCAGACATTATTTTGATGAGAGCCGAAATAGAAAACGAGCTGAACGGCCCTGAGGCTGCCGCACCTTATCTAAAGAAAATACGACAACGCGCATTTTCCGAAGCAAACTGGCCTAAAGAAGTGGAGCAATATGTAGCAGCTGCCTCTGTAAGCAAAGAAACTATGTTCAATGCTATTATAGACGAACGTGCATTTGAATTCTGCGGTGAAATGATACGCCGAGCCGACTTGATCCGCTGGAACATGTTAAAGAAAAAACTAGATGAAGCCAAGACAAAAATGTATGACCTGCGTTCGTTAAGCGGTGAATATGATTGGCTGACAGGACACCTGTATACCAAACCCATAGACTTCAAATGGAAACGCAATGGAGTTGAATATACACTTTCTAAAAAGGCGCTTCAGTTCTATGGTCTTCAACCAGGCGAAAACAAACTTGACCCAAGCGGATATGTAGAATATACTGACAGCGAAGGTAAAACTACCACATGGATCAAAGAAGATAATCTTAAAGATGATAAGATAGAATCCCTTTATCTGCAAGATCCTGATAAATATATGTACTGGCCTATTTTCCAGTACAATCTGGATGCCAACCCAGCGCTGGAGAATTATTCCTGGTATGGTAAATAATCTATTAAACTCAAATCATTATGAAGAAATATATAATCACAGCAATAGCTCTCGCCACGCTACTGATTGGCAGCGTAACATTTACTGCATGTGAAGACATTGACGATATACATGAGTTATCATTAAATCGCCTGTTGTCCCCCACCAACCTGATTGGAAAGATAAACAGTAAAGTAAACATAACAGCATCATGGGATGCCATGGACAATGCCACAGCCTATATTATTGAATTCTATAAAGAGGACCCTAATTGCGAAGGTACACCTGTTCTCTCCGAAACAATAGAAGGTACAGAATTCACTAAAGAAGGACTGGAAGGTGAAACAGAATATACTATCCGGGTAAAATCCATAGCTGAGGGACTAAACGACTCCAAATGGAGTGTCATCTCCCGCACAACAGAAGTTATAGAGCAAATTCTCAAAACTATTGAGGATACAAACGTCAACGACAAGACCGCAACTATAAAATGGACTGCCGGAGAAGCCGTTACAGAGCTCCAACTTTCTTGGATAGATAAGGATAAAAAAGCCCAAAAAGCGACACTGAAAATCAGTGAAGCAGAAGTTGCTGCCGGCCAAAAGGTGCTTACAGATTTGATTCCCTCTACTGCTTATGAGATCAGAATCAAGAATGATAAAAAGACACGTGGCATCAGAACGTTTACTACAAAAGCAGACCTTACAACAGTAATTCAAGTGCATAGCGGTGATGACTTAACTGCAATTTTGGATAATGCAAAAGAAGGCGCCTACATTGCAATTATGGATAATGCCAAATATACTATATACGCACCAGATGATGATGCAAAAACTTATACATTAAATAAATCACTTACAATTTCCGGTTATTACTCAAGCAACAGACCAACAATCAAAGGATGTATCACCATTGGTTCTTCCGTTAAAACTTTAGAACTTTCTAATGTTATTCTCAATGGAGAAAAGAAAGCAGACGGGCTATTGATAATGGGAAAAGACCCTGCTGAAATTGAAACATTCAAAGTAAACGGCTGTGATATATCCGACTATAAGAACAGTGTTATCAATAATGAAAGCAAAGTAAATATCGGCTCTATAACTATTCAGAACAGCACTATTAGCAATATAGGCAGAGATGTTATAGACATACGTGGCGGTAAATTGAAATCAATAGAAGTGTCGGCTTGTACTTTCAACAACACTGCTCGCACATTCCTACGTAATAATTCCAGTTCCATTGCAACGATTTCATTCACTCAATGTACTTTCTATAAGGTATGTCATCTTGACAACAAAGATAATAACGGTTTGTTCCTTATGGATAAAACAACGGATAATAGCGAATTAATTGTAAAGCAATGCTTATTCTACAATATTGGAATGGAAAAGTTAGGAGACAACAAGTATGTTGGCACATGGACCAGGAGCGATAAGATGAAGGCCTCAGAAACTTATGCAGACAATTATTATTATGACAGTCCCAATTTATGGACAAACAGTAAATATGCAAAAGACTATTCCATGGTTGCAACTGAAGCCAATCCTCAATTTATAGATGCAGAAAATGGTAACTTCACTGTGGGCAATAAAGAATTAGTCGGAAATGAAATTGGCGACCCGCGTTGGCTTAAATAAAACAATAGTATAAGCAAATTGATGTACAAAATAGAGGCTATTCAAAAAAGTTGAATAGTCTCTATTTTTATATTCCTTATTTACTGTAAAACTAAAAACCCCAAAATCACTTATAAAGGTTTCCTCAGGAGGACAGAAAGTTTTTTTCATGCGTGCCAGTTGCAGTTCTGCTAGCAGAATTGGGCCACTTTATTCCAACTCATCCTCTCCCCATAACTCTTTGTCCGAAGGGGCTTTCCAGAGGCTCCAAGCTATTGCCGAGCCAATAACAAGCAAACTAATTAAATACACGATCATAGTTACGGTTTGGTTTTGTAATTATTCAAAAAGAACATATCAAAAACATTAATGTTCATTCCGGGCACTAAACAGCAGCCTATTTCAGTACCTTATCCCTATACTCCGTTGGTGTCATCCCCATTTTCTGTTTGAAGCATTTACTGAAATAACGCGGATCGTTGATACCTACCATGTAGGATATTTGCGTCATGGAATATTCTCCCGTTTCTATCAGTTGTACTGCACGATTAATGCGCATTTCCTTGATGAATTCAATAGGCGCCAAACCGGTCAGGGTCTTCAGTTTCTTGAAGAAGACAGAACGGCTGACGGCCAGCTCGTGCACAAAATCATCCACTATCAGTTCACCGTTATCCATGTTCTTCTCCATAAATTCGACAAGGCGGTCCATAAACTTACGGTCGTTGGGAGACATGACCGGAGATTTGTCCGTTTCCGGATTATCGGTAAGACGCTTCTCCGTCTGTTCATCGGAGACAGGTATAGCCATTCCTGCCGACATCAAGTCCTGACGGTACAGCACTTGTAACTTCTGCCGCTGAACAAGCAAATTCTTCACACGCGCTTTCAAATAAGTAGCACTGAAAGGTTTGGTTATATAATCATCGGCACCATACTCCAGACCTTCCAACTTGCTTTCAATGGACGACTTTGCGGTAAGCAGCACAATAGGGATGTGGCTGGTTGTCATATCCGCACGTAACTCGCGGGTCATGGCAATACCGTCTTTCTCCGGCATCATCACGTCACTGATAATAATATCCGGCAAGAGCTTCAAAGCCTTATCACAACCCTCCATGCCGTCAGCAGCTTCTACAATACGGTATTCGGGCGAGAAAATGCTCCGCAGAAATATGCGCAACTCGGCATTATCTTCCACCAGAAGCATCAGTCCTTTGGATGTTGCCATGTCCTCATTCTCCTGTGCTTCTCTTTCCGTTTCCGATTGCGGGGAGACCGTTTCTTCCGTTTGCTGCCGCTGCACCTCCAGGCAAACCGTTGCATCATCCTGCATGAATTCCACCGAATCGTCATAATGCTCTTTTCCTTTCTGGAAATCGATTTTGAAACAGCTTCCCTCGCCCAGTTTGCTGTCTACCGAGATCAGTGCCTTATGCATTTCCACCAGTTCCTTCACCAATGACAGACCGATGCCCGTGCTTGGATTGAACAAGTTACGGTCTACCATATTCTCGAAACGGACAAAGATCGACTTCTTCTTGTTCTCGGCAATACCAATGCCCTGATCCTGCACGCCAATGGAAACAGTGTCTTTGTCTTCATGGATAAACACCTTAATCATCTTTCCATTCGGAGTGTACTTGAAGGCATTGGAAAGCAGGTTGAAGATTATCTTTTCGTACTTGTCAGCATCTATCCACAGATAGAGTCCGGGCTTCTCCGTTTCAAACAAGAAATCAATCCGGTGCTCCTCGGCTACGGAATCGAAGTTTTCCATGACCTTACGGGTGAACGCCACCACATCAACACGTTGCACCTGCATCTTCATCTTCTTGTTCTGTATCTTCCGGAAATCGAGTATCTGATTGATCAGATGCAGCATACGGTTCGTATTGCGTTCCACAACCTGCAATTGCTCACGAACATCCGCCGGCAACCGCTTATTACTCAAGACATACTCCACCGGACCGGAAATCAAGGTCAAAGGCGTGCGCAGCTCATGGGAAATATCCGTAAAAAAACGCAGTTTCATGTTCGTCATTTGCTGCTCTACGGATACCTCATGCTTTAAACGATAGATTGTAAACAAGATGTAGACAGCCGTTACAATAATCAGCAGCACAAACAGCACATACAGGAAATAGGCGAAAGGAGTCTCCCAAAAAGAGGGAAGCACCTCTATATCGAGCAAGCGCGTATTCTCCGTCCACACCCCCTCGGCATTGGTAGAACGTACCTTAAACACATAATCTCCTTTGGGCAAGTTGGTATAAGTAGCCATTCGCTGCTTGCCGACGTAATTCCATGATTTTTCAAAGCCTTCCAAAATATAAGCATATTGGATTTCCGAAGGGTCCGTATAGTCGAGCGCCGCAAACTGAATGGTGAAAATATTCTCTTTGTGGGAGAGCTTCAACCGGCGGGTATCATCCAGACTGCGTTGCAATACCGAATTTTCACCCGGAGTCACATCTTCATTCGATATCAGCAGCTTGGAGAATACCAACGGCGGAACATACGTACTTTTCCGGAGCGAGTCCGGTTTGAAAAGGAAGATGCCCTCACTCGTTCCATACATAAGGTTTCCCCACGAAGTGTAAAGTGACGCCGCTTCACTGAAGCGCAGGCGGAACGAGAGATGTTCGTCGGCATAATTCTCAAACCGTTCTTCTTCCGGTATAAACTTGCTGATGCCATTCTCCGTACTCATCCAAAGATTTCCTTTGTTGTCCTCACGAATAGAGAGCAATATGTCCGAAGGCAAACCGTCCTCTACACAATATGACTTGAACGCCGCATCACCGTCCTCGTCTATGGACTGCAATTTGTTCAGCCCGCCGCCAAAGGTGGCCAGATAGAGTTCCTTCTCTCCGGTAGACAGAATCCAATGCACATCGTTGTTGCTCAAACTGTACATGTCATCCTGTATGCGCTGATAATGATGAAAGACAGCATCTTCAGGGTTCTTGAAGTCTCCGTTCACCCTCAATGCCCCTACGGTCGTGGCAATCCAGATATTCCCCCGATGATCCCCTGTGATGAAACGCACCTTATGACATTTGTCAATAGGGAAACCTTTCAGATTGTTGCGGTGGCTGACAAATATTTCCTCGCCGTCCTGATTGTGCGTCAAATAATTGACGCCTCCTCCGAAAGTAGCAACCCAAATGCGCCCTCTGCTGTCCTCATACACACAATATACGTTATCATCACTCAAGCTATATATGTCTTCTTTCCGATGCCGGTAGCGCGTCAGCTTATAACACATTCCGTTCCGGGGCTCCGCTTTTACGAGTCCCTCTCCCTTTGTCGCAATCCAAAGGTTGCTCTTACTGTCTTGATATATAAAATAGACATTTCCCTTCAAAGGAGCGCCTGCATGCGATATGGTTCCGGCCTCGGTCAAGTATCCGCGCTCCGAATGGTCGTTGCCATACACCCGCAACTTTCCGTTTTTCAGTCCTACCCAAAGATTGTGTTCGGCATCCTCGCAAAGCGCACGCACTTCGTTGCTCAAAGATTCGTAGCGGTGAGGTTCCGGAGTTATCATACGGAACGGCGACGCCTGAAAAGTTATTTTCTCCAACCCTTTGGAATGCGTGCACATCCACAGATTACCCTGCCTGTCGGAAAAGGCCGAATGGATCTTGTTGGAGAACCGCCAGTTTGCATCTGACAGTCCGTTGTAGAAAGACTGCAAACGGTTGTTTTCTCTATCGAAACGTGAAAAGCCACCCCCATAAGGATGCACCCATACCGTCCCGTAAATATCTTCGTGTACGTGAAAAGCCGGACGCGAACGGTCTGTGCTGGTAGGCTCCACCGGTATCACTTCCGTTTTCAGGACTTTTGTTTTCGCATTGAAATGGGCCACAGTACCCGGCACTTCCTGTTCGAACCATATTTCCGAGTACTTGTCCATATAGGCAGAACGGACGGGTGCCTTAGGAAGTCGCGAGGCTTCATAGTGTTCCATTCCTTTAGACGCTACATCATAGACGAAGAAACCGTCTGTCTTCGTTACAATCAGAATTGCCTGTTCATTTATCTTTTTTATCTCCACAATACGTGAGGAGGCGGGTAGCTGTAATAGTTCGAACTGTCCTCCTTGCTTTTGGTAACGCCATATCCTGCCATGATCCGAACCGAAGAATATCTCATTCCCATATTCCTGTGCCACATAAAAGAACTGCCCTTTCCCCTTTTCTTGTTTTGCTGTCTCCACGAAATAAGAAGCCATTGTGCGGTTTCCGGCAGCGAGCATTCCCAATCCGTTGTTGGTCAAAACCCACTCGTTGCCGGCATGATCCTCATAAATATCGTACACACGCGTTGCCGGAAGCAACCCCGATTTATCAGAATACCACTCCGAAGAAAGGCGATAGGTAGCCGGATCCGTTTTCACACGAATAGCGCCTTCGTTTTCCGAAAGCAGCCATACTGAACCGCATGGCAACATTTTTATTGAAGTTATGACAATCCTGCCTCCTTTCTCCTCCGTAGCAGGTACGTGCTCGAATTTCTCGGAACGGGTGTCAAAGCGATAGACCTGATTATCGTATGTCTGCAACCAAAGGAAACCGTATTTGTCTTCATACATGTGGTCCACGCGGTTGTTCGTCAAATTAATCCGGTTATCAAACTTGGCTTTATAGGTCCTGAAAACATAGCCGTTGAATTTATTGATTCCATCCCATGTGGAAAACCACATGTTTCCTTTCCTGTCTTGCAAAATACTCATAACCGTATTTTGCGAAAGACCTTCTTCGGATGAATAATGGGTAAAAAAACAGGCCGGCTGTGACTTAACCGGCAATATGTACAACAAAGAAATGATCAGGTATAGGATATTTTTCATAATATAATAATCGTTCTGTGGTGTAAAGATACATATTTCGTTGAAAAACCTTGTACCTTTACACTTATTTTAGGCGTTTGCTTTCTACAAACGCCTGCAACAACAGCCCACTTATCCCTGGAGAAATGGAAAAGAATACTTATCGGACGATGTGCCTGATATAAAATAGTTTTGTCAGTTAACGCTTTATACTTACCAATGCATTACCGTTTGCAACCGGATTCCAGTTATCACTGCCGGACAGTACGGATTCCATTTCATAACCTTTCAAATCTTTCAACTGATGCGAGAAAGCAGCGCGGGCTTTGGGGTTGGCTCCCGGTCCATAGCTGTCATATTCAGCGTAAAAGGCTGTCTTCTCCGCCTCTTTCTTGTTCCAGTTGTGCCACCCGGCAGGAAGAATATGCTTTCCCAAATCACAATGCACAAATACAGCCCTGGCAAAAGGACGCCATGGACGGGACAAGTACACTTTTGTCACCCCTGCATCCGCAGTCAGCTTGCAGTCATAGAATACATAGCCGTATTTCTGTCCCTCGTCGGTAGAAGGAGCCGTAACATAACCGTCACGTTTGCTGTGGATGTGGCAGCGATTGAAAACAGCCGTAGACCAACCGAATATAAAATCCACTGTTCCCTCTATATAACAATCCTCATAATACTGCCGCACTCCTTTCCCGTAGGTGTAGAGTGTATCCTGAAAACCGAGGAAACGGCAGTTCTTAAAATACACGCGATCGGCGCTTACAAAACAGGCAACTGCCTGACCTACCGGGCCTGATGTGTTCTCGAACGTGATATTCTCCGCGTAAAAGTCGGGTGCATAAATATAACAGGAAGACGAACCGGACGTTCCTTTGTTTTCACCAAAGATATTCGGTTTGCCGGCATAATCATCATACGAAATGACCGCCCCTTCCTGACCTATCAGGGAGATATTAATCTTACTTTCAGGCACAATCAGCTTTTCTTTATACACACCCTTGCGTATCAGTATCGTGGTACGTACATTTTTACGAAAATCGGGAACGGCATTAATGGCTTCCTGTACAGTAAAGAAATCACCGCTACCGTCTTGTGCCACCACGAAATCATAATGGCGAACATACTTTGCCAATTCCGGCACTGCTTTTGCTATGGCATCTACCGTAATACCTGCTATGACACGTGCACCATATACATTTAAGTGGGTATTGTCCTCACGTCCTTTAGGCATGGATGCGATTGTATTGGCAGGCACCCACATAAAAAGTTTTTTCGATTCTTTCGGGCCCAACCCCTCTACCAGCTCATGGGTAAGCCTATTCATATCAATAAAAGGCACATCCAATTCCTCTGCCACATTACGCGGGGAGTCCAAATAGGCTCCATGCGTATCAATCAGCTTATCTCCTTCCCTCACCTCATCATCCTGTGAAGCATCCCTTTTGGCATCCGGATTGATCCCCTTGCGAATATCATCCTGAAGAATAGCTTCCGCCACAGCCTTATCATTGGAAGTACCAAATTTACGGCGTACAATGGAATTGAAAAGTACCGGGATACCCCCTTTTGCCCTTGTTTCGTTCACAAACTTGCGAAGGTTGGCATCGAATGTCGTTCCCGGATCCGTATGGCGCTCTGCTGACAGTTTCTCGTCATTATGTCCGAACTGGATAAAAACATAATCTCCTTTTTTTATCAGCGAAAGCACTTTGTCCCAACGTCCTTCGTTAATAAAACTTTTGGAACTGCGCCCGTTCATGGCATGATTGTCCACTTGTATATCCTCAGAAAAGAAACCGGGCAGTACATGCCCCCACCCTCTTTCCGGATTGCCACCGGTCAACGACTTATTCGCCATTGTAGAATCGCCGATCATAAATATGGTGATTACCGGCTTGTCCGCCTTGAAAGCCGAACATAGGAAAAGCACTGCCAAGAGCAGAATCAATTTATTTTTCATGGTTTTCAAACTTATTGTTTAATGTCGTATATTTGCCAAAGTAAAACAATTTTCTACACAATGAAAAAGACAAGAAGCAATACATTCATTCTCGAAAACGAGAAAGCATGGGAACCCGCCGGTGAAGGCGTCGTTCGCCAGATACTGGGATATGACGGTCAGGTTATGCTCGTTAAAGTCAAATTTGAGCAAGGTGCAGTGGGCACCCCTCACACCCACTATCACACCCAAACAACCTATGTGGCAAGCGGAAAATTCGAATTCACCGTTAATGGCGAAAAGCAGATTGTGTCGGCAGGTGACGGCGTTTACATCGAACCGGATGCCGAACATGGATGTACTTGCCTGGAAGCCGGTATACTTATCGACTGCTTCAGTCCCATGAGAGCAGACTTCCTGAAAGAAACCCGTTAAAGTTCCACTTCTTTCCATTCACTGCATCTCTCGAAGAGATAGGCAGGATTACCGTACTTGGCAGCTTCCCTTCCGGTCAGTTGCTTAGCCCATTTTACCCGGCCTGCGCAGTCGGCCCCTTCTCCCGTACTGCCGAATTCAGCATATCGGGCTGTTTTTTCATTCTCCGAATTACCCCAATTATGCCAGCCTTCCGGACGGATATGCTTCCCCATTTCACAATTAATAAACACCGTAGCTGCATACGGCCGCCAAGGACGGCCCAAATAGACTTTATCAACTCCCGGAGCAGCAGTCAACTTACAGTCTCTAAAGACATATCCCACTTCAACATCTTTCGGAGTGGATGCCGCCGTTATGTATGAATTGCTTTTGCTATGGATGGTGCAATTCCGGAACAATGCCGTAGACGGTCCGAAAATAAAATCGGTAGTCCCCTCTATGTAGCAGTTCAGAAAATAGAGCCGGGTGCCTTTCGCACCGGTATAAATAGTATCCTGATTTCCCAGAAAGCGGCAGTTGATAAAAATCAGGCGGTCGCCTTCCGTATGAAGCGCAACAGCCTGCCCCAGTCGCGCAGCATTATTCTCAATCGTCAGGTTCTTAAAAGTAATGGAGTTTCCCTCTACTTTCAAAGTGTAAGTACGGAAAGTCCCCATTTTGTTTATATTGGCATGATCATCGTAAGTGATTATTGTATTTTCCACATTTTCACCGATGAAATCGACATTTTCCAACCAAGAAGGAAGAATAACCTTCTCCTTATATACACCTTTTTTAACCAGTACTGTCACTTTATAATCCATAAAGGCCCGGATGCCCTCCATGGCTTCGGTCAGCGTGCGGTAATCCCCGCTACCGTCACGTGCCACAACAATCGTGTCTTTCCACTGCTGTGCCGCAGACAAGGAACTGCCCCCACAAAGCAGAGCTATCACAAAGCTGCACAATATTTTCATACTTGCTTTCATTATTATTCTGATTAACGGTGTTATTTCTGATTAACAGTTGCTTTCACATCCTGAAGACGTTCCCACTCCAACGATGCAAGAATAAACGGGCCTACAGCCTTAGGATCGTTATTGCGGACAGTCTCATTAATGTAATAATCATAATCTCCCGAACGATAAACTTTTCCACCGAGTCCGGCTACGGCGCATGCCTTTGTTATGCTTATCACACCGTTCCCATCCACCTCAATGAAATTATCAAGAATGCCTTTGTATCCTTTAATAGCTACCGCCAGATAAGATTTATCAATATACCCTTTGCGCACCCCTTTAAATAAGGAATACACAAACATTGTGGAACAAGAAGATTCCAGATAATTTCCCGGCGCTCCACTCTTGTCCAACACCTGATACCACAAACCGCTCTTGGAATCTTGCAGACGCTTTATCTGGGCAGCTATTTTATTGAAAATTACCAGCATGGAATCTCTACCGGGTTCATGTTTCGGGATAAAATCGAGAGCATCTACAAACGCCATTGCATACCACCCCATGGCACGTCCCCAGCTATGTTTCGACTGGCCGGTAACAGGATCGGCCCAACGCTCCTTACGACTTACGTCACATGCGTGACGATACAGGTCGTTCTTCGCATCATAAGTATGACGGGCTGCCATCAGGAATTGATTGATAACATCGGCATAATCCTTTACCTGATTATTGCGAAATGCATATTCTGCATAAAAGGGAGCACCCATATAAATGCCATCCAGCCATACTTGATTCGGATAAATCTTCTTATGCCAAAAACCACCGTCTGCATTGCGGGGATGCTCATCAAGCTGACTTCTCATCAAAGCAAGCGCTTTCTTGTATTTCTCATCTTTTGCCTGTTCGTAAATGCGGAATATAAACTTGCCGGAGTTGATGCGGTCAAGACTGTATTCCTCACGTTTGTACATTTTGATAGTACCGTCGGCATTTATCATCGTATCGGCATAGGCTAAAGCATAATCATAGATTTTCTGATCTCCGTAACAATCATACACATCCAACATAGCCTGAAGTTCCAAACCATGACAATAGTCCCATTTCAATTTCGGCTGAAAATCCAACCGCCAAGCCTCCGGGCAACGAATCATCTCAGATTCCACCATACGCACCGACCAAGGCAAATCAGCACTCACACGTTGCGCAAACATGCCCAAAGAGAAAAAAAACAATGAACCGGATACAATAAATTTACAAATAAAGTTCTTCTTCATGAATATGTTCTTTTTTGGTATTAGACTTTACTGTTTTTCATGAAACAAAAGTAGAGGTTTCTTTCCAAACCTCTGTGCATTTTTTGGCGTAGAGGGTGCATTTTTTGATTTTCGTGTACGAAAACGAACAAATTTGTGCACGATAACGACAAATTTGTCCAAAATCGTCCTGATTTACTATTTATTATGCCTTTACAATTTGATTAATAAGGAAAAGGTTTTATTTTTGACCCCGATTTTCAATTCATACTATTGTTAAACATCGTCATTTATCAATTAAATCACATAAAGAATGGAACAAGTTTTTAGTTATATCATCGCTTTAGGAGCGTCTGTTATGATGCCTATTATTTTTACAATCATAGGCATGTGCATTGGCATGAAATTTGGAAAGGCTCTGAAATCAGGTCTCTTCGTTGGAGTTGGATTTGTGGGCTTAGGTGTAGTCACTGCCCTTCTGACAACAAACTTTGATACCCCCCTGAAAGCTATATCCGATTTGTATCACCTACAACTGAACGTATTCGATATGGGATGGCCCGCCGCAGCTGCCGTAGCTTATAATACAGCTGTCGGTGCACTTATCATTCCCATCTGTTTAGGTGTCAACTTCCTGATGCTTATAACCAAGACCACACGTACTGTAAACATAGACTTGTGGAACTACTGGCACTTTGCTTTCATCGGTGCCGTAGCTTACTTTGTTACCGGTCAGAATTTGGCATGGGGTTATTTCGCCGCTATTATCTGCTACATCATCACATTGGTTTGTGCAGACCTCACCGCTGAGAAATTTCAAAAGTTCTATGATTTGGACGGTATCTCTATTCCTCAACCTTTCTGTCAGAGTTTCACTCCGTTTGCCATACTCATCAACAAGGCATTAGACAAAATTCCCGGTTTCTCCAAGCTGGAAATTGATGCAGAAGGTATGAAAAAGAAGTTTGGTGTAATAGGCGAACCACTGGTATTGGGAGTTATCGTAGGTATGCTCATAGGCTGGGCAGCACAGCTCGACATCAAGAAAGTGCTCTTCTTGGGTATCACAATGGGAGCTGTAATGGAACTTATTCCCCGCATCACTTCCCTGTTCATCGAAGGACTGAAACCTATCTCTGAAAAGACTTCAGAACTGGTAAAAGTCAAATTCAACGGTAAAAAAGTGCATATCGGTATGAGCCCTGCATTGGTTATCGGTCATCCTGCCACATTGGTAGCGTCGGTCATCCTTATTCCTGTTATTCTGGCACTTGCCGTATTCCTGCCGGGCAACCAGTTCCTACCATTGGCTTCACTTGCCGGTATGTTCTATCTGTTCCCAATGATACTACCCTTTACTAAGGGTAATGTGGTGAAGACACTCATCATTGGTCTTGTCACCCTGATATTGGGTTTGTACTTCGTGACCGACATGGCACCGGATTTCACATTGGCAGCCAATCAAGTATACGCCGAAACGCACGATCCTACTGCACACATCCCCGAAGGTTTTGATGGCGGCTCCATTGATTTCGCAGCTTCTTTCTTCGGCTGGACTATATATAGAGGTGTAAAACTTTCGTATGTAGGAGCCGCACTGCTGACGCTGATAGCAATTGCCATGATGCTTATCAACCGCCGCATCATCGTACGCAGCGAAAAAGAAGCTCAAAAGAGTTCTAAATAAAGGAAACATTCAATCACAGCATATTAATAATTAAAAGTTTATATCAGATATGAAAAAATTAGCAATAGCCCTGATGTTGGGTACTGCCGCACTTACGGCTTCCGCCCAAGTAAATTACACAGTACAGACAGCTTGCCATCCGTCGGATGTAAAGCACTATGACACACAACGTCTTCGTAGCGCTTTTATGATGAGCAAGGTAATGGCACCGGATGAAATCAACGTGACTTACACTCTCTATGACCGCCTGATTTATGGAGGAGCAATGCCTGTAAACAAAGTATTGAAACTGGAAACATTCCGCGAATTGGGCCCGGAAATCACTTACTTCCTCGAACGTCGCGAATTGGGCGTAATCAATACCGGTGGCGATGGAGTGGTTACCGTAGACGGTAAAGAATACCCCATGAAGTATAAAGAAGCGCTTTATGTGGGTTGTGGCAATAAAGAAGTAACTTTCAAGAGTAACGATGCTGCCAACCCCGCTAAATTCTATATCAATTCGGCACCGGCTTACAAGCCTTACGTTACCCAGTTGATTACAACCGACGCCAAACTTCAGAAAGCTAATCCTAAGAAATATGCTTTAGGCATCTCCGACCACTACGGAAAAATGGAAGACAGCAACGACCGTATTGTAAACCAGCTGATTGTAAAAGACGTTTTGGAGAGAGTGAAAAATGGCGGTACAAACCAGTTGCAGATGGGACTCACCGAACTTGCTCCCGGTTCTGTATGGAACACGATGCCGGCTCATACTCACACACGTCGTATGGAAGCCTACTATTACTTCAACCTGCCTGCCGGCAATGCCATTTGCCACTTAATGGGCGAACCCCAAGAGGAACGCCTCGTTTGGCTGCACAATGAGCAAGCCATCACTTCTCCGGAATGGAGCATCCATGCAGCTGCAGGTACCAGCAACTATACCTTTATCTGGGGTATGGGAGGCGAAAACTTGAAATATAGCGATAAAGATGAAATAAAATACATAGATATGAAGTAATATCTATAAATAAAATAGGCATAGTTGCTTGCAACTATGCCTATTTTATCATTTTATCCATGATTTACATCAAATATTACCACCAACCTAACACAAAAACACGTATTTTTGCAACACATATAAATAAAATCTATTATCATGAGTACAATTCAGAACACACTGGGCAAGATGTCCAACTATCGTTGGACCATTTGCGCCATGTTATTCTTTGCGACAACAGTTAACTATCTCGACCGCCAAGTATTATCGCTTACTTGGGATGAGTTTATCAAACCCGAATTTCACTGGGACGAATCACATTACGGTACAATTACAGCAGTCTTTTCATTTGTATATGCAGCCTGTATGTTATTTGCAGGTCGTTTCGTGGATTGGCTGGGATCTAAAAAAGATATTTATGGGCTATCGGCATCTGGTCTTTAGGTGCTTGTATGCACGCTCTTTGCGGTATTATCACAGAACACTTCGTAGGTCTGCACAGCGCGGCAGAATTAATGGGAGCCACAGGTGATGTCGTTGTCACGATTGCCACAATCAGTATGTACTGCTTCTTAGGAGCACGTTGCGTGCTCGCATTGGGAGAAGCAGGAAACTTCCCCGCCGCTATCAAGGTTACCGCAGAATACTTCCCCAAAAAGGACCGCGCCTACGCTACTTCTATTTTCAATGCAGGCGCTTCTATCGGAGCTCTGATTGCTCCGCTGTCCATACCTTTGCTGGCTAAAGCTTGGGGATGGGAAATGGCCTTTATCGTAATCGGCGGACTTGGTTTTATATGGATGGGCTTCTGGGTGTTTATGTACACAGCGCCTGCCAAGAGCAAACATGTAAACAAAGCCGAGTTGGAGTACATCGAGCAAGACAGCTATGAGGATGCAGCACAAACAACTCCCCAGACAGAAGAAAAGAAAATGAGCTTCCAGCAATGCTTCGGTTACAAGCAGACCTGGGCATTCGCTATCGGTAAATTCATGACTGACGGTGTATGGTGGTTCTTCCTTTTCTGGACACCTTCCTACCTGAACACTCAATTTGGAATCAAGACTTCTGACGGACTGGGTATAGCTTTGATTTTCACGCTGTATGCCATTACAATGCTTTCAATCTACGGTGGTAAGTTACCTTCTATCATCATCAAGAAAACAGGTTTAAATCCTTATGCAGCACGTATGCGTGCCATGTTGATTTTCGCTTTCTTCCCTCTGTTAGTATTGCTGGCTCAGCCTTTGGGTACTATTTCCCCATGGTTCCCGGTTATATTGATCGGTATCGGCGGAGCAGCTCATCAATCATGGTCAGCTAATATATTCTCTACGGTAGGCGATATGTTCCCCAAGACTGCCATTGCAACGGTTACTGGTATAGGCGGTATGGCAGGCGGTATAGGTTGCATGGTATTGCAATACATTGCCGGTGAACTTTTCGTTTATGCAGGAGAAACCAATATGACATTTATGGGCTTTGAAGGAAAACCGGCAGGCTACTTCGTCATCTTCTGCGTGTGTGCTGTGGCATACCTGATTGGCTGGTGCATCATGAAAGCGCTGGTTCCGAAATATAAACCTATCGTACTGAACTGATACAAATAATAATGTATAGATACAAAAAAAGCTCTTTCTTATGAAAGAGCTTTTTTTGTCCTCTTAACAACCTGAAGATTCCTTATCAAATCAATAAGAGAACAACCGTCAAGGCGAAAAAAAGGGAAGTCTCACGACTTCCACAATTCTTCTAACCTTAAATCTAAATCTCTATGAAAAAAACGTGTTGCAAATATAAGGCTTTATTACACACGTTGTTATTAATAAAGTATATAAAGAGAATGAAAATATTTAAGATTTATTAAACGAAGAACAGAACACAAGAACCGACCAACTTTTACAATCTACAATATTTCAGTAAGCGGGAATAAATCGGATTCTGCTCCAATAATTGAGGAACTCCGGTTATGAACATCTGCTTGCGGGCTCTGGTCAAAGCCACATTCAGTTTACGGTCAATCTGTATTCCATTTTCCTCTGTCAAATTAGCAAGCAATCTCAACTGGTATGCCCTATTCACGCAAAAAGAATAGATGATAATATCACGTTCGCTTCCTTGAAAACGCTCCACCGTATCCACCAAGACATCATTCAAAGCCGGTATATCCAAAGCGGCGATTTCTTTCTTTATTAATGCTATCTGGCTGCGATAAGGGGTGATTATTCCCAAAGCGGAAGCCTTAAAACAGCCGTTGGCAGAGACATATTGCTGAAACACAGCTGCGGCTAACCGGGCAACAATTCTTGCTTCCGAATGATTCATCTTTACCGACTGCATAGGCGGTTCGGGAGTAGAGGGAAGAAAAGCGACACGACGCGTCAGCAAAGCGGCAAACTCATTGGTAGAAAGTTCGGGAGAGAGTTTGAGAGAACCAGTTTGATGTTCCAATCCCACCGGCTGCAACAAACCGCCATAAAAGGCATGGTTCGGAAAAGCAGCAACTTCCACATTCATGCGTCCCTGACGACAAAGGATATCAAGAGAACGGAGAGCAGAAAATGGAGAACCGGCAACCGATGATTGCGAATCTCCGGTCGAAGGTTGCAAACAGCAAGCCGAACGCTGTTTCATGGCATTGCGGTAAAAACGTTCAAAAAGGGAATCTTTCAAGTTACACAAACCAATCGTCCGCAAACCTTCGTCGTAGACTTCCGACTGCTCCGATGACTGAAGCACTACTGCCGGAAGCTGTTTATGATCTCCTATCAGAACAAACTTACCGATAGCATTTCCACCGGTAACACCGCGCATACAAAGTAACCCTAACAGTTGCGGTTCCAATATCTGTGTCGCCTCATCTATCAAAGCCACATCAAAAGTTTTCAACCGGAACAGTTCTGCTTTGGCAGACAGCGTAGCAACTGTTCCCACAAAAATACGGCAATGCGCCATACGTTCCTGCACTTCGCGACGTGTAGAACAAGTCTCCAATACATTCTCTATCAAGTACGGACGATAAGCCTCCTCGCATGAAAGCTCATTGCCTATACGTATAAAGTTAACTTCCGGAGTAATGGCCGTCAGCATCTTGCATATCTCGTCCACCGCCCGGTTGGTATATGAAAGCAAAAGAATCTCTTTCCCCTCCCGATAAAAAGCCTCCACCATACCCCGCAAAGCACGAGAGGTTTTGCCTGTACCCGGCGGTCCTATCAGCAAAAAATAATCTTTAGCAGCCTGCGCCTTTAACGTAATACGTACAAAGTCATCGGTAGCAGCAGCTATGGCACCATCAAAAGCACTATCAAATTCCGGTTCACGCTGATTCAACAACAAGTCCCGACGGTCTTTCGTGGCAGACAGGAAAGCCGACAGTCCCGAATACATACTGCGAAAAGAAGTATCCATATAGTCATGCTCTATCGCGTAACGGCTATCCATTGGCAACACACTGATATTCTGCTGCGTTGCACGAAGCCTAATGCAAACATCGCAATCGGAAATATACTCGATATTTCCTTTAAACACCATTTTATTGGTAACATTATCTTCGTTTACGTTCCGTTCATACAGAACAATCGCGTCTCCTTGCCGGAAATTGGGCAAAGTATCAGCATCCGGATGCACACGTTCCAACACCAAATAAGGTTTATGGATATCCGCTGCATGATTCTGCCGTATCACCAAATCATATAAGATCTCCCCGTTCTCGCTTTTCTCCGCCAAAGTAGCAAGCCATAAAGCTGCTGCTCCGGCACGTCCCTCATACTCCACATCACCGGATTTCGAAGTATAGAGTTCTTTGGTTATAAAGTTATACAATGCATAGAAATACGACTGTTCCAACGCTGACAGCGCATTGATCCTCTGTGTCACAGCATCAATCGAAGGACACAAATAGCGTTTCCATAAAATGTTGTCAAGTTGCCGCTCATTCAAGGTTTCGGATTTAATATCTTGCAGGCGCTCCGCTGTATATTGAGGGCTATTACGCAACTGGATACCATATTCGTTTGCCACAATACGATTTCTAACATCCATGACCCGACGCAACATAGCCCATGAAGGACGTGCAGGATAAAGCAACGGATAACGCGTATAGAGCAAATACGACTTCACACGACGGTGATCCCTTCCCATGGCATACTCCAATACCGCCTGATACAATAACATCTGCACCTTGTTATTCTCTTTCGGCTCTACCTTTCCCCGGATAGTATACTCATCCGCCTTACCCGATTTCATTTCGATGAAAGACGACATATCGCGCTGCATATAATCCAGACGTCCCTGCAAACCCAATGCTTCGCATATATAGGACGGTTCTAACACAGCATCCGTTTTATCCAGTTCATAACCCGATTCCCGGAAAGTCTTTGTTACCGTTTGCCTGATATTATCAAAATGCCGTTTGCAGTCAGCAAAAAATTCACGTTCCTTTTCGTGGTCGCGCAAATCGGCACAGGCAGCCAATTCAATGGGATACGAACGGAATGCTTTTTTCATACACGCCAAATAGTCCGGTTCTCCCTCTGCATGAATCCATTCATCCAGAAAGAGATTGGCTATATTACCCAACAAAAGCGGACGGGTATTATCGGGCGTTTGCAATCTTGCCAACAGGTAATTTGCCGGATGATGCCCATACTCCCTGAAACATTCTGCCAACGAACTGATGTCGAGCAAATAATCCGGCTCCAAAATTATGAAAGAAGGCGTAAGCACACCCGATTCATCAATCGCCACATCCAGCAAATTAACTTGGGCATGCCGCCACAACAAACCGCAAGTTTCTGCAAATTCGTCATTGATTTGCGGCACATTATAGCGCACCCGTAACGGCTCGTCAGCCACAGTGTCTACGGGTAACACATACAGATAATTCTCATCGGCATACTGAAAACTGACACGCATGCGCCGTACACGTTCCTTTGCCACAGGAGCAGCAATATACGTAGCATCCGCATGCGGCAACAAGCGGTACAGCTCGGCCGGAACAGCTTCGCCCGTCAAACGTTTTACAAAAAAAGACAATGTTTTGGCATCGCGCAGCAGTTGCTCCCGCGAAGGTTCTGCCTGACGGTTCAAAACGGCATTGGAGGTAAGCCGGAAAGTATGCAAACGATTCTGCTCGGCGACAGTCAGTCCGAGCTTGGAAGATACAAAATTGATACGGGCGGAAAGGTCGGTCATTTGCAGACTGCTGTCCGCCATTTGCGTACGGCACAAGTGCTCAAGCAGTTCACGCAACTGCCGGTAAGCCGATCTCAAGGAAAAGTCCTCTGCACAACAGGCTTCCAACAGTAAATCAAAATATTCCTTTATTTCCGAATTCATTCCTTTTCCGCCTCTGCCACTTCTTCAACCCCGTCAGTTTTCTTATCCTTAATCATCAGGATACTCATCTCATAAAGCATATAAAGCGGTACGGCAACTACGGTCAACGTAAACGGGTCGCCTGTGGGCGTTATAATGGCAGCGACAATGACAATGGCCACCACAGCATGACGCCGATAACTACGTAAGAGCGTCTTATGCACCAACCCCAGCAACGAGAGCAGCCACGTCACCAGCGGAAGCTCAAAAGCGAGTCCCATGCAAAGTACCAGCATCATAAAATTATCAATATACGAATTGAGGGAAATCTGATTCTCTATCGCCGCACTAAGCTGATAAGTGGAGAGAAAACGCAATGTCAGCGGATAGACCATGAAGTAGCCCAGCAACACTCCGACGAAAAACATCACCGTACCCAAACAGAGCGCTTTCTGCACTCCCCTGCGTTCACCGGGATAGAGTGCGGGCCTAATGAACCTCCATATTTCAAAAAACAAGTATGGCGCAGCCGTCACCACCGACATCCAAAAAGCCGTAGATATATGGATGAAGAACGGTGCAGCCAAATTTATATTGATCAGTTTTATATGGAACTCCTGCGTAAAGAACTCATCGTGCAAATCAAATCTCTCACCGATATAACGCAACAGGTCATAGAATATGAAATCATCGTGGCATGGAGCAAGCACTACATTATCAAACAAGTAGGGCATCGCAATGAAGTAACCCACAGCCAATATGAACCACACGCCGAGAATACGAAACAATACCCGGCGCAGTTCGTCCAAATGATCCCAGAACGTTAATTCTTTATCTGACATGGTGAGGATATGCCAATGTGAGAATGATTATTTATCCACAGGTTTATCCACCTCTTCCTTTGCTTTGTTTATTTCGTCTTTAGCCTCATTCACACCTTCCTTGAAGCTCTTTACGCCTTTACCTAAGCCACGCATCAATTCAGGGATTTTCTTGCCGCCAAACAACAGCAAAATAACCAGTGCGATGATAATCCACTCGGAACCGCTGGGCAAGAAGCCCAATAAGAGTAAGTTTGTCATAGTCATATCGGATTAAATTTGCTTGCAAAGATAAGAAGATTTATGATTTATGATTTACGATTTGCAATTTATTCCGTTGGCATGCTCACATTATGCCGCGGATTACAGTTCACAAATCAGGCATCACACCCCCTTTCAATCCTGATAATATATTCTCTTCACACGTGTCGAGACACTTGTCAGCACCTCATACGGAATGGTTTCAAGCACATCGGAAAGAACGGTTATAGGCAGATGATCCCCGAAGATTTCCACACTGTCACCTTCCTTACAGTCGATATCCGTTACGTCGATCATGCAGACATCCATACAAATATTGCCTACATAGGGAGCGCGTTGCCCGTTCACCAGGCAATAGGCGCGGCCGTTGCCCAAATGGCGATTCAGCCCGTCGGCATAACCGATAGGAATGGCTGCGATGCGCGAAGGGCGCACCAAATGTCCCTTGCGGCTATATCCCACCGTATCCTCTTCGGGCACATCACGTATCTGCAGAATGGTGGTCTTTAACGTACTGACATTATTCATAATGGAATTGTCTATCGGACTGATGCCATACAACCCGATTCCCAGCCGCACCATATCAAACTGCGCCCCCGGAAAACGTTCAATGCCGGCAGAATTACATATATGGCGAAGTATCTTATATGGAAATGCCTCCTGCAACAGCATGGAAGCCTTTTCAAAAGTCTCTATCTGCTTACGCGTAAAGGCATCGAATTGCGGAGCATCACTCCCCACGAAATGCGAGAACACCGAACGGGGAATAACCGCGTTCTGCCCTTTCAGACGTTCTATGAGCCGGGGCATATCTTCCGGAGCAAACCCCAACCGGTGCATACCGGTATCCAGCTTCACATGGATAGGAAAATTGGTAATCCCCTCTTTCTCGGCTTCCTTAATCAATGCGTCCAACAGGTGGAAGCTGTACACTTCCGGCTCCAGCTTATAATCGAACATCGTCTTGAAAGCGGTCATTTCCGGATTCATAATGATGACGCTTGCCGTAATGCCGGCTTTACGCAGGTCCGAACCTTCATCTGCCACGGCAACAGCCAGATAATCCACATGATGCTCCTGCAAAGTTTTGGCTATCTCATACGATCCGGCACCATAGGCGGAAGCCTTCACCATACACACCATTTTGGTTTCGGGTTTCAGTTTACTGCGATAATAATTCAGATTGGCAATCATCGCACCAAGATTCACCTCCAATATCGTTTCGTGAACCTTTCTCTCCAAAACCTCCGTCAATGCATCGAAACCAAACTTACGCGCGCCCTTAATCAGGATTATTTCATTCTCCAGCGACAGTTCACCTTTTCCAATGGCATCAATCAGCGCAGCCGTATCAGGATAAAAAGCTTTCTCGATATTAAATCGTGAGGCACATGAGGAGATTTCATTTCCCACACCAATAACACGTTCTATTCCTCTGCTGTTCACCAACTGTGCCACCTGGCGATAAAGAGTAGGAGTATTCTGCCCGGTTTCCAATATATCCGAAAGAATAAGTGTCCTCTTCAGTCCCTTGCTCTGTGAGCGACGAAACAGAAAATCGAGCGCTATGTCCAAAGAGCCGAGATCCGAATTATAACTATCGTTTATCAGCAAGCAACCATTTTTACCCTCTTTCACTTCCAGACGCATTGCCACCGGCTCCAATTTTGCCATACGCTCCGTTATCTGCCCGGCAGGAAGCATCAGATACAGGCAGGCTGCCAAACAGTTCAACGAGTTCTCGATAGAAGCATCATCTATGAACGGCAATGTAAATGTGTTGTCCATATCCAAATAACGATAGGAAATAACGGTAGAGTTCTCCTGCTTTTCCACCTTGTTGATATACAAGGGGCGCTCCATATCTCTCCTGCTCCATGCTATTTCGCGGGCCGAAAAGATGGATTTACTTACACAATTACTGATAAACTCGTCATCACCATTATAAATCACGACATCACAATCCTTAAAAAGCGCCAGTTTTTCCATGCACTTCTCCTGCAAAGAGAAAAAATTCTCCTGATGTGCGCCGCCTATATTGGTTAGAATTCCGATGGTCGGCTTGATGATATTTTGCAAAGCGCGCATTTCTCCCGGCTCCGAGATTCCCGCCTCCAAAATGGCAAGTTCTGTTTGCTCGTTCATCTGCCATACAGACAAAGGCACACCTATCTGCGAGTTGTAACTGCGGGGTGAACGGGTGATAACACGTTCCGGACTCAGCAACTGGTGCAGCCATTCTTTCACAACGGTCTTTCCGTTGCTGCCGGTAATACCGATAACAGGAATCTGGAACCGGTCACGATGTTGTTCCGCCAGCTTCTGCAATGCTTTCAACGGACTTGGCACAACCAATAAGTTGAGATCCGGAAGTGGAGAGCCAAGCGCTTCCGCTTCTTTAAGCCCTTCTTCACTAACGACAAAGTTGCGGACACCGCGCGCATACAGATCGCGGATATAACGGGCTCCGTCATTCCGTTTGGTTGCCAAAGCAAAAAACAATGTTTCTTCAGGGAAACTCAAGGAACGGCTGTCCGTAAGTAACCAGTCAATCGTAGCGGACAACTCTCCTATCCGCCGCGCACCAATGATTTGAGCTATATTTTCAATCGTATATGACATAATTCTCTTTCTTTTTGAAAATCTAAGTACGGGTATTTTCCGTTAAGTCGGTCTATTTTTAACACAATTTGTCCTAAAAAACGCTTATACTCCTCAGAGCCGGGATGAAAGGGCTTGTGTGCCAATGCCCTACGTATATTTTCACTTTCTTCTATGATCTGTAACGTCTCCGGCGAAAAACAGGCGGACGAGAAGCGTTCCCACACATACTGCACAGCCACTTCGGAAGGATGCACCATATCTTCAGCGTAGAAGCGGTAATCCCGCAATTCATCCAAAACCAATTCATAGGCGGGAAAATAGAATACATTCTCCGGAAAAGCAGCTTGCAGCCGGTCCACCGCCAACAGCAGAGTAGCCTTGCTGAGTTGATTGGCGTGCAACCCGTCGCGCACGTGACGGATAGGGCTGACTGTGAAAATCACTTTCAAGTCAAGATTCCGCGCCAACAATCCGGAAAGCAATGAAGTATAGTCCAATACTATTTCATCAACCTCCAACCGCCTGCGGGTAAATTCTTTCTCCGGCTGCTTATGGCAGTTGCCCACAATGCGTCCCGTATGCTTCTGTTCGTACACCCATGCTGTACCGAAAGTCAACAGTAAGCAATCCGCATTAAAAACAGTATTGTGAGCCGAGGCAATCCGCTCATTGATAATGCGTAATGTTTCTTCTACCGATGAGGACGAAAAATCCCCATGATGCATCGGGCTGTGCCAACATTCACGAAAGAAGAACAAATCGTCTTGAGCATATCTCTTTCCTTCAACGATTTCCCGTAAAGCGGCAGAGATGGAAAGCGGATTATACAGCACTCCGTATGGATTGACATCACAGCGGAACTTGGCATTGGTGAGCCTCATGCCGATGTGTGTGGCAAAGCAAGAGCCGAACAACATCAGTCGGTCGGCATGCGTCAACTGCGGCAAACTTCCGGGAATTTCCACAGGGGTATAAAAATTCATAAGCAAACCGGTATTAAATATTCATTCTTCAGACTTGATATATACGCGGTGACTGCCAAATCCGCTGAAGCCGATGCCCGTTCCCGGTGTATGCGACAACTTACGCAGCTCGACGGTTCCTGACGAACGAAGCAATCCCGTCAGTTGGCAATACGTACGGACGGTGAGAAAAGGATGTGCTTCCAAATGTTTTCGTGCTATCTCCAACCGTTGTCCGGCAGTATATTTTTGCGAAGAGCGGACAGGCTTCCACGGTGCACGCCGCAGCGTACAGTGCCTATTGGTTTTATACACCAGTTCCTTTTCCGCCTGAAAATTAATTTTCCCCACAAAGATGCTCTGCGCATTGCGATGGGTGGCGTCACCGTCCGCTTCTTCACGCTCCTTGTCGGCGCCTATCACCAGCCCCGGAGTGAACGTACCGATGCCGTCTATCTTTGCCGAAAAGCCCCGCGCCATTGTATGCGCCATTGCCTCCGCCAGTTCGCAGATGATGCCCTCGACCATCCCCGGAGAAAAGCCGCTCCGTAGGGAGATATATTCCGCCAATTCGCGGGTTGAACTTTGTCCCAACAATACCATTTGCGGGTAAGTCACCCGTTCGCCCTTCCCTTGCAGGTCAGGCATTTCTTTCATTACATAATGCGTAGGCATTTGCTATCTTCTTTTTTTAAAAGGTTCCACACTCTTATTTCTTCCTGTACTCCCTATCCAAACTTACTTCATCCGGCAAGGAAACCTATCTTTGCAGTACCCAAGACTTGGAATGAAGGCTTCATTTCTTAGAATTAAGCTTTCATTCTAAGGAATTGAACTTTCAGTTTCAGAAATCAAAGCTCAATTCCAAGTCTTGGATACTACAAAGATAGGTTTTCCCGCCGGGCAAAACAAGTTTTCATTGTATATTTCATAGCGGAAAGGATTTATCCCTCTTTTCCATGTAAAAAGAAGACGACAAAATAAAAAACAGATAAAATGATATAGTCATCCGTTTTCTTTTCGTATTTTTGCATTTTGTAATCTTCAGTACAGTGATGAAAACAGAGTCAACAACATATAACTTGCTAAATTCCATTTCTTATCCGGAAGACTTACGTAAATTAAGCGTAGAACAACTTCCGGAACTTTGTGAAGAATTAAGGCAAGACATCATTCAAGAACTTTCATGCAATCCGGGACATTTTGCTGCGAGTTTGGGTACGGTGGAACTGACCGTAGCGCTGCATTATGTCTACAACACTCCATACGACCGCATCGTATGGGATGTGGGGCATCAGGCTTACGGGCACAAGATGCTCACCGGACGTCGCGAGGCTTTCTGCACCAACCGCAAATTCAAAGGCATACGTCCTTTTCCCACTCCCGTAGAAAGCGATTACGACACCTTTACCTGCGGACATGCCTCCAATTCTATTTCGGCGGCTTTGGGTATGGCTGTCGCAGCAGCCAAGAAAGGAGAAAAAGACCGCCACGTAGTAGCCGTCATTGGCGACGGCAGCATGAGCGGAGGACTGGCTTTCGAGGGCTTGAACAATGCTTCGTCCACGGCCAACAACCTGTTGATTATCCTCAACGATAATGACATGGCGATAGACCGCAGTGTGGGTGGCATGAAACAATATCTCTTCAACCTGACTACATCGAACCGCTACAACCAGCTACGCTTCAAAGCATCCAAAATGCTATTCAAAATGGGCGTACTGAATGAAGACCGGCGTAAAGCGTTAATCCGCTTCTCCAACAGCCTGAAATCAATGGCAGCCCAGCAGCAGAACATCTTCGAGGGGATGAACATCCGCTACTTCGGTCCAATAAACGGACACGATGTAAAAAACCTGGCACGCATCCTGCGGGATATAAAAGATATGCAGGGTCCTAAGATCCTTCATCTGCACACAGTCAAAGGCAAAGGCTTTGAACCGGCAGAAAAAAATCCGGGCATCTGGCATGCACCGGGCAAATTCGATCCGGAGACAGGCGAACGCATCACGACCGATACCAGCAATCTGCCCCCTCTGTACCAAACCGTATTCGGAGAGACATTGGTGGAATTGGCCGAGAAGAATCCGAAAATTGTCGGTATCACCCCCGCCATGCCCACAGGATGTTCCATGAACCTATTGATGAAAGCCATGCCCGACCGCGCCTTCGACGTGGGTATTGCCGAAGGACATGCCGCCACATTCTCCGGCGGTATGGCAAAAGAAGGGCTGCAACCTTTCTGCAACATTTATTCGTCCTTCATGCAACGGGCCTACGACAACGTGATACACGACATTGCCATCCTGAAGCTACCCGTCGTACTTTGTTTGGACCGCGCCGGACTGGTAGGCGAAGACGGACCTACGCATCATGGAGTATACGATCTTGCCTATTTCCGCCCTATCCCTAATCTGACTATATCTTCACCTATGGACGAACACGAGTTGCGCCGGCTGATGTACACAGCCCAACTGCCCGATAAGGGTCCGTTCGTTATCCGTTACCCGCGTGGACGCGGCGTACTGGTAAACTGGAAATGTCCACTGGAAGAAATCCCCGTAGGCAAAGGGCGTAAACTGAAAGACGGCAAAGACCTGGCAGTCATCACCCTCGGCCCGATAGGAAACATTGCCGCACGCGCCATTAAACGGGCGGAAGCAGACAAAGGAATCTCCATAGCCCATTACGACCTGCGTTTCCTCAAGCCTCTGGATGAGACATTATTACATGAAGTAGGACGTAACTTCAGTCGCATCCTCACCATAGAAGACGGTGCACGAAAAGGTGGCATGGGAAGTGCCGTACTGGAATTCATGGCAGATCATGACTACACCCCGCATATAAAGCGTATCGGCGTGCCCGACACATTTATTGAACATGGTACGGTACAAGAACTATACCGGTTGTGCGGAATGGATGAAGAAGGAATCTATAATATATTAATTAAGAATGATGAATGAAGAACCGGGCTGCGCCATGCGCAAGCCATCCGCAAGGAAATTCTTCATTCTTAATTCTTCATTTCTAAAAATATTGTGAAGATTATTATTGCAGGTGCCGGCGCAGTAGGCACACATTTAGCCAAACTCTTGTCGCGCGAGAAGCAAGACATCATATTGATGGACGACAACGAAGAAAGGATGAGCACGCTCAGCTCCAACTTCGACTTGATGACCGTCACCGCCTCTCCCACCTCCATTACAGGATTAAAAGAAGTAGGAGTAGGAGAAGCCGACCTCTTCATTGCCGTCACCCCCGATGAAAGCCGCAACATCACCGCCTGTATGCTTGCCACCAACCTCGGTGCGCAAAAGACCGTAGGGCGCATTGACAACTACGAATACCTGCTACCCAAAAACAAGGAGTTCTTCCAGAAGTTAGGGGTAGACTCGCTCATTTATCCGGAAATGCTCGCTGCAAAAGAAATCGTATCATCCATCCGCATGAGCTGGGTGCGCCAATGGTGGGAATTTTGCGGCGGTGCACTGATTCTGATAGGTGCCAAGATGCGCGAAAAGGCTGAGATTCTGGACATCCCCCTGCACCAACTGGGCGGACCGGAACTGCCCTATCACGTGGTAGCCATCAAACGCGGTAACGAAACATTGATTCCTCGTGGCGACGATGTCATAAAGCTGCACGACATTGTCTACTTCACCACCACCCGCAAATTCGTTCCATATATCCGCAAGATAGCCGGCAAAGAAGATTATGCCGACGTACGCAACGTCATGATTATGGGCGGAAGCCGCATTGCCGTGCGCACCGCACAATATGTTCCCGACTATATGCAAGTGAAAATTGTGGATAACGACCTGAACCGATGCAACCGGCTGACCGAATTATTGGATGACAAGACAATGATTATCAACGGAGACGGACGAGACATGGACTTACTCGTGGAAGAAGGATTGAAGAACACCGAGGCCTTTGTTGCATTAACCGGCAACTCGGAAACAAACATCCTTGCCTGTCTGGCGGCAAAGCGTATGGGAGTAAGCAAAACAGTGGCGGAAGTAGAAAACATAGATTATATAGGTATGGCGGAAAGCCTTGACATCGGCACTGTCATCAATAAAAAGATGATCGCTGCCAGCCATATTTACCAGATGATGCTGGATGCCGACGTCAGCAATGTGAAATGCCTGACTTTCGCCAATGCTGATGTAGCGGAGTTTACCGTCAAAGCAGGATCCAAAATAACCAAACACCCGGTAAAAGACCTCGGCCTGCCCAAAGGAACCACTATCGGCGGACTGATACGTAACGGTGAAGGTGTTGTGGTTATGGGTAACACGCAAATACAACCCGGCGACCATGTGGTGGTATTCTGCCTGAACATGATGATTAAGAAAATCGAAAAATACTTTAATTAGCAAAGAATTAAGAGTTACTTGACAGACGTGATCAACTTTAAGACAATTATACGGATTATCGGTATTCTGCTATTGCTGGAAACAATCATGCTGTTGGCATGCTCGGGCATATCATATTACTATAACGACGAAGCACTGCTCGACTTTTGGAAATCGGCAGGAATCACAGCCGGAGCCGGTCTGCTCATGGCAGTTGCCGGAAAAGGGGGCGACAAGCAGTTAACCCGTCGCGACGGTTATGTATTGGTCAGCTTTGCCTGGGTAGCCTTCTCCCTCTTCGGTATGTTGCCTTTTTACATCAGCGGATACGTCCCCGACATTACAAATGCTTTTTTTGAAACCATGTCCGGCTTTACCAGTACGGGAGCCACCGTACTGGACAACATAGAGTCGCTTCCCCATGGACTTTTGTTCTGGCGTAGCATGACGCAATGGATAGGCGGTTTGGGAATCATCATGTTCACGATTGCAGTGTTGCCCATCTTCGGAGTCAGCGGCCTGCAAGTATTCGCAGCCGAAGCCAGCGGCCCCACCCATGACAAAGTGCACCCGCGCATCGGCATTACAGCCAAATGGATATGGGGAATCTATACCGGACTTACCTTTATCCTCGTAATCCTGCTAATGCTGGGAGGAATGAACTGGTTTGACAGCATATGCCATGCTTTCGCCACCACAAGCACAGGAGGTTTCTCTACCAAACAGGCGAGTGTGGCATACTATCATTCTCCCTACATAGAATATGTTATCTCCCTTTTTATGTTTGTCTCCGGCATCAACTTTACGTTGCTGTTGTTTTTTGTCAACCGGAAATTCAAAAAAGTCATTGATAACGCTGAATTGAAATGGTACTTCTGGTCGGTAACCGGATTTACCACCGTAATTGCCGTTATCCTTTATTATTCCAGTTCGATGGGCATGGAAGAAGCCTTCCGCAAATCATTGTTCCAGGTTATCTCCTTGCACACTTCCACCGGCTTTGCCACAGACGACTACATGCTATGGACGCCTATTCTCTGGGGATTACTGACCATCGTCATGATAATGGGAGCATGCGCAGGCAGCACGACAGGCGGACTAAAATGTATTCGAATGGTCATTCTTGCCAAAGTGTCACGCAATGAGTTCAAGCATATCCTCCACCCCAACGCCGTATTACCGGTACGCGTAAACAAGCAAGTCATATCGCCTTCCATTGTTTCTACCGTACTGGCATTCTTCTTTTTATATTTCATTATTGCTATCATCGGCATATTAATAATGATGGGAATGGGGATAGATGCCGAAGAATCTATCGGCTGTGTTGTGTCCAGCATCGGAAATATGGGTCCGGGATTAGGAGATACCGGGCCGGCATATTCGTGGAATTCCCTACCCGATGCCGCTAAATGGCTGCTGTCGTTCCTGATGTTGCTGGGACGTCTGGAATTATTCACCGTTTTACTTTTATTCACACCGGAATTCTGGAAACGGAATTGATTTAGGATAAAAAGTGTAAAAATAGTCATTTTTTGTCATGCCGAGATAGCAAAATGAGAGATACTTATTATATCTTTGCGCCCTGAAAAGAGATATGGAGGTATGAAACAGTGCATAAAATATTGTATGATAGCCATACTCGCAGTTTTATTACACAACGGTGCAATAGAAGCTGCGGATTTATTATGCACTCCGGTTGACCACCAGACAGAGAGTTGCACCCTAATTCAAGCACCTACCACCCGGCAAGCCGTTCAGAACTATTACCAACATTCATCATCCACCGCTTCTTGTCTGGAACATGTGGATAATATGCAAGTACCGAGTAATAAAAGTTCTATGTTGCGCACCGGCATCATCCGTATGCAACAAATGCTACGTGCACAGAGTTATGACCGCATACCCGACCTGCACCATACTCCTGTACCCGATCTACATTACTACGTATTCGGGTTAAGAAAGATTATCGTATAAAACGAGTGATAGACAGCGGGGAATCCTTTTACATATTGTCATTCTATCATCTTATTGCCCTATCGCTGTATTATTACCGTATATCTATATTTATACATCTAAAATCTTATCAGATTTATGAACTTTACTTTGTTAGTAGTCGTCCTGTTGACGGCAATTGCTTTCGTGGGTATCGTCATCGCGCTGTCTAATGCGATAGCGCCCCGTTCGTACAATGCGCAGAAAATGGAGCCGTACGAATGTGGTATTCCCACCCGCGGTAAATCATGGATGCAGTTCCGGGTGGGTTACTACCTGTTTGCCATCCTGTTTCTGATGTTCGAGGTGGAGACGGTTTTCCTGTTCCCTTGGGCAGTCATTACAAGGGAGCTTGGAGTAGCCGGGCTTTTCAGTATTTTATTTTTCCTTATTATATTAATTCTGGGTCTTGCTTATGCCTGGAGGAAAGGAGCTTTGGAATGGAAGTAACGAAGAAACCCAACATAAAATCTATCCCTTATGAGGAGTTTACAGACAATGAAACGTTGGAGAAATTGGTTCGGGAACTTAATGCAGGAGGTGCCAACGTGGCCCTCGGCGTACTGGACGATTTCGTTAATTGGGGACGCAGTAACTCACTGTGGCCGCTTACGTTTGCAACAAGTTGTTGCGGTATCGAATTTATGGCCCTCGGTGCAGCCCGCTATGACATGGCACGCTTCGGGTTTGAAGTAGCCCGCGCCAGTCCGCGTCAGGCAGACATGATCATGGTGTGTGGAACAATCACAAACAAAATGGCCCCGGTGCTGAAACGTTTGTACGACCAGATGGCCGACCCTAAGTATGTGATAGCCGTAGGTGGTTGCGCAGTCAGTGGCGGTCCGTTCAAGAAGTCTTACCACGTTGTCAATGGAGTGGATAAGATCCTGCCGGTAGACGTATATATTCCGGGATGCCCTCCCCGACCCGAAGCATTCTACTACGGAATGATGCAGTTGCAACGCAAAGTGAAAATCGAAAAATACTTTGGCGGAGTAAACCGAAAAGAAGAGAAGAACTTGTGATTAGTGATTAATGATTAGCGATTAGAAATTAGTGATTAGAACGGTACAAATATCAATCAATAAATAAGTCTATAAATCAATAATCCTTAATTGCTAAACTCCAGACATTATATAAGTTAAGTATGGAAATAAAATATATAAATCCCGCAGCCTTGCATGACGAGATGCTGCGCCTACGGCAAGAAGAGCAGATGGACTTCCTTGAATGTCTTACAGGCATGGACTGGGGTGAGCCGGACACAGCTAAAGATACTCCCGACACTCCACGAGGCCTTGGCGTTGTTTATCAGTTGGAATCTACTGCCACCGGCAAACGGATGGCAGTTCGCACCGCCACCCTCGACAGGGAACATCCCGAACTGCCTTCAGTGTGCGACATATGGAAAGCCGCCGACTTTCTGGAACGTGAAGTATTCGATTTCTATGGGGTGGTTTTCATCGGTCATCCCGATATGCGACGTCTTTATCTGCGCAATGATTGGGTAGGCTATCCGATGCGTAAGGACGATGATCCTGAAGCACAAAACCCTCTGCGTATGGATAATGAGGAGACAGTCGATACAACCACCGAGCTGGAGCTGAATCCGGATGGAACCGTAAAGAACAAAGAATCGCTACTCTTCGGTGATGATGAATATGTAGTAAATATCGGTCCGCAGCATCCCGCAACCCATGGTGTAATGCGTTTCCGCGTGTCACTGGAGGGTGAAATCATCGAAAAAATCGATGCCAACTGCGGCTATATCCACCGGGGCATCGAAAAGATGTGCGAGAGTCTGACATACCCGCAAACACTGGCTCTAACCGACCGTTTGGACTATCTGGGCGCCCACCAAAACCGCCATGCCCTATGCATGTGCATCGAACAAGCAATGGGTATAGAAGTCAGCGAACGCGTGCAGTACATCCGCACAATCATGGACGAATTGCAACGCATCGATTCACACTTGCTTTTCTACTCCTGCCTGGCAATGGACCTCGGCGCACTGACCGCTTTCTTCTACGGTTTTCGCGATCGCGAGAAGATTCTGGACATCTTTGAAGGAACCTGCGGCGGACGCCTCATCATGAACTATAACACAATTGGCGGCGTACAAGCCGACATTGCTCCCGACTTCCAGAAAAAGGTAAAAGAATTCATTCCTTACCTGCGCGGCATCCTGCATGAATACCACGACGTATTTACGGGAAACATCATTGCGCAACAACGTCTGAAAGGCGTAGGGGTACTGTCTCGTGAAGATGCCATAGCCTTCGGCGCCACCGGAGGCACAGGTCGTGCCAGCGGTTGGGCTTGCGATGTACGTAAGCGTATGCCTTACAGCATGTATAGCAAGGTGGACTTTAAAGAAGTTATCCGCACCGAAGGTGATTCCTGGGCACGCTATCTCATCCGCATGGATGAAATCATGGAAAGCCTGAATATCATCGAACAGTTGATAGACAACATCCCCGAAGGCAACTATCAGGAAAAGATGAAACCGATTATCCGCGTACCGGAAGGCAACTACTATGCCGCCGTAGAAGGCAGCCGCGGTGAATTCGGAGTATTCCTCGAAAGCCATGGCGACAAAATGCCCTACCGCTTACATTTCCGCAGTACGGGGCTTCCATTGGTATCTACCGTAGACACAATTTGTCGCGGTGCAAAGATTGCCGACCTTATCGCTATCGGTGGAACACTGGACTATGTAGTACCGGATATTGACAGGTAAATTAATTGATTAATGATTAACGATTAGTGATTAACCCCTTGCAGTATTGACAGTGCAACCTGTTAGTCGCTAATCACTAACAACTAATAACTAAATAACGTGTTTGACTTTAGTATAGTAACCAATTGGATTCACCAGATGCTGACCTCCTTTATGCCGGAAGGTCTGGCGGTGTTCCTCGAATGTGTAGTGATAGGCGTATGCATCATCCTCATGTATGCGGTGCTTGCCATTATTCTGATTTACATGGAGCGTAAGATATGCGCTTTCTTCCAGTGCCGCCTCGGTCCGATGCGTGTAGGAAAGTGGGGACTGCTCCAAGTGCCCTGCGACGTTATCAAGATGCTGACCAAAGAAATCATTGACCTGAAATTCTCCGACAGGCTTCTCTATAACCTGGCGCCATTCATGGTCATCATCGCTTCATTCCTGACATTCGCCTGTCTGCCCATCAGCAAAGGGCTGGAAGTTCTGGACTTTAACGTAGGCGTCTTCTTCCTGCTTGCAGCTTCAAGCATCGGCGTGGTAGGTATCCTGCTTGCCGGTTGGAGTTCCAACAATAAGTTCTCACTTATCGGAGCCATGCGAAGCGGTGCACAGATCATCAGCTATGAACTTTCGTGCGGACTGAGCATTCTGACAATGGTTGTTTTAATGGGTACGATGCAGTTCTCCGAAATCGTAGCCGGACAAGCTGACGGATGGTTCATCTTCAAAGGACATATTCCGGCAGTGATAGCGTTTGTTATTTATCTGATTGCAGGCAATGCTGAAACCAACCGCGGCCCGTTCGACTTGCCGGAAGCAGAAAGTGAGCTGACAGCCGGTTATCATACGGAGTACTCCGGTATGGGATTCGGCTTCTTCTATCTGGCAGAATACCTGAACCTGTTCATCGTTGCCAGTGTTGCAGCCACTATTTTCCTGGGAGGCTGGATGCCGCTGCACATCGTCGGTCTGGACGGTTTCAATGCAGTAATGGATTACATTCCGGGATTTGTATGGTTCTTCGGCAAAGCATTTTTCGTAGTGTTCCTGCTGATGTGGATTAAATGGACATTCCCGCGTTTGCGTATCGATCAGATCCTGAATCTTGAATGGAAATACCTGGTACCTATCTCCATGGTAAACCTGATATTGATGGTGTTGATTGTCGTATTCGGACTACACTTTTAACCGACGCCGACGTTGCATCGGAACAAAGTTCCCATTCGGATAAATCTAAAACAATAAAATAATGAAAGATAATAAAGAACATAACTCTTATATAGGTGGCCTCATAAACGGTGTCAGCTCCCTGCTGACGGGCATGAAAACCACTATGACCGTTTTCTGCCGGAAGAAGACCACCGAACAATATCCGGAGAACCGGAAGACACTGAAACTCTCCGAACGCTTCAGGGGTACGCTGACGATGCCCCACAACGAGCAGAACGAGCATCATTGCGTAGCTTGCGGCCTGTGCCAAATGGCTTGTCCCAACGACACCATCAAAGTGACGAGTGAAACCATAGAGACGGAAGACGGTAAGAAAAAGAAGATATTGGCGAAATATGAGTACGACCTCGGTTCGTGCATATTCTGCCAGCTCTGCGTCAATGCCTGTCCGCATGATGCCATTACATTCGACCAGAATTTTGAGCATGCAGTATTCGACCGTAGCAAACTGGTGCTGACGCTGAATCATCCGGGCAGTCACGTAGAAGAGAAGAAGAAATCCGCCGCTCCCCAAGCTGAAGTAGCGAAGTAATTAGTCATTCATAATTAGTAATCAAAAACATGGAATTCAATCTTGAAACAATAGTATTCTACTTCCTTGCGGCTTTCATTACCGTATTTTCCATACTGACGGTAACTACCAGACGCATGGTACGCTCGGCCACTTACCTGCTGTTCGTTCTTTTCGGTACGGCAGGCATCTATTTCCTGTTGGGATATACATTCCTCGGCTCTGTACAGATTATGGTGTACGCAGGCGGTATAGTCGTCCTCTACGTCTTCTCCATCCTGCTCACCAGCGGTGAAGGCGACATCGCGGGAAAGCTGAAACGCAGCAAGTTCCTTGCCGGGCTGGGCGCTACCATAGGCGGAGCCATTATAGTAGTATTCATAACCCTGAAACATAAGTTTATCGCCACCACCGACGTGGTGCCTCTTGAGGTCAACATCAAGACTATCGGGCATCACATGCTGAGCGGCGACAAATATGGTTACCTGTTGCCTTTCGAAGCTGTCAGCATCCTGCTGCTGGCATGTATCGTAGGCGGATTATTAATCGCACGTAAAAGATAAGAATTATGATACACATGGAATATTACCTGATAGTCTCGGCTATCATGTTTTTCGCCGGCATTTACGGGTTCTTTACCCGTCGCAACACATTGGCGATATTAATTTCGATTGAGTTGATACTGAACGCTACCGACATCAACTTCGCAGTATTCAACCGATTTCTGTTTCCCGGCGGACTGGAAGGTTACTTCTTCTCACTGTTCTCCATTGCCATTTCGGCAGCCGAAACAGCAGTAGCTATTGCTATCATGATTAATATCTATCGTAACATACGCTCTATCCAGGTGAACAAACTGGATGAACTCAAATGGTAATAAATATGGAATATACGATTCTAATCCTTCTTCTTCCCTTACTCTCTTTCCTTATTTTGGGATTGGGCGGTAAATGGATGTCACACCGTACCGCCGGAAGTATCGGTACGGGCGTGTTGGGTGTGGTGACGGTGCTCTCCTACCTCACCGCAATACAGTATTTCACTGCTCCCCGGCTGGCAGACGGCACATACGCCACACTGATGCCTTATAACTGTACATGGCTGCCGTTCACGCCTTCACTCAGCATTGACCTGGGAATCTTGCTCGACCCCATTTCGGTGATGATGCTGATTGTCATAAGTACCGTTTCATTCATGGTACACCTCTACTCCTTCGGCTACATGAAAGGTGAGCGCGGTTTTCAACGTTATTATGCCTTTCTTTCGCTTTTCACCATGTCCATGCTCGGACTCGTGGTGGCGACGAACATCTTCCAAATGTATCTGTTTTGGGAACTGGTGGGCGTATCTTCCTACCTGCTGATTGGTTTCTACTATACCAAACCGGCAGCCATAGCCGCCAGCAAAAAGGCATTCATCGTTACCCGTTTTGCCGATTTGGGCTTCCTGATCGGTATTCTGATCTACGGCTACTATGCCGGAACCTATACTTTCCAACCCGATGAAATGGCACTGCTGAAAGGCGGCGCTACCATGATTCCGCTGGCACTGGGACTGATGTTCATCGGCGGAGCCGGAAAGAGCGCCATGTTCCCATTGCACATCTGGCTGCCCGATGCAATGGAAGGTCCTACTCCCGTCAGCGCACTGATCCACGCCGCCACAATGGTGGTTGCAGGCGTGTATCTGGTGGCACGTATGTTCCCGCTCTTCATAGACTATGCACCTCAGGTGCTGCACCTCGTTGCTTATGTGGGCGCATTCACCGCATTCTATGCCGCCAGTGTAGCTTGCGTGCAAAGCGACATCAAGCGTGTGCTTGCCTTCTCCACTATCTCACAGATAGGCTTTATGATGGTGGCACTCGGCGTATGCACCTCCCTGAATCCCCACGAAGGCGGACTGGGTTATATGGCAGGCATGTTCCATTTGTTTACGCATGCCATGTTCAAGGCCCTGCTGTTCCTTGGCGCAGGCAGCATCATCCATGCGGTGCACAGCAACGAGATGTCTGCTATGGGCGGATTGCGCAAGTACATGCCGGTTACGCATATCACTTTCCTGATAGCCTGTCTGGCCATCGCCGGTATTCCACCGTTCTCCGGATTCTTCTCCAAGGACGAGATACTGACAGCTTGTTTCCGGTTCAGCCCCGTCATGGGTTGGATAATGACAGTGATTGCCGCAATGACTGCATTCTATATGTTCCGCCTCTACTACGGCATCTTCTGGAGTGACAAACGGTCAGCAGCCAATGATGAGCACTCATCACACAACGCTCACCACACTCCTCACGAAAGCCCGTTGACAATGACCGTCCCGTTAATGTTCCTTGCTTTGGTTACGATAGTTGCCGGCTTCATTCCTTTCGGACACTTCGTCAGCTCAAACGGTGAAGCCTATACCATTCATCTGGACTGGGGTGTGGCAGGCACAAGCATTGCCATTGCCGTCATCTCCATAGCTTTGGCTACTTATATGTACAAAAGCGGGAAACAGCAGGTTGCCAATGCGCTTGCCCGCCGCTTCAACGGTTTATGGACAGCTGCCTATCACCGCTTCTACCTCGATGAAATCTACCAGTTCATCACCCACCGCATCATCTTCGGTTGTATCAGCCGCCCGATAGCCTGGTGGGACCGTCATGTGGTGGATGGCTTCTTCGATTTCCTTGCCTGGGGCGCTAATGCCACCAGCGACGAGATACGAGGCTTGCAAAGCGGACGCATCCAGCAATACACATTCGTATTCCTGCTGGGCACACTTGCACTGATACTGCTGCTGTTGCTGTAAACGAGAAACATAAGTTGATATCGGTTTATCAACCAATAGAACAATAACAATTAATACAATAATTATAAAGATGAATTTCTTATCCATATTCGTACTCATCCCCTTGCTGATGCTGCTGGGACTTTGGCTCAGCCGCAGCATAGCACAGATACGTGCGGTGATGGTGACCGGTGCTTCGGCATTGCTCATTGCCGCTGTCGGACTGACTGTCGCCTATCTGCAAGCCCGTCATGGCGGCGCTACGGATGAAATGCTGTTCCGCGCTGACGCGGCATGGTATCCGGCACTGAACATTCACTATTCCGTAGGCGTAGACGGCATCTCGGTGGCCATGCTGCTGCTCTCGGCAATCATCGTTTTCACCGGAACATTCGCTTCCTGGCGTCTGCAACCGCTGACCAAAGAATATTTCCTGTGGTTCACCCTGTTGTCAATGGGTGTATTCGGCTTCTTCATCTCCACCGACCTGTTCACCATGTTCATGTTCTATGAGGTGGCCCTCATACCGATGTACCTGCTCATCGGTGTATGGGGCAGCGGGCGTAAGGAATATGCCGCCATGAAGCTGACGTTGATGCTGATGGGCGGGTCGGCTTTCCTGCTCATCGGTATTCTGGGCATCTACTTCGGCAGCGGCGGCACCACCATGAACCTGCTGGAGATAGCCCAACTGCACAATATCCCTATTGAGCAGCAACGAATTTGGTTTCCGCTTACCTTCCTCGGTTTCGGCGTATTGGGAGCCCTGTTCCCGTTCCACACATGGAGCCCCGACGGTCACGCATCCGCACCGACTGCCGTTTCCATGCTGCATGCAGGCGTACTAATGAAGCTGGGAGGTTACGGATGCTTCCGCATCGCCATGTATCTGATGCCTGAGGCCGCACAGGAACTCGGATGGATATTCCTCGTGCTGACGGGCATCTCCGTAGTGTATGGTGCATTCTCCGCCTGCGTACAGACCGACTTGAAATACATCAATGCCTACTCTTCCGTATCGCACTGCGGCCTGGTACTTTTCGCCATTCTGATGATGAACCGTACCGCCTGCACCGGCGCCGTACTGCAGATGCTTTCGCATGGATTGATGACCGCCTTATTCTTTGCACTCATCGGTATGATTTACGGACGTACACACACACGTGACGTACGCGAGCTTAACGGGCTGATGAAGATAATGCCTTTCCTTGCAGTATCCTACGTCATTGCCGGTCTTGCCAACCTCGGTTTGCCGGGCCTCAGCGGTTTCATTGCCGAAATGACTATCTTCAACGGTGCGTTCCAACATCCCGATACATTCCACCGCGTATGGACCGTCATAGCCTGTACGAGCATCGTAATCACCGCAGTCTACATCCTGCGTCTTGTGGGCAAGATCCTCTACGGCACTTGCACCGACAAGCACCATCTGACACTGAGCGATGCCACTTGGGACGAGCGTACCGCTGTAATCATCCTCATCGCCTGCGTAGCCGGACTCGGTCTTGCCCCGCTGTGGATGAGCAACATGATTGGAGACAGCGTTCTGCCGATAGTCAACAATTTAGTGATGAAGTAATGAAGTGCCGAATCATGAATCACCAGTTACCAATCGCTAATTATTAATCATTAATCAATTCATCACTAAATAACATGGATTACTCCCAATTTCTTTTAATGAAAGAAGAGCTGTCGCTGATAGCGGTCATCGTTATCCTGTTCATAGCCGACCTCTTCATGAGTCCGGATGCGCACAAGAATGACGGCAAGCCGATGTTGAACACTATGCTGCCCGTTGCTCTGCTCATTATCCATACGCTTATAACCATTGTCCCCGGTCCGGCGGCTGACGCTTTCGGCGGGATGTACCACAACCAGCCCATACAGAGCATCGTCAAGTCCATCCTCAGTGTAGGTACGCTCATCGTATTCCTTATGGCACACGAGTGGATGCGTCTTCCCGATACGGCAATCAAGCAAGGCGAGTTCTACATACTGACCCTCTCCACACTGCTGGGCATGTACTTTATGATTTCCGCAGGACACTTCCTGATGTTCTTCATCGGACTGGAAACGGCAAGCATCCCGATGGCTGCTTTGGTGGCCTTTGACAAATACCGCCACCATTCTGCCGAGGCAGGCGCCAAATACATCCTTACCGCCCTGTTCTCCAGTGGTTTGCTGCTTTATGGCATTTCACTGATATACGGTTCGGTAGGCACGCTCTACTTTGCCGACATCCCGGCACATATGGACGGGAACCCGTTGCAGATTATGGCATTCGTATTCTTCTTCTCCGGCATGGGTTTCAAGATTTCGCTGGTACCTTTCCACCTGTGGACGGCAGACGTTTACGAGGGTGCTCCAAGTACGGTAACCGCTTACCTGAGCGTCATCTCCAAAGGATCAGCGGCATTCGTGCTGATGACAATCCTTTACAAGGTGTTCGCGCCCATGGTGGTGCAATGGCAGGAAGTGCTTTACTGGGTGATCATCGCCTCCATTACGCTCGCCAACCTCTTTGCGCTTCGTCAGGAAAACCTGAAGCGACTGATGGCGTTCTCCAGTATCTCACAGGCAGGATACATCATGCTGGGTGTGATCAGCGGGACATCGCTGGGCATGACCTCGCTGGTATACTACGTACTGATTTACCTGTTTGCCAACCTTGCAGTCTTTACGGTTATCACGATTGTGGCATTGCGTTCCCATAAATTCACGCTGGAAGATTACAACGGACTGTACACCACCAACCCCAAACTGGCGTTCCTGATGACGCTGGCATTGTTCTCTCTGGCAGGTATCCCCCCGTTTGCAGGTTTCTTCTCGAAGTTCTTCATCTTTGCGGCAGCGTTCGAAAGCGGTTTCCACTTGCTGGTATTCATTGCGTTGATCAACACGATCCTGTCACTTTACTACTATCTGAAGATTGTGAAGGCAATGTACATCAACAAAAGCGATGAGCCTATCGCCACTTTCCGCAGCGATAATTACACACGCGCCAGCCTTGCCATCTGTACGCTGGGCATCGTGGCGCTGAGCATTGCCAGTGTGGTATACCAGTCCATCGACAAATTCTCATTCGGAATGTAACGGTTGCTTTCCCGCAAAATAACTTTTATAACATCCCCTTTCACCGTCCGCGCCCTCCTGCCCATAGGAGGAGGACGGGTGAAAGGGGATATTTATTTTCATATTGCTGCACTGCCGCATGCAGCATTGCATCACTTCATTATCTGATTTCTGTATTGCGTGGGAGTCAGCTTGGTGAGTTGTTTAAAGGTGCGGTTGAAGTGCGAGATAGAGTCGAAGCCACATTCTACGGCTATTTGCGAAACCTCCATATCACCGATAGTCAGCAATTTGCACGCGTAGCCTATGCGCATGTCCGTCACATATTGCAGAAAAGTCCTCTCCGTCACTTCCTTAAAGAACCGGCAAAAAGCGCTGCTGTTCATATTCGCCATTTCGGCAATCTCGTCGAGTTTGAGTGATCGGGTATAATTGCTGTTGATAAAGGAAATGATTTTATCAATCCGTTTGTTTCCCACTGCCGGAAACTTCTCATAGTAGAAAGGGCTTGCCAGCATCTTCCTCTGAACGGAGACAGACAGTTCCTGCAACAAATCCAGCAATCCCGCTATCTGTCCAAATCCTTTCAGTCCGGGAAAGCCGGACATCATGCCGCACACCGGACCGCTACCGGCGGTATGGAGAAGCACCCCCCGCTTAGACTCCTCCAGCAGCAGCCTTATCTGGTGAAACTGCGGATAATGGTCGAAAGAATATTGCATAAAATTCTCCTCGAACTGAACGATAGTCCCCTGAACACGTAGCATGGGATTGCCGCACCGATATTCATCGTCACTCCGCATATAATGAGGCAGGTTGGGGCCGAACAATATCACATCCCCGTCGGCAAACTGCTCTATGCAGTCGCCTACAAAGCAGCAGCCGCGGCCTTTCTTCACATAGATAATCTCGTACTGGCTGTGGAAGTGCCAGGGATAGGTGAAGCGGTCGTAGTCGTAGTAACGCGCTTTTATCGGATTGGACTCCGATATCTGGAGTTGTTCGTTTATTATTTGTCTCATAACGCTGCTTGATGTTGGTTGCGGCATCCATCGCCCTGCCGGCAGAACAAAGATACGAATAATAATCAGTTATCCAAACCGGAGCTTTCCATATAGCTAAGTATCAGCGACCTTGATGTCCCACTATCATTTTCAATAATGGGACTTATACTCCCGCCACTTCCATTTACGAGGGAACTATGTTCTCTATACGACTGAACCCGGCTCTCATTACGATTGAAACACACTCCCATTACGACTGAAACAGGCTCCCATTACGTATGCAAATATCTGCTCGCCTCCCCGTAGAAGCAACCGTAACATTTTTCTTCCGATACATGCAAATATCTGCAAACATCCTGCAAATATCCATTCATGGGCGAAGTGTTTTAGTGCCTATATTTGCAATAAATAATCATTTTAAATCATTAATACAAAAAGAAGTATGGAAAAGACTTGGAGATGGTTTGGCAAGAAAGACAAAATAACGCTTGACATGCTGCGGCAAATCGGTGTGGAAGGTATCGTTACCGCCTTGCACGATGTGCCCAACGGCGAAATATGGACAGAAGAGGCAATCAATGATTTGAAGCAATACATTGAGTCCTACGGCCTGCGCTGGTCGGTTGTAGAGAGCCTGCCCGTATGCGAAGCCATTAAATATGCCGGACCGGAACGCGACAAGTTGATAGAAAACTATAAAGTCAGTCTCGCCAATCTGGGTAAATGCGGCGTCAAGACCGTATGCTACAACTTCATGCCCGTCATCGACTGGATACGTACGGACTTGCAGCATCCATGGGCGGACGGCACCTCATCGCTCTACTTCGACCGGGTGCGTTTTGCCTATTTCGACCTCCGCATCCTCCAACGTGAAGGAGCGGAAAAAGACTATTCCCCGGAAGAGCTCGCCAAAGTGGAGGAACTGGACAAAACCATTACCGAAGCCGAGAAGGAAAGCCTCATCGACACGATCATCGTAAAGACACAGGGATTCGTCAACGGCAACATCAAAGAGGGCGACAAGAACCCGGTGAACATCTTCAAGAACCTGCTGGCCCTGTACAAAGGCATAGACCGCGACGCACTCCGCGAAAACATGCGGTATTTCCTTGCCGCAATCATGCCGGTGTGCGAGGAATACGGAGTGAACATGTGCGTACATCCCGATGATCCTCCTTTCCAGGTATTAGGGCTGCCGCGCATCGTCACCAACGAAGAGGACATCGCCTGGTTCCTGAATGCGGTGGACAATCCGCACAACGGACTGACTTTCTGTGCCGGCTCGCTCAGTGCAGGGGAGCACAACGACACTCGTGAACTTGCCCGGAAGTTTGCATCGCGCACCCACTTCGTGCATCTGCGCAGCACCGCAGCCATGCCGGGCGGAAACTTCATAGAAAGCTCACACCTGTCAGGACGCGGACATCTCATCGACCTCATCCGCATCTTCGAGAAAGAAAACCCGGCCCTGCCGATGCGCGTAGACCATGGACGGATGATGCTGGGCGACGAGAACAAGGGATATAACCCAGGCTACTCATTCCATGGCCGCATGCTGGCACTGGCACAGGTGGAAGGAATGATGGCAGTGGTACAGGATGAAATGAAAGGATAAAACTCTAAATAAAAAAAGAAAAAAGATTATGAACGAACAATTCAGTATTGCAGGTAAAGTGGCAGTCATCACCGGTGCAGGTGGTGTTTTGGGTGGCAGCATTGCCAAATGTTTTATGCAACAAGGCGCCAAAGTTGTGGCAGTGGACATCCGTCAGGAACAGCTGGACAAGCGTGTAGAAGAGTTGAAGACATACGGCGAGGACGTAATCGGCATTGTGGGTAACGTGCTGGACATCGCCAGCCTTGAGAAACTTGCCGACGACATTGTGGCAAAGTGGGGACGCATTGACATCCTGCTCAACATTGCCGGTGGAAACATGCCGGGCGCAACATTGGCTCCCGACCAGCACTTCTATGACATGGACATCTCCTGCTGGGAGAAAGTAACCAACCTGAACATGAACGGAACCGTTTATCCGTCTTTGGTATTCAGCAAGGTCATGGCCAAACAGGGTAAAGGATGCATTGTCAACGTATCTTCCATGGCTGCTTACAGCGCCATTACGCGAGTTCCGGGTTACTCGGCTGCCAAAACAGCCGTTGCCAACTTCACCCAATGGCTGGCAAGCGAACTGGCTTTGAAATATGGAGACGGCATCCGCGTCAACGCCATTGCTCCCGGTTTCTTCATCGGCGACCAGAACCGCGCCGTACTCATCAACCCCGACGGCTCACTGACCGACCGCAGCAAGAAAGTATTGGCAAAGACTCCGATGAAACGTTTCGGCGACATCAACGAGCTGAACGGCGCCGTACAGTTCCTGTGCAGCGATGCCGCCAGCTTCGTCACAGGCGCACTGCTCCCCATTGACGGCGGCTTCAGCGCATTCAGCGGCGTGTAAGCAGAAAGTTTAAATAAGGTTGTGAAGCATAACAGCATAAGGCAAAGCCTATGTTGTTATGCTTCATTTTTTTCATGGCTAAATGTCTTTTTAGGATTCGTGTAACAGAACCTTAACACTTTTGAAAGCGTAATGTATACGCCGCGTATCAGCCGCGTAACATTCTCTCCTCATCTTTGCAGCGAATTAGGAAACGCATTAAAAAGACAAGCATGAAATCAGATTCAGGAAAAGTTCTCTTCTTTATTTTATTTCTCACACTCTCTGCCATGACGGTCGTGGCAGGCACCATTAAAGGCACCGTCACCGACAAGCAGACCCGGGAACCTCTGACCGGAGCCACCATACAGATAGCAGGAACAACACAAGGCACCGTTGCCGATGTGGACGGTAACTACTCCTTGGATGTAAACAACGGAACTTATACATTGGCCATTAAATATGTAGGCTACAAGGACATCATCATAAACAACGTAAAAGCCGGCAAATCCGACCTCATACTGAACTTTGAGCTGGAGAGCGACGCACAGGCTTTGGGTGAAGTGTCGGTAGTGGCCAGAAAGAACCTTGAGGGCGAACGCGCCTTGCAGATGGAACGGCAAAAAGCAACCCTCGCCATCGAGAACCTCGGTTCCAAAGAGATGTCCCTCAAAGGCATCGGCAATGTGGAAGAAGGAGTAAAGAAGATTACGGGCATCTCCGTTGCCGATGCAGGCCAACTCATTGTGCGCGGACTGGGCGACCGTTACAGCACCACAACCCTGAACGGACTCCCCATAGCCTCGCCCAACCCCGACAACAAACTGATTCCGCTGGACCTTTTCCCGTCGAGTACCGTACAGAACATCACAGTGAGCAAGGTATATAACGCGGAAGCCTTCGCCGACTATTCGGGTGCACACATCGACATCAATACCAAAGAGAATATCACCGAAGACTTCTTCAACATCGGTTTCAATACCGGCGGCAAATTCAACACACTGGGCAAAGACAATTACCGGATGAACCGCAACGGCTCCCTGTTCAGAACCTCCGGTGTGGACCAGGCCGCACTCAACATGCCCCTGTCTGAATTCGACAACTACGTAAAGACAAGGAATATATTCGACACCTCATTTGCCGTAAAGAAGAAATCCTCCCTGCCGGACTTCAGCGGCAACCTCGGTTTCGGCAAAAACATCGGCATCGGCAACCAGACACTCAGCATACTGGCATCCGCAAGCGCCGGCAACAGCTTCCAGAACATGGACAACGCTTTCTACAAAACCCTGGAAGCCACAGGCAGCGTGCAGGACAACTTTGCCTACGACAGCTATGCCCAGGAACTGAAACTGGCCGCATTGGGACACATAGGCTACACCCTGCGCCGCCACGACCGCATAGGCTACACCTTTTTCTATGCACGCAATGCCACCGACACCTACCAACGTCGTGAGGGTATAGACGCCGAAGACCACGAACTGACAGGAAGCAACAACATCACCCACATCTACTCCTTGCAGAACCACCAGTTGGACGGGGTTCACAGCTTCGGCGGACGCGAGCAGTGGGAACTCACCTGGGGCGGCTCATACAGCAAGACGGGCAGTGAAGAACCCGACAGACGCCAAGTGATGTACATAAAGAACGACAACGGTGCACTCAGCCTCTTCAAGCTGAACCGCCAAGAGACCATGCGCTACTTCGGCAGCCTGGACGAGGAAGAGTGGAACGCCAACCTCGCCATGCGCTGGAAGTGGAACGAAAACAACTTCCTGAAGTTAGGCGTCAACTACAAGAACAAAAGCCGCGACTACAAGGCAACCCGTTTCTACTATAACCTCAACAAAATAGATCCCGTCATCACCGATATTTATGACACCGACGGATTTCTGAACCAAGAGAACATAGCCGACGGAAATGTAGTGGTGCAACGCGTGATGCAGCCCAAAGACAGTTATCGTGCCGGAAACGAAATCTACTCCGCCTACCTGCTGACTGATTTCTACCCTGTACCATCATTATTAGTAAACCTCGGCGTGCGCTACGAAATCAGCAGGCAATGGGTGGACTATGCCACCGACGGCGGCGACTGGTATGCCGAACGACGCAACCTTGACAAGAACGACCTCTTCCCCGCCCTGAACCTGAAATATGCGGTGAACCCCGCCAACAGCATCCGCTTCTCTGCCTCGCGCACCGTCACCCGTCCCTCGTTCATCGAGATGGCACCCTTCCTCTACCAAGAGTCCTACGGTTCGGCACAAATCCGCGGTAACGAAGAGTTGCAGAACGGTTACAACTACAACTTCGACCTGCGCTATGAACACTTCGGCAAGAACGGAGACATGATTTCACTGACCGCCTACTTCAAATACTTAGACAGTCCGATAGAACGCATCCAAGCCCTGCAAGGCGGCGCCACGCTACACAGTTTCCAAAATGCAGACAACGGCATGGCAGGCGGTATGGAAGTGGAGCTCCGCAAACAACTGATGAAAGACCTCCGCCTGGGAGCCAACATCAGTTACATGTACACCAACGTGAAACTGCCCCAAGGCGGCGCCTACACCAACAAGGAACGCTCGCCTGCAAGGCGCATCGCCCATACTTGCCAATGCCGACCTCACCTACTCGCCGCGCTTCGGCGAAGACAGGCAACTCAACCTCGCCCTGCTCTACAACCTGCAAGGCAGCCGCATCCATGCGGTAGGCGTATCCAAACTGGGGGACATCAAACAGCAAACCCTGCATACACTGAACTTCAGCGCCGGCTATGACATCAACAACCACTTCAGCCTGAAACTGCTGGTGAACGACCTGCTGAACCGCGCCGTCATCTTCAAGCAGGAAGTGCCCTCCACCGGAGAGGAGGTAGAAGTGGAACGCTATAAGAAAGGCGCCAACTTTGAAATAGGTTTCAGCTACAAACTGTAAAAACAAAATATAGAGAGAAACAAAAAGTTATACGAACGATAACACTAATTTAATTCATTTATTATGGAATCTTTAAAATGGAAATTTTTATCACTTGCCCTCGTGGCAAGCATGTCTTTCCTCACTTCTTGCAGTGATGATGACAACAACGGCGGAAACGACAACGGTGAAGTGGAAACCCTGAAAGGAACGATTACCTCGGATGTAACCCTGAAAGCGGGCACCACGTACAAACTGAGCGGCGAGTACATCGTCGAAGCAGGCGCCACACTGAACATCGAGGCAGGCGTAAAGATTATATCCGTCTACGACGATATAGTGGATTATATCCTGATAAAGCAAGGTGCCAAAATCAATGCCATGGGTACGGCAAACGCTCCTATCGTCATGACCAGCGAAAAGGAAGAACCGGGTGCCTGGGGCGGTATCCACATCTGCGGCAAGGCACACACCAATGCCGAAGGAGGTAAAGGAAGTTCCGAAATCGGCGGTGCCGTTTATGGCGGCAACGACGATGCCGACAACTCCGGCAAACTGCAATATGTGCGCGTAGAATACACCGGCTATGCTTTCGATGAGGAACATGAAGCCAACGGAATCACGTTCTACGGTGTGGGCAACGGTACAATCGTAGACCACTGTCAGGCCTACAAAGGCTCGGACGACGGTTTCGAATTCTTCGGCGGCTCTGTAAATATCAGCAACATGGTGGTGGTGAGTTGCAGCGACGACTCTTTTGACTGGACCGAAGGATGGAACGGAAAGGGCACCGACCTCGTTGCCTACCAAGAACCCAAAGCCACATTGGGCTACGACTGCGACTGCCTCATCGAAGCCGACAACAATGAAAACGACAATGCAGCCAGCCCCATATCACACCCTACACTAAAGAATCTCATCCTTGCAGGTAATGGTGAAAGCAAACAGGGGATCCGCCTGCGCCGCGGCACCCAAGTCCATATAGACAATGCCAAAGTATGCGGCAAAGGCCAACCACTGGCAATAGAAAGCGCATTGACCAACAGTGCTTTGAAGAACGGCACTTCCTTACTGGCCAACATGACTATTTCTGCCGAACTGACAACCGACGGCGACTACACCAATGCCGATTTCATTGCCGCAACAGGCAACAAAGTGGACGCCGCCTTGTCATACGCCTCTTTCGACGCCATAAAAGCGGAATGTGACTGGATGAACGGAAACTGGGTGAAATAAGCATACATTGCTCATTGAATATTTTATTAGGAGTTTATTAAAAAAGGAGGTTGTGTCAAAAAAAAGCTGACACAACCTCTTACTTTTCCGGTTCTCACAAACCGTTATATCTATGAAGTCTCCGCCGGATACTTCACCGCAGAAAATCAAGACAACACCCGTTGGAAATCCCTTCCGGACGGTGACTGGAACACCTGCAAATCGAACTCTGGAATAATGGCCAGTACATGGTCGAAGACATCGGCCTGTACACCCTCGTAGGGCACCCAATCCTTGATAGCACAGAAGAAATAAAGCTCCATAGGAATACCATGATCGGTGGGTTGCAACTGGCGAACCATGCAGACAAGCTCTTGGTTCACATCGGGAAGGCTCTTCAAATAGGCAGTCAGATAAGCCCGGAATACTCCCAAGTTGGTTTGACGGCGGCCGTTGACAAGGACGGAGTTATCAATATGATGCTCTTTATTGTACTCCTCTATCACCGCCTCTGTATGCTCCACATAATCTTTCAGCAAACGGATCTTCCGATATTTGTCCAGCATCTCCGGCGTGCAGAACTTCACGCTGTTCATATCAATATTAATGGAACGCTTCACACGACGTCCGCCGCTCTCACGCATCCCCCGCCAATTCTGGAACGAGTCGCTGACAAGCAGATAGGGCGGAATCGTAGTAATGGTATTGTCCCAGTTACGCACCTTCACTGTGTTCAGCGTGACTTCTATCACCGTACCGTCAGCTCCATATTTGGGCATTGCAATCCAGTCGCCCACCTTCAACATGTCATTGGCAGACAACTGCACACCGGAAACAAACCCCATAATCGAATCCTTGAACACCAACATCAGTATAGCGGCAGAAGCGCCCAGACCGGCCAGCAATGACAACGGAGATTTATCAATCAGGATACTTACCACAATGATGGCCCCTACAAACCACAAAATCACCTGAACCGTCTGCAACATTCCCTTCAGCGGCCGGTCACGCAGCTGCTCCTTCTCGCTGTACACGCTATAAACAGCTTTCATGAATGAGTTTATGAAGCTCAGAAAAGTGATGAGAATATAAATGAGGCAAACACGCTGGATGAATCCCAAAGTGGAAGAACTCGTCTCGGCAAAAGCCACCGGAATAAAAATATAGATTATAACGGGAGCCACCATCCGGCTGAGATGAATCAGCACCTTACGGTCAAAAACAATATCATCCCATGTAGCTTTTGTTTTCCTTATCAGGTGCGCCACCACCTTCAACAAGATATTCCGGCAGAGGACATCTGCCAGAAAAGCAACGATCAGTACAAGCGCAAAAGCTATAAACTGGTCGAGCATATCAGCCAAGGAAGGGGCTGTTCCCCAGGAAACCAATAATTCGTCGATATTCTTTAATATGTCCATGATAAGAAAGGGATAAAAGATAAAACTAAAATATCAGGTATAAAAAGATTAAAGGTGCTCCCGTTCGAGAAACTCCCGTATATCTTCTTTCAACCACTGATAGAGATAAAGGTTCTTGTAACCGCTGTTTTTCTTCAACATAACGGACACATTGACCTGACTGTTCTCATAGCCTGTCAGCTCATTGCGAAACTGCTCGTTATGCTCCGCCAAACGTTTTATCTCCTGCTCGCGCTCACGACGGAGCACTGTGCAAACGGGTATCAGCAATTTCAAGACCACGCAGTCCATGATGTGATGTCCCTGCATATAAAGATAGGTGTTATCAGGAATCAGCCCTAATTTCCGCAGCTCCTCGCCCAGCTTGTCGACGTGCTCTATGTGTTGCGGGAAACGGGTCCGCATCTCGGACAGCTTGGCAGATACCGCACGTTGCATATTGTCCAGGGCGCTATAAGGATGACGGAGACTTATTTCCTGAAGACGGACATAGTTGTTGAAGTCATACATGGGAAATGTGTGCGTATCATGCTGCCGGTAGAACCACACATTCCATAGGAACAACGGATAAGCGATTTGTGAATAACGCTTCAGGAAAGCGGGAAAGTCAAGAATATAACGGTCGTTCAACGTTGCCTGCACGCATACTTCATGGAGACTCTCGGCAAAACAATGGAAGTTCTCAATGGCATATCCGTAAGTCTGGAAAATATAAGGGTTGCGGTTTATCTTCCGCGATACGTTGGTGGCTCCCTGAAGCAGAAAGTCGTAATCACTGTCCACACAAGCTATCAGACTGCGTCCCAGCTCCGTAGTGTTGAGCGTATTCATCAGCACCATTTTCTTACCCTTGGCCAATGAAGTGGCGGAAGGAAGCATTACCTGAAAATAGCGTTCTTCATTCTCGAACTCTGCCAAAAGAGTACGCCAAAATGCTATATCATCATAGCTTTCCACATATGCCACAATGCGCCTGCGCCCTTTCTTCGATGAGAATTTATGCGCAGCGTCCAGATAAGCCGAGGTCAGATTATGTCGTAAAGATGTTGCCACGTCACTAATCGCTAATCACTAAACACTAATCACCGTTGAAATATCCTCCACCTCCGTCACAGCATCCAACCATCCTTCCATGATGACGGCAGGCGAATGAGTGGTAAGGATAAGTTGTACATTCGGATTCAGATCACGTATCATGCCGATAAGTTTTTGTTGCCATTCTATGTGTAATGACGCTTCCGGCTCATCCATAAAGAGTACGCAATGCTCTTCATTACGTACAAGGACCGTCAGCAGAATCACCAGCATTTGTTTCTCACCGGATGAAAGTTTATAGGGCAAAAGCTGCTCGCCGTCTTGAAAGAAAACGATGTCATTGCTCTTCCTGTCGATTTTCTTACGGGTGTAGCTGAACAGTTCGTCCACCATATCCTGAAATTTCCGTTTAGGAACGGACAGATCGGGAGCCAGTTTTCGCTGTTCGTCATCACCGCTCAGCAGTTCAATCATTTTGTTTCCGATGTTCACCTGATAGTCAAGGTAGCGACGTTGAAGCAGATAGAGCTGCCAATCCAACTCGGACTTCACATTCGGATCCGCCATACGGGCGGTAAAATCTCCCATGATTAGGGGACGGTCGTAACTGCGGATCACATCATAAGGAATGAAGGTAGCCACCGGATTATCGAAGAAAACATGTACCCCGTTCTTCTCATCACTCTTTACTTCTCCTGTGGTCTGTTCCAGATAGCCCACCGAACGGTTCAGAATTGTGGTCTTTCCCACTCCGTTGATGCCGGAAAGTATATTGACGTCAGGACGCAACTCCCAAGCTATGTTGTAGCGATGCCACAACCCATGTATTTCGATACGCTTGATGTAATTAGCTTGTATTTCCATGATTTCTTATTTTAAGCCCTGTCACTTTGTTACAAAAGTATGGCAAAATAAAAGAAAAAACAAATGTAACTTACTATTCTTTGTTTCAAAAAAATATTGTTCTTTTGCAGCTCAAAAGAAATACAGATATGAGCAAGAACATACAAGGTCACCTGTTTGCTTTGACCGCCAATATCCTATGGGGATTAATGGCGCCTATCGGCAAATCCGCATTGGCTGAATTTTCAGCTTTGTCCGTTACAACTTTCCGTATGGTGGGTGCGGCAGCCTGCTTCTGGTTGCTCTCACTGTTCTGCAAACGCGAACAAGTGGATCACCGGGACATGTTGAAGATATTCTTTGCAACGCTTTTTGCATTGGTATTCAACCAGGGAGTGTACATCTTCGGCCTGTCCATGACCTCACCCATCGACGCATCCATCGTAACCACCACCCTTCCCATCGTCACCATGATTGTAGCCGCCATTTATCTGAAAGAACCTGTTACCAACAAAAAAGTGTTGGGCATCTTCGTAGGAGCAATGGGAGCCTTAATACTGATTATGAACAGCCAGAATACCGGAAGTGGCGGTGGCAGCGTCATAGGCGACTTGCTATGCTTGATTGCCCAAATCAGCTTCTCTATCTACCTGACCGTATTCAAAGGACTGTCCCAGAAATACTCCCCCATTACACTGAACAAGTGGATGTTTGTATACGCCTCAATGTGCTACATTCCCTTCTCTTATCATGGAATAGCCGCCATTCAATGGGCTGAAGTTTCCACTGCGGCATTGGTGCAAGTGGGTTATGTAGTGGTGGGAGGCAGCTTCCTTGCCTATATATGCATTATGACGGCACAAAGATTACTGCGTCCCACAGTAGTGAGCATGTACAACTATATGCAACCCATCGTAGCTTCAATAGTTACGGTCGTAATCGGTATGGCAACATTCAATCTGGAAAAAGGAATTGCCATTGCACTGGTGTTTCTCGGTGTATATATCGTAACACAAAGCAAGTCACGCAAGGACTTCGAGAAAGAGGGGAAAGAGGTGTAAGGAAGCAAAGCTTCGTTTATTATGAATTATGAATTGCCATGCGGCATAACAGCGCAGCCAATTCATAATTCATAACTATTAAATTCCTTATTTTTTCAGCTCTGCAAAATAAGTATCCAACAGATTCTTTGCAGCGACAAAAGACGTCAGATTGCCTTTCAGTACCTGATTCTCCTTGCCGGCCAGCATCGCTTCAATCTTGGGGTTCTGATAGAAACTATCGCGAAGCTGTTCGTTAATGGTTTCATACATCCAATATTTGCTTTGTTCATTACGGCGATGTTCAAAATAGCCGTTATCTTTTACAAAGTCAATATACTTATATACCATGTCCCATACTTCCTGCACTCCAAGATTATAGAAACCCGAATAGGTCAGCACTTGCGGTGTCCAGCCGCTCTCCGGAGCCGGGAAAAGATGCAGCGCATTACGAAATTGAGTAGCAGCCAGCTTGGCACGTTCCAGATTATCTCCGTCCGCCTTGTTGATAACGATGCCGTCTGCCATTTCCATAATACCGCGCTTGATACCTTGCAGTTCGTCGCCCGTACCGGCAAGCTGGATAAGCAGGAAAAAATCCACCATTGAGTGCACAGCAGTCTCACTCTGTCCCACCCCTACCGTTTCAACGAATATCTTATCAAATCCGGCAGCCTCGCAAAGTACAATTGTCTCACGCGTCTTACGTGCCACCCCTCCCAATGAGCCTGCCGAAGGGCTGGGACGGATGAAAGACTTGGGGTGAACGGAAAGTTTCTCCATACGGGTTTTGTCGCCCAAGATGCTGCCCTTACTGCGTTCGCTGCTTGGGTCGATAGCCAATACAGCCAGTTTCCCGTCGTATTTCTCCAACACATGCAATCCGAACACATCAATAGACGTACTCTTACCGGCTCCCGGCACCCCGCTGATACCGATACGAATGGAGTCTCCCGAATACGGCAGACATTTCTCTATTACCTCCTGAGCTATGGCCTGATGTTCCGGTTTTACACTTTCCACCAACGTCACAGCCCGGCTCAATATCGTAACATCACCCTTAATAATACCCTCTACGTACTCTGCTACGGAAAGTTGACGTTTTTTGGGCTTCCGCTTCAAATAAGGATTGACGGACGAAGGTTGCTCAATGCCTGCATTGACAACCAAGCCTTTATATTCTCCGCTATTTTCAGGATGTTCCATGATAAGACTTATGGTTTGATTATTTCGCTTTAATATTAATCTCTACTTTCGATTGCATCGGGTCATTCGTAATCATCAGCAAACGCAGATGACGGCGTTTCTTCCCAATGTTCTTTTTCACAACAGTAACACGAAGGCGGGTACTTTCTCCCGGTTGCAACACACTCTTCTTCAAACTGACGCCCACAGCCGGATGAAAAACCTGAAGCTTACTGATTCGTAAAGGAGAACGTCCGGTATTGGTTATGATAATATCCTGACGTGCCTTTGATTTCTTTGCCAATACGGCACTCATATCGATGTCCTTTGTGGAGAGATTGACAACGGGAGCATTTGCCTTTTCCGCCTCGGTCATGCCTGAAAAATCGGGTAACAGAATGGCAGAAACGGGTATTTCATTTTCATCGCCCACCTTGTCACCGGAAAAACGCGCCAAGTAGACCGATGCTTGCGTCAGCCCGAAGTCCGTCAGCCGTTCGGAATCCAGTGTAACGGTTATAACGCCCTTTTCACCCTTTTGCAAGACATTAGGCTTAACCTCTGTTTGCAGATAAGGCGGCAGATGCATCAGCACAGGCTCGTATGGACGGTCCGACAGGTTCACGACTCCAATATGCATGACGGGCTTTTCGCCGGCTTGCACATCAGGAAAATCAAGGCTGTTCTTATCAATACGTATCTGCCCGATAAGATACGGATGGGTTTTAGTAAAATCCTTTATTTCCTGCACCACCTCTCCATTGAACTTCAAATAGACCAAATGCGGCTGCGCATTGCTGTAAATGGCTACGGATTTATTGAAATGCCCCAAAGCCTCCGCATCAAAAGTGACATCGACCACTCCCTTTGCCCCCGGAGCGATAGGAGTCTTTGTCCACCGGGCTACGGAGCAGGCGCAATCGGGCTCCACGTCGGTAAGTACCAGCGGCTGGTTACCTGTGTTCGTAATGGAGTATTGCACCGTTACCGGATGTTTCCATTCAATCTGTCCGAAATCGTACGTCTCCGTATTGGAAGTAAAACGCGGTTGTGCTACGGCAGTCAATGCCGTAGCAGCAAGCGCATATAAGGTGATAAAACTGCGTTTCATTTATATTGTTTCTAAATTAGCTGCACAAATGTAAAGTTTTTAAGTGATATACGCAGACTTTCTTTCCGCTTTTTATAACCTATAAACATTCAATAGCAACTAAATCTATCTACTCTATTTGATAACAACAGTACCTCCCGCAGAATGAGAAGCATATTCCGGCGCATAAGCACACTCTATGGTAGCCAGTCCGGTTTCATACATTCCTCCACGAGCAACCCGGTAGCTATGTTCCAATACATAAACTCCTTTGCCCAAATGATCGAAGAAGAAATTAGTTCCGGCATCTTCCACTTCTGCATAATAGCCCATGCCATTATTCCAACGATAGCCTGAAAGTGAACTTACCGGTTCGAAGCAGGCTCCACGCTGGTCTTTCAGCTGGATAAAATCCATAGCCCGGTCCAAACTAAGTGTCAGCCGGGATACGACTTTATCACCTACCGAAAGCTGCGTGCCCTCCGACAGCGGTTGCAAGGACTTCTGTCCGTCGGCCGAGATACGCTCTACAAAGAGTCTCTTCTCAACATTCAGTTCACTGCCCTGTTGCTTCACATCGGATATGGGCGACAAGTATTGTGCATAGACGGCCCCCCACGCAATGCCTGCATCTCTCTTCTCTACGGTAACTGACTTAACCTTTACCTCAGGACTGCCTTGAACAAAGACCTCCTTGATGTATCCCAATCCCGGAACAGCGGTCTTTGCAGGCGAGAAAGTCTCCAATACCTTATCTCCCAAAGTGATGCGGACATCTCCTTTACTTTCCAGCAAATCGCTGCCCTGACAAAGCAATGCATAAACCGCATCGGCAGTAGCTACCGGAGAATTCCAGCTTGTCGTCTGTTTCTGTTTCAGCAACCAAAGCTTCATTTCTTCTATCAAAGCATCGTTGCCGCCCGCCTCGCGCAGGGCTTCCATTACAGCCACATGTGCAGGAACCGGCATCATACCCCAAGTATAAGGATTGGCATGGAAAGCAAAATGCGCTCCCATTTCGTCCGTTTGCACAAGATGTTCTTTAATAGAAGCTATAAACTCATTCGCTTCCGTCCTGCGTCCCTGTTTCTGCAAGATAATGGCGGTCTGCGCTTTGCAAATCATTGTACCGTTCACAAGGTTACGTCCCAACTTGGTAAGGAAGTAATCGAACATTTTTGCATACTCACCGGAGAGTTTTACCGAACCGAGAGCCACCAAATACATGTATTCCATAGTGGCATCCGACAGGGTGGTAATCTTAGTCCCGTTCTTCTCTGCCTTACGGATAGCACGATATTCTTTCAGCGCTTCTTCATTCAGATAGTCAAAAGCCTTGGCTTTCATCACCGCAACTTCTTCCGGCAATGCCCTATCCGTAAGTAAAGAAAGCCGGACAAGCAGTCCGGTGATATATCCCGTTACATAACGGTTGCCGGACATACCGCCAAACCAGCTCCATGCCCCTTCTTCGTTCTGCAGTTCTTTCAATTTGAGCAAGGACGCCATATTACGGTAATTCAATTGATTTACATCGAACAAAGTAGCGATACGCTGCTGCTGTTCCGTCTCGGTAGTGGCTTCGAGCAGCCAGGGGGACTCGCCCAACAGAATATTCTTCACATCCTGATTTTTCTCTAACTGACTGAGGAAAGTATCTTTTGTTCCGCCCGACAAACGCCAGTTGTCGAATACCGCTTTAATGCGCGGCTGGCTATTGGCGATATAGCCCGCCAAAGTATTGGCATAGAAAGCAGCTGCCCAAGAAATGGCATTATCCGTTGCAGGTTGGCTCAGTACAGGCAGGGCTTGTACGGCATACCATGCCGGATTACCCGTAAATTCCACTGTCAGGCGACGGTCGGTCGCAGTACGGCTGTTGCCATTGAAAAGGCTGTCCAGTGAGAAAGTACGTGTTTCCCCACCACGGATAGGCATGGCGAGTGTTTCTGTAATATATTCCTTATTGCTCAGAACAGGCAACAGATGCTGTTCACCGTCACTGAACGTGCCGCCGTCGGCCACCATGCGGACACCAAGCAGATCGTAACGGTCTGTTACGTCAAACCGGAAATCAACCGATGCCGTCTTTCCTGCTTCCACTGAGAATTTTTGACGACGGGTGGAAATAATCTTCTCCGTCATCGGGTCAAAGAGGGTTAATACGGCCGTCCCTCTTATCTCCTTATCCGTCAGATTGGCAATACCGGCAGCTATCTGTGTCTTATCACCTACCCGCACAAAGCGCGGCATATTCGGAGTCAGCATAAACTCTTTGGATGTAACGGCAGTAGCATCCAGCATGCCTGTCATCATATCCTTGGTATGGGAATAACCGCGGAAATTCCAACGTGTCAGACTCTGCGGCATAGTAAATGAGAAAGTGACCTCTCCCTGCTCGTTGGTACGCAACTGAGGATAGAAGAAAGCCGTTTCTGCAAAATTAGTACGCAAACCTGCCATAGGCTGTAACGCCTGCTCATCAAGTGGGATGGTCTCCGACTCAAAGACAACATCTGTCACACTTTCCTCAGCCAGCGCAGGAGCATATTTCACTTCAACCGCCCGTCCGGTCTTCATTTTAGTACGTGTAGCTCCATACCCGACAATCGTCGGTTCACAAAGGACAGCATCGTTTTCGACTATCTGCAATACTTCCGCAGTTCCGTTATAAGGAGAACAGAAGTAATCAAAACGCCAGACGGGAACTCTCCACGACTTCAATGGGAAATAAGGAGTATAACTCTTTCCGTAATTGCTACTAAGATCCCAGTAGAAATAAGGGATATACCGATTGTAATAGACACTCAATGACTGATGACGGCTATAAATCCGGTCTAATGAGGCATCGTACATCATTGCCAGCATCTCGGCTGCAGCAGGAAAACCTTGCGGAGTCTTGATGACCAGCTTCCATTCCTCCTCCTGTCCCGGACGCAAACGATCGCGGAAAACCTCCCACTTCATATCCAGTGTCCGCTTGGGCAAACGCTTCCGCAATTCTACCCGGCGGGTATATAACTGACCGTTTTTAACAAAAGTGAACTGTACGGCAACTCCGTCTCCATGCTCCTTACGATAAGGATATTCCATACGAACAATTGAGTCACTCAACGACAAGGTACGGCTCTCCAACCTCCCTTTCTGCCCGAAAACATCAACCAGAACATACGCATCCTGCATTGAAGTACCGAAATAAAACACCGCCGGATGAGTTGCATCAAACTCCGTATTCTTCTCATAGAGGAAAGTCTCTACGAACATAGCCGGACGCGGATCCGCCAATGAGAACAGCATAAGGTTCACCGCGTTATCCGCATTGTTAACCTCTTTACCGTTACGGTCGCGAACCGACAGAATAAAACGGTATTCTCCCGACGGCAATTGTTTCCAGGCCGCAAAATCTTTTATTTCACCCGACGTAAATACACTCTCGTAGACAGGTTTATCAGCTATCTTCCCCGATTTAGAATCTATAACCGGATAAAGCCGGCACATTCCTTCCATGGGTAACGTCTCATTGGAAGCATTCATCACTGCCAGTTTTCCCGATATGGAATCTTCCCGGCATAATTCCCTGTTGATATCGGACATAAAAAAATAGGCTTGTCCGGCAGCACTCAAACTATATTGCGTGGTCTGGGTCTCGCCCGCATCCCCGGTAACCGACACTTCTACCTGATAAGAGAAACGCTCTCCTCGCGTCAAATCCGCATCAGCATCCGGTGTCAGGACAACAGGAATGGAGAAGTTGCCTTTAGCATCCAGTTGCACTGTATCTGAGACAAGCGGGGCAGACGGTTGTCCCCAATATCTCCAGTGGTTGCGTCGGGTCACAGTGTATACTGCCGGTACATCCTGAACAGCCATACCATTGTATGCCTTGACATTTCCGGTGATACTTACCGTATCCCCCAAACTGTAGGCCTGTTCCACAGGATTAAACACAATCTCAAAAGTAGGCCGTTTATAATCCTCCACCCGTACGGGAACAGCCGCTTTATCCTTTACTTCAACCATGAAGTTGCCATTGAGGCAAACAGCAGGCAGTACAAATTCTGTTGTAAAAGAGCCGAACTCATTGGTGTCCACACTCTTCTGCACCAGCTCTTTCCTGTTCACATCCAGCAATCGTACCAGGTAATTCTTTCCTGCCAAGACATGAGCCGTATCGGCTGCTTGTTCATAAGAAATCCCTTTGACGTAGACAGTCTGACCGGGACGATACAGAGAACGGTCGGTTAACAGAGTGATATGCTCTGCCGGGCCCGATTCACCACGTTCGTAATATCTATTCAGATAAATGCTTTGGGGCAACATAGCAGTATCCGTCCCTTTGCGTGCCACATAGCTGCGGATAGCTTTATTCCATTCTATAACAGCCTTTCCACCGGCGTCAGTGATAACATCCTGCAACAGTTTACGATTTTCTTCATTATAAGTGGAATAGAAACTGACTTTTGCGCCGGAAACGGGCTGCCCGCTACGGCCATCTACCGTAACCACTTCCATTTTATTGTCCGGCAGAGCCAGTGTCAGCACCTTGAAGCGAGTCGAAACAAGGAACTGGTCTGCCGTACGGGCTGTTACGGCATCGGGTACAATTTGCAATATATAAACGCCCGGTTCATCGGGTACATATAGTTTCAAAACCGTACGTTGCAAGTTGTTCAATAACTCTCCCGGTTCCCCGGCCTTCTTAGCTAAAGGTTCCAGCTCGAAATGAGTGGCAGACATCCTGCGGGCATGCTTCTGATAAAAAGTATTGTTTATTCCTGTGTCCATCCAGGGAACCTCGGACAAGTCCGTGCGATATAGATTCAACGTAAATCCTTTCAGGTTGCGATAACTCACATTCAGTTCCAAAGAGTCACCGGGGTAGATACTCCCCTGGGTATTAATATCCAAATGAGGTTGCAGGATGCTTTCCCGTATGTTACGTAGTTCGTTGACACGCTTATAAGCGGAATAACGCTTCACGCCTTCATCGCACGTCTGCAAAGCCTCATCCATATGGGATGCTCCCATGTTACGGAGCAAGTCGGCTTTACAGATATAGGCTTCCGCACAAATTTCACGCGCTCCATATTCTCGAATCAGATTGTCCAACGCACCAAGATACTCCTTGTCAACTTGCGCCTTCCGTTCGCGATAAGTGGCATACGGCTCCCTGCTTATGCCACTTCCGGTTCTTTTCCATTTCCAATAATCGAGCGTGGCCAACACAGTCGCATCTTCAGCCCCGGCACGATGCCGGTAAGTATTTATCATTCCCTCATAAATACCGGCAATGCGCATACGTTGCAATGAGTCCGCCCGAAAGCCATCCAATAAGAGATAAGTGTCCACCGCCCGGGCTGCCAGTAGATGATACATATCGTGACCGTAAAAACGACTACCATCTTCCAGTACAACAAAAGGCACGTATTCCTTGGAGGACACCTCAAGCAGACGAACGGAATCTTGCAATGAAGCAAGATTATGCTCATCCACCTTAGTTACAAAAATATTACTACTCCACTCGCGAATGTCAGCAGGCGCTTCATCTGTATCCAAAGCTGTACGCCCTGACAACAACTGCCGGTTATATCGCATATAATCAGCATATTCACGAGCGAGCAAAGAGTGCAATATAGCTTTACTTACCGGATTTTGTTCCGATTTTGCCCAGTTTTCCAAATTTCTCAAATTGACATACAAGCTATCCGGCGTAAGTCTTTCCTGATAGGCTTCCCGGCAAATATATGCCTTCAGCATTTGCGGAACATTCTTTTCCTGTTCGGCTTTACGGTAGATTTGCCCCGTCAATTTCACTACTGTTTGCGGCAAACTTTTCTTTTGGGCTTGCTCTACCTGTTTCCACAGGCTGTTATATGACTGGGCTTGTAAGGTAGACAAGCACAACCCTATCATCAGCAGCAACAATGTAAAAAAACTTCGAATTTTATTCATAGCTATTCTATTTGTTATTAGTTTTTGTTTTTTATGCGAATCAAGAATCAAATCATAAAAAAAATCTCTGTATGATTACCTTCATTCATATCCCAACCTGACAGTTCATACGCCTTATATCCATTCCTTCGCCGAACCTGTCCGTCTCTTGCCTATGATGAATTACTATTAAAAGGCTTATAATTGCATATTAAAAGCCTTTTAATATATTATTATAAGCCTTTTAATGGCAATTCAACCGTAAGGCTATATCGGCTCATCTATACAAACATCTCATATCTTTACTATATGAATGTGCATTGTAAAAATAACAAATTAATAGTCACATTGTACCGTTTTTTAGAAAAAATAAAAAAACAAAGCATATGCTGACATAAATACCTGCAATAATAAAAAAAAGCGGGGGATACATTCTCAGAACATATCCCCCGCTATCTTATCTGCTACTACACTCATCTCGGGTAGTTATAATACTTCATTGCTTCAATCCAGTTCTCGCCGACTTTAGCAAGAACGTTTCTAAAAGAGCTTACAATCTTTTTTCCCATAATCTTAAAAATTAAACTAATACCCTGAAAACTTTGTTTTTTTACTTTTTGATGGTATATCCCATCATTAACATCTCATTACGACCTACCTCTGCGAGAATACGTCTGAATGAACTCATAATCTTTTTTTTCATAACCTTAAAAAATTAAACTAACACCTTGAAAACTGAAAACTAAATTCTCTCTTTAAAAAGGGGATGAATACTTAAAGCATTACATAACCCCAAATGTTCTTATCGGCCTCGCCGAAATGTCTGAACAATTTTCTTAACTTTTTCATTTTGTTATCCTCCTAAAATCAATCTTGTTATTCTTAAAAATAACCTGTTATCCTATTATTTCTATGTTTTACAACACAAAAATAAAGCCTTTGTTCAAGATAACAAGTGATTTTATATAGAAAACTATGTTTTACAACATATTTATTGACCTAAATCAATTTTCTTCAAAGTGACGGTACAAGAAAAAGACAAGTTGACAGTAAGGCAAAGAAATTCTGACAGTCTGGAGACAAGATGACAGCAATAAAAAAAAGCAGGGCACATCAATACCCTGCTTTCTCCTTATTATATATAAGAAAAATTACTTTTCCGGAGTCTGCTCCAGTGTTGCAACCAGAAAATCGTAGAATTTTGTAACAGAAGGAATATATGCACGTTCATCCGGTGAATGTGGTGAGCGCAATGTAGGACCAAAAGAAATCATATCGAGTCCCGGACAATTAGCACCGATAATGCCACACTCCAAACCTGCATGGATCACTTTCACTGCCGGCTCTACACCAAATTGCTGCTTGTAAGACAAGGTCATGGCATGCAAAATCGGAGAATCGACATTAGGTTGCCAGCCAGAATAAGCGCCACTCAGTTCCACTTTCATACCTGCCATCGAGAAACATGCCGTCAAACTGTCTGCCAAGAAATCCTTCATTGTATCGCAAGAGCTGCGAGCGAGAATACGGACATCGGCTTTACCGCCCCCAATCGTTACAATGGCCAGATTGGAAGAAGTCTCCACTGTGTCAGGAACAGTAGGAATCATACGCATCACCCCGTTCTGGCAAGCCATCAGCACACTAATCATATTATCCTGAATCTCTTCAGGAACAATGAAAGCAGGCAAGTCCACATTCTCCAACTTCAAAGTTATGCCTTCTTCAATCGGAGCATACTCAGTATTCAGCAAGGCTTCATATTCCTTTATGTAATCTTCCAACCCTTCAACATCTTCGGGATTGAAAACCAAGACAGCATGCGCCTCGCGCGGAATAGCATTACGCATATTGCCGCCCTCAAAACTCGACAGACGGCAATCGAATTCAATCAACAAGTCATGCACTATACGGGCAAGCAACTTATTGGCATTGCCTCGTCCCTGATTGATCTCCAATCCGGAATGTCCACCGCGCAAGCCTTTCAAGATTATCTGACGGGCCACGAAATCGGCAGCGGGCTCTTCCTCTTTATATTCCAATGTAGCTGTGATATCAATTCCTCCTGCACAACCGATATAAAGTTCTCCTTCGTCTTCCGAATCGAGGTTCAGCAAAATCTCGCCTTTCAGTGTACCCGGTTTCAAGCCGAATGCACCATACATACCCGTTTCCTCATCCTTAGTAATCAATGCCTCCAGCGGACCATGCTTCAGGTCTTTTGCTTCAAGTACAGCCATAATGGCGGCCACACCCATGCCGTTATCGGCACCCAACGTAGTGCCTTTGGCCTTTACCCAATCGCCGTCAATGTATGTTTCAATGGGATCTTTGGTAAAGTCGTGAACAGTATCGTTGTTCTTCTGCGGCACCATATCCATATGCGCCTGAAGAATAACTCCTTTACGGTTTTCCATACCCGGAGTGGCAGGCTTACGGATAATGACATTGCCCACCTCATCGACAAATGACTCCAAACCTAAACTCTTACCGAAACTTATTAAAAACTCAGTTATTTGCTCCATATGTCCAGACGGACGGGGTATCTGAGTCAGCGAATAGAAATGCTTCCACACATTTTGTGGAGCCAACTGCAAAATTGTACTCATAATTATAAAAGTTGTTTTCGCAAATATAAGAGTTATTTTCCAATATACCTCTAATCGGAATTGTAAAAGTCAACATGATCTTCCTTCCATATATCGCAATACTCCCATACACACATACGACATCATATAGAAAGTTCTGCACCAATACGGGATTTAGCGGAAAAGGAGATTTTCTTACCTCGAACGGTTTGCCATTGAAACGTGCAACGCCCCATAGATGCCGAGTATTATGACCAGCAATGTCTGGATGCCATGTACAATCAACGCAAATATACCTGCATCAGTAGCACTCACGCCATAAAGCATCATCATGGTGATTACTGCAAAGTGCCAAGGTCCCGCCCCATTAGGCGTCGGAACGATTACGGCAAAGGTTCCGCCTACAAACATCACCATTGCCGCCTGAAAACTAAGATGTTCTGTAAAAGAGAAACAATAGAAAGTCAAGTAGAAATGATAGAAATAACACCCCCATATAAACAATGTATAGAAAACAAATAACGGGATGTTCTTCACATTGCGAAGTGACATCACCCCTTCACATACATTCAACACCACCCCCTTCACTTTCTCAAAGAAAGAAAGCATCCGCATCAGATAGTAGGCAAGTACCAGTACTCCAATAACAGAGAACAAAGAAACATAGAACCAAGGGGAAGTAAGCAGATGCATCAGCGAAGGAATTTTCGTACCCGTTTCCTGAAAAAAACGAAGAAACACAGGCATCTGGGCCATAAAAGTAAGCCCCGTAATCAAAAGAATACACAAGGTATCCACCAAACGCTCCGTTACCACAGTACCCAAAGACTTGGAAAACGAGACATCATCGTACTTGACCAGTACACCGCAACGCGACACCTCTCCCACACGAGGAAGCATTAAATTGGCAGCATAAGAAATGAAAATGGCATCCACACAATCACTCCTCTTAGGATAAGCCCCCAGCGGCTCCAGCGTCTGCCGCCAGCGCCATCCGCGCAGCACATGGCTCATCACTCCAAAAAGCAGAGAAAGCAACATCCAGCCCCAGTCCGTCCCATGCAGAAGCACTTCTTTTGCGCGTTCAAAATCAAAATCACGATACACCCAATACAGGATAAATCCGCCCAAAAGAATGGGCAATACGATTTTCAATGTCTTTTTTATAATCTTATTCATCGTTTTCCTTTAAAATTCATCCGGCACACATCGTAATTTGTGATTTGTAACTCATTATTCGCCGAAAAGGATTACCTTTGAACCGCAAAAGTAACGATTTAGTTGATACATGAGATTAGTTAAACCTAAAAAGTTTCTCGGCCAGCACTTTCTGAAAGATCTGAAAGTGGCACAAGACATTGCCAATACCGTAGATGCCTGCCCCGAACTTCCAGTACTGGAAGTGGGACCGGGTATGGGGGTACTGACGCAATTTCTTTTACCCAAAGGACGCACAGTGAAAGTTGTGGAAGTAGATTACGAATCAGTGGCCTATCTACGGGAAGCTTATCCGCAATTGGAGGACCACATCATAGAAGATGACTTTCTGAAAATGAACCTTCAGCGCCTATTCGACGGGCAGCCTTTCGTACTGACGGGCAACTATCCCTATAACATATCCAGTCAGATATTCTTCAAGATGCTGGACAATAAGGATCTGATCCCATGCTGTACGGGCATGATACAGAAAGAAGTAGCCGAACGCATAGCAGCCGGTCCGGGCAGTAAGACGTACGGCATTCTGAGCGTACTGATACAGGCGTGGTACCGCGTGGAATATCTCTTTACTGTACATGAACACGTATTCAACCCGCCTCCGAAAGTAAAAAGCGCTGTCATCCGCATGACGCGCAATGATACGCAACAACTGGGATGTGACGAAAAATTATTCAAACAGGTTGTAAAAACAACGTTCAACCAGCGCCGGAAAACCCTGCGCAATTCCATAAAACCGATACTCGGCAAAGATTGCCCGCTAACCGAAGACGTTCTTTTCAATAAACGTCCCGAACAGCTGTCCGTACAAGAGTTCATCGAGCTGACCAACCGAGTGGAACAGGCATTACGCGAATAATGCACAGCCAATCAGTAAGATTGGCACATTAATGACATTAGCACATCATTAAAAATATGGAAATAGACGAAGAATACATAGATAAAGTCAAAAGCTTTATAGAGCAGAAAGACGCAGACAATGTCAAGGCGCTCCTCATCGACCTGCATCCGGCAGATATTGCCGAACTGTGTAATGACCTCGCGCCCGAAGAAGCACGCTTCGTTTATCGTCTCCTCGACAACGAAACAGCCGCCGACGTACTGGTAGAAATGGATGAAGACGTCCGAAGAGACTTTTTGGAGCTCCTGCCTTCGGAAACCATTGCCAAACGCTTTGTAGACTACATGGATACGGACGATGCCGTAGACCTGATGCGCGACCTCGACGAGGACAAACAAGAGGAAGTCCTCTCCCATATTGAAGACATCGAACAAGCTGGAGACATCGTCGACCTGCTGAAATATGACGAAGATACCGCCGGCGGTTTAATGGGTACGGAGATGGTTACCGTCAATGAAAACTGGAGTATGCCGGAATGTCTGAAGGAGATGCGCTTGCAGGCTGAGCAACTGGATGAAATCTACTATGTCTACGTCATTGATGACGACGAACGCCTGCAAGGTGTTTTTCCGCTAAAAAAGATGATCACCTCCCCTTCCGTCTCCAAAGTGAAACATGTAATGAGGAAAGACCCTATTTCCGTTCATGTAGACACCCCCACAGACGAAGTGGTACAGATTATCGAGAAATACGACTTGGTGGCAGTCCCCGTCATCGACAGCATAGGCCGTTTGGTAGGACAAATCACCGTAGACGACGTTATGGACGAGGTTCGCGAACAATCGGAACGCGACTACCAGTTAGCATCCGGTTTGTCACAAGACGTAGAGACGGACGACAACGTCATGCGCCAAACCTCCGCACGCCTTCCCTGGTTGCTTATCGGCATGCTGGGCGGCATCGGCAACTCCATGATATTAGGAAACTTTGACGCAACCTTTGCCGCACATCCCGAAATGGCACTGTATATCCCTCTGATTGGCGGTACGGGCGGAAACGTGGGAACCCAATCCTCCGCAATTATCGTGCAGGGCCTTGCCAACAGCTCCCTGGATGCCAAAGATACATTCAAGCAGATAGCCAAAGAATCCATAGTGGCCCTGATCAATGCGACTATCATATCGCTATTGGTATACATATACAACTTTGTACGGTTCGGAGGTACGGCCACTGTGACCTATTCAGTATCCATCAGCCTGTTTGCCGTTGTTATGTTCGCCTCCATATTCGGGACACTGGTACCGATGACACTCGAAAAGCTGAAAGTAGATCCGGCTATCGCCACAGGCCCGTTTATCTCCATCACCAATGACATTATCGGTATGATGATGTATATGGGCATCACCGTATTATTGGCCTGAAACGGTAAAATCGAAAAAAAACAATGAAAAAAGTATGAAGTAATCATTTTATTTCATTAATTTGTAACCTAATGTAACCCGAACGGGGCATCCCGTTTCTAAAAAGTAAATACAAATGACGGACACTCATGACACTAATCTCCCCGACAAAGCGGTGGAATTAGAAGAAGACAAGAAAACAGCAGAGGTTTCTGAGCCGGCAACAACAGAAACTTCAGCTGAAGCAACCTTGACAGACAAGCCGGCCGAATCTGTTCAAAAGCTCACAAAAGAAGAAATCCTGAATAAGCTTAAAGAAATTGCGACGGATGTAGAAAACGCAGCCAAATCGGAAATAGACAGCTTGAAACAGGCTTTCTACAAACTACATAACTCCGAGCAGGAAGCTGCAAAGAAGCTATTCGTTGAGAATGGAGGAATTATTGAAGAGTTTGTTCCACAAACCGATGCTTTGGAAGAGGAATTCAAGAATACCATGTCCGTCATCAAAGAAAAAAGAAGTGCGCTCAATGCAGAGCAAGAGAAACAGAAAGAACTCAACCTGCAAATCAAGCTTTCTATCATTGAGGAACTAAAGGAATTGGTAGAGTCTCCTGAAGATGCCAACAAGAACTATACAGAGTTCAAGAAATTGCAACAGCAATGGAATGAAGTGAAAGTTGTGCCCCAGGCCAAAGTAAATGAGTTGTGGAAGAATTATCAACTGTATGTCGAAAAATTCTACGACCTCTTAAAGCTGAACAATGAGTTTCGTGAATATGATTTCAAGAAGAACCTTGAAATAAAGAACCATCTTTGCGAAGCCGCTGAAAAATTGGCCGACGAACCGGATGTGGTCTCCGCTTTCCACCAATTGCAGAAGCTGCATCAGGAATTCCGCGATACAGGCCCGGTGGCAAAAGAATTACGCGATGAAATATGGGCGCGTTTCAAGGCAGCCTCCACGACTGTAAACCGTCGCCACCAACAACACTTTGAAGCCCTGAAAGAGACTGAGCAACACAATCTCGATCAAAAGACCGTAATTTGTGAAATCATCGAAGCCATTGATTACAACGAGCTCACCAACTTCTCTTCTTGGGAAAACAAGACACAGGAAATCATTGCCTTGCAAAATAAATGGAAAACCATCGGTTTTGCCCCGCAAAAGATGAACGTGAAGATATTTGAACGCTTCCGCAAAGCATGCGATGAGTTCTTCCAAAAGAAAGGCGAATTCTTCAAGTCCCTGAAAGAAGGCATGAACGAAAATCTGGAGAAGAAACGCATCTTATGCGAAAAAGCAGAAGCCTTGAAAGACAGTACCGATTGGAAAACAACGGCAGAAGAGCTGACCAAACTGCAAAAGGAATGGAAAACAGTAGGTCCCGTTGCCAAGAAATACTCAGACGCTATATGGAAACGGTTCATTTCTGCCTGTGACTATTTCTTTGAACAAAAGAACAAAGCAACCTCTTCGCAACGTTCTGTTGAACAAGAGAACCTGGAAAAAAAGAAAGTCATTATCGAAAAGCTAACTGCCATTGATGAAACAATGGATGTAGAAGAGGCTACGCTATTGGTTCGTGAACTTATGAAAGAATGGAACAGCGTAGGACATGTACCTTTCAAAGAAAAGGATAAGATATACAAACAATACCATGGACAGATAGACAAATTGTTTGAACGTTTCAACATCAGCGCTTCCAACAAGAAGCTGAGTAATTTCAAATCGTCTATCAGCAATATCCAGGAAGGTAGCCCGCAAGCCCTCTACCGCGAACGGGAAAAGCTGGTACGTGCCTGCGAAAATATGAAAAATGAATTGCAGACCTACGAAAACAATCTGGGCTTCCTGACAACATCTTCCAAGAAAGGCAGCAACTTGCTGACAGAACTTAACCGTAAAGTGGAAAAGTTAAAGAGTGACATCGAATTGGTGAAGCAGAAAATTAAAGTGATTGACAACTCAATCAGCGAAGCAGAATAGTTTTTGAGCCTATGATATGAGGTTATAAAAAAATGACAGCATTTAATATTTCACCACAGATTATCATCACGTGTAATCTGTGGTGATTTTTTATGCAATCATTTTTAATGGTGGAACAGACGGACACCGGTAAATGCCATTGCTATGCCATATTTATCACAAGTCTCTATAACATGATCATCACGTACCGAACCTCCTGCCTGCGCTATAAACTCCACACCACTCCTGTGCGCACGTTCAATATTGTCACCGAATGGGAAAAACGCATCAGAACCCAGCGCAACACCTTTCAAAGTATCCAACCACGCACGTTTCTCCTCACGAGTCAGAACCTCCGGCTTTTCAGTAAAGAACTGCTGCCAAACACCGTCGGCCAATACATCTTCGTAATCATCACTGATATAGACATCAATTGTATTGTCGCGGTCGGCACGTCGTATTTTCTCCACCCAAGGCAAATTCAGCACTTTCGGATGTTGGCGCAAGTACCATATATCAGCCTTATTTCCCGCCAAGCGGGTACAATGGATACGGCTCTGCTGTCCGGCACCAATACCGATGGCCTGTCCCTCCTTTACATAACAAACAGAATTAGACTGAGTATACTTCAATGTAATAAGTGCTATCATCAAATCACGCTTGGCGGCTTCGGGAAAATTCTTATTCCTGGTAGGGATATTTGCAAACAACTCCTCCCCATTCAACTTAATCTCATTACGACCTTGCTCAAAAGTAACCCCGAAAACATCTTTATGCTCAATCGGAGCCGGTTTATAAGCCGGATCAATCTTGATTACATTATAAGTACCCTTACGCTTATTCTTCAATATCTCAAACGCCTCATCGGTATATCCCGGCGCAATTACTCCGTCAGACACTTCACGATTTATAAAACGGGCAGTAGCCTCATCACACACATCACTTAAGGCAATAAAATCACCATAAGAAGACATACGATCGGCACCACGAGCACGCACATAAGCATTGGCAAGCGGTGAAAGCTGCAAGCCATCAACAAAATAGATTTTTTTCATTGTTTCGTCCAGCTCCAACCCGATAGCGGCTCCTGCCGGACTTACGTGTTTAAATGAAGCGGCAGCCGGCATCCCGGTAGCCTCTTTCAGTTCTTTTTACCAACTGCCAACCGTTCAGGGCATCCATAAAGTTGATATACCCCGGACGTCCGTTCAAGACTTCGATAGGCAACTCTCCCTCCTGCATAAAGATGCGGGCCGGCTTTTGATTAGGGTTACAGCCGTATTTCAAAGATAGTTCTTTTGCCATAATTATTATTGTTTGGATAACTGCAAATACGTTTTATAGTAATAAAAAAACCTCCTAAAATCACAATTTAGGAGGTTTCATTTTACGATAAATATGGTTGGGCTATCTGGACTCGAACCAGAAATGACAGGACCAGAATCTGTAGTGTTACCATTACACCATAGCCCAATTGAGCATCACTTTTCTGTTTTGCGGTGCAAAGATACAAAGATTTCGATAAACCAAAACATTTTCTGCGATTTTTTTCATTAAAAACTGATAAGATACCATTACACAAAGAATTATATACCTAAAAAAAAACAAAAAATGAAAGACTTTTTCCCTTTTGCGTGTTTGATATAATAAATCAACGTATATTTGTCACCTGTTTAATATTAATAATGTGTAATGAACGAAGCTAAGAAACTAATTCAACAAATAACAGAAGGTATTCAAGATAAAAAAGGAAAGAAAATCGTCATAGCAGACCTTACCCAAATAAGCGATACGATTTGTAACTATTTCGTCATCTGTCAAGGAAATTCTCCAAGTCAAGTAAGCGCCATCGTAGATTCCATAAGAGACTTCACTCGTAAAGGAGCAAACAGCAAACCTTTTGCAGTAGACGGACTGCGCAATGCCGAATGGGTAGCCATGGATTATTCCGATGTACTGGTTCATGTCTTTCTGCCGGAAGTGCGTGAATTCTATAATCTGGAGCATCTATGGGCAGATGCCAAATTAACTCAAGTTCCCGACCTCGATTAATTTAGACTTATGGACAATAACACCAATAAAAAACCTACTAAAACCAATATGCCTAAGTTCAATTTGAACTGGTTGTATATGATTATAGCTATGATGTTACTGGGGCTGTACCTCACCAATGAAAGTGGTACATCCAGCAAAAACATCCCCTACGATGAATTCCAGGAATACGTCCGCAACGGTTATATAAGCAAAGTAACCGGTTATGACGACAACTCAGTGGAAGCATACGTCAAACCGCAATATGTGCCCAATGTATTTAAGGCGGATTCAAGTCGCGTAGGCAAGAATCCGTTGATTACAACAGAAGCTCCCTCACGCGAAAGCCTGGGTGATTTCCTGCAAAAAGAAAAAGACGAAACGCGCTTCGACGGCTCTATCAGCTACGAAAAGAAGCGTAATTATTTCGGTGCAATCCTCTGGCAGATATTACCGTTTGCATTCCTTATCGGTTTCTGGATATTCCTCTCCCGCCGCTGGAGTGGTGGCGGCGGCATGGGCGGCGGCAGTGGCATTTTCAGTGTCGGCAAATCCAAAGCACAGTTGTTCGAGAAAAACTCTCCGGTAAAAGTAACATTTAAGGATGTTGCCGGTCTTGCAGAAGCCAAACAGGAAGTAGAGGAGATCGTAGAATTTCTGAAGCAACCGCAGAAATATACAGACCTGGGTGGTAAAATTCCTAAGGGAGCATTGCTCGTGGGGCCTCCGGGAACAGGTAAAACCTTGTTGGCAAAAGCTGTGGCCGGGGAAGCCAATGTGCCGTTCTTCTCATTGGCAGGTTCCGACTTTGTGGAAATGTTTGTCGGCGTAGGTGCTTCACGCGTCCGCGATTTGTTCCGCCAGGCCAAAGAAAAAGCGCCTTGCATCGTATTCATTGATGAAATTGATGCCGTAGGACGTGCACGCGCCAAAGCTGCCGCCATGGGTGGCAATGATGAACGCGAAAACACATTGAACCAGTTGTTGACAGAAATGGACGGTTTCGGTTCCAACAGCGGTGTTATTATTCTTGCCGCAACCAATCGCGTGGACGTTCTGGACAAAGCATTGCTGCGTGCCGGACGCTTCGACCGTCAGATACATGTAGACTTACCGGACGTGAACGAGCGCAAAGAAGTATTCGGTGTGCACCTGCGTCCTATCAAGATAGACAATACGGTGGATGTGGAACTGCTGGCCCGCCAGACTCCCGGTTTTTCCGGCGCCGACATTGCCAATGTGTGCAACGAAGCAGCCTTGATTGCTGCCCGTCATGGAAAGAAGTTTGTAGAAAAGCAAGACTTCTTGGATGCGGTGGACCGCATTGTAGGCGGCTTGGAAAAGAAAACTAAAATCACTACCGAAGAAGAACGCCGTTCCATCGCCATACACGAAGCAGGCCACGCCAGCATTTCCTGGTTATTGGAATACGCCAATCCTCTGATTAAAGTAACAATCGTTCCACGCGGCCGCGCCTTAGGTGCAGCTTGGTACCTCCCCGAAGAACGCCAAATTACGACCAAGGAACAAATGTTGGATGAGATGTGCGCCACTTTGGGTGGACGTGCCGCAGAGGATTTATTCCTCGGAAGAATCTCAACCGGTGCAATGAACGACTTGGAACGCGTAACCAAGCAAGCATACGGCATGATTGCCTACCTAGGCATGAGCGACAAGTTACCGAATCTCTGTTACTACAATAACGAAGAATATTCTTTCAACCGCCCGTACAGCGAGAAGACCGCCGAACTGATTGATGAAGAAGTGAAACGCATGGTAAACGAACAGTACGAACGCGCCAAAAAAATTCTCTCCGACAATAAAGACGGCCACAACCAATTAGCCCAGCAGTTGATCGACAAAGAGGTAATCTTTGCAGAAGATGTGGAAGCTATTTTCGGCAAACGCCCATGGGCTTCCCGCTCTGAAGAAATCATCAGCGCCAGCAAGACTTCCAAAGAACTGAAAGAAGCGGAAGAGCAAGAAGCCGCCAGAGCCGAAGAAGCAGAAAAAGAGGTGAAAGAGGAAGAAAGCCGTAACACAGAAGCCTCCGATAATACCGAATCAAAAAATTAAAACGAGAACACCTTGAAAAATAATTTTATACAACGTGCGATTACGGGTGCATTATTTGTAGTCATATTGGTGGGCTGTATTCTTTACAGCCCCCTCTCATTCGGAATCTTATTCACTATCATCGCCGCATTGAGCGTACATGAATTTGCTCATTTGGTAAACAAGAGCGGTGAAGTCAGTATCAACAGAATGATTACCGCTTTAGGCGGAGCCTATTTATTCCTTGCACTCATGGGATTTTGTACATCAGCCATCGATGCGCGTGTATTTCTTCCCTACTTGGGGCTGTTGCTCTATTTAATGATCACAGAGCTATATCTGAAAAAGAAAAATCCCATTGGCAACTGGGCATACTCCATGCTAAGCCAGTTATATGTGGCCTTGCCTTTCGCATTGCTGAACGTACTTGCTTTCCAGAACTCACCGGAAACGAGCAGCGTAACCTACAATCCCATCCTGCCCCTTTCTATCTTCGTGTTCATCTGGTTGAGCGACACAGGCGCCTATTGCGTAGGGTCTTTAATAGGCAAGCATCGTCTCTTCGAGCGTATCTCTCCTAAAAAGTCTTGGGAAGGCAGCATAGGTGGCGCAGTTTTTTCCATTGCTTCATCCTTTGTTTTCGCCCACTTCTTCCCGTTTATATCCATGTGGCAATGGGCAGGCCTGGCCGTTGTTGTGGTTATCTTCGGTACTTGGGGAGACCTGACCGAATCGCTGATGAAACGCCAATTAGGCATAAAAGACTCCGGCAACATTCTTCCGGGACATGGTGGGATGCTCGACCGTTTTGACAGCGCTCTAATGGCTATTCCAGCAGCTGTATTCTATTTGTATATACTATCAATGATCTAATAAAGAATCACCAAACGGATAAGACATAAAAAAGGCATAGAGGTTGATGTGAATATCTTTCCTCTATGCCCTTCATTCTTACTATTAAGAAATACCTATTTCAACTGCATCTTCGACAAATCAAGTTCTTGCATATTTTTTGTATTATCCTCACTGTTCTTAAAGTCAAATACCAACTCCACTTCATCATTTACTTCCGAATTAATCTTCAGTTTGATACCTTGCGTTTCAGAGGTAATATTCAGGCTATTCAGATTATAGGATACCGCCCCTGGACTGCGCAATCCGGTCAGGTCATCATAGTTATTATAACGGAGTTCCAAATGTATGTAGCCATCCTCCCCGTACACTTCCGCATCGTCTTGCGAGCGTACCAGACTGATACGATGTTTCTTTTCGGAAGGCAGGTTCTGCTGGAATACAATATTCAGATACCCACCACTGATCCCGATATCTCCCTTGAATATCGCAACAGGGTCATTACCGAAATCTTCCTCAGTCTCAGGAGTTAAGGTTTCAACCTCTTTAGTCAATACGTCATATAGGCGCAAAAGCTTCACAGCGTGGTCGTATCCGTCAAACCCGTCGGATAAAGGATTGAATATAGTAATTACACGCTTTCCGTCGACAGGCTCGTACCATCCTAAATCCGTATTTACAGGCCAAAGCGTTCCCCACACATCACAGTCCAGATAGAAAGCATTTCCGGTGACACGCACCGTAGCCCACAACGGCGGGGTGAAGTCACCGATTGAATACCCGTCGTTGTCATCACAGGATTGCAGCGCCGGCATTACAGCCAGGCAGACTACCATAAATAACCAATGTAGTTTTCTCATAATCAAAGTCCTTTCGTTTGTTTCTGTATAGAAAATACAAAAGCCGGGCATTTACTGCACCGGCCATTTCCCTTTTAACAAGAAATTAAATATCATCCTACTTTTTAAAACTTTTCTCAAGCAAAGCCACCATTTCTTTGGCAGCCCGTCCGGGTGCTCCCGCTTCGCCCAAGCGGGACGCCATGTAGTCGTAACCGGAGAGCATCTGCCGGCGGTATTCCCCATCATACAGAATGCGCCGGAGTTCCGCGCGTACCTGCTCCACCGTCATGGTGTCGGCAACCAGTTCTTTCACAACTTCCCGGTCGGCAATGAGATTCACCAGGGAGATGTACTTCACTTTCAAGACATGCCGCTTCAGAAAGGCAATCACCTTCCCTATCGGCGTATGATAGCACACTGCCTGTGGCACCCGGAACAAAGCGGTTTCCAGCGTCGCAGTACCTGAGGTGACCAATGCAGCCTCCGCATGCCGGAGTAAAGGATAAGTGCGGTTAAAGATTATCTTCACATCCGAGTTGCCGACATATTCTTTGTAATATTCCGGAGAAATGCCCGGAGCCCCCGCCAGCACCAACTGATAATCGGGGAACGAAGCTGCCGCCCGGATCATATCCGGCAGATTATCTTTGATTTCCTGTTTACGGCTACCCGCCAGCAAAGCGATAATAGGTTTTGAAGAAAGGCCGTTGGCCAGCCTGAACTCATCCGGCGTTTCCGAACAAGCAGCCTGAAAGGCTGTAACCTCATCCATTGTCGGATTACCTACATAATGTATGGGATACCGGTGCTTGCCCTCAAAGAATTCCACCTCAAACGGAAGAATAGAGAACAACTCGTCTATATCCCGTTTGATGTTCTTGATGCGATACTCCTTCCATGCCCATATTTTGGGAGAGATATAATAAAATACCGGAATTTGCGTGCGAGCATGAATAAACTTGGCTATATTCAGGTTGAAGCCCGGATAGTCCACCAATATAAGTACATCCGGTTGCCAAGCCACGATATCCTCCTTACAGCGTTTCATATTGGCGAAAATAGTGCGCAAGTGCAGCAAGACGGGAATGAAGCCCATATATGCCAATTCCTTATAATACTTCACCAAGGTTCCGCCTACCGCCGCCATTAAGTCGCCGCCGAAAAAGCGGAACTCCGCCTGCGGATCCTCCGCCTGCAAAGCGCTCATCAGGTGGGACGCATGCAAATCACCGGAAGCCTCGCCGACAATCAAATAATACTTCATACGCGCTTATGTTTAAACATCCTGTACAGTCTGAACGGCAGCCCGCTTAGAACCACGTTTTCAATTCATCTATCAATCCATACGCAGTTACATCTACGGTGGTCGGAGTGATTGCCACATAGCCGTTTTCAAGTGCCCAATGGTCACTCTTTTCATTACCGGTTTCAGCATCTTCAAATTCTCCGGTCAGCCAATAATAGTGCGCATCTCCTCTGTGGGCGAAATTCTCCCACTCATTGATCCATTGCCCTTTGGCCTGTTCGCAGACTCTCACCCCTTTCAGGTCTTTGGTATCGGGAAAGTTGACATTGAGACAAGTCAACGGCGGCAATCCTTTTTCCAATACCCGGCGGGCTATCTCACGAATATACGTTCCTGCCGGTTCAAAATCGGCATCTTGGTCGTGGTTGCATAGTGAAAAACCGATAGAGGGCACACCTTTCAAGCAGCCTTCGATGACGCCCCCCATTGTACCGGAATAATGCACATTGACAGAAGAGTTGTCACCATGGTTAATGCCGCCCACAACAAGGTCGGGTTTACGGTCGAGCACTGTATGAAACGCCAGTTTGACACAGTCGGTCGGCGTGCCGGAACATTTGTAAACCGTCAGCCCCACATCCTTACGGAGCAACTGATAGCGGATAGGCTCCGTCACAGTCAGCGCACAGGCACTGCCCGAACGGGGTGCATCAGGCGCCATTACCACAATCTCGCCCAACGGACGGAGAAACTTTATCAACTCACTAATTCCTTTCGCAATGATGCCGTCATCATTGGAAACCAATATTAAAGGCCTTTGATTTTCCATATTTCTAATTGTTTTATTATGATTTTATCCGCACTCATACCATTAAGTCTTCATCACAGGCAACACAGAATCTCACAGAGTGTTCTCTCTTCTTACAAAGAAAAAGGATACTGTCGAAACCGCATCATGCCCTCACTGAGGCTCTATGCACTTTGCTGTGAGATAAATCCTCGATTTATCAGCCGACGGTACTCATACGGACAATCACTTAATTTATTGCTCACAAAATTAGCGAAAAAGAAAGAAGCCGGCAACCCTTTACCCGCTAATTTTCCCGATGCACAAAACCCGGAGGAGCCTGTCTTGTCTAACATCCACACAGCCAAGCTGGTACAGACGCCACGCCTTTGCCGCAGCCACCCTACTTCAACCACGTGAGACGATGCCACACAGCCTCAAGCGGACCTTGCCTATGCGTCCTGAGCCACCGGCGGCAGAACCATATTTGAGCAGACATCACCCCCAGACCCACTACGAAGCTCCATGCAATGCCCAACGTTGATGCCAGCCCTAAGGCGTAGGGAAAGAATATCAGACTTCCGATGATTGACTGACTGATGTAGTTCGTGAGACTCATCCGCCCATAAAAACGCAGTCCGTTGGTCATTCTGCCAAACACGTCGTTCTGATACAATATCACGAACATAGAAACGAGCATACCGGTAAAGGCCATATTGTACCACATCGTCAGGATGATCTGCAAAGCATCCACAGCAGAAGTCTTCGCAACATAAAACAGAAAACTCGCAATGAAGCTCCCCACAAAAATCTTCACCCAAAAACCTGCTCCACGACTAAAGTAATCTCCCCGCGCAAGAATCATCCCCAAAATAAAAAGTCCCGGAGCCTGCAACAACCGTCCCGTATCGACAGCCCAAAACAGACTTGCCAACTGCCCTATACCTGCATTAGCGACAATCATGTCCCAAAAGTTGCCCGAATCGGTAACAGTTTTCAGCGTAGGATAATAGGTGTCATTGAGCAATGTGGGTATAAAGTCGATGCCGAAACACTCCAGCAATTCAATCGGCTGAATCAAAAACAGCGATGCAATGAGCAAAAGATTTCTTTGGGAAAGTTTGCGCAACGGAATCATAACAAACCCCATTATCGCAAAAAGCAGCAGCACATCGCCTCCGGGAAAGAATGCAGCATTGAGGGTGGCAAAAAACATCAGTATGACCAGCCTCCATGCGAAACGTCCTCCGAAGTCACCGCCTTTAGCCTCTTGGTTTCGCTGCTGGACAATGAACGTGAATCCGAAAAGAAGAGCGAAAACCGTATAACTCTTTCCGGCAAAAATGAAGAACAGAGCGTCCCAGACACTCTGATTGAGCAATTCTGCCGTTTTGGATGTCGCTTCCGGATAGACACCGTAAATAAAATGTTCCACAAAATGCAGCAGCATAATGGCAACTACCGCAAAACCTCTGAGAGCGTCGACCGAGTCTACGCGTTTCATTTGGGGGATTTGGTTCATACAATCATTTTTCATTTTGCAAAAATAAGAAAAAGAAGAGTGATTTCCCGCAATAAATTCCTTCGTAAAAGCATATAAGTATTATTTTTGCTCGCAAAACGGAGAAACTTGGCGTTTTTCCAAAAACATCGGCGCTATGGACATTCTGTTTATTATCACAGGTATTCTTTGTCTCCTCACCGGCCTGGCAGGCTGCTTCCTGCCCGTAATACCCGGTCCTCCCGTTGCTTATGCGGGATTACTGCTGTTGCATTTCACCGACAAGGTGCAATACTCCACCACCCAATTATTGCTATGGTTGCTGCTCGTCATCATTTTACAGGTGCTCGACTATTTCATCCCCATGCTGGGCAGCAAATATAGCGGAGGAACACGCTGGGGAACGCGCGGATGCCTTGCAGGAACAATCATCGGACTGTTCTTCATGCCCTGGGGCATTGTCCTCGGCCCGTTTTTGGGAGCGTTTATCGGAGAGCTTCTCGGCGGCAAGGAAACCCGCCAGGCATTAAAGTCCGGAATGGGTTCTTTGTTTGGTTTCCTGTTCGGCACAGTGCTGAAATGTATCTTATGCGGATACTTCGCGTGGGAATTCGTATCAGCGCTGGTACAGCAATAAGCAGCTTTCCTCATTCTTCAATCCCTTTATTCATGCGGGATAGAGATCAACCGACAACAAGCGGATTTTTTACGCACAGTCCATCATCAGTTTATTCCCATTAAACTTCCGGTTTACTTAAGATAAACCAAGTGAAAGGGTAATTTCCACCTCCCAATTATTGCTTTAGAAATCTTAATCTTCCGCAAGCGAGACAAAAAATCTGCTTCATTTCAAGATAAATACGTATATTTGCTCACTAATCAGGAAAAGAAAGCCTAAAGCACACGCTTTTAGACTGAAAAAACGGAATAAGCCACCCGGGAGTTATTAACAAAACAGGCGACTTTTCAACCGTTTTTGCAATCTTTCTCCTTTTTAGTAGGTGCTATTCGGAATTATCACTTATTTCGCTGCCAATAAACATTGAAATTATGGGAAAAATAATTGCTTTGGCAAATCAAAAAGGTGGTGTAGGAAAAACAACAACGACCATTAACCTCGCAGCTTCTCTCGCCACGCTTGAAAAGAAAGTTCTTGTTGTAGACGCAGACCCCCAGGCAAATGCCTCATCCGGGTTGGGCGTAGACATCAAGCAGGCAGAATGTACTATCTATGAGTGTATTATAGACCGCGCCAATGTGCGGAATGCCATTCACGACACAGAGATTGATACATTGAAAGTTATTTCCTCCCACATCAATCTGGTAGGTGCCGAAATAGAAATGCTCAATCTCAAGAACCGGGAAAAGATACTGAAGGAAGTGCTCGCCCCGCTGAAAGAAGAGTTTGACTATATCTTGATAGATTGCTCTCCGTCGTTAGGGTTGATCACAATCAATGCGCTTACGGCAGCCGACTCGGTCATCATCCCGGTACAAGCCGAATACTTTGCTTTGGAAGGTATCAGCAAACTGCTGAACACCATTAAAATCATCAAGTCCAAGCTGAACCCCGCACTCGAAATCGAAGGCTTCCTCCTGACGATGTACGACTCGCGCCTGCGCCAGGCCAACCAGATTTACGATGAGGTGAAGCGCCATTTCCAGGAACTGGTATTCAGCACCGTCATCCAGCGCAATGTAAAGCTGAGCGAAGCACCCAGCTACGGGCTTCCCACAATCCTGTACGATGCGGACTCCACCGGAGCCAAAAACCACATCGCACTGGCCAAAGAGTTAATCAGCCACAACGAGAAGTAATATCCCGCATGGCAAATGTAATAACCGTAAAACAGTAAAGAAATAGATGGCACAGAAAAGAAATGCACTTGGACGCGGGCTGGATGCCCTGCTCTCTATGGATGAGGTGCAGACCGAAGGCTCTTCTTCTATCAATGAAATAGAATTGTCGAAGATTGCCGTCAATCCTAACCAGCCCCGTCGCGAATTCGACCCAACAGCGTTGCAGGAGCTTGCCGAGTCTATTGCAGAAATTGGTATCATCCAACCCATCACCCTGCGCAAGCTATCCGACGATGAGTATCAGATCATTGCCGGCGAACGTCGCTTCCGCGCCTCACAAATAGCCGGGCTGACAAGCATCCCTGCCTACATCCGTACGGCTGACGATGAGAATGTCATGGAAATGGCACTCATCGAAAACATACAGCGCGAAGACCTGAACTCCGTAGAAATAGCGCTCGCCTATCAGCACCTGCTGGAAGAATACGGCCTCACCCAAGAACGCCTCAGCGAACGCGTAGGAAAGAAACGCACCACCATCGCCAATTACCTGCGTCTGCTGAAACTGCCGGCTCCCATCCAAATGGGCCTGCAGAACAAACAGATAGACATGGGACATGCCCGCGCCCTGATAACGCTGGGCGACCCCAAACTGCAAGTGAAGATTTTTGAAGAGATACTGGAGCATGGCTATTCCGTCCGCAAAGTAGAGGAAATAGTAAAGTCCCTGAATGAAGGCGAAACCATAAAAAGCGGCGGCCGAAAAATCGCGCCCAAACGCTCCAAACTGCCCGAAGAGTTCAACATGCTGAAGCAGCAACTTTCCAGCTTCTTCAGCGCCAAAGTGCAACTGACCTGCTCCGAGAAAGGCAAAGGTAAAATCAGTATCCCGTTCAGTAACGAAGAAGAATTGGAACGTATCATCGGCATCCTTGATACGCTGAAAAAATAAATGACGAAAAGAAGAAAAATATACCAAATCAGTATCGCCCTGCTGCTCTGCTTCATACAGACGGCAGGGATTGCTATGTATGGTCAGAGCCGCCCGCGCGCCGCTTCCAAAAGGATACACAGGCTGCAGGCAGACTCCCTCCATACCCTGCGGAAGGCTGTGCAGATGCAAGCCGACAGTCTGACTCCGGCAACGGACAAACCAATGCCGCATCAGGCTGTTACGCCCGCCGACAGCATTACCACCGCCGACAGCATTGCAGCCGAAAATAAGAAAAAATTGCTGGAAATGACCTCTTCCCCCACCCTGCAGGAACAGGAAGTGCCGACCGACAGTCTGCATAAAGAGATAAACAGGAAGATGTGGATTCCCAACCCCACGAAAGCAACCTGGCTGGCGCTTGTGATCCCCGGAGGAGGACAAATCTACAACCGGAAATACTGGAAACTGCCCATCTTCTACGGCGGATTTGCCGGTTGCGCCTATGCCCTGACATGGAACAGCAAAATGTACAAGGACTACTCTACCGCCTATAAAGACGCAATGAACGGCAATATGCAGTCCAGCAGCATCACCGACCTGTTGCCGCCCGGATATACAATCTCCGAAACCCAATTGAAAGAATTGCTGCGCAAGCGAAAAGACACTTACCGCAGATACCGCGACCTAAGTATCTTCGCTTTCATCGGAGTCTACCTGCTGTCTGTCATAGACGCTTATGTGGATGCCGAATTATCCAATTTCGACATAACCCCCGACCTCAGCATGAAGGTAGAGCCCGCCGTCATCAATACCCAAACAAGCAATTCTTCCAACCGCTCCGTTGGATTGCAATGCAGCTTCAGATTTTAAAGAAACAAATAAAACAGATTTATCCATGACAAATAAACCCGCATACATGAGAAAAATAATCATAGGTTCCTCACTTCTGTTCAGCATATTGCTCGCAGTTCCACAGGCACATGCCCAGGAAAGCGTAGACGTAATCATTCACGACAACGGGACGGAACGCCGGGAAGTTATCGACTTGCCCAAAAGCATGACCTACCCCGTAGACAGTCTGCTCAACGACTGGAAAGCCAAAAACTATATCGATTTGGGAAAGGATTGCAGTACCTCTATCGTAAATCCTGAGTTCAGCGACTCCATATACATCGACCGGCTCTCACGCATGCCGACCGTCATGGAAATGCCGTACAACGAGATTGTACGCAAATTCATCGACATGTACACCGGACGCCTCCGCAATCAGGTGGCTTTCATGCTGAGCGCCTGCAACTTCTACATGCCCATTTTTGAAGAAGCCCTCGACACATACGGCTTGCCATTGGAGCTGAAATATCTGCCTATTATCGAGTCGGCCCTCAATCCCTCCGCCGTATCCCGCGCAGGCGCTTCCGGACTATGGCAGTTCATGCTTAATACAGGCAAAATATACGGACTGGAAAGCAACAGTCTGGTGGACGAACGCCGCGACCCGATTAAAGCTACCTGGGCCGCCGCACGTTATCTCAAAGACATGTATGCCATCTACCAAGACTGGAACCTGGTGATTGCCGCCTACAACTGCGGCCCGGGAACAATCAACAAAGCCATTCGACGTGCAGGCGGCAAAACGGACTATTGGGAAATCTATAATTATCTGCCCAAAGAAACACGAGGATACGTACCCGCCTTCATTGCCGCCAACTACGTAATGACTTACTACTGCAAACACAACATCTGTCCCATGGAAACCAATATTCCGGACGCGACAGACACCATACAAGTGAACCGTAACCTGCATTTTGAGCAAATAGCCGATGTCTGCGGCATCAACATGGATGAAATCAAAAGCCTGAACCCCCAGTACAAAAGAAATATCGTTCCGGGTGACAGCAAGCCCCGTACACTCCGCCTGCCGATAAACTATATCAGTACTTTTATTGACAGCCAAGACACGATCTATGCCCACCGCAGCGCAGAACTGTTCAAAAACCGCCGGACCGTATCCGTTGCAAACACCCGCAGCACAGCGCGCAGCAGCAAAGGGAAAAGTTCCCCACAAGGAGAAGTAATCTATCACAAAATACGCAGCGGAGAAACCCTGTCGACCATCGCACGCAAATACGGCGTGACCGTCAACCAGATAAAAAACTGGAATGGCATGAGCAGCACCAGAATTAATGCAGGAAAGCGACTGAAGATTTACAAATAAAGACATAAATACTTGCCCGGTGTTGAAAATTGCTTATTTTTGCAAAAAGTGAAGAAAAAAGGAGAACGGTATATGGAAGAGAATGTAAGCCAGAAGGAGAAAGAGAAAGCCGAAGAAGAAATGATTGAACAGGCATTCCAGGAACTGTTGAACGATTATTTGGCAACCAAGCATCGCAAGCGCGTCGAAATAATAACCAAAGCATTCAATTTCGCCAATCAGGCACACAAGGGAATCAAACGCCGTTCGGGTGAACCTTACATCATGCACCCTATCGCCGTCGCAAAGATTGTCTGCAACGAAATAGGTCTCGGATCCACCTCTATCTGTTCAGCCCTTTTGCACGACGTGGTGGAAGATACCGACTACACCGTTGAAGACATTGAAAATATCTTCGGCCCCAAAATAGCACAGATTGTGGACGGGCTGACCAAAATATCAGGCGGCATCTTCGGCGACCGCGCCTCGGCACAAGCAGAGAACTTCAAGAAGTTACTGCTCACCATGTCGAACGATATCCGAGTTATCCTTATCAAAATAGCCGACCGACTGCACAATATGCGCACCCTCGGCTCCATGCTGCCCAACAAGCAGTTCAAAATAGCCGGTGAGACATTATACATTTATGCGCCGCTTGCCAACCGGTTGGGGCTATACAAGATAAAGACGGAACTGGAAAACCTGAGTTTCCGGTACGAACATCCGGAAGAATACCGCGAAATAGAAGAAAAACTTGCAGCGACAGCCGTAGAGCGCGACAAAGTATTCAAAGAGTTCACCACCCCGATACGCGCCCAACTGGACAAAATGGGATTGAAATACCGCATTCTTGCCCGCGTCAAATCCATTTACTCCATCTGGAACAAGATGCAAACCAAGCATGTGCCGTTCGAGGAAATCTATGACCTGCTTGCCGTACGCATCATCTTCGAGCCTCGCAACATGGAGGAAGAACTGAACGACTGCTTCAACATCTACGTATCCATATCCAAAATATACAAACCTCATCCCGACCGCCTGCGTGACTGGGTGAGCCATCCGAAAGCCAACGGTTACCAAGCCCTGCACGTTACCCTCATGGGCAACAACGGACAATGGATTGAAGTCCAGATCCGCAGCGAACGCATGAACGACGTTGCCGAACAAGGGTTTGCCGCCCACTGGAAATACAAAGAAGGCGGCGGCAGCGAAGATGAAGGAGAATTGGAGAAATGGTTGCGCACTATCAAGGAAATACTCGATGACCCCCAACCGGATGCCATTGATTTTCTGGACACTATCAAACTGAACCTGTTCGCATCGGAAATATTTGTGTTTACCCCGAAAGGTGAAATCAAGACCATGCCGCAGAATTCGACAGCGCTGGATTTTGCTTTCTCCCTGCACACAGACATCGGCAGCCACTGCATCGGCGCCAAAGTGAACCACAAACTCGTACCTCTCAGCCACAAACTGCAGAGCGGTGACCAGGTAGAAATTCTGACTTCCAAATCACAACGCGTACAACCGGAATGGGAAGTGTATGCCACCACTGCACGCGCACGTGCCAAAATCGCATCTATCCTGCGCAAGGAAGCCAAAGCCAATCAAAAGCAAGGTGAAACAATCCTTTCCGAATTCTTCAAGAATGAAGATATACGCATGGACGACGGAGCATTGGACAAGCTCACCCGTCTGCACAATTTCCATACCCGAGACGAACTGCTCGTCGCCGTCGGCAGCAAGAAGCTCGTATTGGGCGATGCGGATAAAAATGCATTCAAGGAGAAACAGAGCACCAACTGGAAGAAGTTCCTGACTTTCTCTTTCGGCAACAAAGACAGCAAGGATGCCAAGGAACAACCCGAAGAAAAAGCCCCGCAAGAGAAAATCAATACCAAGCAGATATTGAAACTGACGGAAGAAACCATCCAAAAGAACTATATCATGGCGGATTGCTGTCATCCCATTCCCGGTGACGATGTGCTGGGGTACATCGACGAACAGAACCGGGTGATTATCCATAAACGCCAATGCCCGGTAGCCGCACGTCTCAAAAGCAGTTACGGCAACCGCATCATCGCAACCGAATGGGACACTCACAAAGAGCTTTCATTCCTTGTAACTATCTATTTGAAAGGTATTGACAGCATGGGATTGCTGAATGAAGTGACGCAAGTCATCTCCCGCCAGCTGAACGTGAACATCCGTAAACTGACCATCGAAACCACTGACGGTATATTTGAAGGTAAGATACAACTCTACGTACATGACGTAGACGATGTACGCAGCATCTGCAACAACCTGAAGCTGATACAGAACATCAAGCAAGTGACGAGAATAGAAGGGTAGTTCTTTATGGGTGCTCTTTCATCAGGTTCTCTTTCAATGCCTCTACATCTTCATAAGTAAAGGCATCGAGAGCTTCCTTCATGCCGATAAGCTCTTCACGAATGCTTCTCAACCGTTCTACGATTTCAAAGTTCCGGAGAGTGGCTTCTTTATTGTCCTTCATGCGCTGACGCGCACCGGGCAATGTCATTCCGCGCTCTTTGACCAGATGATAAATCAGCTTCACCGTCTCAATATCTTCCTTACGGTACTGGCGTATGCCACGCCCCCCCTTCTTGGGCCGGAGTTGCGGAAACTCTTTCTCCCAAAAACGGAGCAGAGATTCGTTGACATCAAACATTCCGGCAACCTCACTAATGGAGTAATACAATTTCAGTTCTTTATCGGTGTTCTGCATGGCAACCTATCAATTAGTCGTTTATAATCCATCAATCAAGCACCTTACCATGATTAGCCGCAAGCTGTATCATACGGTCATAGTCTTCAGCGCTCAAATCCATAAAGTAATAGTTTACGGGATTCACCACCTGCCCCTTTACATGCACCTCGTAATGAAGATGCGGGCCTGTGCTTTTTCCGGTACTCCCCACTTCGCCTATCACTTCACCCCGCACTACCCGTTTACCGAGCTTGGTGCGGAACCCTTGCAGGTGGGCATACCATGTCTGATAGCCAAAGCCATGATCCACGATGATAAGATTTCCGTAACCGGTTTCCCACCCCATTTTCACCACCGTACCGTCACCGGTTGCGTAAACTTCCGTACCCGGATGCGCCGAAAAGTCCATGCCTGCATGAAACTTGGTAGTCCCGTAAATAGGATCAATACGTGTTCCGTAACCGGAAGCGGTCTTACGCAAATCCTTATTCGAAATAGGTTGGATGGCAGGTATGCAACGCAACATCTCATCATGATTCTTGCACATCTCCACCACATCGTCAAACGAACGTGACTGAATATAAAGCTGTTTCGTGAGCATATCCATTTTCTGCGTAGTGTTCACTACCAAATCGGAATTCGCCATATCCATTAAATGCTCATAACGGTTTGTGCCGCCATATCCCGCCTTACGAATAGCCGAAGGCACCGGATCGGCCTGAAAAATGACCCGATACAAATTATCGTCACGTTGCTGCACATCCTGCAACACCCCCATAGCCTCGTCCATTCTCCGCGAGAGTACATTATATTGTGCCTTAAGCTGGCTGTTTTCTTTCCGCAACTCCTTCTCGGAGGGCGAACCGAAAATCAGCAATAATACGATGAAACTGCCAGCTCCCAGTCCCATGCCAAAAAATAACCGGCGTAATATGCTCAACGCACGTTGCCGGACGGTTGGATAAATTCGGTCATAAGTCTGTGTCCGCGGATTATAAATGTAGTAAACTTTGCGCATCGGGAGTAAATATTTCATTATCAATGCGGCAAAAATACGAAAAACAAGCTATCTTTGCACTGTTTTTTCAAGAATTATAAGATTTATGATTTATGATTTATGATTTATAGAAGAGATAAATCATAGAATGTGTAAGTCATAAATCACAAGCTGTAAATTCAGAAATCATAAATCAGAAATAAGAAGTATGTTGACTGCAAATGAAATCAGAGACTCGTTCAAGAGTTTTTTCGAAAGTAAAGGTCACCAGATTGTGCCTTCGGCTCCCATGGTGATTAAAGATGACCCCACGCTGATGTTTACCAACGCGGGTATGAACCAGTTTAAAGATATTATTTTGGGTAACCACCCGGCGAAATATAAAAGAGTGGCGGATTCACAGAAGTGTCTTCGCGTCAGCGGAAAACATAATGACTTGGAAGAAGTAGGCCATGATACCTATCACCACACAATGTTCGAGATGCTGGGCAACTGGTCGTTCGGTGATTACTTCAAGAAAGAAGCTATCTCTTGGGCATGGGAATATCTGGTAGACGTATTGAAGCTGGATCCGAAAGATCTCTATGCCACCGTCTTCGAAGGTAGTCCCGAAGAAGGCTTGGAACGTGACAATGAAGCAGCCTCATACTGGGAACAGTTCCTGCCGAAAGACCATATCCTCAACGGAAACAAACACGACAACTTCTGGGAAATGGGCGATACAGGTCCTTGTGGCCCCTGCTCCGAAATTCATGTGGATTCACGTTCGGAAGAAGAAAAAGCCAAAGTTCCCGGTTCGCAACTCGTAAACAAAGACCACCCGCAGGTTATCGAAATCTGGAACCTCGTATTCATGCAGTTCAACCGCAAGGCAGACGGCAGCCTCGAAGGGCTTCCCGCCAAAGTAATTGATACGGGTATGGGCTTTGAACGTCTGGTGCGCACTCTGCAAGGCAAAACCTCCAACTATGATACCGATGTCTTCCAGCCTATATTGAAGGCTATCGGAGACATGGCAGGAACTACATACGGTGTAAACGAGCAACAGGACATTGCCATGCGTGTGATTGCCGACCACATCCGTACAATCGCTTTCTCTATCACAGACGGCCAATTGCCAAGTAATGCCAAGGCAGGTTACGTAATACGACGTATTCTTCGTCGTGCAGTACGCTACGGCTATACGTTCCTCGGACAGAAGCAGGCATTCATGTACAAATTATTACCTGTACTGATTGAGAATATGGGCGGTGCGTATCCCGAACTGAATGTACAGAAAGAGTTGATAGCCAAAGTCATCAAGGAAGAAGAAGATTCCTTCCTCCGCACTTTGGAGACCGGTATTCGTTTGTTGGATAAGACCATGGCAGATGCCAAAGCAGCCGGAAAGACCGAAATCAGCGGCAAGGACGCCTTTACGCTTTATGATACTTTTGGCTTTCCACTCGACCTTACGGAACTGATTCTCCGCGAAAACGGCATGACGGCCGACATCAAAGAGTTTGACGCAGAAATGCAACAGCAAAAACAGCGCGCACGCAACGCCGCCGCTGTTGAAACCGGCGACTGGATTACGCTGCAAGAAGGCACAACCGAATTCGTAGGCTATGACTATACGGAATACGAAACATCCATCCTGCGTTACCGGCAGATTAAGCAGAAAAACCAAACATTGTACCAGATTGTACTGGACAAGACCCCGTTCTATGCCGAAAGCGGCGGTCAGGTAGGCGATACCGGCGTGCTGGTGAACGAATTTGAAACGATTGAAGTTATTGATACAAAAAAGGAGAACAACCTTCCTATCCATATCACCAAGAAGCTGCCCGAACATCTGGAAGCTCCGATGATGGCTTGCGTGGATACCGACAAGCGTGCAGCTTGCGCCGCCAACCATTCTGCCACCCACTTGTTGGACGCTGCATTACGCGAAGTGTTGGGCGACCATGTTGAACAGAAAGGCTCTTTAGTGAATTCGGACTCTCTGCGTTTCGACTTCTCTCATTTCCAGAAAGTAACAGATGAGGAGATTCGTCAGGTAGAACACATTGTAAATGCCAAGATACGCGCCAATATTCCTTTGAAAGAATATCGCAATATACCCATTGAAGAAGCTAAAGAATTGGGAGCTATTGCGTTGTTCGGCGAGAAATATGGTGACCACGTACGTGTTATCCAGTTCGGTTCCTCCATTGAATTCTGCGGTGGCACACACGTAGCCGCTACCGGAAACATCGGGATGATGAAAATTGTATCCGAAAGTTCCGTTGCCGCCGGTGTCCGCCGTATCGAAGCCTATACCGGAGCCCGCGTAGAAGAAATGCTTGATACATTCCAGGATACAATGCGCGATTTGAAAGCACTCTTCAACAATGCTCCCGACTTGTCCGGTGCAATCCGCAAGTATATCGAAGAAAATGCCGGTTTGAAGAAACAGGTGGAAGACTTCATGAAAGAGAAAGAAGCGCAACTGAAGGAAAAACTTCTGCAAAATATTCAGGAAATAAACGGTGTGAAAGTTATCAAGTTCTGTGCAGCCATGATACCCGCCGACGCAATCAAGAATATCGCTTTCCAGCTCCGCGGAGAAATCACAGAAAACCTCTTCTTCGTTGCAGGAACAGTATTCGAAGGAAAACCGATGCTGACAGTAATGCTAAGTGACAACCTTGTAGCCGGCGGTCTAAAAGCAGGCAATCTTGTGAAAGAAGCCGCCAAGCTGATTCAAGGTGGCGGCGGCGGCCAGCCGCATTTCGCAACTGCCGGCGGTAAAAATCCTGACGGGTTGAGTGCAGCGGTAGATAAAGTAATAGAATTGGCAGGACTTTAAAACTTATATCATAAATAAAAGACTCCGCTTTTAGCTGAAAAGTTAAAAGCGGAGTCTTTTTAATAGCATCCCCACTTTTAATGAAACGGCATCAGTATTAAAACATTTTTATCAGCCTAAAGAGAAATATTTTAATATTCTTGCAGGAATAATATTCTCACTGAGCGTTATATTGTAAAAAGAAAGCGTAACTTTGCAGCGTCCGACAGGAGAAATTGCCGGACAGTAGAAAGCGTTTTCTGCTTTATCCTGAAATCAAAGTCTGGAAAATTTTGAAAGAGGGGATGAAGACAATGTAACGCTCATTCTGTTTGTATATGTACGAGAACAGTCCATACTGTATCTTGTTCATCATACTACAGCGTGGGAATATTGTTTCTTCACTCATTCTCTTGAGGCTTTCCAGACGCCCGATTTCAATGAGTAGAACAAGTCTCACGCTCTTCTCATATTAATCAGCACCGCCCACTTTGAAGACTTATAGGCATATTAAGAATCATGTTATTCAATTCTTTTGAGTTCCTGCTTTTCTTGCCGATAGTCTTCCTGCTCTATTGGTTTGTATTTAAACGGTTGAAGTGGCAAAACCTTTTTTTGGTCGTTGCCAGTTATGTGTTCTATGGTTGGTGGGACTGGCGCTTCCTGATACTTATCGCCCTCACCACGCTATTCAGTTATGTCAGCGGACGACTCATTGCCCGGTACGAAGGACAACAGAAGCGGCAGAAAGCCCTTAGCGCTATCAACATCGTACTAAATCTTTCCATTCTCGGCGTATTCAAATACTATAACTTCTTTGCGGAAAACTTCGCCGCCCTGTTCGGTAACATAGGTTGGCAGATAGACTGGGTAACACTTGACATCCTCTTGCCCGTAGGTATCAGTTTCTACACCTTTCAGGCATTGAGCTACAGTATTGACGTTTACCAAAAGAAATTACCGGTTTGCAAAGATATCATTGCCTTTTTTGCCTACATCAGCTTCTTTCCACAGTTGGTAGCAGGGCCGATAGAACGCGCCACCAACCTGTTGCCACAGTTCTACAAGTCGCATACTTTCAACTATGCGCAAGCCGTGGATGGTTGCCGACAGATACTTTGGGGATTCTTCAAGAAGATGGTAGTGGCGGACAACTGTGCTACCGCTGTTAACTTAATCTGGGGGAACTATACCGACCAGTCCGGCTTTACGCTATTAATGGGCGGCTTCCTCTTCACACTTCAGATTTATGGAGACTTTTCCGGTTACTCGGACATCGCTATCGGTACGGCGCGCCTGTTCGGTATCAACCTGATGCGTAACTTCAGCTTTCCTTATTTCTCACGCGACATTGCCGAGTTCTGGCGCCGTTGGCATATATCGCTGACCACATGGTTTCGCGACTACATTTACATACCTCTCGGCGGCAGCCGATGCGCACGTTGGAAGGTCATGAGGAATACGCTGATTATCTTTCTCGTCAGCGGTTTGTGGCACGGGGCAAACTGGACATTCATTATGTGGGGCGTTTATCATGCGCTACTGTTCTTTCCACTGATGCTTTTGGGAAAGAACAGAAAACACACAAATAATGTAGCGGCGGGGCGATTATTACCTTCCATGAAAGAATTCGTCCAAATACTTTTCACCTTCCTGCTTGTACTGATTGGCTGGATTATTTTCCGGGCAGAAAACATCAGGCAAGCATGGGACTATCTTAGCAGAATGTGTTCACCAAGTTTGCTGGACTTACATTTGCAATACGGCAAAAAAGCATTACTCTATACTTTTGTACTCTTGATAGTGGAATGGCTGCAACGGGATAAACAACATGCGCTGCAAATCGAAGAAACCGGTATACTTAAATATCGCGGTATACGCTGGGGAATATATATTTTATTAGCGCTCTTCACTTTAGTTTTTGCAGGTACACAAGCGGAATTCATTTATTTTCAATTCTAAGGTCATGAAAAAATTTATAAACAATATCCTCCTAATAGCAGGAATCCTTATCACCTTAATACTGGCAATAACAATGCTTCCTATGGAACAAGACGGGTATTTACAAGCCTATAACAAGAAATGCCAACTGCTGGAAGACACGCCTTCTCCCCGAATCATCTTTGTCGGAGGCAGCAATTTAGCTTTCGGGTTAGACAGTCAACGAATAAAAGACTCGTTAAATATCAATGTGATTAACTATGGACTTCATGCCGGCATCGGACTGAAATATATGATTGATGACATATCCACCTATGCAAGAAAAGGTGACATTATTGTATTCGCTCCGGAATACGAACACTTCTATACAATAGCTTATGGAGAATCCGTAACCCTCACGCCCCTTATGGCAGTTACACATTGGGAAAAAATTAACCTACTGGATATAAGGCAATGGACAATTCTAATAGCCGGAATTCCACAATTAGCAAAAGAATGTTCTTTAATGCCCAAAATCAGAAGTCCCAAAGATTACAGTGTTTCAGGATTTAATGAATACGGAGACGAGACACAACATTGGACGTTAGAAAGCCCCGGAACCGGTAATGCCCAACCTATCAACGAAAGATTGGATGAACAGTTTGGTAAATATTTCACCAGTAAGATTAAGACTCTTCAAAAGACATGCTCTGTATATGTCATTCCACCCATCTATGTAGAAAAAGGTTATCATGAAAATAAGAAAAAGATGTCGGAGGTTGAAGAGTTTCTCCAAAAGGAAGGATGCCCTTTTTTAGTAACACCGAAGGTGCACGTATTAAGTGACGAATATGCGTATGATACTTATTATCACATGAATCGTCAAGGGGTAGATAAATACACCTCCTTTATCATAGAAGAATTAAAGCCTTTGCTCAGACACAAACATGACAACTTTAAATAGACTGCCAGAAAATATGCAGATTATCCAAACAGATCGCAAAAGATTCTCTTTAGAAGACCTGCAAAATAATTGCCCGAACACTTGACATCGCCTCCGGGATGTTGTATATTTGTATCGTCAATTTTTAGATACTTCAATTTTAAATTAGAATGAACGGAGAGGCATTGCTTCTCCGTTTTTATTTTCCCATAACTCTTCCCTATTTGAAATGACGTGCGTTTGCAGGGCAAACGGCGCATGTTTGCTCCCCAAATGCCTCACCTTAACAGGCTAAATGTCTGGAATTTGCAATGAAAGCCCCTAAGATTTTGGCAATTAGCATTGAGGTTTAGGATGCTAAAGTGCAAGATTACGGATGATGTATTCAGAGTTAACACATGATGCATTTAAGGCAAACAGATGATGTGTTCTACTCAAACAGACCATCTGTTTGGAAAGCAAAAACGGGAAGCCGAAGCCTCCCGTACATTAAACTTTCATAAATCTACTCTTGACAAAAATCATATCATCGTGTATACATCCACTGCTCTGCCTGATATACTTTGCAGCCTTCGGGCAATGCGACAGGAGAGAGTGCATTGTCTTTGATTTTAGCTGTTTCATATTTAGAAAATGCTTACAGTGAGGCAAATACTGCATCAAGTGTTTAAATAATTTGTTCAGTCGGATAATTTACCAGATACAACGTACCCGTAGCACGCGTAAAAGCAGTGTACAGCCAACGGAAATAATCCGGTGTCAGATATTCGTCCGTCATATACCCCTGGTCAAGAAAGACATTCTTCCACTGTCCCCCCTGCGCCTTATGGCAAGTTACGGCATAGGCATACTTCACCTGTAAAGCATTGTAATAAGGATCGGCTTTCATCTTCTTCATTCTTTCGCGCTTCATCGTAATATCGGCGTAATCTTCGAGGACAGTATAAAAAAGGCGGTCATTATCCGCTTTGGGTAAAGCAGGCGCATCGCTGTGCAAAGTATCCAACAGAAGATTCACCTCCAACTCAAGATCATTATAATCAGGAAAAGCCAGCGTTACATCCGCAAAGCGAAAACCATATAGTTCACGCGTACGGCGTACACGACGTACTACGGCAGTTTCTCCATTGGCTATGAAGTCGGGAATTTGTGCCACCACTTCTTTCCTCTCTCCATTACGCAGCATGTCCGCTTGAAGCTGTTCCGTCCAAAAATAATTATTTTTCGCAACCATCAGCAAGTCTCCCGTATTCAGTTCGTCCTCCCTCCAAAGAATCTGGGCTCGAATACCATTATTATAAATATTTGTCCGCTTGTTGGAGCGGCACACCACAATCGTTTCATCCAACCCGTCATGATCGTAACATGCTTCAAGCGCATCTATCAATTCATTCCCCGGCAATACTTTAATATCCGCAAATCCCGTTACTTTTATCCTCGGCAACGCCCCGCATTCATCTTCGGCTATGAGCTGCCTCAAACGGGTGGCGTTCCACAGAATACCCGATTGCCGTTCCTGACGGACCACCTGTGTCAAATCCACCTCCTGTACTTCCAGCCCATATCCTTTCAGGGCATCAGCAAAAAGAGCCGGACTTTGCTCCTCACCCACCGGCGGAAGCTGTGCCGTATCGCCCATCAACAGAAGACGACATCCCACGCCGGAATAGACAAACTGCACCAAATCATCCAACAAACGTCCCGTACCGAATGACGAACCCGCCAACCCGTCATTGGAAATCATGGATGCCTCATCCACGATATACAAAGTATGAGTTGTCAAATTATCGTTCACCGAGAAATTACTTGTTTCATTAGAGAATGATTGCTGTCTATAAATTTTTTTATGAATTGTAAACGCCGGATGCCCCGCATAAGCAGAAAAAACTTTCGCCGCCCGTCCCGTCGGAGCCAGCAATATTGACTTTTGTTGCAACTGGTCCAATGTCCTGACCAAAGCGCCGACTAATGACGTTTTCCCCGTTCCGGCATAACCACGAAGCAGAAAAACCGCCTCGTTACAGGATGACAGCAAGAACTCCGACAAAGATTTTATTGCAATTTCCTGCTCCGAAGTTGGTTGATAAGGAAAATTTTCCTTAATTTGCCTTTCTAAATAGTTATTTATCATTTTTGTAATAGAAAAAAGTAACGGGAACTGTCGTTTTTAAATTTATTTCTTTTATTTTTGCGGTGCGAATATAACAACTAAAAAACATATTTATCATGAAAACAGTATTTAATATCGTTTTAGGCTTATGTGCTCTGGTCTTAGTTTATATCTGCTATGCCAGTATCATGGGTCCTATAAACTTTGAAAAAGCCAAGAAGCACAGAGACGCAGCAGTTATCGCACGTCTGATCGACATTCGTAAAGCACAGTTGGAATATCGCGGTTTGCACAACCAGCAATATACTGCCAGCTTCGATACGTTGATTGACTTCGTAAAGAATCAGAAACTTCCGTTCATCTTCAAACAAGGAGAATTGGACGACAAACAGTTGGAAGACGGTTTGACAGAGAAGAAGGCTATCAATATCATCAATAAAGCCAAAAAGACCGGTAACTATGCAGAAGTAAAGAAGTGGGGATTGGAAAATTTCAAGCGTGACACCATGTGGGTAGCCGTATTGGATACTATTTTCCCGAAAGGCTTCAACGCAGATTCTATGAGATACGTTCCTTTTGGCAACGGTGCACAATTTGAAATGGCTATCAAAAACGATACAGCTAAATCTGGCGCTCCATTCTGTCTGCTCGAGGTTAAAACTCCGTATGATGTATATCTGAACGGTTTGGACAAGCAAGAAATTGCTAACCTGAAAGATCTTCAAACTAAGTTGGGCAAATACTCAGGCTTGATGATTGGTAGCTTGGAAACAGCTAACAACAACGCCGGTAACTGGGAATAATCCACCGACATACGTATGATAGAAACAACTGATTTTACAAAATCGGAACAATATACCTTATCCATCCGTCTCAGTACGGATGGATTTTCTTTTTCTATATTCAATCCTCTCGGCGACGGAGAGCTTTCTTTCCACGAACATGAGGTAGACACTTCTTTGTCCCTCACTGCCAATCTTAAACAAGCCTTCCGAGAAGTAGAATGGCTGAACCATTCTTTCCGTCGTGTCAATGTGCTCATGGCAAACAAGCGTTTTACGTTTATTCCGCTGGAGTTTTTCGAGGACGAGCAAACAGAGACCGTATTCTATCATAATCATCCCAAGCGAGACAATGAAGTTGTACAATACAACATCCTGCATAAAAACAACATAGTCGTACTGTTTGGCATGGACAAGAGCACCTGCTCCCTTTTGCGCGAGCAATATCCCGATATCCGTTTCTATTCGCAGGCAAGCCCGTTTATTGAGTATTTTGCAACCAAAAGTCGTTTAGGCAATTGCAGGAAAATGTACATACATCTGCGTAAAGAAGCCGTAGACATATATGCTTACGAACGCGGCCGGTTGATATTTGCCAATGCCTTTGCCTGTAAGGAGACCAACGACCGTATCTACTACATTCTCTATATATGGAAACAGCTCGGCATGGAGCAAGAACGTGACGAACTTCACCTCACAGGCGAACTGTCCGACAAGGAAGAGCTATTGCCCGAACTAAAAAAATTCATCCGGCAGGTATTCATCATGAATCCAGCCTATAATCTTGACCTACAAGCTATCAACCTATGCGAGTAATCAGCGGAATATACAAAAGAAGACGCTTTGACGTGCCTCACAGCTTCAAGGCACGCCCCACTACGGATTTTGCCAAAGAGAATCTATTCAATGTGTTATCCAACTACATAGACTTTGAAGAAGGCGTACGCGCCCTCGATTTGTTTGCCGGCACAGGAAGCATCAGTATTGAACTCGTATCCAGAGGTTGCGACCAAGTCATCAGCATAGAAAAAGACCGCGACCACTATGCTTTCATCTGCAAAATAATGCGTGAACTAAAGACCGACAAATGTCTGCCTGTCCGCGGTGATGTGTTCAAGTACATACGAGGTGGCCGCGAACAGTTCGATTTCATCTTTGCCGACCCGCCTTATGAATTAAAAGGACTTGAGACTCTACCTGATCTGATCTTTGAAAATAACCTCTTAAAAGAAGAAGGTTTATTTGTATTAGAACATGGGAAGACCAATAACTTTGAAAGCCATCCTCATTTTATAGAAAGAAGAGTGTATGGCAGTGTCAATTTCTCCTTTTTCCAATTTTCCAAGTTATAAAAGCGGAGCCAGCAGACGTACCACGCTTTCTGCCGCTTTATGATACCAAGGACGTTTCGCCCAATTTTTGGAGAATACCTGTACACATTCCCGTTGGTCTTGCAAGAATATCTCACGCATTTGGAGAGCAGTTTCCGTATCATATATAAATGCATTCACCTCAAAGTTATGCTCAAAGCTTCGGAAATCCACGTTTGTAGAGCCCACAGTAGACAATTCATCATCCGACACCATCAATTTGGAATGCAGGAAACCTTTTTTATAGAAATATACTTTCACTCCTGCCCGCAGTGCCTCTGCCAAATAAGAACAAGAGCCTAAATGCGTCAGTCTGTTATCCGCGCGATAAGGAAGCATCAAACGCACGTCCACCCCGGCTAAAGCAGCTGTTTGCATAGCGACAGCAACGGCTTCCGTAGGCAAGAAGTAAGGAGTTTGTATGTAGAAATATTTCTTCGCTCCCGTTATGGCCATACCAAGTCCCTGCATAATCTCTTTCCAAGGTCCTATCGGCTCACTTGTTACAATCTGCGCCAACGAAGTACCACAATTATCCACTTTCGGAAAATAACGGGCGGACGTAACTAATGTACGATCTACAAAATACCAGTCGAGCAAAAAGACAGTCTGCAAACCATGCACAGCCTTGCCTTCTAATAAAAGATGCGTATCACGCCAGATTCCCCAGGAAAAACCACGCATATAACGCTCTGCCAAATTCATACCGCCAATAAACCCGATGCGTCCGTCAATCACCACTATCTTACGGTGATTACGATAGTTCACTTTACTGGTAAACAAAGGGAAGCGCACTTTCAGAAAGCTACGCACCTCTACTCCTGCCTCACGCATCTGTTCGTAAAAGCGGTTAGGAACATGCCAACAACCCACATCATCGTAAATAACACGTACTTCTACTCCCTGCCTTGCCTTATCTATCAACACATCGCGTACCATACGTCCGATAGCATCATCCTCAAAAATATAGAACTCCATATGAATATGCTTCGTAGCATTCTGTAACTCACGCAGCAAAGCTTGAAACATGGAAAGCCCATGCGTATAGATTTCTACACGATTCCCGTCAAAAGGGAAAGCCTGATTTGTGTTGCGAAACAAAGAAATAAGACGGCTATAATTTACAGGAAGCGTGCACGAGTCCTGAGCAAGGTATTCAGCCATCGGTTTTTTCAACAGGCGGTTGTAGCTTTTCTTACCAATGACACGTACACGACGCTGACTACGACCGAAAAAGAAGTAAAGTACAAGCCCCACTAATGGCAAAAACATCAATATCAATATCCATGCCATCGTTTTTACCGGGTTACGGTTATCAAGAATGATAACCGTAATTGTTCCGATAATTGCGCCAAAATAGATTATATCAAATGCTACTGTAGCAACGAGGCCGGCTATGAAATTCCAATCAAACATACATCTGTCATAAAGAGCAAAACAAATGTATGAAAAATAGAGGAACTTTTGCGGCCTATTACATTGATTAACATTAGAACGGACGATGTCCTCTGCTAAATCCTCCCCGCTGCCCGCCAGGGCCACCAGGGCCTCGGCCCATACTTTCGCGTGCGGACTTGCTGCCGAAAATATTCAGACGATAAATAAAGTGCAACATACAATAACTGTTGACGCCATTATAGGAAGACACCGAACGGGCATCTGCTGTCAGCGAACGGCTGATATTACTCTGCTGTTTCAGAATATCGTACATTTCAAAACTTACGGTAGCCGCCCCTTTCAGGAAAGACTGCGAAAGTTGAGCATTCCAGATCAGCTCATTGCGGTTCATGCTGCTATCTGTATAACCGCGACGGCTTTGATTGGTGATATTAGTGGAAATCGTCATCTTCCAAGGCATCGTTATATTGGTTAAAGCGCCGTAAGAAAAAGTATAAGGTTCTTGATTGTTTTCCGGACGCAGCTTGCTGCGTTCAGCAGTATAAGAGATAGAACCATTCAGCCCGAATTCAAACCAATCATTACGATAAGCTCCATTCAACCGTTCACCCAATGTAAGTCCGGTAGTGGTATTCTTGTCATCTATTTTGGTATCATTATTGTACAAGAAAGACACATTATTGGTGTAATTGATATTAGAGAACGAGTTAATGGTAAATTTCTTATTCTTTAATGCTGTATTGAACCCGAACATACCGAAAGCGCTCCAGTTTCCATTAATATTCTTAGGAGTCGTAATTCTTCCACCGGTCTGTTCATTATATACCGTACTGTTACTGATACTATTCTGCGTAGCCGAGAAGTTGACATGCGTCACTATACCACGCTGCAATTCTGCATTATACGTATTGTAGAAGAGACGCATACTATGCGTAAATGCAGGCTTCAAACCCGGATTACCCACTCTGACATTCAACGGGTTTGAGTTGTCGACGATAGGTAACAAGTTCTCCATACTTGGCTGACTGCTACGTCCGCGATACATAAACTGCAGCTGGCTCACTTTGGAGAAACGATAACGAAAATCAATATTCGGAGCAAAGTTGAACACATTGCGTGTCGTATCAATCATATAATCACCACGTTTATAGGACAGTGTCGAATGTTGAGGTTGGAAAGACATTCCTGCACTCAGTTGATACTTCTCTCGAATGAAGCGCAACGATACGGACGCGTCATGATTATAATATCTGTACTCCGCGTACTTACCCAAACTATCCACCGGGTGTGTTTCATAACCGGGAGGCAGAGGCCCGTTGATGTCCCAATCGGGATAGCTCAACATATCAAACGTAGTTTTGTCACTCTCACTGTACTTATACTGAAACTGATAGCGGAACTGCAGGAAAGTAGCTCGCGCAATCGGTTCGCTGTATGTCAACTGAGCACTATAATTATAATTGTGTGTAGGAGTTGTGACATACTGGTTACGGTATAGTATGGAATCGCCTCCCAATATGCTCTGAATCTGGTAGTAACGCGTTTCAGACTGTGAATACTGGTCATTGTCGTTGTCACCATAGCTAAAGCGCCCACGAAAAGTAATGTTACGCCCCCGGTTATTCAACTCTCTATTCAGTTGCAAAGTAGCCTCCGTAGAGACGCTCTTGCTTTTGCTTAGAGAAGCATCATTTGTTGCATTGACACGAATATCCTCCAAAGGATCATCCGTCATCTGGTCAAAATTAAGAAAGTCGTTCGGATTGGTAACCAAGCTATACGGATCGGCATTGAATGTTCCGGACTCAGAACCGGAAGCATTATCAGTTTTTCCGTACGAAAAGTTCGGGCGGAAAATGATGTTTGTCATAGAGTCCGGTTTCCACTCCAAACGAAAATTAGCATTAAAGTTTATATTCTTGTTTCTATTGACAGAATTAGAGTTGGAATATGAATTTCCATTTTGCAGGAAACGTTCGGAAGAATTAGTACTGATAATATCCGCCCCTCTGTAATTATACCGGGCACTACCGCCAATATCCAGTTTGGACGTTTCCGCAGCAAAGTTAGCACCTAATGTTTTTGTTGCCACCAAACCATTATTCCTGCGCCAGCGCGGACCACCCCCACCACCGGAGAACCCCTGATCGTTAACGTTATTCGCCGAACCGATTAAGGAGAACTTGGTTTTATCCACAAAATGATTCACCATCATGCGGGCCATATAACGGTCTTCCGTACCATAAGCAAGATCTGCATTGCCGAACCATCCCCTGTTCATGCCCTTCTTCACAGTAAGGTCCAGCACTGTTTCTTCCTCACCGTCATCTATCCCGGTTATACGTGCCAGATCCGACTGTTTATCATAAGTTTTCAGTTTATCAATCATGTCGACAGGCAGATTTTTCAGGCCGGTCTTCACATCACCGCCAAAGAACTCCTTACCATCCACCATAATTTTCTTCAGTTCCTTACCGTTAATCTTCACATTACCATCATCATCAACTTCCGCTCCGGGAAGTTTTTTCACCAGTTCCTCCAGCATGGCACCTTCCGGCGTACGATAAGCAGTAGAGTTATACATCAACGTATCTTCCACCACCTGCACTTGCGGTGCTTCAGCAGTAACTACTGCTTCGGCAAGCATAATAGCATCCGTTTCGAGTGTCACTGTACCCACATTTTTATTGAGTACATTGGCGTAGAGATGTAAAGGAATAAACTTATTCTTAAAACCGATGTAGGAAACTTTCAAAACATACTTTCCGGCACTCACTTTGGGTAAAGTGAAGCGGCCATTTCCGGTAGTAGCAACACCGGCAGCATAAGCACTGTCCGGTAATGATAATAATTGAATAGTAGCTTGTACCGCTGGTTCGTTCGTATCCTCAACCACGCGGCCGGATACGGTAATGTTTTTTGTTTGTGAGAATACAGAGAATGTAGTTGCAAGCAACAACATCGCTCCGGTGATAAATCTTTTCATGCCCTGTCTTCTAAATAATCAACAATGTTTATTTGTTACTGCTTCATTTGACAAACTTACGGGCAAAAGGTTTAACGCCTTACAGATTGATTTTACTTAATTATCGATTATTTCGTTTAAACAACCGATCAACAGTCGCTTTTTTTATACCAAATTCAAGGCAAAGAACATTCATTATCAGGAATATCAGGAAAGAAGAAGAGTCTACGGACAAGAGATCACCTTGTGCCACCCGATAAAGCATGCCGCCAAAAATAAAAAGTACAGTCAGGAATATCGCATTCCTTGTGGCCTTATTTCGTATTTCTTCCACTTCTTTACATTCTCCTTTTGTCAAAGCGAATATTATCATCAATGCTCCCAACATCATCAGAAGTTTGGAACATTCTTTATAAAACAACAAATTAGCATCCGTTACTTTGCCCATCATCATCATTAAGAACGGAAGGAACAAGGCTAACGCAATTACAAAATATCCAAGCGGGCGACAGTACACAGGAAGTAAAGCTTTCATTTTCTTAATTACAAATTACAGACTACAAATTACCAAATAGCGGAATGCAGATAGAGAAGTATCTTACAAATCCATGTATTTTTGGAGACAAAGATAACGTTTTATTGTTGAAAGAACTATCTTTGTAGCACAATAAATAAAGGGAGTCCTCTTCCCTTTAGTAATTTGTAACTTATAATTTGTAATTGACCAAATGAGTAAACTAGAAGTAATTCTTTGTGAGAGTCTGGAAAACAGCCTGGCAGAAGCCATCGAAAAGTGTCCTCATGACAGGCTTTTTATCCTTACCGACGAACATACCCACCGTCTTTGCTTGCCACAGCTACAAAATATTCCTGCAATACAGGATGCAACTGAAATCATTATCGGTGCAGAAGATGTACACAAAAATCTGGAAACTCTGGCTTCCGTATGGCAAGCCCTAAGCGAACAGGGAGCCACCCGCCATTCACTGTTAATAAATTTGGGTGGAGGCATGGTGACCGACCTCGGCGGTTTTGCCGCCGCCACCTTCAAGCGTGGAATAGCGTATATCAATATCCCCACTACCCTACTTTCCATGGTAGACGCCTCAGTAGGCGGAAAAACAGGCATAAACTTCAATGGACTGAAAAATGAGATCGGCGTCTTTGCTCCTGCCTCCAGTGTGCTGTTGGAAACAGAGTTTCTACGCAGCCTCGATGCTCATAATTTCTTCTCCGGCTATGCAGAAATGCTGAAGCATGGTCTCATCAGTACTCCCGAACACCTCACAGAATTATTATCTTTCGATACGGAACAAATAGATTATGCCGCCCTCAAAGCAATGGTCGGCCGTTCTGTTCAAGTGAAAGAGAATATTGTAGAACAAGACCCCAAAGAACATGGCATACGCAAGGCACTTAACCTCGGTCATACCATAGGACATGCTTTTGAGAGCCTTGCTTTAGCAGAGAATCGTCCGGTGCTACATGGCTATGCTGTAGCCTGGGGAATTGTATGTGAGCTTTACCTCTCACACATAAAAACAGGCTTTCCAAAAGAGAAAATGCGCCAGACCATTCAATTTATCAAAGAGAATTACGGAGCCTTTGCCTTCAACTGTAAACAATACGACCGTCTCTACGAACTAATGCTGCACGACAAGAAAAATACTGCCGGCATCATCAACTTTACTCTGCTCAAAGAAGTAGGCGATATATGTCTGAACCAAACAGCAGATAAGGAAACTATTTTTGAAGTATTAGACTTTTATCGGGAATGTATGGGTATATAAGTACCTTGATTAGTGTAAAGAGTATAAAGAAGTTGCAAAATAAAGAAACAAAAAACCACAGAAATATTTGCTATTTAAAAATAAAGCACTACTTTTGCATCCGCAATTCGGGGTGTAGCTCAGCCCGGTTAGAGTACGCGTCTGGGGGGCGTGTGGTCGCTGGTTCGAATCCAGTCACCCCGACTGGTAAAAAGGCATTGATAATCTGATGATTGTCGATGCTTTTTGCTTTTTAGGGCGGTTCTCGTAACTATGGCGGTTGACGTGACGGTTGACGCGTAAAAGTCAACCAAGAAGTCAACCGTAATTTTAATGAAAGCATCAATTTCTGTAATCTGTTACAAGCATAAAGTGCTTGCAAATGGAGAATCACCGTTAATGGTAAGAATAGCTAAAGACGGGAAACGTACCATGAGGAGTTTGGGCATATCTGTGAATCCTCAACATTGGGACTTTGACAAGAATCAACCTAAATCGAATTGCCCTAATAGGAATCAAATCAAGCAGATTATTCTGAGAACAGAAATGGAATACCAATCTAAAGTACTTGATAAGGAAATCAAGAATGAAGAATTTACTACATTATCTTTAATTGATGGGCAGAAAGAAGAAATCAAAGCCCAGACTGTGGAAGAGTTCTACCTGTCTTTAATAGAAGAACTAAAAGAGAATGGTAAGGTGGGAACAAGTTATGCTTACCTCAATTCATACAGAACGCTAAAGAATTTCAATAAGGGTAAGAAGCTAAACTACACCTTTAGCTATATTGATGTAGAGTTCTGCAAGAAGTTTGAGAAGTGGATGCGTAGTAAAAGTAACAATGATGTTACTCTCAGCTATCAATTCAGAACCCTAAGAGCTGCATTTAACAAAGCCATTGAAGCTAAAGTTGTCAGCAGAGATAAAAATCCATTCATAGAATACAAACTAAGTCGCTTCAATACCAAGACAGCTAAGAGGGCATTATCTAAGGATGATATTCTTAAAATCATAGACGCAGATTGTAGCCATGCAACTGAAATACGGCAGTTTACACAGGATATATTTACGTTCTCTTATTTATGTGGTGGAATCTCCTTTGTGGATATAGCCCACTTGACAGGAACAAACATTGTAGAAGATAGACTACTCTATCAAAGGCAAAAGACACATGGGAGCATAAACTTAATGCTGACGGATAGAGCTAAACAGATTATTCTGAAATATGATAACTATCAACATCAAGCAGGCTATCTGTTCCCTATACTTCATAATAAACGTCATGTTACACCTATGCAGCAGAATAATAGGGTACATAAAATCTGCCATCAGATTAACACTGAATTAAGAACATTTGCAAAGGAGTTAGGCATTACAGCAGAAGTTACTACCTATGTTGCACGCCACTCATTTGCAACCATCTTAAAGAAGTCTGGAGTAAATATAGGAATTATATCACAAGCATTGGGACACCAAGACATCAAGACCACCCAAATATATTTAAGCCAATTTGATAATGAACAGGTAGATGATGCCATGAAGAATTTACTCTAAGCCAATAATTCCTCACTTGTAGCAATACAGGTGGGGATTATTTTTTAACTTTGTGCAGAATTGAAGCAGGAAGTACTTATGGAAGATAACCAGAACATAGAAGAACAGAATCTTCTCCCTAAGATGGATAGAGAATTGTTAGCTGAATTAGCTGAAATGGAGCAAAGCATGGAAGATGATTTCAAGCGTGAATATCAGCAGAAAGATGTTGCATCTATTCTTGACAGCATAGAATATATCAGAATCTACTGCAGGAACTTCCCACTATTTAATGGGGACAATTACCAGCCGCTTCAAGCACCATTCGCATACTATCGTAGTCGCAGTACATATTTAGAGGAGCTGCCATTTACAGAAGATGAGTTCTATAATTTCACACTGATACAAGAAGCTATCAACAAATTGGAGTTACAACCCCAACCAACCTTTGAGTTCATAACATTCTTATACCACATCATCAAAGTGTGGAGCGAGAACCAAATAACCACAGGGATTAACAGGGTAAACAACATTCTCTCCATCTTAGAGGAACAGCCCAATGCCAAACTAAAAATGAATATCAAAGTAGATGGCAAGAACTTCGAGTTCGAGAACTCCCTATTCATTCACTCTATGCTTGAATTTTATTCTTCCCATGAACAGGTTTCACACTATCTTGTGGAGCGAGAGAATAAAAGAGTACGAGAGCGCACTATCCAATATTCTTTGGTCAAGACATTGCTGGATTATCTTCCCATCAAAGTAAAGAAGCCAGAGGATGTAAAATTTGTACAAGCAGAAAGAGACTTAGCCCTATGCACCTTATATCTCTGCAAATTGCTCACAGGAGACCCTGCATATGTCTGCACTAAAGACAATAACATTACATTTGACAGCTTGATGAGGGCTTTCAAAGACTTCAATATTACGCTTAATCAAATGCTAACTTAATGATATTCAGTAGAGAAACTTTAGATTAATAAAACTTACTCTTATATACTTCACTTAATGGATATATCTTTGCACCGCTTTCAGAAAGCTGACAGGCACGTTGCCACAGATTAATCACTGAAAGGTTAAAAGATATGAAGAATTTATTATTTATTGAAGGTAATCGTACTGAAATTGACAAAGCTAATGTTGTAGAATCTTACAACAAGATTAAGGCATACGGCTTCATTAAGACCATGCCCATTGAATACTTTCCCATGCAGGAAGTCAAGGACAAATTAGGTGACAGGGTGCTTTACAAACCTACCCTCATTCGTAAGAGTGGACAGGGAGAAGCGACCATCAGCAACTTTGATATTAAATTGATTCCTGTGCCATCAGAAGAATACGATAACTATGATGGGGTTTGTGGGGATGGTCAGCACAGAACCATAGCAATGATGTTTGGTGAGCTTAAAAATGAAGTAGCCACCTACAAAGAAGTAAAACTTCCTCGTGAGGATATGGATATACTGACTTACATATCCATGCGCAACAATGGCAGAAAGTGGACGAATGATGATTTCTATGCTTCAAGCATTACCACAGGAAACGCTTATGCAGATTATATCCTCAATAAGAGAAAGGAGAAAGCCTACAGCAATGTAGTTCCAGCATTCCTGTTCAATATCTACACGCTTGGTACTGCAACCCTGACACCTGCACAAATAAAATCCTTACAACAGGGCTATAAGAAGATGTCTGATTTTGGTAAAGTACAAATTGACAAGGATACCCAAAGTAGGGGTGATAAAGTTTTGAAAGCATTAAAGAATAATCAGTTCTTGACATCAGACAGATTTACAGGACGGTTTGGCGCAGGTCTGAAAGCATTTTACACAGATTGTGGAGATATTAACAAAGTGATAAAAACCATCAGCCTCATTAATAAAGCTACTTGGGAGAAACACTTCACTCCTGCATCTGGTCAGAGCATGGAAGCTAAATCTTACAAGGAAGCTCTGGCTAAATTGGCAGGACAAGTAAAGGAATGACCTTTTAGACAGCCCATGTGACAGGTGGGCTTCTCTACTCCAAATTCTTAGACATTCTGAATAGCCTAAAGTCTGATTACTAAATGTGTGGTCTTATCATTAGTTCCCCACTCATGGAATTATTATCTTTACAGTACCATAGACAGATAATCCTACCACACAGATTGACGGACTTACAAACTATTCAGAATATCTAAAATGGAAGAATTTACTTATGAACAGATAAGGGCTAAGGCTCTTAAACAGGGAGTAAAAGATAACAAGGTTCACATTGGATTGTGGGCTAATCTTAATAACTATCTAAAGACAAGGAGAAAGAAAAATGGAAAGGTTACTACCTATTATATCGCATTGCAGAAGCTGGCTTATTAATTTACTAATATTTAAACTGACATGATAATTCATTTACCAACAGGAAAGAAGTTCCATAACAGAAAGGAAGCTAAGATATATTTTGGAACTGCCTACTATTACAAGATGGAACGAGAGAAGAAAGATTTAGTGTTTACCAATACTATTCAATCAGCTACTAATGAATATAAAGATACCTCAAAGATACCTGCAAAACAGGATAAGTAACATTAAGCAGGATTATGCTACTATTAACAAATCTATTGTAGATAAACTCAATCCACCCAATCTATACAGATTCTTCTGTCTGTCCTTATATAGAAATGACTATTATAAAGTCAGATGGAGAATTAAGGATTTAGCTAAGCGGACTGGAGAGGAAGAAACTGCACTAAAGAATTTCAATAAGGAAATAGAAGCTGTGTTGGTTAGAAAGAAATACCCTGTACCAATCAACCACCCTCTTATTGACTTTACAATGAGAAGTCTTTACTGCATCCCACCCATAGACCGCCCCAACTTCATAACACTGTCCCACCTCTTTATGAAAGTGGATTTGGATATTAAAGTGAAAGGATATTATATCAAGCTCTTATTGATAGCAGAAGATAACAAGATATTGCTTACTCTTAATAAGTTGGCTGACAAATTGGGAATGGGTAAGAAAAATGTAGAAAGTTACAATCTGGATTTATATAGTGCAGGTCTGTTAAGATATATACCCAAAGGGATAGAGCTTACTCCAAATGAACTATTATTAGACAATGATATAGCCAAACAACGTAAAGAGTGGAATCCAATCAACTCAAAAAACGTGGTTAAGATAGCTTTCAAGTCCAAATAACAGGCAAGCAGGATTTTTCGTACTGTTTATTACTATATTAATAGATGGTACGAATAATCCCAAGTCTGCCTTATTCTGACTTTAGAAGCATCTAAAGTTGGATTTTTAAGGTTAGAGGTAGGCAGACTTTATAAATGGAACTTTATAATACCTATTAAAAAATCACAAGAGTTATACACGAGACACCCCTACCCATATAAACACCCCCTCATGGCTCTTAAATAAAAAGAATGCTTTAGAAATGCAGTCTGATAGCTGACAGGAATAAACATTCTTATTAATCCAAGAACAGGCACGATGCACTATTATCATAGCCAATCATTAATTTACTAATGCTCCTCATTTCCTTTGAAAGAATCTTTAGGGAAAGACATAGGACAGCCTAAGATGCAAGCGGAGAAATTCACTTGTGTTTTAGGTCTGTTCTTGTTAAATCCATTCAATCAATAACCATTTAATTCAATTTCATTATGAGAGATTTAGTAATTATGCCAGCTATGGCACAGCGTAGAGAATCATTAAACATGGGTGAGTTTGCAGAAGAAGCAATCATTGTGGAAGAAGTAGCAGCACCCAAGAAAGTAAACCATTTCATTGAAGCAAACACACAGGATGTAACCTTGCAGCATCTACAACAAGACTGCATCATTCCAAGTTTTGCATCAATGGAAGAAACCATTAGTCACCAATCCTTTATAGGTGCAGTAGTGGATGCAGCTAAGGATTACTTTCATGGAGAACAGTTTGATATGCCAGAGATTAGAATCTCACACCCTATCAATGGTAGAATACCAAGTGCATTAGGTAAGAAAGCATCTGAACTGACTGATGAAGAGAAAACTTTGTTCTATCAGAGAATGTGTTTCTGCTTTGAAATTCCATCCATTGTACACGATGAATACGGTAATCGTTTAGCATTATCCATTGGTGGAGTGAGAGCATATAACGAGATTAACCTATACAGTAAGAAATCTGTTGAGAGATTTAAAATCTTCATAGGATTTAGGAATAGAGTTTGCAGTAACCTCATGCTCACCACTGACGGTTTACAAGATAAGATAGAAGTCCTAAGCGTACAGGAACTATATGCAGCAGCATTGAATCTGTTCCATGCTTACAACCCATCCAAAGACCTGCATCTGTTAAGGACACTTGGGCAGATGTCAATCTCTACAAGCGAGTACTGTCAGATAATAGGCAGGATGAGATTATATCAAGCTCTTACACCCAACCAACAGAAACGCTTACCTCGTCTATTGTTAGGCGACAGTCAGATTAATGCGGCTTGTAGAGCATTCGTTTCTGATGTGAATTTCAAGAGTACAGGGGACAGCATTACAGGCTGGCAGCTCTTAAACCTGCTCAATGGTTCTGTAAAGTCAAGTTACATAGATAACTTCTTGGAAAGGAATCTTAACTGCACAGAGTTCGTACAAGGCATCCAACGTGCCAAATTAGGAGATAGTGAATACGCTTGGTTCTTGGGCTGAGTGGATTGTTGATTGAGAGAGGAAAGGGCATCATTAACTTGGTGCCCTTTCTTTATTTCTCCAACCTATTAAATATCATACAATATGAATATAGATTATACTGTGGGGGAAGTGGAACTGTCCTACAAACCCAAATTCAAGAAGCTGCATAAGGTAGTCAGTTCAGAGGATGCTTATAAATACTTGCTTCCTACATATAAGGAGGGTACAATCTGTTACAAAGAATACTTCAAAGTTCTGTTCCTAAACCAATCCAACCAAGTTTTAGGCTACACTCTCATATCAGAGGGAGGAATAACAGACACAACCGTAGATGTAAGAGTAATTCTACAAGCCGCATTGCTCACCAATTCAGTAGCTATCATTCTTGCACATAATCACCCAAGCGGTAGCATGAAACCAAGCAGGCAGGATATGGAGATTACTAAGCAGGTCAAGGATGCTGCAAGACTTATGAGAATTACAGTAACAGACCACCTCATATTAACAGATGCAGGATATTACAGCTTCGCAGACGAGGGAGAATTATAATAAGGTAAATGGCACTCAATTTTTAAGTTGGGTGTCCTTATCATATTCACTTTGATAATTAGTGAATGTTTCCTCAATAATCAATGAGTTAGTAAATCCAACTCAAAATTAATATTCACTTTTATTCATTTCATTATAAAACAGAACATTATGTCACTCAAATATTCAAGCACAACCGCAGACTATCTTATATGGTCTGATGCTATGAACCTCATTAGAAAGTTAGCCAAAGACGAGAATTATAAAATCTCACTCCTTATTAGTTTGGGATGCTTCACAGGATTAAGAATATCTGATATTCTATCTCTAAGATGGAAGCAGATATTAGATGCTGACGAGTTTACAGTAATTGAGAAGAAGACAGGCAAAGTAAGAACTATCAGACTGAATCCCCAATTACAGCAGCATATAAAAGAGTGCTACGGGCATATAAATCCAATTGGAATCAATGCACCCATCTTGTTAAGTCAGAAAGGCACTATCTTCACAGTTCAGAGAATCAATATCATTCTTAAAGAGGTGAAGAAGAAGTACAGGCTAAAGATTAAGAACTTTAGCTGCCATTCACTTAGAAAGACTTTTGGTAGGCAGGTCTATAATATGAACAGCGATAATGCTGAACTTGCTTTAGTAAAGCTGATGGAACTGTTCAACCATAGTTCTGTTGCCATTACTAAAAGATACTTGGGATTAAGGCAGGAAGAAATCTTACAGACTTATGACTGTTTGAGCTTCTAATTGATTGGGACAGGATTATTAAGATACATCTTTATAATGGTCTGAATGGTTCTGTCCCAAATCAATGAAATATTGAGCTTAGATACATCTAAAGCCCAATCTTGACAGTTTGGCATTTCAGCCTTATAGAAGTAATGCAATTCCATTAGTTTACAGAGTTTATAACTATCTCAACTCTTATTAATCATGTTACAGGTAGCACTTCTTGAATATCCAACAATATGCTGACCTAAAGATAATAATTCAAGGTGGGTAAGAATGTTCAGAATTTAGTCCTTATATGGGGAGAAGTGAATTTGATACCCACATGGATTTAGAGATTTCAGATGCAATTCTGATTAAATATTCCATTAATTCCTTGTTTAGTAACACAATAATTACTATTTATCCTCACTCCATGCTGATAGATTTAAAACCTTTTGTTACCTTTGCACCAATTCCAACGAGCTAATGAGATAGGGAGTTGGAAGGACATATTTAACGAAAGGTGTTATTGAAATTATCTTCTACTAACAAATTCTCGCAAAATTTGAAAGACTGTGAAGATGGTAGCAATAGCACCCCACCATTTGATATATACCTACCTTATATATTCTATAAGGCTTTAGATATTGTCAAAACTGGTGTGGGTAGCTATTGTTTTATCCACAGTCAAGGCAATGCGAGAAGCCAGTTAGTAGGATAAGACAAATATAGCTTCCACACCTTTTTTATTTATAATTCATCATAGGAAGCAGGTGAGCGTAAATATCCTAATTATGACTAAAATGCAATATAATGGGGAAGACCCTAAATTATCAGAGTTTTTTGTTATCCTTATAGTTCTGGTAGTAATTGGAATAGCTGCATGGCTATTCTCCTAACAATTAAAAGACATACTATGAATATGTTTACCAGATTATTCTGTTCCAAGAATCATTCAACAGATGATGAAGCATACAATGTTGTTGAGAGCATAGCTAAAGCAAAACAGCTATATAAAGAGCTTATCAAACAAGCTCATCCAGATAAGCATCCCAACAATAAAGATGTAGCAGAGGAACTAACTGCAATGATTAATGACAACAGGTTCAATTATAGAGAATTATTAAAGATTAAGGATGTGGTAAATGATAAATTAGCGTAATATGAATATTATCGATTTCTTTAAAAACTTACTCAATTCTTTAGTAGGTACTTCATTGGAACGGATGAAGTTAATAAATACCATGAATCAGAATTTTAAAGATAGCTATTGTTGTGGTGAATTAGATAGATTCTGCAAGGTATCTGTAACAATTGGAGATGTAAACTATGCACATGAAATGAGTGCATTCTTTTTAAGAAGTGGGTTTAGAATATCCATAGAGAACGATAACAATTTAAAAGAGTCTGAAATTAGAGAGATTTCTCAATATATATTGTCAAACAAGCCTTTTATTAGGCAGCTAATGACTTTGGGATTTGACACTCTTTTGGTAGGTGGGAAGCACTCTAAAAAAGAGACTCAATATAGTTTAAAGAGTTATACACAATTGGGAGGTTTTTCATTAGAATAATTTATCATGTGGGACATTATAGACATATACTCAATACATATCAGTAGATTGTTCAACAGTTTGCACAATAAAGAACTTATTCAAGGATTAATTGCACAGACATTTACTATTGGTAGAAAAGAAATTAGTAAATGGTACTCTTTTAATAAAGCAATAGAGGAAACAAGAACCATAAAGCTTGAGCATAAACTCCTCCTTTCTAATGGAAGAATAACGAAATGTGACACTATATCTTATTATGGAAATAATTTATCCACACTATTAGTAAGAGAATTTGACTCTACTTATGTACACATTAAAGAATATAGACATCAAGTAGAGTTTAGTGGCTCTGCAACGAAGAATATTACTCCTTATATTGAACCAGAAGAAAATAAAGGGAATTTGGCTGGAAGAACTATAATTTCTAATTGGGAGGATGATAAGGGCATAAAGAAACAAACTATTATCAAATATAATGATTTAGAGCATGTAATCTTATGCGATGCTTGGTGGAATGGGAAGAGAATAAAGAAAGAATTTGAATATCAATATGACAGTCATAACAATTGGATAGAATGCAAAGAATACCATGATGGTAACTATGTGAACTTACATTTGTGTCAATATAAGTACAAGTAAACAGCAAATAGTAATTCAAATGATACGGATAAGCATATTATTCAGTTGCATGATTACAATGATAGCTTGCAACTCTACAAAGCAAAAGGACACTCAAACTTCTACCACCATAGACAGTACTTTACAAGTCAAAGCTACTTCTATCTTACAAAATAAACTAACTGAACTTAATGCCTTAGCTGGGCAAGCTATCATTATGGAAGTTCAGACAGGACATATAAAGGCTATGGTTGGACTTGAAAGGAAAGATAGTGCGGACTACCCATCTTGTGAGAACTTCTCCCAAGCACACGAATCAGCACTGATACAACCTATATCCATATTGGCAGCATTGGAAACAGGAAAGGTGAAACTATCTGATACTGTAGATGTAGGCAATGGAATCTATTCTGTACAGGATAGAGAATTGAAAGACCATAATTGGCATAGAGGTGGATATGGTGAAATCTCTATCAAGCAAGGTTTGGCTTCAAATTCAAACATTGCTGTTTATAAAACAATAGAGAAAGCATTTGGGGATGATGCACAAACATACTTCAATCTATTGAATAATATGAGTTATGGTAAACCATACAGCATCGCAGGAATATCTAATCTGAAACCAGCATACTTTGTTACCCCTAAAGATAGTGGTTGGAGTGATACAGCTTTTGCATGGTTCTGCATTGGATATAATCAGACTATTACTCCCATACAAACACTAGCCTTTTATAATGCTATTGCTGATAGAGGAAAGATGGTACAGCCTCAACTTTACAAAGACAGTACAACAGTTATCAATCCACAGATAGCAAGTCAAACCAACATTGACAGTCTGAACCAGGCATTGGAATATGTGGTAACTGATGGCTTAGGACAACCTGCCAAGTCTGATAAGGTACAAATTGCAGGTGAGACAGGGACAGTAGAGCTTGAAGATGGAAGCTATATTGTAGAGTTCTGCGGCTACTTCCCTACTGATGCTCCCCAATATTCTATTATTGTTTCCATCCATAAAGAGGACTACCTGCAAGTGGTGGATTAATGGCAGGTGATGTGTTTAGGCAGATAGTGGATTACATGAACGAATAACAATCTAAAGGAAACAGCATTTGAGGAAACTCTTATGCTGCTTCTATACATACGTTCAAAGCATCAAATATTACAATAATGTTGGTTGCTTAGATTCGTAATATGTTGTTAAGCCATAAAGAGAGATTATTAACTTTATTATTAATTCATTCTTGGCTGCTGGCTACAAAGTCAACCATGAAGTCAACCAATAGTTAAAGAGAAAACTACAGCACTGATAATCAAAGATTATTATGCTTTAGAGTACGCGTCTGGGGGCGTGTGGTCGCTGGTTCGAATCCAGTCACCCCGACTGGTGAATATCAAGGAGTTAAGTCATTGGCTTAACTCCTTTTCATTTATGGCGATTACTTTTCTATCACACTTTTAGCTCTTATTCCCATACCCTTGCCAATAAACAATGAGAAGCGAAAATGAGAAATACAAACCGTTTATCAAACATAAATCCATATATCAGTATCTTATTTAGGTAAGAATAGTTACTTTTGCAAAGTAAAAAACTAAATTATGGGAGCAGGAAAGTGGATTGGTGGTATCATCGGTTTTATGGCAGGTGGACCACTCGGCGCATTAGCCGGATATGCATTGGGTTCGCTGATAGACTTCGGCAGTAACCCTGCAAACGATACGACAGCCTACGGCAACGAACATACAAAAGAAGATGTGTTTGCCGGCCAGCGGAATAGTTTTCTTTTCTCAATGTTGGTAATGGCGTCGTATATCATACGGGCGGACGGACGCATTATGCATAGTGAAATGGAGTACGTCCGCAATTTCTTACGGACAAACTTCGGCGTTGCGGCAGTCGGTGAGGGCGAACGGATACTGCTCAACCTCTTTGAGCAGCGTAAACGCATGGACATGCAGAACCCTCTTACATTCAAGAATACAATCCGCGATTGCGGCATGCAGATTGCAGCTAATCTGACATACGAGGAACGCTTGCAACTACTGGGATTTCTTGCCAACATAGCCCGGAGCGACAACAATGTCTGCCGCGAAGAAATTGAAGCGCTGAAAGAAGTGGCAGCCTATATGGGATTGTCCGAAAAAGAAGTGGAATCGATGCTCAACTTAGGTGGCAACTCATTAGACGCAGCCTACAAAGTACTGGAAATAGACCCCACTGCCACTGATGAAGAAGTGCGTGCCACATATCGCAAATTAGTATTGAAGCACCACCCCGACCGGGTAGCCACATTGGGAGAAGACATCAAGCGTGCTGCCGAAGAGAAATTACAAAGCATCAACAATGCCAAAGAAATTATCTATAAAGCAAGAGGAATGAAATAATTATCATAAAAACTCTTCCAAACAATATCCTAATTATAAACCCAAAGCTCAATAGAACCACACCTTTATGAAGAAGATATTCGTCTACCTCACATTGGGTTTCACCACCCTTACCAGCTATGCGGCAACTCCTCTTTGGATGCGCGACATACAAATCTCCCCTGACGGTACAGAAATAGCTTTCTGTTACAAAGGAGATATCTACAAAGTTCCGGCAAAAGGCGGTGCCGCCACGCAGCTCACGACACAGGATTCCTATGAGTCCAACCCCATCTGGTCACCCGACGGCAGACAGATAGCATTTGCCAGCGACCGATATGGCAATTTCGACGTATTCGTAATGCCCGCCAACGGTGGAGCCGCCCAGCGTCTGACTACCAACTCCACAGGAGAAACCCCGTCCACATTTACACCGGACGGTAAATATATCCTTTTCTCGGCAGCCATTCAAGATCCTGTTGAAAGCGCTTTATTTCCTCGTTCTGCCATGACCGAACTCTACAAAGTTCCTGTAACCGGTGGCCGCACCGAACAAGTCTTGGGTACACCCGCCGAAGCAATCTGTTTTGACAAATCGGGTAACCTTTTCTTCTACCAAGACCAAAAAGGATTTGAAGACCAATGGAGGAAACACCACACATCATCCATAACCCGCGACATATGGACGTATGACACCCGTACAGGCAAACACAGTAATCTCACCCGGCACGCCGGTGAAGACCGCAACCCCATTCTTGCGCCGGACGGACAAACGTTGTACTTTCTGAGCGAACGTAATGGCGGTTCATTCAATGTATATGCCTTTCCACTTGCCCAACCGGAATCCGTAAAGGCAGTAACGGATTTCAAAACCCACCCCGTCCGTTTCCTCTCCATGAGCAATAACGGAACCTTATGTTATGGCTATGACGGCGAAATATATACGCAGCAAGGTGGTTCGGCTCCACAAAAAGTTCAAATTGAAATCACTCGTGATGATCCGTCGCAAGTGGAATATCTGAATTATACCAACGGAGCAACCTCAGCCACCGTTTCACCGGATGGCAAACAGATAGGATTCATCATACGTGGCGAGGTATTCGTTACCTCTGCAGACTATGCCACTACCAAGCAAATCACCCGTACCCCCGCCAACGAAAGCGGCTTGTCTTTTGCTCCGGACAACCGTACTTTGGCTTATGCCAGCGAGCGTAACGGTAACTGGCAATTGTACCTTGCCAAAATAGCCCGCAAGGAAGATCCCAATTTTCCCAACGCCACTATCATTAAAGAAGAGGTGCTGCTGCCTTCTACCACCGTTGAGCGCGCCTGCCCCCAGTTCTCACCGGACGGCAAGGAACTTGCCTTCATCGAAGACCGCATCCGGCTGATGGTACTCAATCTCGAAACGAAGAAAGTACGCCAAATAACCGACGGCTCCACCTGGTACAGCACAAATGGCGAGTTCAGCTATGCGTGGTCGCCGGACAGCAAATGGTTCACCCTCGAATTTATCGGCAACAAACATGACCCTTACTCCGACATAGGACTTGTCAGCGCACAAGGCAACAGTCCTATCATTAACCTGACCAACAGCGGATACATGAGTGGTTCGCCTCGCTTTGCGCTTGACGGCAATGCAATCCTGTTCAAAACAGAGCGTTACGGTATGCGTGCCCATGCCTCATGGGGATCACAAGACGATGCTATGCTTATTTTCCTCAATCAAGATGCTTACGACAAATATTGCTTGAGTAAAGAAGACTATGAGCTACGCAAGGAATTGGAAGCCGAACAGAAAAAAGCACAAGGTAAGGATGCCGGAAAAGGCAAGAAAAAGAGTCAGAAAGATACAGGAAAAGATAAAGCCGATGATGATTCTCCTCAAGTGAAAGATATCATTGTGGAACTGAAAAACCTTGAAGACCGCATCGTACGCCTCACCCCTAACTCTTCGGATATGGGAAGCGTCATTATCTCCAAAGATGGTGAAACCCTCTATTACCTTGCCGCCTTTGAAGACGGATACGACCTTTGGAAAATGGACCTTCGCAAGAAAGAAACCCGGTTGCTCCACAAAATGGATGCCGGTTGGGCTTCTATGGAAATGGACAAAAGCGGCAAGAATCTCTTCCTGTTAGGCGGCAAAGCCATGCAGAAAATGGATGTGGCGTCCAATGAATTAAAGCCGGTCAACTATCAGGCACAAGTAAAAATGGATCTGGCAGCAGAGCGTGAATACATGTTCGACCATGTATATAAACAGCAACAGAAACGTTTCTACAACACCAATATGCACAACGTGGATTGGGACTCCATGAGTGCCGCTTACCGTAAATTCCTGCCTCACATCAACAACAATTACGATTTTGCCGAATTACTGAGCGAGTGGCTGGGCGAATTGAACGTATCACATACCGGCGGCCGCTACTACCCGGCGGGACAAAGCGAACCGACAGCCAGTCTGGGACTGCTTTTTGACTGGAACTACCGGGGCAAAGGCATGCGCATCGCCGAGGTTCTCGAAAAAGGCCCGTTCGATAATGCCAATACGAAAGCGGCAACAGGCATTGTCATCGAAAAGATTGACGGTACGGAAATTACTCCAGAAATGGATTACTACACATTGTTGAACGACAAGGCCAAGAAGAAAACCCTCGTTTCACTGTACAATCCGCAGACCAAAGCACGTTGGGAAGAAGTTGTAATCCCGATAAGCAACAGCATGCTCAGCACCCTGCTCTATGCCCGCTGGGTGAAACAGCGTGCGGCCGATGTAGATAAATGGTCCAACGGCCGTCTCGGGTATGTCCACATAGAGTCGATGGGCGACGATAGTTTCCGTTCCGTCTATTCGGACATATTGGGCAAATACAACAATCGCGAGGGAATTATCATCGACACCCGCTTCAACGGAGGTGGCCGCCTGCACGAAGATATTGAGATTTTATTCAGCGGCAAGAAATACTTTACACAAGTAATCCGCGGTCGCGAGGCTTGCGATATGCCCAGCCGCCGCTGGAACAAGCCATCTATCATGCTGACATGCGAAGCCAACTATTCCAATGCACATGGCACACCATGGGTATATCGCCACCGGAATATCGGCAAGCTGGTAGGCATGCCGGTTCCGGGCACGATGACCAGCGTATCATGGGAACGTCTGCAAGATCCCTCCCTCGTTTTCGGTATCCCTGTTGTAGGCTACCGTTTGCCAGACAACAGCTATTTGGAAAACAGCCAGTTAGAGCCAGACATCAAAGTTGCCAATTCACCCGAAACGATTGTAAAAGGTGAAGACACCCAACTAAAGGTTGCAGTGGAGGAACTGCTGAAAGAGCTGGAATCAGTTTTGTGAGAGCAAAGCCTTCCCCCTACGCAGAACAAAAAATCATCTCACGAGAGGAAATAAAGAATCTCGTGAGATGAAATAATTCGTTCCGCAAATTCGTTCCATGAAAAGGAGAAAAGTATTCCTGCTAATCGTCCATATCATTCAGATGTATCTCTAACGCTTTCACCGAGATATAAATCTCATACACCGAAATAGCAAGCGAAATGATCAGCAATATCAGTGCAAAGCCGAAAATATAGACCGATGCAAGATAAAGCTGAATATAGATGAAGAACATGCTGACTACACACAGCAACAAGCTTGCTATGCCCGTCACCTGCATGGCACGCGTCAAATACAGCCGTTTACGCAAGTTGGCGATCTGTGCGGCGGTCACAGACGAATGGCTTTTCTGGTGCTGTTCCTTCAAAGCACGCACAAGGCCTGCATACGACAGGAAGCGATTGGTATACGCCAACATAATCAAAGATATTGCCGAAAACAGCAAAGCGGGGGTAGTCAAATCTATTTCCATAAGGCTAATTCCTTTAAATCTTTAGTAACTGCAAAGATAAATAATACTTTCTCTATCTAACTTTTTTCCATTACCTTTGTTCCCTCAAAAAGACTAATTCATCAAGCTTATGTTTACTGACCTTCTTAATTCCTCCTATTTCGCCCTTTTCCTTATCGTGGCATTGGGCTTCATGCTGGGAAGAATCAAAATCAAAGGACTATCCCTCGATGTTTCCGCAGTAATCTTCATCGCCCTGCTTTTCGGGCATTTCGGTGTAATCATCCCTAAGGAGCTGGGCAACTTCGGACTCGTATTATTCATATTCACCATCGGCATACAAGCAGGTCCCGGTTTCTTCGACTCTTTCCGGAGCAAAGGGAAAACACTCATAATCATTACCCTGCTGATAATCTGTTCCGCCTCTTTGACGGCAATAGGGCTGAAATATGCTTTCGACATTGACACGCCGAGCGTGGTAGGGCTGATAGCCGGCGCTCTCACCAGTACGCCGGGACTCGCTGTTGCCATCGACAGCACCCATTCACCGCTGGCATCCATAGCCTACGGCATCGCTTACCCATTCGGAGTGATCGGCGTCATCTTGTTTGTAAAGCTGTTGCCCCGCATCATGCACATCGACCTTGAACAGGAAGCCCGCCGTCTGGAAAAAGAACGCCGCGGGCAGTATCCCGAACTGACCACCTGTATCTATCGTGTCACCAACCCCGTCGTCTTCGGCCGCACTTTAATGCAAATCAATGCCCGGGCCATGACCGGTGCAGTAATCTCCCGCCACAAACACGAAGGGCAAATCTCCATCCCAACTGCACATACCGTACTCCACGAAAACGACTACATACAGGCTGTCGGCAGTGACGAAGCCCTGACCCAGCTTGCCACCCTGGTTGGCGAACGCGAAGAAGGCGAACTTCCACTGAGCCATACTCAAGAGATAGAATCTCTGCTCCTAACCAAGAAAGATATGATAAACAAGCAGTTGGGCGATCTGAATCTGATGAAGAACTTCGGCTGTACCGTAACCCGCATCCGCCGAAGCGGCATCGACCTTTCGCCCTCACCCGACCTCGCACTGAAATTCGGAGACAAGTTAATGGTGGTCGGTGAGAAAGAAGGTCTGAAAGGCCTTGCACGCCTGTTGGGCAACAATGCCAAGAAGCTATCCGATACAGATTTCTTCCCGATTGCAATGGGCATTGTGCTTGGGGTATTGTTCGGCAAACTGAATATATCTTTCCCCGGCGGTTTGTCGTTCTCGCCGGGACTAACGGGCGGCATACTGATAGTCGCCTTGTTTCTCAGCGCCGTCGGCAAAACAGGGCCTGTCATCTGGTCTATGTCAGGGCCCGCCAACCAACTGCTGCGGCAACTGGGACTCCTGCTTTTCCTTGCCGAAGTGGGTACATCTGCCGGAAAGAATCTGGTAGCCACTTTTCAGGAAAGCGGTTGGCTCTTGTTTGGAGTAGGCGCAGCCATTACATTGCTCCCCATGTTGATAGCAGTGGTCGTGGGCAGATTGGTCTTCAAAATCAGTATTCTCGACTTGCTGGGAACCATTACCGGTGGCATGACGAGTACTCCCGGCTTGGCAGCCGCAGACTCCATGACAGACAGCAATATTCCAAGCGTGGCCTATGCAACGGTCTACCCCATTGCAATGGTCTTCCTCATACTGTCCATTCAAATTATTGCAACGGTGATTTAGGGTGATGAAAGCGTTGGACAAAGAAACAGCCATCGCCCGGATGAACACATTCGGGCGTAAAGACATTCCTTTTTTGTTTATCATTGACTATACGCAAGAATGTTCCTACGTTGAAGCTCTTGACAAGATAGACGCCTCCGCCTGCCTTTACCAATTCAGAGGAACGGGCAATGCCCCCATTGCAGACACCCGATATGCCGGGCCGACGAACTGGGAATTCACTCCCCCGTCACCTGCCGCTTACCGCCATTCTTTCGACATCGTAAAGCAGAACTTGCTGGCCGGCAACAGCTACCTGACCAATCTGACATGCAAAGTGCCTCTCCGTACCAACCTTGCGCTAAAGGACATTTTCCTATATTCCCATGCCCTGTACAAACTATGGCTGAAAGACAGCTTCGTCTGCTTCTCACCCGAAATATTCGTCCGCATGGAAGAAGGGAAAATCAAGTCCTTCCCCATGAAAGGGACAATTGACGCCACACTGCCGCATGCCGAAGCAATACTGCTGGACGATGCCAAAGAAGCCGCCGAACACGCTACGATCGTCGACCTGATACGCAACGACCTCAGCATGGTTTCCGAACATGTCACCGTTACGTCCTATCGCTACATAGACCGTCTGCAAACCAACAAGGGGCCTATTCTGCAAACAAGTTCCGAAATCTGCGGTAACCTTCCCCATGATTATACAAAGCGGCTCGGCGACATCCTTTTCAAGCTATTGCCGGCCGGCTCCATAACCGGCGCTCCCAAACCGCGCACCATGCAAATCATTGCCGAAGCGGAAGGCTACGAACGAGGTTTCTACACCGGGGTCATGGGCTGCTATGCCGGCGGACGGCTGGACAGCGCCGTTATGATACGCTTCATCGAACAGGAGAACGGTCAACTCTATTTCAAAGCCGGCGGCGGTATCACCGCCCAAAGCCGTTGGGAAAGCGAATACAATGAAGTAAAACAGAAAATATATGTGCCAATTTATTGAAACAATACGCATAGACAGCGGTGAAGCCCGTAATCTGACCTACCACGAACAAAGGCTGAATGACACCCGCAACCACTTCTGGCCCGGCAGCCATGCGCTGCAACTGGCGGACTTCCTGCCCCCCGTTCCCGAAAGCGGCATACACAAGTTACGTATCGTCTACGGTCAAGACGGCATCGAAGATGTGACCTGCACGCCCTATCTCCTCCGCCCCGTCCGTTCACTGGCATTGATACAGGCAGACGACATCAGCTACACCTACAAAAGCACCGACCGCCAAGTCCTCGACCAATTGTTTGCACAGCGCGGCTCTTGCGACGACATACTGATTGTCCGCCGGCATCTGCTTACCGACACCAGCATTGCCAACATCGCCCTTTTTGACGGCAAACACTGGCACACTCCCCAATCCCCCCTGCTGAAAGGGACTAAACGTGCAGAACTGTTAGACAAAGGAATCCTCTCTGAAAGGAAAATACATGTAGAAGACATCCCGTCCTACTCCACCGTCCGTCTCTTCAATGCGATGATAGATTGGGGTGAACTGGAGCTTCCTGCCGTTTGCCTTCATTCAGCATTCCGGACACCCCATTCCCCGTTGCTGAAATAGGTTGCCGGGGGAAATGTAGGACGAACAACTTCCATTTCCCAAAGATTTGTTTTACTTTTGCACCGGAATATGAAATTCCTTACCACCATAATTTAACGAATACAACTATGCGTTACACCGTTTCCGCTCCCGATGCCCCGCTGCATGCCGGTATCCAACTCCCGGCATCCAAAAGTATCAGTAACCGCGCACTTATCCTGCACGCTCTTGCCCATGGCAAACAAACGCTCCACAACCTGAGCGATTGCGACGACACCCGCGTCATGGTACGTGCACTGCAAGGCAATCCGGAGCATATAGACATTATGGCAGCCGGGACAGCCATGCGCTTCCTCACCGCCTATCTTAGTGTAACCCCCGGCGCTCGTGTCATCACCGGCACGCAACGTATGCAGCAACGCCCCATCCGCATTTTGGTAGATGCCCTGCGCCAACTCGGCGCAGACATCAAATACACAGCCAATGAAGGTTTCCCGCCTCTGCACATCACAGGCTCGGAATTGCAAGGCAATGAAATATCCCTCGCCGGAAACGTCAGTTCACAATATATCTCCGCCCTGCTGATGATAGGAGCAGTCCTTCCCAAAGGCCTGCACCTGCATCTTACAGGCAACATCATTTCACGCCCCTATATCAACCTCACCCTCCAACTGATACACGACTTTGGAGGAGATGCCCAATGGAGCTCCGAAAACACCATTACTGTCCATCCGGGCGGCTACCAAGATGTTCCTTTTACCGTAGAGAGTGATTGGAGCGCCGCATCTTACTGGTACCAGATACTGGCGCTGAGGGGAAATGAAAAACGAAGAATGAAGAATGAGGAATCTCTGAAGAGTTATAAAGAGGAAACGATAGAGCTGTCCGGGCTGTTCCCACACAGTTATCAGGGTGACAGCCGCGGTGCGGAGATTTTCTCCCGGCTCGGTGTGCATACCGAATATACGGAGAGAGGCGTACGGCTGACTCTCACAGGCACCCCCGTTACCCGTCTCGAAGAAGATATGGTAGACATTCCCGACCTTGCACAGACCTTTGTCGTGACCTGCTGCCTGATGAATATCCCTTTCCGTTTCACCGGTTTGCAAAGTCTCAAAATAAAGGAGACCGACCGTATCACCGCCCTCATCACCGAACTGCACAAATTAGGCTATGCGGTGCGTTCCGAACAGGACAGCATCCTGCTATGGAATGGAGAACGCTGTCCGGCAGAGAGCGCTCCCCTTATCGCTACCTACGAAGACCACCGCATGGCAATGGCGTTTGCTCCTGCCTGCATCACATTGCCGCAGCTAATGATTGATGAACCTCAGGTGGTATCCAAATCCTATCCGGGCTATTGGGAAGATTTAAAGAAAGCGGGCTTTACTGTCTGTCATTAGTATCGTCCAAAACGCCTCTTTATTTCTCTCATTAAGACATGGCCAAAGGACACCGCGCCGAAGAATCTCCTTTCTGCATGACGGCAGATACGAAAACAATATGTATCTTTGTCCGTTCTATTTTATAAGGACACTTTTTTCAAGGAAAGAGAACATATGTGGATACTGATTATTAGCCTGATTGCCCTTGCCGTAATAGCCGCCATAGCGGGAATAGTACGCAACCGCAAACTTCAAAAGAAGATTGATAATGGCGAACTGGACGCCATGCCCGAAGTGCAGGAAGTAGACATTGAATGTTGCGGCCAGCACGAAGTATGCGAGAAAGAAAGCCTGCTCGCCGCTGTCAGCAAGAAAATAGAATATTATGACGACGAGGAACTTGACAAGTACATCGGAACCGCTGCCGACCGGTACACTCCCGAACAAGAAGAAGAATTCCGCGATGTCTTCTACACCATGCAGTCCGAAGATGTAGCGGGCTGGGTACGCAGCCTGCAATTGCGCGGCATCGCACTGCCGGACAACATAAAGGATGAAGTATTCCTGATAGTAGGAGAAAGACGGGAAAATCACTAAACACATGGAACTTTTACAATATACTTTCTTTCAACATGCCCTGATCGGCAGCCTGCTGGCAAGCATTGTCTGTGGAATTATCGGTACATACATCGTTACCCGGCGTTTGGTATTTATCAGCGGCGGGCTGACACATGCTTCTTTTGGCGGCATAGGAATGGGATTGTATATGGGAATCTCACCGATTCTTTCAGCCGCTGTCTTTTCGGTATTGTCGGCCTTCGGCGTAGAGTGGCTCAGCAGGCGGAAGGACATGCGCGAGGACTCTGCCATTGCAGTCTTCTGGACGTTGGGCATGGCATTGGGCATCATTTTCACTTTCTTATCTCCAGGATTCGCTCCCGACCTTTCCGCTTATCTGTTTGGAAACATCCTGACTATTACATTGAGCGACATCGCCTTGCTGGGCGGACTGGCAATACTGCTTATCTTATTTTTCTCGCTTTTTTTGCACCCGATAATATACGTAGCGTTCGACCGCGAGTTTGCCCGTTCGCAAGGAATTCCGACACAGGCTTTTGAGTACATACTGATGATGTTCATTGCACTGACGATTGTAGCCTGCTTACGAATGGTGGGCATCGTGCTGGTAATCTCATTACTGACGATTCCGCAAATGACCGCCAATCTCTTCTCACACAGGTTCCACCGCATCATTTGGCTGTCCATTGGCATAGGCTACCTTAGCTGTCTGGGCGGGTTGCTCATTTCCTATTATCTCAATGTCCCTTCGGGAGCAGCTATAATCTTCTTCTCCATTATCATTTATGCAATCTGCAAAGGAGGAAAAAGTGTTTGGCTATCTTTGTCAGTTGACAAATAAATTAGTACTATTAGCTAAAGGATGTACCTATAAATCGCTTGTTTACGGCTTTTATACAGTGTTCTGCTCCAACTTCCATTTTAAATACTTATCTTTGCAATAAAATACAAGATAATGGAAATCAAGATTCAGTCATTAGACCAGATTCACGAAGCCGCCCGCCGGTTCATCGAAGCAATGGGCGACAATACCGTATTTGCTCTTTACGGCAAAATGGGAGCAGGCAAGACAACCTTTATCAAAGCCGTTTGCGAGGAGCTTGGCGTATCCGATGTCATCACCTCCCCCACCTTCGCTATTGTAAACGAATATCGTTCCGACATTGCCGGAGAACTGATTTACCACTTCGACTTCTACCGCATTAAAAAGCTGGAAGAAGTGTACGATATGGGATATGAAGACTATCTGTACAGCGGCGCGCTCTGCTTTATCGAATGGCCGGAACTGATAGAGGAGCTTCTGCCGGGAAATACCGTGAAGGTTACCATTGAGGAAATAGAAAACGGTGAACGGAAAGTGACATTAGAGCAGTTGGATTAATACAAAATACGGATCATCATTCACCAACCAACTCATATATGAGCCAATATATCATTCAAGGCATTTTCGTCGTAGCAGGAATCATCGCCTTGCTGGCAGCCATTCTGGACTGGGACTGGTTCTTCACAGCCCAAAACACACAGTTTGTCGTGCGAAATGTAGGACGCAGACAGGCACGCTGGTTTTATGGCATATTAGGAATGCTACTCATTGGCATGTCCGTATTCTTTTTCCTGAATACACCGCCAACATGACGGCAGAAATAAACAGAAAGTTGGTCGTCACTCGTCACTTTTCATCGCTATCCCTTTGTACAAAGGCGATGCAGGAGTGATGATAAGGGTGAGAAGAAGTGACGAGAAGTTGTTGGTCGTCACTGTTTTTTTCGTATTTTCAGCCTTTATTCCCAATTAATTTCCTCATAATATGATGTTTAATCAATGATTACTCGTTTTTCATATTTTTGCTGAATTTTACTCATTTCAGGGAGTAAAAGCTACTTAATTCATGATTTCCTAATCAAAATGCACAAGAGGGAATATACTTCATGAAAGTGAGACGATTGCCAACGGAGTCTCGTGTTGCCGGTGTAACAAACTGACTACTGAAGCAGAATGCCATTTGTCAAACTGTCTACCCAGACAGGAACTGATAATGAAACCGTCTACTGAGGTAGTTTATAAAGGGGAAAAAACGCCTGGTTAAATTAAGAAAAGTCAGTTTCCTATGTCGGTATTTAAAGTACCAATAGTTGGTACTCGGAATTCCAACCATTGGTATTATTAAATGCCAATAGGCGAAAATAAATGAAACAATAGGACTTTTCTTGCTTTCAACGAAAGAAAAATAAACTAACAGTAAGATAATACTTTTTACCGAAATAAACAAAAGAAGGTGTGTCAAAATGGCACACCTTCTTTTGCTATTGTTTATTTCCAAAACTTGTTACTCCTCACCCAGAGACTCGGTATACTCCATTTCTCCCTGTACGATGAAAAGAATTTCATCCGGATCATAATCGCCCATTTCATCTTTATGAGCTTCTTTAATGATGTAATCTACGATTTTTCCCAGATCGACTTCGATATATCCGTCACCATCGGGCTGCACATCAAGGATGCCGCTCTCTGAATAATACTCGTCAATCAAATCGAGAAAATAATAGAACTCGTCGTCAGAGAACTTCTCTTTCAACTCCTGCGGCAAATAGTTTTTGATGTACTCAATGGTCTTTTCATCATCGAGATCATTCTTCAAAAAATCGTCTTCCAGTCCCATAACTTTATATTTTAAAAAGGATTAATAGATTTAGAGCCTATGTTCAAACAGCGCCTTACAGCAGTGCCTCAATCTTCGCTGCATAAGTCGGTTTGGGAGCAGAGCCCACTTGCTTGTCCACCAGTTCTCCGTTCTTAAAGAAGAGTACGGTGGGAATGTTGCGGATACCGTACTCGGCAGCCACATCGCCATTCTCATCAACATCGCACTTGCCGATAAGAACTTTACCTTCATATTCACCTGCCAACTCTTCGATAATAGGGCCTACCATTTTGCAAGGTCCGCACCAAGGCGCCCAAAAGTCAATTACCACAGGTTTACCCTCTGCCAGAATTTCCTTGAAATTGTTGTCTGTAATTTCCAATGCCATTTTTTCTAAATATTAAGTTTAAATATTAATTCAATAATACAAAAAGCATTACCTGCCTGTTTTCATCAGGCAAGCAAAGATAATTAATTTATCCGAAATTCAAGCTCCGGACGCTCTTTTAAATAAGAGATAAGTTCACGACCTACGGACAGCTTCACAGGACGGGACACCAGGTCGACCGTCATCCTGCTATCAGGATCGGTTACCCTGAAATAAAGTTCCGTAGTTCCGGGGCGGGCTTTCGTCAGCTCCGACAGCTCCGTTATCAATGCCTTATTCAGCACACTGAGCGGAATAAGTATCGTTATCTTTTCTATCAGTTTCTCCTTTACGTCGGGAAGCAGCTCCATAGAGGTTATCTTCAATTCCAACTCATCCTGCCTCCACTGTTTGGGCTGGCAGCGTGCTTTGATATAGAGGAAAGTACGTTCGCCCAGATAGCCCTGATAGGTCACCCAGTCATTACCAAAGAAAGGCAGTTCCGCCGAACCGGAATAGTCTTCTATCTTGGCAATGCCGTAAGGATTGCCGTTCTTACTGATTCCCCTGCGAACGGAGGTAACGATGCCGCCCATGGTGATTTCACGCCCCACAAGGGCAGCCTTATCTTCCAGCTCTGCCATGTGTGTGTTGCATACATGCTCCAACACAACGGAATATTCGTCCAGCGGATGGGCGGAAAGATAAATACCCACCAAATCACGTTCCCTGTTCAGACGGTCGAGGTCACTCCAACGTTCTGCCGGAAGAATCTCAGGAGTAGCGATGTCCACCACATTCTCACCGCCGAACAAAGAGTTGACCGCTGCCGCTTTGTCTGCCTGATAACGGTTTCCATAACGCACCAGTGTCTCGATAAACACTTCATTCTTGGCATTTACGGCGAAATACTGTTCACGCTTCAATTCGGGAAAACTGTCAAAACCTCCCGCCAGGGCAAGGCATTCCAAGTTCTTTTTGTTACAAGAGTTCAGATTGACACGCTGCACAAAATCAAAGATGCCCGTATACGGACCGTTCTTTTCGCGCTCCTCCATGATGCTGTGTACAGCTCCTTCACCCACTCCCTTTACCGCTCCCAGTCCGAAACGGATATTGCCTTCGGGGTTGACGGTGAACTTCAGGTTCGACTCGTTCACATCCGGGCCAAGCACTTTGATGCCCATCGACTTACACTCGTCCATGAGTTTGGTGATAGTCGTTATGTCGGACAAACTCCGGCTCATTACGGCAGCCATGTACTCTGCCGGATAGTTGGCTTTCAAGAAAGCAGTCTGATAGGCCACCCAGGAATAGCAAGTGGCATGCGACTTATTGAAGGCATAGGATGCAAACTTCTCCCAGTCCGCCCAAATCTTTTCGAGCACCTTCGGATCATGCCCGTTCTTCTGTCCGCCCGCAATAAATTTCGGCTTCATGTGATCCAGCTTGTCACGCAGCTTCTTACCCATTGCCTTACGCAAGGCATCGGACTCACCGCGGGTGAAGTCCGCCAGCAAACGGGACAGAAGCATCACCTGCTCCTGGTAGACGGTGATGCCGTACGTATCTTTCAGGTATTTCTCCATTATGGGAATATCATACTCGATAGGCTTGCGTCCCCACTTACGGTCGATGAAGTCAGGGATATAGTCCATAGGGCCCGGACGATAGAGGGCGTTCATGGCTATCAGGTCCTCGAAAGTACTCGGCTGCAACTCACGCAGGTATTTCTGCATGCCTGCGGACTCGAACTGGAACGTACCGATAGTCCGCCCGTCGCAGTATAATTTATAGGTAGCAGGGTCTTTAATGGAAATCTTGTCGATGTCCAACTTCACCCCCCGGTGTAAACGTACGTTTTCAACGGCCTCTTTGATAATCGAAAGGGTCTTAAGACCCAGGAAGTCCATCTTAATAAGGCCCGTATCTTCAATGACCGAACCTTCATACTGGGTTACAAGCATTTTTTCGCCTGTCTCCTTGTCATCCGCCGTACTTACGGGAACCCAATCGGTGATGTCATCACGACAGATAATCGTACCGCAGGCGTGCACACCCGTACCGCGCACATTGCCTTCCAACATCTTGGCGTACTTCAATGTATCGCGCACCAAAGGATCGGGCGACGCTTCCGCCGCCTGCAACTCAGGCACATAAGCTATGGCGTTGGGCAGGTTCAGCTTCTTATCGGGGATTTTATCGGGAACCAGTTTTGCCAGACGGTCGGACTCCGACAAAGGCAACTTCTGCACGCGGGCAACATCTTTAATGGCCAGCTTGGTTGCCATAGTGCCGTAGGTAATGATATGCGCCACCTTCTCTTGCCCATACTTTTCAGTCACCCAACGTAACACCTCACCACGCCCGTCATCATCGAAATCCACATCTATATCAGGCAGAGAGATACGGTCGGGATTAAGGAAACGCTCAAACAGCAAGTCATATTGAATGGGGTCTATCTTGGTGATGCCCAAGCAGTAGGCCACTGCCGAACCGGCAGCAGAACCACGTCCCGGTCCCACCGAAACGCCCAACTGCGTACGGGCAGCATTGATGAAGTCCTGCACAATCAAGAAGTAACCCGGAAAACCCATTGTCTTCATGATGTACAACTCAAAGACCAGACGCTCTTTCACTTCATCCGACAGCGGATCGCCGTACAGCCGTTTAGCCCCGTCGAACGCCAACTTGGCAAGATAGTCGGCCTCCAGTTTGATACGGTAAAGCTTGTCGTACCCTCCCAGACGCTTAATCTTAGCTTTGGCGGCATCTTCATCCAAAACAACATTTCCGTTCTCATCCTGCGTAAACTCATCAAACAAGTCTTTCTCCGTATATCTCTTCCGATACTCTTCTTCCGTTCCAAAATCCTCGGGAATAGCGAAAGTAGGCATGATAGGCGCGTGGTCAATAGAATAATATTCCACTTTGTCCAGAATCTCCAACGTATTGGAAAGCGCTTCGGGAACATCCGCAAAGAGTTCGTTCATCTCAGCCTTGGTTTTCATCCATTCCTGCTTGGTATAGAGCATACGGCTCGGATCGTCCAAATCCTTGCCCGTACTCAGACAGATAAGACGGTCGTGCGCCTCGGCATTCTCTTCGTCCACAAAATGGACGTCATTGGAACAAATCACCTTTATGCCATACTTCTTGGCATATTCCAGCAGTTTGGCATTGGCCTTCTGCTGCAAAGGATAAGCCTCGTGGTTGGCGCGGGGGACGGTTGCCTTGTGGCGCTGCAACTCCAGATAGAAATCATCTCCAAAAAGATTCTTATACCAGCGGACAGCCTCTTCGGCCTCATCCAATTGGTCGTTGATAATCTTTTTAGGGATCTCGCCGCCGATACAGGCAGAGCAGACGATCAGTCCTTCGTGGTACTTCTCCAGTTCATTGCGGTCGGTACGCGGACGCATATAGTAGCCCATAGTCCATGCGCGGGACACCAGCTTTATAAGGTTGTGATACCCCTTTTCGTTCTTAGCCAGCACAATCAGGTGATAACCGCTTTGATCGGGTTTGCCTTCTTTCTTGTCCATCGTGCGGCGCGCCACATACATCTCGCAGCCGATAATGGGCTTGAACAGCTTATTCTCGGCCTCCGCTATTTTCTCCTTGCAAGCCGCTATCTCCGCTTCCTTATCTTCACATGCTATCTCACCGCTCTCTATGCCTGCAATACGCTTCTTCAGGTCTTTTATTTCCCCTTTCGGACCACCGTTCTTTTTGTTAACATAGTTGGTGAACTCTTTGATGCCAAACATGTTGCCATGGTCGGTTACGGCAATCCCCTTCATTCCATCCTTCATCGCTTTGTCCACCAAGCGGCTCACGCTGGCCTGACCATCGAGAAGAGAATATTGGGTATGGACGTGTAAATGAACAAAATCCTGCATAAATATATCCTTTCTATAAGTGAGCATAAAGGTACGACCTATGCGATATCTAACAAAAATATTCCTCAAAAAGTTATCAACACCTGTAATTCTATGACTAAATTCTTGTTAGATTTTCAAAATAAGCCTATTTTTGCAGATAATTTGCATCAGAAAGAATAAAACAAGATACATGGGTCGACTTAAAAAATTAAAAAAAATACGCATTCACCGCGAAGGGACACATACATTGGCCGGCAGTCTATTGTTGATACTCGCCGTAAACGCCGGACTCTACTTCGGCTTGGAGTGCAAGATTCCTTTCTACGTAGCGGCAGTTATCAGCCTTGTAGTTTATGGCATCTTAGTGAACTTCTTCCGTTGCCCTATACGTTTGTTCGGCCAGGAAGACACCGAGAAAATTGTAGTTGCTCCCGCTGACGGGAAAATTGTGGTGGTAGAGGAAGTTGAAGAAACCGAATATTTCCATGACCGGCGCATCATGGTTTCCATATTTATGAGTTTGGTTAATGTGCACGCCAATTGGTATCCCGTAGACGGGACCGTTAAGCTGGTGTCTCACCAGAACGGTAAGTTCATGAAAGCCTGGTTACCTAAAGCAAGCACTGACAACGAACGCTCCACCGTAGTTATCGAAACTCCCGAAGGAGTGGAAATCATGGCACGCCAGATTGCCGGAGCCATGGCACGCCGCATCGTCACCTACGCCGAACCGGGTGAAGAATGTTATATCGACGAACACATGGGATTCATCAAGTTCGGTTCCCGCGTGGATGTATTCCTCCCACTGGGTACGGAAGTTCTCGTAAAACTCGGACAACTGACCACCGGTAATCAAACCGTCATAGCAAAACTTAAATAACAATGGCAAATTGCATCACCCGTTCTATTCCTAACACCTTAACCTGTCTGAACTTATTCTCCGGGTGTATCGCTTGTATCATGGCTTTTGAAGCCAATTATAACCTGGCCCTTCTGTTCATCATCCTCAGCGCCGTATTCGACTTTTTCGACGGTATGATGGCACGTCTGCTGGATGCTCACTCTCCCATCGGAAAGGATTTGGACTCTTTGGCCGATGATGTCAGCTTCGGCGTAGCGCCTTCATTAGTGGTATTTTCTTTGTTCAAGGAGATGCATTATCCGGCATCTATGGAGTTCATGGCTGCTTATATGCCCTATGCCTCATTCCTCATTTCCGTATTCTCGGCACTGCGTCTGGCAAAGTTCAATAACGACACCCGCCAGACAAGCTCTTTCATTGGAGTTCCGGTTCCTGCCAATGCTCTTTTTTGGGCATCATTGGCTGCCGGGATGCACCCTATGCTTATATCCGACAGTTTCAATCCTCTTTACCTGTTAATGTTGGTTTGCCTGTTTTCATGGCTGCTGGTGTCGGAAATACCCATGTTCTCATTGAAGTTCAAGAATCTCTCATGGAAAGACAACAAAATAAGTTTCATTTTCCTGATTGTCTGCATCCCACTTCTTGTTTTTTTAAAGGTCAGCGGCTTTGCAGCGGTGATCGTATGGTACATCGTGCTTTCACTTTTAACGGGAAAAAGTAAGTAAACATTTTCTTGGCACAGTTGTTGTACTATCGTTCGATGAAAACGAACACATAAAAAGACATTAGCCCATGTTTCATTTTTTAGGTTTCTTATTTATCATCCTCATAGCTATCCTGTTCATCGGGCTTAGCATCATAGGTACTGTCATCCGGAGTGTCTTCGGACTGGGCGGACGCCGTTCATCAAACACATACCGTAATGAAAACGGGAACTATCAATCTGGAAAGGGGTATTCGTTTAATGACAAGCAGCAAGCCTCCTCCTCCCATGAAGAGGCTGCACACAAAGAAAAGACCTCCCCACACTCCAACCCACGCAAAAAGCTCTTCTCGCAAGATGAAGGAGAATACGTGGAATTTGAAGAAATCAAAGATTAACGACGTTTGCCGGCAAAGAAATTTTTCATTAATGCAGCGCACTCATCTCCCAGCACGCCTTTTACGACTACGGTTTTAGGATGCAGAGCGTGCGGCGCATAACGTTGGTATCCCCGTTTTTCATCTTCCGCGCCAAACACCAGACGCCCCATTTGCGCCCAGGCAATGGCACCGGCACACATCACACAAGGTTCTACGGTGACATAAAGAGTACACTCGTTCAGATACTTGCCGCCAAGAGTAGAGGCAGCAGCAGTAATGGCCTGCATTTCAGCATGGGCAGTGACATCAGTCAGAGTTTCCGTCAAGTTATGGGCGCGGGCAATAACGCGGTCCTTACAAACAACCACCGCCCCTACGGGTACTTCACCGCGGTCTCCCGCCTTTTGAGCCTCAAGAAGCGCCTGCTTCATATAATAATTATCGTCCACTCCGATTTCCGTCTTTGCAATTCGTAATTTATAATTAATTCTCCTTCCTCACCTTCGCATGTCATGTTCGCCGAACAAGGTAGGATAGTCTTCCTCCATATTCTTATGGATAAACATGAGAATAGTCTCCCTCAGCCAGCGTGATTTGTTCGTTATCTTGTACTTCTCCAGATAACGGTCCACGATCCGCAGCTCTTCTTCGCTCATCAGGCATACCATGCGCTGCTCGCGTTTTGGCTCTTCGGGTGTTGCTTTCGCACACGTTTTGTCTCTCTTTCTCATATTTCTTTGCAAATTTAGTTTTACTTCTGTAAAAACAAAGCAGAAAAAACGTATTTTTGTACTGAAAGAAAGAAAATCGTACAATGGCAACACACAATGCGCTGGGCAAAGCAGGAGAAGATGCAGCAGCAGCCTATCTGGAACGCAACGGATATGCGATACGACACCGGAACTGGCGGAAAAACCATCTGGAACTGGACATCGTTGCCACTAAAGACAACGAAGTGGTCATCGTAGAAGTAAAGACCCGGAGCAATACGCAGTACATCGAGCCCCAAGACGCCGTCGACCGGCAGAAAATACGCCGGACCGTCATAGCCGCCGATGCCTACATGAAGCATTTCTGTATTGATGCCCCCGTACGTTTCGACATCATTACAGTAGTGGGTACCACAGGCACCTTCAAGATAGGTCATATCAAAGAAGCCTTTTACCCACCTGTTTTTTAAAAACCCTAATACTTGAAATACAATGGATATAGAAGCAGCCCGCGAATATTGCCTCAGCAAAAAAGCAACAACCGAAGACACTCCTTTCGGTGAGGATGTTCTCGTCATCCGGGTAATGGGAAAGATGTTCTTATGCATCAACCTCAACACCCCGGACCGCATCACCATGAAATGTGACCCCGAATATGCACTGGAACTGCGTGAACGTTACAATGCCATTGAAGGAGCCTGGCATTTCAACAAGAAGTATTGGAATCAGGTATTCCTTGACGGAGACGCAGATGACAGACTGATAAAGCACCTGATGGACCATTCTTATGAAGAAGTAATAAAGAAATTCACCAAAAAAAATGCGCAATGAATATGAAGCCCTGCCCTGAAACATTTCCTTATCCGCTGATTGTGCTGGACGAAACAGACTCGACCAACCGGTATATCAGCCAACTATGCAACAACCCGCAAAAGGCTGTTGCCGAACTTACTACGGTTTCGGCCGAATTCCAGACAGCAGGTAAAGGCCAGCGCGGCAACAGCTGGGAAGCGGAAAAAGAAAAGAACCTGCTTTTCAGCTTTGTGCTCTACCCTACCTTTCTGGAGGCACGCTGCCAGTTCATTCTATCACAGATCATTTCTTTATCCATCAAAGAGGAGCTGGACAGGTGGTCGGACGAAATCACGATAAAGTGGCCCAACGATATTTATTGGAGGGACAAGAAGATATGCGGCATACTGATAGAGAATGACCTTTCCGGACATTTCATCGGACGCTGCATCTCAGGCGTCGGAATCAATATCAATCAGAAAGAATTCCACAGCGATGCTCCAAATCCTGTATCCCTGAAACAAATTACCGGAAAAGAGCATAACCGCCATGAAATACTGGCACACATACTGAAGCGGGTGCAAATCTACTACAACGGTCTGCAAACAGAAGAGCGCAACACCTATGCCGCCGAAATATCAGCCCGCTATGCCCGCGCCCTTTTCCGCCGCCGGGGATTCCATCTTTACGAAGATGCCAACGGCAAGTTTTCCGCCCGCCTGCTGCGCGTGGAACAAGACGGACGTTTTGTCCTGGAAGACGAGAACGGGAAAGAAAGGGAGTATTTATTTAAAGAGGTGCAATACATACTTTAAAAGTAGAAAACCTGATGAACTGAAATAAAACAATATCTTTGCCAAAGATGTTTTAGACAAGAAAGATTCAGCTATGAAAAGACAATTATTATTTTTAATCTCCACATTCTGCCTCATCCTCTATAGTTGTGACGATTCTGAAAATGATTCTTTAAAAGTATCACAATCATCGTTCAACAATATCAGTTGTGACGGAACGACGTTGGAAGTAGATGTTATCAGTAGCTCGGATTGGACCGTATCCAAAACTGCAAAATGGTGCAATGTCACTCCGGCAAAAGGTTCGGGCAATCAAAAACTCACATTAGAAATAGAGGCAAACTTAGAGGAAACCACGAGGAATGCAACAATCACAATAACTCCTTCGAACGGCGGCATAAGTCAGGCTATCAAAATTACCCAGAATGGTATTACCGCTTCTTTCAATCCCGAAACATATCATTATAAACTCCCGGTTATTTTCCATGTGCTCTATCACGACAAAAACGATAAGAACCAATATGTCGAGGTTGGGAGATTATCCGAAATTCTAAAGAGAGTGAACGAACTTTACCGGAATGCAGGAGCCAACAGTGCAAATATGAACCTGGAATTTGTACTTGCCACAGAAGACCCTAAGGGGAAAACATTGCCTGAACCGGGTGTGGAACGCATCGAATGGAATACTGCCGCCATTGATATCAATGATTTCATGTTCAGCAACAACCGAACTTACAACTACCTGATTTGGGAACCAAACGACTATATCAATATAATGGTATACAAATTTACGGATGCTGACGTAATGGGAGTGTCTCATTTTCCATATTCTCCTACAAAAAATCCTTTACCGGGTACCGAAACCGATTCTCGATTCCTGACTAGAGATAATCTCAAGTACGCTTATTGCGTATCCATCAACAATTCTTATATTTACGAGAAGTCCACTACCGCAATACCCAATCAGAACGACATGGCTATTACGTTAGCTCACGAACTGGGACATTATTTAGGTTTATACCACGTATTCTCCGAATCGGATGAGGATGATGTCGATGCTTGCGCGGATACAGATTATTGTACAGACACCTATACTTACGACCGAAAAGCCTACGAGACATGGGTAAAAGCACTGGTTGAACAAAACAGACCTATCTCTTTTGAAGATCTTGCCCGCCGCCATGACTGTGTACAGAATATAGACTTTACTTCACGAAATATCATGGATTACGCTTACAGTTATCTGAATGAGTTCACCGCCCAACAGAAAGCGAGAGTACGCCATATCCTTACTTACAGTCCACTTATACCGGGACCGAAGAAAGGGTTGACAAGCACACGTGCAACCTATGACGGCCCACTGGATTTACCTATCCGCGTGATGAAATAAGATATGAAGCAATAATAGAAAAAAAATGGAACCGGTTATTTCAGTTCCAGTTCCATTTTTTTAATCTTGTCCAGCGTCTTCCCTGCCTCTGTGGACGGGAAGAGTTGGAGAACTTTCTGCAAATAGCCCTTGGCTTTGCCATACCCGTTGGAAAACACGTCCGACAATCCGTTGCGGTAATGGGCATATTGCATTCGGGTGGGAGATACGATTTTCTTATAATTCTCTTCCAGCGTTTTCTTCTTTTGTTCGGCCTGCAAATAGTAATAGTTGCCCAAAAAGATGTTCGCCTGAAGATTATCCGCATCCAATGTCAACACCTTCTCATAGAGTTTCAGGGCATCTTTCGTCTCTCCGCGCATCATCTGCATCTCCGCACAGGCTACAAGCCCCGAAACATCTTCCGGATTGTATTGCAACCATTCCTTATAAAAAAGATACGCTTTGTCATAATTCCGCTTGTCCTTGTAATAAGCAGCCAGTTCCCGCACAAAACGGAGAGCCACCGCACTGTTCTTCTCAACATTCGTCCAATAATACATCTCCGTCTGTTCCGTTCCGGCTCCCGCCGCCTGACGGAACAGGCTGACGGCATAGTCATCCTTACCTGCAGACAGGGCTTCGGACACCTTCTGCAACAAGACATCCACCGATTGTGCCGAAAGTGACATCGGGAACAACAAGAACCCAAAGATAAGTAAAGTTAAGGTCTTCATTTTTTTTAGTATATATAGTTCAACAGCCTGAAATACCCCCATAGGATATCACCCACAAATTTACCAAATTCCTCCTCAATCATCAATAGTCGAAAGTAGAAATATAGTTAATCTTTCCCACAGTTTTTTTCTTTTTCTGCGTACCTTTGTTCCCTCTTAAATAAGATATTACAAATGAAGCATATAGACAGACAGATATTGCAGATAGCCCTGCCTTCCATCGTATCGAATATAACCGTACCTTTGCTTGGTCTAATCGATGTGGCTATCGTAGGCCACCTCGGATCTCCCGCCTATATCGGTGCCATTGCGGTAGGCGGCATGCTGTTCAATATCATCTATTGGATATTCGGTTTTTTGCGCATGGGAACCAGCGGTATGACATCACAGGCTTATGGTAAACGGGATTTACCGGAAATTGTTCGGTTGCTGATGCGTTCCGTAGGCATAGGACTGGCCGTAGCGCTTTGCCTCATCCTGCTGCAAGTCCCTATCAGGCAAACCGCTTTCCTTATTATCCACCCCACAGCAGAGGTCAGGGAAATGGCCACGCTCTATTTTCATATCTGCATTTGGGGAGCTCCGGCCATGCTGGGACTATACGGGCTCTCCGGATGGTTTATCGGTATGCAGAACTCGCGTATTCCCATGTACATAGCCATTACACAGAACATTGTGAATATCATAGCCAGCCTCAGCTTTGTCTGTTTTTTCAAGATGAAAGTGGAAGGTGTGGCTTTCGGAACGCTGATAGCCCAGTATGCAGGCTTCATCATGGGACTTGTACTGTGGATGAGCCGTTACGGGAAACTCAAAAAATATATCCTTTGGAAAGGCGTACTGCAAAAGGAGGCGATGATGCGCTTTTTCCAAGTGAACCGCGACATATTCTTACGGACATTGTGCCTGGTCACCGTTACGCTGTTCTTCACCTCGGCAGGCGCTTCACAAGGCGAAATTATCCTTGCGGTAAACACATTGCTGATGCAGCTCTTCACCCTGTTCTCCTATGTCATGGACGGCTTTGCTTATGCGGGAGAGGCACTGAGCGGACGATATATAGGTGCCCGTAACCTGAAAGCATTTACCAACACCACCCGGCATCTGTTCATCTGGGGCGGCTGGCTGGCAGCGTTTTTCACACTGGTCTACGCATTGGGCGGCAACGCCTTTTTGGGACTGCTGACCGACAACAAGGATGTGGTGTCCGCCGCCGGCACCTATTTCTATTGGGCACTCGCCATTCCTGTTGCCGGAATAGCTGCCTTTATCTGGGACGGCATTTTCATCGGCGCTACGGCAACACGCGGCATGTTGGCATCCATGGCAATAGCGGCAATCAGTTTCTTTGTTGTATATTACGGACTCCGCCCGGTTTTAGGCAACCATGCTTTGTGGCTCGCTTTTCTTGTTTATCTCGCCATGCGGGGAGTTGTGCAGACCCTGCTCAGCCCCAAAATCATAAAGGAGAACTTCACTCAGCCATGAGCCGCTTGCGCTTATTGACTTAAATATCCTAAATATCCAAACCGCCGACAACTTCCTTGACGTATCTTTGTTCCATGAAAAGTTTAACCCAGCTAAACTGCCGGTTTATTCCTATTAAACTTCAAGTTTATCCCTATTAAACCGACAGTTTATCCGGAGCAAATAATTATATACAACCTTATGGCAAATAAAGACATTGTTCAAGAAACTTTCCCCGTATTAGGGATGAGTTGCGCTTCATGTTCCGCACGAGTGGAAAAGACGCTGAATCATCAGCCCGGCGTCCGAAAAGCGGTCGTAAACTACGCTTCGGCAATGGCAACTGTGGAATACGACCTTCAAAACTGTTCACCCGAAACCTTGCAGCAGGCCGTACAGGCTGCCGGATACGACTTACTGATAAAGCAGGATGAAAATATGCCGGACGAAGTGGAACAGGCGCACGACAAAAAGTATCGCGCACTGAAATTCCGTACCACATGGGCCATCGCCCTGTCCGTACCGGTCATGCTCATCGGCATGTTCTTCATGGATATGCCGTATGCCAATCCCGTCATGTGGCTGCTTTCCACTCCCATCGTCTTTTGGCTGGGAAGAGGCTTCTTCACCAGTGCATGGAAACAACTGAAACATGGCAGCGCCAACATGGACACACTGGTGGCCAACAGTACCGGGATAGCCTACCTGTTCAGCCTATTCAACATGCTTTTCCCCGAATTCTGGCTGGAAAGGGACATTCACCCGCACGTTTACTTCGAAGCTGCAAGCGTCATCATCGCCTTTATCCTGCTGGGACGCCTGCTGGAGGAAAAGGCCAAAGGAAACACTTCCTCCGCAATCAGGAAACTCATGGGGCTGCAACCCAAAACAGTTACAGTCATCACCGATTCTTCGTCGGAAAGGATTGTCCCGATTGAACAAATCCGTCCCGGCGACATCATCTTAGTGAAACCGGGAGAAAGGATTGCCGTAGACGGCATAGTTACGGAAGGCAGCTCGTATGTGGACGAAAGCATGCTGAGTGGCGAACCGGTAGCGGTAGCCAAACAAAAGGATGCCAAAGTCTTTGCCGGAACAATCAACCAGAAAGGAAGTTTCCGGTTCAGCGCGGAAAAGGTGGGAACGGATACGCTGCTGGCTAAAATCATCCACATGGTACAAGATGCACAAGGCAGCAAAGCTCCCGTTCAGCAGTTGGTGGACAGGATTGCCGCCATCTTCGTGCCGGTCATCATCGGAATTGCCGTATTATCATTCGTAGCTTGGATACTGCTGGACGGACAGAACGGATTTACGCATGGACTGCTGGCACTGGTTACGGTACTCATCATTGCCTGCCCATGCGCACTGGGACTTGCCACCCCTACCGCCATTATGGTAGGCATCGGTAAAGGTGCGGAAAGAGGCATCCTGATAAAAGACGCCGAAAGTCTGGAAATCGCCAAAAAGATTGATACGGTGGTGCTGGACAAAACCGGAACAGTGACCGAAGGAAAACCGGTGGTCGGTGATTGGATACAAGCTGCGCAGGCGGCGGACACAGAAGACATTTTTTACAGCTTGGAGAAATTGTCGGAACATCCGCTTGCCGAAGCGGTAGTCCGCCACTTTAGAAATGCCCGGACTGTGAAGATCGATAACTTTGAGAGTATCACCGGCAGAGGCGTACGAGGCGAATGGAACGGAAAAACCTATTATGCCGGTAACCGTAAATTGCTGGAAGAACACCGGATTAGCATCAGTCAATCACTGTGTGAGGGCGCTGCCCGCCTGACGGCGGATGCACAAACCGTCATCTGGTTTGCCGACCATGAAAAAGCATTGGCAATAGCAGGCATTACAGACCGCATCAAACCGACATCCATACAGGCCGTCAGCGAATTGCAGTCAGCCGGCATCGAAGTCTATATGCTGACGGGCGACAATGAAGCCACCGCCCAGGAAATTGCCCGCAAAGCCGGTATCCTCCATTATAAGGCAGGAGTCTTGCCGCAAGAAAAAGCAGCCTTTATCGGCAACTTGCAGAAGAACGGCAAGAAAGTGGCAATGGTGGGCGACGGCATCAACGACAGCGCAGCCCTGGCACAAGCCGACCTCAGCATCGCCATGGGCGGAGGAAGCGACATCGCAATGGATGTAGCCAAAATGACTATCATATCTTCCGACCTGACCAAAATACCGGAAGCGCTGAAACTCTCCAAGCTGACCGTACGCACCATTCGTCAAAATCTGTTTTGGGCATTTATCTATAACATAATAGGTGTACCCGTCGCAGCCGGCGTGCTCTACCCTGTCAACGGTTTCCTGCTGAATCCCATGATAGCAGGCGCTGCCATGGCATTCAGCAGTGTCAGCGTAGTTACCAACAGCCTGCGGCTGAAGAGGAAAAAGATAGAAATAGCAGAAAGCCCCGCCATCGGCAACGCGGCAAAGCCTGACAATGAAGTGAAACCATTGACAAAGAAAGTCATGAAGAAAGAATTCAAAGTGGAAGGCATGATGTGCAACCACTGCCGCATGCATGTGGAAAAAGCATTGAACGGCATGGACGGCGTACATGCCACTGTGAGCCTTAATCCCCCGGTGGCAACCGTAGAGTTTTCGGAAGGAGAAAAAACACTGGATGAATTACAAGCCGCAGTAAGCGCGGAAGCCGGTGACTATACGCTGAAAGAATAACTGAAAATTATTTATAGTGATTGGCATTATTTTCCTATCTTTGCCGCTAAGCGAAATAAATTAATAAACTATGGCAACATACAAAAGAATCTTATTGAAACTCAGCGGTGAAAGCCTGATGGGAGAAAAGCAATACGGCATTGATGAAAAACGTCTTGCCGAATATGCGGCACAGATTAAGGAAATTCATGAACTGGGCGTACAAATCGGTATCGTCATCGGCGGCGGAAACATTTTCCGCGGGCTGAGTGGCGCCAACAAAGGCTTCGATCGCGTAAAAGGCGACCAGATGGGCATGCTGGCAACCGTTATCAACAGCCTTGCCTTGAGTTCGGCATTGGTAGCGACAGGCGTAAAGGCACGCGTACTGACGGCGGTCCGCATGGAACCTATCGGCGAATTCTACAACAAATGGAAAGCCATCGAGTGCATGGAAGCAGGCGAGGTGGTCATCATGTCTGCCGGAACGGGCAATCCGTTCTTCACGACTGACACCGGCTCCAGCCTCCGCGGTATTGAAATCGAAGCGGATGTCATGCTGAAAGGGACACGCGTTGACGGCATCTATACCGCCGATCCGGAAAAAGACCCTACGGCCAAGAAGTTCCACGACATTACCTACGACGAAGTGCTGAAACGCGGTCTGAAAGTCATGGACCTTACAGCTACCTGCATGTGCAAGGAGAACAACCTGCCCATTATTGTCTTTGACATGGACACCGTAGGCAATCTGAAGAAAGTGATGCAAGGCGAAGAAATAGGAACGCTGGTGCACAACTAAACTTCACGACAGAGGACACAGAGTTCCACAGAGTCGAATTATTCTTTTAATCAACATAATTGCGGTACAAAAGAAAAAAACTCTGTGGAACTCTGTGCCCTCTGTCGTGAATTAATTATATTTGCAAAGTTCAAATTAAAAGCTACTTCAAACAATAGAAATATGAAAGACGTAAAAGACATCTTAGACGAAGCACAAGAGAAAATGGATATGGCCGTAATGTATCTGGAAGAATCATTAGCCCACATTCGTGCCGGGAAAGCCGATGTTCGTTTGCTGGACGGTATCCGCGTTGACTCTTACGGAAGCATGGTTCCCATCAACAACGTAGCAGCCGTAACCACTCCGGACGCCCGCAGTATCGCTATCAAGCCATGGGACAAAAGCATGTTCCGCGTCATTGAAAAGGCAATCATAGACTCCGACCTCGGTATCATGCCCGAAAACAACGGTGAGATTATCCGTATCGGTATTCCTCCGTTGACGGAAGAGCGTCGTAAGCAACTTGCCAAACAATGTAAGAACGAAAGCGAAACAGCTAAAGTCAGCGTACGCAACGCACGCCGCGATGCTATCGATGCCTTGAAGAAATCCGTAAAGGAAGGACTGGCTGAAGATGCGCAAAAAGGCGGTGAGGAAAAGCTGCAAAAGATACACGACAAGTATATCAAGCAGATTGACGATATGCTGGCCGCAAAGGACAAAGAGATTATGACAGTATAAATCCAGTTGAGAGTTGAGAGAGTGCCGACAAATACTCTCAACTCTCAATGTTCAACTTTTAACAGATTTGAGGGGACTCGTTATTAAAAACACAGGAAGTTGGTATTTAGTAAAGACCGACGAAGGAACATACGTTGAGTGTAAAATCAAAGGCAACTTCCGTCTGAAAGGCATCCGAAGCACCAACCCGGTGGCAGTAGGCGACTACGTACAAATCATACTGAATCAAGAAGGTACGGCTTTCATCAATGAAATTGAAGACCGGAAGAACTACATCATCCGTCGCTCATCCAACTTATCCAAACAATCCCATATCCTCGCTGCCAACCTCGACCAATGCATGCTGGTGGTAACGGTGAATTACCCGGAAACGTCCACTACATTCATAGACCGCTTCCTTGCCTCGGCCGAAGCATACCGCGTCCCGGTCAACATCATATTCAATAAAACAGACGCCTACAACGAAGATGAGCTTCGCTATCTGGACGGGCTTATCCGCCTTTATACCACCATCGGCTACTCTTGCTTCAAGGTATCTGCCAAAACCGGCGAAGGCGTCGACACGATAAAGGAAGAACTCAAAGGAAGAATAACCCTCTTCTCCGGACACTCCGGAGTAGGAAAATCCACCCTCATCAACACCATTCTGCCGGAGCTGGACATCAAAACCGGCAAAATCTCCGCCTACCACAATAAAGGTATGCACACCACTACCTTCTCTGAAATGTTTCCCGTACCGGGCAACGGCTACATCATCGACACACCGGGCATAAAAGGCTTTGGCACATTCGACATGGAAGAGGAAGAAATAGGACATTATTTCCCGGAAATATTTAAAGTCTCCGCCAACTGCCGCTATAATAACTGTACCCACCGCCATGAACCGGGATGCGCCGTACGCGATGCGGTGGAGCAGCATTACATCAGCGAATCCCGCTACGCCTCCTATCTGAACATGCTGGAAGACAAAGAAGAAGGGAAATACAGGGCAGCGTATTAATAAATTACTTTTATTAACTTTTCTTGTTTTAAACTTTTTTCTTCCCTTTCAGTCTAAATCTAAGGCTAAATATACTACTAATACTGCAACATGAATAAAAAAGTGAAATGGGGCATCATAATATCCATTGGTGCCGGACTGATAGGCGGGGGGATTTATTCCCAACTTCCCAAAGAAAATGAAGAACTGGCAGCTGCCGACAAAGTAATGACCGGCAAACGCGGAGAAAAGAAAATTCTAAATGTAAACGCTCAAATAATAAAACCGCAACTGTTAAAGGATGAAATACAGATCAGCGGCAGCCTGCTGCCCGACGAAGAAGTAGACCTTTCATTCGAGACATCCGGCAAGATTATCGAGATAAACTTTGAAGAAGGCAGCTTCGTAAAAAAAGGTCAATTGCTTGCTAAGGTAAACGACCGTCCCCTCCAAGCGCAACTGCAAAGATTAGTATCGCAACTGAAACTGGCTGAAGACCGCGTGTTCCGTCAAAATGCATTGTTGGAAAGAGACGCAGTCAGTAAAGAAGCCTATGAACAGGTGAAAACCGAACTTGCCACTCTGAATGCCGACATCGACCTGATAGAGTCCAACATTGCACAAACCGAACTTCGGGCACCTTTCGATGGCGTCATCGGTCTGCGGCAGGTCAGCGTAGGAACATACGCTTCTCCCTCGACCATTGTAGCCAAACTCACAAAACTCTCCCCCCTGAAAGTAGAATTCGCAGTACCCGAACGATATGCCAATGACGTAAAAATCGGTGCAGGTCTGGACTTCATCCTTGAAGGAAAACTGAACACGTTCCATGCCACCGTCTATGCCCGCGAATCAAAGATAGACCCTGTTACCCACACATTAACCATCCGCGCACTCTATCCTAATACCAACAGCGCCGTACTTCCGGGCCGTTATGCCAGCATCAAACTGAATAAGGACGAAATACAAGACGCGCTTGCCGTACCTTCCGAAGCCATCGTTCCGGAAATGGGCAAAGACAAGATTTTCCTCTATAAAGCAGGAAAAGCGCAACCGGTAGAGATAACCACCGGCATCCGTACGGAAGCCGAAGTACAAGTATTGCAAGGCTTGAGCGTAGGCGATACGGTCATCACTTCAGGAACCTTACAACTGCGCACAGGGTTACCGGTTACATTAGACAATATAAATTAATGACCCACTATGAATGATGAATTGCTATGCCGCATGGCAGCCCGGCTGTTCATAACTCATATTTTATAATTCATAATTCACACCATGAATATATCCGAATTAAGCATACGGCGACCGGTACTCTCCACTGTATTGACACTGATTATCCTGCTCTTCGGTTTCATCGGGTACAACTACCTCGGTGTCCGCGAGTATCCGTCAGTGGATAACCCCATCATTTCCGTATCCTGCTCTTATCCCGGAGCAAATGCCGACGTTATCGAGAATCAGATTACAGAGCCGCTGGAACAGAACATTAACGGTATTCCGGGAATCCGTTCCCTCTCCAGTGTCAGCCAGCAAGGTTCATCGCGCATTACGGTGGAGTTCGAGCTCTCCGTAGACCTGGAGACAGCCGCCAATGACGTGCGTGACAAAGTTTCACGCGCACAACGTTATCTGCCCCGCGACTGCGACCCGCCCACCGTATCCAAAGCCGATGCGGACGCTATGCCTATCCTCATGGTAGCCTTGCAGAGTGACAAACGTTCCCTACTGGAACTCAGCGAAATAGCCGACCTCACCGTAAAGGAGCAGTTACAGACCATTTCCGACGTAAGTAGTGTGAGCATTTGGGGAGAGAAACGTTATTCCATGCGCCTATGGCTCGACCCTATCAAGATGTCCGGTTACGGCATTACCCCCATCGACGTAAAGAATGCGGTGGACAATGAAAACGTGGAACTTCCTTCGGGCAGTATCGAAGGCAACACCGTTGAACTCACCATCCGTACCCTCGGACTGATGCACACAGCAGAAGAATTCAACAATCTCATCCTAAAGGAAGACGGCAACCGCATTGTCCGGTTCAGCGACATCGGCCGCGCCGAACTTGGCCCGGCAGACATCAAAAGCTATATGAAAATGAACGGAGTGCCTATGGTGGGTATCGTAGTAATCCCGCAACCGGGCGCCAACCATATCCAGATTGCCGATGCCGTATACGAACGTATGGAGAAGATGAAGAAAGACCTCCCGGAAGACGTGCACTACTCATACGGTTTCGATAATACCAAATTCATACGCGCCTCTATCAATGAGGTTAAACAGACGGTGTATGAGGCATTCATACTCGTTATCATCATTATCTTTTTGTTCCTCCGCGACTGGCGCGTCACACTGGTTCCCTGCATCGTAATCCCCGTTTCACTCATCGGCGCCTTTTTCGTCATGTACCTGGCAGGATTCTCCATCAACGTGCTTTCCATGCTTGCCATTGTGCTTGCCGTAGGACTTGTGGTGGATGATGCCATTGTAATGACTGAGAACATCTATGTCCGTATCGAAAGAGGAATGCCTCCGAAAGAAGCCGGTATCGAAGGAGCCAAAGAGATCTTCTTTGCCGTAATCTCCACCACAATCACGCTGGTAGCAGTATTCTTCCCCATCGTATTTATGGACGGTATGACGGGGCGCCTGTTCCGCGAGTTCAGCATCGTGGTGTCCGGTTCTGTCATAATCTCTTCCTTCGCCGCACTGACATTTACGCCGATGCTGGCCACCAAGCTACTGATAAAAAGAGAAAAGCAAAGCTGGTTCTATCGCAAGACAGAGCCGTTCTTTGAAGGCATGAACCGCATTTACAGCCGTTCTTTAGCAGCTTTCCTACGCAAACGCTGGATTGCACTGCCCTTTACGGCAGCAACCATTCTGATCATTGGCTTTCTATGGAACTACATTCCCGCGGAAATGGCGCCGCTGGAAGACCGTTCGCAAATCAGCATCAACACACGCGGCGCCGAAGGTGTCACCTACGAATATATTCGTGACTATACGGAAGACATCAACCTGCTTGTAGACTCAATTACGCCTGATGCCGAAGCAGTAACCGCCCGCGTATCCAGCGGCAGCGGTAACATACGCATCACCCTGAAAGATATGCAAGACCGCGACTACACCCAAATGGAAGTAGCAGAGAAGCTGTCGAAAGCAGTACAGAAAAAGACTATGGCCCGTTCCTTCGTCCAGCAGTCTTCTTCATTCGGCGGACGACGCGGCGGCATGCCTGTGCAATATGTGTTGCAAGCCACCAATATTGAAAAGCTGCAGGAAGTACTGCCTAAGTTCATGGCAAAAGTGTACGAGAACCCTGTGTTCCAAATGGCAGACGTAGATTTGAAATTCAGCAAACCGGAAGCACGCATCAACATCAACCGCGATAAGGCAAGCATCATGGGTGTCAGCACCCGTAACATCGCCCAAACTCTGCAATACGGATTAAGCGGCCAGCGCATGGGCTACTTCTACATGAACGGAAAGCAATACGAGATATTAGGAGAAATCAACCGCCAGCAACGCAACAAGCCCGCCGACCTGAAAGGTATCTACATCCGCAGTTCTCAGGGAGACATGGTGCAACTTGACAACCTGATAGAACTGACAAACGGCATCGCTCCGCCCAAGCTATACCGTTACAACCGTTTTGTGTCCGCCACTATCTCTGCCGGGCTTGCCGATGGCAAGACTATCGGACAAGGATTGGACGAAATGGACAAGATAGCCAAAGAAACGCTGGACGACACCTTCCGCACCGCCCTCACCGGCGACTCCAAAGAGTATCGCGAGAGTTCTTCCAGCTTGATGTTTGCCTTCATCCTGGCAATCCTGCTTATCTACCTCATCCTTGCCGCCCAATTTGAAAGCTTCAAGGATCCGTTGATTATCATGCTGACAGTACCCCTTGCCATTGCCGGAGCATTGGTATTCATGTATTTCGGAGACATCACGATGAATATATTCAGCCAAATCGGCATCATCATGCTGATTGGTCTGGTAGCAAAGAACGGAATCCTGATTGTAGAGTTCGCCAATCAGAAACAGGAAGCCGGCGAGGACAAGATGCAAGCCATCAAAGATGCCGCCCTGCAACGTCTGCGTCCTATCCTGATGACAAGCGCTTCTACCGTACTGGGATTGATACCGCTGGCTTTCGCAACGGGCGAAGGCTGCAACCAACGCATCGCCATGGGTACGGCCGTAGTAGGCGGTATGCTCGTATCCACTCTGCTCACGATGTACATCGTCCCCGCCATTTATAGTTATGTATCCACCAACCGAAGTAAACTAAAGAACGAATGAGACGTACGATTTTATCTTTCCTAATCATTCTGTGCACCGCGCTTGCCGCTCAAGCGCAACCTGCACCCATCTATACCCTGAAATCTTGTTTGGAACAGGGACTGCTGAACAACTACTCCCTGCGCATAACCCGCAACGAGCAGCAAGTCAGCAAAAACAACGCCACCCTTGCCAATGCCGGATACCTGCCCACGCTTGACCTCTCTGCCGGCTACCGGGGGACATTGGACAATACCGAAACCAAGCTGCGTGCCACAGGCGAAACCACCAAAGAGAACGGCGTGTTCGACCAGACCATTGATGCCGGTATCAACCTGAGCTGGACCATCTTCGACGGTTTCAACATCACTGCCAACTACCAAAAGCTCAAAGAACTGGAACGACAAGGCGAGACCAACACCCGCATCGCCATCGAAGACCTGATAGCCAACATCGCCGCCGAATACTACAATTATGTACAGCACAAAATCCGTCTGAACAACTTCCGCTATGCCGTATCGCTCTCCAAGGAGCGCCTGCGCATCGTAGAAGAACGCTATCACATAGGTAACTTCTCCCGTCTGGACTACCAACAGGCCAAAGTGGACTTCAACGCCGACAGTGCGCAATACATGAAGCAGCAGGAATTGCTCCACACCTCGCGTATCCAGCTGAACGAACTCATGGCAAGCGAGAATGTGGACCAGCCTTTCATTATCCGGGACAGCCTCATCGACGTCAGTGACAAACTGAACTTCGAGGAACTCTGGAATGCCACCTTGCAGGCCAATGCCTCTTTGCTGAAAGCGGAACAGAACAACACCCTGGCACGTCTGGACTATAAAAAGGTAAGCTCACGAGACTACCCATACGTGAAGATGAACGGCGGTTACGGCTATACTCTCAACAAATATGACATCTCCGCCAACAGCCGCCGCAGCAATCTCGGACTCAATGTCGGCGTCACTGTCGGCTTCAACCTCTTCGACGGCAACCGCCGTCGGGAGCGCCGCAACGCACGCATCGCTGTGCAGAACGCCCGCTTGGAACGAGAGCAACTGGAACAAGCCCTGCGTGCCGACCTGAGTAATCTGTGGCAAGCCTATCAGAATAACCTCCAGATGCTGAACCTTGAACGTCAGAACCTTGTCGCAGCCAAAGAGAACCATGAGATTGCCATGGAACGCTACATGCTCGGTAATCTTTCCGGTATTGAGATGCGCGAAGCGCAAAAGAGTCTGCTGGATGCCGAAGAGCGTATCCTCTCGGCAGAGTACGATACCAAGCTATGCGAAATATCCTTGCTGCAAATCAGCGGAAAAGTGGAACAGTATTTAGAGTAGGCATATCCAATAAATCACAATATTTACCCCCTTAAAAAACAAATATTACTATCTTCTCTTCAGAGTTTTCCCTATTTTTGCTCTCAAAGAACCTAAAAAAGCAATAATAGTATGAAACGAGCAATCCTCTTCTGTGCATTGCTCGCCCTCCTCATGGGAACCAATGCACAGGAAACAACCAATTACAAAGAGAAACATCCCTATAAGGACTGGGTAAAAATAGCTCCCAAGCTGGATGATGCCTTCCTCACCACTCCCGAAGCCATCCGCATTGCCGACAACGTATTACTCTATCAGCACACTACCGGAGGCTGGCCTAAGAATGTCTATATGCCGGCCGAACTGACAGCCGATGAGTATAAAAAAGTCCTTGCCGCCAAGAACAACGTCAATGAAAGCACCATTGACAACAGCGCCACCAGTACGGAAATCCGCTATCTCTCCCGCATCTACCTGGCCACCCGCATAGAAAAGTACAAGGATGCCGCCTTAGAGGGAATACGTTACCTGCTGAAAGCCCAATATCCCAATGGCGGCTGGCCCCAATTCTGGCCACGATCCAAGGGTTATTACACCCACATCACCTACAACGACAATGCAATGGTGAACGTGATGAACTTACTGCGCGATGTTTACAGCAGGAAAGCGCCGTACACTTACGTACCGGACAGCCTTTGCCAACGCGCCCGCACCGCCTTCGACAAAGGCGTGGAATGTATCCTCAAGACTCAAGTGAAACAAAATGGAAAGCTAACTGTGTGGTGCGCCCAGCATGACGAACACACACTCGCTCCCGCCAAAGCCCGCGCCTACGAACTTCCCTCACTCAGCGGCGCTGAGTCGGACAACATCGTTCTGCTGCTGATGTCCATTCCAGATCCCTCGGCCGAGATTATCGCTTCCGTAGAGGCTGCCATTGCGTGGTTCAAGGCAAGTAAGATTATCGGTATCATGCGTAAGAACTTCACCGACAGCGAAGGCCGGACAGACTACCGGATGATTCCCTGTCCGCAGGATGATTATCCCTGCCCCGTACTTTGGGCGCGTTTCTACACCCTTGAAGACAACCGTCCTTTCTTTTGCGACCGCGACGGAGTGAAGAAGTACGACATTTCCGAAATAGGCTATGAGCGCCGTAACGGTTATAGCTGGTACAACAATACCGGATTGAAAGTATTGAAAAAGTACGAACAGTGGAAAAAACGGATAGGGAACTAAGCTGTTATTTATCAAGAGCATACATATACCAACAAGTTTCAACGTTTGGTACGACAAATACCAATGATTGGTACCGACTATACCAACGATTGGTAGGGAACCTACCAAACAGTGGTACAGCTTGTACCAAACGTCGGTACTAAAAGAAACAAGCAGAAGAAATTCCAATCACTTTCCCATGCAGCCCGCTTGTCATAATACGAAAAGCCGCTCACAGAACTATTTCCGGAGCGGCTTTCATTATCTATATTCGGAGCACCCGAATTATTTACTGCAATTCCATGGCTTCAACTGCTTGAAGAAGTCATTCCCCTTGTCATCCACCAGGATAAATGCCGGGAAGTCCTCCACTTCAATCTTCCAGATAGCCTCCATACCGAGTTCGGGATATTCCACACACTCGATGCTCTTGATATTGTTCTGCGCCAGAATAGCTGCAGGACCACCGATAGAACCGAGATAGAAACCGCCGTACTTCTTGCAGGCGTCTGTGACTTGCTGGCTGCGGTTACCTTTGGCAAGCATAATCATGCTGCCGCCATGACTTTGGAAGAGGTCTACGTAGGGGTCCATACGTCCGGCAGTTGTCGGGCCCATTGAACCGCAAGCCATACCCTGCGGAGTCTTGGCAGGACCGGCATAGTAGATGGGATGATCTTTGATGTACTGCGGCAAGTCCTCACCACGATCCAAACGTTCTTTCAGCTTGGCATGAGCAATGTCGCGACCCACGATGATAGTACCGTTCAGAGACAGGCGGGTGGAAACCGGATACTTGGCCAGCTCCTTCAGGATATTCTCCATCGGCTGGTTCAGATTGATCTTCACCACATCACCCTCGCCGGCCTTACGGAGTTCGGCAGGGATAAGTTCGCCCGGATTACTGTCGAGCTTTTCAATCCAGATACCTTCTTTATTGATTTTACACTTGATGTTACGGTCTGCAGAGCAGGAAACGCCCAAACCTACAGGACAGGAAGCACCATGACGCGGCAAACGGATGATACGCACATCGTGAGCCAGATACTTGCCGCCGAACTGTGCGCCAAGGCCAATCTTATGAGCCTCTGCCAATACCTGCTTCTCCAATTCCACGTCGCGGAAAGCACGACCGAACTCATTACCGGTAGTAGGCAGGTTGTCATAGAAGTGAGTGGACGCCAGCTTCACCGTCAGCAGGTTCTTCTCTGCCGAAGTGCCGCCGATGACGAATGCAATGTGATAGGGCGGACAAGCAGCCGTACCCAGCGTCTTTATCTTTTCGATGAGGAACGGGACCAGTGTTTCGGGGTTCAGTATAGCCTTGGTCTCCTGATAAAGGTAGGTCTTGTTGGCAGAACCTCCACCCTTAGTCACACAAAGGAACTCATACTCCATGCCTTCGGTGGCTTCAATGTCGATCTGTGCCGGAAGATTGCACTTCGTATTCACTTCATCGTACATATTGAGAGGCGCATTCTGGGAATAACGCAGGTTCTCTTCCGTATATGTCTTGTAGACACCGAGTGAGAGGGCCTCTTCATCGCAGTAACCCGTCCACACCTGCTGTCCTTTTTCACCATGAATGATGGCCGTACCCGTATCCTGACAGAAAGGCAGCACGCCCTTAGAGGCAACTTCGGCGTTGCGCAGGAAAGTCAAAGCCACATACTTGTCATTGTCGCTTGCTTCGGGATCGCTCAAAATCTTAGCAACCTGTTCGTTGTGCGAACGGCGCAACATAAACGAAACGTCCCGGAAAGCCGCATTGGCCATTGCAGTCAAACCTTCTTTTTCAATCTTCAGGATAGGTTTTCCTTCAAACTCGCTTACAGACACGTAGTCTTTCGTAAGCAGATAATACTCAGTTGTATCCTTACCCTTCTCGAACATGGGCTGATACTTGAACGGAGGTGTTGTTGCCATAATTACTTATTCATTTAATGTTTAAAAGTGATTCGTGACACAAAGACAGTGCAAACCGAAAGCAGAAACAAATTTATTTGCATCATGCTGAGGTGCAGCCTGTCTTCGCACAGCAAAGGTAGCAACTATTATCGAAATATTTCTTTAATCAAGGTGAAAACTTGCAAGTGCAACTGCCTTGCCGCCACTTAGCGGACGTGCTGCATACGCCCTATCAGCTCATCACCCAATGCAGTCTTTACCTCAATGTGTTTCAAAACGGCAGTCACGAAAGGATTACTCTCGAAGTCGCCGCGTACCTGTTCAAAGTCAAGTTCCTTCTCAAGGCGCGAACCATCGGCTCCAAATCCGGTCATGGAAGCCAGGGAGAATTCTTTCTTTGCATCTTCATAGACCATACGGTCCAAACCGACAACGGCTTCTTTCCACTTCTCGACGATGTGAATAATATCTTCCGCCGTTATCTTTTCGGGATTGATACCGTAGAATTCCTCCAGTTTGTCGTATGCCCATGTCCACTCATATGTGTAATAGTTCTGATGCATCCGTTCAAACTCGGCATTGATGTATTTCAAGCGGTTCACCGTACCGGATTCAATCCCGTCTATCAAGGCGTCAATCTCACTTTTCGGAGCTATCAGTCCGGAAATGTCAACCCACTCACCGCTACCGATAGAGGTATCGGGCTTGAGACGGGCACGTATTTCTTCATTAGTCCGGAAATCAATGCCTTCCAGACGCTTGATGACAGAGTTGCCGAGGAACTTATGGATGGCGGTTTCGTAGAAACCGATGCCTTTCACCAATGCTGAATTGCGTATCTTGGCACTATGGAAGGAATAGATGTCGGATAGTTCGCCCGAAGCATAACGCAGGTTTTTCAACGTTTCCCGCCCTTTGAACATCTTCTGTACGGTGTAAGGACTCAACAGGTTGTAGTTGATAAAATCCAGCTTGTTGGTATCGGTACGCTGGTCGCGCTTAGGCCATTTCTGGGCATCGCGGATAGTACCTACACTGCGCAGGTTGACACCCGGCACAAGATAAGTCGTGTTATTCTGCTCTATCAAGTAGGAGAACGGCAGATTGGAAGTGTCGGAATGATTAACGTGACGCCCCATGACAAGGGAGAATGCCCCTACCCTCGCAGGCCACAGGATGTAAGAATCCGAAGTGGTTTTGGCGCCGCGTTCCAATGTCCCCTGGTGAATAGGACCGAGCTTATACATGTGGTTGCTTTGATTGGAACCGGAACCGGCATTCATAAAAGAGAACATACCGGCTATAAGCAAAGTGGACTTATGGTGCGTCACCGTATAAGGCCCGGCAAAAATGGCACACGCCTCACCGTTTTCTCCCTGGCAGTTACTGAAAAACAGGGAGTCCGAAGCAGAATAGTTATGTCCCAGCTTGCAGGCTTGCCCCACAAAACAACGGGTCAGCATAGCCCCATCGTCCACATGCGAACCGGACGATATGATAAAATTATCGCAAATAACGCCATGACCGATATGCACAGGCGCTATCTCGTTACTGTTAATGCTTCCGTTATACAAACGGCACGTACCACAGATGTGACAATAATCACCGATACGCACGTTCTTGATAGAACCCGTATTGAGTATCATCACGTGGCTGCCGATGGAACCGACAGCGGATGCATGCTTATTGGAATAGAAATCGGTGATCTCCTTCATCCGCGCAATCAACTCCGGACGATGGCGGTAAAGCGCCATGATATATGCTTGATGTGCAGAGAGCTTATCACTGATAAGCACCTCGCGGCCACCGGTCTCATTCAGGACAGACACCTCCACACCATTACCGAACTTGGACAAACCGTCTACAAGGATAATATCCACATTCTCAATGAAAGTGTCGTGCCCGATTTCATAATTGGCAATGTAGTTCTGGATATTCTCAATGCAACAGTTGTCACCCACCGTTACATTATGAAGCGTCACATGCCGCAAACCGGAATGTTTCCTTATTCCGCCCGGCAAAGTAAACTCTAATTGGAATACCCCCAAACGCACTTCACCCGAAAAGCGGGTGTGATGCACAAACTCCGTTGAAAACTCTTCTGCAACGGTTACTTTCCCCCAATCATCCGCCAGACACGACTGGCTCTTCAACCGGAGAACTTCGTCTTCGGTCAAGTTTCTGTAAGTCATAACACTTAAATTAAGAATGAAGAATCTTCTTAATTCTTCATTGATTAAACTTCTTCTTCGTAAGTCTGATAAAGGAAATCGTTATAGGGATACTTCTGCACGTGCAGTTCTTTTACACGCTGATAAACCACACTCTTCAGTTCTTCTACATTGATCCGTTCGCGGGCAGAAATAAAAAGACAATTGTCTTCCATCTTTGCCATCCACGTCTTCATCAGTTCTTCAAGTGTCAAGTTTTCCTTGGTTCTGGGGGTAAGGTCGTCTTCCGCTTTCGCGATATAGGTGTAAGCGTCTATTTTATTGAATACAAGTATCATAGGCTTACCGGATGCACCGATGTCCGCTAATGTTTTGTTTACCACTTCTATCTGTTCCTCAAAATCAGGATGAGAGATATCTACGATGTGCAGCAACAGGTCGGCCTCGCGTACCTCATCCAGGGTAGATTTAAAAGAGTCTACCAAATCAGTGGGCAACTTGCGTATGAACCCAACCGTATCAGACAAAAGGAACGGCAGATTCTCAATGATGACCTTGCGCACCGTAGTGTCCAACGTAGCGAACAACTTGTTCTCCGCAAAGACTTCACTTTTGGAAAGCAACGTCATCAAAGTGGATTTTCCGACATTGGTATATCCCACCAATGCCACACGTATCAAACGACCGCGATTCTTGCGCTGGGTGGCCTTCTGCTTGTCAATCTCTGCCAAACGTTCTTTTAGCAATGACATACGGTTCAGGATGATACGGCGGTCCATTTCCAACTGTGTTTCACCCGGACCACGCAGACCTACCGATCCTTTACCTCCACCGGCTCCCGAACCGCCGCCCTGACGTTCCAAGTGAGTCCACAAGCGTTGCAAGCGGGGAAGCATATATTTATATTGCGCCAACTCAACTTGTGTCTTTGCGTTGGCTGTCTGCGCACGCATTGCAAAGATGTCAAGGATGAGTGAAGTACGGTCCAATATCTTGATTTTCAGTTCTGCTTCAATATTACGTATCTGCTTTGCCGAAAGTTCATCATCGAAAATCACCATACCGATCTCACGCTCGGCTTCTTCTTCGTTACGGATATATTCTTTTATCTCTTCCAGCTTACCCTTACCGACATACGTCACAGAGTTTGCCTGATCCAACTTCTGAGTAAATCTTTTCACTACTTCCGCCCCGGCTGTCTCAGCCAAGAATTCCAGCTCGTCGAGGTATTCATTTGTCTTACGCTCATCCTGAGTTTTTGTGACAAGACCTACCAATACCGCGGTTTCAACCTGTGCTTCGGAAATTACAAATTCTTTCATTCTATTTTATACCTTACTTATATATGTATACTTTTGTTATATGGCGGCAAATATAACAAAAAAAAAGAGGACAATGTTGCGTTGCCCTCCTTTTCGTATTCTCAAATCTAAAATTACTCGTCAGCAGGAAATCCTGTACGGCGAAAACCTGCAATTTTATAAGTATCATCACCTTGCACATTTACAAAGAAAACAATACTATCTGCCGGCATACCACTTGGAGTAGTAGCTGCACCAGCCAAGACTTTCCCATCAGTAACATCTACAACGATCTTAGAATCTCCCCAAATTTCAGGAGCTACAGCAATCGTTTGCCCAGTTGCACTGAACGTACGTGCGTTATAATCCGTAGACACCTTAATAGCAGAATTCAAAAGATAGCCCTCTTTCACCCACATTTCTGTCGGAACATTAGCAGCCGTATTATAGGTGTTTAATTCAACGGTACCACCCAAAATATCTTCCCACTTTCCTGCCTCATTCTTTGCTTCCCAAGTTACAATCCAAGTGCCTGCCATTTTTTCAACGGCAGTTCCACCTGGTTCTGTTTCATCGTCACATGCAGTAAACGCGAATGAGACTGTTACTAATAACAATAATGCTATATATTTTTTCATAATTCAATTATTTATTTGGTCAATGTAACCGAAAGCTGGTTATTTGCACCATATTTAACATTCAATTCTATCACACCTGTTACCGGATCATAGCTACCGCTATTCAATCCAAGAGTAAGCTTAAGTTCCGGCGCCCAAGAGCCTAAACTGACTAGTGATATACTATTATCAGCTTCTAACTTAATAACGGCCTCTGCATGGAGATCGTAGGCCGGTTCCAAACCGGCATTCAGGCCATGGAATTGAAATCCACCCATAATATCATCGATTCCATAAGTACCGTCGCCATTATCTACAATATGAATTGGAGCATTTACATAGTGGCGGCTGCCAAGTTCTGATTCTCCATAATAGGCACTGGCAAAAGTAGGTGCAGCAACCAAAACATTACGCTTCTTTGAAACTGAAAACCCATCAACATTAGCAACAGAATATGTTAATGTATAGATATCACTCTTCGCACTATTTACAGCTCCTGCAATCTTTACTTTAGATGTAATATCCTCATCACCTTCCAATGCAATGAAGCCCGGTTCTACATATGTATCGTTCAGTTTCATCTTCATAGCCGTCTCACCTTTCAACTCTAAAGATGCAAAATGCGTCACTTTGGAAATATCTTCCGAAGTATCTTCACACGAAGATAAAACTACTGTTCCAAAGCATATCAATATACTATATATAATTTTTTTCATATTCTTACTTATATTATACTATTTACTTTTTATTTCACATCCCACCAAATGGGCGTACTTGCAGGTACTGCCGCAGGTGTATTAGCATTATATTGGCGAGCAGACAGAGGATAAAACATCCGCTTAATCAGTCCACCGGATTCCAAACCACTGATCCAAGGAGTGATCAGTTCACCCGGAGTATAAAGCAAAGAGTTCTTGGATATTTCTTCCGCTGTATGTGATGACAGTTTAGGACAGTCTGTACGGCGAATCTCGCTCCATGCTTCTATATGATCCATGTAGAAAAGAGCAACCCATTTTTGCATATAAATGAGTTCAAGCTTGTCCTCATTTGAAGTTGCATTGCCCCAAGCAACAGCTCCTCCAGTACCGAACATTGCAGTTTCCTGACCTGCCATATCACGAGCCGCAAAGTCAGCTGTAATAGCTGCCTCATAAGCTATCTTCGCTGCGGCATCATCATTCAGAAAACGCAACTTCACTTCTGCTATCAAAAATTGAAGTTCACTCTGTGTAAAAAAATAAACAGGCTTTATCTTTGCAATTGTCACATTGATTGCGCTAACATCCGCATTCTTATTTTTAGCAACATCATGACTCCCCGGAATAGCTCCTACAAAATCTTTTGCGCCAGTAGCCTTATTCATACCATAAGCAATACGAGGGTCATTAGTAGATTTCAAATAAGAAACAAGAGGATAAGCAGCACAATGGTTACCTGTATTAGATGTACTAGTGGTGTACCAAGGGTTACGATAATTCTCGTCATCCTTAAACGCATCAAACTTAATATCTCCTGTAAAGAAATTACCTGCTTGCACTAAAGCCTTCACTTTTTCTGTATATGCAGCAGCATCAATACCAGCATCTATAAAGCGCAGATACATGCGCAAACGTAAAGCATTGGCAAAACCGACCCATTGATCCATATCCTGATCACAAACCAAATCAGGTGATTCCATTTTCGAATTGTCCAACTCCTGCTCTGCCGCATCCAATTCTGCTAAAATTCCTTTATACACAGTCTCGCCATCATCCCATTTCGGAGTAGCATTTGCATTTCCTTGCAAAGCCTCTGTATAAGGACATGCCCCCATATTATCCACCAATACTTGGAAAATATAAGCACGCAACACTGTTGTAGCAAAACGATCCGCTGTATTTTTACTCTTATTCAATACCTGCTGAGCATCTTCCAAAGCTCCTGCATATATAATACGATAAGAATAATCCATTTCTTGCGAACTCTCCGTAAAAGTATAAGTAGCTAACTGATTATACTGATTTGCCTCAGGCATCTGTTCAAAATACTGAGAAAAGAAACCGGCATAATTGTAGATTTCACCACCCACAGTTGCAGCAATACTCCCCTGAATAGCAGGAAATATAAGGTCTGGAGTTACCTGATCATCTTGTGGATAGTTCGGATTATCATTAATATCCAAATCGCAGCCAACAAACATAAACGCTGCTGTAGAAATAGTTAATAGTATTTTTTTCATCTTCATTCCTCTATTAAAATTTAACCATTACGTTGAAACCAAATCGACGAGAACTTGGGTTCGCTGTATATTCACCATACTGTCCTTCCAAATCATTACCAAATGAAGACATTTCCGGATCTACGAATGTATTGTCTGATGGTGTCCACAAGAATAGGTTATTACCAAAAGCTGATAATCTAACAGCCTGGAAAGGAGTATTTGCTAACCATTTATTCGGAAGTTCCCAACTCAAGGCTATTGAACGTAATTTTATATAAGACTTGTCGATCAAACTGTAACTACCCATATCGAATCCGCCATTTCCCCAGAAAGTGCCAGGATTACCAGCCTGCATATTAGCACTAGAAATAGGAGTAGTATTTTCTACATAGCTAATAGTACCGTCTGCATTAATAATTTCATTCACTGAATTTGGGACAATCATCGTATTACGATCATTATATGCTGTCTGAATAGCATTACCTGTAAAATAGTTAATATCCTTAGTACGAGAATACATCACACCACCTTGACGGATATCCAAGTCTGCACTCAGACTTACTCCTTTATACTTCAGCGTAGTTGATACTCCCATTTGATAATCATAGTTCATGTTTCCGCAAATGGCAAACTCTTTGGCTGCAACAGGAAGACCATTAGCCGCATTAACTACAATGTGCCCTTCCGGATCGCGCTTAGGAACTTCCGCTTTGAAAACTCCTACCGGCTCACCTGTGATTGCATACATACTTGTTCCACCATTCAAACCATATATAACAGTCTGTCCTCCTAGTTCTTCCGGCAAACTGATCACCTTGCTCCAGTTCTTCGTAAAGTTCCAACTTACCATCCAGCTGAAATCACGTGTTTGTATCGGAGTAGCACTTACCAATAATTCAACGCCACGATTTCTTACTTTACCCAAGTTCATATTCTGTGCTGTATAACCAGAAGATGGATCCATTGATAATGAGAAAATCTGCTTATCTGAATTTCTATTATAATAAGCTGCATCAAAAGAAATACGGTTATGGAAAAATGCCATATTCAAACCAACCTCAAATTCCGTTGTCATTTCAGGGCTCAATGAATTACTCCCCAAGATATTTCCAGCAGAAAAAGCATTTACTCCACCAGTGGAAAGTTCAAAGATCCAAAAGGTATTCTGTTTGAAGATTGTCCATAAACAGGCTTCGTCATATATACATTCGCATCATTACCTGTTTTACCCCAAGCCATACGAACTTTACCAAATGACAAAATATCTTTCATATCTTCATCCAACAACTCTGTAAAGATAAAGCTACCGGTAACTCCTGGATAGAAGAAACTACGGTTTTCTTTAGGAAGAGTAGACGACCAGTCATTGCGGGCAGTCAACGTAACATACAGCATATTTCTCCAAGAAAGATCTACTTGCCCAAACACACCCATCAAACGTCTCAATGAAAGATATTGCTCAACCGTTGGAGTAGCAGCAGAATTACTCAAATTATACCAAGTAGGAATCGTTAACTTGCTTACACTGGAATATAAATAACTATATTTCCTTTCATTCCCATTGAAACCAGCCAATGCATTGATTTGAAAATCATTGATCGGCATACTGAAACTTAACAAAAGATCCTGATTGATTTCGCGGCGACGAGTTATTTGTTGGCTGTAGCTTCCTTCCTTCCCATAGAACGGACTATTGGAGCCCATTCCTTCACCATTCGGAGTACCTTCGTAGAACAAAGCATATAAATTAGGCTCACCTCTATTGCTCTGTCCAGTTGTAGTATCCAGACCCATACGATATGTAAACTTGAAGTACTTCAAGAAGTCATAATCAACCTGGAATTTTCCATAAAAGCGTTCAGCATCATACTCATTCAAGTAGTTCTCCAATATATAATATGGATTCATTACACCATAAGGAGTATAAAAATATCCAGGTGAATTAAATATATCATTCTGATCCTGCAAACTAATGATGCTAACATCACGTGGAGTCTGATACAAAGAGTTCAGCATAGTAAGTCCCTGACCAGTAGTTGCAAATTTATTCTTCTGATAAGAATAGTTCAATGAAGAAGAAAAAGTTAGAGCTTTCACTTTATGACTACCGCGAGCAGAGAATGTATATTTGTCATAACTGTCTGCATCAGTAGGAACCATACCATCATCGCTAATCTGAGAAAAAGACACATAGTACTCACTCTTATCAGTAGCCCCATTAAATGAAACACTATTATTATAGCGAAAACCAGCATCAAAAAAATCTTTTATATTATTTTTTATCGGAGAATAGGGTTTCAGCTTTTGAGAGTTTTCATATTTGTTACCCCAAAGTTGCATAGAACCGTCAAAACGAGGTCCCCATGAACCATTCTCAAGTTCTGTATGATCTCCATTCCAGCCCATACCAAATTCGTTCTGAAATTCGGGCAAACGTAAGATAGTAGACCACTGTAAACCACCATTATACTCAATACCCAAACCCTTATTCTTTTTCCCGGTTTTAGTAGTAATCATGACAACTCCACTAGCAGCACGACTACCATAAAGAGCTGTTGCCGCAGCACCTTTCAAGATCGTCATGCTTTCCACATCATCCGGATTTACAGCATTTGCACCGTTACCAAAGTCATAGCCACTATTCAAACCATCCGTAGAATATACAGCAGAATTATTCAAAGGCACTCCATCTACTACATACAACGGTTGGTTGCTTCCAGACAAAGAACTAACACCACGAATAATTACAGAATTAGAAGCTCCCGGATCGGAAGAAGTATTAGAAATTTGTACACCCGCAATTTTGCCAGATAAACTAGACATAATATCAGAAGTACGTGTCTCTGTTATACGTTCACTATTTACAGAAGTTGCAGAATAGCCCAATGCCTTTTCTGAACGTTTGATCCCCATTGCCGTCACAACAACCTCATCAAGCACCTCTGCATCAGACTTTAACACCACTCGCAGATTAGGTTTGATAGCAACTTCTTGTGTTTGCATACCAACGAACGAAACACGCAAAGTCTTCGCAGAACTTGGTACGTTCAGTAAAGTAAAATCACCATCTACATTGGTAATAGCACCAATTTGTGTACCTTTTACCAATACAGAGGCTCCAATAACTGGCTGCCCATCTTCTTCAGAAATCACAACACCTGTAACCTTCTGTGTTTGGGCAGTTACTAGGCCTATTCCTACAAAAAGGCAGGCCAATAACAGCATTAATTTTCTTTTCATAAATTCTCTCTTAAAGTTTAACTTTACATTAATTGTTTCTTTACTCTAACAAAATGCAAATATATTAATAAATATGAAACGGGCAACTATTTTATTGAAAAAACCTTGTAAATCTATCAATCTGTTAATGAAAATAGCGATTTTATGCTGAATAACAGTTTTTGTATAATTAAAGAAGCTCAAAATAGTATTATTCGCTATCACTATGTTTCTGCTGTTTTAGCTAATTATTAATCTGAATACATGTATTTTAAAACAAAATGGTTAAAAAATCGCCGGTATTGATGCGGTTTTACAGAATAATCAAAGACATCTTGTGTCTTTTTTGCAGCCTCTAAAGCTAGATTACAAAAAAAGAAATGCGACTTTTCACAGATATTAATCCTTGTTCAACTCTGGTTTTGCACAGAATATTGTCTTATTTGTTTATAGTATTAATTTAAACAGTTTGAAATGAATAAAATTATTTACAATCTTGTGTACAACAGAAAGAAATGCCTGAATAAAAAAGGAATGGCATTAGTACAAGTCGAAGCTTATTTAGGCAGAAAGAAAAAGTATTTCTCAACCAAGGTCTATTTGAAACCGGAACAGTGGGATAACAAAAAGTTGATTGTTAAAAATCATCCTAATGCAGACGCTCTGAACAGGTTGATTTATGAATTTGTTGCAACAATAGAAAAAAAGGAACTGGAATTATGGCAGCAAGGTAAGCGAATCTCTCTAGAGCTATTAAAAAACGCCTTAACTACACAGGAAAATAACTCTTCGTTTATATCCTTTTTCAGGCAAGAGGTTATGAACTCATCTTTGAAAGATAGTACTAAACGCAATCATCTTTCTACACTTATGCTGTTGCAAGAATTCAAAAAAGAACATAACATTTTCAGATTTGACATTTGAGTTAATTTCGTCTTTCGAATACTTCCTACAATTGAAAGGGTATCATACCAACACTATTGCCAAACACATGAAACATCTGAAACGGCATGTAAATATAGCTATAAACAAAGAATATATTGAAATACAGAAGTATGCTTTTAGAAAGTATAAAATAAAAACAATAGAAAACAAACACACCCATTTGGTGCCGGAAGAGTTGGAAAGACTGGAAAATCTGATTTTATCAGGCAGATATGTCAAGTTACAAAAGTCCTTGGATGCTTTCTTGTTCTGTTGTTATGCTGGAATGAGATATTCCGATTTTATTAATTTGTCTTCTGAAAATTTCGTAGATATCAATCAGGAAACATGGCTTATATACAAGTCTGTGAAGACAGGAACGGAAGTGCGCCTTCCTCTTTATCTGCTCTTCTCAGGAAAAGGAATTGCGATTCTTAATAAATATCGAGATAATTTGGAAGATTTTTTTCATTTAAGAGATAACTCAAATGTCAATAAGGATTTGATAATTATCACAAGATTGGCAGGATTGTCAAAAGGATATCCTTTCATACCGCGCGCCATACCAATGCTACTTTACTCATATATAATGGTATAAATATTACTACAGTGCAAAAACTACTCGGACACAAAAGCGTAAAGACTACGCAGGTATATACCAATGTAATGGATATGACTATTATTCATGATTTGGAGAAAATGAAGTAAGCAACTACTATCGCTGGGAAAAAGGTGGATATGTAGCATTGAAACCAATAGTTTCATCGGTCGAAACGATGAGCTTCCCATATTAAAACAAACTGTTCATTACTGTGAACTAATACTTTATCTTATTTTGTAAATAAAATAAGATACTGTATCTGTTTAGTCACACGATACACAGCGTGATAGATATTTGTAAAGATATTTATCTACCACGTCTATCTATCACGCTTTAATGTATTTATAATCAGATTTATAGCCCCTGCAATGTGATAGCATGACAGATGTTTTTCGTTTTTGAACTAATAGAAGAAGTCCGTTTGGATTCAATTATAAAAGAGAGACTTCATGAGTATCAATGCTTTTTACTTACAAAAATATTTCAAAAAAGTGATGAGTATACTTATAATGTGATTGTTTTTCAGCAACCATTTATGTAAAACACTAATTATCAATGGAAATTACAAGCTATAAGTAGCATTTTAGTAATATAGTTACATTATCAGATACGACTAAAACAATATCTATCGATACCTTTATTCTGAACAAATACTTTATTACCGATTGTAAATTGTTTATTTTAAATTATTTGCATCTGAGTGAGTTCTGCGAAGACTTTGCGTGTCTCGTTCGTTGGTATGCAAACACAGGAAGTTGCAATTAAACCAAATGTAAGAGTAATACTCAAATCAGATGCCGAACAACTTGATGAAGTTGTGGTAACTGCTATGGGTATCAAACGCGACCGTAAAGCATTGGGTTATGCGGCACAGGATTTGAATTCAGAACAATTGAACAAAGCAGGAACGACATCGCTTGCTAGTGCGATACAAGGTAAACTGACAGGTGTGGACATCCGTCAGTCATCGGGTGCACCGGGCGCTTCTTCTCAGATTATAATTCGTGGTGCTCGTTCGTTCGACGGCAACAACCAACCGCTATATGTAATAGATGGCATGCCGATAAACACAACTGCCGACTTTGATACCGGAAATTCTGTGACAGGCGCCAACTATGCCGATCGCAGCATCGATATCAATCCTGAAGATATAGAGTCGGTGAATGTGCTGAAAGGACAGGCAGCATCCGCATTGTATGGTATTCGTGCATCCAACGGCGTAATTGTGATCACAACCAAGCGTGGTTCCAAAAACAATATGAACAAGCCAAATGTGACGATTTCAACAAACCTGAGCGCACAGCGAGTTTCACGCAAATTCGAACGCCAAGATATATATTCGCAAGGTAACAGTATTACCGCAGGATATGATCCGACTTCTTCCATGACTTGGGGACCGAAAATCAGCGAACTGGCCAACGACCCTAAATATGGTGGAAACATGAACAACCAATATACAGCGACAGATGGTATGCACGAAGGACAATATTATAACCCTAAGCGTGCACAAGCAGGTTTGAGCGGCTGGACAACACCACAGATTTATGATAATGTGGGAGACTTCCTAGGCACTGGATTTACTGAAAACACCAACGTAAATCTGTCACAAAGTATCAACGGAATAAACTATTCTTTCGGCGTGAACAATTCACACCAAAATGGTATCATTCCTTCAACAGGAATGGATCGTTGGGGAGCACGCGGATTGGTAGACTGGAAAATCAATCCACAGTGGAATACAGGATTCTCCATAAACTACTCATCTACCAAAATCACTTCCGCACCTGGTGCCAACGATGGTATCATGAATGTAGTTTATTCAGCCCCAGCCGAATATGATTTGAAAGGAATTCCCAATCACGAACCGGGAAATCCAACGAACCAGATATTATTCCGTTCCACTTCATTTACCAATCCTTATTGGTGGGCGGAACATAACGAATACCTTCAGCATACCAACCGTGCTTTTGGCAATACTTATTTGGAATATCAGCCAAATTTAGGTTTAGGAGAGAACTTCTCCCTCAAGATAAGAGAACAGGCCGGTCTTGACATCTGGACGTCAGATTATGCCACCATACGTGAAATGGGCAGTACATCATCATTGAAAGGTGGAGATATAGAAAATTACGGTTCTCAGCACAATGTATTCAATAACCTGTTTACAGTTAACTTTGACGGTAAATTCGGTAAAAGTGACGAATGGAGACTAAACGTAATATTAGGTAACGAATTCAATCATGAGAGCATCCGTAACTGGGATTATTACGGCAGTAACTTTAACTTCCCCGGTTTTACTAATATCGGAAACGCTACTTCACTAACATCCAGCGAGTATAAGCGACAGGAACGTACTGTGGGTTTTTTCGGAAGCCTTTCAATGTCATGGCAAGATCAGGTGTACCTGACCGTAACCGGACGTAATGACTATGTGTCGACCATGCCACGCGGTAGTCGCAGCTTCTTCTATCCTTCGGTATCATTAGGCTGGGAATTCACCAAATTACCTTTCTTGCAGAATAATAAAATATTGAACTACGGTAAACTCCGCGCTTCATTCGCACAGGTAGGTCAGGCTGGTAATTATTATGCCAACTATTATTACACCCCGACTTACGGCGGAGGTATGTATTCTTACTATCCGGTTACCTACCCTCTTCCCAGTGGAGTATCTACTTTCATACCCTACTACCGAGTATATGATGAAGGATTGAAACCACAAAATACAACCAACTACGAAATAGGTGCCGACTTGCACTTCTTCGGTAGTCGCTTGAAAGTGGAATACACATACAGTTTACAGAATGTAGAAGATCAGATATTCTATGTACCCGTAGATGGAGCGACAGGCTATCAGGAGATGTTGACAAACGCTGGAAAGATGCGTACACATGCTCACGAACTTTCTATTAATACTGCTATTCTGCAAGCCAAAGACTTCGACCTAAATTTAGGTATCAACTTTACGAAAGTTAATAACAAGGTTATAGAGCTGGCTCCAGGTGTGGAATCCATTATGCTGGGTGGGTTCGTTGAACCGCAAGTTCGTGCCCAGGCAGGATGTACCTATCCGAATATATATGGTTTGGGCTTCAAGCGCGATGAGGCTGGAAACTTGCTGTTATTAAACGGTCTGCCCCAATCTTCGGGCAATAGCCAAGATTTGGGTAACTGTTCTCCCGACTTCACTACCGGTTTTACACTAGGTGGTCGCTACAAACGTCTTTCACTCTCTACCACATGGAGTTGGCAACAAGGTGGAAAGATGTATCATGGAACAAACATGACATTGAACTATTTCGGTACCACCAAAGAATCGCTCCCCTACCACGAAGGAAGTATGATTGCCGAAGGTATAGATGAGGTAACAGGACAGCCTAATACAATTGAAGTGAATAAGGCCGATTACTATCAGGCTTATTACAATATCACCGAATCCGGTATTTATGATACGAGTTTCGTCAAGTTGCGTGACCTGACATTAACTTATCAATTGCCCAAACTCGGCATCTTCGACATTTCGATTTACGGTTTTGCCCGTAACGTGCTTATTTGGGCCAACTTGCCGAACTTCGATCCAGAGTCGTCGCAAGGTAACAACAACATGAGCGGATACTTCGAACGATTCTCTGTTCCTAATACATCCAGCTTCGGTGGTGGTCTTACTATTAATTTCTAAACATACAACATAAAGATTTTGATTATGAAAAAATACATATTCATGACTTTGACGGTGGTTCTCTTTGGCCTGACAGCATGTACGGAAGATGCATTTGACCGTATCAACAAGGACAATGAACACCCGTCACCGGAAGCTGTTCCAGCAGCACTCCAATTGACAGACGCTATTATGTCCACAGGTTTCAGTACCGTATCGGGCGACTTCGCCTTTTATCTTTCCTCACTCAACGAACAAGAGGTAGGTATGGGAAACAACCAATTAATGTTTGCCGAAATGCGCAACTCAAGCGAATGGGCAGCTTCTACGACCTTTAATAATGTATGGAACTCCACCTATGGCAACTTGCAGAATATACGCCAAATGCAGAGCAAAATAGAGAATGAGGTACCGGGTAATGTAGGACAGTTTGATATACTGGGAATGGCACAAATATTAGAAGCCGTAAACTTCGGTGTCCTGACTGATATGTTCGGCGACATCCCTTATAGCGAAGCTGTACAAGGACAAGGCAACCTACAACCCAAATTAGATGCACAGAAAGATGTATATACCGGCATTTTGGCTACACTCGACAAGGCTATCGATAACTTGGAAAAAGGTAAAAGTATGACCAATGCCGGCAACCAAGACATTGCCTACAAAGGGGCCGCATCTAAGTGGCTGGCAGCCGCTCATGCTCTGAAAGCACGCTACCTGTTACATAAGCTGGCGGTAGAACCTAATGTACTTTCCGAAGTAGCAACATCCGTACAACAAGCAATAGACAATGGATTCGAAGGATTTACGGTTACAGGATTTAATGGTTCCACATGCGACAATCCATGGAGCGCCTATGTTTTCAGCCGTCAATACACAGCACCTTCAAAGACAGTATCAAGTCTGATGGAAGCTACAGATGACCCTCGTTTAGATTATTATCTGAATGCTTTAGGAGAAGCTTATATTCCGGGAGATGAAACTATTGCTAAGACAGTAGATGACGCCAGAGTAATGAAATATCAGCCAACGTGGTATTTGTTCGGTTCACAACCCATTCATATCATGAGTAAAGCCGAACTCTATTTTATTCAGGCAGAAGTTCAGCTGCGTTCAAACGTTGACGCCACCTCAGCGTATCAAAAAGCAGTAGAGGCTTCTGTTACGGAAATTCTGACTTGGTTTGGAGATGAAACCACTGTACCAGCTGCTGCTGCAACAGCAAAAGCCTATGCATCGTCTTTGGGTGCACCGACACTCCAAAAACTTTTCGAACAGAAGTATGTGGCACAAGCACTGGATGAACAAGTAGAAACTTACAACGACTTACGTCGTTTGAAAGCAATGGGTGAAGAGTATGTAATACTGACTAATCCGAGAAATGCCCAAAGCGGTATCAACCGTTACCCAGAACGTCTACCCTACGGCAACAGCGCAGTCATCGGCAATCCGAATGTGAAAAAGGCCTATGGCGACGGTTCTTATATCTATTCTGAAAAGACATGGATAAACGGAGGTAAATAACCCTATTAACAAATCCCTTTATTTTAGTTTGCATTTTCATAAATCGCTAGAATAAAGGGATTTTTTATAATAGAATTACCCTATTATTTAATCATCTCCAAGCACCCTTCTTTAATTATATCCACCAATATAGGCTTCATTCCGCTGACAAAACATTCCACAGCAATCACCATCAAAATTAACCCCATCAAACGCATCATCACGTTATTACCGGTTTCACCCAATATATTAACCAAACGAGTAGAAGCTCTCAATATCAAAAAAGTAAGAAAATAAATAAGGGCAATAGTACCTATAAGTATCCCTTTCATTTCAAAAGAATGTGCATCTTGCATCAATACGATCGCATTTGCTATCGCCCCAGGTCCACACAACATCGGAATACCCAAGGGAGTTATTGAGATATCATCCGCATACGTTTTGATCTCCTCATCTTTTAACTTCATGGGAGTATAACGTGCTTGCAACATATCAAAACCTATCTTGAAAATGATAACACCGCCAGCAATTCGAAATCCATTTGTAGAAATTCCGAAAAACTTAAAAAGGAACTGTCCGGCAAAAACAAAGACCATCAAAGTTATAAATGACACTAAAGTTGCACGACTGACAATGGAACGACGTTCTTTATCCGTCATTCCCTGCGTCATCGTCAAAAAAACAGGCATTGTGCCCAAAGGATTAGTCAACGTAAAGAAAGAGGTAAAACACAACAAAGCAAAAGGAATAAGAGTCTCCATAATGGTAGTTTTATACGGTTATCATTAGAAACAAAAGTACAACTAATCTATCAATGTTACAATAAATCCAACAACTCTTTCAAATCAGAAATCTGATAAGTAGGCATAAAAGGTAAGTCCATACGACCGGACAAGTTATAAAACACCTGATGCATCCCTACTCCGGCAGCTCCAGCTATATCATTTTCCCAACTATCCCCAATCATCAACGAATCTTTCAGCTCGGATTGGGTTGCCGAAAGGGCAAAATAAAAGATCTCCGGCCAAGGCTTTAAAACTCCAATATCATCGGAAAGGACTATCTTCTTGAAATATTTATCAATCCCTGACGAATGCATTTTATGAGACTGGAGTTCCTTAAATCCATTTGAAAGAATATACAAATTGTATTTGGATGAAAGATATTCCAACACCTCACGCGCATGAGGCATCAATTTGCTTTTGGTAGGAATAGCAGCCAGAGCATCTTTTTCATATGCCTTTGCCAAAGCAGAATCACATATTCCTACAGCTTTAAGAGGATAGAGATAACGTTGACGATTTAATTCTTCTTTCGTCACCTTTCCATCGGCATATTCAGCCCACAGTTCCAGATTACGATGGTGGTAAAGCGAATAATAATGTTCGAAAGAATCAAAGAAACGGTTATACTCATATTTCCAATACATCTCCTCATATGTATCACGAGCGTTAAGAGAAAAGGCCCAAAGCGTATCGTCTAAATCAAAAAAAAGATTTTTATAAGACATAAAAAGAATAATAAAAAGGCTGTTTCAAAAGCAGATTCACAAACGCACTTTTGAAACAGCCCTATCCAATTATCAATCAAGTAACTATTTCACCTGAATTACCAAATACTTGGAGACACTCCAAAACTCTTTCGGGTTGGTTATTCTCAAAGTCAGCAAACCTTTATCATCTTTTTCCAAAGCATAAGAGCCTGTTGGATGAGTAGTCAGAACATCAGCATCTTTAGAATACAGCTTTATTTCTTTGGTGGTACGAATATCAATTTGAGTAAAATAATCCTTATTGATATCACCGTCTTTCAGTACTGATCCTTTTTTGAACAGGCCGGAGCCACTCAAAATCTTCTGATCTTTCAGTTCTTTCTTTGTACCGAACACAAACCACGCAGTATTAAGTGCCTTGTCCTGTTCTGCCACAGTCTTAGCTTTCGCTTCATTTTCTGCAGTCAGTTCACTCTTAACCGCATTTAAATCTGTTACAGCGGCATCCAATTCCTGAATACGAATATTCTTGGAAGCCAGTTCTGCCTGTAGTTCTTCGATACGCTGAGTTTTTGCATTCAACTCTTGCGTCAAAGATTCAACAGCTTTCTTCAATTGAGAAGAGTTTGTTTTGCTATTTTTCAGCATAGCCTGCAGTTTAGCAATCTGTTCTTTGTTTTCCTCCATCTGTTTGCGAATGAATTCAATATCCGATGCTATCTGTTGCTTTGCATTCAGAGAACCCTCTGCCACTGCTCCACGTTGCAAATCCACACGGCTCTCTGCCGCATTTATTTGGCGAAATCCTTCCGAAATATCATTGAAAGTCCCCATCATCTCATCCAGTTCAGCATTACGCTGAGTCAATTCCATTAAAAGAGAATCGTTTTCAGCTTTCAACTGGTCTTTACTGCCACCAGAAAAGCTATCACATGAAGCCATTACGGCTGCACACACAATTAAAACTGCTAACTTTTTCATACGCTTTTGTTTTACGTTTTGTTAATGAAGTTATTTAATCGTCTATTCCTGCTACTACAATTACTATTTCACCACGCGGTTCGTTGGCTGTAAAATGTTCTACCAATTCGGTGAGAGTACCTCGTATTGTCTCTTCATGTATCTTGGATATCTCACGAGAGACAGACGCCTGCCGTTCCGCCCCAAAATGTTCAGAAAACTGCGTCAACGCTTTTACCAACCGATGGGGAGACTCATAGAAAACCATTGTTCGATGTTCTTCTGCCAGCCTTTTCAAGCGTGTCATCCGACCTTTTTTCTGAGGAAGAAAACCCTCGAAACAGAACTTCTCATTTGGCAATCCTGAAGCCACCAATGCCGGAACGAAAGCCGTAGCTCCCGGCAAACATTGCACCTCTATACCATTACGGACACATTCGCGAACCACCAAAAAACCCGGATCGGAAATTCCTGGAGTACCGGCATCCGAAATTAATGCAACAGTCTCACCGCCCTTTATTCTATTTACAACACTTTCTACCGTTTTATGTTCATTAAATTTATGATGAGACTGCATTGCGTTCTTTATCTCGAAGTGCTTCAATAATATTCCGGAAGTACGCGTATCTTCGGCCAACACCAGATCCGCTTCTTTCAGGATACGAATAGCTCGGAAAGTCATATCTTCCAAATTTCCTACCGGTGTAGGTACTACATACAGTTTTCCCATATCCGCTATCTTAACTGAAATACTTCTTGAGAAGTTCTACAAAATCAATAGCCGCCTCATTCTCTTCATCCGGTTGTACCTTTGACATAAAAACAGACATAGCCTCCTCCAATGAAGAAGCCTTACCCAGCTGTCCCACTATTTCGTTCATACGTGCCGTATCCCCATTGAACAACTCACGAGTAAAACGGAACGAGTCATTCAGACTGATGGCATGACATAGGTCTATAGCCGGTTTTATACGTTCGGCTAAAATCTGCGGAGCGGGAACTTCATCATCCTGCATGAAAACCGTCTCAGCCGGAACTTCCTTTGTAAGATCGGCAACAGCTTTATGTTCCAAGTCTGTCTTTACAACAGTAGAAGCCGATTGTTTAGCCGGAGTAATCACAAAAGTAGCGTCCAGCAGTGCAGTCAGTGCATCCAACCGTTCTTTCATCTGATAAATACTCCTTTTGGCAACTATCTTCAAAACAGGGTTAGTATCAGTGGACATCGACTGTATCAAACATTTCAATTCCTGTACATCCAGTTCTATATCTTTCAATAATACTTGCATATCCTTTTCCGTTCGTATTAAATGGTACAAATGTAGAAATAAATAATGAAAAAAATGCCAGTGAGCAAACAAAATGATTAATTTTGCGACTTAATATAACACTTTAAAACATGGTACTATTCTCGGAAGATCACATACAAGAGACTAAACGTAGAGGAAGAATTGAAGTTATATGCGGCTCTATGTTCTCCGGCAAAACCGAAGAACTGATACATCGTTTGAAACGTGCTAAATTTGCCAGGCAACGTGTGGAAATATATAAACCTGCGATAGATACACGCTATTCGGAAGCAGATGTTGTATCGCATGACAGCCACACCATTTCTTCTACTCCAATAGACTCATCGGCAAGTATTCTGCTATTCACTTCTGAAATAGACGTGGTAGGCATCGATGAAGCACAGTTCTTTGACGAAAGCCTGATTAATGTATGTAACCAACTTGCCAACAATGGCATACGCGTAATTGTAGCCGGTTTGGATATGGACTTTCGCGGAAATCCTTTTGGCCCCATGCCAGGATTGTGTGCTATTGCCGACGAAGTCTCCAAAGTACATGCTATCTGCGTAAAATGCGGTCAACTTGCATCATTTTCCCACCGTACCGTAAAAAATGACAAACAAGTACTGCTGGGTGAAACCGCAGAATATGAACCTTTATGCCGGGAGTGTTATTTACAGGCTATAAAGGAAGATCAACAAACAACAAACCAACAGTAATAAAAAAACAGGATTATGGAACGTAAAAAGATCACTTTCGACAGTTTCATCCGCGGTGTCATTTTAGGAGTTATTATAATTGGTCTATTAATGCTTCTGAAGCGTCTAAGTAGCGTTCTATTACCTTTTTTTATTGCTTGGCTCATAGCCTATTTGGTATACCCGTTAGTCACACTATTCCAATACAAGCTAAAATTCAAAAACAGGATTGTCTCCATATTCTGCGCATTGTTCACTATTCTGATTATAGGTGCCGGGGCTTTCTATCTGTTAGTACCGCCTATGATACAAGAATTCGGCAGAGTACAAGCCTTATTAATCCAATACTTTTCTCATGGAACATACAACAGCAATGTACCCACCTCGCTTTCCGAATTCTTGCGAGATAATATTGACGCAAAATTCATCACTGAACTATTCAATAAAGAAAACCTGCTGGATGCGCTAAAAAGAAGCAGTTCCCCGGTTATGGTCTTTATTATCAGATTCTATTGATCTACTATTCAGTGTATTTACCATATTTCTCATTTTACTATATGTCATTTTCATCTTATTGGATTATGAAAGTATTGCCGAAGGCTGGACACACCTCGTGCCCATAAAATACCGTCCTTTCACAATAAGCATACTAAACGACATAAAAACAGGCATGAACAGGTACTTCCGCGGACAGGCTTTTGTTGCATTATGTGTCGGAATCTTATTTAGTATAGGTTTCCTCATTATAGACTTCCCTTTAGCGATAGGTCTCGGTCTGTTTATCGGAGCATTGAACATGGTTCCCTATCTTCAGGTCATTGGATTTGTTCCTACTATCGTGCTGGCAATCCTAAAAGCATCCGATACCGGTGGAAACTTTTGGATAATCATAGCCTCAGCTATAGCAGTATTCATTATTGTACAAGCCATTCAGGACGGATTTATCGTACCGCGCGTCATGGGAAAAATCACAGGATTAAATCCAGCCATCATTCTCTTGTCTCTTTCCATATGGGGATCATTAATGGGAATGTTAGGAATGATTATCGCACTCCCACTCACAACACTAATGCTTTCCTATTATCAGCGTTTCATCATTAACAAAGAAAATATTCACAAAGCAGAACCAGCTGATAATCAAACAATAGAGAAAAAACAGATAGAATAATGCAAACTTTTTTCACCGTATCCCTTGCATATTCAATAAAAGTGCCTATCTTTGCACCCGCTTAACAGCAATAAAGGATTGATTCGCTAGCTCAGCAGGTAGAGCACAACACTTTTAATGTTGGGGTCTTGGGTTCGAGCCCCAAGCGGATCACAGAAACAACAAGAAAAATCAAGCAAATCCCTGATAATCAGACATTATCAGGGATTTATTTTTTCTAATAGGTAGCAGAAAATAGCCGTTTCAAGCATATTATCTATAAACCGCAAAACGTTTTGTGATGCTTTTCCAAATCACTTGTAACTTTAAAAACGATGTAAAAATGGCTCGAAAATCATTTTCTGTATTGTTCTTCATCAAGAAAGGTAAATTATTAAAGAACGGAGAAGCACCCGTGTGTATGAGAATCACTGTAAACGGCTGTATGGTAGATATTTCTATCAAAAGAAGCTGTCCCGTAAACCTATGGAATCAGGCAAAAGAGAATTCAAATATAAACCGCAAAACGTTTTGTGATGCTTTTCCAAATCACTTTGTGAGTATTTTGCACTTGTTAACACAAAACGAATTGCGATTTTTTATTCATTTTCCAACACTATTGAAAGGGTTCTCAAAGAGTATTTAAAAAGGCCTCAAATCATATAAAGTTCGTATCTTTGTATATCTTTAGGAGACTATTATGTTCGTTTGTCATAGCTTGAATAACGTTCCATTTGGGGAATTCTTCTTATATATCCCATTTGAATATTATCCAAACAGCGATTTAACGTTCGTATCATAGCCGGAAGTATATCGTACGCGTAGAAATCACGTGGACGCAAAGAATAGTCTATTCTAACTATCTCCTGTTCACAGATATCTCCAGTATCGTATCCGTCATTAGCCCAAAACCAAGTGGCGGCTGTTATAGGTTCGTTACGCTTATATGCCCACTTTATGGAAGATGCACCGCGTCCCCATGGGAGCGGTGAGGGATGAAATATCAGTGTTCCATAAAGTGGTTCTTTCAATGCTTCAGATGACACTTTTTCTGTCAAAAGTGGAGCTATTACCAAATCACTCGCACCAGAACGCCATACACGATGCCCTTTTTTGCGTACGCAGTCTTCAGCAGCCTTATAGGCAGGCGTATCTATATTACCTAATATTTTTACTATCATTTTCTCCTATGTATTTAAATGCTTGTACTGCCCGAAAATGACCGCCATATCCAGTAACACATTTATCGGACTTTCCTTTTCTCGCCATAGACTTCGCAAGCGAACTTATGCTCTTTGATTTATTATCTCCATATAGGTGCGCCGCAGTCTGAATCCATTTCTTTGAGTATCGTAACGCGCTACATAGTTGCGGATGGGAAGTATGGAAAAATACAGGTAGTTTTTTTCCACAACGCCCCCTACCTTGCAAATGGTACTCGCAAACTGCAGCCAAAAACTTCGTGCCGACACCTATTCCCTGCCATTCAGGCATAACCACCAGACGGGTAGAACGATATGCACCTGCTGTAAACAATGGGGCAACGGCCAAATGACAGACCGGTTCACCATTGATAAATCCTACAAAATATTCAGCGGCCACAGGAAGGGGTAAATCTAAATAATAATGCTGCTTAAACAGTCTCGGGAATACAGTTCCCCGGACTTTATAAATTTGAAGTTCGAGTTTTGGACGTTGCCGAAGGCAGTCACGCTCGTAAAAGCGTGCCTCCGCAGTATCGTATACCCAATCAGGTTGTAACCATTCAATAATATCATAATGGCAAGACAAAAGAACAATTTTCCCGTTACCGCGTCTCCAGGTTTTAGAGAAAGCTGCCGCTCCGACTTTAGCTATCTGTCTGTCGATTACGGATGTAAATTCGTCTACAACAGCGTGTTCCGGGCGTTCGCACGCCAAACGAGCTAAACCGGCGCGAAATTTCTCTCCATTACTTAGTACCTGGAAAGGCCGGAGCCATGCCGGGACATCACCAAGCCCTACGGCGGAAAGCATTCCTGTTACCTTGTTAAAATCCCCATCGGGAGCTATACAGTCTATAATAGGTTTGTCTTTATCCCACCCGGAATAAAGATCATAAATCGGCTCATTGAATATCATACTCCCAATACTGGTTTTTCCACTGCCGGATGGTCCTACAATCAAACCTATCTGCCACTCTTTATCTTCAATGGGCAGTTCTACTACCTTTTCCCAGTCACAGCCTTTTTCCGCATTAAAAAGACTCTTCACCCTTGCAGCCCGGTAGCTGTCAAAATCGCTGCAATGGTGTTGTACCTCTATCCTCATACATTTACTACCTTTAAAGTTAAACCTTCAGCTTTCAAGCGTTCATAAATAGCCCGCTGCTCTTTCTCATCTGCGCAAATGACAATAACACCATATTGCGGCTTATACGTGTACTTTCCCATAACTAATATTTTAGAGTTTTTGGTAAAGGTAGTACGGACTGCACAACCGGGTATAATATCAAGGTTAGTTTATACTGCAGTCATTTTGCAGTCGCTTTGAAAACGCTTCACCAAAGTATAAACTTTACGTTCGCTCACCGAATACTTTTCGGATAGCATAGCCACAACATATGAAACTTTTTCACCTTGATTTAGTAAACGAATATAATCAGTGTATAGGTCAATATACTGAGTATCTTCCAACCGGATACCGACCGCCTGAAGTCTTTTCAACAGTTCCCGATTAAAGTTTAATAGTTCAATCACTTTCATACAATAAAAAATTATATCTTTGCAATGCCAATCATTTATTAACAATACGAAAAGCGAACCTGCGACAGAGGACATTTGCCCCCGGTCGTGCGGGTTCGCTCGTATTGTTAATAAATGATTGGCGTCTATATTAACAGGCCGGGGGCTTTTTATTATTTCCCCCTTAGAAGAATCTATCAGCGGTTCTATAAGGTTACAAATATAGAAGAAAATGCAGAATTTTAGTCTATCCTTTTCAAATGATCATCCAATGTTTTAGGATTGCATTTCAATTTCCGGCAGATAGCAGCCTTGCTATATCCATATTCAAGCATTGTCTTTATAAGGGACTCTTTTCCTGTGAGTTTATAATGTGAATTATGGCCACCTTTACAACGTCCCAATTTCTGCCCCTCAGCAACACGCCGGGCAAGACCTTCTTTCGTCCTCTGTGAAATCAGGTCACGTTCTATCTGTGCGGATAGTCCAAAAGCAAATGCAAGAATTTGAGACTGTATATTGTTGCCTAATTCATACTTTTCTTTCACTGTAAGAACAGTGATATTTTTTTTGCATAAGTGTGTTTAGGATAGACATGACCTCCATTAATCGACGACCGAGGCGACTGATTTCCGATGCAATAAGGGTATCTCCCTTCTTTAGTTTCTTTATGAGCGGGCCGAGTTTTCGTTTTTTGGCAGACTGTGTACCGGATACCGTCTCACTTATCCACTTATCAATGTGGATTTCTTGCCTTTGAGCAAACTTCTCAATTTCGAAGCGTTGGTTCTCAACTGTTTGTTTGTCTGTTGATACTCTGATGTAAGCGTAAATCATTTTTGCAATGAAGGTAACAAAGTATTTTAAGTATAACAAGACTTACGTAATATGCCCCTAAAATCTATGAGATATGGCAGATAAACGAATGAATGAGTTTAAAGAAGTTGATAAGGTCGATAAACTCTTAGGATTAGACGACAGTGGAAATGGATGCTGTATACGTAATGATGTATTATTGGATAACCTTTTCCAAGTAAGAGGTACAGTATCAAGCGATTTAGATAATTATACCAGCAATGGTGTTTATGGAATTAATAAAGATGTGTATAATATAGGTCTTTGTGGTCTTGGTATGCTCATCGTTTTTAGCGCACCTGGTACAGCTTATGGGGGAAACCCAATAGTTCAATTTGTTATTAATAGCAACGGGGTAATTATTACCAGAATAAAGTGGCATGTCAATGATTGGTCGGATTGGAGAACAATATCTTTTACTTAATTTGTTGCCATTATTAGCTGCTGTCCTTTTTGCTACATCTCATGCCCCTAAAAAATATGAGGTATGGCGGACAAGAAGATAAATGAGTTTAACGAAGGGGAACTTGTGAAAATATTGGGGCTGGATTCAAATGGTAACTCCCTAAAAGAAGAATTAGCATCTATAATATCACGAGGTTTATCACCTTATTTGATATTGAAAGACTATAAAAACATAGGGAAAGGTACAGATTTAAATAATTTGAACAATGGGGCTTATTTTTATTTTATCGAAGCAGGACAAATTAGTAATTCTCCTGGATTTGAACGTTTTATTTTACTACAACTATCAGTTGGTAGCTTTGGTGCACAAATAGCTTTTGCTGTTATTGACAAAGGAATAAAATGGAGAACTAAAGAAATTGGTTCCGAGTGGCAGTCTTGGAATGCAATATCCTTTACTTAATTTTGCTACAAACATGAATAATGCTTTTTAATGTGAAATCTTCTGCCCCTAAAAAGTATGAGGTATGGCGGACAAGAAAGAAAATGCGATGGGTGATGGCATTCCGGCAAGGTTGCGTGGATTGGATACAAATGGTAACAGCATATCACCGACATTGACAAAGGTAATGGATGCGATGGGATTTAAGCGGTATGTCTACGAACTTATAGACGGCCAAGAACTAAGTCTTGAGACAACAGATAATGGTCTATATATTGTGTATATATCTTATTACTCGTATATAGCTTTATATATTATCGGTCCCTATGGCCACAACTCTATAACTACGCCTGATTCAAATTTTTTTGGAAGCTTTGTTGCAAACACCGATTTAAAAATATTATTCGGGAGAAAAGCAAATGAGGGCGTGGTATATATTAAAAATAATAGTGGTCAAAAAGTAATAGCAAACATCAAAAAAATTACTATCTAAGAGTAGGCTAATTTATATGTGACTTTTCTTGCCGTATCTTCTGCCCCTAAAAAGTACAAAAGTATGGCAGATAAGAGAATGAATACCTTCACTCAGGCAGCGGAAGTAGAGTATGTGTATGCGGAAGATACGAACGGTAACCAAGTAAAAATAAAGAAGAACGACCTAATACGTGAAAAATACTTTTATATGGAAGTCAATCAGGAAATAGATCTTGGGTTTAATACATCAGCACTATTATGTATAAAAGCGCCTCAGATAACTGGCTCGTTAGCTGTTGTATTGGTTACCAGCAATAGCGTTTATTTCTCTGAAATATCAAATAATAATAGTGTATATGTATTTACAAAAGATATACCTGATAAAGTGTGTATTTATAAGACAGAAGAATATGGTAATATTAAAGTCAAAAATTTGACAAATGCTCCTTCATTTCTAATTATTTCTATAATATAGCATATGTTTTATACCTTTATATATTCCTTAATAGTCATCTTCACATCACTTACATGATTAGGAAGTAAATAATAAAGAAATAACTACAGTTGTCTCTTTATTATTTACTATCAATTTACTCTGATAAATAACTATTGAAGAGATCTTGCATTGAATTATACTTTTCTCCAATGGCTCTATAAATATCAAGAATAATGTTATCGTTTTCAGGAAATCTCCAAGAGACAGAATTGTCATTAGGATTATATAATTCCATTATATAGCGATATGTGTTATAATAGGAATTGTAAAGCTTATAGATTCGAATAGGGGTTCCATGAAGAGAGGAACAAAAAGCAAGTCCATCTGCTCGTTCATAATTCCCATCAATTCCTACGGTAAGAACATTGGATGCCCATATCATTTTTCCATTTTGAGTTTCTTGCAGAATCTTAAATAAAACCTGACTGGCATTTGCATCATTTGGTGTATATGTATATTCTTTCATGATATAATATCCTTATCTATTTTAAGATTAGTCAATGTAGTAATCAAAGCTGATATTTCTATATATGTTATTTTTAAATCATCAATACTGACATATGAAAACAACCATTTTTTAGTATCCATCTCTTTTTTAGTCAAAGCTAAACGACCACTATATTGTTTAGAAACTCTATATAAACATTTTCGGCACATTCTTTGTTGGTCTTTGGGTATGATCTTTAATAGTAATTTGATTGTAGTTTCTAATATCTTTAATTTTTCTCTAATTTCATTATTATCAACACTATCTTTATTTATTAGAATAGAATATTCATAATTAGCATTTCTCAGATTTTCTAAATATTCACGCAGTCGTATGTTATATAATACACGATGTTGTATATCAGAAACACTCTTTTTAATTAATTGTGCATATATTATTGTCACTACAGATAATAACAATCCAAAAATTGAGCACCAACTTCCTATATCACTTAATAAATTCATTTTGTTATTTATAGAACGCAACAAATGTAATGTATATTTGATAATAGCACAAATATTTCATACTACTATTTTTTAGTTAATACTTATTGCCCCTAAAATGTACAAAGATATGGCAGAGAAACGAATGAATGAGTTTCAACAGGTGGTAGATGCGGAATATGTGTATGCGGAAGCAGCTGACGGTTCACAGGTGAGGATAAAAAAGAGTGATTTTATGGAATTGCTCAGAGCAGAATTGGGATATTCATTTTTGAAAAATAACCCCAATGAAGCCATAGAAGACTGCAATATTTATGCTGATTTCTCTAAAAATGGATTATATATTGTGGACGAAAGCACTCAGAATAGGCCACCGGAATCTAATTATCGAGCTATACTCATGGTACTTAGTAGAGACGGATATCATTATCAAGAGTACATCGAAGTAACAACAGGGAAAAGGCATTATAGATACTACACCTCATCTTGGAGCGGCTGGGAGTCAATAACGCTTACCTAATTTAACACACATATTCAACCTCTTGCTTTTCATTCATTTTCTTTGCCCCTAAAATGTACAAAGGTATATGGCAGATAAGAGAGAAAACGAAATGCAGGTGGTTGACAATATTGATTATTTGAGGGCTATAAAAGGAAATAACAGTGTTTTATTGCCGATAAGTAAACTCATAGATCAAGGTGATGTAGTTGGTTACAAGGGATTTCAAGAGAATGACGATCTGAATAATTATAAAAGAAATGGAGTATATGGGCACTCTAATACATCCACATTGAATACTGTTACTAATAGACCTGCAGGAACGGTTGGAGAGGCCGTATTGTTAGTACTCTCTTGCAGTAATAACTATATATCTCAAATATATTTTAATATTACCGAGAACAGCATTTCTGTAAGGTTTTTAAATTATAATCTGTGGACTTCGTGGAGGAAAATATCTTTCATATCATAATAGTTTATTGCTGGGACTAAGTACCCAGCAATAATTCTATAAGATATATACCTGAAACGAACATCCGTCTATATAATTATTCTTAAGCAAAAACGTAGCATCACCTGTACTCAATAAGCAGAAACGTTCATCAGTATCATCGGTTGTCCACATATCATATCCTGAAAATTTCATAATAGTTCCATATCCGGTCGAGAACATTGCTTGTGCTCCATGTTTCGACGTTTCACATACGTAAATTAGTTTATATTCTGCCTTTAATTCAACAGTCTCCCCTTTGTTTAATATCCCACTCCAACATAAATTGCGTGGAAGGTTGCTATTAAAGTCTTTCAATGTCATTTTAGCTTGGGAACCGGCCGCATCTTCTACATATACATAATTTGCATCTGTCACCTGCTGAAACTCATTCATCTTCTTGTCTGCCATATCTTTGTACATTTTAGGGGCAATGAATATAAGCAAATAAATAACATTTATATCCATTATGAAGTGAGGGAAAATTTTGTTACTTATTGAAGCTCTGTAAAACTCCCAGTGACATCCATTATTTGTGATATATCTTCATGATAACCCGTCAGAGCAATATACGCAGAACCATACTGATTCACCAGTACATCAATAGCAAAATAAACGTCCCCTTCATAACTTATCTGTCTCAAATTAGAAAAACATCCATATTCGGCATGAGCGACATCACTTTGGAGTGTACCGGCTGGTGCATAGTGAACCTTGCACCAGCCGGGTAAGCAATGGTTATTCGAGTAAAACGGAATAGTAAATATTTCAAAGAAATTAAAATGAGACGTATTATAATCTTCTATTTTAAACAAGGTTATGGTCTTAGTTTCATTACCTTCAGTTGGTTTATGGATAGAGACAATAAGTTTAGGTAATGAATAATACACTCCTCTATCGTACCTTTGTTCTCCCGGTAGTGCATCGGCGACTTCTTGCAGTGTGGGAGATATGCTGTTTCCATCCGCATCTATGCCTCTCATCTTGACTGGTACTTCGCTGTTCATTTCATTTTCTCTCTTATCTGCCATATCTCATAGATTTTAGGGGCATCATTTCTACTATGAAAATCAGCCCAATTTAACAATTAATTATTATCTCGTTTTTGTAAATTAAAAATCATATTTTTCCGTAATATCTGAAGAACTCAAAAGGCATCCTCACATCAAGATATCCGTCTATCATTTCATTGGATTTTGCCTCCATTTCGAACGCTGAATTCCCATACGATATTTTGTTCCCGTCCGCTCCATGTACACCTTTGAAAAAATGGTAAACACGAGAAACGACATATTCCAACCCGTACTGCAGATAGAACCACAACGGGCACAATAGATACATCCACACATTGAACCCTGTAAGGAGCATAACAAGCGTCAACAGAATCGCTGAAGCAATCATGCACTCCTCCCATTGCCTCACATGGATGGCTTCATGGTTAAGAACCCGCTGCTTCATTTCCTCCTTCGTTTTCTTCGTGAAAACGAAACAACCTAAAGTGATGGTACTGTAGCCTTGCCACAACAGCCACTTTGCTAAATTACTTTCATAAAATACTTTCATATCAATTATCTATTAGGATAAGATTTGGTTATCACATTATTCTTTAAAAAGGTTATTCCAGATGTATTTATCATGACATCATAAAAATCATTGCCATTATTTTCTGAAACATTTATAAGTTGAGGTCTTATTAATACATTGTATCTTGGATTTCCGGAAACATACTGAGTCAATTGCATACGAGGATATGTTCCTCCGTCATGATCTATAAAATCCATAGTACCCACTAACAAATCATCTGAGCCATACATTCTAAGGCTGTTCGTTGCAGAATCAATCACAATACGTTTTCCATTGACCGATGTAGATACTTTGCCGGTAATTTCTATATCTCCGTTTTCTTTGATAACAAAGGAGTTATTGGGTGATTTGATATTTTTAAAAGTACCACTCGTAGCATTGACTTCTCCGGTTATTTCTGCATTTTCAGCATGTACTTTCCCGCCTTCAGTAACCCGGAAAGGAGCATCATCAGGAGTAGGGCTTCCGGCCCACATCCGTATCTTCTCACCGGATTGAGTTCCGCTAAGACCTGCCGTCACCGTACCATCATCCTTCTTAATAAGCAGCTGATTCCCCTGCATAAAATCAATCTGCGCATCCTTCGCAATGATAAGCGAGGTGAAGATAGCTGTCGTATTAAGCCCGAATTCTTCCCAGTAGGTAGAATTGCCCGGAGCATTGGCAAGCGAACTCGTATGGGTAGTTTTACATTTGTACGCCTTCCATCCGGTGGCAACTTGGCCGTCTCTCACAAGGGCTACATCAAGATATCTTGTACCGGAAGTGAGTGACTCATCATTGCGCCATTCTACGCCAATCTTCCATTCCCCTTTGCGGATGATACAACCTTGTATGCCCGGATCACCTTTAATGCTTTCACCATCCGTACCGTCCTGGGCAACAAGTTCATATTCGGCTGTATTGAGTTCCCCGGTCAGAATATACCCATAAGTCTTCCCGCCGTCCTGTGTCTGTAATAATCGGTTGCCGTCCTTATCGGTGATAGTCCACATCGGAGGATTATCAGTACCTGCAGGAACCGTACACTGCCACGTAGCATTTCCCATACGGACAATACCCAGATATGGAATATGCTTACCCGTCTGCCACTGGCCATGGTTACTGACACTATCCCCATCTTCGCCATCTTTACCGTCCTCACCCTTGAATTTGCTCCATGTATAATCAGTCGGATCGGTGCTTTCGACAGCAGTTTCTTTGTTCACAGCTATACCTATGTATTTCGTATTTTCATTAGGCTGCTGATACATAGCGCTACCGTCGGCGTTATCAGAGTATGCGACCCAAGTGTAATAAGTCTTACCGTCTTCTCCCGGAAGGCCGATACCATCTTCTCCTTTGATATCACTCCATTGATAATCCTTTGGATCGTTACTCTCTACTGAAGTTTCTTTGTTATGAGCTAACCCTAAAAACTTTTTACCTACTGGATTATCACTAATTCCGTTACCTTGAGCGTCATCAGCATAACGTATCCATGTATAGAGTACTTTCCCATCCTTGCCAGGTGTACCAGGTATACCATCCGTACCATCCTGAGCTATCATTATATACTCGGTGGAATTCTCGGTTCCGGTCAATATATAGCCGTAGGTCTTCCCACCGTCCTGTGTCTGCAATAACCGGTTGCCGTCTTTGTCTGTAACCGTCCACATGGGAGGGTTGTCAGTACCTGCAGGAACTGTACACTGCCACGTAGCATTTCCCATACGGACAATGCCCAGATATGGAATATGCTTGCCCGTCTGCCACTGACCATGGTTACTGACACTATCGCCATCTTTACCGTCCTCACCCTTATTAACCTGCTTCAGCCAGTCTGCATTCCCTTCAGAGGGTTCAGAAAAGCTTCCCTTTTCGTTCACACAGAGCCAGATACTTCCGTCATGACTGACCCTATCGTAGAAATCGTATTCCGTTTTCGGTGTCCATGCTCCCCGGTCATTGGCCGTATATACAGGTGTACCGTCAGGTTTCATCTGCCGTACCGTACCTGTGAAATACACGCTGTTCAGATACATGGAGTATCCTGTCATATCCAGGCCATGCACGTTCAAGTTGGAGAGATCGCCAGACTGCATAGCGATGTTCGCGGCCGATATCTCCCAGGTATTCTGGTTACGGAGCATACGACTGTAGGTACGAGTTTCATATACCGACGTTTGTCTGTCGTGGTTGGTAAAGTTTCCGTAGCAGGAAAAATGCATATACTTCTGCGGATGCAGTGTTGTCCCCGGACGCAACGAATAGCGGAATGTACCATTATCCTGTCCGGACACTCCGGTTATACGAAAATATGCCGTTCCAAAACCTGCAAAACGGAAATTCCCCTTACTATCATCCGAATCTTCGGTGGCATTCAGTGTCCTGTCATCAAAATGGATGATACCCATACTTATGTCGTCCGCCGCAACAGCGCCTATTTCTCCGGCTTCCAGTTTAAGGTGTACGGTACCGGTGGAGAGAAGTTTTCCTTCACTGTCAGTGTCAATTTCCACACTCTCAATAATGCCCACACCCGGCGTGCGCCATTTAATGCCGGCATACACTTCCACACGATTAAGCCTGAGTTCGGGCACTTCCAACCATTCCCAAAGCCGTAAGCCTCGCATTTCGCCGTTACCGTTCTCGTCGATTTTGGCACCAAAACCAGTCAGTCCGGAAGCAAAACCTTCCTTACCGAACACTGCGCCTGCCAGAAAGGACACAAGAAAGGACGTCCGGTCCGGACCGATCTTGCTAATGGCACGCCGGGTTATCTCCTTTATCGTACGTAAAGCCGAAAATACGTTGTATTCACTGGCCGAGCGATTGTCCCAGGATTTAAGCACCTCGATGACCGAGCGGTCCAGCAGCCCACCGACAATGTACTGCAACCCGTTCAGGTCACTTTCCATACTGCGTTTCCAGCCCTTGCCGACGCGGTTCGTGCATTCAATAGCCGCCATGGAAAGGTTCTCCAGCTTGCGTGTCACCTTTGTCATGCGTGTATCCCGGTAACCGATGCCGGGGAAATACTCTTCGCTGAGCAGCCTTATCGACTGTCCAAGCTGCAGGGGGACGGAGTGCTTCCCGATATAGGTGTAGTCAGTATCACCACCGTACTTGGTAATATCTTCGCTGTATGACGAGAGGAAGTCATCAACGGCCGCCTTGTAATCCAACTCGGCCTGTTTTTCGTAAGCTTCGGGCATACGGAAATTCCAGGGGATATATTGGTCACCCGCATGCGGTATAAGGTTTCCCCCGGGTAACTGCGTATCTTCATCCGGATAGATGTTGATGATTTCCCATTCCCCGCTTTCAGAATGATAGTTTGCCTCGAAATCCCGCCCGTTCAGTTCACCGCTCTGGAAAGACAATTGTTTGACAAGTCCCGCAATCTCATAATCGCATGGGTCAAATTTAATACCTTCGTCCTTGAAATAATAGACCGTAAAGGGCTTGCCGTCATTCCCGGTCTTCTCCTGTGAACGTACGGAGGACACAGTTCCCGTATAATGAGGAAAGATACCCGCAAAGGCATCCTCTTCCACATGTTCATACAGTCCGTAGTCCGTATTCCTGTCCACATACTTGGCGCGGTCCGGCAGCTGCAGACGGGAGAAACCGTAGCGGCTGCGGTCTATGTTCCTGGTACTTCCCAGCGGAATAAGGCGGGTGAAGAATTTTACGTCATCGCTATTTTCCGTTGGCGTAAGCGAGGTAAGTCCCTTCCCGTATCCCAGTTCCACACGTTCCCCGCGCTCGCAACGGCACAGGTTGATATAGAAGCCGTCCGACCACCATTCGGTCGAGAAAATCTCGGCCATGGATGCCAGTGCATCCCAACATGTAGTATTGCTATATTCTATATTTTGATTAGGTGCATCGATCACATCACCGATACGCCAGCGCTCTTCACCGTAAATACGGTTCATGTTGTCCACCCATTTCTGCAGGTGCTCCCGGGGACTGCCGTCAAGACTGAACTGAGGTTCGTACTGGCCGTTCGTAAGGTGAAGGTATACCACCTGCTGGGCATCATGTATGGGAGCATAGAACTTTACCGAATAGCTATACTTCTGGCTGTTCTTTTTCCTGGGCTTGTACTCTTTCTTCACGCTGAACCTTACACCTTCCAGTATTATATAGTCATTCACCTGCAACGACACACAGACCGGAATTGTGAAGGTAAGCGAGAGTGCATTCTCTCTCATCAATTCGAGGTTCCATGTAGAGGATGAGGTTACCGAGGCAGTCAGCTTCAGTTCTCCGGATTGGTTATAGATATTGAGCTCCATTCGAACAGTCTTTAAATTCTTTTAAAAGGGGGCCGGTTTCGGTTCCCTGAACTTGATTTTCCATCTGGCCACTGCAGTTCCGTCAAGTGCATCGGTCAGGATATCGGCCGATGTGGCAGCCTTGTAGTAAAGCCTGTATTCCATGGATATCCCTTTTACCCGAAGGGTTACCCAGCCCTGCATGAGTGCCTGCATCAGGGCAAGCCGCCTTGTCTCACATTCGGAAAGTGAAGAGGCGTATACAGCCAGATACAGTGTAAGGTCGCGGGCCTTGCAGCGTGGAAGGGGAAGCTGCTCCGGCAATTCCTCACCGTTACGCTCCCTGAAATCCACAGCCGTATACTCCTTCATCTCGGGCGGCTTGAGCAGTTCAGCCATGTTCGTCCCGTCTTCCGGTTTATCCTCACAGAGGAAAGCGGAGTACTCCGTCCAGGCATCCTTGCCGCTGATTGTCATATATCCTGTCAGATCATACATGTCATGTCACTTTTATCCCGCTGTTTCTAAAATATTCCATAATCTCGTTTATGCTTTCCAGATACCTGCAGTAGGCTGTATTTTCGGCTATACTTTCAAGCAGGTCATGATCCTTCCTCCTTGACTTGACAAGCTCTTCCAAAAGCTTGTGCATGCCGCTGGCATGGTCCTGCAGCGAAGTAAACAGCCCTTCCAGAAGCGTGCCCTGTTCCTGTGTCATGGTGGTGAAAGCCCCGCTGCGTCCGGATTGCGAATCCGCCGAATCACCTTTCCAGCCGAATATCTCCTTCATGGCATCCCGCTGGGCCAGCGCGTCACTGACAATCGACTCCCAGGATTCCTTCAGCGTGTCATACTCCGTCCCGTTCAGTACACCGGCAGCTTCAGTGACCACTTCATATTTACTATGCCTGCGTCTACCCTGACCGGTCCGTCGTTCCGTCTTCTCCTCCATGGCCTCGGCGAACGAATCATACCACTTTCTCAGACGTTCATTGTAGCTTTCCGAAAGCATGCTGTTCAGCATGGCCCTCTGCATATATTTCTCAAAGTTGTCCGCGAAGTCAGCCGTACTGCTGTCCATATCCATGAGCGTGTCAAGAAAGCTGCTGCGCAGGGTATCGAAAGAGAGGCCCGTCATGGCCTCCTTACGCGTCTCCTGCACCTCCTGCCATGCCTCCTCGCTCTCGATGATCTGTTCCAGATACTTGCGTGTATCCTCATGCAGTTCACTCCAGAAGCCGGTGGCTTCATCACGCAGCTTTACCAGCTTCTCGTAACTCAAGTCAAAGAGGCCGGTCATACGGCCGTCGGATACCTTGTAAAAGTCATTCCCCAAAACTTGGCGCGCCTGATCCCAGGCTGTGGAGGATATGCCCTCCCTTTGCTTCGTTCCATGGGAAGCCTTGGAACCGATACCGAGAAAGCCCTTGCTCGCACCGGCATTCAGGTAAGCCTTTCCCATTTCGCGGGCGTATTCCTCCTGCTGCTGCAGGAGCTCGCCGGCTCTCTTGTAGGAATTATTGGCATTCGCCAGCGTATCGGTCTCCATGGAAGCGACCAGCTCCTTCTGTTTGGCGATTACCTTGTCAAGCACCGCCATATAGCTTTCGTAACGTTCCTTAGCCTGCTGGTAGCGTCTTTCGGAACGCTGGCCGCCCCAGTCCGCACCGAAGAGGCTGCCGATCCCCTTTATAAGACCGCCGGCAGTATTCACCACGCCGCTTATCATGCCGCCGATGTCACCCGAGAGCATGGAGTTTGCAAACTGGCCGATACCCTCCGACATGGTGTTGAAACCCTCTACCACCCGCTTGACATTCTCGTCTACCGATATGCCGAACTCCTCCAGCATGCCGACAACATCATCGGCCGCCTGTCCGTAGGATGACATTTCGCCCGCAACACCCTGCAGGCTCTGAGCCATCGCCGTACGTTTCCTGCGGCGGTTTTCCTGGGCTTCAGACAGTTGCTTTTCCGCCTGCTCCTGGGTAAGCAGTTCGGTGACGAGCTTGCCCGTCTCATCCCTGTATGCCCCGGTGACGACCTTTCCCCCCGCCATGACGGTGTTCAGATTTTCCTGCGCCTTCTGGACGGATTCCTGGGCCTTGGCGTATTCATCCATCGAACGTTTCAGTTCCCGGAAAGGCTTGCGGTCGGCAAGCTTCAGGTCGATATTCGTCAGTGCGTCCTGCAGTTCTTTCAAGTCCGACGGGCGTAACTCTCTGGCCGCCCCGCTGATGTATTCCTTCAGCTTGTCGCGAAGTGCGGAGAGCGCCTCCGTACTTTGTGCATCCAGATTGCCGAATACATCGGCAAGGTTGACGGTCTTCTTGAATTCCCCGAAATCAAGTTCTTTCAGTTCATCCTCGCGCCGTCTTTTCAGCATGGCCTTTTCACCTTCGGTTTCGGCCGCGGCAATCTTCAGGGCGTAATCCTGTGTGATTGCCAGCCGTTTCTCCTGGTAGCTGCCGTACTCCCTGTTGTAGTCTATCCATGCCTGCCGGTCCTTTTCCCGGAACAGTTTCTCCTCGTCGTAGATTTCCTGCATATACTGCACGCCGGCAACCACACGCTGTGAGGAAGCGTCCTGCCTTATCCGGTCAGCCTCTCCGGGGGCTACCGGGTTACCGGCCTTTTTCGATTTCTCCAGCTTGGAGAGCAGCTCCCGCTCTTCCTTGTCGATAGCGGCAAGCGTCTGCTCGTAGTCCTGACGGAGAAGTGCCTTGCGCTTGGCGCTGCCTTCCGCCATCAAGGCGATACGGGCATCCTCCAGCTTGCGCTGTGCACGCAGGCGGGCATCGGAAAGTTCATCCCGGTAGTCAGAAGCGTCCTTGCCGCCTTTCTTGTTTTTCTTTCCCGTAATGGCTTCCAGCTTTTTTTCCTCGGCTTCTATTGCCTTCATGGCCGCCTCATAATCCTCCCTGTTCGTGAGTTTCTTCAGCGCCTTACGCTTTTCGGCTATGCTGTTTTCCAGCTCTTCCACCGAACCGGAGATTACGGTACTGATATTTGCCCCTTCCTTGATACGGCCGGCTTTATCCTGAAACTCTTCCGCACGTTTGAGGGCATCCTCTTCCGCATCATAGATGTCCTTGAGCATTTTGTTGTAAGCTACGGAAGCAGGGTCGCTGCCGAACTGGTCGGTGGAACCTCCGCCGAAGAACTTGTGGATTTTACCGCCGGCACCGAACCATGGGCGGTGGGCTTCCACACCTTCCGCTTTCAGCTTGTCGGCCTTATCACTCTCCTCCACAGCCTTGTCAAGCCATTTCCGGGCTTTCTGCTCCAGTACGAGCACCTCGATGTAATCGGAACTCTTTTTCATAAGCGTATCATACCATTCGCTCAATGTCTGGTAGTAGCCGAATGTCTCACCGTATGTACGGTTGAGCTCGGTTACCTTCCTGCGTTCCTCCTCCTTGCTTCCCTTGAACTCCTTTACGGACTTGATTACCCTGTCCATCTCAAAACGGCTTTTCACGAATGTGGCGTTCGCCTCTTTTTCCACCTCATAGGTTTTCCGTATGGATTCACGCAACTCATCCATGGCGTTTTTCCCGCCAAAGAGTCCCTTTATCCATTCTCCTATTTCCTTACCGTACATCACCGTAAGGGTGATGAGGGTGGCAAGCGCCGTCTGCGGGGAGAACAGCGAAGCTGCCACCTGTTTCCATACCGGGGTCGCCTTCTTTCCTGCGGCCGTCATGAGCTCATACTCCTTGCGGGCATTGCTTACGGCATCCGTAAACATCGGGATGTTATTGGATATGGCCAGGAAGAACATCTGCGGTCCCAACGCCAGTGAGGGAAGTTCCCGGGCGATCTGCGCCATGGTCATTCTGACCTGGTTCAGTTTCGGCGCCGGGTCATGCGCCACAAGGGGTGTCTCACCGGCCTGTTTCTTGGCAGCCTCGTATGCCTTTATCTCATCCTTCAGACCACTGATGACACCTTTGAGCGCCTGTATGTCGGCAAGTTCCCTGTCACCTGCCAGGCCCTGTTTCTGCAACTGTTTGTATTGCCTCTCCAGCTGTTTGAGTTCCCCCTGCAGATGTTCGACCATCTGCCTGTTGAAGCTCTCCAGGGCGGCTATGTTGCCCTCGGCCGACCTCATGCCGGCAAGCGTCTTGTCATCCAGGAATATTTCAAGCTTGATAGGTTGCACTTCTTATAGGGTTTATTATGTGGTAAACAGTTTTCATTCCTCTTTCTCCATACTCCTGAAGAACTCCAGGGGGGACATGTTTTCCGGGACACTTCTGCCACCATGGGCGGACATCTCCCGGGAAAGCTCGGCGGGTGTCTTTCTGCGTGAAGGCACGTGCCTGGGGCAGTCCCGCCACATCAGCATGAGCGTCGGATAATTCACCTCGTGCAGGATATACCTTATGCTCCAGCCCGTATCGCGGGCTATCTGTCCTATCAGTCCGAACGGGCTATGTGAAGGTTCCATATAACCCTTTAACTCCCGTTCTATCTTTTTTCGTGGCTCAGGACCGGAGACATCGGGTTGATCGTCTCCGCCAATCTGATAATATTTCCGAAAGGGACAGTACTAAGCGTGCGCACGACTATTATCCAGGCTTCCCCGAGGGCGGCCGGGTGCATCCAGTGACGGAGCATCCAGGCTACGGGGCGGTTCAGCAACGGGGAGAGGATACGTCCCCGGACGATACCGTAGGCCACCATGCGGCTCACGCTTACCCCATGGCGGGTAATGAGCTCCACTTTCTGCTCGAAGTCATACCCTTTCACCTCGTCATAGCGGACTCCCAGCTTAAGGTACATCCGGCCGATATTCAGCAGGCTCGCATAAGTGGGGACACGCATCACCCAGCGGATATGCCGCCCGCCGGGAAGACGCAGGGGGAGCGAGATGCCCCCGTCCTGCATTACCCTTTCCGAGAGGCTTTCTATCTCAAAGCGGTCCATACGCGTCAGGCTTTTTCAACCGGCTGACCTGTTTCAGGATCGATACCGGGAGCGAATATCTTCATCCGCTTGCCGTCCTCATCCTTCATCACCTCGATGTTGAGCTGGATGGAGAGTACGCCCTGGGAGTTCACGCCACCGCCGAAGTCATTGCCGGTGACTTTCGCATTGTACAGGCGGATGGTATGGCCGCTGTCACAGACAATATCCATGACACCCGTTTTCTCCCATTTCTCGGGCGGTTCCCAATTGCCCTGGTCGTCCTTGGTTCCTCCGATGACCTTCGCAAGGTTTTCGGAGGACATGTCAATCAGGTTGCCCGTAAAGGCTTTCTTGCCCGGATTGCTCGTGATTGTCCCGACAGGACCGTCCTTTACCTGGGCGGCATAAATATCCACCTGGGTAGCTGCGGTACCCGCAGGGGTGACACCCTGTTCGTCGAACCAGCCGATTTCGACACCGCAGAATTTGACCTGCGACATCCCGAAAATTAATTTATCCATGTTTATTTTAAGTTTAAGGGTTAATAAATCGCCGTCTGAGTATTCCCAGCAGAAGGGCGGCGACGGCCGTACGCCCGATCCATATCTGGAACCACTGGAAGCCGGTAGGCTCATGCACCACTTCGGGCGGCGGTTTCTCTTTCTCCTTGAAGAGCTCGTTACGGATGCGCATGTTCTCTTCGGTAAGAATGAGTACCTGACGGGCCAGGCTGTCACAGGTGGCGGTCACTTCAATGGAGTCTTCCGATGTCCGGGTGACATTCACCGTAGCCTGCCCGCTGCGCCGGCTAAAGCCTGTGCCCACCGGAATCAGGTCCAGCATATCCGTCGGGAATTTCGTCTTCGCCACGCTGGGCGGAACGGGCTGCTGCAGGAGAGCGAACCCGCTTTTGCCCGAGAGGCTGTCCATACGGCTGTACTCGTTCCGTACCAATGGCTCCGGACTTCTGCAGCTCGTTACGGATAGGGCAGTCAGCATAATGCCGGCAAGTAGAAGCCCTCTGAATGGTACGGTTAAGTTCACGCACCGCCTTGTAAAGTTTGATGTTCTCATTCTGCAAGTCTATTAATGTTCCTGACAGGTTGTCGTACATTTCCTTATAGGCATCGTTCCGCTCCTTGGCGGCGAGCACCTTGTTGTTCTCCCGGTGTCTCAGCCATGCCCAGAGGGAACCGGCAATACCACTTGGCACAAGCCATTGGAGAATCTGCATGATCAGGTCTGAATTCATGGCTGAAAATCATTACGGGTTATTAATTGTTAGAGCAGTTCCCAGCCCGCTTCCACGTCCGCCATCACCGCCGGTACTCCGTTTTCCACCTGTGAGATGGCAGCGGCAAGAGCGCACATGGTCGCTTTGTCATTCACATCGGGCACATACGTGTTCGGAACCTGCATCTCCCGGCACACCCGGCTGATATAGCCGGAAGTGTTGTTTTCCACAGGAGGCGCCCAGCGGTTGATGAAGTCTGCTATCGTACGGCAGCCGTTGTTACGGCGGTAGTTCTGCAGTAACTTTATCAGGGCACGATAACCGTAGGCCATCGTACGGAACTGGCAGAAGGACCTGTCACGCGAGGGGCGGATTTCCCCCTGCCACAAAGTGGTGGCAGAGAGCCGGATGTTCCCGGGATTATTGTAACGCAAGCTTTGTGCTGCCATCATTCTTCGATTGTTGAGGTTCCGATACTGATGTAAGCATTTCCGTCATACATCAACGTAGTCACTTTGCTTGCCGCACAGGCAACCTTGCCGATGGTCTGGGCATTGGTACTGGCGTTTCTGATGACGAGCAGCGAACCTGCCTGCACCCGGGTATCCAGTTCAAAGGTGGTGGCGGCGGTTTCGGCTGCAATATCCACTATTTGCGGATTGCAGTCGTGCACCAGCGACTTACCTTCAGCTTTACGGGTTACAGCGACCGGAAACGGTATCTGTACGCAACGGTCCCCTTCTTCTGTATAGGGGGCGAAGAAATCGAAACTTCTCCGCGATTTCATGTTAATATAACTCATCGTATTCTATTTTTTAGGGTTAGACTTTTTTAGTAGTGAACATGGCTCCCAGGTACTTGCCTGTGATAGGCAATGCGATGCCGCGCATATTGAAGCCCAGGACATCCCCGCGATATTCCGGATCATTCAGGCGGTAGTACATATCCTCCATGCTCTTGGCACGACAAACGGCGTCCCGATACCATACAGTGGAGGCGATAGCGTCCGTATCGCGGACAGGAGCACCCCATTCCACCTTCTCACCCGTAGTACCGTTGTATTTAGGCACCATGGAAGTGACGTGAATTTTGAAACCGAACATGGAACCGGTAGAGAAGAACGTCTTGAACATCTCCAGGTCTTGAAGCTGCAAGTCGGTAGCATGGTACGGATGCAGTGCCAGGATACGTCCTTCTTTTGGAACCTGCATCATGTCAAGCTGGGTGGAGAGCGCCAGAACCTTTTCATAGGTCATGGCCACATAACCGGTACCCTGTTTGCTGGCATTGCCATCGTTGATTTTTATAACCGGAGTGGTTTCACTATCCTTCTTGGGCGCCCAGTTGTAGATGGCCAGCTCGGAAAACTGCATCTGCAGTGACTTCTGGTGTCCGGCGGCCACGCTTCTACGTTTTTCGGCGGATTCTTCTATTTCGATGGCGTTGATATGTACGGTGTTTTCCGTATCGAAACGTTTCATCGGAATTTTGTAAGGCTTGTCACCACGGGCGACTACAGGTATCGGATATACCTCATTGTCAATAAATACCCTGGGGTCGATACCCGCTTCCTGCAGGTTCAGGTATTCGTTATCGGTCCACATGCTGAAATCACGCGAGTCGGAAACGAACGAGGTTTCCGGATAGAACTTCTCGATAATCTCGGGAATCCAGATTTCCTTGTTAAGGCCCTCCGCCAGGCAGCCGGTAAGTTGCAACGGAACCAGCGAAAGCCCCATCTGGATGCCGAACATCAGGTTGTGGTCGATGCCGATACTCTGGGCAAACAGGCCTGAGGTGGCGAAATTGAACAGCAACGCTGTGAGCAGTGAAAAGATGAATTTTGTCTTCATTGTCTTTTTATCTTTATGTTTATAAAATGATTATTCCGGGTACTTACCGTAGGCTTCATGGAACTTCTCCCGGTAGAGGTCCCTGTCCTTTTTAAGTTCCTTGAGCATATCCTTCTCCAGGATTTCCTTGAAAGTCATGTCTGCCAGCTGTACGTTTCCTCCGGCCTTTCCTTCGGTCTGTACCTGGGAACTGACGGACTGACGTACGGAAATGGAACTGAGGCGTACTTCGGCCTTTGCAAAATCAACGGCAAAGTCCTCCAGCCAACTATCACGTCCTTTGGCGTCAATGCGCCCGTCTTTCACTGCCGCGTCCACCAGTGCGACGGCTTTCTGTTTATCGGCTTCCTTCTCCTTCGTCTCAAAGGCCGTTACACGTTCCTGCAATGTCTGTTTTTCGCTCTTGAGCGTGGCGTTCTCGGCCTGCAGGTTGTCACGCAGGGTAATCAGGTCCTGTACGGCTTCCCGGATAGCCTGGTCGGATGCGGAATCCGACAATTTCAACATCTGTGTCAAATAACTCATATTGTTCTCTCTTTTATGGTTAATACTGAATTCCTTATCCATCAGCCTGACAAGCGCCTGCCTGTCAGACAAGTCTATACGTTTGTTTGTCGCGCGGTCATACATGGCAAGGGCATTGTGGTTAGAACCTATGGGGCAGACAGACATCTCCCGCATGGTCCACCTTGTGGCGGTGGGACCCGTCTGTCCCGGAAGTTTCAATGCAGGATCATCGCTGACCTCTTCAGGCGGCCAGGCGCCGATACTGGCCATGCGCAGGAAACCGCGCTCCACCTTACCGGCTATCGTACATCCTTTTTCGTCTTCCTCATCGAATACAACGTCCACGAGAATCCTGCCGTCCTCCACACGCACGTTCTCGCCGCGCCCTATCGGGGTTTCCCAGTCATTATGGTTATAGAGTACTACGGGATTCTTTTTGAATTCTTCCAGGTTGGCCCCCGAAGTCAGCATGCGGAAACCGTAAGTGTTTACGGATTCGTCATGTACGCAGAATGTATATGCCTTGCCCATTGCTTTTCTCATTTTGTTTGCTGCAAAATTCAGGGATAAAAAGAAGGTGTGCAAATCCCCTTGTAACAGTTTCCTTCCGGAGGGAAACTGTTACAAGCCAGGTGGAAACCATTACAGGCGGATTATTTTAATCGGTATGCGCTGCCTAACTTTGTACTGTAATAATCAAGAGAATAAATATGTCCAAGACACTAACAAACCAACAGAAAAAGGACTGGGCGAAGATGCTCTACATGCAGGGGGAACTGCAAAGCAGGCAGATAGCCGAAAAAGTGGGCGTCAGCCCTGTCACCATGAGCAAATGGAGCAAGGAGGGTAACTGGGAGATGCTGCGGGCGGCCGTCACCACCACGCGGGAGGAACAGATACGTAACCTCTATATGCAGATAGCGGAAATGAACAAGGCTATAGCCGAGCGCGGTGACAAGTATGCCACTTCCGCCGAAGCCGACACCATCAACAAGCTCTCCGCCGCCATCGCCAAAATGGAAGGGGACTACGGCATAGCCGATATCATCAGCGTGAGCAAACAGATCCTTTTCTGGCTTCGCAAGCGTGATCCACAGAAGGCAATCGAACTGAGTTATTATTTTGACGAATTTGTAAAAGAGAAATTAAGGTAAGGCCATGGCAAGAAAAAGACTGACAGGAAACAACAAGGCACTCTCCGACGACTGGGAAGAAACCCTGAGACAGATACGTACACAGACCGCCGTTGACTTCACCATGATCGGAGAAGAAAAGGCAAGGAAATTGCGCGAGCTGGAAGCGGACCCTCTCGCATGGACGAAGTTCATGTTTTACCAATATGCCAAATATGAGTTTGCAGGATTCCAGAAGAAAGCCATCAGGCGCATCATCGGGCATTCCGACGGGAACTGGTACGAAGTGCTGAGCTGGGCGCGTGAGCTGGCAAAGTCCACCATCGTGATGTTCATCGTACTGTACCTGGTCATCGTGAAGAAAAACAAGCGGTGCGTCATCATGACCTCGGCGACCAACGACGGCGCAAGGAAGCTGCTGAACCAGTACCGGGCGCAGTTCGAGGCGAACGAGCGGCTGAAATATTTCTACGGCAACCTCATCGGTGACAAATGGACGGAGGACTATTTCACCCTCAGCACCCGCGTGTCGTTCATGGCAATGGGCTGGGGACAGTCACCGCGCGGAGTCAAGATGGACGAGGTACGCCCGGATGTATTGCTCATGGATGACTACGATACCGACGAGGAATGCCGCAATCCGGAGATAGTGAACAACAAATGGAACTGGTTCGAGCAGGCGCTGTTCTTCACCCGCTCCATCAGCGAGGCGCTGCTTACCGTCTGGACGGGGAACGTCATCGCAAAGGACTGCTGCGTCTCACGCGCAGGTAACAAAGCAAGGGAACTGGCCGCAAGGGAGAAGCCCATCGGAAACTGGGATATAATCAACATACGCATGGTGGATATCAATAATCCCGATCCGCAGGCGGATTACCAGTTCGGAACGTCCGTATGGCCGGAAAAAAACACTGAAGAGACGATAGACGAGGTATTGGCACAGGTGAGCCTCGCCAGCGGACAGAAGGAGTGTTTCAACAACCCGGTTGTGGAAGGTTCCTATTTCAAGGAGATACGTTGGGGAGAGTGCCCGCCCATAAGCAAGCTCAGGTATATTGTCAGTTACGGGGACCCGGCACCGAGCAACACCACCGGCAAGAAGGCGAAGAAAAACTCCTTCAAGGCGAATTTTCTCATGGGGCTATACGAGGGAACGCTGTATGTATATACCGGATATCTGCGGCATGTCACCAACGACGAGTTCGTGAACTGGTATTACTATCAACGGGACTACGTAAGGGAAAGGACGCAGCAGAGGAACTACATAGAGAATAACAAACTGCAGGATCCGTTCTACCAGCAGGTATTCGTTCCTCTTTTCCTTGCAAAAGGGAAGGAAAAAGGACATTACATCAATATCTCACCCGACGGGCGTGACAAACCCGACAAATTCGTACGTATAGAAGGTAATCTGGAACCGCTGAACAGGGCGGGAAGGCTCGTTTTCAACATACGGGAGAAGGACAACCCGGACATGCAGCGGCTGGAGGAGCAGTTCAGGCTGTTCGACGACGGACTGCCGGCATCGGCAGACGGACCGGATGCCATCGAGGGGGGATATTACATGTGCCAGCAGCTGAACGCCCACATGGAAGCCGGAAGTTACTGGATAGGAAGACGCCCCCATAACAAAAAAAGAATGTGACAAACCATTAAACATGAAAATATATGGCTTATTTGGAAGTAGAGGAAATGACAACCCACATCTATGAGGAGGATATGGATACCATCAGCCATGGCGATGACGCGGCGATGATGTCGGCCATAGACGCCGCCATAGAGGAGGTACAGGGATATCTTACCAAGTACGATACAGGAAAGATATTCGCCGCCAGGGGAAAGGAACGCAATCCCATATTGCTGCTCTTTGTAAAGGACATAGCCGCCTGGCACTTCTGCAACATCTGCAACGCCGGAGTGGATATCGAAATGCGCGAAAAACGCTACGATCGTGCCATTGAATGGCTTAGGAACAATCAGAACAGACAGAACCCAAACCTGCCGGCAGCACCGGAGCAGCCGGGACGGCAAGAGTGCAGGTGCTGTGGGGAAATAGCATTCGGAAGCAATAGGAAACGTGACAACCACTTTTAAACGGAAACTTTATGACAAACAGGAAAAGGAAAGAACGGCAGGAAAAACCTGTGTCCAAGAAGGTCGTAACACCGGTATACAATCAGATACTGGTGCAGCCTGTGCACAGGGGAATAAACGATATAGGCATATGGAAAAGTGCGCTCAGGGCGGCTGACATGGGGCTGCGCAGCAAACTGTACGACCTGTATGAGGATATACTCATGGACGGGACTGTGACGGATGCCATCGGCAAACGCATAGAGGCGATAACCGACTGCGACATTAACTTTACGGTAAACAAGAAGGAAGTACCCCGGATAACGGAACTTATAGATACTGTGGAGTTCGAGAACCAGCTGAAAGAGATCATGTGGAGCCTTTTCTGGGGAATATCCGTAGACGAATATTCTTTCGTGAACGGGTTCGGCTTCAACAGTATACCGCGTAAGCACATACGTCCCAAAGAGAAGCTGATACTACGGCGCCAATACGATACGGACGGGATCAGTTACAGCGATGACGGCATGATCATACAGTGGGGAGAGGATGATGATCTGGGGCTCTTGCTGAAAGTGGCTCCCTATGTGATATACAAGCGCGGGGGATTCGGGGACTGGGCACAGTTCGTGGAACTCTTCGGGATGCCGCAGCGCATAGGAAAGTACAACAGTATGGACGAACAGAGCAGGAGGCTTCTCATACAGGCGTTCGAGGAAGCGGGATCGGCACCGTACATTGTCATCCCGAAAGAGAGTGACGTGGAACAGACGACACTCAGCGGAAGCAGCAACGGCGCGCTCTACAACGATTTCCGCAATGCCTGTAACGAGGAGATACTCATAACCGTACTGGGACAGACCATGACCACCAAAGACGGTGCGTCGCTCTCGCAAAGCAAAGTACATCTGGAAGTGCAGGAGAAGAAACACCGCAGTGACCGGCGTTTTGTCATACGCATGCTGAACAAATACCTTGTACCGCTGCTTGAAAGCAGGGGATATCCGGTACATGGCGGAAAGTTCTCATTCGTGGACAAGAAGGACGAGCTTACCGTAAGTGACCTGAAAACGCTCTCTACGATGATTCCTATCCCCCGCAGTTACGGCTATGAGAAATACGGCATCCCCGAGCCGAAGGACGGGGAGGAAGTGTTCATGGGGGCACCGGTCGATACGGGAAATGATGACCGGCCGGCCAAAGCGGTAAAACCACAGGTAGGAACGGTGGAGAATGCCGATGAACTTACGCTTTGGGAAAGGATAAAGTCTTTTTTCGTGGCGGCCCCGCATCCGGGCGGGGCTGGCATAATCCGCATGAGTGATACCTCCCCCCTGGATGAAAGGCTCATCGCTGCCGTATGGAACGGTGAACTGGCAGGTTTCAGTCCGGAGCTTTTCCGGTTCTTTGCCGAAGACTTTTTAAAGGCTGTTCGAACGGCATTTGAAGAAGGACCAAGAAATGCCGATGTGGGCGTGGCATACAAGTTGTCGGATGACCTGTACCGTATGGCGGCGGAGCAGAACCTGTTCCATTTCTCCGCTGCCAAGACGCTGGCGGAAATACAGGAACTGAACAGGCTCTTCCGGGAAAGCGGGAGCTTTGGTGAGTTTCACCGCAGGGCAAAGGAAACCACCGAAGTGTTTAACAAGACCTGGCAGAGGACGGAATACGAAACGGCGGTGCTCACAGCCGAAGGTATGTCTACCTACCGGAAATTGCGGACCAAGAAAAAGGTATATCCTTTCTGGGAGTACCTGACGGTGAATGACGGCAGGGTACGTGAGGAACACATGAAGCTTCATGGGGTCATCCTGCCTGAAAATGACCCGCGGTGGAACAAAATATACCCGCCGAACGGTTGGGCCTGCAGGTGCCTCGTGACCGGACGGATGAAGCACCAGGTAAAGGTCGATCTTGAAGAGATGCGCCGGCGTGTGGATGACTTCCTGGAAACGGCCGAATGGAAAAAGGCCGAGGCGCAAGGCTGGGGAGTGAACCGCTGTGACTCGGCACAGGTATTCACAGCCGACCAGATGTACATCCGCAAGTTCCCGCAGCAGGCATCGTCCTATCTGAAGGACATGACAGCAGAACGCTGGAACCTGCCCGGGGTACAGGCCATGAAGAGGGACGCTTCAGGGAATATCCCTGTCAGTGGGCGGAGTGAACAGGAGGTATGGGAAACATACGCCGAAGACGGAAGAATCGTACTGACGGATTATGATGGCCGGAAAGTCGTTGTCGAGAAGAAACAGTTCGACAGCCATACTGCAGGCAAGGGACGGGACAACCGCATAAGATACTGGGATGCCATGCTGGAAACCCTGCACGCCCCGGACGAGGTGTGGCTCAATGATGAGATAAAGCATGACCTGCTTGATACTTATTGCCTGTTGAAATACTACAGGGATGAGGTACTGGCCGTAAACTACCGGATAGAAGGGGAAAAGCTGGTGCTGAAGACCTGGTATGTCATGCAGACACGCACACCGGGGAACCGGAAAGTAAACCTTAAAAAGGAGATATGGGACAAACGCCGCAGGGGGCTGCTGATAAAAAAGCGTCGGAGCGCATCCTCGCGTCCGTCCGAACCGTAAAGGTGGAACGATTCCGTCGTTCCTCCGCCCGTTCGGATTGGATAGCCGGTGTTGCACTCCTTCTTGGGGCTGATCCTGCCTGGCGCTGTCGATTCTCAGACCTTGCAAATCCCCCTTGCACCCCCGGGGTGTTGGATACGTGTTGTCTCCCCGTCAGGACAGGACTTCGATGCAAATATAACCATTTTAAAATGTAAAGCAATGGATTTCAGCAAGGAATTGGGACAAAGGGTGAAAGAAGCCATAGAGGCGGTGCCCGAGGCGGTGGCTTCCACTGCAAAACGGTACTTCCTGGAACGTTTCTCGGAAAAGGCGTTCGACGGGGAACCATGGAAGCCATGGGGTAAAAGATACAAGCCCGGAAGGGGGACACTGCTTGTACAGAGTGGAGCCCTGCGTAAGAGTATCGACATTGACGAGATCAGCGCCCGCAGGGTGGTCATTACCGCCGGTGGTGACAGGGTGCCTTACGCACGTGCCCATAACGAGGGATTCTCCGGCAGCGTAGTGGTAAGAAGCCATGAACGTGTGTCCAAAAAAGGGAAGCCGTACGTGGTGAAACAGCACGCCCGGAAAATGCTGATACCCCGCCGCCGGTTCATGGGAGAAAGCCATGAATTGGAAACACTCATAAAAAAAGATGTGGAACAACTGTTTAAAAATACAATGGAACGATGAAAAAAGAAATCTTGAAAACTGTAATGGAACGTATTCGTGAAAAAGTGCCGGAACTACGCTGGGTGGATGCTGACGAAGGGCAGCTGGATTTTCAGGACAGCCGGCCGCCTGTGGCATTCCCATGCTGCCTGGTGGAGCTCAGCTATCCGGGAGCGGAAAACATGTCGGCGGCACATCCCGGAATGCAGCGTGTACATGTTTCCCTGGAATTGAAAATCGGCTTTAACGACTGTGCCTCGTTCAATGTGAACAAGCCACTGCAGGTGCAGGAGGCGGCTTTCGCAAGGCTCGATATGGTAGAAGCGCTGCACAGGGCGGTACAGGGATTCAAAATGGAGAACTGCGCCAAGTCATTCAGAAGAGAGAGGTGCAGGCCGCAAAAGAGACCGGACGGGCTCAAAGTCTATGAGGCGGTATATGTAGCCGATTTTATAGACAACATATAGGTTACCATTTCCAGCTGGGAAACATACGGCGGAGCTGGCGGACGGTGGCGTGGGTGCTGCAGAGCCATTCGAAGAAGTCGGCATGTTCAAGCCAGGCATTGTTGATGGTACGCTCGTCGACAAAGAACTCGTTTTCCGCGAGGATGATCATCACGTCGTCAAGACGGCGGCGCATAATCTCGCGCCAGTAGTACAAACGGGCGGTCATCACGCGGTTACGCAGGCGGATACGCTCGCCGCGACTGGCAGCGCTGCGACGCAACGGAGTGCTTGAAAGCTTGCCGCACCGTTCGTTGAAACCGAGCTTGCCGCATGGAAAAAGTTCTAACTGACTGCCCATATCCTGAAAAATGAATTGTAACCCCTGAATGCTCTGAAACCCTGATACAAAGATACGTAGTATGACACATATATGCAACAAAGAACGCCATATCAAATATTACGGCGCTTTCTAAGGCGGGAAAATAAAGCAGCCGTTACAAGATTACTTGCAGCGGCTGCACTTCTTTACGGGGCTTAAATGGCACTGTCTCACTCTGTCTGTTGATAATAACTGCAATACCCGTCCTCATGTATATCCAGGTCTATAAAAGGAAACTAGCGGCTTCGTCACTGTCGACCACCAGTTTGATAGCGGTAAGGCCTTCCGTATTAGGTTTCTGCAGAAGAAGTGAACAGGGCTGTTTGTAATAGTTCCAATAGTAGATGAATTCGCCCAAATGGAAGTTGTCTATTTGGACGATGTAGTTTTTCGGGATGCGCGGTGTCATATTTCCTGCTTTTTGCCGAAACAGGTTTTCACTTCTCCGTCCGGGACCCACTCCACTGTAACGATACCTTTTACTTTTCCGGTTCCACCGCATTTCGGGCAGGGTATCTTTACCCGCTCATGGATGATTTCGGGATTCCAAAACCAGCCGTTACCATGGCAGTAACCACAGATGTACCCTGTATAGTAACCTATGGTTTCTTTACCGACGCCAAAGTCCGGGGAACTGAGTACCAATATTTCTTTTTTCTCACTCATGCTTCGATGTAATAGGTTTGAACAACCACATGATTACGGAAGATATGTATCATTCTTCCTTAATTTTGTTTTTAGTCTCATAAACAGCATGACTCTATCCCATAATATCAGATAGGCACTCCAATAATCTTGGAAGCTAAAATAGTACCAGCTCATTTGTATATACCATATAGGCAAATACACAAAAAACAATACAAGCCAAAACGGAATAAATAGCCAACGAAGTATTAGTTTTATTTTATTCATAATTTTCCTGCTTTAAAGGTTATGTTATTACATCTATTAATTTGTGACCTTACTTCTTTACCATACCATGAACACCAATAGTAGGGCTGAAATAAATTCGGGGAATGTGTACAATATTTACACTTTCCACATAGATGGATTTTGCTCATTTCCAATTTTTTTTTTAAAACCGATACCAACAGTCTGCAATCTCTTTAAGGCTTGTTTCTCATAGTTCTTTTTAGTTTTCTCGCTGATCTTGTTCTCCCAGCAATCCACACAAAAAGGTCCATCGGGAGTATTGTAGCAACCGCCTTTTATCGGCTTTCCACACCTCTTGCATTGTAACTTATTATCCATAAGGTTCATATCTTATTTTATTATTAGTTAATCAGTTCTTACTATTTTCCCATTATCCAATATCAAGTATAAACGGCATTTATAGCTGACTGTATCCGCCCATTGATGAGCATATTTCAAATACTGATGCAGTTTGTACCTTCCGGGAGTTTTCATCATTTTATTTCTTATTCTTTTCTTCATTTTTTTATTGTTTTCCAGCCATTCAACCGGTAGACCTCGCGCCGGGCTTCCTCTTTCGTGAGGAATTCCCCGATCTTGGTCCCGGTGGAACCGGTGGCGTCACGTCGGATACGATACACCACCCAGTTCCTGCCATGCGGCTGGTATTCGTAATATTCCTTAGGCAGATTGCTGCACATCATTCTCTTTCTTTAATTCCACATAGAACGTCTCTTCCTGTACAACCTGTACGCCGATCTTCGGGAAGTATTCAGCTACTTCCGGGTTATCCCGGTCAGCCAAAAGCTTATCTTTTGCCAGCTCGTCCGTTGTGCGGATATACTGCGGCAACAATTCCTTGCAGATGTTGGTTACGGCCGCCCAGGTAAAACCTTTCAGGTTCTTAAGCTTCGGTGTACCGGTACGGAAACCGAACACGCCATGGGCGCTCTCCAGGCTTTTCTTCTTGGAGAACAGTTCTTCCTTGTTTTCAAGGGCGTAACTTTGCATGATGTCGAAATTCTTCTCCTTCACGACGGAAAGTTCTGCTAACTGATCCGCATATTTCTCGCGGATACGCGTCATTTCAATGTCCATTTTTGAAGTAAGATTCTGTAGTTTGGCGTCGGCCGATGCAAAGTCTGCGAATGCCTGTTCTGCCTGTTCGCGGGTGATACCGCTGACTACTGTTTTCTTTGTTCTTGCCATAATAAATGTTTTTATAGGGTTAATAATGTAATTTCTTTCTTCTGTCCCGGTTCTGCTTGCGCCAGCGCTCCTTGGCGGCTGCCGTCTTGGCCGGGGTACTGTTTCCGTCCTGCTCCTGTTCCAGATGGGCGAGTCGTATCTGCTCGGCCCTGTACTCGTCAAGCAACTGGTCGAATTCGGCCACCGGAAGAGGAACGGGACTTCCAAGCAATTTTTCTTCCAGGATATTGATGCGTCCGCGGCATTCGGAAAGCCGGTTCTCCAATTCCCGGTAACGTTCGGTGGTGTTGTAGGCGGCAGGCATGGTTATAATGTATCGCGAAGTTTCCTGATTTTCTTATCCAGCTCCCGGCGGCTGTAATAAGTGAACTTTCCTTTCTTATAACTGTGTACCAGTCCCCGGGAGGCATAGCCCTTGATTGTATTCTTGCCGCATGAGAGGTAACGGCAAGCCTCGTTCTGTTTCATCAGGTCATCCATATCGGCATCCTCGGGCAATGGAAGAGGCGTACAATCACCGGGGGCAGCTTTACGGCGTAAACCTGTCCAATGTTCAAGGCGTTCGATGCGGGCCAATAAACGGTTGAACTCTTTGCGTGAGAGCATTATCGTATCACTCTCTTCGTCTACTACACCCAATGCTCCGGTGGCGGCAAAGTCCGCCGCTGTCATACTTTGTACATCCGGTATCAGTTCTTCCAGGCCGATATGTCCGGCAGAAAACCGGGCGGCATCGCGGGCGGCGAAGAACATCTCTTCGTCACGATTCTCTTCTGCAACTTCCATAACGTATTTCTGGAATACCTGTTGTTCGGTCATGCTACCCTGCAATACCTCGGCCTGTACGAGACTGAGCCGGTCGGCTTTACGGGTCAATATCGCCACAGCCTGATTGATTTCATTTTTCGTTCTCATATTGTTTCATTTTTCTGTTTCTTTTCCTCACGCCGCATCCAAGCTTCCAGCTGCTTTTTGGTATCCTGTAACTCCCACAGTTTCATGGTGGTAACATCCTTGCGTGCCTTGCTGTATTTCCTCGCCCACATGTTGAGCTTCGCAACGTTCATCCGGTATTCGTCTTCACTGTCACTGGTGAAACCCTGGTTCAGCTGGGGAATCAGGAACGACAGGCGGTAGATATCGCGGAACACGCTTTTCGCTTCCGCCAGTTGCATTGCCCTTACCTTTTCATCCTGCAGGTTCAACCTTTCCAACAGCTGCCGGGCCTCATGCATCGTCAGTTCCCGGCTGCTTGCCGTACGTCCGGAAGTGAATTCATAGATGCATCCATGTCTGGCATCGTCATCCATACCGATGCGGTGGAAAGTGGCGTGCAGGGCTTTGAGCTGCTGGACACTGATCGGTTTGTCTTTATTCGTTCTCATCATTCAAAATCGGTTTTTCTCCGAAATAAATTTCCGCTTCTTCCGGCCAGATATCATAGTATCCTTTCGGGCCTATGAAACGGCCATGGGAAAAAGCACGTTTGCCTTCTACATAGATTTTCAGTGAGGCGTTGTACAAAACCTTCTTGGCTGTACGCCCGTCCGGATTCTGACCGCTGGCATGGCTGATGAAGATAAGCAGCTTGTTTCTGTGCTGTTCTTTGAATTTAAGGAACTGTGGGAAGCTCATGTACGTATATTGGAAACTGTCTATTACAACAAAGTCCGGTGATTTCTGGCGTTTCAGGCGCAGACTGAGCTCGTCCATCGATTCACAGACCAGCAGAAAACGGCGGTTGGTCTCCAGCATGTTACTGCGTCGTACGGTATTCTGCATGGTCAGGCTGATGCCTTCCTCCAGACTGTTGTAAACTACACGACCATATTTGCACAATTCCTTGCAAAGCTTCATTACAAAAGAGGTTTTCCCGCTGCCTGACTTTCCCCAGACTATCCATACCCCGCGGCTTTCAGGAGTACCGAAAGCGTCGTACCATTCACCTTCGAATGGGAGCGTATCAAATTTCATGGACAGCAGTTCACGTACCCCTTTGGCATTACGGGCAAAGGTCCTGGCATCATTCACCGCTTCACTCATTGTTCCGTACCTCCTTTCATCCGTCTGGCTTCCAATATGCGCTTGCAGGCATGTACGACCCGTTTCACCCGGCGAAGGTCATATTCCCCCTGTTGTGCCTCACGCAGTACACGCTTTATTTCGGTCGGCTCTGTCAGCCCGTTGGCCCGGCAGATGGCATACACATCCTGTTCCGTTGCGGCACTCACATCAAAGAACTTGCGGCCGATACGGCTGTTTATCTCCTTGTAACCTTTCTTGTTATAGCGCAGGCCATTTTCCACCCGACGCTTGATGTAGTCAGTGGAAAGAAAGATGATCCCCGCTTTATTCTCCAGGCGGTTGTATATGCTGATGAAGTAGGAAAATACACTGTCCGTCAGTTTGTCTCCTTCGTCAAAAATGATAAGCGGATTTTGAAGAAAGGCTATCATGGAAATGGCATATTCCAGAATGTCACGCAGGTTGGTCCCGTCCACCGGAGCGCCGACCTGTTTGGCGATTTCCCGGACGAAATCGCTCTTTTTCATATCTTCAGAGCAAAGGATATAGAACACATTGCGGTGTGTGCGGCGGTACTCGATGGCGGCGGTCGTCTTGCCGCAGCCTGCATCACCCACTACCCAGGTGGTATTCTTGTAGGCCTGTGCGTCTGACATCGCGAAAGTGATCCGCTGGAAGGCATTGCTTTCAGTCAATGTCCAACGGTCCATACTGAAACCGATCTGTGCGGCTATACGGCTGAACATGTCATCACTGATACTGGTGTACTTCTGATTGCAGATTTGTGATACGGTTGCGGCACTGACACCGTTCAGGCTTTCGCTGGCACGATTCTGGCTGGGATAGTTGCCGCAATATTCCAACAGTGCGTCACGTATGGCGTCTTTGTCTTGTTTACTGAGTTCTTTCATTTTTGAATGGTATTTAATTGATTATTGAATACTGGTTAATTATCACTGAGGAACGACAGGTACATTTCAGCTTCAGTCATGCCGGAAACCTGCTTGGTGTATTCACCCGGAGAGGCGATGCCCGCAGGTTCTTCCTCCGGTTCGGCTTCATAAGTTCCCGGTCCGACACCTTTAGGATAGGCAACCGGAGCTTTCAGCTCCTCGTTGGCGTACTGTTCACGCTGCCGCTCCATGCTCTTCTGTGATTCACCCACCGGAAGGGGCATCACAAGCTTGGTGTAGGCTTCTCCCATGCTCTCCTCAAGCAACAGTTCCTCGCAAGCGATATAGTGCCCGGCAAGAGCACGCTTTTGGGCGCGTATCTGGGCGTAGAGCCGTTCGCTCTCCTCCCTACTGCGTTCTGCGGTAGCACGATGGAAGACGACTTTCGGGGTGGCGGTAGCGGCATACTTCAGCCTGTCGCCCGCACAGACTTCCCAAAGTTCTACGGAGGTCATGTCCATGGGATCGTACTTGTAGCGGAAACTGACACCCACATTCTGCATGTGGAAACCCATATCCACCTGTCCGGATTCATCGTATACCATGTAACGGTACTCCTTGTTGTTACGGCTGAATACGAATCCCTGCTTGCCGTACTTCACGCTGTCCTTACTGAGGAGCTTGAAGAGTTCCTGCACCTCGTATTCGTCCAGCTGTTCGGCTTTCGGGCTGTTGAGGGTCGTGTACATTTCCATACGGGTCATCCCCGTCTCACTGGTGGGATGCGACATACTGTTCCATTCAAGACGGCATTTCAGATATTGTTCTTTCATCTCTTCCAAAGTAGGGAGTTGCGAGATGTTTTTCATTATCAGGTCGATGTTGACATGACTGCTCTCTTTGGTGGCGGTCACGTTTTGACCGGTATAGTTGTAGAGCTTGTGCATCACCTGCTGCTGGAAACGTCCGAAAGCGCTTTCGATGGTCTTACTCTGGCCGTTGTGAGGCATGGTGGTCTTGTGCAGGTGGCATATTTTCTTGAAAAAGGCCTGTGCTTCCGGCTTCTTGTGTCCACCCTGGTTATCGGTGACTATCTCATAAGGTTTAACCTTCCACGTTTCCAGCGCCATACGGTAGGCCTCATATTGTGTAAGGAAGTTCTCCGCACCAAAGGAGTAGCCCAGGAACATTTCCGAGCAGGCATCCATCACCTCGTACACATCAATAGTACGTGCCACCATCCGTTTGTTCTTTTTGTCATAATCCTTGTAATAGAGGTTCAGTTTCGTACCGTCACCGTACCATAATGTGTTGGGCATCTGCGGAAGTTTTGTATCAAATTGCGGCATGAACTCGTTCTTGAAGGCGATTTCACCATGTACAACGCCATACCACCACAGTTTGATGCCGGTCTTGTAGAGGTAGTTGATGACTGTCTGGGGAGATTCTATTAGTTTCAGTCTGTCTGCTTCACGAGTAATACGCGTATTGTGTTCTGCCACAATACGGTTGAACTCGTCGAATATCTCCATGTCGGTATATACCGGAAACTTGCTCCGCTTCAACCGTAGCAGGATACGTCCCTCACGAGGACCAATCTTGCGGGCGCTCTGGTTACCGGTAGTACCGCTTACCAGCGCCACATAACCCCGCATCTTGTAGTCCCTGAACTTTTCCATCAGCCGGGATTCGCTTTTCGGGAGTGTATGGTTGAAAGACTTACGAAGCTCCTCGCATAAGGAAATGACGGTATTGCGTACAAGGCTTTTGTGTTTATAGCCGTATTCGCTGTGTTTGTTCTGCAGTCCCGTTTCCTGTACTATCATGGCATTCATCACTTTGGCGTTGAGTACATATTCCTTCTGACGATCTATGGAAATCTTAGGAGTATAGGTCTTGTAGAATTCCACAGCCTTGTCATCACTTTTCAGGCGGATATTCATAGGGTTGGTTTGTTCTTTTTTGAGTTGTTCTTTGGCTTTTGGGTTTCGTTCATCTACCTGTTTGCGAAGTTTGTCGGGTAACTGTTCGTAGATGATAAGTGCCTTACGTCCATTGCCACCATGCTGCACAAAATGAAACTTCTTCTCACGAACGTACTTTTTATAATTCGCAAGACTCATAATTCCACCTCCTACAAGTTCATCAAATGTTACACATAGTATCTTTCCAAACATTTCCATAATCAGAAACTTTATACTTTCAACATAGTGCAGGCCCCGGCATCGAACCGGGGTGATAGCCACCTCTTACAGGCTCTTTTCCTGCTCTTTATTGGGGATACTCATCGAAATACCAATCACTGCAGCCAATGCTACCATGATAAAGGCACTTGTACTGTCTCTCTCTGTGGCATCTATATTGCCCCCCAACCAAAAACCGTAAATTAAACCTACGGTGATAGCTATTTTCTGGATTCTTCTTAATGTTTTCATATCGTAGAAAATTTTGTCTTTGATTTCAATTGAAAAATCTATCCCTATTCATCCCGAACCGGGATAGTTTCGCTACATTTGTAGCTGTCTAACTAATACTAATTTTAAAATCAATCAAGTTAAGTGTTTTGTTATCGGATTATTTCCACCGCTTTGATTTATGTAGCTGAGTACAGACGTAAAGGACGGGAGCGCAAAGAAACGCCTGGAAAATCCAAATAAGAATATCGTCCATATCCATAATTTATAAAGCTATCGCACCTTCTCCCCATTCAATACTCAATTGCTCGTAAACAGGAAGCTGCTTTTCATACTTCACCCCTTTCTGTTTGTTTGTCATGGCGACCCGAGTCAAGGCACGCGCCACGCGTTCACTTACGGAAGCTCCCATATATACTTTACGTACATGGTTGTAACTTACTCCAAGTTCCTGTGCTACGAGCTTCCTTTCCGAATTGGAAAGAAAAGGTTCCACACAGTCTTTCCAATTGTCGAAGAAAGGACGGTATTTGGGAATAGGGAGACGGTTGGACACTGTACGGGATGAGGGAGAGTAAGAACCGGTACGGCGGATGGAAGGCAAAACCACGCCAGTCACCCATTTGCGGAAAGCTTTAGCTTCAGGCTTGCGTGACTGGAACACCAGATGATACATTCCGGATTCGTTCACCGCTGTAACTTGTTGGTTGCCACCGGGGGTGTCCATATTAGTGGACATCCTTTCATCGCTATCCAAACAAGATAGAGCATCACGATATTTTCCGATGCCTGCTGCGATACATACATCCTTGCCCATAAACCAAGATTCCTCACCAATCATTTTAATTCTGATATTGGTGCCTAATTCTTCGTTGAAGAAAACTTGCAAGCCGGCAGCCTGCTGATTGATTGTTGATTCCATACATTACTATATTAAAGCGTTACAACTTTCTCATACGGATTATCTATCAATGTAACTTCATACATTTTACATCCATGATTCAGTGCATAAGCACGAAGAGTTTTCGCAAATGGTGAGTTCGTTTCAAAATTCAGTGCCGAACGTACAGTACGTGTAGTAGTAAAAAACTGTTTGGCGATGGCTTCTTGTTGTGAAGCGTCTGCCTTGATGAATCTTTCCTTTTTTGCCATTGTATTTCTGTTTATAAAGTTAATTCTGTATATTTGGAGCGTTTTCCATTTGGATAACGATGCAAAGCTATACATTTTGTAGATATGCACCAAATGTTTTTGTAGAAAAATACACAATTTGTAGATTTAAGGCATTAATATGGATAAAAAAGGTATGTTAGATGCTATGGTTACCCACTATACAAGTGGTAATAAGGCTAAATTTGCTCAACTATTAGGGGTTTCAGCGCAAACTATTAGCGCTTGGGGAGCTCGTAATACGTTTGACTCCGAATTAATATATACAAAATGTATAGGTTTATCTCCGGATTGGCTCCTCACAGGTGAAGGGTCCATGCTCCGCGCTGATGATCCGCCAACTCCAGAACCACTCCCCAGTATCAACCAGGAATATAAAGGTGCTCCTTATTATAATGTAGATTTCATAGGTGGTTTTGAGTTTGTTTCCAATGACCAGACACAGTTACCGGACTATTATATAAACTATCCTCCATATAACAAGCCGGGAGTAATGTGGTGTAACCTTACCGGACATTCCATGGAACCAGAGATAAGCAATGGAGACGTAATAGCACTGAAAGAGGTTAAATCTCCCATAGAATACCTTCCTGCTGGAGAAATATATGGTATAATTACAGATGATTACCGTACGGTAAAACGTATTCGTCCGGGTGTTCAAAAAGGATTTGTACGTCTTATTCCGGCAAACAAGTCTCCAGAATTCTGCGAGCAGGAAATTCCAGTCGAGATGATCCGGCGGGTATTTGCCGTTTTAGGCAGTATCCGCAAGTTCTTCTAATCATGATAATAACAACTCAAATAACAAAAAAATATGAGATTGGTAGATATAAAACGTAGTATAAATATCGCCTTTGAGAATTTCCATCCTAAATTCAGTTCTAATAATACTGGCACTTACTATATTGATGATATCCAAAAGGTAAAAGTTGCCATTAGAGAGTTAGATCATATTGGCTTTTTGCATATTAAAGATAGCGACGATGATTTATTGGCTCAAATAAATGCAAGTATAACCAATCGTTTTATATTAAATGGTATTCAAAATGAAGCTTACAAAACTTTATTCGACAGACTGAGTTATAGTATTGTTATGCTTCATCAATGGATCAATAACTATGTTACAACAGAAGAAACAGAGAAGACTATTAATATCAAATTACCTCAAACTAATGAACTTAGGGAATTTTCTATCACAATAGACCTTTTAGAGAGGGCACTATCTGAAATTTCGATAATCAATGGAGGAGGAGAAATAAAAATAGAACAATTGGACCATGGTTCTCTATGGATCATTATATCAGTTTGTAGTATGCAAATTGTAAAAGCAATATCCAAAGCTACTAATGCAGCATTAGATATTGCTAAGAAGAAGGTAGAATTAGACTTAATGAAAGAAACTTTAAAAAGAAGTAAAATAGAAACGCAAGCAATAGAAAGCTATGTAAAATTACAAGAAACTATCATAAATCAACTGTTACAAGAATATTCCGAACAGTTAGAAGATCAAAAAGAAGAAGATTCTAATGGATTAGCAAAAGCAGAGAGGAGGAATCGCTATAAAAAAGCATTAGATGAATTAACTACACTTATATCTGCTGGTGCTGAATTCCACCCCTCATTAACTGCTGCACAAGAAATTATTGACGAGTTTCCTAAATTTGACCGTCAAGTTGAATTTAAAACACCAATAGCTGATTTACCAAGAAACAAGGAGGATGATCATGCATCACTAATAAGCCCAAAAGAGGATGATACCCAAACAAAATAGTATCAATGGTAATGATAACAACAACAATAATATGCTATGTTTTATTAATTGTCGTATTGCAACCATCATTAAGGGGAAATAAATCATTATTCCACCAAAGGTCACTTTTATGCATCTACAATTCTCTGCAATAAATAGTACCATTAAATTTATCCATTCCAAGTAATATCGCATAAAAAAGAAATAATGCTCCCGGTACAATCACCGGGAGCGTTCCATCAACAATCAATTACCTTAAAATCTCCGTACGTTTAATTCCCTCAGACGGAGTGCTGAATAGCGGGAACGTTCGTCTTAACCTTCAAAAACCATTGTGGCAGTAACAAGACTCGAACTTGTGACTAAAGAGCTGCACACATGTATCATCACGTATGCATATCTGCGCTCTCCCAACTGAGCTATACTGCCAATTATTTGTGACGCGCACGCGTTTATGACGCTAAAATAGCATTTGTTTTATAAATATCTACTATAAATCAAGCACTTATAAAAGAGGTGCAACCGTATCACTTACCAAAAGAACTATACTATCCCCCTATGAATGTCTATTTAAACGCCTAAAAACATAACTTAAAAGGAAACATCATATAAAAAACATACCCCAAAAACACGATAAAAAGTATCCCCAACTTTTGTACAAGTAAACAAATATGACATAAAAGTATCCCCAACTCGGTATCCCCAACAGTATCTCCAACTCACTATTTAACATTTCGACACTCTATTATTTCCTCTTATTATTGTTACTGCTTACCCTAATTTTATTGAATAGATAGTCACTTTTTCTAAACACTTTAAACAGTATATTTTTTCTACTAAAATAATTCTATATAATAATTATTTAGAATATCTTTGTAGAAAGAAACATCTAAATAATGAATTTATGACTAAGGTAATTCACGTACATCTCATTTTCGAGAAGAAGGACTATTATTTCGGCAGCATCAGCGCCATCTACACCGTCCTAAATGACGTTCAAATAGGTGTCAAAAAGAACTCTTTACTTCATGCTGGTCTCACTGATGGTGGCGTTAAAATAACCCGTAGAGCCATTATCAAGCAGTCTCACCTTATTCGTAGTACCCAAGAGTGACCTCACAGAAAAGGGCTGAATTGTGCCTCAAAAAGCATCAATTCAACCCTTCGTGTTACTCTAATATCATTTTTGCTGTTTAGAACTTCATAAAAACTCTATTAAATTAGCCCATAATATAAGCAAATATAACGGAACGTTTTGAGTATATAAAATCTGTATTTTTGCGTCAATTCCCTTATTTATAGGCATTTCAACAACATTCAGCCTATCTCCATTTACGCACAAAGTGATTTATCCCCCGTACAAAAGGCAAAGACCGTATGTCGGTGGAACCGAACCACTACTTAGAAATCACACGTTCGCACATACACCAAATTTATAGAGAACTGGAAACTTCCGGCAAGGTTATCACCGTTGATCTTGTGAGGAAGTTGTTTTATGGTGTGGACGAAGATAACAAAACACTATTGCAGGTATTCAGAGAGCATAACGAACAAAGCCGTAAGCTAATCGGTAAAGACTTCGTTAGTAAGACCGTTCAACGGTATGAAACCACTACCCGATATTTGGAAGAATTCATTAAGAAAGAATATCAGTTATCGGATATTGCCCTAAATAACTTAGAAGCCAACTTTATTTCTAAGTTTGATGCTTTTTTGAAGATTGAAAAAGGTTGTGCGCAGAATTCAGCTATCACCCGATTGAAGAATTTGAAGAAGATCATCCGCATTGCTTTAGAAAACGACTGGATAAAGAAAGATCCGTTTGCTTACTACCGCTTTAAACTGGAAGAAACCGATCCCAAATTCCTGACAATGGACGAGATTAAGATTATTCTCGCCAAAGAATTTACCATTAAGCGAGTGGAACAGGTACGGGATGTTTTCATTTTTTGCGTTTTTACAGGTCTGGCGTTCAGCGATGTGAAAGATTTATCACCCGAACACTTGGTAAAAGACAACAAAGGGGAACTTTGGATAAGGAAGAACCGCCAAAAGACCAAAATCATGTGTAACATTCCTGTGTTACCTGTGGCAGCTTCTATACTTGAAAAGTATAAAAATGTGGCAGAATGTACTGGAAAACTATTGCCAGTATTGAGCAATCAACGCATGAATAGCTACTTGAAAGAGATTGCCGATGTATGCGGGTTACAGAAAAATCTGTGCACACATTCAGCCAGACATTCCTATGCCACCTCTATATGCCTTGCAAATGGCGTGAGTATGGAGAATGTTGCTAAGATGTTAGGTCATGCAGATACAAGCGTAACAAAACACTATGCAAGGGTATTGGATCAGAATATTTTCAAGGATATGCAAAAAGTAAATAGCTGTTTATCAGAATTAACTATATAATAAAGGTAATAGGCAATATAGAAAAAGGATTGGGAAGAATGAATTTCATTTTCTCAATCCTTTTCTTTTAATGTAAGTTTTCCAGAACTCAATATGAAGCATTGACAAAGGTAAGTTCCGTATTTAGCCTGTTCAAGTCCGAGCCTTCGGTTTGAATAAAAATCTTCCTCTCCATTTCATTCCGAGCGTATTTTTATCCCAAGACTTGCACAGACTAAATACTTCACTGGAAAAGTCAATGATTCAAATTAAATTCCGAAAAACAATGTTTTGGGCTTGGCAGGCTACTCTTTCCAACTTTCAAAGTAGTGTTTTTGGAGCAGCTTATCAATATCACTTTGGCGATAGATGATTTTACCTTTTATCTGGATAAAGGGGATTAGTCCCGTATCTCACCACTCCTGCAAGGTTCGCAAACTGACATTCAGTTTCTTGGAAACCTCATTATTAGAAAGAAAACGTTCCCCGTTCAGGTGGGGCTTGTAGTGCTTGACTATAGACTCAATGCTGTTCAGCATCGAATCGAGCGAAGAAATAAATTCTTTGACTTGTGGGGTATCTTTATTTATTAGTTCCATGATTGAAAGATTGTTTTATTGAAATATTGATTTCAAGATGGCTAGATAGCTGACTAGTTGCGCAGATAGTCACCCAACGATGAAATACTAAGTATATCTTTTGCCGAATCATAATCTATATAGAGCCGTTTAGACGCAATGGCAATAAAGTACTGGCTACCATCTTGCTGTATCTCATAAGTAGCGGGTGAAGCCTGTTTGGTAGTTTCCGATACATATATAATAGAAAGAAGGTACTCTTTATCATTCCGATAGATGATAACCGTAGGATTCAGATTAACGCTTTCCCATGTGCCGACAATGGAAAATAGGTTGAAGGACGGATAATCTTTTTTAGTTCTTTTCATAAGACGTGGTTTGTTTGGGTGATTGATTCTGTGTTTCACTGTCTGCAATAATTCTTTCAATATCGGATGACTTATAATAAATCTTGCTCCCGATTTGAGAATAAGCCAACCGCCCACTACTTCGGTAATATTGCAGCGTGCGTTTACTAAAGCCTAACAATAGGCATACTTCCTGAATATCCAGCCAGTTTTCTTTCTGAGTCTTTTCTTCGTTTGGCAAACTCGGTGAACCGTTCTGCAGACATGAGTGCTGCATTTCCAAACATTCTATTCGTTTGGCAAACTCGGTGAACCGTTCGCAGACATGCAAAAGTAAATTTTAAGGTTCTCTTTTTCAATGGTTACTACTTCCATGTTTAATAAGCCCAACTTTGAGCAATATTAATTTAAAATGGTTTATATTCCGACAATTTGAGCCAATCTGCTTTTTTTTGTTCTATAACAGAGTAATCCAACTCGTTGATAAAAGTGCTTGATGTTGGCAGAATATTTTCGACTACTTTTTCTATTTTATCTATTGATTCATTTTTCATATCTCACATTTTCAGCTCATTAAGTCTTTCCTCATTATAAATGACTATTGTAACAGTTAAGGCTTGCCTGTAACTTTGCACAAAGTTAATAAATTAATAATGAATAACATGTGTAGGGTTACATATAGTTATTCATGCCAATAATAAACAATTAAAAACTATCAATTATGATTCAGAAAGTTAAGCTAACAACACGTGAAGGTAAAAAAGTTATGGGCTGCCGAGTTACTGTTACTTCGGATTTTCATTCTAATATAGAGAATATATGGAATAAAATTCACGATATTGATACTTTGAGAGAGATTTGTAAACCTAAAGCTAGTTTTATTGCTTGTGATGATTCTCCTATACAGTGGAAAGAGGGCAAAACTTTTGTTTTCAAAATGTACTTGCATGGATTTTTACCAGTAGGTAGGCATACAATTAATGTTGTCAAGATGGATAAAACGTCACGAGAAATAGATACAAAAGAATATGATAATACTGTAGTCATTTGGAATCACTATATTAAGATGGAAGAAATAAGCCAACAAGTAACCCGATATACTGACACTGTGGATTTATATGCTGGTTGTTTAACGTCTATTGCTGCATGGTGGACTTTAAAATTCTATAAGCATAGACAACGTAAATGGCAAAAGATAGCTAAGAGTTTATAAATTCATATAGAGCGATAAAAACAGAAAGCCATGTCAGATTGGGATTTAACTGAAAAACGTATATATAAATTGCTAAGACATCCATACCAATTAGATAAGTCTGTTGTTGAAGATATGGCTTCTGCTTATTTGGAATTTGTGGAGGAACTCTTTGATTACCTGAATAGAATAGGTGACAATAAAATACGTATTAGACAGCTTAATATGCTATATTGACTTTGGAACACTTAAAGCGTTGGAAGAATCATGTCCTACAGAAAACAGTAAGTTGAAATTAGTTTTTCTAGATAAGTTGTTATCGTTGATAAATATGGAACAGGAATTAATTTATCGACAGATGGAATACCCCAAATTCTTTATTAATATTGAATCTGAATGGAAATCACCATTTTATCTAAATAATGAAGTAATAAAACTCGTAGATATGATGGAGCTAGTTTGTGGCATTTTCTATATATCGGATGGTGTTATTCGCATAGATCATAAGGAAATCTTTCTTAGTGATGTGGCTCGTATCTTTGAAAAGATGTTTAATATAAATTTTGGTGATATTTATAAGAAAGAAAGTGCAGTAATCAAACGAAAGCCAATGAAAATAACTGAATTTCTCGATAGGTTGAAAGCCGCCATTATCCAGAAGAGTAAAGAAGAAGGTTACTATCATTCATAAAGTATAAAGTAATTTGATCTGAAAATCAATTATATACATGCAATTTATGGGGGAGTACCACTGGTATTCCCCTAACTTATTTGCACTCATTTGCCGAACTTTGCTTCATCAATCGATTGAAAACAAGAATGTTGAACTTAAAAATTAAGCAAAATGTATATAGATAACGAAAACTTCGAGAGGTGGATGGAAAAACTATCCAAGAAACTCACTGAAATCGGACAAGACTTGAAATCACTAATCAATACTGATACGGTACTAGATGATAATGAGAAGATTCTCGATAATCAAGATTTAGCTTTTCTCCTGAAAGTATCTTTCCGAACTCTTCAACGCTACAGAGTAAATAAACAACTTCCCTATTTCACTATCGGAAGGAAAACCTATTATCGGGCTGTAGATATTCGAGCTTTTGTTCGTGAACGTGCCGATTTCCAAACCTACAAGCAGTTTGAAAAAGCCAATCAGTTGGATAATCAACCTTGATAGCAAAAAGTAGCAGAGGAAAGAAGCCTGTGTTCAGGATATTCCTTTGTGCTGCCACCCCGATTTAGCAGAAACTGCTTCACCTATCGGTTCAGCCCATTTCGCTAAATCGAGCAAGAGGGAACTGGACAAGTCCTGTTCTTCCCTCTTGCCCTGCGGGGCAAAGCCTTCGGCTTTAGCGTGTTACAGGAACACGCTGTAATAACACCTGTAATAAGCATTTTCTTTGTAATGCTTATTATCAGGTATTTACCTATTCATATTTCTATAAAAAAGTAATTACCATGCCAAATAACAGTAGGAAAACGATATTCACTACCATTTCCATAGATAAGGAAACAGCAGCTTTGGTAGAAAAGATATGCAAACGCTATTCGCTGAAAAAGAGTGAAGTTGTAAAGTTGGCGTTCGGATATATTGATAAGGCACACATCAACCCATCCGAAGCTCCTGAATCTGTAAAATCGGAACTGGCGAAAATAAATAAGAGGCAGGATGACATTATCCGCTTCATCCGTCACTATGAGGAAGAACAACTGAATCCCATGATACGGGCTACAAATTCTATCGCTTTGCGCTTTGATACTATCGGCAAAACTTTGGAAACTCTTATTCTCTCTCAACTGGAATCCAGTCAGGAGAGACAAACAGCCGTGCTGAAAAAGTTAAGTGAACAGTTTTGTAATCATGCCGATGTGATAAACAACCAGTCCAAAAAGATTAATACACTTTACCAGATATACCAACGAAATTATAAGAAGCTACTTCAACTGATACAACTCTATTCAGAGTTGTCCGCTTGTGGTGTGATGGATGGCAAAAGGAAGGAAAACTTGAAGACTGAAATCAGTAATCTAATAAATGCATAGGATTATGCACATAGATTTTGCTCCACCATCAAACGGAACATATAACAATGCAGGAAGTAGCCGACAGCTAGCTAATTATTTAGAGCATGAAGATTTAGAACGAATGGAGAAAGGTATCTATACTGAAGGCTTTTTCAATCTGACAGATGATAACATCTATAAATCAAAGGTTATAAAAGATATAGATACCAATATCGGGCAACTCCTAAAAACGGATGCTAAGTTTTATGCTATTCATGTCAGCCCATCGAAAAAGGAACTTCAAGCAATGGGTAACACAGAACATGAACAAGCCGAAGCCATGAAGCGGTATATCCGTGAAGTGTTTATTCCTGAATATGCCAAAAACTTCAATAAAGAACTATCCGCTTCGGATATAAAATTTTATGGTAAGATTCATTTTAGCCGCAACCGTTCCGATAATGAACAGAATATGCACTGCCATTTGATTGTGAGTCGGAAAGACCAAGCAAATAAAAAGAAGCTATCCCCACTAACCAATCATAAGAGCACCAAGAACGGAGTAATTAAAGGTGGATTTGATCGTGTGAACCTATTCCAACAAGCGGAAGAAGGCTTTGATAAGCTGTTTGGTTACGAGCGCCAACAATTGGAATCTTTTGATTATCAGAACATGATGAAGAACGGCAATATAATCGACCAACTTAAATTACAAAAACAAGAACTTCAATCCAGTGAAAGAAAAACAAAAATCAATCAAGATAATAATCAAGAAAATTTGCTATTTATCAGTCTTGAAAACAAAGAAACAAACAATCAGATAGTCTATAGAAGAAACAGGTCTGATAGATTATAAGAAAATTAAGTTGTCTCCATCAATTTCGTTTCACCAAAAGCACCTATACGAAATTTTTAATTTCAAAAAACAAGTATGACGCCAAAAGAGAATATAAATTATAAAAGTAGTACACTCATGCCTAAGATTACCAAACCATTATAGATCATCACCTTTCAATTTTTAAAATACTCATTAATGTTGTATCTTTGCAAAAAAGTAAGAATTATGTTTCAAGATAATGAATATATAGGTTTTGTTACGTACACACAAGGCAAAAGGAACCGAAAAATTCCTTTTGGTATAGTTTCACAATCTTACAAACAGAAAGCCATTGTAACGCATTATAGTAGGAAAATAAGAAAAAATCTGATAGCAATTGAAGACAAGCGCTACTTTTCACACCTAGGAATTGATATAAAATCAATATCAAGAGCCTTATATATGAATATCAAAGCTCGAAGAATCATACAAGGAGGAAGCACCATAACACAACAGTTAGCTCGCAATCTATTCGAAGACCATTCTATAACCTTTCATCGAAAGATAAAAGAAATACTGTATGCTATATCCTTAGAGAGAGAACACACAAAAAGAAGAGATATTAGATTTATATTTTAACAATATTTATTGGGGAAAAAACTTATATGGAATAAGAGCAGCAAGTTTATACTATTTTGCCAAAGAGCCTTATCTCTTATCACAACAAGAACAACTATTACTATTAACCATATTAAGAGGACCAAATTATTATATAAGACACTCTGATTTATGCATGAAAAGATACAACCTTCTTAATGAAATTCTTTTTAAAAAAGGAATTATAAGTAAGAATGTTTATCAGAATAATAAAATGTGGACATACAACTTTGAATACAATAAACTGTCAATAATTCCTCCATCCGTAATACCATATATCACAAAATCTATCAATAATAAGAAATCAAGCATACTAACAAGCCTTAATTTTGATTTACAGAATTTTATTAATTACACTATAGAAAAATCTCCTTATCCCATATCAATTGTTGTTTTACAAGATGGGAAAATAATCGGTATTAATAGTAAATATGGAATAGATTATCCTCTTACTTTTCATTCTAATATAGGCTCTACATTAAAACCTTTTTTATATACTTTTTATAGAGAAAATGGGGTTTCAAAAGAGGAAACATTTAATTGCATAACTACAATTAACAATCAAAAATGGAACGTAAAGGAAGCAGAACTACCCAGCAAGTCTGTCTTAAATATACAAGAAGCACTTTTGACATCAAATAACAACGCTTTTATAAATGCTGCCAATAAAATAGGCATGAATAACGTCTTAAAATTCATAGCTAGTTTACTAAATAAAGAAGAGAGCAATATACACCCATCTAGCATTCTTGGAGCAACTAGCAATGGAATTTCTTTATTTGAGCTCACTAAATTATATGCTGATTTTTTCCTAAACAATGATGATCCTTTTAAAAATGAATGCAAGCAACTATTATGTCAAATAGCAAAAATAAAACTAGGAATAGATATAAATAACTTATTTTTAAAAACAGGGACTACAAATGGAAATAAAGAAAGATTTGCAATTTTAGGGAATGAAAAGATTGTCTTAGGGATAATGAGGCAAGAAAACTCTATAAATGATTATTCTAAAGATGGAAGCTTTATTAACTCTATTAAAAATATTGCTCGAAATATTTTTAGCCCCCAAAAAATGTACACATGGATGTAATCAATAATTTCATATCTGAAAATAAAGACATATTAAGTATATTAATTACGCTTTTAGTAGGTTTCATAGCTTGGATATGTAAAGAATTAATCGAAACACCTATGAGACAATCTAGAGAAACTTTTTTCAAAGTAACAGAAAAAAGGATTGGCATATTGTCAGAACTGTACAATTATATAAATATAATTGCATTATTTCCTCAAGAGACAAATATAAAGGAAGAACTACAAAAAATAATTCTATCAGACAAACTGGCTTATGTTGATGAAAAGATAATTGTAGATATTATAGAGATTGCATTTAAAGAAGTGACTAATGAAAGATTAGTGTTAGACACAAGAAAGGAGCTAAGAGAAACGATTGATAAATGTGCAGAGATAATTCGAAAAGAAAATCAATATTTTCTAAAACATGACACTACTAATACTTATAAAAGAGTAATAGCATATTTTATACAACTAATTAAAGCTATAAGCTTTATAGTATTTATCTGAATTAGTCAAGACTTAATCTGACAGTTACGCATAAAAAGAGTAGATTTGTAACATAAAAGCAGATTAAGTTATGACCACATCAGAAAAAAGTCATCAAGAACAAACTGGGACTTCTTGAGCTGTCCCAACAGTTGGGAAACGTGTCACGAGCCTGTAAGATCATGGGATACAGCCGTGACAGTTTTTATCGTTTCAAGGAACTGTACGAGCAGGGCGGAGAACTGGCCCTGCAGGAGATTTCCCGTAAAAAGCCGGTGATAAAGAACCGCGTGGAGGAGCGCATAGAGCAGGCTGTAGTGCAGATGGCCATAGACAACCCGGCTTTGGGACAAGTACGCGTATCCAACGAGCTGCGCAAGAAAGGCATACTCGTATCTCCCGGAGGAGTGCGCTCCATCTGGCTCAGGCATGACATGGAGACCTTCCAGAAACGCCTGAAGGCACTTTCGACCAAGGTGGAGCAGGAAGGCATCGTGCTTGACGAGAACCAGGTGGCCGCGCTGGAAAAAGCCAAGGCGGAGAAACAGGCACACGGGGAAATAGAGACTTATTATCCAGGCTTCCTTGTGGCGCAGGACACCTATTATGTAGGGTATATCAAAGGTGTGGGACACATTTATCAGCAGACCGTCATTGACACTTACTCCAAAATCGGATTTGCTAAGCTATACGACAGGAAGAACGCCCTTGTCGCTGCCGATATGCTCAATGACAGGATAGTGCCTTTCTTCGAGCAGCATGACCTGAAGCTGATGCGTATGCTCACAGACAGAGGAACGGAATACTGCGGAAACAGGGAAACACATGAATACGAACTGTATCTGGCCATCGAGGACATCGACCATTCCAAGATCAAGGCCAAGAGCCCGCAGACAAACGGCATCTGTGAACGCTTCAACAGGACTGTCCAGAACGAATTCTACGCCATCGCTTTCAGAAAGAAGATATACACCTCGATAGAACAACTGCAGGCAGACCTTGACACTTGGATGAACTCTTATAACACGCAAAGGACGCACTCCGGGAAATACTGTTTCGGGAAAACACCCATGCAGACTTTCCTCGAAGGAATGGAGGTGGCAAGGAGATATCAATTGCAGGATACAGGGAAAATACAACCTGATGAGCAAGTGATTGGCTCATCAGGTTGTGAGAGAGAATAATTGCGTATCTTCGCAGATGGCATCGGACACTTTTTTTGTCCGATAGTATAGAAAATGTCAGAACAAGTCTTGACTATTACAATTTATCCTAATTGCTATTTTCTATCTCATAAAAGGTATTGTCTTTTTATCTGTTGTATGGATTATATTTTGCTGTATATTCATATTTGCTGTGATGTTGATTCTTGAGAAATATATAATATAGCTACATATTTTTAATAACTAAAGTTTCCCACCCAAATAAATAGATAGAAAAATAACAGTTTGTCGAATTTTCTTTGTAAATTAGTAATCGCTAAAGAACTGATTTTAAAGACAAGACAACAAAACTGTTATGGAAGCAAAAATAGAGAAAATAAGTGAGTTATCCAAACTTTTGAGTGTTAAAACCCGAATGAGTGATGATTTATTTCATCTTTTTGGCAAGTTTGGCATCGGTCACCTATTATCTCGCCTTTCATTGGAGAAACAGGACGGAGTTTCGGCTTCGGAGTTGCTCCTCTCTCTTTGCCTCTTCCGCATTGTGGGCGAGAGCATCCATAGTATATGCAAACATAAGATATATGAGCTTTCAAATCATGGTAAGAACTGTTTCTATCGCATGATGATTCGCCCACAGATGGATTGGAGACGATTGATGAACCACTTTGCACTGCGTTATATGTGCCTATTGCGTAAGTATGGCGAAGTTCCTCAATCAGATACCACTACATGTTTCATTATAGATGACACCGTGCTTGAGAAGAGTGGTGTGAGGATGGAGGGTATCAGTCGTGTTTTCGACCATATGAAAGGCAGATGCGTATTGGGCTACAAGCTGTTACTTTGTGCCTTCTTTGACGGCAAGACAACTATACCCTTTGATTTTTCACTACATCAAGAAAAGGGGAAGCAAGGCAACTGCGGGCTGACTAGACAGCAACTCAAAAAGGCATATCACACCAAGAGGAACACCGGCAATCCTGATTATAAGCGCTTTCAAGAGTGTAAGATGTCTAAGCTGGAAGTTGCCATGGATATGCTTCGCCGTGGATGGAAGATGGGGTTACATGCGAAGTATGTGATTACCGATAGTTGGTTCACCTGCGAGCAACTTATGACATGTGTTAGAAGCATAGGTAAAGGGGCAATGCACTTTGTTGGACTTGCAAAAATGGGAAAGACAAAATACACTATATCGGGCAAAAAAAAAATGCTGCAGAACTCATTGCCACCTATGAACGTGAACGAGGAAAGAACTGTCGTAAATACAAATGTCGATATATTCAGCTCAACGGCAACTTAGGAGATATACCTATCAGAATCTTCCTCATCAAGTATGGTAGAAACTCCGCATGGAACGTTCTGCTCACCACGGATACAACGATGTATTTCGTAAAAGCCTTTGAAGTGTATCAGATTAGATGGAACATAGAGGTGATGAACAAGGAGACTAAGCAATATCTCGGATTAGGAGGTTATCAAGGTTGTGACTTTAATGGTCAGATAGCCGACGCAACGCTGTGTTACCTTACATATACCGTCATGGCTTTGGAAAAGAGATTCACAGAATATCAAACCATGGGCGAACTCTTTTCGGATATGGAGGGTGATCTCATGGCACTCACGTTATGGAAGCGAGTTCTTACCTGCATCGAACGCATTCTTCGCATTTTAGGAGAAATACTTGGAATGACGCCCCAATACCTTATGGCTACAATCAGCGGAAACGACAAAGAGATGAGCAAAATCCTTGTAATGGCTGAAGCGTTGGAAAAATGGGACGAAGTATGTGGATAGTCTGCATAACTTCTGTTAGGCATGTGTTAACAGTCAATGGATATGGGGGAAGACAGACAAAGGAAAATGAGAAAAGTTAGTGTTTTAAGGGGTGGGAAACTTTAGTTAATAATACAAATGAATTGTATATCTTTGTTCCCAGTATTCTCCATGAGCAAACTACCGCAAAAGCACGTAGCAAATCAGTGGGTTAAATCATGGGATATGCTTGAAGCTAAAAATATAAAGTTTTAAATATCAGCGTGGTAACTCTCTTAGGGGAATCCCAAGCGGATCACTAGAAAATCAGAGAGTTACACAAAAGTAACTCTCTTTTTTTATGCCTAAATTACGCTGGTTTACATGATTCAGTTAAACCGAAATGTAAACCAAGAACGGAAACAACTGTAGATGTAACATACTACAAATCCATAGTGTGTTACAAAATAATATTATAGAGATAACCCAACATAACAATAAACAAGGTAATCACTCCAAAAAAAATTCCAATTAAACGCCATGTCATTACCTTCTTTAACAATGTGGCTTCAGGAAGTGAAAGCCCAACTACCGCCATCATAAAAGCGATTGCCGTTCCTATGGGAATCCCCTTAGCTACAAATACTTCAATTACCGGCACTATTCCAGCAGCATTGGCATACATTGGAACTGCCAAGATAACCGATAAAGGTACTGCAAACCAGTTTTCCTTAGACATATACTGTTCGAAGAATCCTTCCGGCACATAACCATGCATAAACGCACCGACACCAATGCCGATAAGGATATACAAAAACACCCCTCTAACAATACCCCATGCTTCTTGCATGATAACTGGCAGGCGTCTAAAAAACGGAGTATGCTCTTTTTCCCATATTCCAGAGTCGGAAGTTGAATTTTGCTGTATTTGTTTCACCCAATCACTCAAATAAGCCTCCAATTTCATCTTACCTAAGATAAATCCGCCTACCATACCCAACAGGACACCGCTAATCACATAAATAATGGTAATACGTAATCCAAAAGTGCCGATAAACAGAGCAACGGCAACTTCATTTACCAAAGGTGAGGTGATCAGATAGGCAAATGTTACCCCCAAAGGAATGCCTCCTTTCACGAATCCGATAAACAGCGGTATGGAAGAACAGGAACAAAACGGGGTAATAGCGCCAAATAAGGCGGCAAAGAAAATATTGCAATCCATATAGTTTACGAGAGGTCAAATAATTGCGCAAACGTTCTATCGGAAAATAGGCATTTATAATACCCATTATCACACTGATAAAAAATAATAATATCAAAATCTTTATCGTATCGTAAAAGAAGAAGTTTATAGCTTTCCCTAAAGCTGTTGAAGCATCCAAACCGAAGATATCATACACCAACCAATCTGCAAATCTTTGTATCATAATCCTATTATTGTTTGTAATAACACGAACAAACTGCCTCAAAAATTAGCGGTTACAAGCACATTTAGGCAGTTCTTGTTTTTTTATCTCTGTAATGTAGAACCTGGTAAATTCATTCTTGATTTCATTACGCACTCTTTCAAATTCGCTTCTGATAAAGTCCGTTGTTCCTATTGCTTCCGAGGGGTCATTAAAACCAATATGCAACCGTTTCCCTACATTACCCTCAAAGGCCGGACACATTTCGTTAGCACTACCGCATACAGTTATCACATAATCCCATGTGTCACTTAAATAAGCAGTTACATTGGTAGGAATATGCCTGCTTATGTCAATACCAACTTCTGCCATGGCCTCAACAGCCAAAGGATTAACTTTCTCTGCCGGATGCGTACCAGCGGAATACACTTGTATATCCTTGTCAAACGATTGCAGGAAACCATGCGCCATTTGGCTGCGACAGCTATTTCCCGTACATAAAATTAAAATTTTCATATTATATCCAAGTTTATCAATCCATAATAAATACCAACCAAGATAAACAGTATGGCTACCATATAATTAAACCACTTCTGAAAAGTCTGCACACGATTATAAAACTTTCCTACCCCTGCTACACTGTATGCCAAAATCCAAGCGACAAGCATAACCGGAAGCCCTGTTGCCAATGCAAAAATGACAGGTAACAAATACCCCTCACTTTCCATAGCCGACATGGGAATGAGCATGCCAAAATAAAATAACCCACTGGTAGGACAAAATGCCATAGCAAACAATATCCCCAGCAACAAACTACCCCATGAGCCTTTTAGTTTTTCTGTTTTTTCAGTAGCGGAAAATCCGAACTTGGGTAATTGCAATTTATCTCCGAATAGCATAAACGACCCTATCAACATCAAAGCAGGAGCAAGCAGCAGTTCTCCCCATTCGCTGATACCTTTTTGTATGGCAAACATATCTGCACCCTTTCGGAGTATTGCGATAAGTATTGCTCCTAATACAGAATAAGCCAACACACGCCCTAAAGTGTATAGAATACCATTTGTAAATATCCGGTTACGGTTATTTATATCCTTACTGATAAATCCGATAGCGGTTATGTTAGTCGCCAATGGACAAGGACTTACAGCAGTCAACAGGCCGAGCAGAAAAGCGGTGATAATAGGTATCTCACTATTATCCAACAATGTTTGCAAGTATTCCATAAAACTGTGTTATTTTAGCAACCTGTTGATTTGCTGTTTTAATTCTTTCTTGAATACCGTTGTATTGCTTCGGGCATTCTGAAAGCCAAAGCGTGTCATGTCGTTACGTTCTTCTTTACCGTTCTCCCATTTATTAACATAAAGAGATGACCAGCTTACACGATATTTTTCTGCCAGCTTTTCACCTTCAGGAGTTGAAATATCTATTTCTTTGAAACGTAGTTTACCATTTTTGACCAATTCCGCCAAATCTACATTAACTACTTCTTTCGTGTGTTTATCAATGGCTTTGCAAGTTGCACAACGTTGTTTTCCATGAAAATAAAGAACCTCCACATAGGTATCTGTGGCAATCTGTGCCATTCCCCAAATAGAAGACAAACAAGCAATGGTAAAGAATAAAAAGCGTTTCATAATAATCAGATTTACTTGATTAATATATCTTTTACCTCTTTGGCAGAAAGCTTGCCTTTTGCCACAACCTTACCGTCCACGACAAGAGCAGGAAGCGTCATTACATTGTATTCCATAATCTTCATCAAATCTTCTTCTTTGGTTACTACCGCTTCCAAGGCTAATTCTTTTACTACTTGCGTAACTATTGCATACAGAGCCTTACAACCTGCAACCCGTTCCTAATACTTTAATTTCCATAATTTATAAATTTATCATATTAAATGTAATTCGTAAAACAACGAACATTAAGATTAAAAAAGGGGACTATCAGCAACACTCCCCCGATTTACAGATACATTGCTCGAAAAACTCCTTAAAGAGTTCACGAGCCAGTTGCCAATTCTTTCGGTTGATACAATATTTCACTTTAGGTGTTTCAACCTCTCCCTGTATAAGTCCCGCATTTTTCAACTCTTTTAGGTGCTGCGATACGGTTGCTTTGGCAATAGGAAGTTCTTCATGAATATCCCCAAAGTAACATGTTTTCTGTTTTGCCAAAAAGTGCATAATGGCAATTCTGGCGGGATGTCCTAATGCTTTGGCAAATCTCGCCAACTGTTCTTGCGTAGCTGTATAATCTTTCTTTTCGTCCATACATAGAATATTGTTCGCAAATATACGAACAATATTCTAAATAACAAACCTTACTATATTCTTTTCAAGTACAAAAACGTGACAATTAAGTAATATTCACCTACCAACAAGCAAATAGGTTCATCAAAAATGTCATTAAACATACACAAGAGATCAAATATAAAGCTGTAAAAGAATGGATTACCCCCAATGTTTTTTTTGAAAGACAGTTGGAATCCTAAAAACAAAAAAACGAAAATATAGCATATGAAATGAGACTAATTGAATATTAAAACCCAAATACAGAAATAAGTTTCTCTCTAAAAATGCAGTAGATATCATACTGTATATCAAACAAAAAACTCTTTTTAACAATCCCATCATGCAGCTATTTAAATGGGAACTGCATTTAATGTGCAAAAAGCCGCCATAGATTGGCAGCACAGTATTAATCAAATTTTAAAATTAAAGAAAATGAAAAAAGTTTTTAAACCCATGAGAGTATTCGTATCAATGTTGGTACTTAGCAGTTCATTTTGTTTCACAGCTTGTAGTAATGATGACGAGAACACTCCACAACTTCCGGATGAAGTCACAACGGGAACAATGTTCGGGAATTATACAGGTAAAATGCTTATCTCCAGCTTGTCTCCAACAGAAAAAGAAAACAATGAAGAAGCGCCGGTTGGAGTAGATATATCAGCTACAGTTAATAATGATACCGTATATTTTGAGAAATTTCCCATTAAAGACATTGTTTTGTCTATCGTCAAAGATGAAACCTTGACAGACAAAATTGTAGAAGCCGTAGGTGACGTAAACTACAAAGTAGGATACAAACCTACGCTCACAGCGGCCAAAGATAGTATTAAATTCGTTTTGAATCCGGAATCATTGAAATTGTCTGTTGCGATACCATCAGAAACCGAAAATGAAAATCCGGAAGCCTTACTTATTGAAGTAAAAGTCGAACCTGGCAAAGAAGCCGGATATTCCGTTGAAAGTGCAAATATGAAATTTAATTTTGCCGCAACGAAAGTTTTGCTTGGAGAAGGAGAAAATCAGCAAGAACTCTCGGACTTTGCTCCGACAACTTTCAATTTTGACATGAATCAACATAAGATTGCTCATTCACGTTTTTAAAGTAAAATCATTCAGTATTCAAAAGAGAATGTCTATATTAGCCTATAGATATTCTCTTTTTATTAATTACAGAGTTTTTTTTAAGAATAGCAGAATAAAAATGAATCATTTAAAATGTACGTTATTAGTTTTTTCAGCCGTATTGCTGACTGCATGCGGAAAAAATGAAAACATTGTCGGTAAATGGATGCAAGCTGTCCCCGGGCTACCGGAACTCAAGCAGGGCTTTGTGCTCGAAGCGGATGGAAAAGCATCATCGGTCAATATGGCTACGCTGTCTTATAAAGCCTGGCAACAGGAAGGAGCTTTCCTAATTCTTTCTGGGAAAAGTGTGGGCAACCACCAGGTGTTACCCTTCTCCGACACGCTTCATATTGAAAAACTGACCCAAGACAGTCTGATATTAAAAAAAGGAGAGCTTATTCTCCGATATGCAAAAGAAGATACCATATCCCAGAAGAAGCTGAACGAAAACATTCCAGCCTCTTTAATTGCTCCAGCAAAAAAACATTGAGTGTAAAGGGAAAACTGATAATCGGGGCAGAAGTCCGGTCATTCATTCCTGAAGGAAGCGATGAAGCTTATTGGGTCATAGACAAGACCGGGAAACTTTATCAACAATATGACAAAATAACTAAAGGAGTGAAAAACGGAATTCCTGTATACGCTGAACTACAGGTAGAAGACATGGGAAAATCAAACGAAGGCTTTGCTGCCAACTACAAGAGTGTATATCACATACATAAAATTAACAAATTACATAAATAATACACTCTAAGAGAGACATACGTTTTCCGAAGTGTCCACATCACCATGCCAACATACAACAAGCATTTACCCGGACACATTTAAGGATAAAAGTTACCTATTTATTAGATTTCAGTTTTACAATTTACCAATATAAAAGAAAGGGAAATTGCCATTTAAGTATCAAGGCAATCTCCCTTTTTACTACAAAATAGGAGACCCAATCACAATGAATAAACGAATCTATTGAAGAATCTTCCAAACTGCCACCTAATCCTATTTTAGTCCTATTCAAATCCTCTTAATCCGTATTTCATCACCCCAATTCCGTATTCAGGTATTGTTTTCCCGACTTGGGTAAATTAGACCGAAAGATGCATTTTTTATTCTATACTTTTGTCGCTGTTAATATAACATATTAAGAGATATACACATGAGAATAAAAGTATTTTTATGGATGTCCACAGTGTTTACACTGTTGGTTTCCTGCACTGGCAAGAATGAACAAGTACGGTCGGGAATGATTGTCAAAACTGAAAAAGCAGTTCAATATTCCGGTGGGAATGGAAAGGAATATGCTTTCATCTCCCGGCCATACCGTACTTCGGAATTATCCTTCCGAGTAGGTGGTCCGATAGACCGCTTCGATGTATATTCCGGTAACTATTATTCGCAAGGAAGCATTATCGCCGAGATTGATCCTCGAGACTTTCGCATACGCAAAGAACGGACTAAAGCCATATATGAACAGATGAAAACGGAATTTGACAGAATACAGAAATTGTATGAAAAGAACAATATTTCTGCCAGCCAATATGAAAAGACAAAGGCCGATTATACTACGGCCAAGACCTCCTTTGACATGGCTTCGAACGAACTGGAGGATTCACGCCTCATAGCTCCCTTCAATGGATATGTGGGCGAAGTATATATAGAGAAGTTCCAAGATGTAAAAGCTGCACAGCCTGTCTTGTCGCTGATAGACATTGACCGTCTCCGCATCGAAACATATGTGACACAAGAAGTGGCAGCCGCAGCCCGATCGCTTGATTCGGTGAAAGTGTGTTTCGACATGTATCCCGACAAAGTTTATAAAGCGGCAGTAATTGAAGTATCCAAAGGCACTACCCGTAATAATCTTTCCTACCTGCTAACTGCACTATTACCCAATCCGGACAGAAAGCTGCTGGCCGGAATGTCAGGCAAGGTATATATGGATATTTCCACAGATCAGAAAGCAGGTGTAGTTATCCCACAGTATGCCTTATGCCACCGTCCCGAAGTGGGTGACTTTGTGTGGGTAACCAACGAAAGTACTTCCAGAGTAAGTCTGCGCAAGGTGACAAAAGGCGATTTACTGCCCAGTGGCAAGGTACTTATAACCAAAGGACTTTCCGCCGATGAGACTATTGCAACAAGCGGTTTGCGTTTCCTTTCGGACGGCATGGAAGTTGAGATCTCCTCTAAAAAATAAACCTATGAAGTTCGTAAAATATTTCTTGCAGAAAAGATCCGTCACCATTTTACTACTGGCGCTGGTACTGGCAGGTGGATTGTTTTCCTATATCAAAATGGGAAAACTGGAAGATGCGCCTTTTACTATTAAGCAGGCATTGGTACTGACTCCTTATCCGGGTGCTTCCCCATCGGAAGTACAGACGCAGGTAACCGACATTTTGGAAGAAGCCATACAATCCATGGGTGAACTGTATTACCTGAAAACGGAAAATCGTGCAGGTCTTTCCAAGATCACCGTTTATGTAAAAAAAGAGATTCGTGCAGATGAGATGCAACAGCTTTGGGACAAGTTGCGTCGTAAAGTGAATGACGTACAGGGGAAATTACCCGCCGGAGCAGGTGCCTCCATTGTCAACGATGACTTCGGCGATGTGCTGGGCGTATTCTACGGGCTTACCGGTGACAATTACTCATTTCGTGAGCTGGAAGACGAAGCCAAGCTGATAAAGAATGAGCTGTTGAAGGTGAAAGACGTGGCCAAAGTGGAGATTTACGGTGTGCAGACACCTACTATTGACGTAACCATCAGCCCGGCTGTTATGGCACAAAGTGGAGTGACCACTGCGGACATCGCCCATGCATTTGAAGCACAAAACAAGGTGGTGGATGCCGGAGGAGTGGATGCTGGCAGCAATCGTATCCGAATCGAATCCACCGGCAATTTTTACTCTTTGGATGACATACGCGAGTTAACTATTGTATCACGTACCGGAGAACATTTCCGTTTGGCCGACATTGCCAATATAGAAGAAAGCTACCAAAACCCTCCGGGCAACATCATGCGGATTGACGGAAGTCCTGCCGTAGGTATTGCTATCTCCACCGTCCCCACCGGCAACGTAGTGGATATGGCAAAGGCTGTGCAAATCACGCTTGATAAGTTTAAAGAGACAATGCCTGAAGGCTTTACACTGACTGCCATCTATGATCAAGGATATGAATCGGATATAGCCAATCAGGGATTTATTCTGAACTTGATTATTTCCGTACTCACAGTAGTAGCCATTCTATTGTTCTTTATCGGATTCAAGAATGGTATTCTGATAGGTAGCGGACTGGTATTCTCCATCTTCGCCACGCTAATAGTCATGATGGCTTCAGGCATAGCCTTACAACGCATGTCACTGGCCGCAATCATTATCGCCATGGGTATGCTGGTGGACAACGCCATTGTGGTATCCGATTCGGCGTTAGTCAATATGGAACGGGGCATGCGCAAACGAGTTGCCATCATGCGTGCCTGTTCATCCACTGCACTACCTTTACTGGCTGCCACTATCATTGCCATACTGACTTTCCTACCGATATACTACTCTCCGCATATCACCGGAGAATTGCTTTCGTCACTGGTCATCGTCATCGGAGTTTCCCTGATGTTCAGCTGGGTATTCGCCTTGACACAAACCCCATTCTTCATTCAGGAGTTTGTACGCCGTCCACGTCCGGAGGAATTAAAAGCCGGTCTTTTCGACGGTAAATACTATAATATATTCCGTAACGCCCTCCGTTGGGTGCTACGCCACCGTACCATGGCAGTCGCCTCTCTGGTAGTGATGTTGGTACTTTCAGCTTGGAGTTTCAAGTTTATACCGAAAGTATTTGTTCCTGCACTGGACAAACAATACTTCACGATGGACATGTGGCTACCGGAAGGCACTAACATTTATGAGACAGACCGTATACGACGAAATGGCAGATTATGTACGGGGACATGAAGAAGTGGAAATGGTTTCCAACTACATCGGCCGCACACCGCCGCGGTATTATTTGTCCAATATAGCTTTCGGGCCACAGTCCAATTATGCGCAGTTACTCATCAAATGTCATACCTCCAAAGATGCGGTAGCCATGCACTCCCTGTTGCAAGACTCCATCCGGCTGAAGTTTCCGGAGCCACTGATCAAGGTCAACAAATTTGAGCTGAGTCCATTGACGGAAGCGATGATTGAAGCCCGCTTCCTTGGTCCGGATGCCGCAGTTCTGGATTCACTGGTAAACGTGGCAACCTCAATTATGCGGCGCAACCCGAAAGCAGCAGATGTACGTAATGAATGGGGTAACATGACCCTGGTTATGCGCCCTATCTACGACCCTGTCAAAGCTGGTGCACTTGGCATTACCAAAGCACAGATGATGCAATCCGTAAAATCCGTCAGCGATGGACTTCCCGTAGGCATTTACCGCGATGACGAACAGAAAGTTCCGGTACTGCTGAAGTCTGATAACACCTCCGTAACAGATGCACACTCATTGGAAAACCTCTCTGTATGGAATGGCAAACATTCTGCACCATTGTCACAAGTCACCAAAGGAGTGGAAACCGCTTGGGAATGGCCTCAGATACGTACCTACAACCGCCAACTCTCCATGGCCGCCATGTGTGGTGTACAGCCGGGACATACAATGGCCGAAGTCCATGGAGAAATACGCAAGGAGATTGAAGCCATGGAATTGCCTGAAGGTTATACTTTCTTTTGGGATTCACAATATAAGGATCAGAACGAGGGCTTACAGGCACTTGCCAAATTTTTCCCATTGGCATTTTTAATGCTGATAGTGATTCTGGTTGCCTTGTTCGGAAACTTCCGCGAACCAGGTATCATCCTGTGTATACTTCCCCTTTCCCTTATCGGAGTGGCCGTTGGTATGCTACTTACCGGTTTCGATTTCGGGTTCTTCCCGATTGCCGGCTGGTTAGGCTTGCTGGGTATGATCATCAAAAACGTCATTGTGCTGCTGGATGAAATCAATGTACAGCGCCACGATGGGGTCATCCCCTATACGGCAGTTATAGAAGCTACCGTATCGCGTACACGCCCGGTACTGATGGCAGCTACTACTACCATTCTGGGTATGGTTCCCCTGTTGTTCGATGTTGCCTTTGGCGGCATGGCTGCTACCATTATTTTCGGTCTGACCTTTGCCACCCTGCTGACATTGTTCATCACACCGGCTTTGTATTCTATGTTCTATAAAGTAAAAGAATCGTGATTATGTTAAAGAAATATATACTGGTTTTATTTTCATTGTGTGTTTCCTCCGTAGCTGTATCCCAGCAGAATCCTCTACTGGAAAAATACAGGTCAATGGCTGTTGAATACAGCCATGACCTGAAGGCTGCGGATAAAAATATTGCCGCCAGCCTCGAACTGGAGAAAGCAGCCCAAAAGGATTTATATCCCAAGCTGTCCGGAGGAGCTAACTTCCAGTACACAGGAAACCCATTGCAATTGACGCTGGATTTACCTTCCATGGGTAATCCGGTCACTTTCGAAGGAAAAGACATGAAATACGGTGCTTCCGTCTCCCTGCTGCAACCCATATATACGGGAGGACGCTTGCTGGAGACCATACGGATGGCCAAGTACAGGCATAATGTCAGCGGCTTTCAGGAAGAATACATCCGTTCTGGCATCTATTTACAGACGGATATGCAATATTGGAATACAGTGGCACGTACGGAGATTGTCCGCATATCCGATGACTACCGCAACTCCGTATCTTCCTTGACTCAGACCATCCGCGAACGGGTCGAAGCCGGACTCACAGACCGACAGGATTTGCTGATGATGGAGGTAAAACTGAATGAAGCGGAATACCAACTCCTGCAAGCCAAGAAAAACCTGGAGAACGGTCGTATGGCCCTCAATTCGCTCATTGGAGTGGAACTCCAATCACAGACCGAAGTGGAAGACAGCGTAGCGATAGTAGTGACAGATGACGCATCACTTTGGAGCGATAGCGGCTCTGTCCGTCCGGAACTGAAGATAGCCATGGAGCAGATAAAGATTGCCGAGAGCGAAAAAAAACTGACACTCTCCAAGTATATGCCACAATTTTATGTGGGGATGGACGGAAGTTATTCCTCCCCCGGTTACAACTTCCATTCGGATATGGATCCCAATTATGCCGTATACGCTACAGTCTCCATGCCATTATTTGAATGGGGTAAACGTCGAAATGAGAAACGGGCTTCTTCCTTCAAAATGGATATGGCAGCTGAAAATCTGAGCAAAGTGACAGACGGAGTAAACCTGGAGATTCAAACGGCACGCAATTCCCTCCGGCAAGCAATAGAACAAGTGAACCTGACAAGAAACTCGCTGGACAAGGCCTGTGAAAATGAAACAATGGCTTTAGAACGCTATGACGAGGGTAAGTCCTCTGTCATTGAGGTGATTGATGCCCAAACCTATCGCCAGCTGGCACAAATGAACTATGTACATGCCAAGGTTTCGGCACAGAATTATTATTCCGAGCTACTCAAAGTGCTCAACAAATACTAAATCATCAGAATTTATAGTATCTTTATCCCCTATGAAATGGACCACAATAACATATATGCTATTATTTTCAGGGCTGGGACTTTTCTCCTACTTCCTGATTGCCAACTATACGGATTTCTCACCTAAGACGGCTGAGGCGTTTTATTCATGGGGAGCGGTTGTCTTCACCATACTCGCATTCAACCTGGTGGGATATTCCACACTTCGATTGTCCGAATGGGTAAACAGGCAGTATGTTATTAATACTTTCCGGAAATGGAAGCTCGTCATGGTCTATATGAGTGTCATTTTCCTCTTTCTGATGTTGAACTACGGTGTATTCGTAACGGCTAAAATTCTGGCAAATGTAGAACCGATATTCAACTTCTCGCGTAGCGGTTGGAATTTGCTGATAGTCGTGTGGATGGCAGAAATGGTAGTCATCGGGCTGTTACTCTCCAACCGTACCCTGCAAGCTAACTGGTTGTTACAACAGGAAGCCGCTAAATTGCAGATGGAGAACTCTCGGGCCAAATATACTGCCTTGCAAAACCAGCTGAATCCACATTTTCTGTTTAACAGCTTGAATACGCTGATTGCCGAAATAAAATATAATCCGGACAATGCGGTATGCTTTACCCAAAACCTATCATCCGTATACCGCTATGTTCTCCAATGTCAGGACAGGAACCTGATCCCGCTAAAAGAAGAATTAGACTTTATGAATTCCTACTTGTTCCTACACAAGGTTCGTTTGGGCGATTGCATCAGTTATGACTGCCGTATTCCCCCCGAATATATGGAACGGCAGATACCTCCACTTACCCTGCAATTATTGGTAGAAAATGTGATCAAGCACAATTCCATTTCCCCCGATAAGCCCATGACTATCCACATCGAAATAGACAATGAATATTTGGTAGTCAGCAATCCGGTTTCTCCAAAGAAAAAAAAGGACTCCTCGTCCGGGATAGGACTGAAAAATTTGTCAAATCGATGTCGGCTGATGTCGAATAAGAATATTGTCATTCAGAAAGAAGATTCTGTTTTTACAGTTAAAATACCGATTATACAATGAAGCTAAATACAGTCATTATAGAAGATGAGATACCTGCGGCACGCCTGTTACACTCTATGGTATCTTCACTGCGCCCCGAATGGAACATTGAGATTATTCCCGGCAGTGTGGATGACGCTGTGGAATGGTTTGCCTCCCATGAACATCCCGAACTGATTTTTCTGGACATACATCTTACAGACGGAGATGCCTTCGACTTTCTGTCTGCAGCCAAGCCGAAATCAGCCGTTATCTTCACAACAGCATATGATCAATATGCCATACGCGCTTTTTCCGTAAACAGCATAGATTATATACTTAAACCGGTAGACGAGCAACGCTTATCGGATGCTATCGCCAAATATGAGATCCTCCATGGTCAGGCATGGCTGAAATCGGAGAAATATATGGAAACACTGCTTGAGACATTGAAACATCCTGAAAAGAAATATAGAAGTCGTTTTCTTATTTCCGGGACCGATGAGTTCTGGTTGTTACGGGTGGAGGATATTGCCTATTTCTATTCGGAGGAAAAGACGACGTTTGCAGTCACCCCAAGCGGCCGGGAACATATACTGGACCTGTCTTTAAATAAACTGGAAGAACAACTGGATCCTGAACAATTCTTTCGTGTGAACCGGCAAATGGTTCTTAACGTGGATGCCATTGACCGGGCAGCTCCCTTTTTTAAAGGAAGGATAAAGGTCGTAGTACATCCGCCATTCAAATCGGACATTATCATAAGCGAAGGCAAAGCCTCTGCGTTCAGGTTGTGGCTCAATTATTGATTAATATTTTTCAAGACAATCCTCTCAAATAAGGCCACATCCTGCCTCTCATCAATTTTTATTGAGCAACCAGTCATCAGATGGCCGTTTTTCTCTCCTCCACCGGTTCATTTTGTGTCTCCCATATCCCATTGTACCTGAACTAACTTGCCCGGCAGAATGTTATAACAGCACTAATTTAAAGAAGCAACCATTATGGAAAAGAACTTGATTCATAGTAATGAATTGCATTTCATTGACAAGAAACGCATTCACCGGGCAGTAGGACAGCTGGTTGAGTCATTGGAACTGGCAGCAGGTTCCACAACAGGATTCAATCTGTATGCAGTAGTAGAAAGTTATTTCACAGACCTGAACAAACGGAGAGAGATCAACCGTCTGCTCAATCCGGAACAAAATACTTGCGAAGAAACAGAAGAGGAACTCGAAACATACGGGAGGTAAAAACAGGACATATACATTATATCAAAAGGGAGTAACACTTGGTGCAACTCCCTTTTGATATAAAAAAATCCGAAACTTTATGAAAGTTCATCAATCCTTTGCCTGATGCACCGTCAACTGCGGGAACGGGAACCCGATTCCTTCCTTGTTGAATGTAGCATAAATAGTCTTGTTCATATCAAAATAAACTCCCCAGTAATCACTGTTCTTCACCCAAACGCGGATCACGACATTCACACTGCTGGCGTCCAAAGCATGAAGTGCCACGAAAGGTTCCGGAGTATTCAGGATGCGGCTATCGGCTGCAAGTATGCGGCGTACGGTACTTTCTACCTTATCATAATTCTCACCATACTCCACGCCGATGACCCAATCCACACGACGCGTCTCTTCACGACTGTAATTAGTCACCGTACCGCTGCTCAAAGCACCGTTAGGAATATAAATAACTTTGTTATCGGCCGTAGTAAGAATGGTATGAAATATCTGGATCTCACGCACCGTACCGGACACGCCCTGGCTTTCAATCCAGTCGCCGACTTTGAACGGGCGGAACAACAACACAATAAGTCCGCCTGCAAAATTCTGCAAGTTTCCGGACAACGCCATACCCACCGCCACACCGGCAGATGCCAACAGGGCAGCGAACGAGGTTGTTTCCACTCCCAACTTACCGATAACGGCTATAATCAGCAGGATCGTCAACAGTATGTTCACCAGACTCTTGATGAAGCTCTGAATACCGGCATCAATATGTCGCTTCATAAGAAGCTTAGACACAAGTTTCTTGATGAAAGAGATAAGGAACCGTCCGACTACAAAAATTAGAATAGCGCCTATGATGCGCCCTCCGGCTCCTACTCCCCAATCTATCAGCTGCTGCATAAAAATCTGAAGTTTGCTGAAACCTTCTTCAGAAGTTTGGGCGGCAAATGCCGCCATAAATAAAGATGATAACATGATTAATTGTAGATTATAAATGATTAATTATTAGTCAGGGACAAAATTAACAAATAATTTCATTTCCCCGCCACTTTATTTGTACCTTTCGATCAAAAGAGATACTTTTGCATCCGATTTCAACTAAGGGGTGCCCTAATATGACGGGCTGAGAACATACCCATTGACCTGATCCGGGTAGTGCCGGCGGAGGGAAAAGAAGAAAAGTTCCCCTTTTCTATATTAATCATTAATCGTTAAAATTGCAAATGAAGAAGTATGCAATGGCAGCGTGTCTGTTTATGGCAGCGCTGAATGTCTGTGCACAGACAAAGGAAAAGGACAGCCTGCGGGTCATAGACTTGCAGGAAGTAGAGATTATCTCCACACGTGCCACAGGGACTACCCCGGTGGCGTTTACCAACATCAACAAAGACCAACTCAAAAAGCAGAACTTCGGCCAGGACCTGCCGTACCTGTTGAGCATGACACCGTCCGCCATCACCACCAGTGATGCCGGAGCCGGCATCGGTTATACGACATTGAGAGTGCGCGGTACGGACGGAACACGCATCAACGTCACCGCCAACGGTATTCCCATCAACGATGCCGAGAGCCACAACGTATTCTGGGTGAACCTGCCCGACTTCGCATCTTCCGTCAAAGACATGCAGATACAGCGCGGCGCAGGAACCTCCACCAATGGTGCAGGAGCGTTCGGAGCCAGCATCAACATGCAGACGGGAGACTTCTCCCTGAAGCCGTATGCCGAGCTGAACGGTTCGTACGGCTCGTTCAACACACACAAGGAGACGGTGAAAGTGGGTACAGGACTCATCAACGACCATTGGTCTTTCGATGCCCGCCTGTCCAACATCAGTTCGGACGGATACATTGACCGCGCATCGGTAGGACTGAACTCTTACTACCTGCAAGGCGGATATTACAATGACAACACTTCGGTCAAGCTGATAACTTTCGGCGGCAAAGAACGCACCTACCATGCCTGGAACTATGCCAGCAAAGAAGAAATGAAGGAGTACGGTCGCCGTTACAACTCCTGCGGATATATGTATACCGACGACAACGGCACAGCCCACTACTACGAAGACCAAACAGACAACTACGTGCAGAAGAACTACCAACTGCTCTTTAACCATAACTTCACCTCTGCCTGGAACGTGAACGCAGGTCTGCACTATACCAAAGGAGATGGCTACTATCAGGAGTACAAGGACAACCGCAAGCTGGTGGAATACGGTCTGCTGCCGTATGAGCATGACGGTGAGACTGTAAAGAAGAGCGACCTTATCCGCAAAAAAGCAATGGACAATTGGTTTGGCGGCGGTATCTTCTCTGTGAATTATAAAGGCAGCCGCCTGCACGCATCCCTGGGCGGAGGATTGAACCGTTACGACGGCGACCACTTCGGCAAAGTGCTGTGGGTAAAGAACTACATCGGCACCCTCGACCCCGACAAAGACTACTACCGCAACAATGCCACGAAGAATGACGGTAACCTCTACCTGAAAGCCGACTATGAATTGTGCGACGGCCTCAACGCCTATGCGGATTTGCAGTACCGCCACATCTCCTATAAGATGTACGGGCAGAATGACAAATGGAACAGTGTCACCGGCGACGGGCTGCAACAGCTTGCCATTCACGAGAAGTTCGATTTCTTCAATCCCAAAGCCGGGCTGTCATGGCAGATCAACCGCAACAACCGGGTGTACGGTTCTTTCAGCGTAGCCCACAAAGAGCCTACGCGTAACAACTATACGGACGGCAAGTTTACCGAACATCCCAAAGCAGAGCGTCTGTTCGACTACGAATTGGGGTACACCTTTGCCAACTCATGGCTGAATCTCGGCGCCAATTTGTACTACATGGACTACAAAGACCAACTGGTACTGACCGGCGAGCTGAATGAAATCGGCGAAGCCGTAGCCGCCAACGTCCCCGACAGCTATCGCATGGGCATTGAGCTGATGGCGGGTCTGAAGCTACCTTGCGGCTTCCAATGGGACATCAACGCCACCTTAAGCCGCAACCGCGTAGAGAACTTCACCGAAACCCTTTACGAGAACGAAGATCCGGCAGGTGAGAAGTGGAGCACTTATTTGGGCGACACCCATATCGCCTTCTCTCCCGATTTCCTGCTGAACAATCGCTTCGGCTATACATACAAAGGCTTTGAGGCATCTTTGCAATCGCAATACGTCAGCAAACAATACATGAGTAACCTGGATTGTAAAGACCATATCCTGGATGCCTATTTCGTCAGCAACCTGAACTTATCGTATACATTTGCGTTACCCAAAATAAAGTCGATAACCGTAGGATGCACCATCTATAACCTCTTCAACGAAGAATATGAGAACAATGGCTACGCAGGCAGCGGCTTCTATTATGAAGACGGCCAGAAAGTGCGCTACAACTACGCAGGATATGCCGCACAGGCAGGTACTAATGTATTAGGGCACATATCCCTGCGTTTCTGACACCCAAATACCTAATTATGAATGTCCCAACATTCGGCACCCAAGATTTGTTATGGAGCAAACTCTCGAAATCATCGGAACACTTGTAGGACTTCTCTACCTTTGGCTGGAGTACAAGGCAAGTATATATCTTTGGATAGCAGGCATCATCATGCCTGCTATCTACATCTTCGTCTACTACAACGCAGGTCTATATGCCGACTTCGGCATCAACATCTACTATCTGGGCGCTGCCATCTACGGCTGGATGATGTGGAAGTACGGAGCGTTCCTCCGGCGGACAATCCTCAAAAAGACCGCCGCGAATATAGAGAACCCGCAGCAGAAACCACCCATTACCCGTATGCCGTTGCACTATCTGCTGCCGCTCACTGCCGTATTTGCCGCCACGTTTGCAGGCATTGCCTGGATACTCATAAACTTCACAGACAGCAATGTCCCCTTGCTGGATTCTTTCACCACCGCACTAAGCATCATCGGCATGTGGATGCTGGCGCGGAAATACGTAGAGCAATGGTGGGCATGGATTGGCGTGGATGCCGTAAGCGCCGGCCTGTACGTTTACAAAGGACTTGATTTTACCGCTGCATTATATGCCCTTTACACAATAATCGCTATCTTTGGCTACTTCAAATGGAAGAAGATGATGAAAGGATGATAAAGAAACAAGGTGATGAAAGAAGAATATAAAGGCACAACGAAGTTGTATAGCCGCTGCACCGAAGTCGAGGCAGTGGTTCTGGCTAACGGGGAATATCCTACGGCTTCCCTTCCCCTGCATATACTGGAAAGCGCCCCTTATGTGGTTTGTTGCGACGGCGGTGCAGACGAATACATCCGGCAGGGGCATATTCCCAATCTTATTATAGGCGATGGCGACTCCATCTGCGAGGAGAACCGCCGGAAGTACGGCCATCTGCTCCACTGCATCTCCGAACAGGAGACCAACGACCAGACCAAAGCCGTCAGCTACTTATTGTCACAAGGGAAACGCCGGATAGCCATCGTAGGCGCCACCGGCAGACGCGAAGACCATACTTTGGGAAATATCAGCCTGCTTATGGACTACATGCGTGCCGGAGCCGATGTATGTACTTATACAGACTATGGCGTTTTCATCCCTTGCCGGGACACGTGTACCCTCCCCTGCCGGCCGGGGCAGCAGGTATCTATCATCAACTTCGGCGCCCGCAGGCTGCATGGAATCGGACTGGTATATCCCCTCAGCGACTTCACCAACTGGTGGCAAGGCACTCTCAACGAATGTACCGGCACTGAGTTTACAGTCGAAGCTGAAGGAGAATACCTACTGTTCCTGAATTTCCCCATTGAGCCTTGAGACATCGGAAACGGGTAATGCCCCAAAGTATCAGGACAATCTTTTGTCCGGCACAATGCGACAGTCCTGCTCCGGTCAGATACTCATCAGATAGCGTTTGAAGTCCTCAAAGCCTTTCGACATAGGCAAGCTCTTCTTCTCGCCGCGCATAAAGGCCTGCAATTTTTCCGGTATCTGCACAGCCTCGCCGATAATCTTCTCTACCGTATCTTTGAATTTGGCAGGATGGGCCGTTTCCAGGAAGATACCCGTCTCGCCCGCCTGCAACCCTTCTTGCAACGCGCGGAAGCCACATGCCCCATGAGGGTCGAGCAAGTAATGATTGCCTTTCCATACCTCTTTCATGGTTTCGGCTATCTGTCCGTCCGTATAAGTGGCGCCGCTTATCTCGGCGGAGATAGCTGCGTGACTACCCCCGTAAAGATCAAGCACACGAGCAAAGTTACTCGGATCGCCCACATCCATGGCGTTGGCAATTGTGGCAATGCTGGGACGCGGCGCATAAACACCCGTCTGCAAATACTGGTAGAAAATATCGTTACGGTTATTGGAAGCTATGAAACGTTTCACTGGTAATCCCATGCGCTTGCCGAACAGGCCGGCCGTTATATTGCCGAAATTACCGCTCGGCACGCAGATTACGGCATCACCGGCTTTTCCCGCACGCTTCAACTGGGCGTAGGCATAGAAATAGTAAAAGGCCTGCGGGAGGAAACGCGCCACATTAATGGAGTTGGCGCTGGTAAGTTGCATATGCTCATTAAGCTCCTTGTCCATGAAGGCGGCTTTCACCAGCGCCTGACAGTCGTCGAATGTGCCGTCCACCTCAAGGGCTGTGATGTTCTGTCCCAGCGTAGTGAACTGCTTCTCCTGAATTTCGCTCACCTTGCCTTTCGGATAAAGTACATAAACATGGATTCCTTCCACACCGAGGAAACCGTTGGCTACGGCGCTGCCCGTATCCCCCGAAGTGGCAACCAGTACGTTCACCTGCTTCTTGCCCTCTTTCCTGATGAAATAGCCCAGCAGACGCGCCATAAAACGGCCGCCCACATCCTTAAAGGCAAGCGTAGGTCCATGAAACAGCTCAAGGGAATAGATATTCTCCGTCACCTTCACCAAAGGCACATCAAAACTCAGCGTGTCATACACAATCTGTTTCAACGTATCTGCCGGAACATCCTCTCCAAAGAAAGCATCCGCCACCCGGTAGGCTATCTCCTGAAAGCCAAGCGTGTCAATGCTGTCGTAAAAATCCTGCGGCAACGGTTTGATGGCAAAGGGCATGAAAAGTCCTTTGTCAGCGGCAAGCCCTTTCACTACGGCCTCTTCCAAAGTAGCATCGGGCGCCTGTTTGTTAGTACTGTAATATTTCATAATTCTTTCATAAATTCATTTATAAACTCATCTTCTTTCATCATGCCATAGCTGCCGCTGCAAGCGGCAACCTCGTCGAATGTCTGCACCTCGTCCGGCTCAATGCCCGGATACCAGATGAAGAAAGGCACCGGCTCATTGGTATGCGTACGAAGCTCGCAAGGAGTGGGATGATCGGGCAAAACGGCAATGGCAACCGGCTCTTCCCAATCTTTTACCGCTTCATAGACAGGGCCTACGGCACGACTGTCCAAGTTCTCAATCGTCTGCATCTTCAACGAAACATCCCCTTCATGGCCGGCCTCGTCACTGGCTTCGATATGCAGATAAACAAAATCGTCCGTCTTCAGTGCATCAAGGGCCGCCGCCACCTTATTCTCGTAATTGGTGTCGTAAAGTCCGGTTGCACCTTCCACCGTCAGACGACGCAATCCGGCATAGGTTCCGATGCCGTTAATCAGATCTACGGCGGAGATGACAGCACCTCTCTTCACCTGAGGGAACTTATCCGAGAGCTTTTCCATTTGCGGACGATAGCCGGGACTCCATGGCCAGATGCTGTTGGCAGGGTCTTTGCCCGCGGCTGCGCGCTTCTTGTTGATGGGATGTTCCTTCAACAGAGCCTGCGAACGCATAATCAGGTCGTTTATTAAATCGGCAGTCTGCCGGGGAGTTAAGTCGGCTTCACCTTCGGGAACAGTGATATCCTCTGTGCCTGCCATCGGCTTCACCAGCAAGGGGCGATAGGGTTTCAAAGGAACATCGTGCGGGGGCGTGCAGTCAATGCGTTTGTCTCCGCCTTTTATGACCAGCAGGTGACGGTATTGCACACCTGTATGAAAGCGCACACGCTCATCTCCCAAGTGTTCCTGCAGATATTTCACCAACACATCGGCCTCCTCGGTCGTGATGTGTCCGGCTGAATGGTTCTTTATATCGTCGCCCTCAATGCAAATAATATTACAGCGCATCGCCATTTCACCGGGTTTCAGGTCTACGCCGATGCTTGCCGCCTCCAGCGGGCCGCGTCCCTCGTACACTTTCGGCAGGTTGTAGCCCAGTACGGACATATTGGCCACCTCGCTGCCCGGATGGAAACCGTCGGCAACAGTCTTGAGCCTGCCCACGCGCCCCATTCGGGCGAGTTTATCCATATAGGGTGTTTTGGCTGCCTGCAACAAGGTCTTTCCGCCCAAAGACTTTACGGGCCAGTCGGCCATGCCGTCACCTAATATAATAATGTGTTTCATCATTCTTCATTTAATTAAACGTTCGCAATGCTCATGATGTCCGCAAAGACACCCGCAGCCGTCACGCCTGCGCCGGCTCCGTAACCTTGTATCATCATGGGGTATTCCTTATAACGTTCTGTGGTCAGCAAGATGATGTTGTTGCTGCCCTCCAAACCATAGAACGGATGGTTCACACCTACTTCCTGCAAGCCTACGGATGCCTTGCCATTCTCCAGTTTGGCAACGAAACGCCAGTGTTTGTTCCCGGCTTCCAACACCTTGCGGCGTGCTTCAAAGTCGGCGTCAAGTCCCGGAACCTTCTTCCAGAAATCATCCAGCGAGCCTTCAAAGAAATCATCGGGAACGAACAGGTTCTTCTCCACATCGCTCTGTTCGATGCGATAGCCCGCTTCACGCGCCAGAATCACCAGTTTGCGAATCACATCCTTACCGCTAAGGTCGATGCGCGGGTCGGGTTCGGAATAACGTTCCTCCTGCGCCATCTTAATGGTCTTGCTGAAAGGAATGTCCGCACTGATTTTGTTGAAGATATAATTCAGCGTGCCACTCAGCACCGCCTCAATCTTCAGTATCTTGTCACCGCTATGTATAAGGTCGTTAATCGTATTGATGATGGGCAGGCCTGCACCGACATTCGTTTCAAACAGATACTTCACACCACGCTGGCGGGCTATCTGCTTCAGTTCACGATAGTTCTCGTATTCCGAAGAGGCGGCAATCTTATTAGCTGCAACCACCGACACATTATGCATCAGAAGGTCTTTGTACAAAGACGCCACACCCGCACTTGCCGTACAGTCCACGAATACGGAGTTGAAGATATTCATGCCGATAATCTCATCACGAAGCGTATCCAGCGAGCTTTCCTTGCCTTTCTCCGCCAACTCTTCACGAAAACGTCCCAGGTCGAACCCCTCGCGGCCGAACATCGCCTTGGAGGCATCGGCAATACCCACCACATTCAGTTGCAGGCCATTCTCCTGCATCAATTTCTGGCGCTGGCTGTGAATCTGTTCTATCAGACTGCCGCCCACCGTACCGACCCCGCAGATAAAGAGGTTCAGCACCTGATATTCCGACAGGAAGAAAGAGTCGTGAATGACATTCAAGGACTTGCGCAGCGACTTACTGTCCACGACGAACGAGATATTCGTTTCCGAAGCACCCTGCGCACAGGCTATCACATTGATACCGTTGCGTCCCAGCGTGCCGAACAGCTTACCGGCAATACCCGGCGTATGCTTCATATTCTCGCCTACAATGGCCACCGTAGCCAAATCTTTCTCCGCCTGTATGGGCGAAATCTCTCCCATTTCAATCTCCTTGGCAAACTCCTCATTCAGCACCTCACAAGCCAGGTCGGCATCCGCATTGCGCACACCGATGGAAGTGGAGTTCTCCGAAGAGGCCTGCGAAACGAGGAACACACTGATGCCGTTCTTTGCCAAAGCTTTGAAGATGCGATAGTTCACACCAATCACGCCAACCATGCCAAGGCCCTGCACCGTTATCAGGCTCGTATCATTAATGGACGAGATACCCTTGATGGCCTTGCTCTGCGGACTGGAGACTTCTTGCTTGATAACCGTTCCCGCCCCTTCGGGATTGAAAGTATTCTTTATTATAATAGGTATGTTCTTGTGACAGACCGGATAAATAGTAGGCGGATACACCACTTTGGCCCCGAAGTTACAAAGTTCGGTAGCTTCTACATAACTCAGTTCATTGATGGTATAGGCAGTGGAAATCACACGCGGATCGGCAGTCATGAAGCCGTCCACATCCGTCCATATCTCCAGTGCATCGGCATCCAGCGCCGCAGCAATGATGGCTGCCGTATAGTCGGAACCGCCGCGCCCCAGGTTGGTGACCTCACCGGTAGTCTTGTCCGTAGAGATGAATCCCGGAACCAGTACGCGTTTGGGCATATCCTTGAATGTCTCGCGCACCAAAGCGGTGGTAAGCTCCGTATCCAGCACATGCTTGGAATGCTTCTTCTCCGTCTTGATGAACCGGCGCGAATCGAACCATTCCGCACCTGTCAGTTGCGCTGCGATGATGGAGGAAAGGCGCTCGCCGTAACTTACAATCGTATCGGATGTCTTCTGCGACAAGTCTTTAATCAGGTAAATACCCTGGAAGATGTCCTTCAGTTCGTTCAGCAACTCTCCCACCTGACGCTGCAACGCCACTTGGGACTCGCCTGCCGGAATCACCTCCTTTATCATTTCCACATGGCGGTAGACAATCTCACGAAACTCATTCTCGTACGAAGCATCACCGGATGCCGCCATTTTCGAGGTATTGATCAGCTTGTCCGTAATGCCGCCCAACGCGGAAACCACTACTATTAAAGGTTCATTGATAGCTTCTACAATTCTCTTAACGCTTAAAATGCTGTTCGCAGAACCTACGGATGTTCCGCCGAATTTTATTACTTTCATTATATTGGTGTTTTTATTATTAATACTTGAAATACTCCCGGATGAGATATTCATCACAGAGGATGCAGGGGTCTCACAGGGCTTTTTTCTTTCCCGCCACCGGAATCACGCGGAACTGCACAAGCAAATTTTGTGAGACGCTGCGGTTCTCTGTGACGAAAGCTAAATAAAATGACTGAAAATTAGTGTAACACGTAGAAACACAAAATACTATCCCCAACCCCTAAGGGTCATGGTGCACATGGATGTGACTGTATGTTGATAGTACTTGTTCATTGTCTCTTACTGCTATCGTTTATGATAAGTGTTGCAAAAGTAACAATAAAAATATTCAAACTATCACATTTTACGACTTTTTTGCGATAAAAATACATATTCGCTTCATTAAGGACAGAAATATGTACATTTCACGACTGACAGATTTGCACTTTCTGCCAAGGAAAGAGAGCAATCCGGACGCAGTTTTCTAACACTTTGCTATTATTTTAGAGATATATTACTATCTTTGCATAGTAATCATGTAAGAATCGAGCGTATGATCCCAAATAATACTTCCGTTTTGTTAATTTACACCGGAGGAACTATCGGAATGATAGAGAACACAGAAACCGGAGCATTGGAGAACTTCAACTTTGAACACTTACAGAAGCATGTGCCCGAACTCCAGAATTTTACGTTCCGCATAGACACCTATCAGTTCGACCCTCCCATGGACTCTTCGGACATGGATCCGGATGCCTGGCGCAAACTCGTACGCATCATCAGCGACAACTACGAACGGTACACCGGCTTTGTCATCCTTCATGGAACGGACACCATGGCCTACACTGCATCTGCCCTCAGCTTCATGCTCGAAGGGCTCAACAAGCCCGTCATCCTCACCGGGTCGCAGCTTCCCATCGGCGTGCTCCGTACGGACGGCAAGGAGAACCTGCTGACGAGTATCGAGATCGCCACAGCGCGGCATCCCGGCGGACGTCCCTTTGTACCGGAAGTGTGCATCTTTTTCGAGAATCACCTGATGCGCGGCAACCGCACCACCAAAATCAATGCCGAAAACTTCAACGCTTTCCGTTCGTTCAATTATCCGGTACTCGCCTCCGCCGGCATACACATCAAATATAACAATGTGCAAATTCATACGGAAAGCACACAGGGCGGGTTGCAACCGCACTACCTGCTCGATACCAATATTGCCATATTGAAGCTCTTCCCCGGTATTCAGGAGAGCGTAGTAGATGCCATCCTCTCCATAGAAGGACTGAAAGCGGTGGTGCTGGAGACATACGGTTCGGGCAATGCCCCCCGGAAAGAGTGGTTCCTTCGCCGCCTGCACGATGCCTGCGAACAAGGCATCGTGATTGTGAACGTCACCCAATGCAGTGCCGGTACGGTAGAAATGGAACGCTACGAAACGGGCTACCGGCTGATGCAGGCCGGCGTTGTATGCGGATATGACAGTACTACCGAATCTGCCGTCACCAAACTGATGTTCCTGTTGGGGCACAACTACTCCCCCGCAGAAGTGCACGAATTGATGAACCGCCCCATTGCAGGTGAAATTACGATTACGTAACTATCTGTCTGACAACAAGGTTATAGTCCCACCCTTTTTCTTAGGGGTGGGACTTTATTCCCAATACGACTGAAAGCAGTTCCCAATACGACTGAACCTGCCTCCCATTACGACTGAAAGAGGCTCCCATTACGACTGTGTTCCCCTACCACTACCTCCTCCGGAAATACGCTCCGGACAACCGGACTTTTCAGGCAAAACAACAAAAATGCGGATCGGCATTAAAAACAACGCCCACCCTATCAACCCGGCGATGAAAAATCGTACCTTTGGGCAGTTAATTCTAATGGAAATTCTTTTATGGCAAAGGAGAAAACAGTCTATGTATGCAGCAACTGCGGACAAGAGTCGCCCAAATGGGTGGGCAAATGCCCGTCGTGCGGAGAATGGAATACCTATGTGGAAGAGATAGTGCGGAAGGAAACCGTAAACAAGCGTCCGGTATCGGGCATAGAGACAGCCAAAGCCAAACCCGTCACTTTAAATGAGATTGCCGCTGACGATGAGCCCCGTATCGACCTGCACGACGCGGAGCTGAACCGCGTACTGGGCGGCGGTCTGGTGCAAGGTTCACTGGTATTGATAGGCGGCGAACCGGGCATCGGAAAATCCACACTGGTGCTGCAAACCATGCTTCAGATACCGGAGAAACGCATTCTCTACATATCAGGCGAGGAAAGCGCCCGGCAGTTGAAGCTGCGTGCCGACCGCCTGACAAGCAACTCCGCCGACTGCCTGATTGTCTGTGAGACTTCTTTGGAACAGATCTATGTACACATAAAGAATACACGTCCCGACCTCGTTGTCATAGACTCCATACAGACCATTTCAACGGAAACGCTCGAATCCTCTCCGGGCAGCATAGCCCAAGTCAGGGAGTGCTCCGCCTCTATCCTGCGCTTTGCCAAAGAGACGCATACGGCGGTAATCCTTATCGGTCACATCAATAAGGAAGGAAGCATTGCCGGTCCCAAAGTGCTGGAACACATCGTAGACACCGTACTTCAGTTTGAAGGCGACCAGCATTATATGTACCGCATCCTGCGCAGCATCAAGAACCGCTTCGGAAGCACCGCCGAACTGGGCATCTACGAGATGAGGCAAGACGGATTGCGGCAGGTGAGCAACCCTTCGGAACTGCTTCTCACCCAAGACCATGAGGGAATGAGCGGCATAGCCATTGCTTCCGCCATAGAAGGCATCCGCCCGTTCCTGATAGAGACGCAGGCGTTGGTGAGCAGTGCCGTTTATGGAAATCCGCAACGCTCCGCCACCGGCTTCGACATACGGAGAATGAATATGCTGCTTGCCGTACTGGAGAAACGCGTCGGCTTCAAGCTCGCCCAAAAAGATGTATTCCTCAACATTGCCGGCGGACTGAAAGTCAACGACCCCGCCATCGACCTCTCCGTCATCAGCGCCATCCTCTCCAGCAATATGGACACAGCCATAGAGCCTGAGATATGCATGGCGGGAGAAATAGGGCTGTCCGGTGAAATCCGCCCCGTCAACCGCATCGAACAACGTATCGGCGAAGCGGAGAAGCTCGGCTTCAAGCGGTTCATACTTCCCAAATACAATATGCAGGGACTGAACACTTCCAAGCTGAAAATCGAACTTATACCGGTGAGAAAGGTGGAAGAGGCGTTCCGGGCATTGTTCGGATAAGCCCGCCACAGGGAATAGATCCTCCACAGGGGCACAGCGCCCCACTGAGTTTTTATTAATGAAGAAAAAAGAATATGATACAAGAATACCAACTGCGCATATTGCCCGAAACAGCGGCCAATGAACAGCGCCTGAAAGAATACCTCATACAAGAGAAAGGACTGAACATACGCGACATCACAGCTACACGAATCCTGAAACGCAGCATTGATGCGCGCCAGCGGACTATCTTCGTAAACCTGACCGTACGCGTCTATCTCAATGAAATGCCGAAAGAAGGCGAATACAGGGAGACTATATATAATAATGTGTCGGACAAACCGCAGGTGGTCGTCGTAGGAGCCGGTCCCGGCGGACTATTCGCCGCCCTGCGCCTGATAGAACTCGGCTTGCGCCCCGTCATCGTGGAGCGCGGCAAGAACGTACGCGACCGCAAAAAAGACCTCGCCTTGATAGGAAGGGAACAGACCGTCAACCCAGAATCCAATTACAGTTTCGGAGAAGGGGGCGCGGGAGCTTACTCGGACGGCAAGCTCTACACCCGCAGCAAGAAACGGGGAAATGTAGACAAAATACTGAACGTATTCTGCCAGCATGGCGCCTCGCCTTCCATCCTTGTCGACGCCCATCCCCACATCGGGACAGACAAGCTGCCGCGGGTCATAGAAAATATGCGGAACACCATTATCGCCTGTGGCGGCGAAGTGCACTTTGAAACGCGCATGGACGCCCTGATTATTGAGAACGACGAAGTGAAAGGCATCGAAACCAATACCGGACAGACACTCCTCGGCCCCGTCATACTCGCCACCGGACATTCCGCACGTGATGTGTACCGCTGGCTGGCAGCCAACCAAGTGGAAATAGAAGCCAAAGGCATCGCCGTAGGAGTGCGTCTGGAACATCCGGCCGAGCTGATAGACCGGATACAGTACCACAGCCGGGACGGCCGCGGCAAATACCTGCCCGCCGCAGAATACAGCTTCGTCACCCAAGTGGACGGAAGAGGCGTGTACAGCTTTTGCATGTGCCCCGGCGGTTTTGTGGTTCCGGCAGCCAGCGGCCCCCGCCAAATCGTTGTCAACGGCATGAGCCCCAGCAACCGCGGCTCCCGCTGGAGCAATTCGGGAATGGTAGTGGAACTGCGCCCGGAGGACTTGGCCAATGACGAATTAAGAATAATGAGTGAAGAACCAACCGCACAACAAGACGGCGTAGCCGATCCCCGGCTTTCAACTCTCAACTCCCAGCTCAGCATGATGTACTTCCAAGAATCCCTGGAATACCTTTGCTGGCAACAAGGCAATATGAAGCAAACGGCGCCCGCACAGCGCATGGCAGACTTCACGAAGAAAAAACTCAGCTACGACCTGCCCGAAAGCTCATACGCACCCGGCTTAGTATCGTCGCCCCTGCACTTCTGGATGCCGCCATTCATAGCCAACCGGTTGAGCAAAGGTTTCCAGCAGTTCGGCAAATACAGTCATGGCTTCCTTACCAACGAAGCCACCATGATCGGAGTGGAAACCCGTACATCATCCCCGGTCCGCATCATCAGAGACAAAGACACCTTGCAGCACGTCCGCCTGAAGGGGTTGTTCCCCTGCGGCGAAGGAGCCGGATATGCCGGCGGCATCGTTTCGGCAGGAATTGACGGAGAGAGATGCGCGGAAGCCGTAGGCCGGCTATTGCTATAAGAGTTCAGCCCTCAGCCGGTCACACCAGACTTTGATACGCCCGTCGGTCATCTCCGACTGATTCTCAAAGTCGAGAACCAAGCCGCACCATTCATTGCCGCGCAAAGCCTTCGACCGATTGAATGAATAGTCTTTAGTGGGAGTAAATCCCACTAAAGAAGCTCCCGCCTTTTCAAAAGCATCGCCCAGAAGCCCCAGCCCATCGGCAAAATTATCGGGATAATTCACTTGGTCACCCAAGCCGAAAAGAGCGACGCGCTTCCCTTTCAAGTCCAACGTCTCCAACTCAGGGATCAGTTCGTCCCAGTAAGTGGGCAGTTCCCCGTCAAACCAGGTAGACACCCCGATAATCAAATTATCATAAGCCTCAAAATCATTACCCCATGCCTGTTCGGCAGGGATAATGTCCACATTCTCCGCACCCAGGACTTTACGAATCTTCTTTGCCACTTGTGAGGTTTTCACAGCATTGGCAGCATAAAACAATCCTATTTTTTTCATAAACCGTTCATCTTTAATTAAAATTCCAACAGCTTCTTAGCCGCTTCATAAATCCGGTCTGCATCCGGCAGGACAGCACGTTCCAATATGGGATTAAAGCCCACAGGAGTAAAGGTCGACCCTACCCGCTGCACCGGAGCATCCAGATAGCGGAACATGTCCGAGCCGATGCCTGCGGCAATCTCCCCACCGAACCCACCGAACACCTTATCCTCGTGTACGACCAATGCTTTCCCCGTCTTCTTCACAGACCCGTAAATAGTCTCCCTGTCCAGCGGGATCAAAGAACGTATATCAATGACCTCTACCTTCCAGCCACCCTCCTTTTCGAGGCGTTCCGCCACATTCAGACAGAGGTGCGTTGTGTTGCCGTAAGTGATTATACTCAAATCGGAACCTTCCCTGCGGATACGCGCCTTGCCGAACGGGACCTCAAAGTCATCGGGTACCACCGTTGCCGCCTCCACCGAATTATACAATGCTTTCGGTTCCAAAAACAAAGTGAATCCCCGCGAGCGCATGCTCGTACGGAGCAGTCCGGCGGCATCATCCGCAAAGGAGGGATACACGATCCGCGCACCGGGCAGGGTGGCCAGCGCTCCCTCAATATTCTGAGAGTGGTACAATCCTCCGCCGATGTAACCGCCCGAAGCCAGACGCAACGTCACGTTGGGGACAAACTTGCCATTGCTGCGCCAGTATTCGTGCGTGCACTCCACATACTGCTCCACAGCCGGCCAGAAGTAATCGGCAAACTCTGCACCTTCTATCACGACACGTATTTTGGGGTCGAAACGGCTCATACCGTTTGCCGTACCCACAATATAGTCTTCGGCAATGGGAGCACTGAACACACGCGCCTCTCCAAACTCCTGCTGCATGCCCTTAGTGACATTGAAAACGCCGCCCTTGTCCTTATTGGCAACATCCTGCCCCCAAATAAACGTATCGGGATTACGCCGGAATTCCGCTTTCAAGGTTTCATTGATAGAATTCACCAGAAACACTTTCTCTCCTTCCGTCTCGTGATGCACGCCGTCCTTATACTTTTCAGGTTCATAAGGTTCGGGCAATACATAATTGAATATGGCCTCCGGATCAGGATCGGGAGCTGCCAGCGCCTTACGATTGGCTGCGGACAAGTCTTTCTTCGCTTTTTCCTCAACCGCTTTCAGCTCTTCTTCTGTGAAACGTTTGTAGCGCAACAGCATCCGGCGGAACTTCATCAAAGGGTCGGCAGCCTTGACATACGCCAGCTCCCCTTCATCGCGATAGAGGGTGTGTTTATCCGAATTGGAGTGCGAACCGATGCGCACACAGTTGGCATGCACAATCACCGGATTGCGGTTGAGCAATGCATACTCCCGCGCCTCAGTCATCGCATTCATCGAATCGAAAACGTCCTTACCGTTGCAATGGATGATTTTCAGGTTCTTGAAACCGGAAAAATTATCGGCAACCTTACGCGCCGCGGTCTGGTCCTTCTTCGGAACGGAAATGCCATACCCGTTGTCCTGCCAGACAAAAATGACCGGCAAACGCTCCAAGCTCGCACCATTGACAGCCTCATATACAAAACCCTCGGACGAAGCCGACTCTCCATGCGAGGTGATGACCACCCCTTTATGCCCGTAATACACCATGGCACGCGCCACACCGGCAGCATGCAGGTCATGCGTACCTGTTGCCGAGGATACATTCTCGATATGCCACTCCGGTTTGGCAAAGTGGTTGGACATGTGGCGTCCGCCGCTTCCCGGATCCGTAGCCTTCGAGATGCCGTTCAATATCAGTTCTTCGGGAGTCATTCCCGCCGAAAGCACCGTCAGCATATCCCGGTAATAAGGGAAGAGAAAATCTTCCCCTTGGGTAAACACTTGTCCCATTGCCAGCTGTATGCCGTCGTGTCCGGCATAAGGCGCATGGTACGACCAACCTAATGACTGCAACAGATAGGCAGGCGCTTTTTCATCAAGCGCACGCCCCAGAGTCATTAAATAGTACCACTTCTTCAACGTTTCTGTATCGGTGGTTTTTATATCATACTTCTTCATAATACTCATTTTTTGTTTTTACTCATTCCAGTTCTCCAGATAGTTCTTGATGAAATAGAGGAAATTGCCGCCCAGCGACCCGTCCACCACGCGGTGGTCGTAGGACAAGGAGAGATACATCTTATGTCGGATAGCTATCACATCCCCTTCGGGCGTCTCCATAACGGCTGGCTTCTTCTCTATCACCCCCACTCCCAATATGGCTACTTGCGGCTGATTGATGATAGGCGTACCGAACAGCGACTTGAACGTGCCGAAATTGGTAATCGTAAACGTACCGCCCGCTATGTCGTCCGGCATCAGCTTGTTGATGCGCGCCTTGGCAGCCAAGCCGTCTATCGCAATGGCAAGCCCGCTCAGGTTCAGCCTGTCGGCATCATGCACAACGGGAACAATCAGGTTGCCGTCATTTTGCGATACGGCTATTCCCACATTGATATGTTTCTTGAACAGGATATTGTAACCTTCTACGGAGACGTTCACCTGCGGATAGGCAACCAGCGCTTTGGCAGTCGCTTCGGTAATGGCAGGCATATAGGTCAGCTTCACCCCTTCACGTTTAAAGAAAGCCTCCTTGTTTTTTTCGCGCCACTTCACCAATTTCGTCATATCCACTTCCACCAGGGTAGTGACATGCGGCGAAGTGTGTTTGGACATCACCATGTGGTCGGCAATCATCCGACGGACACGATCCATCTCCTTCACCTCGATACCCTCTGCAACAGAGGTAGCCGTTACAGGTGAAGATTGAGGCACTGCCGCCACAGCCGGCTTCGCGGCAGCAACGCCCGCCGCACCATTCTGCTTCTGTATGATGTATTGCTTGATGTCCTTTTTACTCAAACGTCCCTGATAGCCTGTACCCGGTATCCTATCCAACTCCTCCTGCAATATCCGGGCTTCGCGGGCCAATTGGAGAACCACCGGAGAATACCAGCGTTCATTCTCCGAACCGGCTGCCTGCGCTTTAGGAAGTTCCTGCACCGGAACCGGGGAAGTCCCTGCTCCCGTATTATCCGCAACCGGAGCCTTTACGCTTTCTTTCGTACCGGCAGAAAGCTCGGAAGGCTCATCATCTCCGCCCATATCCACCACAGCCACCACCGTACCCACCGCAACGGTATCACCTTCCTTAAATAGTATCTCCACTATCCTGCCTGCCACCGGCGAAGGTATCTCCGCACTGACTTTAGCAGTATTCACTTCGAACAGCACGTCATCTTCCCGGATAACATCGCCCACTTGTACCGACCAGGAAACAATAGTTCCTTCGGTTATACTTTCGCCCAGCTTGGGCATCTTTATTTCAAATCCCGACATATAGTTAAGTTTTAAGTTATTAGTTCTTGATAATAAACAAATCATCCGGAAGTAAGGTTTTCCCTACGCCGGAGCTAATGCCACCCTATCGTATATCCACTCTCCACAAGCATACTTTTCTGCTTTTAATTGCCCGATCGCCGCCAAGTCCTCAGGAGTAAAACGATAGATGCGGTTATCTCCTCCTTCAAAGAAGAAGTGGAACAGCAAACGGGCAAAGCGCTTCAGAGGTACGGCAGGCAGCAGATACTCACTGATATTCGCCACCGCACTGCGTACCGAAGGAACGGCCCGCAACACACGCGAACCGGGCAGCAGGTCCTCTCCGTCGCTCCTTCCGCACAATGCGGCATCCAGTGCTTGCAGATTGGCGGAATACAACAGGGTACAATGATACATCACCCTGTTCTTATGGATGCACTGCGCACTGCCCGACACTTTCCGATCGTCTACATAAATGCCCATCCGCTTGTCGGTGTACGCCACTATGCCGAGGCTTTCGAGAAAGTCCACCGTCTGCTGCAAGTAGTATTCGAAGTCGGGACGCTCCACCGTTTCCATAAAGCTCAGATTGAGGTTGCCCTCGTCATGGTAAACCGCCCCGCCACCGGAAAAGCGGCGTGCCAACAGGATATTATTCTCGTGTATATACTTCTCATCCACTTCCTTCCGCACACTCTGATGCTTTCCTATCACCACAGAAGGGACGGACTGCCACATCATAAAGAAGTTGTCTTTCTTTTTCTTCAGGAGATATTCTTCTGCCGCCAGATTGAAATACACATCCGTACAGCGGTTATCGATACAGAACATCACGCAAAAAGTGTTTCGTGAAAGATCTCTCCCACCGTGGGATGCGGGAATACGCTCTTCTGGAACTCCTCCACCGTATATCCATGCTGAACGGCAATGCCCGCCGCCACAATAATTTCCGATGCCGGATTGCCCAACAAATGGCAGCCGATGATACGGTCGCCGTCATCCAGCACCAGTTTGCACAATCCATTGCCCAGCTCGTTCTCGGCAACAAAACGACCGGAATACGCCATAGGCAGCTTCTGTATGTGATAGCCGGTACCGAGTGCTTTCAGTTCCTCTTCGGTCTTTCCCACCCCGGCAACTTCCGGATTGGTATAGACCACACCCGGTATGCAGTCGTAGTTCATCGCATCCTCCACTCCCAGAATGTGATTAACCGCCACCTCACTCTCACGAATTGCCGTATGCGCCAGCATGGAACGGCCTGTTATGTCGCCACAGGCATAAACACGAGGATGGGAGGTCTGCATGTGCTCATCCACTTTCACACCGTTACGCAACAGTTCGACATTCAGCTTATCCAGCCCTGCTTGGCCGAGGTTTGCCTTGCGCCCTACGCTTACCAAAATTTTCCCGGCCTCTATCAGCGAAGCCTTGCCGTCTTTTTCAACGGTCACCCCTTCATGGGACACAGCCGTCACTTTCGTGCCCAAATAGAAGTTGACGCCACGCTTCAAATACTCCGAACGCAGCATGCCAGCGGTCTCCTTGTCCATTGCCCCTAATATTTCGGGCATCATTTCAACCACGCTCACCTTCACCCCCATACTATTGAAGAAGGAGGCAAACTCCATGCCGATGACACCGCCGCCGATGATAACCAGCGACCGGGGAAGTTCCTTACTTTCGAGCGCTTCTTTGGAAGTCCAGTAATCCGTATCGGACAATCCCGGTATAGGCGGAATAACCGTATCGGAACCGGTACACACCAGCAGGTAAGTGGCTTCATAGGTTTCGCCACCCGCCACGATGCGGAACATTCCATTCTCCTCACCCGCTATCACAGCTTCTTTTTCCACAATGGCGACTCCATACGAACCGACCGTCATCTTCACGCCGCCCGTCAGCTTCTTCACAACTTTATCTTTACGGTCGATAATCTTTCCCATATCGAAAGCGGGCGCATCGGGAACGATAATGCCGTACTTGGCAGCACCTTTCATCGTATCCCACAGCTTGGCAGAATACAACAGTGTTTTTGTGGGAATACATCCCTCGTTCAGGCATACGCCGCCTATGGCTTTCTTTTCAAACAAGACGGTTTTCAGACCGCCGGCAGCTGCTCTCTCGGCAGCCGTATATCCGGCAGGCCCGCCGCCGACAATAGCTATATCATATCTCATAACGTTAAGGTTTTAAGTTAGTTATCAACTACTAACAAATAATATAGCGACAGAGTTCTTCGTTTCGGCAAAATTCATTTCCTTAGTATTGCAAGGAGGATACAAAAATAATCCGTACTTTTGCGGGCAAACCCTGTATCCTTATGACAACCCCTGAAATAGCAATCGTCGCTCCCAACACACTTACCTCTTTGGGGCTGCAGAACCTTCTGGAAGAGATCATCCCGATGGCTACCATACGCGTGTTCCGTTCCTTTGCCGAACTTATGGACGACACACCCGATATGTATGCCCATTACTTCATCGCTTCCCAGATATATTTCGAACATACCGCGTTCTTCCTGCCCCGCAAACCCAAAACCATTGTATTGGCAGGCGGCGACAACCAGCCACAGCTGTCGGGAGTACCTACCCTGAACATCTACCAGGACGAGAAAAGCCTCATCAAAGATATTCTACGGCTGCACCGCTACGGACATCAGCAAGGGCATGTCGCCGCCAACACCCCCGATAACCACGACCTCTCCGCCCGCGAAATAGAAGTGCTGGCGCTCATTACCAAAGGGCTCATCAACAAAGAGATTGCCGACAAACTGAACATCAGTCTGACCACCGTCATCACCCACCGCAAGAATATCGTGGAGAAACTGGGCATCAAGTCTGTATCGGGACTGACCATCTATGCTGTGATGCATGGATATGTCGACGCGGACAGAATATGAAGCCGGTGGACAGTGATGAAATGATCAGCGAAAACTAACCATAATCCTCATAAATTAGGATTGCACATACTGGAGATTTCGCGTTACTTTGCAACCGAAATAAAACCAGTTATGAAACAATATAAGATTATCACCCTGATTTTGATGCTCCTCACTTCCGGCAACATGCTTGCGGAAGAGCTGGACACCTTGAAAGTAGTAGACGTAGAAGAGATACTCGTCATTGCAGCACCCAAAGAGAACCGGAAACTTCGCGAGCAGCCCACAGCCGTCACCCTGCTCTCACAACAGGATATGCAGGCAGCCCAAGTCAACTCCATCAAGAACCTGACGGGACTTGTGCCCAACATGTTCATCCCCGACTACGGTTCACGCCTGACCTCCGCCGTCTATATCCGCGGCATCGGCTCACGCATCAACACACCCTCCATCGGCCTGTATGTGGACAATATCCCCTACATCGACAAGTCCGCTTTCGACTTCGACTACTCCGACATCGAACGCATTGACGTGCTGCGCGGCCCGCAAGGAACACTGTACGGGCGCAATGCAATGGGGGGACTGATTAAGATCCACACCAAATCGCCTTTCTCCTATCAAGGGACAGACTTCCGCATGGGTGCAGGCACGCACAATGCCTACAATACCTCGCTGACCCATTACCACCGGGTATCCGAGCGTTTCGCCTTCTCCACCGGCGGCTTCTATGACTACGAAGGCGGTTTCTTCCGCAATGCCGCCCTGAACAACAAGAAGATAGATAAAGGACAGTCCGCCGGCGGACGCTTCCGCGGTATCTACCTGCCCTCCGACAACTGGAAAGCTGACTTGAACGTGAGCTATGAATATAGCGACCAGGGCGGTTATCCGTACTACTACACAGGCAGCGTAAACCCCGCCGCCCAAAGCGAAGAGATGAAGCCCTACGTCGGCACAATCTCCAACAATCGCGAAAGCGACTACTACCGCAACCTGATGAACGCAGGCCTGAACCTTGAATATCAGACACAGCACTTTACGCTAAGCGCCGTAACGGGTTATCAGTTCCTGAAAGACCGCATGTCCATCGACCAGGACTTTACAGCAAAAGACATTTATACACTGGAACAAAAACAACGCATCCACACATTGAGCGAAGAACTGGTGATGAAAAGCAAAGGCAACGGACGCTGGCAATGGGCTACGGGGGTATTCGGCTTCTATCAATGGCTGAAAACCGATGCCCCGGTGACATTCAGAAAAGACGGCATGGACATGCTGAACCAAATGCTGGGCAGTGTAATCCCTTCCAAGATTGAAGTCACCATGATGCCGGGCATGGGGCTGAACATATTACCCTCCCTCCAACTCGGCGGCAACGATTTGCTCATCAACGGCGATTTCGACACGCCGCTTCTCAACGGAGCATTGTTCCACCAATCTACATTCAGGGACCTGTTCGGCCTGAGGGGACTGTCTTTCACAGCCGGATTGCGCCTGGATTATGAAAAGATGAAGATGAACTACAACTCCGGTACTGCAATGGACTATACGGTAGGCATCAAGGGAGAAATGGTACGTGGCGGACAAATTATCAAAGAGATACCGATGATGCCCGAAACGTCACTCACCGTACAGTCGCGTTATCAGGGCTCCATTGACAAAGACTACCTGCAACTGTTGCCTAAGTTCGCCCTCCAATATGATTTCAAAGACAATCTGGGCAATGTCTACGCAACCGTAAGCAAAGGCTACCGTTCGGGCGGATACAACATTCAGATGTTCTCCGACCTATTGCAGTCGAGCTTGAAGAACGACATGATGAGACAGACGAAAGAAGAAGTCCTGAAAGCCATAGAGAGCTCTCCCGGTGCGTCTTACAAGGATCTCATCAGTGAAAAGTTCCCCGATGCGGGCAAGAATCCCGACGCTCGTTCCGCCACCGAGTATAAGCCGGAGCAGACGTGGAACTATGAAGTAGGAACTCACCTGAACCTTTTCAATAACCGCCTGCGTACCGACGCCGCATTCTTCTGGCTGGAGACACGCGACCAACAGATCTCACGCTTCGCAGGAGCAAGCGGCTTAGGACGCGAAACGGTAAATGCAGGCAAAAGCCGCAGTCTGGGCGCCGAGCTTGCCCTGGCCGCAGCAATTACCACCGATTTTACGGTGAACACCAGCTATGGCTACACGTATGCCACTTTCAAGGATTACGCCACCAATGCCCGAGTAAACGGGCAACTTCAGGAAGTGAGCTACAACGGCCATTACGTGCCCTTCGTCCCCAAACACACGCTGACCGTAGGCGGACAGTACATCTTCCGCATCAATGCGGGATATTGGCTGGACCGCATCCAACTGAATGTCAACTATACCGGTGCGGGACGCATCTACTGGACAGAAGAAAATACCGTCAGCCAGTCTTTCTACGGCACTCTGAACGGCCGCGTCAGCTTTCAAAAGGGACGCGGGCAGATAGACCTCTGGGTGCGCAATGCTTTGGACAAGGATTATGCCGCTTTCTACTTTGAGAGTATGGGCAACGGGTTCATGCAGAAAGGACGTCCCATCCAGGCAGGCATCGAACTGCGTTGCAGGTTTTAGCCGACAGAGGAACAAACCCTTTCGGCAAGAATGGAATTCCTACTCGTTGATTGCCCCGCAATGCGGACAAACGCCTTTCGTCCCTATCTTTTGTCCGCAATTGCCGCAACGATAACGGGATGCCGCCAGCGATGAGCGCAGCTTCCTGAAGAACACCCACACGAATACGGCAATAAACAAATATCCGATATATATCTGCGTAGTCAATATAAAGAAGAAATAACAGAAGATACAACAGGAAGCCAGCCCCAGCAGATAGAACACAGCCGCCGCCGGACTCAGCAGACGGAACAAATCGTCGAGAACCGCCAGCAAGACAATGACGAACAGCCAAAGGCTCATCAGGAAAACAGAAAGCACCAACGGAACCCTAAACGGCGAAAGCGTAGGATTGAAATAAAAATGCTGCCACGTCTCCGGCACAAATACCTGCATAGACTCGTACACCGTAGCGCTGAATGCCAGCAGCAAGCACAGCAACAGCGGGTATACGCTGTCTATATCATTGAAGCAGACCATTTGCAACTGCTTGCGCCGGAACGCACGAAACAGCCATACCGCCACAAACAATGCAAAGATTACGATGAAATAAGAAGCATGCGTCTCACTGAACAGGTAAATGGCCTGTGAGATGCTGTCCGTAGGGACAAATGCCCGCATCATATCCTTTTCCCGAATCCACCCCTGTACCTCCTGTGAATGGGCGAGCTTCACCCATACGCTATCCACACTGTCTGCCGGATGAATGGCAAACTCCGCTACCACAACCCTGTCGCCCCTGTACAATGTGTTATAGCAATCCTTTACAGGCAGGCAGGCGATAGTTACCGAGTCATCCAGTAGTTCCAAATTTGTATCCCACGTATAATGGCGTTCGTACAGATACCTCAACGAATCGCGCGTCCTCTCCCCCAGCTCCCTGTCTTCCAAGTCGGGACGGGGATAATGGCAAGAGGCAAGGCAAGGCAGAAGTAAAAGCAGGAGATATAGCGGATGCAGTATAAGGCATAAGGTACGGGACACACTGCGTACAGTAACGTTATGCTTACGGTTGCTCCTATTTAATTCTGCTTTATGCATCTCCCACATCTTATTTGTTATATCCTATGTTTTATACTCTTCGTCCGTTATATCCCATACTTCATGCTTTCTGCTTCAAACCTCCCGTCTCACTCTCCGCTCACCTTCATTTGGCAGTTCTTACAGTCAAAAGTCAGGCGAAAGCGCTTGCCGTCCGTCCCGACCAGGTAATAAGGTTCCCGGTATGGAGAGTGTCCCTTTTGATGCGTAGGACACCAGCCCATGCTATAACGCAGGCAATGCTTACAGAACATCAGTACGGCTTCCGGTACGGCCTGCTTCTCGTATGCCGGTTCTACGGAAGTAACCCCATGTTCCAGATAAAAGCTACGGGCGGATGTATTCATCACATTCCCCAAATATGTCAGGGACTTCATCGGGAAACAATGCCGGGTAGGTTTCCAAACATGCAGTTCACGACGGTAAGTGATACGGCGGGCCGCTATCAGCCTGTCTGTCACTTGGCGACGCCAATCTGCTATCACCGAAGCCGGTATGAACCAGTTATGCGACAGGTTGATCGCAACAGCGGGAGCAGCCTTCACAGAAGTATCGTCCATACCTCCCAAAGCCACGACCTCAAAAGGGGTGTTACCTAATTTGCCAAGCTGGGTACGCAGATGCTCCTGTTGCGGAGTACGCGCCAGCTCTTTTGAACAGGGGAATGACAATGTCACACGATTCCCGTCTTCATCTGCGGCAGTCAGGGCAAAGCCCGAAGGGGTATCTGCCAGTTCCCACTCAATGCCTATTTTGCGTTCGGCAGACTTGCGGGAAAGGATGCGTTCAAACTCCTGATCGAAATTTCGATAGAGACGGGTACGCGGTTTGATGCGGGGCACTTCGCCTGCCGGATAGAGTTTGTTGCCATCCACCCGGTTGATACGGAAACCTTTCAAACGGCCCTGCTCATCAAGGAAACAAACACCGTCTCCGTTATGGAAAGGCTTCACCCCGGCTACGGTAAGGTAATTGCCGCGTTGCTCCTTCATCGTTCCCATTTCCTCACCCAGGGATTTCGGCGTATCGAAAGAGGATATCTCCCGTTCGCGGCCTTGCAAGAAGTAGTGGGTAAAACCGCGGCTGAAGCTCTTGTCCAGCTGAGGAACGAAATCGAAGCGGCAACTGCCCGAAGAAGCGCGTACATACTCTCTACGACGGGCAAATATGGCATCCAGCTTTTGGCGGTAGGCAGCTGTGACATTCTTCACATAGGAAACATCCTTCAGCCGCCCTTCTATCTTCAGAGAAGAAGCTCCGGCATCCAACAGGTCTTCCAGAACTTCACTTTGATTCAAGTCTTTCAGAGAAAGCAAGTGCTTGTCACGTACGATTGTTTTTCCGTCAGCATCTACCAAGCTAAACGGAAGGCGGCAGAACTGTGCGCACTCCCCCCGATTGGCACTTCTGCCGAAACACGCCTGACTGACGTAGCACTGGCCACTGTAACTCACACAAAGCGCACCATGCACAAAGACCTCCAAAGGCGTCTCCGGACAAGCCTCGTGGATATTGCGTATCTCGTGCAGTGAAAGCTCGCGCGCCAATACCACCTGACGAAAGCCGGCATCCGTCAGGAAACGGACCTTCTCCGGTGTACGGTTGTCCATCTGCGTACTGCCATGCAAAGGTATAGGCGGCAGGTTCAAACGGGTAATCCCCATGTCCTGGACTATCAACGCATCCACACCGATACGGTACAAATCCCAAATCATCCGTTCCGTTTCGACAAGTTCTTCTTCTTTCAGAATCGTATTCACCGTAACATAAACACGTACATTATACAAATGGGCATACTCTGCCAAAGCGGAAATATCTTCCAGGGAATTGACAGCTGCCGCACGCGCACCAAACTTCGGCGCACCTATATACACCGCATCCGCACCATGATTGACAGCCTCAATGCCGCACTCTAAATTTTTGGCAGGAGCCAACAGTTCTATTTTTCGTTGCTTTATCATATTTTCACCACAGAGGGACACTGAGTTCCACAGAGTTTTCGGGATTATTACTTGATCTCTTCAATATTGAACGGAGTTTCCTGATATACAAAGTAGTTCAGCCAGTTGGAGAACAATAGGTTGGCATGAGCCCGCCAACGCACCAACACCCCCTTGTCAGGATCATCGTCCACATAGTAATTGCGGGGCATATCAATGGGTAGTCCCTTACTCAGGTCACGACGGTATTCCGTATCGAGCGTCAAAGGAGAATATTCGGAATGGCCGGTCACAAAAAACTCACGTCCGTTACGCGCCATCACCATATACACTCCCGCATCTTCCGACTCCGAAAGCAGGGTCAGCTCGGGAACCTTCAGAATGTCTTCCTTGCGGATCTCCGTATGACGGCTGTGGGGGACATAGAACACATCGTCAAAACCACGAAAGATAGGATACAAAGGTTGCAAGGTACGATGTTCGAATATGCCGAACATCTTCGCATCCAACGGATATTTGGGCACGCCATAATGGTGGTAGAGCCCGGCTTGCGCCGCCCAGCAGATATAAAGAGTGGACGTGACATGCGTACGCGCCCAATCGAATATTCCGGTTATCTCATCCCAATAGGTCACTTCCTCAAAGTCCATCTGTTCCACAGGAGCGCCGGTAATAATCATACCGTCGTATTTCTCGTCGCGCATCTTGTCAAAGTCCGTATAGAAAGCTTTCATATGCTCTATCGGAGTGTTCTTGGAAGTATGGCTTTTGATTTTCATGAATGAGATTTCCACCTGCAACGGAGTGTTGGAAAGCAAACGCACCAAATCGGTCTCCGTCGTAATCTTCAGCGGCATCAGATTCAGTATGACAATCCGTAGCGGACGAATGTCCTGCTGGGTTGCACGCGAATTATCAATAACGAATATATTTTCCTCTTTCAGCAGCTCTATCGCGGGAAGTTTATCGGGTAAATTTAAAGGCATAAGCTCTGTTCTATGGTTTAACTAATTACTGTTTACGATTTTAGCGTGTAAAGTTAGATAAAAAATCAGAGTGCCGTAAATAATTGGTGGAAGTTTTTGTTGAATTAGACTAGCCGATACGAAATATTAATATATATTTGCGGTCTGTATCTACCTATATGTGCCAAAAAAGAAGAAAGAAAAGGCCAAGCAATCAATTGTGACAACGGCTGGCAAGCAGCAGAAAGAGTAAATAACTTTCTTATATAATTGCGGTTCCTCTCAATCTAAATTTCTCGACACACACAAGTATTTGAGAATGAACCAAAGACGGGAAGATTTTCGTCTTACAAATTATTATATATGAAAAACCAAAAAGACCTTTTCAAGAAAGGCAGTATTCTGTTGTGTTTTGTTTTTGCCATAGCGGCTGCTTCTTGCGTCAATCAAATCAATGATGAAATCCGGGAAAGCAATATTCCCATCTCCTTTGTTGCAAAAGCGAGCAAGGGCAACACTAAAATAACGAAAAACACATTTGAGACCGGAGACAGAATGGGTGTATTTGCCATGCTGACCGGTAACGGCTTAAGCGAACAGCGTTACATCGACAACCTGCTTTTGGAATGTGGTGAAGGGACAACACTGATTCCCAAGAAAGAAGTTTTCTATCCGGAAGGAGATGCCACTCTGGATTTTATAAGCTATTATCCCTATCAGGCAGCCGGAATGGGCGGAGGCAGTTCTTTACTGCATGTCACAGTACAGGCGGATCAGAGCAAATCCTCCAATTACAGCTTATCCGATTTCATGACAGCACGAACCGAAAACATTGCCAACAGTAAAGAAGCCGTAAGACTGACCTACAAGCATCAATTTGCAAAAATAAAAATAGTTCTTACTCCCAAAGACGGAGAGAACGTAAATGATATGCTCAAAGCCAATCCCCGGATCATAGCTACCGGCTTCAGGACACAGGCGCTATACGACCTGCAATCGGACGAACTATCCGAAGTGGATGAAGAAAGTGAAACGGACATTATACCTTCCGGCGTATGGAAGGAGACCGACAACGGACTGTCCGGTAAAGAGTTCATTGTCATTCCGCAAACACATTCCGACAGCAAACAGGCTTTCAGCTTAGAATGGAACGGTAAAATCTATGCCTGCTCCCTGCCCTCAGCCATTATCAAAGAAGATACGGAATTGGAAATCCAGATCAACGCATTACAAAATGCCGGCGAATCCCTGACCGGCGTAATCGCCAGCATCAAAGAATGGGGAGCAAGCGAACAAGGAGACAGCGAAAATGAATATGACATCACTGCTATCCACACAGCCTCTTTGTCGTTCAAGACATCCGGTGTATATAGAGTATATCGCCAGGGGAAACCGGTAGCAGAGATCTGCCGGGAATATCTCCATACCCCTGCCGATGATGCAATAAATTCCAAAGCCATTGTGGTCTACCCCGTATCGGACAACGGTCGGACCGACCTGAACAATGGAACCGTTTTACAACTGCCCGACAAAACCGCCGCAACGCATGGCGGCAAAGTAAGCTGGAATGAAACGGACAACTCACTGGCTTATACAGGTGGACACTCCGGCCCCATTGAAAAATTCTACATCGATGGGGACCTGAAGATTGTTACAGAAAAGCCCGACAAAGCATTGACTGTCAATGTAAGCAGCTACACTATCAGAGATATACGGAACGGAATATTGCAATCTTATCCTATCGTAAAAATAGGAACACAATACTGGATGAGAGAGGATCTGCAAACCGCCTACTACAACGACAGTAAAAACATCCCTATACAAAAGATATTAGGAACAGGAGACAGATGTTTCCAATATTCCGTTCCCGGCTTCCTGCTTTATAACGGCGAGGCGGTACTTACCGGCAAATTAGCTCCACTGGACTGGAGAATACCGTCGGACAATGATTGGAACAGGTTAAAAGAATACATAGCCGGAAATGCTTCCGTACTGAAAAAAGCAGGAACATGGAGTTCGGATACCAACCCGGCGACAAATGAGACAGGATTCGGCATTGCCCCCAAAGGATTGCTGTTGGAAAGAGATAATGCAACAACTTTAGTAAACCCGGCTTCATCAACCGCCTATTGGACACGCAACGGCATGCAGGAACAATTGGACAAAGTAGTGATAATCACAAACAGCAATAATGACATTGAATTTAAAAACTCCGTCAAACCGGAAGGTAAGAAGTACTATAACGGATTTTCCGTCCGTTGCATAAAAGAATAGCCTGTCCTTCGGGGCATTTCTCATTTCTTTTTCGTATTTTTGTTCCCAATGTGCAAGGATTTTGCCAATTAGACAAAGACAACGAAGAAGAAATGAGAGTAATCGATCTGATAAACAGTAACGAAAAAACAGCTTTTTCTTTTGAGATATTGCCCCCGCTGAAGGGCACAGGCATCGAAAAGTTGTACGAAACGATAGATACATTACGGGAATTTGACCCTAAATACATCAATATAACCACACACCGCAGCGAGTACGTGTATAAAGACCTCGGCAACGGACTGTTCCAACGCAACAGACTTCGCCGCCGTCCGGGCACCGTATCTGTTGCCGCAGCCATCCAAAACAAATATAATATAACGGTGGTACCGCATATTCTTTGCAGCGGCTTCAGTCGTGAAGATACCGAATACGTATTGCTCGACCTGCAGTTTCTAAATATTACAGACCTTTTGGTGCTGCGCGGAGACAAGGCGAAGCATGAATCCGCTTTTACGCCCGAAAGCAACGGTTACCTGCATGCCATTGAGTTGCAAGATCAGATTAATCAGTTCAATAAGGGCATTTTTGTAGATGGTTCCGAAATGACGGTAACCAATACCCCCTTTTCATACGGAGTAGCCTGCTATCCGGAAAAGCACGAAGAGGCTCCCAACATCGATACGGATATCTATTGGCTGAAAAAGAAAATGGAAAACGGAGCAGAATATGCCGTTACCCAATTATTCTACGACAACCGGAAATATTTCGATTTTGTGGAACGTGCCCGCCAAGCAGGAGTTACCATCCCTATCATACCGGGCATCAAGCCATTTAAAAAGTTGTCGCAACTCAGTATGATACCCAAAACATTCAAAGTGGACCTACCCGAAGAGCTGACAAAAGAAGTATTGAAATGCAAGAATGACGCCGAAGCGCAACAAGTGGGCATTGAATGGTGCGTACAGCAATGCAAGGAATTAATGAAACACCATATTCCCAGTATTCATTTCTATTCCATAGGTGCGGTAAACAGCATTAAGGAAGTAGCCAGACAAATTTATTAACTTAAATATCACCGTCGTGTTTTTTAAAGATGTAATCGGCCAGGAAGCAGCCAAACAGCGATTGATACAAGAAGTGCAGGAAGGACGTATCCCTCATGCACAACTTTTCTGCGGCCCGGCAGGAACCGGAAAACTTCCGCTTGCTTTGGCTTACGCCCGTTATATCTGTTGCCCGAACCGTACGGAGACTGACGCATGCGGTACGTGTCCCTCGTGTGTAAAATGGAATAAGCTGGTACATCCGGACGTACACTTCGTATTCCCCATAGTGAAAAGCGCCAAAGGGAAGAAGGAAGTCTGTGACGACTACATAGCCGATTGGAGACACTTTGTGCTGAACAATCCTTATTTTTCGCTGAACCATTGGTTGAACGCAATGGGAGCGGAAAACGGGCAGGCAATTATCTACGCAAAGGAAAGCGATGAAATCACCCGTAAACTCAGTTTGAAATCCAGTGAAGGCGGATATAAAGTGACTATCGTATGGCTGCCGGAAAAGATGCATGAAGTCTGTGCCAACAAATTATTAAAATTATTGGAAGAGCCTCCTGAAAAAACGGTATTTCTTCTGGTATCCGAAGCTCCCGAGATGATATTGTCCACTATCCTCAGCCGTACACAGCGTTTCAATATCCGCAAAATAGAGGAAACGAGCATAGCAGACGCCTTGCAACGAAAGTATGGCGTACAGCCCATAGACAGCCAGACCATAGCGCATCTGGCAAATGGGAACTTCATCAAAGCATTGGAGACGATCCACCTGAACGAAGAGAACGAACTCTTTTTTAATCTGTTCATCAGCCTAATGCGTCTTTCCTATCAACGAAAAATACGGGAGATGAAACAATGGAGCGAGCAACTGGCTGCAATGGGACGCGAACGTCAAAAGAACTTTCTGGAATATTGCCAGCGCATGATACGGGAAAACTTCATCTATAACCTACACCGGAAAGAAATGAATTACATGACTCTGCCCGAACAGAACTTCGCCACCCGCTTTGCCCCGTTTGTCAACGAACGTAATGTGATAGGAATCATGGACGAACTAAGTGAAGCGCAGATACACATTGAGCAGAACGTGAACGCCCGCATGGTATTCTTTGATTTCTCCCTGAAAATGATTGTATTATTGAAACAGTGAGAAAAAAATATCGTAGGAGGATATTTCCAAATGATGGGATGATAAAACAATAAGATAAGAGAATTAATATAAAGAGAATTTGAATCGTAAATAAATAAAGAAAGAGATGGAATTTAAACTACATAACGGAAGCGGCGGTCTCTGCTGTAAAAGCTGCGGCAGGCAAGACAAGCAACTGAACACCTATGATTGGCTTGCCGACATTCCCGGCAATGCAGAAGAATCGGAAATGGTGGAAATCCAGTTTAAAAACACCCGTAAAGGTTACTTCCGCAACAGCAATAAAATACCTTTGGAAAAAGGTGATATAGTGGCGGTAGAAGCTACTCCCGGACATGATATAGGCGTGGTGACCCTCACCGGCCGGCTCGTCCCGTTACAAATGCGCAAAGCAAATATAAAGTCGGAAGCGGACATAAAACGTATCTACCGCAAAGCCAAACAGGTGGATATGGATAAGTACAATGAAGCGAAAGCACGTGAGCACAGCACAATGATTCGTGCCCGCCAGATAGCCCTCGACCTCAACCTCAACATGAAAATCGGTGATGTGGAATATCAAGGAGACGGCAACAAAGCTATTTTCTACTACATTGCCGATGAACGCGTAGACTTCCGCCAACTAATTAAGGTGCTTGCCGACGCTTTTCACGTGCGCATCGAAATGAAACAGATCGGTGCCCGCCAAGAAGCCGGCCGCATCGGCGGTATCGGACCTTGCGGTCGTGAGCTGTGCTGCGCTACGTGGATGACGTCCTTTGTTTCCGTATCGACCAGTGCAGCCCGCTTTCAGGACATCTCACTGAATCCGCAGAAACTGGCCGGACAATGCGCCAAATTGAAATGCTGTCTCAACTACGAAGTAGATTGCTATGTGGAAGCACAAAAACGCCTGCCTTCCAAAGAAATCGAGTTGGAAACCAAAGACGGTGTTTTCTATTTCTTCAAAGCTGATATCCTCAACAATCAGATAACCTATTCCACTGATAAAAACATTCCGGCCAATCTGGTCACAATCAGCGGCAGACGCGCCTTTGAAGTTATCGGCCTGAATAAAAGAGGAATCAAGCCGGATTATCTATTGGAGGAAACACACCGCTCCGAACCTAAGAAGCCGGTGGACTTGCTGGAACAGGAAAGTCTGACCCGCTTCGACCGCAACCGCAAAAACAAAAATAGCGGAGACGGCAACAACGGTAACGGGAATAATAATGGAAACCGGAACAAAAAGAAGAAAAAAAGTTCCAATAACCGCCCCCAAGGCAGCGAACAACCAGCCACCCCGCAACCGCAAGAACAACAGTCCAAACCTCAAGGGAATGAGAAACGAGCACAAGGAGATGAGAGACGCCCGCAACGGAACAACAATAACCGCAAGCGCCCTCACAACAACAAACCTAAACCCCAAGGGGATAAACCTGTTCGAGATGACAAACCGGTTCAAGAATAAAACAAAACATCTGAAATATATCATTCTGCTGTTTATCGTAGGCGCATTGGGCGCTTGCGATAAACAGACTGTATATCATGCTTTCCGGTCTGTTCCCCAAGAAGGTTGGAAAAGACAGGACACATTGTTTTTTGATGTCGCTGTGCCCGACTCACAGACTTACTACAAACTGACCGTAGAAATCCGAAACCGAAACACCTATCCTTATCAAAACATAAACCTGTCGGTCGATTACGAAGATCCGGAAAGCAAAAGAGTACAGGTAGACACGCTGAAAGCCGTCTTAGCCAGCAAAGAAGGAATCTGGAAAGGAGACGGCTGGGGCGGTTTATATCAATCGGCATTCTCCGCCGGCAGCATCAAAATAGGGAGGTCCGGCAATTACCTCTTCAAGATAGCTTATACATTACCGGATGAGATTCTACCCGGCATCAACGATGTAGGAATCAAACTACGGCAATAACATCACATATCCCTGCGAGGATATTATACCAGTCTTCTATTTCTTCCCGCATCGATACGCAGGAATATGAACAACAGTATCGTAAAGCCCCATAACGAAGAACCTCCATAACTAAAGAAAGGCAGAGGGATACCTATTACGGGAGTCAGCCCAAGTACCATTCCTATATTAATGAAAAGATGAAACAGAAAAATACTCAGCACCGAGTATCCGTACACCCTCCCAAATGCAGACTGTTGCCGTTCTGCCAGTACTATCAGACGAAGTATCAGTGCCAGGAACAGAAGCAAAACGGCCGTTGAACCAATAAAGCCCTCTTCCTCGCCCACTGTACAGAAGATAAAATCCGTATCTTGTTCAGGAACGTATTTAAGTTTGGTTTGCGTACCGTTCAGAAAGCCTTTCCCTGTCAAGCCGCCTGACCCAATGGCTATTTTCGACTGATTTACGTTATACCCCGCCCCTGTCAGATCTTCTTCCATACCCAACACAACTTTAATGCGGATCTGCTGGTGAGGTTCCAATACTTTATTGAAGAAATAATCGCTGGAATAAAGAAAGCCTATCGAGCCTATGGCAAACAAGCCTATAAGAAGATAACTCAAATGGCGCTCGCGCAAAGAAAGATAAAACAAATAAAACGTTACAACCACACATAATCCCCATTGCACCCATACAAGATTGAAAGGGGCGACATACTCTGAAATAATATAAGCTATGAGCAATACCACAGAAGAGCCACCGATAATATTACGAGCCGGCTCCCACCTCTTTTTATATACCCATACCATTCCACCGGCGAAAAGCAGCACCATCGACAATACGGCAAACTCTCCGATTGGGGTTGGGGTATCTGCTATAAGAACCTGATCAAAACGGATTCCCACCACAAAATATACCACAGCGCAAATACCGGAAAAGAGCACCACTCCGGGCATACCTTCACGATAAAGCATCAGAAAGAAAGCGGTATACACCAATGCAGAACCTGTTTCCCTTTGAAGTATAATCAGTACCAACGGCAGAAGAATAAGAAAAGCCAGCATCAATGTATTCTTCCAGTTTTTCATAGTAAATGAATAGGCACTCATATACTTAGCCAACGCCAACGCCGTAGCAAACTTAGCAAATTCGGCGGGCTGCAGGCTGACAGGTCCCAGAATCAACCATGAGCGCGACCCCTTAGTGTCAGGAGCGATAAAGATAGTTATAATCAACAATAGAATAAGCCCTATATATATAATGTAAGAAAACATATCGTAGAGCGTATCCTCCAGCATCAGCAAGACAAACCCCAACCCAAACGAGCAGACAATCCACATAAATTGTTTACCGGCACGAGTGGAGAAATCAAGAAAGTCACGATCACCATAGTCATAACTTGCCCCGCAGACGCTGAACCAGCCAAACACAATCAGAATCAGGTAGATTGCGATTGTCACCCAATCCAATGATTTCCATATATTCTCTCTTCTTACCATTTGTTCTCTCGATATTCGACCGTTTACTATCTTTCTTCGTCTCCGTACAGTATTATGCGATTACTGAATTCCTCCGCACGTATCTCATTCTCCGGCGATAACTTGCCATGCAGATACTGATCCATCATCATAGCGCCGATAGGCACTCCGTAAGTTGCACCGAAACCGCCATTCTCCACATAAACTGCGATTGCAATCTTAGGGTTGTTCATCGGAGCAAATCCCATAAATACGGAGTGGTCCTTACCACGGTTCTGTGCCGTACCGGTTTTTCCGCATGCCTCCACGCCCGGCAGAATAGTCCCCACCATGCGGCAAGTTGCACTGCCTGTGCTTCCGGTAACAGCAGCGCGCATACCCTCCGCAACCTCGTCGTAGTATTCCCGATCAATCGAAGTTACACGCGGAGTGCGGTAGATGCTATCCAACTCATGATCTTGTATCTCCTTGACAATATGTGGAGTAATAAAATGTCCCCGGTTGGCAATGGTCGCTCCCAAATTGGCAATCTGCAATGGAGTGGTAAGGATTTCGCCCTGCCCGATAGAGATACTGATGACAGTCAGCCCATTCCAAGAACCCCGGTATGCTTTATCATAGAATTTTGCATTAGGAATTAAACCGCGCTGCTCTCCGGGAAGATCTGTGCCGAGACGATAGCCAAATCCTTGTGAAACCATATGGTCTTTCCACACCGTAATGGCGTTTTGCGGAGAACCATACTTCTTGTCACTAAACATGCGGAACAATCCCCAACAAAAGTAAGAATTACACGAAGTGGCTATTGCTGGAATCAACGACAAAGGAGAGCCATGCCCATGGCAACCTACATGCAGACTTCCATAATTGAAACCGTGCGCACAAGGAAAAGTCGGGTAGTCTTCATGAATAATACCTTCTTGCAAGAATGTCAATGCCTGCGCAGTCTTAAAAGTAGAACCCGGAGGATACGCTCCCATAATCGCGCGATTCAGCAAAGGTTTCCGCCTGTCCCTCTGCAACATCCGATGGTTCTTTCCACGCTGGCGGCCAATCATCAGATGAGGATCAAAGGTGGGAGAAGACACCATGCAGAGAATCTCTCCCGTAGCGGGTTCGATAGCTACGATAGCTCCAATCTTATGTTGTAAGAGACGCTCACCCAACCTCTGCAAATCAATATCAATACCTAATGTCAGATTCTTGCCGGGGACAGAAGGACGGTCGAATTTGCCATCCATATAATGTCCTTGAATACGCCCATGAGCATCACGAAGCAGAATTTCCACTCCTTTTTCTCCACGAAGATACTTTTCATAAGACTTTTCAATACCCTGCTTACCTATATAGTCTCCACGAATATAGTAATTATCCGCTTCAATATCTTTCTTTGACACCTCCCCTATATCTCCCAAAGCATGCCCTGCAGCATTATAAGTATACTGACGGATAGTGCGCCGTTGGATATAGAAACCGGGAAACTTGAACAGCTTCTCCTGAAACACACCACACTCTTCTGCCGAAAGCTGTGTCATAAATACCTGATGTGTATATTTAGAATAGCCGGGATTCATCCAACGGTTTTTCACATCCTTCATTCGCTTCTGAAACTGCTCAAGCGTGATGTTCAATGCATGGCAAAAATCGAGGGTATCCAATTGCGTCACTTCACGAGGCACAAATGTAATATCGTATGCCGGCTGATTAAACACCAATAGCTTGCCGTTACGATCGTAAATAGCCCCACGCGAAGGATATTGAATTTTATTCAGGAAGGCATTGCTGTCCGCATTCTTCTTATAATCATCCGTCATGATTTGCAAGTCGAACAGGCGAATAACGTAAATAAGGACAATGACCACAGCCGCCATGCCTATCACATATTTTCGTTTCTCCAGCGTATAATCCTTCATTTAATTATCAACTATCAATTACCGGTTACAAGTTATTTCTTCCGTATTCCCTCCACTGCCATTATACAGGTCACAGTCAACAAAGTACTTGTTACAACTCTCAACAGCAGTGTTCCAATGTGGGCAAAGGAAAAGAATTCGAGTGTAAGCAACATCCCATGATGCACCAAGACACAAACTACTAAATATTTTAGGAAAGGGAAGATGCCCATTGTGCGAGCTGCGGGAATCAACGTATCCAACGTATCGCGAGGCACGAACAGACGTAAGAATATCGGACGCAAGAAAGCCAGCAATACAGTAGCCGCCGCATTCATTCCCGGAGTATCGGAAAAAACATCCACCGTCAACCCAAGAAAGAAAGCCCATAACATCAATGTATTACGGGACACATCCGACTCAAACTTTAATATCAGGTATATATATAAAAACGGAGTGGCATATCCGGCAATATGCACGTTATTCAGTATCAGTACCTGCAACAGTACCAAACAGATGAACCACCCTATCTTATGCAAATAATTGATTATCATTCTTCTTTTTCCAGAATATTCTGTTCTTCTTGTCCGCTACGCGAAATGACACGCACATTGCTCACTTTCCCAAAATCCGTAGCTAACTTTATCTTCAGCAAATACGAAAGCCCGTCATGAGAATCGGACATATCATCAACCGTCCCTACCATAACTCCCTCAGGAAAGACCGTAGAGTAACCGCTGGTTACCACCGTATCCCCCAAATTGAACTCCGCATGGCGAGGTAAATCTTTCAGATAAGCGAAGCGGGAGTCCCCGCCTTCCCATTTCAAATAACCAAAATAGTCACTACCCACAATCTTGCAACTAATGCTCGATTTACTATTCAACAATGGAATAACCAACGAGTAACGGGGAGAAGTCTTATATACAATGCCCACCACTCCGTTGGCATCCACTACGCCCATCTCCGGACGAATGCTGTCTGCTGAACCACGATCCAACGTTATGTAATTATCCGCCTTATTCAGACTGTTCTTAATAACATTCGCCTTGTATATACGGTAATCAGCCGGAGCAAGACGCGCCACACTATACAGCTTCACAGAATCCAAGCCGCGCTCTTGCAGACTTTTTTCGAGAAAAGCGACACGTTGTTCCAGCCACATATTACGGTCAAGCAGATCCTCATTGACCGATTTCAAATGGAAATAAGAACTAATCCCCCCTGAAATCTCATAAACTTTCCCTGCCACTCCGTTGGCAGAAGTGAAATATACACTCTGCTGATAATGGTTGAAGCGGAATAATAAAACAAAACTGGTAACCTCTAACAGCAGAAAGAGGAACCAGTAATTATATTTAATAAGAAAGTTCAGTAAATTTCGCATGCCTATCTCATCAGGAATGAGAAGCGGTCGACATTCTTCAGTGCAATACCAGTGCCTTTGGCAACGGCATGCAAAGGGTCTTCCGCAATGTGGAACGGTATGTTAATTTTATCGGTCAGACGCTTATCCAATCCGCGAAGCAACGCACCGCCACCTGCCAAATAGATGCCGTTGTGCACAATGTCGGCATACAGTTCGGGTGGTGTATTCTCCAATGCGCTCAGGATCGCAGTCTCAATCTTGGAAATAGATTTCTCCAAGCAATGCGCCACCTCCTGATAGCATACAGGTACCTCCATAGGAAGTGCCGTAATACGATTCGGCCCATGGACGATATAATCTTCGGGAGCATCTTCACCCAGTTCGGTCAATGCCGCACCGACATTAATCTTGATACGTTCTGCCATACGTTCGCTGACCTTTACGTTATGCTGACGGCTCATGTATTCCTGAATATCAGCAGTCAGATCATCACCGGCAATGCGGATAGAGTTATTGGAAACTATACCCCCAATGAAATAACGGCAATCTCAGTAGAGCCACCACCTATATCAACAATCATGTTGCCTTCCGGCGCTTCTACATCAATACCGATGCCGATAGCTGCCGCCATCGGTTCGAATATCAAATAGACATCACGTCCACCGGCATGCTCGGCAGAGTCGCGCACCGCACGAAGCTCCACTTCCGTACTTCCCGAGGGGACACCTATCACCATGCGCAGTGAAGGAGAAAACAGACGGTTACGATTGTTCACCATTTTGATAAGTCCGCGTATCATCTGCTCGCAAGCATAGAAATCGGCAATTACACCGTCACGAAGCGGACGGATAGTGCGTATGTTTTCGTGGGTCTTTTCGTGCATCATCTTTGCCTTTTCACCCACAGCAATCATCTTGTCTGTACGACGGTCCAAAGCTACCACCGAGGGTTCGTCCACTACTATCTTGCCATTTGTGGTAATGATAGTATTGGCAGTGCCAAGGTCCATCGCTATTTCTTGTGTAAAAGAGAATAATCCCATATTTCTTAAATGAAAAATTAGGAATGAAAAATTAAGATACTATGCAGAATACCAACGCAAGCAAGCGCAGCCAATTCTTCACTCTTAGTTCTTCATTCATCATTAATATTAGTGTTTAAAATGCCGGAACCCTGTTGTCACCATTGCGATGCCATGTTCATTGCAATAATCGAATGAAAGTTCGTCCTTGATGCTTCCACCCGGCTGAATTACGGCCTTAACACCTTCATTACCTGCAATCTCTACACAATCGGGGAAGGGGAAGAAAGCATCACTTGCCATTACAGCTCCATTCAAATCAAAGCCAAAGTTCTTAGCCTTTTCAATGGCCTGTTTCAAGGCATCCACACGACTTGTCTGCCCTACACCACTTGCCAACAACTGCTTATCTTTTGCCAATACAATAGCATTAGACTTGCTGTTCTTCACAATCTTATTTGCAAAAAGCATATCTTCGATTTCTTGCGCAGTCGGAGCTTTAGTCGTTACCGTCTTCAAGTCTTCAGGAGTCTCCACTTTCAAATCACGATCTTGTACCAGAACACCATTCAGCAAAGAACGGAACTGCTTCTTGGGGAGAGCCGCCTGCTTACGGACCAGAATAATGCGGTTCTTCTTCTGACCGAGGATTTCCAATGCATCCACATCATAATCGGGCGCAATGATAACTTCAAAGAATATCTTATTGATTTCTTCAGCTGCAGCCTTATCAATCACAGCATTTGTGATAAGTACGCCACCGAATGCAGACACCGGGTCGCCGGCAAGCGCATCGTTCCAAGCTTCCAATACAGTAGGACGTGAAGCCAGACCACAAGCGTTATTGTGTTTCAGAATAGCAAATGTGGTATCCGTAAATTCGTCAATCAAATCAACGGCAGCGTTGATGTCGAGCAAATTATTGTAAGAAATTTCCTTGCCATGAATCTGGTCGAACATAGCATCAATATTACCATAGAAATAACCCTTCTGATGCGGATTTTCGCCATAACGCAAAGTCTTTTGGTTATTGGCGGACTGCCGGAAAGCAGAACCTGCTTCACCGTCAAAATAGTTAAAGATAGCCGAATCATAATGAGAAGATACAGCAAAAGCCTCTTTGGCAAACCAGCGACGCTCTTCGAGTGAAGTGGTAGCGCCATGTTCCATCAACATGTCGCGAAGCGGCTGGTATTGAGCCTGCGAAGCAACAATCACGACATCGTTATAATTCTTGGCGGCAGCACGAATCAGAGAGATGCCGCCTATATCAATCTTCTCGATAATGGCAGGTTCTTCAGCACCGCTGGCAACAGTTGCCTCAAACGGATAGAGGTCTACAATTACAAGGTCTATTTCAGGAATTTCATATTTTTCAATTTGTTGCATGTCCTGTTCCAATCCGCGGCGGCAAAGAATACCTCCAAATATCTTCGGATGCAAGGTCTTTACACGTCCACCCAAAATGGAAGGGTATGTAGTAAGGTCTTCCACTGCTTTACAGGGATAACCCAGAGACTCAATAAATTGACGTGTTCCACCGGTTGACAGGAACTCTACACCTTCTTCATGCAGTTTGGTTATGATTTCATCCAAACCTTCTTTATGGTAAACGGATACCAGAGCTGTTTTGATTCTTTTAGTTTCAGACATGGATTTGCGTATTAAAGTAATGCGTACATTTTACTATTTGATTTGCAAAGTTACGAATTTTGTTTATTCATACATACATTCATATACAATAAATTAGGTATAATTAAAAAAGGGGCTTATTATTAATTCCGGCACTCTTACGTAACCGTATAAAAAAGGCCCCGCTGAAAAGGCATAAACACCCTTTCAGCGGAGCCGATTTTCTTTATAGAAAAAGCTCTATTACCAAATAGAAACCCGTTTTTCTACCGGCACAAACATCGGGTCATTTTCAGTAATATTGAAAGCCTCGTACCAAGCTCCTATTTGCGGCAGAGCACCGTTAACACGCCATTTGCCCAATGAGTGCACATCACTCTTGGTACGGTTCAGGACCTCCTCCGGACGAATATTATTTCCCCATACGCCTGCATAAGCAAGGAAGAAGCGCTGCTCAGGGGTGAAACCATCCATTACCGGCAACGGATTAGCAGCCGTAGCCTTCTTGAATGCCTGATAGGAAACCTGCAAACCGCCATGGTCAGCAATATTCTCACCCAAAGTCATACGTCCATTGCCATATAATCCCGGAGCCACTTCAATGCTGTCGAACACATTCACCATAACCTGGGCACGTTCATCGAAACGCTTGGAATCCTCAGCAGTCCACCAGTCTTTCAGATTGCCTTCCTTGTCATACTGGCGTCCCTGGTCGTCAAATCCATGCGTCATTTCATGGCCGATTACCACACCGATAGCGCCGTAATTGAAGGCATCGTCCGCATTCATGTCAAAGAACGGATATTGCAAAATAGCGGCAGGAAAACAGATTTCATTCGTCGTCGGATTATAATAAGCATTTACCGTTTGCGGAGTCATCAGCCATTCATCTTTATCTACCGGCTTACCGGCTTTAGCTACCATTTCCGCATGGCTCCATGCGTTGGCACGCTCCATATTAGCCCAATATGAGTCGTCTTTAATCTCTAATGTAGAGTAATCTTTCCACTGATCGGGATAGCCTATCTTCACATGGAAAGTGGCCAGTTTCTCCAAAGCCTTTATTTTGGTAGAGTCACCCATCCAAGCGAGGTTTTTGATACGCTCACCCAAACTTTCCTGCAGATTCTTCACTAAATCCACCATACGTTCCTTAGCTGCAGCAGGGAAATATTTTTCTACATACATTTGACCTACCGCTTCACCTAAAGCAGAGCTAACAGTACCGACAGCCTTTTTCCAGCGGGGCTGCATCTCTTGCGTGCCACTCATCGTGCGTTCATAGAAATCGAAATTCTGTTCGGCCATGGCATCATTCAAAGTACCTGCGGCAGCATCAATCAATTTCCATTGTAAATAGAGGCTCTGTTGTTCAATAGGCAAAGTATCCAGGATTTCAGCAGCAGCCTTCAAAGAAGCAGGCTGACCTATGATGATTTCTTTCACATCTCTCAAGTCCATTGCCGACAAATAAGCATCCCAATCGAAAGTCGGATAGTTCTTCTTCAACTCTTCCAAACTCATCTTATTGTAATTGGCGTGCGGATCGCGCAACTCCGTACGTGAACGGAATGCTTTGGCAAGGCGTGTTTCCACATCCATTACAACTTCCACACCTTTTTTGGCAGCCGCCTCACCAAAGCCAGCCAGTTGATACATTTTCTGTACGTGTGTGCGGAAAGCATCACGAATTTTAGCGGTAGCCGCATCATTTTCCAGATAATAGTCGCGTTCGCCCATACTTAAACCGGCCTGATAGGACTGTACGGCATTCATACTACTATTCATTTCATCGGCACCTACATACAGAATATTATAAGCAACAATGCCTTTTTTCTGCATCTCACCCAACAATGCATAGAGTTCTTTCTTTGTCCTTCAAGGCACCCAGCTGATCAAGTTCGGCCTTAATAGGAGCTACACCGTCCTTGTTCAGTTTCACGCTATCCATTACTATTTTGTATAAATCGCCTATTTTCTGCGCTACGCTCCCCGGCTCATGCTGAGTAGCGGCCAATTCTTCGATAAGCCCCTGAATCTGCTTACGGTTGTTTTCCGCAAGAATGGTGAAAGAACCATACTGTGAGTATTCGGCCGGAATCGGATTGTTCTTCATCCAACCGCCGCAGGCATATTGGTAAAAGTCAGTTCCGGGCAAAGCCGTTGTGTCAAGATTGGCAAGCTGAATACCGGCTGTCAGTTCAGCCTGTTTCTTGCCTGTGCTGCAAGCACCCGTCATTAAGCAGAATGCTGCAATAGGTAAAAAATGAAATACTTTCATACTTAGTATAAATAAATGTTATAAGATTATTTTCTTGCCTCCTCTAACTCACTGGAAGCGGCATCCCATTCTTCCATCACATTGTCCAATTGCGCTTTCAACTTTTGGTGCTGCTCATAAAGCGCCATGTCCGAAGCACCTTCCGGTGTAGCCATTTTGGCTTCAAGGATAGAGATAGCCGACTCTGTCTGTTCTATCTCTGCTTCACAATCCGCCACACGACGTTCCAGCTTTTTGAGTTTCTTATTGAGTTCCTTTTGTTCCCCATAAGAAAGTTTGGCGGCAGAAGTTTGGCTTGCCGTTGCTCCGGCGTTGCTGCCGGCTACCGTTTTTCCCACAGCAGGTGAAGATGACAATGAAGGAGATTTCTGCAAATCGTTCAGGTTCTCTATCTGCTTTTTCTGCAAGAAATCATAGATACCTCCAAGATGCTCTTTCACCAGTCCGCCACCGAACTCATATACTTTAGTCGCAAGACCATCCAAAAAGTCACGATCATGACTGACAATTATCACTGTACCGTCAAAATCCCGGATTGCTTCTTTCAAAACGTCCTTTGAACGCATATCAAGATGATTCGTCGGCTCATCAAGAATCAGGAAATTCACCGGTTCCAGCAGTAGCTTGATCATGGCAAGACGCGTACGTTCTCCTCCCGAAAGCACTTTCACCTTCTTGTCCGAAGCCTCTCCGCCAAACATGAACGCTCCCAATATATCCCGTATCTTCAGCCGGATATCTCCCACTGCCACACGATCAATCGTATCGAAGACAGTCCGGTTTTCATCCAGCAATTGTGCCTGGTTCTGTGCAAAATAGCCGATTTGCACATTGTGCCCCAAAGTCAGCTTGCCGGTATAATCCGTAATCTCATCCATAATGCACTTCACAAGCGTGGACTTACCTTCACCGTTCTTACCAACGAAAGCGACCTTTTCGCCGCGGTTAATAGTAAGATTAACATCATGGAAGATAACATGGCTTCCATAGGCTTTGGCCACATCCTCACAAATAACAGGGTAACTCCCACTACGGCTACTGCAAACAAATTTCAACCGTAAAGAAGAATTATCTTCCTCATCCACCTCAATGCGTTCTATCTTTTCGAGCTGTTTGATGCGGCTCTGCACTTGCACAGCTTTAGTGGCTTTATAACGGAAACGCTCGATAAAATCTTCCGTATCCTGTATCTGTTTCTGCTGGTTTTCATAAGCACGAAGCTGCTGTTCGCGACGTTCCTTGCGGAGCACCACAAACTCATCATACTTCACTTTATAATCGTATATGCGTCCGCAGGTTATTTCGATGGTGCGGGTAGTGACATTGTTCAGAAAAGCCCGGTCGTGGCTGACAAGCACCACTGCATTGGCACGAGTGGAAAGAAAATTCTCCAGCCACTGGATGCTCTCTATATCAAGGTGGTTCGTTGGCTCGTCCAGCAACAGTACATCCGGACGGCGCAGCAATAACTTGGCAAGTTCGATACGCATACGCCAGCCTCCGGAAAATTCGCTCGTAGAACGGTCGAAGTCCTCACGACTGAATCCCAATCCCTGAAGGGTACGTTCTATTTCAGCACGATAGTTTGTCCCCCCCATCATCAGGAAACGTTCATTCTCATGAGTAAAACGATCAATCAGTTTCTGATACTCTTCGCTATCATAATCGGTACGTTCGGCAAGCTGTTGGTTCATTCGCTCGATGTCGGCCTGCATTTCAAAGATATGCTCAAAAGCCAACTCAGCTTCCTGCATAACGGTGCGTTCGTCACTGAGTACCATTACTTGGGGTAAATACCCGATAGTACATTCGCGTGGAACGGCAACAACTCCGGCGGTAGGCTGTTGCAAGCCTGCCAATATCTTGAGCATGGTAGATTTGCCCGCACCATTCTTGCCTACAAGGGCGATGCGGTCTTTCTTATTGATGACGTAAGAAACGTCTTCGAACAGAGCGGTAGCATTAAACTCCACCTTCAGTCCTTCTACGGATATCATAGTGTCAATGAATTTATCGTTTCAAGACTGCAAAGGTAGCGATTTTCAGCAGTATATAATAAGGAAAAGGATATAAATTGGGGCGTGCCTTTTTGTACCTTGCCTTGGTACGGCTTATATCTCACTATGGTACAGCTTGTACCTTGCCATGGTACAGACCGTACCTTAGTAAGGTACAAGCCGTACCAAACGGTGGAATTACTCGGTACATGCAAGTTTTTGGTTATCAAAGCAGTATACAAGAGAGGGGACTATCCCCTTACAGAGACAGTCCCCTCTTTATTTTTATCACCTACCGTCCGGCAATAACCGAGCAACAGGGAATAATCACACAGCTTTAGAAAAGTTTGGCAGGATATTCTCCGGCGTCTACCAATGCCTGAATCTTATCAACCACACTCTGACGGTCTTCCGGATAAGTGACGCCGAACCACTTGCTGGTAGTATCGAGCACCTCGCAAGTTGCCACACCATCATTAATCAGTTTATCCACCATCAACGGAATAAAGAACTCGCTCTTCAGATTTTCCATGTTCTTCGGATCGCTAAGGAACGTTTTGAAGAACTCCTCGCTGTAAGCAAAATAATCGGGAGTGAATCCCCAGAAGTTCATGCTCACCGGAGTAGTATCAGGAGTAGCAGTCCACTCGCCATTATCATCGATATACTTCACTTCACCGTCCATACGCTGAATCTTGGTGCGCTCTACAACAGAGGTCAGCAAGTTGTTCTCATCCGTACCGCAAAGCCCGCGTGACACAGTGCCGCTTTCGCTTAATGTGTTTCCGATGCGGAAACCGACCATTGAATATACATTCTTAGAACCCTCAGGAAGTGCAGACAGGAACTTTCCCATTACCTGAAAAGAATCACGCCCATAGAAGTCATCGCAATTGATAACGGCAAACGGTTCCTTTATCACATCCGCCCCCATCATTACAGCATGATTAGTACCCCAAGGTTTGGTACGGTCCGCCGGGCAGGTAAAGCCTTCGGGGAGCGCATCTAATCCCTGAAAAACCAACTCGCAAGGAATATGCCCTTCGTATTTAGAAATGATTTTATCTCGAAAATCCTGTTCAAAGTCTTTACGGATAACAAAAACGAGCTTACCGAATCCGGCATTAATAGCATCGTAAATTGAATAATCCATAATAGTTTCGCCATTTGGGCCCAGTCCGTCCAATTGCTTTAAGCCACCATAACGGCTACCCATACCGGCCGCTAATAAAAATAAAGTTGGTTTCATATCAGTTATTATTAAAAAAAGGTTAGTGTATCATGGTTGATAACAGGTGCAAAAGTAGTAAAATTTATATCAGTTGGGGGGTATTTTAGTCCATTCTTTACAAGAATCGTCCAAACCCCCACCTTATTAACCTATACTTTCACTCCCAGCTCACATTTTGAGCCGATACATCTTATCAGAACGGATAACCGATGGCAAAATGCAACGCCAAGCTGTCTTTGAACTTCGGAATATTGTAGTATCCCGACTTTCCCGTTTCGTACGGGTCGTGCAATCCCACTCCGCAATCCAGACGGAAAACCAAGAAATCCATATCATAACGCAAGCCAGCGCCGGTGCCCAAAGCTATCTGCTTGGCAAAATTCTTCAAAGAGAATTCGCCGTTAGGACGTGAATCATCTTTACGCATCAGCCACACATTGCCCGCATCCAAGAACACCGCTCCATGCAAATCGCCGATAATGCGGAAACGGTACTCCACATTAGCCTCCAGACGTATATCACCCACATGATTGATGAAAGAATATTTACTCTCTTTATCCGGCGCATATCCTCCCGGACCTATGTTGCGTGCAGAAAAAGCACGCACACTGTTAGCGCCCCCAATATAAAACTGTTCGGTATAAGGAGCCGCCAGCGCATTTCCGTAGGACCATATCACCCCACCGGCTATACGCGAAGCAATCAGCTGGTTCTTATCAATCTTGTAATGATAGCGGAACTCACTGTTTACCTTTAAGAACTGTGCAAAAGGAACGCCCATCAGTTTCTTGTCCTGCTCGCTGAAGGGCTTTCCGAAGATGCGGTAAATACACGAAGTAAGGTTACCGGCCGAACTTACGGTGGTCTGCCACCAGATAGGATTTCGTACGTGCGATAAAGGAGCGTTATCATACGTGTACATATATTCTATAACGGGAATAAACTGGTCGCGCAGACTGACATAAAGCGCCGGATTTTCCGCCTGCAACTCCTTAAAAGCCTCCGTAGGGTTACGAAGCACATTAAACGTCAGTTTGAACGGAGTGAAACTATGCTTGCTCGTACGCTTCGGCTGAAAATCATAAGTAGCGTTTCCTCCAAACGCCAGCAGTTTATAGTACTTGGCCCGATTCAACTGGTCGACATACAATTTAAACGTAGTAGTTGCCGGAAAGTCATACTCCTTATCACCAAAGCGAGGAAAAACCACACGCGGAAACATAAGAGAAGTAGACAATCCCATCTCATAGCTGTTCATTGCCGAAGAACGGTCTTTACCCGTCTGCCATTCATACGAACCATCCAGCTTAACATTCCACGCTTCGCCGCCGCCAAACACATTGTTCTTCGTTACAGTGAACGAAGCTCCCGGACCTGTTTGGTTATTACTTTTCATCTTCACATTGAAATCCAGCTCGGCATCATAAGGTTTGTCGAGAGCCGCATGAATATTCACATCCAGCGTATCACACACAAATGTCGTGTCGCGCGGAGTATACTGCATTTCAAGATAGCGGAAGATACCCACGTTATTCAAACGCTCCTGCACACGAGTCTGACGATACAAACTATACAGGTTCTGCATGGAACGCCTGCGGGAAATACCGGTACTGTCCTGTACCTGACGCTTCTGACGGTACGCTTGATAGTTCAGCCACCTGTAAACCATGTTGGGACGCACCCTCAGCTTGTCGTGATAATAAATACGCAACCCCTTATAATCCATACTGTCATTAGGAGCCTGCCCTTGCTTTCCATAAAGATAGAAGGCCCTTTTACCTACATAAAACGGCTTTTCGGCAACCGCAGGCATACCGGGAGCAGGCACCATGCGCATAGTGACATGTCCGCCAGGCACCAGAGTCGTATCTGCCTGATAGGTCAGATAGTCGGGACGGAAATAATAGCATCCCACATTGCGCAACAAGGTACTGATGCGGGTACGTTCTCCGTCAAGATCGGTCACATTAAACTGTTCGCCCGGACTGATGAGCGAACGGCGGCGGCTCATATTCATGATTTGCAAAGTCCGTTTACTGAAACCATGATAGTAAACCGTATCAATGAAATAGGGATTACGCATATCCACCGTATACTGTATCTTCGCCTTTAATGAGTCCTTAGGATTCAGGAATGTTTTATAGCTCACCGTACCGTTAAAGTAACCGTAATCCCGTAACAAATTGGCGGCTGCTTTCTGTCGGATATCAGGATTTACGGACGACATCAATACCGGTTTTGCGGCAAAGCGGTTGAATATCCATCTGCCAAAGCCTTTCTCATATTTCACAAATCCATTGTATATCCACAGTCCCATGGGGAAAGGTATACGAATACTGGAACTGCCCAGCAAAGAATTGTTGGGGGCAGTGGCAAGCGCAGCTTCAACCTCTTCCATCGCAATTTCACCTACCGGAGTGGTGCTGCGGTTTTCAACAATCATCGTTTTTGTCCCGTATACAGGATTTCGCCTTCCGGCAGATGCTTGGTCGTGGAACATCCTGCCAAAAATAGGACACCTGCTATATATAATATCAGTCGTTTCATATCATTCTACAGTTTGTTTCTTCTTTTTCTTGAAGATGAAAAGTTCACCCAGGCGGTCCATCTTACGGCGAAGTACAAGGCCGACTCCTGTTTCCGTTATTTCTCCATCGAGTACACTCTCGTAGTTTTTGTCATAGAACACCCGGACATAACGCGTACCGGACGTATCCAACCTATACTCCAGTGAGATATTATCGATGAATGATTCCGCATCGTTCGTGGCATTGGCACCGGTCGTCACCTTACCTCCGATAACAATCTGTACGCGATCATTGAAGAGGCGTTGTGAATAGCGGAAACTATAATCGGTCTGTTTATCACCGGTTTCGGCCGCTGTACGGTCTTCCATACCCATGGTGAAACTTGCATTGATACTTTGAAAAGCAGAACCCGCCAATGAGTTAATCTGACTCTGGATAACACTGTTCAAGGCACTACCCATAGACAATCCGCCACCTTTGACACCACTATTCATATAAACGCCCGTTGCCAACATGGCAATGGCCTGCTTACTGCGTTCTTCAGCTCCCATAGCCTGCAATTCGTTTTCAACTGTGGCATCATCCGGAGCTGTTATATCGAAAATCAGTTCGGGAGCATCAAGCCTGTTCTTTATGGCTATGGACACGTCAAAGTTCACCACGCGTGACCCGCCGTCATCGCCGTCGGCAACCGAAGCACGCATACGTTCCGTCGCTTTCAGGTTCAGAGTAGGATTCATCGGATCACCGCGCCAGTCCACATAGCTTCCGTTATTAATCTGGAACTCTTTCAACGGAATGACCGGAAGCGAATACTTCATGATTCCCCCCGAAAGCGTATAACGTCCCGTAAGACTTATATCACCCTGCGGAGTATATTGCATATTCAGGTCTCCACCGCCCTCCAGTTCTATAAACTTACTGCGGTCAGGACTCAAATCGGCACGCAGACGTACCGCATTGTCAATGTGTACGGACATAATCATATCCATACCGCCCAAAGACATAGCAGGAACCTCATCGGCACTCACCGAAGCCGTATCCGCAAAGGAAGTAAAAGTAACCAGTCCTTCAAGACGGTCTTCCACCGTCAACGGTGAGTCTGTCAGCACATAGGTAACATCCGTATTTCCCAGCAGATTCATATTTCCACGCATGGTCAAAGCATCCAAAGGTCCTCGAACCGTAGCATTCAAGTCGACAAATACCTTACCGTAGATCAGGCTTTCGCGGGTACGCGGCGCATCCAGCAATGTATAATTCTCTGCCAGCAACTTCAGGTTTGCCGTAGGACGTTCCAAGTTGCGGAAGTCCACCTTACCGTCAATGGTAAACGGATTCTTACTGGTAGTGTAGATAGCAAACTTATCAAATATCAGTTGGTTGTCCTTAACCTGTACAGGACGGTCGTCAAACCAATAACGCGCCCCCGCCTGACGAGCATATACCGACACACTGTCCAACGTAACATCCCCGTCCATCTTAGGTTTCTCCAACGGTCCGTAGATATGCACTCCACCGTCAATGTCACCGGTGAAAGACACCATCTGATCCGGAATAAAGGCATTGGCTATCTTCATAGGGAAGTGTTCAAAAGTAGTAGTTACCTCCAGTGTGTCTCTACCATTCTTTTGCGTCAGCATACCGTCCGCCACCAACACCTCCTGATTGTCATAACTGAAATAAGTATTTAAATAATGTGTAACCCCCTTGTCTCCCGGAAGCCACGTAGCACCCATACCGACGTCTCCTACATGCTGGCGTTCGTACGTCAATTCATCAATGTTGGCTTCGGCAGAAACCTGCAAAGAAGTAGGCGTCTGTATGTACTGCGCTTCGGCAGAGAACAAGCCGGTCAGCCGGGGCATATAAGGAAGCACCTCACTCAACTCACCCAACTGCAGGCGGCTGAGTTCCACATTCATATTCTGTAATGAGACACTATCATTCCTGTCCGATTGCATACGGAAGCCCAAACCGTTGTCGCTATCCATATCGATATTGGCGTAGACACGCATATTCTTATGTAGATAGACCCAGTTGCTATTATCCACAAAATGGAACTTACGGTACGCAATAACAGGTTCGGCAGGCGTCAGGTTAAGCAACACTCCATTGCCTTTGCCCTGTCCCTCCGTCAACGGACGGGCATTCACGCCAAACAGCACTCCGGTCTGCCCCTCTCCGTCCACATAATTCACAGTCAGTTCGGCATCCTCACTCCGGATCTCTCCCGTCAACGTACTGCGGAATACAAACTGCGGATTCTTCGGTCCGTTGATCACACCGCTTTGCAACATCATCCGGGAAGTATCCTGCTTCACTGTAAAGAAGATTGTATCGAGTTGCAACGAGTCCACCCGTAATCCATGAACAGCCGTCCGCCCATTGATGCCCCGCGTCGGTGTAGAGCCGAAACGAAGGATGAAGTCATTGAATGTTATATCTTTTGTCTTCAAGAAGTAGCTGACAGGATTGGCCTGTCCTGCCGTCAGCTGCATGCCAGCCGAAGGAAGCACCCGCCGCAAAGCCGCATGATCCAGCCTGCTATCCTCTATCTGCTTCGTAAGGATGGCAACAAACTCATCCGACTGCTCCAGCAACTCCTTCAAAGTGCTGCGGGCCCGGAACTGAAGGTTCATATCGCCGGCATCCATTTGCAACTTAATGGAGTCGTGGCGTGCCTCCGCACCCAGACTAAACGCAAACGGATGCTCCAAAGGTTTGGGAGCAACTCCCAGTTTGTATAAATCCAGCTCTTCTACATTCACATTCAACTTACCGTCCATATATTTACGGTCAAGCCGCATATCAGCCTCGGTCTGCATTTTCAACAATGCATTATCACTCGTCAGATGCACAGACGCTACCGACGACTTTAAGCCCGCATCCAAATCTACGCCCGAAATATTCCAGCGGGCATATTGCAATTCATCCAGCTTGGCTTCTACGCGGGCGATGGTTTTATGTGAAGCCACATCCACTCCCTGCCCTTTAGCGGTAACGCGGGCTGTAAGCGTATAGATAGAATCCTTGGGCAAAAAATGATGAAGTTGCAAAGCATCTATGGCAAGATCGGCGTGGTAGACCTCTGTGTTCAAGTTGTAGGCAGCATCCAAACCCAGACTACCCTCTCCTTCTTTGATTTTCAGGATTGCATTGCATTGCGGTCCGTCGAGACCGAGACGTGCCACAAGATTCATACTGTCGGGCACAATGATAGAGCCGTCGGGAGTTACTCCGGTGAGTCCGGTAAGGAAATTGAGGTCCTGCGTCTGCATTTCAAAGTCAAGTCCCCCGTTGCGTGTCAAGCTGTCCGTAAGGTTCCACAACTCACCGCCTCCACTCAAAAAGAAGGCACCGGGCAATTCAGCCGTAAAGCGGGAGATCTGCATCTGCTTCAAATTACCCTCCGTACCGGCATGGATCACCAACGGTCGGAAAGGATAAGCTTCCTTAAAAGTTTCGGGTAACCCGCCGGCAAAAAGCAGCACATCCTGCTTACCGATATTGGCATTGAAGCGGGCCGACAGATGTCCGGTAGTAGGAATATCTACCAGTTTCCAATAGGTCTGCGCCGTCAGGTCCATATCGCTGTGCGGGGTTTTGAGTTGCAGATAAGGGATACGGATAAGGGTTGAATCGGCAAACAGGCGCCCGGTCAACGAAGTCACAGTCAGTCCGGAACGGTCGTACATGGAGAACTCACGAATAATTGCGTTCATGTCACGACCGCAAGCCATCACCGAATCAATGCCGATACGAATATCGCGCAATGCGATATGCGAAGCGTCGAAACCCTCAACGGGAGCAGCCATGCCCGAATCATAATTCACAGCGGATTCCGTAAGCGTAAACCGCCGCCAACCATAGAACTGGCGTTTGAGGTCGACATTCGCATCCTCGATGCTTGCATCTCCGATATTGGCTCCCAACGCCATAGAGTCGAGTGGCATCTGCAAATCTACCGAAACATTTTTCAGCTTCAGGTTATGCAGCGCTATCCGCCAGTTGACAGCGGTCTCAGTAGAGTCTTTCGGAGTCTCGGTAGTATCGGCAAGCATTACCTGCATATGGGTATTGCTCAATTCCACATTGTTCAGTATGGCATCCTCTTTTTTCAGGTCGATGCCATGGCTTTCAAGGAAGAACCGCCCGAGTGTCCCTTTGATGTGCATTCCTTCCAGCAGATTGGAAGAATTTACGGCAACCTGTTGCAAGGTTATGTCGTTCACCTCTACCCTGCCTTGCAATAAAGGCCATGCCTGTACGCTGACATTCAGGCTTCCGAGGTTCAGCAAAGTATCGGGATGTTGGACATCAGCGGCATCCGCCTCTGACTGCACCACCTGTACGCCACGCACAAGCAGGTTCAAAGGAAAACGAAGGTCTATTCGTTCTACGGAGATATTCATGCCCGTAGCGTCCGATGCGATTGCCGTAGCCTGCTTCCGTATAAAATTCTGTACCGGAGGCACATACAGCAATATCATCAATATTACAAATAGGACAATAGGGGTGAGCAACACCCAAAGTGCCCCCTTTAACCATTTTCTTCTCATTGGAACGTCAAACTGTCATGTATTAAAAGTTGTACAAAGTAAACAATTAATTTTGAGATAAGGTTCCTAAAAAGTGAAAATACTGTGCTATATCGGTGTTTATGGCCGTCAACCCAAATCGGTCCGGGTCTGTGAGCGAAGAATATCCTCAATGAGGGCAAGCGAACGGAGGGCACGTTGTTCCTGTTCCTCTGTGAAGGAAGCCCCTCGCAGGCTTTCCAATATTTTGAGTTCCCCTACCAGTTCCGTAACCCCAATCAACGTGAAGAGTGGAATCATCTTATGCGAAACGGCAGCCACCTCATCCATATCTGCCATGTCCACAGCCTTCTGCAAACGTCCGGCATTGAGACGGGTCTCGGAGATGAAACTCTTGAGAATGGAGTCGGCAGCATCCGAGTCGTCACCGGAGAAAGCGGTAAGCGCCGAGAAGTTATAAGGGCAACCCGGAGCAGAAGTTCCGGATGTATGTTCCGCCGGATGCTCCGCGGCAGATTCAGACACTCGTTCATCTTGCGAGGCAGGCATCTGCCCGATGCCCTCCATGTCCAGTTCGCGAAAAAGTTCCGCCACCGTAAACGGCTTATGCAGGCAACCGGCAAAGCCATACGCCTTAAACTCCTCCGGTTTCATGTCGCTACGGGCAGTGACCGCTATTACAGGAATGGTTTGCGCTTGGGGGAGATTCGATGCACGCAACAGTTTCAGCAGGTCGAAGCCACTTATCGCCGGCATCTGTACATCGGTGAGCAGTACGTCAAAAGTCCCGGAGCGTAAAGCATCCAGCAACTCATCCGGCTGCATGCACGACACAGAGGTGATGCCGCTATGTTGAAGCATGGCCGCGGTAAGTGTAAGTTGGATACTATCATCATCAATAAGCAATACCCGAAGCGAAGGCGAAGAAGGGACGGGAAGCGGTTCCTCCTCCTTTTCCTGCATTTCCTCACCGGTGCGCTCCGGCATCCGTACGGGGAACAGAGGCACGCGCAATGTGAACGTACTTCCTTTGCCCGGCACGCTGTCCACATCGATTGTCCCCTCAAGCAATTGCACAAGCATACGTACAATGGAGAGTCCAAGGCCGAACCCCTCCTTGCCCTGTGCACCGGGCAGGCGGGTAAACTCCTGAAAAATCCGTTCCCTGTCGGCAGGCCCCATGCCCTTGCCCGTATCGGCAACGGCAACAACCAGCCTACGGTTCTCATAACACGCCGTCATCGTCACACAGCCCTTGTCAGTGAACTTCACTGCATTGGAGAGCAGGTTATTGATTATCTGGCGAAGGCGAAGCGGGTCGCTGATATAAGTACCCTCCAGTTCGGGAGCAATGTTGCAATGCAGTTCCAGTCCCTTGGCAGAGGTCAGCGGTTCAAAGCTGACATGAATCTCTTCCAACAGTCGGGCCGGATGGAAAGTCACCCGGTTTATTTCCGCTTTATGGAGATCAAGTCGATGAAAATCGAGCAGGTCGACCACCAGTTTCAGCAGATGTTCCGAGGAAGTTTTCATGTTATCCAGATAGAAACGCTGCCGTTCGTCCACCGTCAGCCGGGAAAGCAGATCGGCATATCCCATAATGGAACCGAGTGGCGCTTTAAAGTCGTGGGTAATGGCAAGCATCATCTTCTCCCGCATGGCCAGCAAATCTTCGGCGCGCTTGCGGGCTTCTTCCAGCTCGCGACGGTAACGGTTGCTGCGCGCAATGTCACGCCCTATAATTATCAGGAAAAAGACGGACAGCAACACTGCCCCCACTGCAATGCTGCTGATTATCTTAACGGAATGGCCGCGCACAGACTGCCGGTAGTCCGCCTCTTCGCGGGCACGTTGCAAGGTTTCCTGCTCATATCCTTTCAGCAAACTGTCTATACGGGCGGTCAGCATCTTGTCCATGCGTTGCAAAGTGAGCCTGCGGCGTCGCACAATCGAGTCGCTCACCTTCTTCTGTTGCGCCACAGCACGCAGTTTTTCCTGAAGGGAGTCTACCGGATTGTAGACATCGATCACTGTATCCGTAGCGTATTCAAGGGAAGTCTTCACCTGAATGGCGGTATCTTTTTTGGGCGGTACAAACACTTCGCCCAAACGGCGGAAGAAACCTTTCTTCTTGGGTTTGGTAACCACTGTGTCGCGATGCGTGATGATACGGCGTTGTACGCGCCGGTTGGTGACCACCGAGTCCTGCCGGGTGGCTATGATATTCTCTATCGCACTGGTAGACACCATGCTTTCACTGGTCTCGCTCAGCACACGCAGCATATAAATGGTATTCTCATCTTTCTCCCGGAGCAACGTAATCAGGCTGTCCGTCCAGTGCACATCCTGATTTTCGGAATGCATGAGATTCTCCATTTCCCGGTGCACAAAGAACAGGGAAAAGAACAACACTCCCAGCAACAGAGTGTATCCGACGACTATCTTTACTTTCGATACACTATTCATCGTTTAAAGAAAAAGGATAGGACCATCACTTCATCTCGCAGTCTTATACCGGAAGCGCAGCCATAGCATCAACCCGGCGCTGGTCAGCCCGAACGGGAAAGCCATCCAGACTCCCACTAACCCCCAGCCCAGTACAAAACCGCAAAAATATCCTACGGGCAAAGATATAATAAAATAAGAAATAAATGCAATAATCATCATCGGCTTTACGTCCGATATTCCCCGCAGGGCATTGGCAAAGTTGATTTGCAAGCCGTCGCCAAACTGATAAATCAAGAAGGGGAAGAACAAAGACGCCACCAGCGCCGAGGCCTCCGCACTATCCGTAAACCAACCGCCCATTTGCCCGCGCAGCACAAAGACAATACTTAAAAGAATGATTTCCATAGCCATTATCAAGTGGAATCCGGCATACGTGGAACGGCGCACATTCTCCATATCACCCTGACCTTTGAAGTTGCTGACGCGCACAGCCACCGCCGCCCCCATGCCGTAGTACATCATAAACGTGAATTGCGAAATCGTGAGCATTATCTGATGGGACGCCAGAGCGATAGTGCCCAACCAGCCCACCATGATAGCACTAAGGCTGAAAGAAGCCGTCTCCATCCCCATTTGCAGGCCGACGGGCCAGCCCAGCGCATTAAGCTGCCTGAACACCGGGAACGACCACCCCATGCGTAAGAAACCAACCCGGTAGCGGAGGAACCGGCGGCTGCGGAGCACAATCATCGCAAAGACCGCCACCATCGCAATACGCGAGAACAGCGTGCTGATGCCCGCTCCCAGCAAGCCCAGTTCAGGAAAGCCCAGCTTACCGTTAATAAGGATATAGTTGCCTACGATGTTCAGCGCATTTCCACCCAACAATATCCACATAGCGGTCTTGGTATCCGTAATGCCATCCGTAAACTGCTTGAAACCATTGAACAACATAACGAAGACCAGCGAAGCAAGCAGCACCAGATAATAAGGCTTTATCAAAGGAATCAGCTCTTCGGGTTGCCCCAGACGCTCCACGTTGAAGTAGACCACCGTCATAACAAAAGTAAGGAGCAAAGCCACCAAGACATTCGCCACCAGGCTGCATCGTAATGCCTGCCCCGCCTCTGCAAAGCGACGGTTACCGTAAAGACTGCCCACAATGGGCGTCAGTCCGTAACTGAAACCGGTACTGAAAATTATACAAAGCGTAAACACATTGTTCACGAAAGAAGCTGCCCCCAGCTCTTCAGTACTGTGATGCCCTATCATCAGGGTATCCGCAAAACCAAGAATAATTACACCAAGCTGCCCGATTACAATGGGAAGCCCTAAAAAAATCAAAGCTTTGTAATGTTGCTTATAGCCGGCTATCAAATTCATCATCGTACAGTTTAATTTAATTCAAAAAGAATAAACTCCCAATTTATTCCTAATAAACCTCCGGTTTAATACTAATAAACTTCCGGTTTAATGGGAATAAACCGGAGGTATACTTAATAGGAATTTTTTGTATCATGCGAGGGAACAATTCTTCTTGAAAAACGAAACGTTTCCCTTTCCGCAAAGTAACGGAAATTCCCCCCCTACATATCACTTATCACTCTTATAATATAATACTACGGTATTGTTTTCACAGAAAGCACACTGTGCCACAGTGTGTAATTGTTCCGTTGTGACGGAACGGTAACGCTCAACTTCAAGGTCGATATCTTCCGCCTTTCCCGTCAACTCAAACCAAGCGAGGTTTGTAGCCACGTTCAGGTAATTGATATTGCCGAATATCTGGGTCGATTCAAATTTATTCTTGACCTTTTCCAGCTCCTGTTCGCCCACCGGAGACTGTCGCAACTCTTCCAGCTCCCTGCGTACAGCAGCTTCCGCCTGCTCCAACGACACACCTGCCGCCGGCTTACCGCTGATTTGCAACAGTCCGGCATCACGCGTACCGCTGATATATGCATCGATACCGGAGAAGATGTTCTGTTCCTGCACCAGACGACGGTTCAGACGACTGGAGCGCCCATTGCTGAGAATATCCGACAGAATATCGAATGTATAATAATCGGCACTCCCGCGATCGCACATGTGATAACCCATCAGCAGAGCATCCAGCGGCACATTCCTTTCTACCGTCAGCCTGCGTTCTTCCGTCTGCTCCGGCTCTTGGGGCAACCGCCGCACCGGAACGTTCCTCCGCGGAACAGGACCGAACCACTTCTCGGTAAGCCTAACAGTTTCCTCCCATGAAATGTTTCCCGTCACTGCCAGCACAGCATTGTTCGGAGCATAGAAACGATAGAAGAACGACTTCACCTCATCCAGCGTGGCCTGTTCTATGTGCGAAAGTTCTTTGCCGATAGTGGGCCAGCGATACGGGTGCACCCGGAAAGCCAGCGGCCGGAACAGATGTCCTATGTCGCCGTATGGCTGGTTAAGGCAGCGTTGCTTGAACTCTTCCATCACAACGCCCCGCTGCACCTCAAGCCCCTGCTCGCTGAATGTCAGCTCCAGCATCCGGTCGGACTCCAACCAGAAGGCAGTCTCCACATTCGTTTTTGGAACTGTGAGGTAATAATTGGTTATGTCATTGTTGGTCCAAGCATTGTTTTCCCCTCCCGCCAGCTGCAAAGGGGTGTCATAATCGGGAATATGCGCCGAACCGCCAAACATCAGATGCTCGAACAAATGGGCAAAACCGGTGTGTTCCGGATGCTCATCGCGCGCACCGACATCATAGACGATGTTCAGCGCAACCATTTGCGTACTGGTATCCTCGTGATGCACCAGACGCAAGCCATTGGGGAAACAATGTTTGTTTATTTTCATACGCAGTGGATGAAGATGTGGCAAAAGTCCATCATTCCATCACAGTCACTTTCGTAATCTTCACATCCTCTTCAGGACGGTCGCTACGGTCTGTTTTCACCTGCTGTATCTTATCCACTACATCCATGCCTTCAAGCACTTCGCCGAATACGGTGTATTCTCCGTCCAAATGCGGTGTACCGCCAACGGTAGTATAGGCTTTCACCTGCTCCGGCGTGAAACGGAACTCCGGTTCATCGGCCACCTGAGCTTCGGCCTGTGCAATGAGCGTATCCTGCAAGTTCATCAATCCTTCCTGGTCACCGTCCTTACGCATCTTGTAGATCTCCTTCATGTGCTTCTGCGCCAAAGCGTTGAAAGCATTGTTCAGGCGTGCCTGATTCATCTGATGCTCCATGCCGAGAAGCGTAGAGTCATTATAAACCTTTCCGGTCACGATGTAGAACTGGCAGCCGGATGATTCCTTCTCCGGATTCACATTGTCACCCTGACGGGCAGCAGACAGCGCACCTTTCTTGTGGAAGTATTTGGGATAGACAAACTCTGCCGGAATGGTATAGCCAACATCACCTGTCCCCAACATCTTGCCTTTCGGAGCATTTTTTGATTCGGGATCACCGGCCTGTATCATGAAATCCTTGATGACGCGGTGAAACAGAGTGCCTTCATAGGTACCTTCCTCCGCAAGTTTGATAAAGTTATCACGATGCTTCGGCGTCTCGTTATACAGTTTCACGATGATGTCACCCGCAGTTGTTTCAATCTTCAACTTCGTTTCTTTTTCCATATTTCCGTCTTTCTTTTGTCCCGGTTTGCAAGCCACCAGACTGCAAGCCAGGATAGTTAATATTACAATGAGATTTCTTTTCATCTGTCTTTTTGTTTAATTTAAGCCTGCAAATATACTAAAATCGAACAAAACGATTTACCTTTGTACCATAAAAGAGATAAAAAGCAGCAAGGATGAAATCCATATTAATCGTAGAAGATGACATCACTTACGGTATGATGTTGAAAACATGGCTCGGCAAAAAAGGTTTCCGGGTCAATTCTGTCAGCAGCATTGCCCGGGCCCAGAAACACATTGAGTCCGAAAATGTAGACTTGATACTGTCTGACCTGCGCTTGCCCGATCGTGACGGCATAGACCTGCTGAAATGGTTGGGTGAACATTCCTTGCGCATACCTCTTATCATCATGACGGGATATGCCGATATACAGTCGGCCGTACAAGCCATGAAATTAGGCGCGTGCGACTACATCGCCAAACCGGTGAACCCTGATGAGTTATTGAAGAAAATGGATGATGCATTCCTTCCAAGCGGATTGCCTGTCTCGTCCACACCGGCAATGCGTGCCGAAGCCGGCAGTAATTCTCTCCGGGAAGAAGCGGAAAGCGCATCTTCCGACTATCTGGAAGGTGAAAGCGATGCCGCCAAACAGCTCTATAATTACGTGAATTTAGTATCTCCCACCAATATGTCCGTCCTCATCAACGGAGCCAGCGGAACGGGTAAGGAGTATGTGGCGCAGCGCATCCACAAGCTGAGTCGACGCTCCAAACAGCCTTTCATTGCCATCGACTGCGGCTCTATCCCTAAAGAACTGGCAGCGTCCGAATTCTTCGGCCACGTGAAAGGCTCTTTCACCGGTGCGCTGACCGACAAGACGGGCGCATTCGTCGCAGCCAACGGAGGAACGATCTTCCTGGATGAAATAGGTAACCTGAGCTACGAGGTGCAAATACAACTGCTTCGTGCCCTGCAGGAACGCAAGGTGCGCCCCATCGGCTCCAACAAAGAGATACAGGTAGACGTGCGGCTGGTCTCCGCCACCAACGAGAATCTGGAACAAGCCATCGAAAAAGGTACATTCCGCGAGGATCTCTACCACCGCATCAATGAATTCACCCTGCGCATGCCTCAACTGAAAGACCGCCGCGAGGACATCCTCCTCTTTGCAAACTTCTTTTTGGATCAGGCCAATCGCGAATTGGACAAGCATCTTATCGGCTTTGACGAGAAAGCATCCAAAGCCCTTCTGGAATACCAATGGCCGGGCAATCTGCGTCAGATGAAAAATATCATCCGCCGCGCCACTCTCCTTGCACAAAGCAAGCTCATCACTTTGGACGAGCTCAGCGAACTGCGAAACCAAACAATACAACCCACCGGCATGCCGCTCCGCAACGAAGAAGCCGAAAAGCAACATATCATCGAAGCCTTGAAGCAAACCGGCTACAACAAAAGCCGCGCCGCACAATTGCTCGGCATAGACCGGAAAACACTCTACAACAAACTTAAACTATACGGAATAGAACTATAATTGTGGAAAAACTCCACAATCTATTCCACACTTTCCACACTATTCTACACATTTTTTCAATGTGCCATTCTTCCACACTGAAATTAGTTCACTAATATTCAGTATGTTATCTTCCAAACTTCAAATCTTGGCATATCATTTGACGTATATTCCACGTGAACCTCAAGTTCACAATGTTAAAACAAAATTCGCCTAAGCTGAGACAAAACAATATATCAACCTTTTAAAAGTAAAAAGCAAAAAATTAGTATTAGTAGCAGCCCTGTTTATGTTTGTTTGTGACGGATCGTTCTTGGCCTGAGCACAGATGCAAATGGCCAAGAGCATCCAATCCACAAATTTAAGTGGCCGAATAATAGTAAGCACACTAACAACAAAAAAAGCCGTTTCCTTCTTGTCTATTCCGGGAAACGGCTTTTTTTACTATATGTATAATAAGGCAATATCACTTCATCACCCTACCAATGTCTTTCCGGGTAGAGCTCATTCCACCACGCCGGGCTATCCTGCAACCAACGTGCAAACCACGCCATAATGGAGTTGTGCCACAACTCACGCTTGGGATAATCACTGATAAAATGGTTCTCACCGTCTACCGTTATAAACTCCACCGGCTTGCCCAATATCTTCAACGCATTGTACAACTGGATGCTTTCACCAACAGGCACATTCGTATCGACCGTACCATGCAGCAACAGCAACGGAGTCTTGATTTTATCCGCATTGAACAGCGCCCCATGCTTCGTAAACAGATCAGGATTATTCCATGGATAGCTCTCGGCAGCAGCAACAGAATTATAGGAATATCCCCAATAGCCCTCACCCCAGTAACTTGTCACGTTACTGATGCCGGCATGTGAAACAGCAGCAGCAAACAAATCGGTCTTTGTCTGTAAGTACATTGTCATAAAGCCGCCATAGGACGCTCCAATACAACCAATACGCTTATCGTTAACAAACGGATGAGCCGCACAGAACTTCTTCGTTCCTTCAATGATTTCATCGGCAGTACGTTCGCCCCACGCATTAACATGGCGGGCGGAGAACTCCTGACCGTAACCGATAGTGCCGCTGGGCTGGATGACATAAACCACATAGTCACGTGATGCAAACAGCTGCGCACAGTAGGGCGAGGTGATGCCGCGCGTAGTAGGCATAGTTCCACCGTAATAATATACGATAAGCGGATATTTTTTATTCGGGTCGAAAGCAGGAGGCAGGCACATCATACCTTTAATTTCCGTACCGTCCTCTGACGTAAAGTTCCATTCTTTCATTGTACCCATTTCTATCTTATCCAATACAGGCTTCATCGGATTGGCAAGCAATGCGGATGTTTTCTTCTTCACATCGTACGTATAGGCCACCCCTACACTGGTATTACCCCCTCCTACATATGCAGCAACCGTTGGATTGTTTTCCGCCAAATCGAAAGAAGCAATCACATCTTCCTGAAGCGGCAACATCTCAAAACTGTCGGTTTGGGGGATATAGCGGTAAATATGCTTGCAATCCTCATCCGTTGTATTAAAATAGATGCAACCATCTGTGCGGTTCCATTGCAAGAAGTCTACGGAAGGATTGAAATCGCGCGTAATGGGAGTGACTTTCTTCGTAGCTTTATCCACGATGAATGCCTGTGTATCAAAATCATTAGCAATAGGATGTTCACCGCAGTTCTTTCCCACACCGCCAAAAGCCGAAGGACTGCCGACTACTAAAAGTCGCTTTCCGTCGGGAGAGTAAGTCCCTCTATTCACATAAGGATCCCATGCAACCAACGTATCTACTTGCAGTGTAGCCAAATCGACCTCGAATATGGAAGTAAGAGAGAAAGGACACTGAGTGATGTCCGACTTGGAAGTGGAACACAGAAGTTTTTTCCCGTCAGAAGATATATCGTTCAGGTAGACAGAATGACTGCCATACGTCAGGCGCTCGGAAAGTCCTGTTGCAGGATCATATTTAACAAGATAATTACGGGAACGGGCATCGGGAATACGATCGTCGGGGGTGCAGAAGCCTCTTCAAAGGACCGCTGACCGCTTCCCCTTTATCATCGGGAGAATAAATAAGATAGTCCTCTGCGGGCGACCAGACAAAGTATCCTTCGGGAACATCTTTCAGCAGCACCTCCTCATGCATGGTAGCCGGATCGAACACAACCAAATCATTCCGTTTCTTGCCGGTCACTGTATAATAAAGCTTATTGCTACGGGGCATCCAGCGCATTTTCTCGTCAGCATCAGGCAATATCACCTTGCCGGTCTTTAGTTCTGTCAACTCGCAACGTGTTCTCGAACGCTTCAATGAGTAATTGTCCGCATAGCAGGTAAGCAGGTACTTGCCATTCGGAGAAAGGCTCACCGAACGTACACGACTTCCAAACGCCGTATTATGCAAAGCGAAACGCCTTTTCAAATCCGGTGCAATCTGATAACCGACATCAGCAAACTCCTTATCCTTCTCAAACTCACACTTCAACACCGGAGCAGTCTTATCGGCAGCCACTGATAATAATTTAATGACTATCTCATAATCCACTTCCGGTTCCAGACGTAAACCAAGCACTGAAGGGGACACTTGCGACAAGCTATCTTCCGCAGTCGTCTTTGATTGTTTGGAAACTCCATTCACAAATACCTCAAAACGTGCGGGAGAATAGATATTCAGTTTTCCTTTCATGAAACGTTCCGCACGCAAATTAGTAGCAAACAGATAAAATAAATTATCTTTATCGGCCTTTGCTACCCGCACGTACCCTGCCGTATCGACTGGCACACGCTCATAAGAACGTCCGTCGAAGTCGAGGTCAATATCGGTTTTCAGAAGTTTATCGGCAGTGAATTTCTCTCCCGTAAAATTAATGCTGTCACCCTGAATTGGAGTACGCACCACAATGGCAGGCCGCACATTGTATTCGGTCACTTTATCTTGTGCCCGGACTGCAAATGCCGCAAGCAGAGACAGCCCTGATAAAATCAGAATCTTTTTCATCGAAGTTGTTATTAACAGATTATCAAATCATTTCAAAACCATTCCACAGATTACCGGTAGGAACAGGGGCCTCCACCTCTATCAATTCCTTGGACACCGGATGTATAAAACGGACAAAGCGCGCGTGCAGGCAAATACTCCCATCCGGATTGGAACGGGGAGAGCCATACTTCAAATCTCCTTTAATGGGACACCCCATTTTAGCCAGCTGACATCGTATCTGGTGATGGCGCCCCGTTTTCAGGTCAATTTCCAGCAAATAATAGTTCTGCGATTTAGCTATGAGCCGATAATGCAAGATCGCTTTCTTGCTATTCGGCACTTCCTTATCGTAAGCATAACTTTTGTTCTGCTTTTCGTTACGAACCAAATAGTTCACCAACTCTCCTTCCGGCTCGTGAGGCTGGTTCTTCACCACTGCCCAGTAGGTTTTCTTAACCTCACCATTCTTGAACATGTCATTCAGGCGGGTAAGCGCCTTACTGGTTTTGGCAAAAACTAACAAGACCGCTTACGGGGCGGTCCAACCGGTGTGTAACACCTATAAAGACATTACCGGGCTTCTGGTATTTCTCCTTCAGATACTGCTTTACGATTTCCGAAAGCGGCGTATCCCCCGTCTTGTCTCCCTGAACGATCTCGGAAGCGGTCTTGTTGACTATAATGATATGATTGTCCTCGTATACGACAGTCATTTATTTAGCGATTAGCGGTTAGTAATTAGTGATTAGTGATTAAAAAGCTGCGGTTAGCGGTCGGCAATTCTCATTAATCACTAACCGCCAATCGTTAATCACTATTTTACATATTCATACCACCGTCTACCTGAATCACCTGCCCTGATACATAAGAAGACATATCAGAAGCCAGGAAGGTAGCAATGTTGGCTACGTCTTCGGGTGTACCACCACGACGCAAAGGTATCTTCTTGCACCATTCTGCCTTCACTTCTTCGGACAAAGCATCTGTCATTGCTGTCATAATGAAACCCGGAGCAATAGCGTTGGCGCGGATGCCACGAGAGCCCAACTCCTGTGCAATAGATTTGGCCAATGCAATCATACCTGCCTTGGAAGCAGAATAGTTGGCCTGACCTGCATTACCATGAACACCTACTACAGAAGCCATGTTGATGATGCTTCCACCTTTTTGACGCATCATGATCGGAGTACAAGCATGAATGAAGTTGAAAGCGGATTTCAGGTTAACGTTGATAACCATATCCCATTGTTGTTCGGTCATACGCATCATCAGACCGTCACGAGTAATACCTGCATTGTTAACCAAAATATCAATGCGGCCGAAATCTGCATGGATAGCCTCTACTACTTTGGCAGTATCTTCAAAGCTCGCTGCATTAGATGCATATGCTTTGGCTTTTACTCCAAGCGCTTCAATTTCTTTTGCTGTTGCCTCAGCATTTTCATCAATCACCAAGTCGGTGAATGCTATATTAGCCCCTTCTTGAGCGAACTTTAAAGCGATAGCCTTACCAATACCACGAGCGGCACCGGTTACAATGGCTGTTTTTCCGTCTAATAATCCCATACTGTTTTAAATTATTGATTAAATATTCTTTTTATGTTCTATGCAACGCGCCAAACACAAGATTGACAACGTATTTATCGCGGGTTTCATCATCGAGCTTTGCACCGATATGTCCGCGTATATAAGGTACTTCAATACCTTTTACGCAATAATGCACCAGCTCGGCGGTCATGTCTATATCATCTATCCGAAACACGCCTTTCTCCACCCCTTCACGCAGCACATCCTTGAATAGCAGTATCTCTTTAGCATCAAAACGTTTACGCACTTTCTCCACCCGCCAAATGTCACGAAAGAAATTGGCCCGAAGCGTACCGTTACGAAACACTACCTCCTTCACCGCATCCAAACGCGTATATATCATTTCAATCATTTTCTCGTCCGGCGAAATATTTTTCTCTGCCACACGCTTCATCATATCCGAAAGCATATCCAGTTCCGACTCAACAACAGCCATATAGATATCTTCCTTACTTTTAAAATAGGTGTAGAGGGTTCTCCTACCTTTTTTAGAAGCGAGAGCAATATCATTCATCGTGGTATTTTCAACACCCATTTTAGCAAACAACTGACGGGCTACATCCACTAATTTAGCTTTTGTCTTCGATACGGCCATAGGCTAATTGCACATTGCTTAATAATTTGTGCAAAAGCGTGACTTCTTTTTGCACACTGACTATCAATATTTTACAAAACTATTCTTTTGTAAATCACACTTATATGCTTCAATTTGAGCGCAACAAAGATAGCAATTCTTTTTTATCCAAAGGAATTTTCTTATAAACTTTTCCCCTCGCCGGAAGCTCCCAAACTCTTATATATGAGAAAGCTTGAAGCGCAAGGCAGTATTCGATGCATTGGCTTCAAGCTTTATATTAACAATTCTTTATCAAAAAAACAATAGAATATTTAATGAAATGATGAGCATTATCTTTAGTATCCCACACGCGATTGCATCATTTCCTCATCCTCTATCGTAACTTTACTTTCGTCAAGCTTACTACGGTCAAGACTGAATACCTTGACAAAAAAATCATAAACAGCATTGCGCTTATTCGGACCGAAGTCGTGACGTTCTTTGGGTAGGTGCACATTCACAATGCGGTCCTTGGCTCCGTAAAATCCATAGACACGCTGCAAATAGGGATACTCCAACGTAGGAACAGAAGCGGTCCAATCTCCGCCATCGCTCACAACCAACATGGGACGCGGTGCGAACATAGCTGCCAATTCAGCATTACAAGTTCCACCACCTGCCAATTGAATGGGTTTCCCACTCTCACAGGGACATCCGCCATCAAAATGAGAAGCCAGACTTACAACAGGTGCCATAGCCGTAAAACGTTCGTCCAAGACTGACAATAACACAGTTTGAGTGCCCCCACCTGAACCTCCGTTTACTCCTATACGGTTCGTATCAATATCCTTACGGTTTTTCAACATATAATCAAGAAGCAACAGTCCATCCATAGCCTGCTTCACATGCGCCGTATCGGTTCTATGCGCTCCCGCACCCACTTGTTTTTCCGATTCTCCCCATCCATAAAGGTCGTAATCCACACAAACAGCCCCCATCCGCGCCAATGTTCCCAAGCGCTGCTGTTGATCCTTACGATAACGCCCACGATAAAAATGCCCGTTAGGACAAATAATCAGTGCATGTTTTCCCTTTTTACGCGGTGTGTAAACAGAGGCATAAAGATATACTCCGGGCCAGGTTTCCATCGCCAAATTCTGTACCGTATAACCATCATACTTACGAACTTTTGACAAGATTGGCGCAGCCCCCTTCACGCAACGAGACAAAGCTTCATCTAACTCCAATCGCTCACGCACTTCTTTACGCAATACAGCACTACGTTTCTCCCATTCATTCCGGTTGGTGTACAGCCCACTGAGATAAGCCAACATTTTTTCCCCATCGACAGCTGTACGGCGCGGATATTCATACGGCTTAATTTTATAACTCTTCTCATTCTGTTTTTGATACTTAAAATCGAAGAAACTCAACACATTAGTAAGAGACTCTTCTAATGAGTAAGGACGAATACGAAAATCGGCATAAGGTAGTCTCTTACCAATAGTGTCTACATTATATTTGAACTTCACATCGAAACGCCGGGACAAATCGTTCATTACATCACTCAACGGGCGGGTAAACTGATTCTCTAAATCAAGTTTCTGCGCATAAACCACATTACCCGCAAACAATGTCGTTCCCATACACAGCGCAACTATTCTCTTTTTCATCATCGCCTTGCAGTTATTTTTCATATTTTATTTTCTCGCCATTGACATACACATCATCTATCACCAAGTCCTTGCAGTCACGAAACAGGCACTCCTCTTTAGCATCATTGACATAAATATCCCTGAATACAATCCCCTCAATGGGAGCCTCCGGCAGCCCATCCACTTTCAGCGGAGTTTGGGTACCGCGCACAGTAAGCCCGGTCACGAAGATATTACGAAAGACAGGCGTACGTTCGCTTTTTTTCTCCATTTTCATCTGACTATATTTCAGATTAAGAACTACCGCCTCCCTTTTAATATCACTCATCACTACATTGCTTACACGAATATCCTCTACCACGCCGCCACGTCCACGAGTTGATTTGATACGGATGCCACGATCGGTGCCATCAAATACACAATTACTGATGGTCACCTTCTTTACGCCTCCACTCATTTCACTACCTATCACTACTCCCCCATGCCCGCTTAACATCGTACAATTTGTAATAGTGATGTTTTCACAGGGACGACCTATCTTTCGGGCTTGCAAGTCACGACCACTTTTAATTGTAATACAATCGTCCCCTACGGAAATATGACAGTCACTGATGTGTACATTGCTGCACGATTCGGGATTGATTCCGTCAGTATTAGGTGAAGGTACATTATTGATTGTAACTCCTTTCACCGTCACATTGTCACAAAAGTTAGGATTAACAGTCCAAAAGGGAGAGTTCACAATGGTAATGCCTTCTATACGAACATTCCTGCAACGTAGCAGCTGGATGAATGGAGGACGTAAGAAACGACGATCCAACGTACTATGCCAATCGACATTAGTTTCTGCATAAAGCGTTTTCATGTCATTGGCTTGTTCAAAAAGAGGCTGATACTTGTTGATATCACGCTTACCGTTGTCACGTAAGTCTATAAGTACCCGGAAAAATTCCTTCCACCATGCTTTTCCTTGCCCATCAAGCTTTCCTTCACCTTTGATAGTGATATTCTCGGCATCTGTTGCATAAATCAACGGTTGGAAGCTCTTCATCATCACACCTTCGTGCCGCATTTCCACAAATGGCATATAATCGTCAAAATTGTCACTGAAACGCAACGTGGCTCCCACCTCCAGTTCAAGTGTAATATTACTTTTCATGTGAATGGAAGCTGTGAGATAATCTCCTGAAGGGAAGAAGAGTGTACCCCCTCCTGCCTTGTTCAAACGATTAATCGTATTATTTATAATCTCTGTATTTTTTAAGGCTTCTTGGTTGTCAACACCGGCTTCACGCATGTCTACACGTTCTGCAAAAACTTGCAAAGCTACAAAAAAAGCCATAAGAACAGTTATTGTAATCTGTTTCATAAGAATTTTACATTTAAGTTCCAACCGAAGTTAGATAATCCATTATTAATTATAATTGCATAACCGTTAGTCGATTGATGCAACGCCGGCCTTTACTTTGATACTGTCATTCACCGTAGGACCGTTGTTTTCCCACACATTACCGGGACCATTGGCATTTTTGAGGAACTTGTCCGCCTCCGTCCAATTATCGCGAACAGTGATAAAGGAAGAACCTTCATCAGTATAAAGATAAAACCAATGATTGGGGTCATGTACATAACCGGGTTTATAAATACTATGTACATAATTCTCCGTAATGAAGCTATGAGGCTGCGAACCAAGAGTATAAATACCTGCCACATCATACATGTGCTTCGCATAATGATGGATGAGATTGGCATGTACGGTGTTATTACGCATACACCCCACAGTGCGGTTCCAACCCCATCCCAGACTAATGGCTGTATAAGAAACCTCACTGATCGTATTATGTGCAATATTAATATCACGAACAAATCCGGCACAGATTCCATGTGTTCCCCAGTCTTCATTAGTCACATCAGTGATATAATTATTCACTATATTCAAAGCGCGGCACACTTCACGTTCATCTGCCGGATCATAAGGTAAATGCGTTTCGTGCGCTTCAGGACTAAAGCTACCTGTGAGAATACCGTTTCCGGATATATCTTCAAAACAACATCTTTCTATACTTCCACCTTTTGTACCCCACTCATAATCAATACCGGTAGACCCTAAATGGCGAAAATCACATTTTATGAAATCAATATTTTGAGCAGCTTTTACTACAACCGCCGAAACAGGGCGCCCCAACCATCCCTGATTGTCGAGTTTATGATTCTTGGAACGTACAATCTGCGGGCGAAGTTTATAAGCATCCGTCAAATACATACCAGCCTGCAAAGGGACATGCCCCTTCAATGAAGGGCGCATCCAGGTACTGTAACTGAAAGTAAGCCCTTCAATACGAATATTCCGCACCGGGCGATCCAACGTACCTTCCACACGCAGCAAAGTTTCCACTGCGGGCACAACAGCTTCCTCTATCAGTTCGCCCTGGCGAGGATAATAATAAAGCTTGCCTGCGCGTATATCATGATACCACTCGCCGGGCACATCCAGCAGTTCGCGAGCGTTGGTAAGATAAAAGGCCGAATTATGTCCGTCCGTTGTCACCATAGGGCAGGGCCAAGGATGCTCAAACTGAATACGACTCTCTGGATCATGAAAGCTCACAGCCGCACTGTCACCGGCAAACATTATATCTTTAATACGCAGATTGGCTACACACCACATTTCATGCAGCACCATCTCGGCATAGGGAGCTTTCTGAATTTTCCTCACAGCTGCTGCCGGCACCCATAGTACCCGCTTCTGCTTATCTACACGAATAATCCGGTACATGTCTTCAAAATCAGCTATATCACGTGCACGTACCGCCTTCTTGCCGTTTACATAGAATTGCCTGAAATCTAACGGCCTGCCACAAAAATCAGGAACATCTGCCACCATCAATTTACCCTGACGCTTCCATCCGGTGACAGTTACCCCACCACTAACTATAACCTCTCCCTCCCCTTTGATAATTGTGGGGGATGAGGGTGTACCACTATCCTCGGGACGCAGAAATAGAGGTTCATAAATCCGGTAGTTACCGGCTGCCACATGAATGGTAATCCCTCCCTCAATGGAAGGATCGTTCAAACGACGAAGCTCACGCGCCTGCCGAATAGCATCTGCGATACTTTCTCCCGGCTTCACATAAATATCTGAAGCCTGCAATAAAGTCGAAGCAAGAAGCAATATAGAGAAAATCAGTTTCTTCATTATCTTTTATATTTAGATTATTACCTTCCAAGCTGTTCGGCTAAAATCACCTCTTTACCGGCATCCATACTGTCATTTCGGACTTACCGCGATTCCCCCAAGCATAATAAGGAATGAGACGGATATGAACCGGTTTTTGAGTAGGATTCACTTCACGATAAAGCATCCCTTCCCACGACTCCGCCTCGTTCAAAGAAGCGATGCCTTCCAACACCATGACGTCACTGCCCGCGATCTGCATCTTGCGCGGCGTAAATTTGATGTTTGTAGGAATCTGTACATCATCAATACGCTTCCCACCATCAATATCCATACTTTCCAAACAGTATACAATAGGACCACGTTTTACTACTACCTGATTACGAATCTCTTCAGCAAGCGGATGAGCTTCAAGCAATCTCACCGGCATATCCATCCCCCACTCCACTATATCCCCTTCTTTCCATATACGATTTACATGGGCGTATTCGTTCCGTTTCCAGTTACCCGCTACAGCCTGACCATTCACCGTAAGCGTAGCTTTATCACACCACTCCGGCATCCGGAAATAAATTGAAAAAGCTGTCTTACGGGATGCACGAGGCAATGACTCTACAACAAGCCGCACACTACCCTCCCAAGGATAATCCGTATGCTGTGCAAGAGCTATCTTACCCAATCCTTCCAATTCGGTCTGAAGAGTATTGGAACCATAGAGATTACAATAAACGGCCTTATCCGCCAAAGTATAGGCATAATTCTGAGCTTGACAAACCGTACGCAACGTATTAGGAGGACAGCAGAAACAGCTGATATACTCTGTACGCACTTTAGGCCAGCGTAGAGTATAAGGCAAATCGGTACTAATGCGCAAAGGATTAGTATAGAAATATTTCAAACCATCAAGGCTTATACCACTCAACACACTATTGTAAAGGGCAGTCTCAACGATCTCTGCATATTTGGCATCGCCTGTAATCTCAAGCATACGCCAGTTAAAGAGCATATTACCGATATTCGCACAAGTTTCATTATGTGCAGTACTGTTAGGTAACTGATAAGGACGACCATAACTTTGATGCACTTTCTGAATACTATCCGGTTCATAGAAAGTTCCATCGGGCGAGGTCCCGTCATAAAGCGCTCCACAAGCACCGGTCACATACATTTTCCGATTTACAATATCGCTCCAAATACTTGTCAGGTTCTTCATCAATTGTTCCTCGCCCGTCTCGGCGTACACATCCGCAACGCCAGCATAAAGGTAATTTGAACGTACAGCATGCCCCATGGCATTGTATTGTTCACGAAAAGGAATCCGGTCTTGATTATCATCAGTACCATTCTCTACCATGCCACGAATATTGATCAGATTTTGCGAAAGTTCAAGATAGCGGGTATTACCGGTGGCGCGATACATTTCAACCACTCCCATATAGTGTGAGGGGCAAATAGCATTACGTGCCAATTCTGCTGATGCTGTCTCATAAAAGTGGCAAAGAAAATCCGTAGCCTTTACAGCAACGTCAAAAAGAGTATTTTTTCCCGTAGCACGTTGGTGAATGATTCCTGCCATCATCAGGTGCCCCAAATTGTAAGTCTCAAAGTTCAGACGGTTGGCAAAAGCGCCCTTTTCGTTTTCGGCACCTACTTTCGTACCGATCACTGTCTGTTTATTGGCAACAGCATGCGTATCAATGCCCTTGTTCTTTTCATCAATAATAACCGGCGTATGAATATATCCATCAGCCCGTTGCGCCTTTACGACACGAGCAATAAAATAGTCCATCAGCTCGTCAAGTTCGGGATCATGATTGACCGCATAAACAGCAGCTACTCCTTCAAGCCATTTATACATATCACCATCATGAAACGGAGGTCCCCAATGAGTGCCTTCACATTCACCGGCTGCAATTTCAAAATTGCGGAACCCATGACTTACATCAGGATTCTTCCAGGTATTCCACATCCCCTGCAAAGAGTGTCGGCTAAACACATTAAAACGTTCTCCCCAAAAGCCGCCTGTCCATTTCACAGCACCAAGTTGTGTATTAGTCATTTTTGCGAACTTGCTTTGCCCCATATCGACAAGACCATTTCTCTGTGCCATAAGGTTATTCAAAACAGATGCTACTACAAATAAAAAGAGTATTGTTTTCTTCATGCTATATCATTAACAGTTTAAATTCGTAAAATATAATTTACTTTAGTTCAATGGCTTTATAAGCAATACGTTTACGGCGCCATGTATAGACACAATGCAGTTTTCCGTCTTTTCCCTGAATAATACTGGGATAAGAATATTGGCTGATAGGGCTGTCCTCAAGCACAACCGCGTTCTTCCAAGTTTTCCCATCATCCTCAGACACCGCAATAGACACAGGTGTACGCACACCTTTAGGTGTACCAGGCAATGTAGCAAAATCATTGAAAACGACCACCTGTCTGCCATCCGCCAAAGTCACTGCATCCGTACCCGAATTGTTATTAGGCAAATCACTAAGGACCACCTTACTCCAAGTATCTCCACAATCACTGCTATAAGTCACCGCCAGTTTTGCATTACGTGTGCGGCCAATAGCCATAAGCCTTCCATCTTTAAGCAGTAAAATACTGGGCTGAATACAGAGAATAGGTTGCGCCCCTTTCTCTGTCAGAACCTCACCGGCTTCAAGATCATCACCCGTCTCTTTTTTAATACCTGCCTTACGTAGGGCAGTGGGCAGTGAATATTCCGCATCTACGGGCCCTACATACTTCCACGTCTTACCTTTATCATCCGAAATCTCGAAATGAAATTTCCAACCATTTCCCTCTGTACTTGACGGTGCTATGATGCGACCATTAATATAAACCGGTTTATTCTTAATGGGGCCCAAGAAACCTTTGGCAAGAGCTTCCGGTTTACCCCAAGTCTTTCCTCCATTCTTTGAACGAACTTGCCAACCGGTCCAGTCTCCCACTCCGTAACCTATTTTATAATACAGCACCAGATCCCCGCCGGGGATTTGGAATAACACAGGATTATAGCAAGGCTTACGCCAAGTTTCGTCTACCAAGGGCTTACCGCTATTCTTGGCGGGCGCCATCCACCATGGATAATTCTTGCCATCTCCCATAGGAACTGCCGGAGCAGCTTCCTGGCTCCCCCCATACGCAACATTGCCTCGCGAAATAGCGCAAACCTATCTTGTTGTACAACATTCGGCTTATCTCTCAGCAATTCATCAATAATACTGTCACGCGCTGCAAATTTACTTAAATCTCTTTCACTGAAAGCGGCAGCCGTAAGTTTTGTATAAATACCGTCGGCAGCTTTATACGGTTTAGTCCATTCTTTACTACCATAGGGCTTGCGGCAGGTCCAAATATTACAATCAGGATTCTTTTCGCGTGTCCCCCCAAAGAAAGCTGCTACCAAATCACCATTTTCCAATTCTACAACAGTAGCGCCATGACATTGAGGAAAGCCTGCATCTTCATAAAGGAACTCATCAGTCACAATACATTTGTCGGCAGCAGGGATATCCACACTAAAATGATACTTTCCCGAACCTACTTTTTCTACTTTCCCATTAGGAAGATAGACTGATGCAAACGTATTGACAGGTATCTCTATATCCCACTCTAAGTGTTGCAAGGTTTTCTTCCAGCGGCTTACTACCCTGCCATAAGGTGTGCGGTAACTGGCATCAACATAGCTAATATCTTGTATCTCAAAATTAGGACACATTCTGATATGTTTGAATCCTACCTTACCACGCCCACGTTCGCTCTTTATTCCAGCCAGATTCTCATAACACCATGGCAAGAAATCACCCAAAAGCATTACATGGTTACCACTGTTCATTGCCGGATTCGCCGTATTCCCATTCCAAAGTTCCCAAATGGTAGTAGCTCCCTGTTCGGCCATATAGCCCCATGAAGGATAAGTAGTGTTAGTTGCCAACATATAAGCCACATCGGCAAATCCTCGACGTGAAAGTTCGCGTAACAGCCATTGTACTCCAATTACCCCACAACTGATATGTTCTTTATTAGTCACCACAATGGACTGAACAGTACTTTTTACCACATCATCCAAACAATCTTTGGGAACCAAACCAAAAGCCAACGGCAGAATATTGGCTGTCACTGTATTGTTGCCATAGTACACACTATCAGGGTATAACACATGCCCCGGCACAAGCGAAGTACCACGTTTCACTGTGAGATACTTCCGATTAAAAGCATCCTTCACTGCATGTTCCAAATCCATCCAGTACTGTTTATCGGTTTCATACCCCAGTACCTCGGCAAACCGATGAAGAGTCTGCAACAATTTGGCACCATAGGCAGTAGCAATCAGAGCTCCCTCAGTCACCCTTTTAGGATCACGACTGTGAATCATGTCAAGCGATTCAGGAGGCACGCACCAATCACCATAGCGATCTTTAGTAAAGATATATTCGTCAGTCATGTATTCCTCAACCATGTGATTCATCCAACGTTTCATGGAAGCATAGCTTTGCCGCATCGGCAGTGTATTGCCATATTGAGTGTAACACATATCCACTGACATAAACAATGCAGCAGGCCAAGTCATGTTGTCGCTGTAATAGTTCCAATAGGCAGGAGCCACATCAGGGATACAACCATCTTCACGCTGAGCTTCACAAATGTCACGTATCCATTTGGAATAGAGAGGTCCATTTCCAAACAAATAGCTCTCACCCCATGTTCCCATAGTGCGATCCCCCAGCCAGGGCTGGCGCTCATTACGCTGTGGACAATCTACGGGCATACCTTTATAATTACCCAAAATACCCCACCAAGCATTTTGGTGAATACGGTTCAACGTTTCATTTGAAGTGGTGAAAGTTCCAAGTTCTTCCATTTCATCACTGACTACCTCACCCACAAAATCATTAATAGTAGCAGTAGGAAATCCCGATACCTCTACATAGCGAAAGCCATGATAGACAAATCGAGGCGCCCATGTCGCATTATTTTCACGAGCGTTACAAATGTATGTATCTGTGACTTTGGCATCACGCAAGTTCTTCACATAAAGCTCCCCGTCGGGCTGTAGCAATTCGGCAAAGCGAAGTTTAATGGAATCACCCAACTCGCCACGTACATTCATACGAACCCAACCTACCATGTTCTGCCCCATATCAAGAATCCATTTCTCTCCTTGACGGCGCATACTGACAGGCTTCAGAGACCTCAACACTTTCATATTAGGAGCCATTGCACCACGCAATGTACCGGTGGGAATACTCACCCGCTCTGCTGCCCCCCATTTAGAGTCATCATAACCGGCACAAGTCCATTCTCCCAACTCTTTGCGGGCATCATACCTCTCACCGTCATACTCATTGTTACTACGGATAGGACCATCTGCAGTCAGTTTCCAGCTCTTGTCAGAAACCAGCGTTTCACAGCTACCGTCAATATACTCAATAATCAAATTAAGACGTAATTTGGGATAACCAAAATTTGCAATTTTATAAGGTTTATAGTTCTGCCGCATAGTGTAGAACCTTCCATTGCCTAAAGTTACACCAATAGCATGTATTGTGTCGGACGCCAACTGACGGGTAACATCGAAGCTATTGTAAATAATGGTTTTGCGATAATCGGTCGGTGCAGGCGCCAGTACCTGCTCGCCTATACGCGTACCGTTGATAAAAGCCTCGTACATTCCCATACCCGCAATATGCAGAGTGGCACGTTTTACTACCTTCGAAGTAGCAAACTCCTTACGCAGGTACCGAGAAGCTAATCGGCTCCATTGCGTTTCACTATCCCAAGGCGCCGGACGATCCATGCCAATCCATTGTCCGCGCCAATGTCCTTCATTCAACAGTCCAATACCGAACTGTGCCACTTCACTCCATGAGGTTTCGCCTTGATTGGTATAACATTTCACCTTCCAAAAAGCTCGCTGATTGCTTTTAAGCTTTACTCCATTATAAGAAACCCACAGCGATTGTTCACTCTCAATGCAGCCCGAATCCCAAAGGTCAGCTTTATTTTCAGTAAGCATTTCGACTGAAGAAGCGACCAGTATCCGGTAAGCGGTCTGCATCACCCCCTGCCCATCGCTTTGCATCTGCCAACTGAAACGCGGTGTAGTCGTATCAAGCCCCAAAGGATTGCTCATCTGTTCAGTATAGACGGACGAGACTTTTACAGTAGTAGCCTGAGTTATCAGAGCTATAAAAAGAAATATAAATGATAAAGTTTTACGCATCAGTGTTATATTATTTAATGAAAGCAACTATCCTGTCAATACTCATATCAATGCTTCTCCGGCAGTTCTTTCCACTCCTTTTTTACATACTCTTTTGAAGTATCAATAGCGATAAGGACCTGATCGTTTCCACTCATATAGCCGCTGTCATGTTGAAAACTTGTAATCTTGCTGTCAAACTCGCCCAAGTATTCAAGTTTACCCGTAGCAGCACTCATCCACCACACTTTTTTCTTGTCACCACTGATTTTCGACAAATCAATTTGCATGGGTCGTCCCGAGTAGTTGTAAACCAACAGATAGTCATTGCCACGAGTAGCTATAGCACGATCATAGCGCTCGCCATTGGCACCGGCAATAATGCTCTGGTCGGGAATCCGTTCAAAGAAAGGAAAGGCCAGCATCAGGTATTTCAAATATTTCATCTGATGAAAACCGGGATCTTCAAGAGCATCCCACCAAGCTTTCTTCATGCCATCAGCACCAAAAGAGCCAAGCACGCCCGGACGGATAAATTGCATGATGTCATTGTGTCCGTAGCTATGTCCGAAAGATCCGGCAAATACTGACCAATAGGCATAACGGCGTACATCATGCTCATTCCAGCGAGTTTCGTTGGGATCATGCAATCCTTGAGGAATATTCTCATAAATAGGTTCATCGTCAATTACGGGTTTCAGGGGATTGAGTGTAGAAGCTTCCACAAAACGCCAGTTATCCTCTTCTGTGTTTTCTTTGATAGGATAATCACCATCTCCCTTACGCTGGCCATAACGGCGATGTCCGCTTTGGAACATATTAAAATCAAGCCATTCGCGATCATTAAACCAAGCAGCAGAAGTAGTGCGTCCACGAGGGTGGAAAGTCATCAGATGATCTTTGTCCTGCTGACGGATGCTGCGTGCCAAAGCATCCCAAACTTCCGTTTTCTTATCACCGCGAATATCGCCACCGATAATCCAGATAATGTTCGGATCATCTTTATAGCGGTTCACAAGAAATTCTCCATAAGCCACTGCTTCTTTCTCATTCATTAATCCGGCATCCACAGGGCTTCCCCAAATACATACCATACCGATATAGATACCTTTCGAAGCTGCCGTCCTAATGATATAATCCATGTGGTCCCAATAGCCATACTCGCCTTTCTTATCAATGTTCTTAAAGTTCCACCCGTCAGGATTAGAACTTTTTCCATAAATATTGTACGAAGGCACACTATTAAGCACCTGCACTTGAACCATATTATAGCCTGCCTCTTTGCACTTTTGCAAATAATAGTTCACTTCATCGCGATTTAGCCGCTCAGGCATCAGCCATCCGGTTTCACCCAACCAAAAGAAAGGAGTACCATTTTCATGTCTTAAGTATCGTCCCTCATCCGATACCTTCAATTTCCCATTTTCCCAAGGAATATACGTTTTAGCTTTTTGAGCCATTACGCCGCTACCCATAAACATCAGGACAGCCATCGCTATCATTGAAATCTTTCTCATATATTTGAATTTATTATTTTTTGTATTTTTTAAATCGCACGTTCCTATCTACCGGCAATTGTATAGCTTTCACCGGCTTTGGTGTTCAAATCATAAAGATAAGTTTTTTTCAACTTAACTTCATGAAGTTTCGCCTCTTTATTCACAACCGGCTCCATGACTTGAGGCACTTCGTAAATGGCATTAGGATTTTCACCGCGTGCTTTCTTTAGTCCTTTGCCCTGAACAGGAGTAAGCGTACGCAGACGGAAATTTCCACCCTTCGACGAGTATATGGTAAGTTTGTCCAATTTTCCGTTTTTCCAGCAGAAGTCAAGTTCAAAACCGCCACGTGCCTTAATGCCGCGAATACGCCCTTCTTTCCAGTTAGCGGGTAAAGCGGGAAGTAAATAAACAAAACCATCATGGCTCTGCATCAGCATCTCCGCGATACCTGCCGTACAACCGAAGTTACCATCAATTTGGAAAGGTGGATGAGCATCGAAGAGATTAGGATAAGTCCCCCCTTTTTTCTTTTCATTGCGCACCAGTGTCAGCTGATCGGTAATCAACTTGTAGGCATGGTCGCCATCAAGCAAGCGGGCCCACAAACAGACTTTCCACCCCATACTCCAACCTGTGGAAGGATCACCGCGATGAATTAACGAAGTACGGGCGGCATCCCAAAGTTCGGGTGTACGGAAAGGAGAAATCTGATTGCTGGGGAAAAGCCCGTAGAGGTGCGAAATGTGGCGGTGTACATCCTTAGGATCATCCCAATCAAACATCCACTCTTGCAATTGACCCCACCGGCCTACTTGCATAGGCGCCATCTCCCTAAGCCGTTGTTCATAGTGAACAGCCAAAGTTTCGTCTGTATTCAATAGACGGGCGGTAGTAATTACCTGATTCCAAAGATCAAAAATCAACTGATTGTCCATAGTGCAACCGGGAGCGGTAGTTGACTTGCCTTTGCTACCCGCATGTACATTTTCCGGAGAATTACTGGGACAAACCACCAACCAATTATGCACCGGTTCCTTCACCATAATCTGATCAAAGAACTTAGCGGCCTCCTTCATTATGGGATAAGCAGTACGAAGAAAACCTACATCGCCTGTATAAAGATAACGTTCCCACAGATGACGGCACAACCATGCTCCGCCCGTAGGCCAAAGTCCTGAAGGAGCCTTATCAATAGCCCCTGTAACACGCCAAATATCAGTATTGTGATGAAGCACCCAACCTTCAGCGCCATACATAGTCTTAGCCGTTTCGCGACCGGTTTCACTTACTTCGCTGATAAGTTGCATTAGCGGTTGATGCAACTCACTGAGATTGGTTACCTCAGCCGGCCAATAATTCATTTCGAGGTTAATGTTACAAGTATATTTGCTATCCCACGATGGAAAAAGTTTATCATTCCAAATTCCTTGTAAATTGGCAGGTTGGCCGCCGGGCTGAGAAGAGCAAATCAGCAGATAACGCCCAAAACGAAAATAAGTCGCTACAAGAAAATCATCCTGCGTTTCACGAAAGTTCTGCACACGCATATCGGTGGTAACATCGGCATAACGGTCGGGGCCCAAGTCAAGGTCCACCCTATCCATATAACTCTTGTAAATGGCCAAATGTTCCAATAATGATTGTCGGTAACTATGCTTCAAAGCAGCGTGCAGATAGTTCTTGCTACGCTCCACCTCATTACCCGTAATATCCTTATAATTCACAAAATTTGTAGCGATAGAGAGATAGAAAGTAGCTTCATCCGCTTTTTCGACTACTAACACACCATCTGCGCACGAGCTATGCCCCCCTTGTGTACGAACTGCCATACGCCCCTGAAAGAGAACTTTACCTTTCAATCCTTCGTGCCAAGAACTTACACCGCTCAGAGTTATTTCATCTCCTTCACTGGCAATCATTACATCTTGATGTGGTGAAGTGAGATGTGCATTACAAGTAATCATGCCGGGCCGGGAAGCCGATAGACGCACCATCACCACCTGATCGGCAAGCGAGGTTATGGTCTCGCGCCGGTAACGCACTCCGTCAACGGTGTAACATACCACTGTACGGGCGGAATCAAGACTAAGTTCACGATAGTAATCGGTGTAGCGGGTGTGACCGGGAAAAGCAATACGCAAATGTCCAAATGACTGATAAGGCATACCGCTATTGGTTTTTGCCATCACCTTTTCGGTGGCAAGCGTTTGCGCTTCAAGATACTTGCCCTCAAACACCAATTGACGCACCTTGGGAATATACTCCAAAGCATTAGGGTTGGCATTGTTATTCGGACGTCCGGCCCAAAGTGTCTCTTCATTAAGCTGGATATTCTCCATGGCAGGTGTGCCATAAACCATAGCACCCAGCCGTCCGTTACCCAGCGGAAGCGCTTCAGTCCACACCTGGGCAGGTTCGTCATACCAAAGCTTATAAATTCGTGCCTCATCGGCAACAGTCTGCATCACTGGCCTCCCGATGACTTCTGCAAAGCCCTGCAGAGCGGCGCAAACGATAAATAAACAAATAGTGATATACCTTCTCATGTTTTCTTATAAGATGAATAGTGAGCACATAATTATATATAGCAGACGATTGAGAAACGGTATTGTACTGACTATTCAGAACCAAAATAAAGGCGTCCGGCAACATAGAAAAAGGTTGCCCACCTTTTCCTTATCAGGAAAAAGAGTAGACAACCTTTCTTACAGAGTAGTTTTGCCGAGCAACGAGTGATTTTTCCGTCAGATTTTCTTACCGGCTGCTTTTAAACGCTTATACCATTCATTGCGTTCTTTAACCAAATCATAACCACGCTTAGTCAGATAATTATTGATGCGGCCTTTATATTTATTGAATGCAGCATGTTTCTTATCAGAGTTCTCGGCATCCATCGAAAATTCCCGAGCCTCTTTATACCAGGCATAAATCTGCTTTTTTTCTTCCTCGGTCAGCGAAGGTACCATGTCTACCAATGACTCATATTGCACCTGCAATGAATTATATGTCATCCCATCTTTTATCGCATCAATCTGCTTGTCGTTGATATAGAGCGAAAGGGAAGCAGGAAATTCGAAATGGCAACGATACAAAGTCGCATCTTTCTCAAGTTCCGCTGCTTCAATGGCTGCTTGCTTGGACGCGCCCGTAAGAACGGCCTTGGCATACTTCACTTTCTGGTCACGTACCTCATAAATATCATTCAGTTTAAAATAGCGATTGGCCAAAATATACAGCACATTCTGCTTAACCGCAGGATCAGTAATACCAAGATTATCAACTATCTTCTCCGAGCGTTTCAAGATAGACTTTACATAGTTCGGGTCGCGCCCCAAACTATCAAGCTCAACAGCTGAAGCCGAAAGGGCTACGCAACAGAACATGATGCTAAGAAATATTTTTTTAAACATACAAATTATATTTTATTATCGGTATAAAAATATTAACCCGCGCCAGTCAATCAGAATAACTAAATAACTGGTGCAGGCATAATTTACTGATTACATCAAACGTCCTTTTTCTGCAAGTGTATCGTAGTTGTTATTCAAATTCGTCCAATCGGTACGATTAACAGTACTGATACCATTAATATATTTTTCAATATTAGTATATCCGTCTCCTGTGCAATCCTCATTTGCATCCGAAGCATCGTTAGGATTCAAACCATTGGCCTTTTCCCATTCATCCGGCATACCGTCTTTATCAGTATCCACATAAGGAGTTCCCTTATATTCCGGATATCCCCCCATTTGGTTAGGATGTGTAATAATACCTATTTTATAAGAGTCTTTAGGCAAACGACGGTATTTGAACAAACCGTCCTCATTCTGTGACTTAGGAGAAAGTCCCCACTTGCAACCGAATGCATCCTCAGGAAGCTTCTTCATTTTCTTCTTATCGGTATAACTAGGATCAACATAAGGTACGCCTGTTGTTACTTCCTCTACAATGCGTTGGTCTACAATATCGCGGCAAGGCAATGTAGCTCCCACATTCTTCAACACAAAGTCATAGGCACTCTTTGCAGAAAGGATATTGACATAAGGCATCACAAACGGTTCATACTGACGAACATATCCTTCATGACCTTCTACGCCATTAGTTTCTTCAATCTGAATACCGCCTTTCCAGTTGTCCTCAGTGATTTCAGGATAACCTTCCATAATATTTCCTGCAGCATAGATACGGCCATAAACCTTATGATCGAGTTTGCTACGACCGGCTTCCGGTTTCAGAATACGATGGCCTACAGAAGTATCCTTAGGAGTAGCAGGACCCGGTTTATAATAATTGTTTATCATATTGAACATAGCCGTATAGTCACCGCCATCCGATGAACGATGCACCCAGTTGAATACTACATTGTTTACAAAATTAAAGATGCCATTCCAACCGATAGAAGGGTTGCGGCCCGAGTTACTGGCCCAAAGGTTACGTGCAAAAGCGCAATTTTCTCCACCTAAGGTGCTGCCAAAAGCATGATTGTAAGTATCCAGCGCTTTTGCCGAAATTGTATTTTGGATAGTGACATTCACAGTAGGCAATTTCTTAGCTGTCACCTTATATTGTCCTTCACTTTCATCGAACATGTGACGGTAGAACGAGATATTTTCATCCAATCCCCATGTACAGGAACAGTGGTCAATCATAATGTTCCCTACAGGATTACCCCCGAAAGAGTCATCACGATGATATACATTGGTCTCTCCACGACGGAAACGCATATGACGCACTACAACATCATGAGTCTCCACCCAAAAAGATTCACCGGCTATACAAACACCGTCACCAGGTGCTGTCTGTCCGGCAATAGTAACATAAGGAGCGCGAACAATGATAGGAGTTTTCAGTTTAATAATACCTGCCACATTGAATACAATGATACGGGCACCACCTGTTTCGCAAGCCTCACGAAACGATCCGGGACCTGCATCATTCAAATTGGTTACAGTGATAACCTTACCACCACGTCCTCCAAACGAATACATACCTCCTCCTTCAGCACCTGGGAAAGCGGGAATTTTTGCCTGAGGCAAATCGTAAGGACGGCTTGCCCAAGGCACGTAAGGACGACCGTTTTGAGCTTCTTTCATCACAATGGGATAAGCCACAGCCCATGCCGAGTCCGAGTGTGCATATAGCTCTTTACGCATTTTCTGATAAGCTTGGCCTGCCTCAGAAGTCAGCTGAGGATATTGCGCCCATGCTCTTTCAGAAACGAAAAACGAAACAAAGGCAGCAGCCATAACAAATAGATTTCTTTTTTTCATGGTTCTTATAATATTATCAATTAGAATTCATCACATAATCATCAAACAGTTATTATTTGGACGAAAAGCAAGCTATTTTGTACTCGCGTTTTCCAACTGCATTTACCCTAAAAAATCACCTTTTATGGGAAAAGTTTGAGATTCAATGTCCTAAATAAAAATCCTAAATTATTTCAGGATACATTTACGCGCTTCCTGTTCTTCGGTCGCCTTACGCAAGTCATATCCACGTTTGGCAAGATAATTATTGATACGTCCCCGATACTTAGTAAACATCTGGCGCATCTTCCTGTCATCCAAAAAATCCATACTAAACTCACGAGCCTCAACCAACCAATGATAAACCCGCTCACGCTCTGCTTCAGTAAGTGAAGGCAGGAGATCTATAAAGTCATTATAGCGCACGAAAAGATAATTATTCGTCATCAAATTCTTCACAGTCTCTACCTGAGCATCCGTAAGGTAAAAATTAAGCCAAGCGATAAAATCGAACCGGGTGCGATAAAGATCATTATTATAGTTATAGTAAGACCGCTCAAAAGCATTGGCTTCTTTTTGCTTTGGCAATTTGAGAGCCCGGATAGAGTCATTACGGTTATCATAGCGATTATGAATGGCACACAGTTCAAGATAGCGATTCGCAATAACAATATGTACGTTCTCACGCGTAGAGTCACAAAGTTGTCCCAAACCTGCCACTATTGCTTTCGCCTTTGCTTCAGCTTTAGCGATGTCTGCTACACGTAAATTACGGGTATTAAGCGTTGCATCTGTAGCATAGACCGTCACAGAAAGTGCAAAAAAGAGGACAAAAGTACAAAAAATACGGTTCATAAGAAATATAAATTAAATGATAGATATAAATATAAGGAACCCGCCCAAAGCCCATTAGCATTCAGGCGGGTTCGTATAATAATTTAATGATTATCCGTAATAACACCACTGCATTTCATAAAGGCAGCCGATGTAATATTGAGGACAACCGAAGACTATTCCTCTACGGTACAATAGTAATAAGTACCATTCTGCTCATCGACTGTTGTGCACGAAGGAGTACGGTTTTCGATCATCCAACCAGCTGTTTGCTCAATCCAAGTATTACCCTTCCCTGCATCATACATATCGTAATGAATAGGATAAATATAGTACCATCCACGCCATGCAAACAAGAAATTACGATCTTTCTCCGTAGCTCCCGAATCCATACCATACTTGTCTCCCAGTTTCTCGATAGGATCGTAAGTCTTCATATTCACGCCTTCGTAGAATTCATCAAGTTTATTCAAAGCTACTTCACGCTCAGTTTCATTCATATCACGTTTAATGGCAGGAACCTTCTTATAAAGTTCATTGTCAATCAAAGGATGATTCACTTTATCGCCTTCATACTCATCGACCGCATGTATATTGTCAATATCATAAGCCCAAATTTTGCTCGTATGTTTAGTTCCCGACAAAGGTTTCATGCCAAGGCGGGTCAGAACATTATCTGTACGGGTATAGTTAGGACGGCCGTTCTGACCATCATAGATTTTCCATCCCGCTCCCCAAGCAAGTTCCGGGTCGTATGCGCCTGTTCCGGAATTATATCCGCCACCAATATTGGGGTCAAATCCAGCACCGCCTTCAAACAGCAACCAGCGCTTCAAATCCCAAGGACGTTTCCCTTCATATGCCAGTTCAATCTGACGCTCAGTTAAAACAGCCTTAATGAGTTCATACCGTCCGCTGATTGAACCTAATCCATAATTATCCGTAGATAGAATACCCACACGCGAACGAACCTTTCCAAGATAAGTCAGACATTCAGCCTTTCCTTGAGCTGCGTAACACTCTGCCACATTTAAAAGAAGTTCACCGTAACGATATTCCATAATATCCGTAGAACTCGAATTCTCAGCGCCTATTGCAGTTTTAGGATCACTCATCTTCCAAACAATAGCACGACTCTTACCGGACACTCCACTATCACCCTTACGTCCATCTGTGTAACGATACATGTTTCCATCCTTATCGCTATACTTGTAAGCAAAAAGCCAAAGGGGTTTCTCAACACCCGGCCATTCGCAACCTGAGAATGCAAATGTACGGTAGAAACGGGGGTCTCTATCACGATAGAACTTCTCATCATCATAGCCGTTAGCCGGAGTAGCTTCTTTACCACTCTTCATAGGGAAAACCCTCAATATCTCCTCGGGAGCAGGGATACCTGCCCCATCATTACTGGCTACGGCACTCGGACGAATCTTGTTTTCCCACTTATTAAATACACCAGGCACCAAAGGATCATCACACATCATTAAGGTAATAATACTTTCGGGGTTGAATGTATTATTGAAGCCATAAAAAGCCTTGTCCCATGAATTAATGTCCGTCACACTGGTTCCATAACCGGCATCATCGGCAGCCTTCAAAGCAGCAAGAGAAGCCTCGAGCGCTTGCTGCCAGCGTTGGCTGTCCGGGTTGTCCCAATTTGCATTAAAGATAGGACTTGCCATGAAAATACGGGCGCGGGCAGACATTGCCAAAGCCGCTACGGAGGTAAAACGGCCGTAATTCTCGTTATCCCATTTGGCAGGCAGTAAAGAGGCAGCCTGTTTAAAATCTTCACAAACTTTATCAATACATTCCTGCATAGGCATACGTGGCGACTTAGTGTCCATGTCAGGCATATCAATATCAGTACAATAATAAGGAAATCCGCCCCATTCTCTTGCGGCATCAAAGAAAAGCCATGCACGCATGAAAATAGCCTGACCTTTCAACCGGTCCCAAAACACATTATCCGCAATAAGTGAACGTGAACGTTCTATCTCCTGAATAAAGTTATTAATAACATAAACAGTGGGATAAAGGGTCTTTTTATCAAAATTATTATAGTTTTTCGTATCAGAACGGGGAGCATTCCAATAAGGAGGATTGGAAATGTGATTACCCGCCTTTACCTGCTTCTGGACCGAACCATCATAATAGCTTCCTTTCCAACCGGTCATTTCTTCCGAAAATTTAGCCTGCTGGCCACCGGTATTCTTATCATGCCGCATGATAGGATCTGCCCCGCAAAGAGGAGAATTATAAGTCTCAAAGCACTGTTTATAGAGTTTGGCAAGTACAGCCGTAGCTTGCCCTTTGTCACTATACACATCGACAGTAGTCATGTTGTTATAGTCTTTCTTTTCTTTCAAGAAGTCATCGCTGCATGAGGAGATTCCAACCATCAAACACGCAACACCGATATATGTCTTAAATAGATTCTTCATATTAATTGCTTTTTTTCTAAAAATCAGAATGTCAGATTCACACCAAGACTCCAAGTTCTCAACGTAGGATATCCTGTACTGATACCATCATACATATTCACAAAATGATCCGGGTACGGGTTGTGGAAGTCCCACAGGTTATTACCGCTCAGGCTGACAGAAAGCGCATCAATCTTTGCTTTTTTCAGCAGTGATTTTGGAAGTGAATAAGAGAAAGACATGTTTCGCACATACATACGGAATGAAGATACTTGCCAGAAATCTGACGTTTCTCCCCAAGCATTGCCCGCAGCCATAATCGGATAGCGTCCATTAGGATTCTCTACCTCATCGAACATATCAGTTACAAAAGAGTATTGGCTCCAGATGAAATCGTCCGCCTTGGCAGCTATACCGCGAAAATCAGTAAATCCACCCCATGAGGTAGCAAGCTGGGCTGACCAACTGAAGTTGCCCCACTGTAAGCGGAGTTTCGTATTGATAGTATGAATCCGGTTATCAGCCAATTCAACATAATCTTCACCATGATCCCTTGATATCACACCGTTAGGACCGGCAATGGTCTTGTTTTTCGTATCAATATCTCCGTTAACATCTTCGTATACCAACATTCCCGGATACATTTTTTCTTTTGAGGTAATGCCGAGGAAGTTTGGAGATGTACCCGCTGCCTCTGCCAACTTAGTCAGATAGTCCCAATACTTATCAATATCCGCCTGGTTGCGGAGAATACCATCGCCCGAACTTGTGTGTTTCCACGTCTTAAAGCCATAGGTACCACCCATGCCATGATAACCAGTCCAGTTCTTTTGGTTGGCTATTTCAGCGGGATAATCGAATGTAGGCTCGTCGCCAAGCACAGTACTGTTCCATGATATACCGTAATCCATTCCTATCTGATACTTAATCGGACCCCATTTAGGCAGAATCGCCTGGTTTATCTGATCTTTCCAGTTTACTGAAAATTCAAGTCCCCATGCATTCTTCTTACCATAGTTGATAGAAGGGAGTTTGGCTCCAATCACAATTGGTTCCTCGTCAGAAGATATCATCATGATAAGGTCTTTTGTCTTGTCATAATAGAAATCGGCTGATACAGACAGACGGTTATTGAGCATATTCATGTCTATACCGAAGTTCTGCTTGATAGTGGTGTCCCACTTAATGTCACGGTTGGCAGTACCATTGATAATGGCACCAGATGCGAACGATCCTCCCAGCGAACCGAAGCCCATACCGCCCGTAGGTTCTATTTTGTAGATTTGGAGCCACTGCCATGCAGCGACATTGTCCTTACCTGTCTTACCAATGCTGTAACGCAATTTGAAGAAGTCGAAAATTTCATCAAGTTTAAGGTTCTTGAAGAATTTTTCTTCTGAAGCAACCCAACCGAACGAACCAGTAGGAAAGAAACCCCAATAATTTTCGGGAGCAAACTTTGTAGAAGCATCCGAACGGAATACGAACTGAGCCAAATAACGATTATCGTACTTATAGCTTGCTCTTCCGATGTATGACAAAGCGCCGCTCTCATAACGACGATAATACGTACCCTGAGCATCAGAGCTCAATGTACCTGCCGTAGCACTTGTGCCTCCGTAAGACATACTCATACCTCTATACAGCTGCGACAAATCGTCACCTTCACTCTCAGCACGTTCCACAACCGCCGTAGCAGCAACATCGTGCTTGCCGAAAACGCGGGCATAATTGATAGCAAAACTCATCTGTTCGCTCTTAGTGGATTTCTTGCCATATTTCACACGTGGCTTCTTGTCCAAGTTATCGCCTTCGGGATCGCCATAATTAATATATCCCCATTCTGTATGATCACCCAAAAGGTGCATGCCCTCTTTATTGGTGTTGCCTGCACGAGCCAAGGCATAATATGCGCCAGCTTCTTCAGAATGTGTATTAGCATACGTAATAGAGTAGGTTCCCTTCAAGCTTAATCCTCTCACGAAAGGTACATCATAATTCAGCGAGAAATTAGCATTGTAGCCGTTCGATGTATTATATTTTCTTGACGTAGACTCCTCTTCAGCAAAATAGTTCCACAAAGGATAACCTGTAACCTGACTGTCCGGTTTGGTATCCAGCAACTTCGGACCGCCCCAAGGCGAAACAAAATGCCTTTTTGTCTCTCCCGTAAGAGGGTCTACGATCTGAGTATCCCAGGGAATAAACTTAGGCATGTGATTGAGTTGGACATAATCTCTAGAAGGGCTTTGGTTACCCCAAGGTCCGGAACCGATATTGACTTGGATATTATTACCCACCTTGTCCGTATTGTAGCCCGACACTGAAGCCGAAAGTTTCAGGCCTGAAGCTACCTTTACATCACCGCCTGCGCGGAATGACCACTTATTGTAGCTCTGAACCTTTCCTAAATTCGATCCTTGATCCTGAAAGTTAACCCCTGCAAAGTAAGTCACCTTGTCCGAACCACCGTTCACAGTCAGAGAGTGACGGTGAGAAACAGCCGGATCCCAAGCTTTGTCTAGCCAGTTATAATTAAGCCCTTTCATGGCTTGCAATTCTTCATCAGAATACTTATAATACGCATTACTATTATCTCCTTTCACCCGGTCTGTCTGATCGAAAAGACGATTGGTAAATACGCCCAATTCATAAGAATTCATCGTTTTAGCATGGCTTACGGCATCAGAGAAGTCGATCTTACCCGAATACGAAATTTTCGGAGTACCCACAGAACCACGTTTAGTCTTGACAAGAATAACCCCCGAAGATGCACGCGAACCATAAACAGCCGCCGAAGCATCCTTCAGCACTGTCATGCTCTCGATTTCAGATGAACTGAGCATATTAAAGGCATCCATAGAAGGCTCGCCCTCTGCATTGACCTGCACTACATCATCGATTACGATAAGAGGTTGGTTAAAATTGGAAGTCTTGTCAAAACTCATCGGCTGACGTATAGTAAATGAACCGGTAGAGCCCGGACGGCCATCTCCCTGGTTTACATCCAAACCTACTATCTGTCCGGCAAGAGCGTCTATCAACGAAGAACCCGGAGAGTCAGGAATCTCATCCATCTTCACATTTGATGCCGCACCAGTAAGGTCCTTCACGCGCTGCGTACCATAACCTACCACGACGACTTCCTCCAGCAACTGAGCATCCTCACGAAGAACAACCTTCAGTGCTCCTCTTGACGGAGCTGTTACCACTTGAGTAACATAACCGATAAAAGAGACTTCAATCTTAGCACCTTTAGGAGCATTAATCGAGAAATTACCGTCAAGATCCGTAATAGCACCGACAGTAGTACCAACAACTTTGACATTCGCACCAATTACCGGAATGCCTTGTTCATCCAACACTGTGCCTTTCACTGTCTCATTCTGCTGGACAATGTCTACCTCCGCTGCATGAACAGCAGCTACGGCAGTACCGGCAGGAATAGAGAATAAGAAAGAAACACAAATAGCCTTCGCTGTATTAAGGCATCTGTTGTGTCTACATAGAAAAGATTTCTTTTGTTTCATCTGATCAGTATTATGTTAATTTTTCATTTGATTATTTAGCATCTTGGAATACTTCTTTTAAGTACCTTATATTCATCCCGAAGTTTTTCTTCACATTACGCACATCCCCAGCATCGCGCGAACGCTCTACCACCAGCCAACCACTCCATCCCATCTTATCAAGCTGTTCCTTTACACGATGCATATCGATATTCTTACTGTGGGGAAGTGTCACGCCGTCAGTTTCCGAAATATGTATCTGACAGATACGCTTCCTGCCCAATGTCTTTAATTCTTTATATAAATCGCGTTTATTGTCCAATGCTTCCTGTACACTGAAGTATATTTGAATACCTTCCGAATTGATCTGTTCAAGAAGCTTGATATCCTCCTTGGCAGACAGACCTGTACGAATACCTATCACTAGTCCTTCGCTATGGGCCATTTCGCCAGCCACATGCAAACGACTCACCAACCGGCGGCGTTGTTCATCATCTGTTTTCCAATCATTGCCGCATCCCCCCAATGGCAGATAAGCAATCTTGGCACCCATCACCTGCATCGTTTTAATACAGTCATCGATTAATACCCGGTAATTACGGTGCTTCAGGAAACTCTGTCCATAAAAGCCCGACATTGCTATCGAGGGTACCTCAATCTGATACTCGGCAGCCGTTTTCTTGAATAATTCCTGAAAATACACTTGATGCAGCTTGTTATCGAAGGTGTCCCGTTTACCCAGGCCGCCCATATCCATCTCTACACCGTCAGCACCAATCTCATGCGAAAGTTTAAATTCGCCCAGCTTTTGTCTTTTCAGCATCATCCAGTCGCAAGCCGCAACTTTGTAACGGTGCGAAAGCGTATTCGCCTGTTGTGCCAACACTGGTGAAAGTACCCAGCTTAAAATCAGCACAATCATACAGTATTTTAAATTACCCCTTTTTTTCATAATATTAATCAATTATCATAAACAAAGACGAAGAACTTTTTTGTTTGTACTAAGTACTTGCTTAATTTTTCTCATTAAAACAGAAAAAATCTCTAAAGCAGTCAAAGACATAATGCAAACCTGTTGTTTTTAATCCTTAGCCGCATTTCAACATTTTTTCAGGATACTAAAACTTTTATCTATAAAAAAGCCAATCCATAGCCTCATCATCACCGGCTAACCCAGCATTACGGCTCTTTTCAGGAAGCGAAGCGGTCTTCACAAATCCCAGCAACTGTGCAAAGCCCTTGGGAAGAAGTAGTGTATGTCTACCGGGAGCAAACTGATAAGCGTGTACATTGAAAGCGGCATATCGTTCATCCGAACTGCTGCCGTCAGCTTAGCTTCAGCTTGCTTATAATCATTGGCAGAAGCATCGGTTTCGAGTTTGGGCGCTTTGGCATATTTCGTTTGATCATCGCGGAAATAGCCGACCAACAAACTGACAGGCTCTTTCGCTTCAAACTCAATAGCCGTACCTTCAGCACGCTGGCGAGCACTGCTCATCACATAAGCAGTCAGCCCCTCCAATTCAGGGGCCAAAGCCTGCACCTTGACGTCCCGGTCGCTGTAAATGGAAGCTCCTACTTGCAAACGGACGCTCTTTAAGGGAGTGATCAGTGTTACTTGAGCAGGCGTCATGGCAGTAATCTGCTTGTCCTCTTCGATAAACTCACCAGCAGCTTTTGCCTTAAGTGTGGCAATGTTCGCTTTGAAGTTTGCCAGCTCGTTTTCATAATGCACCAGCATTTCCGCCCAAGTCTTGTTCTTCCCGTTATCGCCGCCGATAGGAATACGGCGTTGGGCGGTCTGCATACTATTAGCGTACAAATAAGTATCTTTAGTCAGTTCCACCAACCGGCGGTAATAAACCAAACTCTCTTCCAACAAGGGCACAGCCGCATCAAGCTCTGCCATATCCTTGCCCCATTGATAATTCAGCACATGTTGGGCCGCATGCACTTTTTTATTAAAGAAATAGGCAAACTCACGATAACAGTGCATGTCGTTCTGTAAACGCAAGAATTCCTCTTGATTTTCTTTTACCTTCGGAGCAACACGATCAATAGCGTCGACCGCCTTGTCACCATGTACAGCAACCTGCGCCACAATATCGAGAGGTAACTCGCCTACATGGGGTTGCTTTTTCCACTCTTTCTCCACATATTCAATCAGTTTCTCGCCTTCGGGACCACAGCTTTCATAAAATCCGGGATAAATGGTGTATTTATAAGGATTCACCAACTGGCTCATAAACATGCCCAATAACAAAGTCTGACGATTCCCTTCGGTAATGCCAAAACGACGCAACAGCTTAGGAGCTATCTCGCCACTCTCCTCATACGCCTCGCGAATAGCAGCACCATCTCCATCACTTGTTCCATAGAAGCCCGCAAACTGATTGTTCCAATAATTGATTTCATCAGTGCGATCACGACGGCAATTCCAGGCATAACGCCCCCAGGTCTTGTACCATATCCAATCTCGGTAGAGTTGCTTTTCACGTTTCCCATCCGAAAGTTTGTCGGCCGTATAAGGCCAGTCCCAATAAGAAGCCTGCGGATACAGATGCAAAGCATTGGCCCCATGCACATCGTGCATAGCATTGACTGTCTGCTGTACAAAATCGGGAGAGCCCCAGCGCCATGGCTCCAAATTAGCCAGAATATGCACATTGCTGATATGAATACTACCCAAAGAACTAAGATCGGTGTGAATCTTAGCCCATGGACCACGAGGTTGGTAAGTAGTGAGCGACTCACCGTTATACTTATGCATGGTATAGAGGTTCTTATAGAGTGGCAGGGCGGCATCCATCACCATCTTACTGTCAGTGTCATGCGCACGCACCAGCACAGGAGGCTCGTCGGTGCGTCCCAACGCTTTCAATCCATCCTTAACACCGGGAATGATAGTCTTCGTAAACCATTCCACATCATCCTCATACGTATCCATTGCCTCGCCCAAGCATACAAGAAGTCCTACATTAGGATATTTTTCAATGAAGGCAGCAACCGACTTACGGGTGTAGTCACTCACCAAAGGAGTAATGGGACGGTTACGATCTTGGGTCTTCAGCCCATAATGATCCGCAAAAGGCTTACTGAGAAGAATATTATAGAACATCTGAATAACAAAAATACCGCGTTTCTCCGCTTCAGTAGTGAGGAACAGAAACATGTCCTCGTTCTTCTTGAACGTTTCATCATCCACTTCCACTGCAAAAGGATAGTCTTTCAAACGGACCAACGATGCAAAAGGATGTCCGTTCCACAAATAAAGCGAGTTCATCCTGTTCTCCACCAACATGTCCAGATAATCTATCCACTGTGCCTTATCATAAAACCAAGGAAAATTCTCCGGCGTATAAGGATACTCGTATACACCACGTCCGGGCAGATACTCCATCTTCTGTATACCTACACAGCCACCCCGAAGAACCATCTCGGGCGCATCTGTAAAGGTAGCCGGCAAATCGAAACTGCCCTCATTGGCCTCCAGCCTGTCTATGATTTCACGACACCCATAGATAACTCCCGTTCCATCGTTACCCACCACACGAATCAGGTTCCCGTCAGAGGTAATGGTAAAGCCTTCTTTTTTCAAGCCTGTCGTATCAGATGCCTGAAGCAGACTGATGCAGATGCCCTTGTCTTGCCCGATAACCTTCGTGCTTTGCAAGGAATCAGTAACAACAACCGGATCATAGCCAAACCCGGCCAGTGCATCTTTTAATTGCCCTCCGGCATATATCACCCTCGTCGAAGCTGTACGAGGCATCAGAATAGTCACTTCAGTTTTGCTGCAACCCATCTGTAAGAAAATGACGCATACTAAAAGTAAAAGTTTAATTATTCGCATTATATTAATTTAATTAGTTATAGAAACCTATTGTATCTCAACGCCATCAATGGCAAAAGCCATCCAGACTGTCGGCACTCAATATCAGCTTATAGTGGCCGGCATTGATAAACGTACCCGTAGTAGTGCTCAACATTCTCCATTTGCCGGGTGTAGGAGCAAACCGGAGCCAATCATCTTTTAAAACCACTCCTTTAGCATCGATGAACTGCAAACGAACCGGCAAAGGCTGTTTATTACTATTCATGAACTTAAAGCGAAGGGCATACACTTGCGCCAACCCTGTATTTACCTCCCAGATTATACAACTCTCCTTCTTGCTCTTTCCGAAGAAAATTCCTGTTTCTTTCTTATACTCACGTTTTTCAAAATTACCTTTCACCAACGCCTCTTCAGCCTGATATTTTACAACGCTACGGGTATTTTTGTCTTCGGGCAGCATTTCTTTCGGCATCTTGACAAGCGTATCGGCATCCATCGCACTCCAAGAGAAAACATCGGAAGCTTTCACCAACGGCAACATCGGACGTTTCTCCACTTCTCCCTTTTTAGCAATGGCAATAGCACATATAATAGCCTGCCCGGATTTAACTTCAGGAAAATCAATGAGCAGCTCGCCATTCACAGCCTCAGCCTCTACCACTCTGCGGAAAGCACCGTCATGCCCGCTTTTTGCCCAAATGTCAAGATCATCAATCAACGTTTTGCCATTTACGGCTACGTCAAAGATACGGAATCCCTCACAATCAGTTTTTTCACCGCCCCCAGTACCATGCCAAGGCTCTGTAAAATAGAGCTCTATACGATAGCGTCCCGGTTCGGATACAGGGAAACGATAGTTAAGATGATGGCGTCCGAAACGAAAACTTTGGAAAAGCGCCCAATCACGTGTACCATGTATAGGATCGAAAGTTGTACGTTGGCTTGCTTGATAGGGAGAGATAGAATCGAACTTTTCAGCCCATGAATGAGAGAACATGCGAGAGTCCTGCATCCATTGCTCTCCATAACTATCGGTATAGGCATCTCCTCCGCAATTTATCCGATATAAGTAGGTATAACCGGAAGCCGGTTTCAACAGATCGGCATTGTTATCGGCAGCGGTAGGCACAATAGCCGATGGACGGTAGAGAGCTTCAAAATGGGGAGCTCGCTCCAAGCCCTTCAGCACCAGCACATCCTCAGCTACAGGCTTACCGTCATAGTAACCGACAGCACGTAGCACATTGTAGCGTATGTCGCGATTCTCCCATGTGAAATGGGTTCCACGACCATGATTCACCTTACGGCCAAGATACACATCATTGGTGGCATCATTATAGAGCAACACACTATCACAATTGCTATAAGCCTCAATCGTTGCACGACGACGCCCGCTTTTTTCAAACCGGTTGTTCCAAGTGTGCGAAACAAGATAAACCATAGGCTCCTCCTCTGGCAAACGATAATTGGACTTATACATATAATATACATCAAGCGGTTCTTCCCAAGGAGTAACCAACCCCTTGTAATTGAAAGGCCCTACCTTGTCAATACGGCGCAAAGCCTCGTCCGGCTGACGACGCCCCGGATTGTCATGGCTACTGTAAATCCATTGAAACTGCCCGCAAACAGAATCCTTCACACTCTCTGCCTGACGTATCTTAGTTTCCATAAGCAGACACATGCGTTCCTCACTCCAAATGCCTTTAGCGTCAAAAGCTGCAGGCTCGGTGTGCAAATCAATACTGCGCCACGCGCCATATTCACCGTTTAACAACTGGTTGGGACGGGATAACTCATATCCGTATTTATAAATATCCCCCCCGTAAGTTCCACTCCAGTTCTGAATAACATTCCAATCCGAACCATCACCGCCATTACAGGTAGTTATAGGCCGCATAGTGACTGCCGTAGGATCCATCTCACGAATAATATCACAACACTCCTCGGCAAACTCACGTGGCAAGGTGCTCTCATTCTGTAATCCCCAAAGGGAAAGACTGGGAGAGTTACGGCGCTCCTTCACCCATTGGCGAAGCAGTTTCTTGAAATTCTCGCGAAATTCGGGAGTGTCATACCAGACATGTGCGGAGAATTGTGTCCACCAAACCATACCCTCTCTATCAAAGTACATTTGATAATCAAGATGATGTGGCTGATGAGCATCGCGAAATGCATTAAATCCAGCAGCTTTCAGCCCCTTCACACGAGCCAGCACCTGTTCTTTACTGAATGCATGGCTCTGCCCAAACTGATGCTCATACTCACATACTCCATTGAGGAAGGTGGGAATACCATTGAGGAAAAAGCGTCCGTCATGACTTCCCGCTACAGGACCTTCGGGAGTAAAACGCTTCACCGGCCAGCTAAGGGTACGAATACCAAAAGGCGTGGAAACTTCGTCCGTAGTTCTGCCCGAACGTTTAATCATCGAAGCCAATTTATAAAGATAAGGCTTCTCCGTACTCCAACGGCTCGCATCCTTCACCGGAGATTGCTGGCGAATTATTCTTAACTCACCCGGTTTCAAAGTCAATTTCTGAGTCAAACGGAAAGTCTGTCTCCCATCAGCATCACTCAACTTATTCACAACCTCAATTTCTTGTAAGTGCTTGCTATAATTCTTTATTTCCAAATCAACAAACACACTATCTGCTTTCTCATTGTTCCAAATGTGTACTCCGAAAGGTTCGATACGCACCTCATCGGTTTCAACCAGCGTCACAGGGCGGAAAATGCCAAGCGGTTGTGATCCTTCGCTGAATCCCCATTCCGAAGAGCAACCGCCGCAGACCCAAGGCATATCGGCAATCAATTCCGGATGTTCGGCTTTTACTTCCAAGCGGTTCTCACCATCAACCAAGACATCTGTCACATCGAGCGTCAATGTGGTACGTCCTACCGGCTGCCGACTAAAAGCCTTACCATTCAGAGCAATGGTAGCATACGTACCTATCCCCTCAAATTGAAGAAAATAACGGCGGCCTTCTTGCTTTCGGACTTCGAACGAACGAGTGTATAGGGCCGTCCCATGCAAATTGCCATGCGTCAGCTGACGGTACCCATAATAGTCATCCCAGTTATGCGGCAAGTTCACCGTAACAGGATGATGAAGTTTCACATACGGGTGATTGGTTTGTGTCGATTCGGTCAGCCAGGTTTTCCACCCTCTGTTCAAATCGGTAAAAATACGACGGCTTTTAATATCACGAACCGGGAAACGTACGTCCGACTGTCCCATAGGACGGCTTGTAGCTACGGCAATACCACGCTGGTCCGCGTTGTTCACTGCACAATAAAAATGATATACCACACCGTCATGCTTCACAACATAACTTTTATGCGCAAAAAGTTCATCATATTCTTTTGAAGGGATAATCAAATCGGCTCCCTGCCAGTCGGTCCAGTGTACCAAGTCACGACTAACAGCAAAAGTATTGAAAGCCTTATAGGTGCGTTTTGGATCAAAAGCCGAGAAGTAGAACATTACATAGAAGTCACCCATACGCTGAATATGCGCATCACCGGTAATGCCTCCCGCAATTTCATGTGCAAAAACCGGATTGCCTGCATAACGGGTCCATTTCTTCATATTATCGGAAAGGGCAATACCTACACGTTCTGCCTTCTTGCCAGTCTGGGGGTGCACGCCTGCAGCATTGTAGAACATTACGAACTGCTTGCCAAAACGTTTCGACTTATCCCAATACACAGTACTCTTGTATTGCGTGAGTTTTTCCCACCATTGGGCGTCCTTATCATCAATATGCAGAATCGGCTTATCGGACGCCTGCCATTCATGCGCCTCTGTAATAGGTTTATCGGTACTTGCCACGCCCACATACAACGGTTCACGGACCGACTCGTAACCGGTACCCGAACCTCCCAAATAAGTCATCCAATGACGGCCTTTATATTGCTGTAATTGATAGGTACCTCCCCACTCCATATCGGCAAGTGCGGGGAAACCTCCGCGCTGATTACAGTCCCACTTTCCGTCACGATAAGCAAGTACGCGTCCCAAAGTTTTCCAATGCAGCAGATCGGAGCTTTTCGCCAACCAAGTCTCGTAGCCACGACCATCCTGCCCGGTTTTCCCATTGTAAACCACATAGGTCATATACCAGGAATCACCTTCGCGAAACACTGTGGGACAGTCTATTTTATGCCCATTATCCTGGGGGGCAATCACCATACCATACTTATAAGGGGTCTTTACCTCCTCGTAAATACGGGCAAGCTCATCTTGCGAGATTTCTGTTTGAACTTGTGCCGAGGCAAAAAATGCTGTTGAGAAGAACAACTGCATCAAAATCAAAAACTTCTTCATTATCACAGGGATTAATTCATCAATAATACGAAACCCGAATATACTACTTCAAGTCATTATATGAGACGATTATTCCCTGCAAATGTACTCGTTATTCCATTACAACCCTTCCTCCAGAAGCATGTAAACGAAAATGAACCTTCCGGTTCTTAGGCCAAGCCGGATAACGTATTATATTACCCTGCGCATCCTCCTGCATCAGCATCTCCTGTAATCCTATCATACCACTTCCTCCCCAATTATGATCGGGCGTCCAGTCGTATCCGGGCCCCAAAAATGCAGGAAAACGATGCGGTCCGTTATATAATTTACGTTGGTTAAGTGCCACCGCCTCATCAGTCAGTCCCAAGCAAGCAGCCCAAATATTATCTTGTTTCCAACCTATATGAGTACGGAACTTCTGTGCATCAACATCATAATAATAAGTATTTCGGGCTATTTCTAAATTCGGACGCCCCAAACCATACACACGCCATGGGAAAACCGGATAAAGCTGCGGAGTCTCCACATTATTCACACGTTCCCACACCAAAGCAGGCGAAATCATTATCTTATTTCCTATGGTATGAAGCGGAATCGAAGGAATACGCTGCTGCATCTCACGAACAAAAGCAAGAGCTTCTGCATTTTCTTTGAAATAAGAACCGGCAGCCTGAAGCACAACATGCAAAGCCGCCACAGTAGAGGAAGCATTGTAAGTCATTTTATAGGTCTCACACGCAGAACCGGGAAAAAGTACCAGCTTTCCGTTGCCGTCAAGTTCCTTGCATCCGCGCTGACGTGCCAAATAGCGATAATGTTCATCGAAGAAACGCAATGAAGAAAGGATCAGAGGCTCATAACTCCGGATATCCATGCCCCGATAACGGTGCGTCTCCAATATCATCAGACAAAACTCAAGTACGGTATCCCATTCATACTCTAACCAGGCGTTGTATTCCAAGCCTTTATCGAAAGCGGGCGGACGCTTAAAGCCATACTCAGCCGGATTGGGCAGCCCAAAGTTTTCAATCTGCTCTGCAAAGCAGGCTCCTTCATGGTTCCAATAAATACGACTGCGTTTCTCCGCTGTTGGGAGGATACGTAAATAGTAATCAAACTGAGGCAACATCATATCAAAGTCACCGTTCTTAAGCATAGGCCAGTAGACAAGCCGCTGATTCTGCGCCGTATGCGTACCACCTCCCCAACGACGGAAATCAGGTGTAAATGCCATGTCAGGATTCACCCATACAGGGTCAAAAGTAAACAACCCTCCGTTAAACTTGGTAGGCCACTTACTGTATGCATTGCATCCCAGCATATAACGAAAAAGAGTGTAATTGCGCACTGCAACAGCCAACGAGTCGGCAGGATCGACCAAACTCAAATCATCGGCATCCAATCCATGAGGATTGGCAAGTTGCCCGGCATCATCCAAATAGATATAACTCCGGTTCCAAAACTCATTCCACCATTTACGCGTCTGCTTCCGGTTTTTTACCAACTCGACTGACTTCTCTGTCTGTACCAGCCCTTCTTCCCATTCTTCAAATGATGACTGCGCAGTGTTCAAAGTCACTTGGAAATGATGATTCCGGCGAGCAACACCCGATGTATAGCACCAGGCGACATAGGGAGTAGATTGATACACCCCATTCCGTTTACCCTTATAAACAAGGTCCCCACCGCTAAGACGGCCTCCAAACGTCAACTGTTCCAACGGGTTGTAAAGGGAATCCATTAAATGAGTAAGTCCCTGTTGACGCATGGTCACTTCAAACATCGTCTCACCCTCATTACGATGAAAGAAGGTCAGTTGATGCATTTCAGCACAGATTGAATCACGACGCGTGACAGTTCCTTTGGGGACTGCCCATTTATAAGAGCATTGTTGTCCCTCAATCTTTTTCTGTACAACCCGATCGGTGACACGCCAATTCTCATAGGCTATTTCAGCACTAACCCTTTTCTCACTTTTCACTTCCACATGTACCACAGGCCGGAATACATCAGCCCAAAGTTGCACTTCCACCCCATTACAGGAAATAGACACATAGCCATCGTTCAACCGGAGTTGCTGCCGGAAGTCCACCGCATCCAAGAAAAGGTCGGGTTGCAGTTTTAACCGGAACCGCCCCTGTTTGAGAAGCGTATTGTTTTCATCGAACGATCCGCTACGCGATAAATAGAAGAGAATATCGCCTTGTTCCACCCATACATTCATCCCCACATCGCCTCCTCCGCAAGGCATTGATTCCGAAACATTCAAACTGGGCGACACCCATGTATAGTTTCCCGGCCGCCACTCTGCACAAACAGAGATAGCCATGAAAAAAAGTAAAGAAAGAGATAAAAGGAATCGATTCATCATGAAGCGTGAATTAACATATTTCTATTTATAATATCACCAATTGTCCGAACGGAATGAGGAAACCGGCAGATCCTCACAATAAAGGTCGCCCTTGGCATAATTTTTGAATGCATAACGAACAGCTACCGGAGATTTCACCGCCTCACTCTTTACTTTTACTTTGCTACGTTCTATCCACGCTTTTGCAGGATGAAACACCCGGTCTTCACCGGCCACTTCAAAAAGATCGGAGGCAAACTTCTCTTTACAGTTAATCCACATATCTGCGCGATCAAAGAAAACAGTCACCGTATCATTCTTTACTTCCATTTTTTTATAGCAGGCAGACTGTGCCATGACACCTTCGACTCCATAATCGTTCACTAACGCCAAACGCGCCAGACGTTCGCCCACTACCCTTTTCCGAGCAGGATGAATACCTTTCTCCATCCCTGCATCCATCAATACAGCCATGCCGACATTAGGAACCATAGTTTCGGCTTTCAATTGCTGTTCACGCAAATAAGCAGAATTAATAACCGGCTCACCAGGTGCTGTAATGATGGCATAGTCATAAGGAGCGATCTGGCAATAATAAAAAGGAAAGTCGCCTTGCTTCCACTCTGCACGCCAGCCTTTTATCATGGTAGTAAACATATCGGCATACGTTGAAGCACGGTTCCAGTTATCTTCGCCTTGATACCAAATCACACCTTTCATGGCTAAACCAATAAGCGGATGAAGCATACCATTGAAAAGTACAGTCGGAGTGCGATTCTTCGACTTTATATCTTCCGGGCTTTGGGGTATTTTAGCTGCGGGGAATGCCTTGAGCCATTCAGGGCGCATCCAAGCCTCACAAGCCGATCCTCCCCAAGCAGCAACAATCAATCCTATAGGAACCTGAAGCTGTTCTTGCAACAAACGGCCAAAATAATATGCAGTAGCGCTAAACTCACGTACGGTCTTAGGCTCTGCGTGATTCCAGCAACCGGTTACATCATCCACAGGAGCAAACTGCGAATTACGCTTCACCGTAAAAAGCCGGATTTGCGAATTACGGCTACGCAATACATCCATATTGGCGTCTTCCACAGGTTGATTCTTAAATCCTTTCATAGGCATCTCCATATTGCTCTGCCCCGAACAAATCCATAATTCACCCATAAGGATATCCTTAATCCGAGTGCGTTCACCGTCATCAAAAGTAATATCATAGGGGCCTCCTGCAGCAGGTGTCTGTACAGTAAGTTTCCACTTTCCTTGCTCATCAGCTCTCGTAGTATAGGTCTGCCCATCCCAGCCGGTAGTCACCTCAACGATTTTACCTTTCGAAGCCTTGCCCCAAAGACTGGCCTGACTCTGTTGTTGCATAACCATACCGTCCGAAAAAAACGCCGGCAAAGACACTTTAGCTTGAAGTGCCACTGCAACAAAAAAAGCACAAGCTATCATGATACATTTCTTATTCATATACTTTTCACTTTACAATTCACAAGACAATCTTTCCATATTGTGAGCTCTTATAACCATCACTTCATTCTTACCAATTCTACCGGGCCAAGTAATCCTGCCGGAAGCAGGTCATCACCGGGCAAACGATATTTGGCATTAGCCCATATGCCGTCAAAAGGAGCGCTACCCTGGTCCATTCCCCGAAGAGCATTTGCCCAAGTATTTACCACCTCGATTTCAAGACGATTGGCTCCGGCGACCAAAGCGGAAGTGATATCTACCTGATAGGGGGGAGTCCAGGCTATGCCGCATGCTTTCCCATTCACACGAACTGTTGCCACATTGGCTACGCGTCCCAGACTGAGAAGCACGCTCCCATCGAATTCATCCTGAACAACAAAAGAAGAAGTATAACAGGCACGTCCTGAATAGAACTTTACTTTAGCATCACTTTCTTTACTCCAATCAAAAAGTTCATCACGAACCAGTTTCACATCAGTTTTCTCAAAATGAACTGTCCATTCACTGTTCTCAAGCGGAGTGCGACTTTCCTCTTTCCATTCGTGCCGGACTAATCTTTTTGCCATATTCTCTGCTGCCACATTCTCCTCATGCAGAAGCGAATCACCGGCAAAGAGTTCAAGTGTATCCTTGCTTTTGAAGAAAATCACGAAACGTGATCCGTATGCCGGCAATGATAACGACACTTCGGTGCGTCCTTCCCGTTCCGCCCATTGTTCCGGGATATAAGTACGCCCGGTTACTGCATCGTATAATTTGGGGGCCAGTCCTTTCTGACGGAACGAAGCTGTAAAATTCCGGGCTTCATTTTTCTGATTTGCTATAAAGTAGATTTCCATATCATCTGCCGTACGATGCGCATATGCCACCTCAGCCGGTAACTCTATATCGCGTTCCAAGCCCATGGCTGCAAAACTTTCGGCTTTATAGGGCAACTCGGGAATTATCACTCCCTGTTCTTTCCACTCTGCTATTTTTTGCTCCACCTCTTTTGACAAAGGAACAGCAGTAGGATCCATAGGACGAGCCGTAGGCAATACCAGCACTTTGTAACGCCCACCGCCAGGCAATACAATATGGCCATCTTCCACCTTTGCCAAACGAAGTAAAGCATCTTTATTGAAAGAATCGTACTGATAACCACGAAGCGGGTTAATCCACTTATCGGGATCTGCCATATTAGCCGAATGAGTGACTCCCACAGGAACTACACGAAGCGGCTGGCCTTCATTAGCCAAACGAACCCGCTCGCTCTCCACACGTTCAGCGCCATAAATACCGGGTAACATACTCACCAGCCTGTCCGGTAAAATGGCACGCCGAGGCATCTCCTCACCGGTAAAAACAGCAATGTCTACAACAGGAGTTCCTTTTTGCAGCAGAGTTTGGCAACGGGTAGCATAATCCACAAACGCACTGCTCTCACGAAACCAAGTCTGATCGCGCTGATAGAAAAGCCCGATACCGTCAAGCGTCATGCCGGGAGCGCGGTCCAACCAAGGATTATGAGTGAAAACATGGAAGAAAAGTTTATTAATGCCCAAAGCATAATTACGGTCGAGCAATGGTTTAAGCATAGCGGGATCTTCGTCCCAAGTGCCACGGATTTCAGTAAATCCTTCGGCTTGAATCACATTCTTACCGTAAATATGAGCACCACTAACTGCATCAAGTACATCATTAAGTTTATCATGAGTAGGACTGTTTAGCCAGAATTCTCCCATAGGAAGATCCACCTTATCGTAATGGCGTAATCCGTCGGCCACCATAGTGGGGCTTACACACTCGGCCGAAAAGCGGCAATCGTATTCACCGGCACATTGGGCCAACACTGTGTAGAAAACATCAGTCACCAGTTCACCAATAGTAATGCGGACATCACGCAACACCTGTTCGCTTTTTTCAGCACTTTCCATTGGTATTCCCGCCAACAAGGGCAGATAGGGCATCAAATCATACCCGCGACGGCTCTTAAACTCTGCAGCAAACGTTGCGCTCCAGTTTTGCGAACCACACTCCCAGCTATCCACATGCATATATTTCAGAACTTCACGAGCCACTTTCGGTGTGGTTTTCTCAAATACTTGGGCAAACCAGTTGTCAAACTGTTTGCGAACAGCTGCAACACTGAACTTATCACATTCCAGTCCTTTACCGCCTCCTGCAGTGGCATTGACATGCCCGGTAGAAGTATGTCCCATACGAAGAATACGCCACTCTCCTTCGGGCAATTTAGCGGTAAGAGAACCATCCGTAAGTGTCAGTCGGCGCACCTCATTTAGTTGTACACAGGCCTCATCCGGAATTTCTTGCGAAGTGGAAGCACCAGCCACACGCCATACAAAGCCGGCTTTACCTTCCCACTGATGAATATGAGGCGCCGTATGCAAACGAATCTCCTTTATCTTCAAATTAGGTTTCCATTTAGCCGCATCCAAATCCTCACACCCCGGTTCACTGCCCTCCGGCGTCCATTCAAAACGAAAATACTTAGCCGTAGTGGGCGGCAAGCCATGAGTAGAGTGGCAGTCGGTATTCTGCCAACCATGCCGGGCAGGCTTTAACTGTTTCAGAAAGCGATAGTTCCTACCGTCATCACTCACAAGCACTTTAAGCCTATGCGCTTGATAATTATTACCACTCAAAACAATCTCTACATTACTTACTGTAACCGGTTGTTCATAAGTATAGTCTATCCGGCAAGGATAAGAAGAACGAATAACTCCTTTCTCATCCATATTGACCGCTTTCTTCTTATCTTTCACTTCGGTACCGGGAAGAGTAGCCAAACTTATAACTGGTCTCATCACAACATCTGCCGGTTGCTTACCCAAAGGAATGGCATAAGTAGCTATATCCTCACTATACCCCTCATAACCTTCGAGTTGAGGAAGAGGCAAACGTTCAATATTGCCGCCACGAATGATGGTATCACTCCAGACAATCTTCTGCATGGACTCCTGAGGTGCAATCCATGGTCCACCTGCCAATGCAAAGCCGTCACAGATATGCATCCCCAACCGAAGTCCCAACCGCTTTGCCTCTTTCATGCTATGATCTACCATTTCCCAAAACTCAGGGGTAAGCTGTTGGGCTTGTCCTTCATACTCCGGTCCCTGACCTACGCCTTTAATAGGCATGAGATAAGCACCGCCTAATCCAACTTGCTTCATAGCCTCCAAATCAGCTGTTATTCCTTCAGGAGTTACAGCACCATACATCCAATACCAGAAAGTCCAAGGACGAGCATCATCTGCAGTATAACGCACCGATTGCTCCTCCGTAGGCATGTTTTGCCGGGTACCGCATCCAACGAATGTAATACTCAGCAAAACAATTAATACTAAAAGATATTTTATCTTCATATCCAATTGATTATTCAAATCAAGTTAATTATTTGGCCGCTTTACTAAATTGCATAATAAATCCACCACCATACCGGCCATCAGCCCAGAATGCCTGTGATGAAGGACCTACCAAATCGGTGGTATTTACCTTGTTGCGTACAGGAGGGATGACGCGCATCAAAGCGATGCCGGTAGCAGGCAGACGATAAAGCAACTCATCACGACCATCGCGCGGTTGATAAACTCCCATGTACTGTTCGGGATTCTTATTGGCAATGCGAACAATACCTTCCGAAGTAGACAACTCCATCCACTGTACATCGGCAAAGTAGCCTTTGAATTCAGGATAAAGGAAGCTTTCACCGGGGATAGGGTCATTGTAGTCATTAGCCCAGATACCTGTTTGCGGACCATGCAAGCGGTTCTGCCACACTCTGTAAGGACCCTTACCCAACCAACTCTTACGCAGCATTTTCTCTTCAGGATAATCAAACATCACGCCCATAAGATCAACTACTCCACTGAAATTATAGGAGAAATCGAGTTCAACAGTGCCTTCCGCATCAATCACCCAGATGGCCTTCTCGAATGAACCCAGCTTATAATTGGCTGTAATGTAAAGGCAACTTCCTTCACTCTTTATGTCGAAACCGGTGAAACGGCCTGCATCCTCGAAGGTGGTATATTGAGTCTTCTTTTTCTCGGCATCTTTATCATCGTGATTATAGAACTGATCCATAGACCGGTCGGCACGTTTGGCAGCAATAAAACGAGGGCCATTGCTCAAGCTGAATGTACTTCCTCCTAATTTCACCCCTTTAAGCTGTCCGTCGGCATAACTGAAAGTAAACTCCTTGTCAGCAACCGAAACCTTAAGCTGCTCGGCAGTGCTGGTATAGGTAGGCGCCGCACCTTGCTTGGCCAAAACTGGTAACGCTACATTCACCAGATTATAAGTCCAGGTAAACAGTTCACTACCATACGCATCTATGGCGGTAACATGCAGTAAGTTTGCATTATTTAGAACAGAAGCTATCTTCAAAGTTCCGGCAGTATGAGGTTCTATGTCAGGTCCATTCACCGTAGCACTTTTTATCACTTTGGTCTCCAAACCATCTACCGCCACATATTCATACTTAAATTTGCAATCTTTCAAATTACTAAAGTCGTAACGGTTCTCCAATTGCAACACACCATCAAAATTCCCATCGGGAGTATTCATTATCTGTATAGGACACCACACCTGACGAATGGTGTAGTAACTGCCTTCCTTCTCATGATGAGGTCCCACAATCCCATCTGCTCCATAGTTGCCTACATTATCGATAAAACCGTTCATATCCACACGCTTCACTCCCTCATCGGCCAACATCCAAAGGAAACCACCCGCACAACGGGGATGACGGCGCATCATTTCCCAATAATCGTACAACCCCGCACCATGGCCGCCATCGTAGAGCCCATGCAAGAACTCGGTAGGCATAAAGATTTCGGGCAAGCGCATATAGTTCTGACTTTCCCCATAAGAACGATAATGCATGGTTTCGTAACCTCCGAAATTGCCTTGCGGATGAATAACAGGACGCTTCTGTATGTCATGTTTGTGAAACTCACAATCAAGTTCGGTATTCCACCCCTTTTCATTACCGTTACTCCACCAAATAATGGAAGGATGGTTATGGTCGCGCTTAATCATCTCTCCCACCAGCTTCTGACCAACAACAGTCTCATGCTTGCCATGCCATCCACTCAACTCATCCATTACATAAAGTCCGAGACTGTCGCATGCTTCAAAGAATTCGGGATCGGCAGGATAGTGGCTCAAACGGACTGCATTCATATTCATACTCTTAATAAGAAGCACGTCTTCTATATTCTTGGCTTTAGAAAGGGTACGACCTGTTTCCGGACGGAAACTATGACGGTTCACACCTCTCACCGTCACACGCCGGCCATTGACATAAAGACCATCATTCGGGCGTGTTTCTACAGTACGGAAACCAAATTTTTGCCGTTCCCTATGCAACACTTTACCAGCTTTATTCATAAGAGTGAAATGAGCAGTATAAAGATTTGGAGTTTCAGCTGTCCACAGAGCCGGGTTCTTCAACTTCATATTAACAGACACCTCGTCTCCACCGGCGCGCACAACATCAGTCTGAGAAATAACTTCGCGTCCTTTTGCGTCACAGATCACCGTTTTCACCTGCGCGCCATCCAAAGCATGGTTAAGCATGCATTGGGCGATAAAAGTCCCGTCGGCTTGTGCATCCAACGCCACACGAGCTATGTTGTCAGCCGGTTTCGCCACCATGAACACAGGACGGAAGATACCGCCAAAGTTCCAATAATCGGCACGACGTTCAGCAAGATTGACTCCCGCATTGGCACTTTCTTTGCTTACAGTCACTTCCAATACATTTTTCTTATCAGAACCGAAAAATACACGATCACTCACATTGTAAACAAAACGATAAAAAGCACCTTGATGCATTTCGCCCGCCTTACGCCCATTGATAGTGGCATAGGTATCTGTCATAGATCCCTCAAACACAAGTTCCACCTGCATTCCATTCCATTCGGCGGGCAAATTGAATTCGTACCTATACATACCCTTCTCATCAGCCACACCGGCCGGAAAGGCTTTTCCATAAAACTTCAAACCATACTGATAGGTACCGAAGCCTTGCAATTCCCAACAGGAAGGCACACCTATTTTACTCCATTTACCGGAATTATTACCCCCGGTACAGAAGAAATCCCATTCCACCATGTCATCGCATCCTTTACCTGAAAGATATTGCCGCTGCGTTTCAACAGAAGTTTGCGCCCACAAACTCAAAGCAAGAATAAGGGCAGAGAGAAGAGTTGTTGTCCGTTTCATTATATTAAATAGTATTACTTTTTCCAAGTTGCACATATATAACTTTTTCATATCACTCATGAGACGAAGAATGTATTTGTTTGTACTCACACTTTCAAGCGATCCATACGAACCTTTCTTCATCTATGACAGGCTAATTTATCAGGTCAAAGCGGACTGATGCGCACACGCAACCTATGTTCCTTTTTTTTCTCAATGGCATATTTCTTGAGCACTCCCGGCCCGCAGCTACTATTCCCTAACCCCAGCACAGCCGCATCAATGCTGACAACTACTTGCTTACGGGGAACCAACTCACAATCATGCGTCGCCCCGGCAAGGTCTTCAGCCGTATAAGGTAGTGCCGAGAAAGAAAAAGGAGTGTCGATTGCACTGATACGTATACCATGCCCTCTATGGTCGGTCAAGCGGAGATCCGTCACCTCCTCATGGTTCCCTCCATCCTGAGGACGAGGGTAAGGAGTATACTGTTCTTCCAAAGTACTTTCCCAACGGCCAATGTAAGTAGCTTCCTTACGATCCGGATAACTTTCTATCGGTCCTCTGCCATACCAACTGATATTTCCATACTGTTCGCCAAGCATAAAGTTGAGCCCCAAACGAGGCAGTTCCGGAAGTTCTCCTTCAAAACGATAATTTTGCTCTATATCCACAGTGCCGTCAGTATAAGTGAGGTAATCCGTCGTCACCACAATGGCGCCTTTCTCATAGCAGTATTTCTCTACTTTATATTGATGGGGGATTCCGTCAGCCCTCATCGTGTCACGCAAAGGAACAATGGTTCTCACAACAGGAGCATCCAAACGATGATTCTTCCAATCCTTAGCCAACCAGTTACCGAAACTTTTATCATTATCAGTAGGTGCACGGAAAGCCTGCATACGCAGACCAGACAACATACCAAGTACATCATGGCGCGGACTTTCACCAATAGCAAGCGGTTTCAACGGACGCCGGTCAGTCATGGCCATCATTGCTTCATTCAGAGCAAAACGAAAAGCCGCCACTTCATGTCCGGCTTTTGCCCAAAGCTCGTCTTTGCGCAATACCAGCCGCACATGCAAACGGACATCAGCTTCCGTATCAATCCTAAAATCAGGCAACGCCACATCGGTTGCCTGCCCAGGAGCTACTTCGGGCAGAATTATTTCACCCTGTCTTGCAGAACGTCCGTTTTTCAATAATGTATAAAGACAGCGGTAATTCTCCAAACCTACATGATGATGCCGGTTAGTCACTGTAAGGCGAGAACCTTTAAGCACTTCCTTCTCCACCTTTCCCCGGATAAATCCAAGAGATATCGGTGAATAAACCTGCTTTACTTCCCAATATTTCGGTGTAGTTTCCCGGCCGCTGCGTACAATGCCATTAAAGCAAAATGCTTTCAGATTGGGCTTGTCGCCAAAGTCACCGCCATAAGCTACCATAGTGCGCCCGTCGGGCAGCTGCTTATAGATGCCTTGATCCACCCAATCCCAAATAAAACCGCCTAACATACGAGGGTGACTATATATCTCATTCCAATATTCCTGAAAATTACCAAGCGCATTGCCCATACTATGAGCATACTCACTTGTCATTACGGGACGATTGTCATTGTCACGCTCGGCAATCTCAAGCAACCGTTCCCAACGGGCATTCTCCGCACGTTCCTTATCTTCACCTTCGGGAATACCGGGATTAAGATAGTCCTGTTTCAACCGGGTATAAAACGGCTGATCACATCAACGGTCATCGGATCGGGAGTGCCATCCACCCCTGCGCCCCTTCATAATGAACCGGACGTGTGGGATCGAAATCGTGCAGCCAAGCGGAAATAGCAGCGAAATTAGGACCGTACCCACTCTCATTACCCATACTCCACATCACAACTGATGCATAATTTTTATCACGTTCGGCCATGCGTACGGCCCGATCCATGAAAGCGGCATGCCAATCGGGCGTACTCGCCAAAGTACCGCGAAGCCCATGTTCTTCAATATCAGCTTCATCCATCACATAAAGCCCGATACTGTCGCACAGCTCATACCAACGTGTCACATTAGGATAATGGCTGGTGCGTACAGCATTGATATTGGCTTGTTTCATCAGAAGAATATCTTGCAGCATCGTCTGTTCATCCATCACTCTGGCATTGACCGGATGATGTTCATGACGGTTTACTCCCCGAAAGCGGATAGGAGCGCCGTTGACCAACATCTGCCCGTTTTTAATTTCGACAATCCGAAATCCTACCCGCTGTTCTATCTGTTGCACAACCTCTCCCTTCTCATTCATCAGCGTAAGATGAAGTTTATAAAGATTAGGTGTCTCGGACGTCCAGCGGTGAGGGGACTTAACAATAGCCTGCATGCGCCCCATTCTGCGAGGACCGCGCTGGGGATACCACAAATTCATACGTGAAGCCTTATGCTCCAAATCGAGGACCTCCGGCACATCAACTTCAAGGCCGGATACCTGCCTACCTTCCAGATCGGTCATCTCCACAACATTACCTTGCATATCCTTCAGTTCAGCTTTTGCCCGGTAACCTACGCCAAGTTCCCCTTGCCGTACAACAAACGCAGGATCCACCTGTAATATAAAATCATCATAGCAGCCCGGCTTGGCAGGCAACGTGCGTACAGTATAGTCCCGAAAAGCCACTTTATGTGTATGAATCAGCGTAATGTCGCGATGAATTCCACCAAAACGCCAAAAATCCTGATCTTCAAGGTAAGACCCGTCACTATAACGGTACACCTCTAAGGCTATTTGATTTTGTCCTTTCTGGAGATAACGGGTAACATTAAACTCACTTGCCTCCATGCTGCCCTGGCTATACCCCACCTTCTCACCGTTAATCCATACGTAGAAAGCACTCATCACGCCGTCAAAGCGTAACAACACTTCTCCATCCCCTTCCCAATGGGCCGGCAATGTAAACGTCCTGCGATACTGGCCGACAGGATTACGTTCCTTATAGGTAGTGTAATCTTCCTTAGGAGTACCCATCACACGAGGTGGGTCAATACGGAAAGGATAGCCAGCCGACACATAAATGGGAGTACCGTATCCACGATTTTCCCAATTGGAAGGCACTAAGAAATCCTCCCACCCCGAATCATCGAATTCCGTCCGGTAAAAGTCAAAGATACGTTCGTCAGGCACCGGAGTCCAGCGAAATTTCCACTCTCCGTTAAGGGAATAACTACTGTCGCCTACCTTCTGCCGATAAGGGACAAAAGCAGCACGAGCAGGTAACCGATTTATGTGCAGCACATGATGATTCTCCCAGTCATGAGAGAAATTATCAGCTTTCACAACCTGAGATACGGCCGGCGCACTCAATAAAAAAAGAGAAATAAAGAATATGTTCATTTTCATCATACCATTATCCAATAAATATACCTATAAAAAAGACGGATACACAGCACTTCTGTACCCGCCATACAAGCAAGAATGTTATAAGTTGTCAACCTCGCCTATCAACATGAGTACAACAATTATTTTCGACCGTCATTATGTGTAAATTTGCATATTTAGTTAAACAAAGAAAGACAATGGTATTAGGAAGCGTAGCAGATTTGCTGACGGATGACATCTTTTTGGAGAAGATTCTCGGTAATTATCCGCAACCATCTATCGACATAGAGCAATGGTTGCGGAACAATTACGGAGATTCCTTGGAAGAAGCTTTTGCTGCCAAAACTATCTTGGAGGGATTGGACCGGGAAGCACCCTTGATGACCAAGCAAGAACAGCTTGAAGTCAAGGAGGACATAGCTTATTCTCTGAAACTATACGATTTACATGGCAGATAATAATATATGAAACATCACTATTTATGGCCGATACTGCTCCTGATAAGCTGCAGTCCGGCTAAAAAAGAAAAGTGCGAACCGATCTACTCGCAAATGATGGTAGAGACACACGGCTTAGGCGATTTTTACTGCAACAGACACCATCAGGCCAAACTCGACACCACCGGCTGGGATTATGTATCAGGCTTAGTCGCACATTCTGTTCTGAAAGCCTGGAGTGCCTATCCGGAAAAGAAAGCCTATTATGATGCCGTCAAAGCGTTTGCGGACAACAGCCTCAATGAAGACGGCACTTTCATTCACAATAAGAAAGGTAAAGACGCCCTGCGTCCCAGTAACATTGACGATTTGCCCGCAGGAAATATCTTCTTCGGACTTTATGAAGAGGAAATGCGGCAGGGAGATACTTTGGAAGCGAGCAAATACAAGACTGCCGCCACTCTCATACGCAACCGGCTGAAGTATGATCATAGCCGCATCAAAGCACCGCTTCCGGGTGCCGGCTGCTTTTTCCACAAGGCTGTATACCCCAATCAAGTATGGTTGGACGGGCTTTTCATGGGCTCACCCATCTACGCGCAATGGCAAGCCAAGTTTGGGAAAGAGGACACGAAGGACAACAACGAAAGCTGGAGTGACATAGCACTGCAATTTAAAACAATTCACCAATACTCATACAATGCCGAAAAGCAGCTGAACTATCATGCCTGGACTGCAACTCCCGAAGATGAAAATTCTTTCTGGGCCCAACAGGACGGCAAGTTCAAAGGATGCAGCCCCGAATTTTGGGCAAGAAGTATGGGCTGGTACATAGCCGCCCTGGTAGATGTATTGGAGTTTATGCCACGCGAACACGCAGACTATCCGGCGATGCACCGGATTCTGAATGAAGTAGCAGCCGGGCTGAAGCGTTGGCAGGATCCGAAAAGCGGTGTATGGTATCAACTGCTACAATACGACCACTCAATGGCAGCCGACGGAAAAGGTGATACCATAAGCGGCAAAGTATATAATGTAGGCACGCAACCCAATTACCTGGAATCTTCCGCTTCGGCAATCTTTACTTATGCCTTTTTGAAAGGCATACGCTTGGGTCTGCTTGACAAAGATGAATATCTCCCCGTAGCAGAAAAGGCCTACAACGGAATATTGAAGCAGTTTGTGCGCCAAGAGGGCAACAAAACGCATATCATCCAAGTATGCGCTTCAGCTGGCTTAGGTCCTAAAAACAATCCTTCACGCACAGGTACAATCAACTACTATTTGGCAGGCAAGGATGTCACTATCACTGAGAATGAGGGAAAAGCCATCGGTTCATTTATAATGGCATCAGTGGAATGGGAGTTAATGAAGAGATAAAATTATAGAAAGCCATCGTTTCTTATCTGATAAAGACAATGGAAGGTGTCCCCGGCTATACTTGTTTTCTGGAAATGAAACGAAATCCATTAATTTTACATTGAGAGGACGGATAATTTTCAGCCATATACCGAACCTCATTCGGTCGTATACTGGCTCACCTGCAAAAGTATGTGGGTTCATTCGATGTTTAAACCTACATCTCCAATAAATAACGGTTCACAATTAATTCATATCAGGAACTAAATGGGCTCGTTTCTTTGCGGTGAAAAGATTCATAACCGCAGGAAGAGAGCCCGAACCTATGTCCTAAATATCATTTTCCCGGCTGTATTATATCGAAAAGATACCGGATAAATGTAGCTGCACTTCAACAAAAGCCTTGTTTTCCAATTGCGGGCTGTAGGGTTTCCACCTGCGGGCTGCACAGCCCGCAATAGGCAACCGCCCGGTTCGCAATTGGAAAACGGAGTTTATCAAGGTACATAGCGGCATTACATCTGCTTGAAAAGTATAAAAGCAACCGGATAAAAGTACATTTATCTTGCATGTTTGGGATGAAAAGCAAAGGAATGAGGCTTTTATCCCCTAATGCGGGCTAATTTCAGCAAGATACGGAGAAACAGGAGATTGCTGACAAAAGCATCAGATTATAAATAAGTTATGTGGCAGGAAACCTCAAAAGAGGAAGCATTTAAGGTGATGACAAACGTTTGTCGTCACCTTATCATCACCATGTCGTTGCTCCTGTATCCTTCTCTGGCAAAGGGATAAAGACATATTGTGTTGAGTGATGACAGAATCTCTGTTTTTCTTCATTGTTTTATGGTTGAAGATATAGCTTTAAGCATCAAATGAAACCACATACTTTTACGGGTGAACCCGTATACTGAATGCCATTCAATCGTATACTGAATTACCCTCTCTCCTGAAAGTACTCTGGGCAGGAATAGGCAGCACCGGACTGGCGGTGTAAAAAGAAGACAAATGAGGTTGTAAGAATGAGATAACCGGACGAACAATACAACGAGATCAGACAGCCATTGCCAATTCACGCAAACGATTCAAGCTTCGACACACAAGGTTTCTGACAGACTGGTAATTCATGTCCATAATCACGCAAATATCCTCGTATTTCTTTTCTTCCATATAATATAAGGTAATAGCTTGGCGCTGACGCTTAGAAAGCTGACGCAGCAATGACTCAACTTTCACACTCTGAAAAAACTCAGCTTCATGACGCAAGTAATCCTCCTCTACATCGGCGTCTTCAGCCACACGTTGAAGACTGTCCACCTGGACATCGCTGCCGAATACCAAACGACGCAACTCGTCACATATCCGGTTTTTGAGAGAGATAAAAAGATAAGAACGGAAATTAACTACTTCACTCAGTTCTTCACGCTTAACATAAATCTTAACAAATACGTCATGTATACAATCCTTAAGTAACTCGCGATCCGTTGTCAAACGCAAGCCAAAATTGAAGAGTTGATTGACATACATATCATAAAGTTGCGCGAAAGATTTGTGATCCCCCTGTTGCGTGCGGGCTACCAACAATCGGGTTTGTTCTATAAAATCTGAGTTCGTCATAGCTGTTATTTATAGGTTGATATTCTGGTCTGGTAATTCCCCATTCCAATGATGCAAATATAAACAGCCCTATAACAGAAGAACGGTAATAATTCGTCTATAATAAGAAAATACAGATAACGCAAAGAAATTACATACAAAAAACAATTATTACCATAACAAAGAAGGGGAGCCTGCCTCAGACTCCCCTTCCACTATATAAAACATTGGCTACAACCGGTGCAACCAATAAACGCACTCCTCTTGAGAAGCAGCAGGAATTTCACATTGCCCACTGATTCTCAATCTATTATCAATAACAAATTCTTCACCAGTCTCTACATTCACTTGTTTCAGCATGTATTTACCTGCCGCCACAGGAATGGTAAATTTTGATTTTGAATGGGAATATATGATAATATCCGTATCAGATTTTACCATTTCGTAAACATCGCCCGCCTTTCGTTCCATTGGAACAGTCCGGGCAAACGCTTGCAACAACTCTTCACTCACACCTTTTATTTGCGGACAAGAACCACCGGCCATAGCTACTGCCCATGCCATTGCCGGATAGTTTTGCGCATAATAAGTCACAGCCTTTTCAGGATAGCGAAGCCGATACTCGCTTACGGCGCGATAAGCCTCGGCATAAGTCACCTTTCCCACTCTCATTTTACGGGCATGCTGGCGAGGCGCCAAATTCACTCCACCTTTAGGAGCATATAGCTCTTTTGTATTGTAATGCCAATAACGTATGTCAATAATATCAACAATCTTACTACGCACCGGATCATCCAATATAGCATCTTGCACATCTTTTGTAGCACTCAGTGCCACGAGAGCGTCCTTACCGGTTTCAGCCTCCCATTCCGCAATTACGTCAATCCAAAACTGCACAAAATGAAGCGGACCCGTATATTCGCTACTGACAAGCTGCACTACATTAGGTAAGTCTGCCAACTCATTCAAACACGTACGAATATACTGGCGATGAAGCTGGCGGCGCACAGGATGAGTCACATCATAAAACATGTCTGCTACAAAGATCCGCTTATCACCGGCAAAATTGACAGGCTCTGCAAAACCTGTATTATTGATATTATTGGCACTACGCCAAGGGCTATCTACCCAATGCGCGCCTGCTTCCAATATGTTGTGCTGAAAGTAATTCTCGTGGTAGAGCAACACTCCTTGTTCAGCACCTTTCTCGGCAAACTGTCGCAAACGGCTCCAATACCAACGGTTAGGACGGGTCAGATCATACTTAGTCAATCCATCCCAAGCTTTTCCTTGCCCGCTACGCGCAAAAGGCTGTTCATAGAAAGGAGCCCATGAATCAGCGTTCCGACGCCGGATACGTTCATGATCATCCCGACGTCGGTCGAGCCAAAGACCATAATTGTGATCGAGTACAACCAGATTGTTGCGTTTCATATAATTGACAGTAGAGTCTATACGGTCCGTATAAGCAAAGCCTTCACGCCCGGGGACAAAACGGGTCACATGAGGCTTATAGCTATGAATACGGTTCTCCTTGAGCCACCCATTCCACCATTGCACATCAAGTTTGCCACCTGCAAGAAGAGCGCCGTTCACCGATAAGACTCCCTTATTCAATGCAAACTGAGGAACATCCTGTGTTTTCTCCGGACGATTCTGCTGCCGATGCAGATTCATAATCTGTTTCAAATGGACAGGCTTCAAAGCATCTACCGTCATTAGTCCTACAGAAGACACAGAAGCCGTATAAGGAGCCTTCTCTATCCAAGAACGCAAAGTAAGCAAAGGAGCATAGGCCTCGCGAGCCAACTGCATAGCCTTTTCGACAGTGGGACTGCTACTGGCATTTACGGCACGCGGCAGAATACGCGCCTGACATTCGAGTTGGTTTGGTTCCATCTCACCCATATCGCCCATTTGCATACGTTCCTGCAACTGCGCATAGAACAGACTGCGAGGGGACACATGATTATTGGACTCGCCCCACTCACCATTGCCTTTGAAAGCAGACCAACAACCATAAGCATAATTACGGGCATCGACAGCAGGCGAATAGCACTCTATTTCGGCGGCTGTGCATTGCCAAAACATACTGTTCGAAGCATTCCAGCCCAGTCCATACATGTCTTGTCCATGATTACTGAAAGAGAGCATGTGTCCGTCTATATCCACCACATCAAAAAGCAGTCCGCAAGCCCAAGAGCCCACCGAACCGCTGAACCCTAATGCCTCAGATGCCTCACACTGTACAAATGCATTCGGTCCGGCTGCCAAAGCACCTGCAGAAAAATCATGAATACCTTTCGATGAAAAGCATCGCTGAAAGAGAGTCTGTTGACCGCGCGTATGGAATGTCCAGCGGCGATGTCCCGCTATCTCACTGACAGGTTCCGTAGATACACAATCTTCTACTGTTACCTTTGAGGTCGTTTTCTGCAACACCACCGCACTACCGGCCAAATGACGGAAACTTAAACGGCGCACCCAACAATTAGTAGCATTATCCATATAAACGCCTTCCCAACAATGATCTTCATCCATAGGATAACAAGTGTCGTAGTCGGAATCTATCGTAAGATTCTCTACACCAATGCGTTCAATGCGCCCTTTCCACTCATACCGCAATAAGAGAGGCGCCCCCAGTTGCTTGTCAATTGCCATTGTCAACGGCGCATCGAGCGTGATTTCCATTCCATTTACATCAGCTACGGTACGCATCCAACGAAGATCAATGTCACCGGGTTTCCAGCCAAGATAACCAAGTCCGCCACCGAAATGATCACAATCCAGTAAATCAATCCACGCTTTGGTTGAAGGACGATAAACCATGATCTCTTCACCCTGTTCCACTTTACCGTTCACTGCAATTTTAGTACTATTGCACGCCAGATAGTCATTGGTTATCTGGAGCGTATCGGTAATCAGAAGATCGTTATTCCCCTCTACATAAATAGCGGCGCCACGATCTGTCCCCATTTTTTTGAGTATAGTCCTGTCGCGATGAATCCCGCGAAGGACTACCCCGGAAGTAGTTAGACGCAATGGCTGATGTAAACAGAAAGTACCTTCATCCAAAAGTACCGCCCCTCTGAATCCCTGCGCATCAGGCTTCAGAATAGAAACATAGTCGATTGCCTGCTGAATACGGGCGGAACAATCACCTTCCTGCCAAGATACAAAAACCCGGTTTTCCACATCTGGAATAGGCTTATTGCTGTTCTCATAACCACACGAAGAATAGTCGGGAATACGATTTCCCTGTTTATCTGCATGGTAGGTTATTTTTCCCTCTTTTACAGAAAGGGGAAACTGCTGCGCCCTCACTGAGAGCGAAGCAGTTAACAATAAGGTTAGAAAAAAAAGTCTGTTCATAACATCTTAAAAAAGTTTCTTTTTACCTTCAAGCGTATCATGATTGTTCTTCAAATCAGTCCAATCAATTTTCTTTGTGGGATCAATGCCGTTAATGTATTTCTCAATATTATTGTAGCCGTCACCATTTATATCCTGTATAGCATCAGAAGCATCATTGGGATTGAGTCCATATTTCTCTTCCCAAGCATCAGGCATTCCATCACCATCGGTATCAAGTACAGGAGTACCCTTGTACTCAGGCAGACCACCAACTTGACGGGGATCCGTAATGATGCCTTTCTTATAGGAATCAACCGGCAAGCGCCGCTTCACTGTCGTTGGCACGAATTCATAATTGGCAGCATCTTTAGCATAAATAGCTTTACCGGTTTTTACGCTTTTCACCATACGGTGATCTACGGCATCACGTTTTGGGAAAGTGGCCCCAACATGGCTCAGCACATAATTATAGGCTTTTTTCGCATCCATTATAGTTACATGAGGCATATCAAACGGCTTGTCCATCTTAATCTTAGCCAGTGTTTCTTCCATCTTATCTTCAGATACCGGAGGCTGTACGCCGCCATCCCAGTTATCTGCTGTCACACGCTTGTTCCCATGGACAATATTGCCATTCACATAAGCTTTTCCATACACATCTTTAAACTCTTTGGCACGTCCCGCTTCCGGCTTCACAATACGATAGCTGATAGGCTTATCAAGCGGAGTTATGGGACCCGGCTTAAAGTTATTATTGATGATATTGAGCAAACTCTTGTTATCACCACCGTCAATAGAACGATTCCACCAGTTATAGGTGATATTATTAACAAAGTTAAAGTCACCATCCATACCGATCGAGCAATTCCGGCTGATATTCGAAGCAAAGAGATTACGACAGAACATGCTGTTATGACCGCCGATCGTTGCACCGAACGCATGATTATAACAATCAAGCGCTTCAGTAAACATAGAGTTCTGAATTGTGATGTTCACAGTAGGCAGTTTAGTGTATCCCCCATCTGCCCTGCGATCGTACACATGACGATAGAGCGACATATTCTCATCCAATCCCCAACTGGCAGAGACATGGTCTATGATAACATTGCCCACGCAATTACCACCTAAGGCATCGTCCCGGAACAGTACATCCTGTTCCCCACGCCGGAAACGCATATGACGGATAATAATATCATGTGTATCAAGCAGGAAAGAAGCCCCTGTCACACAGATACCGTCTCCGGGAGCTGTCTGTCCGGCAATGGTTATATAAGGGGCACGCACATTAATAGGTGACTCCAATTTGATCACACCAGCCACATTAAACACAACAATACGGGCACCACCTGTTTCACAAGCTTCGCGCAATGTGCCCGGCCCGCGATCAGCTAAAGAAGTTACAACAATTACCTTGCCGCCACGTCCGCCGGGCGTATAGGCACCGCCTCCTTCCGCTCCGGGAAAAGCCGGAATCTTAGCTTGCTTCAAGTCGGAAGGTTTACTTGCCCAAGGAACGTAAGGACGCCCTTTAGCTGCCTCTGACATTACAACCGGTAAAGCGCGTTGCCAAGCCTCGTCAGAAAGACGATTTATCTCGGCTTGTATTCTTTCGCCACGCGCTTTTTCAGCAGCAGGAATTGTGGGATATTGAGCCCAGGCAGATGCTGCACTTACTACAAAAACCACCGTACATAAAGTACGTGTTAGTGAATTCTTCATGTCTATTAATATTTTATATCTAAGCTGACAAGAAGACGTTTGAGAGGAATACTTTGTACTCTTTATTTCTTTCCCCGATATGCATTTATATATTCACGCGGAGTCTGGTTGTACTTTTTACGGAAACATTTGCTAAAATAACCGGAATCATTGAATCCCACAGCAAAAGCTATTTCGGAGATAGATAAATCTGTCTTCTTAATAAGTTCGACAGATTTGTTTAGCCGTATCTCTTTCACCCAATCCACCGGAGCCAACCCCGTAAGGCTCTTGAGTTTCTTAAAGAAAGCAGAACGGCTCAAACCGACAGATGCTGCTATGGTGTCGATATTGAAATCACTGTTTTCCATATTGTCCTCAACCACTTGATGAATCTTCTCTATAAAATCCAAATCTTTCTTTTCCAAATAACCTGCATAATTATCCGAAAGCTCGACTTTATCATTCATCTCCCCATTATCACCACACATTTGCTCGCGGAACCGCTTACGTTCACCTAATAGCTGTTCAATACGTACAACCAGATAATCCTTACTGAAAGGCTTCACAATATAAGCATTAGCCCCTTGGGATATAGCTTGTATCTTGCTATCCTCATCTCCCTTTGCAGTAAGCATAATCACCGGTATGTGACTTATTTGAAAATCGCCACGAATACGTTTAAGCATTTCCATACCGTCCATGCAAGGCATCATTTGGTCGGTCACCACGACATCAGGATGATGAAAGTTCACCATCTTGAGTCCCTCCACTCCATCATGTGCCAAATGAATATTAAACCTATCCTCAAGCTGCAACTTCAACATATTACACAAATCAACATTATCATCCACTACAAGCACGCTAGGCAATAAAGAAGCATCACCGTTCTTTTCATCAGCCACCCGTTCATTACAGTCAGGCACTTCCTTTACAACCTGTTCATCCAAATAAAAATCCACCTCATTCTCCTTGTACTGTTCTTTGCCCAATAGCAGCCATACCGTAAATTGTGCACCTTGCTTACCATTGGCGGCAAATATCTCGCCATGATGCAATTCTACAATTTCTTTCGAAAGAGCCAGCCCGATACCGGTACCTTGATAATAAGCTCCTTTTGCATTATCAGCCTGTGAGAAACGACCAAATATTTCGGTCAGTTTATTTTGAGGAATTCCTACTCCAGTGTCTTCCACACGAATAAAACAATGTTTACCATCTTCTGCTAAACCGGAAACAATCCTAATTGAACCCCCGGAGGAAGTAAACTTAAAAGCATTCGAGAGTAAGTTACGTACCACAGTTCCTAATCTCTCCTTATCGCCCCATACCATAAGTTCCTCTACTTCCGGACAAAATTGTAAATTTATCGCCTTTTCTTCTGCCATTATCATAAACTCCTTTTCGAAAAAAGCAAGTAGTTCGGTAAGATTGAAGCATGAAACATGCAGGCGCATCTTTCCATTCTGGATCTTGCGGAAATCAAGAATCTGATTTACCAACTTCAACATGTGCAAAGTATTCTTTTCCATCAACTCCACATACTTTTTCCCTTTGACAGACAGTGCCTCTGTTTTCAGTTCCTGTATGGGACCTTGTATCAGTGTGAGTGGCGTACGCAACTCGTGCGACACATTGGTGAAAAAACGTATTTTCAATTCCGACAAACGCTGGTCAATATACACATTATTTCTCATCCGTATCAGAAATACGGAGAGGCGGATGCCCATATAGAGAACTCCCGCACCCAATAAAACATAGATGACGTAAGCCCACCAAGTGGCCCACCAAGGAGGACGAATGATCACCCGCATTTTACACTCCGAAAAAGAGTCAACGCCATTATCATCCATCGCTTGTACCCTGAATACATAATTGCCCGAAGGAACATTCGTATACGAAGCAAGACGATTAACGCCATTAAAATGCCATTGCTCCTCATAGCCTTCCAGAATATAACGATAACTGATGCTATTACGGTCTACATAACTCAGTGTTACAAATTCGAAAGAAAACATTGACTGATCATGGTTAAGCTTTATTTCATCAACATAAGAAATAGAACGGTCTACAATCGAAGGATTGTCTACCAAGCGAATATCCTGATTTCCTATTTGACAATTAACAATGAATGTTTTACTGGTTCTATCCACTTCCTTCAATTCATCAGGATGAAAAATAATGATTCCTTTTGTTCCCCCCATCCAGATTTCACCGGTCGGAGTACACACGCCTCCTTCCTCTAGTTCAAAGTCAGGAAAGCCATCATAATGGGTATAAGTACGAAAGTTACCGGTTTGCCGATCAAAACAAACGACCCCTAATTTCGTCCCTAACCATAACATACCATGCCTATCTTCTATAATGGAAGTAATTACTTCATTTTTCAAGTTTCCCACAAGTTCATAAGCAACAAATTCCGGTTCATGTTTCTCTTCATCATAACCTACCAGCTTATTCAATCCTCCACCAAAGACACTGGCCCATACAGTATCCTTACTGTCTTTATATAGTTGGCATACATCACTATCAGCATAAGCCCTCCGCATTCTGCCACGATAAGCTTCAAATTTAATATCCGACACATTGCTGAAATTGCCATCGAAAGAGATCAGCCCATCCATCGTACCGACCCACATACGTCCCTCCTTATCTTCTACAATATTGCGCACCTCCATAGGGAGCCCATAAGCAGAATAGTTTATGAATCCGTTCCGATCATTAAAAAAAGTAATGCTCCCGCCCTGTTCATGCAACAGGTTAAGACCACCGTCAAGTGTACATACCCAAATACGTTTATGGCTATCTTGATAGGTATAATAGATTTTGTCTCCGCTAAGCGAAGTATTGTCAGAGGGATTATGTTTGAACCGCTGGAAACGATAGCCATATTTCGCTTTGACATCAGGCGTCAACTTTACCAAGCCATCGCCCTTAGTAGCAAACCAAAGATTTCCTTTATCATCCTCCATTACATGATAAACTGCTCCAAAAAGCTCTTCATAGGCAGGATAAGTCTGCACCAAATACCCTTTTGAATCAAACCGGAATACATCCTTCATACGATTTCCGACCCAAATATCTCCATTACGGCTCTGAAAACAAGCACGTACGCCTGCATCATCTTTTCCCGCCGCCTTATTTGTTACAGGCAAGACAAGGGTACGAAACTGCTTTTTAGGGAAATAGACATGATAAACGCCCTTTTCTGTTGACGAAAGCCATACAGTACCCTCATCGTCTATAAAGAAATGAAAAAAAAGTTGATTTGGCGAAACATCCATGATAGACTTTATCTGATTGATAGAACACATTGTCAAATTGTCCCTATCAAAAAAAAGGGCTTCGCCTGCCGGTGAAAGAAACAGAACGCCCTGCTCACCGGCATCTTCAACGATAAAAGACGTTATTTTACCGGATACCGAAAAAGGATATCTGCGCGACTTATTAGTCACAGGATCATAATAAACAACAGCCCGTTCGTTTTCATGAAACCATAGTTTATTATAACTATCAATAAACGAATGGCTAACTAATCGTTCATTAACGTCCACATTAATTTTTTTCGACTTTCGTTTATCAGGAGAATATTCAAAAACTCCCTTATTTGCAACCGACACATATAGCGCCTTTGCCGATGTAGTCAATATATCAGTCACCGCCCCCATATTCTGAGGTATATAATGCCGGGTTACATTACCCTTCTCACTGTCTATACAATAAAAATAGCCGTCACTGGTACCCAACCACATCAGTTTGTCCTGAATGACACTGGATGAAAAGTTACTTCCCGAATTAAGCTTCACTTGATTCAGAAAGAAGTCAGCAGGTTTTCCCTTCAAAGCCTCTCCTTTAGGAAGAACATTTATCTTATAATCTACACCGATCCAACCAATATACGCATTATTTTCAAAAAACAGATTGCTCTTCAACATATAGTTGGAAGAGTCAATATAATCTTTAGCTTCAAAAAGTAACTCTATCTGTACCTTTCCCTGCTCATCTACCCGGGCCAGAAAAAGATTCTTATCTTTGGTAAGTAATAACACATAGTCATCAAAAGCCCGTTGCAGTTTAATAACCTGAACATTTGCCACAAACCTTTTAATATTGCCATAGACTGCCTTAAAACATTCTTTCTTTTTATCAAAAAGATAGAGTTTATGGTCGATAGTCTTTATCCAAATGAAGCCTTTGGCATCATCAATGATATATTGTATCTTCCGAGGAGGCATATCATGATCCAATTGGTAATGGTTATATGTAAGTACCTTTTCTCCATCAAAGCGACATAGTCCGTACCAGGTGGCAAACCACATAAAACCATCAGAATCTTTCTCTGTCATGCTAACCATATTATTAAGCAGCCCCTGATTTTTCGAATAGTGCTCCACTATAACATTTTGTGCTACAAGTAAACATGACAAAAGCGACAGAAAAAGAGTTAACAAATATTTCATAATATTAGATCTCCAATGAATGTTAAACAAGGTAATTCTTCTAATACAAAGATAAAGTTCATTTGTCCCTCTTAAAAACGGCTTTGACTTAGGGAAAATCAATTCTCAAAATTCTTATCTTTGCAAAAAACTCAAGAGAACGTAAACTGACTGTAACAACGACCATCCACAAGCTTCTTGCATTTCCAGACGTTAAGTGCAAAAATACAAAAAGAATCCGAAAGTAAAAATCATAAGGTTTACAAAGTTACTTACAAGGCGAAAAGTGCCACATCAGCGACTTGCCATGTGGCACTTTTTAAAGAGTATAAAACTATTTTCCTATACCAAATTCCGTCTGTTGCTTTTCCACTTCATCCAACATTTGTTTCTTTTCCTCTTCAGAGAATCTACGGCTATTAACTGAATCCTGTTCACGATCCGACACAACCCGTTTTAGAACTGTATCCTGTTGCTGTTCTATATGACAGAATGGCAATTGACAAGGAATGGATTCAAACTCTATTTCGGCTGATGTAGGAGCATGCGTTCCTTCAAATTGTACATGAGCGGTCACCTTTACCTTACCGGCCCTACCAGTAGAACGCACCAACAAAGGGGCTGTTCCGAACTCAACCGGACGAGGATTGGCGTGAATGGAAGCATCTCCGACTATTTCACCTTCGCCTTCAATTGAAAATACAATATTCTCTTTTGCCAACCGACGGACATTGCCACTATCATCTGTCACTTCTGCTACCACAACAATAAAGTCTGAACCGTCCGCCACCAATTGCTTGCCTTCAGTATCCAACTTCAAACGCAGTTTAGTACTACGACGCGAAGGCATGCGCTTAGTTGTACATACAACTTTTCCGTCAATAATACCTTCCGCCACCATATTCACCTTCTGCCAATTCTTTTGTTTATAGCTAAACTCACGTGCTTCCCAAAAGTTCCACACGTTCTTGAATACTACAGGTGCATTGGGCATGTGCCCCTTGGCATGTACCACAGGCAGAACCCAACTCTTTGTACCATCATATACGGAAAGGCGGACAGAGTCGCAATTACTGAATACCACTACATCAGCATCACTGAAAGGTGACATCTCATGTGCGATATATACCATGGGGCCACTTTCAGCAGTCGGATGACTCAAGTGAGCCGGCGACTGACTGCGGAACATTTCATAAGCATATTTCGGTTGACGGAAAGCATCATAAATTCCGCCGAAATAGGGATCAGGATGATAACCACGCTGATGATCAAAAGGATGCCACTGTGCACCACCGATAAACTGTCCGGTAGTTCGATACATTTCATCATAGCTTTTAGCCAAAGAGAGAGCCTGCACTAACTGCGGACGTTCTCCCCAACCGCGGCAAGCACGATTGTTATTGTTATGAGCATACCAATCATCTACATTCTCACCAAACTCACGAGTAAAAATACACTGTTTGGGACGGCCAAGCTTCTCATCATCACCCGGCCAGCCGTAAACCACGTCATAATGCTCGGCCACACCCGCTGAATGTACATCTGCAGCTGCTACCGGGCGGCCTTCATAAGGATATTCATCTTTAGTTATCTTCAACGCTTCAAGAGCAAAATCAAGAGGATAAGACGTTTCATTCAAGATAGGTTCCCACATCAATACTGAGGGGTGGTTACGGTCACGACGAATAATCTCACGCGTGTTTTTGTGCACCAACTGAGCGAACTTAGGGTCTTTATTCCAATACTGCCATCCTGGCGTAGCAACAATCACGAAAAGTCCCAATTCATCACAAGCATCCATAAAAGAAGGATCTTGCGGATAATGGGCCGTACGAATAATAGTACAGCCGGCATCACGCAACCGCTTGGCATCACGCCATTGTTGCGAATTGGGAAGTGCATTACCCACATAAGCAAAATCCTGATGCCGGTTAGCACCCACTAACTGCCCATAAGGTTTCCCATTTAAGATAAGTCCTTTCTCTGCATCAAAAACAAAAGAACGGATACCGATGCGCGTCACACCGCCATCCAGCAATATACCGCCATCCAATACGCGAGTCTGGACATGATATAGATAGGGCGTTTCCGGTGTCCAAAGTTTGGGCTTGCGCACCACCAACCGCTGTTCCACTATTCCAACTTCACCGGCTTTCAGAGCAAGTTTACGACGTTTTTTTCCAACAATACGTTGGCCTGCATCAACTAATACAGTTTCTATTGTCACTGTACGATTCCTATTCTCTTTATTCTCCACTTCACTCTTCACTACCACTTCCGCATGTTGTTCACTGATATTTTCAGCATGGACAAATACGCCTCCACCCGCCACACGATTTGCCTCAACAGCATCGGTCAGCGCTGTACGCCCCTTACTAATCAACCATACATCACGATAAATTCCACCATGATAAGAAAAGTCGAGTGTATACTGAGGCTTTCCCGGTGGGAAAGTCTTATCATTACTGTTATCTACCATTACAGCAACCACACAAGTGTCTCCAGCAACAACTCCCTGATCGGTAAGGTTTAAGCTAAATGGAAGATAGCCTCCCTGATGTTCACCCACTTTATTTCCATTCAAATAAAGCACTTGTTTACCCATAGCGGCTTCAAAGTGAATTGACACATCCTTTCCTTCGGAAGATTCAGGCACAACAAAACGTTTACGATACCATGCTATCCCCTGATAATTACGACATCCACTGGCTTCAGAAGGCATTAACTGCACTGAATGTGGAATTGATACGACTTCCCACTGCAAATCATCAAAGACAGCAGCTTCAGCTCCTGCCACATCACCTCGATGAAATCGCCATCCTAAATTAAAATTATAAACTGTCCGTCCGCTTCCCCGACTCACTTGTTCGGGGAGAGGAAAGAATCCGGCTACCGAAACCGCAGTCTGCGACGAGACAGAGAGAGAAAGGAAGCCAAACAACAGCATAGAAAATATCTTCTTCATATTATCACATTCATTAATAAATATCTATAAGTTTCATTATTAATGACGATAGAGCCAAACATTTGTAACCGCCTTACATAATTTTCGCTACAAAACACAAGACATTTTCCAAATCCTTCTTAAAGATTACCATTTATAAACATTACAAAAAAAGCACACACACGTCATTTTTTAGAAAGTAACGATCCATTATAAAAAAGAAAAATATGAGGAAATACATTACCGTTTTACTAAGTACCTGTCTTATAACCTTTACCAATGCCAACGCACAAAATAGTACTCCCATTCCAAACTTAAGCGAAGTAGGCTCCCATTGTATGCCCCAGGAGATTGCTCCTATCCAAAATTCCTACTTTAATATTCCCCAGCTCAAACGTCCACAATTCCCCGACCGTACTGTAAATATGGGCGACAAAGGGCTGAGGGCCGATATCCCCATTCACACTCTAGTGAACCGGACTATCGAACAACTAAGCAGCCAGGGAGGTGGTACTGTAATCATCCCCGCAGGAAAATGGATTTCGGGACGCATCGAGCTGAAAAGCTTTGTAGAACTACACATTGCACGTGGCGCAGAAATCGTATTCGGTGGTTGTGCCGAAGATTATCTCCCCGCTGTCTTCACACGACATGAAGGAGTGGAAATCATGGGGCCCGGCGCTTTCATTTATGCCAATAACCAAGAGAACATAGCCATCACAGGCGAGGGGTGTATCCTCGGTCCTGATATGGACGCCGAAATCCGTAAGCGTCCCAACGGCGCATCAGTAGTAGAAAAAGATATACCTTGGGACATGCCTGTTGAGCAACGTATATATGACGGCATGGATGGAAGAACCTTTTATCGTCCCAAAACAATCTCTCCTATCAATTGCCGTAACGTACTTATAGAGGGAATAACCATGGAACGAAGTACTCTATGGAATGTAGTTCCCATATATTGTGAGAATGTCATTATCCGGGGAATCACTGTAAATTCCACAGAAGTGCCCAGCGGTGATGGGATTGACATAGAATCATGTAAAAACGTACTTATTGAATATTGTACTTTGAATTGTGGAGATGATTGCTTCACACTAAAAGCCGGACGTGCCGACGATGGCTTACGTGTAGGAAAAGCAACCGAAAATGTTGTTATCCGCCATTCATTAGCCCAGCATGGACATGGCGGCATCACTATCGGCAGCGAAACAGCCGGTATGATAAAAAACCTTTATGTTCACGACTGCGTGTTCGACGGCACAAGAACAGGAATACGCTTTAAGACCCGCCGTAATCGTGGGGGAGGCTCCAATCATACCATTTACGAACGTCTTCGCATGATTAATGTAGGCAAAGCTTTTACATGGGATCTTTTAGGCAACGCTTATTACATGGGCGAACTGGCAGCCAGATACCCCGAACGCGCTGTTGACCATTTAACTCCAAACATTTCAAACACAGTCATTAAAGACTTCATTGTAGAATCATCTAAGCAGTTTTTCACAGCCAACGGTATTCCTGAAATACCGTTCAGCAATACTTTGATAGAAAATGGAACCATCCATTGCCAGCAACTCATTAGTGCACTACAAGACGCTAAAAACTTCCAAATGAAAAATCTTACAATTCACAGTCAAGACAATACAATAAAGTTATTAGACTGCAACCGCCTAACTCTACAAGGCATAAACTTCGACATGCCGCAAAACGAACTGATTATTGAGGCAGAAGGAGATAAATGCAAAAAAATAGAAGTGAAAGAATGTAATGTTCCGCACTCAATCAAAAAAACGTATAAGCCGACCAATCAATAAATCAAATAGGAAATTAACCATCATGAAAAATAAGATCATCATTCTTCTAAGCACGCTTACATTTAGCACTACAATCTTTGCTCAAACATGGATTTGGTATCCGGGCGATTATGAAATATGGCTCGGCAACAAGATGAATAACCGGCGTACCGAACGTGGGGCTTTTTTCCCACCATTCTGGAAAACAGACAGTCATTTTGTAGTTGTAGAATTCAGTAAGCAGCTCAATCTTCCACAACCCGAAGAAATTGAAATAGCAGTGGAAGGCACCTTCAACATCAAACTCGATGGCAAGTTACAATTTGGTATGCCCACACGGTTCAAACTTCCGGCAGGAATACACAGTCTTAATATCAAAGTGTGGAATCAAGCTACGCCACCGACTATTTTTGTAAATGGAAAAACTGTAAAGAGCGATCGTACATGGCGAGTCACTTATGAAGACAAGGAGTGGATTGATGAAAGTGGAAAAGCAAGTGACACCTCAGCCACAGTTTATCTGGATGCCGATTGTTGGAACTTTAACACCAAAGAACAACGTCCGTCTCTTTATCAGCTGCCCCGAAAACCAATGGAAGCAGTAACATCAGAAAGAAAACGAGATGGCATACTTTACGATTTCGGGCGCGAGACATTCGGTTATCTTGTATTGAAACAGCTGAAAGGAAACGGTACGGTGAATGTCTATTATGGCGAAAGTTCTGAAGAAGCATTGGATACCGAGCATTGTGAAACCTTGGACCGAGTTCTGCTTTCTACAGCCGACAGCTACACATTCAGCAACAGTAAAGCTTTTCGCTACATTTACGTTGTTACCGATAAAGGTATCAGTGTGGACCACGTAGAAATGGACTACGAGTATGCGCCAGTAGACTATCGTGGATCGTTCCGCTGCAATGACAAAGAAATGAACCGCATTTGGGAAGTGGGCGCTTATACCATGCACCTTACCACACGCGAGTTTTTTATTGACGGAATCAAACGCGACCGTTGGGTTTGGAGTGGTGATGCCATCCAGAGTTATCTGATGAATTATTACCTTTTCTTCGATAGCCCTACCGTACGGCGTACCATTTATCTGCTTCGTGGCAAAGACCCCGTAACCAGCCACACCAATACGATAATGGACTATACCTTCTTCTGGTTTTTAAGTGTATATGATTATTACCTCTATACCGGTGACCGCCATTTCGTGAGCCAGCTTTATCCTCGCATGCAAACCATGATGGACTATGTGTTAGGACGCACCAATAAGAATGGTATGGTTGAAGGCATGACAGGCGATTGGGTATTTGTTGACTGGGCTGACGGTTATCTGGACAAACGCGGGGAGTTGTCCTTTGAACAGGTATTACTATGCAAGAGTTTAGAGACAATGTCACTTTGTGCCGATTTAGCAGGATGCGCCCAAGATGCAGAAAAGTATAATAATTTAGCAACCGATCTTCGCGAGAAACTGTTACCGGCTTTTTGGAATGAAAAAAAAACAGGCATTAGTGCACAATCGCCGTAATGGACAGCAAAGCGAAAGCATCACCCGTTATTCCAATATGTTCTCTGTATTCTTCGGCTATTTAGACCAGTCAAAGCAACAGGCCATCAAGCATAGTGTATTACTAAACGACAGTATCCTTAAGATCACGACTCCCTATATGCGTTTTTACGAACTTGAAGCTCTCTGCTCAATGGGCATGCAAACTGAAGTTCTGAAAGAGATTAAGGCCTATTGGGGAGGAATGCTTCGTGAGGGAGCCACCAGCTTTTGGGAAAAATATAATCCCGAAGAAAGTGGAACACAGCATTTGGCTATGTACGGTCGTCCTTATGGCAAAAGTCTTTGTCATGCGTGGGGTGCAAGCCCTATCTACTTGTTAGGTAAGTATTATTTGGGTGTGAAACCTACAAAGCCAGGTTATGCAGAATACGCCATCTCTCCCTGTTTAGGCGGTTTGGAATGGATGGAAGGCACTGTACCTACCCCACAAGGTGATATCTACGTTTATATGGACCAAAAGAAAATTCGCGTAAAAAGTCCCGGCGGTAAAGGTTATCTGTCTATCCCCTCCTCAAAAGGGATAAAAGTAGTGGAAATCCCGGCAGGTAAAGAAGTTGAGTTCAAGCATTGAAGGGAATTTCGTATGTAATTGAAGAGACAGATCAAAATCATGTAATGAGTACATTCCAAACTCCTTTTCGTCTTCTCTGAAAAATACAATAACAATTACACTCAATACGTATAATCAAAAGAAAAAATAATAATGAAAAAGTTTATTTGTTTGATATGGGCTGTCCTCACCTTGCTTTTCATTTCGTGTAATCAAAATGAAAAGCAGCTCTATGTATTCACTTCATTTCATGAGCCTGCCACCGATGGCCTCCGTTTTCTGTATAGCGAAGACGGCATGCACTGGGATTCACTGCCCGGTACCTGGCTCAAACCCGAAATTGGGAAACAACGCATCATGCGTGATCCTTCCATTGTAGCTACCCCAAATGGTGTTTTTCACTTAGTATGGACCACCAGCTGGCGTGGCGATTTAGGCTTCGGTTATGCACATAGTACCGATTTGGTGAATTGGAGCGAAGAAAAATTCATTCCTGTCATGAAGCATGATACAACTACCGTCAACGTATGGGCCCCGGAACTCTTTTATGATGATTGTAATAACGAATCGATGATTGTTTGGGCTTCGTGTATCCCAGGGAAATTCGAACGCGGTATTGAAGATGAAAATAACAATCATCGTCTATACTATACAAAAACAAAAGACTTCACCACCTTCACACCCACTAAGTTATTGTTTGATCCGGGATTCAGCGTGATTGACGCAGTAATTACCAAGCGGGCGGAAAAAGACTACGTGATGGTGCTGAAAGACAATACCCGTCCCAATCGCAATCTAAAAATTTCGTTCGCCCAACAGCCCGAGGGTCCTTGGTCTCCTGCCAGCCAAGCTTTTACGGAAAGTTTTGTTGAAGGTCCCACAGTAGTTCAGATTGATACAAACTACCTTATATACTTCGATGTATATCAAAAGAAAATCTATGGAGCCATGCGCACAACTGACTTTGTGAACTTTACAGATATCACCAACGAGGTCAGTGTTCCTAAAGACCACAAGCATGGCACTATTTTCAGGGCACCGGAATCTATTATCGAAGCTATGAAGAAAATAGCTTATTAAGTCAAAAAGTAAAACAACACCTCCTATATGTATATGAAAAAGAATAGATACCTCTTGTCTATCGCAATAACGCTGATGACAGGTGTAGCTCCCTTAGCAGCTCAGACACCCCAACTCGTACATTACACAGGTACTGAGTTGTCCAATCCCTATGAACATGACGGACAACTTTCACCTGTGGTAGGCGTGCATAACATTCAGGTAGTACGTGCCAATCGCGAGCATCCCTCGAAGGAAAATGGCAACGGCTGGACATACAATCATCAATCCATGATGGCTTATTGGAACGGACAGTTCTATATGCATTATCTCTCCGATCCAAAAGATGAGCATGTTCCTCCCTCAGTCACATATTTAGTCACCTCTAAAGACGGTTACAACTGGACTGCACCCGAAATTTTATTTCCTTCTTACCGCATCCCCGACGGCTATACCAAAGAAGGCCGTACAGACAGTGCCAAAGACTTAGATGCTATCATGCACCAACGCGTAGGGTTCTATACATCCAAAAGCGGAAAGCTGATTGCCATGGGGAACTATGGCATAGCCCTCGACAAAAAAGACGACCCGAATGATGGGAACGGCATTGGCCGCGTCGTACGTGAAATCAACAAAGACGGTAGCTTCGGGCCAATCTATTTTATCTATTATAACCACAACTTCAATGAGAAAAATACGATTTATCCTTATTTTACCCGTAGTAAAGATAAGGGATTTGTAAAGGCTTGCCACGAAATTCTAAACAATCCACGTTACCGCATGCAATGGGTGGAAGAGGCCGACCGGAATGATCCGTTGATTCCTTTGCACAAAGGATATAAAGCATACTGTGACTATACACTTCCCAACGGTGACATTGTAGCATTGTGGAAACACGCATTGACTTCCGTAAGCAAAGACGGTGGGCTCACCTGGCACCAGCCTGTAGAACGTGCCAAAGGATTTGTAAATAGTAATGCCAAAATCTGGGGCCAACGTTTAAGTGACGGTACTTATGCCACAGTCTATAACCCTTCCGAGTTTCGATGGCCGTTAGCCATTTCATTGAGTAAAGACGGACTCAATTATACCACACTCAATTTGATACATGGCGAAATCACGCGCATGCGCTACGGTGGCAATTATAAATCCCATGGGCCGCAATACGTACGAGGTATCCAAGAAGGTAACGGTATTCCCGAAGATGGTGATCTTTGGTTGAGTTACAGTGTGAACAAAGAAGACATGTGGGTATCACGTATTCAAGTGCCTGTACAGCTGGAAGCTACTGCACATGCAAAAGATGATTTCAGCCAAGCCGAAAAATTGGCAGACCTTACGGATTGGAACCTCTATTCTCCTCTTTGGGCCCCCGTAAGCCTTGAGGGGAAATGGCTTAAAATGAGCGATCGCGATCCCTTTGACTACTGCCGCATAGAGCGCAAGATTCCTGCCAGCAAAGAATTGAAGGTAGCCTTTGACATTAAAGCAGACCAAAACGATAAAGGGTTACTTCAGATAGAGTTTCTCGATGAGAATAGCATAGCTTGTGCACGCATCGATCTTAATCCAGATGGTACCATGCTCAGCAAAGGAGGGGCACGCTACGGCAAATTACTAAATTACGAAGCCGGTAAAAGCTATCATGTCGAGGTCATACTATCCGTATCCAAACGTATGTCCGAAGTATTTATTGATGGGAAAAAAGCAGGTCAACGCATGTTTTTCGCACCGGTAGCAGCTATTGAGCGTATAGCTTTCCGCACCGGTGAACGCCGTACATTCCCCACCATTGATACTCCTGCCGATTGGGACGGTACATTGGCAGATGCTGGTGAACAAGAGCCATTAGTAGCATACAGCATCTCCAATTTCCAAACTTCATCGACCGACGTAAGCGCTTCCGCAGCTGTGCTCAACTATAACAACTACAAACATTACGTAGACTATTTCAACGGCATGGAAGACGAAAACATAGCTCAGGCTATCCCAAACAGTGAGGCATCGGCCTGGATGGAGAAGAACATCCCTTTATTTGACTGTCCTCAAAAGAACTTTGAAGAAATGTTCTATTATCGCTGGTGGACACTGCGTAAGCACATCAAACAGACACCCGTAGGCTATGGTATGACTGAGTTCTTAGTAAACCGTTCCTATGCAGACAAGTACAACCTTATAGCCTGTGCTATCGGTCATCATATCTATGAAAGCCGCTGGTTACGTGACTCTCAATACCTCGATCAAATTATTCACACTTGGTATCGAGGTAACGAAGGTGGTCCCATGAAAAAGATGGAAAAATTCAGTTCGTGGAATATTGATGCAATGCTGGGACGTTACCTTGTGGACGGGAACATGAATTTTCTGAAAGATATGCTTCCTGACCTCGAAAAGGAATATTCCCGCTGGGAAAAGACCCACCGTCTGCCTAATGGGCTTTATTGGCAAGGTGATGTGCAGGATGGTATGGAAGAATCCATCAGCGGCGGGCGCAGAAAGAAATATGCCCGCCCCACTATCAATAGTTACATGTATGCCAATGCTAAGGCACTCTCTGACATAGGCATCTTGCTTGATAATCCCGAAATGGCGCGTAAATATGGCATGAAAGCAGATTCACTGAAAACTCTTGTTCAAAAGAAACTTTGGAATGAGAAACATCAATTCTTCGAGACTCTACGTGGCGATACTTGTGCGGCAGTACGCGAAGCAATCGGTTTTATTCCTTGGTATTTTAACCTACCCGATCGTGAAGCCCAACATTACGCGGAAGCATGGCGCCAAACGATGGATGAAAAAGGATTTGCCGCTCCTTACGGATTGACTACTGCCGAGCGTCGTCATCCCCAATTCCGTTCACATGGTGTAGGACGATGTGAATGGGACGGCGCTATTTGGCCCTTCGCATCTTCCCAAACATTGACTGCTATGGCTAATTTCTTGAATAACTATCCTCAAAACGACATATTAGCCGATTCCACTTATTTCCATCAGATGGAACTTTACGTAGAATCCCAGTATCATCGTGGCCGACCATACATCGGCGAATATTTAGACGAGAAGAATGGAGCCTGGCTAATGGGAGACCGGGAAAGGAGCCGTTATTACAACCATTCTACTTTTAATGATCTGATCATCACCGGTCTGGTAGGACTTCGTCCCCGGTTTGACGATAAAATAGAAGTGAATCCACTAATCCCAGCCGACAAATGGGAATACTTCTGTTTAGACAATGTCAGCTATCATGGTCGCAACATCACCATTATCTGGGATAAATACGGAAGCCGGTACCATCATGGCAATGGACTCACTATTTTAGTTGACGGCAGACCTGCGGGCCATAGTGAAAAGCTAGAGCGTTTGGTTTGTGAAATGAACTAACGGCTATATCAATCAAAATATAATATTATGTCCTTCATTCTATGAATATTCGAAGACTATTCTCCATGTTTCTCTTATTTGCCGCCTGCTCCCTGCAAGCGGCAAATATTGATTTAACCCGGATCACTGCAGAAATGCGGAGCGGGCTCGTAGTGACCACCCGAACGCCCCGGTTGGGATGGCAAATGATCTCCTCGGACAATACCGAAGTACAGACTTCCTACGAATTGGAAGTAACAAATCGCATAAGTGGCGAGATGGTTTTCCACACTGGGAAGGTACAGAGCGAACAGAGCCAATTGGTGAAAATCAAAACACTGCCGGTGGGAGATTATAACTGGCGTGTACGTGTTTGGAATAAAAGCGATGAACCTTCGTCATGGAGCGATAAAGGACGTTTCATCATCACAAACGTAAAAGCATCTTTTGGTGAAAGTCGCTGGATTGGCGCCATCACCAAGGCAGATGCCCACACTCCGGAAGGCCGTATATTTCATGGCAGCGAAATGAAAAAAGAAACGGTGAAAGCAGCCTGGGCAGCAGCCGACTCCCTTTCACGTAAGAGCATCTATGTGCGCACCACTTTTACCTCGCAACAAAAGAAAGTAAAACAAGCTGTGGTGAATATTTGCGGCCTTGGTCTTTATGAGCTGTCTATCAATGGCAAGAAAGTAGGCAACAGCGAGTTTACTCCTCTTATCTCCGATTATGACAAATCTGTGTGGTATAATACTTACGATGTAACCACACTGCTTCAAAAAGGCAATAACGCTATCGGAGTGCTGCTGGGTAATGGCTTCTACAATGTACAAGGAGGTCGTTACCGCAAGCTACTCATCAGTTTCGGCCCTCCTACCGTACGCCTGCAACTCACCATTCACTACGAAGACGGGACATCACAGACAGTAGCATCGGACAAAACATGGAAATACGACTTCAGTCCTGTTACATTCAACTGTATTTACGGAGGGGAAGATTACGATGCCCGACAAGAACAAAAAGGGTGGAACATGGCTAAGTTTAATGATACACTTTGGAACCAAGTAGTAGTTCAAGAAGGGCCCAAAGGTGTGTTGCGTCCGCAAATAGCAGCTCCCGTAGCTATTATGGAACACTACTCGCCAATATCCGCCACTCATCTGCCTGACTCCCTGCTGGCCGCTGCGTCCAAATCTACCAAACGTAAGGTAGACGCCTCGGCCATAGTACTGGATATGGGGCAGAACCTTGCCGGATTTCCCGAAATCACAGTTAAAGGAAAGAAAGGGCAGACAGTAACATTATTGGTCGCAGAGGCATTGACACCTGAAGGAGCCTGCAATCAACGCCAAACAGGTCGTCAACATTACTATCAATACACATTGAAAGGCGACGGTGAAGAAACCTGGCATCCACGCTTCTCCTACTATGGATTTCGATACATCCAAATAGAGGGTGCTACGATGCAAGGTGAGAAGAATCCTCAGAAGCTCCCGGTTATCAAAAAAATACGTTCATGTTTTGTATACAACTCAACTCCCAAGGTATCAACTTTTGAATGTTCCAATTCCATCTTTAATGGTGCACACCGTTTGATAGAGAAAGCCGTAAGAAGTAACATGCAAGGAGTATTTACCGACTGCCCACATCGCGAAAAATTGGGATGGCTGGAACAGGACCATCTCAATGGCCCCGGCTTACTGTTCAACTATGATTTAACAGGATTCATCCCGCAGACTCTACAAAACATAGCCGATGCCCAGCATCCCAATGGAGCAGTACCTACCACCGCCCCCGAATATGTCTACTTTCAGGGGAAAGGGATGGACGACTTCGCTGAGTCTCCCGAATGGGGATGCACGCTGGTGGTGCTTCCTTTCATGTATTATGATTTTTATGGTGATGACTCACTCATCCACACCTATTACAAGAACATGTCCCGTTATGTTGATTATTTAGCAACACGCGCCGAAGGACACATTCTCTCTTTCGGGTTAGGTGATTGGTACGACTATGGCAATTTTCGTGCCGGATTCTCACGCAACACACCGGTACCGTTAGTAGCCACAGCACATTATTACATGATAGTAAAATACATGATCAGGGCAGCTCAAATGGTAGGTAACAACTACGATGAAATCTATTTTACCAATTTAGCAACCGAAATCCGCAACGCTTTCAATGAAAAGTTCTATCAAGAAGAGAAAAAAACATATGGTACAGGCAGTCAGTGTTCGCTATCGCTCCCACTCTATTTAGGACTGACACCCGAAGGTGATGAAAAAGCTGTACTCAATAATTTGATAGCCGACATCAAGAAAAACGGAAATCACCTGACAACAGGTGATGTAGGGAACCGCTACCTCTTCCAAACATTAGCCGAGAATGGGTTGGACGAGCTAATGTACACAATGCACAATCATGAAGATGTGCCCGGTTATGGTTTCCAGCAAAAGTTTGGCGCTACAACTCTCACCGAGCAGTGGGATCCCCGCCAAGGTTCATCATGGAATCATTTCATGATGGGTCAAATAGACGAATGGTTTTTCAAAAGTTTAGCGGGTATACGAAGTGCCAAACCGGGAATGAGCGAAGTTATTCTATCCCCCCGTACAGTAGGCGACCTTCAATATGTGAAAGCCTCTACCGAATTACTTTACGGTAGGCTTACAGTGGAATGGAAAAAAGTCGGTGACAAGATAGAAGTAAAGTACGAAGCACCAATCGGTTGCAAAGTTAAGCTATTAAAGGAATAAAAAAAACTGTTTTATTATATTATTTATCAACAGTTTACACAAAAGCCTGCATCTTTTATGAAAAATAATTCAGATATTATTTGCAGATTCCAATAAAAGCCGTACCTTTGCACCCACAAAACATCGCGGAGTGGAGCAGTTGGTAGCTCGTTGGGCTCATAACCCAAAGGTCGTCTGTTCGAGTCAGGCCTCCGCAACTAAAGAAGATCGCTAATCCAGCGGTCTTTTTTTATTTCTTAAAAAAAAATGGAAGGAGCTAAGAATCACTCTCCACTCCTCCCGACACGACAAACAACTAAAATTATTGCTATTTGATGCCGTCCAATGCCTTTTTAGCAGTGGCATTGGTGGGGTCGATAGCCAGAATTTTATTCCAATACTCTTTTGAAACCGGATAATCACTCTTCAACAGATAGTAATATCCCAGATAACTGTAACATTCAATCAATGCAGAGTTATACCTCGGCTCGTTCTTTGCCAACAGCATGTCCGCTACCTTTTCATAATAAGGCTTTGCCAGGCCCTCGGTTGTCTCCGGGTCCATGGCAGAGTGAGTGCGGGCACGCCACATATCGCCCAAGTAGCTGTCAGGAGCTTGCCGGGCTACCAGCGCAAACACAGAGTCCGCAGCCTGTAATGCCGTCATACGATCGGCCGGCTGAACGGTAAGAGTATCCTGAGATGTGCCCTGACCGTAATAGAGACGTCCAAGTTGGAATAGTGCCTCAGGCGTCTTTTTATCTTGACTTAAAGTATCATAATATTTTTGATAGGCAGCAATAGCCTGTGCGTAGTCGTTTTTCAACTCATAAGCATCTGCTATTTCACGCCAGACATCAATCTGGCTGCTATCCTTTTCGAGAGCCTTTCCATATTCCACAATGGCGCGGTCATACTTCTTCAAAGCACTCAGCAAAGCACCGTAATACCGGTAATCCAAATAGGAGTAATCGGCATTGTCCGAGGCATTGAAAAAATCATTTGCCGCTTTTTCGGCTTCATCATAACGTTTCAAGTCGGTATAGTTGTACATAGCCAGACGATTAAACGCAGCATGTCGTCCGTTCTTCTGCAACCCTTTCTGGACCACCTCCAGCGATTTTTCAAAATCATGGTTCAGGAACAGGGCAAACGCATATTTCAAGATATCATCCTCCGTAGCAACAGGGGTATCTATGAATTTAGCATAAGTCTCGGCTGCTTTACCGAAACGGTTGGTTGCATAATACACTCCGGCAAGCTCCTTGTCCGCCTCCAAAAAGTCGGGAGCCAACGCCTTCAGTTGTTGCAGTTTGTCAATGGCCTGCGATGGGCTGGCAGATCTATAAGCCCGGGCATATTTCAGATAAGCCTCTTTACAGTCCGGATTAAAATAGATAGCCTGTTCGTAAAGTTGGCAGGCACGCCCTACATCTTTCTGAGCAAGGGCAATGTCTCCCTCCAAGACGGACACGCCCGCATCTTTCTTATCCACTTTCTGAGCCATTTTCAGATAACTCTCCGCCTCCGGCAGCTTGCCTACATTCAGATAGGCGCGGGCTATGGAGATGATGAGTGATACGTTCTTCTTGTTTTTTCCTTTCAATAACTCCCCGGCAGTTGCAGATGCCTGTCCGGGATCTGTCTTTATCAGGCTTTTTATTTGCTCTACCCCTGTCTCCCACTCTGGAACAGGCACCTGTGCGGCAAGCGTACCGGCAAGCAGCATCGCTCCCATACATAATAATAATTTACGTTTCATGTTAGCTTCCATTTTAGTTATTCATCTTTGACGTTTACCACACGCACCGGTTGGGTGGCGGGCACTAATCCCGACTTCAAAATGATCCGCTGTCCCCGGTCGGAAGCAAGGAAAGAAGCGAAGCCCCAAGGAAGAGCACTTCTCGGATCATTCAGTAATACATAAATACTACGTGCCAGTGGATAATCACCATAGAACAGATACGCCTGATAAGGCTTGTAGCTGTTTGCCGGCGTGGCCTTATCGGCAGCACTGACGGACATAACCCGTACCTCTCTGCTGAAAGAAAGTCCGGTAGTATCGTTACGGTCACTCAACCAGTTCACTCCGATAACTCCCATTGCGTCCGGTGTACGTGCCACGTAATCAATAACTTCCTTATTCGTCTTTAACGCTTTCACCCGAGTCGAAAGCGGCGCTCCCTTAGCGATAGAGTCCACAGCAAAACGTACGGTGCTGGAATTCTTATTATCGAATACCAGGTGAATATCCCCCAAACGGGATGAGGGATAAATATCTTTCCACTGTCCGGCCTCCCCGGTAAGAATACGGCGAAGATCTTTCACTCCAATCAATGTGTCCGGATTGCCCCGATTCGTTATTAACGCAAGCCCATCCGTCGCAATCTTTATCTCTTGCGGAAAGAACTTCCTACTGTTGAAAGAGCCCATCTCCTCCGGAGTCAGCCTGCGGCTGGTTATCGCCAACCGCAGACTATCCTTGAGCAAAAGGTTGATAGCTTCTACTTCCGTCACATAACGGGGCACAATTCCCGCCAGAGGAAACAATCCCTCGAATACATCTATCTCTTCCTGCACAATCGGCCGAAAACTTTCGTCGGCAGCAATTGCTATGACGCCGGAAGTATAAGTATCCGTCAAGCCGTCTTTAGGCTTATGGCGACAGGCAGATATAAAGGCCAGCATTACTATCAATCCTGAAAGCTGAAGCAGTTTCACCATTTTCATAACACGTGCTATTTATTGTAATCTAAAGACAATAGGAACCGTATACTTCACAGAAACCGCCTTACCATTTTGTTTGCCCGGTATCCACTTAGGCATTGACATAATTACGCGGATAGCTTCCTTGTCACAGTAAGGATCCAGCGTCTTTACAACTTTAGCATCCCGTACTCTACCGTCACTGCTAACCACAAACTGGCAGATCACCCGTCCCTCCACACCGTTTTCCTGCGCAATCGTCGGGTATTTCAAATGGTCGGCGATATATTTCATCAACTCATTGGTCCCGCCGGGAAACGTCGGCATCTGCTCTACCATGTCGAACACCTTCTCTTCCTCCTCCGGAGCTTGCGTCACCACCTGTTTCAGGTCGGCAATATCCTTGCCATTAGCTTCGTCATTGCCTTTCACATCGGCGATGGAGATAGCTACTTTCGTTTCCGTCAGCTCGGTCTGACTTTTAATTTCATCTTCATCCCTCACCTCTTCATCCTTCTTGATGACCGGAGCAGTAAACTTGATAGAACTCTTCAATGCCGGTGGCGGTGGTGCAACAGGCTCCACACGTTTCATCTCTTCCTGCTTTACTTCCGGTTCTTCCAGTTGCGACAGGGTGGTAACCTCGGTCATCACCTCTTTCTGCTTTGGAGTCGCCATCTTTATCAGGGTCGGAATGCTGAAACCTATCAAGGCTATCACTATCACCAATATCACAGCTATGTTGTGGCGGCGCGGAGAGTCTTCACGCATCTTATAGGCGCCGTACGCCTTATTCTTGCCGCTGAATATCAGGTCACACCATTCCAAAGAACTTAAATCTACTTTAGCCATATTCTTCTGTTTTTAGGTGTTATTATTCGGCAATATTCTGCGACAGTTCCCCTTTGCTTTCATAGTTCTTTATCAGGAACTGATCGGCATCGGCTATGTCCGTTATCACATACTTGCCTATATTACATATCTGCATTTCATCGAGAGCATCAATCAGGTTTTTATACGAGGCTGCATCGGTAGCCTTGATGATGACTGTCGGCGTGTCCTTCCCACTCTTTATCTCGGAAAGCTGTTTCCTGAAGTCATCTTCTGATATTTTAAGTTCCAGTTTCTGCTGTTTCAATTTATTCACCTCATTTACAGCAGTCCTATTACGTTGCAGAAGCATAGCCCTCAGACCATCCGCTTGGTAAGAAGTCTCTTTCAGCGAAGTATAATCCTTATAGTTGGGCTCCCCATCGTAATAGTACAATTTATCACTATCCCCCAACAACAGCGTGATTGCCTGCGAGGCTTTCACTTTGGTCTGCTGCTCTTCGGTGATATTCTTATCATTGCTCGGCATGCTTATCTCCATCGTCTGAGGTTTGCTCAGTGAAGTACACAGCATGAAGAAAGTGATCAGCAACATATTCATGTCCACCATCGGCGTAAAATCCACCCGGACAGTCATCTTCTTTTGCTTGTTCTTTCCACCTTTCTTATTACCGCTTTCTTGTATTTCAGCCATACTATCTCCTTTCGTTAATCTTCAGCAGTGGTCTTCAAAGAGGTAATCAGGTTATACCTGTTCTCCCTAAGGTCCTGAAGTGAGTTCATTACATTCTTGATTACGGAATAAGGAGTATCGGCATCCGCCTTAATGGCGATACGCAAATCAGCATTCGTGGCACGCGCGTTACGCACCCATGCCTTGAACTGGTTGTCGATACTGTCAATAGGTATTCCCTCATTCTTTAATACAGCGTCTTGCTGGTCTTGCGGCAGGTCGAGAAACTTCTTCATGCTCTTCATCGGCACTCCGAAAGTGGATGCCAGCATGAACTTCTTCGTCTCCTCAGGAGTAAAAGTCACTCCGTACTCCTGCCCCATAGCCTCCAGCACATTACGTAAGTCGGACTGCTTGTCCAAACTCATAAACACTTTCCCGTTCGGATCGACCAATATCTGGAGAACGTTCGTTTCCGGTATCTTAATCTCGGATACAGATGCCGGAGTAGTTACCTGTACCGGCTCTTTCTTCACAAACGTAGAAGTCAGCATGAAGAAAGTAAGCAACAATACAGTCACGTCACTCATGGCCGTCATATCGATGAACGTGCTTTTCTTTTTGATTTTCGCTCTACCCATAATTATCTAATTAAAAATTGAGAATTAATAATCGGGATACTCCCCGCAATTCAATTTATTTATGCGTAGCTGCAAAAGTCTGCACGATAGAGAAGCCAACCTCATCAAGGCTGTACGTCAGTTTGTCAATCTTATTGGTATAATAGTTATAGGAGATAACAGCCAAAGCACCGGTCAAGATACCGAAAGCAGTATTAATCAAAGCCTCGGAAATACCTTGTGACAGCGCCATAGAGTCAGCACTACCTCCGGCGGCCAAAGCAGCAAAAGAACGAATCATACCGATGACCGTACCCAGCAACCCCATCAATGTACCCAGCGTAGTGATAGTACCTATAATCGGCAGGTTCTGTTCCATCATCGGCAACTCCAGGGCAGTGGCTTCTTCCAACTCTTTTTGGATAGCAAGCAGTTTCTGGTCTTTAGTCAGTTCCGTCTCTCTCTCCATTTCGGCATATTTCCTCAAAGTAGCATTTACCACATTGGCTACAGAACCACGCTGTGTGTCGCATATCTCCTGCGCCTTCCTCATATCTCCGGCAGCCAAAGCTGCTTTGATATTAGCAACGAACCTCACCAACGACCCCTTACCGAAAGCGGCGCGAATAGCAATATAGCGTTCGATGCTCAAGGCGATAACGGTAAGCAAAAGAGTCTGAATCACCGGAACTATAAACCCACCTTTATATATAGTGCCCAGAAAGTTTCCCGGCAACGGGTGGTTGTTCGGATCATTGTTCATGAAGTTGGATGGATTTCCAAGAACAAAATTAAAGATTAGTACGGCAATGATAAAGCAAATTACAATTACCCAACCGGCGGATCTAATGCCTTTAAAAGAGGCTGCTTTTTTTTGAGTTGTTTCCATGATTAAAAAGTTTAATTGTTGGTATTAAAATTGATTTTGAGAATAAAGCGTAGGGGTATAACTTCCCTCTTACGGACCAATAGGGCGTAAATCATCCTTGCAACCTCATTTCAGCACACATGCACACAACAGGTCACCTACTCCCGCTTCCATTCAAAACAAAAGGAAGAAGGGGGGGGGAAATTAAAAGGGAATTAGCGGCTAAATCAAAATCCGCCGAAGCGTGTAGATATAATAATCACTGCCCGTAACTGCATAATACGGGTCTTTATCTGAAAAGTATTGTTTGGTCCGACCATGTACAAGCAAATTTTCATGGTTGGACAATATCAGGAATATGTTTCTGAGGAAAATGTTATCTTCAATCACCCTGCGTATACGCTGCTGGTTGGAAGAATAAATTTCAGTAAGAGGCTTAGTGCCCAACTCAACATCTGTTGTCCATGAGAATCTGGTATCTGCAAATTTTGAGCTTTCCTGTTTAATTTTTTTGGATGAGGTAGAAGAACATGAAGACAATGTAGCAGAAACGTTGCAAGTTTCTGCAGACTTTACACAGACCTTGGCAAAGTCAACAGCTTTTCCACTAATACTACAAGTGAGTATCAGTAGCATGCTAATCCAAAATGTCTTTACAGTTGTTTTCATGTCATTTAATAAATCTACATAATAAACACAAACTGATTGCATTTAGTTTTACCAAATAGCTGTTTTCTTTTGTCAATCAATAAAAAAGTTCACTGATTAAAGGTTTTACCATACCTTTTAATATGAAGTAAAGATACAAAAAAAGGATGAGAAAATCATCTAAACCGGGGAGATAATTATCTGGTTTTAAGTACTTTTAATCATTGTAACATTATGTAGTATTTAGGACAAAATATTCACTTTTTATATTCATTTCACCCTGTTCCGACTACCAATAGCGCCGATCCGCATAAGACCATGACACTCCTACAACCATCCGGATACAAAAAAAAGCCCCTGCATCTTCCGATACAAGGGCTTCATCAAAAACGGCGACTACCTACTCTCCCACTGTTACGCAGTACCATCGGCGTGACTGAGCTTAACTTCTCTGTTCGGAATGGGAAGAGGTGGAACCTCAGTGCTATAGTCACCTGAATAAGGTAGACATGATGTGAAAAAAGTAAAGCAACCACCGGCAATACTACGAAAACCGGTACGCTGAACGTATATACCACCCATACTGGGTAAAACCAAAAGTGAACGGGCAATTAGTAATGCTCGGCTATGACATCGCTGCCTGTACACCTGCATCCTATCAACGTCATCGTCTTTGACGACCCTAAGAAATCTAATCTTGTGGCTGGCTTCGTACTTAGATGCTTTCAGCACTTATCCAATCCCGACTTAGATACCCGGCAATGCACCTGGCGGCACAACCGGTAAACCAGAGGTCAGTCCAACACGGTCCTCTCGTACTAGTGTCAGAGCCACGCAAATTTCATACGCCCACGATAGATAGAGACCGAACTGTCTCACGACGTTCTGAACCCAGCTCGCGTGCCACTTTAATGGGCGAACAGCCCAACCCTTGGGACCTTCTCCAGCCCCAGGATGTGACGACGAGCCGACATCGAGGTGCCAAACCCCTCCGTCGATATGAGCTCTTGGGAGGGATCAGCCTGTTATCCCCGGAGTACCTTTTTATCCTTTGAGCGATGTCCTTTCCATACAGAAACACCGGATCACTATGCTCTAGTTTCCTACCTGATCGACTTGTAAGTCTCCCAGTCAAGCGCCCTTATGCCATTACACTCTACCGACGGTTACCAATCGTCGTGAGGGCACCTTTAGAAGCCTCCGTTACGCTTTTGGAGGCGACCACCCCAGTCAAACTACCCACCAAACAGTGTCCTCGCAACGGCGAGTTAGAACTCAAATAATCAAAGGGCCGTATTTCAACAGCGGCTCCACAAATACTGGCGTACCTGCTTCAAAGCCTCCGGCCTATCCTACACATCAATTACCCAAATTCAATGTTAAGCTATAGTAAAGGTTCACGGGGTCTTTTCGTCCCATCGCGGGTAATCGGCATCTTCACCGATACTACAATTTCACTGAGCTCACGGTTGAGACAGCGTCCAGATCATTACACCATTCGTGCAGGTCGGAACTTACCCGACAAGGAATTTCGCTACCTTAGGACCGTTATAGTTACGGCCGCCGTTTACTGGGGCTTCAATTCAATGCTTCTCTTGCGATGACATCTCCTCTTAACCTTCCAGCACCGGGCAGGTGTCAGGCTGTATACTTCATATTTCTATTTTGCACAGCCCTGTGTTTTTGTTAAACAGTTGCCTGGACCGATTCTCTGCGCCTCACCATCACTGATGAGGACCCTTTATCCCGAAGTTACAGGGTCAGTTTGCCTAGTTCCTTAACCGTGAATCACTCAAGCGCCTTAGTATATTCAACCCGACTACGTGTGTCCGTTTACGGTACGGGTACCGTTAGGATTAAGTTTAGCGGATTTTCTTGGAAGTATGTTTACACGCACTATTACATTGTTCGAAGAACGCTGTATACTATCAGGTTCGACTCTTCCTGCGGATTTGCCTACAGGAATCAACATCTACACCCTTCAACCATCTATTCCGTCAGATGGCGGCGCTGTCACTGCTCCGTCTCCACATCACTCCTAAAGGTAGTACAGGAATATTAACCTGTTCTGCCATCGGCCTCGCCGTTCGGCTGAGCCTTAGGACCCGACTAACCCTGATCCGATTAGCGTTGATCAGGAAACCTTAGTCTTTCGGCGAGGGGGTTTCCCACCCCCTTTATCGTTACTTATACCTACATTTGCTTTTCCACACGCTCCAGCAAAGCTCACGCTTCACCTTCGACGCAGAGTGGAATGCTCCCCTACCGATGTTTACACATCCCAAAGCTTCGGTAGAATACTTAATGCCCGATTATTATCCACGCCAAACTCCTCGACTAGTGAGCTGTTACGCACTCTTTAAATGAATGGCTGCTTCCAAGCCAACATCCTAGCTGTCTTAGCAATCTGACTTCGTTAGTTCAACTTAGTATTCATTTCGGGACCTTAGCTGTTGGTCCGGATTGTTCTCCTTTAGGACATGGACCTTAGCACCCATGCCCTCACTCCTGACATAGAACTGACACGCATTCGGAGTTTGTCAAGACTTGATAGGCGGTGAAGCCCTCGCATCTTATCAGTCGCTCTACCTCATGTCAGTATAAGTCAAGGCTGCACCTAAATGCATTTCGGGGAGTACGAGCTATCTCCAAGTTTGATTAGCCTTTCACCCCCACCCTCAAGTCATCCAGAAGCTTTTCAACGCTTATTGGTTCGGTCCTCCAGATGGTGTTACCCATCCTTCAACCTGCTCAAGGGTAGATCACTTGGTTTCGCGTCTACTCCTTCCGACTATACGCCCTGTTAAGACTCGCTTTCGCTTCGGCTGCAGATCTCAAGATCCTTAACCTTGCCGGAAAAAGTAACTCGTAGGTTCATTATGCAAAAGGCACGCCGTCACTCTTGCGAGCTCCGACCGCTTGTAGGCGCATGGTTTCAGGAACTATTTCACTCTTCTGTTCGAAGTGCTTTTCACCTTTCCTTCACAGTACTGGTTCACTATCGGTCTCTCGGGAGTATTTAGCCTTACCGGATGGTCCCGGCAGATTCACGCAGAATTCCTCGTGCTCCGCGCTACTCAGGATACCACTAGGCTTAGGTTGGCTTCGCATACGCAGCTATCATGCTCTATGGCTGTACTTTCCAGAACATTCTGCTCACCAACTTTCATGCCACAACGTGGTCCTACAACCCCACATATGCCGTAACATAGGTGGTTTGGGCTGATCCCCGTTCGCTCGCCACTACTAGGGGAATCATTATTTATTTTCTTTTCCTGCAGGTACTAAGATGTTTCAGTTCCCTGCGTTAGCCTTCTGCTATGCAGAATGATTGGTCTTCAACCAACCGGGTTGTCCCATTCGGAAATCTCCGGATCAAAGGTTATTTGCACCTACCCGAAGCTTATCGCAGCTTATCACGTCCTTCATCGCCTCCGAGAGCCAAGGCATCCGCCATGCGCCCTTGCTTACTTTTAGTCTTACCGACAACGTATGGTCGATATATACTTTCAGCTTTAACTTTACTTTTTACGTTACATCATGTCAAAGATCGTTTTATCAGGGATTAACAATGGAATGTCAGCTGTTAAGCGACAACGCCACTATTAATATGATAAGAGTGGAGAATAACGGATTCGAACCGTTGACCCCCTGCGTGCAAAGCAGGTGCTCTAGCCAGCTGAGCTAATCCCCCTTCGTTTCCGAAGTAGTCCCAGGCAGAGTTGAACTGCCGACCTCTACATTATCAGTGTAGCGCTCTAACCAACTGAGCTATAGGACTGTCAGTCAAACCCTCACCCTAAGGCTCGGCTTCTACTTTCTCTTTATATCAATAAACAATCTTCGCAGTACAAGAGGTTCTTATGGAAGCAAACTTCAAGAACCAGCTTCTTTATCTGTAAGAGCGTCGCTCCAGAAAGGAGGTGTTCCAGCCGCACCTTCCGGTACGGCTACCTTGTTACGACTTAGCCCCAATCACCAGTTTTACCCTAGGACGCTCCTTGCGGTTACGTACTTCAGGTACCCCCGGCTTTCATGGCTTGACGGGCGGTGTGTACAAGGCCCGGGAACGTATTCACCGCGCCGTGGCTGATGCGCGATTACTAGCGAATCCAGCTTCATGGAGTCGGGTTGCAGACTCCAATCCGAACTGAGAGAGGTTTTTGGGATTAGCATCCTGTCGCCAGGTAGCTGCCTTCTGTACCCCCCATTGTAACACGTGTGTAGCCCCGGACGTAAGGGCCGTGCTGATTTGACGTCATCCCCACCTTCCTCACATCTTACGACGGCAGTCTCCATAGAGTCCTCAGCATGACCTGATAGTAACTATAGATAAGGGTTGCGCTCGTTATGGCACTTAAGCCGACACCTCACGGCACGAGCTGACGACAACCATGCAGCACCTTCACAGCGGCCCGAAGGCTGTAATGTTTCCACTACATTCCGCTGCAATTTAAGCCCGGGTAAGGTTCCTCGCGTATCATCGAATTAAACCACATGTTCCTCCGCTTGTGCGGGCCCCCGTCAATTCCTTTGAGTTTCACCGTTGCCGGCGTACTCCCCAGGTGGAATACTTAATGCTTTCGCTTGGCCGCTGACTGTGTATCGCCAACAGCGAGTATTCATCGTTTACTGTGTGGACTACCAGGGTATCTAATCCTGTTTGATACCCACACTTTCGAGCATCAGCGTCAGTTACAGTCCAGTAAGCTGCCTTCGCAATCGGAGTTCTTCGTGATATCTAAGCATTTCACCGCTACACCACGAATTCCGCCTACCTATGCTGCACTCAAGGTACCCAGTATCAACTGCAATTTTACGGTTGAGCCGCAAACTTTCACAACTGACTTAAGCACCCGCCTACGCTCCCTTTAAACCCAATAAATCCGGATAACGCTCGGATCCTCCGTATTACCGCGGCTGCTGGCACGGAGTTAGCCGATCCTTATTCATACGGTACATACAAAGGAGTATGCATACTCCACTTTATTCCCGTATAAAAGAAGTTTACAACCCATAGGGCAGTCATCCTTCACGCTACTTGGCTGGTTCAGACTCTCGTCCATTGACCAATATTCCTCACTGCTGCCTCCCGTAGGAGTTTGGACCGTGTCTCAGTTCCAATGTGGGGGACCTTCCTCTCAGAACCCCTATCCATCGTCGACTTGGTGGGCCGTTACCCCGCCAACTATCTAATGGAACGCATCCCCATCGATAACCGAAATTCTTTAATAGTGAAACCATGCGGAAATACTATACTATCGGGTATTAATCTTTCTTTCGAAAGGCTATCCCCGAGTTATCGGCAGGTTGGATACGTGTTACTCACCCGTGCGCCGGTCGCCATCGATTGAAGCAAGCTTCAATCATGCTGCCCCTCGACTTGCATGTGTTAAGCCTGTAGCTAGCGTTCATCCTGAGCCAGGATCAAACTCTTCATTGTAAAAGTATTGTTAATCGGTCAGAAGACCGGTTGTTGCTCTGTTCAGGACGCTCGAATTTAAAAAAGCTTTTCAATTACCTATATATTATAAGTATTGACGGTTCTTTTTTTTACCCAGGTACATATCTTAAAAAATCAAGAATGTACCTGCTCTTGTACTACTTGTATTGTTTATGTAAATCTGTTCAAAGATCGCTTGTTTTACGATTGCTTTTCTTTTCAAAAGCGGATGCAAAGGTAAGGACTTTATTTCATATCTTCCAAATATTTTCGGAAGTTTTTTTTATTTTTTTTCTTTCTTCAAGTCATCTCTCTTGCGAAAGGAAGAACAAAGAAAAAGAACTGTCGTTACCGCCCGGATTTCAAAAAGATTGTCAAACAACGCTGCTCTCATTTTGAAAGCGGGTGCAAAGGTAAGAACTTTATTTCATATACTCCAAATAAATCTGAAGTTTTTTTTCATTTTTCTTTTTAAAGGCGGTATGCATGAAACAAACAGCACCAAATAACAAGAAAAAAGGAAGGGTTCCTACTCCGTTTCTGTCAGAATGTCAAACTATCGCTGCCCCCGTTCTCGAAAGCGGATGCAAAAGTAGCGGATTTGGGAATACGCACCAAATATACAAGGCTTTTTTTATCAGAAATATCAAAACTTTTTCATAAATGACTGATTGACAAACAGGTTGCAGAACATGATTTTTAAAAGGAAAACAAAGGGGGAAGGAAGATACACAATATATATATACACACGCACGTACGGGCAGGCGCGTGGGCGGGTAAGGCGGGGAAGATGTATATGGGGGAAAGCGCATGCCGGCAGCCATGCGCAGGCATAAGGACGGACGGTTTCAAGCCGGACATTACCTGCAAAAAGCCACATAGCAGCGGTTTAGTCATTACAACCACAAAAAAGCCAGCCCCGTAGCCACCTTAGTATATTAATTATCAGCAACTTGAACAGGCCCAACAACCACCCCTACAACCAACAAACGGACACAATATAAATAATAAGAAGATAAGATATACTACCGTATATCTACCGGGCAACCGAAAAAAGAAAGGAAGAGGCGCGGAAAGGAAGAGAAAAAGCAGGGGAAGGAGCATAAAAAAGGGAAAAAACAAAAAGGATTATACGTTTGAGAAAAACGGATGATGCGTTCGGAGTAAACAGATGATGCGTTAGGGGCAAAGAGAAGATCTTCGAGCAGCAGGTCAAGTTCCTCGGCACCGATGCAGCCCTCGTGATAATGGAAGTAGTGGCTGAGAAGCAGCCGCACCTGCCTGACGCGGCATGTCTCGGTGTAGCCATGCCACTGCCCCACCCCCGCATCGAGTGCACGACGGATGACGCCCACCATAGGAGCGATAGCGGCACGCACGTCGTCACCGGGAAGAAGCTGCATCTTCTCCTCAGGCAGAATAATGGTGACTTCGGGATGATAGGCGCGAACTACGCGCAAGGCTTCCGTCCAACGGACATGTTTGGCTATGACGTCACGCGTCTCTTTCTTGGGTTTCTTCATAAAGATTTACTATTTATCGGGTAAGTGACACCCCGGTTACGCTTCCTGAAACGGTTCTCAAAAAATCCACCAACAATATGGGTAAACCGAAAACAGCTACGAAGCCGGCTAAAAACAAGACGCTTCCGTAAGCGGCTCCGTAGCATATCCCCCGGATGGATAAACAAACAAAACAAAAATAAGAAGCACTGCCTTCTTTCATTGACAAGGGGATGTTTTCGGTTTTAGTTGTAATCATATCAGATTTTATTTCTAATTCTATTGCTATTTCTAAATTCTATATATAATCTTATTTCAATTCTAAATTCACTTCCATTTCTACGGCAATGTGCATGCTTCAAGTACAGTTCCACATGCTCCACTGTGGCATCTTTCAGCAGCACGCGCTTGTCGGCATCGAGCAGATAGAGACAGGGAATCGCTTTCAGGTCGTAGAGCCGCTGGCGGCTGATGACCTGCGAGGCGTCGTGTACGTTGAGCATGCAGGGCGGATAGGAGGCTGCACGCCACAGCTCCACATCCTCATCGGGATAGACGGCAAGGATAACCAGCCGGGGACGGCGGGCGGAACCCTCTCCCGTCATACCGGCGAGGTACTCCGAAGCAGCCATGTAACCCTTCACCCGGCGGCAGTCCTCGCAGTCGGGCGAGTTGAAGAACAGCAGGGTATAATCGGCGGATATACGCAACAGGCGTCCTCTGCTGCCATTGATCCGCGTATAGACAAAATCGGCTGCCACTTCACCCGGACGGTTTTTCAACGCCATGTCCAGCAGGAAACGGGGACGGCTTTTGTCCGGCTCTTCCATACGGGGCAGGGCTATGATGTGGCGCAGCACAGGGATGTAATACTCTTCGTTGCGGAAAGGCGAGTTAGGCTCATAAAGATATTTGCTTGCCAAATTGGTGAAGTGGACGTACATCGCACTGTCCGAAGCCGCGGAGTCCATAAGTGCGGTGATTCCTTTCTCCGCCTCCTGAAGAGGGACTTCGGGCAAGACATCTAAAAAGTTGACGAATGCCTGCTCGATGATTTCCGGGCGGGAGATGAGCGCGGTGTCGCGAAAATTGAAGTGTTCCCAATAGTGCAGAAGCAGATAGGAAGCACGCGCCCGGGATGTTGTGATTACCGAGGGAATGCGGGGCAGGGTGTAAGCTTCTTTTATCTTTCACTTCCTGCCCTGCAGAATCCTTTTGCCCGCTATACGCCCACCACACTGCCAGAAGAAGGACGACCAGCAGAAAGAAGATGAGAACCTTCCTCCGCCCGGAAGAACCGCGGCGAGTCCGATATCCGCGATGAAGACGACGATTGGAATGTAAAAGCATATACTAAATTTTCAATGATTCATATAATAATTCCAATGGTTAAATGTTCTATCTGCCAAATCATTACAGATCCCTGACACAACGAAGTCTACCCGCTCCGTTTCCTTTAAAACTCACGCTCGGACCACCTCTCCTGAAGGATACTGTACCAGCAGTTTGGTCAGTTTCCTCGGTAGCGCTCCAATAGATAGTGTTATCAAAGAAGGCGTTAAATCCTGGCTGTGCCTGCAGTTCTCTCCTCATAATATACATTAACAGTAATTCCCGCTGCGTGGGCATACGCCAACCAGTACCATTCGTCGGCCAATCTCTGCACTGGCCTATCATCTGGTGCCACGGAGCGGCACCCATATTATCAATCTTCGAGACCTCAAACTTATAGTACACCGTCTCATTACTGACCTTCGATCCGATATTAGTTGCATCATTAGTCCCTAATGTAGTGTCAGTTCCATCGGTGTCTCTTGCTTTTTTAACTTTTGTGCTATTCCGTAATGCCGAGGAATCGATAATCACTCTGCCACCCTCCACTACAACTTTCTGGGCATAGCTACCAGTGACCATCAGACACCCCAGAATGATAACTATAAATTTTATATGTAATTTCATTTTCACCTGTCTTTTTTTAATTTCATACAATATTTACTAATTTGTTCCTGCAGCACTACAAGTCCCTGGCGCAACGCACCCGGGCACCAGTGGATTTGCTGCTTTCGTACAGGTTGCCATTAATCTGATCTAAGTACCACCAGAGGCTTTTACCGCCATCCCATTCGCTAACGCTCCAATAGTATTCGCCAGCACCGCCAACAATGTGCAGATTCTCCAACCCCTCAATATGTGCCATTATCATCTCTTCTGATGCAGGCAGATACCATTTTGCCTCCGAGTCGTCAATGACACCGTCGCCATTCACATCACGATTTTTCTCATGACAATAACGCGCCGCGGAGCTTTTGTAGATAGGATGATAAATCTGCCCGTTTGCGTCGGGATAATAATAAGGTTCTCCGGAGTCTGTTCCTGTGTAAGCAGGAATAGCCCCCGTTCCCCCTGAGCTACTTCCTCCATACATGGGACGATAAGAGTCCTGCACTTTCCCAAATTCTATGGGTTCGTGATTTGCGCTCCGCTGTACATCCGTATATACCGCATTTGCCGTTAGAAGTTTCCCGTTTCGGCGGATATCCGCTTTATTATAGAGCAGGATATTGAAAAATCCCCACTGCATGGTAGTTGTCCTCTGTAAGTTCGGCGCTATTCCGGGGTTCATGGCCAAAGCAGCCTCTTCCGTATTTTCAAATACAAACTTCTTTTTAATATTGCTGAGCGTTCCGTCTTCCTTGAGAACCGTCAGCCCTGCATCAGGATTCGTTTCATTGAAAACCTGGATATAACCATCCTGACTGATGTTGAATATCCTCACCTCGGATTGGGAGGGTTGATTGCCGTCTTTAAGGAATGTAAAGCGAACATACGCCCTGCGTATATTTCCCTGTTTGTGGTGGTGCTCATCGGCGTAGACGTACAAGGTCTGGTTTGTGACAGCCGCAGGATTAGTAAACTTAATGTCCGTAATCTTATAGCACATGCGGTGGGTGGCATCGACAAAAGCCATCTCGTTGTCGTCGTTAGGCGCAACAGTTGCTTCTATATCAGGATAAGCGGTCCACCACTTTTTGGTTTCGGGCAATGTATCTCTCACGCTTGTGTGCGGGATATACCGTCCTCTGACAATCCTACTCGTCGGATCGGCATCCTGCTGCCACTTGGCGGCATCGCCCGCCTGCTTCACTTGGTGGTACATCAGGTTCAACGGTGAGATCTTCAGCTCTTATAGTTCTCATCCAGAATCTCCATAATGGCTACACCTTGGGGGGCATGGATACGCATGGGCCGGAAATCGGGATGTGCATCCATCGTGAGGTTGTCACCATGATCCACCAAAAAGTCTCCCACAGCATAATCTATATTCGTGTCCACTTTGATGTCATTCAGCCCGTTCACCGTTACGGTAAAGGTGTAGTGCTTGCCACGTTCTATGTTGTAGTCGCTATGGTTGTCGGCTCCCAAGTAGATATGAGCCTTTACCTGCTTCGTGTCCAATGTAGCCTTTGTGCATGGCCTTAATGACAATGGCAGTGGCACGTGCAGGCTTGTACCAGCCTTTGCCGCGATGGCTTTGTCCGCTAAAATCCATTCCGGGATAGCGGTTGTCCGGATAGGTAGGTAAGCTGTCTGTATACACGTCCTCTCCGGCGATTTTCAAAGACATAGAGTGTCTGGGAGACTGTCTTGTTCAGCTTGTCCTCCGCCTCAAAGGGATAGTCCACATCCGTTGTCAGCCAGTAATCATCCTTATCGGCAGAAGTGCCGGGCAGGTTTACGTTTACATCCGCAGTATGCGGAAACAGGTAGCTGCGAGCGGGAGCATTCTCCACGTCCCAGCCTATGATGCTTACCTGCATGGTCGGAAGGTGTATTGTCTACCACTATCAACGTCACTTTGGCTGCAATAAAATGAAGCTGAATAGGAGTGCTGTATGTGCTGTTGCCCGGAGCGAAGGTCACGTTCTCCTGCTTTCCCGTCATCATCAGGGGATGCGTGGTGTTCATGCCGAAGTCCAGTTGGCTGGCTGTTGTCACAAGCTGCTCCACCTCCAAAAGAGAAGCGGCGGATTGTAACTTGGCCTCTACCTCCGCATTGCTGACGTTGGCAATGAAAAAGAGCGTGTAGCTATTGCCCGAATAGCTGTCTATTGTAAATTTAGAACCGGAACTTACATACTTGCCGTTGGTCACCACCGAGCCGTCTGCCCGGAACACCATCACCCGCAAATTCTCAATCTTGCTCTCCTCTTCGGGAGTCAGGGCGCGGGTGGAAGAACCGCTGCTCATGGTCGGCACAACCAGGTTGAGCTCTACCGTGCAAGGCTCTGCCTTCTGCCACAGAGCCCGCACCGGGAAACTCCTCGCGGACGCATCCCGCCAGAAGCAAGGCGGAGAGAAGCAGCGCATGGAGGAAAGGCATCGTATTTCTTATCTTTCTCATTTTATATCTCTGTATTTTTAGTGTATCTTATTGTTCTGTCTTATAATTCTTGTCCTGCTCTCAGGGTTAGAACTCTTTCCATATCTCCTGTTTGCCCCAGTCGGTGACTTTGACTTCTACGCTGATAGCACCGTCGAAGTCGACAAGCACGTTGAGCAGGCGGCCTTCTGACACGCGCAGGGTTTGCCGTTGCTGTCGGAAATGACGGTTGTACGGAGCACGCCCCGGTGGTAGATGTCTATGCGGAGCTCCTCCTCGGTGGGCAGGATGTTGAAAGCGGAGGAGACGAAGTCTCCTTGGTCATTGAACGAGGCTTCGGGGCGGTAGCTCACATCGGTGCCGTTGGGCAGGCCGTAGAAGTCGAGCATGTTGCCCGTCTTGCGCAGGATGTAGTGGAAATCGCCGTCGGAGCTTCCCACGTACTCCTTGAGGTGGCGCGCCGTAACGGCTACGCCGGAGACCTTGCGCCGCAGGGGAAGTTCCCTGGCAGAGAGGGTGCCGGTGGCGGAGAGCGCATCGGCGGAGGTCTGTATATCTATGGTGCCGTAGAAGAGGTCGTCGGGCGAGCCTGCTACGGGGTAGGTTATCCGAGTTTGGGGTTGGATGAGCGACACGAAGGCCGTCTCCAAGTGGTCGCCCTGCCGCAGCGTGGCAGTGTCTGGCTGCCTTGCCGGCCGTTGCCCCATGCCACCAGTTTCAGGACGTCGTGTCCGGGATAGTCCAGCGTGACGAGCTCCGTAAGGGAGATGTGGAGGGTGTCGAGCAAGGTTTTGTCTGCATTGAAAACGTAGAGCGTGATGTCTTTTATAGTCTCGCTGCCAAGCGTGCCGCCGTCGGCATCGAAGGCCTTTACCTGCAAGTAACTCCCGGAGACGTGGGGAGAAGGACAACCCGAAAGGTCGTCCTTGATGCAGCTTGCAGATACAAATGCCATAAGAAACAGTACAGGCAGTATTTGCAAGCAGTTACGGAATTTGTTCTTCTGCATGATTGGGTGAGTGTATTGATAGTGAAACGGAAATTTGAAATATGAAAGGCGGGAGCGGGAGGCATCCCCGCATTTCTGCACATTCTTGTTAGGGATAAAAATAACTTCTACGGATATTTTTAGTTAAACTCTTTGCTGACAGTTACGAGACACCCCAGTTAGCAGGAGTCACAGTCACGTCTATTGCAGAAGTGACAACGGGTACTTCGGGATCGGTAGTACCACCGCCACCACCGGCTGCTACATCACCATTCAGGGTAACAGTCACTGTCATAGTACTTACCCGGTTCGATGGTGTGGCCTGCATCGGCTGTTGTGAAGTGAACGGGGTAGTAGATAGTAGAGGGAGTACTGTTCACTGTCTTTGTTGACTTGATAGCAAGGATAGTAGGTTGAGTCGTACCGTCGTTACCGAAAGTGTAGAAGTGGTTGAAAACAGCGTTACCTGCATTAGGTGTGAAAGGAGCGGTTACTGATCGGACAGAGCCGTAGATATCGTTACATTCGTATTAAAGGGAGTATTATAACTGTTATCTCCTGTATAGAAGTGAGTTTGTACAGACTTTTCTGCCGAGGTTCCGAAGAACTTTCCCTTCTTACCTGCAAACAGCAATACAACTTCTTTGTCTTCAATCTGAATAGTACCAGTGCTCATATTCGTACGGTTATCCTTAACGATAAGCTGTATTTTTGCCGCTACGTAGCTTAAGCTACAGTAGTATTAGCGGTAGTACCGGAAAGTTAACATTAGCGCTCCCGACATCCAAAGATTGCTGTTCGTCTGGGTTGAGGCATTATTAGTATTATCCATCAGGCTACCTGCTACCTTCAACAAGTCGCTTTCCGTTTTAACGCCTGCAAAAGGGCCGTTAGCCAGTGCGCCCGTATTGGCCACCACATACGCTTTCTTTGCGGCAGTAGTACCAGTTGTGATTGTAGCAGCTGCATTGGAAGCACTCTCACGAGGAGCACAGTCCAAAGCACCGCCATCGCGGAACAGGAACACAAGGTAGTTATTAATCACAGCATCTTCTGTATCGGTAGCCGGTCCCGCAGCTCTTGACTGCGCCTGATTATCTCCATCGCCTTTAAGCTTGATGGTAAGTACCGCCTGCTCGCCCGGAGCGTTGTTTCCTAAATTCTCTACTCATCGCTACTACACGAGAACATCGTGAAGGCTACAAGAGCCACTGCTAAAAATTTAATCTTCTTCATTGTTTTTAATCTTAAAAATTAGTACTTAAATGATTATTGTTATTGTATATAATACCTATTGAAAACTCTTTCTATTCTATCTTTTCATTCTGCTTTTTCATTTCGTCTTTTCATTCTGACTTTTCATCCTGTAAACCCCGTCCTGTTTCAGGAAACCGGTCTCTTTTCATCTGCTTCTATTGCAGCTCTTCCAGTTGCTTCAGATTCTCGGCAGCTTGGGGGTCACCGGCGGCCACCGCCTTTTGGAACAAGGTGCGGCCTTTTCCGTATCGCCGTTCATCATGTGGCACACGCCCCGCAGGTTGTCCGCCCGAAAGTGGGTGTTGCCTTGAAGCGTGTGCAACGCTTGGGCGTACTGTTCGGCTTGCAGTAGGTCGATGGCTTTGTTGAGCGACACAAGTTCGGGGTCGGGCTGCGCTTCGTAGAACACCTTGATGTATCCCGCGTTGCGGAGCTTCGGGAAGAAGTGCTGCTTCATATAGTGATAGGGCTTACCCCCGTTGAGCTTCATGAGAAGTCCCAAGCGACCCACTTTCTTCTTGGCATCCCACACCGGAGCGGTGTCGATGATGTGCAGCACCTGCTGCCGGGAGTCCATGTCGCTGTCTGCCACAAGCCTACGCAAAATTCCCCACGCCACCTGATCATTGCTTACTTCAAAAAAGGAAGAGGCAAGCATGGTGCGGCTCATTATATGGTCTACCAATACCTGAGCACGTTTGCCGGCAATGCGGGCGTTCAGCTCGGCCGAACCGTCGGGAGAGGCAGAACCTACTACCAATATCTTGGCGATGCGGGAGTTTTTGTCTTCGGCTATCTTGTCGAGAACGGAGAGCAGATGTTCCAATTGGCGCGGTTGTTCTCGAACTCCGGAACCACCCGTACGCTACCCACAGGGAAGTAGACCACCAGAGTGGCTTCGTCTTGTAACGGTCGATGTCCTCCTTTGTGCCCACGCTACCCGTCCACACACCCAAGAACTTGTTTTCCTGTGCCAGCTGCTCCACAACGGGTATCACAGGCTCCGACCGGGGCACTACGGGAACAAACAATTCGGCAGGGGTGGCAAGCATCGCCTTGTCAAGCAGCCGCAAGGACTGCAATGTCTCTTTGCTGCAACAGCCCTCGCTCTGCGCTTCCAGACGGAGGGCGGCGCCTTCCATCCAGTCGCATAGGGGAGCGTATGGGTGTAGAGCAGCGCTTCGCCCGCCTTGTTGTAGGCGGGAGCAACCGCCTGCGTCTTCTTTCATGCCGCCCTCGCGCCACTCCACTATCTGCGCCCGGCGGCTGCCGTAGTTCAGCTTAGGAAGTTCATGCTTCCTGCCCGCCCTTGCCACGCAACAACGGGGTAACTTTCAACACATAATCTCCTGCCCAGCCCGCCTACATTCAGCCTGAACGAAACGCGCACGCTGTCTCCGGTGCGGCCGATGGTTACATCGTCCGCCGATAAACGCACCTGCTCCTTAGCCGACAGGCCAACCGCCTGCATCAGCAGCAAGCCACATAATAGCACACTACACTTCATATCTTTATTCCTTCTTTCGTTACTTTATAATATAGATAAGGGAAACGGCAGCCTTCGTAGGGCCGAAGTAGTTCTTATGACCACTGCCCAGCTTGTCACCGCACGTCTTGCACTCGAAACGGTCGTAGCTGAAGTGTACATAGCCCAGTCCGAGCGGTAGCTTCCAAATTCCAGCGCTTGCCCAGCACCCAGCTGTACCCGTAGCCCACTCCTGCTCCCGCCAGCCAGCCCTGATAGCGCTTACTGCCCAGATCCCGATGCAGAGGGCTTGATGCCGAAAGGAAGCATACCGCCGTAGTTGTATTCGCCTCCAAGCAGGTGCCCTTCCAAGAAGTGCCGGCGAAACGGCTGCATGTCCAATAGCGAACTCCGGGCTGAAGCATCCAAAGCTTCATCTTCTTGTTATCGGAAAAAGTCCACGCATTATAGTTGCCGGCCACCTCTAACGTCCAACGGGGAGACAACCCATATTCTACTCCCAAGTTGATCGTAGAAGTTGCATCGTACAACAGATTACTCTTCACCGCAAACTCTTGAGCCGAAGCCGTTCCGGATAAGAGCGCGAACAAGGTAATCATGAAAATCGTCACTTTTTTTAGCATAGTCTCTTATTTTATTATTCGTTGTATTTCAACTATTTATTTACGTTAATTTCCCTTTCTCGGCTTTCACAAATTTTCATCTGTCTGAATAACACAGATGAAATATATATATAGCATTGATTCCTAAATGTTTAACGCAGAAAAAAGATTCAGTCTCTTTTCACTGTAACATTTCTCTTTATTATAGATGTGCATAATACGCTATGTATGAATGACATAAGGCACAGCTTTTCTGAAACATAAACTGAAACATTGGGCATGAGATGCCTGAATTAATAACTTTAAATTGAGTATACAAAATGGAACTGAACTACATTAAAGAGCACACATCGTGTGTAAACTACAAGACAGAAGAGTATAGCGGCTTTTCATTAGGACAAGCCCTGACAGGAGAAAATTTCGACAATCAGGAGCAGGAGATAAAAGCAAACCACCTGATATTTATATTGTCTGGAGAGGTCGAAATTACCAAAGATGAAAATGAAAAAGTAAGGGTACACGCAAATGAATTTGTGTTTATCCCTATCTCGTCCCACTATGTCGGAAAGGTTATCCTTCCGGGAAGATACATCAACCTTACTTTCTTCCATAACAACATTTCCTTATGCGATAAACACATGTTAAGCAGCTATTTAAAAGAAGAACCGGATGTACCTTTGTACTTCGAGGCACTCCCCATAAAGGAGCCGTTAAACTTGTTTCTTGGTCTGCTGGAAACTTATCTTCAGGCAGGTGTGAGTTGCAAGCATCTGCATGAAATTAAAGAACGGGAACTGTTCATTATCTTTAGGACAACCTATACAAAAAGAGAAATGATCAGACTGTTCCACCCCATAATGGGAAAGGAGTTTGACTTCATTCTTCAAATACATAAATATCCTCATTGGGCTTTTTCATCAGATACTTCTCACGGGCAATCCGTTCGATGGCACCGGAGTCGACGGCAAGCTCATTGAGCCGTTCGGTATTCTCCTCGTATTCCTTGCGGTACTTTTCTATTTCATCGCGCAGACGGCTTTCTTCCCGGGCGTAACCCAAACGGCGTACAACACTGTTCTCATCCAGGAACCCGATAATTACAGCAAAACAACGCAAGCGTAATCAGATATTTATGCTTGCGGACAAAAGACCAAAGAGAAGCAAGTTTATCCATCTCGTTATCTACTATTTAGCAATTTATCATTCATGATGGAGCTTGTCCATCATATAACTTCACGTCACAAAGATAAGAGGAATAACCGAAAGATTTCTTTTTTTTGTGTACATTTGCACAAAAGCAAAGAATATCCCAAATATGGAAAACTATATCGTATCTGCACGGAAATATCGTCCCTCGACCTTTGAGTCCGTAGTAGGCCAACGTGCACTGACCACTACCTTGAAGAATGCCATTGCCACCGGAAAACTGGCGCATGCCTATCTTTTTTGCGGTCCAAGAGGCGTGGGAAAAACAACTTGTGCCCGTATCTTTGCTAAAACAATCAATTGCATGAGCCCCACAGCAGACGGTGAAGCATGTAACCAGTGTGAATCCTGTACTTCCTTCAATGAGCAGCGCTCCTACAATATCCATGAGCTGGATGCCGCCTCAAACAACTCTGTGGATGACATCCGCCAATTGGTGGAGCAGGTACGCATTCCACCTCAGATAGGCAAATACAAAGTATATATCATTGACGAGGTGCACATGCTATCAGCTTCTGCTTTCAATGCTTTCCTGAAAACATTGGAAGAGCCGCCACGCCATGCCATATTCATCCTTGCCACTACCGAGAAGCACAAGATATTGCCCACCATCCTTTCACGCTGCCAAATATATGATTTCAGCCGGATTGGTGTGGAAGATACCGTAGCACACCTCGCATATGTCGCCTCCAAAGAAGGTATCACTGCTGAACCGGAAGCGTTGAATGTCATTGCCCTCAAAGCAGACGGCGGTATGCGCGACGCACTATCCATCTTCGACCAGGTGGTAAGCTTCACCGGAGGACACATCACCTATAAGAGCGTGATTGAAAACCTCAATGTGCTGGACTATGAATACTACTTCAAACTAACCGGATTCTTTCTTGAGAACAAAATCAGTGACGCGTTGCTATTACTGAATGATGTGCTCAACAAAGGCTTCGACGGCAGCCACTTCATCACCGGACTTTCATCCCACCTGCGCGACTTGCTTGTCAGCAAAGACCCGGCGACACTGCCGTTGCTTGAAGTGGGCGCAAGCATCCGCGAACGTTACCAAGCACAAGCACAGCAATGCCCCCTCCCTTTTCTTTACCGTGCCATGAAGCTCTGCAACGATTGTGACCTGAACTACCGTGCCAGTAAAAACAAACGGCTACTGGTAGAGCTCACTCTGATACAAGTGGCACAACTGACCGCCGAGGAGGACGACGGTGCCAATGGGCGCAGCCCTAAACAAGCTATAAAACCCATATTCACGCAGCCTGCCGCCGCTCAGCAGCCACAGGCCACTGCTGCCATGCCCCAACAAACCGTACAGCCGGCAGTACAGACAAACAGCACTCCCCAACCTGCTGCCACGCAGCATAGTAATGCAACAACTCCACATGCTACACCTACTGCCGTATTAATGGCGCAAGGGAGAGAAGAGAAAAAAATTCCGGTCATGAAAATGTCCGGATTAGGGGTCTCCATCAAACGCCCCCATATAGAAGAGGAACAAAGAAACCCTTCATCTAACCCTACTGCCGCCCACCAAGCAGCACAACCGGAAGAAGACTACATCTTCAATGAAAGGGATTTGAACTATTACTGGCAGGAGTATGCCGGACGTATGCCCAAGGAGCAAGTAGCCATTGCCAAGCGCATGCAGAACATGCGCATCACTTTAATAAATGACACAACTTTTGAGGCTGTGGTAGATAATGAAATCGTTGCCAAGGAATTTACCGGCATGATACCCACTCTGCAAAATTACCTACGTACCCGGCTAAAGAACCGCAAAGTCACCATGACTGTCCGGATTAGTGCTCCTACTGAAAAGGTACGTGCCTACGGACGCGTTGAAAAATTCCAGATGATGGCACAAAAGAATGAGTGCTCTGTTACAACTGAAAAGAATTCGGATTTGGAGCTCTACTAATCTTTCCCGAAATAAAAAGATAAATTTACCGTTTAAATTGACTATAACATATTGAAAATAAAAGCATTATATTTAATTTTTTATACTCGGTTTAATATTTATTTTTGCCAATAATAGACAAACAAAACAAACGGTGAACAAGAATGCTGCCATATTAATTGCGTTGTGGAGCGTATGTATATCATACGCCACTTCAATATTTGCGGCAACCAATCCGAACAGATTGGATACACTGAAGGTTTTTGTTCAGAAAAAGATTCTCTACAATGAGGAAATACCGGTGGACAGCGTCATCTGTTGGAGCGAAAGCATTTTACCTGACATCAGGAAAAACAAACAAGACAAAACAACTTATTTTCTACTACAACTCCAGCTTGCCAATGCTTACACATTGCGGGGAGATATCAGCCTTGCCATAGATCGTGCACGACTGATGTACGAAGAAGCCAAAGAAATGGAATATGATTTTGGAATGGTGGTCGCGAACCAAGCTATCGGAGATGCCTATACCATAGCCAACCAATGCGACAAAGCGCTGGAATCCTATCAGGACGCTTTGAAAGAGCTGTATCTTATATCTCCGCAAAGACAATTTTGCCATTTCCCATGGACACCTCTCAACTACTGCTGAAGCAGTCCAACACCTTACAACGTAAAGGGCAACTGAAAGACGCCAAAAAAGTATTGGACGAAATCAAAAACACTCTTGGGAAAAAGCCGGATTACGCCACCACCTTTTTCGCTACCATTGAAGAAGCTAACTACGCCATTTCGCATGGCCACCTTTCACGTTCCTATCTTAAAGAAGCGGCCGGACACCTGAAAAGCATGGACTCCATTTACCGGTTGCATCCTGAAAAATTCTACTATTTCCACTTGAAATACACCGCTGCTGCCTACTATCGGGCAATGGGCAACTGGGATGCATCTAATTGGGACAAAGCCATGCAGCTGTACGAAGAATTGAGACAGGAATATTCAGTCAATAAACGTTCCACATACTACCGATGGATAACTCTGGAAACTATATACCTATATAAGATACAAGGAAAATCAATGGAAGCTTGTCGGTTATATCAGGAGCTATACCCTACCGTCGACACGCTTACTACCGAAGGTTATACCCGACAAATCAACACCCTACGTGCCAAATATCAGGTGGACCAAATGGAGATTGCCAATAAGGAAGAGCACAACAGGCTTATCACCAGCATGCTGGCAGGAAGTATCATGCTACTGCTCATGTTCACTATTATAGCTTTCAGACTCAAGAAACAGCAACAAAAGATAACCCTATCCACCCAAAACCTGGAACGTCTGCGCACCAACGCAGAAAATGCGACATCCGCCAAGAGCATATTCCTCTCGAATATGAGTCATGAAATACGCACCCCGTTAAATGCACTCTCCGGTTTCTCCTCGCTGCTGACAGAAGAAGGATTGGACAACGAAACACGCCGCCAATGCAATGATGTAATCCTGCAAAACTCCGAACTATTATTGAAGCTCATCAATGATGTGATAGATTTATCAAGCCTTGAATTCGGCAAGATACAGTTCAGCATCGCGAAGCATGATGTCGTCGGCATATGCAGGAATGTAACCGACACCGTCAGTAAAGTGAAACAGACCCAAGCCGAAATTCACTTCATTACAGAACAGGAAAGCATGGAAATCGAAACAGACGACTCACGCCTGCAACAAGTCCTGATAAATCTGTTGATTAATGCAACCAAATTTACACCGCAAGGCAGTATCATTCTGGAGGTAAAGAAAGGATCGAAAGAAGAATTACTTTTCTCCGTAACAGACACCGGATGCGGTATCCCCAAAGAGAAACAGGCCACTATCTTTCAGCGTTTCGAAAAGCTAAACGAAAATGCACAAGGAAGCGGACTGGGGCTTTCCATCTGCCAACTTATCATTGAACATATCGGGGGTAAAATATGGATCGATCCCAATTACACAAACGGATCAAGATTCTGTTTCACCCACCCTATCCGACAGCCACATACCGCCAAAGGCAGAAAGGGAAACAAGATATGAAACAATTGCTTATTATATTAACCCTCCTCGCCCTGCCTCTATCCGTACAATCCATCAACACAGATAGGAAGAGCCCGCCTTCCTTGTCGCATAAGCAACTGGTGGAAATAGAGCATGACATAATCTACGGTATCCGACAAGCCGATTCATTGGTAAACGCGGGAAAGCCGGATGAAGCACTCTCATTCTATAAAAAGAGTCTCAAGGCCAAAGACTCTCTATACAACCTGCTCACCACTTCACAAATGGAGGAAATACTCGCTTCGTATAATATAGATAAACTCATACTGCAAAAAGAGCAGAGACGCAGCATGTTCCATTATATCTGCCTAACGGTCTCCATCATCATCATTATAGCACTGCTGCTTTTCAATATCCATATATACCGGAGCCGGAAGCATCTGCAAAAAGATGAAAAAGAAATGAAAAGGTTAACTCCACTATTTTTGCCAAACGAATTAGTACTAATAATAATTTAAATCTAAAAGAAAATGGCTTACGTAATTAGTGACGATTGTATTGCTTGCGGAACTTGTATCGACGAGTGTCCGGTTGGCGCTATCTCTGAAGGTGATATCTATCATATCGACCCTGAGACTTGCACAGAGTGTGGTACTTGTGCAGATGTTTGTCCTTCTGAAGCAATTCATCCGGGAGAATAATACAATCCCAGTATCAAAAACAAAAGCGTGGGTAGATAAACTGCCTGCGCTTTTTTATATCCCCCACGTGAAATTCAGTACCTTCACCCCCCTCATTGTTATTTTCTATATACGGATAATACGTTAGTTCACAGACATGAACACTTTGTTCCATAAGTATAAAACAAAGTGTTCATATAGTAGAAAACAAAATGTTCGTATAATATAAAACAAAGTGTTTATACTGTATGGAACAGAGTGTTCGCTATAATGAAACAAAGTGTTCGTCATAACAAAACAAAGTGTTCGTCATAACAAAACGAACAGTCCGCTTTGATGAAACGAACTGTTCGTGACAGCATGACAGATGTCTTGCTAAAATAAGTTTGTAGAAGAAGTTAGAATCACTTCAGATTAGCCAGTGCTTCTTTTATACGACGGATAGCTTCAACTATATTTTCATCGCTGGTTGCATAACTCATACGAATGCATTCGGGAGCTCCGAAAGAAGCACCACCTACGCAAGCCACATGAGCCACTTCCAACAGATACATGGCCAAATCATCTGAATCATTGATTTTACGTTCTCCGGCAGATTTACCGAAGAATGAATCGCATTTAGGGAACAGATAGAAAGCACCTTCCGGTACATTCACCTCGAAACCCGGAACTTCCTTGGCCAACTTTACAATCAAATCACGACGACGCTCGAAAGCCTTGCGCATTTCCTCCACCGGAACTTGTGTACCCGTATAAGCAGCCTCAGCAGCCTTCTGAGATACAGAACAAGGACCGGAAGTATACTGTCCCTGCAATTTATTGCAAGCCTTCACAAGCCATTCCGGACCTGCAATGAAACCGATACGCCAACCAGTCATGGCATATGCTTTGGAAACACCATTCACAATGACCGTACGCTCTTTCATTTCGGGGAATTGTGCTATGCTCTGATGCTTGCCGATATAGTTGATATGTTCGTAAATCTCATCGGCAATCACAACAACCTGCGGATACTTTGCCAATACTGCGGCCAGGCCTGCCAACTCCTCCTTGCTGTACACCGAACCCGTAGGGTTAGAGGGAGAGCAAAGAATCAGCGCCTTTGTCTTCGGGGTGATGGCAGCCTCCAGCTGTGCAGGTGTTATCTTAAAGTCCTGGTCGATACCGGCAGGTACGATAACCGGCGTACCCTCAGCCAACTTTACCATTTCCGGATAACTGACCCAATAGGGAGCAGGTACAATTACTTCGTCACCCGGATTTACCAATACCAGGATTGCATTGCAAACCGACTGCTTGGCACCATTGGCGCAAGAAATTTGTGCGGCGGTATATTCCAGACCGTTTTCCTTCTTCAACTTCTCTACAATTGCATTACGTAAGGCAGGATAACCCGGCACTGGAGAATAGCGAGAAAAGTTATCGTCTATCGCCTTTTTCGCAGCCTCTTTAATGTGGTCGGGAGTATTAAAATCCGGCTCTCCGACACTCAAGTTAATTACATCTATGCCTTGAGCCTTCAGCTCTGCACTCTTTTGAGACATAGCCAACGTCGCAGAAGGCGACAAGCTGTTCAAACGATCTGATAATTGGTTCATTTTGTTACTATTTAATGATTGTTACGCAAATCCGGTTGCAAAATAAGCGATTTTCTTTGATATAAGAAAACAAAAAGACAGTTACTTATTGAAATGAAGTGTATGTCCCATACGTTCTTTCTTGGTACGGAGATAACGCTCGTTGTATGGATTCGGAGTAGTCTCAATAGCTACGTTCTCCGTTATTTCCAAACCGTAAGCCTCCAAGCCCACACGTTTCACGGGATTATTGGTCATCAGCCGCATTTTGTGCACTCCTATCTCACGAAGAATCTGGGCACCCACACCATAATCACGCTCGTCTGCCAGATGTCCCAGGCAAATATTAGCATCCACAGTATCCATGCCTTCTTCCTGCAATTTATATGCTTTCATTTTTTCCATCAGGCCAATGCCGCGACCTTCCTGATTCAGATATACAACTACCCCCTTACCGGCTTTCTCTATCATCTCCATTGCCTTATGCAGCTGCTCGCCACAATCACAGCGTTTGGAATTGAATATATCACCAGTGGCACAAGAAGAATGTACACGCACCAGAATCGGTTCATCCAATTCCCAAGTACCCTTGAACAAAGCTACATGTTCCAAACCGTTCGACTTCTGGCGGAAAGGAATCAAACGGAAATGACCGTGGTCTGTAGGCATATCCACTTCCACTCCTTTTTCTACAATAGACTCCTGCTTCAAACGGTAGGCAATCAAGTCACGGATAGAAATCAATTTCAAGCCAAATTCATCTGCCATTCTGCGCAATTCGGGCAAACGGGCCATTGTACCATCCTCATTCATTATTTCCATAAGGGCTCCCGCCGGATAAAGTCCAGCCAAACGTGCCATATCAATAGTAGCCTCCGTATGTCCGGCACGGCGCAACACACCTTTCTCCTGAGCATACAATGGATTAATGTGGCCAGGACGCCCGAAAGTGGCCGGAGTAGAAGCCGGATCGGCCAACGCCTGGATAGTAGCAGCGCGGTCTGCCGCAGAAACCCCGGTACTACAGCCTTCCAATTTATCAATAGTAACAGTGAAGGGGAGTACCCAATACAGAAGTATTATCCGATACCTGATGCGGCAAATCCAGTTCCTTGCAACGCGAAACTGTAATTGGAGCACAAAGCACACCACGGGCATGCTTCAACATAAAGTTTACTTTCTCCGGTGTAATCTTTTCAGCTGCAATTATCAAATCACCCTCATTCTCACGGTCCTCATCATCCACAACAATCACAAAGTTACCGGCTTTGAAGTCTTCAATGGCCTCTTCTATCGTATTCAACTTTACATTTTCCATAATCTATTTTGTTTTTATTTATTCTGATCCCTTTCTATAATTCCAATCACATCTTCATTTGTCTTGATAATCCGCTCCATATCCTTATTCAGACGGATACGGAATGCCCAGATACGGAAATAAAAGAACAAGCCTATCGGGAAAACAATACCGCAGAGCAAGTTTAACCAATAATTGCGGAACGGACGGACATGCGCATGGATGGGGATGACCGGATAGGTGTTCAGCGCTGTCAACAAAGTAACGGATCTTGTATTCGACATCTCATCTATCAGACTCTCCAAACGTTCGTTAATATCTTCCACTGCCTCATCCTGGCTATCAGTCATCCACAATTTAAAGTAATTGGGAGCACGTTTCAACCCCTTTCTATCAGCATATTCACGACAGTCTACGGACAAAGCCTTCAGCTCTTCCGGAATACGTGTATAATCAGGATCATGGATGATTACTTCCTTACGGAACAGATGGCGTACACTGCGAATACCCACAACCTTCTTGAACCAATTTATATAAGCATCAGCATTCAATACCACTGAATCATTGTTGGATTTATATGTCAAGAACGCACCCAATGGGGCCAAGACAGCAGTACTGGTCCACATACCCATCCAGACAACCCACTGTCCGTCACGGGCCATCTTATACCCCGTATTGTTGATGATGTAATAGATAATAAAAATCAATACAGAAACCACCACCGGCATTCCCAAGCCTCCTTTACGGATAATTCCTCCGAGTGGCGCACCAATAAAGAAGAAGATGAGACATGCCAGAGAAAGAGTCAGTTTCTCATGCCAGGAAGTCATGTGCCGTCGAAGGCTGCTTTCAGTCTGCGATATATTAAAGCTCTTAAAACTCCAGTCACTCCCCGCACTCTCTGCACGGCTGACGGCCGTGGATATAACCTTCTGTTTCTGCATCAGTGTAGCCACATTGTAGAGGCTGTCTACATTGTACTCACCTAAATAGGCCTTTTCAATCTTCAATGTATCCTCTTTAGACAAGCTGGCTGTCACCTTATAAGTTCCTGCCATAGCTTCTTTATAATAACCACGTCCCACACTGTCATTCTGCAATTTCATGGAATCAATATCCGCCTGCAGCATTCTCATATCCTTACTGTTGGACTGATTACTCATGATACCTGCATCCACCATATTAAAATCCGAATTGAACTCAATGATTGCATGCTTTTCGCGGAATGTCTCACGCCGGTAAGGCACATTCCTTTGGTTCATGTTCTGCGATTTCAAATTCTCAAACTGCTCACCACTGTATAAATGCAAATATAAATGCTGTTTGTCAGCCGTCATCTCCAGACGTCCCGAATCAGACTTGATAATTTGAGCATTCTCAAAACCTTTCTCAAAATTATATATCAGTACGTCATACAGCATACCAGTTTTGCGGTTCTTATGCTTCACATACAGATTATAACCATCTATTTCATCGTAGAACACACCTTCAGGAATATCCACTTCGGGAGATTTCTGCTTCATGGAAATAAGCAAAGTCCATAATTTTGTTTGGGCTTTTGGTCCTATGACATTTTGGAAATAGAAAGAGACACAACAGATGAAACAAATAAAGATAATCAGGGGCCGCATGATTTTCAATAAAGAAATACCGGCTGCCTTCATGGCAAGTAATTCAAAACGTTCTCCGAAATTTCCAAAGGTGATAAGGGCAGCCAGCAGAATAGCCAGCGGCAACGACGCAGGTACCAACGAAAGCGCAGAATAAAAGAAAAACTGTGCAAGGACAGTCATCTCCAATCCTTTTCCTACCATTTCGTCCACATACCTCCATAAAAACTGCATCATAAAGATGAAGAGGCAGATGAAGAAAGTACCCATAAAGAGCATGCAAAAGCTCTTCAAAACAAATATATCTAACTTTTTTATGCGCAGCATTTTACTCGTTTCATGCAATGAGAGCACAAAAGTAGTACAAAAAAAGGGAGTACGGGAAATTTTTAATCTAAAGTTAACTAAAAACCACAAGTTCTTCGCAAAGTATCCACTTGCGATTCCCATAATTCACGCGAATCACCCACCTCGTCTATATCGGCAAAGTCTGTTATCTCCAATACGAAATCATTGGTCAACTCATTGTTTGTCATCTTCAGTTCAAAGTATTCTCGCTCGTTCTCATCGTCCAGCCAGCGGAAGCGGATGAATGAATACGCCCGCACGGCAATAATCTCGGCATCACGTTTTTCTGTTTTTCCCCAAAAAAAGGTTACTGTTTTATCGTCTGACTGAACCCTATCAGCAAACCAGCCCTCCAAACCAGTAGGGGTACTTATCGCTGCCCAAAGAATACTTTTAGAAGTCGCATTCAAGAGATATTCCAAATGTATTTTCTTTCTTTCCATAGTCTATTCTGCTTTTTATTGCGCCAGCCAAGATAAATACTTTTTTCTAATTACAGAAAATAAATCATCAAATTTATTTATACCTCCCTTTCCATACGCCCCTAATTCATTGATAATGTTATACAAAGACTTTTAATAAAAAGTACTGCAAACCACTTCAGCACCCTATCAGCAAAAGAAAAAGCAGAAAATATCCATAAAAGTTTTGGCAATTTAAATAAAAGCTATATCTTTGCACCCGCAATCGAGAAATGATGGCGGGATAGCTCAGCTGGTTAGAGCGCATGATTCATCTTTATATTCAGGATGAGAATCGTAAGGAGAGAAACCATCAAGCTTATGCTCAGACTGTGAGCCGGGAACTACTGTAAGAATGTTATTATAAAGTCTCTCATCCCCGCACAATATACTTGTTAGACCTATGATGTCCGTTGAATGTGGCTCATGGTAAGGCGTATAACGTATGGGAATAGGACGTACTGTTACCACTCCACCGATGAGATTGTGCACCCACGCAGTCCCTTGTGACAGATTATTTACAGAATTAGCAGACAACAGTATGTTATTGTCAATCAAACAGGGGCCATGGGTAACTTCAATCATGATGTCATAAAAGTCATTATTCGTAAACAAATTACCTGTTATACGAGTTCCAATACACTGCCAGTCGAGCCATATACCTCGATAACCGTTATCAAGCCAGTTGTCTTTAACAACCACATCAATAGGCGCATGCAATTTAATACAACCGATCTCCGCACCGGTAAACTGGCGCTTAGTATGAATATCATAGATATGATTATTCTCAATCACACTGAATATAGCTCCCATGTGTCCACAAATACCTGTCTGTTCGCAATCAAAGATAACGTTATTACGTACCACATGAGAACCGATATTCTCCTTGTTCCAGCCCATACGCCAGGCCTTAATAACCGACTCTATCTCCCGGTTAAATCCCACAATACTTTGCTCCAAAGTCCAAAGATTGTTGCCCGAAGCAAAATCTTTCCCTAAGCTGATTCCAGAACACTTGGCATTCGATATTTCATTTCCCTCAATAATCCAACCCTTACTCCAATTAGGGCCCAAAAGTCCTTTCTGAACACCTGTAGGAGGAGCCCACTGAACTGCCGCCTGCGACATTTTGAAGCCTTGTACCGTAATATAGTTCACACCTTGTTCCTTCGGGAAAAAACAAGCCGGACGAGCATTGATTTCCACAAGTTCCTTATTAGGATTGTATTTGTGGAAATTAGCCCAAATGACAGTTTCCGTATCACCTACTTCGGCATACCATTGGTAAAGCGACTGGGCTTTGTTCTTGGAATCCGGAAATTCCTGAGGATTTCTCACTTTAGAAAGGCTGTCCACCTCATAAAATGACTTGCCATTCAAGAAAACTTCTCCTAAATGATAGGTTACAGGATTCTTATCGAGCCAATCTCCCCAAAGCTTTTCTGCAAACGGATTAAAATCGCCGAATACACTATTAGGCACCACAACCTTCCAAACTGTAGAATTCCGTTGACGCACCCAACCTTTAATTTCTTCCGACCCTTTGATCCAAACATCTTCGCCCGGAGCAGCACGATACACGATACGCGAAGTACGATTCAAGCCAGAATTGCGGGGACTTACCCACTCGCGATAAGTGCCGGAATGTACAGTTACAGTATCACCGGCATTAAGAACCATTGCCGCTTTAGAAATTGTAAGGAACGGAGCTTCAACTGTACCGGGATTGGTATCCGAGCCACTCTTAGCTACATGATATTCTTTAGCTATAAGCCCGTTACACACAAGTATTCCAACGCATGCAAATAATAACGCTCTATTTTTCATATAAAAAAGTTTGAATTTAGTATTGATATTATATGTTTCATCAAAATCCATATCACACAGCTATCGTTTGGCTATTTCCAGATCTTTAGCCACGTCAGGACGAATCAATGCCCAGTGAAAGCGTAAATGATCATTTTCCTTCCAATGCTTTCCCCCTTGCTCACTGTAATGAACCAGCGGCATATCGTTGTATAACGGACGAGTAATTTCAATAACTTTATCCCAATATTCCAGTCCTTTACTCAAGTGCCGTATCGCTTGTTGCTGATAAGTCTTATTCCCATTTACCCTGTAAGTTTGCAAAGCAATAGCCCCACGTATCTTCTCGGCATAATGTAAACCTAAATTAGCCCAAGTTTTAATATCTGCAACTTCATAGATCAATGCTGCATTCTGATTCTTTGCCGGGTTAATATTTTCTACCAGTTTAAGAGCTTGTTTGGCATTCCTTTCCAAAGAATCGGCTATCTGCGGAGGTGTGACCCTTTCTTTGGTAAAACTTCCGCCAGCCAATATCCGTTCCACATAATCTGCTACTTTAACAAAAGAGGTATCAAGCGGATTTTGGTGAATCAATCGGTCGATAGAAACATATTCTTCCAATGGGGTTCCCGGCCTATTCCGATCTTTAGGAACAAGAGCCATCAATCCTTCACTATACAAGGTAAAATCCCAACCACAATCCGTATTTGACGCAAACACCAGCGGTGTGATGCCGGCAAGTGAAGAAGCTTTCAGCAGATTTTCACCATCTTTGCCATAACGACGAATAAATTCAGCATGAAACACTTCATCCGGCGTATCACTATCGTACAACAAACGTCCCCAAATTTTATAATACAGCCATTGACGTTCAAAAGCCCATTTCCAATTGGCCTTACTCATATCCGTTGTGAAATAATCTTTTGCCGGGATATAGGTTTCCGAACCTATAAAATACCCTCCAACATAAGCCGGAGAATTTAATTTCACATGCGCTCTGACAAATTCAGGTACCCCCCAACGTAGGCAAAAGATATCTTCATTACGTGCTGTCCAAGTCACCTTATATTTATCGGAGACAGGATTAAAGTAAGTATCATACAACGGGCCACCATGCACTTTAATCAGCTTGGGCGTGGAAAGGGAATGTGACCAATTGAATTTAAAGTCTGCAAAAATAGGACCTTCGGTAAAGCCCATATCCGCTTCCCGCTCTATGGATGCGCGAGTTATGCGCTCCGTTTCAACGCTGGTATTCCCAAGTGATTCGGTCGTACTAGAGAACGGTACGCGATGTACCAGTTTAGAAGGTCGATTGGCCCGCCGCATCCCTTCAATGATAGTCTCAGTCATCCAAGCTTCACGTTCTTGTGGTGTCATACCTGCCATGCCTTCACCCAAAGTCAATCCAAACCCCGTTAAATCAGGATATTCTTCCAACACTTGGGTTACACATTCGCGTGTGTAGTCTTTGACAATTTGTGCCGTTTCCCCACGCACATAGAAATGATGATCAAGATTATCCATTGCTACATTATGTGCAACTGAAAACTCCGGCGTCACAAAAATGTTGAACGGAATCAGATAGGTTTCGATAGCTCGCTCAGCAGCCATGCCGATGATAGACTGAAAAAGCTTTTGCCACTCTTTAAATTCTTCTTTCGTAAACGGGCTCGCTTCCGGATAGTTTTTAGGCATAATCATGAATGGATAAGGATGCAAGTTCCAAAGCGACAAAGCATTCAGCCTATTTTCGGCCATCATATCCAAAAATGCTTCCCAATATTTCGGGTCACGACAGGTCTCATCATGAAGATTCAACGCTTCACTATGCCGATAGGTATCCCATGGAAGATCGTACTTTACAGCTCGTAACATCAATTTCGGCTTTTCACTCCGAGCAACCGCATTATCCAACAAAATTTCATTCCTCAAATCTTCCGACAATGACAATGCCCCATAAATAAGTCCTCTATAATCTCCTCCAATAATTTTGATTACATTTCCTTCAGGAATAATAGCAAATGCTTCGGCATCATATCTCCTCTTGTCAATAAAGAATTTGATTGAATAATCTCCACTATTCGCATTTATTACATATCCCCGTTCTTGCAAAGACTTCGTCAACATTCGGGCTGCATAAGATTCTTCCCGGGAATCAACATCAAAATGAAGAGACACACTTTTCTTATAAGATGATTTCACTTCGGCATCACATTGCAATACCCCCCTGGCATTCACCGGGCAAGGGAGATGCGCTTGAGCCGAGTTTATACAACACAATACAATAATGCAAACAAAAAAATAAATTCTTCTCATATTCATATTAGATTAAAACAACTCTCCAAGTTAACTGCAGCTTTATTGTTCAAAATTACGGAATCTTTCAGTTAGAATATATCAGATATGATACATCTTATTATACTGAAACTACAACATTATTTTCTATGTTACATTTTCTGTTTTCAATATAACAAACGCTAAAGATATACCTATTACGAAACTATTTTATACATAAAAAGAGTGCACCATTACAGTACACTCTTTTCTGTTATTCAACTAATATCAAATCACTTACCATCTACCGGACGGACTGGATGGTAACTACATAAGGAATTGCCTTTCCTTCCATCTTCACACTAACTGTCATCGTGCCCGCCTTACGCAAGGATTGTACAACAACCAGCGCCTTGCCGAAATAGGTTTTCAACCTGTTCCCGCTAAATGAATTTTTACGTCTTAAATCTCCGTTATCAATGCCCAAGAAACGGCCATCACCTTCCACCGTTACAGTCAACTCTTTATCATCCGTCTGTACAGGTTTCCCATCCTCATCGTACAACTGAATAGCGATGTGCGACAAATCTTGTCCGTCTGCTTTAATCATTGTCCGGTCGGGCGTCAAAGTTAAAGAATCCGTATCTTTTGATGTGGCAAGCTGATAAGCTACTACTTCTTTCCCATCATTATATCCCTTTGCTTCCAAAGTTCCCGGACGATAAGGAATATTCCATATAATAGTATTATTCGTAAAGTCAGCTGTTTTTTGTTTGCCCATCGATTTACCATTCATAAACATCTCTACTTCTTCACAATTTGTGATAGTGCACACCTGAATAACTTGTCCGAAATACGTTCTCGGCAAGTTCCAGTGTGAAGCCATCTTAGGCCACTGCCACAAATCCCTTCCATGGTCGATATCAAGAGAGGGATCAAGAAAAGCTATGCTTACCAATGGTTTATTGTTCCACATCGCGCGATGATAGGCAGCGCGAGGTTTCTCAAACATACAGATATCAAACAGCCCGTTGGGCCATCCATGGCTTTCCCGACTAGCTGCCTCACCTAAGTAATCTACCCCCGACCAAATAAATCCACCGGCTACAAATTCATTCTCAGCAATGATGTTCCATGGATTATACGGAGTATAACTACGAATGTTTCCTTCTTCACCACTATAATAAGGAAGTTCTTCGGTTATCATAAAACGGCGTTCGGGGAATTTCTTGTGATCACTTAACATACGTGCCTCCAAATAGTTATATCCGATAACGTCCGTTACACCGGAAAACTTTTCCTGATGGTTGTTTTGTGCAGAGAGAATTGCCATACGACTCGGTTCTTTTTGGTGAACAAAATCCTGCAGCATTTTTGCACGTTCCACTCCTTCATCAGAGCTTTCCCACGCTTCCTGCAGCTCGTTTCCGATACTCCACAAAACAACCGACGGATGATTACGGTCACGCAACAACATATCCTCCATATCTTTTTGCCACCATTTGTCAAAATATTTGGCATAATAACCGGATTTCCATTTATCAAATGCCTCATCGATTACGATAAATCCCATACGGTCACACATATCCAGAAATTCAGGAGAGGGTTGATTATGCGCACAGCGGATGGCATTACACCCGTATTCCTTCAAAATCTCCAAACGGCGTTCACTACTCCGGTCGGGTACAGCTGTCCCTAATGCACCGGCATCCTGATGCAAACACAAGCCTTTAAGTTTGACTTGCTGACCATTTAAGAAAAATCCACGATCAGCTGTAAACTCTATAGTGCGCACACCAAATGGAGTACGATAGTCATCAACGGTTTTTCGTCCAATCTTCACTATGGTTTTCATGGTATACATCGACGGAGTATCAATCGACCATAGCACAGGATTTTCCAAATTCAGTTGTTGAGTTACATCAACCGTATCTTTGGGCTGAACCGTAACTTTTCGGTTATCACTTTTGGCTACAACTTTTCCTTCTTTATCCAGAATATACTGCATAAGTGTAGCAGTTTCTTCTTGGTGAGAAGTGTTGGTAAGGCTTGTCACAACAGCCACGCATGCTCTTTGGGCATCTATCTCTGGCGTAGTAACATAAGTACCATTGTTAATTACATGCATAGGGTTGGTTACAATCAGCCAAGCATGACGATAAATTCCAGATCCCGTATACCAGCGAGCGATGTTATCTTTTCCCGAACGGTCAACACGTACAGAAATTATATTCTTTTCCCCATACTTCAGATATGGAGTCAGATCATATTCAATACTACAAAATCCATACGGCCGAAAACCTAAATGTTTACCGTTAATATAAACATCACTCTGATGAAAAATGCCATCAAATAAAACAGATACGGACTTATTTTTATAGGAAGCCGGTACAATAAACGCTTTGCGATACCAACCGATGCCACCAGGCAAATGAGCTGCCGATCCACTAATCGAATGGTCAAAATTCAATTTAATACTCCAGTCATGCGGTAGTTGGATATCTTCCCACGATTGGTCATTATACACAGGATCAGCATACTGGCGATCATCATTTAATGAAAATTTCCAATCGAAGTCAAAGTTATCCTTTAATCGGTTTTCTCCTTGAGCGAATATCCCGACAACTCCCGCCGTAACCAAATAACATAATAGTAATAATCTCCTCATAACAATATTTGCTATAATGTGTTTTTTAAGTTGGTATTTATAAAATAGATAAATATCAGCCTACTTTTTATGAAGCACTGAGATAGATTCTGAAGAGTTCATAAACTCTTAGAATTTCTCATAATCCGGATTTTGTTCTATTTTATTAAATATATTCTTTTCTATTTCGCTATACGGAATAGGGAATAAATTCTGGTGATCACCAACATTTGCACCAAACGGATTATATTTTCTAGAGCGCTCCACCATTTTACCTAAACGGCATAAGGTAGGCACACGAAAATCTTCGAAATATAACTCACGCATTTGCTCGTCCAGAATGAAATCGAGTGTTACTTCACTTGAACTAGTAAGCTGGCGAGTTCGAGCACGATCTCTAAGTTCATTCAGATCTGCCATAGCCTTATCCGGTTCATTATTGGCCAAATAGGCTTCTGCTCTAAGAAGATAAGTACCGGCCAAACGATACATGTATTCGTCTTTCATAGAAGTATTAGCACTTAGACTTCCCCATGCGTAAACCACGCCATGCTCACCCAAAGCTGTAAGTTTATATGTACCGTCAGCATTTTTCTGATAATTATCGTCCTCTAAAGTACCGACCTGACTGAATTTCATAATAAACGGATAGAACTGACGAGTTTGCTGTTCCTTATTAAACTTATCATATAACCCATCAGCCATGATCCATTTTTTGAAATCTTTCGCTTCCGGATTGTCAACTTGGAAATCGCGTATAATCATCAATTCAGAGTTACGGATATCTCCCGATTCCCAAATTTCGTTGAGGAAGTGATTAGTAGGACGAATAGTACCGATACCTCTACCACCTTTTTCCATCGTGTTGAGTGTAAAGGCTTTTACATTCTTTTTATCTTCTTTATCTCGCACATTCAAGCCTTCATAATAAGGAAGTAACCAACGCGGCATTTCATTACTATAGGAAGAACCGGAGTTCTTATATTCATACTGTAAAGCCCAAATTGTTTCAGTATTACCACTTGAACGGTTTTGGTTATTCAATTGGAATAAGTCCCAATAAGGATCACCTGTTTCGTCTTTTCTTGAACCGAAACGTGTTTTCATCAATCCCATACTGGGGTGAGTAATAACAGCAGTAGCTGCAGCAATGGCTTTGGAATAATCTCCAAGAGAAATATAAACTTCCGCCAACAAATGTTGAGCAGCCTGAATATTTACTTCACCATCTTTAGCCTTTGTAATATCATTCAGCATTTTGATGGCATCTTCCAAATCCTGACGTGCCTGGTCATAAGTAGCTTCACGCGTTGCCCGTACATAATCCTTCCGAGGTTCGGTAGCTTCTTCTAATATCAATGGAACACCGCCATATAAATTTGCTAAGAAATTATAAAAATAAGCGCGGAAAAAGAGTGCTTGTCCTTTAATTACTTTTTTGTTATCTTCACCTACCTCATTTTCCATATCAATACGGCTGATAATAACATTTGCATTAGCTATGGCTGAATAAGCTCTATCCCAATATGAACTGGCTACATAAGTATAGGGAGTAAGAAACGTTTTAAAGTCATTAAATTTAGCAACAGGGGAAGTATCTGTTCCACCGGAAGCAATATCACTGCAAATTAAAGCCATATTTTGGTCACCCATTTTCCAACGCATCCCTCGTACCTGATCATACAAGTAATTTAACGCATTTTGGAACTGGTCAGTTGTAGTATAGGAATTTTCAGGCGTATAGAAATCGTAGGGAGTTTCTTTCAACCAGCTACTTTCATTACAAGCTGTGCCTAAACATGATAATGCAACAGCTGCAAATATATATTTCAAGTTTTTCATTGTGATACGTATTTAATTTTTTAGAATTCAAAGTTCAATCCCAGTGTATAGCTCTTCATCGTTGGATAACCTCCATCCAAGTCATAGCTAATGCCTTGTCCTGCTTCAGGATCCCATCCGTCCCAACCTGTTATAGTAAAGAGGTTGGATGCGCTGATAAACACTTTCGCACGATTTACATGAATCTTGCTCAAGAATTTTTTAGGCAGGTTATATGCTAAAGATAACTCCTGCAAACGAACAAAACTACGGGAAATATAAGGTGAAAATCCTGAACCTAATGAATTAGTATAGAATCCCAATTGGCGATATCGAGCATCTGGATTTTCGGGAGTCCAATAATCAAATTTCATGAAACTGTTACTCAACAGGTGATCAGGAATGACTAATTTCCCAGCAGGTTGGCCCAGGTAGTGATTTTTACCACCTTGTACAGAATTGATAAAGATATTCAACTCAAAATCTTTATAAGTAAAATTGTTTTGAATACTGAAACGATATAAAGGATCTTTGTAACCAAGAATCTTCCGGTCATCCTCAGCTGTGTATGCGTTGTCATGGTTAACATCTTCAATCTTGTAAGTACCATACAAGAAACCATCAGGAATTATGCCTTTATTATAATCTTCTACCTGCCACATGCCAATGATGTTATAATCATAAATCGGATCTAAGGGTTCACCAATAAAGATATTACTTGCAACCAAATCATCTTCCCTACCATCTTTATTCGCATCAATACCCAAGATACTTTCTACTTTATTTTTATTCAATGAGAAGTTAGCAGTAATGGTCCATTGAAAATCTTTGTTAACAATGGGGATACCAGTAATACTAAATTCATGTCCTATATTGCGCAACTTACCGATGTTAGTAGGAATACTGTTAGTAACCATACCATTCATATGAGGAATTTCAACATCGTACAACAAATCACTGGTTTTAGATACATAAAACTCGTAATTACCAAACAAACGTCCCCCCAATACACTGAAGTCAAGACCTAAATTGACCGATTTGGTCGTCTCCCATTTTAAATCGGGATTCGGCAAAGTTTTCATTAGTTGCAACAAGCCACCTTTTGCACCATCACCATACACATATCCCTTACCATAGGATGAATTATTTTGCATTTGCGCCATAGTTGCATAGCGTCCACTAGTTCTATTCCCACTGGTACCATAAGACAAACGTAGTTTCAAGTTATCAATCCATTTGATATTATCTTTAATAAAAGATTCCTCAGAGAGTCTCCATGCCGCAGCTACTGATGGGAAATAACCAAACTTATTACCACTACTGAATCCCGAAAAACCGTCACGACGAATGGTTCCAGTAACAATGTAGCGATCATTGTAAGTATAGACTAAACGCAACATGTTATACAAGCTGCTTTCTTCCCAAGCATTTGAAGTAATGGCATTCAAGTCAGCTTGCCCCATTCCCATATTATTATATCCTAGAGTCTTATCAGTAAAAGTTTTGGCAATAGCATCAGTGCTCTCATAAGTGCGTTTTTCAACACCATATACAAATGTGGCATTAACAGAATGTTTTCCAAATGTATTTTGGTAAGTAATGATATTGTCCAACGTCCATTCATTTTGGTTGGTATGTTTCTTCTCTGCCTGACCTAACAAAGTATTGCCATACGGATTAAAATTATAATAATTATAGATCGTCCAGTTATTCGCATAGCTGATACGATAACTCAAACCTTTTACCCAAGGAATACTAACATCGGCATATACATTACCTGACAAGTTATAGCGTATATCCTTATCAGGATTACTCATTGTCAGCAAAGGATTTACAGTACTTACCAAAGGTTGTACTTTCAATGTTTTACCATCTTCTTCATATGGAGTGGCAGAAGCCGGAATGCTAAACAAACTACTAAATGAAGTATTCTCACCGGAGAAGTTACTTATATTAAAATAGGAAGCTGTTCCAACTTTTAACCAGTCTGTAATTTTACTATCCAAGTTCATGCGAACATTATAACGTTTGTAGGTATCATTAACAACTAAGTTTTGTTGGTCAGTAAAACCAAAAGAAACAAAATAACTATTCCTTTCTGTTTTTCCACGAACACTAATGTTGTGATTTTGAATATAAGGAACATCTTCCGTCAATAAATCCCACCAATCGGTATTCACACCATTATTATAACCAGTTATCACTTCTCCATCTTTAAAATAAGTAGCGGGGTTGAAATCCGGATTACGTTGTAACATATCAGTTCCCATACGACTCTCAGCCAACTTAATATCAGCAACCTGAGTAGCGAAACCATCTCTGTCAAGACGTTTCATATCATTGTTAATCAAACCTTGCAAAGTAAATGAACCACTATATTCCAAAATCGGCTTAGAAACACTTTTAACCGTTTTAGTAGTAATCATTAACACACCGTTTGCTGCTTGTGAACCATAAATAGCTGTACTACTGGCGTCCTTTAACACATCAATAGATGCAATATCACTTGGGTTAATATCAGAAATATTACCACGATAAATAACTCCATCCAATACAACTAATGGCTCAGTAGAACCAGAAATAGAGTTACGACCACGAATAGAAACAGTAGGTGAGTCTCCCGCTTTGGTTGCAATACCAATATTCAGACCTGGAACAACCCCTTTTAAGCCTTGTAAAACATTTACATTAGGTGATTTTTCCAACGCACCCATATCTGCACGAGTTACGGCTCCCGTCAAGTCACTTTTCTTTGCCGTACCATAACCAATAACAATCACCTCATCCAAATTTTGTGCGTCTTCTTTTAAGAGAACATTGAAATGAGTTTGATTTCCTACAGTTATTTCTTGCGTAAGATAGCCTATGAATGAAATAACCAGCACCGCATTTTTATTAGGAACAGTCAAAGTAAAATTACCATCCAAATCAGTTACCGTACCATTCGTGGTACCTTTTTGCAAAACGCTAGCACCAATAATACTTTCACCAAAGTCATCTTTCACGATTCCTTTTAACGTAATAGATTGAGCCCACGTCCCCAATGAATACGTCAACAAGACAGCCAAAACCATCCATGGCCTAAAATTAAAAGCATTTTTCATAACATATTAAATTTAAAATTTACACGCTGCAAACATAGTAATATGGTTATGAAATGCTCTAGTTTATTGTTACATACTATTCGGTCATTTGTAACATAGGCGTTACATTCTATATATTATTTTGTTACATATTCCTCTCCCTATACTCCCTAGGGGTACATCCATACGTTTTCTTGAAAGTAGAAGAAAACAAAATCGGATTTGAAAATCCAACAGCATAGGCTATCTGAGAAATATTAACTTTGTTATCCTTGAGTAAGATAGTTGCCTGTTGCAATCGTAAATTACGAATGAATTCACTTGTAGATACACCTATCAAATCTTTTAATTTACGATGAAGTTGCACTCTACTTATACCTACTTCATCTGCTAAATTTTCAACAGTAAAATCAACATTTGACAGGTTTTCATTGATGACCTTTATAAGACGCTCAAGAAAAAGTTCATCATTAGCTTTTATATTAATTGATTTTATATCTTTCTCCAAAATATTATACCGACTTTTTATAAGGATGCGATTCTCAATCAAATTAGCACAGAGCATCATTAGCTCATCAATATTAAAAGGTTTAGATAGGAAGGCATCAGCTTTTTCTTTATACCCCTTAATCCTATTTTCCAACTCTGTTTGCGATGTCAATAAAACAACGGGCAAATATCCTATTTGTGGTGTTCGTTTAATCCGATGTAACAGTTCGAATCCATCCATTATCGGCATAACAATATCTGAAATAACCAAATCGAATGTTTGACTCATCGCTACTTGTAATGCTTCCTGTCCATTGTGACAAGTAGTAATCCTATAGATATCTCCTAATTTGTCCTGTAAATACTCACACAGAGCCCTATCATCATCAACAAGTAAAATTCGATACTTGCTTTTCTTGTTAGATGCAGCACTTTCTGCATCTACAACCCATTCTTCCATAGGAATATTGTGAATAGGAGATGTTTCCACAACTTCTACTTCTCGTTCTTCTGCAGATAAGAAGTCATTTCCAAGCGGAATTTGTATTGTGAAACAACTTCCCTGTTTATCTGAGCGATTATCCGCCTTGATAGTACCATGATGAAGCTCAACTAACATTTTAGCCAAATTCAATCCTATGCCGAAACCCAAGCTACGATTTGGATCGGAAGGCGATTGATAAAAACGTTCGAAAACTTTTTCCATCTCTTTTTTATCAAGACCTTTACCGGTATCCCGTACACAAATTTCAGCATATTTCCTCAATGGAGAATTTGTTTTCAGCTCTTCTTTTGCAGTAAGTACTATTTCTATTTCCCCACCATCAGGAGTGTATTTAAATGCATTTGATAACAAATTGATTATTATCTTATCAAAGTTTTTCACATCAATCCAAACAAAGAGTTTCTCGGAAGTATGGTTGAAAGTAAAATTTATATTCCGCTTAATTGCTTGATAGCTGAATATCTCATAAATATCATCAATGAAACTAATTAAATCAGTCTCCCTACATTTTATCTTCATTTGTCCCTGATCAATACGCCGAATATCAAGAAGCTGATTTATAAGACTCATAATACGATTAGTATTATGTTCCATCATTCTCAATATTTTTAACATACCAGAATCCGTACTTTTTTTGAGTAGCTCATTCAACGGATTTATAATCAATGTCAATGGAGAACGTATCTCATGAGCTATATTAATGAAAAAGCGTATTTTCTCTTCATTTATTTCATCTCTTCTTTTATGGTTTTGCTGACGAATATATAGGTTTATAGAACCTAGAATCAACATAACTGCTCCAACAAAATAAATAACCAGTGCCCACGAAGTAAGATACCAAGGTGAGGCGATATAAATGGATATATTACGTATAGGAGACGAGATATTATTTTCGCAGGCTTGTACCTCAAGAGTGTACTGTCCCGGTGGTAAATAATTATAGGTAATCCGGTTCTCTCCAAGTAATGTATGGCTCCAGTTGCCATCCAATTCCCTTAAACGATACTTAAAATAAGTATTCTTTCGATTATGAAAATTGAATGTAGAAAACTCAAAAGAATAAGTATTACTTTTAGGATCAAAATATAATTCATTTGTATAGACAGACAAAGCATCTGCTAGCTTCTTTTTACACAAAGCTGACTTTGAGGCATTTACCAAAACATTATCTACATATAAATTGGTTAGAACCGGAATATGTAACGGCTTACCAAATTGAATACTGTCAGGTATAAAACGGATAATATCACTAGGACCACCAAAATAAATGTATCCATTATTATCTTGTAAAGACATGCCAATTATATATTCTTTATCTCTCAATCCATTTCCGGAATAATAAGTTGTTACCCGGTGACTCTCCTGCTCAATACGACATATACCTTTGTAAGTACTGCACCAAATATTTCCTTGCGCATCTTTTTCCAATCCACAGACAACATTACTAGGCATACCTTCCTTTTTCCCTATGTGCTGAAGAGTTTGCTTTTGCTTATCATAAATATAAATACCATTATTAGTACCAATCCATAGCCGTCCGTCGTTATCTTCCAAAAGTTCATAGCATACATAGTTTTTCAAATCATAGTTAATAGGAAGATCTAAAAATATATTTTTAGAAGTATCATAGCATCTTACTCCCAGGAAATGAGCAATCCAAATAAGACTATCTTTATCGCACAGCAAATCATTAATCCAATCATTTCCTAATGTTACTTGATTTTCCATAGGAGTCTGGTAAGATATTAGTGTACTCTCTCCATTAGTTGGGTTATAAACGCCCAATCCATTACCCGGACAAGATAGATAAAGCATATGATCACGCCCTTCAATAATCCTGTTGACACTTTTATTAGCGAATAAAGAGGTCTGATAAAGTTTATCCGTATGCAAATTCAGCTGATAAATTCCGCCATCGTTACTTCCTATCCAAAGAGTTCCTTCTTTTTCATAAACAGTCCGAGGATAATGCGAAAGTTTGTACTGCTTCAATCGTTTTCCTCCTCTGTCCAGTTGTTGAAGCGAACCGTCCCAGTTTCCTACCCATAAATTATTGTCACAACTTTGATAAATCATAGTCGGAGACCCTTGAGTTGGTGATACGGTAAGACTTAAAGACTCAAAAAGTTTTCCTTCATTAGGTACCATTACTAAACCTTTTCGACGGTAAGCCAACCATTTATTACCATCTGTATCCTCCAAAAAACACACAATTTCTCCGTACGTTAACTCATCAAATGTATTTCCGGATACGCGTTCAGGATATAATTGTTTCTGTTTTGTATCAATAAACATTAACCCGTTGTTTACTGTATTTACCCACAGTTTGCCATCACTGGTCTGGGTGATGCCGCGTGCAACAACGTTTCGATTGTCAGCAGTACGTACAGACTGAAAGCTCTCTTTTTCAGGAGTTTTCATCAAAACATCATTGTATGTAATAAAATACAAATTACCCTGAGCATCTTCTTTCATACCATATACTTTCGGGAAAGGAGTCTGTGGTAGTGTATAAGTAACAATTTCTTTTCTCTCAAGAGAAATACGAGCCAGCTGATTGCCAAGATAACTAATCCAAACATAATGTTTTGTATCTTCATAAATACAATTTACATACAAATAATCACAATGTTCTCCTATCCAAGTCAACTGTTCAGCTTGGTCTGTATGGGAATTAATAGAATACAAACCAGAACCGGAAGCGGCAATCCAAATATCACCATTATGCAATTCTGTTATAGCTGTAACATTAGGATTGGAATTAACAGGTAATTTAATGGTTCTAAAAGCATTTTGTTTGGGTAAATAATACTGGATACCTTTATTACTTGCCACCCACAGTCTTTGATGAGAGTCCGAATAAACCTTGTTGATATAGTTACACGCTATAGAGGTAGAATCACTTTCATCATGAAAATAGTTGGTAAATGTATAGCCATCAAACTTGTTTAATCCGTCTTCTGTTGCAATCCATATAAAACCATATGCATCCTGCTCCAAAGAAATAATACGATTACACGATAAGTTATCATCATCATACACGATGACAGGGCGAGCATAGCCGAATAGACAGCAATAAACACATATTAAGAGTAAAAAAAGGTATTTCATAGCTGGCTTCTTTTTTGCAAAAATAAATAAAAATCTTCTTTTTTATAGAATAAAATTCTAAATAAATAATTATGTATATTTTCGGAATTTATCTCTTTCAGCTCAGCTAATTCTGTTATTACAGATACAATTATTTCTCTCTTGAAGCGCTTTTCCTAATAATAGATTTCCATCGATTTTAATTGTGTATCAAAAGAATAACATTTTTATTTTATGATATAAAATAAATCGTCTCGCAAGATAAGTAAATTTATCTTGCGAGACGATTTCAATATAAGATATATATTATTTCTTTTCCAAACAAATGTCAACCGCATTCATTCCTTTTATTCCACGCTCAAGATCAAACGTAACAACATTCCCTTCTTTGATCTCCGTAACAACGTTATTCACATGGAAGAAATATTTTTCAACTCCGGAAAGATCTTTGATAAACCCAAATCCTCTGGACTCATTAAAAAACTCAACTCTTCCTCTCAGAATAACCGGTCCTTCATCCTCCTTTTTAGGAGTGGCAATCATTATTTCTTCTAAATTAATCTTTCTTCTTAACATTCTCCTCAGGGGGAGTCGAGGAAATCATTCCGTATTCATCCACATAAGCAATCATATCGTCAATGCTGCTTTTATTGGTTTTCCGGTTCTCTTTCCGCTTTAATTTTTCTTCTCGCTTAGCAAGTCTTTTCTTTTCATTTTCGCGTTTTCCCACTGTCATGGATTTTGCCATAGAACTTATATTATATTAATAGATAGATATATAATTACTGAATAAATAATAAACTTAGAAGCAACCTCAAATTGCAAGTTCTGCCCTACTGAGTTTCTTTCCTGTCAACTTCTGAATATCGTTGACCAACTTACGTTCTTCCTGTGAGCAAAAGCTCAGTGCCGTTCCTGAATTTCCGGCTCTACCTGTACGCCCAATACGATGTACATAAGTTTCGGGAACATCAGGAAGGTCGTAGTTAATAACCAATGGCAATTCATTGATGTCAATACCTCTAGCGGCAATATCAGTAGCTATCATGACACGTATCTTGCCTGATTTAAAGTTTTCCAATGCTGACTGTCGTGCATTTTGGCTTTTGTTTCCATGAATGGCTTGGCTGCCAATGCCGGCTTTGCCTAACACTCGAACTATTCTGTCTGCATTGTGCTTAGTACGTGAAAAGACAAGTACCGACTGTCCTTGGGTTTTATGCAAAATAGAAATTAGTAATTTACTTTTCTCTTTCTTTTCTACAAAGTAAACAGTCTGTTCGATTGCATCTACCGTAGATGATTTAGGAGTTATACTAATCTTCACCGGCTGCTTCAGCAAAGAGCTTGTAAGAGAAATAATTGTATCAGGCATAGTAGCTGAAAACAATAAAGTTTGTTTCTCTTTAGGAAGTTTTGGCAACAAACGTTTGATATCATGGATAAAACCCATATCAAGCATACGATCTGCCTCATCCAATACGAAATGCTGTATATTATTCAAACGAACATATCCTTGATTCATTAAATCCAGCAGCCTACCCGGAGTAGCAACCAAGATGTCCACTCCTTTATGCAACATGTTTACTTGTGTACGTTGATTTACTCCTCCAAAGATAACTCCATGGCGGACCTGAGTATATTTAGCATAGTCATCTATACACTCGCTAATCTGTAATGCCAGTTCACGAGTAGGTGTTAATATTAAAGCCTTAATACTGTTATTTAAGCTTTTATCAGCTTGTAGCTGTTGAATGATGGGAATGGCAAATGCCGCAGTTTTTCCTGTTCCAGTCTGCGCACAGCCTAATATATCTTTTCCTACTAATAGTGCAGGAATTGCTTTTGCTTGTATAGGAGTAGGATTGACATATCCTTTTTCTTCAATTGCTTTTAAAATCGATTCGGTTATATTTAAATCTTTAAATGTCATAAATGTTGTTTTTGAGTATGCTAAAAACATTAGCATGAGTATAATCTGAGCACGCTTCACTCAAGTGGCTCATACAAAAGTCTTATAAATCTTTGTAGAATGAAAGGTGCAGGTGGTAGAACGGAACGCTTCCGTTAAAATGAAAAAGACAGAAATTATTTTGAGAGGCAGAAAATCAAGTTTCCTGCCTCTATCTTATTAGTATCTTCTAGAGTTATTATAACCGCTACGAGGTCTGCCGTTTGACGGTCTTTCTTCACGAGGACGTGCAACGCTTACAGAAATAACTTTATTGTCATACTCTACACCGTTTAACTCGTCAATAGCTTTTTGCCCTTCTGTATCATTGTTCATTTCAACAAAAGCAAATCCCCTGGATCTACCGGTTTCTCTATCGAAAATAACTTTAGCTGAAGAAACTTCTCCAAACTCTGCAAATAAATTTGTCAAGTCAGCATTATTAATGCCATAACTTAAACCTGAAATGTAAATGTTCATTCTAAAAATGTTATAAAATAAATAATAAATTGGAGTGAGGAGGATAATTAAAGAAGAGGACTGCTTACTAATAATATATTAAAAGAAGAACTATACGATAATGATTCGTAACTCAAACTCTGGGACAAAGGTAGTATAATAAACTTGATAAATACATTTCTACTTATTTTTTTTCATAAGAAAGACGATAATTATCATTTATTAAGCAGGAGCAGCAATTCAAAACAGTTGCTTTTTACTCATTTACATCCTTAAAACAGCTAAGAAAAAGGAAAATATGAACACAAGCAGTCTATATATGGATAGCATCCTTTTGTAATAAGCCACTAACTTTGCACAAATTATTGGTGATTATTATGAAAAAGCTACTATTCATTTTTTCCTTTCTCTGTTTGTCGGCTGCCCAAGTATATGCCCAAAAGACTCTGACACTGAAAGATTGTCTCGAGATAGGCATCGAGAATAATCTGTCATTGGAAAGCAAGCGTAAGGATATGCAAAAAAGTAAATATGGAATTTCTGAGAATCGGGCAAAGCTGTTACCTCAAATCAATGGGTTTGCCAACTATAATGACAATATAGATCCACCCGTATCTGTCACCGACGGTTCGGCCTATGGAAATCCGTATAACATAACTTATACCCTGTGCAACACGACAACGCACAAGCCATGATGGAACAGCAACTGAACCTACTGAAATACATCATCGACTATCCGGCAGAAGAAAATATAGCACTGGTACCGGTGAATACAGAAATGATTACGCCCGCAGCACTCACCGGGCTATCTGAAACACTATATGAACTACAGCTGCTGCAATCACAGAAACAACTCGCAGAGCAACAAAAAACAATAGTCAGCAACGGTTACATCCCCTCCTTGAGCTTGACGGGAAGCTGGATGTTCTCTGCCTATACGGACAAAGCTTACCATTGGTTCCATTCCGGCCCTTCCAACCATTGGTATCGCTCCTATGGAGTGGGACTCTCCTTGCGTATTCCCATTTTCGACGGACTGGACAAACGCTACAAGATGCGCAAGGCAACCATTGACATAGAGAACATCAAGCTCGCCCAAGAGAATACCCGAAAGAATCTTCAGACACAATATCTGAATGCTACCAATGACCTGATGAACAGCCAGCGTAACTTTAAGAAGCAGAAGGACAATTATCTGCTTGCTGAAGATGTATATACCGTTACCATGGACCGTTATCGGGAAGGAATCGCCTCAATGACCGAAGTGTTGCAGGACGAAATGCGGATGAGCGAAGCCCAAAACAACTATATCAGTGCCCACTACAATTACCGGATAACCAATCTGACTTTGCTGAAGCTGACGGGACAGCTGGAGACGTTGAGCCCCTCAATTCATTAAAGAGGAAGATGAATAGAGCCCGTATTCAAGGACGGATGTATATATAATAATAAGTAAACAATATAATATAGAAAATATGGAAACAAAAGAGAACAATAACACCGCAAGTACCCACCAAGAAAAAGCACGGAAATTGAAGAAGCTTCGCCGTTGGCAAATCGTTGTCAGCCTATTAGGAATAGCTATCCTTATCTGGGGAATTATTCAAGTGGTCTGCCTCTTTTTGAACTACAAACGGACGGAAACCAGTAATGATGCACAGATTGAACAATACATATCTCCCGTCAATCTGCGCGCATCAGGATATATCAAGAAAATTTGTTTCACAGAACACCAAGAAGTACACAAAGGAGATACCTTACTTATATTGGACGACCGGGAATATAAAATCAGAGTCATGGAAGCTGAAGCTGCACTCAAGGATGCACAAGCCGGTGCCACAGTCATTGGTGCCACACTACAAACCACGCAAACTACAGCCTCTGTCTACGACGCCTCCATAGCAGAGATAGAAATCCGCCTTACCAAGCTGGAGAAAGACCGCCAACGATACCAGAATCTGGTGAAGAGAAACGCTGCCACCCCCATTCAATTGGAACAGATAGAAACCGAATATGCAGCTACCCACAAGAAGTTGGAAGCCGTGAAACGACAACAGAAAGCTGCCTTGTCGGGTGTGAACGAAGTGTCACATCGCCGTGAAAATACCGAAGCTGCCATACAACGGGCAACAGCCGCACTCGAAATGGCACGACTGAATCTCTCCTACACCGTAGTAGTAGCTCCTTGTGATGGGAAATTGGGGCGGCGTACTCTTGAAGAAGGACAATTCATCACTGCCGGACAAACCATCACCTACATTCTGCCTGACACACAAAAGTGGATTATAGCCAACTACAGGAAACCCAGATTGAGAATCTGCACTTGGGACAAGAAGTAGTCATTACCGTCGATGCCATCAGCGACAAAGAATTCAAAGGAAAAATCACTGCCATCTCCGGAGCCACCGGCTCCAAATATTCCCTAGTGCCCACGGATAATTCTGCCGGCAACTTCGTGAAGATACAGCAACGCATCCCAGTCCGCATCGACTTTACCGATTTGTCTAAAGAAGACAACAGCAGCCTTGCCGCCGGTATGATGGTAATAGTCAAAGCGAAGATGGAATAATGATTAGTGTTTAATGATTAATTTTTAATTATCCATGCCCTCATCCCCCAAGAACTATCCCTTCTACAACTGGGTACCTAAGCCGGTAGGTATCATCATCCTATTCGTATTCTTTTTGCCGATACTGACTGTAGGCGGTACCTACTCGGTGGCAAGCACCGAAATGATGAGCGGGCTCGGCATCATTTCCGAGCATATCCAGTTTGCCAACTTCGCCACTTCCATCGGTATGGCGGCATTCTGCCCCTTTCTATATAGGCTGGTAGTCATACGCCGGCAGAAAATGATGTGTCTGGCAGGATTCTCCCTGATGTACATCTTCAGTTATATCTGTGCCAAGACAGACAGTGTTTTCCTGCTGGCACTATGCAGCATCTTTATGGGATTCCTACGAATGGTACTGATGATGGTCAACCTCTTCACCCTCATAAAGTATGCAGGGCATATCGAGGCGTACGACAAAATTACACCCGGCAACGAGCCCACAACCGGCGAAGGCTGGGACAAGCTGGACATCGAACGGAGTGCGGCACAACCTGCCATCTACCTATTCTTCATGGTACTGGGACAATTGGGAACCTCGCTCACCGCCTGGCTCGCCTTTGAGTACGAATGGCAGTACATACACTACTTTATGATGGGGCTACTATTACTTTGCATCCTCATCACATTCATCACTATGCCTTATCATAAATATACCACCCGCCGCTTCCCCATCAACCTCAAGCAGTTTGGCAATGCCTCCATCTTCTGCATCACACTGGCCTGCATTACCTACGTGCTTACTTATGGCAAAGTGCTCGACTGGTACGATGACCCAACCATACGATGGGCCACAGTCTGCGCCATCATTGCTGGTGGTATATTCCTCTACATCGAGTCTACCCAACGCAATCCTTACTATCAACTCGATGTATTCAAACTGCGTACCATCCGTATGGGTTTCCTATTCTATTTTCTGTTAATGGTACTGAATTCCAGCGCCATGTTTGTCAATGTATTCACGGGCATAGGCATGAAACTGGACAACTTTCAGAACGCCACCCTAGGCAACTGGTCCATGCTGGGCTACCTCATCGGCGGTATAGCCACCATCTGGCTCAGTGCGAAAGGCGTACACTTCAAATATCTCTTTGCCGCCGGTTTCCTTCTATTGGGGCTTTCCACCATGTTCATGTATTTCGAGGTACAAGGTGCAGGACTGTACGAACGGATGAAGTATCCGGTCATCATCCGTTCTACCGGTATGATGTTCCTCTATTCGCTGATTCCAAGCTACGCCACCCAACGCATGCCTTACAAATATCTTTCTTCTTGGATATGTACCATGCTTACCGTACGCATGGTATTGGCTCCCAGCATCGGAGCCGCACTCTATACGAATGTACTGCAAGAACGCCAGCAGCACTACGTCACCCGCTATGCACAGAATGTAGACATGCTGCACCCCGAAGCGTCCGCCTCGTTTACCCAAACTGTACAAGGTATGCAATATCAGGGAAAGAGCAAACAAGAAGCAATCAACATGGCTGCCATATCCACCAAAGGACGCATCCAAGTACAAGCCACTCTCTCTGCTATAAAGGAAATGGCAGGATGGACACTCTATGCCTGCCTGATTTGCATGATATTTGTGCTTGTCGTGCGGTATCCTAAACGAAAATTACTAACTTAGCGGACAATTTTCAGTACAACCTGTAATTTTGTCTGTTATGGATACCCAACAAGAACGTTTATCCCACTTGGACCACGCATTGTCAAACGGAGAAAACATTTGTAGTTCAGAAGGTATGCTCTGCTCCTTTCCCACCTCCCTGAAGAAACCTTTTATGATTAATGGAGCAGGACTGATAGTTTGCCGCCAGGGTAACTTCACCTTTTCGCTCAATATGAAAGTATTCTCGGCCCAGGCTGGCGAAACAGTTTTCATTCCGGAAGATTCCCTCTTCCAAGTGCTGAGCGAATCGGAAGACCTGCAACTATTCATATTCATTTACCAGATAGAACCGATAAGGGACATCATAGGCAATTCAGTGGCAACCATGTACCTATACATGCAGCTCCGGACCGAACCATGCTACGTATGGAACACCGGAGACGAAGAAGAAGTCCTGAAATACATGTCCTTACTGGACAATACCCTGCACTTAGACAACAACACCTTCAACGACAACGAACAAAGGCTGCTTCTGCTGGGACTCACATACCGCATCTGTTCCATTTACAACCGTAAACTGATGAACCTTAAAACAACGGTTGGCCACAAACATGAAATTTTTATCCGGCTGATTCAGTTGATAGATGCACACTACACGGAAGAACGCGGTGTAGAGTTTTATGCAGACAAACTCTGCTTATCACCCAAATACCTCTCTGCACTATCCAAGTCCGTCTGCGGATTCACCGTACAGGAACTGATATTCAAATCCATCATCCGCAAAAGCATCTCACTACTCAAGAACACCCAGAAAAATATCCAGGAAATCGCCGATTTCTTCAATTTTCCCAATGCTTCTTATTTTGGTACATTTTTCAAGAAACAAACAGGCATGTCTCCGCAACAGTACCGCAAAAAATAGAAAACGTTACGCTTTCAACCGGATAACGAAGCGGCTCCCCTTACCCAGCTCACTCTGAACAGTCAGTGTACCGCCATGCGCTTCTACAAAGTCTTTCGAAATGGAAAGTCCTAAGCCACTACCTTGCACTTTAGTGCCCGGCACTCGGAAATAACGGTCAAAAATGCTCTGGTGATAACGCGGGTCGATACCTTTTCCAAAATCCTGCACATACATTTCCACAAAATCCTCGTCATGCTTGGCGCCGATAACCACCCTCCCGTTCTCTTTGGAATAGCGGATAGCATTACTCAACAAATTGGTGAGTACCCAAGCAATCTTTTCGCTATCGACAAACAATTTAGGCATTTTTTCTTCCGGATACTCCACTTCTATCTGAATGCCGAATTTATCAGCCTGTACCTGATTAGCCTTGATGGCATACTCTATCAGTTCAATGGGCTTTGTTATTTTAGGCATCATCTGCAGTTTACCGGCTTCTACCTGCGTCATGTTCAGTAGTTCTCCGGTAATCCCAAGAAGGCGATCAGCATTTTCCTTAATGCTGTTCGATAATTGCTCCTGCTCGTCGTTCAACACCCCTACCCGTTTGTCCTCCAACAACTGCAGACTCATCAGAATAGCGGATATAGGCGTTTTCAGTTCATGAGAAATAGTCGAGATAAAAGTAGTCTTGGCACTATCCAATTCTTTGAATTCTGTAATATTTTTCAGTAAAATCACATCGCCAAGATTATGAGGTTCGTCATCATCAGCCTCTGCATTTATAATGGTAATGTAAGAAGCTTTAAAGTAACTCTCCTTATTGTCTGCATAAATCTTCAACGGTTCTTTCTTTTCACCCGGATTTACCAATTCACGAACTAAACGGCGGAGCAAATCATTCTTCAAAGAAAGCTCCTCAGCCGAACGGCGAATTACCTCTTCCCGTTTTAAATTCAGCACAGTTAAAGCCTCATTATTGATAAAGAGAATTTCCCTATTACGGTTCAAACCAATAATAGGTTCATCAATACTATTCACAATAGCCTCAAGAAATTTCTTAGCAGAAAGTATGTCGTTCAGCGTACTGGCGCGATACTCCGTCAGTCGTTCTGCCATCCGATTAAAACTATCAGCCACTTCACGAAATTCCTCGTGTCCACTCATATCCAGACGTTTCTCATAATTATGGTTCGCTATTTCAAGAATCCCACGCGTCAGTTCTTGAATAGGTTTGCTGATGGAACGGGGAAGCCATACCAACAATATGATACTGGCAAAAATACATACCCCACCTATCACAGAAATCCAGAGCAATGCACGTTGCAATCCCGGTACAGCAGCAGGACTATCCGGCTCTGTAGCCGTCAGTATCTGTAGATTCACCACAGAAAGAGCAACCAACAAAATAATCATTCCAGCCAATACCCCTACGCTGAGTATCAATTTTGTACGAATATTCATAATGTTCCTAAGAATTAATATTATGCAAGTATAATCAAATCTATGTTTACTTGTGCCAAATCACGCACAAATTTTCGGTATTTCAATATCATGAACAATGATTTCGGAAAAGAAAGTGACGGACTTCCCATGCAGACAGTTGTTATCTGTTTCTCCCTACAAGTATCAACAATGCTTCCCAGCACATCCGGCGATTGCACCTGAACGACCTCCCCTCCCAGTTCGGTCACCAATTTGAAGTGGTTCAATAAATACCTTTGATTTGCCAGACCGATGCGGTCAGTACTTTCTCTGGGAGTCTGCACATAAAGGGCAACAAACGAAGTATTGTAGCGGGTTGCCAGACGTGCAGCTTTACGAATGATGCGTCGTGGTGTTTTCTCGTTGCTGCTGATACATGCCAGAAATCTCTCATGACGGACTCCCACACTGGTAACCACTTCATTCTCCACTTTCTTTTCCACCCGTAAAGCCACCTCTTTTAAAGCCAGTTCACGTAATTGGAGAATATTTTCCGTTTTAAAGAAATTGTTCAAGGCAGTAGAGACCTTTTCCGGCTTGTAAATTTTTCCAGCTTTCAGACGGGCTATCAATTCTTCCGCAGTCAAGTCAATATTCACCACCTCATCTGCCTCTTGCAAAACGCTATCGGGAATACGTTCCTTCACCTCAATACCCGAGATGCCTTGTACTTCTTCATTGACACTCTCAATGTGCTGGATGTTAACGGCAGAAATCACATTGATACCCTCATCAAGCAAATCCATCACATCCTGCCAGCGTTTCTCATTCCGGCTACCTTCCACATTGGTATGTGCCAGTTCATCCACCACTACTATCTCAGGGTGTATCTGGATAATGGCATCCAAATCCATTTCTTCCAGCTCTTTCCCTTTATAGAATATCTTACGACGAGGAACAACGGGCAATCCTTCCAACATAGCATCCGTACCGGCACGCCCGTGTGTCTCTATATAGCCTATCTTCACATCTACTCCGTTGTCAAGTAACTCGTGTGCTTCCTGAAGCATACGATAAGATTTACCTACACCAGCAATCATGCCGATGTAGACTTTGAACTTGCCACGCCGCGACTTTTTAATCAAATCAAGAAAATGCTGTACGCTTTCTTCCCTACTCATTTCTTCTGTTTTTTTACTTGTCTTATATATGCCATATAACCCGTAACGATCATCACGACCGCCACGGGCATCCAACACTAATTCATGAGTTCTAAAGTTATATCTAAATAAATCATGGCCTTAAAGTAAAGCCGAATACCAGATGTGCATCTTCCATACGAGGGTTCCAAATGGCTTGTGCAAATACAGGTATTGAGAAACTGTCAGTAATCTTGATTCCCGTAATACCTTTCAGTGCCACATTGGTTACGGCAAACCCGCTGTTAGGAACGCCATATACTCCTACCCCAGCTTCATAAGGCAGAAATCCGCAAGTCAGGTTCAAATCTACAGACTTAACACTGAACGGATAGTTGAGTTCAACATACGAAGAATAATTCTGCCTGCCTTTGTCATCTTTGTCAGCTCCGGCAAACATAGTGTACCAAGCGATTGACAAAGGAAACTTTTCAACCGGCAATGTATAGGCTAATCCCGCTTCAAAGTGATGAGCTGTTTCGTGGCTCTTAAAATTAAAATACTTTCTTGCTCCTTGTCCGCCCCACCACAAGCTGGCAACAGAAAAAGTTAGACCTGATTCTCCCAAAGCATAGGCAGCCGTCAAATCAATCTCCTTAGCCGCAGCCCCTTCTCCTGAAGAAACTCCGTCAAAATCGGTAGAGCCCCATGCCGTCAAAGAAAAATCACCGACCCCAAAACCCAAAGTGGGCTGAAAACTGACTCCCGTCTGGTAAAAGCCGCGCCAAACATAAGAACTGACTAAATCACCTTGTATTGTAAATTCCTGAGCTTGCACTTTGCCGGTTCCCATAAAACAAGCAGCCACCATACTCGCAAGAACTAGAATTGATATTTTTAAACTTTTCATATCCAACTATTTATTTACCATTACTAATCAATCGTTGAAAGGCAGGAAGGAAGTTTCGGCTCCCCCTGTAAAATGACAGTCTTTCGCTGCCTGAACAGAAATACTTCCGCTCCTGCCCATAACACATGACAAACACAACTAAAAAATTATTTATTCTGATCGGCTTCTTCTAATGCAATGTTCAGTTCCAGCACATTGACAGTTTCCGTACCAAACACCCCCAAAAAGGGTTTGCTGATGTTCTTGTCTACAATGGCTTTCACTTCAGCCTCGTTCATGCCACGTGCCTGAGCCACACGCTTCACTTGCACATAAGCACAAGCAGGTGTGATATGTGGGTCTAGACCGGAACCACTGGCGGTTACCATTTCAGCAGGCACATCCTTGCGGCTCAGATAAGGATGATGTACCAGAAAAGTATCGATACGGGCTTCCACTTCTGCCAGGTATTCATCGTTCGTAGGTCCCTTGTTACTACCACCCGAAGCATCGGCTGTATAATTACCCGCAGATGGGCGTCCCCAGAAATAAATATCTTGCGTAAACATCTGGCCTACATTGGCTGCACCTACCACTTTACCATTGAGTGTTGCCACCTCTGCATTTCCCTTGTTGGGACCGGCGAACTGTGCAAATATCCACAAGACAAGGATATAGAACAGAGAGAAAAATATGCAAAATGCAATTGTTATTTTAAATGATTTCCAAAGAGTTTTCATTTTATCCAAGTTTTAAAAAAACAGACTAACTATCATATCTATCAGTTTGATACCGACAAACGGAGCAATGACGCCACCCACACCATAAATCAACAGATTGCGACGAAGTAGCGCACTGGCACCGATCGGCTTATACTGAACACCTTTCAAAGCCAACGGAATCAAGATAGGAATAATGATAGCGTTGAATATGACAGCCGAAAGAATGGCCGTTTCAGGGCTATGCAGTCCCATAATGTTCAGAGGAGCCAACTGAGGGATGGCTACCATAAACAAAGCAGGGATAATAGCAAAGTACTTGGCAACGTCGTTCGCAATGGAGAAGGTAGTCAACGTACCGCGCGTCATTAACAACTGTTTGCCAATCTCCACAATTTCAATCAGCTTCGTCGGATCGTTGTCAAGGTCCACCATGTTACCAGCTTCTTTGGCTGCCTGCGTACCGCTGTTCATTGCCACACCCACATTAGCTTGTGCAAGGGCGGGAGCGTCGTTTGTACCGTCACCCATCATAGCCACCAGCTTACCGGCCTGCTGTTCTTTTTTGATATATTCCATCTTGTCTTCCGGCTTGGCTTCAGCAATGAAATCATCTACTCCAGCTTTCTCTGCAATATATTTGGCTGTCAAAGGGTTGTCACCGGTCACCATCACAGTTTTCACACCCATCCTGCGAAGACGCTCAAAACGTTCCTGAATGCCCGGTTTGATAATATCCTGCAACTCAATTACCCCAGTAACTTTCTGATTGACACATACCACCAGCGGAGTTCCACCGTTGCTGGTAATTACAGCAATCACCTCTTCAATCTCTTTCGGGAACTTATTTCCGGCATTTTCCACAATCTTGCGAATAGCGTCGAATGCGCCCTTACGTATCTGAGTACCATCCTGCAAATCCACACCCGAACATTTTGTTTCGGCTGTAAACTTAATCATATGAGCACCGGTAGTATTCAAATCACGCATACGATGACCGTTTTCACGTCCCAGTTCAATGATAGACTTACCCTCCGGAGTCTCGTCAGAAAGTGAGGACAACAAGCAAGCCTCTACGAACAAATTCTCGTCAACACCCGAAGCCGAATGAAACTTAGTAGCTTTACGGTTACCGATTGTAATGGTGCCAGTCTTGTCTAGCAACAAGGTATCAATGTCACCGGCTGTTTCTACCGCCTTACCGGATTTTGTAATTACATTAGCGCGCAAAGCACGGTCCATCCCAGCAATGCCGATGGCAGAAAGCAGTCCGCCGATAGTAGTCGGTATCAAGCAGACAAACAAAGAAATGATGGCTGCAATGGAGATATAAGTTCCCGGATGGTCAATATTCGTATAGTCAGCCATAGGAATCAACGTTACACATACAATAACGAATACCAAGGTGAAACCAGCCAGAAGAATAGTCAATGCTATTTCGTTCGGAGTCTTCTGACGAGTAGCGCCTTCTACCAAAGCAATCATCTTGTCAAGAAAGCTCTCACCCGGTTGCTGCGTCACCAATACCTTGATTTTATCAGAAAGAACTTTTGTACCACCAGTTACGGAACTCTTGTCACCACCGGCCTCACGGATAACCGGAGCAGATTCACCGGTAATGGCACTTTCGTCAATGGAGGCCAAACCTTCCACAATCTCACCGTCGGCAGGAATCGTATCTCCTGCTTCACAAATAAAATAGTCACCTTTCTTCAAACGTGAACTGCTAACGGTATGGATTTTACCGTCAACCAACACTTTAGCAGGAGTCTCTTCACGGGTTTTACGCAAACTGTCAGCTTGGGCCTTACCACGAGCTTCAGCGATGGCTTCAGCAAAATTAGCAAACAGTAACGTCACAAACAAGATGATGAATACCAATAAATTATATCCGAATGCTCCATATTCCGAAGTACCCAATGAAAGGAAACAGACAATCAGCATGACAACCGTTACGACTTCCACCGTAAACATAATTGGATTCTTTATCATCACCCGTGGATTTAGCTTCACGAATGATTGCTTCAAACTTTCCATTACTTGCTCCTTCTGAAACAGAGAAGCTGATTTATTATCTTTCATACCTATGAAATTACTTTTTACAAACTACTATTACAAACTGAAATGTTCAGCAATCGTACTCAATGCATGTGCCGGGAAGAATGACAAGGCAGCCACAATAAAGATAACGGCAAAAGTCATCACACCGAAAGTTACTGTATCTGTCTTCAGCGTACCGGCACTCTCCGGAACATATTTCTTTCCGGCCAACAGACCAGCAATGGCTACCTGACCTACGATAGGCAGGAAACGTCCTAAAATCAGCGTCCAGCCGGTAGTATAGTTCCAGAAGTAAGTATTGTCGCCCAATCCTTCGAAGCCAGAACCATTATTGGCCGCAGCCGAAGTATATTCATAAAGCTGCTCACTCAGTCCGTGGAAACTGGGATTATTCAACCAGCCGCCTTCACCTGCCACAAATTCAGGATAATGAGCGAACAAAAAGCAAGAAAGTGCCACACCGCCCAAGATGATAAGCGGATGAAGCAGTGCCACAATGGTAGCAATCTTCATTTCACGCGCCTCTACCTTCTTACCGAGAAATTCCGGAGTACGTCCCACCATCAGTCCACTGATGAATACGGCGATAATGATGAATGTATAATAGTTCATGAAACCTACACCCACACCTCCAAACCACGTATTAATCTGCATGTTCAGCATTTCCATCATACCGGAAAGAGGCATCGTTGAATCATGCATACCATTCACAGAGCCATTGGAAGTAACTGTAGTCACAATACTCCAAAGAGCAGTAGCAGCAGACCCTAAACGGACTTCTTTACCTTCCATTGCTCCATTGTCTTGAGCAATTCCCATCTCATCAATGCGCGGATTACCTCCCATCTCCTGCGAAACATTGATGCAAACACCGACAAGAAAAGCAAAAAGCATTACGCTATAGATAGAGTAAGCCATCTTCTTACGTTTGATGTAAAAGCCGAGTGCAATCACCATAGACATTGGTATAATTAGGATAGACCAACATTCTGCAATATCTGTCAAGTAAGTAGGATTTTCCAACGGATGTGAAGAGTTACATCCAAAGTAACCGCCACCGTTCGTACCCAATTGCTTGATAGGAACAATCGCTGCCGTAGGACCTTGTGAAACCAACTGGGTTTGTCCTTCCATCGTCTGAACTTCCAGCTTACCATCAAATCCCATCGGAGTACCTTGTAGAATGAGGATGAAGCCCACAATCAACGAAAGCGGTAATAATACACGTGTACAGCTCAAAACCAAGAACTTCCAGAAGTTACCGATAGTCTTCGTCGATTTAGCAGCCATACCCTTCATGATACCTGCCATAGCTGCCATACCGGTAGCGGCGGTAATGAATTGGAACAACATAATGACGAACAACTGTGTAAAATATGTCAGTCCGCTTTCACCGGAATAATGCTGCAAATTACAGTTCACCATAAAACTGATACATGTATTGAATGCCAGGTCCGGTGTCTGGTTAGCGTTTCCATCCGGATTTAACGGCAACCACTGCTGTGTACAGAGTAGCACCATGCCCCATACAAACCAAAAGGCATTCAGAATCAGCAGGGCTTTCAAGAACTGTTTCCAGTTCATCTCTTCCTCCGGATTGACTCCGGCCACTTTATAAATCAATCTCTCGACCGGCTTCATGAAATCCGACCATGTCTTTTCGCCTTTGTAAACCTTGGCAATATACTTTCCCAGAGGATAGGATATCACAATCAGCAGAACAATCTGCAAGGCTACACCTAAAATTTCAGTGTTCATTTCTCCACTCTCCATTCATTAAAACTTTTCGGGTCTTATCAGCACATAAGTCAGATACCCGAACATTACAATACCTAATACAAATAAAGCTGTGTACATAATTCTCTCTTTTAAATCTTCTCAAACCAATCTACGCATTTCCAGAAAAGCCAAAAGGCGAACAAACCGCTCAATAGGCAAAAAATAAATGATACTGTTATTCCCATGTTTTTACCTTTTAAAATGTTACTACATATTTTTGTCTGCCAGGAATGTGCCAAATATGTGCCAAAAAGAGCGCATATACCATACACCATTAATTATCAACAGAATACATACTAAACAAGTATAAAAAGAAACAGGTTGCACCCTTTCAAAATGAAAAGGTGCAACCTGTTTTGATATGTTTTAGCCCATAGGCACTTTCTGCTTCTAAGCCTGTTTCAAGAATAATCTTGCCACGGTCCTATATCGAAGGTACCTCAGTCGTATACTGAGCCCCCTATTATAGATCTGAGATCTTGTATTCCTCAATCTTCCGATACAACGTCGTCAAACCTATTTTCAATAACCGGGCTGCTTCTGTCTTATTCCCCTTTGTATACTCCAGTACACGGGCAATGTGCCGGCGTTCCATAGCTGAAAGTTCAAAACTGCCGGGACTTGAATCATTGGAGTGTTCATAATGGGCATTCTGAATATCAAACGGCAAATCAGCAATGTCCAGATATCCGCTCTCGCAAACAATCATACTGCGTTCTATCACGTTACGTAATTCACGAATATTTCCCTTCCACGGTTGGGAGTCCAATGCTTCAAGAAATGCGGGAGCTATTTCAACCACCGGACGCGCCAGCTGTTCCGCAAAACTCTTTATAAAAGCCTTCGCCAACAGCCGGATATCACCTGCACGTTCGCGCAATGGCGGCAGATGTATCTGAAATACGCTTAATCTATAAAACAAATCCTCGCGGAAACGTCCGGCAACAATCTCCTGGGACAAGTTGCGGTTCGTAGCGGCAATGATGCGGACATTGACACGGGTAGGTTTCGTATCACCTATCTTAATATACTCACCGGTTTCAAGAATACGCAGCAACTTGGCTTGCAGTTCAAACGCCATCTCACCGATTTCATCCAAAAAAATAGTCCCATTATTCGCTTCCTCGAACAGTCCCTTCTTATCCTTCAATGCGCCGGTAAACGAACCGGCTTTATGACCGAACATTTCACTTTCCAGCAACTCCTTGCTGAACGAAGAACAGTTAACCGCTACAAAATTCTGCCGTGCACGCTTACTACTGTAGTGGATGGCCTGGGCAAATACCTCCTTACCCGTGCCCGTTTCTCCAGTCAACAGTACAGGAACATCAGTCCCTGACACCTTCTGAGCTAATGAAACAGCATCCTTCAGGACTTTGGATTCTCCCAGGATAGAATCAAAAGAGTACGTCTGTCCCACCTTCTTCTCCAGTTTTTCCAACCGCACATTCATACGCGCTTTCTCTACAGCACGGCTTATCAGAGGAATAATCTTGTTATTATCGTCTCCCTTGGTGATGTAGTCGAAAGCACCGTTCTTGATGGCCTGCACCCCATCGGGAATATTGCCGTGCGCTGTCAGCAGAATAACTTCCACATTGGGTGCCGCCTTCTTGATAGCCAACACCAGGTCTACCCCATTTCCATCGGGCAGAAACACATCACACAAAACTACATCGGGATTTTGGAGTTCCAGTTGCTTCAGGGCAGCCCTGCAATCACCAGCCTGACAGACGTCATATCCCTCCAACTCCATCATCCGTGTCAGAAGGGTACGGATTTGTACCTCATCATCAATGATTAGAATCTTACTCATATCTATTCGATAAGTTTTTAAACTGATAACGGTAAAAAACAGGGTGTGCAAATATAAGCTTTTCCCAAATACCAACGGCATATCTTTTGAACTTTTATAGGTGAAGGGGCAAGAGCCTGCCACCAACCGGGATATGAATATCTCACCACAGCAATGCCACAGCGGCATTATGCAGGCCTAGTCCCAGTGAAAGCCCCTCATGCCTCCCCCTTCCATTTTGGAAAGAGGCCACCTGAAATGAAAAGTCGGAAGGAAGAACATCCGGATGAATGCAATTATGAAACTGTTAAAAAAGAAACAAGAAATGAAAGTTTGTAAATTCGGCGGAACTTCCGTCGGCACCGTAGAGAGAATGAAACATGTAGCAACACTCATTAAAGATGCAACACCCAAGATTGTGGTACTGTCTGCCACTGCAGGCACCACCAACCATCTGGAGGAGATTGCCGCCAACTTGTTCAACCGTGAAATAGAACAAGCTCACGACCGTATCACCCGGCTGGAATTCCAATTCATCGAATTTGCCAATGGGTTGCTGACCGACGAGAAACTGAAACGGGAAGCAATAGATTATATCCTCGACCGCTTCCAGCAACTATGGAAATTTACCAAAGATTCCTTCACCTCTGTCGAAGAGAAGGAAGTGCTGGCACAAGGCGAACTTATCAGTACCGCCCTAATGCACTTCTACCTGCGCGAGCTGAAAGTTCCCAATGTACTGCTTTGTGCATTCGACTTCATGCGTATCGGCCCCGACAACGAACCCGACTTGGAATATATAGAACAGAAACTCCGAGAGCAGCTTGCCTGCCATCCCGGCATCAATCTCTTCATCACTCAGGGTTTCATCTGCAAGAATGCCTATAACGAAACAGACAACCTGAAACGCGGCGGCAGTGATTACACCGCTTCCCTCATTGGCACCGCCCTCCAAGCAGACGAGATACAAATATGGACGGACATAGATGGCATGCACAACAATGATCCGCGCGAGGTGTCAGGTACCCGCCCCGTGAAACGCCTCAGCTTCAACGAAGCCGAACAACTGGCCTTCTATGGTGCCAAGATACTGCATCCCTTCTGTATCGCCCCGGCACGCCTAAGGAATATTCCCGTCCGGCTGCTTAACTCTATGGAACCGTCGGCAGAAGGCACGTTGATTTCCAACCTGCAGGACGACAATATCATCAAGGCCATAGCCGCCAAGGACCACATCATATACATAAAGTTCGAATCGAACCATAATCTGTGTCCCTATCTGTTCATCAGCAAGATTTTCGACATTTTTGCCAAGTACCGTACCCCCCTCTGCCTGCTGGTATCCTCCAATCTGGACGTATCTGTGGCTATAGACGACTGCACTCGTTTATCGAACATCATCTCCGAACTACGCCAATATGCCCATGTATTGGTAGAAGACCGCATGACCATCGTCTCCGTGGTGGGCAACATGCAATGGGAATATGCCGGGTTTGAGGCAAAGATTATGGAGGCGCTAAAGGACATCCCCCTACGGATGATTTCATATGCATAAATTTGTTTCTTGGTATCTGCAGGACGACCTGCATAGTCGAGCGACCAATATATTCCACCCTGTTCCTTGTCGTAGAATTGATCAATAATGACACGTTTGGCACGAGTGGCTGTCTCCAGATATTCGGCTTTCCCCAACAGGCGGTAAGCCGACGAGAAAGTCCACAATATGCGGGCATTGAGTACAGCTCCTTTCACAGCCTGCGGTTCCAGCTTACCAGTCCCGGTGATGCGGCCATAGAAACCACCATGCACCGAATCTGTCATTTTATCTTCCCAAAACGAAAGAATATTATCTTCCAGCACAGTGCGCATCTCAAGCTGCATCTCGCTTAGTATATTCATACACATCATTTTCTTATAATTGTCTTTTACATTCCAATTCAGTTGTTATATCTTTCATTTTCTTTTCAGTAAGCGGGTACATACTGATGAAGACCACACTCAATATCGTGCCTACCGCCGGTAGAAAACTCAGGAACATCTTGATACCGCTAATCGCTTCTTCACTTTGTACGGCATTTGCCTGAAAGCCAAAAAAGCCAAGCAACCAGCCGGTGATTGCCGTCCCGATAGCCCAACCGAACTTCTGGCTCATGGAAGAAGAGGAGAATATCAAACCGGTGGCACGATTACCGGTTTTCAGTTCCGAATAATCAGCACAATCGGCATACATGGACCAAAGCAACGGAAAGATGCTACCCGCACAAATGCTGATCAGTGCCTGAAAAACAAACATCCATATCAGGTCTTCCTTATCAAACCAATAGAAAATAACGCTAAGGACTGTGGCTATAATCATAGCCCACATATAGGTGTTACGCTTGCCGATGCGGTTGCTGACGGGAGCGGCAGCTATCACGCCTATTATATTGGCAGCCTGCCCCAAAGCGAGATATAATCCACTCAACACGAATGACATTCCGAAAAAGGAGACAGTTGCATAATCTTCCTCTACAACAAAATACTTGAAGTAATAGACAGTAGCGCCATCACGAATGGAGTTGAATACCAAAGCAGCCACACCCGCACCCAATAAGATCCACCAAGGCTTGTTTTTAAACAGATCTTTCAGATCTTCTTTCAACGGATTCTGTGCTTCTTTGATAGGCTTTACCCGCTCTTTTGTCCAGGCAAAACAACCGAAGAATAAAATAATACATAATATGGCTATAACAACAACCGCCATAGTCCAACCGGTCTGCTGGTCGCCCAAGTCCTTACTGTTACCACTGAAAAAGTTTACCAACGGCATAAACAGCAGCAAAGCTATAAAACTACCGATATAGGCAAAGGTCATTCTATATGTAGAAAGTGTGTTGCGTTCTTTAGGATTAGGACTCATCACGCCCAATAGAGAAGCGTAAGGGACATTGATGGCAGAATATATCATCATCATCAGCGAATAGGTGACATAAGCATAAACCAACTTACCGATCGGACTCCAGTCCGGAGTAACAAAAGTCAGCACACCTATGATACCGAACGGAACGGCCAACCACAAGAGATAAGGCCGGAACTTTCCCCAACGGGAGTGTGTGCGATCGGCAACAACTCCGACAATAGGGTCGAAAGCCGAATCCCATATTCTTGTTATCAGGAACATAGTCCCTACCACCGCAGCCGGCAAACCGAAAACATCCGTATAGAATATCATCAGATAAGCGCCGAACAGTTTCCAGAACATGGATGAGGCCATATCTCCAAATCCATAGCCTATTTTCTCTGTAAGTTTTATCATACTATGTTTATTTAGAAACAGGTTGCTGTTTCAATAATTCCAAATTCTTATCTATCAATCTCTTTAAAGTGTCCACCGATGCGGACGAACTCAAACCGTCAACAGGAGTATTCATACAGTAATCCACTAACTTATCAATTGTAGACGTTGCCACATGCATCCGCGTATCGGAAGAAGCATAATAGATAAATACTGTTCCGTCCTCATCGGCAATCCAACCGTTGGAGAAAAGTACGTTGCTTACATCGCCTATACGCTCTTCGTCTTCGGGAGCCATGAAATAACCACCGGGAGCAGCTATCAGTTTGGAGGGATCGTCCAAGGCTGTCATATACATATAAAGTACGTAACGCAATCCTGCCGCACAACCACGTACTCCATGTGCCAAGTGCAACCACCCCTTAGAGGTTTTGATAGGATGCGGCCCTTCGCCATTCTTCACTTCTTTGATAGTGTGATAGTAGCGCTGGTCGATAATCTTTTCCTCCTTTACTTCAGCATGCGTTATGTCATCCACCAATGCCCAACCAATACCTCCACCGCTGCCGGCATCAATAAAGCCATCCTGCGGACGGGTATAGAGGGCATATTTGCCATCTACAAACTCCGGATGAAGCACCACATTACGTTGCTGACTTTTAGTTTTCAAGTCCGGCAGACGCTCCCAGGTTTTCAGGTCTTTGGTACGGGCAATAGCTGCCGTAGCCGTTGCAGAAGACAAATCTCCCACAGGAGCTGTGTCATCGTGCCGTTCCGCACAGAAAATACCATATATCCAACCGTCTTCATGGGCTGTGAGACGCATGTCGTAAATATTAGTTGCCGGAACAATGTCTTCAGGCATCATTATCGGATAATCCCAAAAACGGAAATTGTCAACACCATTCGGACTTTCGGCTATGGCAAAAAACGATTTACGATCAGCACCTTCCACCCGAACCACCAATAAGTACTTATTGTTCCATTTTATGGCACCGGAATTCATCGTGGCATTAATGCTGATTCGTTCCATTAGATAAGGATTACTGTTTTCATCCAAATCGTAACGCCAGAAGATAGGGGTGTGCGCGGCGGTTAGTACAGGATATTTATAGCGGGTGAATATACCGTTGCCACCCTTTACTGGCTCATTTTCTCTTGTTATCAACTCCTCATGTCCTTGAATGAGTTGTTTTATCTTATCATTAATAATTCCCATATTGATGATTTTCTTATTTATATAAAGAATTTACATCCGCTGCAAATAAAGTTTTAGGGTCTTTATAGAACTCCACAAAATCATTAGCAGAGACTTGCCCTGGATAAGGAGCATAGAAATGAGTTACGCGCTCACGAGCATTGCGCCAAACTAGCACATAAACTATCGGATACTTCTCTATGACAGGTAATAAAGTTTCAGTCCACCATTTCGAATCGGAAATACCCTCATATCCGGTTTCAGTGATAGCAATTACTTTATTGTGTGTTTTACCGATACTATCTATAATGGCAAGCGATTTTTCAAGATTAGCAATATAACTATCACGATCAAATTGATAAGTATCGAAGCCGATTACATCAACCAGTTCATCTCCCGGATAACGATTCAGGTATTGTACAGTATCTTGTGGCTCGGAACCGGGGGAGTAAGCATAAAGAGCATTATTCACACCATCTTCACGAAGAATATCCACCGTCATTTGCCAAAGTGCTTTATATTCTTCGGGAGTACAGAGCTTCTCACCCCACCAGAACCAGCTACCTGTATGCTCATGCCACGGTCGGAAAAGTACGGGGACTTTTACTCCATCCTCTGTCTGCAAAGAATTAATAAAGGCAGATACTTTACTTACCCAGCCGGTGAATTTCTCATGATTGCTTCCTCCAGGAAGAACAGACTTCACCACTGTTGTATCTGATACATCCCATGAGTCTCCACCTGTCAGAGGATTACGTAAGTGCCAGCTCAAAGAAGACATTCCTCCTCTTTTATATTGGCTCAGTATTTCTTGACGAATCTTACTGAACGGAACATTATCCAGACTCACTGTATCACCCAGTTCTATATGTCCCAGATCGAAACTGATAACAGCGGGATAATCTCCGCACACGCTTTTTACGTCGGAGCGTCCCTCTTCACCATCCCAACCTATACCATAGTTAGTATCATCATGATGTCCAAACATAATCCCTTTAGATGATACTTTTTTAAGGTTAGCAAGTAAATTCTCCGTTTCTGTTGTATGCATAGAAGACGAACTAAAATTTGACTGTTTCTGACCCGGTCCACATGCTACAAGAGCAGTAGTGGCCAATGTTAACGTAATCCCTTTAAGCTTATTCATTTTTATTCTATTTAGGTTCCCATTTATTTTACACGACAAAGATAGCTGACTGTAAATGGATAAACTGATACAATTTTATCTCTTTATTGTCTTTATCTGCCACATTCATTATTATATCTCTCCACTGCCTGATAAAAAGCTTCAATATTGGCAAATGGAACTTCCGGAGGGGTATCACAACCACTTGAAATTACAAAATTCGGATATGAAGATGTGCGATTCAGAAGCTCCTCTGTCTGACGGGCAACTACTTCCGGCGAGGCCATCTTGAAAATACCAACCGGATCCAGATTACCCATAACCAATACATCTGCAGGACAAACTTTCAGCGCTTCTACCATATCAGCCTTATTTCCAAAATGATATCCTTTAGCACCGGTTTTCAACATGGCAGGAGTACAATGTCCTGTATTACCACAGTTATGAAGAATCACTGCAAACGAATCATCTTGTACCGCTTCAATGATCTGTTTTACATATAATGAAGAATACTGAAAACAATCTTCATCAGAAAGTAATCCCGCCGCCGGCTCTGCCATTACGACTCCGGCCACTCCTGTTGCCTTTATTGCCTGACAATAACTAAGAAGGAATTCCTTGCATTTTTCAAGTAATAAAGTAGCAGTCTGAGGTTCAGTATATATCGCCATCATTATTTCAGTCATATCAAACAACCGTCCGGCAAGTGAATAAGGACCTATACAACCGGCAAAGACAGGTTTATTTATTCCGGCAGCAGCCATAGCATTCGCCTTCAGATACTGGGGAACTCTCGCACTATCCAAAGAAGGAATCTGTAATGCGTTCACCTCTTCAAATGAGGTCAACAAACGGCCTGTAACCGTAGGAACCTCATGTTCACTCATACAGAGTTGACTCCCGAAAGCTTCAGCTTCTACAGTCAGGTCCATAATGGCAGTACATGCCATAGCCTGGGGAAAGCGCTCATTCAAAGCATGAATAGCTTGGAAATGAACTTCACCATCAGTCACGGCATCTAGTACTTTCTTACCTAATAATTCAATACCCGGATGAGTCATGATAGGCATAGACAAACTTTTATCAGAAGTAATTATATCTTCAATCCATTTTGATATATTCATGGCAATCACTTTTTTAATTTGTTTCTATTCTTATAGCAGTCTGCTTTGCCACAAAGCTCACAGCCATATTTACGTTTCACGATTCTCTCACCTACAGCAATTACTCCACTTACCGATTTAATGGGAGACATTAGAGAGGACTCACTCAAACGAACTCCACAAGGTTGTTCCGGCAGTAAAGAAAATAAAAACTTTTGCTGTGTCACATGCCAACCGCAATATCCCGGACTATACGGATGACTTACACCATATCCCAGTGGCAAAACATAGTTTTCAACTTTACTACACACTTCGCGTACAACTGCCTCCGCAATTGCAGAGCCCAAGGAATCAAGCAAAAACTCCTGCAAAATATCACCGGAAGATTTTACTTCATGCTGGAACTGTTCGAACTCCTGTCCGGCAGTAGCTATAAACAGTACATATCGGTCAGCATCCAACAAATAGGGAGTAATAACTGCACCGGTATGTAGCTCCACACCACCTATGCCTATATGATTTTTAGTTGCCGGACTGGCTTCAAAAAAAGCATAAAGGCAACGTGGACGACATCGAACAGCAATCTCTTTTTTCAAAAGATCAAGTTGCTTTAGCATCTCTTCATCCGGGACATAACCAACTCCCATTGAAAGATAAATATCTTCCGAATTAAGTTGAAGTGCATTCCAAGGTAGCTCGTATTGATAAATCTCCCTATTCATCATAAGATTCTTTTCAAAAATTAATTTGCAGCAATGAGTTTCTTGGCCATTACAACAGCAGCGTTGGCATTACTGGTATATGCATCGGCACCTATTGCTTTTGCAAAAGCATCATTCACAGGAGCTCCTCCAACCATAATCTTCACCTTTCCTTTCAATTCGGAAGCTTCAACGGCTGCAACTACTTCCTTCATATAGTTCATGGTCGTGGTAAGTAGAGCCGACATACAAATAATATCCGCCTTATTCTCCAGAGCAGCACTGATAAATTTATCACTCGACACATCAACTCCCAGATTAATAACTTCAAAGCCACACCCTTCAAACATGGAAGCTACAAGATTCTTACCGATATCATGCAGATCTCCTTTTACAGTACCTATCACAATCTTACCAATATAAGAATCGACTTGTCCCTGCATCAAAGGTTTCAGGACATCCAAAGCACCACGCATGGCACGGGCACTCATCAGAAGATTCGGAACAAAAACTTTACCAGCCTCAAAACGACTTCCGATTTCCTCCATCGCTTTAATCATGTATTGGTTTATAATTTCATGAGGAGTCATTCCTTCTTCAACTGCTATTTTGGTTACTTTTACTGCATCTTCCAGTTTACCTACCAAAATTGCATCATATAATTCATTCAGATTATTCATCATTACTTTTCTATATTTAGGTTATTAATTTCTAAGACTTTTCAAAGTATCAAATAAAGCAACTACATTTTCAATCGGAACATTAGCCTGTATATTATGCACTGCATTAAAAATAAAACCTCCATCACGCCCCAGGATCTCACACTGTCCTATCACATGGCGACGAATTTCATCGGGAGTACCAAAGGGCAATATTTGTTGCGTATCGATTCCCCCACCCCAAAAAGTGAGTTGAGAACCAAACTCTTCCTTCAGCCTATGTGAATCCATATCTTTGGCATTAATCTGTACCGGATTGATAATATCGAACCCCGCCTCTATCAAACCCGGAAGGATAGGAATAATAGCCCCACATGAATGTTTGAAAACTTTCCATGTAGTATGCTGATGTATCCAGTCATTCATACGACGATAATGAGGCAACCAAAGTTCTTTGAACGTATCAAGAGAGCAGAACTGAGATTCCTGAGAACCGAAATCAGTTCCACAAGTCAGTACAACATCGACTTTATCTCCCAATGTATTCCAAAGTTTTTCATAGTTGGCTATCGCGATATCAATCTCTTTCTCAAATACCTGATGGAGATAATCCTGACGCATAGCTGTCGACATATACCATTCTACGACACTACGGATACCTTTCGGTTCTTTCAATCCCATACCCGGAACAAATGCTACATCCCCTAAAGCCGTCCCTCCGAAACTGGCAACTACGGCTTTTCCTGAACCAGACACCTTATCCACTAGTTCTTTATAGTAAGCAAGGTCAGCATCCGTCAACAATGTAAACTCTTCAACATTATCTTCGGGATTCAATTTTTCTTCATCAATAGGTTGCTGTCTTTCAATGGCATTGATAAAATAACATCCTTTGGGCATCACAGCACTGGGAGGATATGTTTTATCACCACCGGCATAAACATAAACATCTCCCTGGCTATCCGGTGTAAGATCCATACTCAAAGGAACTAATACACGCTGCCCCCACGGAGTGACCTGTTCATGAAGTTGTGTGGTATCCAGATCAAATATATCCTTCGCTCCACCAATACCGATACAATCTACTCCCAACAGTTCTGCAAGTTCCTCATCAACTTCACCCAACATTTGAAAAGCATCCACTATTTTCACAGGCTTAGACTCCAATCCATAATGATTTCGTAAAGCTTCTACAATACGGCAATGAATACCTGTCACTGCAGTAGAACCAAAATCTACCGGAACATAATCAGTATTCTGATGATTCAGTGCCTGGAGCACTCTATCTCTTGATTTACTCATGATATTTACATTTTAAAAGTATATCTTTTGGTTATCTCAATTTCTTTTTGCTGATAAATTTGTTCAGAAGAACCACCAAGCATCAATGTAAAACGACCGGGTTCTACAGCCCACTCTTCATTTTGCATATAGAGTGCCAGTGATTTCTTATCTAACCGGAATGTTATTTCCTTTGTCTCACCAACTTTCAAATGTATCCGTTGAAATCCACATAACTGCTTAAAAGGAGTAGTAAAGCTGGCCACTTCATCACGAAGATAAAGTTGAACGACCTCATCTCCATCCCGTGAGCCTTCATTCCGTACCTTCACTGAAATATTTACCAGGCAGCTATCTTCTGCTTCTACAACCTCCGCCTTCAAGTCCGAATAATTGAAAGATGTATAGCTGAGTCCATAACCAAAAGGATAGCGAGGTGTACCCTCTTCTTCTATGTATTTACTGCGGTTTCCTTTCCGTTTTGTATTATAATATACCGGAAGCTGTCCTACAGAGCGTGGTACTGAAATAGTCAAGCGCCCGGCTGGATTATAATCACCGAACAATACATCGGCAACTGCATTTCCTCCTTGCATACCCGGATACCAGGCGTCAACGATAGCATCGACTTCTGCTTCAATACCTTCCAGTAATAAGGGGCGCCCTTTAATCAATACCAATACAATAGGTTTATTTAATTTTCCCACTTCTCGTATCAGTTCCCGCTGTCTTCCCAGCAACTCAAGAGTAGAACGGTCATAGCCCTCTCCACTCTCCATATCACTGATATGACTATCAGAGACTTTTGCTGCACCCGTTTCTTCATACTTTGAAGAAAAATCACGGGCACTGGAACCACCCATCACCATTACAACCACATCCGACTGCCGGGCTGCTTCTATTGCTTCCTGAAAACCCGATTTAGAAGAATCACGCACAGCACACCCTTTAGCATATATAATATGTGTATCATTGGAAACTTTCTGACGGATACCATCCAATACCGTAACTACCGAAGACTCACTTTGAGGTGCCGTATAATCTCCCAGCATATTGTATATATTATCAGCATTCGGACCAATAACCGCAATAGTCTTCATCTTTTTATTCAAAGGGAGCAACTCATTCTTATTCTTTAATAAAATGATAGATTGACGAGCTACTTCACGAGCCAATTCCAGATGTTCTGTTGATGCCACGACTTGTTCCGGTTCCCGCTCATCAACAAAAGGATGATCAAATAAACCCATATGGAACTTTAGAGCAAGTATCCGGCTGACAGCTTTATTAATCACAACCTCCTGCACATCTCCCCTTTTTACGGCATTTACCAATTGCCCGGCATAAACATTTGTTCCTAAATCACTATCCACACCCGCATTTACAGCTTTCACTGCTGCCTCATAATCCGTATCTGCAACTCCATGTTCCCGAAGCCCTCCGATTGCATAAAGATCAGAAACGACAAAACCTTTAAATTGCCAACGTTTTTTCAATAATCCGGTTAATAAATTAGAATTAGCAGTACAAGGAATACCATCGATTTCATTATAGGAGCTCATCACAGACAATGCTCCGGCAGCAACAGCTTCCCGGAAAGGGGGATAAATAGCTTCTTCCATTTCCCGATTACCAACATGAGCACTTCCTCCATTATGTCCGCCTTCTGTCCAGCCATAAGCAGCAAAATGTTTTAAAGTAGCGATTACTTTACCTTTAGTTCTTGGAAACTCACCTTGGAAACCTTTTACTAAAGCAGCCCCCATCACGCCATTGAGATAAGCATCCTCACCATACGTTTCTTCTACCCTGGACCAGCGGGGATCACGGGCCAAATCAAGTACCGGACCATAACCGATATGCGCTCCCTGTGCACTTGCCTCAGTAGCAATAGCACGCCCCATTCTTCTGATTAACTCAGGATTCCAGGTACTAGCCTGCCCAATAGACGTCGGAAATACAGTTGTTCCGATAGCCATGTGTCCATGCGGACACTCTTCTGCCAAAAACAGGGGAATTCCTAAACGCCCATGTTCTATTGCATATTTTTGAAGCATATTTGAAGCCTTGGCTGCCAATGCAGGAGTTAACCCGGTAGTCAACGTACGTTGTGTCCATGGGTCAGCACGCATAAATCCCCAAAGCGAACCAGTGTGATACTCTTCAATCTCCCGAACCAATTGCTCAGTCAGGCGGATTGTATTCCCTTGGCGCTCATACATCGGCCATCCTAAAGAAGTAAGCATCTGGCCGACTTTCTCTTCTAGAGTCATCTGAGAAAGTAAAGCACGGACACGTTCTTCTACTGCAAAAGCAGGATTCTCATAGATATCAAGATGGCCGTTCTTATTCAGATCATAGTAGGATATTCCTGTTTTTTTATCTTTCTTCGGCTTAATATAATCTGCTCCTATTAATTGTCCAGATACCATCAAGCCTAACAAAACTGAGCATATGACTTTCTTTTTCATTTCATCTGAGTGATTTGGTTTATTTCATTCACAATATCCGCAACAAGCTTCACTGTAGTGTCGGTATCATATACAGAATTCAACCCCTGTTCTTCTTGTCCCGGATCCCCCATATAGTCGTCTCCTTTTTGCCAGAAAAGATGTTGTGGTTGTGCAAATCCTCCCCAAGCCCAGAAGTTGCATCCTTGAAATACACTTTTTGTATAGCATGTTCTTTTACTATTTCAAAAATTTCTTCATAGTACCGGTCTCTCAGAACTGTAGAACTCTTCCTATCAAACATCACGCTATCTCTCGGCAGTCCAAATTCTTCAAGAACTAACGGTTTATTCATTTTTTGTGCTTCCGCAACATGTACATCAATATATTCACGAGTATTTGCAATGGCTTTATCCAAGGTTCCCGGAATATCAGTCTTATCTATCCACCCCCAATTATTCGGCCAGATGTGAATCGTTGAATAATCTATATTGATATCCTGATGGAGTTTCACCCACAAACCCAAATCTCCTTCACAACCTGCCATACCTTCCGAACCAACGGAGATCAAGTGATTAGGGTCAATAGACTTAATAAGTGCAGCACATTCAGCTATCCATTTAGCAAAACTCTCCTTATTTTCCTCACCAAACGGACGGGGCTCATTACCTATCTGCCATGCCATGATAGCCGGATCATCACTGTATTTCAGCTTAGTATAGCGGTTGACACGACTCACCACCTGACGTACATGATTCTCAAATAATTTATGGGCTTTCTCTGATTTTGCATACTGAGCAACATAGTTTGAAAAGGCATTCCATCCTGCCACTTTAGGCATAGGTACTTCACCATGACCACTCCAATAGAGGTATTGTGAATATCCTCCGGACCACTCCCAACTGTTATTTAAGAACAATACGGCGTGCATACCTCTTTTGCCCAACTCCGACAGGAAGAAATCTAAGCCATCAAAAATAGTATCATTATACACACCGGGAGCCGTTTGAAGCGCTGGTTCTGCTTTTGTCATAATTCCATCTATTCCATCTGCGCCAACTAATACACGCAAATTAGTAATACCATTGGCTTTCATGAAATCAAGTTCTTTAAGCAGACGTTCCCGATTACCGCCTTGCCCCTGTGATCCTAATATAGCGGCATACCAAAAATTAGTGCCGATATAATAATACGGTTTATCATTGACAGAGAAACGTCCATCAACAATCTTCACAAAATTATCTGTCTGCGTAGGTGCTTTCACACATGCTCCCAACAGCAGAAGAGTGAAAAAGAGAATACTTATCTGTTTCATGGCTATTTGTTTTTTCTATAATATTATTTCATTTGGTCAGAACATAAAAATCCGGTGCTTCATCAGCAAATAAAATCAAAGAGTCTTCTTTAAACTGATAAAAATCCGATGCAGCAGGATGTCCTTTATAAGGAGCAAAACCTGACCAGGTACACAAATAATTCAACTCTACTCCTTCCAAATATAAAATATTCAGTAGTTGTGAATACCATAAAGAGTCTCTAGTCTGCGTTCCAGTCTCAGTAATAGCAGACAGCTTATTATGTTCCTTGGCATATTTAGTCAGAATGCGAGATTTCAATACGACTAAACTTGTATCTCCACCATCCGGCCTAAAATCCCAATAATTATCCATACCTACTACATCCACATACTCATCTCCCGGATAGCGCTCCAAAAACTCCTTTTCAGTCGTAAATCCACAATCAGGAGAAAATGCATATAAAAAGTTATGTACTTGCAGAGAATCCCTTAAATAGGTGACAGTAAAACGGTAGAGTTCTTTGAACTCTTCTACTGTACAATGGTTCCTTCCCCACCAAAACCAATTTCCATCAAACTCATGCCAAGGTCGAAAAATAATAGGAATCAGTTCACCGGCATGATTCTTAGCATTATGGGCAAAGTCTGCAATAATCTTCAAATCGCTTTTAAATGTTTCATGACGTGATCCGCCAGGAAGAATATGTTTCACCACCTGCGTAGTATCATAGAAATTATTCCCCGTAACCGGATTATAGTAATGCCAGCAAAAAGTGAGCACATTTCCACGCTCATAAGCAGCATAAAATTTACTCTTGATATAATCCAGATTTTTCGTCTCCCAACTGACCGGATTCGTGAAATGCAGAAAATCAAAACTGGCCATGGCCGGATAAGCCCCTGTCACATCATAAGCATCACAACGATTCTGTTCATCACGCCAACGGCTGGTATCTGAATCAAATCCATCCATTTCATAATTGTGTTGCCCATATACTACATACTTTCCGGTCATTTGCTTCAGATTATGAAACAGAATAGCAGTTAAGTCGGTAGCGTGTTTATCCACTAAGCCCAATCTGGTATCTTCCAAAATCCGCTGACGAGAAGAGGTACATGCAGAAACTCCACATAGAGCAATCACTATATAAATATATACTCTTTTCATTTATAATCTATTTTAATGATTTCAGAAGCATTACTTTCCATATCATCACTGCTAACGGCCGTCACACGATAAAAGTAAGTTCCTTTCAAAGAAGTGCCGTCCAAATCTATCCCATTATCATAAAAAGAAGTTGTCTGTCCTCCTACAAATGTTATAAAGGAAGAAGCATCCGTTGCAAAATCAGAAGATTTACTACGATAAATCCGATACATATCCACATCAGGATTTTTTTCCCACTTTAATTGATTACCAGCAGTGAGTCTTATAACCGGAGAAGGTAATTTACTAAAGTTTCCCACCCCTTAAAACACTAACTTTTCTCATTTTCCTTTGTCTGTCTTCCCCCATATCCATTGACTGTTAACACATGCCTAACAGAAGTTATGCAGACTATCCACATACTTCGTCCCATTTTTCCAACGCTTCAGCCATTACAAGGATTTTGCTCATCTCTTTGTCGTTTCCGCTGATTGTAGCCATAAGGTATTGGGGCGTCATTCCAAGTATTTCTCCTAAAATGCGAAGAATGCGTTCGATGCAGGTAAGAACTCGCTTCCATAACGTGAGTGCCATGAGATCACCCTCCATATCCGAAAAGAGTTCGCCCATGGTTTGATATTCTGTGAATCTCTTTTCCAAAGCCATGACGGTATATGTAAGGTAACACAGCGTTGCGTCGGCTATCTGACCATTAAAGTCACAACCTTGATAACCTCCTAATCCGAGATATTGCTTAGTCTCCTTGTTCATCACCTCTATGTTCCATCTAATCTGATACACTTCAAAGGCTTTTACGAAATACATCGTTGTATCCGTGGTGAGCAGAACGTTCCATGCGGAGTTTCTACCATACTTGATGAGGAAGATTCTGATAGGTATATCTCCTAAGTTGCCGTTGAGCTGAATATATCGACATTTGTATTTACGACAGTTCTTTCCTCGTTCACGTTCATAGGTGGCAATGAGTTCTGCAGCATTTTTCTTTTTTGCCCGATATAGTGTATTTTGTCTTTCCCATTTTTGCAAGTCCAACAAAGTGCATTGCCCCTTTACCTATGCTTCTAACACATGTCATAAGTTGCTCGCAGGTGAACCAACTATCGGTAATCACATACTTCGCATGTAACCCCATCTTCCATCCACGGCGAAGCATATCCATGGCAACTTCCAGCTTAGACATCTTACACTCTTGAAAGCGCTTATAATCAGGATTGCCGGTGTTCCTCTTGGTGTGATATGCCTTTTTGAGTTGCTGTCTAGTCAGCCCGCAGTTGCCTTGTTGCCCCTTCCCCTTTTCTTGATGTAGTGAAAAATCAAAGGGTATAGTTGTCTTGCCGTCAAAGAAGGCACAAAGTAACAGCTTGTAGCCCAATACGCATCTGCCTTTCATATGGTCGAAAACACGACTGATACCCTCCATCCTCACACCACTCTTCTCAAGCACGGTGTCATCTATAATGAAACATGTAGTGGTATCTGATTGAGGAACTTCGCCATACTTACGCAATAGGCACATATAACGCAGTGCAAAGTGGTTCATCAATCGTCTCCAATCCATCTGTGGGCGAATCATCATGCGATAGAAACAGTTCTTACCATGATTTGAAAGCTCATATATCTTATGTTTGCATATACTATGGATGCTCTCGCCCACAATGCGGAAGAGGCAAAGAGAGAGGAGCAACTCCGAAGCCGAAACTCCGTCCTGTTTCTCCAATGAAAGGCGAGATAATAGGTGACCGATGCCAAACTTGCCAAAAAGATGAAATAAATCATCACTCATTCGGGTTTAACACTCAAAAGTTTGGATAACTCACTTATTTTCTCTATTTTTGCTTCCATAACAGTTTTGTTGTCTTGTCTTTAAAATCAGTTCTTTAGCGATTACTAATTTACAAAGAAAATTCGACAAACTGTTATTTTTCTATCTATTTATTTGGGTGGGAAACTTTAGTAATTTATTACTTCCACTGCCCGTCACAATAATTGTATGGAGTCGTGCAGGTGCGTCTGCCGGATACATAGCCACATTACGGGAATCAGAGGCAGTAATATAATATTCCATTCCTTGAATAGAAAACTCTTCAGCAGGAACAGTTACCGCAAAAGCAGCTCTTATTCTATGTTTAAACGGTATCTGCTTCCACTCTTTACAACCTATAGTACGGTAATGAAGCACAGCAGAAAGATCTTCAACGGAACGATTATCAACCATAGACAGCTTTATGTTAACATCATGTCCCTGAGCAACCGAGGTCACTGGAGAAGGATTTACAATAACAGGAGCCTCATTATCGGCATCACCAGCTAAGCAATAATACGGAATACTAGCAAGACTTCTATTTCCATCCGTATCAATCACATATACTGTATAGGAGGCTTTTCCATTAAATGTATCGACATATTGATTAGCACTGATAGGTAGTGATGCAATTTCCTTACCATCCCGGCACACAACAAAAATGTCTGCTCCCGGTTCTTCATTACGCCATGTCACCAACGCTCCATTTTGCGTTCCTTTAGCAGTAACATGGGAAGGAGCTTTCACTCTTTGGTATTTACGTAATTTATTTATCTTCTCTACGTAATTCTGCTGTACAAAACGGTTCTGTGTACTCATAATATTTCCAAAAGATGAAATGTCATCAATACGGTACAAGAAACTACGAGCCCAACTATCCATTTGACCCGGCAAATCAGTCCATTGGTATTTTTCAAACTCAGAATTTAGTGCAATATGGTATTTAGCACCTGCAATACGTGCACGTAAATAAGATAAACGTTTCCTCTGCCCTAAATTAGTAACCCAAGCCATGCAACTATCAATCGTATTCAATTGCTTTTCAGCCAATTTATTAGCCTGTATTATATCGTTGAAAGGATAAAAACTAACATAAAGAGAATAAATTCCTTTATCTATTTTAACTGGAACAGTCAAGCTTTTCCATGCCTGCCACCCTTCTGTGTTTTTCACATCAATAGAAGCAATCATAGGTCCATCAAGTTTCCCTATAGAAATAGTAATAATACCTCCATTTGAGGCAGAAGCAACTCTGAGGGATATGAAAGAAACATCATCTTTAAAATGAACCTGATCATATTTCAACCAATCACCAGCCATTATATAGCCTACACATTCTCCTCCCTCATCACTTGGCGCATTTTTTGTTCCTTTCTTTTCCTGAAAGTTTACTGCATCTATCTTCATAAGTTCACCATGTTTTCCGGCAAAGGATAACGACTGAATATTCATTAAAGGATAAGTATTTACAACCTCATTAAAACCCGGTGTCGCCTGACACTCTGCAAAATCTGTAGCAAATGGTTCATTTTGATTTATAATGGCAGTAATCGGTTCAGCAACAGACTCTCCATAATTTGTTTTAGCATAGTCTCCATAAACTTTTTTCGAAGAGTTCAATTCTTCAGCTTCATACCAAGGTGCTTTACTTATATACCACATTTTAGGAGAAACTGCATCCGTTAAACGCCAAGTTAAAGCATAAAATCCTTTCATATTCTCCGAAGCTTTCTCATAAGCATGAATTGTTTCTGATAAATCCACATTATAAGGATAATAATACTGTGAACTACTCCAATCTCTCTCTAACCATGGACATCCCCAATATTCACGCTCTCCATATATATTCCCCGGTTCAAATGCTGCGGAATAATAAGATATCGGAGCACAAATAACATCTTTCGGTAGGCGCGCAACAGATTCCGCCGTCATTCCCCAACCTGATACAACAATGTGAGTTGACGGTGAAAGCCGCTTCATATCTTCATAAAAACCATCAAAAACTCTCTGCCATTTAGCATAGAAAACGGAATCTTTGCTTCCCTCTGATTGAAAACAGAACAAATAGTCCAAATATGGATATTGCTTGGCTAACTGTGCTGTTTGCGCAGCAATTACACCGCGTTCATCAGCAGATACTTGATATTCAGGAAGAATCACATCAATGTCAAGTCCTAATCCAATCTTTACTCCGCGCTGATGTGCATAATCTATCACCTTACGAAAAACGGTTTCACCTTTTTCTTTTATCTGACTATTAGTCAATGTCTCATTATGAAGTCCATAATCTGCTCCAAAATCATAATCATCATAAATTTCAGAAGCTCCAAAACGGTATTCATTAATATCCCATCCCGGACACAACCAGCCATGTCCTGTTTTTATAGTCGGCATCCACCCTCTGGATAAATAGCCATTATATTCAAAATTATGAAAAGTTTCATTATGCCCGCAAAAACCATTATAATTATGAATCATAATAAAATTCATACGCATTTTTGCCGCTTGATCAATAACATACCTCCAATCATTCCAGGAATAAATAGTAGCTGATTGCGGGAAATTGGTCCATGGAAGGAATCCTCTAATACGCATTTGAGGAGTACGTACATCGTTTATCACAGGAAGGTGACCTCTCATTCTTTTTTCAGGCAAGATATCACCACTCATATAAAAACGCACTCCCAAATGATCCTCGAGTAAGCCATATACTCCATAAAGTAACCCGCAAGGATCTGTTCCGGCAATCAATAAAGTACGACGACCTGCATTCTTTACTGTTTGAAGTATATACCCTTGTTCTCCTGGCTTCTCTTTTAGCTTAAGTATACCTTTCTTTTGCCAATCATCCACTAATGGATTATCTAATGTGGTTAATATAAAATCTGATTTTAGATTTGCCGAGGCTGTCCTCTCGATATTCAAAAGTTTACCGGATAGCTGATAATAGTATCTCTGCAGTTCCGATGCTGCATAGTTTTCTAATGAGGTTCCACTACCTATTTGTAAAATCTGTGCTTGAACAGGTAGAACTAAAACAGCTATCAGGCAATATCCTAATAAATATTTCTTCCAATCTTTCATCATCTCTTCAATTTTGTTTCAAGATAAGACTTCAAATCATTGTATTCTCTCCATAAACGCTGGTTTAAAGAGCTTAACACACCTAATTCTCCACGAGAATGAACTCTTTGCATATAAGTCTCAAACATATCTTTCACCGGAGCCGCCATAAGGCTACGATAAGCCTCTTCATATTCTTCGAACGAACTGGCCGCAACGCCCTGTCTGTCATTCTTCTTAAGAATAAATGCAGGCATCATAGCTTTATCAACCTCTCCCAATAGCAATTCAAAACGGAACATTGCAATGAAACGTTGCAAATTATCTCGCTGGCTGCCCTCTGTTTTTTTCAGGACCTGTTCAGCAGTCCGAATCAAACTTTCCCGCAGTTTCACATTTTGATCATCCAATAATCCCCATTCAGGAGTGAAGGCATAAAATTCTGGTGAGGGGACATTCCATTGTATTTGTTTAATATCCATTTGTGCCAACAGAGGAGCCAATAGTTTTGCAGCCTTATTACCCATATCCTCAGTCAGATATTCTTCATATAACTGTTCTACAGTCTTATTGTCTGTCTTATTTGAAGCAAAATGAGCAAATGTTCTAAAATTAAAACGAGGCTCTTCCGTACGCCAGTGAATAGCAATCACCCCATCCAGATTCTGCTTTGCAGCAAGTTTCACATGATCACGCATCATTTCTACACGTGGTTGAAAATGCCAAAGCTGATGATCTCCCTCCAACCAAGGTACTGCCCACACAGTTCTGTTCTTAGCTATATCAGACAAGAATTCAGGCTGTGGACTTTTTCCTAAATCAGGATTTAAACAACTGAATATGATATCCTTTGGCAGAGCTCTGTCCAGTCCTTTCAATAAGGAAGGTAATTGATGACCACCTCCCCATCCTCCAAGAATTACTTTTGCATTCGAACCTTTAGATTTCAAATAGTCCGATGTCAATTTCATATATTCAAGTGCCCAAACTCCGACAAAACGGGCTGCACTATCAGCTGCCTCTTTAAAATAACCTTGTCCGACGTTATATGCTTCAGCAAAAGAAGCATTCTCCAAAGCTTTCTCTATATTCACTCCCATGAATGAGTGTTCATTCAACCATAACCAGACATAATCAATATCAGGATAGGTTTCCAAAACATTATCAAGTGCTGCATAATGTATCTCTATCGCTATCTGACTTTTTGGATTCGGAATCATGTTAGACTCCCCAGGCCAGTAAAAACAGTCGCCCGCTACATTCAAAGAAAAATATTCAGGAGGAATTACTCCAAATTCAAATCCCATTGCCATACGTATACCACGTTCATGGGCCATGCTCAAAACATCACGCATCAATGTCTGCGATTTCTCATAATGCTCTCGTGGAGTAGAAGAAGTTACAGAAGCATCACTACCAAAAGCCTCCGCACCTTCTGGCAAAGAAAATACACGGTCAGTACCGAAAGCATAATCTTTCACTTTCATAGGTAAATACCCCCAACGTGCAGTAAGAGAATTATCAAAACAAGCTTGAGGAAGAATATCCTTATATTCTATCTTGATCATCGGTTCTACATAAGTGGCATAACGTTCTCCACCGCCAGTATAATTATGGAACCCAATAAAGTTAATTCCATTCCTCTCACACTCATCAAGATATTTCTGATAGTCTTCTATATTCCAAGATGTTGGTCCTGATAAAAAATTATGCCAAGGCAGTACCCCCCTTATTTCAAATTGATCCTGTGCAAACAAATAAAAGGGCAAACATAACAAAATCAACAAATACTGAATTCTATAGATCATTTTTATGTTATTTAAGAAAACAAAAGAGAGGTAGAAATGCAAGAGCAGCTACCTCTCTTAACCATATACGATTTTAAGCTATTGCTTATTTTAGTTTTTCGGTACAATTCGGAAATTGTCAAAACAAATATCTGTATCCTCTGCAAAGCTATTTCCCATAACTTGTAATGTGCCAGTATTAGGCACATCCCCTTTCCAAACCTCATTTAGATCAATACTAATCGTCTGCCATTCACCATTTGTTTTAAAAGCGAGTCCAGAAGCAAAAGGTTCCCAATCATAATTAATTTGTTCAAAAAAGAAACGAATCTGTCGCTTACTTAATGCTGTCAAAGTATTTACCTCAAACTTTAACTGATAATTATCTTGATTAGCCTTTACATCATCCCAATAATTAACCCCTATTTGAGCTATTGCAACAGTACCACTCCATTCCCAATCAGCAGCATCTTCTTTAGCAATTTTAAAACGTGAATAATTCCCTGTAATAGGTTCAGGAACCGGTCCATTATTCACATAATTATTTCCTCCCCAACCTGTATATGGGTCATAATCACATAACATATTTCCCCTCTCATAATATCTGCCAGGAACTAATCTCTCGCCAGCTATTGGGCTAACAATTTTTATTTTAGTACCCGCTATAGCATCTTCTGGTAAATTAAAATAAAGAGTATCCTGCACAGCTCGTATAATATCCATCTCTTGATCGCCAAAGAATAATTGTCCACTCTCTGTTGTTATTTCATATAAATCAAAAAAATCACCTACAATTTTCATTGTCCCCCCAGCAGGAGTAAATTCATTATACATACCATCCACTCTCAAATCTGGAATAAAAACAGAAAGAGGAGCTGTAGTAGATTCTGTAGCAGTCGATAATGTAATTAAATTATTAACTTCAACAGGTATTACTCTAGGAATTGGAAACGTTATTTCATTTGCTGTTGTATATGCATTTGACATATCTACTGGAACATCATTTACTAGAATAGATTTAACTCCATCTAATCCTGTCCCTTGAACTATGATATATTGTGCTAAATTCGCGACTTCAAGCCCTTGTTCCCTATCTGTCACAGTTGATATTCTCGTTATACTAAGAGGGGTACAACTATTTTCATTATCCGAGCAGGAAGCAAATATTCCAAGTCCTGCAGTCATCAACATGACTAAAACATATTTTACAGTTTTCATTATTCTTTCATTTTTATTATTCTAAATACTTATTTGCAGTTACCAACCAGGATTGTTAGAATCAATCTTATCATTTGCATTAACTTCACTTGTAGGTAGCGGATAGAGAAGGTTACGTTCTGTACGGCGTTTAGTTACATTATGTTCATCCATATCAATAGCATTCATTACCCCTAAATAAATTCCCCAACGAAATAAATCATAACGTCGATCTGCTTCATAAGCTAATTCACGCGCACGTTCTTCAAGAACTGCCGAACGAAATTCATCTTGATTCATATTAGAAAAAGGAGTTGCATTAGAACGAGTACGTATTCTATTAACTTGTTTGTAAGCTTCTTCAGTAGGACCGCCATTCAGTTCATTTACCGCTTCTGCATATATCAATATAATATCAGGTAAACGGAGTAATGGAAAATGGAAATCAGTCTTCGTTTGCTTCCGGTCTGTTACAAATGTAAATTTTGTCAATTTTGCCAAACTCCATCCTTCACCTTCTTTATAAACTTCCGTTCCATCAAACCTATTTCCCTCACTATCATATACCTCATGGTTTGCAACCTTATTCGCATACCATCGAGGATAATAATTATATACAACTTTACCATTCTCATCCAAGTCAGTAGCAGGATAACGATGAATTACTCCGTCTATAATACGCAAATCCTTCTCTTCAAATAATAAATACCAATGATCTCGCATTCCATACCAATTACCATCTAGCGAACCATCACTTTCCATAATGCCAACATAGTCCTTGCATATTGTATTTCCAAAGTCATCATCACCACTTTTAGCTTGAGCCATCCATATATGCTCTCCCTTATTACGATTAGCAATAGCCCACACATCCATATATTTATCAAATAATGTATATTCCTCTATTACCTCCCATGCTTTATCACGTGCCAATGCATAATATGTATCTGGGTCAAACGTCTCATAACCAACTACCGTTTGTGCAATATGTGTAATGGGCTGAGGTTCTGGGAGATTAGGCGCCCCCCCTTTCACAACTACAGGAACTCCAGACAGTGCACCAGAAGCCATAGTAGCATATACCTTAGCTAATAAAGCCTTAGCAGCGCCACTCGAAGCATGTCCTTCAATAAAAGCACTATTATTTTTAGAATACATACCTTCACCTATTTTTAATAACTCTATAATATGGGTATATACATCAGGAATTGAAGCGCGAGGTTGATTCATATCTTCACCTTCAGATATTGACTTTCTAAAGATAGGAACACCTCCATAGTTTCTTACTAGATTAAAATATGCCCATGCTTTCAAAAAAGAAAGTTGTCCAATAGCATCTGTCTTACTTTCCTGAGAGATATTAGACATTGCCGAAATTTTTGATATCGCAAGATTGGCACGATGAATTAAAGTATAACAACCTTGCCACAGATGATCTTTTCCCCAAAAGCCACTAACATTTCCAGCGCCAACATTTCCAAAAGCCCAAGAAGCGCCAGAAGCATAATCACAATCCATATTTGTTAAGTACAAATAAGATGAAGGAGCAATAAAACTAGAGATAATCGTGTTATAAGTCCCTGTTAATAGTTGAGACTTCGCACTCTCGCTATCTCCCAACTGCTCTGGAGATATAAAATCATACACTTTTTCTTCTAATAAATCATCACAAGAAAGTACTGCAAAAACAGTCCATAATAATAACATAGACTTCAATATAATATTTTTCATAGTTTCTTTAATTAAAAAATTAAATATTAAAATGTGCATTGTACACCAAATGAGAAAGTACGACTACTTGGATAAGAGAACATATCCACACCACGACGAGATGCATCTCCTCCAAAAGAATTCACATCTGGATCAAACCAACTATAATTTGTAATAGTAAATACATTGCTTACCGATGTATAAAAATTAATATATTCAATACCTTTTATTGGTGCATTCCATCTATAGCCTAAATTAATATTCTTCATTCTCAAATAAGATCCATCTTCCACATACCGATCCGATAGTTTCATTGTTCTACCATACCCAGAATACGCTTTGGGCCATTGTGCCAAATCTCGATTCTCTGGCGTCCAACGAGTATCATACATTTCTTGTGGGATGTTACCTATACCACTCATAGTCACCTTTATTAAATTAGCATTAAAGATATCCCCTCCAACGCATCCTTGCAAGAAAAAACTTAATGAAAAATTCTTATAGGAGAAATTGTGAGTCATACCAAATGTAAAATCTGGATTGGCGTCACCTATAATTTGTCTATCAGCGTCTGTTATACCAGGTTTCCCATCAAGATCTTTATATTTCACTTCACCTATCATTGATTTACAAACAGCTTCCGATTCATTGGCATAAAAAGGATCGGCTCTTACCTCTGCTATATTATCATAGAAACCATCCTCAACATAACCAAATATGGTACCGATAGGCATTCCATTACGTTGAATAAAAACTGCATCAGCATCGCTCCATGACTGTGCAAATTGGTCTCCAGGAAGCCCTTCTATCTTATTACGGTTAAAAGATATATTAGCATCAAAATCCCACTTGAATTTTTTTCCACTTATTGGATAGAATTTACCAGTGATTTCCAATCCTTTATTAATAACATCACCAAAATTAGTCGTCATATTAGAAAAGCCCGTACTCTGAGGTATTTGAATATTCTGCAACAAATCTGAGGTTTTCTTATAATATACATCAACAGTAAAATTTACTCTATTCTCGAAAAAGCCCATATCAATACCCGCATTATATTGAGTAGTTGTTTCCCATTTTAAATCTGGATTAGCAGGCCCTCTCCAAGTAAGATTTGCAAAGCCACTCGCTAAAGCTCCATTGATAGGATAATTAGCGACCGTCAAATAATCGCGTGTTGCATATGCACCAATAGCTTGATTGCCAGTCTGACCATAACTTGCGCGTATTTTTAAGTTACTGAAAATATTTAAACTCTTAATAAACTCCTCCTCAGAAGCACGCCACGCTATCGCACCTGATGCAAAATTGGACCATTTATTACCCGGAGCAAACTTACTAGAACCATCTCTACGGAAAGAAGCTGTGAACAAATATTTATTCATTAAACTATAATTAGCACGTCCTAAAAAAGACACTAAAGAAGTCATTCCTCGTCCACTAATTGGCTTATTAGGATTTACTGCTGCACTCATATCAAAATCTTCCGTTATATCTTGCGGAAAACCTTTTGCAGTCATAGCTTTATTCCCATAATCACCTCTTTCATAAGAAAAAGCGATTACAGCATTCAGTGAATGGTTCTTATTAAACTCCTTATTATAAGTAGCCATTGTTTCAAGCACAAGGTTTTTAGCCCAATTATCTGCTTTAGAAGCAAAACCATTATCCGGATCTTTACCTTCTACCGTCTCTCTGTTATAATACACATTACGCTCATTCATATTATAAGAAAAGCCTACATTCTGACGTATTTTTAAATCCTTTATAGGAGTCAGTTCTAAATAAGAAGAAGAGAAAAAAGTATTAGTAGTCAATTCATCTTTTGCTGCACGGGTATAAACATATGGATTAGAAGAGAACCAATTCAACTGTGCATTATCAGTCCCATTATCCAACGCTTCTGTAGCAGGATAAAATAGTGTACCATGCATAATACCATTACTTACAGAATTAGTTTTTGCCAATTTATTAAGTGAATTAGTAAAACTCATATTAGTTCCGATCTCAATCCATTTATGAATTTTCCTTGCAATATTAGCACGAAATGAATATCGTTTATAACCAGAATTTCGTATAGTACCTTCTTGATCAAGAATATTTCCTGATATAGCATAATATCCTTTATCACTTGCACCATTTACGCTCAAATTATATTCTTGTGAAAGAGCAGTTTCAAACACTTGATCTTGCCAATTTGTCCATGCACAAGTACCATTCCGATAATCATCTGGTCCAGGAGCATATTCATACTCGCCTGTACTAGTGTTTAGAAGCTCTTTACCTGGATAAGGCAACGCCTCTCTCGCACCATCATATTCATTAAACATTTCTGTTGCCTCGTTACGATATTTTGCATATGTATACCCATCCAACATATCCATCTTTTTCACTACTTTCGATATGCCAAAATTTGCACTAAAGCTAATGTTTTCTTTTCCTTTAACCCCACGTTTAGTTGTAATTAAAACGACACCATTTGCACCACGAGAACCATAAATAGCAGTAGCAGAAGCATCTTTCAACACCTCCACAGATTCAATATCAGCTGGATTAATAGAAGATAAAGGGTTTGCAGATTGAAGCATACCATCTTCATCCCGACCAGCTCCAGGGGTTCCTCCAGTAGTAAAAGGAATACCATCCACTACATAAAGCGGTTCTGTAGAGGTTGAAAATGAATTAGCTCCACGAATTTGGATACTAATACCAGCTCCCGGAGCACCATCATTTTGATTAACTTGCACACCAGCAATACGTCCTTGTAAACTTTGATTAATACTAACCGGATTTGTTTTCATAAGTTCCTCACTCTTAATACTAGTAACAGAACCTGTCAAATCGCTTTTTTTCATTGTACCATATCCCACTACTACAACCTCATCAAGCAGTTCAGAATCTTCCGTCATCATAACATTCAGCACCTTTTGTCCAGCCTTAATAGTTATCTCTTGTTCTTTATAACCTATACAAGAAAAAACTAAGATATGCTTACCTACAGGAACTTTTACACTATATTCCCCCTTCACATCGGCAATAGAACCAACCCCCGTTCCCTTTACTAGAATATTAGCCCCTATCAGCGGAGAACCATCGCTGACATCAGTAATAGTACCTGTAACAATAGTTTCTTGGGCCATCACATGGCAACTCATTAAGAGCGCCGTTAAAAGCAAAATAATGTTTTTCATATAACACTGATTTAAAATAATAATATTTTCAACACCGCAAATATAGACGCCATAGCCATGACAAACAAATACTATTTTATCATTAGCTAATACTATTCAAACCATCCAATAAACATCTGATTTAAAAGAGGATATCCAACCAAAACTATATACTAAACAACTTAAAGAACCTTTAACCAACATAGTTAAAGTAGGATCAATATTATTTTTGTATAATCTCCCTTTAGAGCTAAAGCAATTATTATAACAAATTATTATAACAAATCATTAAACAATTCCTCTCCTACTAAATGAAGCAACAACTTAATTTGCAAGCCTTATTTTATTTCAAAATCTTTATTCATTCCTTTCGATAATTCTTTCTGACCACCACCTACAAATAAGGAATATTTTCCAGAAAGCATTTTCCATTCTCCATCCTGCCACACAGAAAGCTGACGAGGAGTTATGGTAAAAGTAACCGTCTTACTTTCATTCGGTTTCAAATTAACTCGCGCAAAAGCTATTAGTTTCTTTAATGGGAACGTATAAACCGGAGTTTTCTCACGAGAAACATATACTTGAATGACTTCCTCACCCACTACGTCACTTATATTCTTAACCTTAATAGAACACTGTAAAGTTCCATCTACATGAACTACATCATTACATTGCAAATCCGCATACTCAAAATTTGAATAACTTAAACCATGCCCAAATCCATAAAGAGGTTTACTTGATAGATATTGATAGGTACGCCCTTTCCAAATATCATAATCTAAGATATTTGGTAAGTGCTGTTCTGATTCATAAATAGTCATTGGCAACTTTCCAGATGGATTTTCCAAACCAAACAAAATACCAGCCAAAGCTGCCCCCCCCTCTTGTCCCGGATACCAAGCTTGAAGAATTGAGGGAACGTGTTCTGCAGCCCATTGCGAAGTTAAGGGATTCCCTGTTTGAAGTATCAATGCAATACGTGGATTTACTTTATAAATTTCTTTCAACAATAGTTCTTGCGTCATGGGCAAATAAATAGAAGGCAGATCACGATTTTCACGAGCCAATTTTCCATCATTCCCCAAAGCAACTAATACTAAATCAGCTCTAGATACAATTTTTTTCACTTTATCTATCTGATTAATATTTCCAAAATCTGAAACCAATATACAGGTAGCAGCTCCTATTCTATTTATATACTCTATTTTGATCGGTATCTTCTTACCATTTTCCAACAAAACTTCCACTGAATAATATTGTAAACCATGAGCATTCCATTCATCTAAAACCAGACTGCCGTTCAACCAAACACGCACTCCACCATCAGCATATACACCAATAGCATGCTTACCATCTACCGGAGCTTTTAGATACCCACTCCATCTAACAGAGAAATCATTCTTAGTTAAACGTTGATCCGGTGTACCATCTCCCCAATCAAAACCAACAGTTTTATCAATTCTTGAGAATAAAAAAGGGCTATTCAAATCATGTCCGTCTATATAATCTGCCGTAAGCCCATTGTTCACTCCATCAGAAGCCAATAAATAGCTTGAATCAACCGGAGAAACGACGGAAGTACCTTCAATATATGAAATTTCAACCTCTTCACCCACCATTTTCTTAACACCCTGTAACAAAGAAATATTATGAACCGGTTTACCACTATATCCTCCCAAATAGTTATTATCAGCAAATGGTCCTACAATAGCTATAGAACGAACATCTTTTTTATCTATAGGTAGAAAATTATCTTCATTTTTTAAAAGTATAATAGATTTAACCGCTGCCTCATACGCTAATCTTCTAAATTGTTCTCCTGCAAGTAACTTCTTATCATAATGATTATAAGGAACAAGTTCAATGGGATCAAATTCTCCCAATTTAAAACGCATTGTCAACACACGAGTCAGCGCTCTATCAATAGCATACTCTGACACTAGCCCTCGTTGCACTGCCGCCACCAAATTCTCACGATAGGTCCCCCCACATTCCAGATCACAACCACTATTTATACCTAAAGCTGCAGCTTCTTCCAATGAATTAACAATTCGATGCTGCCAGTTCATGACTCCAATAGCACCACAGTCAGATACAACAAAACCATCAAATCCCCATTCTTTTCTCAAAACATCCTCTAATAACCAAGTTGAACCACTCGGAGGAATCCCATTAAAAGCATTATAAGCAGTCATTATAGATTGTACGTTTGCTTCTTTCACGCATGCTTCATAAGCCGGAAAATAATATTCATATAATTGTTTAGTGGGTATCTGTGAGGAACTAGAAAAGCGGTCATTCTCTTGATTATTAGCTACAAAATGTTTAACTGTAGCAACTGTCTTTAAATAATTAGGATGATCTCCCTGCAATCCTTTCACAAAAGCTACTCCTAAACGAGAAGTTAAATAAGGATCTTCACCATAAGTTTCCTCATTTCGCCCCCAACGAGGATCACGAGCCATATTAATAGTAGGAGCCCAATAAGTAAGCCCTTTTCCTATGTCCAGATATTTCAAACGAGCCTCTGTCGAAATAGCAGAGGCTATTCTTTTAACCAACAATGTATCCCAAGTTGAAGCCAAATTAATAGCTTGTGGAAATACAGTTACTTCTCCTGCACGAGCCACACCATGTAAACATTCATTCCAATAATTATAGGAAGGAAGATTCAGACGAGGTATACTATCACTTTCATTCGATAACTGAGCTACTTTCTCTTCAAGTGTCATCTGTCGAATGATATTCTCGATGCGCACTGATATCGGTTGAGATAAATCACCGATAATCCTCTCTTTTACTCCACGCACCTCTATTTTGCCACTTGCATTAAAAGCTGGACAATCATTACATCCACCATTATCTTGAGCTTTCAAAGAAATATTTGCCAGTATAAATACTACAACTAATAAATGCCATCTCGCTTGCATATTTTCAATAGATTAAAATGTCTTTTCCATTGGCAAATATAGCAACTTCCTAACACTTCATTTGATACTATTTTATCCTTTCATTATACATTTTAGCAAACAAAAAAATCAAAGATAAAAGATATATGTTAGAGGCTAATATCGTAGCATTATATCACAATTTTCTTCTTTCTATAATTTTCCCGAAATTCCTTCGGCGAACATCCTTTCTTACGTTTAAATAATCGATTGAAATTAGATAAATTATTAAATCCACAATCATAACATATCTCTGCGATCGTATGTGCAGAGTCCACCAATAAACGAGTAGCAAAGCCAAGACGAATATCAATAATATAATCAGAAAATGTTTTTCCCGTACGTAACCGAAAGAAACGACTGAACGAAACAGATGTCATCCCTACCATGTCTGCTAAAATACTTAAACGAATATCCTCCTGATAGTGATCAGCAATATATTTCTGCACTCTTTGCACACGTCGACTGTCAGAGAAAGTTTCTATTTTAGCAAACGAAGAGCTAGAAAGCACTTCTGCATTATCATACAGAGATAGTTCATAAAGTATTCGAAGAAAATTCATTACCGCATAAAATCCCTGTTCTTCAGAAGCCAACTTATCCAACCAATTATAGACTTTCATAATAGCCTGCATTGGAAAACTAATACCACATTGTGCTTTTTCCAACATCCGGCGAATACTATCAAACTGATTTTTATTAATAAAGTCTTTAAAGAAAAGATCTGAAGAAAACTGAATTGTAATTTCTCGGATATCCCTTGAAGTACATTCATGTTGCTCCCATACATGCTCCAACTCCTTACCTGTAATCAACACTAAATCATAATCCCCGATAACCTCCGCAGAATCACCGACTACCCGACGCACTCCGGAAGCATGTTCCGTAAAATTCAACTCATATTCGGCATGGCAATGAATAGGATAAGTAAATTCTGTTTTGCGACGATCGGCAATATAGAAACAGTCACGTTCCGACAGAGGGGTTATCTCCCTCATAATGTAGTTCTGGTTTTCCATTTCAATCAGTTAAAAAAGTATCACATGTTGCAAATATAGCCATTATTTTCATTCCAATATTTACAAAATCCATTTTAACTCTTAAATGACTAATTTATTATTGCAAAAAAGCGCAGAGTCTTTTAAAGAATTTACTTACTTTTGCTTTCACTGTTTTTACTACCTTATTATAAAGTTCAACTAAAACCTACAGATATGATCAATCCCATCTATTCTCCAGCCCCTGACAGATACGACAGCAATATGAAGTACCGTCGTTGCGGTAAAAGCGGCATTCTGCTCCCTGAAATATCTTTAGGGCTATGGCACAATTTCGGTGATGTCAATGCATTCTCCAACTCTTTAGCAATGGCACATTACGCATTCGACCGAGGTATTACCCATTTCGACCTCGCCAACAATTACGGTCCTTCCTACGGTTCCGCCGAAGAGACTTTCGGAATGATTATGAAGAAATCCTTCATGCCCTATCGGGACGAACTATTCATTTCCACCAAAGCTGGACATGAAATGTGGGCAGGACCTTACGGTGACTGGGGGTCCCGAAAGTCTTTGATGAGCAGCCTCAACCAAAGTCTGAAGCGAATGAATTTGGATTATGTAAGTATGAAGAAATTTATTCCCCTATTATTAGCGGTCTTTGCAGTGACGCTTGCATCTTGCGAAAAAGACCCTGACATGGATAAGCTGGACAATAATTATCTGGTTTATACCAACTATGACAAGAAGGCGGATTTCAAAACCTTCGAAACTTATTACTTGCCGGACAGCATTCTGGTCATCGGTGATAAGGAAAACGCCGAATACTGGAAAGATGAGAATGCCCAGGAAATTCTCAGCGCTTATGTTGCTAACATGAACAGCCGCGGCTACATCCGTGTGGATGACCGGGAAGAAGCCGACCTTGGCTTGCAGGTAAGCTATGTCAGAAGTACCTATTACTTCACCGACTACGGACGTCCCGAATGGTGGTGGAACTATCCAGGCTACTGGGATGCTCCTTACTGGGGCAACTGGGGCGGATGGTATTATCCCTATGCCGTGAACTATTCCTACAGTACCGGTTCCTTTATCAGCGAATTGTTGAATCTGGAGGCGCCGCAAGGCCAGAGCGAGAAACTTCCTGTTCTGTGGACCAGCTATATGAGCGGCTTGCTGAGTGGTTCTACTTCTGTCAATACCAAACTTGCCGTGCAAGGTGTGAACCAAGCTTTCACTCAATCAACTTACCTGACTAACAAGTAGTGACAAGCTACGAGCTATAAGTGACAAATGACGGGTTACCCAATATTAAGGTAACAAGAATAATACGGCAGCATCCTTTCCGGACTGGGAAGTTGCCATTGAACCAAAAAACAAGAACAAAGTATGAAAACAATAAAATATCTTTCCTTGAGAGTATTTGCGGTTGCCGCTCTTGCTCTCGTCTTCGCCCTACCGACGAAGGCACAGATGACCGATAACGGTTATGCCAATATCGACTGGCAATATAACTTTCCCCTCAGCAACAACTTCGCCGACAAATCAAGCGGCTGGGGTATGAATTTTGAAGGCGGTTACTTCCTGACAGACAATTTTGCATTGGGAGCTTTCTTGAACTACCATAGCAACCATGAGTATTTCGGTCGCCAGACACTTCCCGTAGGCGAAGGCGGCAGTCTGAATACCGACCAGCAGCACACTGCATTCCAGTTGCCTTTCGGTCTGGCCTCCCGCTATGTATGGAACCGTGGAGGTGCATTCCAGCCGTATGCCGGTGTAAAACTGGGTGCTGAATATGCACAGTTGAAGTCAACTTTCAACGTATTCGAAGCCAACAAGGATACATGGGGTTTCTATGTATCTCCTGAAATTGGTTTCAATGTGTATCCTTGGGCTTATGGACCGGGCTTGCATTTCGCAGCCTATTACAGCTACGGTACGAACAAAGGTGACCTCTTTACGTACAGCGTAGACGGTTTGAGCAATTTCGGTCTGCGCGTAGGTATTGCGTTCTGATAAGACACACACTTAAAGCTTAACAGATAGAATTTAATTGTTTCAAAATTGAAGAAGAAAGGAGCCTTTCCTGCGTGAGCAAGGGAGGCTCTTTTTAATTCTACCAGTTATTTTTTTCCTCCCAGCATCGCCTTATATACAGCCTCCTGAATCCTCGTCCTTATATCCAGCCTCATCAACTTGTTATTCCACACATCCGGATAGGTGCGGTTGCTCAAAAAGACATAAACCAAGCCGTTCTCCGGGTCTGTCCAGGCGCAAGTACCCGTGAAACCGGTATGACCATAGACAGAAGCAGGGGCAGACTCTGCGCAGGGACTCTTCTGGGGATTATGCCGGTCGGGCTTATCAAATCCCAGCCCCCGGCGGCTTATCCTTGAGACAGTGGTAGTAAATACCCTGCAGGTCTCCTTGCTCAAATAGCGTTTACCGTCCAGTTCACCCCCATTCAGCAACATCTGATAGACTTTTGCTACTTCTTCCGGCAGTGGAGAACAGCCCGGCATTACCGGAAACGCCGCCCTGAAAAGCTGCGGATTCATCATGTACAAATCCTTGCAAGGTAGTCTTACGCAAGAAAGGATCTGTTGATGAAGGTACAATATCTTCCTTCTTCAAGAAGCGCAGAGGAAGATACCCCGTACGCTCCAATCCCATCGGAGTATAGAATTCCTTGGCCAAATATTCGTCCATAGACATGCCGGTGCGCGCCTCGACCAACTGCTGCAACAAGATAAAGCCCACACAACTATAACGGTAACGTTTATCTCTTAAGCGGAGTATCCACAATCTTCTTGCAAGTACTCCTGCTTGAAAGAATCGGTTCAGCCAAAGGCTGTCGGACACTTGCATCGTATATTCCGGTGTCTGCACCTTCGACGTCAGTCCCTGACGGAAGCGGAACTTAGGGTTAGCCCAAGTCTGCTGTCCGATGCGTGCGGAATGCCGGGCATCGGGACGTGCCTTGAATAAAGTACCGGTGTAGCTCTCTTGTCAATCGCTTCCTGATAGAATAGCAAGGTAGAAGGCAGACCTGATTGATGCATCAGCAGTTCCCTGACAGTAATATTCCTCTTGTCCGTATCTTGTAGGAAAGGAAGATAATCAGACACACGATCTGTAAGATTGAGGCGTCCGCCATCGTACAACTTCATCACAGCAAGCAGTGTGGCCGTGGTCTTTGTCAGCGAGGCGATGTCGTACACATCCGTCGGTTTACCGGAAATACATCCTTGTTCCGGGCTGTATTCCATGTATAAGTTCCAAAGGCTTTATTGTACATCTCCCTGCCATCCTTCAGCACCACCACCTGGCAGCCGGGGTAAGCCCCTTCACGAATGCCTTCTTCAGCTATCTTGTCTATTTCAGCCAGCAGACGGGAATTCATACCATGCTCTTCGGGTACAAAGCGAGGCTCTGTCTGAGAACAGATATTCATCCCAACCGGCAGCAAACCGACTACCGATACTGGCAGACAAGCGTCCCTCTGAACAAGCGCTGCCATAAACAATCCGGGCAACCTGCCGCTGTACCTCCTCGTTGGAGGAGTGTGCCAAAATCACCGCTTCAGCAGCAGCGTCCCCTTGTTTTATCTGCAATACCTGCTTGCCAGGAATAAAGAACAGATAAACCACCGGTACGTCAGGAGCGAACTTTGCAAAGAAAAGACTGATAAGGTCAAACGGTGTTCGGTGACGCATACTAGAATACGTTTGTACTTCGACAATTTATCCCTCAAACCTTGCCCCGGCACCTGACAGATTCTTGCTCCAAACGGAACTCCACAGGACGGGTATACTGCGACAGTTCCTTGAGGAACGGCTGGATTTCCGCAGCCGTACCGACGTTCAACACAGCAACATCCTTAATATGGAAGGGTCCAGCGGAAGTACCTCGTCCCGGTTATCCAGCACAGTGATGGCCGCCAAGTTCAGCCGGCGCATCAAATCACGCGTTTTCGGGTGTTTAATGCGGGTATCCAGACCTGAGAGACGGACCATCGGCTTTCTTATTCAGTCCCAAAGCGTATTTATAAGTCAGCACTTTGCGACACTTCTCTTCTATTGCCTGTTCTGACAGTTCACCACGTTTTACGGCAGCCAACACAGCAGCTACTTCTTCCTTAATACGCCGGGGGACAAGTAGCAAATCATTGCCGGCTTTCAGCGCTTTCAAACAGAGTGCTTTCATTCGATACCCCTTTCATAGCAAGGGCATCCGTAAAGACAAGCCCTCGGAACTTTAATTCGCGCATCAGCAAATCATAAACCACTTTACGGGAAAGCGAAGAAGGTAATCCGGGCTCCTTCTCGAAAGCCGGAACTTCCAAATGTCCCACCATAATGCCGCCTAACCCTTCCTCAATCACTTTCTTAAAAGGATACAGCTCCACGCTATCCAAACGCTCGCGTGTGAAAGTCAGGACAGGAAGCGCCTTATGCGAATCTACATCCGTATCTCCATGACCGGGAAAATGTTTGGCTACCGACAGTACTCCCCCGTCCTCCAGCCCTCTGGCATAAGCGATAACCTTATTAGCTACGTTCACCGGATCTTCACCGAAAGAACGGGTGTTGATAACCGGATTTTTCGGATTGATATTGACATCTGCCACAGGAGCAAAATTTACCTGTACGCCGAGTTCCTTGCACTGCCTTGCCATTTCACGCCCATATTCATAAAGCAAGCTATCATTCTGTATACACCCCAGTACCATATTCTTCGGAAAAGCGGGAGTATCCCTCAGACGCATGGAAAGCCCCCACTCTCCGTCAAATGTTATCAGTAAAGGAATATCTGCCATACGTTGCGCCTCATTTGTCAACACAACCTGGTTTTGCATCAAGCCACCCGAAAACAGCAGGCCTCCAACTTTATAGTCTTCAATAACCTTACGCAACAATTCCCTGTTACTTTTATCCTGATGAGGCGCAATTGTATAAATAAAAAGCTGTCCTACACGTTCTTTCAGACTTAGCCTATCTAACACAGAGTCTACCCACAGCCTGCATTGCATGTCATCCTGCACCGGACGTACCAACAAAGGCTCTACGGGTTCTACAACTACCTGTGCCACCGGACAGCGTTTTGCATCCGAAGCAAAACGTCCGCAAAATCCCATTATAATCAGAACAAACAGTAACAGCCTTTTCATCTACTCCTCCTCAGATAATGTCAAATCCAATTCTCCAACAAAAATACCATTCTTACCCGTATGCAATACCGGAATACTTTTGCCCTCGGCATTCAGGAAAAAAGCAGGCTTCTCCATAAAGGTATGAGAATGCCCACCCAAAATGACATCAACGCCTTTGGTTTCCGCCGCCAGTTTCTCGTCGCAAACCCCATTCTTAATACGAAAACCGAGGTGGGAAAGACAAACAACGACATCACACCCCTCTTTTGTCCGTAAACGATCGGCAATTTTCTGTGCCACAGCAATTGGGTCATTGTACACAATACCTTCACATTTATCAGCCTGTACCAACCCCTCCATTTTAGGGCTCAAACCAAACACACCGATTTTCATTCCATTGCGATTCAACACAACATAAGGTTTCACCAGACCCTCAAGGACAGTTCCGGTAACATCATAATTGGCACACACCACCGGAAAATCGGCCATACGAAACAAACGTGCCATGTTGTCCAGACCGAAATCAAATTCATGATTACCTATCGTCATGGCATCATAGCCCATAAGATTCATCATTTTAACTTCCACCTCACCCTGAAAAAGATTGTAGTAAGGAGTACCTTGAGAAATGTCTCCGCAATCAAAAAGCAGTACATCAGGATGTTTGGCACGATAATCTTTCAAAAAAGTGGCACGACGTACCACACCGCCCATACCGGCATACTGGTCGGCTGCATGCGAGTCAATTGGTTCAATACGACTATGAGTGTCACTGGTATGCAGGATCGTCAGTTGCTTAGTCCGCTGCGCCGATGCTGCCAACGATACGCAAAGTATCAGCAAGCAATATATAGATATACGTTTCATCGATTTCTCATTTTTTAGTTTTCAAACTTTAATCTTCCACT